>BNJS01003685.1_pt1 | contig 1214451 bp, 1012 predicted proteins | sample 8540461 | NCBI WGS metagenome assembly BNJS01 (sample SAMD00202454, study PRJDB9452) | human saliva metagenome | isolation source: human saliva | place: Japan
ACATCCCCACTTGGAACGTCGGTGGTAACTGGTCTATTGATCAAGAAGCCTTCTTCACCAAGCTCAAGCCTCTCTCTTCGCTCTCGATGAGCCTCTCCTACGGGATGTCGGGGACGATCCCTTACGTGCACAATGCACTGCCTCGTCTGAAGACGCTGCTTCCCTTCTTCGGGGATGCTAACCTCATCGAGCCAGGGGTTTATATCGATGAGCCCGCTAACTATGACCTGACTTATGAGAAGATGTATGAGCTCAACTGGGGCCTCAACTTTGGTCTCTTCGATGAGCGTATCTCGGCAGGTATCACGCTCTTCAATCGTCAGGGACGTGACCTCATCGACCAGGTATTCCCTCAGGGTACTGGTGGCTTCGTCGACTTACTCTATGGGAACGTCGCTCAGATGAGTGCCAAGGGGGTTGAGCTCTCGCTGACTACGCAGAACATCCGCACCCGCGACTTCTCTTGGTCTACCTCGATCACCTACTCGCGTAATACCAATAAGGTGACGCGCCTCAATACCAGCCCCTCGGTGAAGAACCTTACTGATGAGAAGGGGGCTGCACGTCAAGGCTATCCTCTGAACTCGCTCTTCTCCATCCCCTTCTACAAGCTGGATGAGAATGGGCATCCTCGCTTCTTCCTCCCTGATGGTGCTGATGTCCTGCCTGATGGCCGCCACATCACCAGTCCTAAGATGGGGGGTCAGGTGTCTTGGACGGCTTCGAAGCCCGAGGAAATCGATTACCTCGTCTACTCGGGGACGAGGACACCTACCGACCAAGGGGGGATCAATAATAGCTTTAGCTTCAAGAACTTCCGTGTCGGCGTCTACGTCTACTACTCCTTCGGTGGCGTAATGCGCCTGCCTGAGCAGTTTGCAACGAAGTACAATGATTACCAGGTCATGGGTAAGGAGTTCAACCGCCGCTGGCTACGTGCTGGTGATGAAGAGCGTACGAACGTCCCTGTGATCGCTACAGATGCTCATCGTCAGGCTAACCCCTATCTGAGCAATGCCTACACGAACTACAATAAGTCGGATGTCCGCATCGCTAAGACCGACTACATCCAGCTGCGTGATATCTCTCTGAGCTATACGGTACCTAAGAGCTTCGTAGATCGCCTGCGCCTCTCATCGCTCGCCCTCAAGCTTCAGGCCTCCAACGTGGCACTCCTCTATGCTGATAAGAAGCTCAATGGTGCTCTGCCCTATGACTATGACTATCAGCCTCACTCCTACATCTTCACTGCTACTGTCGGGCTATAGCCGGATAGTATAAAGGATCTATACAGAATGAAGAAGTTATCATACAGCCTGCTTGCTCTGGCTTTGGTCGCTGGCTCTATCTTTGGAATGAGCTCTTGTGGGAAGTACCTCGATGAGAATGCCGATGGCCGTTACGTCGATGGGAATACTCCTTATAAGATCAGCCGCTTCCTTACCTACGCTTATCCCTTGGCTTCACTGGCTCATATCTCGGAGCTCTCCTCGGACAATACGTATGAGGATGAGACGCGTAACCTCTATCGTGAGGAATTCCAAGACCTCGCTGTCTACTGGAAGCCTATCACGACCAAGGATGGTTCCGCTTACTACGATGGACCGCTCAAGCTGTGGGAGTACTACTACTATGCTATCGCTCAGGCTAACGAAGTACTGACACTCATCGAGGAAACCAAGGACTACGGTGACCGTAATATGGCCTCACGAGCTGAAGCCCTCGCCGTGCGCGCTTGGTCGCACTTCCAGCTGGCGAACGTCTTCTGTCTCCCCTACAACTTCGACGGTCAGGGCGGTGCGACGAACCTCGGTATCCCCTACGTAGCTGAGCGTGTTACGACCATCCTCCCCGACTATCCCCGTGGTACTCTCAAGGAGACCTACGAGAAGATCGAGAAGGATCTGCTGGAGGCTATCCCTCTTCTGGAGAAGTATAATATCTACCAGAATGAGATCCGTCGCTTCCACTTCACCGCTGAGGCTGCCTATGCCTTTGCAGCTCGCTTCTACCTCTACTATAACCAGCCAGATAAGGCTAAGGAGTATGCGGATAAGCTCCTTGGGAGTACCCCTGCATCGCAGCTGCGTAACTGGGCTGGTAACTACACGGGTATCGACGCTGCTAATGCCAATGCTAAGGCGCTGGCTTACTATCGTCCTACCAATGCAGCAAACCTCCTGGTGATCTCACTCTACACCAATTACCAGTTCACCACCACCAGTGGTGAGTCCTTCACGAACTCTCGCTATACGCACTCCAATAAATGTGCTGCTGATGAGACCCTCTGGAAGAATATCTGGAACGTTGGTCGTAACCGTGATGAGTACAACTTCGCTCCCTATATCTACGATAAGGTCTTCATCGACAAGATCTATCAGCCTAAGCTGCCTATCCTGGATGGAGATCGTACTATCGAGGTACAGCTGACGACGGATGAAGCTCTCATCAATCGTGCAGAAGCTAAGATTCGTCTTGGGGATCTCGCTGGTGGTCTCGCTGACCTCAATGTCTGGACTCAGGCTTACCTCCGTCCAGGACTTGCCAAGCGAACCTTCACGCAGGCAGAGATCGTGGCTTACTACAACGCTCTTCCCTATGCGGATAAGACGACGCGCTCGCCTAAGAAGCATCTGACGAAGGCGCACTTCAAGCTCCATGATGGCTCTACGATCACGGAGGGTACCGCTACGGAGGCTCTCCTGCAGTACGTCCTGCAGTGCCGTCGTATCCTCACGCTCCACGAAGGTCTTCGCTGGCAGGATATCAAGCGCTTCGGTATCGATATCTACCGCTGGAAGAAGATCGATGCAGGTGCAGACACCTTCGAAGTACCTGCTGATGGTGTACTCCTCGGCTCTGATCTCCGCCACGCTATCGCTCTGCCTCAGCAGGCGATCACTGGCCAGATCCAGCAGAACCCACGCTAATGCTTACAGCTATGAAACTATTCAATAAGATCATTGCGCCGCTTCTTCTCTCGGCGGCTCTGGTGAGTTGCGGGTCTTCTTCTGACGAGGTCGATCCCAAGCGCCCGATCTTCTCGCCGCTGGATACGACGACGATGACCGAGGTCCAGAAGTATGTCCAGAACTACTTCGGGAAGAAGTTCAATGTAGATATCCGCTACAACTATGAGGATCGCCTGGCGAGTAACCTCTATAAGCTCGGGCCAGCCTCTGAGGCTCAGGCACTGAAGTACCTCAACCTCATGCGTTATACCTTCTTCGAGGTCTACGAGAAGGTAGCTCCCAAGGGCTTCGCTGAGCGCCATACCATCAAGCAGCTTGTCCTCTTCGGTACGCTTGGCTATGGGCCTACACAGAACCTCCTCGGGGAAGCGCCCTTCGGGATGATCCAGGTCTATGATATCAATCGACTCACGATCCCCTATTTAGGAGGCTCAGACTTAAGTGGCTTCTACTACTACTATGAGCGTGCTCGAGATAACTATATCCAGACGCTCTATCATGAGTCCGCTCACACCCTCCACCAGGATACTCCAGTCCCAGAGGCCTTCCTGAAGCTGACGATCTCAGACTATCAGCAGGACAATGCGTTCTCCTACTGGTATGTCCGTGGCATCTCTTCGCTGACTGCAGGCTTCATCTCGGACTATGCGAGCAAGAACCCCGAGGAAGATTTCGCCGAGCTCTATGGTACCTACATGGTGCTCCTGCCTGAGGAATGGGAGAATCTCATGGTCCAGGCTGACCACAAGTATAAGCCCGACTCTCGCTATACAGGTCGTGAGATCCTGGAGCGCAAGCTGGCTATCATGAAGGAGTATCTGAAGGCTAACTACCACCTCGATATTGATGTCGTCCGTGCAGAGGCTAACCGTCGTATATGTGCTAAGGCTGCCCTGCCCTCTGCGGAGTACTATAAGTTTGTCAAGGATGACTTCTCGATGCTTCCTCCCTCTTATTATTCTACTATCCCTAAAGAATAGACTGCTATGAGACGTTATTTTGCTTGGGCTCTCGGAGCCATGGCACTCTTCTCCTCTTGTAAGATGTATGACAATCTGCCTGAGGGAGATGATAAGCCAGCACTCTATCTGACGAAGGAGATGGGGAAGCTGACCGACCTGCTGACGGGTAATGCCAACGGCTGGCGTCTGGTACTCCTGCCTGGGAGCTACCAGTACGGCGGTATCAACATTGCCTTCAAGTTCCACAAGGGTGGGGCAGTAGAGTCCTATTCGGAAGACCTCGATGAGGTCATCCACTCCAGCTATCGTATCTATAATACGGCTGGTATCCGCTTGACCTTCGATACGCGCAATCCAGCTCTGGGTCGCTACGCCGAGCCTCGCAATACGCTCCTTCAGGGGCTGGAGGGGGACTTCGAGTTTACCTTTGGGGATGTGAGCGCTGACCAGGATACGATCCAGCTTATTGGGGCTTATAGCCGCAATAAGATGATGCTCGTCCGCCTCAAGGAGGATGCAGAGTCCTATATCAATAAGGTCAAGGATATCCGTAATGCCGTCTATGGCAAGGCTCTTGCCACGACGACCATCGGTGGTGAGGAGGTCAAGATGTCGGTCTTCGGACTCATCCGCCAGCTCCAGGTCAAGGTCGGATCTGCTGAGCCTCGCCTCATCCCTATCAACTTCTCTACAGAAGGGATCGAGGTCATCGGTGCTGATGATCTGATCGACGATAGCGATGCTTCGCAGGGCAAGGTTGGGCAGATCGGTACGGAGATCCTTCGCCAGATCAAGGTCGTGAAGGACGGCTCTACCTATCATGCGCTCTCTCCCTCGGGACAGAAGATCGCGATCCAGTCGACTGACTACGACTTCACGAAGAGCAAGATCCGCGCCTTCCTCTATGAGTATTTCTGCGGAGATGCCGTCCGTGATGTAATGAATCGAACCAATGGAGCTAAGTATCAGTCTGGTCCTAATGCAGGGCAGGATAGCATCATCGGGGAGGTTACGTATGACCCCTACAATAATACTGAGTTGAACGAATACGTTTACATCGGGCGTACTGATGGCGGTGACCACAAGGTTTCCTTCCAGCGTGTGAATCAGTGGCTGAGCTATTATCTTGACTTTGCTCCTGCCAGCGATGATCCCAGCACGATCTATATCCGTAAGTTCGTACAGAATGGTGACGACTGGCGTTACAATCGCTATGCTATGCAGGGGATGGTCAATGCGCTTGCAGAGAACTCACCCTACAAGATCACGGTGGAGCACTATAGCGGGAACGATGATTACCGCATGACCTCCGTGGCAAATGAGAAGTTTTGGGTAAGTATGTCAAAGTTCTACGACCCCGGGCATCCAATTAATGATATGCCTGTCTACGTCTACGGAAAAGCGTACTACTAATATCTATTTGGAGCTCCACTCCCTTCCTTACGTGCCTCGACCTTCCTCCGCAAGGGGGAAGGCCGAGGCCTTTTATTTGCTCTGTCAGAGCGAAGTCAGTGCTATCCAAACACAATGCTGTAGGGGGAGGGAAATCGGACCAGTACTGGTCAGCGAGTGAACCAGTAGTGGTTCGCAGTAGTAACCAGTATTGCTTCGCGTCGTGACCACTACTGGTCCGAGCGTGAACCACTACTGGTCGAAATGCCATCTTCTATTGGTGCGTGCAGGGCTCCTATAAGAGGGGCGAGTCTCAGCTGTGATGGTGCTGGCTCACCCCTTGGTCTTGTCGGGATTTCCCAAAGGAGGAAAGTAGACGATTCCAAGTATAGAAAATTCGTTTCCCTCCTTGGGTGCATTCGCTCTCCCATGCTGGGGAAAAGTGCCTGCTCCCTCTGGGGAGGAGCTACATCGGCGCCTTTCCCATACCATGTCATAGGTCGAGTCAGCGACCAATATAGATTCATACCGCCTATCCGTATCGCTTTCTTTTATGGGGGCGTATTGGTGTGAGGATAGAGCACAGGAAGAGGGGGAAAAAGCCGAGGGGCAGGAGATGCGTATCTCCTGCCCCTCGAGCTTTATTGGGGTGATGGCCTAGGGCGTGAGTTACAGTGTGAAGGAGGCTTGACCGATGAGGTTGCCATCAGCGAAGAGCTTGACGCGGTAGGTGCCACTCTGCAGGCTCTCTTCGACGGGCCAATACATCGTGACGGGAGTGTCTTCGCCGTTGTACTCGATCTCACGACGAATCGAATAGGGGATCTGCTTGCCTTCGAAGGGGAAGGTGCCAGCTCCAGGCTTGACGAGAAGCTCCTCGTTAGGCTGCGTGATGCGGCAGTAGAAGGTCTTCTCCCCGACGGCGGCGGTGACGTTCTTCGCTACGGTGAAGTGGATCTGGATATTCACCGTCTTCTCGAGCTTCTTGCTGAGCTTGCCACGCTTGTCCATAGGCGTGATGGAGATGCGCGTAGCATCGAGCTTAGCGGCGAGCTTCACGCGGTCGGAGAGCTGTGCCTTCTCGTTGGAGAGCTGCTGCGCCTCATTGGTTGCGCGGGCATAGCTGGCGCGTACCTCACTATTCTCCTGACGCAGGCGGTCGTTGGCCGACTGGAGGGAGTCGATCTGTATGACGTAGTTCTTGAGGACATTGCGCAGGGTGGATATCTCTTGGGTGAGCTGGCCGATGCGCTTGGCACTGGTGGCCTTATTGCTCTTGAGCTCCTTCTGCAGCTGCTCGACCTTAGCACGCTCGGAGAGGAGCTGGCTGATGAGTGAGTCGGTAGCTAGGGAGATCTTCTGCTCGCCCATACCCTGAGAGAGCTTCTGATATTGGATGTCGTATTCGGAGGCGAGCTTCTGCAGCTCCTCCTGCATGATCTCCTTCTGCTCGCTGGCGAAGAGGTCCTTCTCCTCCTGGAGCTGGGCGCGCTCATTGCGCAGGACGAAGTAGAACGCTGCGACCAGAGCGATGATGACTGCCGAGGCGGCGATGATGACGTGCTTGACTTTCATTTATGCTTAGGGGTTTGTGGCGCGTACAAAGGGGGCGAAGGACTGACCGCCCCAAGTCGTGGTGAGTGCGGGGAGCTGGGCGATAAGGGCCTTGAGCTCGTCGCTTTGCCCGTCCTCCTCCGAGAGTAGCAGGGTGGGGCGGACGATGAGGGTGGGGGCGGAAGTGCCCTGTGCCCAGCTGAGCTCATAGTGTAGTGGATAGAGTAGCTCACGTAGGCGATCGCTGGCGGTGCTCATAGGGAGCTGTAGCCCGCGGAGGAAGTCTTCCGAGCTGGGAAGGCGAAGGAGCGTCGTAGACGGAAGGGCTTCGCCACTTGCGCTGAGGAAAGAGATGCGGGCATCGACCTGCGGAGAGCTGACGGTCTCGATGAGTGTCGTGAGCGGACCCTGGCCGCTGGTGAGCGGAAGGAGGCGCAGCTCAGCCGTACCTACTGGGCTGGTCTGCAGGCGAAGGCTATGCTCTGAGACGGCGAGGAGCTTAGCACCGAGGTCAAGCTCCAGGGGGAGGCTGAGCGCAGAGTCTTGTGCGAGGAGCGTCGTCAGCTGGGTGCGGCGGTCTTCGTCCAAGAGCTCGGTCTGCCCGAGGGCCTTGATGATGGCGGCATACTTCGTCGTCTGAGCACTCAGTGCGAGCGAGGAGACGAGGAGTAGCGTGGTGAAGAGGAGGGCGCGGAGCTGCTTCATAGGGCGGCACGTAGACGGACAAGGCGCTCCAGCAGGCCTTCAAAGAGGTCAAGAGGGAGCATGTTAGCCCCGTCGCTCTTAGCGGAGGCGGGATCGGGGTGCGTCTCGAAGAAGAGGCCATCAGCACCGACAGCGATGGCGGCCTTAGCGATCGTCTCAATGAGCGCAGGCTTGCCACCGGTGACACCGCTGGCTTGGTTGGGGCGCTGGAGTGAGTGGGTGACGTCCATCACGGTAGGGAATCCGGTGGAGCGCATGGCGGGGATATTCGTGAAGTCCACGACGAGGTCGGAGTAGCCGAAGCTATTGCCACGCTCGGTGAGGATGACCTGGTCGTTGCCACACTCGGTGACCTTGCGTGCGGCGTGCTCCATACCCGAGGCAGAGAGAAATTGCCCCTTCTTGATGTTCACGATCTTGCCCGTGCGTGCTGCTGCAGCGATGAGATCGGTCTGACGGCAGAGGAAGGCGGGGATCTGCAGTACATCTACGTACTCGGCAGCGAGTGCAGCCTCCTGCGTCTCGTGGATGTCGGTGACGACGGGGATGTCGAAGGTCTCCCGTACACGACGTAGGATGCGCAGTGCCTTCTCGTCGCCGATGCCCGTGAAGCTGTCGACACGCGAGCGGTTGGCCTTGCGGTAGGAGCCCTTGAAGATATAGGGGATCCCGAGGCGGGTGGTCATCTCGACGATGCGCTCAGCGATGAAGAGGGGCGTGTCCTCGTCTTCGATAGCGCATGGGCCAGCCATGAGGAAGAAGTTGGGGCCAGCGGTAAGGTCTTTATACTGGATCATAATGCGGTAGGGAGAATGGGACGGGCTACTTCTGCTCCCACGCCTTGAGGTACTCTAAGGCCTGGCTGAGCTGCTCCTCACGGGGCAGTAGTCCGTCGATATAGTGAAGGGTGAAGCCTCGGCGCTCCATGCCTCTGAACCACGTCATCTGTCGCTTGGCGAACTGATGGATGGCCGTCTCTAAGGCGGTGAAGAGCTCGTCGCGGGTCAGCTCTCCGAGGAGGTGCTGCGTGACGAACTTATACTCCAGCCCGTAGTAGATGAGGTCTTCGGGTGCGATACCCGAGTCGATGAGGCGCTGGACCTCCCCGATGAGATCGCCTTCGTCGAGGCGCTGACGGAGGCGGGCGGTGATGCGTGCCCTGCGCTCCTCTCGGGGAAGGGTGATGCAGAGGATGAGGCTCTCTATGGGCTCGTACTCGGTGTGGTCAGCTCCTGCGAGGCGCTCCCGCTGGATATAGTCCGCGATCTCGATAGCACGTATAGCGCGCTGGGGTGAGTCGAGGTCCGTATCATTGTGCAGGGGGCCGTAAGAGGCAAGACGCTCACGGAGAGAGGCGAGTGAAAGCCCTTGTAGGCTCTCTCGTAGCGCTCGATTGGGCGCTACATCGGGTAGATGATAGCCTCGGAGGACGGCTTCGGCATAGAGCCCTGTGCCGCCACAGAGGATGGGGTGCTGGATGCCTCGCTCGCGGATGGCAGCATACGCCTCGTGGAAGGCGTGCTGCCATGCGAAGAGGTTGTACTTCGTCCCCGCAGGGACGATGTCGATGAGGTGGTAGGGGATGGTTGTCCCCTCATAGGTGTACTCGGAGAGGTCCTTGCCGGTGCCGACGTCCATGCCGCGATAGACTTGGCGTGAGTCCGCACTGAGGATCTCTGAGCCAAGTCTATGCGCCAGACGGACGGCCAGGGCAGTCTTGCCCGATGCGGTAGGTCCGAGTAGGGTGATCATCCGCGATCCTTGAGGATCACATCATGTGCGCCCCCTTCGACGATGGAGGTGCTGGAGACGAGGGTGATCTTAGCCTTCTGCTGGAGCTCGGGCAGGGTGATAGCACCGCAGCTGCACATCGTAGCCTTCATCTTACCGAGGGTCTGTGCGAGGTTGTCCTTGAGCTTACCAGCGTAGGGGACGTAGCTGTCGACACCCTCTTCGAACTTCAGAGCTTCGCTGCCACCGCTGTCGTAGCGCTGCCAGTTCTGAGCGCGGTTCGAGCCTTCGCCCCAGTATTCCTTGACGATGTTGTTGCCGATCTTGAGCTTGCGCGTGGGCGACTCGTCAAAGCGAGCGAAGTAGCGACCCATCATGAGGAAGTCGGCACCCATAGCGATAGCCAGCGTCATGTGGTAGTCGTGTACCAGACCACCGTCGCTACAGATGGGGACGTAGATACCCGTCTCCTCGAAGTACTTGTCGCGAGCCTGAGCTACATCTATGATCGCCGTAGCCTGACCGCGACCGATACCCTTCTGCTCACGAGTGATACAGATGGAGCCACCACCGATACCGACCTTGATGAAGTCTGCACCTGCCTCAGCGAGGTAGCGGAAGCCTCTTCGTCGACGACGTTACCAGCACCGACGAGGACCTTGTCGCCGTACTTCTCGCGGATCCAACGGAGGGTGTCGTACTGCCACTCAGAGTAGCCATCGGAGGAGTCGATACAGAGGACGTCTGCGCCAGCTTCGACGAGGGCGGGGACGCGCTCAGCGTAGTCGCGGGTGTTGATACCAGCGCCTACGAGGAGCTCCTTAGTAGCCTTATTAGAGAGCTCGACGGGGTTGTCCCTGTGTGCATCGTAGTCCTTGCGGAAGACGAGGTAGACGAGGTTGTCGTCCTCATCGATGATGGGCAGGGTATTGAGCTTGTGCTCCCAGATGATGTTGTTGGCTTCCTTGAGGGAGATGCCGAGGCGACCGACCTTGAGCTTGGAGAAGGGGGTCATGAAGTCCTTGACGAGGGCATCCTCGGGCGTGGTGCCGATGCGGTAGTCACGGCTGGTGACGATACCGAGCAGACGGCCGTTGGGCGAGCCGTCTTCGGTGACGCCGATCGTCGAGTGACCCATTCGGGCACGCAGAGCGAGGACATCACGCAGCGTCGCGTCGGGGCGAATGTTGGAGTCGCTCGATACGAAGCCTGCCTTGAACTTCTTCACGCGGCGTACCATCTCAGCCTGATCAGCGATGGGCTGCGAGCCGTAGATGAAGGAGAGCCCGCCATTGCGAGCCAGCTCGATGGCCAGCGTATCGTTGGAGACCGACTGCATGATCGCCGAGACGAAGGGGATATTGAGGCGGATGCGGGGCTCTTCGCCACGGGCGAAGCGGACCAGCGGCGTGGTCAGAGAGACGTTCTGTGGGGTGCACTGACGTGTCGTGAGCCCTGGGATAAGGAGGTACTCCCCGAAAGTGCGGGAGACTTCGTTGACGAATATTGCCATAAGCTATATGGATGAAGTGGGTGATTACTTGAGGTGGGGGAGGACGTGGCCCATACGATCCTTCTTCGTCTGCATATAGAAGGCGTTATGCTCATTGGGCTGGATCTCCAGAGGGAGCGTCTCGACGACTTCGAGGCCGTAGCCTTCCAGGCCGACACGCTTGATGGGGTTGTTGGAGAGCAGGCGCATCTGCTGGATGCCGAGCTGCTGGAGGATCTGAGCACCGACGCCGTAGTCACGTTCGTCAGCCTGGTGACCGAGGTGGAGGTTCGCTTCGACGGTGTCTAAGCCCTCTTCCTGAAGCTTGTAGGCGCGGATCTTCTCCATAAGACCGATGCCACGGCCTTCCTGATTGAGGTAGACGACGACGCCACGACCTTCCTTCTCGATGAGCTCCATAGCCTTGTGCAGCTGCTCGCCACACTCGCAGCGCATCGAGCCGAAGATGTCGCCCGTGGCACAGCTGGAGTGTACGCGTACGAGGACGGGCTGGCCGTCAGCGACGTCACCCTTGATCAGTGCGATGTGCTCGAGACCATTGCTCTTCTGCTTGAAGGGGATGAGGCGGAAGTCGCCCCACTGCGTGGGCATGGCGACCTCTTCACCACGCTCTACGATGCTCTCCGTGCGGAGGCGGTAGGCGATGAGATCCTTGATGGTGATGATCTTCAGGCCGAAGCGCTGAGCGACCTCCCACAGCTGGGGAAGGCGAGCCATCGTACCATCTTCGTTGATGATCTCGATGAGTGCGGCTACGGGCTGCAGGCCTGCCAGACGGGCCAGGTCAACGGCAGCTTCGGTATGCCCTGCACGGCGCAGGACCCCCTTGTTGCGAGCGCGCAGTGGGCAGACGTGACCAGGACGGGCCAGATCGCCCGGGGTGATATTGGGGTCAGCTAAGGCGAGGATCGTCTGGGCACGGTCATACATCGATACACCGGTGGTGCAGCCATTGCCGAGTCGGTCGACGGTGACGGTGAATGGGGTCTCGTGGACGGAGGTATTGTTGGGTACCTGCATCTCGAGCTCGAGTTCACGGGCACGGTCTTCGGTGATAGGTGCGCAGAGGACACCACGGCCGTAGCGCATCATGAAGTTCACCTTCTCAGGGGTAACCTTTTCAGCGGCGATGATGAAGTCGCCTTCGTTCTCGCGGTCCTCATCGTCGACGACGATAAGGAATTCACCACGGCGGAAGTCTTCGAGGGCTTCCTCGATGGTGTTTAGCTTGATTTCGCTCATTGATCTTGTGTGTGTATAGCTACCTGCCAGGAGTCTGGATCGGTAGGCTGTGTAGTGGATAATTCGGGGGCGGGGCGATGGACTCCCTTAGCGGCTACGCCGACCTCTTCGGCGATCTGCGTGAGCACGGTGTGTGTCGTGCGAAGGTCAGCCTTGAGGTGGGTGCGTACTCGTGAGAGGAAGAGCCCAAACGGAAGAGATATGGGGAGGATAGCTCCAAGGATACGGCCCCAGCGCGGCTCCTCTGGGAGGAAGGGCGAGAGGCGTGTGGGGAGGAGCGGGAGGTCGCAGAGCTTGCTGACCAAGAGTCGTGAGGGCGTGTGGCGCAGGCTCTCGGTGATAGCGTCGAGCTCTTCGCTGAGGGCTGCCAATGCCTGCTGCTCGGCTCCGTGGCTCCAGATCTGCCAGATACGTCCTGAGAGCATAGGCTGCTGAGGAGGGCATCAGTATGCTCGATGGCTTGTGCCACAGCGACGGCACCAGCCTCGTAGTCGGCTTCTTCGATGATGAGCTCTTGATACTCGACTTTACGGACACCGCGGAAGCCGAAGAGCTTGCGGAAGAAGATCACGTAGGCCTCGACGTTGAGCGCCGAAGAGTCTTGGTTCGCCTTGTATGCGAGGAATATCCCGACAGGGAAGAGGAGGATGTTACTCAGCCACATCCCCAGCCAGATAGGTATCGACTCGCTGCGTAGCATGTTCGTGCCGAAGGAGTCGATGATAAAGTAGACGACGAAGAAGAAGATGGAGATGATGATAGGCATCCCGATCCCCCCACGACGTACGATGGCGCCGAGGCTGGCGCCGATAAGGGCGAAGATGATGCAGGAGACGGGGAAGGTGAACTTACGATGCCACTCCTGGTGGAAGGTGCGGTAGTGATAGAACTCTGTGTCGTCCGTACCCGTATAGATCTGGGCTTCCTCCGTGATACGCTTCGCCTTGTCAAGGGCGGAGCCGATAGCCTGCAAGCTGTCTTGTGCAGTGAGTGTGAGTGATGCCTTGGCTTCCTCCGGCTTCACTCCGCTGGTCTCTTTCACGAGAGTAGCGATACGCTCCTGCTGGCGGGCGAAGACCGTGGTATCCTCGTAGGCGTAGGGGGAGAAGCCGTAGTGGCTGGTCAAGAGGTCGGACTGCACGATGCGAGCGTAGCTATTGCGCGTGCTGTCGAGGATGGGGACGGATGGAGTCAATGGATACCTGCAGCTGGTGAAGATTCTTCCCGACGTACATAGAGCTGAGCTCCCCCTCGTCCTGCATCTTGATATTGGCGTCGAAGGGGATGAAGGTCTCACTGTAGTCAAAGTGAGGGAGCATGTAGGGGACGGGCTCGCTGACGGTATTGTAGCTCTGCGTCTGGATGTTCTCAAAGCTCTGGCCTTGGTAGAGCTTGAGGACGAGGAACTTCTTACTCTTGTCCATCACCAGACGGCCTGAGTCGGCACGGATGATGCGTGGATTGAGATAGCCACGGCTCATGTCGTAGACCATCATACGGTGCATCAGCCCCGTGCCCGCATCGCGGCTCTTGGCGTAGAGGCTGTAGCCTGGGATACCGGTATAGAATACCCCCGGGGTGATCTCCATCTCGGGGGCTGCATACTTAGCTGTGATGACCAAGGTCCACATACGGACCTGGGCACGGATCATCAGATCGTTTTGGAAGTAGAAGAGCCCGCATGCCATCGCCACGACGAGGAGCATGATGGGGCGGATGATGCGGTAGAGGCGGATCCCCGAGGCTTTGAGCGCAAGGAGCTCAAGGCGCTCACCCAGATTGCCCAGCGTCATCAGCGACGCCAGCAGGATACCCAGCGGGAGCGACATAGGGATGAAGGAGAGGGCTGCATAGAAGATAATCTTCAGCAGCATGAAGCCACTCAGCCCCTTGCCGACCAGCTCATCGATGTAGCGCCAGAGGAACTGCATCACGACGATGAACCAGCACACGGCGAAAGCTCATCACGAAGAGCGGGATGAAAGTCCGGAGGATATACTTATCTACGATCTTGGGCACGTCTACTATCGCCAATTTATTAATCACAAAGATACACTTTTTAGGGCTATAGAGGGAAATGCACCTTCGGGGGAAGTCGCGCTTCCTGCAGGGTATTTGCCCTCTTCCTACCTGGGATTTGATGGGCTTGCCCCTGAGGCGGTGATGCTCCCCGTCGTAGAGGATGGTAACAACCTATATAGGTCGGCGGGCGAACCTATACTGGTCGTGATGGCGACCTATATAGGTCAGAGAGCGTACCTATATAGGTTCACCCGACGACCCATATAGCTTTGCGTACCATCTCTTTCGGGGCGCTTTGCTCTCCTATAAAACGACATCTCCCCCCGCCAGCTCTATTCGAGTGACGGGGGGAGATGCTATAGTGGGGTTACTTCAGAGCGATGGGCGGTGCCCACCCTCTAAGAGGCTTAGTAACCAGGGTTCTGCTGCTTGCCCAGCGTAGCATTCGCATTGATTTCGCTCTTGGGGATAGGGAGGATCGTGCGGAAGTACGTGTGGTCGAAGGAGCGAGCTTCAGGGATCAGCGTACCGTGCCAGCCGACAAGACCCTTGTAGAAGCGTTCGCAAGTCTGACCATTACGCATCAGGTCATAGAAGCGGTGGCCTTCACCGACGAGCTCCTTGCTACGCTCCTTGAGGATGCGAGCGAGGGTGAGGTCGCCAGCAGCGACGCTCTTGGCGGGGTTAGCACGCTTGACGATGACATTGAGGTAATTCAGGGCGGTAGACGTATCGCCGAGCTTGAAGGCAGCTTCAGCAGCATTCAGATAGACTTCAGCCAGACGGATGACGGGGATGTCGTTGGTACGCATATCCTTGAGGGCTGCCTTACCGGGGTACTTCCCGATGAACATCTTCATATCAGGCGTAGCGTCGGGGAGGTTCTTCACGACCCCTTCAGCCTTCGTGCCTTCGCTTGCCCAGAGGACATTCCAGCGGATATCGTTGTCGTCTTCCTTCATCTCTTCGTAGAACTTCTTCGTGATGAAGGCGTTGTAATATCCGTTGACGCTGAGTACGTAGGCAAGCCCTTCGCGGTCGGCCCAGTCCTTAGAGTCGAAAGTTCACGATCGAGAAGATCATTTCCTTCGAGCTGGCTTCGCTCCATACCTGCTTGTAGGTCGTGACATCGGTAGCGAGCTCGTAGAGGTGACTGTCGATGACTTCCTTGCTCAGGCTGAGTGCCTTCGTATTGCCCTCGGTGTCTCCCTTGTAGAGGTACACGCGAGCCAGAAGTGCCTTAGCTGCAGACTTGCTGATGTAGCCATAGCTGGTATCCTCAAGGGCATTGCTGGAGATAGCCTCCGTGAGGTTCTTGATGATGAAGTCATAGCACTCCTTGAGGGTATTACGACCTGGCGTAGCCGCATTGTCGGGGATACCCTCGATGAGGGGTACACCGGGCAAAGCCCCATCATTGGAGTAGGGGTAGGGCGTAGCATAGACACGGCAGAGGTCGAAGTAGCAGAGAGCACGTACGGCCTGAGCTTGTGCCTTGGCGTTAGCGATCTCCTTCTGTAGGCTGGCTGAGGCTCCCTGAGAGAGCTTTTCGCACATCTGCAGGAGGCGGTTAGCACGACGGATGACATTATAGATCGTGAACCACGGCCCCGTGATATCATCACGGGTGTAGTCCATTTTATAATACTCATTCCCACGCGAGCCTACGGTAGGGCACTGCATATCATCCCCTCGTACATCCCCCATAATGGTGAAGGTGCGAGCATAGTATGAGGTAGTGGAGTTTCCCCCTTGGAGGCCGTCATAGAGACCGCGGAGGGAGGGCTGTAGGAGGCTTTCTTCCTTGAGCGCCTTCTCCGTGCCAGTGGAGTTCGAAGGCTCGGTGTCGAAGTAACCCTTACAGGACGAGATGCTGGCCACGAGGCCCAGGGAGGCCACGAGGCCTATGATGATCCTTTTCATAAGACTTGAACTGTCATTTGTGTGGTTAGCAATACACTAGATACCGACCTGAAGACCGAAGGTGACGGTGCGCAGGGGAGGCGTGCCGTAGGCTACGAAGCCACGCTGCTCGGGGTCGACGACGAGCATCTTATCCTTCCACGTGAGGAGGTTGTTACCAGCGGCATAGAGACGCAGGGTGTTGACACCGATCTTCTCAGTCCAGCGCTTAGGAGCGGTGAAGCCGATGGTGAAGTTCTTCAGACGCAGGTGGTCGGTAGAGCGCAGGAAGCGGGTCGAGTATGTGTACGTATTCGTAGGCTCGAAGGAGGGGAGCTCCGTCTTGTCACCGACCTGCTTCCAGATCTTATTGATGTCGTAGTACTTGGGGATAGCCAGGTTCAGCACTTCTTCGTTACCGTCCTTGTAGAGCGCGATAGCACTATCGTAGAGGTAGCCACCGAGGGAGTAGCTGAGGGTGAAGTTGATGTCGACGGGGCCCCAGTTGATGTTGTTGATAAGCCCGCCAGTGAAGGTGGGGTCGAAAGGCTTGTCATCGATACGACGGCGGTTGGCCTTGGAGCCATCAGTGACGATGGTGCGGTCGTAGGTCTTCTTAGCTTCGTCGTACTTATTGGAGTAGTACTGGACCTTACCCGTGTTGGGATCGATGCCAGCATATTCAGCCAGATAGTAGGCGTTGTAGGGGTGGTCAACTTCGTGGATCCAAGTGTCATTAATACGAACGGTCTGTACGCCGTCGTAGCGCAGGAGCGTGTTCTTGTTGTGACCGAGAGAGAAGGTCGTGCTCCAAGAGAACTTGTCCGTAGAGATGTTGGTGGAGCGCAGCTCGACTTCGAAGCCCGTGTTGCGCATACTACCTACGTTCTGCAGCTCGCTGCTGAAGCCCGTCGTACCAGAGATGCTCTTGTAGAGGAGCAGGTCGGTCGTCAGGCGGTTGTAGTAGTCGAAGGTAACACCGACGCGATTGAAGAGGCGGAAGTCAAGACCGAGGTTGAACGCCTTGTTCTTTTCCCAAGAGAGGTTGGGTGAGCCGAGAGCGCTTTCCGAAGCCCCCGTACCCCCGTTGTAGTTGTAGCCGAAGCTGTAGAGGGAGAGGTGGCTGTAGTAGCCGTAGGGGAGTGTACCGTTAGCCCCGTAGGAGAGACGCAGGCGGGTGTCGGAGAGGATGGGCTCAAGAGACTTCATGAACTTTTCCTTACCGATATTCCATGAGCCAGAGAGTGACCAGAAGAGCCCCCAGCGGTGAGCTGGAGCCAGGCGAGAAGAGCCGTCCCAACGAGCCGAAGCACCGAGGATGTAGCGGTCATCGTAAGCGTAGTCCCCCTTGACGAGGAAGGAGAGCATGCGGGTCTTGTCGACATCGGTGCTACCGCTTGAGTTCCCTGCATTCCCCAGTTCGTACTTGAGGTAAGAGGGGAAGTCGGTACCCCAGATATAGATGTTCAGCTGGTCGAAGGCTTCGGACTCGAAGCTGGCTACACCCGAGAGGTGGTGCTTGCCGAAGTCATGGTTAGCGTAGAGCTGCGACTGCGTGGAGAGGGTAGCACGCTCGAGGTTGGAGCGCTGGAAGACCCCGTTAGCAGCTTCACCGTCACCTTGGCGAGGGTCCCACCAGACGGCTTCCTGGGAGTTGGTGTAGTCGTAGCTGACGTTCTGACGAAGCTTCAGCCAGGGGAAGAGGGTCAGCGTAGCTTCGATAGAGGGATAGACGCGCGTGAGCTGCGTTTCGGAGAAGTTCTGCGTCGTGGCGAAGAGGGGGTTGATGTTGTTGTTCCCCGAGAAGCTGTTGTTGTAAGATCCATCTTCCTTGAAGGGATAGTTGGATGGGGTCAGTGTAGCGGACACGCCGAAGATAGGGTTAGCGTAGGCGCCACCTTCACTGCTGGTGTGCTGCTTGGTCTTAGCGAAGAGCATGCGAGCCTTCAGCTCCAGACGGCGGTCGGTGTGGCTGACATTGAAGCTACCGGTCAGACGGTTGAAGTCAGAGGCCAGCGAGATACCCTTCTGGTCAGCGTAGGACATCGAGGTGTAGAACTTCGTCTTCTCACCACCACCCGAGACGCTGAACTCGTAGTTCTGTGAAGCGCCATTGCGGAGGAGGATCTTGCGCCAGTCGGTGTAGCCAGACCAAGGCTTAGCGATAGCAGTACCGATGGTCTTCTCTACCTGAGCTGCTACGTCAGTGGCATTGGGGTAGAGGAGCTGACCAGCCTGGTCGCGGAGCTCGCTGTAGTACTTGGTGTACCCGTGGCGGATCAGCTCGTTACGCTTCTCTGCACTGAGGGTAGGACGGTAGTCGATAGCCATATCGGAGCTGCCCCAGTCGGCCTTGAAGTTGTAGTGCGTCTTCCCGGCGCGACCGCTCTTGGTCGTGATGACGACGACCCCGTTAGCTGCACGTGAGCCGTAGAGGGCTGCAGCACCAGCGTCCTTGATGACGGTGATATTCTCGATGTCGTTGGAGTTGATCGTAGCGAGTGGGCTCATCCCCCCCTTAGCGTAGTCGAAGACTGAGGCGCTGGAGTTATTGACCGGTACCCCGTCGATGACGTAGAGTGGGTCGCTACCAGCGTTGATAGAGCCGAGACCGCGGATACGCACCGTAGCGATGCTACCGGGCTGACCCGAGTTGGAGTTCACTGCTACCCCTGCGATAGCCCCAGTGAGCTTATCTTCGAGGGATGTGGTGGGCACGTCCTTCATGTTCTTCGTGGAGATGGTCGTAGCAGACCTGCGAAGGCGGACTTACGGGTGTTCCCATACCCCGTGATGACGACGTCCTTGATCACCTGCTCTTCAGCCTGCAGGGTGATCTTCATCTCACCCGAGGCGATGGGCAGCTTGAGCTTGTTGTAGCCGATACAGCTAATCGTAAGGTGCTTAGCTGCATCTGGTAGCTTCAGCGTGAAGCGTCCGTTGACGTCAGTCAGAGTCCCTGTGGTGGGGAACTCGACGCAGGACACGCTGGCTGCGATGACGGGCTCCTTATCCGCAGATGAGATGATGACCCCCGTGACGGTGATCGTCTTCTTCTGCGACCAACCCACTCCTGCGAAGAGGAAGAGAGCGAGGAGGAAGAAAAGTGCTCTTCTCATAAGAATAGTAGTTTTAGTGTGATATGTGCGTACTTGCTTTTGAGCCGTAACTTGGGATTACTATCTATTCATGGGGTACTCTGGAGGTGTCATCCTCGCGGTCTTTCACGTTATGTCTTTCTCCTAAAGGGAGGGTTGCCCCGCCCATGCTCCAGCGTATCCTTTTTTCAAATGTAGAGATTTTTATTTCCTATCCAATAGTAGGGTGCCAAGGGGAGCGGCGAAGAAGGTGATTTGTCGCTGCTTGTGGGGACTCTTACGGCCTTTGAAAAGGAGGAAAAGATGTATAGATGTGCAGCTGTAAGTGTCTGTACAGTATGCGTATATGTGTGGGTGAGCGTAGGCCCTTTCTCCTGCTCTTACTTGTCTGAGATGTGGGCTTGCTATGGGCGAAATTTTCTCATCGGGAGGCCTTGGGATGGGGCGTTTTGGGGGGCGAAATAACCTTAAATAATTTAGGAAGCTCGTTTGGTTTTTGATGTGCATCAAAGGAACGTGGCACCCTTGGCTTTAGTATTTAAGGATGGGTCTTCGCGGAGGTGGGCTTTCGTTTCTCTCATCGGTGCGCGTTTGTATTCCACTTATCGCTTCCTACCTTCTCGTGCTGATGTGGTATGCCCCATACGACTCCTTATATATTATATGTGTAGGAGAAGGAAGGTGTACGCATTGGGAGGGGTGTTTTTGACCAGTACTGGTCAGCGAGGCAACCAGTACTGCTCACTCGTCGAACCAGTACTGGTAACTAATAGCGACCAGTACTGCTTCGCTTAGTGACCAGTAGTGGTCGCAAAAGGGAGCTTATACGGCTTCGCCTAACCTCGTCATAATGAGCCGGCTTCTTGGTGGTGAGGAGTTTGCTCCAAAGGCGAAGAGTTGGCTTTGCTCTCTCTGGGTAGTGGCGGGTGGAGACCGCGTGGTGTAGCGTCGGTAGGATGCTGCTTCGTAAGCGAATTTCAAGGTGACATATCTTTACCTTATCGCTGTGTGAGTGAGGAAGAAAGGGGGTGTCTTTGACGCTTTGAAAAGGAATTAACGGTGCGAAGGGCAGAAATGCTTATCTTTGCATATAATAACAGTAATGTGTCTCTTTAGTCGTCACTCCCAATAGCTACCGCATCGTTCATGAGAAAACGAGTCATCTGGATCATCGTCATGGCCCTTGTCTCGGCCTATGGACTCCTCTCATGGGTGCAATACGAATACTATGGTCGCGTGCTTGAGCTGCGCACCGAGGGGATTCGTAATCAGATGAAGGAAGCGATGGGCGAGGTGGCAGAAGAGCTACAGGTACGTGAGCTGATACGCTACCTCAATAAGGGGCTCAATCGCAAGAATGACCGCTTTGAGGACAGCGAGTTCCTACCGACCTCTGTCGCTTCGTTCGATATCTGGACGCGCACCAAGCTCGATACCCAGATCGTCCAGCGGGCTCTGGATAGGGAGAACATCTACCTGAAGATGCCACACAAGGGGAATACGAGTCGTGTCGACTACCGTCCGTCCGACCGCCTTGTACACGCCTACTTCGCCAACGTCCATGCGCTGGACCGCTACATCCTGAAGTATCTATATGATAGCTACAACAAGGATAGCATCCCGCAGATGGTGAATGTGCGTCTCTTGAAGAGCCTCATCCGTGAGCATCTGGACAATAAGGATCTCTGCGGGCCCTACATGATGTCGCTACATGACTACCAGGGGCGTACGCTCTATGAGTACATCCCCCCAGCGATGGTCAATTCCAAGCGATGGGAAGAGCGCAATACGGTGGTGCAGTATCTCTTCGTGCCGACTGATGGCTCTGAGCTGGACCGCCCGTATATGAAGGTCACGCTTGACGTCACCCCCACGAAGTCGGAGGTGCTTCGGCTGGCATTGCCCAGCTTCATCTCCACAATCATCGTGCTTGTCCTCGGCTTCTCCGCCCTCGGGGTCCTTCTCAAGCACATGAGCTTCTCCTCGCAGCGCACGAGCTTCATCAACAATATGACGCACGAGCTGAAGACGCCTGTGAGTACCATCCTCCTCTCCAGTCAGTCGCTGGGGCAGTCACTTGCCGAGCGGGGCGACCTCACGCCGCGAGCTCAGAGTGCACTGGATATCATCGGGCTGGAGGCGCAGCGTATGAAGTTCCTCATCGACAAGGTACTGCAGTTCTCGCTGCTGGACGGAGCTTCAGGGCGCTTCTCGCTGGAGCCCTTGGACGTCAATGAGCTGCTCCTACCCGTAGCGGAGATTTATACCTTCCACGCCCAGCAGCGTGGCGGAGACTTGGAGCTGGACCTGGATGCCCTGAATACGTGGGTGCAGGGAAATCAAATTCACCTCTCCAACGTCTTCTTCAACCTCCTCGACAACGCGGTCAAGTACAGCCGCCCCGATGTGCCCCTGCACCTGGCGATCCGTACTGCTGACGAAGACGGCAAGATCCGTATCACCATCGAGGATAATGGGATCGGGATGGAGAAGCGCGAGCTGAAGCGTATCTTTGACCGTTTCTACCGCGTCACCTCCGGCAAGCGCCACGACGTGCGAGGCTTCGGCCTGGGTCTGGCGTACGTGACCTCCGTCATCAACCAGTGTGGCGGTACGATCATCGCCGAGAGTGAGCTGGGTGTGGGGACTAAGATGATCATTCGCCTACCGGCCTCTGAGCCGGAGTAGTGCTACCAAGCGGTTTGCGTTACCTACCTATATAGTATATAGATTAAAAACTACGACAGCTAATAGATTAAAGACTATGGACGAACCATTAAAGATCCTCCTCTGTGAGGATGAAGAGAACCTCGGGAATATCCTTCAGGAGCTCCTGCAGAGTAAGAAGTTCGCCGTCACGCTCTGTACTGATGGTGACCAGGGATGGGAGGCCTTCAAGAGCGCTAAGTACGACCTTTGTCTCCTGGATATCATGATGCCCAAGCGTGATGGTCTCACCCTGGCAAAGGACATTCGTAGCCTCTCGGCCGACGTACCCATCATCTTCCTCACCGCCCTCGGTATGCGTGAGAACATCCTCGAGGGCTTCCGCTCTGGGGCTGACGATTACATCACCAAGCCCTTCAGCATGGAGGAGCTCCTCCTGCGTATCGAGGCCATCCTGCGCCGTACGATCAAGCATGAGGGTGAGAAGGAGCCCCAGCGCGTGTACCAGCTCGGGCGCTATATCTTCAATACGACGACCCAGACGCTCTCCCTCGGTGAGACGTCACGTCGCCTGACGACCAAGGAGTGCGAGCTGCTCTCGCTGCTCTGTCTCTTCGCCAATCAGACGCTCGAGCGTAGTCATGCGCTCAACGTCATCTGGGGGCTCACCGAGCCTACTGGCGGGCATGATAACTCCTTCAGCCAGCGTAGTATGGACGTCTATGTGACGAAGCTTCGTCGCATGCTCGATGCTGATCCTCGCGTCGAGATCAAGAACGTCCACGGTAAGGGATACAAGCTCGTCATCCCCACTGAGGCGTAGGCACGCCCCCTCTTGGGCTCCGCCCACTACTCATCAGACAGCTACACATCACTTACCTCCCCTTGGCCGCCTTCCTACGGCGGGTATCCTCTGCGGTACCTGCCGTAGGAGAGTGGCCTATTATCCATAAAGAATTGAATGATGAGTAAAAAGAATAAGCCCATCTCTGCCAAGAAGGGGAAACCCTCCAAGCAAGGCACTGACAAAGGGCAATCCATAAGTAAGCGGGATATCCTCCGCATCGCACGTCTGGTCTTCGAAGAGAATGATGGGCGTGTACTGACCTACAAGCAGGTCTGCCATGCCTTCGGTAAGACGAATATGGGGCAGAAACGTGCCATCTACCAGACGCTCGTCTCGATGTCCGAAGGTGGCGAGATCCAGGAGCTGGAGCCCGGACGCTTCGTCCGTGGTGGCCTCTCGAAGGAGCGCCTCGAAGGGCACTTTGATTACCGTGCAGGCCGTGCTTCCTTCATCCCAGATGACCCCGAGATCGATACCCTCCCCCTCTCTGATCGTGCGCTTGCCAATGCCCTGCATGGCGACCGTGTCGCTGTATCCTTCGTGCGTACCCGCCGTGGTGAGTACAAGCGTGTGCAGGTCGTCGAGATTCTTGAGCGTCGTGAGGCGACCTATGTAGGGCGTCTGCAGATCTCCCGTGGCTATGCCTTCTTCGTCTCGCTCAATAGAGAGCTACGTCAGGATGTCTTCATCCCTGAGGATAAGACCATGGGTGCGACGGGCCATGATAAGGTCGTCGTGCGCATCACCGACTGGGATCGCAAGAGCAAGAACCCTCGCGGGGAAGTCATCGATATCCTCGGTAAGGCTGGCGACAACTCTACGGAGATGCACGCCATCCTCGCTGAGTTCGGCCTCCCTTATAGCTATCCCGAGGCCGTAGAGAAGGCTGCTGAAGCACTCTCTGCCGAGATCACCGAAGAGGAGCTCGCACAGCGTGAGGACTTCCGTGGGGTGCTGACCTGCACCATCGACCCGCGTGATGCGAAGGACTTCGACGACGCCCTCTCCTTCCGCACGCTTCCTGAAGGGGGCTATGAAGTCGGGGTGCATATCGCCGATGTCAGCCACTATGTCCAGCCTGGTAGTATCATCGATGATGAGGCCTACAAGCGTGCGACGAGTGTCTATCTCGTGGACCGTACGATACCTATGCTCCCTGAGCGCCTGAGCAACTTCCTCTGCTCGCTCCGCCCCGACGAGGATAAGTATGCCTACAGCTGTATCTTCTCGCTGGACGAAGACGCACGGATCCGCTCGGCACGCATCGCTCGCACCGTCATCCGTAGCCAGCGCCGCTTCACCTATGAGGAGGCGCAGGAGATCATCGAGACGGGGCAGGGTGACCATGCAGAGGCTATCCTGACGCTCCATCGCTTGGCGCAGAAGCTCCGTACTCGCCGCTTCGAGGTAGGGAGTATCGCCTTTGACCGCCCCGAAGTTCGCTTCGAACTGGATGAAGAAGGCAAGCCCCTCTCTGTATATATCAAGGAGAGCAAGCCTGCCCACCAGCTCATCGAGGAATTCATGCTGCTGGCGAACCGCACGGTAGCTGAGCGTATAGCCGAGCCTGCTCGCAAGGATATCAGCCCTGCCCTTCGCCTGGGCCGTGGCGGTAAGCCTGCCTTCGTCTACCGTATCCACGAGGCCCCCGATGAGGAGAAGCTCCGAGGTCTGGCTGACTACGTGCGACGCTTCGGCTACAAGCTCAAGGTCGAGGGCGGAAGCTCCGTCATCGCTAAGAGCCTCAATGCTCTGCTCGCTGATATCAAGGGTAAGCCCGAGGAGGATATGCTGACGATGCTCGCTATCCGCTCGATGGCTAAGGCACGCTATACCACGACGCATATCGGTCACTACGGCCTTGGCTTCGATAGCTATACGCACTTCACCTCGCCTATCCGTCGCTACCCTGACTTGATGGTGCACCGTCTCCTCACGCGCTACCTCATAGAGGGTAAGCCTTCGGCGGATGCCGCTGCGCTGGAGGATCAGTGTGACCATGCCTCCGAGATGGAGAGTGTGGCAGCCAATGCCGAGCGCTCCTCGATCAAGTACAAGCAGGTCGAGTACATGATCCCCCGCTTGGGGCAGGCCTTCACGGGTGTCATCACAGGGCTGGCTGACTGGGGCTTCTACGTCGAGCTGGAGGAGAATAAGTGCGAAGGGCTGGTGCCAGCGCGTGATCTCTCCGATGACTACTACGTCTACGATGAGGCGAACTTCCGTCTCGTCGGGCGCCATACGGGGCGTACGTTCAGCCTCGGTCAGCGTGTCGAGGTCGTCGTGGCGCAGGCCGATCTGGCACGCCGTCAGCTGGACTTCGCCCTCGATGAGCCGGAGATAAAGCGCCCTGAGCCCCGTCGTGCTCTGCGTCGCTATTAGCCCCAGAGGCAGCATACCGACTTCACTATAAAAGCTAAGGCTTGGCCCCACCGATGTGGAGCCAAGCCTTATGTTTTATGTGCCTTCGTCAGGCGAAGGCTATGGGAGTGTATCCGCTCGTGGACTACATGTTCATCCCACCGCAGACGTGGATCGTCTGACCGGAGACGTAGCTGGAGAGGTCGCTAGCGAGGAAGGTAGCTACGTTAGCTACGTCCTCAGGCGTACCGCCACGGCGGAGGGGGATCTGTACTTCCCACTGCTTGCGCACTTCATCAGAGAGTGCACCCGTCATGTCGGTGATGATGAAGCCAGGGGCAATAGCGTTGGCACGGACACCGCGAGCGCCGAGCTCCTTAGCGATGCTCTTCGCCAGACCGATCATACCAGCCTTAGAAGCGGAGTAGTTCGCCTGACCTGCGTTGCCAGATACACCGACGACGCTAGCCATGTTGATGATGCTACCGCTACGCTGCTTGACCATGATGGGGGTGACAGCGTGGATGAGGTTGAAGGCGCTCTTGAGGTTGACGTTGATGACGAGGTCCCACTGCTCTTCGGTCATACGCATCATCAGCCCGTCACGGGTGATACCAGCGTTGTTGACGAGGATGTCGATACGGCCGAAGTCAGCGACGACTTCTTCGACGAGCTTGTGAGCATCTTCGAAGTTAGCTGCGTTAGAGGCATAAGCCTTGGCCTTGACACCGAGCCCTTCGAGCTCCTTGACGAAGGCTTCTACAGTATCGTCGATCTTGAGGTCAGTGATCACTACGGAAGCACCTTCCTGTGCATACTTGAGTGCAATAGCGCGGCCGATACCACGGCCTGCGCCGGTGATGATGGCTACCTTGTTAGCAAGTAGATTCATTGTTTATCGTATTAAGTGTTGGATTCGTTGGGTACCTCTTCGCTCTGGCGGAGGCCGAAGAGCAGGAGGTGGCGTACTGCTGTACGGATCTCCTCGACTGTACCCTTGGAGCGGTAAGCCCCACTGATGAAGGGGACTTCCATGCCCTTGATGATATTCTGTAAGAGGTAGGCCGTGAGGTGCGTGTCGGGGACGTGGAAGAGTCCACTCTGCTTACCCTCCTCGAGGAGCTCACGGAGCTGACGGATCTCCTTCTCGTCGAAGGCTGCACGGGAGTTCTCTACGAGCCAGATGTCGCGGAAGAACTCTGCACGGAGCGAGCCGTTGCGCAGGACCAGATCCTTCATCTTATCCAGATGCGTCAGGAGCATCATCAGGATCTTGTCTTCGGGCGAAGCGGGGAGGCGATGGATGAGCTCCAGGTCGTGCCATAGGCGCTCGAGCTCGCGCTCGATGACGGCGTGGAAGATCTCATCCTTGTTGCGGAAGTAGGTATAGAGCGTACGCCGGCCCTTCTTCGAGGCGTCGGCAATATCGTTCATCGTCGTGTTGGTGAACCCAACCCGAGCGAAGAGCTGCCGAGCCACCTCGATCATGAGGTCTTTTGTCTTGACAATAGTAGCCATGCGTTGCTGTCTCTGTTTCCTTATCTATATATAATTATGGTGTACCTCGTGAGGATATTCCCCATAGGAAGTACGAACAAAGTTATGAAATTGCGCAAAAGTGCCCGATGCGTGCAATGAGGGGGCTGTGCCTCCCTCGGCATTTTGCCCTGAGAGGTGGGGGAGTGCGCCCCGCATCCTGCCCCTTTGCCTCTTGTCTCTATATTGCTTGCTCCTAGACATAGTGAGGGGTGAAAAAGTAACCTATACTGGTCGGCGAAGCAACCTATATGAGTACGTGGGTAGAGCTATATAGAATGGCGAAGAAAGCTATATAGCTTTGGACTGATTCCTATATAGCTTTGTGAAGTGACCTATATTGGGTTGTTGCTCTGCGTAGGGATAAAAGTTGTGGACGAGTGGCAGATAAGTTTGGGCTACGTACGTGGATCTAATATCTACGTACGTGGATACTTGGATTGACGTGCCTCGTCTTTAAGACTATGTACATAGATAGGGGAATACCACTACGGGAAGGTGCTTTTTTCTTCACGGGAATGGCACCTTTCCCTCTGCTGGAAAAGAGGAATACTCGCGATAAGGCGGGGGGAAAAGCGTATCACTTCGGAGAGGTATATTGTGGGGCTGGGCGTGCGATGCCTTAGCACAATAAGTAGGGGAAGGACTTTCGGCAACAGTCTCATATAGGTCGCTCATCGAACCAATATAGGTCGAAAATAGCCCCTCGCAAGGAGTTGGCATTAAGCTGCTTAGTGAAGGGGTGCTTCGGTGAGGAAAATGACCAGCTGAAGAAGTCATGAGGGGGAGGGGACGATCAAGCAGCTCCGAAAGCGCTCTCTAAGGGTCGGAAGGAGCGATGTCGCCCCGCTCCTTATCACTGCAAAGCAGTGGAATATGCCGAGAAAGACGCCAATAAGAGAGATAAAGTTCTTAAAAATAGTGTACCTTTGTAAGCCTTCGTCCAGCCGTATGCATAGCGGAATGGGCGGAGAGAGTGCGCAATAAGTATTAACAATCATAGATTTATAAGGAACTAAATGAGCAAGTACGTAGGGAATCTTATCCCCCACACCTTCTTCGTGACGAAGGGTAGCGGTGAGTCGGATCTGGAACTTCACGCTGGGTCATACCACATGGCTCTGCACGATGCTGGGATCTCTGACTTCAATATCATGGTCTATTCGTCCGTCCTGCCCGCTACGGCGCACATCGCTTCTATGGATGAGATCGACCTGCCTCCCTTCGGCTCTGAGCTGAAGACCATCCTGGCTGTTTCGCACGGTCAGCAGGACGAATTCGTCTCTGCAGGTGTCGTCTACGCATGGATGTATGCTGATGAAAACTTCGATAAGAAGGTCGGCGGTCTGGTCTGCGAAGTCAGCGGCCGCTATCGCATCGAAGAGCTCGAAGCTCGTCTGATCCGTGTGATCAACGACCTGCACCAGAAGACCTATGGTCACTACTACCTCGGCGAGCTGAACTTCGTCACCGAAGGGATCACGATCGAGAAGCGCTATGGTACGGCTCTGGCTGGTCTGTGCTTCATTGACTTCCAGCTGCCTGAAGTCGAGCCCGTAGAGCGCCACTACTAAGCGACCTATCCCTACCTGCGACTTCACTACTATAGGAGTCGCACGGACATAAAAGCCACGAGCTTCAGCATCCCACACTGGTGGGGCTGAAGCTCGTGGCTTTTCTATGTAGTAGGGTAGCGAGGGCTACCGCAGAGTGGTTTAGAGGATGTTGAGCACCTGCTCCTTGATTTGCTCGAGCTCGTCCTTCATCTTGACGACGAGCTGCTGCATCTCGGCTTGGTTGCTCTTCGAGCCCATCGTATTGATCTCGCGACCGATCTCCTGTGCAATGAAGCCGAGGGTCTTACCCTGACCAGGCTGATCGGCATTGAGTACCTCGATGAAGTAGCTGAGGTGGTGTGCCAGACGCGACTTCTCTTCGTTGATGTCAAGCTTCTCGATGTAGTAGATCATCTCCTGCTCGAGGCGGGAGTTGTCATAGCCACCCTGAGGGGCGATCTTCGCGAGACCCTCTTCGAGGCGCTGACGAATAGCAGCGATACGCTCAGCTTCGGGGAAAGTGATCTCCTCCAGCAGTGAGCTGATCTTTGCGATACGTGAGGCGCAGACCTCGTGGAGCATCTTACCCTCCTGCAGACGGAAGAGCTGGAGCTCCTCTACGGCCTGTAGGGTGGTGGCACGGACGACGTCCCATTCCTCCTTGCTAACCTCGGTCGTGCGGTTACCTTCGCTATCCATAACGCCAGGGAGACGCAGGAGGGCAACGGGGTCAATGGGGAAGTCCAGCCCCGACTCCGTGCGGAGCGTCTGGAGCTGATGGACGTACCCGAGGAGGGCTTCCTTGTTGATGGGAGTGGTGTTGCCCTCGAGGGCATCATCCTCCATCGTGATGGTGAGGTCGATCTTACCGCGCTGCAGGCGGTCGGTGATCAGCGAGCGGAGCTCCAGCTCGCCCTCGCGGTAGATGGAGGCAATACGAGCCGAGAGGTCGGCCTGCTTGCTATTGAGAGACTTGATGGCGACGGTGATGGTCCGGCTGCCGAAGCGTGCCGAAGCCTTCCCGAAGCCAGTCATGGAATGTATCATACGGGTGTTTGCTTTTATTTGCGGGCAAACATACGAAATTATCGTGAGTTAGCCCGCCCAGACTCAAGCTGTGAGCGTCTTAGAAGAGGATACCGAACTTGAGAGATACCCCGCCCGAGCTACCCCAGTACTTGTCGAAGTAGCGGCTGGAGTTGAACTCCTGATAAGCATAACCCAAGCTGATCGTGAAGCGGTTGACGACGATACCCCCCGAGAGCGCGAAGTAGAAGCCATGTAGCCCCGAGTGAGTAAGGCCGATGGAGTACCCAGGCTTGATGTCGAGGAAGGGCTTGACGACGGAGTTCGTGGGGAGTGTCGCACGGAAGTTCACAAAGAGGGGAAGCATCCAGAAGGCGTCACGGTGCTTGTGGGAGAAGTAGCCATTGAAGCCCAAGCCCCCACCGAGGTAGATCGTGGGGCTGACGAGCGTACCGAAGGAGCCCAAGAGCTCCATACGCCCCAGGCGGTCAGCAGAGGTAAAGCCGAGCTCCAGCGTCCCAGAGTAGTAGGGGGCAGAGCCACCACCATAATAGCCTCGGCGACGTGGTGCAGCTTCGGCAAAGCTGAGGAGGTAGTCGCTCTCCGTGCTGACGGGAGCTTCGGTGAGCTGGGTGGTAGGCTCCTCGTGCTGTGTGCTGATGGTCGTGAGTGCTTGGCTCTCGACGGACTGCGCCTGTGCCCCGATACTCATCGAGCTGAAGAGGAGGGCAGCGGTGAAGATCATCTTCTTCATGTGCGGTGTCTTGTTAGCAGTGAAGCGCCTCTTACTCCATAGTTCCCCGCGCAAAGCTGCGGCTGGAGCAGGAGGCACATGTACCATTTAAACGAACTTGCTCGTCCGCTCGGTATGTGAGCGCTACTTCTACACCCGTATTAGAGGCGGTCAGAATGCCCTATGTTGCTACTTCTCTTATAGACGTAGGAGCGGTAGCACGGGGGATTGTTGTACTTTTGGACACCGCTCCCACGACGGGAGACGGCAGGAAATGACTTCATCCAAGAGCAAGTAAGCCGATGGCAAAGCAACAAAAGTGGTACGTAGTCTGGGCAGGACATGAACCAGGGGTCTATGAGACCTGGGCGGAATGTCAGCGCCAGACGCAGGGCTATCCCAAGGCCCTCTTCAAGTCCTTCGAGAGCCATAGTGAGGCTCTGCGAGCCTATGAAGAGGGGTTTCAGGGCTTCTCCCGTCGCCATCGTGCCCCCTCAGGGATGGAGAGTAGCACCGAGGCTCCCATCGAGGAGGCACTCGCTGTCGATGCTGCCTGCTCGGGCAATCCTGGGGTAATGGAGTACCGTGGGGTGTACCTACCCTCGCGTCGGGTCATCTTCGAGATGGGGCCCTTCCCCAAGGGAACGAATAACATCGGGGAGTTCCTCGCCATTGTGCATGCGCTGGCACTCATCGAGAAGCAGGGGCTCTCACAGCTCGTCATCTACTCCGATAGCCAGACGGCCCTCGGATGGGTACGCAAGAAGCGCTGCAAGACCCTTCTGGAGCGCACGGCCGAGACGGCTCCGCTCTTCGACCTCATCGAGCGTGCTGAGCGCTGGCTCCAGACGCATACCTACACGACCCCCATATATAAGTGGGATACCGTCCGCTGGGGCGAGATCCCCGCTGACTACGGTCGCAAGGGCTAAGCCCCCTGATTTCTTCCGGCACTATTTATACCTTTGTAGGCGAAGTCCATGGACACTTCGCCCGTGGGCCTATGGCTTGCCCCTCTATAATACCAAGAGGAGCGTCCCCTATGATGCGCATGAATAGCTCAAGTATTCCGCTCTTTGTCGGAGCGCTATCCCTGATAGGAGCACCCACTTCTACATGTAGGTGCCCCGATTCCTGTACCTCGTACCCTTAGGTCTAAGCTACAATTCACAATACCTCTAACACTAACTCACAAAACTCACAGCACATGGATGTATTAGGGTTCGTCAAAGAGTTCAACGGGATTCTTTGGAACAGCTTCCTGATGTACGCCCTCCTCGGCGTCGGCATCTTCTACACCATCTACCTCGGCTTCCCACAGATCCGCCACTTCAATCTGGCGATGAAGTATGCCTTCGGCCCTGCTATGCAGCGGAAGAAGGGCGAGGAGGGTAAGTCCAAGGTCAACTCCTTCCAAGCTCTCGCCACCGCCGTAGCTGCCCAGGTCGGTACGGGGAACGTGGCAGGTATCGCCACCGCTATCTCCATGGGAGGTGTCGGCTCGATCTTCTGGATGTGGATCTCTGCCATCCTCGGCATGGGGACGATCTTCTCCGAAGCTGTCTTAGCGCAGAAGTATCGTGAGGTACGTCCCGGAGGAGCTATCGGGGGGCCTGCCTTCTATATCCGTGAAGGCCTCGGGCTCAAGTGGCTGGCGCTCTTCTTCTCAATAGCCTTCATTACCTATGTAGGCTTCACGGGAAGTATGGTGCAGGCGAACTCCATCACGGTGGCGCTGACTACGGCCTTCGATATCGAGCCTTGGGTCGTCGGTGTGGGTATCGCGCTCATCGTCGGTATCGTGATCGTCGGGGGGCAGAAGCGCATCACCACGGTCGCTGAGCTCGTCGTGCCCTTCATGGCTATCGCCTATATCTTGGGTTCGCTCGTCATCATGTGCATCTATTTCGACCAGATCCCCCAGGCCTTTGCAGAGGTCTTTAGAGAAGCCTTCTCCACGAAGGCTGCTGCTGGCGGTGCTGCTGGCATCGCGATGAAGTATGCTATCCGCTACGGGGTCGCTCGCGGCCTCTTCTCCAACGAGGCGGGTATGGGTACTTCGCCCCACGCTCACGCTATGGCAGAGGTGAAGGATCCTGCGATGCAGGGCTTCGTAGCGATGTCGGGTGTCTTCATCACGCTCCTCATCTGTACCTCTACGGCGCTGGTCATCCTTCTGACGGGTGCCCATAAGCAGCCCGGACTCGAGTCGACAGCGATCACGCAGGAGGCCTTCGATATGGTCTTTGGTAAGGCGGGTATCATCTTCCTGCAGGTGAGTATCTTCTTCTTCGCCTTTACGACGATCATCGGGAACTATATCTTCGGTGAGATGAATGTCCGCTCGCTCTTCGGCAAGGTTGGGGTCTATATCTTCCGCGCAGTGGTCATCGGCTCGGTCTTTGTCGGGGCGATCTTCGCTGTGACCTTCGTGTGGGAGATCACTGACACGGTCACGGGGCTGATGGTCATCCCGAATATCATTGCTCTCATCTTCCTCGCTCCACAGACGAAGGCAGCCTACAAGAACTTCCTCAAGAAGCGCTCTGCAGGCGAGATCGACTAAGAAGCAATTCACATAAATAGCGAGCGGGCACCCCTCCATCGGTGGGGTGCCCGCTCGCTGTTTATGGCTACGTGTGGAGTGCGCTACACGATGAGCTGTCTGAGGCAAGCTGCGCAGAGGCGGACGTCACGCAGGCTCTTCTGGCGGAAGCGCACGTGGACGGCTGGCTGGTGTAGGTAGAGGTAGCCGAAGAGTTCGCTGAGCTTGGGATAGGCTGCCTCGCCCGAAGTACGGCGCTTGAAGCCTAAGACTCGCCCGCGCTCCATCGTGCAGAGGGTGGGGAGCGCCTCCAGCGAAGCTGTCGGTAGTCCTACGGCTTCCAGCTCTGAGAGGACGAGGGTGCGATGAAAGCGGACGTTGTGTGCGACGAGTACTTTCGCCTCGCTCACGGCTTGGAGCAGGTGCTCCAGCACGGGGCGTAGCTCTTCGCCTTCACACTCCATCTGCTCCGTCGTGATGCCGTGCAGGGCGGTAGCCTCCTCCGTTATGGAGGCACTGCGGCGGATGAGGTGTGTCTCCTCGAAGAGGCTGGCACCCGTAGCGTCCAGCATCTGCCACGAGAGGAGGATAATCGGTGAGGGTGCGAACTCTATCCCCACCTCCTCTTCGTGAAGGATGTCCTGCGTCTCGGTATCGAGGACGAGGTAGTGGGGGAGGGCTCCTGCTGGAGCAGGGCTATCAAAGAGTGGGGACGAATCGACATCAACCTCTACAGCGATAGGTGCGTCCTGTCGCTGTAGAGGTCGATGTGTATGTGCCGAGCGGAGAAGCTCCGAGCGGCGCTGAAGGCCCCATCTCAAGAGAAGCTGCAGGAGTACCAGTGCAAGAGGTACCAAGAGCAGAAGGAGTGGGGCAAGGCGCATAAGGCTTACTTCTTAGGGAAGAGGAAGGCGCGGCTACGCTCTGCGGCGGCCTTTGCCCAGTCCTCGGGGAGGAAGTGCCAGTTCTTCGGGTCTACGGGGCGGACGACCTTGTGACGGCGGAAGAACTCAGCTAAGTAATACGACTGGTCGTGCGAGGTAGCACCGACGATACGCTTCGGCAGGTCTTCCTTCGCGATGCCAGCACCCGTAGTGAGCATACCCCCAGCACCTCCAGCGCGGTAGGAATTGACGGCTACACGATAGGTGCGGTCTAGGTCGAAGGGCTCGCTATGCCCTGTGAGGCGAAGGATCGTCACACGCTCTCCCTCGGGCTTCGAGAGGTCGACGGTGTAGTCGATACCTTGCGCTGCGCTGTAGTTGTAGGGCGGTACGAAGGTCTTGTACTTGTCCGTCGGCTGTGCCCCAGGGCGTAGTCGGATGAGCCCGCCATCTTCGGTGATGGAGGTCGCTGCCCAGCCTGCATAGGAGTGCTCGAGGTAGCCACGGATCTCACGACCCGTGAGCTGCATAGCGTAGAGGAAGTTGGAGAAGGGGCAGAACTTAAAGAGATCACGCACATAGACCTTGCCAGCGGGGAGGACGGCAGAGGTCTTCAGCGGTGCGGCAAAGGAGATCTCCGCACCCACCGACTCGAGCTGCATACGGTGGATGACATCCATATAGGGTGTCGTACCGAAGAGCGCATCTTCGCCACGCACCTCGGAGGCCAGCTCCCCGACTTCAGTAGCCAGATAGTCGTTCACTGCAGCGTACTCCTGGGCGAAGTGGCGAAGGAAGACCGAGTCTGGCTCTACACCCTCGAGTGAGATGAAGGAGGGAACGAGCTGCTTAGAGACGACGCGACCACCTTCCTTACGTACGGTGATCTGGATGTCCGCGACACGATCGAGGTGGTTAGCGGGATTGATGAGGAGGACGGAGTCCGTCGTGCTTCCCTCAGGGCGGATCCACTCCAGCTCCTGACGGTGGTCGTGACCGATGAGCAGGAGGTCAATGCCCATACCCTTGTTCGCCAGCGCACGGCCAGCATTCTCGAGGTAGTCGGGGTTATCGTTCTCCAGCCCAGAGTGCATCAGCACGACAAGAAGGTCGGGCTTCTCACGCTCCTGGATGAGGGGCACCCAGTGTGCAGCTGAGGTGAGGATATCATCGAAGTGCAGGCCTTCCCAGAGATGGGCCGGTACCCACTGCGGGATGGCAGGTGTCGTGAAGCCTAAGACGGCTACACGTAGCCCAGCACGGGTGAAGACGTGATAGGGCTTGAAGTAAGGCTCGCCCGTCTTGTCGGAGATGATGTTCGCTGCGATGAGGGGGAACTTACACTCGCGTCCCCACTTGTCGAAGACACTATGCCCAGGCTCGATGTCGTGGTTGCCCATGGCGACCGCATCGTAGCCGAGGTAGTTCATCGCCGAGGAGACGATGTGTGTCGAGAGGGTGTCGACGTAGTTGTAGTAGTACGTCGGAGGCTCACCCTGCAGGAGATCACCAGCGTCCAGCAGCAGGGTCTCGGGGTCGGTACGACGGATCTCGCGCAGTACCGTCGAGAGACGTGACATGCTCCCCGTGCCTGGGCGGTCATTGAGGAAGTCGTAGGGGAAGATATTCCCGTGGACGTCAGTCGTATGGAGGATACGGAGCTTGTGCTGCGTGACACGGGGCGCCTTCTGCGCCAAGGCTACGGAGCCAAAGAGGGAGAAGAGGACGAGTACCCCTACCCAGCGTACTGGGCTAAGGATACTCGTCTTGAGAGAGCTATTCATGTAAGTGGGTTCTTGGTCTGAATAATCAGGGGAGGGGCGAAGCCTTACTTGACTTCGCTACCAGGGGTGATCGGGCCCTGAGGCGTGATCACGCGGAGCTGGCCCGTCGTACGATCGGCAGCGGAGAGGATCATCCCCTGCGACTCGATGCCACGGAGCTTACGTGGAGGGAGGTTGGCGATGAAGCAGACCTGCTTGCCTACCAGCTCCTCGGGAGCGTAGTGCTCAGCGATACCCGAGACGATCGTGCGGCCACCCAGACCATCATCGATGCGGAACTGCAGGAGCTTATCGGCCTTAGGCACCTTCGTGCACTCGGTGACGGTGCCCACACGGATGTCGAGCTTGAGGAAGTCCTCGAAGTCGATATTCTCAGCGATGGGGGCTGCGTGATCTTCGGCAGCCTCGTTGGCTTCCTTCGTCGCCTGCAGCTTCTGGATCTGAGCCTCGATGACGTCATCCTCGATCTTCTCGAAGAGGAGGCTGGCCTCGCCGAGCGTGTGCCCAGCTTCGATGAGGTCGCTACGACCGAGGTCGGTCCATGCGGGCAGGTCGATGGCGAGCATCTTGCAGAGCTTCTCGCTGCTCATCGGCAGGAAGGGCGCGAAGGCAATGGCAAGGTTAGCCGTGATCTGCAGGGAGATGTTGAGGATCGTGGCGACACGCTCCATATCGGTCTTCGCCAGCTTCCAAGGCTCGGTGTCGGCGAGGTACTTGTTGCCAAGGCGTGCCAGATTCATCGCTTCCTTGAGGGCTTCGCGGAAGTGGAAATTGTCCAGCTCACGCTCGATGGCAGCACGGACGGTGGAGAGCTCTGCGAGGGTCTCGCGGTCGAAGTCGGTCAGCGCGCCGAGGGCGGGAACCTTCCCGTCGAAGTACTTCGAGGTGAGGACGAGGGCACGGTTCACGAAGTTACCGAAGACAGCTACCAGCTCATTGTTGTTGCGTGCCTGGAAGTCACGCCACGTGAAGTCGTTGTCCTTCGTCTCGGGGGCATTGGCCGTGAGGACGTAGCGCAGGACGTCCTGCTTACCGGGCAGATCCTCGAGGTACTCGTTGAGCCAGACGGCCCAGTTGCGGCTCGTGGAGATCTTGTCGCCCTCGAGGTTGAGGAATTCATTGGCGGGGACGTTCTCGGGGAGGATGTAGGAGCCTTCGGCACGGAGCATCGCAGGGAAGACGATGCAGTGGAAGACGATGTTGTCCTTGCCGATGAAGTGCAGGAGTCGCGTGTCTTCGCTCTTCCACCACTTCTCCCAGCTGTCGGGCAGGAGTTCCTTCGTATTGGAGATATAGCCGATGGGCGCATCGAACCACACGTAGAGCACCTTGCCCTCAGCACCCTCTACGGGCACGGGGATACCCCAGTCGAGGTCACGGCTCACAGCACGGGGCTGTAGACCTCCGTCGAGCCAGCTCTTACACTGCCCGTAGACATTGCTCTTCCACTCCTTGTGGTCCTCGAGGATCCACTGCTTGAGGAAGGGCTCGTGCTTGTCGAGGGGCAGATACCAGTGCTTCGTCTTGCGGAGCTCAGGCGTAGCGCCAGAGATAGCGCTCTTGGGGTGGATGAGGTCGGTGGGATTCAGCGTCGAGCCGCAGGACTCACACTGGTCTCCATAGGCGCGCTCATTCTGACAGCGGGGGCAGGTACCCGTGATGTAGCGGTCTGCAAGGAACTGCTTGGCCTCGGGGTCGTAGTACTGCTCGCTCTCTTCTTCGATGAAGCCGCCCTTGTCGTAGATGGTTCGGAAGATCGAAGAGGCAAGCTCACGGTGCGTGGCGCTCGTCGTACGGCCGTAGGTGTCGAAGGTGATACCGAAGTCAGCGAATGACTTGCGGATGATCCCGTCGTAGCGGTCGACGATATCCTGTGGGGTCACGCCTTCCTTCTTAGCCTTGATCGCGATGGGCACACCATGCTCGTCGCTACCACAGACAAAGAGCACCTCCTCTCCACGGAGGCGCAGGTAGCGGGCATAGATATCAGAGGGGATGTACACACCTGCCAGGTGGCCGATGTGCACGGGGCCGTTCGCATAAGGCAGGGCGGCGGTGATGAGGGTACGCTTGAAGTTCTTCTCCATCTATATTCTTTCTATCTAAGCACCATACGAAGGGGTAGGACGGATAAAAGTCCTACCCCTCGGCGCGCATGATGCGGTATATTACTTATTCTTCTCAATGAGGCGCTCCTGCCAAGCCCAAGCAGAGCGGAGCGTGTCGGCGAGGGATTCCTTAGCTTCCCAGCCGAGGATGGTGTTGGCCTTCGTGGGGTCAGCCCAGACCTTCTCGATGTCGCCTTCGCGGCGGCCGACGATCTTGTGGGGGACCTTCACGCCCGTGACAGCCTCGAAGGTGCGGATGAGCTCCAGCACGCTGACGCCACGACCGGTACCGATGTTGAAGGTCTCCAGAGGCTCGCTACCCTTGGGAGTCGTCCAGCATACGCTCGATAGCGATGACGTGGGCCTTCGCCAGGTCAACGACGTTGATGTAGTCGCGGATGCAAGAGCCGTCGGGGGTGTTGTAGTCATCACCGAAGACGCTGAGCTGCTGACGGATACCAGCGGCGGTCTGCGTCAGGTAGGGGATGAGGTTCTGAGGCACACCATTGGGGAGCTCACCGATGAGTGCAGAGGGGTGAGCACCGATGGGGTTGAAGTAGCGCAGGCGGATGACCTTGTAGGGTACACCAGCGTAGACTACATCGTTGAGGATCTCTTCATTGATCTGCTTCGTGTTGCCGTAGGGCGAGAGGGCTACCTGGATAGGAGCTTCCTCGGTGACGGGCAGGATCTCGGGCTGGCCGTAGACGGTGCACGACGAGGAGAAGACGATCCCCTTGGTGCCGTGGCGCTGCATAGCCTCGAGGAGGACGATCAGTGAGAGCAAGTTATTCTTGTAGTAGAGCAGAGGCTTCTGTACGGATTCGCCGACAGCCTTGCTCGCAGCGAAGTGGATCACGCCCTGGATCGAGGGATGAGCCGTGAAGATGCGCTCGATAGCTGCCTCGTCATTGCAGTCAGCCTCGTAGAAGATGGGGCGAATGCCAGTGATCGCTTCGATGCCATCAAGGACCTCGATATTGGAGTTCGACAGGTTGTCAATGCTGACGACCTGATAGCCAGCTTGGATCAGTTCGACGGTGGTGTGAGAGCCGATGTAGCCGGTACCGCCAGTGACGAGAATGGTTCCTTTCATTGTCTTACTTTGTGGAGTCTATTATAATGTAGTGTTGATTTCTTCGATGTAGCCGAGGAGTTCGTCACGCCCCATACGCTCCTCCGAGGAGGTGACGAAGATCGGGGGGAGCTCCTCCCACTCCTCGCGGAGCTTGGCCTTGTAGGCCTCGACGTTGGCTGCGAGACGACCCTTGCTGAGCTTGTCGGCCTTCGTGAAGACCAGAGCGAAGGGGACGCCCTCCTCACCCAGCCATTGGATGAACTCCAGGTCGATCTTCTGAGGCTCGTGTCGGCAGTCGAGAAGCACGAAGAGCAGTACCAGCTCCTTGCGCTCCAGTACGTAGTCCTCGATCATACGTCTGAGGCTATCACGGCTATCCTTGCCGAGACGGGCATAGCCGTAGCCAGGGAGGTCGACGAGATACCACGCATCGTTGATGATGAAGTGGTTGATGAGCTGCGTCTTCCCAGGCTTCTGCGAGGTCATAGCCAGCCCCTTGCGTGCGGTGAGCATATTGATGAGCGAAGACTTCCCGACATTGGAGCGCCCGATGAAGGCGTATTCAGGGAGTCCCGTCGTCGGGCACTTCTCCACACGACTATTGCTGATGACGAACTCTGCAGACTTGATGACCATAGGCTTTATTACGCTTATCTCGTGGCTACAAAGATACGGCTAAAGAAGCAAATAGCTACATCTCGGCCAGCTACCCTTCAGGGCTGACGCATCAAAGTGCAAGCAGTTGGTACTCAATATAGCTTGTTAGCCGAACTTCCTTGGGGAAAGTGGCGAGAAGCAACTGCAAGAGGAGGGGAAAGCAACCAGTACTGGTCACTCGAGTGACCAGTACTGGTTCGCGCTTCGACCAATACTGGTTGACATTAGTAACCAGTACTGCTTCGATTGGTGAGCAGTACTGGTCGCAAAATACCTCTCTATTAGAGCTTGGTATAGAGGGATATAAGTAAGGGGCACGAACCGCAGTCGGTTCGTACCCCTTACTTGTGTGACTCTTCTTGGGAGAGCCTGTGATAGAGTGGCTTGTGTATGCCTTAGGCTTTCTTCACGACCTCCAGGCGATCGCCTGCCTGCATCTGGGGGAGGCGCAGGCGACCTTGGTGGAGGAGCGTCTTCGTGTCTAAGGGTCGGCCGTTGAGTCGGAGGACGTAGCCACGACCTTCGTCAGGCAGGAGGAGCGTGTGGCGGTAGGCGTGGTGTGCCTCGAGAACTAAGCGGTCGAGCTGACCAGCAGACCAGCTGAGTGAGCAGGTGGCATTACCGATGACGCGCAGGCCTTCGATGCTACCGGCCTTCCATGCCTTGGGCAGTGCAGGCAGCGGGATGATGCAGCCCGTCTCACTGCTGAGGAGCATCTCCATAATGCCCGAGGAGCCGCCGAAGTTCCCGTCGATCTGGAAGGGCGGATGCGAGCTGAAGAGGTTGGGCTCTGTACCACTGCCGTAGGGCTTATTCGTCTTGGGGTCGATGGCGTCGATGGGGCGGAGGAGCATGTTCAGCACCTCATAAGCACCCTCAGCATCGCCCAGTCGTGCGTGGAAGTTCACCTTCCAGCCCATGGACCAGCTGGTGCTGCTTGAGCCACGAGCGATGAGCGTCTTCTTCGCGCCTTCGGCCAGCTCGGGCGTGCCGTGTGGTGTGATCTCGCTCCCAGGGAAGAGCCCGTAGAGATGCGATACGTGGCGGTGGTGTGGCTCGACCTCCTTGTAGTCCTCCATCCACTCCATGATACGCCCGTCAGGGCCGAGGGTAGTGGGCTTGAGCTGGCGCAGTGCCGTGGAGAGGCTGTCGACGAAGGTGCGGTCACGACCGAGGGCCATCGCTGCCTCACGCGTCGTGGAGAAGAGCTCGCGCAGGATCTGATTGTCCATCGTCGAGCCAGCTGCTACGGCGACGGCCTTGCCTTGGGGCGTGTAGTAGCTGTTCTCAGGTGAGGTCGTGGGGACGTTGACGAGGTAGCCACTCTTGGGGTCCTTGACCAGCGTCGTGAGGAAGAAGCGTGCAGCTCCCTGCATCACGGGGTAGATGCGCTGCAGGTACGCACGGTCTTGGCTGTAGCGATAGTGATTGTAGAGGTGCTCGCAGAGCCAAGCGGCAGAGGTATTCGTGGCGCCCCAGCTGGGATGCTCGCCAGGGGCGGTGAACTGCCATACGTTGCCGAGGACGTGTGTGACCCAGCCCTTAGCGCGATAGAAGGTGCGTGCCGTACGCTCACCCGAGGGTACGATGCTCTCGACCCAATCCGTGAGCGCCCCGACGGTCTCGGGGAGTGCGCCCTTTTCGGCGGGCCAGTAGTTCATCTGTAGGTTGATATTCAGGTGGTAGTCCCCGTTCCAAGGCGCTTGGATGGTTTCGGTCCATATCCCCTGCAGGTTGGGGGGCAGAGCCCCAGGGCGTGTGCTGGAGATCAGGAGGTAGCGGCCCAGCTGCATATAGAGGGCAGCCAGTGCTGGGTCGCGCTCGGGGTGCTCGTAGTAAGCGATGAGGCGGCGCTGGATAGGCAGCGATGAGAGCGCTGGGTCGGAGCCGAGGAAGCGAGCCTGTACACGGTCCATCTGTGCGGTGAAGCGCTGGACGTGCTCAGCGAAGAGGTTGGCTTCGCCCACGGCCTTAGCTTGGAGCGTCTGCTCGATGCTTCGCGCCATGACGGGCAGGCGCTTATTGTAGTAGTTGGTGTTGTGCGCGATGTAGAGCTCGACCGTGGGGGCATTCACTACGAGTAGCTCATCGCCACGGGTGATAAGCGTACCGCCCTGAGGCAGGACGGGGCGTACGACGATGGCGTAGCTCATACCACGACCGCCCTTGCCGTCGGGAAGCTGACCCGAGAGCGTCAAGAAGCCTGCTTCGGCTGCGGGGTGCCCATTCTCGGGGCGGGAGAGTGAGAGGCGCAGCGTATCACGGCGGGCCTCTTCGCTGTGGTTCGTCAGGTGTACGACCTGTACCTCACGGCCGAGGACGCTGTACAGACGCTTCGTGCGATAGGCTTGCCCGTCGACGACGAGGCTCTCCTTACTGACGCCTTCGCTGAGGCTCAGCCCACGGTAATAGCCACTGAGCTCGGGAGCCTTGTCCCAATTGAGGTGAAGGAAGCCGCCGACTTGGTAGCTGCCGTAGGGGGTGTTCGCGCCTTGTCCACGTCCGCTACCTACGCCACCACAGACGAAGGTGCGGTAGATGAGGTCTTCGGCTTCCTTAGCACGACCAGCGAGGAGGAGCTTACGGATGGCGGGGAGTTGCTTGTAGGCCTCAGCGTTCCAAGCAGTGGAGTCGACCGAGCCGCTCCACATGGAGCTTTCGTTGAGGGTGATCCTCTGATGCTGTACGCCACCATCGGAGAGCATCCCCAGACGGCCATTGCCGAGGGGGGAGCGCCTCCATCATGCTCGTGGCTGGGCGATCGAAGAAATAGGTGAGGCTCTCGCGGGTAAGCCTGGTCTACAGAGGTAGTCGTCTTAGCCCGCGGTGCCGCCGTCGTGGGGCTGGCGAAGGCGTTGCCTGCGCTGAGGGCTGCTGCGACGAGTGTGCAGCGAAGTAGGGTAGTATATGCCATAGGACTTGTGCAAGCGATATGGAAGCATCGGCTCCCGTTTGCCCGCAAAGATAAGCCATTCTTCCGCCCAAGCATCAGCCTCGCTCCTCAGCTCCCTCCTCTCGGCCGTTCGCTGGGGCTATAAAAAGGCTCAGCCCGCATCCCCCGAGCGTGGGGAATGCGGGCTGTAAGCCTTATGAAACTTGAGGGAAGGGGTCGCTTCTTAGATGACGCCCTGCTCGAGCATTGCCTGAGCTACCTTGAGGAAGCCAGCAACGTTAGCACCCTTGACGTAGTTGATGTAGTCACCTTCACGGCCATGAGCCACGCACTGCTCGTGGATGTCGCTCATGATCTGGTGGAGCTTAGCATCGACTTCTTCGTTGGTCCAGTAGAGGTGCATAGCGTTCTGAGTCATTTCGAGACCAGAGGTAGCTACACCACCAGCGTTGACAGCCTTACCAGGAGCGAAGAGCATCTTCTTTTCTACGAAGTACTCAGCAGCTTCGGCCGTACAACCCATGTTCGATGTTTCAGCTACGATGGTTACGCCGTTAGCGTGGAGCATCTTAGCATCTTCTTCGTTCATTTCGTTCTGCGTAGCGCAAGGCATAGCGATGTCTACCTTCTGCTCCCAAGGCTTCTTGCCAGCGAAGAACTGAGCGTTGGGGAACTTCTTAGCGTAGTCAGAGACGACGTCGTTACCGCTGGAGCGGAGGTCAAGCAGCGCCTGGAACTTCTCGGGGGTGTTGATACCGTCTGGGTCGTAGACGTAGCCGTCAGGACCAGAGATGGTGACGACCTTAGCACCGAGCTCCGTAGCCTTCTGAGCTACACCCCAAGCTACGTTACCGAAGCCAGAGATAGCTACCGTCTTACCCTTGAGGTCGATGTTGTGCTGCTTGCAGATGTGCTGTACGAAGTAGACAGCGCCGAAGCCCGTAGATTCGGGACGCAGGCGAGAGCCACCGAAGGTGAAGCCCTTACCGGTCATCGTACCCGTGTGCTCGTTAGCAAGGCGCTTGTACTGACCGTACATATAGGCGACTTCGCGACCACCTACACCGATGTCCCCTGCAGGTACGTCGGTGTCAGGACCGATGTGGCGCCACAGCTCGCGCATGAAGCTCTGGCAGAATGTCATGATTTCGCGGTCGCTCTTACCCTTAGGAGAGAAGTCGGCACCGCCCTTACCACCGCCCATAGGCAGCGTGGTGAGTGCATTCTTGAAGGTCTGTTCGAAGCCGAGGAACTTCAGGATAGAGAGGTTGACAGAGGGATGGAAGCGGATACCACCCTTGTATGGGCCGATAGCGTTGTTGAACTGTACGCGGTAGCCGATGTTCACATGGACTTTACTGCATCGTCGATCCAAGGTACACGGAAGGTAATGATACGGTCGGGCTCTACGAGGCGTTCCATGATAGCTGCCTTTTCGAACTCGGGGTGCTGGTTGTAGACTTCTTCTACAGAGAGAAGAACTTCCTTCACAGCCTGGAGGAATTCCTTTTCCCCAGGGTGCTTTGCCTCGAGCGAGGCCAAAATCTCAGCGGATTTCATAACTGATCGATCTAATAGTTTTGCGTGTACGGCTCGTGTAGGAGCCTTGATTTCACAGCAAATATATGCAATGATTTTTACCTTGACAAATGTCGTAGCTTCTTTTAATTTCTTAGGAAAGAAGCGCATCTACACGGCTTTTTCGCTATGTGTGAATAGGGGGGTGAAAGGCAAAATAGCTGGTGAAAATCGTGTGTTATCCCTCGGTATCGTGGCAAATCTTTTGCTTTTCACTTCATCCTCCTGCCCCGTATCCATGAGCACAGCACACCGCCCTATATATAATAATGTATAGGGAAGGGTAAAGGCGGTAGGTCGGGATAGGCCTAACCGCGGCGGAAGAAGCGGGTGGGGTAGAGGGAGATGAGGAAGGAGAGCGCCGTCACCGAGATGAAGATGACGAGCATATCCAGCGGGCGCACATCCACGGGTAGCGCCATCGCTTCGATACCGCTACCAGAGCGGATGATGCCGAAGCGTGCCTGCAGGAGGCAGAGTATCCAGCCGAGGAGCATGCCGGAGCTGGTGCCTGTGAGGGCGATCAGTAGCCCCACACGGCGGAAGACCTGCTGCGTGAAGTTGGGTGGTGCACCGAGAGCGTTGAAGATACGGCTGTCGTCTTGCTTCTCGATGAGGAGCATAGCTAGCGAGCTGGCGACGTTGAAGGCCGCTAGTAGGAGGATGAAGAGAAGGATGAGATAGGTCATGACCTTCTCCATACGGATGAGGTAGGAGAGGTCGGGGTGCTGCTCTTCGCGGTCAAGGGCGGTAAGGCGATCGCCGTAGAGCGCCTTCACCTGCTGCTTGAAGTCGGAGGTCTTGACGCCCGAGCGGAGGTGGATGCCGAGAGCAGATACTTCGCTCTCCTCATAGTCGAGTACGTCCTGCAGGTCAGCCAAGGGAAGGTAGATAGCAGCATCCGTCTCTTGACTCGTGGGCTGATACTGCCCGATGACCCGTGCCTCAAGGCTCTGGAAGGACGAGGCGGGGGCTAAGGGATTAGTGAAGCCGAGGCGCTTGGGGAAGAGTACTTCGGCGGCGGGGCCATTGTGCTCTGTGCGGGTACTATCCTGCGGGAGCTGAATCGCTGCGCCGAGCTGGATGGGGGTGATGGGTATGCCCTCGGCATCTACGAGGGTCGTCGTCGCGTGGAGCTCGGGCACATCAGCTGCGCGCCCCATAGGGTAGACGGAGGCAAAGGCCGAGTCCACCCCGACAGCATCCACGACCCACTGCTGCTCCCCTACACGTAGGAGACCCTTGCTCTCCAGACGCAGGGCAATCGCTTCGGCACCAGCCTCCGTGAGCTTAGCGCGGTAGTCGGGGAACTTCTTCAGGTCGAAGACCCCACCCTCCGTGTCTCTCAGGACGATATCGGCATCGACCTGCTCCGTAGCCCCGAGGATCATCGCTACATAGCCATTGTACACGCCGACGACAGCCACCAGCGCCATGGCGACGACAGCGATGGCGACGGCAGAGAGTGCCGTCACGTAGTTCACTGCATGTAGACGGGTGCGGCTGAAGAGGTAGCGGAGAGCTATGCGGAAGCTGAGCACGGGCGAGAGGCGGGGACTGGGGAGATCGTTACTTGTCGTTCAGCCCGAGGAGGCTATCGATGCGCTCGAGGTAGTCGAGTGAGTCATCGATGAAGAAGGTCAGCTCGGGGAGCTTACGCAGCTGCTTGCCTACGCGTAGGCCCAGATCATAGCGGATGGTCTTCGCGCTGGAGCGAATTGACTCGAGTAGCTCTTCGGCCTTATCCGAGGGGAAGATGCTCAGGCGTACACGAGCGATGCTGAGGTCGGGGCTCACAGTCACCGACGTCACGGTGATCAGTGTGCCGGGCATGCTCTGGGTCTGTATGCGGAAGAGGTCGCTGACCTCCTTTTGGATGAGTCGATTGATTCGGCTCATTCTTGTATTATCCATTCTCTCTATCTTTTTGAATTACGCTTACAAAGTTAGTCAAAGCTCGCCTCATCTCCCGCCTCTACGCGGGCGGTCGGCGAAGGCCCGATGGCTGAATACCTATATATAGCACTTCATTCGGTGAGAAGAGTGCTCGACAAAGCCACTTCCGTGAAAAGAGAAGATCCCACTTGATGCACCCTCGGATGGGGCGATGTCAAGTGGGATCTTGCTTGGAGTGATGTGCCAGAGAGCGTGGCTCTCCTAAGTCGGGATCGTTTAGCTAGTTGCCGTTAGCCTCGATTTTGTAAAGTTCACTTGATAATGACTGTGAAGAGGTGAGTGTTACTTCCTTCTCGTAGGTCTTGAGGTACTTGTTCCCTCTATACAGCTTCACGCTTGTCTTTACCTTGATGGATGCAGGGGCATTATTATCGGGTCTGCGTACGATAATGCCAACATATAGCCCCGAACCCTTGTGGGTGAAGGTCGTGCGATAGGACTTTGCGATGGGGTCTCTCCACTCGGAGCTGTAGATGGTCTGAGAGACGAGGTTGCCGTCACGGTAGATGTCAGATCCCCCTTGGGTGTTGGCTGTGAAGTGGACGCTGATCGGAGCGGATGCACTGATCGAGACCTCTTGCTTCAGGTCTGCGCTGCCAAAGCCCCCGAATTCTCCGCCTGGCAGGTCACTCTTGCCACCGCAAGAGCTGAGCACTAAGCCAAAGGAGAGGAGGAGAAGAGAAAGGAAGCCGAGTCGGCGAATAGATCGTTTTGTAGCCATTTTACTTGTAGTTGATGATGAGGCGGAGGGAGGGTAGACCGAGCTATCCAGCTCCGCAGTAATGGTTCCGTTAAATGAATTGTACTTAGGGAAGGAGTGTAAGACAGGCTTCCTCTCCTTCCTTAGCTACAAACGAGAAAATGTATGGAAATGTTGTCCTATCGCAGAAATATGTCTGTGTGTAATAGGATATGGTAAATAAAAGTAAATGAATTTCGCAGGGTATATGCTCCGAAGTTGATGGCTGTATTAGCAAGTGTGAAGGTACGGAATCAGGAAGCTAATCATAACAGAAGCTTATTTACTGCTGTACATTTGGTGGTTGTAGTAATAGGTTGTTGCTCCACGTATGGATAAAAGTAGTGGACGAGTGGCAGATAAGTTTGGGCTACGTACGTGGCTCTAATATCTACGTACGTGGATATTGGGGTTTACGTGCCTGGTCTTTAAGACTACGTACATGGATAGAAGAATACCACTACGGGAAGGCGCTTTTTTCTTCACGAGAAGGACACTTTTCCCTCCGCTGGATAAGAGGAATACTTGCGATAAGACGAAGGGCTTGTGTATCACTTCGGAGGGGTATCATCGTGTAAACCACTTCTGTCTTCCCGGCTGGGTATTGCTTGGCAATCGGACGGGGATGTGAAGCTATATAGGTCGCTGGGTTGACCTATATAACTTCGCTTCGTGACCTATATTGGTCACGCCACCAACCTCTATAGGTTGACTCTCTGACCAGTATAGGTTGGTAGTACTTCCTTCGGTCGCTGTGTGAGAGGGGCCAAGGTCTTCGCCAAGACGCGGCGGTGGCTGATGCTGGAAGACGTGCGTAGAGGTGGAGACGGGAGTGCGGGTGGCTACGGATATTGTTGCGAGCAAGTGGGGGAAGCGTTTGCGTATATGAAGAAGTTGTATTACCTTTGCAACCGCAACAAAGAAGGTGGCAATACTCTTCCTTAGCTCAGTCGGTTAGAGCATCTGACTGTTAATCAGAGGGTCCTTGGTTCAAGTCCAAGAGGAAGAGCTTCTCCCGAGTATGGGCGAGACGAATGAGCCCCTTCCGACGCTGCATAAGTACTCTTCCTTAGCTCAGTCGGTTAGAGCATCTGACTGTTAATCAGAGGGTCCTTGGTTCAAGTCCAAGAGGAAGAGCTTAGAGAAGGAATTAGATTCAGGGAGATACCCTCAGGTTCAATTAGGAGAACTTGGGGGTATTTCCTTTTATGTCCCCTCGTAGAGTGGGGACGAAGGTTATATGACGACAGCGCCCCTGCTCACCGATGGTGGGCAGGGGCGCTCTTGTATAGGGGAGTGGGACTTAGAGCCCGTGTTCGCCGAGGTAGCGCTCTGCTTCGATAGCTGCCTTACAGCCTGAGGCTGCTGCGGTGACTGCCTGACGATAGAGGGGGTCTGCGACGTCACCAGCGGCGAAGACGCCAGGGACGCAGGTGCGTGGCGTAGGCCCTTCGGTCTTGATGTAGCCCACCTCATCGACCTCGACGTAGTCAGCGAAGAGCTCGGAGTTGGGGTGGTGACCGATAGCGAGGAAGAAGCCATCGATGGGCAGGTCTACGCGCTCTTCATCGGGCTGGCCGAGGCGCTTGACGAGATGTGCGCCTTCGACGCCATCTTCACCGTAGAGGCCCACGGTATTGTGCTCGTAGAGGACGGTGATCTTCTCGTTGTCTGCGACGCGCTGACGCATGATGTCAGAGGCGCGGAGGTAGTCCTTACGCACGATCATATAGACGTGCGAGGCGAGGCTCGCCAGATAGAGTGCCTCTTCGCAGGCCGTGTCACCGCCACCGACGACAGCGACCTTCTTATTGCGATAGAAGAAGCCGTCACAGGTAGCACAGGCCGAGACGCCCATGCCTGCGTACTTCTCTTCGTCGGGCAGGCCGAGGTACTTAGCCGAAGCACCCGTAGCGATGATGACCGTATCGGCTTCGACCTCGACACCTTCCTCGAAGGTGATGACGTAGGGAGCCTTAGAGAGGTCAGCCTTCGTCGCCAGACCAGAGCGGATCTCCGTACCGAAGCGCAGAGCCTGATTGCGGAGGTCCTGGGTGAGCGCTGGGCCGGTGACCCCCTCGGGATAACCAGGGAAGTTCTCTACATCCGTGGTCTGCGTGAGCTGTCCTCCAGGCTGGATGCCTTCGTAGAGGAGTGGGGAGAGGTTGGCACGTGAGGCATAGATGGCTGCAGTGTAGCCAGCGGGGCCGGAGCCGATGATGAGGCAGCGGCGATGTTCTCTACTCATACTTGCGTAGTCTATATGTGATGGTGATAGAAATAGGGGCGAGTCTTAGCGCATGTCGCGGAGCTTCTTCTGGAGCTCTTGGCGAGCGAAGAAGATGCGGCTCTTGACCGTACCGAGAGGGATGCCGAGGGTATCGGCGATCTCGTTGTACTTATACCCAGCGACAAACATGGAGAAAGGCTCCTTGAGTGAAGGCTGCAGCTCGGCGATAGCACCCGTGATCTCCTTGATATCCATGGAGCCCTCGGGGGTGTTGTGCCCGCCTTCGCTAAGCAGAGGTACGTTGTAAGCGTCAACGTTGGGGTCGATGAAGCTCTGCGTGCGCACGAGCTTGTGGTAGTTGTTGATGAAGATATTACGCATGATCTTCAGCACCCACCCCTTGAAGTTGACGTTGTCGACGAACTTATCATAGTTGTTCAGGACGCGCAGCGTAGTGTCTTGCGTCAGGTCTTCTGCATCGGCTTCGTCCTTCGTCAGCGTACGCGCGAAGTTCTTCATATAGTCCTGCATGCCGATCAGGTCCTTCTGTATCTGTAATACGTCCATGTCTGTAATGCTCTTTTGTATAGTGAGGCGGTGCGCCGAGGGGTAATGTGGCGAGCCGTTTAATATCTTTTTTACAAAGATACTATTATTTCTCCCGCAGAAAGCACGGGACTTTATATAGGTATATTGATATACTCAATATAGAGCGTATCACCAGCGGATGGGCGCCTTGCCCCACTGGGTGAGGTAGGCATTCGTCTGGCTGAAGTGACGGCATCCGAAGAAGCCACGATGGGCTGAGAGGGGGGAGGGGTGTGGTGCTTCGAGTACGAGATGGCGGGTGCGATCGATCATACTTCCCTTGCGTCGTGCGGGGCTTCCCCCAGAGGAGGAAGACGACGTGGTCACAGCTGCGGTTGATCGTCTCGATGATAGCATCGGTGAAGGTCTCCCAGCCGAGGCCCTGATGGCTCGCTGCCATGCCGGCGCGGACGGTGAGGGTGGTGTTGAGGAGGAGGACGCCCTGCTCCGCCCACGGCAGGAGGTGCCCGTCAGGGATGATGGAGGGCTGGCCGAGGTCGGAGGCGATCTCCTTCTTGATGTTGATGAGGCTCGGAGGTATGGGGACGCCCGCAGGTACGGAGAAGGCTAAGCCCTCGGCTTGCCCTGCACCATGGTAGGGGTCTTGACCTAAGATGACGACGCGTACCTTGGGGAGGGGGCAGGCGTCGAGGGCGCGGAAGATGAGCCCTCCTGGGGGATAGATAGGACCTTCGTGCTGGTAAGCCTGGCGGATGCGGTCGGTGAGGATGCTGAAGTAGAGCTTGTCGAACTCAGGTGCAAGGGCGGTACGCCAGCTCTCGTCGAGGCGGATGTTCATCGTGTAGTCGGGAAGAGGGGTGGGAGGTCTGCGGAGAGGATCTGATGGACGATGCCACGCAGGTCTCCGTGCTGTGCGGTGTAGAAGAGGGCGTGCCCTACGGCGGCGAGGGCATCGAGGTCATTGGCACCATCGCCCGTATAGAGTGTCGAGGCGAGCGCCCCTGCAGTCCACTCCTCGAGGAAGGCACGCTTGCCCTCGGCATCAATGATACCCTCGGGGTCGAGTCCGTCGAAGTCACCGTCAGCGGTATAGTGTACGGTGCTCCCTACAAAGGTGGAGAGACCGACTCGCTCACAGATAGCTTCGACGAAGGGCTGGTAAGCCCCCGTGACGATAGCCGTGGGGAGGGAGAGCTCCTGAAGGAGGAGCATGGTGTCAGTGGGGAGGGTGATGCTTCGGATGACCGAGTGAAGAGCCTCACGGGAGAGCCCGCGAAGGAGCTCGGTGCGGTGCATGAAGCTCTCACGGAAGGGTGTGGCGCCTGCCATAGCCGCTTCGGTGAGGGCGGTCATCTCCTCCGAGCGACCTGAGAGGCGTGCCAGCTCGGGCAGCAGCTCCGTCATCGTGAGTGTGCCGTCAAGGTCGAAGGCGACGTGTGTGATCTCGGCTGTGGCGCTCGTGGAGGGGAGGTAGAAGGCGCTGTGCGTAGCGCGCCCCCAAGGGATGAGGTGCGTGAGGAGCTCACGGCGTAGCTCCGTCTCATTCACGCTTCGCTCCGTGGGGTAGCTGTAGAGTCTGCCCTGTGGAGTATCTGTGATACTTGCCTTTGGTGCAGCGCTTAGCGTCTCAGAGAGAAGGGCTCTGAGCTGCTGGTCCTCTCTGTCCGTAGGGCGAGAGAAGAGATAGAGGTGCTGCACGTGGGGCATCGAGGCGGCGTGAGGGTATGTGTATATGAAGCAAGAGTGCTTGACTTCGATAAGCCAAGCACTCTTCAGTTTTGGGGGTGGAAGATGGGATTCGAACCCACGACACCTGGAACCACAATCCAGTGCTCTAACCAACTGAGCTACAACCACCATGTAAATGCTCTGCTTTCCGCTTGAGCACTGCAAAGGTAATACTACTTTCTCAATTCACCAAACCTACCGCTCGATGGCGGCTTCGAGGTCGTGCCATAGCCGTTCGTCGGGTACGGGAGCTGTGAGGGTGAGGGCTTCCTTGCTCACGGGGTGTGTGAAGGATATCTGTCTGGAAAGTAGGCTGATACTCCCGCCGGGGTTGCTACGAGGAGCGCCGTACTTCAGGTCGCCCTTGATGGGGCAGCCGAGGGCAGCAAGCTGGCAACGGATCTGATGATGACGGCCCGTGTGGAGCTCGATCTCGAGGAGATGATAGTGCTCGCCCGAGGCCAGAAGGCGGTAGGAGAGGCGGGCGAGCTTGGCGCCAGGCGTCGCAGCGCCTTGGCGAGCTACGTAGCTCTTGTTCTGCGACTCATTGCGCACGAGGTACTGCTCGAGGGTGTCGGAGTGCTTCGGCGGGCGAGCGGTGACTACGGCCCAGTAGCGCTTCGAGACGTCTCCCGTGCGGAAGAGCTCGTTCATGCGGCTGAGCGCCTTCGACGTCTTGGCGAAGAGGACGAGTCCACCCACGGGTCGGTCCAAGCGATGGATCACGCCGAGGTACACGTTGCCAGGCTTGTTGTACTTCTCCTTGAGCCAACCCTTGAGGGCTTCGCTCATCGGCTCATCGCCCGTCTTGTCGCCCTGGACGATTTCGCCGGGGCGCTTGCTGACGCAGAGAAGGTGGTTGTCTTCGTAGACGACGGTAGGCTTGTACATACGGGGATATGGGGAGGGGAGACTTAGTCCCCGATGAAGGTGCAGTTGAGTACCTCGCGGTAGCTATTGAAGATCGCGCTCTTGCTGATGAAGCCGAGGTAGCGCCCTTCCTCATCGACGACGGGCATCTTCCACGCCTTCGTCTCGTCGAAGAGGCGCATGACCTCCGTCATCGGGGTCGCTGAGGAGACCTTGACCTCGGGAGTGACCATGATCTTACGCACCTTGTAGCGCTCATAGAGCTCGGGGCGGAACATGATGTTGCGCACATTGTCCAGCTCAACGATGCCGACGAGCATGCCGCGCTCATCGACCACGGGGAAGGAGTTGCGGTGGCTCACCGAGATGACGCTGACCATCTCTCCGAGGGTCATGTCGGGGGAGACGACCTCGAAGTCACGCTCCAGCACGCTCTCGAGATTCATCAGCGTCAGTACCGCCGTATCCTTCTGATGCGTGAGGAGCTTGCCCTGCTCTGCCAGACGGAGCGAGTAGATACTGTGGGGCATGAAGATGCGGATCGTGGCGAAGGAGGTCAGCGACACGAGCATCAGCGGCAGGAAGAGGTTGTACCCGCCCGAGAGCTCAGCGATGAGGAAGACACCCGTCAGTGGGGCGTGCATCACGCCAGCCATCAGCCCTGCCATACCGAGCAGGATGTAGTTCTTCGGGGAGATGAAGACGTTGAGCGAACTGAAGTAGTTCACCAGATAGGAGAAGATGAAGCCCGTGAGCCCGCCCATGAAGAGGGTAGGAGCGAAGAGCCCGCCACAGCCACCGCCCGAGTTCGTCGCTACGGAGGCGAAGACCTTGAAGAGGACGGTGAGGAGGAAGAAGGCGAAGACGACCCAGTAGGAGTTCGAGAACGCCTCGAAGATACTCCCATCGAGGAGCTGCGTGTACTGCCCATCCAAGAGGATATTCACTGAGTCATATCCTTCGCCATAGAGCGGAGGGAAGAGGAAGATGAGCAGGGAGAGGATAGCAGCCGAGATGAGGTAGCGCAGGCGGAAGTCCTTGATGCGCTTCAGCTCGCTCTCGAAGCGGAACATCGTCTTCGAGAAGTACAGCGACATCAGCCCGCACACCACGCCCAGCAGGATCATCAGCGGGATGCGCTCGATATGATAGGGGTCAGTCTGGATGAACTGGAAGAGGATCTCCTTCCCCGAGAGGATGTAGGCCGCGGCAGCAGCCGAGACGGAGCTGACGAGGAGAGGGAGGACGGAGGCCATCGTGAGGTCAAGGAGTAGGACCTCGATGACGAAGACGAGCCCCGTGATAGGCGCCTTGAAGATGCCTCCGAGGGCACCAGCGACACCACAGCCGATGAGGAGCATGAGATTGCGCTGCTCGAGGCGGAAGAGGCGTCCGAAGTTCGACCCCACGGCTGCACCCGTCAGTACGATAGGGCTCTCTGCCCCTACCGATCCCCCGAAGCTAATGGTGAGGGCGCTGGCGATGATGGAGGTCCAGGTGTTGTGCGGCTTGATGCGGCTCTTACGCTGGGAGATGGAGCTAAGCACCTTCGTCACCCCATGGCTGATGTCGTCTCGCACGATGTAGCGGACGAAGAGCAGGGAGAGGAGGATCCCCAGCGCAGGGAAGAGCAGGTAGAGGTAGTGATGATCCTCGATATTCTGGAGGATGAAGGTCTCGACGACGTGGATGATGAACTTGATGAAAGCGGCCACAAGCGCCATCGTCACCCCGATGAGAAGGCTCAGGATGAGGAGGAAGTAGCGCTCGCTGATGTGGCGCTCTCGCCAGCTGATGAGGCGGTCGAGCAGAGGTGTGATGGCTTGACTGAAGGCAGACATCGGCGTGTGCAGCGGCTATGGGCGTATGACCTTGACCTCGCCCGTAGGACCGAGCATGATGATCTGAGAGGGCTCACGAGGCGTCTCGTCGCTCTGACGGTACTTGACGACATAGTCGACGCCAGCGACGATCTCGGGGCTGATGCCCGAGAAGAAGAGCGGGGTAGGCTCTCCGCTGATGTTGGCAGAGGTGGAGACGATGGGACGGCGCAGGCGCTTGCAGAGGGCGGAGGAGAAGAGCTCACGGCTCTGGCGAATACCGAGGGAGCCTCCTTCGCCGAGGAGGTTAGGCGCTACGCCCGTGGCGTGGGGATAGATGATGGTGATGGGGCGCACGGCGAGCTCCATAAGGTCATAGGCGACCTCGGGGACTTCGCTCACCAGACGCTCGACTTCGTAGGTCTCTGCTACGAGGACGAGCATACTCTTGCTGTCTTCGCGACGCTTGAGCTCGTAGATACGGCGCACGGCTTCTTCGTTGGTGGCATCGCAACCGATACCCCACACAGTATCTGTGGGATAGAGGATGATCCCGCCGCGGCGCAGGGTCTCTACAGCTTCGTCCAGGTCGGCTTTGTCGTAAGGCTCTTGAGTAATCTTCTTTGTGTCCATCTCCATATACATAATAGGTAAGGACAAAGGTACGACCTTTTCCCCGTAGTCGCTCTGCCCGAAGGGGCTAATATTAATTATAGCGCTTTGTAGAGGAAGCTCGCTAAGTCGATGTGTAAACGACTACTGGTCTATGTACGGACGACTATTGCTTCGGGGTGCAAACGACTATTGCTTTCTCTTCGCTCTCCTACAGCTTCACTCCACTTCCTCATAGACGCTCGGCTGAAGTGCTGTATCAAGCACAAATAGCCTACACCTTGATGTGGGTGCCGTGTGGACTTGTGGCTTAATAAAATCGATATAATTAACCGTACCTTTGCTATATACCTGCATATAAGGGAATATCAAGTTGCTTCCGCAGCTCCTCAATATCCATCACAAGTGTGGGGCGGTCTGTCCCAGCGAGCTTGTAACCACCACCACTAAAGCAATGAATAGATTTACGCTAAGGCTCTTCTTGTTTTGTATGGCGATAGGCTGTGCTATCTCGGGAAGTGCGCAGACAAAGGTCACGGGGAGAGTCCTCGACGAGAACCGCCAGGGAGTGGATGCAGCCGTCGTCATGCTGGTAGCTTCTCCAGGAGATGTCCTCGTAGAGTCCGTACTCACTGATGCTGCTGGGCAGTACTCTATCCTCCAGCGCAAGGGGGAGTTCCTCCTTTGTATAAGGGCACTGGGCTATAAGGAGGTGAAGAGAACGATGGCTATCGCCTCGATCGATACACTCCCCGATATCCAGCTGGAGGTAGAGGATATTTCCCTAAAGGATGTCGTCGTCACCGCTCGCAAGTCTCGCTCACTGACCAGCGCATCCAATGGGAAGATCCGGATTCACGTCGCTCAGTCTTACCTCACAGATATAGGGACTGCGCTGGATGTGCTGAAGCATTCTCCGGGCATCTTGGTGAGCAACAAGGGGGATATCTCCTTAGCGACCATCGGAGGAACAGCGATATATGTCAATGGGCGGAAGCTGATGCTAAAGGGGGAAGAGCTATCGGCTTATCTACGCTCGCTCCCCTCCTCAAAGATCTCCAATATAGAGACTTCCCCGAGCCCGAACGCCAGCTTTGGGGCTGATGGAGCTGGTGGTGTCATCAATATCATCACGAAGGCATCCGTTCGGTCTGGTTTTTACCTCACCACCTCACACAGCTTTGCCTATTGGGAGAACCTTCGCCAGAGCTCGGACCTCGCTCTATCCTACAATACAGATAAGTGGCAACTGGGTCTCAATTACAATCACGCTATCGGGCATCATGCGATGGATTACGGCTATGAGAGGCTTCAGGATGGGAATAAGTATCTCTCTGAGACGGTAGATACCGACATGCGTAATACCTATTCGGCCGGGATTGATTTCTCTTGGCAGGCCACTCCGACGAGTAAGCTCTTCGTCAATAGCTCGGTCAATCTACTCGCTGGGCCTGGGGTCACAGCTACGGAGACCCAAGTCTATCAAGGGGCAACTACGCTGGACGGCATCCTTCGGGCTCGTAATGACTATGTGGAGCAGAAGACCCTCCGCTACAACAATAGCTTGAACTATCTCTACCGCCCATCTGACAAGCACCAGCTCTCCATCACTGCAGACTGGACACGCTTTGACGGCACAGCGCGCTGTGAGCAGCCCAACACCTACTACTCTGCGACCAACATGCTGGTGCGCTCGGACTTCTTCTACTCACAGCCCGACAAGGCTATCGATATCTATGCGCTCCTGGCGGACTATAAGTACAAGCCTAATGATGAGAGTGAATGGCTCGCTGGTGCTAAGACCTCCTTCATTAGAAGCCACAATACCTTCCTCTTTAAGAAGAATGGAGCTATCGATACCCAGCGCTCAAATACCTTCCACTATGACGAGGGGAATATCGAGGGCTATACGCAGTGCACCCATACTCTGGGGAAGCTGGAGCTTAGTGCGGGGCTACGTATGGAGTATATGCACACCTCCAGCAAGCTCAATGCCTACTCCAGTCAGGACGGGGAGGAGCATAGCGGTAGCCACCTACGACTCTTCCCCAACCTGAGTATCTCCTATGCCCTCAATGAGCAGAGTAAGATAGCCCTGCAGTATAGTCGTCGCCAAGATAAGCCCCGCTACGAAGATCTTAACCCCTTTGAATACCTGCTTGATGAGTTGTCCTATTGGAAGGGAAACCCCTTCCTCAAGCCACAGATTAGCAATAAACTTATCCTGAGCTATGTGTGGAACAGCCTCTCTCTTAACCTCTCTTACTCCAAGCTCGACGACTACTTCTCCTCGATCACAGATGCGCTCGGGACGACGAAGACCGTCATGACCACGAAGAATATCGGGGCACAGCAGCAGGTGGGGCTGGAGGGGCTCTTCTCCAAGCGCCTTACCCCGTGGTGGGACTTCAGTGCAAATCTCGGCTTGTACTACTTCGTGAATAAGCTGGACTACGAGACTTACAAGGAGGAATACAAGCGTCCCTCATGCCTTATGTCGGTGAGCAATAGTATCCTTCTTCCCCTTGGGCTTAACCTTGAATTGTCGGGTCGCTACCACTCCAAGCGCCAGGGCGGAAGCTATGAAGTCATCAAGCCCAATGGTAGTCTTGATGTAGGGCTTAGCCGTATGTGGGCTGATGATCGCCTGCGCCTCTCACTCCTGATGACGGATATCTTCCATACCGATCGCTGGGATAACTACGGGCGCAAGGGAGCATTGGACCTGACTACGTGGTTTGGTAGCGAAAGTCGTAAGGTGATCCTTCGCCTTAGCTATAGCCTCGGTAAGCAGAAGTTTAATAAGGTGGAGAGCAGCCTCGGCGAGCTGGATCGACTATAGCTTGGGCAAAGGGCTGCGCACTTCTATAGGGAGGGTGGTGTAAACCTATAGTGGCTGATGGCGCGACCAGTGTTGGTTCGTCGCGTGACCTATATTAGGTTGTTGCTCAGCGTATGGATATCAGCGTATGGATAAAAGTTGCGGACGAGTGGCAGATAAGTTTGGACTACGTACGTGGCTCTAATATCTACGTACGTGGATATTTGGATTTACGTGCCTGGTCTTTAAGACTACGTACATAGGCAGACGAAAACCACTACGGGAAGACGCTTTTTCCTTCGCTGGATAAGAGGAATACTCGCGATAAGGCGAAGGGCTTGCGTATCAACTTCGGAGAGGTATATCGGGGAGCTGGGCGTGCGATGCCTTAGCACAATAAATAGAGGGCTGGACTCTGCACAACAGTCTCTATATAGGTTCGTGAGCGAACCAATATAGCTCGACTCACTGACCAATATAGGTTCATACCACCTATCGCGTGATGTCGCTGTGGTCGGTCGCCATCGGGGAGCTGTGAGTAGTCCTGTAGGAGTGCTTTTCTTTTACTCTAAATACATCGTGGGCTACCCTCAGAAGGAGAGGGTAGCCCACGATGTGTTTGATATGAGGAGGAGCGGATGGCCTTAGCTCACGCGCTGGCTGACGTGGTCGATCCAGTCTTGGTGCTCAAGGTACCACTTCACGGTCTTCTCCAGACCTTCCTCGAACTGAAGGCTGGGCTCCCAGCCGAGCTCGCGGTGTAGCTTCGACGAGTCTATTGCATAGCGCAGGTCGTGCCCCGCACGGTCGGTGACGAAGGTGATGAGCTCCTCGGAGTGCCCTTCGGGGTTGCCCAGGAGGCGGTCGGTGACCTTCACCAGCAGGTGGATGAGATCAATGTTGCGCCACTCATTGAAGCCCCCGATGTTGTAGGTGTCGGCGGTCTTCCCCTCGTGGAAGATCAGGTCGATGGCGCGTGCGTGGTCTTCGACGAAGAGCCAGTCACGGATGTTCTCCCCCTTGCCGTAGACGGGTAGGGGCTTGCGCTTGCGGATGTTGTCGATGAAGAGGGGGATGAGCTTCTCAGGGAACTGGTACGGGCCGTAGTTATTCGAGCAGTTCGTCACGATAGTCGGCAGGCCATAGGTATCGTGGTAGGCACGGACGAAGTGGTCGCTGGAGGCCTTGCTGGCGGAGTAGGGGCTGTGCGGAGCGTACTTGGTCTCCTCGGTGAAGAAGCCCCCGCCGATCTCCAGTGCACCATAGACTTCGTCGGTGGAGATGTGGTAGAAGCGCTTCCCCTCAAAGCGCTCGGGTGTAGCGCCCCACGTCACGCGGGCAGCTTCGAGTAGGCTCAGCGTACCCATGACGTTGGTGCGGGCGAAGGTGAACGGGTCGGAGATGCTTCGGTCTACGTGGCTCTCTGCCGCCAGATGGATGATACCGTCGATGGCATGCTCCGTGATGAGGGCACGCATGCGCTCGTAGTCACAGATGTCCGCTTCGACGAAGGTATAGTTGGGGAGGCCGGCGACATCCTCGAGGGTCTTCAGGTTGCCCGCATAGGTGAGCTTATCCAAGCAGACGATGTGGTACTGTGGATACTTATTGGCCAGAAGTCGGACGACATGCGAGCCGATGAAGCCAGCGCCGCCGGTGATGAGTAGGGAGCGGTGATAGTGCATGAGTGGGTGGTGAAGAGAATTATTCGGGGAGTGAGGCGGTGAGCTGCAGGCATTCCTCCAGCGCGGTGCGCCAGTGGGGGATGGTGATGCCGAAGGCTTCGCGCACACGTGCCTTGTCGAGGACGGAGTAGTGGGGGCGCTCTGCACGTGTCGGGTACTCGCTGCTACGGATGGGGTGGAGCTGCGTGCTGTAGCCCGAGAGGCGGAAGATAGCTTCGGCAAAGTCGTACCAAGAGCACACGCCTTCATTGGAGAAGTGGTAGAGCCCTGCCTTATCGAGCTGTCTGCGCTCAATGATCCCCACGATGCAGCGTGCCAGATCAAGTGCCGAGGTCGGGGTGCCGACTTGGTCAAAGACGACGCGCATCTCGGGGCGCTCCTTGCCGAGGCGTAGCATGGTCTTCATGAAGTTCGCTCCGTAGGGAGCGTAGAGCCATGAGGTGCGCAGGATGATGTGGCGGGGTGCAAGGCGCTGTATCGCCTCTTCTCCACGGCGCTTCGTCTGCCCGTAGATGCCGATAGGCTCCGTGGGCATGTCCTCTGTGTAGGGCATAGAGCTACGCCCAGAGAAGACGTAGTCGGTGGAGATATGGATGAGGAAGATGCCGAGGCGCTCGGTGAGCTCCGAGAGGCGTGCTACGGCAAGGTGGTTGACTTCGTCCGCCTGCTTGGGTTCGTCTTCGGCAAGGTCGACAGCGGTGTAGGCCGCACAGTTGATGATGACTTCGATGCCCTCACGGGTAGCGAACTGCTCGATAGCCGAGGTGTCGGAGAGGTCCAGCGTCTCTCTCGTAGCGAAGTGATAGTGGTCGGTAGCGCCCTGAGCGACGTGCTCGATGCAGCGCCCGAGCTGGCCTGAGGCTCCGAGGACGAGGATCTTCATAGGCGGCTGGTCGGGCTGTAGTCGAAGAGCTGTGGCGCTTCGGCGAGGCGAGGGTGCTTGCTATCCTTCTCGGATAGACAGATGGCTTCGGCGGGCAGCTGCCAGTCGATGCCGAGTGCAGGGTCATCCCATGCGATAGCTCCCTCTGCATCGGGCGCGTAGTAGTTGTCGCACTTATATTGGAAGATCGCCTCATCGCTGAGGACGCTGAAGCCGTGCGCAAAGCCGCGAGGCAGGAAGAGCATCCGATGATTGTCCTCCGAGAGCTCGACGGCGACGTGCTTCCCGAAGGTCGGTGAGCCGACGCGTACGTCGACGGCTACATCAAGTACCCGTCCACGGACGACACGCACGAGCTTGGCCTGTGCGTGAGGGGGCAGCTGGAAGTGCAGGCCACGCACCACGCCATAGCTGGAGCGGCTCTCGTTGTCTTGGACGAAGTGGGTAGGAGTGACGAGCTCGGCGAAGCGCTGCTCGCTGAAGGATTCGAAGAAGTAGCCCCGCCCATCACGGAAGATGCGTGGCTCGATGATGATGACCTCGGGTATCAAGGTGGGGATGATCTGCATGGAGAGGTGAGGCGGATGGGGATTACTTCATGTCGGCTACACGCAGTAGGTATTGCCCGTACTGGTTCTTAGCCATAGGAGCTGCGAGCTCGATGAGTGCTTCGCGAGTGAGCCAGCCAGCACGGTAAGCGATCTCTTCGAGGCAAGCAATCTTCAGCCCCTGACGCTTCTCGATGACCTCAACGAAGGTCGAAGCCTCAGAGAGTGAGTCGTGCGTACCGGTATCGAGCCATGCAAAGCCACGGCCAAGTGTCTGCACAAGGAGCTGCTCACGGCGGAGGAACTCTTGGTTCACACTCGTGATCTCCAGCTCGCCACGTGCCGAGGGACGTACGCCTTCGGCTACCTCGACGACGGAGTTCGGGTAGAAGTACAGCCCCACGACAGCGTAGTTGCTCTTGGGCTCCTTGGGCTTCTCCTCGATAGAGATACAGCGGCCGTCGGGAGCAAACTCTGCCACGCCGTAGCGCTCAGGGTCACTGACCCAGTAGCCGAAGACGGTAGCCTCACTGCGCTCCTCGGCATCCTCGACAGCCTGACGCAGGGTCTGCGTGAAGGACATGCCGTAGAAGATATTGTCGCCGAGTACGAGGCATACGGAGTCGTCGCCGATGAAGTCCTTGCCGATGAGGAAGGCTTGTGCCAGCCCCTCGGGGCGGGGCTGCTCTGCGTAGGAGAAGTGCACGCCGTAGTCACTACCATCACCGAGGAGGCGACGGAAGGCGGGTAGGTCTTCGGGGGTAGATATGATGAGGATGTCCCGTATCCCAGCGAGCATGAGCACCGAGATAGGGTAGTAGACCATGGGCTTATCATAGATAGGCAGGAGCTGCTTGCTCACGCCCTTGGTGATGGGATAGAGGCGCGTGCCTGCACCCCCAGCTAAGACTATTCCCTTCATAGATGGATCGACAATGTAGGAGGATCAGTGCTACTGCACTGTTATCGTTAGATAAAGGTATAAAAAAAGGGTGAGCTACCCGTCTGGGAGCCCACCCTTTATGTCGTGATCGCGGTGATAACTTAGTTGCGTCTGCCGAGGATACGGAGCAGGTAGAGGAAGAGGTTGATGAAGTCGAGGTACAGGTGGAGTGCACCGAGAAGGGCAATCTTCTTCGTACGCTCTTCATCACCGATAGACTCTGCGACCAGAGACTTGATCATCTGCGTGTCATAGGCTGTGATGCCGACGAAGATGAGCACGCCGACGTAGCTGATGATCCACATGAGCGTATCGCTCTTGAGGAAGAGGTTCACCAAGGTAGCGATGATCAGCCCGATGAGCGCCATATAGAGGTAACTGCCCATCTTCGAGAGGTCACGCTTCGTGAAGTAACCGAAGGCTGCCATCGCACCGAAGGTAGCGGATGTGATGAAGAAGGTCGAGGCAATAGAAGTACCCGTGTAGACGATGAAGATGGGGCTTAGTGTGACCCCACTGAGCAAGGAGTACAATACGAAGCCTCCCGTCGCTACAGGGATGGATAGCTTCATGATGTTTCGCGAGAGGATCCATACCAGAGCAAGCTCACCGATGCAGAGACCCCAGAAGAGCCCTTGGTTCTCAAATAGGAAATCCAGAAGGTTGGAGTCGGCGACGAAGAGAGCAGTAAGCCCCGTGATAGCCAGACCGAGGGTCATCCATACAAAGGCACGTACGACAGACTGACGCACGAGTGCGGGGAAGTCATAAGCGACGCGTGATGAGCTGAGTGGTTCGTCCTGGAAGGGGAATCGAGAGTTGTTCATGCGATGTGTGTAATGGAGATTTTGATATCAATATGCGGGGCAGGTGCCGAGACACCTGCCCCACGTTAGTTCCTTAGAAGCGGATAGAGAGGGTAGCTACTGCCTTGTGACGCTGGTTCGTCTCCTTGATAGCCTGCATACCTACGAGTTCATCGGGCTTGACCTTACCTGCACGGATGTCAGCATCCGAAGCATTGAGGTAGGAGCCGTAGTCGTTGACGTAGGGGAAGGTGAAGGTACGAGCCTTGGTGTCGGAGTAGACGTACGCCAGATCCAGCGAGAGGCTGGGGGTGATGCGGAAGCCTGCACCGAGCGAGTAGCTATTCTGGCTGTCGGGGAGGGTGTAGTGTACCGCAGGACCCGATACGAGTACTTCGGTCGACGCCATGTCACCCTGGAGACGAGCGTTCTTGACGGGTGAAGAGGAGTAGCGATAACCGGCACGTAGGGCGATACGGTCGCTAAGCATAGCTTCGGCACCGATGCGGACGGTGTGCACACCACCGAAGTTCGTCTTCAGGCGAGCGTTGTCTTCCTCGAAGCCAATCTCACTGCCATCATATTCGTCATAGGTGCTGTTGCTGAGGCGCAGAGAACCACTCGTATAGTCATAGTCAGCGCTGATGAAGCCATGGCGACCGATGAAGTAAGCACCACTGAGCCCGAAGCGCCAGTTGCCACGCAGGGCGTAGGAGTTAGCTGCACTCTTAGGCGTGACGACCTCGTTGGCCTTGTTGTTGTACTGACCGAGGCTACCTGCCTGGAAGTCCATCTTCATCGAGTAGAAGGTGGGCGTATAGAGCGAAGCACCGAGGCGAAGCCCTTCGACAGGCTCATAGAGAAGTCCGAGGCCGAGGCTACCTCCGAAGCCTGATACACTTCTGGTGTTCTGCAGCGTCAGGTAGTTGTTGCCACGGAAGGCCTCGTGGTAGTACGATGCCATCTCATAGTCCAGCGAGGAGAGCGTGAGGGCTGCCCCGAAGTGCAGGGCGTCATTTGCTCAAAGCCGAGGGCGATATCGTAGTCGGTGATATTCCCCTTCTCGCGTAGTACGAGGCCCGCATTGTCGGGCAGGCCGATGCTGGGCTGTGGATAGGGCGTCCCATCGGGAGCCGTGCTATACATATAAGCCGAGCGATAGCTTCTGCTGCCATTGTCGATATCGATCCATCCTGCGCCAGCACCGAGGATAGACATCCAGGGTATATAGTCGTTCTTAAAGGCTGCAGTCGTGGTGATGTAGCTCTTCTCGAAGTACCTATCGACGTTAGAGGATCGCTGGTTGTCGTAGCGAGCGTTATTCGTACGCGCAGCAGAGAAGTCTGCCAGCGAGGAGAAGTTCGCGCTCTGGGGCAGTGTAGCCGAAGCGTGGAGCTCGCGGTCGAAGCGCCCTGCATTGCGAATGCTGAAGGCGAAGGATACGGGGCCACGTGAGGCTCTATTCGTACCGGCCTGATAGGAGAACTCCTCAAAGAGGAACTTCCCCTTCATCTCCTGCGAGGTCGATGTGCCGTACCAGACACCACGGTCGGTACCGAAGCCACCACCGAGGGTCAGCGAGAGAGACGGTTGTTCCCACGGAAGAGGGAGATGCCCGCAGGGTTGCGTACGAGAGAAGCGACGTCAGAGCCTACGGCACCCATAGCGCCCGAGAGGGCAGCGTAGCGTGCTGATCCTACAGGCTCGTGAGGAGAGCCAAGGCGGAAGGCCTCCATCTCACTCTGTGCACTCAGTGATAGGGGTAGGAGGCTCAGTGCCACTACGCCTAAGATCTTATGCTTGATGTTCATGAGTTATCCAGTCTAATAAAGGTAGAGTAAACGACATATCCTTAGGACAAGCCTTAGCGACGGCGTGGGGGAGCCGTGTAGCCACCGCCACCTCCAGAGTTGGAGTTATTCGTCGTGTTTGAGGAGCCCTGGTCATAGCTACGCTGAGGATAGCTGTCGTAGCTACGCTGTTGCTGTACAGGACGGCTCTGTTCCTGCGTACGGGGATAGTCGCTGTAGATCGTACGACCCTGCTGTGACATACTACCCTGATCGTAGGAGCGCTGTGGGCCGATGTAGCCCTGATCGCGTACGCTGGAGTAGGCTGAGTAGCCACTTGAGCGACGAGTCGTCGAGCGAGCCCCGTGCGAGTAGGGGTTGTTGTAGTAGTGCTCGTTGTAGGCACGCGTAGCAGCCCCTGCGGCATAGCCGTAGTAGTAGCCAGGATAATAGCCACCGTAGTAGCCGTCATACCAGCCTCCATAGCGAGAGCCGTAGTACCCACCATAGTAGCCACGGGTGTAGCCATAGTAGTAGGGATCGTAGTAGCCCCCATACCAGCTACCGTAGTAGCGGGGATAACCGTAGTAGTAAGAGGAGGTGTAGAAGGGATCATACCATGAGCCCCAGCCCCAGCTGGCACCCCAGCCGAAGCGACTTCCCCAGAAGGGATCGCTGCTCCCTACACGTACATAGACATCGGGCCCCGCATAGCGGTAGTCGATATCACTGTACCAAGGGTCTGCGTCGATGTAGACGCGACGAGCACCCTGGATCGTCATCGAGCCATCTCCGTAGAAGCGGCTGAGACGAGAGGAGTAGGGGCCATAGACCTCTGCACCACCATCCTTCTGGCGCTGCTCCTTGAGCAGACGGCCCAGCTCGCTGCGGGTCAGCGTGATGGTGTCTTCGGGCAGAGAGAGGTGCCCATTGTATGCATCGATCTCACGATCAGCTTGCTTCTTCTTGTAGTTGGCGATGAGTGCAGCCTGTTCCTTTTCCCAGGCTTCACGCTCGGCCTTCTCGGCGGCGCGGCGTAGCTCGGCCTTGCGGCGCTCTTCCTTATCGATCTTCTTGAGATCGCTGCGGCGATAGTAGGCGTCGTCGAGGTACTTGTTGTCGGTCTGCGCCAGGGCAGCCGTACCTGACAGGAGCCCCACTCCCATCAGGAGGAATAGCTTCATTGTCTTCATAAGTCCAGTACGTCTTTATTATTCTATATATCCGTTGTCTTAGGCCCACGCTGCGGCTTTTCACTCTCCTGGATGGAGAGGCACATAGTGGGAGTTTACAGCGGTAAAGTTAGCATTTATTTACGAATAGCAAAGCGCGTGCCAGTACTCCTGACTTCTGGATATTTGTCCAGAAATGTACGCTATACTGTGTCAAGATGACATGATATGCGGTCGGAGTACAGCTCTTAGATGTGCTTCGTAGTCTGCCGAGAGACCCTACAAGAGGAGGTGATTAGTTGGGGAGAGTGGTCGTCGGAGTGACAGGAGTGCTGGTCTCGCTATCGTCACCATTCTCCTTGTTGTACTCTTCGACGAGCTGCTTGAGGGCGCGGTGGTAGAAGGCGACCGTCGAGGCCAGAGCGTCGCTCATGCGGAGAGCGAGGCGGTCGATGGGCGTACCAGGCATGATGAAGGCTTCGACAGAGAAGACGATATCGCCCTCTTCATCGACGTAGGCCTTACTGACCTTCTGGTCGAAGTCCGTCTTAGCGCAGGCCTTGTAGAGGAAGGCTTCGTGCACGTCATCGAAGGCTGCACGCTCAAAAGTGGCACGTACGAGGAGGAACTCAGGGTCATCCTCACGGTAGTAGAAGCAGCAGAAGATACCTTCGTTCTTGTAGACGATGCGGATCTCGTTGTCGCGCTCGGGGCGATAACCTTCCTTGGAGAGTGCTTCTAAGATCGTGGGGAGGACAGACGAAGGTGCGAGAGTCGCAGCCTCGCTATTCTTTTTGGTAAACTTATCAAAAAGTGCCATTGCTCTAACTAAAATTGGTTTGTATTCGACAATGGCCCATGCAGCTTGCGCTATATGGGCTTCTACACAAAGATAACCTTTTGGGGATTAATAGCCCTTTAGGCTTCGTGTAGAAGCTGGATCTACGCCTCAAAATCGGTGATCTGTATCGAGGAAGTAGCTGCCAGCGTGAAGCGGATTCTTCGGTAAACTTACCCTGTATTGAGACTGTTGCAGGAGAGTCCTGCCCTCTATTTATTCTGCTAAGGCATTGCACGCCCAGCTCCCCGATATACCTCTCCGAAGTGATACGCAAGTCCTTCGCCTTATCGCAAATATTCCGCTTATCCAGCGGAGAGAAAAGTGTCCTTCTCGTGAAGAAAAAAGCGCTTTCCCTTAGTGGTTTTCTTCTATCTATGCACGTAGTCTTAAAGACCAGGCACGTCAATCCAAATATCCACGTACGGAGATATTAGAGCCACGTACGTAGCCTAAACTTATCTGCCACTCGTCCACAACTTTTATCCCTACGCGGAGCAACAACCTATACCTATACTTACCCTTTTAGATCAGCGGTACTGCACACTCTCTATATAAGGTAGAGGTCTGCTCCGATGGGCTGTGTAGTCTCGGGGCAGACCTCGGTAAGAGGGCGGGATAAAGTAGGGAGGAGCAGGCTTAGCGCTTGCGGTCGACGAGGAAGCGCAGGTGCTGCAGGACGGTCGTCACGAGTCCGTAGTGGTGGCGCATGACGTGGAAGCGCTCGATGAGTGAGGCGCGATGGTTGGCTGTCGTCGTCCCTTCGTTGAGGTAGAGCGCTATGGGCTCGGGGTAGAAGGCTGTGGTCTTAGCTTCCTTGAGTACACGGATGCACCAGTCGACGTCGGCGGAGAAGCGGTAGCTGAGGTCGTAGTGGGGTGAGATGGTTCGCTTAGCGACGAAGGCCTGATGACAGACGAGCATCCCCGCGCGAAAGCTACGCCAGTCGAGCTGGTGAGGAGGGCGCAGGCGTCTTAGGCCGAGGTCGTGGTCTTCGGCATCGATGAGGCGCGTGTCACCGTAGAGTACGTCGGGGAGGCTGTCGCCCGTGCAGGTCGCTCTGACGAGATCCTCGACGGTCGTGGGGCTGACGAGGGCATCGCCTGCATTGACGTACCATACGTAGTCGCCCGTAGCTCGGTCGAGCCCCTTGTTCATCGCATCATAGATCCCCTTATCACGTTCGCTATAGATCTCGGCCTCGGGAGCCAGCTCGCGGACGAGCTCCAGCGTGTTGTCCTTAGAAGCTCCGTCGATGATGAGGTACTGGATGTTCGGATAGGTCTGTGCCGAGACGCTGCGGAGCGTGCGGGTGATCGTGCTGGCAGCGTTGTAGCAAATTGTGATGATGGATATACGTGGTTGCATCGTAGCAGGCTGGGTATAGGTGATTATTCAGCGGAGCTGTCTCGGTCAAGTGCCGTGCGGTAGAGCTCCACAAGGCTGGAGGCTACGGCAGGAGCTCCGAAGCGCTGGGCGCTCTCGCGGCAGGTGCGGGGGGGAGAAAGCCCCTGCGTCGTCTCGCTCTCGTCCAAGGAGGGTAGCGAGGCGATCGGCATAGACCGCCGTGTCATAGGCGGGGACGAGGTAGCCATTGACTCCGTCGAGGATGATATCTTCGGGCCCTGAGCAGTGGAAGCTCAAGGCGGGGGTGCCTACGGATAGTGCTTCGACGAGCGTCTGCCCGAAGGTCTCATAGACGCTCGTGGAGATGAGTACGTCCGAGGCGGCATAGAGGCTCGCCAGCTGTGCACGGTCACGGATGCTCCCGAGGGCGAGGTGGGGAAGAGCGAGGCTGTCGAAGTAGCCCTCACGGCGGATGCCTCCTACGAGTAGGAGTGTCGTGCGCTCGGCGATCTCAGGATGGCGGAGCTGGAGCTGCTGAGCGATCTCCATCAGGAGGTGTGGCCCCTTGACTTCATCATCGAGGCGGGCAGCGACGATGGTGACGTAGTAGCGCCCAGCCTCGCGGGTGAAGGGTGGGGGTGTCGCAGCTGCTGTCTCAGGAGAGAAGAGGCTGAGGTCAATGGGATTGGCGAGGATAGCAGGCGCTCCGTAGCGCTGCATCAGCGGGCTTCGCTCAAAGAGCTTGGCTTCGGCACTGCTGACGGCGATATAGCGGAAGGGCTTCTCTGCGAGGAAAGCCTTCTTCCGAAGAGTCGTCCGTGAGAGGTCGTGCTCTTGCTTACTCGCCAGGAGGGGGCAGTAGCCGCAGCCCGCTTGGTAGCGTGGACATTCCTTAGCGCCCTCACGTCCCAGCTCCAGAGGGAGGTGACAGATACCTGTGGCAGCCCACAGGTCGTGCAGGGTAGAGAAGACGGGCTTACGGAGGGTAGCGAGCTTTCGGAGGGTGGTGAGGGAGAGGAAGCCTTGGTTGATCCAATGCAGGTGAAGGATATCGGCTTCCCTTACCCACGGGTGCGAAGCGATATCACAGCCCCAGCGTGCCGTCGAGACGCGGAAGAGGTGCTGACGTGAGCGGCCGTTGCGGAGGTAAATCTCCAGTCGCTCGAGGAGGAAGGCCGCCTTGGCCCAGAGGCGTCGTGGGGGGGTATCAGCGACGGAGGCGATACGCTCATCCGCTGTACCCTTCTTCACGACGAGCATACGTACCTCGATGCCGACAGCGGTGAGGGCATCGAGTAGGCGACGACAAGCCTCTGCCGCTCCGCCTCCCTCATCAGAGGTGCAGAGCAGAAGCACGCGAAGGGGCTCTTTGCCTTGGGGGCTTGTCGGGAGGCTCGTCACGTGTCGTCGGGGATTAGCGGCGTAGGCGCTTGGGGAGCTTGCCCTCGAGCATACTCATCAGCTCAGGCGTGATGCGTAGAGCCAGGAGCGCGAGGAGCAGACCCAGCCCCACGAGAGCCGAGCGAACGAAGAGGTCGATCCATACCGAGCTGAAGGTGGGGAGGAGGGCATCAATACCCCATGCCACGGCTGCGATCGGTATCAGAAGGAGCATACGGCTGGTGAAGGGACTGACGTGCATCTTCACACTCAGCAGGAGCTGCTGCAGGCCGTAGCTCACGATATTTGTGAGGAGCATCGCCAGCGCTGCGCCGAGTGTGCCGTAGGCTGGGATGAGGAAGACGGTGGAGACGAACGACATCACGAGCACGCTGATCGTGTAGTAGATATTCCACTTGTAGTAGCGTGAGGTGCTGACGACCGTATGGCTACAGGTCAAGGTCAGCTCGACGAGCTTCGCCAGCCCGAGGTAGAAGAAGATCCACTTACCGCCGGTGAACTGCTCGCCATTGGGCATGATACCGAAGATGTTGTCGATATTCACCCAGATCATCGCGAAGATCAAGAGCCCCGAGAGGAGCTGATAGAAGGCTACGAGGCGGTAGACCTCCTCGACGCGCTTCGTGTCGCCGTGCTTCGCCGCCTCGGCGATCTTCGGAGCTGCCACATTGAGGATAGCGCGCATCGGGATCTCGATGATCGAGACCATATAGAAGGCCATCGTATAGACCCCAGCGGAGGAGAGTCCCCCACGGTCGATGAAGGCTACCATGAAGAGGTCCATACGCCCCGCCAGCGTGATGCCCACCGAGCTCAGCGTATAGAGTGCCGTATAGCGATAGAAGCCACGGCGCATCTCGGGTGAGACGTAGCTGGGGTTATGACGAAGGCTCAGCGAGGTGATCTGCCCGAGGTAGACGCCACTGGCGAGCATACAGACGCCGAAGCTCCCGATGAAGCCCCACACCATCGTCGTGAAGTCGATGTAGCCGAAGGCGTAGAGCAGGTAGGCTGCGAGCTGGAGTACACGCAGGAGCACCTCCTTGATGCCCTTCGGTACTGCTACACGCATCAGCTGATAGGTGTAGAGCTCAAAGATCGTCCAGCCCATCGTGAAGAGTGTCAGCGGTATCACGGCATAGTAGAAGTCCGCGAGTAGTGGGCTTCTGTCACTGTAGAGCGACATCAGCGGCCCCTTGGCGAGGATGTAGAGGAGCGTCATCAGCACGGCACCGATCGCCCCGACGACCGTCACGTAGTAGAAGAAGCCATGGTTCGGCCCGTCCTCAGCGCGGTAGGGGTTGGTCTCGGAGTCGCGGAAGAAGGGGAAGTAGCGACTGAGTGAATAGGTCATCCCGAGCATGCCCAGCCCCGAGAGCTGTGTCGCCAGCTCGGGCAAAAGGCGCGTCAAGCCGATCTCCTCGGGAGTGAGGAACTTGGCCAAGATGAAGAAGGTCGTCAGGAAGCCTATCCCGACGCCTATGTAGGTCACGATGGTACCAGTGATACTTTCCTTTGCTGCTACGCTCGCCATGTATAGTTGTCTATCCTCGCTCCGCAGTCAAGTAGGCGCGGTGGAGGAGGTAAAAGTCTATGAGGGTAAGTGCCGTCATCGCCTCGACGATGGGTACGGCACGTAGGGCGACACATGGGTCGTGGCGCCCCGTGATAGAGAGGGAGGTGGGGGTGCCATCAGTACGGCAGGTCGTCTGCTCGCGTCCAATGGAGGAGGTGGGCTTGAAGGCCGTGCGGAAGGTGAGTGGTGCACCCGTGCTGATGCCACCGAGGAGACCACCACAGTGGTTGGTCTGCTGCTCGATAGCCCCTGCTTCGGTGGGGACGAAGGGATCGTTGGCCGCTGACCCGTATTCAGAGGCGAGGGCAAAGCCATCGCCTATCTCGAAGCCTCGAGCGGCGTTGATGCCCATCATCGCTGAGGCTAAGCGGCTGGAGAGCTTGTCATAGAGTGGCTCGCCTAAGCCTGCGGGCAGGCCATCGACACGGCAGGAGATGACCCCGCCGATGCTGTCACGGCTATCGCGTGCCTCGGCTACGGCTGCAGCCATGCGCTCTGCTGTCGCCTTGTCGGGGCAGGGGACGACCTGCTCATAGCGACTCTGGAGGAGCACCTTATCGCCCTCGGTGAGATGAATCGCCTCGTACAAGCGGCTGTCGTCATAGTGGACAGCACCGACTTGACAGAGGTAGGCCGAGATGCGCACACCTTCGGCTCGAAGCCACTGATCACAGAGAGCACCTGCGACGACACGCACGACGGTCTCGCGTGCTGAGGCTCTCCCGCCACCTCGTGGGTCGCGGTGCCCGTACTTCGCCTGATAGGTGAAGTCGGCATGCCCAGGGCGGTAGAGGTCACTGAGCTGTGAGTAGTCCTGGCTTCGTGTGTCGGCGTTGTCGATGACGAAGGCAATGGGTGTGCCCAGCGTCCGCCCCTCATAGATACCCGAGAGGAAGCGTACCTTGTCGCTCTCGCGCCGTGGGGTGGTGAGGTCGCTTCGCCCGCCTTGTCTGCGACGTAGAGCCTCCTCGATAGCGGCTTCGTCGATGGCAAAGCCTGCAGGGAAGCCGTCGAGTACACCGCCGAGGGCGGGTCCGTGGGACTCACCGAAGGAGGTTAGACGAAGGAGTCTGCCGAAGGTATTCATCGTGATGGGCGGGTGAAGGGGGTGATATGCAAAGCACGGATGCCCACGAGCCCTAAGGCTCAGGGTATCCGTGCTCTATGATTATGCGTGCTTAGTGGCAGCCACAGCCACCACAGCCACCACCTTCTTCGTGGCCTTCGTGGTCATGGTCGCAGCCGCAGCCGCAGCCATCATGTCCGCCGAAGAACTGCTCGATCTCCTCGGGCGTAGCATCGTGGACGTCCTTGATAGTGCCGATGAAGTGGAGGTCTTCGCCTGCCAGGGGGTGGTTGAAGTCGAATACGACGACTTCGTCCTTGATCTCGAGGACGCTACCACGGATGATCTGCCCGTCGGGCGTGTGCAGGGGCAGCGTAGCACCTTCGACGACCAGAGCATCGAGCTTGCCTTCGCTGTCTACGAAGATCTCACGGGGCAGCTCCTGGACGGCTTCGTCAGAAGGCTCGCCGTAGGCATCTTCGCACTTGAGGACGAAGTCGAACTTGTCCCCTGCCTTGAGGCCGAAGAGCTGCTTCTCGAAGGCGGGCAGCATCATACCCATACCCTGGATGTACTCCAGAGGACGGTCGGGGGTGGTCTGCTCCATCAGGATACGCTCGTTCTCATCACCGACGTACAGCTCGTAGTCGAGTGCGACGAACTTATTAGGTGCTATCGTCATAATCTACACTATGATATTTAGGATGTGAATAATGGGATGCTCCTACCTCATGCAAGGCGGGAGGCATCGCCGAACTGGCGCAAAGTTAGCTAATTCTCACCGAATAGCTTGAGGTGTGCGCTGCCACTGCATGGAGCTTCGTCGTTACCGTGAGTATTCCTCTTATCCAGTGGAGGGAAAAGTGTCCTCCTCGTGAAGAAAAAGCGCCTTCCCGTAGTGGTTTTCTTCTGTCTATGTACGTAGTCTTAAAGACCAGGCACGTCAATCCAAATATCCACGCACGTAGATTTATCGTCCACGTACGTAGTCCAAACTTATCTGCCACTCGTCCACAACTTTTATCCCTACACGAAGCAAGAACCTAATATAGATCCGCATCACGACCTATATAGGTTGACTCAGCGACCAATATAGGTTCGTACCCCTTACCGCTATGGGTCTGGGGTAGCACCTTCGTGGAGATGAGGGTAGGAAGAGGGGGTAGGCGCCTTTGACGTAGCGACTTAGAAGGGATATCCGATAGCTAGATGGAAGCCTAAGGCATCGCGGAAGCTGGGGATATTGTACCAGCCACTTCGTGTCGTCTTGTAGGGGAGGTGGAGGCCAACACCGACATCGAAGCGCACGACGAGGAACGAGAGGTCATAGCGCAGACCTGCTCCCGTACCTACGGCGACTTGATCGAGGAACTTCCCCAATGAGCCTGCTTCGCTGAGTGCAGCCCCAGGGCGAGAGGTGTCGGGGCGCAGGAGCCATACATTCCCCGCATCGAGGAAGACGGCACCGTAGCAGCTGCCGAAGAGGTGACGGCGGAACTCGGCGTTCGCCTCGAGCTTGAATTCGCCCACGCGGTCCATGAAGGAGTAGGCATTGATCGTGGTGGGATTGTAGCTCCCTGGGCCCAGACTTCGTACCGTGAAGGCACGGATACTATTGGCTCCCCCGACGTAGAACTGCTCGATATAAGGCGCCGTAATGGCATTGCCATAGGGATAGATAGCTCCCGTAGCGAAGTGGGTAGCCAGCGTCTGCTTGCGGTCGATGCGGTAGGAGTAGCGGAGGTCAATGGCTGCCTTGACGAACTGTGCGAAGGGCACACCGAAGAGCGTCTTCGTGTCATTGTACTCACGACCAAAGGCCCTCATCGTAGCATTGACGAGATTCCCTGCCTCACTGATTTCGCCTGAGAGCTGCATGTAGTGTGGACTGTCGTCCTCGCGGTGGGTGTAGGTGAAGCCGTAGCCGATCTTGGGGATGAACTGATTGCTCAAGCTAAGCCCAAGAGCGGGGTTGGCGAGGATGAGCTGGTCGAATCGCTCCGTCGTGCGGGTCAGCCGAGTGAAGTTCAGGCTGAGCGGCGTGATACGATGGCTCCATCTGCTCGATGGCTGGAAGTTGTAGTCCATCGTGAAGGAGAGGGAACGCAGGGTATAGTAGCGTGCGTGATTGACACTCTGCAGAGCGACCTTGAAGCTCGTCGACGTCGGATACTTGTAGTACGCGTCGATGAGGCGAGGGAAGAGGATCGAGGGGAAGGTGAGAGAGAGGTCAGCACCGAGCTGATAGCTATTGATAGACACCGAGTAGGAGTCTGCAGGGCTACGCCCCGTCTGCCACTCATAGGAGCCAGAGACGCTGGCGGAGAGCTTCTCCCCACCGCCGAAGACGTTGCTTCGCTCGATAGCAGCCGAGATACCTGGCCCGATGAAGCCCGTCGACTTACGCATGAAGGCCGCCCCGAGGTAGTGCTCCAGGGCTTGTCCTTCCTGAGAAGGATCATCAGATTGAGCGTGCCGATGCTGTCTGCGACACTCGAGAAGGTGGGGCGCTGTACAGCAGTCGAGTCGCTCATGCTACTCATAGCTGTACTATCTACCGCTGTGGAGTCCTTGGTGAAGGTCTCGCGAGGGGTGAAGTAGAACTCTACCGAGGAGAAGGCATTGAGCCCCGTGAGTGCCGATAGTGTACGCTCCTCCTCGAGACTGCTGTAGAGCTTGCCTGGACGGATGCGGACACGGGTCTTCAGCGCACCGGGGCGGACGATGGGGCGGCCCGAGTAGTACAGAGCGATGCTGTCGGTGAGGGCTACGCTATCCGTCGTGGTGAGGTTCGTGGGGGCTTCGGGATCTTCGGGGAGCTGGCGGAGCATGATCTTCCCCACACGCCACTGGCGCAGTGCTTCGGGAGGCGTGCTCGCAGAGAGCACCGTGCGTAGGTTCACGCGCTGGGGTGTGATGAGGGTGTCGGCTTCCGTAGCCGATGTGCTCAGACTTGAGGTAATAGTAGCCGTGCTCTCGGAGGAAGGCACGGGTGACGGTGCGGTCATCCTCGAGCGCTGCGATGGAGAAGGGGCGTCCCTTCTGCAGGGCACTGAGGCGGTGATGGTAGAAGTATCTCCCAGGGCGGATGTAGACACGAGGGAAGTACTGCACGCTGTCCAAGAGGAAGAGTGGGCCCAGCTGCATCTTGTAGTCCACACGAGCCTGCATGGAGTCAGCGGTGGCGGGGATGATCTCGGAGCTGGTCGTGGCGCGGAGGTAGCCGTGCTCGCGGAGTGTCTGCTGGGCGACCTTGGCGCGCAGGCTGGGGCTGACGTCTCGCATCCAGACGGGCTTGGCCGTGAGGCGACGCATCACGCGCCCCGCAAGCGTAGAGTCCGCAGAGAAGTGCATGTAGATAGCAGGGCTCAGCAGCGCAAAGGGGAAGCGTATAGAGCTACTGCCGAAGACCGACCCGTTGGGCGCATAGTTGAGGCGCTCCTCGGCAGCGGCTATCGCTTGCTCAGCGTAGGAGTGCTGTGGACGGTCGGAGACCTCGATCTTGCGGATACCTATATAAAGCTGGTCATCTGGACCCTGATACTTCCTTATCGAGCACGCCCCGAGAGCGAGGAGTGTGAGGGCGGTAAGGAGGCGGGTAGTGAGACGGATATGCATAGTGGATAGGTGGTAGATAGAGAGGAGCGGATGCCTTACTTCGCTTGGTAGCGGAGGATGGGCATCGAGTCACTCGTGATGCTCGGCTGAGTCGAGAGCGTATCGAGACGGGGCTTCCATGCCTGACGGAAGAGCGTCGTCGTGGTGTCGGTCGTTGTCTTCTTGCGCTTGCGGCGGAAGAGGTCAAGTGGGCTGGACATCTTGCGGCGTATGACGTACCCCACACCCGTCTCGGAGAACTCCCCTTCGAGGACGTTGTCGGTGACGAGCTTGTGGTAGAGACTGAGGTACTGCTCGCCACTCTTGTCGAGCTGGTACTGCAGCGATACGTTGTCGAGGAAGGTCTGCCCCTGGTTCGTCACGCCTGCGCCACTCTGCACCTTACCCCCGACGATGATACGTATGCGGTCATTGTAGAAGCGGCGGCTGAAGCTATAGGTGAAGTCCGTACGAGCAGCTTCACCCGAAGAGCCATCGTAGTGGTCGACGCCGAGGTTGAGGTCGGTGCCTTGGAGGAGCTTGCCTGCGGTCTTGTTGATCTGCGACTGCAGGAGTGAGGTCAATGCGGAGTTGAGATCCAGATTGCCTGCCCCCGAGCCGCCTGCCAGATACATACCTGTCGCCATGAGAGCGATAGCTTGCTTGCTCTGCTCTTCCTTCGTCATCGTCGAGATGCTATTCTGCACGGAGAGGTTCTCAGGTGCGGAGATACCGAAGCTGAGGTTCATCTTGCTGACGTAGTCCTTGATGAGGATGCTGACGTTGAAGTTCACTCGCTGGGAGTTCTCTGACGAACTGGATACGGTGGCCTTGACCTTATTGACAGCGGAGAAGTTGAGGTAAGGGTTGGATATCGGTCCCGTCCACGTGAGGGTGCTGGTGGGGTCGATGGAGAAGCGCTTATTGCCCACGACGGGGAGGGTGTAGCTCAGCTCGCCACCACCACTCATCTCGTAGCGCCCCGTCATACTCATCTCGCCGTAGGGCGGATAGGTGAAGTGGAGCGTGCCACCCCCCTGTGCATGGACGTAGTCCGTGCCACCAGCTGTGAGGTCAGCGCCGATACGTACCGAGGGGTCCACGTTGATCGTCAGATTCACATCAAGCCCGCCGAGAGAGGTGGGGGCTACCTCTACCTTCTTGGTGAAGAGGGTGTCGGAGAAGTCGATGAACTGGACGAGCTGATCGGTCTGCTCGCTAGCCGTCAGCGGGTCTTCGCGCATGACATAGGTGCAGTTCGTGCCGCTGAGTACGTTCACGCTACCACGGATACGCAGTGAGGAGAGGGGGCCATTAGCCACCATACGTGTCGAGGCGATGATCTTGCCATAGAGGAGCTGGTCGTCGCGGGTGGGGCGAGGCTCGTTGAGGAGGGTCAGCTCATCAGAGGTGATCCGTAGAGAAGCCGTAGCCTGTGGTGTGGTACTCTTACGTATTGAGCCATCGATATAGATCGCCTTCTTCGGATCTACCGAGGGGCGTAGCGCATAGTGGTCGAAGAAGATATCTGAGCCCTCAATGCGTACGGGGATGGAGTCGAGAGCGAGGTGTGCCCCGTAGGTGTTGAGGTTCAGCATCCCCTTATTCAGATGCATCTGACCTGAGAGTAGGGGCTCGGTGAGCTTCCCTGAGAGTCTGATACTCCCGTCGGCAGTCCCCGCAAGCGTGGTGCTATTCTCCACGAGGAAGGGGTTCGCAAGCTCCAGCGGGAAGGAGGTAAGTGTGAGTGTCCCCTTGAGCGGAGAGACCTTCTCACGGGGATAGTAGATCCCATCGATGCTCATCGCTGGCTGGCCGTTGTAGCCAATTTCCCCAGTGATATAGTGGGAGTCTCCGCTACGTGGCTCGTAGAATAGGGAGGAGGTGAAGTGACCGAGCTTCTTATCCTCGTAGCGTAGGTCGCTGATAGAGAGGTCGCCTGAGATCGTAGGCTGCTGGCTGAGGTCGCCCTTACGCTGATAGTGGACGTCGCCGAAGAAGATACCACCGACATCGGGTAGCCCTAGACTGCGGTAGTCCTCGAGATGGAGGTTGTGGATGCCGAGTAGGATATCCTGCACCCCAGGAGTCTCCTCTGTAGCTTGGAGAGAGAACTCCCCTCGCTTCACGCCTGTGAGCTTGAGTGAGCCGAGGAGGAAGTTGTCTCGCTTACGCAGGCTGAGTTGGTTGTCGAGGTTGATGAGGTAGTCGTTGGAGGCGATGCGTAGGCGGTCACCGAGGAAGTGAAGCTGATAGGCCTCGCCCGACCAGCTACCCGAGGCTTCGGCAGCATGCACGGTTTGTCCCCGCTCATCCTGATAGGAGACATCGAGGTGCCCGCCCTGCAGACTCGTGCGCAGGTCGGTATTGATGGTGAAGCCCTCCTGCTCGCGGAAGTGGGACTTCATCACCGTACCGAAGAGTGCGAGGGACATACTGTCGCCTCGTGCGATGGCTGTGCGCTCGGTGGAGATGTTGAGCTGAGCTGCATTGATGCGGAGGGTGTCGATACGCAGATCGGAGAGGTCCACGGAGCCACTGATGCCCTCCTGGGGGGAGGTCGCGAGGTTAGCCGTCAGAGAGCCTACAGCGATATGCTGCTCTGCGAGATAGTAGCGGAGTGGATTGTCCTTGCCCATAGAGAGGCTGAAGGTCGCCTTCGGAAGGTGGACAGCAAGGTCCTCAAGGTACTTCGTCGCGGACTTCCCTGAGGTGATGAGCTCTATCTGACGGAGGGTCTCGTCGAGTAGGAGCGTGACGCCCTTCTGCGCCACAGTGGGGCTACTCCCGACGTAGAGGGAGGCCTTCATATCGCCCGAAGTAAGGCCGGCATGGATGTCTTGTGGCGACGTGGATACATGAAGCTCGGCCTGTGGAGGTGCGATCTTCTCATCGCCCATAGTGAAGTTCATGCCATCGAGAGTGGCCTGTATGGTGTGCGTGTCCTTGAGGTCAGAGCGTAGCTCACCCTCTAGACGTAGCTTCCCTGCAAGGGGCGTCTCGGAGAAGCCCAGGCGCTGGAGGTCGAGGTCGACGAGCTCCAGCCCGATGCCCGTATTGATGCCTTGGCGGGAGAAGATCCCGTCGAGCTGGAGCGTAAAGTTTGCCCCGGGGTTCATACTGTTGAGGGAGAGCCCGAGGTTCCCCGACTGGAGGGAGCCGTCGAGGGTGATGTCCTGCAGATGCAGGCTACCACGATTAGCCTCATGCAGTCGGCCTCGGATAGAGAGCTGTGTATGCGGGCTGAGTGGATCGAAGCCACGTCCCTGAAGAGCTACGTCAAGGCTAACCAGCCCGATGGAGTCCTGAGGCATGAAGTGGCGTCCATCGATATCCTGTGCCTTCAGTGCCAGGTCATAGGTCTTAGTGGCCTCAGTGAAGTGGCCCTTCAGCTGGAGCCTACCCGTACCCTCCTCTGCTGTGAGATCTCCCACATAACGGCCTCGACGGATGTCGACATCGCCAGAGAGTGTGAGTGGGCTGGGGATGCGATAGGTCTTGGCTTGCTCGGGAGCAAGGAGACCGAGGAGGGTGTTAGCCTTGGGACCCACACGTCCACGGAGCTTGAGACGCCCTGAGCGGTGCATCTCAAGGACTTCGCTGAGCGTCCCCGAGAGATTGAGGTCAAGGATGTCGGGCCACTTGAGCTCGGCCTGACGAATCTGTATCGCGGTGAGTGTCCCCGTCAGCTCGGTCTGTATCTTGAGTGGCGCAAGGAGGCGGTGTCGTGCGAAGGTATTGAAGAGTTCGCGCCCATCGCGGGTCTCTTGGAGCGTCTTTCCTGCGAAGAGAAGAATATCCTTGATGCCGAGAGAGGTGTTGGTAGATAGCTCCAGCTGTGCCTTGCGGTCAGACTGTAGGAGGCTCCAGGGCATGGAGAGATAGCCCTTAATGGAGGAGGCGTCGGTGATGAGGTCAAGCCCATCAAGGCGCATAGCGAGGCTATCCATCTGATAGCGTCCGCTGAGATGGAGGAGCTTCAGCCCCGACTGCTCACGCAGCTGTGCATGCCGTAGAAGGAGGCTAAGTCGCATACCCTCAGAGTCAATGTCCTCACCCTCGAGGTGGAGGTCATGGATCTGGATATGCTGGGGATCGAAGAAGGGGAGCTTGGAGAAGTTCTGGTCGACGGAGTAGCGTAGGCTCTTCGCATCGATCTTGGTGTGAGCGACCTGGAAGCGCATCTTATTGAGATCGGCTTCTCCGCGGTCGATCTTGAGGCGGTCGACATCCGCATCGATGAGGAGTGAGTCCAGCGGCATGACAACCTCAATGCGAGTCTTCTGCAGGTCTATCTCGCCAGCACGGATAAGCCACTTCAGCGGCTCACTCTCTTCCTCGGGCTTCTTCGTGGTGTCGGTCGAGTAGTAGCGGATGTAGCCCCCCTGGGTCGTGAGTCGGTTGAGGTCGACGCGCTCCTTGTTGAGATCGACGAAGAGCTGCTCGGCAGTGGCTGCTGGGAGGTGTACTTGCAGGAGGCTCAAGCCGAGGCTGTCGCGCTGATTGTAGGTCAGGCTATCGAGGGCAATACGAGGGACCTCGACTTGACTGTCGAAGAGGGGGCGTAGGGCAGGGGATAGGCTGAGTGACCCGACCGAGATGAGTGTGTCGCCAGGACTGCGGAGGACCTGTAGCTTCTGAAGCGAGAGGTCGAGAGGGAAGGCGAGATGGATGTTCCCAACAGATACCTGCATCCCAGTTTTCTCCGATAGGTAGGCAGCGGTGCGCTGTACGACAAAGCGCTGCACGGGCGGTACGTATAGTAGTACTGCTACAAGAAGAATTAGGATGAAGGGCGTGAGGAGGATTCCCCACAAGATACGCTTGATATACTTGGAGCGTCGGGACATCTCAGACGAGGTCGCTTCGGGGGTGCTGTTAGTGGGTGCGGTACCAGTCGAAGAGGCGCTGTACGCCGTCCTCGATCTCTACCTGATGTTGCCAGCCAAGGCTGTGGAGCTTCTCTACGGAGGTGAGCTTGCGCATCGTGCCGTCGGGCTTGGTGCTGTCCCACTTGATGCGCCCCTCGAAGCCGATGGTACAGGCGATAAGCTGTGCCAGCTCACCGATCGTGATCTCCTTCCCTGTGCCGATATTGACGTGACAGTTGCGGATGGGGCTGCCATCTTGGGGACAGAGTGAGCGGAAGTCCGTATGCAGAAGGATATGTACCGAGGCATCGGCCATATCTTCACTCCAGAGGAATTCTCTCAGCGGACGGCCTGAGCCCCAGAGGTTGACCTGGCCGGGGAGGATGCCGAAGTGCTCGAGGAGCGTGAGGATCGTTGCCTCATCTCCCGTGCCGTCTTTGCCAGCGACGGGGCGCTTGCTGAGGTCTGTGCGCACGGCTTGCCAGTCCCCATGTTGCAGGCGATCGGCAAGGTAGATCTTGCGGATCATTGCGGGTAGGACGTGGCTATTCTCGAGGTGGAAGTTGTCGTTGGGGCCGTAGAGGTTCGTCGGCATGACTGCGATGTAGTTCGTGCCGTACTGGAGGTTGAAGCTCTCGCACATCTTGAGTCCTGCGATCTTGGCGATAGCGTAGGGCTCGTTGGTGTACTCCAGAGGAGCCGTAAGGAGGGCTTCTTCGCGGAGAGGCTGCTCGGCCTCTCTGGGATAGATGCAGGTACTGCCGAGGAAGAGAAGGTGCTTTACGCCGTGGCGGAAGCTCTCTCCGATGACGTTCTGCTGTATCTGGAGATTGTCGTAGATGAAGTCAGCGCGGTAGGTATTGTTCGCCATGATCCCCCCGACGTGTGCTGCTGCGAGGATCACCGCCTCAGGGCGCTCCTCATCGAAGAACGCACGCACAGCGACGGGATCCGTGAGGTCCAGCTCACCATGGGTACGGCCGATGAGGTTGGTGTAACCACGCTGCTCGAGGTTGCGCCAGATAGCGGAGCCTACGAGCCCACGATGCCCTGCGACATAGATCTTGGTCGAAGGAGAGAGTTTGGGCGAGTCCATTAGGCGTGCTTGTGGGATTGGACGTAGGCGACATCATGACGTACCATGATGCGTACCAGCTCTTCGAAGGAGGTCTTACTGGGATTCCAGCCGAGGAGCTCCTTGGCCTTCGTGGGGTCACCCAAGAGGGTTTCCACTTCGGCCGGACGGAAGTACTTCGGGTCGACCTCGACAAGGATGCGACCTGTGTCGATATCGATACCACGCTCTTCGACGCCTTCACCTTCCCACCGTAGGTCGATACCTACCTCGTGGAAGGCGCGCTCGGTGAACTCACGTACGGAGTGTTGCTCGCCTGTAGCGATGACGAAGTCCTCGGGGGTGTCGTGCTGTAGCATGAGCCACATGCACTCTACATAGTCACGGGCGTAGCCCCAGTCGCGCAGGGCACTGAGTTCCCGAGGTAGAGCTTGTCCTGCTCGCCAGCGGCGATACGAGCAGCGGCGAGGGTGATCTTGCGGGTGACGAAGGTCTCGCCACGGCGCTCACTCTCGTGGTTGAAGAGGATGCCGTTGACGGCAAACATACCGTAGCTCTCGCGGTAGTTCTTCGTGATCCAGAAGCCGTAGAGCTTGGCTACCCCATAGGGGGAGCGAGGGTAGAAGGGCGTCGTCTCACGCTGGGGAATCTCCTGCACCAAACCGAAGAGCTCGGAGGTCGAGGCCTGATAGATCTTCGTCTTCTTCTCCAGCCCGAGGATGCGGACGGCCTCGAGGAGACGTAGCGTACCCGTGGCATCGGTCTCAGCGGTGTACTCAGGTACATCGAAAGAGACCTTCACATGGCTCTGTGCTGCGAGGTTATAGATCTCGTCGGGCTGAGTCTGCTGGATGATGCGGATGAGCGAACTGGAGTCGGTCATATCGCCATAGTGCAGGTTGAGTGCTCGACCACGCTTCATGTCGCGCACCCACTCCTCGAAGTAAAGGTGCTCGATACGCTCCGTGTTGAAGGACGAGGAGCGTCGGATGATACCATGGACTTCGTAGCCCTTCTCGATGAGGAACTCTGCGAGGAAGGAGCCGTCCTGGCCCGTTACCCCGGTGATGAGTGCGACCTTATTCACGTGTCTATATCTATTGGTCTTATCTATTCGGTATGTTGTAGGGACTTCTCTCCTTCCTTAGAAAGGGGGGGTAGGAGCCCGTGGAGTCGGGGGTGATACCCTCGTAGATCTCGACGGCCTCGTCGCTATTGCCTGCGTCGTAGCAGGGCGAGAAGCCCTCGGGGAGCTGGAAGGGTATATTGGATAGATAGCCGAGCTTGCTGTCTCCGTAGACCTTCTTGAGGAACTTCCCGAAGATAGGCAGTGCAGCCGCCGCCCCCTGACCGAAGGCCATCGAGTTGAAGCGCACGCTACGCTCTTCACCACCTACCCAGCAGCCAGCTACGAGGTCGGGAGTGAAGCCCATGAACCATGTATCACTATTATTCTGCGTCGTACCGGTCTTACCACCCAAAGGCATCTGCAGGCCGAAGGAGGAGCGTAGGCGTCCCCCCGTCCCGCCGTTGACGACGTTCTGGAGCATGTAGAGCATCTTGTGTGCAGCGTCAGCGGTCAGTACCTCAGTCATCTTCGGAGCGAAGGTCGCGACGATATTGCCGTGCATATCCTCGATTTGAGTGACGAGGATGGGATCCACACGTACGCCGTCATTGACGAAGGTGGTGTAGCCCGAGACCATCTCACCGATGGTCGCTTCGGGAGTACCGAGCGACATCGCCATCGTAGCCTCGATGGGGCCACGCAGACCATAGCTCTCCAAGAGACGCTTGAAGGTCAGCGGAGAGGTACGGCTCATCAGCTCGGCCGTCACCCAGTTGTCGGAGTTCTGAAGCCCCCATTGGATGGAGACCATCTCACCGACGCGGCGGTGGTTGGTATTACGTGGAGTCCAGGTCTGCCCATTGTCAAGGCGATAGGTACGCTGTACGTGGAGGACCTGATCGCAGGGAGAAGCCCCGTCGATCATCGCCAGAGAGTAGAGGAAGGGCTTGATGATAGACCCCGTCTGACGGCGCCCGTCAGACACCATGTCGTATTGGAACTGGGAGAAGTTGATATCACCCACATAGGCCAAGACGTGGCCGTTGTGAGGGTTCATCGCTACGAAGCCCGAGCGGAGGATCCCCTTCATGTAGCGGATCGAGTCGAGGGGCGTCATCACCGTATCACGCTGACCACGCCAAGACCAGACCTGCATCTTCGTCTTGCGGTCGAACTGTGCACGGATCTCCGAATCCGACAGTCCGTCCTCCTTGCCCAGACGCCAGCGTTCAGACTGGCGGATGGCACGCTCAAAGGATCTTCTTGCGCTGGTCGGCAGAGATCGAGGTACTGAAGGGGTCGCCACCACGAGCACGGCGCTCGCGGTCGAAGGCTGGCTGGAGATGCCCTGCGAGGTGCTCCTCGACGGCCTCCTCAGCGTAGCGCTGCATGGCGGGGTTGATCGTCGTATAGATCTTCAGCCCGTCTGTATAGATATTGTATGGGGAGCCGTCAGGCTTGCGGTTCTTATTACACCAGCCGTAGAGTGGGTTCGTCTCCCACTGGATGCTGTCGTCGCGGAACTTATCGTACTGCCACGAAGCATAGTCGCTGCGGTCGGGCTTGTCTGCCATCATGATCTTACGCAGGTGCTCACGGAAGTAGGGGGCTATACCCTGCTTGTGGTCCATGCGGTGGAAGGACGTCTTGATGGGGAGGCGTGAGAGGGAGTCGACTTCGCGCTCTGTGAGGTAGCCAGCCTTTTCTCCATCTGCTGGAAGACGGTGTTGCGTCGCTCCATGGGGAGGGGGCTATTAGCGCGGAGGATGGGGTTGTAGATAGAGGGGTTCTTACACATCCCGATGAGCATCGCTGACTCCTCGAGGTTGAGCTCTGCGGGCGTCTTGCCGAAGTAGGTGAAGGCAGCCGAGCGAATCCCTACGGCGTTGTAGAGGAAGTCGAACTGATTCAGGTACATCGCCAGGATCTCCTCCTTCGTGTAGTAGCGCTCGAGCTTAGCTGCGATGACCCACTCCACGGGCTTCTTCATCATACGGGTGAAGATGTTGGAGCTGGGAGGAGAGTAGAGCATCTTAGCCAGCTGCTGGGTGATGGTACTACCACCCCCTGCGCTCTTCTGCTGCAGGATACCCGTCTTGAAGATAGCACGTGCGAGCGAACGGAAGTCAATCCCCGAGTGACCCTCGAAGCGAACGTCTTCCGTAGCGATGAGGGCCTTGACAAGGTTGGGGGAGAGGTCCTTATAGTCAACGAGGACGCGGTTGGAGCCCCCGTGGGCATAGGAACCGATGACCTCACCATCAGCGGCGAGGACCTGTGAGGCGTATTTGTCGATCGGGTTCTGAAGCTGCTCGATCGGGGGCAGGTAGCCTATCCACCCCATGGAGATAGCGAAGATACCGCCTAAGATGCTTATCCAGACCAGTGCAAAGGTCAGCCAAAGCAAGGACTTGATCTTATGTTTCATCTAATAATTTATCATCTGTCACCCCTTCATTGGTGGGCGATGAAATTGCCCCAAAGAGGTGCTGTGGAATGCCCGTTTCTTGTCTGGATCCACGGGCGCATACTCGGCACAAAGTTATTAACTTTTCCCTACTTATTGGAGAGTAGGCTTATCGCTTAGCGGTAGGAGGGAGATCGATGAGGGGAGAGGTACTATATGAGCCGTCCCCAGATGAGCGGTATCTCGCTCGTCTGGGGACGGTGTCATATATATTATGGTATAGCCGCTGTGGCTACTTAGAGGCTTAGTGCACGATGATCTCGTCGCAGAAGATGAAGTGTCCAGCCGAGCGGTTGTTGCTTGCCTTCACGCGGACGTAGCGCGCACGCTCCTTCATTGGGAAGGAGAAGGTCTCGAAGACGGGCTTATAGATGTCCTCAGAGGTGAGCGTCTTCTGGCGAGCTACGCTACGGAAGTTCACGCCGTCGTCACTCAGGAGGATCTCTACATCACCGGGCATGTAGACCCACTGGACGCGCTCCTGCATGAACTTGGCGAAGATATGGCTGAGCTCCGTCACGGCACCGAGGTCGATCGTCACGTCCATAGGCGAGGTGAAGCCCTGCCAGCGACCATCGAGGTAGGTGGGCGTACCACGCACGCCATCGATGAGGGCGCGTGAGCCACCTGCGGGGTAGCGCTCATTCCACGTGCAGTCGTTGTAGGTGATCTTCTTGCCGATAGCCTTATGGTAGTCGGTACGGAAGGAGATCATAGGGGCGGCCTCGATCATCTTGTCGCCCTCGAAGAGGCGGGCTTTGACGATGAGGGAGTCGCGTGAGGTAAGAGGCGTACCCGTGTAGCGAGGCGAGCGAGCCGTGGGCTCTGTGCCGTCCGTCGTGTAGCGGATGTCAGCTGTGGGGCGCTCACTGTCGAGGCTTACAGAGACGAGGTGCTTCACGGTGTCGACCTCATTGATGGCGGCGATACGGCGCAGAGGATAGACGTTGATGCCACGCTTCTTGAGTGCGGGGACGTGGTAGTTCACACGCGTCAGGAAGTTCTTATAGTCACGATCCTGCTGGGGCGTCCATGCGACTTCCGAGAGCGCCAGGATACGGGGGAAGAGCATGTATTCGGCATGAGGCTCGTCGAGGACGTACTCCGTCCAGAGGTTGGCCTGCACACCGAGGACGTGCTTGGTCTCGGCAGGCGTCAGCTCCTTAGGTACAGGGTTGTACGAATAGACCTTTTCCAGAGGGATGAAGCCGCCATTAGCGCGGGGCTCGTGGTCGGACTCACGCTGATAGAGGTCCAGATAGACGTGACTATTGGGGGTGAGGATGACGTCGTGGCCTTCCTTGGCTGCCTGGATAGCACCCTCTTCGCCACGCCAGCTCATGACCGTAGCGTCGGGAGCGAGACCACCCATGAGGATTTCATCCCAGCCGATGAGCTTGCGCCCCTTGCTGTTGAGGTACTTCTCGATACGGCGGATCATATAGCTCTGGAGTGCGTGGTCGTCCTTGAGTCCTTCGCTCTTCATGCGTGCCTGACACTTGGGCACTTACTCCAGTGCTGCATCGTAGCTTCGTCACCACCGATGTGGATGTACTTCGAGGGGAAGATCGCCATGACTTCGTCGAGGATATCTTCGAAGAACTTGAAGGTCTTCTCATTCCCGATACATACGTCGGAGTTCTCAAAGGCCCATTCGTTGAGACAGCTCAGCTCGGGATAAGCAGCGAAGATCTCATTGCTATGTCCAGGAAGCTCGATCTCGGGGATGACTGTGATGCCGAGTCGGGTAGCGTGGTTGAGTACGGCATGGATGTCCTCCAGACTGTAGTAGCCACCGTAGCTCCCAGGGGTGCCTTCGTCGACAAAGCGGCGATCCTTCTGCCACCACTGATCCCAGTCACTTACTGTGCGGAAGGCAGCCTTCTTCGTCAAGAGGGGGATATTTCTTCGAGGGGAAGCGCCAGCCACCACCGTCGACGAGGTGCCAGTGGAAGCGGTTGAGCTTATAGCGAGCCATCTCATCCAAGAGGCGGATGATCATATCGCGGTTCATGAAGTGACGCGAGACGTCGAGCATCACACCGCGATAGGCCAGACGTGCAGAGTCGGTGATGGTGAGGTAGGGTAGGGCTTCTCCGTACTGCTGGGTGATCTGCAGGAGGGACTGTGTACCCTGTCGGAGACCCGCTTCATCACGGGCTGTGAGGGTGATACCCTGCTTGCCGATCTCGAGGCGGTAGCCTTCGAGGCCTGGGACGGAGGCATCGAGACGGGTCGTGATAAGACCCTTCATGCGGCCCTTGGCAGCGGTCGTGGTGAAGGACTGCTTCTTGAGTCCGTCGCGCAGGGAGGCAGGTGCTCCAGCGGAGAGACGGAGGGTACGGGGCAGACGGAGCGTACCCGTGCCATAGGTGACGCTTACGGGGCGTGGGATGAGCTGAAGGCTATCCACAGCCGCCTCAGCCTGAGTCGCGAAGAGGCTCATCAGGGAGAGGGACAAGGCGAGTGCCGTAGAGCGTAAGCCCTGGGTAGTCATTCGCATAGTGCTGTCGTATGTAACTATTTAGAGGGTGAATATATTCCGAGTATTTGCAAAGATAGCTCTTCCCTAGTGCCCAGCAATAATAGGGGGTGGTGCGAACCAGTAGTGGTCAGTGAGCGAAGCAGTACTGGTCACTATTATCAACCAGTAGTGATCGGAGTTTCGACCACTACTGCTTCGCTCGCTGACCACTACTGGTCGGAAATAGGTCTGCTGTAAGGTGGTGTCGTTGTATGCGTCAACTGGCTTGTGTAGAGTGAACTAAGTGGAGCTTTCTTTGCTGGACTTTTTCGTGTGAGGCTCATTTGAAAGTCCTACTTCTCGGGCAGTGTAGGGAGAGCCTCTGCATAGAGCTCCAGTAGCCCGAGTATTGGGCGGGGATAGTTTGTATCTTTGCTACTGAACCACGGCGAAGGTCTTCGCCACTAATGATACGAAAGATTTGCTCCGATATCACAGCATCGTCCCCGAGGGTGAGGCCCTTCTGACCCAGCTCCTCGGCTATATTCACCTCCACGAGGGGGGGGGCAGCGAGCTCCCTCCAGCGGTGCATATCACCGAGATCTACCGCGGGCGCAATGTCCTCTATCGTGTCGAGTGCCCCGAGGGGGACTTCACGATCAAGCACTTCGGGCGCTTGTCGCTCCTACGCCGCCTTTACTACGGCTGGACGAACTCCAGTAAGGCACGACGCTCCCTGCTGAATGCCGTACAGCTCTCAGCCTACGGCATTGCTACGCCCGAGCCTATCGGCTATGCCGAAGAGCGGAGCGCACTGGGCGGTCTCGAGGACAGCTATTACGTCACGCGCTACCTCGCCTTCACGGGGACCGACCTTCAGTATGAGGCTCGCTCGGGTGAGGTCAACGAGTCGCTGACGCGTGCGCTGGCTACCTTCCTCGCCGAGCTCCATGAGTGTGGTATCGTGCACGAAGACCTCTCGCCTGGGAATATCCCCTATATATATGATCGCGCGAAGGAGGAGTACACGTTCATGCTCGTCGACCTGAACCGCATGCACTTCACCGCTACTCCGCTGAGCCTGCGTGCGAGCATTCGCAATCTCGATCGTCTCTTCGCTCATCCGCGTGCTACCGAAGCTCTCGGGCGTGCCTATGCTGAGGCGCGAGGCTGGGAGCCTGCTGTAGTACAGCCTGCCCTCGAGGCCGCCTGCGATAGCTTCTGGCTTCACCGCCTACCGAAGCTGGCGCTGCGCTATGCCCAACGCACCGAAGGGATGAGTGCCCCCACCTTCCTCCGTCACTACAATGCTTATCTCCGCTGGCGTCGCCTGCGTCATCTCTGCCCCATAGGGAGCTGGCAGCGTGCACTCCATGCCCGCGAGTCCGCCTTCTATACCCGCTATCTCGAGGTAGAGGACGTGCGCCGTGCACTCGCCAAGCGTGAGAACTATCCCCATACCCCCCTTTCTTAGTCTATGGATCTCAAGACCAGTCTCGTCTATCAGGTTGCGAAGCTTCGTCTACGCCGTATCGAGCAGTATGCTACACGTGCCGAAGAGCTTCAAGCTGAGCAGCTCCGCCATATCCTCGCTCGTGCAGCCCGCACTGACTTTGGGCGTCGCCATGGACTTACCCGCAAGACTACATACAGCTCCTACTGCACCGATGTGCCCATCGTAGACTACGAGGGGCTGAAGGACGATATCGAGCGTATGACCCGTGGCGAGCGTGATGTCCTTGTCCCTGGGCCTTGCCAGTGGTTCGCCAAGTCCAGCGGTACGACAAGCGACCGTAGTAAGTACATCCCCGTACCCTATCTCCATCTGCAGGACTGCCACTATCGTGGTGGGAGCGATGCGCTGTGGATCTATCTGAGGAACTACCCCGACTCCCGCTTCTTCACGACGAAGGGGCTCGTCCTCGGGGGAAGTCACAGTCCCATGCCCCTGAGTGGAGGCAAGGCTTTCTCGGGTGACCTCAGTGCCATCCTCGTCGAGCACATGCCACTTCTCGGAGATATGCTCCGTGTGCCTTCGCGCGAGACGCTCCTGATGAGCGAGTGGACAGCGAAGATGCAGGCCATCGTGCAGGGAGGTCGCCACCGCTCGTGTGGGGAGTCTCTCGGGTGTGCCTTCGTGGATGCTCGTCCTACTGAAGGAGGTGCTCCAAGCTACGGGGCGCGAGTCGATCACCGAAGTATGGCCCGACCTTGAGGTCTTCTTCCACGGGGGGATTAGCTTCACTCCCTACCGCAGTACCTACGCCGAACTTATCCCCTCTGAGCGTATGCGCTACGAGGAGACGTACAATGCGAGTGAGGGCTTCTTCGCTATCCAGGATGACCCTGCTGAGGCGGGGATGCTCCTGATGCTGGACTATGGGATCTTCTACGAGTTCATCCCGCTGGATGAGCTACCCGCCTCGGGCGACTACTCGAGCTGTCGTGCTCTCCGTCTGGAGGAGGTCGAGCTCAGGGCGTGACTACGCCATGGTCATCCTCGACTCTGGGTGGTCTCTACCGCTACATCATCGGGGATACGGTGCGCTTCACCTCGCTCCACCCCTACCGTATCGTCATCACAGGCCGCACGAAGCACTTCATCAATGCCTTTGGCGAGGAGGTAATGGTCGCCAATACCGATGCGGCACTGAGCGAAGCCTGCCGTCGTGATGGCCGTGCACGTGTAAGCGAATACACGGCTGCGCCACGCTTCTTCCTCGACGAAGGGAAGGGCCGCCATGAGTGGCTCATTGAGTTCGAGGAGCCTCCTCGTGACCTCGCGACATTTACCTCCGACCTCGATACTGCTCTGCGCGCACTGAATTCCGACTACGATGCTAAGCGCTATGAGGATATGACCCTCCTTCCGCTCACGGTAGACGTCGCTCCGAAGGGACTCTTCCACCGCTGGCTCGAGAGCGAAGGCAAGCTCGGTGGGCAGCACAAGGTGCCACGTCTCTCCAACAGCCGCCACTACCTCGAGGCGCTTCTTGCCCTCGTCACGCCTTCTTCCTCCGAACTTTAATCCTCCCTCAGCAGTATGAAGTCGATCAAGCTCCGCGTCCCTCCTGCTCCTCCTCTATCTCGTCGTCCTCAGGGGTGTACCTCTATCCCAAGGGCGCATCACTCTCGGATCCTGCAGGCGTGCAGTGGCTGGCTGTCATGGGCGGTACGCTGCTGGTCATCGTCCTGCTCTTCCTCGTGCTACGCTACCGCGAGCGACGCCGTGATCATGCTGAGTACGGCTATTACCCCAAGGACGAAAAAGGATAAGAAGGAGCGCTAACGCCCCTCCGATCCATCGTATAAATAAAGGCTGAGCCCTCCCACTGTGGGAGGGCTCAGCCTTTATCTTATGGGGTCGTGACGCCCGTTCTACGAGAGGAAGCGCCAGAGGCCAGCCACGATGACCGTCGTGATGATCCCTGAGGCCGAGGGGTAGAAGGACCGAGAGGAGCGTCCAGCGAATGCTGTGGGTCTCCTTATAGATCGTGTAGATAGTCGTGCTACAAGGGTGGTGCAGGAGGCAGAAGAGCATCATACAGACACCCGTCATGAGCGTCCAGCCACCACTCTGCAGGATAGCGAAGGTCTCTGCATCGCCGCCCTCCATCAGCACGCCAGCATCGCCTCCAGCACTGCCGATGATCAGCGTCGTCAGCATCAGCACTGTGGGTATGACGACCTCATTCGCAGGGATAGCGAGGAGGTACGCGAGGAGGATCACGCCATTGAGCCCCATGAAGTAGCCCGGCGTATCGAGTAGGCGGATGAGATGCGCTGCCACGCTCTCGCCACCGATATGCACATTACATGTCAGCCAGATGAGCGCACCAGCGGGCGCTGCGAAGACGACGGCGCGCCGCAGCACGATGAGCGTGCGGTCGATGATCGAGGTATAGAGTGTGCGCCAGAACTGCGGTGGACGGTAGGGCGGTAGCTCGAGGTGGAAGGTCGAGACTTCGCCTCTCAGTACTGTGTGAGAGAGTACCCATGAGGAGGCGAACATGACCCCGATCCCCAGCAAGACGATGGTGAGTACCGCACCGATGCTTGCCAGTCCAGCGTAGGCCGTCGGCACGGCAGCCCCGATGAAGAGCGAGGCTAAGAGGATCTGTGTCGGCCAGCGTCCATTACACAGCGAGAAGTTATTCGTGATGATAGCGATGAGTCGCTCGCGCTCACTGTCGATGATGCGGGTAGAGACGACGCCAGCAGCATTACAGCCAAAGCCCATGCTCATCGTGAGGGCCTGCTTGCCGTGGGCGCCACTGCGACGGAAGAGTTCGTCGAGATTGAAGGCGACACGGGGGGGAGATACCCGAAGTCCTCGAGGAGGGTGAAGAGCGGGAAGAATATCGCCATCGGCGGGAGCATCACCGAGACGACCCATACCGTGGAGAGGTACACGCCGTCGATGAGGAAGCCCGTCAGCCACCAGGGACTGCCCCAGCCAGTAAGTGTGGTCTTGAGGAAGGGATGGAGCGTCCCGACGAGGACATTGCTGAGGAGTGAGGAGGGATAGTTCGAGCCGATGATCGTGAGCCAGAAGACTCCACCCAGCAGGAGTAGCATGATGGGGAAGCCCCACAGGCGGCTGGTGAGGATCCTATCCAGCCGCACGTCGAGCGGCAGACGGCCCGAGGCATAGGCCTGCACGACGACCTCGGAGCAGATACGATAGGCATCCGCATAGATCGCTTCGGTGAGCTGGTCGTGGAAATTCTCCCCGATCTCGATATGCACACGACGGGCTAAGTCGAGTAGCTCAGGCTTGTCGAAGCGGCTGATGATCGAGGGGTCTTCCTCGATAAGGCGGTAGGCTACCCAGCGACTATTCGGTACGGTGGGGTAGAGCCTCTGTATCTCGGTCTCGAGCGTGCTGATGGCTTGCTCGGTGCGCTCGGGTAGGCGACTCTTGCGGTAGGGCGTGCAGGGGATCTCGCCGAGGGCTACGCCACGTACCGTCGAGAGAAGCGTGTCGATACCCTTCCCTGAGCGTGCACTCGCCCCGACGACGGGGATGCCGAGACGACGGGAGAGGCCGTTGAGGTCGATCTCAATCTTGTTGCGCCGTGCCTCATCGAGGAGATTGACGCAGAGCACGGCCTTATCGGTGATCTGGAGGACCTGCAGGAGGAGGTTCATATTGCGCTCCAGGCGGGTCGCATCCGCTACGACGACCGTCACGTCGGGTCGTGAGAAGAGGATGAAGTCACGTGCGATCTCCTCATCCTCCGACGTGGAGGAGAGGGAGTACGTGCCGGGGAGGTCGACGATGGTATATACGTCACCGGCGTAGGCGAACGAGCCCTCGGCCTTACCTACGGTCTTGCCAGGCCAGTTCCCCGTGTGCTGCTTGAGGCCGGTGAGGGCGTTGAAGACGGTGCTCTTCCCCGTGTTGGGGTTCCCCGCCAGAGCGATGGTGAAGCGCGCATCCTCGGTATGCTCGCCACGGCGCTGCAGGGTAGAGGCGGGGCAGGCGGCGCAAGAGGAGCAGGCGGAGTTATTCGATTGCTGAGGCATGGGGACGTTGGATGAGGATATATCGGGCCTGATCATGGCGTAGAGCGATAGCAGCTCCACGCACGATATAAGCCGTGGGATTGCCTAAGGGACTGTGCATGTCGATGCGGATAGAGCTACCACGTACGAAGCCGAGGTCCATGAGGCGGCGGCGCATAGCTCCGCGGCAGGAGGGGGAGAGGCCGAGGATCGTGGCCTCTATGCCCTCGGGCAGTCGGGTCAGGCGTATCGTGTCTTCGGAGTGGCTCTCTTTCAGCTCTCCCTCCTTGGCAGGGCGAAGGGTAAGAGCCACAAAGGCGAAGGTCGGAAGCTCTAAGGCTTCTCCCTCGTAGTAGATCTGTGAGCGGGCGCTCTCGAGGCGCTCGAGTCGGAAGAGCGAGTCACGTGTTAGCCCTGCGTCGATCAGTAGGCGGAAGCTCTCTGGCTCGTCGTCCTCGATGTGCTCGACGTAGTACCACTGCCCCTCGGAGAGCTCTTCGATAGAGAGGCTGTGCGGTATAGCGGGCTCAGTGCCTTGACTGGTGGGAATGGGATCGCCATGCGGGTCGAAGAGCGGATTGCCCAGCAGGCGAGCGATACGCTCGTGCTCACGCTCGGTGAGCTTATGCTCCTCGGCGTGGGCGATGCGGTGCCAGTCCTCGGGGGCATAGCCCGAGTGCTCGGCGAGATAGAGCTCATAGAGGCGGTGGGCACGTGTCAGCTCGAGGGCGCGCTGTCGGCCTGCTTCGGTGAGGCGCAGGGCTCCAGGCTCGGTGAGTCCCTCACGCTCCAGCTCACGCTGTAGGGCTTCGAGTTGCTCAGGCGAGAGGTGCAGGTCGCGCGAGGTGAGGCGATCGGGAGCCTTACCTGTGCTCTTCTCGTGGTCGTAGAGCTGCTTGAGGAGGTCCTCCGCCTCAGTCTTGCGCGTGAGGCGCTCGGGCAGGAGGTGTAGACGCTGGAGATAGCTGACCAGATCGAATGTACGGCGTCGCTTCATAGATCGTGGTATGAGGAGGAGTGCCCTGTGATGTAGGGCAACGAATGGTCTAAAAAGAAGAATGGCTACGCACGAGAGCCCGTGCGTAGCCATATAGATGGGCGCCTTGCTTCTCCTGCCTTAGGGGGGGAGATGGGCGGAGGCGAATGTGAGGCGTTAGCCTAGGTAGGGCTTGAGGGAAGCGCAGTAGCTCTCCTGACGCAGACGGCGGATAGCCTTCTCCTTGATCTGACGGACACGCTCACGAGTGAGGCCGAACTTCAGGCCAATCTCCTCGAGGGTCATCTCCTGACCACCGCCGATACCGAAGAAGAGCTTGACGATCTCAGCTTCGCGCTCGGAGAGGTTCATCAGCACCTGATCGATTTCCTTCGAGAGGGACTCGTTCATCAGGGTGCGGTCTGCATTGGGGGCGTCTTCGTTGACGAGCACGTCAAGGAGGCTGTTGTCCTCACCATCGACGAAGGGAGCGTCTACGGAGATATGGCGACCCTGATACCTTGAGGGTATCGGTGATCTTGTCTTCAGGGGATGCTAAGCTCCTTAGCGAGCTCCTCGCTGGAGGGCTTACGCTCGTTCTCTTGCTCGAACTTTGATAGGGCCTTGGTGATCTTGTTCAGCGTACCGACCTGGTTGAGTGGTAGGCGAACGATACGGGCTTGCTCTGCGAGCGCCTGCAGGATGGACTGACGGATCCACCATACGGCGTAGGAGATGAACTTAAAGCCTCGGGTCTCATCGAACTTTCTCTGCGGCCTTGATCAGCCCTGAGGTTGCCCTCGTTGATCAAGTCAGGCAGGAGAGCCCTTGGTTCTGGTACTGCTTAGCTACTGATACGACGAAGCGGAGGTTGGCACGGGTCATCTTGTCAAGAGCCTTGCGGTCGCCACGCTTGATGGCCTGGGCAAGCTCTACCTCTTCTTCGATAGTGATCAGTTCTTCTCGGCCGATCTCCTGGAGGTAGCGGTCCAGGGACTGGCTCTCTCTATTAGTAATCGACTTCGAAATCTTTTAGCTGTCTCATTCTTCTACTTCTTAATTGTCCGGCTCAGTCTGCTCATCGCCTCTCCTGCAGGTGGAGTAGGGGACAAGACGACGAAGCCCACGTGGCCCGCCTCGGGGAGTGTAGCACGTGCGACGGTTTACTATTCCTACTTATGCTTGCGAAGTCCGTGAAGCACTCAGTGTCATCCTATCCCGATCTCTATAATAATGGTGCTCCCTGTGTTGTTTTTCAGTGGGGCACACCGACCTTACGAGTCCCGTGTCGTAGGGATGGATGGTGGAGCGCATCAAGGCATGCGCGCACGACACCCGAGAGAGCATCGTGCACCTAATCAACTACAAAGATACCACATTTGTTTTATTTTGTGATGAGATTTCAGGGGCTCCGCATCAAAGAGCCCTCCTCATCAGTAGGTCGTATTCAGGTGGAGTCGGTTTGCAAACCCTCTTATCCAGCAGAGGGAAAAGCATCGTTCTCGTGAAGAAAAAAGCGCCTTCCCGTAGTGGTATTCTTCTATCTACGCACGTAGTCTTAAAGGCCAGGCACGTAAATCCAAATATCCACGCACGTAGATATTAGAGCCACGTACGTAGCCCAAACTTATCTGCCACTCATCCACAACTTTTATCCCTGCGCTGACCAATATAGGTTCATATCACCCCCTCGATGAAGTGGTGCTACCTCCCTTTCGGAGCCAAGGTGGGTGACACTATGGGAGGGTAGGGAGATCTTGCGCTTGGGTGTGCTGGATACTGCAGGGGAAATGGGTGGATGTTGTACCATATTACGCTAAGAATAGTCCATTCTTCGCTATTTGTATCTTTGTGTGAACGAACGTATCTCCCCTGTGTTGTGAAGGAGAAGTACGCCTCGTATATGCGCGAGGACCTATTATTATATAATGTATGAGTAAGACGAATTCCCCGAAGCTTTGGCAGCCCTGCATGTGGGCCTTAGCGCTCGGGATCATTGCCCCTGCCTGCGACGCTACAGGCGCAAGATAAGCCCGCCGAGACGGAGATGATCATCACCAAGGATCAGTTCTCCTCACGCTCAATGATGCTGTACGCATCGCTCTGGAGATGAGCCCCACGCTACAAGCTACCCTCCTCGGTATCGACGGGGCGAGTATGATCAGAAGAAGAATCGTGGCTCGCTCCTGCCGAAGGTCAGCCTCTCAGGCTCCCTATGGCTATATGCTCAAGAAGCAGAAGGTCTACTTCGGTGATATGGGCGGCTCGGGCTCTCCCATGGGGAGCTTCTTCCCTGATGACGGGATCGAGATGGGGCAGACGCACTCTCTGCAGGGTGGTGTCAATGCGGGTATGGCGCTCATCGCTCCGCAGCTCTGGGCTTCACTCAGCTGGATAAGGAGGCCGTGGCGCTGGCTGAAGAGAAGGCACACGGCTCGAAGATCGATCTGGTGGCTGAGGTGAAGAAGGCCCTATGGCCGTCCTCCCTCGCACAGGAATCCCTACGCGTGCTGGAGGCGAACTATGCCAATGCGCAGGCCAACTATAAGGATATCGCGAATAAGTACCAGCACGGGCTCGTCGCCGAGTACGACAAGATCCGTATGGAGACGCAGATGAAGAACGTCCTACCGAATGTCGTGGCAGCACGTACCGCCGTGCGTCTTGCCGAGGCGAAGCTGAAGGTCGTGATGGGAGTGCCTCTTGAGATCCCCATCACCGTCACCGAGCATCTGGCCGACTACAAGGATCGTGTCTATCAGCACCTCCCTACCGAGAGTGCTGCGATCTCGCTACAAGACAATAGCACGCTGCGTCAGCTCGACCGCCAGGGTCGCCAGCTTGATGCTGCACTCCACGTCAAGCGCATGGCCTATATGCCGACGCTCTCGCTGAGCTTTACCTATCAGTATAGCTTTGCTTCGGATAAACTCCATCTCGACGACCGCAAGCGCTGGAGCCCCTTCTCTACGATAGGCCTCTCGCTCGACGTGCCTATATATAATGGTGGTGCGCGTGGTAATGACGTCCGCTCCACCGAGGTTCAGATCCGTCAGCTGGCAGCGCAGCGTGTCGCTGCAGAGAGCCAGCTTCGTCTCGGGCTGATGAATAGCGTGAGTGAGCAGAAGACGGCCCTCGAGCAGTTCGTCTCTGCGCAGGACGCCGTAGCTACGGCAGAGCGTGGTCATAGTATCGCCGAGGTACGCTACAAGAGCGGTGCAGGTACCCTTCTCGAGCTGAATGATGCCGAGACAGCCCTCCTGCAAGCTCGTCTCAACTACAGTCAGGCCATCTACAACTATATGGTCGCTGTCTACTCCCTCGATGCTCTCAAGGGCGAGGGCCTTCCTGTAGAAGTGAAGTAACATCCCTTCCTTCCCTCTTTCCCATTGTACAAACTATAAGAATTAGATAAGAAGATGATCTCGCAGAAGACCATTAAGACCCTGAGCCTTGCCCTCTTGAGTGCTGGGCTCCTCGCCAGCTGCTCCTCCTCGTCCTCGAGTAAGGCTACCGAAGAGCAGAGTGCTGACACCGTTCGCCTCGTCGAGGTAGCTCCCGCAGAGATGCGTGCGCTGAACCTCTCGGAGGAGTTCACCGCCCAGCTCGAAGCTAAGGTGGTCAATAACATCACTGCGCAGGCGGGTGGCCGCCTCAAGCAGCTCCTCGTCAAGGTCGGTGACCGCGTAGGTGCTGGGCAGGCCGTGGCTCGTATGGAGGCTACGCAGGCAGCGCAGGCACAGATCCAGCTCGCTGACGCTAAGACGAACTTCGCCCGTATGGACGAGCTCTATAAGGTCGGTGGCGTGTCAAAGGCGCAGTGGGAGCAGGCGAAGAGTGCTGTCGATCAGGCAAAGCTCGCCTATGGCAATGCCGCGGAGAATACCGTACTGCGTAGCCCTATCAGTGGCTTCGTCACGGCGAAGAACTACGACAATGGGGATATGACTTCTCCCCAGCTCCCCTGTCGTCGTCATCCAGCAGATCGCACCCGTCAAGGCGGTCATCGGCGTCTCCGAGCAGTATTACTCCTCTTGAAGAAAGGCGCAGCAGCGACTCTTCCGTCGATGCCCTCGGCGAAGAGACCTTTAGCGGTGTCGTCACGAATATCTTCCCCACGCTTGACCCCGTCACGCATACGGTATCTACCGAGATCGAGGTGGCGAATAAGGATCTCAAGCTCCGCCCTGGGATGTATGCCCGTGTACACCTCGACTTCGGTACGAAGGAAGCCCTCACCGTACCCGACAAGGCCATCGTCCGTCAGGCTGGTAGCGGTGCACGCTATGTCTATGTCTTCTCTGGTGGCAAGGCCGTCTACCGTGCGGTAGAGCTTGGTCAGCAGCAGGGCGATCTCTATGAGGTCGTCAGCGGCCTCAATGCTGGAGATCAGGTCATCATCTCTGCGCCCTCTAACCTCAAGAACGGGCCTCCGTCAAGCCCCGTAAGTAATCCAGCTAAGCGTCTGCTGTGAGTATTTACGAAACCGCCGTACGGAAGCCCATCACTACCGCCCTGATCTATGTGGCGATAGCGGTACTTGGGCTCTTCGCGCCTCTCGACTCTCCATCGAGCTAATGCCGAAGACCGAGACGACCAACGTCATGGTCGTCACCTCCCTATCCTGGTGCCAGCGCTGCGGATATTGAGACGAACATCTCCAAGCCCCTTGAGAATGCCCTCAATGGTATTGACCGTCTCAAGCATATTACCTCGAAGAGTCAGGATAATTCCTCGGTCATCACGCTGGAGTTTCGTGCTGGTACCGCCATCGCTGAGGCCACGAACGATATCCGTGACAAGCTCGATGCGATGTCGGACTACCTGATCTGCAGGGGCTAAGAAGCCGACGATATTCAAGTTCAGTACGAGTTCAATCCCTCGTGGCTATCCTCTCGGTCGAGTCCGAGGAGAGTGCCTCTGGGCTGTCGAAGCTCCTGGAAGACCGTGTCAGCAACCGCCTGCAGCGCATCGATGGCGTCGGGACGGTGAATATCTCCGGCGCCTCTAAGCGTGTCGTGCAGGTCTACTGTGACCCCACGAAGCTCGAGGCTTTACCACCTCACTCTGGCACAGATCTCTCAGCTCATCGGTGCAGAGAATGTGAAACATTCTGCGGGGCAGATTGACCTCGGCTCGCGCATCAACCTCGATCCGTGTGCAGGGGGAATTCACCGATCCCATGCAACTCGGCTCAATCATCGTGACGAGTGTCGGCGGGAAGGATATCTATCTGCGCGACGTCGCTGAGATCAAGGATACCGTCGGGGAGCGCCGGCAGGAGAACTTCGTCAATGGGAAGAGCGGTGCTATCGTCATGATCACGAAGCAGGAAGGCTCGAACTCTGTCGAGATTGCTCGCCAGATCCGTGCTGCCCTCCCCGAGATCCAGCAGAACCTCCCCTCGGACGTCAAGATTGGCTACCTCATCGATACCTCGAGCTTCATCGTCAATACGATCGACTCGCTTCAGGATACGATCATGATCACCTTCGTGATCGTGGTGCTCGTCGTCCTCTTCTTCCTCGGGCGCTGGCGTGCGACCTTCATCATCGTCCTTACGATCCCGATATCGCTTGTCGCCTCGTTCATCTACCTCCTCGTCTCGGGGAACTCGCTGAACGTCATATCGCTCTCCTCGCTCTCCATCGCCATCGGTATGGTCGTCGACGATGCTATCGTGGTACTGGAGAACGTCACGACGCACATCGAGCGCGGAGCTATCCCCAGCAAGCTGCCGTACATGCTACCAATGAGGTCGGTATCTCGGTCGTCGCTTCTACGCTGACGATGCTCGCCGTCTTCCTGCCGCTGACGATGATGCCCGGCGAAGCTGGGCTGATGTTCCGCCAGCTGGGGTGGAGTATCAGTATCGTGATGATCGTCTCTACAGCAGCTGCCTCTCGCTGACGCCGATGCTCACCTCGCAGCTCCTGGAAGCGCAATGAGAAGAAGAGCCGACTGTCAGAGAAGATCTTCGCTCCTATCAATGCCTTCCTCGGCAAGCTGGATGCGCTCTATGCTTGCCTCTTGGGCTGGGCTGTCCGTCACCGCCGTGCGACTGTGGCTATCGCCTTCGGGATCTTCGCCTCAGTCTTGCGAGCCTCACCTTCATCAAGACCTCATACATGCCGAAGCAAGATGTCGGCTTCATCGAGGTGAAGGCCGAGCTCCCCGTCGGTACCCGTGTCGATGAGACGCGCCGTCTGAGCCCTCGATCTGGACAAGCGTATGCGTGAGGAGATCCCCGCTATCCAGACCGTATCCATGACGGTGGGACAGGCGGGTGACGGCGACTCGTGGTCGCTCATGCAGGACAATGGCTCCAATATCATCTCGGGCTACATCGGTCTGCGTCCCCTGCTCTGAGCGTACGCCTCACAGGACGAAGTGTCCGATAAGCTCCGTAAGCTCCTCGCCTCCCTACCCTGAGCTCTCTTCGTATAGTGTGACGACGGGCGGAGATCCAAATGGAGGTGGTGGTACCAGTGGCGTCACCTCGAGATCTATGGTCAGGACTCTCTGAGACCGATACCTATGCGCGCCAGCTCCGTGAGGAGATGGAGAAGAGTAGCACGACCTCGGGTGTCACTATCAGCCGTAAGGACTATGTCCCTGAGATTCGCTTCGTCTTCGACCGCCAGAAGCTCGCTGAGAATGGGCTGAACTTAGCCACGGCATCCTCCTACCTGCGCTCTGCTGTCAACGGGACCATCGCCTCGTACTTCCGTGAGGATGGGAATGAGTATGATATCCGTGTCAGCCTCGCTCCTGGGGCTCGTCAGTCACTGCAAGACCTCTCCAGCCTGCTGGTCTATACGGCACAGGGTAAGACCCTTCGTCTCTCTGATCTGGGGCATGTCGACGAAGCCTTCACGCCTCCTACCATCGAGCGTAAGGACCGTAGCCGTGTCATCACGCTCTCCCTCACGCCTACGCCTGGCGTCCAGCTGAGCGAGCTCGTCGGGAAGCTCAACGAAGTCCTCGCCGCTCACCCCGTACCCTCGAGCAATGTGAGCTACAAGATCACGGGGGCTTATGAGAGCCAGCAGGAGACCTTCGGTGACCTCACGACGCTGATGCTTCTGATCATCATGCTCGTCTTCATCGTGATGGCAGCGCAGTTCGAGAGCCTTGTTGACCCCTTCGTCATCATGTTCTCCGTGCCCTTCGCCTTCTCGGGTGTCTTCCTTGGTCTCTTGATCACACAGGTGCCTCTCGATACGATGTCGTTCATTGGGCTGATCATGCTCATCGGTATCGTGGTGAAGAATGGTATCGTGCTCATCGACTACATCCGTCTGTGCCGTGAGCGTGGTATGGGCGTCGCTAAGGCGGTGACGACCTCAGGTAAGTCCCGTCTGCGCCCTGTGCTCATGACGACGGCTACGACCGTCCTCGGGATGGTACCCTATGGCCCTCGGTATCGGTGAAGGCTCTGAGATGTGGCAGTCTATGGGTATCACGGTCGCTTGGGGGCTCTCGATCTCCACGCTGGTGACCCTCGTGCTCATCCCCACGCTCTACGCTGCCCTCGAAGCTCGTCGTATCGTCCGTGAGCGCAAAAAGCTCGAGAAGAAGCTCGCTCACGCGCGCCGCTGAGAAGGCGCTTGCAGCCCAACACTAATCCCCCACCACGCTATGGATAAGTATCAAATGTTCGCCCCTCGAGCAGCCGATGAAGACCGTCTTCATCACCTACAATCAGGCCTATCACGAGATCATCGTGCGCCTGCTCACTAAGATGAGCCTCCGTGGTTACACCTCCTTCGAGCGGGCTCAGGGCCGTGGCTCGAAGACGGGGAGCCGCATATCGGTGACCACGCTTGGCCTACGATGAACTCGGCGATGTACGTCATCGCTCCCGAGACGCGCAGTGCCCTGAGCTGCTGGAGCGCCTGCGTGCGCTGGACGAAGCGACGCCCTGACCAAGGGCTTCGTGCCTTCGTCTGGGCCGTCGAAGCGATGATTTAAGTTCGCCTCTTCGGCAGGCTACGGCCTCACTTCCTTCCCTTTCATGATATACGCCCCGCGCCAGATCGACCGATCCAGTGCGGGCGTGTCGTATATATACGGATGGGAGAGGGGCGGCTATTAGAGCTCGCTGCTTCGCTTCTATTGAGAGGTAAATGCGACCAGTACTGGTCGGCGAGTTGACCAGTACTGGTCACTTGTGTGAGCAGTACTGGTACGATAGGGTGAGCAGTACTGGTACGATAGGGTGAGTAGTACTGGTTCGCTTGCTGACCAGTAGTGGTCACTTTTTTGATCTGTGGAGGTGGTATCTATGGTGCTGTGGGATAGCTTGTTATTTAGGCATGGGAATGGCGGGGGCTCTTCCGATATAAGTTGCCTTTTGGGGGACTTGAGGCGCTCGTGAATAGGGACTATGTTTTCCACCCTCGGCTGGTGGATATTTTTCGCTTCGAAGCGTCAAAAAATCTTTCCCTCGATCTCGATTTTGGAAGATAATTTAACTGATCGGTGTGCAACTGCTGATTGTCATCGAGAGCAATACCCCGATGGATAGCGAGCTGTAGAGGTTGTGGATAACTTTTCCCTTCGGATGTGTGTAACCCTATGGATAAATGTATACATTTGTCCCAGTGCCCGACGTTGCTCCCCCCCGAAGAGATCAATCGCCTTGATCAGGCAGGAAGAACGGGTCGGCCAACCACAACCTAACTACAAACTACACAACTACTAAAGATCCTATGGGACAAGAGTCGATCTACATCCTCAAGCGGGATGGAAGTCAGCAACCTTATGATGGCGAGAAGATCCGCAGTGCTGTCGATAAGGCTTTCCGTGCGGCAGGCCTCATCGATGAAGAAGGCTATGCTCTCCGTATCGAGTCACTCATCCAGACAGAGCTCTGTCATCGCAATGCTCAGGTCGCTGTCGAGGAGATCCAAGACCGTGTCGAGGCTGAGCTGATGAACCTCGCACCTCAGGTCGCCAAGAAGTACATCATCTATCGTGAGTGGCGCACGGTCCAGCGTGAGAAGCGCACGACCCTCAAGCGCACCATGGATGGTATCGTCTCCATCGAGAAGAATGATATCAATCTGGGTAATGCGAACATGAGCGCCTACACGCCCTCGGGGCAGATGATGACCTTCGCCTCTGAGGTGACGAAGGACTATGCGATGAAGTACCTCCTCTCGGCGCCCTTCGCTCGTGCTCATGCTGCGGGGGATATTCACATCCACGACTTAGACTACTATCCTACGAAGACCGCTACGTGCGTGCAGTATGACCTGGCGGATCTCTTCGAGCGAGGCTTCCACACGAAGAATGGGAGTATCCGTACCCCACAGAATATCCAGAGCTACGCCACACTTGCGACGATCGTCTTCCAGACGAATCAGAACGAGGAGCACGGCGGGCAGGCTATCCCAGCCTTCGACTTCTTCATGGCACCCGGTGTGCGTAAGACCTTCATCCGTCAGCTCGCCGACCGCCTCCTCTATGCGCATAGTCTCCTCTTGGGGAGAAGTCTCACGGATGAGGAGCATAAGGCCTTCGTCGAAGCACTCCGTGGCCTCGAGCCCCCCTCTCGCCCATACCGATGCTGCAGCCGAAGCTCTCGCTGCTGGCCTTGGGCGTATCGGCTGTCAGCTCCCCGCTACGGCTGTGCGTCTTGCCCTCGAAGAAGCCTATCAGCGCACCAAGCGCGAGACCCATCAGGCGATGGAGGGCTTCGTGCACAACCTCAATACCATGCACTCGCGTGGTGGTAATCAGGTCGTCTTCAGCTCGGTTAACTATGGTACCGACACTTCCGAAGAGGGGCGTATGGTCATCCGTGAGCTCCTTGCCGCTACCGTCGAGGGCTTAGGCCAGGGCGAGGTGCCTATCTTCCCCATCCAGATCTTCAAGGTCAAGGAGGGCGTGAACTATTCCGAGGCTGACTATGCGAAGGCACAAGCGGACTTCGCTGGGGCACTCGCTGGGAAGTACACCTTCGAGACGCCGAACTTCGACCTCCTGCTTCTGGCGTGTAAGACGACGTCGCATGCCCTCTTCCCGAACTTCCTCTTCCTTGATACGCCCTTTAACCAGCACGAGCTCTGGCGTGCTGATGACCCGAAGCGCTACCTGCATGAGATCGCTACGATGGGCTGCCGTACGCGCGTCTTCGAGAATGTCTGCGGGCCCAAGACCTCTGTCGGGCGCGGGAACCTCTCGTTCACGACGATGAATCTGCCTCGTCTGGCTATCGAAGCCTCTCGCCGTGCCCAGCGTGAGCTTCCTACGGCCCCCGTGGAGCAGCAGCAGGAGCGTGCAAGGGTGCTCTTCCTCGAGTCGGTGCGTGAGATGGCTACCTTCATCGGTGACCAGCTGCATGAGCGCTACCTCTACCAGCGCTCGGCCTTAGCTCGTCAGTTCCCCTTCATGATGGGCAATGACGTGTGGAAGGGTGGTGCAGCCCTCGCCCACAGGACGAAGTGGGCTCGGTCTTCGACAGCGGCACGCCTCGCTATCGGCTTCATCGGTGGGCACAATGCGACGATGGCACTCTACGGTGAGGGTCATGGACGCAGCGACCGCTCTTGGCAGACGCTCCATGATGCCGTGCAGGTGATGAACGAAGTGGCGCGCGAATACAAGCAGAAATACCACCTCAACTACTCCGTCCTTGCTACTCCTGCCGAAGGCCTCTCGGGGCGCTTCACCCGCATGGACCGCAAGCGCTACGGCATCATCCCTGGGGTCAATGACCTCGACTATTATGTGAACTCCTTCCACGTCGACGTGCGCGAAGAGATCGGTATGCACGATAAGATCCGTCGTGAAGCCCCCCTTCCATGCGATCACGCTCGGTGGGCATATCAGCTATATCGAGCTCGATGGTGAGGCGAAGAAGAATGTCTCCGTCATCCTCAAGCTCGTCAAGACGATGAAGGATACGGGTATCGGCTATGGCTCGATCAACCACCCCGTAGATACGTGTCAGGACTGCGGCTATCGTGGGATCATCTACGATAAGTGCCCCGTCTGTACCAGCGATCGCATCGCTCGTCTGCGTCGCATCACGGGCTATCTCACCGGTAGCCTCGAGAGCTGGAACTCTGCTAAGCAGGCAGAGGAACACGACCGCGTGAAGCATCACTGATCCTCCCAACTCATACTATTAAGCAGCTGACGAAGAGCCTGGGTCCCGAGGCGGTTCCCCGCCGACGGGCTCCAGGCTTCGTCTTATCCATCCCACTCCTCACCCCGTCTCCGTGCGCCTCCTCAACGTCTATCGTGAGAGCATCAGTGATGGCCCTGGCCTTCGCTACTCGATCTATCTGGCTGGTTGCCGCCACGCTTGCCCAGGATGTCACAATCCCGAGAGCTGGTCGGCCGAGGCGGGTATTCCCCTTACCGAGGAGATCCTCAGCGATATGATCACGGAGATACGGAGCAATTTCTCTCTTGGACGGCATCACCGTCTCGGGGGGAGATCCCTTTTATGATCCCACGGCACTCGCTAAGCTCTTAGCACGCTTGCGACGTGAGACGGGACTATCGATCTGGTGCTACACAGGCTTCACGGTGGAGTACCTCCTGCAGTCAGAGGCACATCGCCCTGCATTGGAGTTCATCGATGTGCTCGTCGATGGCCCCTTCGTCCAGAGCCTTCTTGACCCGCGCCTCTACTTCCGCGGTAGTCGTAATCAGCGGCTGGTGCATATCGATCACAGTGTACCACTCTCTGAGACGGCACTCTCGTTCCTCGATGATGCCTTCTGAGGCGTACTCTTGCTGTCTCGAGCCTTCTCCTTATCTTTATATCTCACGGGGGCTTCCCCTGCTGACACATCCACTTACCTTTATATTAGACGATGATCTACTTCCTTGGGGCACTCTGCCTCGTCTTCCTCGTGCTCTTCCTCTACGCAGGGAAGCGCATCAAAGAACTGACTGACGTAGCCGCTGCCGCCGAGCGTGCTGAGCACGAGAAGGCGCTCGAGCTCAAGACGCTGGAGACGAAGCTCCAGACGACTGCCGAGGCACATCAAGAGCTGCGCCAGCGCTACGACGCCCTCCAGCAGAAGGCAGATGAAGCGGCCATGAGCCTTGCTGCCGTCAAGACCGAGCGTGCCAGCCTCGCCTCCGAGCTGGAGAAGCTCCAGGCAGAGAAGGGCAAGCTCGCCGAAGAGCTACGCGATAGCTTCCGTGCTGTCGCGAATGATATCATGCGCGAGCGTACCGAAGACCTCGACAAGCGTACGAAGGAAACCCTCTCCCCGCTGCGTGAGGATCTCAAGCGATTCGGGGAGCAGGTCGATAAGACTTATCAAGAAGAGGCGCGCGAACGCTTTAACCTCAAGGACTCCATCGAGAAGCTCATCCTCCGCAGTCAGGAGATCAGTCAGGAGACCACCAGCCTCACGCGTGCCCTGCGTGGCGATAGCAAGGTACAGGGTGACTGGGGTGAGTTGGTCCTCGAGCGCATCCTTGATCAGAGTGGTCTCATTCGAGGAGAGCATTACTTCGTGCAGGAGACACTGCGTGATGAGTCGGGAGCCGTCATCACGACGGGAGATAGCCGTGGTGGACTTCGTCCCGACGTCATCGTGCGCTACCCCAATCGGGGTGCCATCGTCATCGACAGTAAGGTCAGCCTCACCGCCTATGCACGCTATGTGGCTGCTGAGACGGATGCAGAGCGCGATCAAGCACTCAAGGAGCACCTCCTCAGCCTGCGCAAGCATATCAATGAGCTCTCAGGTAAGCGCTACGAAGAATACACCGAGGGCTCGCCGAACTTCGTCATGCTCTTCATCCCCAATGAGCCCGCCTACACCATAGCGCTCGCCCACGATCCCACGCTCTGGGAGGAAGCCTATCGGAAGAATGTCGTCCTCATCAACGGCACGAACCTCATCGCTGCTCTGCGTATGGCGCAGGATATGTGGCAGCGTGATAGCCAGCAGCGCAATGTCTTGCAGATCGTCGATGAGGCGGGTAAGCTGTATGATAAGTTCGCTACCTTCTCCGAGACCTTCCTGAAGATCGAGAGCAAGCTCGAGGATGCGCAGAAGGCATTTGGCGAAGCTAAGGGCCAGCTGCGTGATGGTCGTGGCGATATCCTCGGCCGCTTCGATAAGCTGAAGGCGCTGGGAGCCAAGACGAAGAAGGCACTGCCAGGCGGTATCCAGCCCCCTGCAGCCTCCTCCGAAGACGAATAGCCTCTGCTTCTCTGCGGAGATCGATAGACCTAACTAAGCGCGACAGCCAGCTATCCTCTTATCGGATAGCTGGCTGTCGTGCTCTTGTTGGGGAGGGATATACTACGAGGCTTCGTATTGAATTCGTAAATTTGTACTCATCAGGAACAAGATCACTTACTTAAACGACTATAAATGGCTAAATCTAAGGACGAGAAGAAGCGCAATGGGATTATCCCCGAGCCGACGCTGCGCCGACTCCCTTGGTATCTCTCCCTTTGTAAAGCTTCTCCAAACAGAAGGACATAAGTACGTCTCCTCGCCCCGTATCGCTTCGGGTGTCGGGGTCGATGCTGCGCTCGTGGCTAAGGACCTCTCGTATGTAGAGCTTCAGGGGCGTACACGCGTCGGCTATGAGACGGAGGCTCTCATCAATTACCTCGAGGAATTCCTCGGCTTCACGAAGCGCCATCAGGCCTTCCTCGTCGGTGTCGGGAGCTTGGGCTCTGGGCTCCTTTCGGACAAGGGGCTACGACAGTTCGGTCTTGAGGTGACTGCTGGCTTCGATGTCGCTGAGGATATCATCGGTACGGAAGTATCGGGGATCCCCGTCTATCATATCGATGAGCTGGCGACACGTATCGAGAGCGAAGGCATCAAGATCGCCATCCTCACCGTACCTATCCTACAAGCTCAGCTGATGACCGATCGCCTGGTGCGTGCCGGTATCCGTGCGCTGTGGAACTTTACGCCCGTTCGTATCCAGACGCCCGACCACGTCGTCGTGCAGAATACCTCGATGTATGCGCACCTGGCACTGATGTTCACCCTGAATGAAGGCGCTCCACGAGCCCCAACCTGCTATCCCCACCAGTAAGCCCTCGCTCCAGCCGATGAAGATCTTAGGCGTAGGCTTTCAATTACCGCCCGCACGTAGCCGAAGCACCTCAACTCGGCCTTCCTGAGCAGGCGGTAGATACTCTTCCACTCTTCTTCCACAAGGGTGATGCGCTGCTCAAGCCCCGCACGCCCTTCTTCCTCCCCGATATGGGTTCGTCCATCGAATATGAGGCGGAGCTGGTCATCCAGATCAGTCGGGTAGGGAAGTGCATCGCCGAGCGCTTCGCCCATCGCTACTATGAGCGAGTGACGGTGGGTATTGACTTCACGGCACGCGACATCCAGCGACGTGCTATGGCTGAGGGGCGTCCGTGGCTGGAAGCTAAGGTCTTCGACGGCTCGGCTGTTGTAGGCGAGTGGTTGGACAAGACGGCTCTGGGCTATCCCTGAGCGCCCCATCTCCTTCTCGCTACGGCGTGATGGAGAGGTGGTACAAGAGGCCGATAGCTCGGAGATGATCCATAGCTTTGATGCGCTGATTGCCTATGTGAGCCGCTTCCAGACGCTACGTATGGGTGACCTCATCTTCACGGGCACTCCTGCTGGTGTCGGGCCCATAGCTATCGGGCAGACCCTCGAGGGCTTCATCGGCGAGCGCAAGGTGCTCCACGTCCCCATCAAGTAGTCTACGACCAGTACACATCCTATCGCCCCACTGATCCTATCGCGATCGGTGGGGCTTTTTGTGCCTTGCGCAATGGTCCCATATAATAAGTGTATGGGTGTGTCGGTAGAGCTATATAGGATGGTGAAGAAAGCTATATAGCTTTTGGACTGATTCCTATATAGCTTTACTTGGATTCCTATATAGCTTTGTGACGTGGCCTATATTGGGTTGTTGCTCCGCGTAGGGATAAAAGTTGTGGACGAGTGGCAGATAAGTTTGGGCTACGTACGTGGCTCTAATATCTACGTACGTGGATATTTGGATTGACGCGTCTGGCCTTTAAGACTACGTGCATAGATAGAAGAAAACCACTATGTGAAGGTGCTTTTTTCTTCGCAAGAATAGCACTTTTCCCTCCGCTGGATAAGAGGAATACGCGAGATAAGGCGAGGGGCTTGTGTATCACTTCGGAGAAGCATATCGGAGAGCTGGGCGTGCGATACCTTAGCACTCTAAATAGAGGGTAGGACCTAAGGCAACAGTCTCATTAGATGTGGGGAGAGTTAACGCTGATAAGCTGTGTCTATACCTATATATAGGTTGTCTATGTGGGAGCAAATCCCTATTCATAGGTATTTACTCGCCTCCTTGTAGCCTATAACTTTGCTTGCTAATTTCCACCCCTGTGTCTATGCGGGTCTGTGGGGAATATGAAGCAGAGATAATATATAAGGTATAAGCTATATGAGTGACATGAAATCGGCATCCCGTAGTAAGCGCCTGCGTCGCTTCCTCTTCGGAGGGATTGCCCTCGCCCTTGTCGCCCTCGTCGCCTACTTTGTCTGGGGACGCTATGGGTCGACGACGCGCATCGCCCTGGTGAACTTCCCCGGCTATCAGTCTTCGGGGATCATCCTCTCCAATGACAATAAGCACGTCCGCTATGACGAGCTGGAGCAGGGGGATATTGATAAGTTCGACAGATATGACTGCGTCCTGGCCTTCGGTATGGGCCTCAAGTGGAATGATGAGCAGCGTGCCGAGATCAAGAAGCTGGGTGATAAGGGCCTCCCTATCAAGGTCGTCTATGCTACGACGAAGGAGAATGAGATCTCCAGCCTTGATGCAGCTAAGGATCAGCGCATCAGCGAGTATCTCGACAACGGGAATAAGAAGAACTACCGCTCTCTGTCACACTATATCCGTCGCTACATCGACGGGAAGAAGTGGTTCGCTCCCGAGCCTGATTCGGTAGCGCCCAGCTCGGCCGACGTCTACTACCATCTTGATGAGGACGTCGCTTTCGATAAACTCGCTGACTACGAAGCCTATATCAAGAAGCAGGGCTTCTATCATGAGGGGGCGAAGAAGGTCCTCGTCATCGGGGGGCTCAACGATCCCTTCAGCGGCAATAAGCAGAACCTTGATAGCCTCATCACCAGCCTCGATCGTGCGGGGCTCAATGTCTATCCCGTCTCTTCCTTCGCTGACCGCCTTCGCTTCATCAAGGAAGTCTCACCTGACCTCATCATCCACTTCCCTCACGGACGTATCTCGATGATGGGGGGGGATCGCGTCGTCGAATACCTGCGTGAGCGTAATATCCCCGTCATCGCTCCCCTGACGCTCATGACCAGTCGTGAGGAATGGGAGGCAGATCCACAGGGTATGATGGGGGGCTTCCTCTCACAGACCCTCGGTATGCCCGAGCTTGATGGAGCCATTTATCCCTACGTACTCACTACGCAGGAGAAGAATGACGACGGGCTCTACGTCCTCAAGGCTGTACCCGAGCGTCTCAAGAAGCTCACCGAGCTGGTGCAGCGCTTCCTCACCCTGCAGATCAAGCCCAATAGCGAGAAGAAGCTCGCTATCTACTACTTCAAGGGCCCTGGGCAGGAGACGCTCGCAGCACAGGGCATCGAAGTCGTGCCCTCGCTCTACAACCTCCTGCTCCGTCTCAAGGCTGAGGGCTATAACCTCACGGGGCTCCCTACGGATGTGAAGGCCTTCGAGGCGCAGCTGATGCGCGAAGGTCCCGTCATCCAGTCCATCGCTGGCGGGCAGATGGAGGAATACCTCAAGACGGGTAATCCAGCTTGGGTCGATAAGGCAGACTTCGATAAGTGGATCGCCGAAGACCTGACGCCCCTTCAGATCAAGGAGCTGGAGGAGACCTACGGACCCACGCCTGGGAGCTACATGACCCGTACCTCTTCGACTGGCACACCACAGATAGCAGCTACGCGCATCCAGTACGGCAATGTCGTCCTGCTTCCTCAGCCTGTAGCGGGTATCGGTAGTGACAACTTCGCTATCGTGCACGGTGCCGCTTCGCCTCCCCCTTATCCCTATGTCAATGCTTACCTCTGGGCTCGCCACGTCTTCGGGGCAGATGCCTTGATGCACTTCGGTACGCATGGGAGCTTGGAGTTCACCCCGAAGAAGCAGGTCGCACTCAGTGCCAATGACTGGGGTGAAGCACTCATCGCACCTTACCCACACTTCTACTATTATACGATCGGGAATATCGGGGAGAGCATGATGGCTAAGCGTCGCTCTTATGGTAGCCTCATCTCCTATATCACCCCTCCCTTCGATGAGAGCAAGACGCGTCATATCTTCACCGACCTGCAGCAGGCCATCGAGAAGTACTACGAGCTGAAGGAGCCTGCAGCGAAGGACACGCAGAGCCTTGCGGTGAAGAAGCTCGCTGTCGGCCTCGGTATCCATCGTGAGCTCCGCTTAGACTCCATCCTCACGAAGCCCTATACGGCTAAGGATGTCGAGCGCATCGACAACTTCGCCGAGGAGATCGCCTCAGAGAAGGTCAACGGTCAGCTCTATGTCACGGGCGTGCCCTACACCCCAGCGAAGACGACCTCGACTGTGCTAGCGATGACGGCTGATCCCATCGCTTACGCCAAGGCTCGACTGGATCGCCTGCGTGCCGCTCAGCCCATCGATAATACAAGCAATAAGCACCGCTTCTATAAGGAGTACCTCCAGCCCGCTCAGCAGCTCGTCCGTGGCATCCTCGCCTCGGGCTCGGTGAGCGAAGCTACCGTCCTTTCCTATGGTGGGATCACGAAGGAGCAGCTGGAGCGCATCCATGCACTCGCTGCACCTAAGAAGCCTATGGGGATGAAGGCTGCTATGGCAGCTGCCAAGGACGATAGCAGTAAGTCAGGCGGTAAGCCTACCCGCCTTGATCAGATCCGTGGCGGTAGCCTCAAGGATAAGCCCGCTGGTCATCCTGGCGGTCACCCAGGGGGTAAGCCTCAGGGACACGCTGCCGACACGCCCGAGCCATCGAAGAAGGAGCGTGATGAGATGGAGGCGGTCACCGAGCTGGAGCGCGCTATCCTCAACGTCATCACCTATCGTGATGCCCTGCAGAATAGCCCTCGTCTCGAGCTCGATGCTACGATCAATGCCCTCAACGGGGGCTTCACCGCACCCTCGTCGGGTGGTGATGCCGTCGCCAACCCACAGGCTGTGCCTACAGGGCGTAACCTCTATTCGGTCCGTGCTGAGAGCACGCCTTCGCAGCGTGCTTGGAGTCAGGGCGTACAGCTCGCTCAGGCTACGCTGAAGGCCTACAAGGAGCAGCACGGCAAGTATCCCACGAAGGTTAGCTATACCTTCTGGAGCAGTGAGTTTGTCGAGACCGAAGGGGTGACTATCGCTCAGGTGCTGTATATGCTCGGGGTCGAGCCCGTGCGCTCGCAGTTTGGCTCGGTCGAGGATGTTCGCTTGATCCCCACCTCCGAGCTGGGGCGCCCACGTATCGACGTGGTCATCCAGACCTCAGGACAGTTCCGTGACCTCGCAGCTTCGCGTCTGGCGCTGATCACGAAGGCCGTCGAGCTGGTCGCTTCTCTCGGCAAGGAAGATCAGGAGAACTACGTCGCTGCAGGCTCCGTCGCTACGGAGAAGGAGCTCGTTGAACAGGGCCTTTCGCCTAAGGAAGCCCGTGAGCTGGCGAACGTCCGCATCTTCGGTGGTGTCAATGGTATGTATGGTACCGGTATCCAGGAGATGGTCACCTCTGGAGACAAGTGGGAGCAAGAGAAGGAGATCGCTGATGTCTATCTGAATAACATGGGTGCTGCCTACACCGGTAAGCAGGAGGACTGGGGCCGCTTCGTCAAGCCTCTCTTCCGTGCTGCACTCAAGAATACCGACGTCGTCGTGCAGCCCCGTCAGAATAATACTTGGGGAGCGCTGAGCCTCGACCACGTCTATGAGTTCATGGGTGGTCTCACGCTCTCGGTGCGTAATGTCACGGGGAAGGATCCCGATACCTATCTCGCTGACTACCGCAACCACAGCAACATGCGTATGCAGGATCTCAAGGAGGCTATCGGCGTCGAGAGCCGTGCTACCGTCCTCAACCCTGAGTACGTGAAGGAGGTCCTCGCCGGTGGCGCTAACAGCGTCGCTAACATCACCGAGGTCGTCACCAACACTTACGGGTGGAATGTGATGAAGCCCGAGGTCATCGACAAGGAGCTCTGGGATCAGCTCTACGATATGTATATCCGCGACGTCAATAACCTCGGTGTTGCCTCGGCATTCGAAGGGAAGAGCCCCGCAGCTCTCGAGGAGATCACCGCTGTGATGCTCGAGACGGCTCGTAAGGGGATGTGGAAGGCTTCACCTGAGCAGCTCTCTACGCTCGCCCAGCGCCATTCGGAGCTCGTGGCGAAGTACGGCCCTTCGGGTGGTGGTATGTCGGCGGATAATAAGAAGCTCCGTGCCTTTATCTCCCAGCAGCTCTCTCCCGAGGCAGCTAAGCAGTATCAGTCTCAGATGAAGCAGATGGACGAAGGCTCTTCGGCCGATGCGCCCAGCCAGGATGGTATGGTGATGAAGAAGGAGACGGTCGCTGATCAGGCTGGTGCCGTGACGCGTAGCTTCAATGGCCTATGGATCGTAGCTGGGGTAGCAGTCCTCTTCATTGGCCTCCTCGTCCTCCTGCGTCTCAAGCGCCGCCGTGATGCTGAGTAGTCCCCTGATGCTAACCTCTATCTTCTCGGTGTAGCTGATGGAACTTGTCGTCCAGATCCTCCTGCTCTTCATCATCGTGGCCTCCGTGCTACGCCTCTCCTTTGAGCGGGGCTGGATCATCCCCACACTCTTTGCTGTCGTGGCAGCTGTCTTCGTCTACTTGACCTATCCCTACGCGATCGAGCAGACGAAGACCGGCCTCGCAGCCTATATCGCCAACCGCTCGCTACGTGAGTATGCAGCCATCTTCATCTCGCTGGATGTGGCACTCATCGTGGCCTACAGCTTCTCCCGTCTGAGTCACCCACGTGGTCGAAGGGGTAGGGCGATAGCCTTCCTCCTGCGCCTCTATCCAGGGGTGCTTATCTTCCCCGTGCTCTTCTATCTGCAGTCGACGCTGATCTTCGCCCTGCCTGGGATGGACTTCGGGGTTGTCTCCCTCCTCCTTGCTGCAGGGACGGTGGTACTCCTGCTGGGGCTTACCTTCCTCTTGCGCTTCCTCCTGCCCGAGGAAGAGCAGCGCTTGGAGGTGCTCTTCTTAGTAGAGCTCTTTGTCTTCATCCTCGGGATCATCGCTTCGGTCGATGAGACCATCCGTATAGCACCCGCCGAGAGCCCCATCCAGTGGAGTGGGCTGGTGCTGACCCTTGGCATCGGACTGCTGTGCTTTGCCGTGGGCTACTTCGCTCCCCGTATCCGTCGATCACTTAAACACAAATAATATATACCCGCACTTATGGATCAGATATCCAAGGTACTCTTCGTCATCTCGAATAGCCTCCTCATCCCCGACATCCTCTTCCTCATCATCCTCTTTATCCGTTCGCTCATCCTCGTCGGGGGCTTCTATAATAGCTTATGCAGCGCCGCCGCATGAATGCGCTCCTCGGCGATGTGCGTACTCTGAATGCTGGCAACCTCTCCGAGCTGTCGGGCCGCCTGCCTAAGTCCAACCGCTCTCCCTTGATTGATCACCTTGATGACTTGCTCACGCGCGAAGGCCTCACGGAAGACTATGCGAACTATGTCATCAGCAGCTACGAGAATGTCTGCGAGAAGGACCTCTCCCTCTCTAAGCTCCTGACGAAGGTCGGTCCCGTGCTCGGTCTTGTCGGGACGCTCATCGCTATGAGCCCTGCACTTGTCGGTCTCTCCTCCGGGGATATCGGTGCGATGGCCTACAACATGCAGGTCGTCTTCGCTACCACCGTCGTAGGGCTGGTGATCAGCTTGGCGGGTCTGGTGACCCTGCAGTACAAGCAGCGCTGGTATACCAAGGATGTAGCCCTCCTCGACTACATCTCTTCGCTTCTCCTTGATAGCCGTACGAAGTAACTATGGGACGCAAGCCACGCCGCCCGAGCAAGCTCATGCAGGGCGAAGATACCGACCCACTGACCGTCGTCGTCAACCTCTTCGACGTATCCATGGTCTTCGCTGTCTCCCTCATGGTCGCTATGGTGATGAACATGAATATGACCGAGGTCTTCACGCAGGAGGACTTCTCTGTGGTGAAGAATCCTGGGAAGGAGAATATGGAGATCATCACGAAGAAGGGCGGTAAGATCGAGCGCTATACCCCCTCTGATGAGAAGACCGATAAGTCCAGCTCCCGCGGTCGCCGTGTCGGTGTCGCCTATGAGATGGAGGATGGTCAAGTCTACTATGTCCCCGAGGACGCCCTACCTGCTGAGTCGAAGTAGTTTCCTTTACCCTCATATATGCCGCATACCAAGCTCCTGCTGACCCTCTTGACGAGCCTTACGCTTAGTGCTGGGGTCGCTCTTCCTCCTCTTGCTACCGCACAGACCACTCAGCAGACGACGGCCTTTACCATCACGGGAGTCGTCGTCGAGCGGGATGGGAGTCCCCTCTACGGGGTGATCGTCCGAGCAGGGAATGCTAAGACGATGACCAACGCAGGCGGCCACTTCACGCTGACCCTTGCCACTCGGCCCGAGGGCGGACGTCAGAGTCTCACCCTCTCTGCTGTAGGGAAGAAGACCCAGCAGGTGACCTTCGTCGAAGGTCATCCGCTCCGTGTCGTCCTCGAGGATGCCGTCGGGGAGATCAAGGAGGTCGTCGTCCGTGCCCGCCCCAATATCAATGCCCTTGACCTACGTGCCCGCTCGGGTGTCGTGGCACAGGTCGATATGAAGCTCCTGACGCAGAAGCCGATGATCGACCTCTCGCTGGCGCTTCAGGGTGCTGTGCCTGGCCTCACTGTCGTCAATCGTGGCGAGCTCGGTATGAAGCCCGAGATCCGTATCCGTGGCAACAACTCCTTCACCAAGGGCGATGCTGCCAACGAGCCCCTCTATGTGCTCGACGGGAAGATCATCTCTCCACAGGCCTTTATGACGCTCAATCCGCTCGATATCCGTGAGATCAAGGTACTCAAGGATGCTGTAGCGACAGCGCTCTATGGGGTGAAGGCTGCTAATGGCGTGCTGGAGATCTCCTCACGCCGTGGTGTCTCGGGCCCTATGTCCATCAGTCTCAGTACGCAGGCGGGAGTCACGCTACGTGGTCGTCAGACTACGACGATGATGGATACAGATGAGAAGCTTGAGCTGGAGCGACGTATGCAGGTGACCACTGCGCCGGGCTACCTCTTCTCTCCAGACTTCATCTCGTCAGCGACGCTCAGCGACCTCCGTCAGAGCTATCAGTCGACACTCGGTATCGCCCCGACGTGGACGCGAGAGGAGTATCTGGCCTACGGGAGTAGACAGCTTGATTCCCTGCGTCAGATCCATACGAACTGGTGGCACGACCTCATTCGCCCCAATTCCTATCAGAGCCACAACCTCAGCCTGCGTGGTGGGAGCCAAGATGTGACCTACTACGTCTCGGGCAACTTCTCCCGCCAAGGTGGACAGCTGGAGGGCAATGATACCAAGCGCTTCACTCTGACCAATAGCCTCGACTGGCAGAGTCGCCTCGGCTTCGTCTCGCTCGGCCTCACGGGAGGCTATGCCAAGACCAATAGCCCGAATAGCAGCGACTTCAGCCCTGAGCAGCTGGTCTATGAGCTCAATCCCTATGAGACGAAGAGCTCACAGCAGCTCTTCTCCTACCCTGGGCGCAAGTACAGTGACCTCACGGGGCAGTTCCGTCGCTGGACGAAGGAGGTTCGCTTCGGCACAAGCCTGAGTGCTAACCTCCGTCCCTTCGAGGGGATGCAGCTGGATGCTGTCCTCGGCCTTGACTACGTGCTCAATGAGAGTGAGCAGATCACTCCTGCTACCGCTTATAGTGAGGTGACGCGTCGCCGTCCCATCGAGCGAGGGATGATCTCTGTGGGGAAGAACACCGACTTCAACTACTCGGCCAACCTTCGTGCGACCTACCAGCGTCTCTTCGCCGAGAAGCATGACCTCAGCATCTCTGCCAATACCGACTACTACTACAGCGAAGGCCGTCTGCTCTCGGTGACGGGGCATGGTATCGGCCTGCAGGAGTATCTGGCTGGGGTGAATAAGGGCCTTACGTCAGCAGACCTACGCCCCGACTTCTCCGGCTCTAACGCCACATCCGCCCAGCTGGGCTTCGGCCTGGCTACGGGCTATACTTACGATAAGAAGCTTGATCTCTTCGCTGCCTACAAGGCGGATGCCTCGAGCCTCCTACCCCGAGACAAGCGCTGGAATACCGCGTGGGCACTCGGCGGAGGCCTGCATCTTGAGGAGCTTCTGCCCTTCCTCCGTGGTGGAAGTCTGCTGACGGGGCTTGGACTAAAGGCTTCGTGGGGGCTGACAGCAAGCCTCGGGGGGATTACCTCGGCCTCAGCTGTGCCCATCTTCTCCTACCAGCAGAGCTCCTTCTACGCAGATCAGTACCGCCTCATCCGCCTCTCCACTCTCTACAATGACCGCTTGAAGCCCGAGCAACTCAAGAGCGTGGACCTCGGTCTCTCTGTGCAGCTGGCTCATGCCCACATGCTCGATGTGAACCTCTACCGCCGCGATACGAAGGATGCCCTGATTATGACGGATATCCCAGCGAGCAACGGCTTCCTCTCGATGCTGGATAATGTCGGTAGTCTACGCAACGAAGGGGTGGAGCTCTCTGCTTCGTCTCGCCTTCTTAGCGGTGAAGACTGGCGCCTCTCGCTCCGTGCAGCCTTGGCCTACAACCGCAGTAAGGTACTCGACCTCTATGGGAAGACTGCCCTCTATTCGGGCGACAATGTCTACCCCGACTACGAGGTGGGTCGCTCCTACGACTATGTCTATGGGCTGGATGCCCTCGGGGTCAATCCTCTCTCGGGCGAACTGATGTTCCGTGACCGACAGGGTGCGGAGCAGAGCTTCGGTAAGACGATCGTGCGCGATGACCTCGTGGGGATTGGCTTCCGTACGCCACCCTATACGGGGACCTTCGGCCTGACCTTCGGGTACAAGGCGCTGGAGCTGGATGCGCAGTTCTACTACGTCTTCGGGGGCTTCAAGGCCTACTCGATGACCTACGTGCGTGGGGTCTCCGATGTGAATAAGAATGCCATCGCCGGGCAGGTGTCTCGCACGTGGTTCGCCCTCGGAGATGAAGACCGCCTCTATCCCAACCCACGAGCGGGGACGCAGACCTTCAACAACCTCTCGCACTATCCCAATACGCGGATGATCTCGCGCAGTGACTACCTGCGTCTCTCGATGCTGAGCCTGCGCTACCGCCTCTCTTCATCACTGCTGCATCATCTGGGCGATGTCGTGAAGTACGCTACGATAGCCCTGCAGGGCTCGAACCTCTTCACGCTCACGCCGTATAAGGGTGGGAGCCCTGAGTCGGGTACCTATGACCTCGGCGTGCAGCCCGTCCTTACCCTTCACCTCAATCTCAACTTCTGATGTCCTTGCTTCTCCGACGCTCTGTGCTACGGATACTCTGCTCCGTCCTCGCGGTGGTGCCCTTCCTCTCGGCCTGCTCACTGGATATCCCCGTGGAGAATGAGTTGACCGATCCGAAGGCGATCTCCTCTGTACAGACGGCTTACGAGGCACTTGCCTCCGCCTATAGCTCCTATCCGAAGGTAGAGCTCGAGCTTAGTCTCCTCTCTGACGAACTGGTGCCCACGCATCGTGCCAGCCAAAGCCCGCAGATGGCGCAGCTCTATGCCTATACTGACTATGCCCTGCAGAGTCTGGCCTCTGACCTCTGGTCGGGCTACTACGAGACCATCAAGGATGCGAACGCTGTGCTCGTTCGACTCCCCGACCTCCGCTCACGCCTCTCCTCTGCTGAGCAGCTCCAGCTCGACTACCTTGCAGGTGAGGCGAAGACCCTCAAGGCACTCTCTTACCTCCAGCTCCTCCAGCTCTTCGCTACGCCCTATGATGATACCGAGCATACGGCAGGTATCATCCTCAAGGACCGTGTGGAGCGTGAGGAACTCCCACGTAGCACAAAGGCTGAGACGGTGCAGGCTATTGAGCGCCTGCTGAAGGAAGCCCTCACGGCTTTCGACACGACGACGCGCCCGCCCTACGGCTCTGCCCCAGGCTTCGTCAATGCGGCTACGGCTCGCGCACTCCTCGCTCGCCTCTATCTCTATGCTGGTGACTGGGCTAAGGCCGAGGACGTGACCCGCACGCTCGTCCCCGCGACGCTCTCTGCTTCAATGATCCCCACGACACCTCTTGCTTGGTCGCAGGGCGCATCTACTATAGCCCTCTTCGCCAGCTCGGTGCCCGTGACCTATTATAATAGTATCTACGATCAGGCGAAGTCGGCTGCTAATGCGACCTACCAGCTTCCCCAGCGAAGCTACTTTGCCTCGACGGACCTCCGTCATCGCAGCTATGCCCTTGACAGCACCCTGCAGGTAGATGCTACCACGACCCGCTCGCTGCAGATCGTCGGGAAGTATGCCGCCTTCCTCTTCGCTGGAGGACTGCCTTCTTACAACTGCGTCGTACGCACGACCGAGCCCATCTTCTTGCGTGCCGAGGCCTTGGCTCGCAGTGGTGATGAGGCGGCTGCACGCGACCTCCTCAATAGCTACCTCCGCCTGGTCGGTGCAGATGAGGTCGCTTCGACCGTGACGGGCACGGCTCTTATCGATGCTATCATCGCCGAGAAGGCTCGGGAGTTCGTAGGTGAAGGCCTCCGCTTCTTCGACCTCAAGCGTCTGGGATTACCTATCGAGCACTATACCCCCAATGAGGAGCGTGTCTCCCTCACGCTGCCAGCAGGGAGCTACAAGCGCACCCTGCCACTGCCCGCCTCCGAGCGCTCGAATAAGAACCTCGGAGCACAGAACCCTGGGTGGCCTGAGCTCACCCATTGATCTCATCCTTTTATTATCGTATCTCCATTATGAAGACTTTCCTTTATCATCGCCTACGGAGCATCGGAGCCATCGGGCTCTTCTCCCTGCTCCTCCTCTCGCTCCTTCCCTCGTGTGCGAAGGACACCCCCGACAATAAGTATCGTGGAGAGAATAAGATCCAGCTGCGTCTGCCTGACGGCTCTCGCTCGGTCCTCATAGCAGCGACCTCTACCTCTCCTATTAAGGTGACCGTCCGCCTGACCTCTCGTCGCACGGATGCGGTCACGCTGCAGCTCAATCTTACGGGCGAAGCAGCCTCATCCCTCACGCTCTCCTCAAAGACGCTTACGATCCCCGCAGGTCAGCTCGAGGGAGAGGTCGTCATCACACCTTCGGCTAAGGGCGTGACGACCCAGCAGCAGGCCAAGCTCTCCGTCACGTCCGCTGCCTCGGGTCTGATGGTCGAGGGCGATCTGACGATCACGATCTCGCCCTTCCCCGTGTGGACGCCTACAGCAGCTCAGCAGGCGCTCATCGACGGCTATCGCGCCAAGGGTATCGACCTCTCCACGATCCTCGGCTATCATACGGTCGAGGGTAGTGTCGACTGGGCGGGCTTTACCGAATTTGACTATGGTACGGATATCCGTTCGCAGGCCACCTGGCGCATCAGCGGTGCCACGATGCTCGTCGAGCTGAGTGACCGTGCTACGGCCGACCAGCCCGTACTGAAGTTCTCGTACAATGCCCTTGGTCTGAATGATATCTATAAGAAGCTCTGGGACGGCTACACGGTCGATAATCTCCTCTACTTCTATGCCGAAGGGACATCAAGTCTGGAGGTGATGAAGGCGATCAACTGGACGCAGACCTCGGCTGAGACCTTCAATGTCGTGCTGGACAATGTCCGTGTGAATGCTTCCACGGGTACGCTCGCCTTCACGGGCAAGCGTCTCTCGGGTATGCCCGCGACTTATCCGCTTCGCGAAGAGGAGTCGGACAGCCCCATCGTCGTACCCTTCACCTACGAGTCTTCGGTATGGATGCGCGTGATGGCGAAGATCGCTGCTGAGCCTACCTTCAAGAAGACGGTCGAGTCGGCCGAAGGGATGGAGCTATACAGCATCCTCTCCAATACGGGTATCGACGAAGATCGTACGGCTGAACTCGAGGTAACCGAAGGCCACTATGTGAAGCCCGAAGGGAAGATCGACCTGAAGAAGGGTACGCTCTCCTTCACGTTCCCCTTCCACGGCTACAACTCGGATTACTATTCGGTGGTGAAGGTGACTTCGCAGCAACGTAAGTAGCTCCCCGCACATTACCACTCTAAATATCCGCCCCCGAGGCTGTCTGACTGCTCCGTAGTCAGCGGCCTCGGGGGCGGTCTTTTATCGGGTGGGGGAGATGCTCCCGCAAAGGCGGTGGGAATGCACCTCTACGGGTAGGTGTTTTCGACCAGTACTGGTCGGCGAAGTGACCAGTACTGCTTCGTCTTGCGACCAGTACTGGTTGGTATAGGTGACCACTACTGGTCACATCGCGGACCAGTACTGGTTCACTTTCTTGAGTTGGTGTGATGTGTTGAGTTCCCTCATCTACGAGGCTTCGCAATACGCCCACGTACCGTCATAAATGTGTGTCCATGGGTGAGGCCATGATCGTAACTCACATCCCAGCCTCTTGAGAGGATGTGAATAGAAGTAGTAGAGGATAAGGCTAAAACCAATAGTCGTTTGCGTGTGGACCAGTAGTCGTTCACAAGTTGACTCCCTGAGCTTCATCCCCGAAGCGCTCTGCTTATGGAGTCGTGCGCTGTAGGGAGAGATGTCAGAGGTAAGGCTACAAGGCCTCCTGACTGGAGGCAGTCTTACAGAAGGAGGGTGGATGTTGCCTCAGTATGAGCCTCGGATTTGGAGGCGGAAGCACAGGTGAAATCCTCTTGCAGAATCAAAAGTTCTTCCTATCTTTGCGGACAAGAAAACCCCTTGAGGGGTCTTAACCCTGCGGTAGTAGCTCAGTTGGTAGAGCATCAGCTTCCCAAGCTGAGGGTCACGAGTTCGAGCCTCGCCTACCGCTCACCATGTGAGGGGGTATCCTTCTTTTCAAAAGGAGGGATATCCCCTCGCTATTTGCTGTATACACTACTATCTAAGCTCATTCTCGTAATGATGACTACTCCTCTCCTCGGGGTGGACCTTGGCCAGATCGCCTCTGCGATAGGGCATGAGTTTACCCTTTTCAGCCTCGACGAGCTCTACAAAGCGTTTTTCACGCTCTTCGTCACCATCGACATCATCGGGGCTATCCCCATTATCCTCTCTCTTAAGTCCAAGGGGAAGACCTACCACTCCGCACAGGTTGGTATCTATTCGGGTATTATCCTGATCGCCTTCCTGCTCGTAGGGGAGCCGCTCTTAGGGTCTTTCGGCGCAGATATCTCGACCTTCGGGGTCGCTGGGGGTATTGTGCTCTTTGTGATGGCCGTCGAGATGATTTTCGGTATCGAGATCTTCAAGTCTGAGGATGACTCGAGTGGCAATACGACCTTCGTGCCGCTGGTCTTCCCGCTCTTCGCTGGAGCTGCCTCGTTCACGACGCTCCTGACGCTGCGTTCGGCTGGGATCGCGATGATCAATCTGGCGCTGAGTATCGTGCTGAACATGGTCCTCGTCTACCTCGTCCTGCGCTATGTCTCGCTCCTTGACCGTATCCTCGGTAAGAATGGGGTCTATATCCTACGTAAGTTCTTCGGGGTTGTCCTCCTGGCGATCTCGGTGAAGTTCATCACAAAGAATCTGATCGAAGTCATCGCCATGGTACAGCATGGGGTGGCCGCTCTCGGACAATAGTAATCACCATCCTCCCCACGCAAGTGGGGAGGCCTCATAGGCGACATGCGTGCATCCTCGGCAGGGGCTGCACGCATATCGTCTCTATAAAAGCAATGTAATATGAAGTATGGATTTGTCAAGGTCGCAGCCGCTGTCCCCTTCGTGCGGGTCGCTGACTGCGAGTACAATGTCGAGCGAATAGAGGCTCTGGTACTGGAGGCTGACGCCAAGGGCGTAGAGATCATCACCTTCCCAGAGCTCTCCATCACGGGCTATACGTGTGGAGACCTTTTCCTCCGCTCTTTCCTCAACGATCAGGCCGAGGCTGCACTGCTTCGCCTTGCAGAGCGTACGGCACATACCTCGGTGCTCATCATCGTCGGTATGCCTATTCGCATCCAGTCACAGCTCTTCAATGCGGCTGTTGCCCTTCAGTCGGGGCAGATCCTCGGGGCTATCCCCAAGACTTATCTGCCGAACTACCGTGAGTTCCAGGAAGCTCGTTGGTTTGCCGCAGCGCGTGACCTCAAGCTGGCTCACGTACAGATCGGCCGCTTCCAGGTGCCTATCGGGCACAACGTCCTCTTCCGCTCGGGCAAGCTCTCCATCGGTATCGAGATCTGCGAAGATATGTGGACGCCCTACACCCCAGGGACGCGCCTGGCACTCTATGGGGCACAGATCATCTTCAACCTCTCGGCGAGCAACGAGCTGGCAGGGAAGAATACCTACCTGCGTAGCCTCATCAGCGGGCTCTCCTCGCAGAACCTCTGCGGCTACGTCTACGCCTCCGCTGGCTATGGTGAGAGCTCCACGGATACCGTCTTCACGGGTAAGGGCTTCATCGCCGAGGTCGGTAAGCTCCTCGTCGAGACCCCGCGCTTCACCTACGAAGAGCGCCTGATCATCAGCGATATTGATGTGATGCGCATCGACAACGACCGCATGATGACCAATAGCTTCAATGACTCGATCGTCGACCACACCGAGCGGGGCCTCCTGATGGAGATCCCCTTCCGTCTGCGCACCCACGAGGAGTCGCATGATGTAGACCGTCAGATCGAGCAGAACCCCTTCCTCCCCGAGAGCCGCAAGCGTGACGAGCGCGCCGAAGAGATGTTTGACATCCAGGTCTGTGGTCTCTCACAGCGCCTGCGCTTCATCGGGGCACGCCATGCCGTCCTCGGCATCTCGGGTGGCCTTGACTCGACGCTGGCGCTTCTGGTCACCGTGGCAGCCTTCGATGCACTGGGCCTCCCACGTGAGGGTATCATCGCTGTGACGATGCCTGGGTTGGGTACGAGCGACCATACGAAGAACAATGCTATCGAGCTGATGCAGGGTCTTGGCGTCACGTCACGCACCATCGATATCACAGAGGCTTGTATGCAGCACTTCGCTGCTATCGGGCACGATCCCGAGGTGCAGGACGTCGTCTACGAGAACACGCAGGCTCGTGAGCGCACGCAGATCCTCATGGATCTGGCGAATAAGTACAATGCTCCCGTCATCGGTACGGGTGACCTCTCCGAGCTGGCTCTCGGATGGTGTACCTTCAACGGTGACCACATGTCGATGTACTCGGTGAATGCGGGTATCCCCAAGACGGCTATCCAGATCATCGTCTCACGTATGGCTGAGATCGAGAAGTTCGGTGCTGAGCTCTCGAAGGTCCTGCGCTCCGTCGTCGATACGCCTATCTCTCCCGAGCTGAAGCCTACGAATGCTAAGGGTGATATCGACCAGAAGACCGAGGATGTCGTCGGCCCCTACGAGCTGCATGACTTCTTCCTCTACAACTTCCTCGGCTACGCTTATCCTCCTCAGAAGATCTTCTATATGGCGAAGGTGGCCTTCAAGGATAAGTACGATGCGAAGTCTATCAAGCGCTGGCTACGCGAGTTCTATCGCCGCTTCTTCGCCCAGCAGTACAAGCGCAACTGCCTGCCTGATGGGCCTAAGGTGACGGCTGTGAGCCTCTCGCCACGAGGCTACTGGCGTATGCCCAGTGACGTGTCTTCCAATGCTTGGCTCGCTGAGGTCGATGCTTTGTCCGAAGATTAATCACAGGGTGTTGCACATTGAATAGTATTTTTTTGTACGTTTGTAGCCAGTTCGAGCTCCTGATATGTCAGCATGGTGCTGGCGGGGAGCTTGACTAAACAACACACATAGTACGATTATGAAGAAAGTATTTGTTTCATTCGCAGTACTGGCACTGGCACTGGCCTCTTGCCAAGGTAACACGGAGGCTTCGCAGAGCGATAGCCTGAATCAGGACTCTGTAGCTGCTGCAGTAGTAGACTCTACCGCTAACGTAGCTAACGAAGCTGCACTGGGTACCTACGAAGGTACGATCCCAGGTGCTGACGGCTCAGTGAAGACGACCATCGTCCTCAACGCTGATGGTACGTACAGCAAGCACGAAGAGTTCTCTAAGGCAGGCGCTGAGCCCATCGATGAGAACGGGACCTACAAGCTCGGTGCTGATGGTCTGCTGACGCTCATCACGCCTTCGTCCAACCTCGAAACCTACTACAAGGTAGGTGAAGGCAAGATCACGCTGCTCGACCAGACGACTAAGCAGCTCCCCGAAGGTGAGCTCGCTGCCCAGTACGACCTCGCAAAGAAGTAAGTCATCCAACTATACCCCGCCTTCACACGCGGGGGATACTCTCAGGGGCTATGCCCACAGCGTAAGCTGTGTGACGTAGCCCCTGCTCTTTGTGCCCTGTCGCGGTAGGTGATCTTGCTGGAAAAGCTTCTTAGCAGAGCGGGTGATGGCGAGTTTTTATACTTTTGTACCCGATAAGATTGTATTCATTAATCCTAAGAAGTATATGGCAAAGAGTAAGTTCCTCACCATCCTGGGTACCGTCGCTTCGGTGACCGCTATCCTCATGTATGTCTCTTATATCAGCACGATCCAGGGCAACCTCAATGGTCAAAAGGGGGACTGGATCCAGCCTCTTGTCGCAGCGATCAACTGTACGCTCTGGGTCTTCTACGGCCTGCTCCAGCAGCCTAAGCGTGACTGGCCCATCGTAGTCGCTAACGCTCCCGGTATTGTCTTCGGTCTGGCAGCTGCCATCACGGCGCTGATGTAGTCTGACTCCTTGGGGTAAAGACTTCCCCGATATAGCTTTCGGCCCCGCCACATATCTACCGCCCTATGGCGTCGTATGTGGCGGGGCCGAAGTGCTTCTGTATAGGGCGGGGTAGAGTGGGGGAATATAGGGCGGTGCGGCGACCTATATAGGTCGATGGGGTGACCAATATAGGTCCCGATGCGAAGCAGTATAGGTCACATAGAGAGACCTATATTGGTCCGAGCAGTGACCTCTATAGGTTGATTTGCTCTCCTCATGTAGTCGCTCGGGAGCGCGCCGTATGACCAAGTGCCAGAGGTCGCCGTCGGTCTTTGCTCATAGCACTATTTCCTCCTGCTCCGTGCGGGCTTTGCAACGAGGTAAAAATGACTAACTTTGTCCTCTGATATGCATTTGTATCTCGCTACGAGATGCACTCCCCACATCACAGACAATATATATAAGTACAATGAATAAAGTAAGCTATGCCCTCGGGCTGAGCATCGGTCAGAACTTCCGTGCCTCTGGCTTCGATGAGATCAATCTGGATGACTTCCTCGCTGGTGTACGTGACGTACTCGAAGGCGCTGAGCCTCAGATGACCTACGACGAAGCTAAGGTCGTCATCAACGACTACTTCCAAGAAGTACGTCGTAAGGCCGTCGAGCAGAACAAGGAAGCAGGCGAAGAATTCCTCAAGATCAACGGCCACAAGACGGGTGTAGTTACCCTGCCCAGCGGCCTGCAGTATGAGGTCATCAAGATGGGGGACGGCCCCAAGCCCGAGCTTACCGATACGGTCGAGTGCCACTACCACGGTACGCTGATCAATGGTCAGGTCTTCGATAGCTCGATGGACCGTGGCCAGACGGCTAAGTTCCCCCTGCAGGGCGTCATCAAGGGTTGGACGGAGGTCCTCCAGCTCATGCCCGTAGGCTCGAAGTGGAAGGTCACGATCCCCTCGGATCTTGCCTATGGCGACCGTGGTGCTGGTGAGATGATCCAGCCCGGTAGCACGCTCATCTTCATCATTGAGCTCATCGCTATCGTCGGTAAGTAAGGGATGAAGCAGCTTACCAAGCACCTCGCCCTGTCGGCAGGCCTTCTCGTCGCACTCGCCTCCTGCTCGCCCAAGCTGAGCAAGCAGAAGAGTGCTGCTCTCGCTACCCGTCAGGATAGTGTCGCCTATGCCTTCGGTGTCCTCAATGGGCAGGCCTTCTCCGAAGTCCTCTCTCGTATGCCTGGCGATACGCTGAGCCGTCAGCAGATCCTCGCTGCCTTCGGTGATGTCCTCCTCGGGCGCTCGACGAAGGTCTCGGCATCTGCTGCTAAGGCGATCTTCGACGAGTATGCCGCGGATCTGCAGCAGGCTGAGACGCGTCGTACGGCTGCTTCGGCTGACTCCGTCCTCGCAGCCAACAAGGCTAAGGAGGGTGTGAAGGTCACCGAGAGCGGCTTGCAGTACCGCGTACTCCGTGCCGCACAGGGCACTCGCCCCATGGCACAGGATACGGTCGTCGTCCACTACAAGGGGACGCTCCCCTCGGGGAAGGAGTTCGACAGCTCCTACAAGCGTGGTGAGCCTGCCGTCTTCCCTCTCTCTCAGGTCATCGCTGGCTGGACGGAAGGTATCTGTCTGATGACGAAGGGCTCGAAGTATGAGTTCCTCATCCCTGCCTCCCTCGCCTATGGTGATCGTGGTGTCAGTGGTGTCATCCCAGCTGGCTCGCCCCTCTTCTTTGAGGTCGAGCTGATCGACGTGCGTCCCTTCAAGGCTGCTCCCTCGAGCGAAGAGCACGTCTCAGAGGCTTCCTCCTCTACTACCCCCAAGGCTGCTAAGCCTCGCAAAGCAGTCAAGCGTAAGAAGTAACAACAGAATATCAATCCAATATCTATCAAAAGAAAAATGAAAAAGATCTCAATGCTCCTGGCTGCTTCGGCCATGGCTCTCGGTATCTTCTCTTGCTCTAAGAGTGGCTCTGCTGACCTTAAGGATGGTGCTGATAGCGTATCTTTCGCTGTCGGTTTCGGTAATGCTACCGAGCTCGTCAACGCTATCCAGGGCGCAAAGGCTCAGGGTGAAAACGTAGACTCTGCACTCTTCTTCAAGGGCTTCGAAGAAGGCTTCAACAGCGACACGACCAAGCTGTGGTACTACGTCGGTCAGATGCAGGGCGTCCAGGCTGCTATGCGCTTCAAGGACGACTCTACGCTGAAGAAGGCTGCCTTCATGGCTGGCTTCAAGAAGGCTCTCGGCCTCGACTCTGCTGCTCGTGCTAAGCAGGCTGACAGCCTCGGCGCTATCGCTCAGTCCTACTACGAAAAGAAGCAGGAAGTAGAGCGCGCTAAGTACGAAGCTGAAATGGAAAAGCAGATGGAAGAGCAGTACGGTGAGAACAAAAAGAAGGGTGCTGAATTCATCGCTAACTACAAGAAGGAAGCTGGCGTGAAGACGACTGCTTCTGGTCTGGCTTACCAGGTCCTCAAGGAAGGTAACGGTGCTACGCCTAAGGCTACGGATATGGTCCAGGTGAACTATGTCGGTAAGCTCATCGATGGTACGGTCTTCGACGAATCAAAGGGTACGCCTGCTGAGTTCCGCGTTGACCAGGTCATCAAGGGCTGGACGGAAATGCTTCAGCTGATGAAGGTCGGTGAGAAGGTTAAGGTCGTCATCCCTCAGGAGCTGGCTTATGGTGCTCGCTTCGCTGGCGAAAAGATCCCTCCTTTCAGCACGCTGGTCTTCGAAATCGAGCTGCTGAAGGTCTCTGCTGCTGACGCTGCACAGCCCGACTCACTCTAAGCTATCGGCGCGTCCCCGCGCTAATCACTTATCTCCCCATGTGGCTGCACTCCTCGCTCGAGGTGTGCAGCCACACGGCTTTTTATGCCATCCATGAGGCTCCTGTTACGCTGTGGGGATAGGAGTAGGGAGTGGGTAGAGCGACTCTATTGGGGTAGCATCTACGCCCCGAATGCTGGTATACTAAAGTGTGTATCTTTGTAGCGGTCGCTGAGATGTGCTACCAATCTTGTCTCACAAAAGGAGCGTGTCACGCTCCATCATTCACTTCCCCCCTTATCTCACACATAATTCGCACTATGTCTAATCTCGATACTTCTACGGAACAGCCTTCTTCTCCAACTGCAAATAAGCCGAGGTGGTGGAAACCGGTGGCCCTCATTCTTGGGGTAGCTCTCATCCTTCTGATGTTTGTATTCTCCAGTGAGCTTCAGTTCTACTGGTACCATTATAGAGCAAATCGGGGGGATGCTGAAGCGCAGTTTAATTTAGCTCTTTGCTATGATCAGGGTGAGGGCGTTGCTCTAGACCAAGCAGAAGCTGTCCGTTGGTATCGTCGGGCAGCTGATCAGGGACATGCCTCCGCGCAGTATAATTTGGGTGTTTGCTATTCTCAAGGAATGGGTGTCCTTCAGGATTATGCAGAGGCTGTCCGATGGTTTCGTCTGGCTGCAGATCAAGGAAGTGCTATAGCGCAGAATGCGTTAGGCGTTTGCTATGAAGAGGGGGGTGGTGTCCCTCAGGACTATGCAGAAGCCGTCCGCTGGTATCGTCTGGCTGCCAATCAAGGATATGCTGCGGCGCAGAATAATTTGGGCAGCTGCTATGACGGAGGGCTCGGTGTCCCTCAGGACTATGCAGCAGCAGCTCGCTGGTATCGTTTGGCAGCTGATCAGGGGCTGTCCTCTGGGCAGTATAATTTAGGCCTTTGCTATGAGTTGGGTCGGGGTGTTCCTCAGGACTATGCAGAAGCCGTTCGTTGGTATCGTCTGGCCGCCGATCAGGGAAATGCCGATGCTCAGAATAATTTAGGTACTTGCTATGAAGCAGGGGTGGGGGTTCCATTGGACTATAAAGAAGCCGTCCGCTGGTATCGTCTGGCCGCCGATCAAGAGAGTGCTGAAGCTCAGAATAATTTAGGCACTTGCTATGCCTCTGGTAAGGGTGTCCCTCAGGATTATGCAGAGGCCGTCCGCAGATATCGTCTGGCAGCCGATCAGGGACATCCCTTCGCTCAGTATAATTTAGGCGTTTGCTATGACTCGGGTAAGGGTGTCCCTCAGGACTATGCCGAAGCTATCCGCTGGTATCGTTTGGCTGCCGATCAGGGGGAGGCTGCTGCTCAGAATAACTTAGGCACCTGCTATAGCTCGGGGCGGGGTGTCCCGCAGGACTATGTAGAAGCCGTCCACTGGTATCGTCTGGCTGCTGAGCAAGGTGATGTTGATGCACAATTCAACTTAGGGTACTTTATGTATAAAGGACTTGGTGTGAAGCCCGATCACAAGGAAGCTCTCGTTTGGCTGAGGAAGGCAAGTGCTCAAGGAAGTGAGGAGGCGAAGACGTTCCTGAGCGAGATTGGAGAATGATGAGATAGCGCTTCTTTCTACTCCCTCCCAGATGTGATCGTGTCCCTTCGCAGGTTGATATTGATTTGCCATTAGTATTGCTCACTGGCCATCATTATTTCACTATTGCAAAGTAGCATCTGAAGCAGGGGGGGAGCGTGAGGAAGATGGAGATAAAAACTGGGTGAAAGGATGCTGTCGTGCAACGGTATTTTTACGTTGTTTTGGTTATTAAGAAAAATGTAGTACCTTTGCAGTGCAAAAAGATAGCGCGGAGTGGAGCAGTGGTAGCTCGTTGGGCTCATAACCCAAAGGTCGTAGGTTCGAATCCTGCCTCCGCAACAAAGATGATCAGTCAAAGCTGATACCAGAGCCTCCCCTGAATCCCAGTGGAGGCTCTTCTTATTCATACTACACTTACTATTTTCTTCACCTCTCACGGTAATTATGGCCCAATCGAAACCTTGTCCTCTGCGTGAGGATATCGACAAGGAGCGTCTCTTGGACTTCTTATTGCGCTACGCCACGACGCAGACGAGTGTCGGCGTGCAGACCAATCGTATCGTGGTCAATACGACGCGTATCGCCCATGCCTATGGCTATGAGCCGACGATCATGACCTTCCAGCGCAACATGACGATGACACTTAGCCCTGTCCTGGGCGATGGTCGTCACTCCTATCGTCCGCTGGATGCGCATCCTGTATCTGGGATGCTGCAGCATAGACACGGCCCCCTGAACTTCTTCTTCAATGCCGAGCTGAGCCGTCTGTCTTGGTACACCTACGACAATCACCCAAGTCTCGACGAACTCGAAGAGCGCTTCCAGAAGATCCTCAATACGCCGCCGATGAATCGTTGGCTCGTGCTCTATCTGATCAGCCAGGCGAACATGGCCTTCTGCCTGCTCTTCGGTGGTGATCTGATGTCGGGGCTCTTCGTCTTCCTCGGTACGTTCTGCGGCTTCCTCCTGCGTCAGGAGCTGAATCGCCGTCACGTCTATCACTATCTGACGGTAGTCCTCTCGGCCTTCGTCGCTTCCTTCGTCGTCGGTCTCGGTGCGAAGTTCGGCTACGAAGAGTTTCCTAAGATTGCCCTTAGCGCCAGTGTGCTTTACCTTATCCCTGGCGTCCCCTTCATCAATGGTATGATGGATATCCTCGATGGCTATATCCTCAACGGCATCTCGCGTCTTCTGACAGCGGTGATGATCGTCGTGAGCATCACCGTAGGCCTCTCTGTCACGCTGATGTCCCTTGGTCTCTCGCTCCTCTAACCTCTCATCACCATCGCAATCGTATAGGACTACGCTACTATGGACTTCCTCCTTATCTTAGAGAAAGGCTTCTTTGCCGCCATCGCTGCCTTGGGCTTCGCTGCCGTTGGTAACCCTTCTAAGGCGGCCTTCCGATATGTTCCGATCATCGCTTTCTGTGGGAATGCCCTGCGCTTCACGCTGATGACGTATGCGGGCATGAATATCGCCATTGCCACATTCTTCGCAGCGGTCTTTGCTGGCTTCATCGCTGTGGGCTTTGCCTATCATGCGCGCTACCCGATCGAAGTCTTCGCCTTCCCCGCCCTTCTGCCTATGATCCCGGGTCAGTTCGCCTACCGCTCTATCTTGGGCACGATTCGCTTCATGGAGTCGACGCAGGAGGTGGCGCAGGAGCAGTATCTGCCAGGCATCATCTCGAATGGTATCACGGCGCTTCTGACGATGTTCGCCCTCGGAGTGGGTGTCGCCATCCCGCTCTTCATGTGCTATCAGGCCTCCTTTCGCATGACGCGCGGCGAGGCGAAGTAGTGAGAAGGCACGGCTTCTCCGAAGGCCTTCTTCACTCACCCATATAAGTACAGAGAGAAAGGTATATACCTTGGCACGAAAAGGTATATACCTTTTGGTCGGAAGGTATATACCTTTTTATCGAAGGGTATATACCCTTCTGCCGAAAGTAATATAACCTCGCTTCAGAAGTCATATAACTTCCGAGGAAAAGTAATATAAGTTTTGCCGAAAAGTAATATTACTTTTGAGTGAAAGTAATATAACATTCGGCTGAAAGTAATATAACAATTGGGACCATCGTCAGGAAGCGTGCCCGAGGGCATGCTGAAGCGGTGGTCCCAAGCTATTCGATGTATATGGATTTATTGCACTTTACCCCCATCACAGCGGCCTCGAGAGAGGAGATAACGGCTTATACGCTCGCCAGTCAGTCACGTATCTGCGATCTCGCGTTCGCCAACCTCTTCGGCTGGGCTGTGAAGTATGAGACGAGCTACGCCATAGCTGACGATACGCTCTTCATTCGCTTCACCTCGCCTGTGCGCTCGCATCCGGCGTACTTGATCCCTATTCGTCGGGGTGGAGGCTGTGGATCGGATGCGCTGGATCGGCTATGTCACGAGGCCGATGCAGGAGGTTATCCGCTTGTCGTGATGGGGATCACGCCGCATTGTCGGGAGCATCTCGAGGAGCTTTGCCCTGGAGCCTTCACCTTCCTCGAAGACGAAGGCGCGGCGGACTACATCTATCTCAGAGAGCGTCTGGTCAGTCTCTCAGGGAAGGCTCTGCAGTCGAAGCGCAATCACGTCAATAAGTTCGAGAAGCTCTACCCTGATTTCAGCTATGAGCCCATCACGGGAGCCAATGCGCTGGAGTGCCTTGAGGTCGAGAAAGCTTGGCTACAGCAGCACGGTAGCGAAGACCAAGGCGAGGATAAGGAGCAGGAGGTCATCCTGCGTCTCCTCTCTTCCTTCGACGAACTGCAGCTCTCGGGCGGTATCCTGCGAGTGGGCGGGCAGATCGTCGCCTTCACTATCGGTTCGCCCATCAATGAGACGACCTTCGGTGTGCACATCGAGAAGGCCAACCGTGACTATGATGGCGCCTTCACTGTGATCAATAAGCTCTTCGCATCGACGATCCCCGAGCGCTACACTTATGTGAATCGCGAGGAGGACTTAGGTATTGAGGGGCTCCGCAAGGCCAAGCTCTCCTACAAGCCCGATATCATCCTGCAGAAGATCGCTGCAGTCCTGCGCCATGAATGCCCCACTGAGCCCTAAGGCACGGGATGCCTATCGCCTTTGGCAGCTCTGCTTCGGCGATACGGATGCCTTCCTCTCATCGTACTTTAGCGAGGTCTACCGCGACGATAGCACGCTCATCGGCTATACCGAAGGCGTAGCGACGACGCACCTGCAGTATCTCCCCGTAGAACTTTCTTCGGGTGGCGAACGCTTGCCCGTGAGCTATGTCGTGGCGGTATGTACGCATCTGACTACGCTGGACGTGGCTTGATGAAGGAAGAGCTGAAGACTGCCCTCAGCCTATCGCAAGAGCGGGGCGATGTCGCTTCACTTCTCTTGCCTGCTGAGGATTGGCTCTTCGATTACTATACGAAGGCTGTGGGCTATGCTCCCATTCCTGTCGCCGTGACGACAACTTCCCTTGATGCCATCCTCTCTGAGTCCGATCCCGAATGTGAAGGGGCGACGCTCGTCGAATACCTCACTACCGTGGAGCGCACAAGCAAGGCACCACAGCTCCTGCATACTCCTGCGATCTGGCGTGTCGTGACCGAAGACTATCCGACCAGTGAGGGCTATGTGCTTCGTGAGCATCGCACGGCAGAGGGCAAGGTCAATGGCGCACTCTTCTACGTAGAGCGTGAGGACGAAGTCATTGTACAGGCTGTCTACGGAAGGTCTGCAGTGCGAGAAGTCTTGCTTCAAGAGCTATCCGATTCGGCGAAGAAGGTGAGCTATTATCTTCGTCCCGAGGGAGGACGAGGGGTAGGAGAGGAGCGACGGGGGATGATTCGCCTCCTCGATCCACTGCGCTTCCTGCAGCATCTCGCTACGCTTCACCCCGACCTTAGAGGCGCTTGGGCTTATAGCGACGAGCTCTTCCCTGCGCTGGATGGGCTCTACATAGTCGAGGGTGGGGCAGTGCATTGCACGACTTACCCTACATCGGACGCCTATCCTAAGTGCCGCACGACGGCGGAGCTTCTCGCTCAGCTTGGGAAGGCCCTTGGTGAGGAGCTGAGCTATTCGCTGCGCCTCTTCTTCGAGGCCGTATAATCCAGCTATAAAAGAGATAAGGGCTGTACCACCTGTCTTGGTGGTACAGCCCTTATGCTATTTCCGGCTATCGGATATAGAGCTTAGAGCAGCCCTTCGATAGACTTCTTCAGAGCGTCCTTGCTCTGAGCGCCGACCTTCTTCTCTACGACTTGACCGCCCTTGACGAAGATGATCGTAGGGATGTTGCGTACACCGAAGCGGTTGGGAAGCTCGGGATCCTGGTCGACGTCGCACTTGCCGATGACGACCTTACCTTCGTATTCCTTTGCGAGCTCTTCGATGATGGGAGCCACCATCTGGCAGGGGCCGCACCAAGTGGCGCTGAAGTCGAGGACTACGGGCTGGTCGCCGGCGATGAGCGTGTCGAAGTTCTGGCTGTTGATTTCTAATGCCATGATTCTTTCCTTTCTTATAGGTGAGACTAAAATAATTACTTGCTACTTAGCTGTCATCTCGATGCCGTACTGACGGCAGAAGTCGAGGAGGATAGGTGTCGGAGCTATCATACCTTGGTCATAGGTGAGCTCGACATCATTGCGCCCCGTACCATCCGAGAGTCTTATTGATAACATAGCAGAGCCGCTATTGTTCGATATGATATCTCCAAGCTCGCTGATGATGCTCTGATTGACGATGCGTACATCGATATTCAGATGGATGCTGGAGATGATTCGGTCGATGACATCACTCAGCAGGCTCACGCGCTGGATATTCAGCTCCAGCTCATCACCGTAGCGGCGCTTCTGGATGACCCCTTCGACGAAGACGAAGAGCCCCTTCTGGCAGTACTGCGAGTAGCTCACATAGTTCCCACTAAACAGCGGGATTGTGCATGAGCCTTGTGTATCCTCGATCGTGATGCGAGCATAGGGGTCGCCGCGCTTGGTCGTGCCGATGAAGACGTTCGACACCATACCGCCGAAGGAGACTTGACGGCCTTCGCCGAGAGCCTCTGGGTCATTCATCATCTGTGCATTGACGGGGCAGTAGCACTCGAGGAGTACGCGGTAGGGGTCAAGCGGATTGCCTGAGAGGTAGAGCCCGACGAGCTCACGCTCCTTATTGAGACGCTCCATATCCGAGAGCTCGACGAAGTGCGTCGGAGGTGTGGGGCGTGGGATCTGTAGGGCATCGTCATCGCCTCCGAAGAGGGAAGACTCATTGAGGCTCTGCTCTGCTTGGCTGACCTGACCGAAGCGCACGAGGGCGGAGAGGAAGGAGTCATCATTCCCCGTCTCCATCGGAGCGCTGTAGATCTCACGCTGCAGGCCGAAGCTATCGAAGGCACCGGAGAAGATGAGGCTCTCGAGCGTCTTCTTATTGACGATGCTCATGGGCACGCGCTCGAAGAAATCATAGACATTCTCGAAGGGACCATTCTCCTCGCGCTCACGGATAATCATCTCGACCGCTGAGCTACCTACGCCCTTGATGGCATTGAGCCCGAAGCGGATGTTGCCGTCTTGGTTCACGGAGAACTTGAAGTCGGACTCATTGATATCTGGCGTGAGTACGCGGATGCCCATGGTACGGCACTCGTCCATGAGCTTGATGATTTCGGCGATGTTGTTGAGGTTACGGCTCAGCGCACCAGCCATGTACTCTGCGGGGTAGTTCGCCTTGAGGTACGCTGTCTGATAGGCGACCCAGCTGTAGCAGGTAGCATGGCTCTTGTTGAAGGCGTAGCTGGCGAACTTCGCCCAGTCGGCCCAGATCTTCTCCAGCGTGTCCTCCTTGTAGCCCTTCTTCGTACCACCAGCCAGGAACTTCACCTTCAGCTCGGCCATCTTGTCGGCGAGCTTCTTACCCATCGCCTTACGCAAGCCGTCGGACTCCCCACGCGTGAAGTCGGCGATCTCACGGGAGAGTAGCATCACCTGCTCCTGATAGACGGTGATACCATAGGTGTCCTTGAGGTATCGCTCCATGCAGGGCAGGTCGTAAGTGATAGGCTTACGGCCGTGCTTACGGTCGATGAAGTCGGGGATGTAGTCCATAGGCCCTGGACGATAGAGGGCGTTCATCGCGATGAGGTCCTCGAAGGTCGAGGGCTTCAGCTCGCGCAGGTACTTCTGCATCCCAGCGGATTCGAACTGGAAGGTCCCGACGGTCTTCCCCTCGGTGTAGAGCTCGTAGGTCTTGGCATCATCAATGGGGATCTTGTCGATGTCGATCTCGATGCCGCGGCTCTTCTTGATGTTCTGCAGGGCTTCCTTGATGACCGAGAGGGTCTTGAGCCCGAGGAAGTCCATCTTGATCAGCCCCGTAGACTCGATGACCGAGCCTTCGTACTGCGTCACGAGCATGCTCTCGCCCGTGGCCTTGTCCTCAGCGGTGCTCAAGGGGACGACGTCGCTGATATCCATCTTTCCGATGATGATACCGCAGGCATGCACGCCCGTACTGCGGATATTCCCCTCGAGCATCTGAGCGTACTTCAGCGTATCGTGGAGTAGGGGGTTGGGGCTAAGGGCAGCCTGCTTCAACTCGGGGACGTGCTCGATGGCTGCCTTGATAGAGATGTTCTTGACATCGGGGATCTTGTCAGGGATGAGCTTCGTGAGGCGGTCACTCTCCGAGAGAGGGAGGCGCTGGACGCGTGCGACGTCCTTGATGGCACTCTTGGCGGCCATCGTGCCATAGGTGACAATATGGGCTACACGCTCGTAGCCGTACTTCTCCGTGACCCAGTGGAGCACGTCTGCACGCCCGTCATCGTCGAAGTCCACGTCGATATCAGGCATGGAGATACGGTCGGGGTTGAGGAAGCGCTCGAAGAGTAGGTCATAGCGGATGGGGTCGATGTCGGTGATACCGAGGCAGTAGGCTACGGCTGACCCTGCAGCCGATCCACGCCCAGGGCCCACAAAGACGCCCATATCACGGGCGGCAGCGATGAAGTCCTGCACGATGAGGAAGTAGCCAGGGAAGCCCATGCCAGAGATGACACCCAGCTCGAAGTCGATACGCTCACGTACCTCGTCGGTGATGCCCTCTTCGCCGTACTTGCGGCGGGCACCCTCGTAGGTCAGATGACGGAGGTATTCGTCGGCATCGGCGAACTGCTCAGGGATCGGGAAGTCCGGCATGAGTGGATCATTCTCGATGCTATAGAGCTCGACCTTGTCACAGATCTCCTGCGTCGTGGCGAGCACCTCGGGTAGATCGGCGAAGAGATCGTTCATCTCTGCCGTTGTCTTCAGCCACTCCTGCTTGCTGTAGCGCATGCGTCGGGGATCGTTGAGGTCCTTACCCGTGCTGAGACAGATGAGGCGGTCGTGCGCTTCGGCATCCTCTTCGTTGAGGAAGTGGACGTCGTTGGTAGCGATGACCTTCACGCCATGCTTCTTCCCCAGCTCGAGGAGGACAGCATTGACCTGCTGCTGCTTCTCGTATGTCTCTTGGTTACCGAGCGGGTTGTCGGTCTTATGACGCTGTAGCTCGAGGTAGAAGTCATCTCCGAAGAGCCCCTTGAACCACTCGATGCTCTTCTCTGCCTCGTCGATATTGCCGTACATGATGTGCTGGGGGATCTCCCCACCGAGGCAAGCCGAGGAGGCGATGATGCCTTCGTGGTGTGCCTCCAGCAGCTCCTTGTCGATACGTGGGCGGTAGTAGTAGCCGTCGATCCACGAGCGTGAGACCATCTTGATGAGGTTCTTGTAGCCCGTGAGGTCTTTCGCCAAGAGGACTAAGTGCCAGCCACTATTGTCCACGGATTGGTTGGGACGATAGGGGTTCGGGACGTTAGCATCCTTCTTGAAGCGTGAGCGACGGGCGCAATAGACTTCGCAGCCGAGGATGGGCTTGAAGAGAGGCTTGGCTTCGGCCGCCTGTAGCTGCTCCCGCAGCTCGCCCAGCTTGGCTTCGTCCTCTGCACTACGCTCTTCCTGCTCCTCAAGGGCCTTGATCTGCTTCTTGAGATCCTTGCGCTCGCGAAGCAGGGGGCCATTCTTCTTGTTGACGTAGTCGAAGAACTCCTTGATGCCGAACATAGCTCCGTGGTCCGTGAGGGCGATGCCTGGCATGCCGTCGGCCATAGCTTTGTCGACAAGGCCTTTGATCGAGGCCTGGCCGTCAAGGAGGGAGAACTGTGAGTGTACGTGGAGGTGTACGAAAGGCTGCATGATGACTGAAAATGAATGGATTGCAAGGGCGGCTTCCTCTGCAGTGTGGTGCAAAGTTACCGCAAATAGCTCAGAATTCTGTGCCCTGAGAGGAGAAAAAACGTCCCTCCCGCGAGCTCGATCATTGTAGTGCTTTGAGGTCTAAATCAATACGCGGAAAACTTATGCTTCGCGGAAGAAAAACTCGTTTCTCCGCGACTAAAAGCCATCATCCAGTAGAGCAAAACTTCCGACTACGCACGCAGTCCTAAAATCTACGTGCGTAGACTTTAGGTTTTACGTGCGTAGTCCTTATGTCCACGTACGTAGAAGGCGGTATAGCTGTATGACTTCGGAGAAATAGTACCCTAAGCACAAGCGAATAATACCAGTGGTCGGTGATTATTTGCAAATAGCGTGCACGAAACAAATGTGGTGGTCTGTCGGCACAGGGTTGTTTGGTCTACGAGAGGTGCCTAACGGAGGTGTGGTAATAAACGAAGTAGGTCACTCACGCGATACTCGGGAGTATCGGTGAGTGACCTACACTTGGGGGAGCCACGAGCGGATTAAGCGAAAACTCCGAAAAACAGGATTTGAGATCCCCGCCCCCTTTGTAATCTACTCTGCTCGCCGTAGGCGAGGAGACCCGAAGGCCTCGGTAGCCCGCCATTGGAGGAGAGGGTTGCCTCGGTTTTCAACTTAGTACGATGAGTTTCCCAATCGACAACGTGGCTCTTTTCTTCTACTACAAAGATAAACATTTGTTTGGATCTCATCAATACGGTAGATCCATGCGCTCTTTGCTTATAGTGAGGGGAGGAGACGGCCGAGGTGGATGCCGTTCGAGCCCTTGACGAGGATGAGGCTGTCCGTGATGGGCTTCGCCTCGATGCGTGTGATGAGCTCCTCGACCGAAGGGAGGACGTGATCCGATGCTCCGAGTTCCTCTACCCAATGCGGACCGCAGAGGTAGATGGTCAGTGGTGAGGTCGTGTGCGCCTTGAGGCGGGCATACAGCTCCTGATGGGCTTCGTGGCTCGACTCGCCCAGCTCGTTCATGTCACCGAGGATGACGGTGCGTGGGCGATCCAGGGGCTCGATGTGGAGGAAGTTGTCCAGTGCCGTGTGCATGCTCGAGGGGTTGGCATTGTAGGCATCCGCGATGATCTGGTTGCCACGGGCCGAGGTGATGAGCTGAGAGCGGCTATTACTGGGGGTGTAGCTGGTGAGGGCTTCGTCGATGCGCTCGGGAGCTACATCGAAGTAAAGGCCGATGGTGATCGCTGCAAGAGCGTTAGCGAGATTGTAGTCTCCGACGAGGTGAGTCTGTACGGCACGCTGCTCGATGCCGAGGGTGGGGCAGGCCCAAGAGAAGTGGAGGAAGAGCTGATCGCCCGTGCTGGGGGTGGCTTGCCCTACGATACGTGCCTCGGGATCGGTGCCATAGTCGATGCGATCGATACCTTCGCTCATCTCCTCGAGCGTCTTGTCTTCGGCACGGAAGAAGACGATACCCTTGCGTGCGCGGAGGCTGTCATAGAGCTCGCCCTTGGTACGGCGTACCCCTTCGATGGAGCCGAAGCCCTCGAGGTGCGCCCGACCGATGTTGGTGATGAGTCCGTAGTTGGGCTCGGCGATGGCGCAGAGCTCTTCGATGTCTCCAGGCTTGCTGGCACCCATCTCGATGAGAGCAAGCTGATGCTCTGGGGTGAGGCGCAGGAGGGTCAGGGGGACACCGATATGATTATTGAGGTTGCCCTCGGTATAGAGAAGGCGGTAGGTCGTCGAGAGGACGGCTGCGGTCAGCTCCTTGGTCGTCGTCTTACCATTTGTCCCAGTGATCGCGATGACGGGGATGCCCAGCTGCTGACGGTGGTGGCAGGCGAGCAGCTGCAGGGCCTTCAGGCTGTCCTCGACGAGGATCGTTCGCTCGTCGATCTGTGCGCTCGGGTCGTCAATGATAGCGTAGGCAGCACCAGCCTCCAGTGCGGCACGGGCATACTGATTGCCGTCGAAGCGTGCTCCGCGCAGGGCGAAGAAGATGCAGCCCTTGGGTAGCTGGCGGGTATCGGTGCTCACCACGGGGTGGGCGAGGTAGATGGGGTAGAGGTCTTCTATCGTGATCATGAGTCGGGTCATAAGGGAGTAGGGGAGTGGGAAGCGCCCTACGGTGACACTACTATTTATATATGGTGTCACAAAGGTACTACATAGCCTCAATACCGCGTAGATAGGCTGGGATTCATCTCTGGGATAGCTGTGGCGCATCCCTCCCTCCGTCCTTTCCCTACCTATTTATTATTGGGTGTATGGCTTCTTATTGAATAGAGGTGTGGTACGCTATTATATAGGCGTATGGTATGATTTGCCCACCTTTGCACCTCGCCCTTCCCTTGCCCCTTCTTTCTGACTTGCGGAGGAGGGTGCGCAAACCACTATACTTCCTTAAATTTTTTATTAAATGAAGGATTGAAAAGCCTTATACTCTGCATGTTATTTATCCCTATCTTTGTCCCCCAGATTGTAACGGAAGGTACATGGACAAGCATTCGGGCGTGATGCCCCTTTTACTCTCAAATGACTCTGCACGTGTGTGTCGCATGGCTTGCGATATGCGCGAGTGGTCGGTGGCTATGCCCCTCATTGAGGAGATGGCGACACAGATGGATCGTTCCATTTGGTCGACGCATCAGACCTGTACCTTATACCTATATAATAATAGAGCCCAGAAGATGCTCGGCTATGGCCGTCAGCTCTTCGGGGCTTTTCCTTTGTGTGCCTCGCTGTTCCATACTCCACGTGTGCAGATGTAAGGCATCTGAGTGCTGCCTATTTTTTTAATGTTTCAGATATGAAGAAAGTACTATCTATCCTCATGATCCTCTTCCTCACCGTCGCTACTGCGATGGCTCAGGGTAAGAGTATCAGCGGGGTCGTCCTCGACGCCGCTAATCATGAGCCTGTGATCGGGGCCTCAGTCCTGGTCAAGGGCGTACAAGGCCAAGGTGCTTCCACGGACATCAACGGGAAGTTCAGCCTGAAGAACGTGAAGGCAGGTGCCGTCCTCGTAGTATCGTCCATCGGCTACAAGAAGACTGAGGTCCCTGTTGGTAACCAGACTGAGCTCAAGATCGAGCTGGCAAGTGAAGACAATCAGGTGGAAGCCGTTGTCGTCACCGCTCTCGGTATCAAGCGTTCGCAGAAGGCCCTGAGCTACAATGTCCAGGAAGTCAAGAGCGACGCTCTTACAACGGTCAAGGATGCCAACTTCATGAACAGCCTCAATGGTAAGGTGGCTGGGGTAAACATCAATGCCTCTTCCTCTGGTCTTGGTGGTGCTACGCGTGTCGTCATGCGTGGCCCTAAGTCAATGAACCAGAGTAACCAGGCTCTCTACGTCATCGACGGGATACCCATCATCAACACCAATGGTGGTGAGACGAACGGCCGCTACTCTTCGCAGCCTAAGGGTGAAGGTATCTCTGACATCAACCCTGACGACATCGAATCTATCAGCGTCCTCAGTGGTCCTGCTGCTGCTGCTCTCTATGGTGCTAGCGCTGCTCAGGGTGTCATCATGATCACCACGAAGAAGGGTAAGGATGGTCGCGTGCAGGTTATGCTATCTAACAGCTCTTCCTTCTCTCGTCCATTCGTCATGCCTCGCTTCCAGAACGAATTCATCAGCGCTCCTGGTGACGTAAAGAGCTGGGGTGCACAGACGGCTTCTCCTTACGGGAAGTTCGATCCCGCTGACTTCTTCAACACGGGTTCTAACATCCAGAACACTGCATCGCTGACTATCGGTAATGCGAAGAACCAGACGTATCTCTCTCTCGGATCGACCAACGCTGCAGGTATCATCCCTAACAGCAAGTACGACCGCTACAACTTCAACTTCCGCAACACGACGAAGTTCCTCGAAGATAAGCTCACGCTTGACTTCGGCTTCAACTACATCCGCCAGGGCGACCAGAACCTCATCGCTCAGGGTGAATACCTCAATCCCATCGTGCCTCTGTATCTCTTCCCTCGTGGTGAGAACTTCGATGGTGTACGTACCTACGAGGTCTACGATCCTGTCCGTAAGATCTACGTCCAGAACTGGAACTACGGTGATGCTTACTCTCAGCAGAACCCCTATTGGGTCGCTAACCGCATGCTCACCACGGGTAGCAAGGATCGCTACATGATCAACGGCTCGCTCAAGTGGAAGATCAACGAATGGATCGACATCACGGGTCGTGCTCGTGCTGACGTCATCAATAGCTTCGACGAAAGCAAGCGCTACGCGTCTACGGCTACCCTCTTCACGGGGTCACAGTATGGCTACTACTCTTACAGCAAGGGTAACAACACCTCACTCTATGGTGACGTGATGGCCAACATCAACAAGCGTATCGACGACTTCTCTATCGCTGCTAACGTCGGGGTGTCTACCAACCGCTCTTACAACGACGCTCGCGGCTTCCGCGGCGGTCTCCGCTCTATCTCTAACGTCTTCGATCCTAACCAGATCGACTACGGTCAGCCTACTGCAGGTAATGCGCCTGTATTCACCAACAGCTCGCACATCACGAACTCTGCGTTCGCAAGCGTAGAAACGGGCTGGAAGAACATGGTCTTCCTCACGCTTACGGGTCGTGAAGACTGGGACTCTGCTCTGGCTCACACCACGGCCAACCCCTTCTTCTATCCCTCTGTCGGTCTCTCTGGTGTCATCTCTCAGATGGCTAAGATGCCTAAGTGGGTCAACTACCTCAAGACGCGTGTCTCTTGGGCTAAGGTAGGTTCGCCTATCCCTGCTCAGATCTCTTCGCCCTACCGCTATACTTACGACCCTGCATCGCAGAGCTATGCTACGGTCACGTATAAGTTCCCAGATGACTTCAAGCCTGAGCTGACTTACTCATGGGAAGCAGGGGTGACGGGTAAGTTCTTCCGCAACCGCCTGAGCCTCGAAGCTACGATCTACCAGTCCAATACGAAGAATCAGACCTTCCTCATGCCTCTCTCTTCGGCCTCCAACGGCTATAACAGCGAGTACATCCAGGCAGGTAATGTTCGTAACCGCGGTATCGAGCTCTCTCTCGGCTGGACGAGCCAGTTCGGTGAACTCGAATGGACCACGACGGGTACCTTCAGCGCTAACCAGAACCGCATCGTTGAGCTGATCCCCGGTCGTAAGGATCCTATCTCTAAGGGTGGTCTGAAGGGGGCTGACGTCTACCTCCGCGAAGGTGGTACGATGGGTGATATCTACATCAACACCGGTATCAAGCGCACTCCCGAAGGTTATCCTGTCCTCTCTACTGATGGCAAGATCATCCCCGAGACGCTTGACAACCCCATCTATAAGGGCTCCGTACTGCCTGATGCTAACCTCGGCTGGAGCAACGAATTCAACTGGAAGGGGCTGAACGTGGGCTTCATGTTCGCAGCTCGTCTCGGTGGTATCGTCCTCTCTCAGACGCAGGCTATCCTCGATGAGTACGGCGTATCTCAGGCTTCTGCTGATGCTCGTAAGGCTGGTGGTATCGCTGTCGGTAACGGCCGTATCGATGCTCAGGGCTACTACTCTGTAGTCGGTGGTGCAAGCCCCGTCTGGTCAGAGTACATCTATGATGGTACGAACGTCCGTCTTCAGGAAGCTCACGTCTCCTACCTCATTCCTAAGAAGCTCCTCGGCGATAAGGTCCGCCTCTCGCTCGGTCTGACGGCACGCAACCTACTGATGATCTATAACAAGGCTCCATTCGACCCCGAGCTCACCGCTTCTACTGGTACCTACTACCAGGGCTTTGACTATTTCATGCAGCCCAGCCTGCGTAACCTCGGCTTCACGGTGAAGCTCCAGTTCTAAGCGTATTCTTAGAGACGTTTATTAAGAATGTATCTTATGAAGAAGAATCATATCGCCAAGGGGCTCGGTATCGCTGCCCTGTCACTCGCCTTGGCCTCCTGCACCAGTGGCTTTGAAGAAGCCAACCGCCCTGGCGGTAGCCAGAGCAAGGAGGTCCTGCAGCGTGATAACTACAATATCTCCTCCTTCCTCGTTCAGCTGCAGAATGTAGCTTTCCCCGAGCAGGAGAACGCATACCAGTGTAACTTCGACCTCGTGGGTAACTACCTCGGTCGCTACTTCACCTATGCTAACAACGGCTGGAGCTCTAAGAACTTTGCTACCTTCAGCGCTCCAAGTGGCTGGCTCGGGTGGTCGAACTCTCAGATCCTCGTCCCTGCAAAGAGCGCGTTCGCTGAAATCGCAGATCTCGCTGGTAAGGAAGACCTCAACTACAACTGGGCACTCATCATGCGTGCTCACGCCTTCCTCGCTCTGACCGACAAGTATGGTCCTATGCCCTTCGGCCTTGATGCGACCAACCTCGAAGGGTACAACTCTCAGGAAGCTATCTATAAGGCTCTCGTAGCTGACCTCGATGCTGCTGCAAGCAATATCAACGCCTTCGTCCTGGCTAACCCAGGTCGTACGGTCAATGAGGCTGCAGACAAGATCTACTCTGGAGACTTCTCCAAGTGGGTCAAGCTCGCTCACTCGCTCAAGCTCCGTATCGCTATCCGTATGCGCTATGCTGCTCCTGCTCTGGCTCAGCAGTACGCTACTGAGGCCGTGCAGGCTGGTGTCATCGAGTCTTCGGCTGACAACTGCGCTATCACCTACATCCCTCGCGGTCTTTACAAGACTTCGGTCGAGTGGGGTGACTCTCGTGCTTGCGCCGACATCGACTCCTACATGAACGGCTACGAAGACCCTCGTATCCCTGCTTACTTCGTGGCTCCTGCTAAGGCTGGTGACCGTAAGCTCATCGGCTGTCTCGCTGGTGCTGACGTGAAGAATAAGAACACAGCTGACGAAATCTATTCCGCTGCTGCTGTCACGAAGAACTCCCCCAGCGTATGGCTCTCTGCTGCCGAAATGTGGTTCTGCCGTGCTGAAGGTGCTTTAGCTGGTTGGTCAGGCATGGGTGGCACTGCTAAGGATCTCTATGAGCGCGGGGTGAAGGAATCCTTCATCCAGTGGAATGTCTCTGGTGCTGATGCCTATCTGCAGAGCAGCAAGACTCCTGCTGACTACAAGGATGCTGTCGGTGGCTATGGTAAGGACATGTCCGCTACCAGCACCATCACGCCTAAGTGGGATGACTCAGCTTCTGACGAAGCCAAGCTCGAGCGTCTGATCGTCCAGAAGTGGATCGCTCTCTTCCCCAATGGTCAGGAAGGCTGGTCGGAAATCCGCCGTACTGGCTATCCTAAGGTCTTCGCGCTCCCCGTCTCCACCAACGGCTACACCATCCACGTGGCTAACCGTATCCCCTACGACGTCAACGAGCGTACCCGTAACCAGGCTAACTACAACGCAGCTCTCGTCACCCTCGGTGGTGCTGACGACTATGCTACGAAGCTCTGGTGGCAGAAGAAGTAACTATAGCTAACGAATCAAGAAATGAAGATCAAGAATATCCTCGCGGTATCGGCTCTCGCTCTGACCACGCTGGCTTCGTGCAGCAAGTGGACGGACATGGAGATCCAGCATCCCGAAGACCTCACCCAGTCCAACCACTCAGAGGCCTACTACAAGGCTCTGCGCGACTATAAGAACTCCGATCACCAGATCGCATTCTCTTACTACAGCGCTTGGACGGGTGTTGGTACGAATATGCAGAGCTCCCTGATGGGCCTGCCCGACTCTGTAGACCTCGTCTCTCTCTGGGGCGGGTGGAAGAATCCAACTGAAGCTCAGCTCAAGGACCTGCGTGATGCACAGCAGAAGAAGGGTCTGAAGGCTATGATCTGCTTCCTCGTCCTCGATATGGGCGCTGGTGTTACTCCCGATCCTACGGAGGCCGAAAAGGCATCACTTCAGAATGGTGAGACTTGGACGCACAAGTACTGGGGCTGGAGTACCGAACAGACGGCCGAAGGTAAGGCTGCCCGTCGTGCAGCTGTCGTCAAGTATGCTAATGCGATCTGTGACCTCATCGATAAGTACGGCTACGATGGCTTCGATATCGATGCTGAGCCTAACTATTCTCACCCCTTCGGCACGAACTATGAAATGTGGCGTACCGATGTGGAGAATGGTGTGCCCACGCTCATGACGCTTTTCATCGAGACCCTCGGTAAGCGTATCGGCCCTATGGCTGAGACGGAGGCTGGTCGTAAGAAGGTCCTTGCTGTCGACGGTGAGCCCGATGCGCTTCCCGCTTCGCACGCCAAGTACTTCAACTACTTCATCATCCAAGCTTATAACAACTCTGTAGGCTACAACAACGGGCACTTCCAGGGTATGCTCAGAGCTTATAAGGACGTTCTCTCGGTCGAAGAGATATGTAAGAAGAGCATCTTCGTTGTAGACTTCGAGTCAGGTGCTACCACCGGTGGTAAGGCTGGTCTGGGGCAGATCCTCAACTTCGCCCTTCAGAACCCCGTCGTCGATGGTGTCACCTACCGTAAGGGTGGTGTCGGTGCCTTCCGTGTAGACCTCGAGTATGCCGTCAATACGCCTGACGTCGTGAACGGGATCGACATGAAGCCTGTCAAGGGCCTCTCTTATCCCTGGTGGCGTCGTGCTATCCAGCTTATGAATCCCCAGATCAAGTAGACGAATCCAATGAAGATCAATAAATATCTCCTCGGAGTCGTAGCTGCTGCTGCACTCCTCAGCTCCTGTAACGACAGAGAACTCAAGGAGCTCACGAATCAAGCTTACATCGCCCAGACGGGTACGCAGGCTGGTCGTATCGGGTCACTCCAGCTGGGAGACAGCGAAGTCTCTACGGATATCAATATCCGCATCTCTTCGCCCCAGGCCAAGGATCAGACCTATGCACTCGAGCTGAGTCAGGAAGCTCTCGATGAGTACAACAAGCTCAACGGGACGGCCTACACGATGCTCCCTGCCAGTCAGGTCGCTCTCTCTTCCTCTCAGGTTGTCGTCAAGGCTGGTGCTGTCTTCTCCGAAGCTGTTAAGGTAACTCTCCAGCCTCTGACGCAGGAGCAGATGAACCTCGGTAAGAAGTATGCTGTCGCCTTTAAGCTCAAGAGCGTGGATGCCTCTACTCCTATCCTTAAAGGGGCTGACACCTATGTCTATGCTATCAAGACGATCACCTCGGCAAGTGCTCCTATCCTCGGTACGTACAAGGGGGTATACTATCGCGCTATCGCTCGTGGTATCCCCGCTACTGACCTCGAGCGCTTCACGGTCGAGATGCGTGTGAATATCAATGGCCTCGACATCAATAACCAGGCTATCTTCGGTGCTTGGGCTCAGGGCTCTGAGATCTACATGCGCTTCGGTGATGCTACGCCTCCATACAACTATCTGAACATCAAGTTCGGTGATGGTGGACAGATCGACCGTACCTTCGAAGGTGCTAAGACGAATACGTGGTATCACATTGCCCTCGTTTACGATGGCGCACAGGCTACGCTCTACGTCAATGGCAGCAAGGTCATCAGCACGGACAAGCCTGCTGGTCGTACCTTCAAGCTCAACGATGCTATCCACGTCGCTGGCTCGGGTGCTGCATGGTTCCGAAATGCTTGTATCTTCAGCGAGCTCCGTATCTGGAACACGACTCGTACGCCTGAGCAGCTGAAGGATAACGAGTACACCGTCGATCCTTCGACCCCAGGTCTCCTCCACTACTGGAAGATGAACGAAGGTCATGGAGGCACGTTTGCTAACTCGATCGCTGGTGGCCCTGCTCTCAACGTCTATGGCGCGGCATACGATGAGAACAACCCTGCAAGCAGCCAGATCCTGACGCCTACTTGGGTCTCTAACGTCCGCTCTGACGGTACCGGTACGGTCAAGGTGCCCTAATCGTAATATTGGTGGTACGACACGGCCCTCTCCCTCGCTGGGAGGGTCGTGTACGACCCCCTCTAATAGAAGTTTAATATGCAAAAGACTCTATCTATAGCTTGCGCAGCGCTCTTCCTTGGCCTCACGTCTTGTAGCAAGAGCTTTGATCTGGATACTCCTCTCTTCGATAAGGCGGAGACACAGACTGCTGCATCCGTAGCGTATATCAAGACGGGGGACTTCACCCTCGCTAAGTCTATCAGCCCTCTTCAGGTCACACACAATGCTTCGACCGTAACTGAGTTCACCGCTCAGGAGCGCTATGTCTACCTCTCCAAGCCTGTCGATCAAGATGTGACGGTGACTGTAGCTCTCGCTACGACGGAAGCTGCTATCGCTCCTTTTACCAGCTCTCTCCAGTCCAATCCTGGCTATAAGGTCGCTCCCGAAGGCTATGCTAAGCTTTCTACCACGACCGTAACTATTCCCACGGGGCAGACGAAGAGCTCTGCAGCTATCACCATCAGTGTGGGTGATAAGTATGCTGAGATCTCTAAGGCTAATGCTGCGACAGAGTACTATGTGATTCCTGTCCAGGTATCTGCGGTCTCGGGCTCAACCTCTGTCGGTGTCAGCCAGGACTATGGTACCTACTTCATCCCCGTGAAGAAGAGCTACCAAAACGTATCCTTCTATACGCGTGACCCTCAGGGTACGGCACTGACCCCTGCAGTGATCAACTATGCAGTGTCTTCTGAGCTTGCTTGGGGATCGTTCGCCTATGATAAAAAATACCTTTATGATGGAGATCCCTCAGACGGTTGGTATGCTTCTACTTCGGACAGCTCACCTTGGGTAACTGGTATCCTTGCTAGCGGTACGAAGAAGTTCAACTACATCCTCTTCAAGAGTGCTGATATGAAGACCTTCTCTGAAGTCGAGATCTTCACGACGCAGGATGGCACGACTTGGACTTCTCAGGGTGTACTTTCTACGAGCTACTTTAATACGGAGGGCTCTGCTGTGGTTCGCTTCCTCAGCCCTATCGAAGCTAAGGGTATAAAGATCGCAGCTGTCACGCCTTCTGGTATCTCTGGGTTCTTCGGTATCGGTGAGCTGACCTTCTACGCAGAGAACTAAGGTCCTCTCTCCTACTATGAAAGCCTCAGGGGCTGTATCTCCATCGTGAGATACAGCCCCTGAGCTCTTTTATAACCCTTTAAGAAGAGGACTTAGTCCTCTGCCTGCTTAGCTGCTGCGAGTGTATTCAGCATGAGGGAGATAATGGTCATCGGGCCGACGCCACCAGGGACGGGCGTGATGTAGGAGGCGAGGGGCGCTACTTCATCGAAGGCAACGTCACCGGTGAGCTTGAAGCCACTCTTACGCGAAGCATCGGGTACACGTGTCGTACCTACGTCGACGATGACGGCACCAGGGCGCACCATGTCGGCCTTGAGGAACTCAGGTACGCCGAGAGCTGCGACGATAATGTCTGCCTGCAGGCAGAGCTCCTTGATGTTGGGCGTACGGCTGTGACAGACCGTGACGGTGCAGTCGCCAGGAGTACCCTTGTGCAGGAGGAGCTGCGCCATGGGCTTGCCGACGATGTTGCTACGGCCGAGGACGACGCAGTGCTTACCACGCGTCTCGATGTCGTAGCGGCGAAGGAGCTCGATGATCCCCTGAGGGGTAGCTGACACGAAGCAGGGAAGGCCGATGCTCATACGCCCTACATTGATGGGGTGGAAGCCGTCGACGTCCTTGCTGGGGTTGACAGCTTCGATGATGCGCTGCTCGTTGATGTGCTTCGGCAGGGGGAGCTGGACGATGAAGCCATGCACCTCAGGGTCGTTATTCAGGCGCTCGATCTCGCTGAGTAAACGCTCTTCGGTGACGTCGTCCTCGAAGCGGATCAGTGAGGAGCGGAAGCCCACCTCGGCACAGGTCTTGATCTTAGCTGCTACATAGGTCTCGCTGCCGCCGTCATGGCCGACGAGGATAGCTACCAAGTGAGGGGCTTTTTTGCCAGCTGCTACGCGGGCTGCTACTTCGGCTGCGATCTCCTGCTTGATCTGAGCGGAGGTTGCTTTACCATCGAGGAGCTTGTAGGTTTGTTCTTTCATTGGGGTAGTACGATGAATGAGTAGGTGGGCGGATAGACTCCGCTGCGCGCCCTAAGGCTTATCAAAGATAGGCAAAGTTTAGCGCCTATGAGGTAGATCTACTTATGAAAAAGCACCGCCCCACAGACCTCGTGGAGAGGCTGTGGGGCGGTGCTGCTTTATTGGAGTGGAAGGCATACTCTTAGCGCACGATGCCGTCACGACGAAGGAGGGCATCAATGGTGGCCTTCTTGCCACGGAAGCTCTGATAGAGGTCCTCGGCATCACGGCGGTCACCTTGACTCAGTACCTCACGGCGGAAGCGCTCAGCTGTAGCCGTAGAGAAGATCCCTTCTTCTTGGAAGGCGGCGAAGGCGTCGGCATCCAGCACTTCGGCCCACTTGTAGCCGTAGTAGCCAGCTGCATAGCCACCCGAGAAGATGTGCCCGAAGGAGGTGCTCATCTGGCAAGGTGCAGGCGTGGCGGGTAGGAGCTGGGCCTTCTGCCAAGCCGTATCTTCGAAGGTCTTCGTGTCAAGTCCCTCGGTGAGTGGCTCGGTGATCGTGTGCCAAGCCATATCGAGGTAGCCGAAGCTCAGCTGACGACAGGCAGCGTAGCCTACGAGGAAGTGGCGGGCACGCTCCATACGCTCGATAAGGATCTCGGGGAGTGCCTCGCCCGTCTGATAGTGTACGGCGAAGCTCTGGAGCCACTCACGCTCGTCCAGCCAGTTCTCCATCAGCTGGCTGGGTAGCTCGACGAAGTCACGGACGACGTTGGTCCCGCTAAGCGAGCCGTGACGGCATGTGGAGAGCATACCATGCAGGGAGTGACCGAACTCATGTAGGAAGGTGCGTACCTCGCCAGGCGTGAGCAGAGCGGGGCGGTCGGCCGTGGGCTGGGTGAAGTTCATCACCAGCACGATGTGAGGACGATGGTCTTCACCCTCGGCAGTGTGATACTGCTCCTGGAGGTTGTTCATCCAGGCACCGCTCTGCTTGCCCTCACGAGGGTAGAAGTCGGTGTAGAGAAGGCCAAGATAGCTCCCATCGGCATCGTGCACCTCGTAGGTGTGCACGTCGCTGTGGTAGACGGGCAGATCCGTACGCTCGGTGAAGCGGATGCCGTAGAGGCGTGTCGCCAGAGAGAAGATGGCATCCGAGACGCGTGATAGCTCAAAGTAGGGGCGTAGCTCCTCTTCGTCTAGCTCATAGAAGGCTTGCTTATAGCGCTCTGCCCAGTAGCTCCAGTCCCAGGGCTGGAGGGGGAGTGTGGCACCTGCTTCACGTGCGAAGTCAGCCACTGCCTCCAGCTCCTTCTCTGCTACGGGCTTGTAAGCTGCAAGTAGCTCGTCGAGCAACCCGTAGACTGCCGTAGTGCTACCTGCCATGCGGCGGGCAAGGACCTTCTCGGCAAAGCTTTTGGAGCCTAAGAGCTGAGCAAGCTCCAGACGCAGGTTCGCGAGGCGACGGATGAGCTCTCTATTGTCATACGCATCTCCCGCAGCCCCGACAGCCATCTTCGCCAGATACATCTCTTGGCGTAGGGTGCTCGAGGGGCAGTGCTGCATGAAGGGGAAGTAGCTGGGGGCGGAGAGGGTGAAGAGCCAGCCTTCGCCCTTACCCTCCTTCTCTGCCAGCTCGCGTGCTACGGCGAGTGTTGAGAGGGGAAGCCCTTCGACCGCAGCGGCATCATCGACGAAGAGGCGGAAACGCTGCTGGTCCTTGAGGTTGTTTTGTCCGAAGGTGAGGCTCAGCTCGCTCAGCTCACGCTTGACCTCGCGCAGTCGCTCCTTCTCCTCGGCAGGGAGCTGGGCACCGCTCTCGCTGAAGCCTTCGTAGCAGCGCTCAAGGAGGCGCAGGTCTTCGGCATCGAGCTGGAGGCTCTCACGCGTCTCCCATATCTGACGGATACGCTCGAAGAGGGGCTCGGAGAGGGTGATGAAGGAGGAGAGTGCCGAGAGCTCAGGGCTAACCTCCTGACTGATCTGCATCAGTTCGTCCGTAGCCTCAGCGTGTAGGAGGTTGTAGAAGCTACCTGATACCCACTCGAGGAGGGTACCGGAGCGCTCGAGAGCAAGGATGGTATTGGCGAAGGTGGGGGCTTCGGGTGAGGCGATGATGGCCTCTACCTCACGGCGCTTCTCTTCGATAGCCAGACGGAAAGCCTCGCGGAAGTCCTCTGTCTTGAATTGGTCGAAGGCATACGCTCCGTGGGGGAGCTGGCTGGGCTGACAAATACTATTCATGTCGTCAGTGATACACGGGAGGGGTGAAAAGAAAGCTACCTGCCTTCGTCGCAGCCACGCGAAGGGGCAGGCGAAGGCAGGTAGCCGTATGGTGTATCCCTCCAGCGGAAGGCCGCAGGTCAGGATACGTAGGGATCGACGTCTTAGAGGCGGTTGTTAGAGCCGAGGACGTTGATGATCTTGTGTTCGTAGAGCTTCTTGAGAGACTCACGAGCTGGACCGAGGTACTTACGTGGGTCGAATTCAGCAGGGTTTTCTGCGAAGACCTTACGTATAGCAGCGGTCATAGCGAGACGGCCGTCAGAGTCGATGTTGATCTTGCAGACAGCGCTCTTAGAAGCCTGACGGAGCTGCTCTTCGGGGATACCGACAGCATCCTTGAGGGCACCACCGAACTTGTTGATCGTAGCGACTTCGTCCTGGGGTACGCTGGAAGAACCGTGGAGTACGATGGGGAAGCCAGGGATCTGCTTTTCGATCTCAGCGAGGATATCGAAGCGGAGGGGGGGAGGTACGAGGATGCCGTTAGCGTCGCGGTGGCATTGCTCAGGCGTGAACTTGTTAGCACCGTGTGACGTACCGATAGAGATAGCGAGTGAGTCAACACCCGTCTTGCTGACGAAGTCAATAACTTCTTCGGGTTCGGTGTAGGTGTGGTGCTCAGCTACGACATCGTCTTCGATACCAGCGAGGACACCGAGTTCACCTTCGACCGTCACGTCGAACTGGTGAGCGTACTCAACGACAGAGCGCGTCAGAGCGACATTCTCGTCGTAGGGGAGGTGCGAACCGTCGATCATCACAGAGGAGAAGCCCATTTCGATACAGCTCTTGCAGAGCTCGAGGCTATCACCGTGGTCGAGGTGAAGGGCAATCTGAGGATTGGGGCAACCCAGCTCCTTAGCGTATTCTACAGCACCCTGAGCCATGTAGCGCAGGAGCGTCTGGTTAGCGTACTTACGTGCGCCGCTGGATACCTGAAGGATGACGGGAGACTTGGTCTCTACTGCAGCGCTGATGATAGCCTGCAGCTGCTCCATGTTATTGAAGTTGAAAGCGGGGATAGCGTAGCCACCCTTGATAGCCTTTGCGAACATATCGCGGGTGTTCACCAGACCCAGTTCTTTGTAACTAACCATTACTGTTCCTATTTATAGTTGATACGTTTATCGTTCTATGCAACAAAGATAGGGAAATATATGTAAAACGGTTCGATATACTTAAATTTTTCAGGAAGTTGAGGCTACTCCTCTCTCCTCACAAAGCTTGTATCTCGGGAACGGTGCTGACTATTGGGGTATTTATCTCCTGATTTACCCTCTGCTCCCACCCACTATTGGTCTCAGGTTGATGGGGTTGTGGGCGTAGAAATGTGAGGGTGTATAAAGCACGGAGAGCCGACTCTACTCGGTAGAATTGGCTCTCTTATTTAAGCCTCAGCCACGGCCTTAGCCTGCATAGACGTTAGGGGCCTTTTCATATGCCCCACTGCGGGGGCAATAGCAGTACCCCATATAGGGGGGGAAAGACAACCTATATTGGTCGCAGGGCTGACCTATATAGGTCAGCGTCATGACCTATATGAGACTGTTGCAGGGAGAGCCCTGTCCTCTATTTATTCAGCTAAGGCATCGCACGCCCTGCTCCCCGATATACCTCTTCCGAAGTGATACGCTTTTCCCTTCGCCTTATCGCGAGTATTCCTCTTATCCAGCGAAGGGAAAAGCATCGTTCTTGTGAAGAAAAAGCGCCTTCACATAGTGGCTTTTCCGCATCTATGCACGTAGTCTTAAAGACCAGGTACGTAAATCCAAATATCCACGTACGTAGATTTATCGTCCACGCACGTAGCCCAAACTTATCTACCACTCGTCCATGACTTTTCTCCCTACGCGGAGCAACGACCTAATATAGGTTCACCTCGCCACCAATATAGGTTCACCCAAGGGGAGCATAGTGGGAGCTTATCCATAGGTATGAGTGAAGTGGGAGATATCCTGTGAAGCCCTTATCTTTGCTAAGGTGGATTGGGGGGGCGCTTCTCTGAGTTACCCTACCTATTCCCTGACTTCACTCTTATTTAGATAGACTATGATGAAGAGAACATTCAGCCTACTCTTGGCGCTTATGACGCTGACCTTGGCCTCGAGCTCCTGCTCCTTCTTCCGCTCCGCTGGGATGCAGAGCCGTAGCCACGTGCTACCCGAGCAGCGTATTAGTATCGAGGAGGTGTATAGCTCGCGCGATCACCTCGGTATCTATGGTCGCCTGTACCGCCCGGTCGGAGTCAAGGGGCGCCTACCGCTGGTCATCCTCAGTCATGGCTTTGGCGTGACGCACCGTGATGGTGAGGGCTATGCCGAGCTCCTGACGCGTATGGGCTACCTCTGCTATACCTTCGACTTCAACGGTGGTGGACGTGAGAGCCTTAGTGCTGGTGCGACGACAGATATGTCTGTCCTCACTGAGCAGGCGGACCTCAATGCGGTCATCGATCAGCTCAAGCGCCGCTCTGACGTTGATCCCCGATATATCACCCTCTTGGGCTTGAGCCAAGGCGGGCTGGTCTCCGCCCTCACTGCGGCATCGCGCCCCGATGATATCGCCTCACTTATCTTGATTTATCCTGCCTTCAGTATCCCTGAGATGGTGCGTAAGCAGTGGGGCGAGTATTCGAAAATCCCTCAGGTAAACACCCTCTGGGGAATGCGTCTCGGGGAGAAGTACTACAAAGATGTGTGGAATATCGACCCCTATGCTGTCATCGGTCGCTTCCAAGGCCCCGTGCTGATCCTCCATGGGGATAAAGATCGCATCGTAGAGCAGTCCGTCTCGGATCGTGCAGCCACCATCTACAAGAATGCCGAGTACCACGTGATCCCAGGTGGCGAGCATGGCTTCTCTGGAGAGGCCCTTCAGCAGGTCAAGCGCTACATCCAGACCTTCATGAAGCGATAGCTGCAGCTAACCTTCCCTGATAGAAACAGCTCCGCCCCGACCGTCCACATAGAGAGGACGATCGGGGCGGAGCTCTTTGATGAGGTGTGCTTGCGCGGACTAAAGATTGTAGCTGAGGCCGACTGCGAAGGCCATGAGGTCGGGGTAGCCTGGGACGAAGGTCGTAGCTATGTCGAGCTTGGGGCTGAGAGCGAACTTATACTCCAGCTCGCCTCCATACCAGAGGAACTTACGCTGCCACTTATCCGTGGGGCTACCCTCGAAGTACTTCGTGTCGACGTATCCTGGCAGGCGGTACCAGTTGCGTCGGTAGATCCATGTCGGTCCGATACCGCCGTAGAGGCGATGCCGCCCGATGCGGAAGATACGAGCACGTAGGCCGATACTCGTCACACCAGCAAGCTGGGCGGTACAGTCAGCATAAAGTCCTTGGATACCCTTGACGGAGAGGATCTCGGGGATGATGAAGTACTCGTAGGAGAGTAGGGCGCCCAGATCAACTACGAAGTAAGCCTCGGGGTCCAGGCGGTTCGGCATCAGCTTGGCATTGGGCCTCCCGCTCAGAGGGTGGAAGCTGAGGCCCATGAACTTCAGGCTGATGTTTTGACGGCTCTGCCCTTGTAAGGGGAGCGAGCAGAGGATGAGCCCGACGAGGGCGTATAGGAAATGGCGTATACGCATAGATGAGGGGGGTAAAAGCGTAGCGCCAGCTTCTACGTAGAGCAAAGGGATTGCTGTCGGGGAAGCTGGTGCTCCTTAGCGTCGGGGCTTGGGGCCCATGACGATGGTGAGCTTGCTATTGGGATGGATATCCTTGTGCGTGAAGGTGAGGCTTTCCGTGATGTCACGTCCGTTGATGGAGGCTTGCTGCACGTACTTATTCTCCTTACTATTGTTACGTACCTCGATAGTGAAGATGCCCTTGGGGAGCTGGATCTTCGCCATGTCTACGAGCGGACGGCCGATGGTGTACTCGGCCTTCCCTGGGCAGACTTGATAGAAGCCCAGCGCACTGAGGACGTACCAAGCTGACATCTGACCGCAGTCCTCGTTGCCAATGATACCCGCAGGCGTAGGCTTGTAGAAGTGGCGCAGGACGGTGTCGAGGATTGCCTGACCCTTGTGAGGTGCAGCGGTGTAGTTGTAGAGATAAGCGATGTGGTGGCTGGGCTCATTGCCATGTGCATACTGCCCGATGAGGCCCGTGATGTCACCCGACTGCTCAGCCCCATCGATACGTGAGGACGTGGTGAAGAGCGTATCGAGGTTGCGCTCCAGCACCTCACGACCACCCATGAGCTTGAGGAAGCCCTCCATATCGTGGGGGGCGTAGAAGCTCCACTGATAGGCATTGCCCTCAGTATAGTCGCTCTTCTCGTGAGCGGAGAAGCGGGGGTTGAAGGGCGTGAGGAAAGAGCCATCACCTTGACAGGGCGCATGAGGTTCGTCTCACGGTCCCAGTAGCGGCGGTAGTAGAGCCCGCACTGGTCGTAAGCCTTAGCTACGGAGTCGAGGCCAGCAGCCTCAGCGATACGAGCGATACACCAGTCATCGTAAGCCATCTCTACACCCCAGCTGACGCTCTCGGGGACGGAGTCGCAGGGTACGAAGCCGTAGCGCTCCTTATAGTAAGGATGGCGCGTGATGAGGTCGAGCTCACGCGTACCAGCGAACTTCTCCGCCAGATCAGCGCGATAGATCGAGCTACGCTGCGCAGCCTCCGTCCAGTGACGCAGATCCTCGCTTGTAGCCAGACCCTTAGCGACGAGGTCGGCAAGGATGCTCACCGAGTGGTAGGCAGGCATACAGCCCGTATAGTTCGAGGCGAGTGGCCAGCGTGGGAGGATCGTCCCTTCGTCATAGTCGCTGACGAGGCTCTTGCCGTAGCGCAGTGCCTGATCGGGGTCGATGATGGTGAGCAGAGGATGCAGCGCACGATAGGTATCCCAGATAGAGAAGACGGTGTAGTGACCTTCTTCGGGGCGGGGATTCTTATGGATAGCCTTGTCCATACCACGGAAGCTGCCATCGACATCCTGATAGTTGAAGGGGGCGATATGCGAGTGGTAGAGTGCGGTATAGAAGTTCTTTAGCACTGCCGTGTCAGAGGTCTCGATGCGGATCTTGCCGAGGAGATCAGCCCAGATACGGCGGCTCTCGGTGCGTACAGCCTCGAAGTCCCAGTCGGGGAGCTCTGCCTGCATATTGCGCTCAGCACCCTCGGGAGAGACGGCCGAGAGACCGACCTTTATGAGGCAGGGCGTGCTCCCCTTGGGGAGATAGAGGTGGAGCTTCAGGTCAGCCGTGTCACGCTCGACGGCGAAGCCTGCGCTGAGTCGCTGACGCTCACCATCACGATAGAGAGCGATGCTATCGGCAGGCGTGGAGAGGCGAAGGATGTAGCTCATCTGATGATGCTCTGCCCAGCCCTTGGTGTAGTAGGTGCCGACGATCGTCGAGTCATTGACGAGGCGGAAGTCATTCCCCACGACCTTATGCCCCCAGTTGGGCTGGAGGATATGACCGAGGTCAAGGAGGAGCTTACGGTCTGTGCTGTCAGCATAGGTAGCTCGTAGAAGCCCGACGCGGTCGGTGGAGGTCAGCTCGGTCTGGATACCGAAGTTCTTCAGGCGTACCGAGTAGTAGCCAGGGGAAGCGGCTTCCTCTGCCTTGTCGAACTGAGCTATGGGGCGCAGTGTGTCAGCTCCGCTATAGGGGAGGATCGCCACATCACCAAGGTCACCAATACCCGTCCCCGAGAGGTGGGTGAGGCTGAAGGCATAGATGACGCTGTCGGACTCGTGGTAGCCACTGCTGGCATCCCAACCGATGAGGTGGGTGTCGGGGCTGAACTGCACCATCGCATTGGGGCGTGTAGCCCCTGGGAAGGTGTGTCCGTGCTCACCCGTACCGATGAACGGATCAACGAAACTCAGAAGATCCTCGCTGGAACTACTGCCCGTAGTCTTCGAGGAGCAGGCCGGCAGGAAGAAGGCGGCCGCAAGGAGGGCTGCTGAGGACGCGGCAAGCGACCTCAGTGAATGGGGTAATAGATGCATGAGATAGGGTGAAATAGATACTTAGCCTTTGGCTGGCGAAGGCTGCAGCGAAAGAGACGCATCTGACGGAGCATCGAGACGAGCCCGTTGGAGCGTGTAGGGGAGAGGTGCTCGGAGAGACCGATCTCCTTGATGAAGTACAAGTCGGAGTCGAGGATGTCCTGTGGCTTCTGATCATTGAGGACACGCAGCAGGAGGCTGACGATACCCTTCACGATAATCGCATCGCTCTCTCCCTGGAAGTGCACGCGCTCACCGTCAAAGTGGGCGGTGATCCACACGCGACTCTGGCACCCCTCGATGATGTTGGTCGGGGTCTTGTCGCTCTCGGGGAGTGGCTCTAAGGTATTGCCGAGGTCGATGATGAGCGCATAGCGGTCCATCCAATCGTCCAAGGCAGAGAATTCTTCTATGATCTCGTCTTGTAGTTCGTTGATTGTAGGCATGGAGTGTGGGTGAAGTGATTAGATGTCCTCTCGGATCGTGGTGGCTACGGTCTCGCCGACAGCACGCAGGGTCTCTATGTGGATGACGTTCATGTTGTCTGCTGAGGTGTGCCAGTGAGCCCCAAAGCCCGTGGCTCTATTGGGGTCGAAGTTGATGATGTCCACGCAAGGGATACCACGATAGCGGATCACGGGGCCGTGGTCATCGGTCATCTGTCCGCCATTAGCCTGGACGAAGTAGTCGCCCCAGCCAAGCTGGGCAGCGGTCTGCCAGAGGGCGGAGAGTAGGGGGCGGGCATATTCTCGTGAGAGACCCTCCCAGTAGAAGCGGGCACCTTGGGAGCCGACCATATCGAGGAGGATACCCCACTTAGCCTTGTAGTCACTCTGGTGGGGGTGCTGTGCCCAGTATTGTGAGCCGAGGCACCAGCTGTCTTCGTCTTCGCTCTGACCACCATCTTCGAGGTCAAAGAAGATGAAGTCCAGAGCCTTCCCCGAGGGATTTAGGCTCTCTTGGCGTGCAAGCTCAAGTAAGACAGCGACGCCACTGGCTCCGTCATCAGCTCCTTGAATGGGTTCGCCCTGACGCTGGACGACTGGGTCGTGGTCAGCTACTTGGCGGGTATCCCAGTGAGCCATCAGAAGGATGCGGTCCGTACCCTCGGGAGTGCGGGTGGCGATGATATTCGTTCCCGCCGCCTGCTTGCCGAAGTGGTCCTTCCCCTCGAAGCGTTGTAGGGTCACTTCGTAACCCCACTGACGTAGCTTATGCTCTATCCAAGCGGCAGTCGCACGATGTCCTTCACTGCCAGGAGTGCGTACACCAAAAGTTACTTGCTGCTGTATGTACTGGTAGGCAGAGTCAGCGCTGAAGGGGGCCGCAGTGCGTCTCTCGGCGCTTTCGCTGTCCGTGCTGTCGGTACTCTGTGCTTGGCTCTTCGTGCCACCGCAGCTGATGAGAACTGCGCTGAGGCCTACACTGAGGAGATAGAGAAGGGGGGACTTAGGCATAATCTTCTTATTCTTGCTCTTGGATGAGGAGGGATATGAGATGACCTTAGAAGATCGAGGGCTTGTTGGGCTCGATGATGATTTCACTCAAGGGGCGCTTGGGTACGTGATGACGCCCTTCTTCGTCGCGCCAGTAGCGGACGTCTTCGGGGCTACGTGCTTCCTCGAGGATGACCTCTTCGGCTGGCTTACCGATAGCGACGATCGCATTGATAGATAGGTGTGTGGGTAGATCCAGGCGGCGTGTGATCTCACCCTTGCCGTGGCCAGCGAAGATACAGACGCCATAGCCAGCATCTGTAGCCAGCAGACCCAGCGTCTGGAGCTGGATACCTTCGTCAAAGCGAGCTGCGGGAGCAATATCGGTGTCGATGAGCTGGAGAAGGTAGGCACGAGGGCGCTCACCCACAGCGGGCCCATCCCACTCGGGGAGCATAGCGGCCCAGTGCTGGAGCTCTGTGATCTCGTGACAGAGGTCTTCGTCCGTGATGATGATATACTTCAGTGGCTGGACATTGCGTGATGATGGAGTCTGGCGGACGACGTCCAGCCAGCGGAGGATCTGCAGGCGGTCAATGGCTACCGATTCGTCAAAGCGGCGATAGGTGCGATCCTTCTTGATAAGAGTCTCGATGAGCGAAGACATAGATAGTGGGGATTTAGTATTTGGGTAGTGCGAAGAGCCGTCGTGCATTCTCGCTGGTCTTCGTGATCAGTGTATCGTCAGTCAGCTCGTAGCAGCTGGCTACGAAGCTCGCCGTGTGGGGGAGGAAGGCCGGTTCATTGCGTTTGCCTCGCTTGGGGACAGGCGCAAGATAGGGAGCGTCAGTCTCTAGCAAGAGGCGCTCCAGGGGGATGGAGGCGACGTACTCCTTGAGCGTGCTGTTCTTAAACGTCACGACTCCATTGATCCCGACATAGAAGGAGGGGAAGGACAGTGCCTCCTCAAGCTCCTCTCGTGTGCCAGTGAAGCTGTGGAAGACTCCGCGAAGCTGCGGGGGATTTACCCGACGTAGCGTCTCGAAGGCATCAGCAAAGGCCTCGCGGATATGGAGGATCACGGGGATATCAAGCTTAGCAGCCCAGTGGAGCTGGCGCTCAAAGGCTTCGATTTGCTCCCGCTGATAGGTCGTGTCCCAATAGTAGTCCAGCCCGATCTCGCCGATAGCTACATGAGACGCTGCGAGAGCTCCCGCTCCATATAGTCGAGCTGAGAGGTGTAGTCCTCCTTGACATAGGTTGGGTGCAGGCCAATGGTGGGGAAAAGTCGATCGGGATGTGCGGCGCAAAGATCAAGGACGCGAGGATAGCTCTCTGCATCGACATTGGGTAGGACCATCTGCCCAACACCAGCCGCAGTGGCGCGTGCGAGCATCTCGTCACGGTCCTCGTCGAACTCCTCTCCGTATATATGTGTGTGGCTGTCGATGAGCTGCATGCTACTTCGTGCGACCGGAGAGGGTATGGAAGAGGGCGAGAAGGAGCTCGCGCCCTTCTTCTCTCAGGGGAAGCTGCTCCACTCCGTGGTAGGCTTCGGAAGTGAGGCGCTCGATCTCTGCCTCGGCATAGAGGCGTGTGCCAGCCTCATCATAGAGTGCGCGTACCTCATCGATGTAGGCTCGGCGCTCCTCGGGTGTGTAGGTCAAGATCTCTTGCAGACGCTTGAGATCCTCGCCCTGTAGCTGCTCTAATGTATATAGGAGAAGGAGCGTCTTCTTAGCATTGACGATGTCACCACCGATAGGCTTACCAAAGGTCTTCTCATCGCCATAGACGTCCAGTAGGTCATCTTGGATCTGGAAGGCTAGCCCCAGCTGGATGCCCACGGCGTAGAGCGCATGAGCTTGCTCTGCAGTGGCGCCTCCGACGAGTGCTCCCAGCTCCAGTGACGAGCCGAGTAGGACGGAGGTCTTCAGGCGGATCATCTCCATGTACTCCTCGACGCGGACCTCGGAGCGAGTCTCGAACTCCATGTCATACTGCTGCCCGACGCATACCTCGAGGGCCATCTGGCTGAATCGAGGGAGGAGCTCGGCAAGTAGGGACTTGTCTGCGACCTCTGCAAGGGATGCATAGGCCTCGATACTCATGGCGTCACCCGATAAGATCGCCGTGTTATCACCCCAGCGACGATAGACCGTCTCTTGCCCACGGCGAAGTGGGGAGCGGTCCATGAGGTCGTCATGAAGGAGTGTGAAGTTATGGAAGATCTCGAGGGCTACTGCTATGGGGAGGGCATGCTGCCAAGCTTCTGTGAAGGCGGCTGCTGCAGCGCAGGCTAAGAGAGGACGGATGCGCTTGCCTCCGAGGCGCAGGGTATAGTCGATAGGGGCAAAGAGCCCTTCGGGAGAGCGAGTGCCAAGGGAGCGGGCTGTGAGCTGCTCCTCTACGGACTCACGGATGAGCTTGAGCTTCTTCTGTTGGTTAGGGTACATTGTCATAAGACGCTATTGTCGGCGATGTGCCTTTTACAAAGATACGACTTAGCCAGCGAATAAGCCCCATCGCTGAGTCTGGGGGATAAAAGGAACTCGGGCAGATGCTCCACTGAGGAGAGCATCTGCCCGAGCTGTATGTGTCGTCTCCGTGAGGAGGACGATAGGTCTTACTGGAGAGAGAAGACGATAGGGATCACGAAGCGCGTACGCACGGTCTTACCCTGCTGTCTCCCTGGCTTCCACTTTGGAATGGACTTGACCACGCGGACAGCTTCCTTGTCGAGTGCGGGGTCTACGCTCTTGTAGACTTCTACGGCGGTAGCTGAGCCATCGCGTTCTACGACGAAGCGAACCATGACCTTACCCTGGATACCTGCATCCTGCGCGCTCTCTGGGTAGCGGAGGTTATCCTGCAGATACTTACGGAAAGCGTTCAGACCGCCGGGGAATTCAGGCTGTTCTTCTACGACTTCGAAGGGCTCGTCAGAGAGTTCTTCGGTAGGCGTGCCTGGGACATCCTTGGGACCGAAGGGGATGTTCATAGGAGGAAGATCCTTACCTTCATCAGCGGAGACGAAGGTAGGCTTGTCGATCTTGACGTTATTGTCTACGACCTTAAACTCGTCGGGCAGCTGGATCTCAGTCTGCTGGGGCTGCTCCTGTGGCTTGGGCTCTTCGGGCTTATCCTCAGGTTGCTCTTCCTTGACGAGGAGCGCTTCTTCCATTTCGGTCTTGTGACCAGCCCCGTCGAGGTTGCCTGCCTGGGCAACAGAGCTGCGCCATTCCAAGCTTACGAAGGTCAGGGAGAGCGCTACGACGAGACCCAGCAGGAGCGAGAGGCCCTTGCCCTTCTCGAGGTCAGCTTCTGGTGACTTCTTGATTTCCATACTGTTTACACTGTATCTTTAGTGGTTGATGTTGTTCTTGTACGCTGCGTACACTTGTTTCTTGACCACAAATATACGAATATATTCTTCTACATACTATACCTCGGCAAAAGATTTGTTGGGGAGCTTGGTGTGAAGATTGGTAGATGCTCATTGAGGAGAGATAAGCTCCCCTAACTTATATAGGTATAGCGCCCCCGTAGCAAAAGGACTACGGAGGCGCTATCGCTTAGAGGATGCCCTGATGAGGGCCTATGGGATTAGGCTACTTGATCAGCGGGTTGTTGGTCGTTTCGTTCTGAGGAATTTCATAGACGAGGCGAGGGTCATCCCACTTGATGGCCTCTTCCTTGAAGAAGAGACTGCGAGCCGAGCGCTTGTTGTCGTACTTGAAGCGCTTGATCACCGTCAGGGCAAGGCCTTCGCCCCACATTTCGACGCGCCAGTTGTAGAAGATCTTTTCCAGTAGCTCGTCATGGGTGAGACCCGTGATAGTGGTCTCTACATCGGAGTACTTATCAGCAGCGGTACGCTCCTTGAGGAGCTTCAGCAGGATGGTCTTTGCAGAGGCATCATCACCATTGCGGGCGGCAGCTTCGGAAGCGATGAGGTAGATCTCAGCCATACGCATGAAGACGATGTCACTTAGCCAAGTGCGGTCTGCCATCGTGCCTATGGGCTTGCCCGTAGCGGAGAAGAATTTGTTCCAGGGTATCCCACTCTTGGGGTGGAACCAATCCTTACGCAGGTCGTACTCGGGGATCTGATCCTGGAGGTACTTGTTGATACCCTTGCGGGCACCGACGGCAGCATAGCTATAGGTGTAGATATCCATGTGCCCCCAGAAGCTTCTCAGTGAGCCCGTGATATCCTCTGTGATATCGATAGCCCAAATGAATTCAGGAGTCTTGTAGTTGTTGAAGCCGTTGGTCGTCAGCTCACTGGCGGGGATCAGAGGGTAGTTGGCGGCTTGATTCGTGATCACGTCATTGGCTACCGTGTAAGCTTCGCTCCACTTCTCCATGTCCATGTAGGCACGAGCCAGGGCACCCTTAGCTACTGTCTGGTCGATGTACTGGTGGTCTGCTCGCTTCATGCCAGAGACGTCCATGGCAGCGATACCCTCAGTAAGATCCTTGACGATCTGGGTATAGACCTCTTCGATGGTAGCGAGCTTCTGTGGCTTGCTGGCATCATCGGTAGCAGCATAGATGGGTACTACGGTGAGGCTCTTCGTCTCGGTTGCGTAGGGCTTGCCGTAGAAGTGCACCAAGTTGAGATAGGCTAAGGCGCGAAGCGTCTTCACCTGCCCCCAGTCAAAGATGTCCTTCATTCTCTTGGCCTTCAGATTCGGCTCCGTCGTCACTTCGGGAGGCGTCGTGTCACCCGTGCTTGAGCGGAAGAAGCTATTAGCCATAGATATCGTGCGGTAGCTGATACGCCAGACGGCATAGTTGAGGCTCGCATCTCGCTTATACGAGAGTAGGCGTGCAGCCTCTTGGAACCATCCATAGCCCAGCCCCCCCTTGCAGCTCCATATCGCCAGACATGAGGTCAGAGCTGATATCGAAGGCCTTCTGTGCGAAGTCATCGTGACGGCTGGAGGATTGCCCGTTCTTGAAGAAGGTACTGAGGATACCATTGATGTACCCCTCGTTGATACCATCATTCCATTGGCTGGCCTTCTTGAGCTGATCGGCCGTGAATAGCTGGGAGGGATCTTGCTCGAGGAAGTCCTTCTTACAAGCTGAGAGGGCGAGTAGGGCGAGTGCAGCCCCTACGAAGGTTCTTATACTTGTACGCATAGTATATAGGTGTATAAGAGGTGAGACGAATTAGAAGCTGATGCGTGCCCCTGCGACGAAGGTCGATACAGGCAGGTAGCGGTTCGTACCTGAGCCCCCACTGAGGCTGGTCATAGCAGCGTAGCCCTTACGAGCGGAGATGAGGAAGAGGTTGTCACCGCTGACGTAGACGGAGGCGCTGTTGAGGCCGAGGTGCTTCATCAAGCTCTTGGGGAGGTCGTAGCTGATACGAGCATTGCTGAGCGTGAGGAATGAGCGGCTCGTGAGGAAGCGCGTAGAGGTCGAGTTAGCGAACTTAACTGCTTCCACGTTGTGCGTGAGGATGGGCAGGTCCGTGTGCTTGTCTGTGCTCCAGTAGTTGCGGATATCCTTGTGCCAGTTGCGGGTGCCGATGACGCTACCGCTGCTCATCAGACCAGCATAGACGCCGTCGTAACCCCAACCGCCGAGGCCGTAGCTGAAGTTCGTCGAGATGTTGACGTTCTTGATCTGTACATCGAAGCCGAAGCCACCGACGAAGTCAGGGATAGCGCTCTTGCCGACGAATTCGTTGACAGCCTTGTTGTAGTCCGAAGTCGTCGTCTCGGTGAGTGCCTTAGCGTCACCACCCGTGCTGATGTACTTTTCGTAGTCGGTGACGTAGGCATCATTGCCACTGGCATCCTTGTAGGTGTAGGCCTTCCACATAGGTAGCCCTTCATTGCTGACACCCTTCCAGATAGGCATGTAGTAGTCGAGTACGGAGTGACCCTTCTTGTAAGCATAGTTGCCCTGGAGCTCATAATGCTTAGGTACGCCGAAGGGGTCGACAGGCATGATGAGCATATTGTTCTTGTAGTAGCCACCATTAGCGCGGACGTTCACAGAGATGTCCTTACTCTTATAGGCCTCCCAGTTAAGCTCGACTTCAAGCCCGTTGTTGCGCAGGCGACCTTCGCTCACAGGATAGTAAGCATAGCCAAGTGAAGGAGCGACTTGCTTCTTGAAGAGCATGTTGTCCGTCGTCTTGACGAAGTAGTCGACGTTGAGCTCGAGAGCGTTGAAGAGGCGAGACTCGAAGCCCACGTTGAAGGTGCCAGAGCGCTCCCACTGCAGGGCGCTGTTACCTTGGCGTAGAAGGAGAACGAGGGAGAGCTATTGAAGTTGTCTACTTCGTAGAAGTCGTGGTAGAGGTAGTAGTTAGGAGTAGTACTACCATAGGCGAGGTTCAGGGACTGGTTCCCCAGGACACCATAACTGGCCTTGAGCTTGAGGTTGTTGATCCACTTGACAGGAGAGAGGAACTTTTCCTTGCTGATGATCCAAGCAGCGCCTACCGAGCCGAAGGTACCCCAGCGATAGTCAGGAGCGAAGCGCGAAGAGCCGTCTCGGCGGACTGAGGTACTCAGGTAGTACTTGTTCTTGTAGTCGTAGCGAGCTTGACCGAAGTAACTTTCGATAGCATAGGTCAGGCGGTAGCCAGAGATGTCGCCACGGATGAGACCGTCGTCGAGGGTGGTTACGTTCCCGAGGATGAGCTTCTTCTTGCCAGATTCGTGGAAGTCGAACTCGTTCTTCGTGGCTTCGTGAGCGATGAAGGCATCTACGGTGTGGTCACCGAAGGTCTTGCCCCAAGAGAGGATCTCGTTGAGCGTCCAGCTGAAGTCGTTTTCATTCAAATTGGAGATACGGCCGATCTTCGCAGCATCCCCGTAGTAGGGGTTAGCCAGCGTTTCCTTCTTGGAGGCCGTGGACTGGAAGCCGTAGGTGACGGCGAGCTTGAAGTCCTTGAGGAAGCGATACTCGAGGTTGAGGTTCCCCGTAGTGAGGTTCGTGAGGTTTTCATCGCGGTCGAGGCGGACAGCACCAGCAGGGTTGATACCACCAGCATAGGCGCGGCTACCATCGGCTGTCTGACCGTAGTCGTAGCTCTTGCCACCAGGGATCTTGGGGTCATTGACGAGATTCCCGTTCGCGTCATGCTCGAAGACAGGGTAGATCGCAGGGATCTGGTTGACGAACTGGAAGCCATTGTTGGAGTTGCTCCCCTGACCTGGGCTCTTAGCGAGTGAGCGAGAGTAGGCGAGGCCAAGGCTTACCTTGAAGTCCTTAGTGGGGCGGACGGTGACGTTGTTACGTAGATTCAGGCGGTTGAATTCGGAGCTGATGTAGTACCCGATGTTGTCCTGATACCCCAGTGAGGAGGAGAAGTTGACCTTCTCAGAGCCACCTGATACGCGTACATTCGTTTCCGTGATGCGACCGGTGCGGAAGATGTGATCACGCCAAGACTCAGGCGTGTAGAGGCGCTTGTAGCTGTTGTTGAACTTACCCGTGTTCACATCGATCATCTGACCCGAGCCAGCCTTCCAGAGATTGTAGTGGTCCCAGATACCAGTAGCATCTTCGCCACCTGCGAGGATCCCAGGGAAGAAGAGCAGGTCGGCTGCATTCTTAGGAGCGTCGGCGATGGTCTTGCCATCGGCGAACTTAGCCTTGGGATTGTTGTAGAGCTGGGTGAGCTTATCCTTGAGACCGAAGCGTTCGTAGGTGTTCTTCATGGCCTCGTAGGCTACCTCCATATATTCTTCAGGGGAGTCGATGACATCGTACTGGGGAAGATAGCGGACGTTGATCCCACTCTTGATCTCGGCGTCGAAGGAGAGACGACCAGCCTTACCCTGCTTCGTCGTGATGAGGACGACCCCGTTAGCAGCGCGTGCCCCGTAGAGTGCGGTAGCCGAAGCATCCTTGAGTACCGTGAGGTTCTCGACGTCGGCCATGTTGAAGCCGCTGAGGAGGCTGGTGTAGGGTACCCCGTCGATGACGTAGAGAGGTGACGTGCTGGAGTTCACAGAGCCGATACCACGGATCTGTACCGTAGCGGCTGCACCAGGCTGACCGCTGGTCGTGAAGACCTGGACCCCAGGAGAAGCCCCTTCGAGAGCCGAGGTGATATTAGATCCCGTCTTCTTCGTTAGGCTGGCAACGTCGATACGAGCTGCCGACCCCGTGAAGGAGTTCTTAGTCTGCGTACCATAAGCTACGACGACAACCTTTTCGATTGACTTTTCCTCATTCTTCAGGATGATCTTGAGTTCTTGCCCCGTGATGGCTACGGTCTGTGTAGTATAGCCGATGCTTGAGACCTTGAGGGTCTTGCCTTCTGCTGGGATACGGAGTGTGAACTTCCCGTTGACATCGGTCAAGACCCCATGGGAGGGGAATTCGACACAGGTCACGGATGCGGCGACCACGGGCTCGTTGTCATCGGCAGCGATGACGACACCGGTGACGGTGACTTGCTTTTTCTGAGCCCACGCTACTCCTATGGATAGGCAGAGGAGTAGGGCGAAGAGTAAACTCTTTCTCATTAGACTTGTGGTGATTAGGGTGAAACGGATGTTAGACTGCTCTGGGGTAGTGTGGCCCTTGGGTGATGATTCCTCGCTCGTCATCTCGCTGTGGTAAAGACGTGACGTGTGATATGTGATGTGATGTGTGTGCCACTTCGAGATGAGGAGCTCTGTCGAGGAGCATGCGGCCGCTTGCCACAAGCATTCCTGCGGTCTGGTGGTACTGCAGTCTGTCGATGTGAGGGGAGGTGGTACTCGTATCTCCCTCGTTCCATGGCAGTCTGTGTGCTATCCAGACTCTATGAGCAAAGGTAGCAATCTTTCTTTCCTATGCAAGTTCGCTGGTAAATACCTCGTTTTATGGGTGCTATGGTACTCTTTGATAGCTTTTTAATTATCTGTAAGATGGTGCATTTTCATGGGGATACTTACTTAATTTCTTTATGTAAGGTGTGTATGCGTCACCGTGAGTTGCATCATAGCTGGTGCTCGTATGAGGAGCCTTTATGCTGGGTGATGCTGAGAGTAACTTGGGGAGAGTCCCAGCTGAATGTCAGCTTTTAGGTTGTTTGACTGAGGGTCAATATTACTTTTCACCTAAAGATTCCTTGCTTTAAATGGCGGGTCATAAAGTAGTCTTCGCAAGGGGTGATGTGAACCTACTATTGGTCGCTGGGTTGACCTATATAGGTTGGCTCACTGACCAGTGTAGGTTGATATCATGTCCTTCTATGAGGCTCTGGTGAGGTATTGCAATCGGAGCTTCTGTTGCATGCGGATGGTGTGGGAGAGGGGCTAATGCTCAGATCCCCTTCTATTATAATGTACGCGCGCGAGGCGTAGTGCTCACGAGGAGAAGTAAGCCTGCGGAGTCCCTATATAGATATATGGTTGCGTGTGTAGAGCTATATAGGACGGTGAAGAAAGCTATATAGCTTTGAACTGATTCCTATATAGCGTTGTGAAGTGACCTATAGTTAGATTGTTGCTCCGCGTGGGGAGAAAAGTTATGGACGAGTGGTAAATAAGTTTAGACTACGTACGTGGCTCTAATATCTACGTACGTGGATCTTTGGATTGACGTGCCTGGTCTTTAAGACTACGTGCGTAGATAGAAGAATACCACTACGTGAAGGCGCTTTTTCTTCACGAGAATGGTACTTTTCCCTCCGCTGAATAAGAGGAATACTTGCGATAAGGCGCAGGGCTTGCGTATCACTTCGGAGAGGTATATCGGGGAGCTGGGCGTGCGGCGCCTTAGCACTCTAAATAGAGGACAGGGCTCTCGGTAACCGTCTCTATTTGGAAGTACGGGTCTTATTGCTGTATCTTTGCAGTCGCAAGTCAGGCGGACGAGCAATGAATGACAGGGTTTAAATCGAGAGTGGTGACAGAAAAGTTTCACTCAGGATTTGGTGGAGTGAAAACTTTGCTTTACCTTTGCACTCGCAAAAGAAACGGACGGCCTAGCGGCGACGCAGGTCGTAACGACGAAAGAGATCTTTGAGATAATTGATATTGACAAACAGAAGTGTAGTAACAAACGTTTAGGGAAAAGAAGACCTAACCGTCAATTACGACCTTTACTTAGGTAGAGATACACTAATAAATCTGAAGCAAGAATCATTTCGGAGCAAGACAAACAGAACAAAGTACAATAAAAATATTGACAATGAAGAGTTTGATCCTGGCTCAGGATGAACGCTAGCGATAGGCTTAACACATGCAAGTCGAGGGGCAGCATGGTCTTAGCTTGCTAAGACTGATGGCGACCGGCGCACGGGTGCGTAACGCGTATGCAACTTGCCTCACAGAGGGGGATAACCCGTCGAAAGACGGACTAATACCGCGTACACTCCATCTTGGGCATCCGAGGCGGAGGAAATGAAATTCGCTGTGAGATAGGCATGCGTCCCATTAGCTAGTTGGTGAGGTAACGGCTCACCAAGGCGACGATGGGTAGGGGAACTGAGAGGTTGAACCCCCACACTGGTACTGAGACACGGACCAGACTCCTACGGGAGGCAGCAGTGAGGAATATTGGTCAATGGGCGAGAGCCTGAACCAGCCAAGTCGCGTGAAGGATGACTGTCTTATGGATTGTAAACTTCTTTTATACGGGAATAACAAGAGTCACGCGTGACTCCCTGCATGTACCGTATGAATAAGCATCGGCTAACTCCGTGCCAGCAGCCGCGGTAATACGGAGGATGCGAGCGTTATCCGGATTTATTGGGTTTAAAGGGTGCGTAGGCGGCCTGTTAAGTCAGCGGTGAAATCTAGGAGCTTAACTCCTAAATTGCCATTGATACTGGCGGGCTTGAGTGTAGATGAGGTAGGCGGAATGCGTGGTGTAGCGGTGGAATGCATAGATATCACGCAGAACTCCGATTGCGAAGGCAGCTTACTAAGGTACAACTGACGCTGAAGCACGAAAGCGTGGGTATCAAACAGGATTAGATACCCTGGTAGTCCACGCTGTAAACGATGATAACTGGGCGTATGCGATATACAGTATGCTCCTAAGCGAAAGCGTTAAGTTATCCACCTGGGGAGTACGCCGGCAACGGTGAAACTCAAAGGAATTGACGGGGGCCCGCACAAGCGGAGGAACATGTGGTTTAATTCGATGATACGCGAGGAACCTTACCCGGGATTGAAATGTAGATGACCGCTCCTGAAAGGGAGTTTTCCTTCGGGACATCTATGTAGGTGCTGCATGGTTGTCGTCAGCTCGTGCCGTGAGGTGTCGGCTTAAGTGCCATAACGAGCGCAACCCCTGTCTACGGTTGCCATCAGGTGATGCTGGGAACTCCGTAGAGACTGCCGTCGTAAGGCGTGAGGAAGGTGGGGATGACGTCAAATCAGCACGGCCCTTACATCCGGGGCGACACACGTGTTACAATGGTAAGGACAAAGGGCAGCTACCTGGCGACAGGATGCGAATCTCTAAACCTTATCACAGTTCGGATCGGAGTCTGCAACTCGACTCCGTGAAGCTGGATTCGCTAGTAATCGCGCATCAGCCATGGCGCGGTGAATACGTTCCCGGGCCTTGTACACACCGCCCGTCAAGCCATGGGAGTCTGGAGTACCTAAAGTCCGTAACCGCAAGGGTCGGCCTAGGGTAATACAGGTGACTGGGGCTAAGTCGTAACAAGGTAGCCGTACCGGAAGGTGCGGCTGGAACACCTCCTTTCTGGAGTTCTGAAAATGGGCTTTAGTATAGTTAGTGTAGTATGTACGTAAGAGATGAGTTAGGTGGTTTTCCTGAATGTGCTTACTCGCTTCTGCTGTCGATATCTTTTCTTCTCACCCATTGCGAGGCGGTGACTGGCTACCCAGCTGGTCACCGCCTCGCTTCGTTATACCCCCTTGGCTACTTGGGAGGACTTCACACGCGACACACTGCGTGCTTGTCATACGCGAGGGTTGGGGGAGTCTCTACATTATATATAGCTCCTGCGAGACGGGAGACTTGGAGGGTAGTTAGTTTTTATTACCTTTGCTTCAAAGAAACTCAAGAAGAGAAGTATTAGATGAAGCGTACAACGTACATGATGTCCATGATGATGATGATGCAGATGATGTCTGCATCGGGCTCGTCACATCTGTACTTCGCATAGTCGAATCTCCAAGATATTACGTAAGCCCGTTGCAGTCCATGATTGCAGCGGGCTGTGCTTTTATAGCACCTCCCCATTTACTCCCCATTACTATTCACCCCACAAACAACGACAAAGACAATGAGCAAGAACGTATCTACCCTGGCCCTCCACCACGCTTTCGATCCCACTGCAAACTGTGGTTCTACTGCAGTACCCCTTTATCAGGCGAATGCCTTCGCTTTTGACAGCTGTGACCACGCCGTCGGGGTCTTTGACCTGCAGATCCCCGCTTACCTCTATACCCGCCTCAATAACCCCACGACCGACGTCCTGGAGCAGCGTCTGGCAGCTCTCGATGGTGGTGTCGGTGCCATCGCTACGGCAAGTGGCATGAGCGCTATCGCTACGACGATCTTCACCCTGCTGCGCGCTGGGGACCATATCGTAGCCTCCTCCAGCGTCTACGGCGGTACGTACAATCTCTTGAGCGTCACGCTACCCCGCCTCGGTATCACGACGACCTTCGTTGATGCCCAAGATCCCAAGAACTTCGAGGCAGCTATCCAGCCCAATACCAAGCTCGTCTATACCGAGACGCTGGGCAACCCCAAGCTCGACTTCGTCGATATCGCAGCTGTAGCTGATATTGCACATGCTCACGGCCTCCCCCTCGTCGTGGACAATACGCTGACGCCCGTACTCTGCCGACCCATCGATCATGGTGCTGACATCGTGATCTATTCGCTGACGAAGTACTTCTGCGGTAATGGTACGGCGATGGGTGGTGCAGTGATCGACTCGGGTAAGTTCGACTGGACGAATGGTAACTTCCCCGACTTCACCGAGCCCAGCCCAGGCTATCACGGCCTGCGCTACAGCGAGACGTTTGGCCCTGCTGCCTTCATCGTCCGCGCTCGTGTCGAAGGGCTGCGTGACCTCGGTAGCTGCCTGAGCCCCACGAATAGCTTCATCTTCATCCAGGGTCTTGAGACGCTCTCGCTCCGCATCCAGCACGCTTCGCAGTCGGCACTTGAGATCGCTCGTTGGCTCCAGAGCCAGCCCGAGGTCGCTTGGGTGAACTACCCTGGTCTGGAGTCAGATCAGCATCATAAGATCTGCGACCGCTACCTCAAGGGAGGCTTCGGCTGTATCATCACCTTCGGTCTGAAGGACGGCTACGAGGCTGCTAAGAGCTTCGTCGATAATACGGAGATCTTCCGCATCGTGGCTAACCTCGGCGACACGAAGTCCCTCATCATCCACCCCAGCAGCACGACGCACCGTCAGCTCTCCGAAGAGCAGCAGCGCTCGGCAGGTGTCACGCCCGACCTGGTGCGCCTCTCCATCGGCCTCGAAGCTGTTGAAGACCTCAAGGCAGACCTGGCTCAAGCACTGAAGAAGGCGACGAAGTAAGATGCTGCACGAAGTCTCTATCCCCGACTTTCGCTCCGAGCGAGGTGAGTCTTATCTCGAGGTCGTACTGAGCTATGAGGTGGCTGGTCCGCCTCTTGGCTCGGCGCCTCTGGTCCTCGTGTGCCACGCCTTGACGGGTAACTCTACCGTCACAGGCGACGAGGGCTGGTGGAATAAGCTCATCAGCGAGGAGGGTGCTATCTCACCGACGCACTACACGATCCTCTCCTTCAATATCCCAGGCAACGCCTATGACGGGCGCGAAGCGGACGACCCCGAGGCCTTTGAGCTGCGTGATGTCGCTCGTCTCTTCCTCCTCGCTCTGGAGGCACTGGGTGTGAAGGAGGTCTATGCCGTCATCGGGGCTTCGATGGGTGGGGCACTGACGTGGCAGATAGCTTATCTCAATCCAACGCTGGCGAAGCATATCTTCCCCATCGCTTGCGACTATCGTGCTTCGGACTGGCTGCTTACGCAGACGCTTATCCAGAAGCAGATCCTCGCGCACTCTTCGCACCCGCTGGAGGATGCACGCATCCATGCGATGTCGTGCTACCGCACGCCTCAGTCGCTCAATGTGCGCTTCGCTGGTCAGCGTGATAGTCGGGGTACAGGCTCAGGGCAGTACGACGTCGAGAGTTGGCTCCTCTACCATGGCGATGCCTTGGCACGCCGCTTCAAGCTCTCGGCCTACCATGTGATGACGCACCTGACCTCGACCATCGGGGTCTGCGAGGAGGTAGAGGCTCTTGCATGTATCCGCTCGGCCATTCATCTGGTCTCCATCGATAGCGACCTCCTCTTCACCCATGACCGTGCCGAAGCGACCTATGAGGCGCTGCGTGCGCTGGGTGCGGACGTGAGCCTTGCTGTCATCCACTCGATCCATGGACACGATGCCTTCCTCATGGAGTACGAGCAGCTCAATCATATCATCGCACCTTACTTTCCTACTCACGTATGAAGATCTTGAAGTTCGGGGGGAAGTCCCTGGATAATGGTAGTGGCATCTTGACGGTGCTGGATATCATCATCGATAACTATCGCGCTGGCGAAGCTCCCGTCGTCGTGGTCTCGGCACGCGGTAAGAGCACTGATGCGCTGCTCGCTCTCGCAGAGCAGGCTTGCGCAGGTGAGCCCTACGAAGCAGCCCTCCAAGCCTTTTGGGAGCATCAGTGTCAGGATACCACGCTTCGCTTCGAGGCAGAGCGTGTGCAGCTGGAGCGCCTCCTCTCGGGGATCTCGCTCTTGGGCGAGTGCTCTCCTCGTACTGTAGACGAACTCGTGAGCTATGGAGAAGTCCTCTCGTCGCAGTATGTCGCTCAGGCACTCAAGGACCGTGGCTACGAAGCCGTGGCGATTGACTCGGGTGACTTCCTCGTGACGGATGCCCACTACGGCTCGGCTTCGGTCTTTACCGAGGCTTCACGGGAGCGCTGTCGTGCGCTCTTCGAGAGACTTCCTGCAGGGGTGATACCCATCGTCACGGGCTTCATCGCTCGAGATGAGGCTGGGCGTCGCACGACGCTTGGGCGCAATGGGAGCAACTACAGCGCAGCGCTCTTGGCGAACTTCCTCGAGGCTTCGCTGATGGAGAACTACACGCATGTCGATGGCATCTATACGGCCAATCCCAGTGTCGTAGCCGAAGCACGCAAGATCGACGAACTCTCCTATGCCGATGCTGCGGAGCTATCGCAGTTCGGCGCAGAGATCCTCCATATCAAGACGATTGAGCCGCTGCAGGAGCGGGGTATCCCACTGCGCGTGCTCAATACCTTCAGCTATGGCGAGGAGTCGAATGGGACACTCGTCACGGCTCATCCACGGGACAAAGTCGTGCGTGCGCTGGCTTCGCTCTCGGGTAAGGCGCTCATCCACTTCGAGGGGCGCAACATGCTTGGGCGCTCGGGGATCGATGCGCGTATCTTCCGCTCGTTCGAGGCGGCAGAGGTGAGTGTCAGCCTCATCGCGCAGGGCTCTACGGAGCGTGGTACGGCGATTGTCGTCGATGAGGAGGATGCCGACCGCGCAGTGGAAGCCCTCGTGCAGGAGTTCCACCACGACCTTGAGACGGGTCATGTGACGAAGATCTATGCGGAGAAGGGGCTGGCAGTGGTCGCTATCATCGGGCTGAACTTATTGGAGTTCGACCGCCCCTATCGTGCCCTCGTGCGCAACCGCATCCTGCCTATCCTCCTCAGTAACTCGGTGCCGGAGAATACCCTCTGCCTCTTGGTGCGTGATGATGAAGAGCGTGAGAAGGCGCTGAAGGTCATCCACGGCGAGCTCTTTGAGCGTCCCAAGCGTATCCATCTGGCGGTCATCGGTCACGGCACGGTCGGTGGTGCTTTCATCGGGCAGATCATCCAGCAGCGTGAGCTCCTCATTGCGCAGAAGAATATCGACCTACGCATCTTCGCTATCGCAGACTCACGCCATCTTCTGCTTAGCCCGTCGGGGGCAGAGGCAGATTGGGCGACCGAGCTTGAGCGTGCTCCCTTCTCGGGTGACCTGGCCGAAGCAATCATCAGCTACGGGCAGCGTCAAGCGCTGGAGAATATGATCCTCGTGGACAATACCTCGTCCCCTGTCATCGCCTCGTACTACGCTCGCTATGCGGCTGAGGGCTTCGATATCGTCTCCTCGAACAAGAAGGCGAACATCGCACCCTATGCCGACTACAGCTATCTGCGTGATACGCTCCAGCGTCATCGCCGAAGCTACCGCTATGAGACGAATGTCGGTGCGGGCCTCCCGCTGATCGACAACCTCAAGCTCCTGCACCTCTCGGGCGAACGGATCACACGCATTCACGGGCTCTTCTCGGGAAGTCTCAGCTATATCTTCAACCGCCTCACCGAGGAGCCCGAGCGTTCGCTCCACTCCATTGTCGAGGAGTCGGCACGCCTTGGTCTCACTGAGCCTGACCCGCGCGAGGACCTCAGCGGGGAGGACGTAGCGCGCAAGGTCCTCATCCTCGTGCGTGAGCTGGATGTACCAGCCGAACTCTCGGATGTCCGCTGGGAGAATCCTGTGCCCGAGGCCTTGCGCTCGCTGAGTCTGGAGGACTTCTGGGCGCGCTTTGGTGAGCTGGAGGCTTCCATCGAAGCGCTACGTGCTACGGCTAAGCCCGATGAAGTCCTCCGCTATGTCGGGATATCGTCTGGGATGATGTGCGTCAGGAGGCGACACTCTCGGCAGGGCTACGTCTTGTCTCCCGCACGTCGCCACTGGGTCGTGTGAGTGGTGCTGATAGCTGCTTCGAGATCTACACGGAGAGCTATGGTAGTCAGCCCATCGTCATCCAAGGGGCAGGAGCTGGTGCTGCCGTCACGGCACGTGGTGTCTTCGGCGACGTCTTGCGCTTGGCAGAGGGCTACGAGAGCTAATAGCTTCACATTCGCCCGCTCTCGGTAGAGAGTGGAGCGATACCTTACTATTTCTTGAGGGTGCGAACCAATATAGGTTCGCACCCTCTTCCTATATGAGTACGTAGGCAGAGCTATATTAGGTTGTTGCTCCGCGTAGGGATAAAAGTTGCGGACGAGTGGCAGATAAGTTTGGACTACGTACGTGGCTCTAATATCTACGTACGTGGATATTTGGATTTATGTGCCTGGTCTTTAAGACTACGTACATAGATATGAGAAAACCACTATGGGAAGGCGCTTTTCCCTTCAAGAGAATGGCACTTTTCCTATGCTGGAGCGAATGCCGTATCTTTGTGAACCCTAATTCATTATTTAGCAGAAGACGATGAGCGAACAGGAAGCCTATCTCGAGCGATATACAAGTGAACTTCAGCCCCTCTTACTTCAGCTTGCACAGCAGGAGGGGTTTCTTCGTGGTCCCCTCTTAGAGACGGCAGACCTCGACGAGCTGTGGCCCGCGCTGGCACAGCCCTATATGGCCAGTGCCGTGCCCGACTTCGAGCAGTACCCGCTGGTGTCGCTCGGCTGGATGACCTTCGTCGGTATGGCGATGGCCGTGCTGTGGGATGAAGACTGGCAGCGCTATCAGCCACTGGGTAGTGCGCTCTATACGCAGCTCCGTGATGCCCGCGGCTGGGATGAGCTGGACGAATATGTACTCGAGGATGTCCTCGGGATGCTACGCGGCTCGGAGGAAGCTAAGCGCTATACCGACTTGGTACGCCGCTTAGCAGAGCTGGCGCTTACGCAGCTTCGTCATGAGAATGCCGAGCCATCGAGCCCCATGGCATTCCAGCTCTATGCACGTACGCTCTTCGGTCTCTATCGCATCGGAGTAGCGCTGGGCTTGGCACGCTTGGGCTACAAGCTGACTCAGGCTAACTAAACTGGATGGGGGAGTGTGCTCCCCGAAAGTCAAAGTCACGATATAAATACAGAGTATATGAATACATTCGATCGAATAAGAGTTTATTTCAATCTACGCCCTGACCTCGAAGAGGAGCAGGCGATCATCGAGGAGGTGACCCGTGGGGTGTCCTACCGTGGAGCTACTCTCTGGATCCTCATCGCAGCGATCTTCATCGCGTCACTCGGGCTCAATGTCAATTCGACAGCCGTCATCATCGGTGCGATGCTCATCTCCCCGCTCATGGGACCTATCATCGGGATAGGCTCGCTGTGGGGACGAATGACCTTGACCTGCTGAAGCGCGCGCGCTGAAGAACTTCAGTGTCGCTATGCTCATCAGCGTACTCACCGCTACGATTTACTTCTTCATCAGTCCGCTGGAGGAGGCGCAGTCGGAGCTGCTGGCACGTACTACGCCGACGATCTATGACATACTCATCGCCTTCTTCGGTGGTGCCGCTGGTATCATTGCCCTCTCGACTCGTGGTCGTGGAGGGAATGTGATCCCTGGGGTCGCCATCGCTACGGCACTCATGCCTCCGCTCTGTACGGCGGGTTATGGACTGGCGACGGGGCAGCTGAACTTCTTCTTCGGGGCCCTCTACCTCTTCTTCATTAATACGGTCTTCATCAGCTTGGCGACAGCTCTCGGGGTGCGTATGATGCGCTTCCACTATCATGAGTTCCTCTCCCCTGAGCGTGCAAAGCACGCCCGAAATATCCTGATGCTCATCGTCATCGCGACGACGATCCCTGCGGTCATGATGACGATCAATATCATCCGTACGAGCATCTTCGAGAATGGACTTCGCCGCTTCATCTCCTCTGAGCTGGAACAGCCTGGGACGCAGATCCTCTCCTCGGGGGCAGATGCTACGACGAAGGAGCTACGTGTCATAGCCGTAGGACGAACGATCACGGAGGAGAAGCAGAAATCAGCATCGGAGAATATGGAGCACTATGGCCTCGGTGGCTATCAGCTCGCAGTGATTCAGGGAGGTGCTTCGGATAGCTTGCTGGCACTCAGTAGTCAGCTGGCGCAGCGCGGCTACAGTCAGGAGAGTGAGCATCAGAAGCTCCTCGAGCTCTCAGCTGATAATGCAGCGCTCACCCAGCAGCTCAATGCCTACACCCGCTGCGAGGAGGTGGCCGAAGCCATCCGCCCTGAGCTGGCGGTACTCTTCCCCGCTGTGCGTTCGCTGAGCTTAGCACGTACCGTCGAGGTGCAGCGTGACACGACGGCTACCCGTCGCTTCGTCACGGCGGTCTTTGCTGTAGACGACTCAAAGAACTGGACTTCGGCTGATGCCACTCGCTTCCAGGAGTGGCTCAAGACGCGCCTCTCGGGAGATAGCATTGTCCTGCTCCCCCGTACGCAGGCTGCTACTACGGCAGCTCGCCGATAAGGCTATCCCTTACCCGCCTCTTTACGTAGAAGAGGAAAACAGTCCTCCCAAGCGGTATGCGCCGCTTGGGAGGACTGCTGTATATGGGGGAGCTATCCGCTCGTTGGGCGGTCTTTTGTACCTTTGCTCTACCATCTAACATTATTCATCCAAACTACTATAGTAGCTATGAAATTACAAACTCTACGTACTTGGGGCCGTCGGGCGCTGGTCGCTCTCCTCTTAGGCTCCGCTACTCCTCTTGTCGCACAGCAGTATTTCCCCAATGGAGATCCCTCTACGCCCGACGAACACGGTGCGCGCTGGGTCTTTGGTGGCCTCGTCTCCTTCTGGCAAGACAATAAGGCCAAGACTACGACATTTGACTTCTCCCCTGAGGTTGGCTACCTCTTCAATGAGAATTGGGGACTCGGTGTCGTCGGGACTTACCAGTATCAGAAGGGGAATGGTGAAAGCGAGAGCCTCTGGGCCCTACGCCCCTTCGCTCGCTACTATTATATGCACCGCGAGCCTTTCAACCTCTATCTTGATGGTGGCTTCGGCTTCTCTACCTCTGGCGGTGTGAAGGGCTGGGAAGTCGGTCTGCGCCCTGGTGCGTGTGTCGACCTGACAAAGGGCCTGTGTCTGTGCCTGCGTCTTGGCTTCATCGGCTATCGTGATAAGTTCGGTGCTGGCGAAGAAGCTGGCCTCTCTTCCTCGGGCTTCGGCTTGCGCTTCGCTCCCGAGGAGCTACAGATCGGTCTCGAGCTGGAGCTGTAATTATACTCCTTCCCCATAGAGTGCAGCGTGCCCCAGTGCTGATAGGTAAGTCCTGTCACACTGGGGCGCGCTGTATCTATACGAGGGGTAGAAGGGGCAGATGAAGAGAGTATGCCAGCCTCTCAGTGGTATAAATGACACGATGTGTTTGGCCGGGTGTGACAATTTGGCGTACTCTCGAGGTAGATACTTTTTGGCACAACCTTTGACTTAAGTAGGGCGTGAGTGTGAGTTGTTAGACTCCTCATAGGTGTCGCCCCTTGACCAAGTGCCTCCCTCGGTGAGGCAGTCGGCAGGTGGGCACCCTACGACGGAGGACGCAGCTGAAGCTCGGAAAGTAGAACAATAACAGAAACAAGATAAAAGACAAAAGAATATTATGGGAAAGATTATTGGAATTGACCTCGGGACTACAAACTCTTGTGTCTCCGTACTCGAAGGGAACGAACCTATCGTCATCGCTAACAGCGAAGGTAAGCGCACGACTCCCTCTGTCGTCGCCTTCATCGATGGTGGCGAACGTAAGGTAGGTGACCCCGCAAAGCGTCAGGCTATCACGAACCCCACGAAGACGATCTACTCGATCAAGCGCTTCATGGGTGAGACCTTCGAACAAGTGAAGGACGAAATCGCCCGCGTACCTTATAAGGTCGTGCGTGGTGATAACGACACGCCTCGTGTCGACATCGACGGACGTCTCTACACGCCTCAGGAAATCTCTGCTATCATCCTGCAGAAGATGAAGAAGACGGCTGAGGACTACCTCGGTGCAGAGGTCACGGATGCAGTCATCACCGTACCTGCTTACTTCAACGACGCTCAGCGTCAGGCTACGAAGGAAGCTGGTGAGATCGCTGGTCTGAACGTCCGTCGTATCGTCAACGAACCTACGGCAGCTTCGCTCGCCTATGGTCTTGACAAGAGCGACCGCGATATGAAGATCGCTGTCTTCGACCTCGGTGGTGGTACGTTCGATATCTCGATCCTCGAGCTCGGTGATGGTGTCTTCGAAGTACGCTCTACCAATGGTGATACGCACCTCGGTGGTGATGACTTCGACCACGTGATCATCGACTGGCTCGCCGAAGAGTTCAAGGCTGATGAAGGTGTAGACCTCCGTCAGGATCCTATGGCTATGCAGCGTCTGAAGGAAGCTGCTGAGAAGGCTAAGATCGAGCTCTCCAGCACGACCTCTACGGAGATCAACCTCCCCTACATCATGCCTGTGGGTGGTGTGCCCAAGCACCTGGTGCGTACGCTGACTCGTGCAAAGTTCGAGCAGCTGGCTGACCGCCTCATCCAGGCTTGTGTCGCTCCCTGTGAAACGGCTCTGCGTGACGCAGGCCTCTCTAAGAGCGATATCGACGAAGTAATCCTCGTAGGTGGCTCTACGCGTATCCCTGCCATCCAGGAGATCGTAGAGAAGATCTTCGGTAAGGCTCCTTCTAAGGGTGTTAACCCTGACGAAGTCGTCGCTGTCGGTGCTGCTATCCAGGGTGGTGTCCTGACGGGTGAGATCAAGGATGTCCTTCTTCTCGACGTCACGCCTCTCTCACTCGGTATCGAGACGATGGGTGGTGTCATGACGCGCCTCATCGATGCCAATACGACGATCCCTACGAAGAAGAGCGAAATCTTCACGACGGCTGTCGACAACCAGCCCGAGGTAGAGATCCACGTCCTGCAGGGTGAGCGCTCACTGGCTAAGGACAACAAGAGCATCGGTAAGTTCAAGCTCGAGGTAGCTCCCGCTCCTCGTCAGACGCCTCAGATCGAAGTGACCTTCGATATCGACGCTAACGGTATCCTCAACGTCACGGCTCTCGACAAGGCTACGGGCAAGCAGCAGAAGATCCGTATCGAAGCTTCCAGCGGTCTCTCTGACGCTGAGATCCAGCGTATGAAGGACGAAGCTGCTGCTAACGCTGAAGCTGACAAGAAGGAGACCGAGCGTATCACGAAGCTGAACCAGGCTGACAGCCTCATCTTCCAGACAGAAAAGCAGCTGAAGGAATTCGGTGATAAGCTCTCCGCTGACAAGAAGGCTGCTGTCGAAGCTGCCCTTGCTAAGCTCAAGGAGGCTCACTCAGCTCAGAATATCGAAGGTATCGACGCTGCTTCAGCTGAAGTACAGGCTGCCTTCCAGGCTGCAAGCGAAGAGATGTACAGCCACGCTAACGCTGCTGGTGCTGCTGATCCCGCCGCTGGTGCCTCCTCCTCTCAGCCTGCTGGTGACAACATCACCGACGCTGACTTCGAAGAAGTGAAGTAAGACTCTCTTACTCCCGTCGCTGACGGGTGAAACGGATAAAGGCGAAGACGCCACTGTCCTCCCCCTTGTGGGATGGGCAGTGGCGTCTTCTTTTTTTACTGTCCCCGTGGGGGGGCAAAACGAACCAGTACTGGTCGACGCAGCGACCAGTACTGGTCACATATAGTTACCAGTACTGATCCGAAGCGTGACCAGTACTACTTCCCTCGGTGACCAGTACTGGTCACTTTTGCGCCCTCGTAGATGCTTGCACCAGAGGTCTATATGAGGGCGTCGGTTTTCGCTGGGGATAGGCTGGTGCGCTTCTTCGGGTGGGGTAACCTCCCTCGTTGGCTGATGAGTAGGTGCATAAGGCTCGGATCCCTTGTAGCGATGCGGGTCGTTTGCTCAAAAAGTAGTATCTTAGAGCCTTGGTAGTGGGTGCCTTTTGGCCCGTTGCTATCAAGGCTAAACTTACTTTTCAAAATAAACTTACTTTTCAAAATAAGAATGCTGGATCGAGAAGACAGAATTATAGACATCAACATCGAGGATGAGATGAAGACTGCCTACATAGACTACTCTATGTCGGTCATCGTCTCACGTGCTCTACCCGATGTGCGTGATGGCTTCAAGCCCGTCCACCGTCGCGTACTCTATGCGATGAACGAGGATGGGAATACCTATGATAAGCCCACCCGTAAGTGCGCCAGCGCTGTCGGGCAGGTCATGAAGTACTACCACCCACACGGGGACTTCTCTATCTATGGGACGCTTGTACGTCTTGCCCAGCCTTGGAACCTCCGCTATCCTCTCGTCCAGGGGCAGGGGAACTTCGGGTCGATCGACGGGGACTCTCCCGCTGCGATGCGTTACACCGAGTCTCGCCTGAACCGTCTGGCCAGCGAGATGATCCGAGATATCGACAAGGATACGGTAGACTTCCAGAATAATTTCGACGACTCTACTGTCGAGCCCACCGTCCTCCCCGCTCGCTTCCCCAACCTTCTGGTCAATGGGTCAGCTGGTATCGCCGTCGGGATGGCTACGAATATGGCACCGCACAACCTCTCCGAGTCCATCGATGCCTGCGTGGCATACATCGACCACAAGGGAGATCTCGATGCCGCTGGGCTGATCAACTATATCAAGGCTCCTGACTTCCCCACGGGCGGGATCATCTACGGCTATGCCGGGGTGCGTGAAGCCTTCGAGACCGGTCGTGGCCGTGTCGTCATCCGCAGCCGCTGCGAGATCGAGGAGCACAACAACCACGAGCGTATCATCGTCACCGAGATCCCCTATCAGGTCAATAAGAGCGAGCTGGTCAAGGCGATCGCTGACCTGATCAACGACAAGAAGATCGACGGGATCTCTGGTATCGCTGACGAATCGAACCGTAAGGGTATCCGTATCGTCATCGACATCAAGCGTGATGCAAACTCAGGCGTAGTGCTGAACAAGCTCTACAAGATGAGTGCACTGCAGAGCTCCTTTAGCATCAATAATATTGCGCTCGTGAAGGGCCGCCCTCAGCTGCTGAACCTTCGTGACCTCATCGAGCTCTTCATCGAGCACCGTCACGATGTCGTCTACCGCCGTACGCAGTTTGAGCTGCGCAAGGCCGAGGAGCGTGTCCACATCCTCGAAGGCTTGATCATCGCTGTCGACAATATCGACGAGGTCATCCGCATCATCCGTGCAGCCAGTGAGCCTCAGGAAGCTATCGAGAAGCTTATGGAGCGCTTCTCCCTCTCGCTCATCCAGGCGCGTGCCATCGTGGATATGCGTCTGCGTGCCCTCACCGGTCTGGAGCGTGAGAAGCTGAAGGAAGAGTACGCTGCCCTGATGCAGGAAATCGAGCGCTTGAAGGCCCTCCTCGCTGACAAGGAACTGCGTGCACAGCTCATCCGCGAAGAGCTCCTTGAGATCAAGGAGAAGTATGGTGACGAGCGTCGTAGCGAGATCATCTACACGGCTGAGGAATTCAACCCCGAAGACTTCTACGCTGATGACGATATGGTCATCACGATCTCCCACCACGGGTATATCAAGCGTACTCCGCTCTCCGAATTCCGCTCACAGGCTCGTGGCGGTGTCGGTGCTAAGGGTAGTGATACGCGTGACGAAGACTTCATCGAGTACATCTACTCGGCTTCGATGCACGAGACGATGCTGCTCTTCACCCAGATGGGTCGCTGCTACTGGCTCAAGGTCTACGAGATCCCCGAGGGTGCTAAGAATGCTAAGGGCCGTGCCCTGCAGAACCTCCTCAATATCGAGGCAGGCGACCGCGTCAATGCCTTCATCCGCGTGAAGAATCTGACGCGTGATGCTGAGTTCGTGAACTCGCATTACCTCATCTTCTGCACCAAGCGCGGTACGATCAAGAAGACCCTCCTCGAGGCGTACTCTCGTCCTCGTGCCAACGGGGTCATCGCCATCAACCTCGTCGATGATGACCAGCTGGTCGGTGTCGGCCTGACCGATGGTAATAGCGAAGTCCTCATCGCGAACCGCAACGGTCGCGCTGTCCGCTTCAACGAATCTACCGTCCGCGCTATGGGCCGAAATGCCACGGGTGTACGCGGTATGACGCTCGATGCTGACGGCCGTGATGAGGTCATCGGTATGATCACCGTACCTCAGGATACCGAGGAGACTATCCTCGTGATAAGCGAAAAGGGCTATGGTAAGCGTTCTCTTGTAGAGGACTATCGTATCACGAATCGTGGCACGAAGGGTGTCAAGACCCTCAACATCACCGATAAGACGGGTGAGCTCGTAGCTATCCGTCCCGTCACCGATGAGCACGACCTGATGATCATCAATAAGAGTGGTATCACGATCCGTGTCCACGCTCGTGATATCTCCGTCCAGGGTCGTGCTACGCAGGGCGTGCGCATTATCGATCTGAAGAAACGTGGCGATGAGATCGCTTCCGTTTGTCAGGTCCTCACCGAGGAAGACTCCGACGAGGAGGCTTTTGATGCAGAGTCTCTCCCCGAAAACGAATCCGCAACTCCAATCAGAGAAGAAGAGGGCACCAAGAGTGAGCTCCCACAAGAGTTCATCGACAGAGCCCTCGCCGAAGACAATCAATAACAAGACACACTAACACCCTAATGAAGATGAAGAAATTAGTTTGTGCCATCGCCGTAGGTCTCCTGACCTCCGCTGGAGCTTTCGCTCAGGTTGCTAATGTCAAGTCTGCTGAGAAGATCGCTTCTTCAGACAAGCCAGACCTCGCCGAAGCTCGCCGCCTCATCACCGAAGCACTCGCTAACGATGAGACGAAGAATGACCCCTATACGTGGTATGTAGCCGGTCTGATCGAAAACAAGGCTTACACCGAAGGCTTCAAGCAGGCTGCTATCGACCAGAACGCTGACCGTACGGCTATGTACACGGCGCTCACCGCCTCAGTGCCTTCTTGGCTCAAGGTCTATGAGCTCGAAAGCCAGCCCAACGATAAGGGTAAGGTCAACCTCAAGTACACGAAGAAGCTCCAGGAAGTCCTGCACAACGACTACCTCCAGCTCTTCAACGGTGGTGCTTGGTTCCTCCAGAGCAACAAGTATGCTGAGGGTGTCGATGCTCTCGAGAAGTTCCTCGAAGTCAAGAAGGCTCCTCTCTTTGCTGAAGACAAGGACGTCGCTGCTATCGACTCCAATGCGATGAACGCAGCTTACTATGCTATCGGTGCTGCTAGCTCACTGAAGGACTATGACCGCGTCATCTCCCTCTACAACCGCTTCGGTTCCTTCGCTCTCAACCCCAAGGATATCCATCAGTGGGTCGTCTCTGCTTACTTCGCTAAGCAGGACTCTGCAGGTGCTATCCCTGTCCTCGTCGAAGCAGTCAAGGCTTCTCCCGACGAACCTTACTTCCTCGTAAACCTCGTCACCGCCTACCAGAAGGCAGGTAAGGATGCTGAGGCTAACAAGCTCCTGGATGATCGTATCGCCGCTAATCCTAATGATGGTACGGCACTCCTCGTCAAGGGTTCGCTCGCAGAAGAAAGGATCTCAAGGAAGCTCTCCAGTGGTACTACAAGGCTGCTAAGGCTGATCCCAACAACGCTAATGCTGTCGTCTACCTCGGTGCAGGCCTCTACACGGCTGCTGCTAAGATCTACGAGAACTCGACTGTCACGGCTGCTATGGCTAAGACGGCTGATGACCTCATCCGTGCTGCAGTCCCCGTCCTTGAGCTCGCTTACAAGACGCGTCCAGACCAGATCAAGGGTATGCTCGGTAGCCTCTACCACCAGCTCAAGATGGCTGATAAGCGTGAAGCTCTTGATGCAGGTACGCTCAACGTAGATGGTGCTACTCTTCCTGAGATCACGGAGCTTCTCCAGGGTCTTGACCTCACCGTCACGAAGACTGCTCCCGTAGTCGAAGAGCCCGCTGCACAGCCTGCTCAGAAGACCACGACGAAGAAGGCTCCTGCTAAGCGTCGCAAGTAATCCTCCGCGATACTTTAGAATATAAAAGTTAGCCCCCACATCCTCCGATAGGATGTGGGGGCTAACTTTTTTGTGCTTATACACTCTGCGTATGGTAGCACTTCATTATTTCTTGAAGACTTGGTGACGCTCAGTCTTTCTGCCTTGAGCGCGAGATGGCAACCAGCCATACACCGCTGAAGATGAGTGCTACGGCAAGGGCGTGTGTGAGCGTGAAGACCGCTAGCCCCAGTGCGACGCTTACTACGACGGCTACCAGTGGCTGCATGTAGTTGTACATGCTCACGACGGTCGGGCGGAGTGTGCGCTGTCCATTGATCATCAGTAGGTAGCTGACGAAGGTGCCGAAGAAGACCACGTAGCCGACCTCCAGGATGGTGCGTGTCGAGAGGGCTGCGACATCTGTCTGTAGGGCTTCGCTCGCCGTGAAGGGGAGTAGAAGGAGGGTAGCCCAGAGGAACATCCACTTATTCACCGTGAAGACGGAGTATTTCTTCGCGAGCTTCCCAAAGATCGTGAGGTAGAGGGCGTAGGATACCTGCCCAGCGACGCAGAGTAGGTCGCCGCGTATATCACCCAGCTGGAGCGAGGAGCCCGAGGCTTGCATGCTGGTCCAGATGAGTAGGAGGGCGCCACAGCAGCCGAGAGCTACGCCCAGTGCCTTCTTGTGGGTGATGGGCTCTTTGAGGATCAGTGCCGAGAGGATGAGGGCGAAGATCGGCATCGTCGTCGTCACGATACCAGCATTCACTGGGCTGGTGAGGCTGAGTCCGATGGTGAAGCAGCACTGGTTGCACACAAGCCCGAAGATAGCTGCGCCTACGAAGAGGAGCTTATCTCGCTTCGCTACGCGCTCCCGTGGAGCAAAGAGTGAGGCAATCCAGAAGAGGATAGCTCCGCCTAATACTCGGCAGGAGACGAGGGTGATACCGCTGATACCATGTAGGAGAGCATCCTTCCCGAGAGGAGCCATAAGCCCCCAGCATATGGCCGCTCCGAGGAGGCTGAGGTGGGCTGCGAGAGGATGCTGTTTCGTCGTATTCATTAATAGATGATCGCGAGGAACTAAAGGTACCAGATGATGAGCATGATAAGGAGGAAACGTAAGAGAAGTGACAGGCCGAGGGCCAGCCACTCCGTGCGCTGGGTGATCTGTACGGCACGCTGCAGATCTTCGTCACTTAGCTCGCGCCCGACCTCACCTATATAGGGCTTATCGACGACTTCGCCGAAGTAGTCGTGAGGCCCACCGAAGCGGCAGCCGAGGACGAGTGCCAGTGCTGCCTCGGGGTAACCTGAGTTGGGGCTGAGATGGCGCTTGCCGTGCTGGAAAGTCTTGCGAAGGAGGTCCAGTCGCCCTGCTGCGATGAGTATCAGCACAGCTGTGACGCGCGAGGGGATGAGGTTCACCAGATCATCGAGCTTGGCGGAGAAGAAGCCATAGGCACGATAGCGCTCATTGAGGTAGCCGACCATCGAGTCCTGCGTATTGATCATCTTATAGGTGAGTATGCCGGGTGTGCCGAAGAAGCTCCAGGAGAGCATAGGGCCTACGACGCCGTCGCTGAGGTTCTCGGCAAGTGTCTCCAGCGCTGCTGTGCGGATCTCCTGGGCAGATAGAGCGCCTGTGTCTCTTCCGACGATGCGCCCGACCTGCTTGCGCCCAGCCTCCAGCGAGACGGAGAGTGCGGAGAAGACTCCCTTCACCTCCGTGACCAGGGTCTTACCCGAGAGCATGTAGAAGATGCAGATCGTAGAGGGTAGCGCAATGGCTAAGAGGAGGAAGTGCCCGAAGTAGAGGTCTCCCAGATAGTAGTTGATCGCAGCACCAAGCAGGAGGAAGGCAAAGGTGAGGAGCGGGAGGAAGAAGGTAAAGCAGACTAAGCTCCCGTTGTAGAGGAAGCCCTTGAGTCGGCGTGACGTCCCGTTATTCAGATGCTTTTCTCCGAAACCAATGAGCCGGCCAAAGAACACGATGGGGTGGCCAAGGCGCATCGGATCTCCCAGTGCCCGATCCAGTAGGAAGCCGAGGAGAAGGGGAAGCGTGAAGATGAGGATGGGGTAGACCATGAAGATGGATTACAGATGCGATAGGAGACTCTCGAGGTAGGCACGCAAGACGAGTGGGTGGCAGTGTGCTTCGTCGTGCGCTGCATAGACGAGAGTGATACGCTCCTCATCCTTGTGACGAGCGAGGAATTCTGCGGACGCAGTTGAGCCCTCCAGCTCGGTACGATAGTCACGGGCGAACTCTTCCCAGCGGGCTGGATCGTGACCAAACCACTGGCGAAGCTCCGTCGAGGGAGCTAAGTCCTTAGCCCATTCGTCCAGATGCGCTCGCTCCTTACTGAGGCCACGAGGCCAGAGGCGATCAACGAGTACGCGGTAGCCGTCGGTGGCTTCGGCTGGCTCATAGGCCCGCTTGAGTAGTAGTTCCATGGGGATGTCTCTTTATCTTTTATCTAAGAAGTCGTGAGGATAGGTGTAGCGGATATTGCCGTCGTCATCGATGAGAAGCAGAGAAAGCTCGCTCTTGGGGACGAGCTTCGCAGCTGCTTCGTAGCAGGCATCGAGGACGCGGAGCATGAAGCGCTCGAGGTCGTCAGGGGAGAGTCCCGTCCACAGCTCACGAGCCAGCGTCAGACCGTCGATGAGGGTATGAGCGGCTTCGCTACAGCCAGAGTCCGTGGCCATCTGGTGCATGAAGTCCTTGTTCATGACGACCTTGCGGCTATGCGTGTCAAGGTTACCCTCGGCGAGCTTGACTGCCTTGCCGAGCATGATCCCCATGTAGATCTTGGGGATGGAGAGGAGGGCGAGCTTCTCGAGGGTCTCTCCGATGAAGTTGCCATACTGCACGAAGGATTGGAAGGGCAGCTCGGGGAAGGCACCCTTGAGGTACTTCTCGCTCTTGGCTCCCGAGTTGATGACGATGGTATCTGCTCCGAGAGCTACGGCGACATCGGCTTGTCGGACGATGGAGGCCACGAAGGCTTCTGATGAGAAGGGCTTGACGACACCCGAGGTGCCGACGACGGAGATCCCGTCCATGATACCGAGACGGGGGTTGAAGGTCTTCGAGGCAAGCTCCCTTCCTGCGGGGATACTGACGGTGATATCGACACCTCCGATAGGGTAGTGACGACGGACGATCGTCTCCATCATCGCGCGTGGTGTCTTATTGATCGCAGGACCTCCGATCTCCAGTCCCAGCCCAGGGAGCGTAACAACCCCGACGCCTTCGCCCTGGAGGAAGCGGATGCCCTCATGCTCCGTGGTAAGGACAACCTCGGAGCAGATCTCGGTGAGGTGCGTGACATCGGGGTCATCACCCGAGTACTTGCGTGCCATAGCCTTGTAGCCCAGCTCGGTCTTCTCCACACGCTCTACGGGGAGCTTCACCTCTTCGCCCGAGGGGAGGAGGATAGCAGCCTCTGTCAGCACCTCGCCCTCGTGGAGGAGGGCATGCAGGGCAGCTGCTGTCGCTGCAGTCGCGGTGCTTCCTGTGGTGAAGCCCGTCTTCAGCGGGAAGAAGTCAGGGCAAAGGCGCTCAACAGCCTTACGCAGGCCTACGGGACCGTAGACGTACTCGTAGTGCTCGGGGAGTGCAGGGCGGGTGATCATGTAGACGGGCACACCAGCGGCGAGGGCTGGAGCGATCTTCTCCTCGAAGAAGCCACTCTCGCCACTCTCCTTCGTGATCACAGCGTCGGGCTGTATTTCGTCGAAGAGCGCCTGATCTTCACCCTCATGGAAGTAGCGTATATGGCTGAAGGGAAATCCTGCTGCCTCGGCCTTCTCCCTCGAGTCATCTCGATCGAGGATACGGAAGAAGCTCTCATGCTTCTCCCAGAAGGGCTTGAGTGGGGCGATGGTATTCACGCCCGTCAGAGCAAGAAGCCTGTGACAGGGCTGTGCCTCCAGCTTCTTGATCATCTCCTCGTAGCTCTCGCATTCGATGACCTTCCCCGTGCGCTCGCTGTACTTGCGCTCGTAGCGGAGGACGGGGATGCTGAGCTCGGCGGTTACCTCTCCGATGGTCTTGTGGAGGACGGCGGCGAAAGGATGAGCGGCATCGACGACGAGGTGGATATCCTTCTCGCGGATGAAGTCCCGCATGACTTCGTGGGTCATAGCACCCGAGACGCGCTCGCCGTGGACGAGGTCTACCTCTTGGAGGGCGCCCTTGGTTGAGTAATAGTATTCTTTGCCGGACTCGTCGAGGACGGAGCTGACGATGCGGCCCTCGGTCGTACCTCCGAAGATTAGGATCATAAGTTAGGCTTGGGGTAGTGGTTAGCTTAGGCGACTGCGAAGCTCGGTATAGAGCTCTTCGATGGAGCGGCCTAAGAGGGGATGAATAAACTCTGGAGCGATCTCATGAAGAGGCTCCAGTACGAATAGTCGCTCGGTGAGGAGCGGGTGGGGGAGGGTCAAGCGCTCACTCTCGAGGATGAGATCGTCATAGAAGAGTAGATCGATATCTATGGGGCGATCGTGGTAGTGCCCTGCCACGCTCTTGCGCTGACGACCGAGCTGTCGCTCGATCTCTTGGGTGCGGTCGAGTGCCTCCAGTGGAGAGAGCGACGTGGTGAGTACGAGCGCGGTATTGAGGAAGGGGTGGGGACTCTCGAATCCCCACGGCTCCGTCTCGATGAATGTAGCGATGCCACCGACCGGCCCGATGAGGCGGTCGATGGCATCTATGGCTTGATGTAGGAGTGCTTCACGATCACCCTCGTTGCTACCGAGAGAGAGGTACAGCTGAGGCATGAGGCGCTTCCGTCAGATTAGTCGATGATGAGCATAGCGTCACCGTAGGCACCGAAGCGGTACTTCTCCTTGATAGCGATGGAGTAGGCGCGCATGGTCTCTTCGTAGCCCCCGAAGGCTGCGGTCATCATCAGCAGGATGGACTTCGACATGTGGAAGTTCGTCACCAGAGCATTGGGGACGTTGAAGTCGTAGGGGGGGAAGATAAACTTGCTCGTCCAGCCGTCGAAGGCCTTGAGGTGGCGCTGCGTACCCGATGCCGTCTCCATAGCGCGGAGTACGGAGGTACCGACGGCGCAGATGTTTTGCCCTGCGGCGCTGGCAGCGTTGACGATGGTGCAGGCTTCTTCTGGGATGATCATCTGCTCGCTCTCCATCTTGTACTTGGTGAGGTCCTCGACGTCGATCTCGCGGTAGTTCCCCAGCCCGTTGTGTACGGTGATGAAGGCCTTACGGATATCCTTGATCTCCATACGAAGAAGGAGCTCTCGGCTGAAGTGGAAGCTGGCAGCAGGCCCTACGACAGCGCCTTCGTTCTTCGCGAAGAGTGACTGATAGCGCTGGGCATCTTCACTGTTGGGGCTGCGGTTCATGTACTTGGGCAGTGGCGTCTCACCCATGGCGTGCAGGAGCTCACGGAATTCCTCTTGCGAGCCGTCGAAGAGGAAGCGTAGCGTACGACCACGTGAGGTGGTGTTGTCGATGACTTCGGCTACGAGCTCATCGTTCTTCCCGAAGTAGAGCTTATTGCCGATACGGATCTTACGAGCGGGGTCGACGACGACATCCCAGAGCTTGAAAGCGGGGTTGAGTTCGCGCAGGAGGAAGACCTCGATCTGGGCGCCAGTCTTCTCCTTGTTGCCATACATACGGGCGGGGAAGACCTTCGTGTCGTTGAAGACGAAGACGTCATCCTTGCTGAAGTAGTCCAGGATGTCCTTGAAGTGGCGGTGCTCGATTTCACCCGTGGAGCGGTGCAGTACCATCAGGCGCGACTCGTCGCGGAAGGTGGCGGGCTTCTTGGCGATGAGCGATTCGGGGATCTCGATCTCGAAGTGACTTAGCTTAGTATCCTTCATTGTCTATCTCGTAGGTGCTATGGGTTGGAGGGTTCTGTTTCTTCTGTGGGGAGGGCGACGTACTCGCGGAGGAAGGCTTGGATATCCTCGACGCGGTAGCAGTCCTCGATGCGGTAGTCTCCGACACGGGTGCGACGGAGGTCGGTGAGGTGGCCACCCGAGCCGAGGGCTGTGCCGATGTCGCGAGCCAATGCGCGGATGTAAGTGCCCTTGCTGCAGACCACACGGATCTGGATCTGAGGAAGGGCGTAGTCGAGCAGCTCGATCTCGTCGATGACGAGGGTCTTGGCCTTGAGCTCGAAGTCCCGTCCCTTGCGGGCTAAGTCGTAGGCACGGCGGCCATCGACCTTGACAGCTGAGAAGGCGGGAGGCACCTGCTCGATGGTGCCGATGAAGCCCTTGAGGGCCTCTTCGACGGCCTCGCGGGTGATATGCTCTGTGGGGAAGAAGGCGTCGGGTGCAGTCTCCATGTCGAAGGTCGGGGTCGTCTGCCCGAGGCGAATGTCTGCGATATACTCCTTGCGTCCAGCCTGCAGCTCATCGATACGCTTGGTATGCTTGCCGGTGCAGAGGATCATCACGCCAGTGGCGAGCGGGTCGAGTGTACCAGCATGCCCTACCTTGAGCTTCTTGATGCCGAGGTAGTGGCAGGCTTCGCAGCGGAACTTATTGACCAGGCTGAAGGAACTCCACGTCAGAGGCTTGTCGAGGGCAATCGTTGCCCCCGCGATGAGGTCCAGCTTCTCCATCTATTATCCGAGGGAGATGTTGGCTCCGAGGAGCAGTGCGATAGCTATACCGACCGATAGGATGATGCGGTAGTAACCGAAGGCGCGGAAGCCGTACTTCGTGACGAAGCTGATGAAGAACTTGATCGCCAGCAGTGCCACAAGGAAGGCTACGACATTCCCGATGAGGAGCGTCTGCCAGTTCTCTTCGAAGACACCCATGCCCAGCTCCTTGTATAGCTTGTAGCCCTTGAGTAGAGTGGCGCCAAACATCGTGGGGACGGCGAGGAAGAAGGAGAACTCAGCTGCCTGACGACGCGTCAAGCCCTGCTGCATCCCCCCGAAGATCGTAGCCATCGAGCGTGAGACGCCAGGTACCATCGCCAGGCACTGGAAGAGCCCGATGATGAAGGCATTCTGTGTCGTCACCTTACGCTCGGTCTTGCTGGTGAAGATGTGGTCGAAGTAGATCATCAAGATCCCCCCGAGGAAGAGCATCGTGAGCACGACCCAGGTACTACCGAGGAGGTCATCGATGGTGTCGTTGAAGAGGGCACCGAGGATGGCAGCTGGGATACATCCGATGATCATCAGACCATAGAGGCGCCAGCCACCGAGGCTCGTCGTCGGGTCGGGCTTCAGCCCAAAGATGGGGAAGGGAAGGAAGCGACGGAAGTAGTAGACGACGACCGAGAGGATCGCGCCAAACTGGATCATCACCGTGAAGGCCTTCAGATAAGCTGTGCTCTCCATACCGAGGATACCCTCGGTGAGGATCATATGCCCAGTGGAGGAGACGGGGAGGAACTCCGTGAGCCCCTCGACGATGGCCAGGATGATGCTTTGTAAGATGGTCATTAGGCTTCCTCCTCCTCTTTCTTCTCTATGCCGCGATCGGCGGGCTTCACCAGGATGGCGTAGACCATGAGGCAGAAGCCGATGAGCAGACGATGGGCGCCACGACGATGCGGCGGCTACTGAAGATCTCGGGGCTGAAGGCCGTAGGGTCTTCGCTCTGCCCGCCAGACATCAGGATGAAGCCTACGAGGATGAAGAGCGCCGAGAGCGCCATCAGGAGGTAATTCTTCTTGCTGTACAGCATGCTTTATACTATGTCGTATAGGGATGATAGGGATCGGGGAGGCTTAGATCAAGTGGATCTTACCCTCTTCCATGTGGATGTAGCGGCGGGTTGCACGCCACGAAGAGACGAAGCTGACGCATACTCCGACTAAGGGGATAGCGATGATGAGCCCGAGGAGGGGCGTGCGGGGGCAGAGGCTGAGGATGCGGTAGCCGAAGGCCTGCTCAGCGCCATAGAGGAGTCCGCCAAGGAGGGCAAGTGCCAGTAGCGCACCGATGAAGCCCTCGAGGACAGCACGACGGATGAAGGGACGGCCGATGAAGCCCGCCGTAGCACCGATGAGCGAGAGCGTGCGGATACGCATGCGCTGCGAGTAGATGACCAGCCCTGTGGCGGTCGTGATCTGCAGGAAGCTCACCAAGAGGTTGATACCGAGGAAGATCCAGAGGACGAAGCGGATAGTCTGGAGGTTGTTTGAGGCAGAGGCCCACTGGCTCTGCTGCTCCTCAAGACCTTCGGCATTCTTCAGCACGGGGTTAGTGGCGATGATCTTCTTCAGGCTATCGGGCTCGGTGTACTCGCTCTTGAGGTAGACCTTAGCCATGGGCTGTAGGGGATTGTAGCCGAGGATCTTCGTGGGGTCTTCGCCGAGGACATCCGTGAGGCTCTTAGCTGCGCTGTCGGCAGTGATGAGCTCGACGGAGCGGACGTAGGGTAGGGCACGAAGCTCGCTGAGTGTTGCCTCAGTGTTGGCTCCTGGCTCATCGGATAGCTCTACGGAGAAGGATATACGTTCGCGTACCTCCTTACTCAGTCCTTGCTCCAGGACATAGACGAGGCCGAGTGCCCCGAGCATAAAGAGGGTGAAAGTGATGCTTAGGAAGCTGAGGAGCCGTGCATAGCGCAGGGTCGAGGATTGTTTTGCTTTGGGCGCGCCCATATATATATCGGTATGTATTCTTTCGATGAGCTGTCAGGAGGACCCTTTACGTATGGGTACACCACGGACAATTTGCATGCAAAGATAGATATTCTCTGCATAAGGCTTCGCCTTGCGGAGGTAGAACTCTGTTTGATGCAGGATAAACTTGCCATCTTCCTGTATAAAAGCCATGAAGCCGTAGCGGAAAACCTTGGTCTATGTGCATAGTCCATAGATCTACGTACGTAGTCTGTAGGATTTACGTGCATAGATTTTAAATCCACGTACGTAGATAGATGATACGCTGTACTCCTTCGAGGAAATAGATCGTGAGGTGCATGAGAATAGCCCTGCCCCTTTTAACTTCCATATAGGCTCTCTCCCTCCCCCTGCCTCTCTCATGTACACACACTCTCTCTATATAATAATGCTTCTTGCTCTCTCCTTATTGGGCTGCATGCGGAGCCGCGATGAGTGGCGGTGATATCTACTGGTCCTATTTCTTACAAACTCAGTCCTGCCGAGTGCGCTCGGAGGAAGTGTCCCTCTGTAAGTTTATTCGAAGAGCAATAGTGATGAGAAAAGCAACGAAGAGCCCTGGTGGCTATTGTGTTTCCAGAGGTTAGGGTGTGCATAATTGTTAGGGAGTAATCCTCATTGTAAAAATAAGGGGGGTAGAACGAAGCGTACATAATGACACCTCCGCTCAATACCCCTTAAATCGCTGATTGTTGGGACGTTCGTGGAGACGACAGGTAAGTGCGCCTGCAAAACGAAGCGTTACATTTAGGTTACATTGGTGTTACATTGAGGGGCTTCGGACGGCATTAGAAGGAGGTACGTGTTACATCCGAACGCTGAAGGGCTGAGATAGCCCCATAGAACGCCCACAGAGGGCACAAACGCTTGAAATAGGCGGTTATAGCAGGACTTATCCTCTATAACCGCCTATATTGATTATGAGCTATTCTAGCCCTTCTTTCAGCAATCTTATGTCTTTCACTATTCCTCTAGCAAATGCACTTAGGTGGTCACTTAGGTAGTCCACTTAGGTAGTCAATACCGATAAATTTAGGTGGTCACTTAGGTGGTCAAAATGCGGTAATTCATTTGTCGTGATGATAGCCGTAGTACACAAAAAAGAGGTTAAAATGCTGATAAATAGCCTGAGTATATGGGGGTAATACTCGTATTAAATAGCCGTAATGCCTTGATATTTAGTGGTTAGTCTATGCTATTTTCTCGTTATGGCTTGAATTAGCTCGCTAATCTGAGCCTCTTTCGTTCTGATTAGCTCTTCCAACATATCAATTGTCCGCTTCTGTGATGCTATCAGATGCTCTTTACTTGCTAATAAATCTTCGGCGAATCCAACTGTGGGGGCGGGTTGGTCTAGTGACGGCGTGTTATCCCCATGTCCTATGCGACTCCCGTGCATTGCAATTTTGACACTACCTCGATTCCCGATGACAGAATGGGTAATACTCTTGTCCGATAGCGAGGGGGGCTCACACAGCATCCCCCCTCTACCTGTAAGGAGCCACAGCGGAGATATATCAGGATAATTATCCGATATAGCAGTGAGCCATTTGCTCTGTATGTCTGAATTCTGGGCTATTGCCTTCCGTATAACTCCACTACTAGCCCCTATAGTTCGTTCGAACTGGGCAATATTAGTCTCCTTGTAATCAATGATTTGAGATATTCGAGAGGCGATAGTGCTAGACATAAAATCAGAGAATTATCCTATTTCGCTTGTTTCATCGGAAAATTATCCGTTACTTTGCGGTGTTGTTAAGACTTAACAACGTGTAAAGATAGACAGAAACCGATTAGAGACAATAATCACATGGCAACAACTATGCAACGACACATTGAAGTGGGTGCCGATGTCCGCAAGCGCATCATGCAGGAGCTGGACATCTCTGAGGGTGGGCTATCACTCGCCCTCAACTACAAGCGAGACGGAGAGGATGCAAAGAGGGCACGTGCTCTGGCTCTCGAGCTAGGCGGTGAGGTCTACTGCACCATACCAGAGTGCGAGACGATACACGACGCTGACGGGCAGATGATCCAGGTCTTCAGCAATGGCGCACGGCTCATCATTGACAAGGGTAACAGCGAAGGACGCATTGAGCATAATGGGCGAGTAGTCAGTCTCTGCTACCACGTGACCATCAATATGCTTGATGGGCTCCAGACACTAGCCTCCAATCTCTAAGACCATGCTTCAGCACTACGGAAAATCCATGGTGATAGACCTTGCCGACCTCATTGAGGATCGACGAACTTCCGATAACCAGTCCGAGTGCTTAGCTCCCGTCATTGTCTATGCAAACTACCAAGCAATGGTTCGCAGAGGCAAAATTAAGGTTGTGCGTCAGGGTAAAGGCAAAGGCAACTCAGCGCTCATCGACTACGACAGCTTGCCCCGAGACCTCCGAGATAAGGTAGATCAGCGAATTGGGAGCGATGCCGTCCATGTAGCGGTACTCCGCAAGTGGTTCAGCGACCACTACCAGCGGGATCGTCAAGCTCAGGAGTACTATCCCAAGCGCCTGCGAGAGCTTAACCTCACCCTCTCTCTTGAGCGCATAGCCCAGCTGACAGAGGAATATATCGTGAATGCGTCGGTACTACAGAGCGTACGGAGCTTGCAAGCGGACATACGCCTCTTGAAGCGAGTGATGGGAGGTAGCAAGAAGGTACGCTGGGAACAACTGGCGAGTGCTATCGGCTACTATCGTCAAGAAGTTGGGCATACGCTCCCACAGAGTGCCCCCCGCTTTAGGAAGGCACTGCGAGAGTTTGAGCAGAAGGGCTACGAAAGTCTCATAAGCAAGAAGTTCGGCAACCAACAGACTCGCAAGGTCGATCACGACACGCTCCGCCTCCTCCTTGCCATCGACAACGATGACACCCGACCATACAATAGCACGGTGGCAGACCGCTACAATGACTTCGTCGAAGGCTTGGTAGCTATCTACAATCCCGAGACAGGTGAGCTGTACGACAATCGCCAGTACAAGCCCCTCTCCGCCTCTACGGTTGCCTTCTACCTCAACACCCCCGAGGCAAAGGCACTCCGAGGTAAGGTGCACGATGACTATCAGACGTGGCGAGGTAAGCACCAGCCCTATGTGATGCGCAATCGCCCCACGATGTCCCTCTCAAAGATCTCTCTGGACGACCGAGACCTCAAGATCAAGGTCAACTGGAGAGAGCAGGGTATCAGCGAGACCGTCAGCCTGAAGATCTACGTGGCTTACGACTTGGCAAGCCAAGCAATCATCGGGTATGCCTTCTCTGGAAAGAAGCGCCACGACATCTTCATCGGCTGTCTGCGCTCAACCTTCCGCACGCTTCTCTCCCTGGGACTACCTTGCCCACATGAGGCGGAGGTGGAACAGCATCTGGTGTCGGACTTCCGCACCTCTCTGATGGCGGACGGGGCGCTGTTCCCTAAGGCGCTCTTCTTGGCACCAGGGAACTCGCAGGCAAAGGGCGCTGAGCACTTCAACAGGCTCTTCAAGTACACAATAGAGAAGGAGTACATCCCCAACACTGGTCGCCACTACGCTAAGCTTGAGGCGAACCAAACCAGCGAGGAGAAAAGCTTCGATGAGCATAACGACCGATTCAAGGTCAAGGCTTGGGCGTATGAGGATGCCGTCGCCTACTATGAGGAACTCATCTATAAGTACAACCACTCGCCACATAGCAACGAAGCGTATTGGGGCGGGCGCACCCGCTGGGAAGTCCTCCAGGAGTCAGTCAATCCCGAACTAGCAAGCATCGATGAGCATCGCTTAGCCGTCTTGCTCGGAGAGCATCGGGCAACATCGGTACGTCGAGGGGCTATCAAGGCGAACTACCGCTCCTTCGCACTGTCGCCACAAGCTATCGGGAAGCTGAAAGACCGCAACGGCAAGGTAGATGCTTACTGGTGGGAGCAGGAGGAAGGACAGATGGATGAAGTCTACGTCTATGAAGGCGGGCGGTACATTGAGACGGCTGTCGAGGTCGAACGCTTCAATGAGGCGACGATCGAACAGACAGTGGAGGATCGCAAGAAGCTCCACGGACAGCTACAGCGTGTAAAGTCCTTCGATACCTACATCACGGAGCGTCTCCCTGATAAGGCTCGCCTGCTGAAGGAAGAGACACACCGAATGCTTACCGACCTCGAGCCTCATGAGGTGGTCACGCTACGCCGAGGCGAGGATGGTGAGCTCCACGACGAAAACGAAACAGAGGACTGGCTGGTGACCTCCCCCGAGGTCGACGACATCCGAGCGAGAGCGCTAGCAGACCTGTAAGAATAGTAATCGAACACTAATTAAATCAGATTAGAAATGGAGTACAACGGAAAAGACTACTGGACTCGAGAGGAGCTTATCGAGACGTTCGATGGAGGAGGGTTCAATGAACTGGACAAGGAAGGTGCCTTTGGTATCGCCCTATGCATCCCCGAGATCTACGATGGAATAGTCTACGACTTTGAGAGATTCAGCTCAAAAGTTAAGTCGGCACTGACGATGCAATCCTTCTGTCCCGACTAGCCATGAAGATGACGGTGGTATTTGAGCCCTGCTATATGTGGGATAACCTCAAGAGGGCCTTTGGCGAAGAACGAGCCAAGCGACTACGAAAGAGAGGCTCCTTTGGTAAGGCTTATAAGAGTGACAGCGGGGAGATCTACTTCGAGGAGAAGCAGTTCTCTCGGTGGGTGAAGAAACTAATCAAACGACAATAGAATGAAGAAGAAAGTAAAGAAGAAGGTGAGTACCGTTGTCTACTCAAAGGATGGGCTTATATCCACTTTGGGGATAGACAAGTACAACGAACTGAACCAAAGCAACGAGTTTGGTCGGGAGGAGTCCTTCCTTAGCGGAGATATGCTCATAACCATCTACAGGGAAGCTCAATTCTCCGAAAACGCCCTAAATGCGCTACGCTATGCAACTAAGTAACGAACTCAAGGGGCGCACGCTCGAGGCAATACTCGCCGACCGTGCTAACTACCCCAGCGATAGCAAGCACGCTACCGCCCTCGGCATCTCGCCCAGCGTGTACAATGTCTTGAAGAAGGGGAAAGTTGAGAAACAGCTTAGCGAGACTGCTTGGCTGAGTATCGCCAGACGGCTCAACGTGCCCCTGCGTGGCGAAATAGAATGGAAGGTCGCTCCAACCGCTACCTATGACTATGTGACGGGACAGCTGGAAGCGTGTCAGGAGCGAAGCCTCTCTGCCCTCCTCTGCGACCTGCCGAACATCGGTAAGACCTTCTCAGCTCGGCAATACGCTCGGACGCATAAGAATGTCGTCTACGTGGACTGCTCTCAGGTCAAGACGAAGGTTCGTCTGGTGCGACAGATTGCCCTTGGCTTTGGGTTGGAAGCTAAGGGGAGGTATGAGGAGATCTACGCTAACCTCGTCTACTATGTCAAGAGCCTCCACCAGCCCCTGATCATCCTTGACGAGGCGGGAGACCTGCAGTATGAAGCCTTCCTCGAACTGAAAGCCTTGTGGAATGCGCTGGAGAATGCCTGCGGATGGTATATGATGGGCGCAGATGGCTTGCGAGCAAAGATTGAGCGAAGCATCGATTGCAGAAAGGTCGGCTATACCGAGCTCTTCTCCCGCTTCGGCGATGCTTACCGCCAGGTGACTCCACTCGATGGGGAGGAGCGCAAGACCTTCCTGATGCGCCAAGTGGTCGAGGTGGCAAAGCTCAACGCCCCCGAGGGGTGGATGCTGTTAGCCTTGCTCGAAAGTCGGGGAGCCTTCGTAGAGCTTACACCGAGATCGAGAAACTGAAACTACAAGCTGGGGCATAAGCTATGGAAAGAGCCTACTCACCTTCCGAAATCCTCAAGAAGAAGATCCCGAGCATCCCCTTTGAGGGGGTATGGCGTGACGCCTTCGGAGAGCCTGGACGTACAGGTGTCTGGCTCATCTGGGGAGAGAGTGCCAATGGGAAGAGCTCCTTTGCGATGCAATTGGCAAGAGAGCTGACTAAGCACGGTAAGGTAGCCTACAACTCGTTGGAAGAGTCCCTCTCCCTCTCCTTCCAAACCAATATGCGCCGATGCCGAATGGAGGAAGCTCGTGGACGCTTCTTAGTCCTCGACAGAGAGCCGATAGAAGCCCTTACCGAGCGCCTCAAGCGCCAACGCTCCCCAGACTTCATAATCATCGACTCCTTGCAGTACACAGGTATGAACTATAAGGAGTACAAGAAGCTCAAGGAGCAATTCCCTAACAAGCTCTTCATCTTCATATCGCACGCCGATGGGGAGAAGCCCAAAGGGTCAACCGCTGTCAGTGTACAGTACGATGCCGACATGAAGATCCTAGTACAGGGATACCGAGCGATATGCAAGGGACGCTTCATGCCCGAATCAGGTAAGCACTACAGCATCTGGGCATCAGCAGAGGCTAAGTACTGGGGGCTTGAAACAAATGAAAATGAATCTCAATATTAACGTGAACTAAAAGGAACCGATGGACTACTTAATCGGAGCTACTCTCGGGGCAATGCTTCTACTGCTCTTTGCTGGCATCTCTACTCATAAGGATGAAGAAAAATCACAGGCACCGAGTAGTGAGGACGAATCAGATTGTCAAAGCCTTCGAGAGGAGAATGCTCGACTGAAGAAGGAACTGAGTGAGCTCGAAGAATCTCATTCTTTTACGATAGCACTGTTTGAAAGAGCCTTGATAACTAATGCAAATAAAAGCAACGAAATCAAAGTGCTACTACAACAGAAAGAGGAACTCCAAAAGGCGCTCCTGGAGCAAGCCAATAATCAGACGGGAGAAAGCGATGGCAAAGCGTGATTCTTACGCCGTCTTCTTCGCCCTGCTCAAGAGGATGCCAGGGGCGACTAAAGAAGATCTGGTCGATCAGTGGACAGGCGGTCGCACATCCTCCCTGAAGGAGATGACCGACCGAGAATACAATCAGATGATCTCGGCGCTTCGCTCCCAGGTGGATAACCTCGAGGAGAAGAAGAAGGCTCGATCGGCGGTGCTAAAGCAATTCCAACTGTACGGGATTGATACAACGGACTGGGATGCCGTAGATCGCTTCTGTGCCAGCCCTCGCATTGCAGGCAAAGCATTCCGCCACCTCACCATAGCGGAGCTGAAGACGCTCCGAGTGAAAATGCTTTCAATCCGCAATAAGGCAGAAAGGGTCGACGAAGCTAAGCGTCGTATGGAGATCGCCGGGGCTCATACCAAAGGTCAGATGCCAAGTTAAGACAACTAACCCACTCAATAACTAACTTAATAAACAGAAGTATGGAAGACGTACGAACCGTCCAAATGACGGATGCCGAATGGCAAGAATACCAATCTCTCAAGAGAGAGCAGGAAGAACGGGATAAAGCCCAGAAACGCAAGGCTGATAGGGAGGCTTACCGACGGCTAAGTGAAGAGGCAGTATCTGAAGTTTTCGTCGAGATCAAGCGACTTAATGAACAGATGCAAGCGACGAAGAAGATGGTTATGGAGCGCTTCTTGGCTATACTCAAGATGCGCGATGAAGCCTTCGACACCGACTCCAAGCAGAGCCAGTACTCCTTTGTCGACGAGGGGGTCACTCAGCGTATCATCATCGGTAGATACAAGAAGTATATGCACGACACTACGGCGGAGGCTGGTATCGAGATGGTGAAGGCATACCTAGAGACATTGGGTACAGATAGCGAGACTCAGAAGCTCGTCCGCATCATCCTTGACTTACTGAGCGAGAACGCCCAGGGCGAGCTTGAACCAGACAAGATCCTTCAGCTCGATCGCTATGCCGAGGAGTTCGGCTCAGAGGAGTTCGCCGAGGGGGTTAAGATCATCAAGGAGTCACTCATCTTCGACTGGACAAAGTATTTCTTCCGTGCGGAGGAGAAGAATGCAGATGGTGCATGGAAAAGCATACCACTGTCAATGATTAACGTCAACTAAGGGGTATATGCTAGAAAGACATCATCTGAGGCTCTCTGCAGATGAGCTATGGGAACACTGGGTCGTATCACGGACGGTAGGTAGTAGAGGGGACATCCTCAGCGCTTATACCCCCATGGGGCATGTGTACCTTGAAGAGCATAGGGATACAGGGGTTTGGATCATAAGCCCTGACTGGACTATTCAACGATACATGGCTAAGACGGAGCGTCGAGCAATCCATCATGCGGTAGTGTCCTATCTGAAATCTCTGAGATACGCTGTGGGTGAATACCTTCACCTAACTAGAGTAAAAGAGGCAAATGATGATGCTTATAGCGAGATGTGTGAAGTCATAGACTTGCTATATCCCCCCGAAGGTGAATCAGAAGAATAAGAGAGTTATGAATAAATGGTATTTATGCAAAGTGTCCTATGAGCGTCAAGCTGACGAGATGGGCATGAAGAAGGTAACGGAGAGTTACCTGGTGGATGCTTTGAGCTTCACCGAAGCTGAGGAGCGTGTTATCAAGGAGGTCACCCCCTTTGTCTCTGTCGGAGAGCTGGAGGTGGTGAATATCCGCCCGATGCGTCTAGCCGAGCTCCTCCTCGACGAGGAGTCAGGTAAGTACTATCGTGCGAAGGTGGATTTGACCACCATCGACAGTGCTGGGCAGGAGCGTAAGGTTGGTACGGCGATGGTCGTACAGGCAGACTCGCTCCTCGGGGGTACTAAGTCGCTCTTGGCGCATCTGGATAGTGGGGTGTCAGCCTACGAGCTGGTAAGCATCGGCGAGCTCGATATCCTCGACGTATTCCAATATATAGCACCGCCAGCCGAATGATCATAGCAGTAGACTTTGACGGTACGCTGTGCGAGAACAGATACCCTGATATTGGCTACCCGATGCCCCAGGCGATCGCCAGCATGAGGCGACTGCATGAGGATGGTCACTATCTCATCCTCTGGACATGCCGAACAGGAGAGCGCCTAAAAGATGCTATCAACTGGTTGCTCGAGCGTGGTATCCCGATCGATCGTGTGAACGACCATTGCCCCGAAAACCTTGCCAAGTACGGGGAGGGCGGGATGAAGGTCTATGCCGACCGATATATCGACGACAAGGCAGGCTTCACCTCTTGGTTTGAAGAGATGGAGAAGCTGGGCTACAAGGACTAAGCTGGTCAGGGGATAGGAGAATTTTCCTCCTATCCCCTGACCTTTTTGTATCTTTGCATATATGAGTAAAAAGGGACGAAATATTGACCTCATCAAGAAGCGTGATGATAAGCTTTACGAGCGATTCTTGTACCACTACGACGTGTGCAAGATTCGCTTGGATGAGGTGCTTCGTATCCTTAGCGAAGAGGAGTTCTTCCTGTCAGAGCAACGCATCTGGACGATCATTAAGGGTTACCAGGGCGTGCCTCGTGCAGAGCTTATGGATCGCATCAAGAAGCCCAAGGTTCGAGCAGTCAGAGGCGTGCCTACTTCACTGAAAGTCGTATCTGAGTACTCCTATAGCTTGTTCCCCGCCTCATCTGCTCGGTAACGGTGCAGGTGTAGATACTTTCGTAGACCTTAATCCCGTGCTTGTAGGTGAAGAAGGTGGATTGCGTGCGCATCAATCCTCCATCGCCAAGCGGGCGATACCCCTCGAGCAAGCTGTGAAGCTTGTGCCTAAGCTCCTCCCGCTCCTTAATACGAAATTCCGTGCCAGAGCCTGAGTGCGTGTCATCGTAGCAGTCGATGATCAGTCGCACTCGCAATGTTGCTTCTCCCTTCTGGCTATCCCCCTCTAGGTGTGACCAGTCTACACGGCTAGGTTCAATGATGACGGTGGGATAGGTGAGCGGATACATCTGCTGTCCATCGTCGTCAAGATTCTCCAGCTGTCCGTAGTCTTCGTCGACGAGGATGAGTTCGGGCATCTCCCTGGCTATATGGGCTACCATGTTAGAGAGTAGATATTCCATCTTTTATTCGCTGTATGCTGTCGTTTACTTCCTTGCTTACCTTCTGCATGAGTTCTCGGCTCTCTCCGATGAACTGACGTTTCGGCATCTTAGCTCGGATCTTGATCTTCGTCTTCTTAGTGAGGGCAAGCGCCATCCATTTCTTTGCCTCCTCGGGGATAGCCTCCTTGGAGCCCCCCGTCCTCTTACCTCTCTTGCCCGTAGAGCCACGCTTGCGCCCGCTAAGCTTGTAAACCATAGCCCATGCGTACTTACGCATCTTGGGGGTGATAGTGGGGTTAGAGACGATTGTGCCCCCCTCGTTGTGTATTACTGCGTAGGGTACAGGGTTCTCGATGCTCACCTCCCCTCGACCGATATGCGCCTGGGTGCTACTCATCAAGTGATTGCGAGCGGAGGTGAGGGTCTTATAGCGGGCAGATGCCCCCATCCCTCCCCTTAGCTCTCTCTGAGACTTCTTCCAGGGGCGTAGTCCGCCGTCAAGGAAGCCCGAGTCACGGAAGTTCTGCTTGAAGTGCTGAACGGCTATTATCCCGACCTTTCGGGGAAGTCGATCATTCACTTCTCGCTCGACTTGCTCCTTAAGCTTCGTGACCAGTTGCACGAGCTTTTTGGGATCGTCGCTTGTCATATCAAAATATAGTCTTATCTTTGTGATGCGAGGTATCCCACTCGGGAACGTCGCTCCGCCTCGCTCGTTTACCCTCTGGGTCAAATGGGCGAGGCCTTTTTTATACGTCGTAGTGTCGCACCTTACGCTCACCTCTCAGGACGACTACGAGCTTTCGGATCTGCTTTACCTCTTGCCCTTGCTCCTTAGCGTCTGCCTCCATAATGCGGTTGTAGCTCCGTATAGAAGCTTTGATTCGAGCATCGCTGAACATCGTAGAGTCATGGAAGTATAAGCAGAGGCTGTCGGCTCGCTCCACGTCACTTCGGAGGTTATACTTCTCGAGCTGTTTATTCTTAGCCGTTAGGGCATTGACGTAGTTATCCTTATCCATGGTGATACTGCGGATATCCATAACAACTCCATCAACAGACATATCCAAAGCGGAGAATGGTCGTCCATTCCTATCGTGCTTGCTCTCATCAAGGAAAATTACCTTATGTCCAGCATGGAAGAGCGTATCAGCGCATTCTTCTTCGAGGGCATGGGCGGTTAGCTTCTCTTCTCCGAAGTACCTTTCCTTCGTACTATTGCGCTTATGCCCGATGTGAGAAGCCTTGATCCCCCCCGTTTCTGGATCGAACTCAACATCCCTATACTCCTTATCCTTCGTCAGCTGGAGGTACTCCTCATAGCGCTCGGGGAACTTTGCCTTTGCCACCTCCCAGTCGATATAGGGGCAGTGGTAGCAGTCCTTCGTCTGTCGAGCGTGGAAGGTTCTCTCGAGGAATCCTTTCAGTCCCTTCTTCTTCCCCTTGTTGAAGGGGCAGGCACTGCAGTTCGAGGGGAAGTAAGGGTGCTTATCGCTGAAGGTATGACCATGTCTGGGGTTCTCCTCCAGCCCCTGCTGAGCCTTGGGCATATTGGGCGACTTCTCCCACCCCGTAGAAGGATCATCTGTAGCCTCGAGTGAGCATTTACAATTCCATCGATTGGCGGGGTGGTTGTCCTTCCAGAAGGGATCATCCATAGGGAGCGTCAGCCCTGATGCCCAGAAGGTCTCATGTACAGCCTCGGGGGAGGGTGAGGTGGTCGGCATCCAGCGCAGGTTTGGGAAAATGTCTCGATTGCGCTCAAACTCTTGCCAGTCGGATGCTTGGTGAGCTCTGAGGATGGCGGTATCATACTCGGTGCGTAGCCAAGAGCCGACCTGATGGCTTGCAATTGGAGCGATGCTCTTCTTCCAATCCTCAAAGGATCGGAGCTTACCCTCCCCATCCAAAAGTCGCTTCTGCATTTGAACACCCATTGAATGGCATTTGAAGGCAGAGAAAACCTCGTTCGAGTGGCGAAGCTCTCTGAGGAATGCCTGCTCATGTGTCTCATGCCCGCTGTCGATAAGCCCCTCGACGCTTGCCTCATTGATGATGCGAAGAACCTCACGCCATGCTTGTGGCTCGATCTCCGTCGATACGTCAAACCCATCATATACCTTGCGCAGGTACTCCTCAAGGATCTGTGGGCTAAACTTGACCGTGCTATCGTTGTGGATAGAGCCCGAACAGCAGGGGCAGGAACGCTCTCCGTAGTAGAGGCTGTCTATCAGAAGTCGTTGTCCGCCCCTCCTGGGAGAGGGGCTAGGGAGAAAAAACGGCTGAGCAGGTTGCGTAAGCCCTTCTTGACCTGAGGAGGGGTATTTCCCTTGGTCTTCTCTTCCTCTGAGAGATTATGATCGTCGGTGTTACCCTCCTCGGTAGAGGGAGTGTCACCGCCGAGTAGTTGAGCTTGCAGGGCTTCCTTGTTCGCCTTCTTCTCAGCAAGAAGCTCATCGTAGTTCTCGGGCTTGGGGATACCTGAGAACTCATAGAGGTAGTCATCGGATATGGGTAGCCCGATGGAGTTTAGCTTGAGGACAATGTCGACCTGCTGGGTAGGATGCGTCTTGTCCTTCTTGGCGTAGACAAACTCTCCGCCCTCGGTGTTGAAGCCGAGGTTAGAAAAGATAGGACGCATGTGGTAGTTGAGGACATCGAGGATGGTGTCTCGGTCATCCTCATTCATCTCGTCCTCGACCTCCTTGTGTACCTCGCCGAGCGCTTGTGTACCTACCTTCTTAGCATCGGTCGTGAGCGTGTTGCCGAGCACACGGATTGAGATCTTGCTATCCCAGTAGTTGGTGAAGTTCTCGAATAGCTCACCTGTGGCGGATGCATTCTTGGGCTCGTGCAGGACAAGGGAGCTTTCCTTGGGGTGGATGTAGACCGCTGATGATCCTTGGCGACGGGCATCCTCAATGATCTTCCTTCGGGCTTCTTGGTCACCAGCATCATAGGTGTACTCACGGATCGGTATACCGAAGATGTTGCAGAATTTAGCCCAGTCACTGACGTTGCCTCTCTTGTAGAGAATGGCAATCATGATGTCCACAAGAGCTCCAAGGTCACGCTCTCCGCCGACAAAGAGCATATTATCGAACTCCTCAATAGGCGCACCCACCTGGTCGTCTTGGTACTGCAGGAGCTGACGTGTGATTGGATTGTAGTGCTTGCGATTGATTTGATCCGCACGGATATTGCCCTCATCGTCGAGGTAAAACTGCATCAGGGAGAAGCCCCAGAACTGTGCCAGGGTGATCTCCTTACGTACCTCCTTAAACCAAGGGGAGCGTAACTGTGGGGTGATTACATCGTCGGGCTTCCCATCTCGATGGAACTCAATAGGGATGCGTGTTACCCCTCGAAGGCGCTTGCTTAAGACCCCCATGTAGTGAATGTCTAGCTCTGACGACTCGTAGAGGTCGTATAATCGGGATCGAGAAGGGAAGTCAATCTGCTTGGCTCGACGTAGGCTATTCTGGAACTTCTGCAGGTCGAATAGGAATAGCTCAGGCATCTGCAGTACAACGTCAGGGACGTGGTACGAAGAGCCCGAGGAGGAGCGTAGGCTTCCTCCCTGTTGGATACGCTTTTGAGTTCGATTCTTTGCCATTAACGTAGGGTGGGTCTAAGGGTTTCAGCATCAATCTGCCAGGGGCTGTTCATCTTCTGCTCTTCACTGTCTAGTCGAGGAGCCCCGTGGATGGTGATCTCCCCTCGGGATACGCCTTTGAGCCATTCAATAGCTCGTTCATACCTATCCTTTCGGATGTCAGCAATCTTATAGGGGTTATGGATGCTGAAGATGTGATAGATGGTGATGTCGAGAGCAAACATCAAGATGAGATTGTGGCGCTCTTTCCCTACGGCGGAGAAGATGGCATCGCAATCATAGATCTTATCCAAGTAGGAGCTCATCTCGGAGATAGTGCGATCCTCGCAAATCTCAATTACCTGAGGATCGTAGTCAGGGTTGGGCTGACCTCCTGCAGAGGTCTCCCTTAGAAGGGAGGAGAGTATTTCTCGGTGGATGCTTGCGTTGTAGTCCTCAGGGGTGATAAAGTTTGCCATAATTAAATACGATAGGGGTTGCCTTTGCTGACCTCGTCATACCCAATAACCTCTGGAGGATCAAGCTCTGCACTCTTGCTCTTGATGAGGCTGACCCCACCCTCCACGGCATCTAGACCGTCGGCAGGGTATGGTAGGTGCATCTCGAACAGCGCACCTTGATTGATTAGCTCTACCATGTGGGGGTTATCTTGCTCGTCCTCGTTGAATATGAGTTGCCCGAGTCGGTCAAGAGGCTCTAGATTATTCTCAATGCGGACTGCTTTGTCGGTCTTCTTGCGCTCATCGGGTCGGATGTGAATCTCTTCGCCCCTGCGCTTGATCTCCTCTCGTATGAGTGGCTTGAAGACTTGTTCGTAGAAGGGATCCTGCAGTTTATTGTTCTCGATGTAGAAGTACACCTCCGTCTTGGCACCGACCCATTTCTTTAGGTCAAAGTACCAGCTGATAAAGTTGGCATTGGTCTCTCTAGCGAGGTAGCCTTGATGACGTAGTACTTGTCTCCCAGCTTGCCTATTAGCCAGAGAGCCTTGAAGGATCCTTGCTTGGTCTTTCGGTCACTATAAGCGGGGTCGCCATAAGCGATCAGATACTTAAATCGCTTGAGGGGTGGGATTTTACCAAAGGCAAGATTCTTGAAGACACTCCCTTCGGAAAGCGGGTTGTTGAAGTACTCCTTCTGTTGGGCTGAGCGAGGGATATTCTCCAGCGTTCGGTCGATCATCTCCTCGCTGTTTTTTGCTGGCCACGTCGACCGTCCTTGCTTGTCTCGTATGTTGACGATATCCCAGTGCTTGGCTTTTTCTCCTGCACGCTTGACACAGCAGTCCTTTGCGATGATGTTCCCACACCAGATGATTAGGGTTGGTTCACTGATGGATCGTGTTGGGTAGAGCGCCTCATTAAACCAGTCCCACTTCTTCTTGAGGGTCTCGGGGTTACGGCAGTCTTCGTCGGTGTCGTAGTCGTCAGCGACGAGCACGTCGGGACGAATGGACTCATTACGACTTCCTCGAGGGGCAGACCCAGCACCCAAAGCCAAGAATTTTGCACCAGAGCGAATCGTGAAATCTCGCTCAGTCCACTGACCAAGGTTCACCTGGTTGCCATAGAGTTGCTTAAGGCGAGGGTTAGTCTCAAAGTTGACCTTGTATGGAGTGAGTAGTCGGATGGCACTATCCACGGTAGCGCTGGTAATGACAAAGAACCTCTTACGACCCGTGAGGGCTAGATACATCAGCACCATCATTACGATGGTTGACTTAGCGAGCTCTCTCGACCAGGAGAGTACCTCATACCATTCTTCGTTTTCAATGATGCGCTTAATTGCCTTGATCTGGAAGGGTGCGAACTCATACTTGGCGTAGCCAGGGAAGAGGTACTTACACCACCGCACAGGGTCAGCTTCGAGCTCCTTGCGAAGCTTGTCAATCTGACCAGCCGTGAGATTATGATCAATGAGGGCATCCCGTGCAAAGGACTTGTGGAACTCCTCCCACTGTCTAAGGGCTTGCTTTTCTTGCTGTGTCATCGCTTAGAGCTCGCTTGATCTTTGATGAAGACATCCATGAGGCTGTTGAAGGCTTTGGCTTGCTCCACATCGAGGGGGCGAAGCCAAGCGAGGAAGCGCATACAGACACTGATGACTTCGCTGATGCCGAGGTCATCCTGGATCTTCTTGATGGAGGTAGCAAGCTTGAGCATCGCATCAGCTTCTGCGGGGGTGGCGTAGCGTGCCCCCTCCTCACGACTGGTGATGGTGCGGTTAATCTCGGCTATCTGTTGTTGCCACTGAGCGATGAGCTGAGTGGGCGTTACCGAGAGTGACGCTTTAAGCTCCGCCCAGCTGTCCTCCTTCGACCAGCGGATGATGGTCTGCCGAGAGACCCCCACCTTTACGGCAATCTCCTCCTGAGTGTAGTTGCCGTCGAGGTAGAGTGTGCGGGCGATACTCCGCTTATCAATCTTGCTGTCCGTCTTCTTCGCCATCCTTTCTGTCTCTGATTTGCTTGTAACGGTAGTTGTAGTCTACGCCAAAGAGAGCGCCCGAGAAGGTGGACATCTCACCAAAGGCGACTAGAATGGAGTTGTGAATCTCCCCGAGAGGCTTAACCATGAAGCCTGCAAAGAGGAGGAGGATGCCACAGATAACAAGCGCCGTTGCTACCCATAGCTGTACTGTTAGTTTATCTCGTTTTGTCATCTAATAGTGTGCGTTAATTTGCACCTCTGAGGAGGTGATCTTGATGCTCTCTACCACCTCGCCATCTAACTCTAGAGCCTCCCTGATGCGCACACGCCAGTAGAGCGGGTCGTTGTCCAGGAGCATGTCCGAAATGCCTACGCCTAGCGCAGGGTTCTCCTTGAGCTCTCCCTTATGGGATTGGATGATGATTGCCTGATTCTGTGGGGTGATCTCCCCAAGCTGAAGCTCACCCGAGGAGATGAGAGGCTGGTAGTCGGAGTCGATAAGTATACCAATCATATAAGTGCTAGCTGAGGCGGAATCCGAGGGTGATCTCTCGCTTACCCCCTTGTGAGCTGAAGGAGGTCTTTACCGATCGGACGAAGTACGAGCCGTCCTGCTCGGGGTAATCCTCGTCGTGCAGTGTCACCGTGTCGCTGGGCTTGCATTCGGGGATGAGCCAGCCTGTGATCGTGCCGTCGTAGCCGTCGTAGGTGCGACGCAGGAGTTCGGACTCCCCTCGACGGCGCATTGAGGCTTCGTCGCTGGTCGGGCATTTCACCTCGACCTTGTCGCCTCCCGTTGTGCCGACTTCCACCTGACGAACCTTACCATCGGGTAAGAGCGCCTTCACCACCACCTGTATCTTCTTATCCTCGGCTCGCTTGTAGCTGAGGTCGGCTTTTTCGATGTTGACCGCAAAATCATACAGCCTCTCTTTGCCGATAACTTCCCCTGGGGGGTGCACGTGGAGGGTCGTCCCGTCAAGGTAGATGTCTGCACCGCTTTCCTCTTGCACCTTCTTCAGCACATCAAAGGCTGTTGCGTTATGGAAGGTGAACTTATCGTACGTCCACTCATAGCTACAGACCACTTTATAGTCTGCTCCAATGGTCTTGCAAAGCTTTTCGAGGAGCTTTCGAAGGCTGATCTTCTTGAGGACTTCATTGGCGACGGGCTTGCGGAAGGCATATAGGTCGTCCTCGCAGTACAGGGTGATTGAGCCCTTGTCCGTTGAGATGCGCTGGAGGTATCCCACGAACTCATCTACAAGCCTTGTCTCTTCGTAGCCAAGGGCGATGCTCACCTTATCACCTCGCTTCAGCTCTTGCTCGATGGAGAGTCTCTTGTTGTACTCGCTTGCAGGAAGCGTTATGGTAGCTGTGTCCGCCAGAAGCTCTACCGACCGATGGATATCCACCTTATCCAGCATCCCCAGGGTGTGCTCCCCAACCTTGACAGAGTAAATCATCGTGTACATGCTACTTGCTACTTGAGTAGGAGTTTGTAGGTGTCGTCAGAGAGGCAGGAGAGGGAGTAGTTTTGGTTGCGTACCCCAGCGGTGTGTGGGATCTCCCAGCTTTCAATGACAAGCCTCGAGATGCCAAAGAGCTCTAAGAGGGGGGAGGTTGCGATAACCTCTCCCGCCTCGCAAAACTTGCGTAATCGACGTACGTCATCCTCAGGGTAGCTGTCTGCTTTACTCATTAGGATTCCCTCGACCTTGACCGAGTAATCGTCCAGTGTCCAGCGCTCCTTGACGGATCCTCTCGCCTTGCTCTTGGCAACTTGCCTCTTCGTGATGATGTGCTTCCCCGTGATCGTGATCATAGGCTCATAGGGGAGTAGCCAATCCGTCTCACCAGCCAGTGGCAAGCGCAGGGAGAGCGGGAGCACCATCGGTACTCCCAGCGAATTGTAGCGCACTACATCCGCTTGCTCTTCCTCGCTGAGTCGATCAAACTCATGCCGACTAGCCTCAGTTGCGTCTGCCCCAACGGCGTGTGCTCGAGGAGACACAAAGACGGGAGGGGGCACGACAAGGCGGGTGGCAATGGTGTGGATGACGTCTTGGTTTGCCATGATTACTTGATGTCGGCGTATTCGACCTTAGCATCAAAGCAAGGGCAGTCTTTGATGCGCTCCCACGGGTCGACGACACCGTTACCGTTGGTGTCGGGAGAAAAGTCCCGATGCCCCTGGATGACTGCCTGAGGGTATCTCTTCTTGAGCGCCCCGAGGAGCGTCCTGAGACTCGCCTTCTGTTCGGAGGTACGATTGTCTACGCTCTTAAGGACTCCCTCTTGGGAGATGACTCCACCGATGTAAGCGACGTTGATGCTCACGGAGTTGAAGCCCTTGACTCCATTGGATATCTGCTCTTCAGAGAGGAGTTGATGGATGATGCCATCTGCCGAGATAACATAGTGGTAGCCTGGAGCCTTGAAGCCTCGGGATTTGAACACTGCAAGCAGGTCGGGAATCGTCGTCCTTTGACTCCCTGCAGTGCAGTGTACAGCGATGTACTTGATGTTTCTTGGATTGTTCATATTGATCTCATTTTACGTGCCTGATTCGGTGCAAAATTGAGGTATTCTATGGGGTATTTCAAATCGGATATTTATGATAGTAACGCTTTGTAATCATCATAATATCAAAGTGTTATTATGGTAAATATTCAGTTTGCAGGCGTGGAAATGACCCCATACTTTTGCCATAGAAATCGAGCGAGAACTGTATGAATCGACCTAGCAAATTCTTCAATTATGTGCCCAAGTCAGACGGAGGCGCAACCATCCTACTCTATGGGGATGTCGGTCCGTGGGGCGACATCGATAGTCAGCGAGTAGTCACTGAGCTCCTCTCCATCGAGGGGGAGTATAACTCCATTGATGTACGTATCAACTCGACGGGTGGGGATGTCTTTACTGGCATTGCCATCTTCAACGCCTTGCGTCAGAGCAAAGCAAATATCAAGATCTATGTGGATGGCATAGCTGCGAGTATCGCAGGGGTAATAGCCCTTTGTGGCAAGCCTCTCTATATGTCGCAGTACGCACGACTGATGCTTCATAAGGTCAGCGGTGGTGCTTACGGCTCGGCAAAAGAGCTCCGAGAGACGGCAGACCTCATCGAGAACCTTGAGGGGAGTCTAGCTGAGATGGTTGCTCAGCGAGCCAACCTCACCAAGGAGGAGGTGCATAGTCGCTATTTCGCCGACGGCAAGGATCACTGGCTGACCGCCAAAGAGGCATTAGCTCTGGGGATGATTGATGGCATCCATGATCTACCCGAGGAGACCGCCTTGGATGAGTCAAGCAGTACCGACGATATCTATCAAGTGTTTAACAACCGCCTCGAGAAGACCGAGGCACAAGAACCCAGTACAATGGCATTACTAGATGAAATCAAACGTATCCCCAGCTTTGCCAATGCGACAGAGGCTGACATCGTCACTCGTCTGCAGAATCAGGCGCTGAAGCTGGAGGAGAAGGACAAGGCGATCACCAATCTCCAAGAGCGAGTAGCTGAGCTGGAAGCCAAGGAGCTGGAGGCGCTCCTTAATACGGCTGTCGCAGACGGGCGTATCACTCAGGAGCAGAAGCCCACTTACCTGAATCTTCTCAAGAGCGACCGAGCGAACGCTGAAGCTCTGCTGGCTAGCCTCCCCAAGGCGGATGCTGGAGCGAAGCAGTTCCACTCTGCGAAGCAGTTTACCCAGCCCACTGGATCGGGGGCAAGTAAGTTCCATGGGAAGACGTGGCGAGAGCTGGATAAGGAGAATCTCCTTGCAGAGTATAAGAAGTACGACCCTGAGGGGTTTGCAAGCCTCTACAAGGATGAGTTCGGTGTAGACTATCAGAACTAATAAATAAGAAGGAGAAAAATATGGCATTGAATAGAGAAGTTTGGCTGAGAGAGATTCAGGAAAACCTGTTTCCTGACAACTCGTTTGTGGCAAAGTCCATTGACGATTCAGCTTTTGTGGATAATCATCGAGTGCATGTCCCCAATGCAGGTGCACCTAGTGGCGTAAAGCGAAACCGATCGGTCTTCCCCGCCACTGTTGGGACAAGAGAAGATAAGGATCTGACCTATGACCTTGAGCCATTCTCGACCGATCCTATCCGCTTACAGAATATCCTCGACCTGGAGCTGTCGTATGACAAGCGAAAGTCGGTGATCTATAATGATAAGGAGGCTCTTCATGAATCAATCCATGACTATATCCTCGAGCAGTGGGCTAAGGCTAATGGTGGTGTCGTCCGAACGAGTGGTGAGCTGATGCCAGCACATACTCATTCAGGGGCGACGGGGAAGCGTAAGAAGGTTACGTCGGAAGATATCCTTGAGCTTCAGACTCAATTTGACCTTCAGAAGATCGCACAGGAAGGTCGATACCTGCTCCTGGATCCTGTGATGTACAATAAGCTCCTGGGGAGTCTGAGTGCGGCTGACAAGCATGCGTTCTTTGCTACCGCCGATGCCCAGCGAGGTATCCTCGGTCAGCTCTACGGCTTCCACATCATGAAGCGAGCTAAGGTTCTGCGCCTCAAGGCTGATGCAGAGACTATTCTCTTCGATGGAGATGCCCACGAGGCTACAGAGCTTGGTGCTGGTCTCGCCTGGCAGGAGGGCTGTGTTTCGCGTGCTATTGGCGAAACCAATATGTACTACGAAGAATCAAGCCCAGAGTACTACGGCGAAGTGATGTCCTTTGACCAGCGTGCAGGGGGCTCAGGTCGTCGATTCGATAAGAAGGGGGTGATGCTCCTCGTAGAGTCCGCAGAGTAGATCTAACCTAGATAGAGGATATGTTACCACGAATCAAAATCAATTATCTCTCTGGTCAGCTTGGCACGGTGGGGACTAGCCCTGATGGGCTGGTCGCCATCGTCGCTGGAGCGACAGCTGTCGCCTCAACCTTTGAGCTGGGGATCAGCTATAAGCTTCGTAAGCTCTCGGAGCTGACAGCCCTCGGTGTTACCGAGGAGAACAATCCCGCCCTTGTGCATTTCGTGCGAGACTTCTACCGCCAGGCGGAGGAGGGTACGGAGGTCGTCGTTTATGGGGTTGATCCCGCAAAGACGATGACCGAGCTCCTTGCCAAAGAGGAGGGCGCAGTACGTAAGCTCATCGAGCGACATAGTGGGGCTCTCCGAGCAATCTTCCTCTCGAGCAGTGCGGGGGATAGCGAGGAGGCAACCGAAGGCTTATCCCCAGATGTCTATACCGCTCTCCCTGAGGCTCAGGTGCTCGCTGATTGGGCAACCTCAGAGCTGTATGCCCCCCTCTTCATCGTCATCGACGGTCGTGGCTACACGGGCAAGACCCTCAGAGACCTCTCCAAGCAGAGCTACAATCGAGTAGGTGTGCTTGTGGGGAGCACCAAGCAGGAGGATAAGGGTGCTAGCCTAGGTATCCTTGCTGGTCGTATCGCATCAATCCCCGTTCAGCGTAATGCTGGGCGAGTGCGTGATGGGGCGCTCAAGCCAGAGACCTTCTACCTCGATGGTAAGCCGATTGAGGAGGTGCAGAGTGAGATCATCGAGCTCTATGAGAAGAGATATATCACCTTTCGCCGATATGTAGGTCGCACGGGCTACTTCATCGCAGACGACAATCTAGCGACATCGCCTACCGATGACTATGCGCAGATCGCCAATCGTCGAGTGATCGATAAGGCATACCGTCTGTGCTATGATAGCCTCCTCGACTATATGCTTGACGAGATGGAGCTCAATGATGATGGCACACTGCAGGCTCCTATCGTCAAGGCTTGGGAGCAGAAAGTAGAGAATGCCATCAACCGAAGCATGACAGCCTCGGGTGAGCTGTCGAGTGAAGACGGTGAAGGCTGTCGCTGTGTCATCGATCCCAAGCAGAATGTCGTAGCAACGAGTAAGATTGAGCTCACCCTGAAGGTGCGCCCTCATGGCTATGCTCGCTACATCGATGTTGCACTTGGATTCTTGTGACAGCATCCGAAACAGATAAGAAGTAAGCGCTATGGTCAATACGAGAGAATTTGAATGGTCGGACATCTCCCTTGTTGTCGCTGGTCGTGACATCAAGGGCTTCCGTGGGGTAAAGTACTCCGAGAAGCAGGAGAAGGAGGCACTCTATGCCAAGGGGAATAAAGCTCACTGTATCCAGTCAGGCAATATTGCCTACGAAGGGGAGCTAACCCTGACACAGAGTGAATACGAAACGCTCCGCCTTGCTATGGGGGGGGGAGTATCCTATCAGGGTCGCTCTCTATGGTTGTTGCTTACGGCAACCCCAGCAAGGGGGATGTGATGGTCACCGACGCACTCTCTGGGTGCGAGTTCACCGAGGACAGCACGGAGTGGAAGCAGGGGGACAAGTTCCAAGAGAAGTCTCTGCCCTTCGTCTTCCTGTCGAAGAAGTCAGTCTAACAGCATTAGAATAAGATTAGAATGGTATTTACAGCAGAACAAATCCAGCAGTACAAGGACAAGTACAAGCAGGTCTATGAGATCACCGTCGAGGATAAGAGTTGCCTCGTGCGTAAGCCTAACCGCAAGGATCTCAGCTACGTCTCAACGCAGAAGGATCCCATCCGAATGAGCGAGGTGATGCTCAATCAGATCTGGCTGGAAGGAGATGAGGAAATCCGAACGGATGACGAGCTCTTCCTCGCTGTCGTCAAGAAGATCGACGAAATCAGTCAAGTCAAGGAAGCGGAAGTAAAAAAGCTCTGAGCGATGCCGAGGTAGATGTCGTGGGGATGGAGGGCTTCCTCTTCCTCTCGACACTCCTCGAGTACTACCTCGGCATCGCTCCCGATGACCTTCCCGATGAGGTCTGGGCGTGGAAGTTGCGCTACGTGAAGGATATCAGAGAACTAGAAGCCAAGGGTAATAAGGGATGAATAGCATCTTAAAGCTCCTTATCAAGCTACAGAGTGACTCGGGCAATGTGATGACCGAGGCACGAAATGTGATTACCCAGCTGGAGAGCATACAAGAGAAAGCCAGCTCGGTGGGAGCAAGTATTAAGCAAGCGTTCTCCCCATCTGCCCTCGGCAATTCTCTGATGTCCATCCCGGGGATGCAGTTCCTCACCAACCCCTATACCCTGCTAGCCTCGGGCATTGGGGCTGTTTCCAAGATTGGGGCAGAGGCAGAGATGACTGCTACAGCTTTTACGACTCTGGTTGGAAATGAAGAGAGGGCAAAGTCCATCCTTGGAGATATCGGCAAGTTCGCCTCTGAGAGTCCATTCGGAAAGCTAGATCTCACTAGCAATGCTCAGCAGATGCTCTCTTTTGGTGTGTCAACCGATAAGGTGATGACCTACCTCAAACAACTCGGGGATATCTCGGGGGGGAAGTAGGGAGAAGCTATCGTCACTGTCTCTCGTTATGGGGCAGGTGTCAGCTAGTGGCAAGATGATGGGGCAAGATCTCATGCAGTTCATTAATGCGGGGTTCAACCCGCTGAAGGAGTTGCAGAAGATGCATCCCGAGCTGACCTATGAGAAGCTCCAAGAGGCAATGAGCAAGGGGGCAATCTCCGCCGACATGGTCGCCTCAGCCATTGAGCATGCAACGGCAGAGGGGGGGCAGTTCCATGGTCTTATGGATGCCACTGCCCAAACCATCGGTGGGCGATGGTCAACGCTCATAGATAACCTCCAGGAGATGGCTATTCAGCTCTTCGAGCAGATACGTCCCTTCGTGTCGAGCTTCCTTGACCTCTTCAGCAAGGCTATTCCCTACATCTCGAAGGCGATCAGTGGCTTCTTCTCGATCCTGGCGGGAGTTATCAACTTCGTGAAGGACTGGTGGAAGGAGCTAGCCCTCGTGGGAAGCATCATTGGTATTGTCGCCATAGCTATTAATGCCAAGACGATCGCCCTTACAGCCTATGCAGGTGTGATGAGTATCGTCTCTATTGCTACGCAAGCATGGACTGCGATGCAGTGGCTACTCAACGTGGCTATGTCGGCAAACCCCATCGGTATCGTGATTGTCGCCGTAGCCGCTCTGACGGCTGGGATCATCTACCTCTGGAATAAGTTCGCCTCCTTCCGTGCCTTCTTGATGACCGCCTGGGATACCTTCAAAGAGCTTGGCTCTATCATCAAGGACTATGTCGTCAATCGCATCAACGAGATGCTCGAGGGGCTAGGTAAGGTCGGGAAGGCACTCCAGCTACTCCTGTCGGGGGACTTCTCCGAGGCTTGGTCAACCTTTAAGGATGGGGTTGGGAATCTAGCGGGCAAGAACTCCGCAAAGACTGCTGTCCTACAGACTAAAGAGGTCATCGAGGGTGTCAAGGGTGACTGGCAACGCAATCTCGAAACAGAGCAAGCCAAGGATCTGAAGAAGCTCGATAAGAAGACTCAGATTGAGACTCCTGCCCTAAAGGGGTCGGCATCCTCGGATAAGCTAGATCTCTCTGGCGATGGTAAGGGGAAAAAGGGAGGAAAGGGCAATAAAACAGCCGAGGCGATTGCCACTGGGGGATCTAGACCAACAACAATTAATATCTCAATAGCGAAACTCATCGAGCGATTTGAGGTGACGATGATGGATCGAGCGGACACTCAGGAGATAGAGCGTGTCGTGCTCCAGGCACTGAATCGCTCCCTCGCCATTGCAACTAGCACAGATTAAAATGAAATACTTGAGTAGCATCCTCCTTGCCCTTGGGCTCCTGCTCCTGGTGGGCTGTGGAGTACGAGTGAAGACCGTAGAGGTAGAGCGTTTGAAGGTGGAGTACAAGGATCGTCTGAAGATGGTGCGAGATAGCATCTACCAGCATGACAGCATCTACATCGAGAGGCGTGGTGACACAGTCTATCAAGACCGATGGCATACCCGTTGGCGAGAGATGGTGCGTCACGATACGGCGTATATCGAACGCCGAGACTCAGTAAGCTATCCCGTTGTGGTGGAGGTCGAGAAACCTCGCTCCTGGTTGCAACGAGCCGAGATAAGCATTTACCGCATCGTCATCATCCTTCTCCTTGTCTTTGCTGGCTGGTATACCGTGCGCAGACTCCTATGGGTAAGACGACTATAAAGCAGGGGCAGACCTGGTGGGATGTGGGGGTTGAGCTCACTGGAGCGTGGGAGGCTGGAGTCGATCTGGCACTAGCTCTAGGAGTATCCATGACAGAGCCCCCTCCACGAACCACCGTGGCAACCCAGCAGACCTACAATAAGCCGATGGAGCGGTATTGCCATGCAGAGGGAGTGTCCCCTGCCACGCTTAATGATAACACTGGGATTCACTGGCAAATCTTCGCTCCGTCCTTTAACACAACCTTCCGCTAGATATGGCTCGTACAGTACAAGAGATCAAGACGCAGATGACCGATGCCTTCATGGCAGACCAGACAATCCGAGAGCGGTATGGACTTCGAGAGGGGGATACCTTCTCCTCCCGCTTCTCCGTGGCGAGCCTAGAGAGCATCCTCTTCTTCATCGTCGCCTCGGCGCACTACGTCCTTGAGCGGATTTTTGATCAGTTCAAGGCGGATGTCATCAAGCAGATTAATAGCTCCGTTGTAGCTACTATCCCTTGGTATCACCAGCAAGCGCTTAACTATCAGCATGGTGATAAGCTTCAGCTTGATGAGCAAACCCTGCAGTGGAAATATCCAACTGTGGATGAGAGTAAGAGGCTGGTTCGTTATGTTGCAGTCAAAGATCATGGAGGGAGCATACAGGTACTTGTCAGTAAAGAGAAGGATGGACTCCCTGAGCCTCTCACAGAGGACGAGCTTCGCTCATTCAAGGCATATATGACATCTATCAAGATTGCAGGTGTTGTGCTTGCCGTTCGATCACTTCCTGCAGACATCCTCTCGATCACGGCAAGCATACAGCTCGACCCCCTCGTCTATCTCCCCAGTGGGGTGCGCATCAGAGACGGTAAGCGCCCCGTGGAGCTGGCTATACGATCATACCTGCGAGAGATCACTTACGGCGGGGTCTTTAACAAGACCAAGCTGGTAGATGCCATTCAGCAAGTAGAGGGAGTCCTGGACGTAGACCTCGGGGAGTGTTCGGCGGAGCCCCATAGAGGAGTGCGACGTGTCATCCAGGGGAACAACTACTCAGCTCGTTCGGGGTGCTTCCTCGCCCCAACGCTCACCACAACTCTATCCTATAACTACTGATGGACGCATATCGAGAGCTCCAGGAACGACTCAAGAAGCTCGGAGGAAGGACACTCAGTCTCTACCAAGGTGTCGTAGAGAGCGTCGAGGATGGTACATGCACCGTGATCATCGATGGCTTAGCCATACCTGATATACGCCTCAGGGCAACAACGACCGAGGATGATATGGAGCTCCTAATCATACCTGCTGTAGGCTCTGGAGTCATCGTTGGTAGCCTCACTGGAGGCTTCGAGCAACTTGTCATCCTATCCATCGATCGAACAGACCAAATCATCCTCAACGGAGGGCATCGTGGGGGGCTTGTGCTCGTCAATGAACTAACAAGGAAGTTGAACGCATTAGAGAAAGACCTCAATGACCTAAAGAGGTGATGAGTACATGGACTCCCATTCCTCAGGATGGGGGAGCGAGTCTCAAATCTGCGGTGGTGTCTTGGGCTGGTCAGAAACTCAGAAAGACACAGGTTCGTGACCTGGAAAATCCTAAAATTAAGCAATAGCATGTGGTACAACTTTGACGTGCAAAAGTTCGGGTGGCAGATGCTTCCCACTATCCTTCGAGGTGATGTGATGAGGAGTCTGCTGAAGGTACTCCTGTTGCCACTGGTGTGGCTTTTCTCCCAATTCCGACTACTCCAAGCCGAAGTAAAGGAGCGACTGTCTTCTAGTGGACAGACTCGGTCTCTTATAGAGGCACTACGTCGAGCCTATAGGCTTAAGGAGGGAGATGTCTACATCATAGACTCTGAACATAAGCAACCACACCTCTACCTCAAAAGAGAAGAACAACGCCCTATGTACCTCCATCGGGTTGGAGACGGTGAGCGCACCTACCTCTACTATGAGGATGGTGGTCAGGTAGAACCAGACTTCTATATCTACATCCCAGACTTCCTGCAGACAGAAGAAGAGGGAATACTGAGGATCATTGAGCAATATAAACCCGCTGGTCGGAAATATAAGATCATATACTATCCTTATGAATAAGCTTCTAATCCACGAGGGGGGACAACCCCTCCATCTTGATGACCTAGAATTTCTCCAAGAAGTTGCTACCTCTCCTCTTCAGTCTCTCATTTCGTCCTGGGGGAATTGCATCCTTGGCGGATGCGAGATCACCTACGATAAGACCACATCCGTACACCATTGGAATGATGGGTTTATAGCCTACCAGGGGAGCGTCTATCGAGTCTCTGCAGGGACGATTGATCAGGTCGATCAAGCCGATACCTTCTACTGGCTGTTCTCCAGGACTGAGACCGCCTCCAAGGTGTTCGAGGACGGGGCGGAGCACAACACGCAGGTCGTCTATGTCGCCCAGCTTGCATCGATGAGGTTCGCCCCCGAATCTGGTGATTATATCGCCGATAAAAACCTCCCTCGCCTGGGGGTGGACTTTGCCCGATCCCCTCGACTCAGCTATAGCTATAATGGGATTGGCTCTGTTGTCAACTTCCAGGAGCTCTCCCGCTATAGCGGTATTCTCACCCTGCGTTTTGAGCCTAAGGATGCTCTCCCAACCACAGGGAACTTTGGGACATTCCTCCTCTCTGGGATCAATAACATGGCGGGGCGCTACACCTTTGTAGACCCCAATATGCCCCCAACTGATATTGATGTGGTGAACGGTAAGCTCACTTGTCGGCAGAAGCTCGGGGAAGGGTTTAGCCGTTCTCATGCTACTCTGGAACATCGCACCTACATATCTATCCTCATTTCGTGGGATTACGAAGAGAACAATGGTGATGGGGCGGGCATCAATGACGACTCTGGTAAGATTCCCCCACGTGACGACTATGGCAGAGGGGATGGTCATGTTCCTCCTCGTCGTAGATAAGACCGAACGATATGGCAACTCTATATGATATCAGAGAGCGAGCAGAAGCTCTCTCACGTAAGCTCGAGGCTGGATCAATAACCCCCGAGGAGGTAGGTCAGCTGATTATAGACCTGACGGACTACACTCAGGGGATGGAGCGAGACGGCTCTACCCTGGGTATTGGTAAGGTGTACCCGACGCTCGAGGCAATGCAAGCTGATACAGCGCCTGTCGGCGATAATGGCAAGCCCCTGCGCCGAGGGAACCTCGTAGCCATCTATCAAGAGTCAACAGCTCAGACAGACCCCAACAGCGGGCTCGTCTGTATGTGGACGGGAGTACGATGGGTAGCTATCGCACGCATCGGGACGGCGATGCGCCACGAGTACACCTCCATCGAGAGCCGTGTTACCGAGCTTGAGCGAGGGCAGAAAAGTGAGCTCAAGCCGTCAATCGAGTCTATTAAAACGGCGCTCGAAGCCATTACGAAGGACGTTAAAAAGGCATTAGACCGCCTTGAGTTCACTGAAGGTGACCGAGAGAAGCTAGATAAGATCAACACGACGGGGAAGAAGTCGAGCTACCTAGGAGCTGATGGCAACTACCATGTCCTCCCCGTTCAGAGCGTAGAGGTCAATGGGGTTACCATGTCCTCCGATGCTAATGGTAAGGTATCCATTACCACCCCGCAGGGTACGGTCAAGAGCTTTACGCTCAACGGGACGAAGCTCATACCAGACGAGGTTGGTGACTTGGGTCTTGGTCTTAAGCTCGCCACAGAGCTCCTAGATAGCAAGCGTGTCAAGGTGGCTCTGCTGACTGCCGATGGGCTCGAACTCTCAAGCATAGAGCTTGCTCAGGGAGGAGCTTCGGGCGGAGGTGCTGGCTTCCTTAACATATCTAGAGAGGTGCCCCTGTCAACAGGCTATTATAGCCTCTCCAGCGCTCTCACAGCCCTAAGGTCTCTTGCCCCTGATGCCTCACTGCGCTCTGGTATGATTATCACCTTCGAGAGCTCCGAGGGGGTGTGGAGCGATTATCGCTATGTCGGCACGACGACCGATGATACCTCCTTCTTCTCCGCCCCTCTATGGCAGGAGTATGCTAAGGCTGTTACCGATGAGCATATCAAAGACCTCATCGCCAAAAGTGGTAAGGAGGTAGAGGTTGCCGAGAGCCTGGACGAGACCCACCGACCCGTGTCAAGCGTGGCGGTAAAGCAGGCAATCGATGAGCTACGAGATGCGACGCTCGACTCTGATGTCGAGAAGACAGATGATGGGAGCAAGGTGACGCTGTCTCGCAACGGGAAGACCGTCGCCGAGTTCGTCGTTGCTGGGGGTGGTGGCGGAGGACAGTCCGCCTCTACTAAGGCTGTCGTTACCGCACAGCTCTCCGCTGGGCGTATCAAGCTCGGTGACCAAGCCCGCCTGACCTATGGCTACACGCACTACTCCGACGGGGAGGTAGACGGCGTGCCAGCGACTATTGCGGTGACAGTCAAGCGAGGTGTCCAGACCTTGGCGACCCTTAGCCTTGGCGCTCTTGCCTCGGGCTCTACAGCTAGCCTAGACCTCTCTAAGTATCTCACGACAGCCGACACCTACAGCATCATGGTCTCGGCGAGGTACGAGGAGGAGGGTGTCGTCAAGGAGCGTAAGGCTCAAGCGCTGTTGTCAGTCGTTAATCTCTCAATCGACCTCTACAACCGCAATGAGATTGAGACCTACCTCTCCGCTGGTGGCTATAAGGATGGGGACACCGCCTCGATCATCCTCTCGGTACGAGGGGGAGCTCGGGAGGTGACTATGCTCATTGATGGCGATGAGGGGGGCAAGGAGGTACGCCCACTGACGGGCGGTGGAAGTAGACAGACCTTCTCCCTCCCCGTCCGATCACTCTCCCCAGGGCGACACAGCGTCCAGTTCGTGGCGAGTGTGGATGGTCTCCTCTCTAATAGTATCTACCTCGATGTCCTCAAGTTTGGTGCCGACACCTCCTTCGTGGGGCTCATCTTCTCACGCCCCGACGGGCATCTGGTCTCTGCAGGGGAGACCCCCGAGGTGCTGGCACATCAGTATGAGGAGGTCTCGTGGAGCTACATCGCTGTAAGCCGTCGAGCAGGAGGGGTATCTCAGCTGACGCTGACGACCCCCAGTGGCTCGACCGTGTTCTCTACCCCTCGCACCTACCAGGAGCAATCGTCTCGCTTCACCCAACAGGGGCTACTCGACTACAGCTATACGCTGGAGGATGCTACCAGGGCGTTCAAGGTCAAGGTCGTTCCCACCACACAAGAGGGGCTCGGCATTAAGGAGGGGGCTGTTGTAGAGCTCCTCACCGCTGGGCGTAGCAATGTGGAGTCCGATCCGTCTGTCTGGCGGAGCGGTAAGACCTCCACCCGCTTTATTGGGGTAGACTTCATCAGTTCAGGCTGGACGGGCGAAAGCCTCCGTCTGATCAACGGAGCTAAAGCGGAGATTGGCTACAAGCCCTTCGCTACCGATGCCAAGACCCGTGGGCTTACGCTCACCTTTGAGGCTCGCATGACCAACGTGCGCCGACCCGATGGGGCGGTCATCTCCTGTATTGATGCAGGTGCCCAGGAGCTGGCGAGCTTCGCAGGGTTCGCTATCTCGGCAAGTAAGGTTCAGATGCCAACAGGTGGTAAGCTTGAGTTCCGCACGGAAGATGGGGAGACGATCACCCGTGACCTTGGGCTAGAGATGCCCTATGCCTATGGGGAGTATTACTCTCTGACGCTTGTAGTGCATCCCGCCAGCGAGGAGCATACCATCCGCCTCTACATCAACGGAGTCCTCTCTAAGGCGGACACCTACCAGGATACTCTGTTCGCTCAGCGCACTCCCAGGGGGATACTCCTCGATAGTACCTCGGCGGATCTAGAGATTAGGCATGTGCGCATCTATGAGACCGCACTGACTGACGACGAGGTGCTCACCAACTATATCACCGATCGCCCGACACTGAGCGAAATGGAGGAGCTACGTGAGCGCAACGACCTGCTTAACCCCGCCACAGGATCTATTAGCTACGACAAGCTTGTCAATCGAGGCAAGGCAGTACTCTCTATTGCGATGCCTGAAGGTGGTATAGAGCGCCTTTGGGGTAAGTCTACGGATACTAAGACCGACTACACCTTCACCGAGCTCATCTTCCGCTCGCCTTATGGTAAGGCTTATGACCTGAGGGTTACCGATGGCGTTATTCGCCGTCAGGGGACTTCAACCTCTACCTACCCCATCAAGAATCTGCGTGTCTACCTCCAGAAGTCTAAGACAACTAAGGTCTATCGGAACGTGGGCAAGGGGCAGGAAGACCAATGGGAAGAGGTCAGCACCCGCACGTACGTGATGCGAGAGGGGGCAAAGCCTATGAAGATCATCAACCTCAAGACGGACTACGCCGATAGCTCCTTGTGCTACAATACGGGTACTGCTATCCTGCTGAATGACTATCTCGTAGCCAAGAACCCGTCTCTGCGCAATGCAGGGCAACAGGCAGACCCTTCAGCACGCATGGCTATTGATGGGATGCCTATCGATGTCTTCACGTCGGATACCCCCGAGGGGGAGAAGACCTACTGCGGGCAGTTCCAGCTGAACAACGATAAGAGCAAGAGTGGCTACCTCTTCGGGCAGACTAAGACCGATGGGAGTGAGATTGCCCTGGAGTTCATCAATAACACGAACCCCGTAGCCAACTTCCACATCACGGCGAGCTCCGTCGAAGAGCAGTTGGGGCGTACGGGTACAGATGGCTTTGATGCTTCAGTTGAGTTCCTCTACCCCGAGCAGGACTACATGTGGAATGGGAAGACTCCCGATAAGACGGCTCCTGCCAATATCAAGCAGGCGGTCGTCCGCCTCTGGAAGTTCGTCAAGGACTGTATCCCTGCGGGCGCAGACCCCTCCTCGATGAGCGAGGTAGAGGTCAAGCAAGCCTTCCAGTCCCCCAAGTTCCGCAAGGAGGTTGCTCAGTACTTCGATGTCACAAACCTTACCATGTGGTGGGTGCTCACCGATTATCACATGAGCGTCGACCAGCGTGTGAAGAATACCTTCTATCGCACGTGGGGGAACGGCATCTGGTGGCTCACCTACTACGATGGAGATACCGCCTTCGGGAAGCGTAATGATGCGTTCCTGGCTTACCTCTACAATATCAGTAGAGATACTCGTGATGCCCAGAGAAGCAAGTACGCCTTTGAGGGGCACAATAGCCGACTGTGGTGTCTTGTGCTGGCGAACCTTGAGGAGGAGATCAAGGCTTCAGCTAAGCTCCTGCGAGCAACGCTGACCAATAGCGTCTACCTCTCGGTCTTCAATCGGCTGATTATGGGTAACTGGTCGGAGCGCCAGTACAACAAGAGTGGTATCTATAAGTACATCCGCCCCACGTACACCGACTATAACGGAGGCGGGACGATGAACTACATCTTTGCCCTCAGCGGTACGATGTACGCCTACCGTAACCAGCTTATTGAGCGTCGCTTCTCGATGCTTGATGCCAAGTACCTGGTAGGTCAGTACGAGAGCGATGCCGTCACTGGTTACATCGGTAAGGACGACAAGGATACCATCATCAAGGCTACCGCCAGCGATGACTACTACTTTGCTTGGAAGACGCAGAATGGTAAGCTCACCGAGCATCAGAGCGTGCAGTCCTCGGGGGTTGCTGTCTTCAACTTCCGAGATGCGATGAGCCAGAATGACCCCGTGCGTCTGATTGGGGCGAGTCGTATGCGTAGACTCGACTTTGCAACCACCGCCCCCCACCTGCAGGGTGCTTGGAACCTCAACTCGGGTAAGAGCCTAGAGGAGATTGTGGCAACCACCGATAGCCCATCGCCTACCCAGTGGTATCCCCTACTGAGCAAGATCACGGGCTTGCGCCATATCGACCTGACGGGACAGCGAGGGGTGACGGGTACGGAGGATGAGCAAGCCCGCACGTTCGACGTGTCGTCTCATACGGGGCTGGAGCAACTCAAGCTCGGGGGTACGTCCGTAAGAGCTGTCCGTATCGCAGAGGGTAGCCCGATTAGCCTTCTCGAGCTCCCAGCAACACTGAGCTACCTGCGACTAAGAGCCCTTCCCCGTCTCTCGCTGTCAGGACTTACGCTTGCAGATTGGAGTAAGGTGACTAGCCTCGAGCTTGCGGGATGCCCACTCATCGACTGGCGTGCTCTGCTGGATAGCTGTGTCGCCTTGGAGCGCCTACGCATCGAGGGTGTAGACTTCGAGGATGATGGGTCACTGCTCAGGAAGCTCTCGGGCATCAAGGGCATCGACGCTAATGGATCGGCGGTGGATACCTGCGAGCTCGTGGGTAAGTGCCAGCTCTCTGTCTATGTCGATGAAGAGACTATCAAGGCTTACCGACAGCATTTCCCCTCACTCGTCATCCGCCAGCCCGATTACACGATGATCGAGTTTGATGATAACGTCGCAGATCCTGCGAATATCTCTAACCTGGACAATCGGACAGGATATAAATATGGATCTCCCTATCAGCCCTCAGCTCATGTCGCAAAGATCCTCTCTGAGCGGTTTGGATGTGTCGGTAAGCAGGAGACAAAGGGGACGATGAAGATCTTCCGCCTCCACAATGACAACTGGTATAAGTTCGCTGACCATCTAGTGCAAAGCCTTGCGAGTGATAGTGTCCTTGATATGAGTCAGGGGGATGTATTTATCCATGAGCCTGAGTACTGGTACAAGGGTGTCAATGATGTGCTTAGGGGAAAGAAGTATGCCTGCTTTGCATCGGGAGAGCGCCCTAGCTCCCCGAAGGTAGATACAGTAACCTTTGACCAGCTGGAAGCTCTTGGGCAGAAGATGGCGGGGTATGCTGTACAGGTCGGACACACCTCTCCAAGCTCTGCGCTTGTGCCGAATGAAGGTTATACAGCCTATAAGGTGCGTGTTAAGGGGTACAGGCGTGTACGTTTCCAGTCCGTACTCTCCATTGATGCTCGAGGGGCTTCATTCTTTACCGCTAATGACAAGCTACTATCAAGCGTCTCGGTGGAGACGGGTGCTAGTAACTTCGCCGATGGGATGTATCTCATTGCGGATGTCCCTGATTCTGCAGAGTGGCTATACTTCTGTGTCTACAATAAGGTACAGGATACAGACAGGGTGGTGGTTCTTTCAAATAGCGCTAAGATTGAAGATATGGAACCTCTTTGGGTGCATCACAAAGCTACCCTAGTTGGTGCATTCCGAGGGTCGCTGGTCGGTGGTAAGCTCGGATCTGCTGTACAGACAGGAGTTGATAACTCCCCGACGAAGGGATACTCCTATGAGGGACTTCCTCAATCGCTGGAGACTAGAGGGCTGAAGATTATGAGCTATGATCAGTACAAGAATATTGCCAATCTCGCTTTCCTGAAGTACGGAACAAGACTTGTTCAGAAAGTGACGGGATCGTTTGATGACGATGGGAACTGGCGACATCTTAATGGTTACCTCATTCGAAGTGGAATACATGACAGCCAAAGCGAGCAGATGGGTCGCAAGGGATTTATGCAGTCACTGGCGAAACTAAAACCTGGGTTCCTCAACCAAGGCATGCTAAAGTCATGGGATATGAACGACTCAATGGGGGGTGGTATGAGCACTTGAGAGGAGCTAAGGCTGTCGAGGAGATACCTGGATTCGCCCAAGCTTTTTCAGGACAGGCACCTGCGGTACTTGATGTTATACATGATGATGGGGTTAGCTGTCGTGTAATGTCAGCCCGCATTCATCAAGAAACCCCTCTACGTCTATCATTCGGGCTGTACATGGATATCTTCCCTCTTACACCCTACCAATATGGTCGAGCTACATCTACCACTTTCTATGGCGGAACTACCCGCATCTGGGAAGTTGACAACCGACCAATTCTATTGGGAGCGAGATACTATGACAAGGGGATGATATGGCTAACGACGTATCCTGAAAGCAACTCCAATATCACATTCAGAGTCATGTTCGACGGCAAGATTGAGGAGGTGAGAGATCTGGAGGTATTTAAGGCATTACCCATAAACTACTAGGAGAATGGAATATAATCTCATCGCAGTACAGGAGGGGACAACAATCCCTCTCCTCGAGCAATTCAATCCGATTAAGAATCAGTGGTTGCTTCGCTGGGTAACTGCACCTACAGAGTATGCCGAAGTACTCCTGGATGCAAAGCCCTCCCTGGAGACTATTAAGGACGTTGTCCTCACCTGGCATAATCTTCAGGTCGATAAGGCGATCCTGTGTGGGTTCAAGTGGCGAGACATGCCCATCTGGCTTAATGCCGAGAACCAACTGAACTACAAGGCGACCTTCGACCTCGTGATGCAGTTCCAGGGCGGGCGAGGGACGCTCCCTGTAACCTTTAAGTTCGGGCATGACGGCGAGAGTGTATACCACGAGTTTACCTCCGTCGATGAGCTGGCGGACTTCTACCTCTCCTCAGTAGCTTATGTCAAGGGCGTATTAGCTCAGGGGTGGGCGAAGAAGGACGCTATCGACTGGAGTATTTATGAGCGAGCATTGGCGACCTATGAAGGCTAAAGAGAAAGGCTGTGGAGCTATGGATGGATGGCTCTCCTGGATACGCCCTCCCCATCACGAGTTCTTCAAGACCGCTTGTATCCTCCACGATGAGCTCTACCTGCTTGGTGGATCTAAGGCAGACCGTTTGAAGGCGGATATACGCCTTTACCAAGACATGGTGCAACACTCCCTGCGCTACTTCCACGGGCGCAATGTCGGCTCTCAGGCGTGGTTCTTGTTCTTAGCCTACCTGTACTACAAGTGTGTCCGATGGTTCGGTAGTAGCCAGTTCAACTACCACGACTAATGAAAGGGTGGGGTAAAGAAAAGCCCCCATCCTTTCATAAATAGAATCCTACCTCATATTTACAAACTACGCCAAGGCGTGTGGATGGGGGCTTTATAGCTCTCTTCCACGCCTTGGCGTATTTGTCTTTTATGAGGTAGGAGCACAAAGATAACGATTAAACAGCATAACAATGAGACCACCATTAACTTACTACGGCGGAAAGCAAACGATGCTTAAGCATATTTTGCCCCTCGTGCCGAAGCATACACTCTACACCGAAGCGTTCTGCGGAGGTGCGACCTTACTCTTTGCGAAAGAGCCTGCTGAAGGCGAGGTGATCAATGACATTAACATGCACCTCGTGAACTTCTACAACACGCTACAGCTCGACTATGACGCCCTCAAGGCTAAGATCGATAGCACGCTTCATGCACGAGACATGCACGCTCACGCAAGCCATATACTGGCTTATCCAGAGTTCTTCTCACATGTTGATAGGGCTTGGGCTGTTTGGGCATTGTCGAAGATGAGCTTTGCGTCGATGCTTGATGGGACGTTTGGGTACGACTTCTCTGGAGGTGTAGCTAAGAAGGTGCGCAATGCGAAAGAGGAGTTCTGTCAGCACTTGGCGAATCGGCTGGAGCACGTGACCATTGAGAGTCGACACGCATTCGAGGTGATCGAGACCTATGACAGCCCTGAGACTTATCACTTCGTCGATCCACCTTACGTCAATTCAGATTGCGGACATTATGAGGGTGTCTTTGGAAACGATGACCTAGGTCATCTCCTTAACTTGCTGGCGCAAGTTAAGGGAATGTTCATGCTAACTATGTTCCCTCATGAGCAGATTGCAAGCTATGCAGAGAAGCATAACTGGATAATCCATCGTATTGAACGCTTCATATCTGCAAGCAAGACGAGCAGAAGGAAGCAAGAGGAATGGATGGTTTGCAACTATGAAGCGCCGAACAAGGAGCAACTACTATTCTGATAGTATTAGAGCCACATTCGAACGTCATCCGAATGTGGCTCTAAGCTTCCTTGGTAGATACGCTTTTAGGCTCTAAGCATACGCTTCGTTTCTTCTCAGGAGCTTCAGCTTGGTACGCTTCGTTCCTTTCGTGCCTGACGCTTCGTTTTGCCGATTATAAAAAAGTATTATCTTTGCAGCCTGATATGGGTCGTGTGCTGCCATAGAGGTAGCTTCCTTTAGGTGAGTTTGATTCGTGTCTAAAAAGTAAAGGTAGTGTACTCTTTTGTGGCTCATTTGTACGATGCCCAGTGTCCCTTTACTCGTTTTATTCATATAAATAAATAACTATTTTTTTAACATTCGATGAAGAGAACTTACGAGCCTCCTGTTATGGAAGTCTGGATGATTGATCTGCAGAAGTCTGCTGATCTCTTGGTTTCCCTTTCACTCCAGGGGAATGTCTCAGACTTTGAGCCTGGTGATGATGAAGATCTAATTGTAGATGATTGGGGTGCATAGCTTAATGAGGAAATTTATGAAGAAACTAAATCTTTGGATTAGCGCAGTCTTTGTGCTATTGACCAGTGTGGCTTGTAGTCACGAATCGGATCTGGACCAGGTCCGACAGGACGAATCTCAAAAGAGCGGAATCAATTTTGAGCTTTCGGGCGTATTAGAGCCACAGTTTGGCGCTGACTTTAGCGATACGGAAACGTTTAAAGCTCTTGATGTCTATCAAAAGGGAACAGAGCATGATGCTCCTCTCTCTTTTTCTATTGACATCGAGAAGTATAAAGATGTGAAGATGCATCTGTTCCTTCGTAAAGTCGGAGGACAAGCGATCACAACGGTGTTTGCCCCTGTTAAGCTTGCAAAGAGCTCTGACGGAGGATATACGATGACGATCCAGGTAAAGAACCTAACTGCTCAAGGAGGTGAAAGTTTCGCTACCGGAGAGTGGTATGTAGCTGGCTTTTGGGGCGGTGGATCCCAAGAAGAGCAGGCTCTGGTAGAGAAAGATCGCCTCGCCCATAAGGTGGCGGTTGTGGCACCGATTAGCCCGAATCATATTGGGGATGCCGTCTCTATGGATATCCCTCTTGGGTTCTCTTGGACGCGACTTACTCAAGTCTCTGACAATGGTGCACTTCGCCTCGAGAACCGTAATCTTAAGATACGTCCAATGGGGGTATTGCTGTCTGTCATTTTGGAAAATCGAACGAAATATACTGCTGACATAGTGGCTCTAGACAAGGAGATGACTGGTATGTCTTCAGGTGGTCGCTTTGATTTCACGGGAGTGACGGATAACGATCTCCGACAAGGAGAGTTCCCCGCTTTTCGTCCTGCTGTTACGGATAATACGAATAATGAATCTGTAAAGGTTTTACCTGCGAAGCTTCAGATTCCTTCTGGAGCAAAAACCGATAAGCCTCTATACTTGTGGCTGATGCCTACGGCTTCTTCCCAAAGCCGGTCGCAGGGTCCTATGGATGTGACGTTCACCTTTATAAGTTCAGAGCGTACTACCACGGACAGTGATTTGGATCCCAGGGATCAGTTTAGTCAGAATGGTGTCGGGCACTTTAATGACCGCTATGTTATGGATCTATCATTTAAGAAGAGACCTGAAAATTCTGTCTATTTTATCAAGAAGCTTAAGGTGCAATCATCGTTGATGATTACAGAGTATTTCATCAATCGATATGATGTTAAATCGCCGACTGGTTGGCAGCACTACCTTCGTCATCCTCTGTTCTTCGGATTTGTGGAGTTGTATAACCCCAATCTGGATCCGGTCTCATTGGAGAACTATGCACTGGCTCGTATATCTAATCTACGTCGTTATATGGCGGACGGTAGATTGGGTAAAAACTACTCCTTCATGCATCCGTTTGGTCGTGAAAGATATAATGCATGGGAATCAGGCGGTTTCAATGGGGATCCTAAGGGTAGGGCTGACAGAAATGCAGACAATCTAACGTGGTCTCATAGAGCTTTGCTTATTTCCCTCCAGCTACAGGATGGACAGATTAGTAGCTTCCAGCCTAATAGCTTAGGTTTCAAAAGTAGCTTGGAGAATAATGGGAATGGTATAGTAAAGGAGCTTTATCCTGATCCTGCTAATGATAGTCGAACCGAACGAGTGCGCTTCCTTAAGGGAGGGCTTACATCTGGGAAGGCAATGCTTTCTGGGGGTAAGACGATGCTGTTACTCGGGAATGCTTTCCTTGAATCAGGTGATCCATCGGATATACCATACTATTGGTATCAAGATCGTTATGGGAATAGTGGTAATTATATTCCCGAGTATAAACTTGCGGCAGCTGACTGGAATCGAATCAAGAATTCCGATGAATGTGAGATAATCGTCGCTTTGGATAACTACACGGATAAGAATGAGTATACTCATAGTAAGGGTGCCGGAGTGATGAACCTGAACTATAGCGATGCTCTCTTCCTCGTGCAGAAGCATTCAAAAGATGGCAGTCGTAGAAGGATTGTGGATGCAACAAGCTCCAATCCGTTTGCTCGAGTTAATAACTGGACTGATTTTGTGCGTTATGTGACTTTGACTACGGATGATCCCAATAACTCTGGTGCTCCACACTTCAGAGTGCGCACTGTAGCTCAGCATATGCCTGAATTCTTAAACTTTTCTTACCAACAGTGGTATGCAGAGAAGTTTACAGGTACCATCCCAAGTAAGCTTCTCCTGGGCACCGAAGTGCTAAGGACTTCTAAGGGGTCTCTCTGATATTTGTTATCTCTATCTCTGGTATAGAGCTTAGCTTTATCAGTAAGGAACATAAGGGAGGCGACTTACTCTTAAGTGGGTAAGTCGCCTCCCTATTTATTAATTAGCCATCGGGGCTGTCCCCATCTGCGCTCACTCGCCCATGCGTATGTTGGGATTAAGCAGTCTTGCGATCTCTGTATTGTCTTTTCTTGAGGATGCTGCCATATTCACAACGATTATCGTGTAGAGCATCTCAAGCTAATTCGTAATCTTGCCCTCTGAATTTTCGGCTCGATTGGAGATACTCTTTTGGGGTAAAGAATGTTGCTACATGGATGTCAATAATTCGATATACTGTAGGGAGTTGCGAGCATTTTTATTAGAAAGTTCAGGGGCTTCGGTGAGCGAAAACAATGATATTCACTATCTTTACACCTTGCAGATATTATATACATAGCATAAGTATTGACAACGATGAATAAGACCTCCCTCCCTTCCCCCTGCTACATCCTCGAGGAAGACCTGCTTCGGCGGAACCTTACTCTCATCCGCGACGTAGCTCAGCGGGCGGGCGTGGAGATCATCTTGGCTTTCAAGGCCTATGCGCTCTGGAAGACCTTCCCGATTATCCGCGAGTACGTCCCTCATAGCACCGCAAGCTCTATCTATGAAGCTCAGCTGGCCTACGAGGAGATGGGCGCTAAGGCACATACCTTCAGCCCAGCCTACACTCGTGAGGAATTCCCCACCATCCTTCGCTACAGCTCGCACGTGACCTTCAATTCGCTGAGTCAGATCGAACAGATGCGCCCTCTGATGCCGACCGATGGGAGCGTGTCCTTCGGGCTGCGTGTCAACCCTGAGTACTCGGCGGTGGAGACCGACCTGTATAATCCCTGTGCTCCAGGCTCCCGCTTCGGTGTGCCTGCTGCGGAGCTCCCCGAGCTCCCCGAGGGTATCGAGGGCTTCCACTTCCACTCGCTCTGTGAGGGGACGTCGGAGGATCTGGAGAAGACGCTGGAGATCATCGAGAAGAACTTCGGACACTTCCTCCCTCGCCTCAAGTGGCTCAATATGGGTGGTGGCCATCTGATGACCCGTCGTGACTACGATGTCGAGCATCTGGTCAGCGTACTGCGCGCCTTCGGTGAGCGCCACCCCCATCTGCACCTCATCCTCGAGCCAGGTAGTGCCTTTGGCTGGCAGACGGGGTACCTCACCTCCTCGGTGGTAGATGTCGTGGAGCACCACGGGATCCGCACGGCGATCGTCGATGTGTCCTTCACCTGCCACATGCCTGACTGCCTCGAGATGCCCTACAAGCCCGCTATCCGTGGCGCTCGCACGATGGACGAATATCGCCCCGAGGCGCACAGCTACCGTATCGGCGGGAATAGCTGCCTGAGTGGTGACTTCATCGGCTACTGGGAGTTCGACAAGCCCCTCGAGGTCGGTGATGAAGTGATCTTTGAGGATATGCTTCACTACACGACGGTGAAGACGACGATGTTCAACGGTATCTCCCATCCCAGCATCGCCCTGCGTCGCTGTGACGGCACGATCGAGATGCTGCGTGAGTACACGTATCAAGACTATAAGAGCCGCATGGACTAAGTCCGTATGCGGTACTAAGAAACTACATAGAGAATCATGGGACTATTCGGACTCTTCTCTAAGAAGAAAAAAGAGACGCTTGACGAAGGGCTCTCTAAGACAAAGGAGAATGTCTTCTCCAAGCTCGCACGTGCTGTCGCTGGGCGTAGCACCGTCGATGACTCCGTGCTCGATGAGCTGGAGGACGTCCTGGTCACCAGCGACGTCGGCGTAGAGACGACCCTGAAGATCATCCGCCGTATCGAGGAGCGTGTAGCACGTGACAAGTATGTCTCCACCTCGGAGCTTACGGGTATCCTGCGCAGCGAGATCGCTTCGCTCCTCACAGAGAACGGCTCCACCGACGGCGAGAGCTTCGCCTTGCCCGCAGGTAAGAAGCCCTATGTCATCATGGTCGTTGGGGTCAATGGCGTGGGGAAGACCACGACCATCGGTAAGCTCGCCTATCAGTTCAAGCAACAGGGCTACTCGGTGATGCTCGGCGCAGGGGATACCTTCCGTGCCGCCGCTATTGAGCAGCTCGATATCTGGGCCAAGCGCGTCGATGTACCCATCATCCGTCAGCACATGTCGGCTGATCCCGCTTCGGTCGCCTTCGATACGCTGAGTGCCGCAGTGAAGGCCGGTACAGATGTCGTGATCATCGACACCGCAGGCCGTCTGCACAACAAGGTCGGGCTGATGAATGAGCTGACCAAGATCCGTCGCGTGATGCAGAAGGTCGTACCTGATGCTCCCGATGAAGTACTCCTCGTACTTGACGGCTCGACGGGGTCAGAACGCCTTCGAGCAGGCCAAGCAGTTCACCGCTGCTACCGAGGTCAATGCGCTGGCGATCACCAAGCTCGATGGCACGGCCAAGGGCGGTGTGGTCATCGGTATCTCTGACCAGTTTAAGATCCCCGTGAAGTATATCGGGCTGGGGGAAGGTATAGAAGACCTCCAGCTCTTCAGAAAGAAAGAATTTGTTGACTCCCTATTCGGAGAATGAGAAAGAACCAAGTAGATGTAATTACCCTGGGGTGCTCCAAGAATCTCGTCGACTCTGAGCAGCTCATCCGCCAGTTCCTGGCAAACGGCTATGTCGTGCACCACAACTCTGGTGCCGTCAATGGCGAGATCGTCGTACTCAACACCTGTGGCTTCATCGGTGATGCGCAGGAGGAGTCTATCAATATGATCTTGAAGATGGTCGAGGCCAAGAAGACGGGCCGTATCGGGCAGGTCTATGTCATGGGCTGTCTGACGGAGCGCTTTATGGATGAGCTCAAGGCTGAGATCCCCGAGGTGGACGGCTACTATGGGAAGTTCAACTGGAAGAACCTCCTGACGGACTTAGGTAAGGCTTACCACAATGATCCGCTCGGGGGCAACCGTAGTATCACGACGCCCGCGCACTACGCTTATATGAAGATCTCCGAGGGCTGCAATCGTAGCTGCTCGTACTGCGCCATCCCCATCATCACGGGCAAGCATAAGTCTCGTCCGATGGAGGACCTCGTCACAGAGGCCCAGTCGCTCGTGGCTTCGGGTGTCAAGGAGATCCAGCTCATCGCTCAGGACCTGACCTTCTACGGGCTCGATATCTATAAGAAGAATAGCTTGGCCGAGCTCCTACAGCGTCTCTCCGACGTCGAGGGACTGGAGTGGCTTCGCCTGCACTATGCCTATCCCGCGGACTTCCCCCGTGAGATCCTCACCGTGATGCGTGAGCGTGAGAATATCTGCAACTACCTTGATATCGCCCTGCAGCATATCAGCGATCCGATGCTCCGTGCTATGCGTCGCCGTGTGACGAAGGCTGAGACCTATGACCTCCTGCGCTATATGCGTGAGGAAGTGCCAGGGATCCACCTGCGTACGACCCTTATGACGGGCCACCCAGGGGAGACAGAGCAGGACTTCGAGGAGCTCCTGCAGTTCGTCCGTGATATCCGCTTCGATCGTATGGGTGCCTTCGTCTACTCGCATGAGATGGGGACCTATGCCCACGAGACCTACGCTGATGATATCCCTCTTGAGGTGAAGCAGGAGCGTATGGACCGCCTAATGTCGACTCAGGAAGAGATCGCAGCAGAGCTGAATGTGGCGAAGATCGGCTGCACCTTCAAGACGCTTATCGACCGCAATGAAGAGGAGTACTTCGTCGGTCGTACCGAATATGATTCACCCGAGGTAGACCAAGAGGTCCTGATCTCGAAGCAGGATGCTCCCGACCTTCAGGTGGGGAACTTCTACCCAGTGGAGATCACCTCGGCAGATACCTTTGACCTATACGGCCAGCTGGCTCAGTAAGAGATGCTACAGGAGGAACTTTGGTACGTACGCCTGGCTGAGCTCGCCGCTGTGCAGCTGGAGACTTCGCAGCAGCTCTGGCGCGCCCTCTGCCAGCAGGTAGAGCAGCGCCTCTTGTCGGGGCTGTCGCTGACCTTCCCCGAGGTCGGGGAGTGGAAGCTCGAGGAGCATAGAGAGTATGTCGCCCGTACAGCTGACGGTAAGCAGTGGCTCATCCCGCCACGCTTGACGCTTGGGCTACGTCCTGTCGAGGACCGTGGCGTGACCAGCCTCTCCATCGACCTCCTACGTGATGCCCTCGCGGAGGCTACCCATGTGTCGGCCGAGCAGGTCGCTACGTGGCTCCGTGCTATCCCCACGCTCTGGCGAGCGCTCTATGATGAGGGCATTCAGATCGTCTGGGCAGGCCTCGGGAGCTTTACGCCGATCACGGCGGAGTCTGGCGAGCGGAGTGGCTATCGCTTCCTCCCATCCGAGGCGCTCTGTGCGGCGCTGAATAAACCCTTCAGTATGTTGCACCCGTAGAGGTCGCCCCGTCTTCTTCGAGCCCTGATCTGGAGCTTCGTGAGATCGACCAGCTGGATCAGCTGACGAAGGTCGAGCCTATCGAGGTGCTCTTTGCCTCTCGTGAGCCTATTCAGGAGGAGGTAGTTACACCTCCTGTAGTCGAGGAGGTGGTAGAGCCCGTAGTGACAGAAGAGCTGCAGCAGCCCGAGTCACCAGCAACTGTCGTAGAGGAAGAAATCCTCCCAGCTCCAGCAGATAAAGCTCCTATTAAAGCTCCTATTGAAGCGCCTCAGCCCGCTCCTTCTATAGCAGTGACGGCGCCCGTAGAGGAAGATCCTTTCATTGACCAAGAGGCTCATCCCCGCATGCTGGTATGGGTATTCGTAGCACTGGGTATAGCGATGGCTTTCTGTCTCTTTATCTATCTCCTCTCTATACAGCCCGAGCTGGAGATGAAGGATAAGGCTTCCGCTGCGGTGGAGGCTGTACAGCCCAGTCCAGCTGCAGCCGTACCCGCTGTACCCGCACAGACCCTTGACGAGACTGACACCCTACAGACGACTTCTATCGCGACTCAAGAGGAGGCTACCTCATCCGTAGCACCTTCTGAAGCTGTTGTTTCGACCGCCTCTTCACAGGCTGAGACCATCGAGCGTGTGCGCCTTCGTCCAGGGGATCGCCTCTCCCGCTTGGCACTGAAAAAGTATGGGAATAAGGCCTTCTGGGTCTACATCTACGAGGAGAATAGAGCCCAGCTCAAGGACCCCGATAATATCCCTGTAGGAGCGGTCATAACGCTGCCCGCAGCCTCTAAGTATCAGATAAATGCAGGAGATACGAATTCAATCAACCGGGCGTTGGTACTACAGCGCTCTTTACATCGGTAGATGAGGCGTATCGCATAGCATATTTTAGATAGACAGATAAACGTAATAGAACCATATGGAATCCGTAGACATCCGCGCACTCACCGCCGAGATTGAGCGCCGTAGCCACCTTATTGAATCCCTGCGTACAGGTATGCATCAGGCGATCGTGGGACAGAGCCACCTGATCGACTCGCTGCTCATCGGCCTCCTCTCTGGGGGGCATATCCTCCTCGAAGGGCTCCCGGGGCTGGCCAAGACCTTGGCGATCAAGACGCTCTCGCAGCTTATCAGCGCTGACTACAAGCGTATTCAGTTCACTCCAGACCTCCTGCCTGCTGACGTCGTGGGTACCCTGATGTACAGCCAGAAGCAAGAGGACTTCTCTGTGAAGAAGGGACCTATCTTCTCTAACTTCATCCTCGCGGACGAAATCAACCGTGCCCCAGCTAAGGTGCAGAGCGCCCTGCTCGAGGCCATGCAGGAGCATCAGGTGACCATCGGTGATGAGACCTTCAAGCTCCCCAATCCCTTCCTCGTCATGGCGACGCAGAACCCCATCGAGCAGGAGGGTACTTACCCCCTCCCCGAAGCTCAGGTAGACCGCTTTATGCTCAAGGTCCTGATCTCTTACCCTAAGAAGGAGGAAGAGGCTCAGATCATCCGCCAGCAGATTCGCCCCGAGAGCCAGCAGATCCGCCCCGTCGTCAGCATCGCTGATATCCTGGAGCTGCGTCGTCTGGCAGCCGAGGTCTACATCGATGAGAAGATCGAGCGCTACATCGTAGATATCGTCTTCGCTACTCGTCAGCCCGCTGACTATGGGCTGGAGAACTTCAAGTCATTCATCTCCTTCGGTGCTTCACCACGTGCTTCGATCAATCTGGCACTGGCTGCCCGCTCCTATGCTCTCATGAAGAGCCGTGGCTACGTCATCCCCGAAGATGTACGTGCCGTGTGCTATGATGTGCTGCGCCACCGTATCGGGCTCTCCTATGAGGCCGAAGCCCAGGATCTCACCTCTGATGAACTCATCAAGGAGATCCTGAATCGTGTCGAGGTACCTTAGTCGGCAGTGAGTGGGGCTTCCCTCTTGGACGAAGCTCCATAGCCGATGTGCTCCTATACCATAAATATGGTGGTGTAGGGGAGTGACGAACTTAGCACGATAAGTAGCATGATGAAATCCAAACTTCAGCCCTCCGACCTCCTACGCAAGGTACGCCGCATCGAGATTAAGGCCCGTGGCCTCTCGGAGCAGGTCTTTGCGGGGCAGTACCAGTCCGCCTTCCGTGGACGAGGTATGGCCTTTAGCGAGGTCCGTGGCTATCAGATAGGCGATGACGTGCGTGACCTGGACTGGAATGTCACGGCACGCTATGCTCACCCCTTCGTCAAGGTCTTTGAGGAGGAACGCGAGCTGACCGTTATGCTCCTGGTCGATATGACGGGGAGTACGGACTTTGGTACCCGCGTCGAGACCAAGCGCGAGCTCAATGCCGAGATCGCAGCGACCTTAGCCTTCTCCGCGATACAGAATAATGACAAGGTCGGTGCGATCTTCTTCACCGACCAAGTCGAACTCTTCATCCTGCGAGAAGTGGGCGCAAGCACATCCTCTATTTGATACGTGAGCTCTTGAGCTTCGAGCCGCAGCGTCGTGCTACGGACCTCAATGTGCCTCTGAAGTATCTCAATCAGCTTATCAAGCGCCGCTGTACGGCCTTCCTCATCTCCGACTTCTATCACTGGGGCGAGGACTATCGTCAGACGCTCTCCCCCTCACAGCTCGCCGCCACGACCTCGTGGCTATCCGTACCTACGACGAAGGGGCTCTGGAGCTCCCACGTATGGGGCTCCTCCGCCTCTACGATGCGGAGACGGGGCAGGAGCGCTGGGTCGATACCTCTTCGCGTCGAGTGGCTCGTATCTATGCCGAGCGTGTGCGTGAGCAGGAAGAGACCTTCCGCAACCATTGCCTTCGCTCGGGAGTCGACCACATTGAGGTCGCTACCGACGGGGACTATGTGCCTGAGCTGATCAAACTATTTGGACGTAGATCCTAACCCAACCATGCAGAGACTACGGTATCTATATATCCTCGTACTGGCTCTCCTCGGGCTCGGTGGGCAGGCGTCGGCACAGCGAGTGTCGATCCAGACCCACCTCGACCGCTCCGAGATCCGTATCGGGGAGCGTGCGGCCATCGAGATGACTATCCGCACGGATAACCTCGCTGCCACACGCTTCCACCTCGTCGAGGACTCGACGGGGACGGAACGCTTCCGCATTTTGGAGTTCGGCGCACTCGATACGATCAATGTCGGTGGGACGATCCAGGAGATCAAGGCACGAATGATCATCACTTCCTTTGACTCGACACTCATCACGATTCCCCCGATCGTAGTTGAGACGCCCTCGGGGAGTGCTGTCTCCAAGCCCCTTGCCCTCAACGTTATCTCGCCCGAGGTTGACCTCGAGCATCCCGATCGCTTCAAACCTATCCAAGATCCGTGGGACGAACCCTACACGCTGTGGGATATCCTTGTGATCATCTGGACGAGCTGGATCACCTACGTGGCGATCTTCATCGCCCTCGTCCTCCTCTTCATCTACGAGTATAAGCGTAGAGCAGAGTATATGAAGGAGCCCGAGCCTATCTACCAGCCTCCGACGACTGCCTTCGAGATCTTCCTGCGCCGAGTGGGGGGCCTCAAGGGACTGCGCCTCGAGGATCAGCAAGACTTCAAGAACTACTACTCCGAGCTTACCGGGGCACTGCGCTCTTACCTCGGAGACGTCCTGCACTTCGATGCACTGGAGAAGACGTCCAGCGAGTTGCTTGATGAGCTGCAGGGCTATCCCTTGAGTAGCGACTACCGTCGCACGATCGAGGGCCTCTTCAGAGAGGCAGACTTTGTGAAGTTCGCTAAGAGCCTCCCGCTTCGTAGTGAGGCTGAGCAGGTGACTCGCTCTATCGAGGAGCAGACAAAGGCCTTCCACTTAGCATGGCTTGAAGAGCAGGCTAAGCAAGAAGCCGAGAGAAAGGAGGTGGCCGAATGACCTTCCTTCATCCTCAGCTGCTGTGGCTCTTGCTTCTGCTCCCAGCACTCCTCATCATCTATATCGTATGGCGTCGGCGTCAGCAGGCCTCGCTCCGTGTGCCTTCGCTTCTCTTCATTAGCGGTGTACGTGGCGGCCTTCGTGTCTACCTGCGTCACGTGCTCTTTGCCCTGCGTCTCCTTGCCTTGGGCCTAATCATCGTAGCCTTGGCCCGCCCCCAGAGCTCCTCATCATGGAGCGAGGATCGTGTCGAGGGTATCGATATCATGCTCACCATGGACATCTCGACGAGTATGCTGGCAATGGACTTCCAGCCCAACCGCGTTGAGGCTGCCAAGGAGGTGGCTATGCGCTTCATCGCCAATCGCCCGAATGATAATATTGGCCTCGTCGTCTTCGCTGGAGAGAGCTTCACGGCTTGTCCGCTGACGCAAGACCATGCGACCCTCATTAATCGCCTTCGGGAGATGACGACGGGTATCATTGCTGACCAGACGGCTATCGGATCGGGGCTTGCCACGGCTATCAGCCGCCTCAAGGACAGTAAGACCAAGAGTAAGGTCATCATCCTGCTGACGGATGGTGCCAATAATACGGGGAATATCTCCCCGAAGATGGCGGCTGATCTGGCGAAGACCTTCGGCATATCGATCTACACGATCGGCGTAGGCTCGGGGGCTGGTGAGGCACCCTATCCCATACAGACCCCGCTCGGTACGGTCGTGCGCAATATGCCTGTCGACCTCGATGAGCCCACGATGCAGCAGATCGCTGACGTCTCTGGCGGAGCTTACTTCCGTGCTACGGACAATGAGTCGCTCGCTGCGATCTACAAGAAGATCGACCAGCTGGAGAAGACTAAGCTCTCGACGCGGAACTATCATACGACCTACGAGGAGTTCTTCATCTTCGTCCTCGCCGCAGCATTCCTCCTTCTCCTGGAGTACCTCCTGCGCTCGACGATCCTACGCACCAATCCGTAAGACGATGAATATCCATTTCCATTCACCCGAATACCTCTACCTGCTCTTTGCGCTCCTGCCGCTCTTGGCTCTCTCGCTCTTCGCCTATTGGCGACGTCGTCAGATGCTCAAGCGCTTTGCCGACAAGGAGCTGGGGCAAGCCCTTGCACCTCTGGCTTCGGGGAAGAAGTACGTATTACGTGACCTCTTGCTCCTTATAGCGGGGGCACTCATGATCATCGTCTTGGCTCGTCCTCAGCTGGCGGGTAGTAGTGACCAGGGGACCGACGATAAGGGTATCGAAGCGATGATCTGCCTCGATATCTCAAACTCCATGCTTTGTCAGGACGTCGCTCCCAGCCGACTGGACTTTGCTAAGCGCTCCATCTCCCGCCTCTTGGAGAATATGCGCTCGGACCGTGTGGGGCTGATCGTCTTTGCGGGAAGTGCCTTTGTTCAGCTCCCGATCACTACGGACATCGCTACGGCTCAGGACTTCCTCTCCGATATTTCGCCCGATATGCTCTCGGACCAAGGGACGGCTATTGGTCAAGCTATCATGCTCGCTCGCCAGTCCTTCTCCGACCGCAAGGATCTGGGGAAAGCGATCATCGTCCTGACGGATGGTGAGGACTTCGAGGACAATGCCACCGAGGCTGCGAAGGATGCTGCGAAGGCTGGTATCCATATCAATGTTGTAGGTATTGGTACCGACAAGGGCGGCCCTATCCCTACATCGGAGGGTAACCTCACCGATGACTCGGGGAATATGGTCGTCACCCGCTTCAATCCCGAGATGTGTCAGCAGATCGCCGACGCTGGTGCGGGTATCTTCGTCTCCTCGACCTCACAGTCTACCGTCGTCAAGGAGGTAGAGAAGCAGCTGGAGGAGCTCCCTCGTGCTTCGATCACCTCACGATCGGGTAATGGTGCCGCAGAGGCCTTCGAGCCTTGGCTCTGGGCAGCGCTGGTGCTGCTCGTCGTTGAGTTCTTCATCATGGGGCGCAAGAATAAGTTCCTCATCCGTCATAATATCTTCGGTCATGAGAAGTAAGATTGCCATCCTCTATCTTGTCCTCTTTGCGCTGGGCGGCTCTTCGCTCTATGCTCAGGGGATCAAGTCCTATATACGCCGCGCCAATAAGCTCTATCAAGCCAAGGACTATGCGGGAGCTACGCAGGAGTACCGTCGTGCCTTGCTCCGTGACAGCCTCTCAGGGAAGGCGAACTTCGGTATATCAGCAGCTGCCTACGGGCAGGGACGCTATGACGAAGCTAAGGACTATCTGGAGCGTGCTGCCCAAGATCCGCGTCTCACGCCACGGCAGCAGGCTGGTGTCCTGCACAACCTCGGAAATGTGGCGATGCAGAAGAAGGACTATCAGAGTGCCGTCCAGTCCTATGAGGAAGCCCTGATCCGCAATCCCGAGGACGACAATACGCGCTACAACCTTGCCCTGGCGCAGAAGCTCCTGCAGCAGCAGAACAAGAATAATAAGTCGCAGAGCCAGCAGGGCCAAGATCAGAATAAGGATAAGGACAAGGATAAGCAGAAGCAAGATCCCAAGCAGGACCAGCAGAAGGATCAGAATAAGCCTGACCAGAAGCCCCAGCAGGGGAAGGATAAGCAGGGCCAGCCCAATGAGCAGCGCTCCGGCGAGCTCTCGAAGGAGCAGGCTGAGCAGATCCTCCGCTCCTTCCGCACCGATGACGATAAGACGCGTCGTCGTGTAGAGCAGGAGCAGCGTCAGCAGCAGAATAGTAGTAATAAGAATAAGAAGAGATGGTAATCTCGATGAAGTCAGTAGCCTTCGTAGGGCGCAGCCTTGCCTATTCCTCTGCCTCCTCCTCTCTCCGCTTGGTCTTAGGGCTCAGGTGGTACGTGTCGAGGTGCCGCAGACTGTAGTCCAGGGAGCATCGTTCCAGCTCAGCTATACTTACTCAGGTAGTGAGGACTTCGAGCGAGTCACGGAGCCTAAGGTCGCAGGCCTGCAGGTCCTCTATGGCCCCGCTCGCCAGCAGATGAGTAGCTTCCAGAGTGTCAATGGACGCAATAGCTCGACCTCCTCGGTGAGCCTCACCTATACCCTCATGGCAGAGCGTCCGGGGAGCATCACGATCCCAGCGGCTACGGCTACCATCGGAGGTAAGCGTGTCAATGTCCATGGTGCTACGGTGCGCGTCCTCCCTCCCGATAAGAATGCTCCAGCAGGTCGCTCTCAGTCTGGTGGGGCTACTACTACGGGTAGCTACTTCTTCCGCGCTCTCCCTGGGGCTACCGTTGTCTATGAGAAGCAGGCCTTCCCCATACGCTACAAGCTCTATGCGACGACGGAGTTTGATATCAACTCCTTCGAAGCTCCCCAATATGATGGCTTCCTCTCCGAGAAGCAAGCCGATGATGGTCGTCGTCAGCTCCAGCTTGAGACCTACCAAGGGCGCAACTACCGTACGGTAGATATCCTTAGTGAGGTGCTCTTCCCTCAGCGAAGTGGTACGCTCACCATCCCCTCATCTAAGATCGGTATCCGTGTCCCTGTGCCTCAGGCCAGTGACGATCCCTTTTTTGGCTCGGCGGTACTCGCTGACCGCACCGTGGAGTCAGCACCTGTGACCATTCAGGTACGCCCCCTCCCCACGGAGGGGCAGCCCAAGGACTTCTCTGGTGCTGTCGGCTCCTTCCGTATGCGTGCCGAGCTGCTCACGAAGACCCCCAAGACGAATGAATCGGTGACGATTCGCCTGACTCTTGAGGGTACGGGCAACCTCAAGCAGGTCATCAGCCCCGCGATAGCCTTCCCTCAGGACTTCGAGGTCTATGACCCGAAGGAGACCTATGAGGAGAAGGTCTCCGCTACCGAGGTCTATGGAAAGAAGATCATCGAATACTTCGCCATCCCTCGTCGTACGGGCTCGGTGACGATCCCTGCACTGACCTTCTCATACTTCGACCCGAAGCTGGGACGCTATGAGACGCTCCGCTCGCAGACCTTCTCGCTGAATGTGGCTCAAGGCCCTGAGACTGCGTCGGATGACCGAGGTAGCCTACGTCAGCAGGAGCAGCTCCTGCGTCAGCTCCATGATACCGAAGGGGTCTCCTCTCCTAAGGGTCTTCGCTGGGCGACGAGCTGGAGCTATCTTCTGCTCTTCCCCCTCATCGCACTCTTCGGCTTCATCGCCTATCTCGTCATCGCTCACCAGCGTGGTCTGCGAGCCGATAGTCTTGGCTATAGGGCCTCGCGTGCCAGCTCAGTGGCTACTAAGCGCCTGCGCACGGCTCATAAGCTCCTCAAGGCGGGTAAGCGTGATGCCTTCTACGAAGAGGCACTACGTGCACTCTGGGGCTATCTCGGAGATAAGCTCCGTCTGCCTGTCTCGGAGCTAAGCCGTAGCTCGGTCTCTGAGATCCTGCGCACTCGTGGGCTAGATGAGGAGACGATCACGCGCCTCACACAGGTCATCGATGAAGTAGAGTTCGCCCGCTATGCCCCCGCTAAGGAAGGGGATATGCAGGCTCTGTATGATACAGCTGCTGAGGTCATCGGCGCTATCGATAGTCACAAGCTTTAGCCCCCTTACTATGCGTACGATATTTCTTTCCCTACTTTGCTTGATCTCGACGCTCCACCTCGGGGCTACCGAGAAGGCGGAGATCTCTGTCGATAGTCTCTTCGCAGCGGGGCGCTACCGTGAGGCAGCTGCCGCTCTTGAGGTGGAAATCAAGACCTCTGGCGAAAGCTCTACACGCTATGCCAATCTCGGTAACTGCTACTATCTACTGGGTGACCTCGGGCATGCTGTGCTGAGCTATGAGCGTGCTACGCTCTTGGATCCCCGTGATAAGGCGATTGCTGATGCACGTGCTGTCCTCATCAAGAAGACCGTAGATAAGCTCCCCGATGCGGAGAGCTGGTTCACACTGACAGGGGCTAAGGTCGCCTATGCCCTGCCACTCACCGCGCTCCTCCCGCTTGCCCTTGTGCTCTTTGCCCTGGCTATCAGCTCTTGCGTAGCCTTTGCTCTGGGGCGCACACGCCGTGGTAAACGTATTGCCTTCTATACGGCGCTGGGGAGCTTCGTCCTGACGGCCTTTGTTGGGGCGCTGATCCTGCACTGGGTTTATGCCGAGCGCTCGGCTCGAGAGAAGGCTGTCATCACGCAGCCCGAGGTGAATGTCTACTCCTCACCCAGTGGGAAGGGCACGGTCAAGACCCAGCTGCATGAGGGTACGCGCCTTCGTCTGGTCGGTAAGTCCGTAGGCGAATACCAGCAGTTCTCACTGGGCGATGGTACGGAGGGCTGGATCGCCTCGAGTGCCATCGAGCCTATTGTAGCTCCCAAGTAAATACTCCTATGACGCCTCCCTTCCTGCCGGGCGAGGTCGCCCTACTGCGCGCTATCAATGGAGCGCATTCGCCCTTCTGGGATGCAGCGATGTTCCTCATCTCCAACGTAGGGGCGTGGACCTTCCCTGCGATAGCCCTCCTGATCTTCCTCTTCTATCGCCGTCCGAAGAGCGAGGCTATCCTCCTTCTGCTGATGGTGGGGCTGTGTGTGGCGGTGGGAGATGTCCTAAGCTCGACGCTGGCGAAGCCCTTCTTTGAGCGTCTGCGTCCCACGCATACGCCTTGGCTGCAGGAGAGCCTGCACTATGTCTATGGCTACCACGGGAAGCTCTATGGCTTCTTCTCTGGGCACTCGGCGAACTATACCGCGGTGGCTACCCTCCTCTGCTTGACTTTCAGAGACCGACGCTTCACGGTGGTACTCTCGCTTCTGGTCGCCTGGGTCGTCTACAGCCGTATGTATATCGGAGCGCACTTCCTCTCCGACTGCCTTGTGGGTATCCTCGTAGGCCTTGCCTCGGGCTATGGTGTCTATCGTCTGTACCTCTACATCCGAGGGCGAGTCCTCGCCACGGGCTACCGTGCCCCGCAGGAGATCTATCACGATGGGATGCTTGCGCTGGTCTGTGCGCTCTGGGTCTCTATCCCCGTCACGCTGATGATGGCAGTGCAAGTCACGCGTATCCTACGTATGGTCGGAGCGTTGTAGCTCACGCCTTCCTATACCTTATATACAGCACCGCCCCATGATGCCATCTGCATCATGGGGCGGTGCTGTATATGCATGGGGGTGGGGCTTATAGCTTACGGATGAGGCTCAGCCCGTCACGTAGGGGGAGGATGAGGTTCTCGACACGGGGGTCGCGCTGCACGTGGTCGTTGAAGGCGAGGATCGTCTGCGTCTGCTGGTCGGTGGGAGTTGGCTCCTCGATGACCTTGCCATCCCAGAGGGTATTGTCTGCTAAGATAAGGGCGCCCGAGGGGAGGTGGGGGAGGATGAGCTCATAGTAATCGATGTACTCGCGCTTATTGGCGTCGATATACACGAGGTCGAAGCTATGCTTCTCTAAGAGCTCGGGGAGGATGGTGAGCGCATCTCCGAGGTAGAGGTGCACGCGGTGGGCGTAGGGCGTATCGTCGAGGAACTCGTGGATGAAGTCCTCCATCTCATCATCTGACTCGATGGTATGGACCTCGCCTCCTTCGCCGAGAGCCTCGGCCAGGCAGTGCGCAGCATAGCCTGTGAAGGTGCCAAGCTCAAGGACTTTTTGGGCTCTCGAGATACGGCAGAGCATCTGAAGAAGGCTGCCCTGCAGGTGCCCAGAGAGCATACGAGCACGCAGGAGACGCACATGAGCCTCTCTCCAAAGTCGCTGGCGGTAGGGACTCTCAGGGGTCGTGTGACTTAGGATGTACTCCTCGAGTCGCTCGCTATCGATGCTCATTCGCTGACGGCTGTTTATGGCTCAGGCATCCCGAGGATCTCGCGGATACGGCTGGCTACCTGCTCCATCTGCCACATAGGTGTGGAGGTCGCCCCACAGATACCGATACTCTGTGGTAGGGGCTGGAGCATCTCGGGTTGGATCTCATCGGGAGAGGAGACGAAGATACTTCGCTCGTTGCCCTTCTGGCAGTAGCTGAAGAGCACCTTGCCGTTGGAGCTCTTGCCCCCTGCGACGAAGAACGTCAGCTCATGCTGGGAGGAGAACTCCTGGATGTGGGGCATGCGGTTGGACACCTGACGACAGATCGAGTCCTGGAAGTCAAAGCGGGCATCACCGATCATGCGGCTACGGAGCGTGTCGATAAGCTCATGGAAGCCCGTCAGTGACTGGGTCGTCTGTGAGAAGAGTGCGATGGGGCGGGTGAAGTCAATCTGCTCGATATCCTCGGGGCTCTGCACGATGATGGCCTTCCCATCGGTCTGACCGACGAGACCATTGACCTCGGCATGGCCCTTCTTCCCATAGATCACGATCTGACCACCCACGGGATCCAGCTCGGCGAACTTACGACGAACCTTCTTCTGCAGGGCGAGCACGACGGGGCAAGTAGCATCGACGAGCTCGATATTACGCTCACGAGCGAGCTGATAGATGGCGGGTGCTTCCCCGTGGGCACGGAAGAGCACGCGCTTTCCCTCGAGCTTCTTGAAGGCCTCGTAGTCGATCGTCTGCATGCCCTTGGCCTGCAGGCGGTCTACTTCTGGTTGTTGTGTACGATGTCGCCGAGGCAGTAGAGCTCTTTGTCATCCTTCTTTAGCTCTTCTTCGGCGTGCTTGACAGCATTGATGACGCCGAAGCAGAAGCCCGACTGTTGGTCTATTTCGATCTTGGGATACATGCGTGGGGATAAGGAGTGGGGGAGAGGAAGGCTGGACTACGCCTTGGCGAGAGCTTCCTCGAAGTAGGAGCGCAGGAGGGCATCCTGCTCATCGTGGGTCAGGTGGGAGTTATCGAGGACGCGGGCATCCTCAGCTTGGCGCAGGGGAGCTACCTCACGGTGCGTGTCTATGTAGTCACGCTGACGAAGGTTCTCCAGCACCTCCTCAAGGGTAATCTTGCTGTCGCCCTTGCCACGAAGCTCGGCAAGGCGGCGCTCTGCACGGATGACAGGGTCAGCCGTGACGAAGACCTTGAGCTCTGCCTGGGGGAAGACAGCGGTGCCGATGTCTCGGCCGTCCATGACGATACCGCCCTCAGCGCCGAAGGCCTGCTGCTGGGCCGTGAGGAACTCACGTACGAAGCCCAGTGCGGCGATGGGGCTGACGAAGGAGGCGACCTCCATCGTGCGGATCTCCTTCTCGACGTTCTCGCCGTTGAGGTAGAGCTCGGGTGTGGTACCTTCGTGGCTCTGACGGAAGCTCAGGGATACCTCGCTCAGGGCTTCGCGAAGCTCAGCCTCCTGGATCACTCCCTCGCGGATGAAGCCACGTCTGAGGGCGAAGAGGGTGACGCCTCGGTACATCGCACCCGTGTCGACGTAGATATAGTCGATTGCACGCGCGAGTGTACGTGCCATAGAGCTCTTGCCACACGAGCTGTAGCCGTCGATGGCCACGATGATCTTCTTTGTCATGGGTGTTGTCTTACCGTTCGTTTATCGTTTGTGGGGTATACACCCCCCTTATCCCAACACAGGGTAGGGGATGAAGGTTTTGTCTGCTATAGGGAATAGCTTGGGGAAAGTCCTTCCGGCGGTCGCACCGCTATATATAATATGGTATAGGGTGCGCAGCCTATCTACCTCACCATGGAGGCGGTCGCAAAGATATGGAATTGCCTGCACTTATGGGATATCATCAGTAGTTCTATATGTGTCTAAGTGGCTGATGATCAATATGTATTTTTGCTCGAACCACCTCTTTTGAGAGCTGCTGAAAGGGTGATTACTTCGTAAGCGGAGGCGTGAAGCTCTTGGGGGTAAGGTTTGGAGCAATAGTTGTTCGCACTCAGTCCTATAGAGGTTTGATGTGCGAACGAATAGTGGTTTGCATACGAAACGAATAGTGGTTTGACCCCCATACCAATAGTCATCCGCATGCAGACCAGTAGTCGTTTGCAAATCGACTTCTTCAGCTTCGTCCACGCACTACTATCATCATGGAGTCGAATAGCCCAAGGGCAGGGCGAGCGGTGAATACGCCCTATAATACCAGCTTTGCCGAGGAAGCAAAACGAACCAGTACTGGTCGGCGAGGCGACCAGTACTGGTCACTGATCGTTACTCGTACTGGTCACACATCGAAGCAGTACTGGTCGGAGCAGTGACCAGTACTGGTTGGTTTTTCACCTTAGTAAAGCCTTGATTATGACACACTCCAGAGAGGTGCTAACCACCCCTATTTCTCCGCGCTCCTACCCCTACTCAAATGCCTTACTTACAAGCAAAAAGAGAGAATATTTATGCTTAGAAAATTCTATAATAGGAATGAATAAGTATTTTTTATAAGTTTGAATCGAAATACATCGTCCGAATACCACGATGCACCTCGAGCGAGAGGTGCATCACCCGCTCCCACCATGAAGACGCTTTCGGGAGCGAGCACCGTGCCACCGCAGCCGAGTGGCATGTAGACATACCACTAGTCAAATTCACAAATCCCAAGTGTATGAAACAAACATTCATCCTTAGGTCTCTCTGGGTCGGTTGGCTACTGATCCTGGCGATCTACCTAGCCCCACAGCTTATGGCACAGGGGCTGACCATCCGCGGCACCGTAGTGGATACCAAAGATGAGCCCATCATTGGAGCCACAGTCGTCGTGAAGAAAAATCCCAAGCAAGGGACTATGACGGACGCCAAGGGCGCCTTCACCCTGTCGGGAGTACAGCGTGATGCCATCCTCCGTGTGAGCTATCTGGGCTACGAAGCACGTGAGGTAGCCGTAGCAGGGCAGACGCAGATCAAGATTACCCTCAAGGAAGACGCACAGCAGCTCAGTGATGTCGTCGTCGTGGGCTATGGCACGCAGAAGAAAGTTAACCTATCTGGTTCTGTGACCGCTCTTGACCTGAAGCAGGTACAAGCTCGCCCCATTCAGAACCTCAGTAATGGTCTGCAAGGCCTCGTCCCAGGTCTGACAGTCACCGCTACCAACGGTGCTCCAGGTCTCGACGGCGGTAAGCTCCGCATCCGTGGTACGGGTACTCTGAACAACGCAAACCCCTACATCCTCATCGACGGTCTCGAGTCTGGGACGCTCAATATGCTTGACCCAAGCGATATCGAGAGCATCTCGGTTCTGAAGGATGCTGCCTCAGCTGCTATCTACGGCTCGAAGGCTGCTAACGGGGTCATCCTCATCACCACCAAGCGCGGTAAGTCTGGTAAGGCTCGCGTCAGCTACAACGGTAGCGTGGGTATGCAGAGCGCTACGCGCCTGATGGATCGTATGGGTTCCTTCGAGTACGCTACTCTCTACAACAAGGCGATGGTAGCTGCTGGTAAGGTAGCTCGCTTCTCTGACGAGGACCTCAAGAAGTTCCAGGACGGCAGTGATCCCGAGGGGCACCCCGATACCCGCTGGTATGATCTGGCCTTCCGTACGGCTCTCATGCAGCACCACAATGTGAGTGTCAATGGTGGCTCGGAGCAGGTCCGCTATATGGCTTCACTGGGTTACCTCGGACAGTCCGGTATCCTCCCCAACGCTAAGCGTAATCAGTTCAACGCTCGTACGAATCTTGACCTCACCCTCAGCCGCCTCATCTCGGCTCGCCTCGGTCTCTCCTACATCAAGAATAAGTACGCAGACCCCAATAATTCCTACGTCTCTGGTGGCTCTGACCAGATCATCCGTCAGCTGAATGTCGTCGCTCCTTGGATCCTCGGCCGTAGCAAGGATGGTAAGAGCTGGGGTACGACGGGTGACGGTAACCCTCTGGCTTGGCTTGACTCAGGTCAGACTATCGACCGTGACAACCACAACATCTCCGCTACTGGGGGTGTCGACTTCCATCTCTTTGATGGCTTTACCCTCACGGCTAACGTAGCTTATGTAGCCAGCCTGCAGCACTACAAGGCCTTCGTCCCCTTCATCAAGTACAACGACCACAAGGTGAGTGCGCCCAACAATCTGGACGAACGCTACTACCTCTGGACGCGTGCAAACTTCGATGCACTGGCTAACTACAGCAAGAGCTTCGGCAAGAACAACTTCAAGGCTCTCCTCGGGTGGCACGCTGAAGACTTCTTCACGCAGTATATGCAGGGCAAGCGTAAGGACTATCCCTCAAACGACCTCACCGACCTGAGCGCTGGCTCCTCCTCTACGCAGGAGAACAATGGTACGACGGCTCAGCTGCGTATGCTCTCTTGGTTCGGTCGTCTGAACTATGACTTCGACGGCAAGTACCTCCTCGAGGCTAACTTCCGTGCTGACGCCTCTTCGCGCTTTGCTCAGGGCTATCGCTGGGGTTACTTCCCCTCCTTCTCTGGTGCATGGCGCCTGTCGAAGGAAGAGTTCATGAAGCCCCTCTATCCCGTACTGAGCGACCTGAAGGTCCGTGCTTCGTGGGGTCTCCTCGGTAATCAGGAAGCTCTCAATGACTACTATCCTGCGCTTAACACCTACAACATCGGTGCGACCTATCCCTTCGATGGCACACTTACCTCAGGCTATGCACAGACCGACCTCAAGCTGAACAACATCAGCTGGGAGAAGAGCCGCAACGTCGGTGTAGGCCTGGACTTCGGCTTCTTCGCTGGACAGCTGACAGGGTCAGTAGACTTCTACGCTCGTAAGACGACCGATATCCTGATGAAGGTTGACGTCCCCTCTGAGTTCCCTCTCAATCCCTACCACGCTAATGTCGGAGCGATGGAGAACAAGGGTGTCGAAATCGCACTGAACTACAAGACGCACTTCGGTGACTGGACGCTCGGCGTAGGCGGTAACTTCACCTACAACAAGAATAAGATCCTCAACCTCGGTGCTAACGAGTACATGGACTATGGTGCTATCCGTAATGCCGTCGGTCACTCCTACGACACCTACTACATCTACAAGGCTGACGGGCTCTTCCAGTCCAAGGAAGAAGCTGATGCCTTCGTAGCTAAGTATGGTACGCCCTTCGGATCTCGCCCTCAGGCTGGTGATATCCGCTATGTGGACGTCGATGGTGACGGGAAGATCAATGGTAAGGACCGCATCTTCGCAAACTCCGTAGACCCCGCCTATACGTTCGCTATGAACTTCAACCTGGGCTGGCGTGCCTTCGACCTCTCAGCTATGTTCAGCGGTGTTGCAGCTGCCTCTCGCCTCTACAGCTCTGAGGTCTTCGGTGCCTTCGCTGGGGATACGGGTCACCCCTCTACTGAGTGGCGTGATGCTTGGAGTGCAGACAAGCCCTCGGGCAAGATGCCTCGCATCTACCTCGCTGGTCAGGCTAACCACAACGAAGCAAGCTCGACCTTCTGGCTACAGGACACGCATTACGTGCGTCTGAAGAACCTCCAGCTGGGTTACACCCTGCCTAAGAGCCTTCTGAAGAACCTCGGTGTCTCTTCCCTCCGTGTCTACTACTCTGGTGAGAACCTCTTCACGCTGGACAACATGCGCGGTAATATCGACCCTGAGGCTACGAGCCAGCGTCTCTCCTCTTACCCCCTGCTGCGTACGCACTCTTTCGGGCTGAACGTATCCTTCTAATGTGACTACGATAATGAACAACCTATATAAGTACCTGCTGGCTGGCCTCCTGACGGCTGGTAGTGTCTCCTGCTCGGGCTTCCTCGATACAGCCCCCCGCAACCAGCTCTCTCAGAAGACTGCTTGGAAGACTCCCGAAGACGCTGAGAAGTTCCTCGTCGGCTGCTATGATGGCTGGGAGAGTGGTGGTACGATCCTCTACATGGACTGCCTCTCTGACTTTGGCTTTAGCTTCCACGCTCACGAAGGCTTCCGCTCTATCGGCAACGGGACGATGAGCCCCACCAGCCCAGGTGCCTCCTTCTATGGCTATGGTACTATCGGCCGCTGTAACCTCCTCCTCAAGCAGATCGAAGAGATCCCCAACATGCCTGAGGCGCAGAAGAAGCGTATCATCGCTGAGGCCAAGGTCATCCGTGCCTATCAGTACTTCACGATGAACTTCCTCTATGGTGGTGTGCCCATCATCGAGCTCCCTCAGAATGCTGACGAAGCTCGTCTGCCTCGTAAGACCGAGGCTGAGGTGCGTGCCTACATCGCTAAGGATCTGGATGAAGCGATCCCCGACCTCGAGGCTAATGTCACGCGTGGTCGCTTAGGCAAGGGTGCTGCTCTGGCTATCCGTATGCGCGAAGCGCTCTACTATGGTGACTGGGAGGTCGCTAAGGCTAAGGCTAAGGAGATCATCGATCTCAACGTCTACAGCCTCGAGCCCAGCTACCAGAAGCTCTTCACCATCGCTGGTCAAGGCTCTGCTGAGATCATCGCTGCTGTGCAGTACCTCGAGACGGTAAAGCCTCACTATACCTCTATCGGCTCGATGCTCAATAACTCCGTCGGGGGCTGGTCTTCGATGGTGCCAACGGCTAACCTCATCAATCTCTATGAGATGAAGACAGGGCTGACGACGGATGAGTCGGGCTCAGGCTACGATGCTACACATCCCTTCAAGGATCGTGACCCTCGTATGGCTATGACCGTCTGCTACCCCGGTGCTAACTACATCACGCCCGAGGGGAAGACCGCGATCTACAATACCCTCGACCAGACCCTGCCCGGTGGGAAGAAGAACGAGGACTATCCCGAGAGTGCGAACAACAGCTCTAAGACGGGGCTTACTTGGAATAAGTACACCGCTCCTGCTAATCAGTATGCCGACGTGTGGTCTACGAATGCCAGCCCTATCGTCTTCCGCTATGCTGAGGTCCTCCTCTCGTATGCTGAAGCTGAGAATGAGCTGAATGGACCTTCGGCTGATGTGTACGCCAAGATCAACCTCGTGCGCCAGCGCGCAGGTATGCCTGCTGTCGACCAGACGAAATACGGCACGAAGGATAAGCTCCGTGAGCTGATCCGTCGCGAGCGCTCCGTAGAGTTCGCTGGCGAAGGTCTCCGTCGTGCTGATATCCTTCGCTGGAAGGGTACGGACGGCAAGATGATCGCTGAGACGGTACTCAATGGTCCACTGGAGCGTATGGTAGGTACTGTCGATATGACGGGTACGAATCCTGAGACGCGTGCTACGATCAATCCTTCTGCTCCTGCTGAAGCTAAGCTCGTAGAGAACCGTATCTTCAAGCCTCACTTCCGCTACCTCCCCATTCCTCAGTGGGTCATCGACCGTAACCCCAACTTCGGTAAGAATAATCCCGACTACTAAGCTCACAGCTTAGCTCTATACAGGATAAGCCCCCCAGCTCTCAGTGAGCTGGGGGGCTTGTCTTTATCTGTGTGTGATGACGGCTCTGTAGGGGAGGGTGGTGCGAACCTATATTGGTCGGCGGGCTGACCTATATAGGTTCCTTTTTCGACCAGTATAGGTCATGTCTGCGACCAATATAGGTCAGCCCGCCGACCAATATAGGTCTGTATCATCATCACATAGGATCTATCTGCACCCAAGCAGGAGTATAGCACTTCGTCTGTATAGGCGTAGACCCAGGGCTCTACCGCTATTAATCACTACATTTGTATAATATAAACTTGAAGTATCCATTACTCATCTCAATACAGTGCCTTATGAATGTACTTAAGACGCTTTCTCTCGTAGCGCTGGCAGGTCTCTCGGGGATTGGCTATGCTGCTGCACAAGAGCCCCAGCGAGTCATCGCCCATCCTGGGGTCAATAACGCTCGCCCTACCGATGCGCGTAGCCTCAAGTGGAAGGTCGCCGTCGGGCGCTTCTCCAATGAGACGCAGTATGGCAAGGGCATCTTCTACGAGCGCGATAATGACCCCATGGCGAAGCAGGCCCTCGATATCCTCATGACGAAGCTCAATGCTTCGGGGAAGTTCATCCTCCTCGAGCGTAGTGACTCGGAGAAGCTGGAGGCAGAGCTCAAGGCTGGGCAGGGCCAGCGCATCGGTGCTGACTACCTCATCCTTGGCTCGATCACCGAGTTCGGCCGCAAGACGACGGGCAGGGATGGCCTCTTCACCTCGGAGAAGAGTCAGACGGTAGAGGCGGGTGTGAGCATCCGTATCGTCGACGTCGCGACGGGACAGGTCATCTATTCGGAGGAAGGTAAGGGGCAGGCTCAGACGACGAGTAAGAGTACGCTGGGCCTTGGCGGTAAGGCTGGCTATGATGCCACCCTCAGCGATAAGGCCATCTCGGGGGCTATCGATCAGCTCGTCGAGAACATCATCAATAAGTGCACCGACAAGCCTTGGCGCACCTACCTCATCAATGCTGATGCCGATGGTGTCATCATCGCAGGCGGGGCTGCTCAGGGCATTCGTCCTGGTGATACCTTCACGCTCTACAAGCGTGGCAAGCAAGTGAAGAACCCTCAGACGGGTGTCTTCTTTTATCTAGCAGGTAAGCCCGTAGCACAGCTGCGCGTAGAGTCCGTTGATGGCGATACGCCCGATACACAGTACGCTATCGTCAGTGTCGTCTCGGGGAGCTTCGATAAGGGCGCCTTAGACAACTATTATGTACAGCAGTAAGACCGCAGCGATCATGAAGAAGCAACCATTCTATAGGCAGTGGGCCGTCGGTCTACTCTCCCTCCTTGTCCTCCTCTTCGCTGAGACAGCCTGCGGTACGACCTCGTCGATCTCGGGCGGGCTCAATGACGAGTCTTATATCGTCGTAGCCTCCTCGGGCGCCTACGTCGGGAAGAAGGTCTTTGTCTTAGTCGACGACGTCTCCGCTGTGGGGATCGTGGCCGTTCGCCCCGACGCTGTCACGCGTCATGCGAAGCGCATCACCATCACCCCAGGGCGTCATACGGTCATCGTCCGAGATGCCGAGGGGCGCACGCTCTTCTCCAAGGAGATCTTCATCTCCAGCCGAGCCGCGAAGACCATCACCCTGCAGTAAGCGTAGATTCTTTTTTGCAACAGATGAAGTTAATTTATACCATCGCCGCACTCCTGCTCTTTGCGGGGCTCCTCCCGAGCTGTGGCTCCTCACCCGCATTATATTCGTGGGGCAACTATGAGCAGACGGCCTATGCCGTCGCACAGAATCCCACCCCCGAGCGCCTTAGGGCTCTCGGTATGGTCTACGAGAAGCTCATCACTCAGCCCGAAGGCCTGCGCAAGATGCCTCCTCCAGGGCTCTGTGCTGAGTACGGCTACCTCTTAGCTAAGCAAGGCGATACCGAGCGAGGCGTGAAGCTCCTCGAGAAGGAAGCCGAGCTGTACCCCGAGAGTGCTGTCTTCGTCCGTCGCCTCATCAAGCAGCTGAAGAAATGAAGATCCGACTACACCGAGCCTTCATGGCCGTAGGGGCATTCGCCTCGCTGGTACTCCTCTCCTCTTGTGGACTGCTGAGCGAGCAGACGCAGCGCCGTGAGGATGCCTATGCTACGCTCTATAGGGAGAATCCCCGCTCCATCGTCATCATGCCCTCGATCAACGAGACCAATCAGGTCGAGCTGAAGGATAACTTCTATGCCACGCTGCTCAAGCCGCTGGCTGAGCGTGGCTACTACGTCTTCTCACCCTTCCTCGCGAAGGAGCTGATGGAGCAGGAGAGTGCCGCCAATGCCGAGGACTTCATCCAGGGGAATGTCGCTCCCTTCTACCGTGTCTTTGGCGCAGACGCCGTCCTCTTCACCATCATCCATCGCTGGGAGAAGGTGGCCCTACAGTCGAAGATCGAGATCGATGTTGAGTACCTCCTACGCTCTACGAAGACTGGGGAGACGCTCTTCTCCCGCCGCTTTGAGGGTGCCGTGGATCTGAGTCAAGACAAAGGAGGGCGTGGCATCCTGAGTACCTTTGTTGATATCCTCGTAGGGGCGATCTCGACAACCATGACTGACAAGGTCGTGGCTGCTCGTCTGGCTAACCGCGATGCGCTGGAGAGTCTCCCTGCGGGTGCTTACCACCCCCGCTATCTCAAGGATAAGCGCGACCAAGTAGGGCCCACGCACGTCACGGGGCGTAACCTCAAGTAGCGTGTACCATGGGCTCCACGGTACACCTCTTAGTCATTGACAACCGCGACTCCTTCGTCTATAATGTCGTGGGGCTCCTGCGTTCACTCCCCGAGCTCACCTTCGAGGTTATCCCCGAGGGTGAGCTCGAGCTCTCTTCGCTTCCCGAGCACGATGGGCTCATTCTTTCCCCTGGGCCAGGCGTGCCAAGTGAGTTCCCCCGTATGCAGGCCCTCATCCGTGCCGAAGCGGGAGTAAAGCCAATCTTGGGTATCTGCCTCGGGCATCAGGCACTTGCCGAGCACTACGGCGCTACCCTGGTGCAGCTCCCTGCGCCTCGCCACGGGCATGCCTCCGCACTTGTCGTAAGAGACTCTGCGGATAGTCTCGTCGGCGCCATCCCCACGGGAAGTCTCGTCGGGCGCTACCACAGCTGGGCGGTCGACGAGGCGAGCCTCCCGACCAGCCTTGTCCCGACGGCTTACTGCGCTGATACGGGCGAAGACCGTGTGCTGATGGCGATGCGCCACCGCACGGAGCCTGTGTGGTCGGTGCAGTTCCACCCCGAGAGCATGATCAGCGAGCACGGACGTACCTACCTCTTGGCCTTCGCCACTGCCGTCCGTGCTTGGCGCAGATAGCCCTTCTCATCCATCTACATCCCTTAGCCTATGTACTTCAGAGATATTGTCGGTCACGATAGCCTCAAGGCGCAGCTTCTCACGACGGCTCGCCAGGGGCTTGTCCCTCACGCCCAGCTCTTCACGGGGCGTGATGGCGAGGGCGCACTGGGCTTGGCTTACGCCTATGCCCGCTACCTCAACTGCACCGATCGCGGGGAATGGGATGCCTGTGGGCATTGCCCCTCCTGCCGTCGCTATGACGAAGTGGGGGATCCTGACCTCTCCTTCCTCTATCCCATCGTCAACGCTTCGGGGAAGAACCTCTGCGAAGACCATATCGAGGACTGGCGACGCTTCATACAGCAGGGCCCTTATACCTATTATGATGAATGGCTGGGACTCCTCGGGGGATGGGAAGAAGGCCTCGATCTTCGCCCGCGAAGGCGAGCCCCTGCAGCGCATGATGGGCTATCAGACCTCGGGGCGTGGCTACCGCATCCTTATCATCTGGCTACCCGAGCGCATGCAGGAGGCGCTGGGCAACAAGCTCCTCAAGCTCGTCGAAGAGCCACCCGAGCGCACCATCATCCTCATGGTCACGATGGATGAGCCGTCCGTCCTTCAGACGCTGCGCAGTCGCATGCAGACCCTTCGCCTTCGCCCCCTCACAGAGCCTGAGATCGAGACAGCACTACGGGCGACCCCGACGGACTATGCCGAGGCGGATGCCCTCTACGCTGCCCACCTCTCGGAGGGCAACTACCGCAAGGCGCTCGATCTCTACGAAGGGCGTGCCGCTGAGCTGGGCGAGGAATACGCCCTTCTGCAGCGCATCCTCCGCGCGACGGTCAATGCGCAGCCCCGCGAGATGAAGCTCCTCGCCGAGGACCTCGCGGCACTGTCGAAGGAAGAGCAAGCGAGCCTCTTGGAGTACCTGGCGCGTATGTTCAGAGAGTTCTACCTCTACAATCTCTCCCTCCCCGACATCAATTACCTCACGAGTCGGGAGGAAGGCATCGCCCGCTACCTGCGCTCCTGCATCACGGGGCGCAACGTCCGTCAGGTCGAGGCCGAGATCGATGAAGCCGCCCGCCACTTAGCGCAGAATGTGCAGGCGAAGATGGTCTTCTTCGACCTCATCCTGCGCCTCACTTCGACCCTCGCTCCGAGCTACAAGCAGGCGGGGGTACGCTGACCCCCTAGTACTCCCAGCGGAGTATATGGCTCATATGCCGTATCTTTGCACTTCACTTACACCCCCGTCTCCCATTAGATATAGCGACACTACGCTTGTGAGAGACATCGTGGGATGACAATAAGAAGACAACGATGCTGAAATTCGATATCCATAAGACTTGTACTAAGACTGCCGCGCGTGCCGGGCGTATAGAGACCGACCACGGGGAGATCCTTACTCCGATCTTCATGCCCGTCGGGACAGTCGGCTCGGTGAAGGCTGTCCACATGCCCGAGCTGAGCGACGACATCCATGCACAGATCATCCTCGGCAATACGTACCACCTCTACCTGCGCCCAGGGCTCGATACCCTGTACAAGGCAGGCGGGCTGCATAAGTTCAATAGCTGGTCGGGCTCGATCCTCACCGACAGCGGCGGCTATCAGGTCTTCAGCTTGGCGCATCGCCGTAAGATCACGGAGGAAGGGGTGACCTTCCGCTCGCACATCGACGGATCGAAGCATCTCTTCACACCCGAGCGTGTGATGGATATTGAGCGTATCATCGGTGCAGACATCATCATGGCTTTCGACGAATGTTGCCCTGGCGATGCGGACTTCCACTATGCGAAGAAGTCGCTGGCGCTCACCGAAGACTGGCTGCGTCGCTGTGTAAAGCGCGTCAATGAGACTGATCCACACTACGGCTATCATCAGAGCCTCTTCCCCATCGTGCAGGCTGTGTCTACCCCGAGCTGCGTACGCGAGCTGCCGAATTCGTGGCTTCGCTCGGCGCTGAAGGGAATGCCATCGGTGGCCTTGCCGTCGGTGAGCCCACGGAGAAGATGTACGAGATGGTCGAGCTGACTAATAGCATCCTCCCCAAGGACAAGCCCCGCTACCTGATGGGCGTCGGTACGCCGATCAACCTGCTGGAGAACATTGCTCGCGGTGTCGATATGTTCGACTGCATCATGCCTACTCGCAACGGGCGCAACGGCCAGCTTTTCACGAGCTACGGCACGATCAATATCCGCAACGCGAAGTGGGCGCAGGAGTTCAGCCCCATCGATCCCGAGGGTACGTCCTTCGTCGACAAGCAGTACAGCCTGGCTTACCTGCATCACCTCATCCGCGCTGACGAGATCCTTGGGCTGCAGATCGCCTCGATACACAACCTCGCCTTCTACCTGCGTTTGGTACGTGAGGCCCGTGAGCATATCCTCGCTGGAGACTTCTCCGAGTGGAAGGATAAGATGGTGCGTCAGCTCAACAACCGCCTCTAAGTTCCCACCCGAGTACGTCATGAGTACCACTCCCCACGAAGCTGAAGAGCTCCAGCAGGAGCCGATCACTGATCAGGTCGAGCAGACCGAAGCGTCCGAGCTTAGGACGCCTCCGCCCGTGATGAAGAAGCCATACCGCCCTTGGCTGGGTCGGGTGGACTGGTACATCATACGTACCTTCATCTCCACGTTCCTCTTCTCCATCGGCTTGATCCTCGCGGTCGCAGTGGTCTTCGACGTCAACGATAAGATCACGGACTTCCTCAAGCCAGAGGTGCCGCTCTCGGGGATTCTCTTCCGCTACTACCTCAACTTCATCCCCTACTATGCGAACCTCTTCAGTCCGCTCTTCGTCTTCATCTCGGTGATCTTCTTCACCTCGAAGATGGCAGCGAACTCCGAGATTATCGCGATGCTCGCCAGTGGGATGAGCTTCCGCCGTCTACTCCGCCCGTATATGGTCTCTGCGACGCTCATCGCGCTCTCGACCTACGTGCTCAACGGCTTCATCATCCCTTCGGGCAACCGCGTACGTATTGACTTCGAGCAGACCTACCTCAAGTCGCGCCACGAGGTCTACACGAACAATATCCAGATCGCCATCGCCAGGGATACCTACCTCTATATCCGCGACTACGAGAGCCTGTCGAAGCGTGCCACGTCGCTCGCCGTGGATCAGTTCAAGGGGCCGAACCTCATCTCCCGCCTGACGGCTGACGAAGCGTACTATGATACGCTCGACCACTGGAAGCTAACGGACTTCCACATCCGCCGCTTCAAGGGCCTTGAGGCGACCGATACGATTGGCTATGGCTTGGATACGAATTTGCGTATCAGCCCCACTGACTTCCTCGTCAATGAGAAGGACGCTGTGAAGATGCGCAACGACCAACTCTCGCGCTACATCGACCGTCAGAAGGAGCGTGGCGCAAGCAACACCCGCCTCTTCCAGACGGAGCTGCACAATCGATATGCCGCGATCTTCTCCGCCTTTATCCTCACCTTCATCGGTGCGGTGCTCTCGGCGAAGAAGATGAAGAACGGTCTGGGGATCAACCTCGTCATTGGCTTCGCGCTCTGTCTGGCATACATCCTCGCCACCTCGCTCACTTCGCAGATCGCGAACGTCGGGCTGATGGCTCCATGGATAGCGGCGTGGATACCGAACGTGGCCTTCATCATCGCAGCCCTCTTGCTGTGGCGTAAGGCCCCCCAATAACTACGACTCATCATATGAAAGAAAAGATACAGCGCGCCGTCTCGATACAGAATCGCCGCGCACGCTTCGACTACGAGCTCCTCGATACCTACACGGCTGGGATGGTGCTCGTAGGCACGGAGATCAAGTCCCTTCGCCTGGGGAAGGCGAGCTTGGTCGATGCCTTCTGCTACTTCCACAATGGGGAGCTGTGGCTCAAGGGCGCCAACATCAGCGAGTACTTCTACGGCTCGTACAACAATCACGCCGCACGACGTGACCGAAAGCTCCTCCTGAATCGCAAGGAGCTTCGCAAGCTCGAGGCTTATGTACAAAGCCCTGGTGTGACGATTGTCCCCGTGAAGATCTTCATCAATGACCGTGGGCTGGCGAAGGTCGTCATCGCCCCCGCTCGAGGGAAGAAGGTCTACGACAAGCGCGCCACGATGCGTGAGCGTGATGACCGCCGTGAGATGGACCGTGCTATGAAGCGCTAAGAATAGCCCTGACGTATGCAGAAGATATATGACTTCATCGCCCAGCGCCCCTCGGGTGAACTGGTGCGCCTCTCACAGTTCGCAGGCAAGGTCCTCTTGATCGTCAATACGGCGAGCAAGTGCGGCTTCACTCCTCAGTTCGCAGGCCTCGAAGAGCTCTATCAGCGCTATCGTGATCGTGGGCTGGTGATCCTCGGCTTCCCCTGCGGTCAGTTCCTCGGTCAAGAGCTTAGCACGGGCGAAGATGCAGCTTCCTTCTGCTCGCTCAACTACGGGGTCTCCTTCCCGATGATGAAGAAGGTACGTGTCAATGGCCGCTATGAAGACCCTATCTTCACCTACCTCAAGCGCGCTGCACCAGGCACACTCACCTCGTGCATTAAGTGGAACTTCACCAAGTTCCTCATCTCACGCGACGGTAGCCGTGTCCTGCGCTTCTCTCCGATGACTAAGCCAGAGAAGCTCGCTCCGCTCATCGAGCAGCTTCTGGCAGAGCAACCCATAGACCTCGAGGACTAAGCCTCACCTATCCTATAAGGCAGCCGCCCCCGCCACCCGAAGTGCAAGCATTGCACTTCGGGTGGCGGGGGCGGCTGTTTTGCTTTACTTACTTGACGATCTCAGCTATCCAGCTGAAGAGCTCGTTCAGAGCATAGTCTCCGCTGTGGGGACGGTTCCAAGGAAGCTTGAAGCTGACGTCCTTACCAGCGTTCTCCAGCTTGGTCGCCAGATTAATGGCGATGGGGAAGGCGGTGTCGCGGTCACGAGCGCCGTGGCGGATATACCAGTGGGGAGCTACGGAGGTCACACCATCACCGATGAAATACATCGGATTCAACAGGCGAACATTCTCCTTCAGCTCTTCGGACAAGGTGCTGCCTGTCTTTGCAGCTGCCCATGCGGTGAAGTTGACGTCAGAGCCTTGCTCATTACCAAACTCTCCATTCTCTCCACTTGCTGCGGCTCCATCCACCTTGTAGCTGTCGAAGGCAGGTACACCCTTGAGGGCTTGTGTACTCACGACATAGTTGAGATACTTATCCAGATCGAGGTCGGTGATATACTCCCCGACTTTCTTGCCACCGCCTCTCATCATGGGAGGTATGCCACCGGTCATCCCTGCGGGTCTTGCGCTCCCGACGCCCCCGTTGATAGGCGCCTGAAAAGCAGCCTCGCTGCTGAACGTGAAGCCGAGAGAGTCGGGGATGTCTGCTCCCGCATCCTTGGCCTCCTGAGCACTGCGGATGATGATCTGCTTGATATAGTCGAGGTAGTTATCGGCATTGAGCGATGTACCATCAGCCTTCTTCAGCCCGAGAGAGTTGATATAAGCAGGGAATTGTGCTGCCAACTCCGCCGTCAGAGCTCTCTTACTCTCGGAGAGACTCTTGCGACTATCCGTATTGCCATACAGCCATTCATAAGCCATATCTGCATGGTCGAGATCCGTAATAGGGCAATAGCAGACGCTTGCAAAGACGTCATCACGCTCGTCAGCTGCGCCCATTGCCTTGAGCAGGGGCTTGTACGCAGGGTTATTGCCCGTGGCACCCATGAGGCTTGACATCGCACCACCTGCACTTGTACCATCGGTGATGATCTTCTCAGCATCGCCAGGTATCACGCTATCGAAGTGACGTAGGTAGCGAATAGCTGCCTTCAGGTCGAGCAGGGCCTTGGGTGCGCGACCCGTATAGATGGTCTTCTTCCCCTTCTGCACCGTGGAGGTACGGCCACGGCTACCAGGGATGACGAGTACATAGCCCTCAGAGAGTGCACGACCGCTGGCATCCTGTGCCTGTGGATCACCTGCTTGGCTGGGCATATAGCCCCCCACGTAGGTGCGGAGGAAGATAGGCGTTTGCTGGGTCGCACCTTCGGGTACAAAGATGTTCATGTACTGGTAGGTGGGGTCCTCTATGTTGGTGACAAAATAGAGCTTGGTGTAGGCCGTGTAGTTCACGACTTTGCCATCAGGCATGGTCAGTGAGGCCTTCACTCCGCTGTTAGGGTCAAACTGCAGAGCGTTCGCTGTAGGCTTCTTAGCTGCGTTCAAGTTCGTGGCAAGCATCATTCCGATGACTGCGATGATTAGCTTCTTCATATTAAGCTCAAAGGATTTAGTATTCACTCAAAAATAGGATTTAGTATTCACATTCTTCTCTTATCACTCCGCCCATACGCTTGCGCATGGGGAGAAGTGTGGAGTTCATTCGGCTGCATGACGCCGTGATTTCTACCAAAATCCTGTATGTATGATGCTCTCTCGAGGCGAAGGTTTAACTACCAACCCATTTTATTCCCTGCTATTAGTCGTGAGGGAGGACGTGAAGAGCGTAGCGAAAGCTACTTAGCTTCGTGAGCTTCCTTCCTTAGGTACGTGTAGTATTATACGCTTGAAGATGAATATTTATACGATAGAAGTTGCAAATTAATACGTATAAATCGGGCGATTAATACGTATTAATTGGCGGATTTATACGTATTAATTTTCGCTCTTACTCGTATAAATCGTGGGTATCATACGTATTATCTCTCACAATACTCCTTAGGTGATGCGGGCATCCAGCTTAGGAGCAAATGCCGAAGGGCGAATGAAAGGATGAGCAAGTCCTTTCATTCGCCCTTTGTAATACCTGCGAGGCGATTGGCTACTTAGAGGAAGAGGTCGGCGATGATGCCGTCGGAGACGAAGATACCTTCGGGAGTGAGGCGAAGGGTATCATCGCTGTAGGTGAGTTGACCTCGGTGGAGGTGTTCGCTTGCGGCTTGTATGAGTTCCCGTTTGGCTCGCTCACCGAAGCGTGCCGCATAGTCTCCGAGCGGGATGCCCCACTGTGTGCGAAGGCGCGTGAGGATGTACTCGTGCTGGAGCTCTTCGTCGCTGAGGTGCTCGGTCTCGTAGTCGCGCCTTCCCTCGAGGAGTGCACGGGTGTAGTGAGTGAGTGAGGCGATATTGTGCGAGCGGGTACGTACCCCATCGAAGCTATGCGCCGACGGCCCCAAGCCCAGATAGGGGACGCCCTGCCAGTAGCCCGTGTTGTGCCGTGCGTAGCGGTCGGGGAGGGCGAAGTTCGATATCTCGTAGTGCTCGTAGCCCGCCGCCTTGAGCTCAGAGATGAGGAGCTCGAAGAAGCGCAGGCTGGCTTCTTCCGACACGGGCTGTACCTTGCCCCGCTCGACAAGGCGTGTGAGTGCGGTGCCTTCCTCATAGATGAGGTGGTAGGCGGAGAGGTGGGGGACGCTGAGCGAGAGGAAGGTGCGGATGTTCGTGAGCCATCGCTCCTCGGTCTGACCAGGCAGGCCGTAGATGAGGTCCAGGCTGAGATTGCGGGTGCCATGACGGCGTAGAGCTTCGACAGCGGCGAAGACTTGCTCAGCGCTATGACGGCGGTTGAGGAACGTCAGGTCGTCGGCGTGGAAGCTCTGCACGCCCATGCTGACGCGGTTGATAGGGAGCACGCCGAGGGCCTGGGCGTACTCCTCCGTGACGTCATCGGGGTTGCATTCGATGGTTACCTCACCCGTGCCCGTCAGTGGATAGAGCTCGGTGATGGTGTCGAAGATGCGAGTCAACTCCTCAGGAGTGAGGAGCGAAGGAGTGCCGCCACCGAAGTAGATGTGGTCTATCAATGCGCCATCAGGGAGCTCCACACGGCGAAGGTGAAGCTCCCTGATGAGGGCGTCGAGGAAGTCTCGTCGGAGACGGCTCCCCGTCTGGGTGTAGAAGTCGCAGTACGAGCAGCGACTTGCACAGAAGGGGATATGGAGGTAGAGGTTCATGCTACTTCCCACCAGCCAGAGCCTTGAGGTCGGGAAGGCTGATAGTGAGCGCAGATGTGCAGGGGGTCGCTACGCCGAAGGTATTTACCGCTTCGACGCCGAACTCTATGGAGCTACTGCCATTGAAGTCCGATGCTACGAGCTTGCACTGTGGAGCGGTGAGGCGAGGGGCGAGGAGCGTCGCATGCTTTGCTCCGCTCTCATCGGTCGTGATGACCCAGAGGCGCCACGTCAGCGGAAGGTGCTTCGGTGCCTCGGGTTGCTGCCACGAGAGTACGACTTCGCCACGCCCTGCAGGCTTAAGAGCCAGCTCAGTAGGTGCAGCTGCTTGGAATGCCTTCCCACGAGCGAAGGCAAGGGGGAGAGCAGTCGGGCGGAAGGCTTCGGCGATGATGCGGCGCGTCGCTGGGAAGCGTGCTCCCGTATGCGCTTCGCGGAAGAAGCATACGCCAGAGAGACCGACTTCGCGCTCCTCTTCGATTTGCTCCTCAATGACCGTCTCAGGCCAGCCCGTCTCCTCCACGCGGTAGGGTGCAAGCCCTGCCACGACGGGGATATAGCGTGCGACCTGCTCCTTCCATTCGCGCAGGAAGGGACTGTAGAGGTCATCGCGGTAGTACATCATCGGGACGATGAAGTCGACGAGCCCTTCGCGACCCCACGTCTCGGGGTCTTGATACACGGACTCGTAGGCCGTCCAGCCATGCGAGCGACCGAGGTCTGCGATCTTACGTAGCTTGCCCAGTGGCGCTACACTCACCAGTGCATGCGAGCCGATACTCTGGAGAGAGTCACGTACCTCGCGGAGCTGCTGGGTGAGGTTGTTGCGTCGCCAAGCTGACTTGCTTTCGTACTCCGAGCCATAGCGCATATAGGTGCCACCATCTGCGAACAGCTCCGCTCCCTCGGGGTAGCGGAAGTAGTCAAAGTGCACGCCATCGACAGGATAGCGTCGCACAAGGTCAGCCGTCAGATGCGCGATGTACGAGCGCACCTCGGGACGTCCTGGATCGAGGTGATAGGAGCCCTTGTGAGGGATCGCCCAGCCTGGGTGATCTGTGATGATGGGGTGGGGAGCTCGCTTGGAGGACGAGAGTGGATAGGTGACGAGCCAAGCATGGAGGCTCAAGCCACGTGCGTGGCAAGCCTCAATAGCGAAGCGCACGGGATCGTAGTCTCCGAAGAAACCTTCGCCAGCGAAGCGCGTGGAGAGGGGCTCGTAGTCGGAGGGGTAGATGACCGTACCGCTGTGGCGGAGCTGGAGGAAGACCGTGTTGTAGCCATCGGCTTGCAGGCGGTCAAGGATACGCAGGAGCGACTCCTTCTGGCGGCGCACGCCGTCGGGCGTGTCTGCCTTGTCACGGGGCCAGTCGAGGCCGTAGACGGTAGTGAGCCATACGGCGCGCATCTCCTCACGGATGGAGTCGCCTGTAGGGCGAGTCCAGTGTGTAGGAGCTTCTTCTACGGGAGCTGGTGTGGGAACGGGTATCTGCTCTACGGGCTGCTCTACGACCTTGGGCTTACGCGTACCGCAACCAGCGAGGCTGAGGGCAAGCACAGCACCGCCGAGAAGCAGGAGTTTCTTTGCTGAGGTCATCCCTTAGTGGTAAGCGATATTGTCGATCAGGCGCACCTCTCCGCAGTAGACGGTGATGCAGCCATGAGGGGCAGGACTATCGCTCCAGGATGCGATGGGCTGTAGGCTGTCGGTATCGACGATCTCGAAGTACTCGACACGTAGGGTAGGGATGGCATTGATCTCACGGGTCACACGCTCGATGAGCTCGGCAGGCGTCAGCTCGCGCGCCCAGCTACGGCTCTCTGAGAGGATGCGGTAGATGGCGGGAGCGGCTGCACGGCCCTCGGGTGTGAGGCGTACATTGCGGCTACTGAGTGCCAGACCATCGGCTTCGCGCACGATGGGGCAAGCGATGATCTCTACCGGGCTACCGATGAGATGAACCATAGCGCGGATGACGGAGATCTGCTGGAAGTCCTTCTCCCCGAAGTAAGCACAGTCGGGGCGGACGATGTCGAAGAGGCGGGAGACGACCTGCATGACGCCATTGAAGTGGCCCGGACGGAAGCGGCCTTCCATGACTTCGGCTACGGCACCGACGTCGAAGGTGCGCTTATCCTCCTCGGGATAGATGGTGCTGACCTCAGGAGCGAAGAGCGCACTGGTGCCGACCGAGGCGAGGAGCTCGCTGTCGGCTTCGAGCGTGCGGGGGTAGGTCTCGAGGTCTCGAGGATCGTTGAACTGTGTGGGATTCACGAAGACGCTGACGATGCAGCGGTCGCATTCGCTGAGAGCTCGCTTGACGAGGCTCAGGTGTCCAGCGTGAAGTGCCCCCATAGTGGGGACGAAGGCGATGCGATGCCCTTGTGCACGCTCCGCCGCTACGAAGGCCTGGAGGTCTTCGATGCTCTTATATAAGTTCATTGCTATGAGTAGTAAGGTCTCGGTTTACTTCTTGCCGATGCTACCCTGTGCAGCGAGGTATTCGGCGATTTGTACGGCATTTAGAGCTGCGCCCTTCTTGATCTGGTCACCGACGCACCAGAAGGTGAGGCCATTAGGCGTCGCCAGGTCCTTACGCAGACGACCTACATAGACGGGGTCCTTCTCCGCGATGAAGAGTGGCATAGGATATACTTGATCCGAAGGGTCGTCCTGCAGGACTACGCCAGGAGCCTTGCGGAAGGCTTCACGGACATCGTCCAGCGAGAGAGGCTTCTCCGTCTCTACCCAAATCGCCTCGGAGTGGGCGCGGGTCACGGGGACACGGACGCAGGTAGCGCTGACCTGCACATCGCTGTGCATGATCTTGCGAGTCTCGTGGTACATCTTCAGTTCCTCCTTCGTGTAGTCATCGTCGCCGAAGACGTCGATCTGAGGGATGAGGTTGTAGGCGAGCTGGTAGGCGAACTTCTTCACCTCGGGCTCTTCGCCTCGGGCGATGGCCTTGATCTGGTCATCTAGCTCGGCCATACCACGGGCCCCAGCTCCGCTGGCCGCCTGATAGGTGGCTACGTGGACACGACGGATGTGGCTGAGACGCTCGATGGCGTTCAGGGCGACGACCATTTGGATGGTCGTGCAGTTGGGGTTGGCGATGATACCACGGGGACGCACGAGGGCATCGGCAGCATTGACCTCAGGTACGACGAGAGGGACATCCTCCTGCATACGGAAGGCGCTGGAGTTGTCGATCATCACGGCGCCGTGCTTGGTGATCGTCTCTGCATACTCGAGGGATACACTCCCACCAGCCGAGACGAAGGCCACGTCAATATCCTTGAAGTCATCGCCGTGCTGAAGCAGGCGTATCGTATATTCCTTCCCACGGAAGGTGATCTTCTTCCCCGCGCTACGCTCGGAGGCGAACAGTTCTAATCGGTCAATTTTGAGGGAGCGCTCGCTGAGGACACGGAGGAACTCCTGTCCGACGGCTCCACTGACACCGACTATAGCTACATTCATTGGCTGAAGTTCGGTTTGTCTCTTAGTAAATACAATGCCAGCAGCTATCCTGAGCGCTCTGCTCGGGTAGCTCCTGTCTGCTTATCGCTTGCAAAGATACGAAGAAGCAACCGACCCTAATGCCCCGCACCGAAGGTGACACCGACGACTCTCGCAAGGAGTGCCCACATAGAAGGAAAATTCGGTGGAAATAAAAGGCTGTTGAAGCATCCACCCTGAGGAGGTACTGTGAACCTATATAGGGATGGCGAAGAAAGCTATATAGCTTTTGGACTGATTCCTATATAGCTTTCGGTGCGAAGCTATATAGCTCTAAGAAGTGACCTCTATTAGTTTGTTGCTCCGCGTAGGGATAAAAAGTTGTGGACGAGTGGCAGATAAGTTTGGACTACGTACGTGGCTCTAATATCTACGTACGTGGATATTTGGATTTACGTACCTGGTCTTTAAGACTACGTGCATAGACAGAGGAAACCCACTACGTGAAGGTGCTTTTCCCTTCACGAGTAGGACACTTTCCCCTTCGTTGAATGAGAGGAATACTCACGATAAGGCGAAGGGCTTGTGTGTCACTTCGGAGAGGCGTATCGGGGAGCTGGCCGTGCGATGCCTTAGCACTCTAAATAGAGGACAGGACTCTGCCGCAACAGTCTCCTATATAGGTCGGACGAGCAACCAATATAGGTCAGCTCGGTGACCAATATAGGATGCTTCACCTGCCTCATGGAGATTTCTTCCAAAGGGGATGAAGGAGGGTAGCTCTCTTAGCTTAGAGAAGTGTGGGGAAGAGGTGTTTGGCGGAGGTATAGAGCTGCGTGCGAAGGGTGGATTCGTCCAGAGCAAGAGCTTCGGATGCAGCCTGATAGACGGCTTGAATAGATAGCTCAGGGGCATCGTCTGTCTCTAAGAAGGCTTGTCAGCCGCATGAGCTTCTCGTAAGCTCTCGGGGTGGAAGTGCTCGCCGAAGCTAAGGTAGAGCCCAACGCGTAGGAGCTGACGTGCTTGGTCAAGTCCGCCACGGAAGCCATGGATGATCCAGGGTTGCTTGGGCTGGAGCTCACGGCGAAGGCGAAGAAGTTCGTCTTGAGCGCGTACCAAGTGAAGGATAAGGGGAAGCTCCAGCTCTTCGCTAAGGAGGATCTGTGCGCGAAGGATCGGGAGCTGCTCGGTGAGAGTGGTGTGCTTCGTGGCTTTGTCTAAGCCCGCCTCACCTAAGGCAATGACGCGGGGAAGCTGTAGGGCTTTGCGGAGTAAGGGGAGAGATTCCTCTCGTAGCTCCTCTGCTTGCCAGGGGTGTAGACCTATGCTATAGTAGAGGGTGTCGTGGGAGGGGGAGCTTATCCGCCTCAGCGAGGTAGCAGCTCAGTAGCTCTACGGTGTCGGGCGTGGAGCGTACGTGGTGAGTGTGCAGGTCGATATAGGGGGCGAGCTGCTCGGTCATGGTGGAGATAGATGTCGCTAAGGCACGGGGTCGTAGCCACTACCGCCCCAGGGGTGACAGCGCAGGATACGACGCACAGCGAGGTAGAGCCCCTTGAATGGGCCATGCTTGCGAAGTGCCTCGATGGCATAGGTTGAGCAAGAGGGTGTGAAGCGGCACGAGGGGGGCTTCAGGGGCGAGATCGCTCCCTTATAGAAGTAGATGGGTAGAAGAAGGAGCTTCGTCAGTAGGGCTTTGACGAAGCCGAGTACACGCTTCATGCTTCTTCGTTAGTTGGCTCTTCTGCTTTGGGCATCAGCTCCTCACAGATACGGGAGAGCGCCTTGTCCATACCTCGATTGACGTCGGCCTGTGTGGGGAGTTCCTTCGCTACGGAGAGGAGACCGAGGTGGATGTGCAGGCCCTGAGCCTTGGCGAGATCGAGGAGGCGGTGCTTACGTAGGCGGTAGCTCTCGCGGATGAGGCGCTTGACGCGGTTGCGCTTATTGGCTCGACGGAAGTACTTCTTCGCCGCTACGGCGAGGATGGCACAGCTGGGCTCTTCGTCCTCCCCGATAGGAGTCGTATTCACTACGACACGCAGTGGGTAGGCGATGAAGGCGTGACCCGAAGCAAAAAGGGCGTCTACATCTCGCTTGAGATGCAGACGCTCTTCTTTACTAAGCGTATAGCGTAGGGGAGTGGTAGTGAGATCTTCCACGATCAGCGAATGCTTCGCTCTCTCGGGAGCGGCCTACTTGTTCTTCTCCTTGAGGTACTGCTCGAGGGCCATAGCCATCGAGGGAGCACCATCGGTAGGAGCGGAGAGATCCAGGCGCAGACCAGCCTGCTCAATAGCCTGGCACGTGGCGGGGCCAAAGCCCCCGATGAGGACCTTACCCTGCTTATAGTCGCTGTGGTTCGCAAGCAGTGATGCCACACCTGCGGGGCTGAAGAAGATGATCATGTCATACTTCTCCTTCTTCTCAGCTGCGGTGAACCTCTTGCTGACGGTACGATACATGATCGCCTTAGTGAACTGAAGCTTCTTGGACGTCAAGAGGTCGATGAGATCGTTCTTGTGATCCTCAGCCATAGGGAGGAAGTAGAGCTCCTTGCTGTGCTTCTGCATGATCGCTACCAGCTCGGCCTGTCCTCCTGCTTCGGGATAGAAGACCTTGCGCTTGCGGTAGACGATGAACTTCTGGAGATAGTTTGGCTACCTGCTCGTTGATGCAGAAGTACTTCATATCCTCGGGGATGGTGACACGGAGCTCTTCGCTGAGCTGGAAGAAGTGCTCCATAGCCTTGCGTGAGGTGAAGACTATCGCCGTATGATCAAGGATGTTCACCTTCTGATTGCGGAACTCGCGTGGAGTCACCGACTCAACCTCGATGAATGCACGGAACGTAGCTTCGGCTCCGTAGCGCGCAGCGATATCATAGTAAGGGGACTTCCCCGACTCGGGTCGAGGCTGAGAGATTAGGATCGTCTTAATACTCATTGAAACGTAGTGGGAAGGAGGAGATCACCCCTCGAAAAGGAGATGCAGAGCCCTATAACGTAAAGGAAGGGAGCAATTTCGTGGGCGCAAAGGTACAAAAAAAGGAAGAGGGAGCCTGTAGAGCCCTGTGTCAGACGGCGTATGACTTGTACTATACCGAGGAGCTGAACCAGGAGCAAGACCCCTGCCGCAATGGCCCAAAGAGTGATCGTAGAGAGGGGGGCAAAGGTCAATAGTGAGACCAGTGCCATCAGTAGAGCTCGCAGCCAATCTTGGAAGAAATAGTCTTGTGCCAAGAGGCCTCCAGAGAGATTGTCAAGCAGGATATAGCGCCAGAGCTTGAAGGAGAGCGAGCGGATATAGAGGAAGAGGTACATCCCCACAAAGAGCGCTGCCAGCGTGGTGAGGATACCTATATAGTCCCCCTGTGGTATCAGTCCTTCACGACTCAGAAGTCGTAGGGCCGTCAGCCCCGTCGAGAGGCTGCCTAAGATATAGACAAGGAAGCGGAAGAGCCCGTAGGAGACGAAGCGTGAGATATATACCGCCCCCGAGTCGGGGTTGGCTTGCCGACCTGCTTCCAGTGCCACACCGATGAGGCCTGGGGTATAGACCCAGACGAGAAGGGTGAGTAGCCAGATGACGAGCTCGGTGATATAGCTGACGTTCGCCAGGGGCTCGAGGCGCACAAAGTCCATGCCTATCGTAGGGGGTAGCCGTAGCCGACCCATCGCTCCCACGCGCTTCCGAAGGAGCGTATGGGAGCGATGGGGAGAGCTATCGGTATCTAATTATAGTAGGAGTGTTGCCTTAGAAGAGCTTCTCGGGATAGGCGCCCGTAGAGGCCAGAGCAGCAAGCTTGGCGACGACGTCGGGACGGTCTTCGGCGTAGGTGACACCGAACCAAGAATCAGGCGTATCAAGGACTTCTACCGTAGAGGTGCCTTCTGCGACGAGGTGGTTGACTACGAGGGGGATGTAGTACTCGAACTTAGGATTAGCCTTCTGCTCGTTGAGGAAGTGGCAGAAGAGCTTCACCGAGTGCTGGAAGTAGTCAGGCGTGAAGCCCCACATGTTCATCGATACTGGTGTATTCTCTTCGAGGAGCTGCTCCTGACCGTTCTCGTCCGTGAAGGCGATCTTACCATCAGGGCGACGAGCGATAGAGGTACGCTCGACGACCCCCGTGAGGAAGCCCTTGTCATCTACTTCGCAGACACCACGTGCTACCGTACCGCTTTCGCTAAGCGTATTCCCTACGCGATAGCCGACCATGCAGTACTTGTCGTGGCTGTCGGAGAAGCTACGAAGCTTGTCAGCTAGAGCTGCGAAGCCGTGGCGGCCATAGAAGTCGTCAGCGTTGATCACGGCGAAGGGCTCGTTGATCACGTCAGCTGCCATCATGACGGCGTGGTTCGTACCCCAAGGCTTCTCGCGGCCCTCGGGTACAGTGAAGCCTTCGGGGAGCTTATCCAGATCCTGGAAGACGACCTCTACTGGGATCTTGTGCTCGTACTTCGAGATGATTTTCTCACGGAACTCTTGCTCAAAAGTGCGGCGGATGACGAAGACGACCTTGCCGAAGCCTGCGCGGATGGCATCGAAGATCGAGTAGTCCATGATGGTCTCCCCTGAGGGACCGACTCCGTCGAGCTGCTTGAGGCCACCGTAGCGGCTACCCATACCAGCGGCGAGGACGACTAGTGTTGGCTGTTTCATTGCTTTGATTGTTATGAAGCTATTGCTTGTTGTGTTGTATCTCTTGTTATCGTCTGCCACGGCGGCTCTTTTTCGAGCTGTGGCTCTTGTGATGGCTAGAGCCCTTGGTACTCTTGGAGGCCTTTGCCGCAGACGTTGTCTTAGTCACCTTGGTGATGTGGAGCGTCTGCCCAGAGCGGACCTTGTCGGAGGTGATGTTATTGCTCTTTTTGAGCTCCTCGACACTCACCCCGTTCTTCTGAGCGATGGAGTAGAGCGTCTCCCCAGGAGCGACGACGTGGGCCGTCGTCGTAGTGTGCTGCCTGGGTTGCTCGGCCTTTCTACTACGAGTGCTGCGGCGAACGGGCTGCTCTTCTTCGGTGGCAGTTGCTTCCTCGTCGCTGGAGGACAGGCTTCTTGTCACGGAGCGGGTGGGAGCAGAGTTGCTTGGCCCTTCGAGGTTGACACGCAGCTCGGGTGAATGCACTTCACTCCCTGCGCTGTCAAGCTTGAGGATGGCTGAGAGAGGAAGGCGTACGGGATAGGGCGTGTCGTTCCCTGGGATGATCCCGCGACGGAACTGAGGGTTGAACGTCGAGATCAAGTCCGTCGATACCCCCGTGATCTCGGAGATGCGATCGAAGGTAACGCGATGATTTGCCGTGTAATAGTCCGTAGCCAGCGGGCGACCCAGCTGACGAGGGTAGATGCCATACTCGCGGTGGTAGTGCATCGCGAAGTAAGCCCCGATGAAGAGGGGAATATAGCGGCGCGTCTCGTTCGGCAGATAGCGGTAGATGTCCCAGAAGTTGGGGCGGTCAGAGTTCACACGACGTAGGGCGCGATTCACATTGCCAGGGCCGCAGTTATATGCAGCGAGGACGAGCCACCAGTCGCCGTAGATGCGGTAGAGGTCCTTGAGGAAGCGGCAGGCTGCCTCGGTGCTCTTGACGGGGTCCATGCGCTCATCGACGAGGCTATTGATCGTGAGGCCGTAGATCTTACCTGTCGGGAGCATAAGCTGCCAGAGACCAGCGGCACCAGCCGGAGAGATGGCCTTAGGATTGAGCGCCGATTCGACGATGACAAGGTAGCGGAGCTCCATAGGGAGACCGTTCTTGTCGAGAGCCATCTCGATCTCGGGGAAGTAGAGATCTCCGAGGGAGAGCATAGAGCTCAGGAGACCACGGCGCTTAAAGAGGTAGAGCTCGATCGCCTCACGCACGAGGGGATTGTAGCTGAATCGCATCGCCGAGGGCATCTTGTTGAGCATGCGTACATAGACGCTATCTGGTGTGTAGGGGACGGATACGGAGCCGTAGCGGGATCCTGTGCTCTTACCCGTAGCGTTGCCATAGCCGGTGTACCACTGCTCCAGCATCTTCTCCACGTCCTTGTCGATAGAGGTGGGGAGGGTGATGGGGTCAAGAAGGGCAGAGGCCAGGGTGAAAGGCGAGGCGATGTGATTAGCACGTCGCGTGCTATCAACCTGTGCGGAGAGGCTGGATGCGGAGAGGAAGAGGAGGAGGGCTACCGAGAGGAGCTTGATGTGAAGCTTCATCGGGGAGGAATTTAGAAGGTGAGGCTACAGTTCACTCCCATCTGGTAGGAGGGAAGACCGAGCTTAGGAAGTCCCACTTCGGGGACTACCCGTAGAGAGAGGTCGGGGCTTATGTCGAAGGTGTAGAGTTCGGCATCGACATAGGCATCGAGGATAGAGAGGCCGTAGACGAGGACCGTAGCGACGATGCTGAGGTCTCGATAGCGACGGTAGAAGTCATTGCCTCGCTTGAGCGTAGAGCGCAGAGAAGACTGGTACTGCTGGTAGTCGGATGCCTGCGCACCCGTCGGAGCAAAGACGAGCCAAGAGGTGTTGTGCTCGGGATCGGGTCCCGATAGGTCGCGGTAGGCTGCGTGGTACTCCTGATACTGGCGGTTATTCCACGTGATGGAGTAGTAGCAAGCCATGAAGGCGCCCCAGACGATGGGGAGCTTCCAATACTTGCGGTTGTAGATCTGCCCACCACCTGGGAGGAAGGCCCAGAGGATGGCTTTGGTGGAGTTGGGCTGCCAAAGCGCCTGCTGCTGGATCTTCAGAGCCTGCTTCTCAAAGCAGGGAAGGGGCTCCTGTGTGCTGGGGGCTATGCTGTCGCTCGCAGCGAGGAGCGAAGGCATATCATAGGTCGTCGGTACGAGGGACTCCTGGCTCCAGGCCGTGGCATGGGGCAGGATCAGTAAGGAGAAGAGGGCGATCAGGAGTCGGATACGCATAAGGCGATGGGGCTGGCTGTGTAGCTACTGCTGGATGCGCTCGAGGAGCTGCATGATACGCTCTAGGTCTTCATCACCAGAGAAGGGAATCGTGAGCTTACCCTTACCCGAAGCTGAGCAGCGGAGGGTGACCTTCGAGGAAAAGACCTGAGCCAAGTGGCGTTCAAGGAGCTTGAAGTCCTTGCGCTCAGCCTTCGCAGGCTGCTTGGTTTGGGGTGTCGGGAGTGGTGTCGTTTCGGGAGCTTCGGCGATAGCACGGGCAAGCTCTTCCACAGCACGGACGCTGAGGTGCTCGGTGATGATGAGATTGTAAAGCTCAATCTGACGCTCGGTATCCTCGACCTGTAGGAGTGCACGTGCATGCCCCATATCAATTAGACGCTGCGTCAGCCCAAGCTGGATCTCAGCTGGGAGCTGGAGCAGGCGGATATAGTTGCTGATGGTGACGCGCTTCTTACCGACACGCTCAGCAAGCTTAGCCTGCGTGAGACCGTGCTGCTCGATAAGCTGCTGGTAAGCTAGAGCGATCTCAATAGCATTGAGGTCCTCACGCTGGATGTTCTCGATGAGAGCAAGCTCTAGGAGTTCATTCTCTTGGGTAGAGCGGATGTATGCGGGGAGTGCCTTGAGTCCGGCAAGCTGGGCAGCGCGCCAGCGGCGCTCACCTGAGATGATCTGGTAGGTGCCAGAGGGGAGGGCTTGTACGGTGATGGGCTGTACAAGGCCGAGGGCACGCAGGGAGGCTGCGAGCTCCTCAAGACCCTCTTGCTCGAAGTGCTTACGTGGCTGATCGGGGTTGGGGGCGATCTTCTCCAGCGGAAGCTCTTGGATGGAAACGGTGCCTGGGAGGGCTACTGATGCAGTCTCTCCTCCGAGGAGGTTCCCTAGGCCACGGCCCAGGACATTCTTATTCTTTGCTGCGGACATCTACTTATTCTTGTTGATCAGCTCAGCTGCCAGCTGTAGGTGGTTAATGGCTCCACGGCTATCGGCATCGTAGAGTAGGGCGGGGAGACCGTGGCTCGGAGCTTCGCCGAGCTTCACGTTGCGCTGGATGACGGTTTCGAAGACGAGGCCCTTGAAGTGGGACTTGACCTCCTCATAGATCTGATTGTTCAGGCGCGTACGGCTGTCGTACATCGTCATGAGGAAGCCCTCGATATCGAGCTGCGCATTGAGGCGCTGGCGTACAATACGGATGGTGTTGAGGAGCTTAGAGATCCCTTCGAGTGCGAAGTACTCGCACTGCACAGGGATGAGCACGGAGTCTGCTGCTACGAGGGCATTGACGGTGATCAAGCCGAGTGAGGGGGAGCAGTCGATAAGGATATAGTCGTAGCGGTCGAGGACGGGTGCGAGGACAGAGCGGAGGATATACTCACGCTCCGAGCGCTCCAGTAGCTCGAGGTCTGCCCCTGCCAGATCAATGTGCGAAGGCAAGAGATCAAGGCCGTCGACGACCGTCTTCGTGATGGCCTCCGTCGCAGGCAGGCCAGAGCAGAGGCATTCGTAGATCGTCTTGCCTATCTGAGAGGCATCGATGCCGATCCCTGAAGTAGCGTTGGCCTGCGGATCGGTGTCGACCAGGAGGACGCGCTTCTCAAGGGAGGCTAAGGAAGCTGCCAGATTGATAGCGGTCGTGGTCTTACCCACTCCGCCCTTCTGATTGGCTAATGCGATGACTTTGCCCATGTGCTCTATATTTCTATATATAACGTATGCCGTAGGTATTCATTTGCCTCTCGAACTCCTTTCCTATGGATAAGGGCAGACTTACCTAATTAGCCCACAAAATTACTACTTCTTAACGATATGTTTTCCTTGCCGTGGCTGAAAGGTGGGGCTCCGAGAGTAAAAGTCAGAGTAGTCCCTTGAGGCTGAGGAAGTCGCCCTCTCACTCCCAACCATCATCTTACCTCCCTCAGAAAGCTCTCAGCAGGGAGAGCGTAAGAAGAGCAAGCTAAGTACTTGTCTTGATGCCTTCGTGATGGGGGTGGGTGAACCTATATTGGTTGCTGGGTGAACCTATATAGGTCCACGTCGAGACCAATATTGGTCGTGAAGCCAACCAATATAGGTTCACCCAGCAACCAATATAGGTTTCTACTACCCCTCTTGCAAATGAGTATCTACACAGGGGTACATTACCCTAGTCTGGACTAGTTACTGCCCCCTTAGAGGCCTACGATTCGGAAGAGTAGAGAGCGCTCTAGGTGAGTGCCGTCGGGGCGGGTCAATTTGACGTGTAGGAGTAGAGGCCCTTCGGCGGAGACTCCGATGATTCGAAGGGCTTCGGCGGGCATCGTGCGGAGGCTTTGGATCCAAGAGTCACGTGCCAGAGAGGTGCCTCGTGCGAGAAGCTCACCCGTCAGTCGATAAAGAGTGAAGTGACATTCCCCGTCGGGAGAGCTATCTAGTAGAGTAAAGAGCTCTTCGTCTGATAGACGCTTTCGCGAAGTGTCATCTTGGTTGCCGCCGCCCTCCTCTGGGGAAGAATTCTTTTGCCCTGGAGTCGCAAAGCCAGCCGAACGGGCTGCGGCATGCCAGTTGCCTACCTCTTCGATGACTTGATAATCCTTTCGCTCAAGGGCAATGCCCGCCTTGCTTTTCAGACCCTTGGGGAGGAGGCTACTGTCGTAGTGAAGGAGGTCGACTACCAGCCCGTCATCGCCGAGGAGCAGGCCGATTAGTCCGCTCTGATTAAGAAGGCGGGGGAGGCTAGCCTTCACAAAGACCTCGCGAGGAGCATTAGGGTAAGCTCTCGCTAAGGCGTCGGGATCTTTGGTTATGACGATGTAGCTATCAGCGGGGATAGAGCGTAGTGGGAGGGGAGTGATCTTGTAGGATGAGCCGCCGCGCCCTACTGCCAGTGCATAGTCGCCCAGCTCACAGGGAGCATCGTTAGCATTATATAGCTCGATGTATTCGGGGCAGTCCGCCTTGGGATACGGCATGATTTCGGAGAGAAGCAAGCCGCTCTTAGGCTGTGGAATAGGCGTCGGGACGGGGTCTGGTCGAGGTGAAGTGCCTTCGTCGCCTATAGGGTCAGTCTCGCTCGTAGGATAGATACGGAGCTGTCGGAAGTGCCAACCTGTATGGTGCGTGCTGGTGAAGGTACAGCTGATGCCAAAGGTATTCTTCTCTGGGAGGGTGGGGCGGAAGTCTCCCTCCTCGCCGATGAGCTCCCATTCTTGCTCGCTGCCGGCTTCTCTCAGGTAGAGTTGCCAGCCACCTTCGGCGCTATAGCGGACGTCATAGTCCCAACTTCCTGAAGCATTAAGTGTGGTGGAGCTGGAGATGAGTGGGCGACCCAGAGGGCTAAGGGTCAGGTAAGCGGGATTGCCACCACTTCGCTCGACCTTTACCCGCCGTAGGCTGATGTGTTGTTGGCCACCTTGCCCGAAGTCTAATGCCACATATTCGTAGCTCTGAGTATCCAATGCCTTAATGGCACAGAGGAGGATCGTCGCGTGGTTATAAGCTGTGGGGATGAGGTCCATCTTGACCTGCCCCCGCCATACGGGGGCAGTGGGTAGGGTGACGTTCGTGACGATAGAAGCTGAACCTCGTGCCGGCTCCTTGGGTACAGCGAGGTGTAGGGCTCCCCCAGAGATGTGGTAGAGCCCACGGTCATAGCGCCAGTGCTTCTCCGTAGGCGTGCCCTCGGTGGAGAAGTCTGCTTGCCATACTTGGGCAGAAGCGCAGATAGGGAAGAAGGTGAGGAGAAGGAGATAAAGAAAAGGGTAACGGTAGCTATACATCGGCAGCTGTGTGTGCTCCGAGCAAGCAGGGCAATGGTGGTCAATCGCCGTCAGGGCGGTCATCACGGGGGGTATGTGCTGCCCGTGGATGTGCCGCGTAGAGCTTCTTCAGTTGCTCGAAGGAGGTATGTGTGTATCGTACGGTAGTGGAGACGGAGCTGTGGCCCATGAGCTCGCGTAGGAGCATGAGATCCGCTCCGGAGTTAAGCATGTCGGTAGCGAAGGTGTGACGCAGGACGTGCGCACCTCGGCGGGAGAGATTGGGGACGGAGGCGAGTGCCGCATGTGCGACTTGATATACGGCACGGGGGGACATGGGCGTCCCCTTGCTGCTGACGAAGAAGGACTCCGTCGTGCCGAAGATAGAGGTGCGCAGGTGGCGCCACGCTTCGATCTCTTCGGCGAGACCTTTGCCGAAGGGGACAATGCGCTCTTTGCGCCCCTTACCTAAGACCTTGAGCTGACGCTCGGTGGTGTCCACGGCTTGGTCACGTAGACCAGCGATCTCTGAGCGACGTAGACCACACTCGTAGAGCATGGTGAGGATGAGGCGATCGCGTACAGCTCGCCAGTCCGCCGGATTGATGTCCTCCGAGAGCATCTGCTCCATGTCTTCGGTAGGTACATAGACGGGGAGCGGACGTGCAGCTTTCGGCGGGCGAAGAGCTTGGATGGGGTTGCGCTTGATCTGCCCCGTCTTCAGTAGGTGTCGGTAGAAGCTCCTGACCGAGGTGAGGCATCGACCCACCGTCGAGGCCTTCAGCCCCTCGTCAAGCTTGACCGATAGCCAGCCACGCACCAAGTCGAGGTCGCCCTCAGAGGGCACGAATGGCTCTCCTAGACGCTCCTCAGCATAGGCCGTGAAGCTCCTAAGATCAGACTGGTAGGTCTCGATGGTTAGGGGCGAGGCGGCTGCTTCGTGGCTGAGGTAGTCGAGGAAGGCGCGGATCGAATCGGTGGTAGGAGGCATCGTAGCTAGTCAGCTAAGGCGCTAAGCGCTCAAGGCTCCATGTGCCGTCCTCCTGTAGCTCGTAGAGGAAGCGGTCATGCAGACGACTATCACGGCCTTGCCAGAGCTCGATACGCGAGGGAGTCACGGCGAAGCCTCCCCAGTTCTCAGGGCGGGGCACTTCGCGCCCGACGAAGCGGAGACTCTCCGCTGCGAAGCGCATCATGATATACTCGCGTGAGGGGATGGGCTGGCTCTGCGGGGAGATACGTGCTCCGACACGGCTCTTGTAGGGGCGCATAGCGAAGTAGGCATCACTCTCTGCGGCAGGTAGACGCTCGATAGTCCCCTCGACGTGTATCTGTCGCTCAAGCTCGTGCCAGAGGAATGTGAGGGCGACGTGGGGATTGGCCGCTATTTGCTTGCCCTTGCGGCTGTCGTAGTTCGAGTAGAAGACGAAGCGTCCCTCGAGGACCTCCTTCAGCAGTACGGTGCGCATGCTGGGACGTCCTTCGGGGGTCGATGTCCCTACGATGACGGCAGTGGGTTCGTTGACCTTGGCCTCTATCGCCTGATCGATCCATGTGCTGACGATCTCAAGGGGATCGGCAGGGAGATCCTTACGGCTAAGGCTGAGCGAGGTGTACTCGCGGCGGATATTCTCTAAGTGTAGGTCCTTAGACATAATTGTGATAAATGACTGGAGGCCTTAGACCTTGCCCTTAGCACCCTTGAGCTGACGGATCTCAGCTTCGAGGGCGGCGATACGCTCGTCCTGTGCGTGGATCGTCTGCTGATAGGAGTTCAGCTCTTCGGTCTCGATGCTGCTCGGTGCCTGCTCCTCGACGCGGAGAAGGAGGTCGCTGAGTACGTTCATATAGTTGTTGAACGCATCGTAAGGCGAGTTATAAGGGCTGAAGGGATGGCCTCCCCAGTTGATGGTATTCATATAGTAGAAGTGGTCGGCGCTCTGCAGATAGAGCCAGTCCTGTAGGAGGCTACGATCCTCGAGAGCGTGCACACGTTCGCCCCATTGACGGAGCTTCTCGAGGGCGCCGTGCTGGAGGATGTTGCCGTTCCACTCGTTGGTACTCTTTTCTTCGCCTGCCCAGCTGATGGGAGAGGCTACGGTAAGCGGTGCGATGGACTTATGCTCGTCAAGCAGCTCCGATGGGGTCGCGAAGCCTACAGCATAGTCGGGAGCCAATAGAGGCAGTGCCTTGAAGAACTCAAAGATCCCCGACTCACGGCGGTGCATCGCTCCGAGTACCTCATAGTTCATATAGAGGAGCGTGAAGTCTTCTCCTTCGGGAAGCCACTTGACTCGGCCAAGGAGCTTGTCGGCGGTGACGGGATACTCGGGAGAGCCGTAGTTGGTGAAGTGGTTCGTCACCAGCTCCGAAAGAGGAGCATTGCGTAGCAGGAGCTTGGTGCTAGGCTCTGCAACTGCATCGTAGAGGTAATTCGGGCTCTTCCAGCCGAGGATGTGCTTAGCGCCCTCGGTGATAATCCCTTCGTAGCCCATTGCTGCCACCTCGCTGGCGATCTCATCGGAGTAGATGAGCTCGGAATTGCAGAAGACACGAGAGCGCTCGATACCGAAGAGTTCGCGTAGCTTCGTCTGCTGCATGCGTACCTGATTCCTGAACTCTACGGGATCATAGAGCGAGGCGACGGAGTGTGCATAGGTCTCAGCGACGAACTCCACGCGTCCCGTGGCAGCGAGCTCCTTGAAGCTATCGATCAGCGCAGGTTTGTAGTACTCCATCTGCTCAAGAGCTAGACCCGAGATCGAGAAGCTTACACGGAAATCAGGGTAGGCCTTCAGTAGCTCGAGGAGCATGTGGTTAGCAGGGATGTAGCACGAATCAGCTATGCGCTCGAAGACCTCTTCGTTGAGGTAGTCATCGGTATAGTAGTGGGAGTTGCCGATGTCGAAGAAGCGATAGCGACGCAGTCTGTAGGGCTGATGTATCTGGAAGCAGAGGCATATCTTTTTCATAACGGATAGCGGGTATGTCAGTGTAGTGATTAGCGGACGTAGCGATCATAGATGGCGCGGACCTTACGTCCAGCTGCCTCCCAAGTAATGCTGTTGACTTCCCGAAGCCCCTCTTCCTTGAGGAAGCGGTGCATCTCGGGATAGGTGATAAGTGCGTAGATGGCATCAGCCATAGCGTCGATATCCCAGTAGTCGACCTTGACGGCGTAGTTGAGGATCTCGGCGCATTGACTGGTAGGAGATGATCGAGGGGACTCCACACTGCATCGCCTCCAAGGGCGATATGCCGAAGGGCTCCGAGACGGAGGGCATGACGTAGACGTCGCTGGCCTTGAAGACCTCATAGACCTGTTGGCCCTTCATGAAGCCCGTGAAGTGGAAGCGGTCGGAGATGTTGCGCTCTGCGGCGAGGCGGATCATCGCGTCCATCATGTCGCCGCTACCAGCCATGATGAAGCGGACGTCTTGCGTGCGCTCCAAGACCTTCGCTGCGGCTTCGACAAAGTACTCACAGCCCTTCTGCATCGTGATACGCCCGAGGAAGGTGACGACCTTGTCGCGGACACCTCGGCGGTCGGGGAGTGCGAGGATCGAGGGGGCCAGTGGCGTGACCGCATTGTGCACGGTCGTGACCTTGGCTGGATCCTGGTGATACTTCTCGATGACGGTACGGCGGGTGAGATCGCTGACGGTGATGATGTGGTCAGCGTGGTTCATCCCGTCCATCTCGATGCCGAAGACCGTAGGGTTCACATTGCCGCGACTGCGGTCGAAGTCTGTGGCATGGACGTGTACGACGAGGGGCTTGCCGGTGAGCTGCTTGGCATGGATCCCTGCTGGATAAGTCAGCCAGTCGTGCGAGTGGATGATATCGAAGGGCTCACTGCGGGCGATGACACCTGCTACGATGGAGTAGTTATTGATCTCCTCGAGGAGGTTGTCTTGGTACTTCCCCGAGAACTCAAAGCAACCCAGGTCATTCGTCGGTAGGTAGGAGAAGTCAGCATAGATATGATCCCGTAGGCGGTAGTAGAGCTCGGGATCCATCTTCCCCTCGAGGCGATCACGGACGTAGTCATAGTTGACGTCTCGGTAGACGACTGGGGTATCTCCTGCTCCGATGATTCTGAGGAAGCTCTTGTCTTCATCGCCGTAGGGGCGGGGGATGACGAAGGTCGTCTCCATATCTCCCTGGGCTGCCATACCCTGGGTCAAGCCATAGCTGGCTGTACCGAGACCACCGAGGATGTGTGGTGGGAACTCCCACCCGAACATGAGCGCTTTCATTCGTATCTAATTATGGGGAGGATCTGTGTGTCGTACTTACTCTTAGCCTCTTCGAGTAGGGCAAGTGAGCGAAGCAGTTCCCCGACGCTCATCGCGAAGGAGATGGCACCACGGCCCTTGAAGGGAGGATTGCCGTCGAAGAGTTCGCTCACGGTGCCTACGCCGTGCTGCTGGAGCTCTTCCTCCATGCCGATGAGCGTGTTTTCGATGAAGGAGATAGCACTGCGCCCGTAGAGCTTGATGCAGGCCTCAAAGTAGGGACCGAGGAGCCAAGGCCATACGGAGCCGTTGTAGTAGGACTGCTCACGCTGCCACTGCGTGCCGTGGCACTGGGGCTGGTAGCCGTCACTCTTTGGGCTCAGGGTGCGGAGTCCCTTCGGCGTGCGCAGCTCACGAGTGATGATCTCGAGGACGGAGCGACGGGTGGCCTTAGGTAGGGGTGAGTAGGGAAGTGAGGTGGCGAAGACCATGTTCGGACGTACGCTCCAGTCACGCCATGAGGTGTGAGGATGTACGTAGTCAAAGAGGTAGCCATGCTGATTGATAAAGGTGTCGCAGAAGCTCTGCTGTACGCGCCCTAGCAGCTCCTCGAGCTCAGGTGTCCATTTCTGGGGAAGGGCTTCGCGGTAGAAGCACAGGGCATTATACCACAGGGCATTGACCTCGACGAGGTAGCCTTCACGGCGGACGACCGCCTGACCGTTGACCTTAGCATCCATCCAAGAGAGGGGACGCCCGTCTCCCGTGATCACGCATAGCCCGTTATCATCGATGCGAAGGTTGGGATGTACGTTGCGTAGATAATAGAGTATCAGCTCATCGAGGAAGTCTCCATAGCGGCTGACCATGTCGGGGAGGCTGGACCAGCGAGCATACTCTTGTAGCGTCCAGATGGCCCAGAGTCCGATGTCCCCCTCGTTGATGTTGCGTATCTCCCTGGAGATGCCCTCCTGGCGCATGAAGGCACGCATATCTGGGAGTACCGTGTCCATGATTCGATAGAAGCGCTCAGGGGCATCGGCATAGATGGTACATCCGGGGAGAGCGATGAAGAGGTCACGCGCGCGCACCCCGAACCAGGGGTAACCCGCCAGCAGGTAGCCGTGTGTAGCATCGGGGCGGTAGTAGAATTGTAGAGCGGCATTCAGCAGACAGCTGCGGAAGTCCTCACGGGGGGTGCGGATCTTTCGTTCCTCAGCGAAGAGCTGAGCTAAGGTGTCGGGGGCGGCTTCCTCGACGCCAGCCGAGAAGTAGATCGACTCGCCGACCTCGATGTCTACCTCGAAGTAGCCAGGGACGTAGAGGTCCTCTGTGTACTCGTAGCCACGCTCGCGCTCCTTGATATATTCGATACGCTCATTCCAGTGTGGATCGGAGACGAAGTTATGAGCCTTCGATAGCTGGAGGTAGAGCGTAGGATATCCTGGGTATAGGCAGAAGGTGACACCCGACTTAGCCTGACCGTAGTCTCCGTGGCACTGATCATTGCGATGCGTGAGCATCTTCACGTCGCGGAAGGCGAGGAAGGGAGAGAGTCTCAAGGTCGTGTGGCTGTGGGCCTCAAGGAGCGTGTAGCGCAGCAGCATCCTATTGGTGTAGTGGCAGAAGAGGAACTCCTTCTGTAGTACCACGCCCCCTACGCGATAGGTCGTCGAGGAGGCGATGTCGACATTGTACTCTCGGATGTACTTGTGTCCCTTGGGGCTGAAGATATCCCCCTCGTATTCATGGATACCGACATTGAACGGCACACCATGCTGCACGATCGTCAGATCGAGGCTGGAGAGCAGTACGTGGTTGTTCTCACTGAGTTCGGGGACGGGGATGACGAGGATGCCGTGGTACTTGCGTGTGTTACAGCCTACGATGCTGGAGCAGCAGTAGGCGCCCTTGCGGTTGGTACGTATGTACTCCCGCTGGGTGGACTCATCGAGGTTGGCCATGAGTCGGCGGTCGAACTTGAGGTAACTCATGCTAAGTGTCGCTTCATTGTGGTCAGGCTCCGCACTTTCATTGGACTCATAGAGGAAGCCCATTCTTGCGAAGTCGTGTATAATTCTCCTGCTAAGTTACGAATTAGTGCCTGCTAGCCAAGCCCCCGAGCACCTCTATATAGGACATACTTGCTGTTCGTCCGGAGGGTGCTCAGATACAGGGTGTAAGCCCACTCCAATAAGGGGGGGAGATGAACCAATACTGGTCACCGCGCGAACTAGTACTGGTCACCATAATCAACCAGTACTGGTTAGCGATGCGACCAGTACTGGTCAGATCGGTGACCAGTACTGCTTTGTTTTTCTTCCTTCTGTGTAGAGCTCTATGTGCCCTTGTAGCAGGGACTTTTGAGGACCTACTAAAAGGGCCTCTAAAAGTAGGGAAAGCGTCCCCTTATTCGAGGAGCGAAGGACGGGAAATCTGAGCTAATATCCACTGCTCTGAAGTGGGGTTATGAGTGGTATCTGAGGCGTGAGAAGAATAAGTCGGGGCTTTTGTGTATTTTAGCACTATATATTGCGTCGTATTACGACCTTCTGCAAACAGATAATGACTGAGCTCAAGCCCACCCCTATGGAGCGCCTGCAGCGCTTCCTTACCTCAATAGCTACGTGCAACAAACGCTACCCTGCGCTCCGGTATATACTGGCAGGATTAGCCGTCTTCATCTTCACCTTCCTTCTGGGGAACAATAGTTTATTCCACTATGTGAAGAATGAGCGTCGTAAAGCGTTTATCCAAGAGGAGTACGACCGCTACCTGCCCCAGTATGAGGCTGACAGCACTCGTCTGAGTGAGATCCGTGACAACCGTGAGCATATCGAGCGTATCGCCCGTGAACAGTACTATATGCATCTGCCAGGTGAAGAGGTCTTCGTCCTCGCTCCTGACACGGCTACTGCAGCTCAGCACTAAGCACTAAGGCTCTATGCAAGTAAAGTATAAGTACCTCTATATCGTCAGTGTCCTGCTCATCATCTCGGGTGCAGCACTGGCCCTCACGGAGCATCGCCTCTTTGATGTCCTCTACGGCCTCGGAGCTGTGGGATATGGCTTGTACTACGTGTTAGCTCCCGAGCAAGATGCTTCGCGCCTCTTGAGACGTGTGGCTCGTATGGGTGTCTTCTCCGGACTGCTCTTCCTGCTCTCGGCCGTAGCGCGCTTCGGGGTCTTTGACTCCTTTGGGCGAGGTGCTTGGCTTGTATTCCTGGCCTTGGGCTTGGTCTATATGATATATGGCAACGTCCTGCTCTATATGGACGAAAAGAAAAAGAACTAAAGACATGACCTCTATATCTACCCCTAAGCAGCCCGTCCGTACGGAGCGCATCGCGGTGCCAGGTGGGCGAAAGCCCCTGTTGCGCCTTCATGTCGATGCTGGCCATCCGACGACGCTCTTAGCGTTCCTTATTGAGGCTCTTCCCGATAAGAGCCGCACGACAGTCAAGCAGCTCCTGCACGACCGCTTCATCGCCATCGGTACGGAGCCGACGACGCAGTTTGATGCACCCCTCCAGCCAGGTGATACTGTCAATATCCATCCTGCACCCCTGCCAAAGACGCTTACGCATAAGCAGATCGAGATCCTCTACCAAGATGAGTACCTGTTGGTCATTCACAAGGAGGCTGGTCTGCCTACAGTAGCAAGTGGTGAGGAGAAGGATAAGACGGCTCTGCGCCTACTGTCGGAGCACCTCAAGAGCTTCAATCCGCTAGCGAAGGTCTACCACATCAATCGACTAGATAAGGATTGTGCGGGCTTTGTCGTTTTTGCAAAGAGCGCCGAGCTCCAGCGTGAGCTCAGTGACCACTGGCAAAACTATGTTCGTCAGCAGCTCTTCGCCGCAGTCCTCGAGGGTGCACCTCGCGAGTCCGAAGGCATCCTGATGCCTCCATCTCCCGAAGAGAAGAAGGGCAAAGGCAAGGATTCGGGTGCGAAGAAGCCACGTACGACTCGCACTTCGCCTCGCTCAGAGGAGGATCAGGCGGCAGGCCGTGCTGAGTGGCATGTCATGAGCGAAGGCAATGGCCGTACGCTGCTCTCGATATCCCTGCTCGCAGGACGCAACAACCGCCTGCGCCGTCAGCTCTCAGCTCTGCGCCTTCCCATCGTCGGGGACTGGCGTAATGGTTCGCCCGAGAAGGACCTCGGTCGAGTGGCACTTGAGGGGACGCGTCTAAGCTTCGTTCACCCCGTGACGAAGAAGCTCCTTGACTTCCGTCAGCCCATTCCTCCACTCTTCCGTCAGCTCCTCAAGAGCACGGCTCCTCGTCCTCGTGCAGCCAAGAGTCCCACAACAAAGACAAAGAAGAACTAACAGTTAATCATATAAAATCAATGTCCGCAATGAATCAACAGACACGGAGCTTTGCTCCCCTGCGCCCCTCCCTCTCGGCGGTGCGTCGCTTCGTCTTGGGCCTATCTGTCCTCCTTCTGGGGATGGGGCTCAACGCTCAGGTCATCCGCGATGCTGTCACCTGGTCGCGCTCAGTAGAGGACAAGTCTCCTACGGAGAAGGTCCTCGTCTTCACTGCTACGGTCAAGGATCCTTGGCATCTCTACGGCACGGAGCTCCCTAAGGGTGGCCCAACGCCTACGCACCTTCTCGTCGATAAGATCGAGGGGGCTGAACTCGTCGGTGGCCTGACCTCCACGCAGAAGCCCATAGAGAAGTATGACCCCAACTTCGAGATGACCCTGCGCTTCTTCAGCGGTAAGGTCACCTTCCGTCAGAAGATCCGTATCACAGACCCCAAGAAGTTCGCCTTCGTCGGGGCTATCCGATATATGGCCTGCAACGATGAGCAGTGCCTCCCTCCTGCTAACTGGGAGTTCACTGTCCAGCCTAAGGAGCTGGGCAAGCTTGGTGATGCCGCAGCTGCGAAGCTCACCGAAGAAACACCTGCCACCACCGAAGCCACCGCTGCTAGCCTGGGGGAGCCCTCAGCCGATAGCGTAGCCTCGGTAGATACGCTATCGGTAGCCCCTCAGGACACTGCCGCTCTCGCCTCCTCCGACCTATGGGCCCCCGTCATCCCAGAGCTGAAGGCTTATGGTGACAAGGCTCTGAATCAGGCCGAAGGCTCACTCTGGATGCTCCTCGTCGGGGGCTTCCTCGGTGGTCTCGTGGCGCTGGTCACTCCCTGCGTATGGCCTATGATCCCCATGACGGTGAGCTTCTTCCTCAAGAGAAGCTCTGACCGTAAGAAGGGGATCCGTGACGCTCTGCTCTATGGTATCGGGATCATCGTGATCTACGTGTCACTGGGGCTCATCGTCTCGGCGGTCTTCGGCTCGGATGCCCTGAATAATCTGGCTACGAACGCTATCTTCAACGTCGCCTTCTTCATCCTCCTCGTCATCTTTCGCGATCTCGTTCTTCGGGGCGTTTGAGCTCGTCTTGCCCGCCTCTTGGACAGCGAAGATGGACGCTAAGGCAGACTCGGCTTCGGGCTTCATCAGCATCTTCTTCATGGCCTTCACGCTCGCGCTGGTTTCCTTCTCGTGCACCGGGCCTATCATCGGTACGCTCCTCGTACAGGCTGCTACCTCTTCCTCGGGGATGCTCGCTCCTGCTGTCGGGATGCTCGGCTTTGCACTTGCGCTGGCCCTGCCCTTCACGCTCTTCGCTATCTTCCCCAACCTCCTGCAGTCGATGCCTAAGAGTGGTGGGTGGATGAACTCCGTGAAGGTCGTCCTCGCATTCATCGAGCTGGCCCTGGCGCTGAAGTTCCTCTCCATCGCTGACCTGGCTTACGGCTGGCGTATCCTCGACCGTGAGGTCTTCCTCTCGCTCTGGATCGTGATCGCTATCCTCCTCGGGCTGTATCTCCTCGGGAAGATTCGCTTCCCTCACGATGCACCACAGGAGAAGACGCCTATCCCTGCACTCTTCCTCGCGATCATCTCTTTCTCCTTCGCCGTCTATATGATGCCTGGGCTCGTCGGTGCACCTCTGCGTGCTATCAGTGCCTTCGCACCACCCCTCCGCACGCAGGATCTGAACCTATATAATGGTGAGGTCCATGCGAAGTTCGACGACTACGATGCGGGGATGGCTTATGCCCGTCAGGTAGGGAAGCCTGTGATGATCGACTTCTCTGGCTACGGCTGCGTGAACTGCCGTAAGATGGAGGCGTCGGTATGGATTGACCCCAACGTCAAGCACATGCTCGAGGAAGACTACGTCCTCATCACGCTCATGGTCGATGAGAAGGCACCGCTCAAGGAGCCTATCGAGATCATGGAGAATGGGGAGAAGGTCAAGCTCCGCACCGTCGGTGATAAGTGGAGCTACTTCCAGCGTATGAAGTTCGGTGCCAACGCACAGCCCTTCTATGTCCTGCTGGATCATCAGGGCAAGCCCCTGGCTCCCTCGTACGCCTTCAACGAAGACGTCTCTGCGTACCTGAACTTCCTCAAGTCGGGTCTCAGCGAGTTCGACAAGCGTAAGTAACCCCTCCCTCTCACCTCAAACGAATATGCTACATAGTAGAGAAGAGAAGCTGGCGGCTATGAGTCGTCTCCTCGATGTCATGGAGCGTCTGCGTAAGGACTGCCCTTGGGATCGTGAGCAGACGACCGAGAGCCTCCGTACCAATACCCTCGAAGAGGTCTATGAGCTCTCCGATGCGATCCTCTCGGGGCGCCCTGAGGAGGTCAAGAAAGAGCTGGGCGATGTGCTCCTGCACATTGTCTTCTATAGCACCATCGGCGAGGAGCAGGGTACCTTCGACCTCTGCGATGTGGCCAATGCCCTTTGCGATAAGCTCATCTACCGCCACCCGCATGTCTATGGCGAGGCGGTAGCAGCTTCTGCTGGGGCTGTCGTGGAGCGCTGGGAGGAACTGAAGCAGCAAGAGAAGGGCGGGAATAAGACCGTCCTCTCGGGCGTCCCCGCCTCCCTGCCCACCCTCATCAAGGCCTACCGCATACAGGACAAGGCACGTGGAGTGGGCTTCGACTGGGAGCAGCCCGAGGATGTCTGGACGAAGGTCGACGAGGAGCTTCGTGAGCTTCGTGAGGCGATCACCTCTGGCTCTGCGGAAGACTCCGAAGCCGAGCTGGGTGACTTCCTCTTCAGCGTCATCAACGTCGCTCGCAAGTACGGCATCAATCCCGATAATGCGCTCGAGCGAACGAATGCCAAGTTCATTCGCCGCTTCGGCTATGTCGAGGCGAAGGCGAAGGAGGCTGGTCGCTCCCTGCGAGATATGACCCTCGCTGAGATGGATGCCCTCTGGGACGAGGCCAAGCGCCTGGAGTCTCAGCCTTAGTTCGCCTCTTACTCCGATTCTCTTGCCTCTCCGGCAATATATGATTAGGCCTACCTGCCCTCAGCCCGCCTCTCCGAAGTGCGAGTGGGGTAGGTAGGCCTAATCCCTTATAGATACGTCCACTACATGACACAGCCCCATACTTCTATTCGTCTTCTTATCACGCACCGTGAGGCTGATGAAGCCGTCCTTGTCTTGGCGCGAGGCCTTGCTCAGCTCCCCGACTTTGAGGTCTACATCACTCGCGAGGGCATCTCTGCCCCTATGGAGGAGGAAGGTGTGACGCTCTTGCCTGCCCACCAATCACGGGGAAGGTCAATCTCTCGGTCATCCGTCTGCTCAGACGCTACACGAAGCAGTACCACTTCGACCTGACCTATTCGCCTGGAAGCTCGGGGTTGTCGAATGTGCTGATGGCGACGCTGGGCCTCGGCACGAAGAACGTTGCCTACCGAGGTACGGGCGCTCGTGTTCGTCGCACCGACCCGACCTATTATCTCGGTATCCTCAATCCCCGAGTGCGGCACGTGGTCTGCGAGACGGAGCACGTCGAGGACTACCTGCGAGCCTTCTTCCCTGAGGACATGCTCACCGTCGCGACGAAGCCCTTCTCCCTCCCTTGGGCGGATAAGGCACTCGCCGCTCCCATCGTAGTCGATGCCCTCCACGACAAGGAGCTTCGCCTATCTATGGTAGCAAACAACAAGGGGCGCCCATTCAAGGGTCTGCGTACCCTCCTCGAGGCAATGGTAGAGCTGAATGATCATCGCGTTGGGCTCGTCCTCGTCGGGAATTATGACGACGAAGATCGTGTGTGGATCGAGTCAACACCCGTAGGTGCTGACGTGGCCTTCGTCGGGGAAACGCCCGAGGCCATGTCTTATATGGCGGGGACGGATGTGTATGTCTTGCCAAGCTGGCGTGACGCTTCGCCTCGTGTGGTGCGCGAAGCTATGTCGCTCTCGCTCCCGACCATCGTGAGCGATATCCCTGGGAGTCGTGATCTCATTCTCCCTGGACAAACGGGTCTCTTAGCTCCTGCACAAGATGCAAAGGCGCTCTCCGAAGCCATCCGTTGGATGCTCACGCATCCCGAGGAGCGACGAGCCATGGGGCGACAGGGGCGTGAGCGCATCGCTCGTGACTTCAGTCCTGCCGCTTATACGGGGCTTTTCGCTCATCTTTTCCGCTCGCTCGCCTCGTCATAGAATCTCCGTCCGCATGGCGTCAAATTTTCGTGCGCATGGAAATTTATTTCTGTGCGCACAAAAAAAATTCCATGCGCACGAAAATTTCCCGCCTTCCGCACAGCGCTCTGATGCCCTGCCCCACAGGGTATAATTTCCCTCGCCTCACAGCCGAATTTTCGTGCTGAGGGGCGAGGATTTTTGTGGGTAAAAAATCAGTCTTGGAGGGCTTCGGGGGGGAGGCGGAGGGCTTCCTCGAGAGGAAGGAGCGCGTTGATGAGGAGGATGGACTTAGCCTTGGCGCGGAGAGCGCTGAGGGTAAGGTCGTCGGCTTCGGCGATAAGTCCTGCTCGCAGCAGGCCTTCGCGCTGAGTGCCTTTGAGGAGCGGGCGAGTGGGGGTGAGGTAGCCTGCTTCGGTCTCGATGAGGACGTTGGTGAAGCTGGTATCGGTGATGGTGCCATCGGAGCGCGCGAATAGTGGCTCTTCGTCGTCGCCAAGCTCGGCCTTCACCCGCTCAAAGAAACTTCGGTCAGCGTACTTATAGCTGTACTCGAAGCTATCGGGAAGGGGGATGGGGCGCAGTGCGCATATCGTTCGCTTGCAGTAGGGGACGAGGCGTATGGCAGAGAGCCCTGCGAGGCTGTACTCGAGCGTGAGGCGGTAGGTTGTGTCGGGGAGGACCTGTTGCCCCGTGAGGTAAGCCTCGACTTCCCGCCAAGGAGAAGTGCTAAGGAGACTTTGTAGGAGGGAACTGCTGGTCTCCGCCCCCTGCTTTCGGAGGGTGCGAAGCATGCGTTCCCGATGGAGCTCACCAGCGATGAGCTCTCCACCACGGAGCATGAAGGTCTCGATGAAGCTCGGTGAGGCGGTGCCTGCTACTGGGGAATGTAGATCTTCTGCAGGCATTCGCGGTATTCGTCTTCTGCGACGCTATTGATGGTGATGCCACCGCCCGAGCGGTAGAAGTGCGCTCCCGAAGCATCCTCTTCGACGAAGCGGATGAGGACGGCAGAGTCCAGGCTTGAGCCATCGAAGTAACCGCAGGTGCCTGTATAGAAGCCGCGAGGACGGCCTTCTGCCTCTTGGATGAGCGCGACAGTTCGCTCCTTTGGTGCCCCGCTGATAGAGCCAGCAGGGAGGAGCTGGAGGATGAGGTCGCCTAATCGGAGCCCTTTGCTGCGGTCAATGCTTCCGACGACTTCGGAGCTCATCTGCAGCAGTGGTCCCGAGGATGTGTGGAGCTCGGTGAGATACTTGAAGCGGCGGACGTGCACGCCCTCGGCTATGCGGCTCAGGTCGTTGCGCATCAGGTCGACGATCGTATGGTGCTCACAGCCTTCTTTGTAGTCCGCTCGGAGCTTCTCGGCTGCATCGGGGATGCGGGCATCGATGGTACCCTTCATCGGGTGCGTGGCGAGTTCGTCCCCCTGGAGCTTCACGAAGCATTCGGGCGAGAAGGACACGAAGCGCCCAGGGAGGAGGATGCGATAGGTCGCCTCGGAGGAGAGGTAGATATCCGCTAAGCTCGCTTCGGTCTCGATGGGTGTCCGAATCGTGAGATTCGTGAGGAAGCTATCTCCCCGCATCAGCCCTCGGTGGATGATGTCAAAGCGCTCGGCATAGCGCTCGGGGGCTTCGGGCGAAGGGGTGAGCGTGAGCTTACCCTTCGATCCGATGGGATCGGGAGTCTTCGCCGTGGGGAAATCGAAGAAGAGCGAGCCGTCGTGGTGCTGCAGTGGCTCGAGGACGAAGACGCCCTCCTGCAGCTCGAAGTCTAAGATAAAGAAGAAGGGCTGCCCTCTGTGCGATGCTTCGTTCATCGCCTCGAGGGTAGCCCATACTTGCTCAGTGGGTTGGAAGGGAGTGTGCATTACGTGGGGAGGGAAGGGCGCTACTTCTTGCGAACTTCTGTCGGAGCGAGTGTGACGAGCCCTGCCTTATAGAGTGAGCCAAGCACCATCTTGAAGGTCTTCTTGCTCATCCCCGTGAGGCGCATGACATCCTCCGCAGGGCTCTTATCGCCGATGGGTAGACGTCCGTGGTGCTTCTCGAGGATCGTCAGCAGGCGTGCCTGCTCGCCGTCGACCTTCTGATAGCCCACGGGGACAAAGGAGAGGTCAACCTTATTATCCTCTTCGCGGAGGCGGATGACGTAGGCCTCGATGCGCTCACCGCGCTGAAGCATACGTGGTGCCGTGTCGCTGTAGAGCAGTCCCCAGTGCTTGTCCTCGATGACGCAGCGGTAGCCGAGCTCGTGCTGCTCGGTGACGATGCAGCTGACCTTCGCCCCTGGAGTGTAGTCGGCTGGCATCGTGTCGAGGTGCTTGGAGAGGCGTGCTGAGCCGACGATCTTTCCGCTCAGGGCGTCGATGTAGAGGTAGACGATGTAGCTGTAGCCCTCCTGCATCTTCGTCGACTGCTCGCGGAAGGGGACGAAGAGGTCCTTATGGATGCCCCACTCGAGGAAGGCGCCCGCGTCGGTCACGGAGGAGCAGCGGAGATAGGCCACTTCCCCGACCTGAGCTAAGGGTATGAGGGTCGTTGCGATGAGGCGGCCTTCGTTGTCGTGATAGACGAAGACAGAGATCATATCTCCCTCCTTAGCTCCCTCGGGGAGGTAGCGCAGGGGAAGGAGGATGTCTTGGATGCCCCCGTCGAGGTAGGCGCCTATCGATACGAGGCGCAGGATGGGGAGTGACTGGATGCGACCGAGCTGATAGGTCGAGAGGGTGCGGGCTGCATAGGGGGTTATTGGGGGATGAAGACCGTTTCGTCGCGGAGGACGGGTGCGAGGCTGAGCGTGTAGGTCTCGCCGTGACGCTCGATCTCGAAGATGAGCTCGGTCTGCTCGGTCTCATTGATGTAGGGGCGGAAGAAGAATAGGTAGCTGAAGACGCTGGCATACTTATCCTTCTCTAATGCCTTGCGGATGCTCCCGTAGTCGCTGCTCTTCCATGGAGCTTGCTCGGGACGTACAGCCTCAGCCGAACGGTAACGGTAGGTCTCGTCAAGGAAGTTACGGTAGCGTGACGAGAGCTCTCCGACAGTCGTGGGGCTGAGGGGCTTGCCGTTGATACGAAGCACCTTATCACCGACACGTAGGCCTGCAGTGAAGGCAGGCGACCCTTCCTCTACATCAACGATGTGGCTGAGGTCACGGCTGTCATAGAGGATACCCGTATAGAGGTAGCGGCTCGTCTCCTCTGTATAGTTCGCTTGAGATGATGCGAGGAAAGGGAAGCTTTGGAGCATTACAGGGATGGCCTGACGAGCATAAAGGTGCGCTTCCTTCGTGCCCTTAGGCAGGTTACTTGTGCCGCTCCACAGCGTCTGATTGGGCTTGCTGGGTGAAGTGACCTGTAGGGAGAGGCGTGCTCCTCCCTCAGCTTCACTACGTGAGCACTCAAGGACAAGGTCGGGGCCACTGGCTTGCTGCGTCAGCCCGCGTGCCTCTAAGAGTCCCGCGATCTGTCCGTAGACGATGTCGTAGAGGTCGCGATGTTCTCCTTCAGAAGGAGCGAAGGCAAAGGTCTTGGCTTGTGACCAATCAAAGGGCGCACCGGCCTCAAAGGAGAATGAGAGGGTGCGCTGCTGCTTCGCTTGGTCTATGGGGCTGTATCCGCTGAAGGCTGTAGCCAGCTCACGCTCGGTGAGGGCATAGGGCGCCTTGCAGCTGGGACGAAGGATGCGAGCCGTAGTGCCAGAGCCAATGCGCACGATCGTCAGGAGATGCTCTCCTACGGGGCTTGCAAGGAGCTCGCTGATCTGCTGCTTCGTGAGGCCTGTAGTGGGTACCCCGTCGATTTGGGTAATGAGGTCTCCTGGGAAGAAGCCCCCGACGGCTGCAGGGCCAAAGGGCTGGACTACAGTGAGCACGGGGATACTCTTGCTATTGGTTCCCTCGCCGAGCACCTTGTAGTGCAGGCCGATACGGCATACATTCTCGCTGGACTGCGCCAGTAGAGGAGAAGATGAGAGCGAAGGAAGCAGGAGTAGGGTGAGTGCTGTCCCCAGCGAACGAAGGCAGTGGTAGGGCTTACGCATCATGAGAGCGGTCTATATGTGGCGAGATATATCGTTAGGGATGAGCTTCGAGGAGCTGTAGAGTGAGGTGCAGGGCCTCTTGGATCGCTTGGGAGATGTTCTCCTCACGGCTCCCTGATAGGTGTAGGGTAGTTGAATTGACGACGGGCCCTCTTGGTCCTTCGAAGACGACGGCGATGCAGATCGTACCTACGGGATGCGCAGTATCACCACCCGTAGGGCCAGCGATACCCGTCGTGGCGATAGCTACCTCGGCTTGGAGTTGCTCCATAGCTCCGAGAGCCATAGCGCAGGCGACCTCTTCACTGACGACGTGGTAGGTCTCGATGAGCTCGGGTGGCACGCCGAGGAGGGAGGTCTTGAGGTCGGACTGATAGGCGATGATGCCCCCTTGGAGATAGGCCGATGCACCTGAGTGACTACCCAAGGTGGAGGCAACGCCTCCGAGAGTGCAGCTCTCAGCCGTGGCGATATGGAGCCCTCGCTGTAGGAGGAGCTCAGTGAGTGAAGTGAGATGAGTCTGATCCATAGCGGTTGTCTCGGGCTACATGGTGACGCGGGCAAAGGGTACGGCGTCGAGCTCGGTACGCTTGCCGTCGATGAAGCTGAAGTAGCCGTTCATCGCGACCATAGCAGCATTGTCGGTGGTGTAGGCGAACTTCGGGATGAAGACCTTCCAGCCATAGCGACGAGCGTGATCGTGGAAGGCATCACGCAACCCCGTATTGGCCGACACGCCACCAGCTACAGCGACCTGACGAATGCCTAAGTCCTTGGCTGCTTGGCGGAGCTTCTTCATCAGGATGTCGATGACGGTAGCTTGGAGGGAGGCACAGAGGTCGGCCTTGCGCTCCTCGATGAAGTTGGGATTCTTCTCCAGCTCATCACGGAGGGTGTAGAGGAAGGAGGTCTTGAGCCCGCTGAAGCTATAGTCGTAGCCTGGGACGTTGGGCTTGCTGAAAGCAAAGCCTTCGGATTCCCCTCGTTGGCAAGGCGGTTGACGACAGGGCCACCAGGGTAACCCAGCCCCATGACTTTCGCACACTTGTCGAAGGCTTCGCCTGCAGCATCGTCGATGGTCTGCCCGATGATCTCCATATCGGAGGCCGAGCGCACGAGGATGATCTGCGAGTTGCCACCTGAGACGAGGAGGCAGAGGAAGGGGAACTCAGGGCTCTGATGCTCCTCGCCCTCCTCCTCGATGAAGTGCGCCAGCACGTGCGCATGGAGGTGATTGACCTCTACCATAGGGATACCGAGCGAGAGGGAAAGTCCCTTGGCAAAGTTCGTCCCGACAAGCAGAGAGCCTAAGAGCCCAGGGCCTCGTGTGAAGGCGATGGCGTCGAGGTCTTGTGCGGTGATGCCAGCGCGGCGGATGGCTTCGCTGACGACGGGGACGATGTTCTGCTCGTGGGCACGTGAGGCCAGCTCGGGCACGACACCACCGTATGCGGTGTGGACGGCTTGTGAGGCGATGACATTGCTCAGGAGCTTGTGCCCTACGAGGACGGCTGCTGAGGTGTCGTCGCACGAACTCTCGATCCCTAATATGATGGGTTCATGATCCATGATGATCTATCGGATGGTCTGTCTATTTATACCTTATTAATGCGGCACAAAAGTACGAAACTATAGTCCCAGTCGGTAGAGCTTCGCTGAGTGGAGCTGGGTAGCGCCACCCTCGCTGTAGAGGCGAAGGGTCGAGTAGGACTTGCGGGGGAAGATGAGGTTCGTCATCGCGATGCGTCCGCCTTGGACAAAGAGCTCGGCCATACTGCGGTCTACGAAGAGGCGGAGCTTGTAGGTCTTCCCTGTGCAAAGACTGAGGGGAGCCCATGTGGCGATAGCGAAGTCGTTCTGATAGTTCACCCCATCGCGGTCGCGCCAGTCATTGCTCTCGCGGTCGTGAGGCGTCGCCTTCGTGCCGAAGTCTATGAGTCCGCTCTTGGTGCGGTCCATCGTGATGCGCCCCTTCTCTAAGTCAAGGTAGATAGGTAGCTCATCGCCAAGCTCATTACTAAGGACGAGGCCGACACGAGTCGTCTTCGCTGCTGGGGTCAGCTCAAGCTCAAGCTCAAAGCTATCTTCAAGTCCCTTGAGTGCATCGGAGAGGCGTACCTCTTCGCCGATGCTCTGGGGAAGGCTAAGACTGACCTGCTCCTTGCGTAGGGCTTCAACCTCCTTTGAGGGGCGAGCTCCTACATAGCTCGTGCCGTCCTTCGTGAAGAGGAAGAGGTCACGAGGCAGGCCGTTCATGCCTCGTGTCTGCTTGAAGGGGGTGACATTGGCGTACTGCCAGTTGCTCACCCAAGGAATGCCGATGGTGCGGGCTCCTGTGTTGTGGAAGGTAACCAGCGCATAGTGGTCCTTCCCGAAGTCCAGCCAATGAGCGATCTCGGGCGCCGTCTCGGGGACGAACTCCTTACCATCGAAGGTGCCGACGAAGTACTCGGTAGCACTACCACCGAAGGCACAGCCTGGATTAATATTGACGATCATCACCCACTTCTCCTTACCCGTCGTCTCGTCAGTGAGCTGGAAGAAGTCGGGGCACTCGAACTGGTTGGGGCGTGCTCCGTAGCCTTCACCGAAGGCGCTCACATAGTCCCACTTCTTCAGATCCTGAGAGCGGTAGAAGCGCATCTCCTTGTCAGCTGAGACGATCATGTACCAGCTCTTCTCGGGAGCGTACCAGAAGACCTTGGGGTCACGGAAGTCCGAGACGCCATCGAAGGGCGTGAGGATAGGGTTGCCAGCATACTTCGTGAAGGTCCTCCCATTGTCGAGGCTGTAGGCCAAGCACTGGGCTTGCCACTGCTTCCCCGCATGCGTATTGTGAGCCGTGTAGTAGGCAAGGATGGCATCCTTGCCGAAGCCCGCTGTCCCTTGCTTGTCGAGGATGGCACTCCCCGAGAAGATGTGCCCGAGGGTGTCACGTGCCAAGGCGGGGGCGTGATGCTCCCAGTGGATGAGGTCGCGTGAGGAGCTGTGCCCCCAGTACATATTGCCCCACTTCGAGCCATAGGGATTGTACTGATAGTAGAGATGGTAGACGCCGTCCTTGTAGATCATACCGTTGGGGTCGTTCATCCAGCCATAGGCGGGGCTGTGATGGTAGGCAGGGCGGTAATAGTCCTTGGCGGAGGTATCGAAGGTGTCGACGAGCTGAATCTTCTCATAGCTAATCGCCTTCTTATCAAGACCAACGATCTCCACCGCCGCAGGACTCTTGCCTTCGGGCAAGGCGAGGGGGACATAGTAGTCGATGCTATCGACGGCCAGACGGATGTCGAGCCACGTATCCTCGGGGCGGTCGCCTACGAGGCGTACTTGCACCTCGGGCTGACTCTCCTCGATGGGGAGGAGGAGGTAGCGCTGTGGGCTATTGATCTCAATGCGGGTCAGCGTGTCGTTGGGGTGGAGTATCTCCATAGCGGGTGGGTTGGACTTCTTCGAGCAGCTGATGCTGAGGGCGAGCAGCAGCGAGAAGAGTAGTGCGGTAAGCTTACGCATATATAATGTATAGAGGCAAGGGGGGAGACTACGCGACGCGATTGAGGTCGGTACGTCCAGCGAGGAAGCGCACGACATTCTCCAGCATCTCCGCATTCATATCTCGGCGAGCGTCAGCCGTTTGGGTGCCGGTGTGCGGGGTCATGCACACATTGTCGAGGGTGCAGAGCGTGGGGTGGGGATTATCTTGATTTTCGAAGACGTCCAGCCCTGCCGCTGCGATGTAGCCCGTCTGAAGTGCCTTCACGAGGGCCTCTTCGTCGACGACGGCACCACGGGCGGTATTGATGAAGATAGCGGTAGGCTTCATCAGTGCCAGCTCCCTCTCTCCGATGAAGTGGTGCGTCTCAGAGCTGTAGGGTGTGTGGATCGAGACGAAGTCAGAGTCGAAGAGTAGCTCATCCAGCGGGGCATAGGTAATACCTTGGCGAGCCTCCTCGTCTGCACTCAGTGGGGTGCGCTTGTAGTAGAGGATCTTCATGCCGAAGGCGCGAGCGCGCTCAGCGACGGCTGAAGCGATACGTCCGTAGCCGATGAGCCCCAGCGTCTTGCCTGCAAGGTGCACGCCGAGGTAGCCCATGCGGCCTATGGTCGGGCGCTTGCCAGGTGTCTGACGGATGAGGCGGTCAAGTTCGCTGACACGGCGAGCGCAGTCGAGCATGAGTGCCAGAGTAAGCTCCGTCGTCGGGATGATCACCGCCTGAGGCGTATTGGTCACGACGATGCCGTGGGCACGAGCGTAGTCGATATCAATGTTGTTGAAGCCGACGCCGAAGTTGGCTATCAGGCGGAGCTTCGACCCATACTGTAGGAGTTCGGCACGTGCTGGGTAGTCGAAGGAGGTGCAGAGGACATCGGCCTCGGGGAGGAGCTGACATAGCTCTTCGTGGGTGAAGTCCCGTCCATGTGGGGGGCGGATGACTTCGTGTTCAGCACCGATCTTCTCGAAGCCTTCGTCGACCGTGTCGAAGGCCACCAATATCTTAGCCATAATCTTAGTGCGATGTAGGGAGGTGAATACTCCCACTAAGGTACGGAATAAGCAGGATATAAGAGCCTTTTGCGCAAGGGGTGCTTTATCGCGCGTATTCCCCTTATTCAGCGGAGGGAAAAGTGTCCTTCTCGTGAAGAAAAAAGCGCTTTCATATAGTGGTTTTACCGCATCTATGCACGTAGTCTTAAAGACCAGGCGTGTAAATCCAAATATCCACGTACGTAGATATTAGAGCCACGTACGTAGTCCAAACTTATCTGCCACTCATCCATAACTTTTATCCCTACGCGGAGCAACAACTTAATATAGGTCAGCGTGATGACCTATATGGCTTCACCCAGTGATCAATATAGGTTGCCGTCACCTTCCCATAGCGTAGTCAACTCGGATGTTGGCGAGGTGTGATACCTGCTCTTATAAGAGGTGCTTGTGGAGCTCAGTCTCTCGCCCCCTCCTTCTTCGCCTGCGAGAGTGTCGGCTCTTTGGGGAAGAGGTGGTGCGCCTAACTGACAGTATATCAGCTGTGGTGTGTTGATCAGGGGGACTTGATACCTTCCCTTTAGCAGGAGATTTGGCTGTGTGGAAGGGTAAGGATGTGGTATGATGCAGCCCTCTTTCGCTCCCTCCACCGTACGATACTACGGCAGAGAAACGTAACGTGAAGGTGCTAAGTGGCGGATATTACGGAAAAATCGGCTATTTTTGTGGGCATATTGTGCCCTATAACAAAGGAAATAAGATACAATCAATTAAGTAATACAACACGATGCAAAACAAAGGATTTGTGACTTTCGTCACAGTGAGCTTGGCTTTGATCTGTGCGTTTTACCTGTCCTTCTCCCTGATTACGAACCACTACGATGGTAAGGCGGAGAAGATGGGTGAAGTCGCAGGGAAGGCTTATCTCGACTCCATGGCTAACGAGAAGGTGTTCCTCGGATACACCCTCAAGGAAGCTCGCAAGCAACAGATCGGCCTGGGGCTCGACCTCAAGGGCGGGATGAACGTTATCCTCAAGCTTAATGCTGGTGACCTCGTCAAGAGCCTCGCAGGCAACACCGATGACCCCAATTTCCAGAAGGCCATCCAGGCTGCTTCGAAGAGCACTTCACAGGGCAACTACATCGATCAGTTCGTAGCCGAGTACAAGAAGCTCTCCCCAGGGGTAAACCTTGCGGTCGTCTTCGGCTCGGGAGACCTGCGTGACCAGATCAACCCCTCTACCACGGAGGATAAGGTCATCGAGCTCCTGAAGGAGAAGTACAACAGCGCTGTCGAAGCCTCATTCAATGTCCTGAGTACGCGTATCGACCGCTTCGGTGTCGTCGCTCCTAACCTCCAGCGTCTCGAAGGTCAGGGCCGTATCCTCGTCGAGCTCCCTGGTGTCAAGGATCCTGAGCGTGTACGCGAACTTTTGCAGCGTAGTGCTAACCTCCAGTTCTGGCGCACCTATACCTTTGATGAAGTAGCTAACGATCTGGCTGGCCTCAGCGATCGTCTGCTCGCTCTCGGTGCTCCAGCTGCTCGCCCCATCCCCGTAGCTGCTGACTCGGTAGCCGCTAATGACAGCACTGCTCTCGTAGCTCCTGCTCCTGCCGCAGCTCCTTCGCAGCTCGCTTCTATTGATACCCTCTCTAAGTACCTCCAGCTCGGAGGCCGTGGCGGTGCTACCGTCGGTCTCGCTCAGGACCGCGATCGCAACAAGATCGACTCGCTCCTAGCGCTGGCTACTGAATATCACCTCCTGCCTGAGGACCTCACCCTCCTCTGGGGTGCTAAGCCCATCCAGGATCCCAAGACGCGTAAGCTCACCAATATCTATGAGCTGTACGCTATCCGCACGAACCGCTCGATGAAGCCCGACCTCTCGGGTGACGTCGTCACTTCGGCTAAGGCTGACGTCGATCATAACCGCCTCGGTAGCGCTGAGCCTCAGGTCTCTATGACTATGAATCAGGAAGGTGCTCAGATCTGGGCTCGCCTGACGAAGGAAAGCATCGGCCGCTCTATCGCTATCGTCCTCGACGGTGTCGTCTACTCTGCGCCTAACGTCAACAATGAGATCACTGGTGGTAACTCCTCTATCACGGGGAACTTCACCATCGAAGAAGCGAATGACTTGGCGAACGTACTGAACTCTGGTAAGATGGAGACGAGCGTCGTCATCGAGCAGGAGAACGTCGTCGGTCCTACCCTCGGTAAGGCTTCTATCCAGGCTGGTATCATCTCCTTCGCCATTGCACTCGTCCTCCTGATGGTATATATGTGCCTGGCTTACGGCTTCATCCCTGGTATGATCGCCAACCTCGCACTCATCGTCAACAGCTTCTTCACGCTCGGTATCCTGGCTTCGTTCAATGCCGTCCTCACCCTCTCGGGTATCGCCGGTCTTGTCCTCACGCTCGGTATGGCGGTCGACGCGAACGTGCTTATCAATGAGCGTATCAAGGAAGAGCTGCGCAACGGCAAGGGTATGACCCGCGCTATCGCCGACGGTTATGGCAATGCCTTCAGCGCTATCTTCGACTCGAACCTCACGACGATCATCACCGGTGTCGTCCTCTTCTACTTCGGTGCAGGGCCTATCCGTGGCTTCGCTACGACCCTGATCATCGGTCTTATCTCCTCCTTCATCACGGCGGTCTTCCTCACCCGTATGGTCTTCGAAGCTCTGGACAAGCGCCACAAGCTCGACAACGTGACCTACACGACGGCGATGACGAAGAACCTCCTCGTGAACCCCACGTACAACTTCCTCGGGGCTCGTATGAAGGGTTACCTCCTGCCCATCGTCCTCATCATCGCTGGTCTTGTCGGCTTCTTCACGGTCGGTCTGAACAACGGTATCGAGTTCTCGGGTGGTCGTAACTACATCATCAAGTTCGACCAGAAGGTCGACAACCAGCAGGTCCGCGAGAAGCTCGCTCCTCAGCTCGACCAGAAGCTCGTCCTCACCGCTATCGGTACCGAGGGTGACCAGATCCGCGTGTCTACGAACTACCTCATCGAAGACTCCGGCGAGGCTGTCGAAGATCAGATCAAGGATAAGCTCTATCAGGGTCTGAATAGCTTCTATAAGACGACGCCCTCGAAGGCTGACTTCGATAGCTACATCGTCAGCTCGCAGAAGGTAAGCGCTAGCATGTCTAACGACATCAAGACGCAGGCCCTCATCGCTGTCGGTCTCTCGCTCCTCTTCATGGCGATCTACATCCTCATCCGCTTCCGCAATGTCGCCTTCTCTATCGGTGCCTTTGCTTCGGTCACGGTGACGACGCTGATGATCATCGCCATCTACGTCCTCTGCTGGAAGGTTATGCCCTTTACCATGGAGGTCGACCAGAACTTCATCGCGGCGCTTCTCGCTATCATCGGTTACGCCATCAATGACGTCGTGATCGTCTTCGACCGTATCCGCGAAGAAGTGGGCAACCATCCTCAGGCCGACCGCTTCCAGGTCATCAACGGCGCTCTGAACTCTACGCTCTCCCGTACGCTGAATACGTCCTTCACGACGCTGCTCGTGATGCTGATCGTCTTCGCCTTCGGCGGTGCTACGATGCGTAGCTTCACCTTCGCCATCCTCCTGGGTGTCATCTTCGGTACGTACTGCACGCTCTTCGTCGCTACGCCTATCGCTTACGAAATCGCTAAGCGTCGTAGCCTCAAGGCAGCTGGCAAGTAATCGCCACTCCCATTCATAGGCAAGGGCCCCGGCTGGTATCCAGTCGGGGCCCTTCTTTTGTCCGAAGGCGGAGCTTCCGACCTCGGCAGGGAGAAGTATTTTCCTGCGGAGAAAAAGGCACTTCCGTGGTGAGGAAAAATATCTTCCCTGCGGAAGGAAATTTACCGCCGTGCGCACGGCGATAAATTTCTATGCGCATAGAAATAAATTTTCGTGCGCACAAAAAAATATTTTCGTGCGCACGAAAATCTGACTACCTTCGCATGGCGTTATAATGCTTTGTATAACAGTTGATTAATCTCTCGCGTAGAGCACCCCGTTTTGAGGGCGAAAAGTAGGCTACTTTGGGGCGCACAAAATCCCCTTTTTACCATCGTATGGATCACGCTAAGACCGCCCTCATCACGGGGGCTTCCAGTGGGCTCGGCGAAGCTTATGCCCGCCTGCATGCCTCCTTGGGGGGCAACCTTATCCTTGTCGCTCGCCGTGAGGAGCGCCTGCTCGCTCTCAAGGCTGAGCTGGAGCAAGCCCATCACGTCACCGTCCACGTCCTCGCGAAGGACCTTGCTGAGCCCGATGTACCCGCCTCGCTCTTCGCCGAAGTGGAGCGTCTTGGCCTCCCGGTCCACTACCTCATCAATAATGCGGGGCTGGGCGGACAAGGGAGCCTTGCTGAGCGCTCTCTTGAGGATGACGCCAACCTTCTGGCCGTAGACATCGCTGCGCTGACGGCGTTGACGAAGCTTTTCCTGCCGAACTTCATCACGCGAGGAAGTGGGCGCATCCTCAATGTCTCTTCGATTGCCTCGCTCGTCCCAGGACCATGGCAAGCCACGTACTTTGCAGCGAAGGCCTACGTCACTTCGCTGACCTTGGCGCTTAGTGAAGAGCTGCGGGGAACGGGCGTCACGGCGACGGTCGTCCTGCCTGGTGGGATGCGCACGGGCTTCGAAGCCGCCGCGAAGCTCGAAGGTACGGGCCTTGCAGCCCAACTCACCCAAAGCCCCGACGACGTGGCGCACCGTAGCTATGAGGCGATGCTCCGAGGCCGAAGGATGCTCATCGCGGGCACGCCGCTTCTGCAGCGCCTCCTGCTCCGCCTCGTGCCCTTTGCCCCGACGGCCTTTGTCCTCCGTGTCGTCGCCCGCCTCCACAAGCGCTGAAGCGCCTATAACCGACATAACGTACCTCGCCCCGCTACCGAGCCGTCAGGCTTCCGTAGCGGGGCGAGGTGCATTGATGCGGTTGGGGCGAGGGCTAAGCTCTCAGAAGGAGCATGGCGCCGATGAGGAGGGCGAGGAAGAAGACGTTGCGTGCCGTAGCACCGAGCGTCTTGTTGAGCTCGCTACCTTCGGACTCCTGCAGCTGGCGGTGTGTCATCGAGAAGATGACGACGTAGGGCAGCATAAGGAGCATCCCCCAGAAGCTATAGATAGGGTAGAGGAAGCCCATCGAGAGCAACCCGCAGGTGAGGTAGAAGCGTGGCGCGAAGTCACGGCCCATCCGCACGATGAGCGTGCGCTTGCCGGCCTTGTGGTCTTCGTCGACGTCGCGGTAGTTATTCACGATGAGGATATTCACGCTTGCCAGACCGATCGCCGTAGCTAAGTGCCACAGCACGGGATCAGCGATCGTCCCGCGTAGGATGAAGAAGCTCGTCACCACAGGCACCCAGCCGAAGAAGATCAGCACCGCCAAATCGCCCAGACCGTGATAGGAGAGTGGATAAGGCCCGCCCGAGTAGACGAAGATGCCCAGCCCGACAGCCAGCCCCACGAGCAGCAGCCACCACGAGGTGAGCGCCACGAGCGTGATACCGCTGGCGAGGAAGACAAAGAGGCTGATGTATAGCGCACGGCGTACCTCGCCTTCGGTGAGGAGTCCCTTGGAGAGGGGGCGGAGTGGCCCTGTGCGCTCCTCGGTGTCGGCGCCCTTCTTGAAGTCAATGAGGTCGTTGGCAATGTTGCTCCCGATCTGCGCACTGATGGCGACGACGAGAAGCAGGGCCGTGCGTAGCGGATCGATAGGCCCGATGAAGGCTGCGTAGAAGATCGCTACGAGGACGGCGCTAAGCCCCGATAGCAGGGTGCGTGGTCGAGTGAGCCCCAGCCAAAGCTGTGTGCGGGTAGGCTGTGAGGAGGCCATGCTACTTATCTGCTCCCTTCTTGGCATCCTTAGAGCCGAAGAGGTGGTCGCTCAGGGCGAGGAGCGTGCGGCGCTTGTCCGCTGCCTCGACGAGTACGGTGAGGTTATAGTCGCTACCGCCGTAGGTGATCATGTGCACGGGGATCTCGCTGAGAGCGTTCAGGATCTGCGCCTCAAAGCCCACGTTGTCCCACTCCATATCGCCGACGACACAGACGATGGTCATATCGTGCTCGACGTCGATGCTACCCAAGCCCTGGAGGCTGTGGCGTAGGTCATCGGGGAGCGTGCTGCGCTCGATGGTGAGGGAGATCGAGGTTTCGGTCGAAGCGATCATATCGATGGGGATGCAGTGGTGCTCGAAGAGTGCAAAGACCTTCCCCATGAAGCTCCAGTGGGAGAGCTGATGATTGCTACGGATGCGGATCATCGTGATGTTGTCCTTCGCTGCCACCGCCTTGATCATATCCTTGTCGGTATCGAGGGAGATGAGCGTACCTGGGGCATCGGGCGCCATCGTATTCAGTAGACGCACAGGGATGTGACGGCGCTTGGCGGGCTGGATGCAGGTGGGGTGAAGGATCTTCGCTCCGAAATATGCCAGCTCAGAGGCTTCCTCGAAGTGGAGGCGACGTACGGGAGCCGTAGCATCGACGATACGGGGGTCGTTGTTGTGCATGCCATCGATGTCCGTCCAGATCTGGATCTCGTCGACCTCGAGGACGGCACCGATGAGCGTGGCGGTATAGTCGCTACCCCCGCGCTGCAGGTTGTCGATATCGCCGAAGGCATTGCGGCAGATGTAGCCCTCCGTGATGAAGAGCTGTGTGCCCTCGGGTGCTCGCTTGATGAGCTCCGAGAGATGGGCTTGGATATAGTCTTCGTCGGGCTCAGCCTGCTTATTGGTACGCATGTACTCCAGTGCCGGGAGCCCGACCGCACGTACACCTCGATCCTCGAGGTGACGCAGCATCATCGCTGTGCTGAGGAGCTCCCCGCGTGCCAAGATCTTCTTCTCGTCAAAGAGCGTGAAGGTATCTGAGTAGCAGAGCTGCTCGAGGAAGAAGAACGTCTCATTGACCAAGGTCCAGGCACGGTCGTAGCTGTGCTTGTCGGGAAAGAGCAGCTGCGTCTCTTGCTCGTACTTGTGCTTGAGCTTCGTGAGGATGGTGAGGGCCTCATGGCGGTGATGCGCCATGAGCTGGTGCCCGATCTCTACGAGGGCGTTTGTCGTACCGGCCATAGCCGAGAGGACAACAATCTTAGGCTCATCGGTAGCTGTGATGAGGTCAGCTACGTGGGCTATGCGCTGGGCAGAGGCAACGGAGGTGCCTCCGAACTTCATTACTTTCAACGGCTTCGTGTCTTAGGGGGTACGTGTCGAGGGAATGGGGCTGTACGCTCGCTTGGGGCTTAGAGCGTATCGAGGGCAATACAGCGAGCGGGATAGTACTCGAGGACCTGACGGTTGTGCGTAGCCATGATGACGGCTGTACCACGCTCCTTGGTGAGGCGGTGCAGGAGCTCGGCGATAGCCAAGCCATTCTCTGCATCGAGGTTCCCCGTAGGCTCGTCGGCGAGGATGAGCTCGGGACGGCCGATGAGGGCGCGGGCGATGGCGACACGCTGCTGCTCACCACCTGAGAGTTCGTGGGGGTACTTATAGCTCTTCGTCTCGAGCCCGACATCCTGGAGTGCCTCGTTGATGAGGCTCTCGCGTTCGCTGCTTCGGCTGACACCGAAGGCGCGCAGTACGATATCGAGGTTGTCATGCACGGTCTGGTCGGGCAGGAGCTGGAAGTTCTGGAAGACGATGCCAAGGCGGCGACGTAGCTTCGGTAGCTCCTTGCTCTTGATGCGAGAGAGGTCGAAGCCCATGACGCTGGCCTTCCCCTTGGTGAGGGGGATTTCGGCGGAGATAGTCTTCAGTAGCGTGCTCTTCCCAGCACCTACAGGGCCAGTGAGATAGACGAATTCGCCTGCAGCAACCTGCAGATCAAGATGCTCGAAGAGGATATGTTCGTGGCGGGCAATCTGGACACCTTGGAAGTCCAGCAGCCATTTCTTTTCAGCCATAGGTCTTATCTGTATAACTATTTACCTACAAAGATACGCAAACGTGCCCATGCTGGGGCTATGGAGAGCGGGAGGGATACTTCTCTTCTCCGTCTGGTCTTCCTCTTGAGGCGTATAGCTTCATCTATATCTACGTACGTGAATCTAAAATCTAGGTACGTAGTCACTACGATTTACGTACATGGACTTTAAGACTACGTGCATAGATAGCGGTATGGCACTATGGCTTAGCATCTTTATTTCAGTGGGTAGGTAAATCTCTATCGTGAGGATAATGTCTTTTTTTTGAGAGTGGTGGCGCTCTATCTAATAGATGGAGAAAGGGGAGAGGGAGGAAGTCGGTGTGACTTCTTGCATATATAAAAGCTTTGTGCTACCTTTGCAGTGCTTTTACAAGAGGCGGCGAGATAGCTCAGCTGGTTAGAGCGTCGGATTCATAATCCGAAGGTCGGGGGTTCAAGTCCCCCTCTCGCTACGAAACACAGACGATATACCTATGAGGTGTGTCGTCTTTTTCTTTTATGCAGAGCTGAAAGAACACGGGAGTGCCCCAGCGATATCGCTGGGGCACTCCCGTGTTTTGTGTCAAGGTAGACGAGTCGTGGCAGCTTAGTCGCGGTTGGCTTCGAGGGTGAAGGCAGCGGACTGCACCTCGCCAGGGAAGGGCGGATTGCACTTGCTGAGGGTGAGTGCGAGGCGCTGCATGCGGGGGAAGGTCGAGAAGAGGCGCTCACTGATACGGCCGACGACATGCTCCAAGAGGCGCGAGGGGATAGCCATCTCGGCCTTGATGACCTCGTAGACATCGGCATAGCTGATGGTCTCCTCCAGCTCGTCACTGCGGACACTCCCAGCTACATCAGCCCAGAAAGTGAGCTCGACGACGAACTGATTGCCGACACGCTGCTCCTGCGGGAAGACGCCGTGGTAGGCGTAGAAGCGCATCTCGTGCAGGGTGATCTTCATTGCTTCGATCTTCATTGGCTTATCGTGGGGTAAGGGATGTTAGTAATGTCCGTGGGAGCTGGGCTCGATGTGAATAGCGATGTGGGTCGTCGTTCCATAGCGGGCACGTAGCTCGCGCTCGATGATGAGGGTGATGTCGTGCCCCTCGGCTACACTCATGCGCCCATCGACAAGGAGGTCGATCTCGATAGCGTAGCTCCCGCCGATGCTACGGGTGCGCATGCGGTGAATCCCCTCGACACGGTGCGTCGAGAGGACGATCTCCATGATTTCCCCTTCTACTTCAGGGCTCAGGCATTCCTCAGTCAGCTCATTGAAGGCCGGGCGAAGGACACTCCAGCCCATGTGGATGATGAAGAGGCTCACGACGCCTGCTGCCAGTGGCTCGAGGAAGAGCCAGCGCTCATCGAGGAAGATAGCTCCAGCGATACCGATGAGTACGGCGATGAGTGCCAGCGTATCACTGCGGTGGTCGAGGGCCTTGGCCTTGAGTGCCGAGCTTTTGAGTAGCCCTGCCCACTGGTAGGTATAGCGGTAGAGGAAGAGCTTGATGAGAAGGGAGACGAAGGCGACGATGAGCGTCATACGGCTGGGACGGGGCAGCTGGAGTGTACCCATCCAAAGGCCAATGATCGAGATGATGCTATTGTAGAGGAGGAGTACGCCGACGCTGATCATGACGACCGCCATGACGACCGAGGCGAGCGTCTCGAACTTCCCATGCCCGTAGTGATGATCCTTATCCTGAGGCTTGCCCGAGATACGGATGAAGATGAGGGCAATGATGTCGGTGAGGAAGTCGGAGATCGAGTTGATCGCCTCTGCTATCATCGCGCTACTATGCCCTACAATCCCGACGAAGAGCTTCAGTAGCACGAGGAGGGCGTTGGAAGCACTGCCGAGGAGCGTCACACGCAGGATCTTCTTCGTGCGCTCGGGGTAGGTGCTCTTATTAGGCGCCATGCTGCTTGCTGATGAGACGGGCTAAGGCCTCGCCCTGCTTGATGCGGTCGGGGATGCCGATGCCGTCACGGATCGCCCCAGCTAAGTGAAGGCCTGGATAGCGCTCTTCAAGCTGAGCGATCCGCTCGAAGCGTGCTCCCGAGGAGGCTTCGTATTGGGGGATAGCCAAGCGGTGGCGGAAGATATGCAGTAGGTCGGGCTCTCCTGTAATCCCGAGTAGACGCTGCAGGCGCTCACGGACGAGGGCCTCAATGGCTTCGTCCGAGTAATCGATGACCTCTGGGGCTCGCATCCCACCGAGGAAGATAGAGAGGAGTGTACCGCCCTTAGGTGCACGCTCTTCGAAGCATGCTGATGGATGTAGGATACCTAAGAGTTCGCCATCTTCGTGCGAGGGGACCAGACCGCCGAAGGCATGGAAGTGGGGGAGCTTCGTCGCACGTATGCCCCAAGCTACTTGCACGATAGGCGCATAGCGAAGGGCAGTGATCGGGGCGAGGTCTTCTGTGGAGAGGAAGGGGAGCAAGTCGGGTAGGGCGGGGGCAGGTGCCGTCGTGATGATGTGGTGAGATCGGAGTGTGCGTGTGGTGCCCTCCGCTGTGAACTGTACTTCATAGAGCCCCTCTGCGGTGCGTGTGATATGACAGCCTTCGGCAGAGTAGGAGAGGTGCTCCCTCCCGATATGATTTGCAAGTGTGTGTGTGAGCTGGGATAGACCGCCCGAGGTGGAGAAGATTTGTTTCGTCACGCTGCGTGCTTCCTCATCCTTTGGTTCGCGCGCCTTGGCGATAGCCCCACGGATGAAACTCCCGTGTTGCTCCTCGAGGGCGTAGAGCTTGGGTAGGGCATAGCGTGTCACGAGGCGGTGTGGGTCGCCTGCGTAGATGCCCCCGATGAAGGGATCGACTGCGTAGTCGAGGAAGCTCTTCCCCAGTCGGCGCACGACCAGCTCTGCGATCGACTCGTTCTCCTTCCGACCACGGGCGCGGAAGGGCTCGAGGAGGATGCCCAGCTTATCACGCATCGAGAAGAGAGGCGTCTTCAGCCCAGAGAGCGGTGAGGAGGGTAAGGGGAGGAAAGTCTGTCCTTCGCCTGTACGCTTCCCCATGCTCTTGAGGATGAGGCGGCGATTGGCCTCTGGTGAAGCGGTGCACATGAGACCAGGGAAGGCGGCGAAGAGGCGAGGGACGGCAGCATGACTGATGATGCCCGTCGTAGGCCCCGACTCATAGATGAAGCCCCCTTCGCTGTGGCTCTCGATGACGCCCCCAGGTCGCTCTCGCTGCTCGACGAGGTGTAAGCTGAGTCCAGCCTCCTTCAGATGGAAGGCTGCGGTGAGGCCCGTGAGGCCAGCACCTATGATGACTACGTCGAGCGGAGTGTCGGGGAGGCTATTCGTCATGTGGCTTGATCCAGCTTCACTTGTGCGAAGCATCGGCAAAGATAACGAACATGCTCAAGATAGCCCTGAATGCTACATGGTGGGAGCCTGTTTCTGTGGTAGCCTATTGTCCCATTAGCGCTCTATCGTCAGGTAGCTATGGAGGATAGAGGCTCAAAGGCAAGCCCCTCACCCATAGCAGATGCTACGGGCGAGGGGCTGATACTTAGTGGATTCGTCCGAAGGACGGAGGAGGATTACTTGGCCTCGAGCTTAGGCTGGATGAAGAACTTCTCGATGCCGATGAACGTACCTTGGGTGATCTGGCGTGCGCTTGAGCGGACGAAGCCGTAGGAAGCCCAGTACTGCTCCGAGGAGATCTTGCTCTTCTCCTTGAAGATGAGCTTGCCGTCATGGTTGATGGAGATCAGCACGGGTTCACGTGTCCCGATGATGTAGGTCTTGTGCTCAGCAGTGAAGTCATCGGCGGCGAGGACGCTCATGATGTAGATGTTCTTGCCGCTGGCTGGGTCTGTCGCCGTCTTCACCACCTTCCCGTTGAGGAGCTCTAGGCCTTGACCAGGAGTGAATGCAGCCTCCCACGTGTAGGTGCCGTCGATGATGAACTGCGCCTGTGTGTCGCTGACCTTCTTGATCTCCACGTCGGAGCTCAGGGGTACCATCGTCCCCGTAGCAGCATCCAGCGTCATAGACGTCTGAGTGTATTGCCCTACGATGTCGGCGAGATCGACCTGCGTGACCTGAAGTGAGTCAACGAGACCGACCCCCTTGGCAATGATCCAGCCCGTGCGGGGGCGGCCCGTGGTGTTCTCTGCGACGATGACGCGAAGCTGCTGATCCTTGGGCTCCAGCTGGATCCAGTCGGCCGAAGTGGTGTAGGTGACGGTGATATTCGAGGGTGCCTTGATCGTCTTGTCAATGGCAGCATCTCCCCCGATCATCGCTTGCTCTTTCGGCAGGCCGAAGATGATGCCGGCCTGCATGATGTTGATCGCGATGGAGTCACCCTTGCTGTCCTTGAGGACCAGCGAGGCGTTGCGTGACTGGGGATTGATATTGTCGGTCGAGGTAAGGCGGATCGTCGCACCTTCCTGAGCTACCTGAAGCCAAGAGGCGGAGCTGTAGGCCTTCGCAGGGGCCTTGTCTAGACGTACGGTCGCCGTAGAGGACTCTACGGGGAGGTAGGTCTTAGCCTCCAGTACGGAGAAGTCCACCTGGCTCAGTCGAGGTACATCCTGCTGCTTCTTGCACGAGCTACCAAGGCTCAGCAGTCCGAGAGCAGCGAGGAGGATTAAGCTTATTCTCTTCATGAGTATTGTAATCATCTGAATTGAGAGAGGTACATACGAGGCTGGCACTAAGGCTGCTTCTTGATGTACTGGATATTCTCGATAGCGATCGGCATGATGAGGTTGCCCTTACTATCGACGAGCGGAGTATTGAGGTCTTCACCGTAGGCGATACCATAGAAGGAGTCGACCTTACCATCGGCGAGCTCGGTACCCTTAGCGACAGCTTGCTGGAGATCTTCATCCCAAGCGAAGGTGATGCTATGGAGCTCAGCGGCGAGGAGCTTGCGCCCATCAGCCAGTGATGCAGGTACGAGGATGATACCACCAGCATATCTATTCGTCGGGTCGTGCAGAGCCTGTCCCTGGAAGCTAATCGTACCCGTGGTAGCATCGTAGGGGAGGACCATCTTGTAGCTGACTCCGTAGAAGGTGAGGACAGCCGAGAGGGTATTGACTCGCTCACCAGCCGAGAGGGTGAGGGTCGTAGGCTTACGCCAGCCACGGACGGGGTTGTGGCGGAGCGTCCACGTGCCGTACCAGAAGTCGATAGGCTTATAGCTCTTGGGGAGGAAGAGTTTAGCGACGAGGTCGCCCGAGGTGAACTGCTGGGCTTCGCCATCCCAGGTGAAGGTGCTGTAGCTCTTACCTTCGACCACAATGGGGCTCTGTAGCGTGATACCCGTAGCGGTGAAGTTGAACGGCGTGTCGAAGCTACGCTCACCGATCTTGACCGAGAGGCGACGGGCGTCTCCGCGGATCTCACCCTGAGCCAGCTCCTTGCTTCCGAGAGAGAAGTCGAAGGTACTTGCTGTCATCCCTTCGCGGACATTGAGGATACCGAGGATCTGCTCCTCGATGCTGCTGTCGTCGGGGATGCGGACGAGGCGCATCTCATTGCCCCACTTCTTACCGAGGAGGCGTACCGTATCAGCAGTAGCTGAGAGGATCGCGAACTCATAGTCTCCCTGGATCCCCTCGGGGTAACCGAGAGATGCGGAGGCCAGTGAGTGAATCACCTCATTGTAGGTGGGGAAGGTCAGCACAGGGCCTTGGTCGCGGACGATCGAGTACTCGCTGGTAGCCAGTAGCTCGGGATCCACATTGTCACCAGTCATCGTCACGTGACCGTTCTCGAACTTCATCAGGAGCGTGAAGCCAGGACCCGAGTAGTCTCGGCCAGCATAGTACTCCATACGCCAGCCCTTGGGCGCAGCTTCGAGAAGGGCTTTCTCCTCAGCGATGAGGGCGTCGATGCGAGCAGCCGCAGGCTTGTCGAAGATCTCCTTATTGTCCTTGAGGCAGGAGGGGAGCATGAAGCTCAGTAGCCCCAGGAGGATATATATATAGGTAGGACGCATGATTAGTTGAGCTTAGTTAGGTCTAATGTGGCGATCTGGCCACCACGGCGCAGGACGACGTCACGCAGGTCATCGAGGTCAAGCTTCCACGAGTCACGGGTATAGTCCTTGACGCGCTGGAGCTTGTGCTGGATGAGTGCGGCACCAGCAGAGCCTGCATTGTTGAGGATTTGCTGCCACTGCTGGGGCGTGTAGGTGACGTAGTAGGAGAGCATCTCAGCGAAGTCCTCCGCATCATTCTGCATCGCGTAGGGCGAAACGAAGCCTGCACGATTGGCTGCACGCTCGGACTGGTTGAACCAGTCACCACTGACGTAGCCCGACTTCGTGATGAGAGCAAAGTCCGTGCTGTAAGGCTTCTTCTGATTGAGAATGTGGGTGAACTCGTGGTGCATCGTGTGGAAGTAGTAGGTCGTCATCGTCTCGTAGTCGGCCAGAGCTTGGTCGGTGAGCGAATTGACCTTCCCTAAGATGACCTTGTAGCCACCGTCGGCACTACCGACGACTTCGGTGCGCTGGCGCGTGTAGCCAGGCGTACCGATAGCTACGAGGATACGTGGGGCATTGAGCTTCATGAACTCAGGCCCGAGGACCTCGGCATAGGCATCGAACCAGAGGTACTTCGTGATGATCGCGAGCTTGGCTGTCTTAGCCGAGTCGGCGGGGATGAAGTGATAGCTGAGGTCCGTCTCGGAGTCCTCGAGCTTGTACTTGAAGCGGATATTGTATGGACTGCGGTAGTTCACGTCCAGCCACTGCTCGAAGTCATTGAGCTTCTCCGAGGTTGTGGGGAAGATCGTGGGATCCTTCGGCTGGTCATCGGAGCAGGCGATGATGCCTACGGTGAGGAGTAGCCCGATGAGTCCTTGATATATGTAGTTCATAGGTCCTTCGTCGCTATGTTAATGTTGGGAAGCTCGGGGATTAGCTTCGAGCTGAGCAGAGATGACGTCCTGAGGGAGCTGGACGGCCAGACGTGGGTCGCGTGCCTCCATCTTGTCGGTCACAGCCTCGACGGCATTGCTGACGTTCACACGACGGCGGTAGATCGTGATGCCGTAGCGCTTGACGTCCTGCATGCGGAGACCTTCGTGGATGGTGATGAGGCGGCGGAGCTGGAGAATAGCCTGCAGGAGTGGCTCCTGAGTCTCCGTCTCGAGGGCGGGTGTCGTGTGAAGCTCCTTCTTAGGAGTAGGCTTCTCAGGCGTGTAGTACTTGATGCCTTGGTAGAAGTCCTTGATCTGCTGAAGGGTCAGCTGTACACTGCGCTTCGTGAAGGCGCTGAGCTCGATGTTGAGGTCAGCGAGAGCCTCGTCATAGTGCTGCAGAAGGGCCTTCGCCTCGGCACGCACCATGAGCGTCTCATCAGTGGTGAAGGTAGCGTAGGTCGAGTAGGGGATACCGATACCTGCTACACGGTCGATGTACTTCGGCGTGTAGGGGAGCTTGTGGAGGGCGTACTTAGATACCCCGTTGTTGTTCACCACGACGTAGTTCATCACATCGCCACTGGCACCCCATGGGCCGTCGGCCTGGAGGGTCTCGGTAGTGGAGATGAGCGCACCGTGGGCATACTTACTACCACGCAGGATGGGGATGCTGACCCCACCCCATTCGGTAGCTACCGTCTGCAGGAGGATATTCGCCTTGACAGAAGACTGGATATAGGCGTTAGGCTGTACATTGCCTGAGAGCCCCTGCTTGCTCCACGAAGCCCAGTCACGTAGGTCGGTGCGTGGGTTCGATCCCAGGGCGGCATCAGCGTGCTCAATAGCCTTGGCATACTGACGGGCATAGAGGTAGAAGCGTGCAGCGAAGGCATGAGCAGCCTGAGCGGTGAAGTGGTATTTCGGCTTACCGTAGTTCGCTGAATTGATATCCTGCAGGCCCTCGGTGAGGTCTTGCTCGATGTGCTTGTAGAGTGCCTCGAGTGTGCCTCGGTGGTGGAGGGTACGCCCGGGATGCTCTTCAGGCTCGGTAGGATAAGGTAGGCCATAGTCGGAGGCTGCCGTTTCGGGAGCATAGGCTTGGCAGAAGACATTTGCCAGCTGGAACATCGAGTAGGCACGGCATAGCTTGGCTTCGGCGACCTGACTGGCGTAGGCGTCCTTATTGCTTACGCCAGCGATGTGCTTGAGCACTTCATTACAGACGGTGATTGCGGTATAGTGTGCGTCCCAGAGCTGCTGAGGGGTCTCCTGCTCGCGGATCTCGGAGATATCGCTCCAGCGATAGGCCTGCTCCTGGAAGGGGCTGATAGCGCTCCACGAGGTGTAGTCGTGCTCGTCGCTATTGTCAGAGTACATCTCCAGCAGGTAGGCTGCATGGGCATCGGGATAAGCCGATACGAGGAACTTCGCCGCATCCTCTGGGGTGTGCAGCTCCATACGGTTGTCGGGGTACTTGTCAAGGTACTTACCGCAGCTCGAGAAGAGCAGTGCCAGCGAGAGGACTGAGGTGATGATATATTTCTTCTTCATTGGTGTCGATGCGTTAGAGTCCAAGCTTCAGGGTGAGAGTGAACTGTCGGGGCGTAGGCGAAGCTACCCCACCGATGTTGAAGAACTCTGGGTCTTGGCCATTGAGCTTCTTGTCTGCATACAGGAGGAAGAGGTTCGTAGCCTGGACCTTGACCGAAGCGCTACGCAGAGGCGTACGCTTGATCAGGCTTGTGGGCAGGTCATAGGCGAGGGAGATCTCCTTGAGGCGGATGAAGTCGCCCTTAGCGATACGTGCTGTAGAGTAGTTGTAGCCGTTGTAGGCGTAGCGCAGATTGTTGTTGGTAGCGTACTGACGACGGCTCAGGATGGTGGGGATGTCCGTACGAGCCTCCTCGCCAGCAGCCTGCCAGCGGTTGATGAAGGCGTGCGTCATCGAGGCCATATCCCCGTAGTAAGCCTTGAACTTCGGATCAAGTCGGACGACATTGCCGAAGGCATAGGTGAGGAATACGTTGAGGTGGAGGCCCTTGTAGGAGAGTGTATTGCCGAGTGAGCCTGTGTGGGTGGGGTCAGTAGGACCTTCGTACTTGAGGTACTCGGTGTGGTTACGCTCCTGGAAGTTGATGTTGTCGGTCGTCACCTCACCCTTCTCGTTGATGAGCTGGGGAAGACCTTGGTTATTGAGGCCGACGAAGGGGATAGAGAAGAGTGCACGTGCGGGGTAGCCCTTCTTGGCGAAGCCGTTCCCACTGACGAGGTCGATCATACGGCCCTGGTTGTAGAGCTTGGTGATCTCCGAGTGCGTGTAGGAGTAGATGAAGCTCGTCGTCCAGTTGAAGTCCTTCGTCTTGATGTTCTGCGAGGTGATGCTGAGCTCAAGACCACTGGACATCATCTCTGCGACGTTGGCAGGACGGATGATCGTACCACCGATACCTTGCGTGATCATGGGCCCCATTTCATCGAAGTTACGACGGGTGTAGGCATCGAAGGAGAGGCTGAGGCGATCACCGAAGAGCCCTGCGTCGAAGCCGGCGTTGAGCTCGTTCTTCTTTTCGTAGGTCAGGTCAGCATTCCCCAGCTGCTCGATACCGATCCCAGGCTCTTGGTCTTCGGCGAAGAGGCGGAAGGGGATGTACGACTTGAGGATGGTCGTCGAGCTGCTATAGGAGGGATCAGGAGGTGTCCCTGTGAGGCTATAGGAGAGACGGAGTGTGAGGTGGCTCAGAGGCTTGAGCTTCTGGAAGAAGTCTTCCTCGTGCATGTTCCATGCGCCCGAGACGTTCCACGTAGACATCCAGCGAGCATTGCTGCTGCGCCCGAGCTGATTCGAGCCTTCGTAGCGGTAGGTGCCGTTGACGACATAGCGGCCCTTATAGGAGTAGGTCGCATTGCTGTAGAAGGCTACCGTACGATAGTTCGTGTTGTTGAGGTTGTAGTAGCTATTGCCGTCCTCTACCTGCTTCTTGAAGTACTGGTAGGGGTAGAAGGGCGTCTCGCCAGCGGCATACTGCAGACCCCAGCCCGTGAAGGCGGTGCGGTTGCGCTGGATATTGGTCGTCTCAAGACCGCCGAAGAGGTTGAGCGTGTGGACTCCGAAGGTACGGTTATAGTTCGCCGTAGCGCGGAAGTCGTAGTTGCTCATGCGGTTCTCCCCCTTGTGCATGAAGCCGCCATTGGGCAGGACGGTGCTGGGGAGATCGTAGGGATGATCAGGGTCACGATAGAGGTACTTGTTGGACTCTCTGATGACGCTGTTGGGCATGGCACGGTAGGCCAGTGCTTGGTTTGAGTTGTCACGCACATTGTGCTGCTGTGAGGCAGCCGTATGCTTGAATGCCCCGAGGAGGGTCAGCTCCAGACCACGGATGGGCTTGAAGCGCAGCTCAGCTTGGAACTTTGCGTCGAGTACATCCAGGTCGATATAGTTATTCTCCAGCTCGTTGAAGATATTGAACGGAGCGTAGTTCGCCGTATAGTACTCTCGTGGGTCGAGGACACGTGAGGTATTCGTAGCGTAGGAATAGGGGTTGATATCGAAGTCGCGCTTGACCTCACCGCCTACGACGTCTACATCCTGACCGAGCGTACCAGGCGCACGCTGGTTACGATAGGAAGCCCCCCCGATGACATTCAGCGAGAGGCTCTTCAGGAGGTGATGCGTGACGTTGAGGTTCGCGGTATATCGCTTGACCTGACTCTGCTTGTACCACCCTGGATCGATGAGGGCGGAGGCAGAGGCGTAGTAGTTTGACTTGCTCGTACCACCACTCATGCTCACCGAGTGGGTCTGCATGATGGAGGGCGAGAAGAGCTCCTTGAACCAGTTTGTATTGCGTCGCTCAGCCTGCTGGAGGTAAGCGTTCTCTGCCTTCGTCGTATTGTCGAGCAGGAAGGTACGGGTCTTGGGATTGTACGTGTTGATCAGCTCGTACATCTTACCATAGATCCCATAGTCACTGCCGTTGAGGACCTCGGCGAAGTTCAGCCATCCCTTATCACGCAGCTCGCGGTAGATACTCATCTGCTGCTGCGAGTTGAGGATGTCGAAGTCTCGGTAGGAGGGGATGAGGCGGCTGGTAAACTCGCCCGTGTAGTTGAAGTTGGCCTGACCTTGCTTCCCCTTCTTCGTCGTCACGACGATGACGCCCGCCATAGCGCGTGCACCATAGATAGAGGTAGCCGAGCCGTCCTTCAGTACCTGGAAGCTCTCGATGTCGTCGGCATTGAGGCCAGCGATAGCAGAGCTGATGAGCGTCTCAGGATTCCCCGAAGCGAGGTCATCAGCACCTACATTAGATACGTCTTCCATGATGACACCGTCGACGACCCAGAGGGGCTTGGAGCTCCCGTAGATAGAGGTCGCCCCACGCACACGGATCTTAGGTGCTGTACCGAAGGTCCCCGAGACATTCTGTACCGAGACCCCTGCGGCGCGGCCTTCGAGGGCGCGGGCTGCGTCGGGCACCCCGTCGAGCTTGGCTTTGTCGCCGCCGAGCTTAGCGGAAGCCCCCGTGAAGAGGCGCTTGTCTACCTTGGTGAGCCCCGTGACGACAACCTTATCCAGTGTCTTCTCCGAAGGCTCGAGTGTGATCTTCATCTTGTCCTTGATAGGCACCTCTTGAGTAAGGTAGCCTATGTAGGAGATACGCAGGGTCTTAGAGCCTGCGGGTACCGTGATCTTGAAGCTGCCATCCAGCCCCACGGTCGCTCCACCTTGCTATGTTCCTTGACGATGATCGAGGCTCCGATGGCGGCCTCGTTGTCGGGGGCGGTGACGACTGTGCCCGTCACCACCTGCTGCGCGAGCGCAGGCAGGAATCCCAGGAGCAGGGTGAGGAGGAGTAATGTACTTTTCCTCATTCGTTCAATTAATTGTATAGGTGTTTGAATAATTTATGCTTGTCTGTATTCCGTGGTAAAAAGAGACGAGCGACCACCTCACTGCCTACGGCTGGGGGGATCGCTCATCGCTTGCTATTCCCGAGAGAGGGAACAATGACGCTATATTATATGTAGAGCCATGACAAAGGGAGCTATCGTCCGCAACCAAAGGCGGGGAGATAGCTATCGCATTCGCTTGTTAAAGCTGAGGCTGTGTCGGTGTTCTTTCAGATACCTCATGAGTGCGCTTTCGTGTCTCAAGGATATAATATTGATCTAGTATCAGTGACAAAGCTACGTATTTATTGGATACAAAGTAGTGTGTGCCGAAAATTTAAATGGCGTATTCTCGTCCAAGCTCTCTATAGCTCCCATAGATGACACCCCTCATAGAAGGGACGATCGGTGCTCTGAATGGTAGGGGGACAATGAACCAGTATTGGTCGCTGAGTTGACCAGTACTGCTTGGTGGTATGTACCAGTACTGGTCCGAAGTCTGACCAGTACTGCTCGATTTAGTGACCAGTACTGGTTCAAAATCGAGGGTACTATTGAAGCCCGCTATCTGCTTGCGTAGACGCATGTAGATAGCGGGCTAAGTTGCTCTGTCCCTTTGTAATGCTTGCTGCCTTTTAGATCAATAGGTAGCTTAGCGACGGATGAGCTGGAAGGAGAGTTGAAGGCTATCTACGAGGAGAAGGCCTTCGGTGAGGAGAGAGGGAAGGTCCAGCAGGAGCTTGAGGGCTTCGGCGGCGGCGATAGAGCCGATGACGGCGGGAGTGGTCGCCATCACGGGGAAGGGGGCTTGCGTGGGGCTTGGGGCATCTCCCTCATCTCCTTCGGAGAAGAGGTCTCGGTAGCGTGAGGGTGAGTCGGGGAGGAAGAGTGCAAGCTGTCCACACCACCCCTCGAGCGAGGCATAGAGCCACGAGATATGGTGCTCTGAGGCGTAGCGATCGAGGAGAAGGCGTGTCGCTTCGTTGTCGGTAGCGTCGATGAGAAGGTCGACCTCCCCGATGAGGCGGGTGGCATTCGCCTCGCTGAGGCGCTCACTGTATGCCGTGATGTTGCAGTGGGGATTGGCTGCGCGGAGTCGCTCGGCAGCGCAGTGTACCTTGCTCCTACCGACCTCGTGCGTGGTGTAGAGCGTCTGACGGGGGAGGTTGCTCACCGAGATGCTATCGTCGTCGCACAGCGTGAGGTGTCCGACCCCCGCTCCCACGAGGAGGGGTAGGAGAGCTGAGCCCAGCCCTCCTGCTCCGATGACGGCTACCCGCTTCCCAGCCAGGCGCATCTGCCCCTCTTCCCCGACTTCGGGGAGGCTTATCTGTCGGACGTAGCGGGTCTTGAGGTCGTCTATCTCAGTCGTATCCATTGCTTCGGATCTTGCATCCAATAAAGGGGAGCGGTCAGAGCCAACTATCCCAGTCCTTCCATACCGGCTCGTAGCCTGCGCTACGTAGGTGGGCGGCGAACTCCGCGGGAGTACGGCTGTCGTTGATGACGAACTGCTCCAGATCTTCACTACTCTCCGCATAGCCCCCGGGCTCGGTGTGGCTCCCAGCGCTCATACTCGTGATACCCAAGGGGAGGACGTGGTCACGGAAGGAGGCTGACTCACGCGTCGATAGAGAGATCTCCACGTGCGGATCAAGGAGACGGAAGGCCAGGATGAGCTGCGTGATGCCGAGGTCGTCAGTGGGTGAGGAGGGCTCATAAGCTCCCACTGCGGGGCGAAGGCGAGGTAGGGAGATGGAGTAGCGGGTCTGGCGGTAGCGCTGACGGAGATAGCAGAGATGCAGGGCGGTGAAGGTGCTGTCGGTACGCCAGTCTTCGAGCCCTAAGAGGGCACCGAGCCCAATCTTCTCGATACCTGCTTGGGCGATACGGTCGGGTGTCTCGAGACGGTAGCGGTAGTCGGCCTTCTTACCTCGGAGGTGGTAGCTGGGATAGTGTGCTTCGTGGTAGGTCTCTTGGTAGACGCAGACATAGTCTATCCCCGCCTCGTGAAGGGCGGTATATTGCTCGGTCGTGAGGGGCTGCACCTCGAGGCTGAGCTGAGCGAAGTGCGGGCGGATATGATCGACGACTGCAGGTAGTACTTCCAAGAGCTGGCACGAAGGTCTTCGCCACTGACGAGCAGGAGATGGCGGAAGCCCAAGGCCTTGATAGCCTCTACCTCACGGTCGATCTCGGAGAGCGTCAGCTGGCGCCGTCGGATCTTGTTCTCCACGCTGAATCCGCAGTAGACGCAGCTATTGGAGCATACATTAGATAGGTAGAGCGGGATGTAGAGCTGGATCGTATGACCGAAGCGCTCTACGGTGAGGCGGTGCGCCTCGCGTGCCATCTCCTCGAGGAGGGGGAACGGCAGCCGGTGAGACGAGTGCCATGAAGTCCGCTATCGTGCGGTGTGGTGCAGCGAGGGCGCGCTGTACGTCCGCTGTCGTCTTGCTATAAATCTCCCTCTGGAGGGTGTCGAAGTCATAGGCCCGTAGCACGTCATAGGCCGTCGTGTCGGTGGTCATGGCTCGGGAGCGAAGAGGAAGGCGGTGAGAGGTGAGGAGGCTACCGCTTCGTGACTCTGTGGGGCGAGCTTAGCTTCGTAGGCCATACGACCTGCTTCGACCCCGAGGCGGAAGGCACGTGCCATAGCTACGGGATCTTGTGCTGTGGCGATAGCCGTATTGACGAGTACGGCATCAGCACCCATCTCCATACATTCGGCAGCATGGCTCGGGCTACCTATGCCCGCATCGATGACGACGGGGACGGTACTCTCGGCGATGATGATGCGTAGGAGGGCACGGGTGTCCAGTCCGCGATTCGTGCCGATAGGTGCTGCCAGGGGCATGACGGTGGCGCAGCCTACCTCCTCGAGGCGCTTGCAGAGTACGGGGTCTGCCTGCACATAGGGTAGGACGATGAAGCCCCGCTTCACCAGCTCCTCGGCGGCACGTAGCGTCTCGATGGGGTCGGGCATCAGGTAGCGCGGGTCGGGGTGCACCTCGAGCTTGAGCCAATTCGTTTCAAGGGCTTCGCGTCCCAGCTCTGCGGCGAGGATGGCTTCTTCGGCGGTCTTCGCCCCGCTGGTATTGGGGAGGAGCTGGATGTGAGGGCTGTCGAGGGGAGCCACGAGGTCATCGCTGTCGGCATGCTGGAGCTCGACACGCTTGAGAGCGAGGGTGACAAGCTCGGTCCCCGAGGCTTTGACAGCACGAGCCATGAGGGCGGGGGAGGCGAACTTCCCCGTACCGAGGAAGAGTCGCGAATGGAAGGTCTTGTCTGCTATGGTAAGCATAGTGGTCAGGTGTATTAAGGTCGGTCGTCCGCAGCGAGGCGGGCGGCATAGATGAGGCTACTACTCATAGCGACACCGTAGAGCCCGAGGGCATATAGGGCGGGGATATCCTCGGGGGACACGCTGCCGATGGCATAAGCAGGGAGGGGGAAGGAGTGGAGCTGGAGAGCACGATAGCCCTCAAGTCCCAAGATGGGGGCGAGCTTCTTCTTCGTCGAGGTGAAGCGGAAGGGGCCGATGCCCACGTAGTCGATGGGGAGCGTGCGTGCCGTGGCGAGGTCTTCTGCACTGTTGCACGTGAGGCCGATGAGGGCGTGTTCCCCTAAGAGACGTCGGGCCTCCGTCGGAGACATATCTCTCTGTCCGAGATGCACACCATCGGCACCCGTGAGGAGCGCGATGTCTACTCGGTCATTGATGAGTAGTGGAATGTCGTACGCATGACAGAGCGCTAAGGCTTCGCGTGCAGTATGGAGGATGGTCTCCCACGGGGCGTCCTTCATGCGTAGCTCCACGATATCTGCTAAGCCCTGACGAAGGACGAGGTCGGTCTGCTCGAGGATCTCCGCTGTGGTGGTAGCGTGCGTGACGAACATCCGTCGGCCGAGTGGCAAGCGTCTTATGGGTGCTTCCTGCCCTCGCCCAAGGCGGTAGTGCATCGTCGCACGCTGGGCTGCGTGGAGTGCCTCTTGGTAGTCTTTGCCCCGAGCTAAGGCAGCGCACAGCGTCGTAGCGTAGAGACAGCCCGTGCCATGGCGGTCTTCTCCGAGGCGTGGTGCGGTGCTCTCGATGAGCCGACTATCGGGAAGGTAGGCCCTGTCGGTGACTTCCTCCTCCGTGCAAAAAGCAGACTTCGCGATGACAGCGGTGGCGGTGTGCTTTGCCCATTCGCCTGGTATGCTCTCCCCGAAGAGCTGGCGGGACTCGTAGTGATTGGGGAGGATGACGTCTACCAGCTCTGCCACCTCGAGGAGGCTTTCACGGCTGGAATCGGGGAGAAGGTCTGCGCCCGAGCTGGTGCGTAGTATCGGATCCCAGACGATGCGACAGGCAGGGAAGAGCGTACGGATCTCACGGACGAGGAGGCGCAGCTGGTGGAGCGAAGCGATGAGCCCGATCTTAGCTACCTGCGGTGGCGACTGCCTACGAAGAGCACGTACTGCCTCGATGAGGTCTGTGTCAGCTACTGCCGTGAGGCGGGTGAAGGCCACGGCATCCTGACAGGTGAGTGCCGTCACGAGGCTATAGGTGCGTACTCCTAAGCGTGCGGCATGCTGCATATCCGCTGTGAGCCCTGCCTCTGCCGTCGGGTCGATGCCCCCACATAGGAGGAGTGTCGGGGCGCATAACTTCTGTACACGCTCAGTGAGCTCATAGAGCTGCTGACTTGCGAAGTACCCTAAGAGTGCGACACCAGCGAAGCCCTCTTCGATGAAGCCCTGGGCATTTGCCTCTCCGATACCGCCCAGAGCGATGAGAGGGAAAGGGATGCGTGCCGTGATGGCTCGCCTCAGCTCGGGCGTCCACGGGCTGTCACTCCCATAGCCAGGCTTACTGATGCTTGCTGAGACAGGGCTCACATAGGCGTAGTCGGGACGGAAGGGTAGGTGCTCCAGCTCCTCTACACTGTGGCAACTGACGCCGACGATCTGCTCGGGGCGAAGGGCGTCCGTTGGGCGCTCACGGAGTGTGCTCCAGTCGGCTACGGAGAGGTGCACACCGCCGAGCCCCCAGAGTCTCACCAGCTCGATGTGATGCGAGAGGATGCAGCGACTGCGGAGCTCACGAGGGATGGAGCGGATGAGCCCCTCGAGCTCCTCTACCGTGGCGTCGGGCTTGCGTATGTGTACGCGCCCGATGCCGAGACGGAGGAGGTGAGCGATGCGCAGGGCTTCGCCTGCATCACCGAGTGAGGGCAGTGTGATGGCGATGATCTGCTGGGACAGCATAAGGGCTATTTATGATGGCTACATGGGGCTTCGGTACTGAGCGTAAGCCCTTCGGAGGGGACAGCTGAGCGTGACTGCAACACTTGACGGAAGGAGCGGTTCGCACGCATTGAGCAGAAGTGCTCGCCACACATCGAGCAGAAGTGCTTCTCCTTGTGCTCCTCATCGGGGAGCGTCTCATCATGGAACTCCTGCGCACGCTCGGGGTCGAGTGCCAGATGGAACTGGTCTCTCCAGCGGAATTCAAATCGCGCCTTACTCATCGCATAGTCACGCAGGTAAGCCGTCGGGTGTCCCTTCGCCAGGTCTGCGGCATGGGCAGCGAGCTTATAGGTCACGACTCCCTCACGGACGTCATTGCGCTCGGGGAGGCCGAGGTGCTCCTTCTGCGTGACGTAGCAGAGCATGGCGGTACCCTGATGCCCGATGATCGAGGCACCGATAGCCCCCGTGATGTGGTCGTAGCCAGCACCGATGTCGGAGACCAGCGGGCCGAGGGTGTAGAATGGGGCTTCGTCGCAGTCGAGGAGTTCGCGCGTCATGTTCTCTGGGATGAGGTGCATAGGGATGTGCCCAGGGCCCTCGATCATCACCTGCACATGGTAGCGAGCAGCGATACGGTTGAGTTCGCCGAGAGTCTTCAGCTCTGCCATCTGTGCTGCATCGTTGGCGTCATGGATACAGCCTGGACGCAGGCCATCGCCGAGGGATAGAGAGACATCGTAGCGGGCAGCTATCTGACAGATCTCCTCGAAGTGGGTGTAGAGGAAGCTCTCCTCGTCGTGCTCGGTGCACCAGCCCGCCATGATCGCCCCACCGCGGCTGACGATACCCGTAAGGCGCTTGAGGGTCAGCGGGATGTGCTCCTTACGTAGCCCTGCATGGATGGTGAAGTAGTCGACACCCTGCTCCGCCTGCTCGATGAGGGTATCGCGATAGATCTCCCAGCTGAGGTCGTAGGCCTTGCCGTGGACCTTCTCCAGTGCTTGGTAGAGGGGGACGGTACCGATGGGTACGGGGCTATTGCGGATGATCCACTCGCGCGTCTCGTGGATGTGACGCCCAGTGGAGAGATCCATCACGGTGTCGGCGCCCCAGCGGGTAGCCCATACGGCCTTCTCCACCTCCTCAGCGATACTGCTGGTGACGGCAGAGCTGCCGATATTAGCATTGACCTTGCAGAGGAAGTTGCGCCCGATGATCATGGGCTCGAGCTCAGGGTGGTTGATGTTGGCTGGGATGATGGCGCGCCCTCGGGCGATCTCTTCACGGACAAATTCTGGTGTCACGTAGGAGGGGATCTCTGCACCCAGCGGGTCACCCGCCATGGCATGACGCTCCTTGGCCTCGTCGATGAGCTGGTTTTCACGTATCGCCACGTACTCCATCTCCTCGGTGATGATGCCTTGGCTGGCATAGTAGCGCTGGGTGATACAGTGCTCCTTCGCTACTCGTGGGTGGAGGGAGATATGACGGTAGCGCAGGCCGTCAAGGGCGCGCTGCTGGAGGCGTGAGCGGGTATACTCACTGCCGAGCTCTTCGCTACGGGTCGTATCGTCTCGGCGGTCGATCCACGGCTCGCGTAGGCGTGGTAAGCCCGCCTCGAGGTCTACCCGATAGGCGCTATCGGTGTACGGGCCACCTGTGTCATAGACGACGACAGGGGCATTGGGGGTACGGCTCCCATCCTCATTGTAGGTGTCGGAGAGGGCGATGCGGCGCATGCCGACGCGCAGCTCGGGGAAGAGCTGGCCAGGTACATAGATCTTCTCCGAGCCGATGAGTGGGCCGTGAGTAAGGACATCTTTGATCTTCATAATAGTAGGGGAATGTGCTTTGTCGTGGAAGGGGTAGGACTTAGCCTCCGAAGGTCGGTCGGATGAGGAGGAGGGTGTCGCCCTCCTCGAGCTGGTAGGTGGCTAAGGCTGTGCGGGGTACCAAGCGCTCATTGACGGCAATGGCCGAGCGAGGTGGTAGGTCGATCGCTGCGAAGGCAAGGGCTTCGGGGATCGTGCATACATGGGGGAGCGTGGTGGGAGCTCCGTTGATCAGGATCTTCATCGTAAGTAACTCTATCGTCATGGTGTGATGAGGAAGTGCGAAGTGACGACACACCTCCAGCGAGCCTACTACCACAAGGGGGCAGACACTCTCTGGGGAACTATGACGAACCGATGGGCTCAATCACAGCGTGAGTAACGGAAGATCTTAGAGGATGAGCGGCGGGATATCGCCTTCACTCTCTGCCTACGCCAGCATTATCTGGATCAGGTCTTCGGGTATAATCTCAGCACAGCGTGGACTCGTGTCCTACGCCAGCACCCCTTTGAGTTGCTCTACGGACAAAGGTAGGTCTTTTCTTGATACTGCCAAGAGCGAGCTTTGATAAGCCCTTTAATAGTGGGCTTTTCTCCGATATCATAGAGGGGGTGGTGTCGACCTATATTGGTCGGCGGGTGAACCCATATAGGTCTGCGAGCGAACCTATATTGGCCGATAGTATGAACCTATATTGGTCCGCGCACGAACCAATATAGGATTGCTTACAAACCAATATGAGACTGTTGAGCAGTTATTCTGCTAAGGCATCGTACGCCCATCTCCCCGATATGCCCCTCCCAAGAGATACGCAAGCCCTTCGCCTTATCGCGAGTATTCCTCTTATTCAGCGGAGGGGAAAGTGCTATCCTCGTGAAGAAAAAAGCGCCTTCGCGTAGTGGCTTTTCCGCATCTATGCACGTAGTCTTAAAGACCAGGCACGTAAATCCAAATATCCACGTACGTAGATTTATCGTCCACGTACGTAGCCCAAACTTATCTGCCACTCGTCCACAACTTTTATTCCTACGCGGAGCAACAACCTAATATAGGATTGCTCACAACCCAATAGTGCTTGCTACGCCTCCTGCACCCAGCTACACGTTCCCCTTCGTATAAAAGGTAACACCCGCCGACCGCAGGAGCAGTCGACGGGTGTCGGTAGGGAACGGGGCTAATGGCCTGCCTTAGAGCCCGGGCCAGTAGCTAAGCGTAGCAGGCGTAGCGGGGGATTCTGCCTCGAACTGCTGCTCGATGTCGTCGGGGAAGTTATGGAAGAGATCCATCCCGAGCTTTGTCTCCAGCTCGTCGATAGAGAGGGCGACGCTGCGCATGGAGGTCTCCGCCCCATAGAAGCGGTGCTCGACCAAGAAGCCGATGCCGTGGTAGGTAGAGCCCTTCTTCAGTACGAGGGCCATCCAGTAGTACTTAGGCACGACGATGACACCACGGACCTTCTTGCTCTCGACTTGGTCATCACGGATCGTCCCGCCCTTGGCGACGTAGAGGACGTCACGGAGCTTGGAGTTGCGCCCCCATGCCTGGACTTTCTGCTCGAGGTCTGACCAGAACTTCTGGTTGAGCTCGCCGAGCTGAGGACTCATATTCGTGTAGTAGAAGGTCTGTCTATTGGCCTCGGTGCTGAAGAGGCGGTCAGAGGAGGCTACCATGTGACCACGGTCGTATCCGCTCCCACGGAAGAGATTCTCCGTAGAGAAACGCTGAGGGACATAGGGATCCCACTGCCAAGCATCGCTACGTCTGACGGATTGAGCCGAAGTCGTATTGTCGAAGGTGAAGCAGACGAAGCGAGGGTGACGCTTGTCGGTGTCGTACTCGAGGGAGTAGTTCACGATACCACCAGCGCGGTGCGTGATGAAGTAGTTCTGACTACCACCATAGAGGGCGGGGGCCTCGAGCAGCGTAGCATCACCGAGGATATACTCACCCGTAGGGGAGGGGATGGGTGATGGCGTAGGGGTGACCTCACCCGTACCCTGCTGGCTGATGATGAGGGTGTCACGAACGCCCGCCGAGGTCGCGATAATCTGCGCTGAGCGGGAGGCGCCGAAGTTCTGGTTTACTGAGACGGAGACCGAGGTGCTGGATGTCTCATTCCCCTTGCTTCGCTCGAGCTCGATCCATGAGGCTGCGTCCTCGGGCGTGACAGTAAGCGTCCAGTCGGAGGCCGCACGGAGCTTGATGTAGAAGTTCGAGCCTTCCTTGGGCACGCTCTTGATCTTGCCGGTCGAAGAGCCTGGGAGGGAGAGCTGGAGGTGGTCGGAGGTGCGAACGGGGTGGTCACCACGCTCGGTGGTACAGCTGGAGAAAGCCATCCCCATGAGGCCGAGCCCCATGAGGATGGTCTTTATCCGAAGAGATTTAATCGTCTTCTGCATAGAGAGGTAGGACTATCGCTTACCGAGGTAAGACTTGATGGTAGCATCCTGATTCTCCTGCGTGATGGCGACGCGCTCCCACTGGTCAGCGGAGAAGGTCGCAGAAGGCGCCTTGACGGGTGCGATACGGTGGAGGACGATGTCGGCACCAGCGAACTTACCGTCGCTGCTCAGCCAAGCCGTATCCATACCATTACCGATGTGGTCGATGGTCTCCGTGCCCTTCAGAAGAGCGATGGGGTCATTCCCATTGAAGCTGAAGTTAGCGACCGTGCCTTCGGTATAGACTTTCGCCAGCTCGTGGCGTAGGACGAGAGAAGCACCAGCTGCAAGCTTACCCGTGAGGGCGATACGGCTCTCTGCATGCTCCCCAGTTCCAGGCTTATTTTTACTTCCGAAGTTCTTCACGAGGAGCGTGTAAGTGCTGAGGTCGATCTCCTGATCCGTGGGGTTGGAGATCTGGATGTACTTCTCGTTGCCGAGACCCTCGATGTAGGCAGAGATGATCAGATCACCAGAGGTAGCTGGAGGGGTAGGTGTGGGCGTAGGAGTAGGGGTAGGTGTGGGCGTAGGAGTAGGCGTGGGATCGGGCGATGGGGTAGGCGTAGGAGTCGTGCCCTCCGTGCAGCGCTCAGCCGTCAGACCAGCGAGGTCATCAGCCGTACGAGGCCAGAGGTTGTAGTGCTTGGTGCTCTGCCCCGAGGTCTTGTTCGTCGTCACCGAGCGCTGGATGATCCCGACGATGCGGCCGTTCTTGTCGGATGCGATCGTCGTCTTGAAGGTCGAGTAGTAGGAGATAGCTACCGAGAGATCGGATACACCAGCCGTGACCTGCGTGACGCAGTCGGTGATGGCATTAAAGTAGCTCCCTGCAGACGTCTTACCCTGTGCAGGCTTGTTGGGATTGAGTTCCTTGCCAGGAGTCTTGAACTGAGCGCCGTCAACAGCCACGAGGATGTTGTCGTACTTGCCTGCGTAGATATCAGCGAAGGTGACAGCCTTAGGTGTGATCGTTGCTACTTCGCCCGTGGGGGTGACCATGGTGGCAGCATCATTCAGACCCGTATAGTCGATCTGCAGTGAGCCATCCTGGTAGCGACCGACCTTCGTGCCCTTGGTCTTGATGGTGAAGACGGCACCGGGACGCCAGTCCTTAGAGGCATTGGCATTCAGACGAAGCGTGATACCGACTTCGCCAGCCTGCACGACGATGTTCTTGAGGCTGGTCATATTGTTCGCCGTGATGTCGGAGAGGAGGACGGCCTTGAAGGTTGTCTCTTCGTCTACCGTGACGCTCTGACCCTTGTCGTACTTCTCGATGAAGGCAGCGAGTGCTGCGCCGTCTACCGTCGTGGGGTTCGAGGGCAGGTTAGGAGTGGGCTGATCCTTACCTGGGGTGATGACTGCAGAGCCATCGCCAGCCTGCGTGATGGTATAGTAGAGGGTCTCGTTGCCAGCCTTGAAGGCGAATTGGCCTTGGCGGGTAGCGCCTGAGGCGTTCTTGAGGACCTTGATCGTGACGTCACGTTCGCCAGCGTCCCCTGACTCGGGGCTGATGCTCAGCCAGTCGAGGGCGGTGGTAGCCGTCCAAGAGCGGTTGGTGCGGATGTGCAGTGTGGCCGTGCTCTCGTCCTTGCCGATGAGGGTGTTGCCGTTGCTGTCCTTCGTCAGCTGGGTGACCGAGATCGATGGGCGCTCGTAGGCGTCATCGTTGTCCTTACACGAGGCGAGGGACAGGGTAGCACAGGAGGCTAAGAGAAGCGTCCAGCGCGTGATCTTACTTGTTGTCATCAGTCAATCGTATTTGTTGAGATGGTGAGTGCTGTAGGGGAGTGGTTAGAAGCGTGCGCCCGTGAGCTGGACATCTTGCTCGCGCAGGATAAGGAGCTGAGGGGTGTCACGGAAGTAGGTGAGGATAGCAGTGATCGTACCCGAGCCCGAGGGGACGGTGCGACCAGCGAACTTCGCATAACTGCTCGTGCGGACGATGAGCTGTGCGCCAGAGCGGTCTACGAGTGTGCGGTTCACATTGCGGTTCTTGTCCTTGCCCTGTGGATCGGCATAGGTCTGACCCAGCTCAGAGGCGAGGAACTGTACATCCTTGAGGCTGACGAGCGTACCAGCGTACTTCTTATTCAGCGTCGCGATGGTGAGCTCGTGGGGCTTGATGTCGGTGTGACCTTCCTTGAGGAGGACGCGGTGCACGAGGAGCTCTGGGTAGAAGGCTGTCTCATACTTCTCATCCTTGGAGGCATATCCGAGGTTGATCTGTCCAGCGTAGTCGCCGAGCTGCAGGCCCTGGCAGAGGAGGCGTACTCGCGTACCCTGAGGGTAGACAGAGCTGAGGTTGCCGAGGGCGAACTTAAGCTCCATACCGCCCGTCTCATCCTCGATGTAGCAGGACTTGTAGAGATTCCCCTCGCTGTCGTCCGAGGCGATGACCGCAGAGACGACGATGGGCTTGTCGATGAGCGTACCACCACGCTTGTAGAGAGCCTTGAGCTGGCTGATGGTGTGCGTGGGCAGAGGGAGTTCATCCGTACTCTTCTGGTCGGTACGGGGAGGATCGACTTCGTTGTACTTCGTGCAGCTCGTAGCCCCTATCCCGATGAGCATCGAGAGGGTGAGTGCATATATAGCATGACGATTCATAGGATCTATGCGTGTAGGGGGTTAGAACTGGAGGGTGGTATTGAAGAAGAACGTCGTCCCGTAGACATAGGAGAGCTTCGTATCGAAGGGGCGATAGAGCTGCTGCGTCCCGTCGGTAGCACGGATTGTGCGGATACGGAGCTGTTCGTAGCCACCATTGGGCAGGCTGCGGTTGTTCAGCACGTTGCTTACCGAGAGGTTGAAGCGCAGGTACGTGCCGTAGGTGATGCGCCAGGAGTAGCTCGCAAAGAGGTCTACTGTGAAGCCATCACGCAGCTGCTCGGGGAGAATATAGTTGTAGTCAAGCGAGGTGCGCCCGCGGTCGGTGCGGATGACAGGCGACATCGAGACGAAGTTGCGCCCGAAGTAGTTCGCGTTGATCCCGAAGTTCGCGTACCAAGGAGAGTAGTACGTCAGCCCGAGGGTAGCAGCCGTCTGAGGCGTACCGCTCACATTCAGCCCCTTCCAGTAGATGCGATCGCGGTCGACGATCTCGTTGGAGTTATCGATGCTCTGGATGTAGCTGGGGTTGTTGGCATACTGATACTGGCCGAGAGCAAGCGCTGCGTTGGCCGTCAGCGTGGGGCTGATCTTCACTTCGAAGCCAGCTTCGGCCCCGAGGTGGCGGGTGGCGATGCCGGTGATGATGTAGTTCGAGAACGAAGCTCGGCTATCATCGTAGAAGCTCATCGAGCGCGTGTGGTCTGCGATGTGCGTGTAGAAGGCCGTCACACGTCCGCGCAGCCAGGGAAGGCGTACGAGGTAGGAGGCTTCTGCTGAGAAGATCTTTTCGCTCTTGGGATCCTCGATATAGCTATCGCGTGTACGAGGTGAGATGAAGAGATTCTGGAAGGTCGGTGCCTGCTCGAGGTATGCTACATTCGACTGCAGGTAGTGGTGCCCATTGAGCTTGTATGTAGCACCAGCCTTCACCCCGAGGTCGTTGAACTTCACGCGGTCCGACAGCCCATAGGAGTTGTCGGGGAAGAGCCCGCGCTTCTGATGCCCTTCGCGCTGCATACCCGTGTGGGTATAGGAGATACCCGTATAGGCATCGAGGCGCGTGAGGTGGTAGGTCGCATTGGCCCACATCTGATAGCGGTAGCTCTGTGCCGTGTAGTCGTAGCTGAAGCGGTCGCCCTTTTGGACGATGCGGTCGGGGTGTAGGAGGTCTACCTGACTCTTTGTGGCATCGCCACCGAAGTCACGCTCAGCGAACTTATCGATGTCATAGACAAAGTCCGCACCGAGGAGGTCACCTACCTCGGCATAGTTCGCCGTGCGGTTGTGGCGGAAGTTCGCTCCACCCGTGATCTCAAGCCAGCTCTTGGGGAGCCAGTTGGCAGAGGTCGCCCAAGCAAATTCACGCTGGTCGGTGTGGCGATCTTCGATCATATAGAGTGCCTTACGCCCCGTAGCGAGGGTGCGGCCAGAGGCATCCTTCACCGTAGTGAGGTTCCCGCGGTTCACCTCATAGAGGCGATCCCAATTGATATAGCGGACGTTGGGATCCGACTTCCACAGCTCCTCATAGATCGCTGCAGCATCGCCATCCTGACTATTGGGATCAGCCATGCGTGTGAAGTAGGAGGGGAGGTAGCGGTAGTAGTCCGCACGTGGGTCGGGAGCGTTGTACCAGTTCAGCGATGAATAGGCATTCTTCCCGAAGCGGTAGCTGAAGGTGGTATTGATGTTGAGCGTCTTCTCCAGATTACTGAAGTAGTGCGAGAGCTGGACGATAGGCTCGTGGTTGCGGCGCTCACGAGCATTGCGCCACTTGCCGCCCTGACGCCCGATGTTGGGGTTGTAGAAGTTCGAGCCGACGAGGTCATATACCTCCTGCGTGGTGGCGCTGGCTACACCACGGCGCGTAGGAGCACCGAGGGCGATGAGGCTAAGGCTATTCATCTCGTCGAGCTTCTTCTCTACGCCGAGGAAGTAGCTCCAGGCATCGTAGTACTGCCCCCGGACATAGGAGTACTGCCCATTGCCGATACGGCGGGCGATGCTGGCAGCGAAGCTCCAGCCATCCTTGCGCTCTCCCGAGGCATAGGTATAGGCGAAGCGGTTGCTGTAGGTGCGGTTGCTATTCGAGTAGGTGAGGCGATGCTGCGCGCCAAACATCGAGGGACGTGTCGTCACGTTGTTGGTCACGCCGACGGCACCAAAGCCCGAGACGATGGGCTCGAAGGACTGCGAGGTCTGCTGCTGGCGGGTGACGTCGTTGAGACCGCCCCAGAGCGACCAAGCCGAGTAGCCACTGTTGAGGTCGTTCATCCCGATGCCGTTGAGCATCTGCTCATTGTACTGGGAGTCGTAGCCACGGTTACGGAAGCGAGCTGTGCTGAAGACGTAGCCCGAAGCACTGAGGAAGGGGTCACGTGAGGAGGTGAGTAGGGTGACGCGGTCTTGCATGCCGGCGGCTTCGTTGCCGTCCTCTTCGCTGACGATGAGGTCATCGTAGCGAGCATTCCCGCCTTCGCGGAGTGCGACGAGCTTGAGCTGCTTGAGGCCCGAAGCTTCGTTCTCCTGCTTGACCAGCTCGATCTGCTTGGTCTCGTAGCCTTCAGCGGAGAAGGTCAGTGTATATCGTCCCTTTGGGGAGGAGCGCCAGGACACTTCGGGCGTCTTGCCCGAGGAGCATCTTCTTTGCCACGGGGCCGTAGATGCTGACGTGGACCTTAGCGACGGGCTTGCCACTCTGGCTGTCGATGACCAGAGGTTCGCCCGTAGTCTGTCCGAGGCCTACACTGGCGAATGTCAAGGTGCAGGCGAGTACAGTAATAAGTTTATTCATGCGGTCGCATTATATCGATGACGCTTGCATGCACTCCGTGGATCGTACAGACCTCCCGCTCCGTCGTCGGAGCTCCTGTCATTATGAGGTGTAAGCCGTTTATCCGTGCTGGAGCTTCCTCCCTATCTTCGAAGCCGAGATACGAAGTAGCGCGCAAGATTTGTTACATTTGCACGACTAAATTACATAATCTATCTCGGATAGCCTCTTAAACGACAAGCTTATGCTAAGGAAAATCTCCGCTCTCACCCTCGTCTTTCTCCTCGCTCTTTGCTCCCTCCAAGCCCAGAAGCAGGTGCGCCTCACGGTAGCCTTCTACAATCTGGAGAACCTCTTCGACACCATCGATGGGGAGAACAACGATGCCGATTTCCTGCCCGACGGGAAGAACCAGTGGACGCCCGACAAGTACAAGCAGAAGCTTCACAACATGGCCTACGCTATCAGCCAGATCGGTTCGAAGCGAGGACCCGATATCCTCGGGGTCTGTGAGATCGAGAATAGAGGTGTGCTCGAAGACCTCCTGAAGGAACCCGAGCTGGCGAACTCTGGCTACGAGATCGTGCACTTCGACTCTCCCGACAAGCGCGGTATCGACTGCGCGCTCTTCTATCGCCCCAGCTACTACCAGCTCACCGCCGCACACCCACACCCCGTCATCCTCAAGGGGGAGGAGCATATCAAGACGCGTGACGTCCTCGAGGTCAATGGGCTCTTGCTCGGCGAACCCGTATCGTTCCTCGTGGCTCACTGGCCTTCGCGCGTCGGTGGCGAGCAGGTCTCGCTCAGGCGTCGTCTGTACGCTGCCGAGGTCATGCGCTCGGTCACGGACTCCCTCCTCGCGGCAGACCCTAATAATAAGGTCATCCTCATGGGGGACTTCAACGACGATCCCACCTCTCCCAGCGTCGTCAACGGTCTGCGCTCCAAGACTTCGGCAGAAGGTCTGGCACCTACCGACCTTTTCAACCCCATGGCAGCCCTTTACTCTTCGGGCCGTGGCACGCTCGCTTATCGTGACGTGTGGAACCTCTTTGACAACTTCGTCGTCACGCCCAACCTCATCGGCGGGCCCGCTGATCGCCTGCACCTCCAGCAGGACAAGGCTACGGGGAACTACGGCTATATCTTCAATGCCGACTTCCTCACGCAGAAGACGGGGCACTTCAAGGGCTATCCCTTCCGCACCTTCTCCTCGGGTCGCTTCCAAGGTGGCTATAGTGACCACTATCCCGTCTACCTCTATCTGACGAAGACCATCGCCGAATAGCTCCGCCGCTTGCCCCGCAAGCTTAAGCGAAAAGAAGTCCTGCGCCCACCTCAGTATACTGAGGTGGGCGCAGGACTTTTATATCGTCTGGGGGCTATCTTTTAGTGCTATGGGAAGTGCTTATCTATGAAGGGAATATAAGGGGGGGGAGCGCGGGATGGAAAATGAACCAGTACTGCTCACCAACGCGACCAGTATTGGTTGCCCTATGTGACCAGTACTACTTCGAAGTCGGACCAGTACTGGTTGGATCGCTGACCAGTACTGGTTCGTTTTTAGCGGATGGCGACGGCAGCAACGAAGATGTGGACTTCGCTGACGCCACACTGCTCCAAGAGATCGGTGAGGGCAAGGAGTGTGGAGCCCGTTGTCACGAGGTCATCGACGAGGAGGATGCGCTTGACCCGTAGCTCCTGAAGGCGTTCCGTCTTGTCGGTGAGATAGAAGGCCGCTTGAGCATTCTCACGGCGTGCGTCACGATCCAGCGCCGTCTGTGAGTGACTGCCCCGATGGCGTAGGAGGTAGCCTTCTGAGCAGGGGACGCCGTAGTGCCGTGCGAGGGCTTCGCCGAGGAGGGCGGCTTGATTGTAGCCACGGGCTTCGAGGCGTGTGCTTTCGATTGGGACGGGGAGGATGAGGTCAATGTCGCCAGGCTGGGGTACAAGCTGCCCTTCGGTGATGGCGGTGCGCACGACAAAGTCCGCGACCTCACCATAGCCTCGGTACTTGAGGGCGATGATGAGGTCGTAGGTGGGATTGGCGTGCTGGTAGATGAAGGGGGAAGAGAGGCTTCGGATCAGGGGCGAGCCAAGGAGGCGCTCGTCAGCATGCACGAAGGTGGGGGCATGGCGAGGGAGCTTCGTGGCGCACTCCATGCAGACGCAGTGCTCCCGCTCGGCGAGACGCACCCGACAGATGGCGCAGGTGCGGGGGAAGATGAGGTCGGTAAGGAAAGCGCCGATGCGCTTAGTCGTCGCCCAGATCATCGTGGAGGTCGGAGAGGAGTTCGCTGATCGCCTCGCGCACATCCTCATAGGGATAGCCCCGATAGAGGGCGAAGCGTGTGAGACGGTCATAGACCTTGCGTGGCTCAAGCCCAGCGGGGAGGGAGCGGTACTTGCGCTCCAAGAGGGCGGTGAGTTGGTCTTCGCCTGCATCTCTTCCTCCTCGAGCTCCTCGATAGCGGCGTCGATGAGGCGCGAGGGGATGCGATGACGACGGAGCTCGGCCTGCAGGCGAAGCGGCCCCCAGCCGTTGAAGCGGTACTTATCTCGCACGAAGGCTCGGGCAAAGCGCTCCTCGTTCAGGTAGCCCTCTCTCTCCAAGCGCTCAATGAGGGCATCGCATACCTCGTCGGAGAGCTCCCAGCCCTGACACTTCTTGCGCACCTCTTGGGCGGAATGCTCAGCGTAGGCGCAGTAGGAGGCGAGGCGTGAGAAGGCTTCTTCGGGAGTAAGCTCCTTTTTCTTCTTCTGGATCATTCGGCGGGGCAATAGGTGAGGTGAAGGAAGCGAACCTTCCCACTCAGGTCATGGATGAGCTTGGTCTTGGCGTGCCACCTCCCGATACGCTCGAGCATCGCTTCCTCTGTTGCCGTAGCGTAGAGCGGATTCAGCTCGACCCACAGATTCCCTCCCGAGCGGAGATAGCCTTGAGCTACCAGCTCTGCCAAGGCAATATAGTAGGCGATGGGGGAGGCTTCGGGAGCGAAGAGGGCTAAGTGCGGCTCGTGAAGCAGGACTTGAGGCGTCATCTCTTCGGCTTCCTCGGGGTGGATGTAGGGCGGATTACTTACGATGAGATCCAGCGGAGGCGTCGGGGGAGTATGTTCCTCAAGGAGCGTAAAGAGGTCGTGCTTCCATAGATAGACTTCGCGACCCGTGGCCTTGCGCAGAGCTTCGAAGTTGGCTTCGGCAATAGGTGCGGCCTCGCTGGATACTTCGAGCGCTACGCTTTGGCTCACCTCGGGAAGGGCGGCAGTGAGGGCATAGGCGATACAGCCACTCCCCGTACCGACGTCCAGCAAGCGCTGCGAAGCTCGGCTCTCAGGGTGCTGTAAGATCAGCTCGATCAGCTCCTCCGTCTCAGGGCGTGGGATGAGTACCCCAGGGGCGACCGTGAGGCGATGTCCCGCGAAGTAAGCATAGCCTAATACATATTGTAGGGGAGTACCAGCGGAGAGGTCGTGCAGCATGCGCTCCAGACGGGCGCACTCTGCGGGTGATAAAAGCGTATCTTTGCTCAAGAGCAGTAGCTGCGTGCGGGTACATCCTCGTACTTCCTCGAGGAGTTGGCGGGCTATCTCCCGCGCTTCCGAGGGCTCGTAGAGTGCCGTGAGACACTCCAGAGCCACCTGCTCGAATGATCGTATCGTATCCATATAAGCAAATATAACGAATACAGATGACAGATGATGAGCGCTATATGCGCCGCGCACTTGATCTGGCGGCCCTCGGTACGGGCTATACTTCCCCCAATCCCGTCGTCGGTGCCGTCATCGTGCACTCGGGGCGCATCATCGGTGAGGGCTATCACCACCGCAGTGGACAACCTCATGCTGAGGTGATGGCTATCCGCTCGGTGAAGGAGCGCAACCTGCTCCCCGAGTCAACAATCTACGTGACGCTGGAGCCCTGCTCGCACTATGGGAAGACACCTCCCTGTGCCGATCTCATCCTCCAAGAGCGCATCCCACGTGTCGTCGTCGCCATCCCAGATCCCTTCCCCCGTGTGGCGGGTAGCGGACTGGAGCGCCTTCGTCAGGCGGGGGTAGAAGTCACTGTAGGAGTCCTCGCTGACGAAGCCCTTCGCCTCAATGCCCCCTTCATCACGGCGCATACCCAGCACCGCCCGCTGGTGACGCTGAAGTGGGCGCAGAGCCTCGATGGCTTCATTGATCGATCTCGGGAGAATAGCATGGAGGCTCCCGTCCTCTTCAGTACGTCCCTGCGTCAGCGGGAGATCCATCGCGAGCGTATGCACCACGATGCTATACTCGTCGGCTATCGGACGGCTCTACTTGATGACCCGCAGCTGACGAATCGCCTCTGGTATGGCTCGTCGCCCATTCGCGTGGTCTTAGATCCGCAGCTGGCTTTGCCTCCGACGCTTCGCCTCTTTACGGATGGTCTTGCCCCAACGTGGGTGATTTACCTCGAGGGGGCCGGCGTGCCTCAGCCTCGTGAGGGTGTGCGCTATCTGTCTCTTAGCGGAGAGCGTATCGAGCCGAAGCAACTGCTTCAGCTCCTATATAGAGAGGGCATTCTCTCGCTTCTCATCGAGGGGGGAGCCGCTACGCTGTCATCTTTCCTTAGCTTAGGGCTCTATGATCGCCTCTTAGTGGAGGTCGCCTCGAAGACCTTAGGTGAAGGAGTTCCAGCACCTGCTATCCCGACCGCCCTTTAGTCGCTTGCTCTTATAAAGGCCGTCCCCCAAGCAACTCCGGTTGCTTGGGGGACGGCTTCTTTTAGATCGAGTAGCTACCCGAGCTGCGGACTAATAGTTGTGTCCGTCAGGGTCGAGCATCTCCTTGCGCGTGATCTTATGCAGGTCGAGCGCGCGCCAAGCGTAGACGATGTACGCTAAGACGAAGGGAATGAGTAGCGATACGAAACTCATCGTCTTCAGAGTGAAGGGGCTCGAGGAGCTATTGCGGATATTCAGCGAGTGGTTGATGAGCTCGGGCATATCTGCGCTGTAGGCAGGGTAGTAGGAGGTATTGTTCCACCCAGCGATGAGGAAGAGGGCGAGTGCCGTGAGGACGACACCGATACCTTCGAACCAGATCCCCTTGCGGAAGCCTTCCTTGAGGAGCGTCAGCAGGATACCTGCCAGCACGAGTACCACCCCGATGAAGAAGACCGCAAAGACTGCGGGCATCTCGATGAGGTTCTTCCAGTACTTGTAGTCCACGAGATAGGTGACCTCGGGGTTAGCAGGATCATAAGCGAAGCCCTGCTTCGTGAGAAGGAAGAAGAGGTAGGCGAGGAAGAGGATGAGGAAGATAGCGGCGTTCCAAGCGAGTGCACCACGTGAGCGCTTGTAGATCGTCTCATCATCGATGTTGTTGATGAAGAAGAGGAGTGCCGTGGTACGTGCGAGGAAGAAGACGGCAAGGCCGAAGACGACATTCCAGATATTGAGCACTGCTTCGAGGCCGTGGAGCTGGATACCCTTGTAGGGGAGCCACTCGGAGATGACCTGACTGGCACCGGAGAGGTCAGCGATAGCATCGCGGTTCACCATGAAGGCTGAGCCCGTGAAGAAGGTCGATACAGCGGCACCGAGGAGGATCGGAGCGAGGAGGCCATTGATGAAGAGGAACGTCTGGTAGGTGCGGCTACCGAGTACATTGCCATTCTTATTCTGATACTCGTAGGAGACTGCCTGGATGATGAAGCAGAAGAGGATGAGCATCCACACCCAGTAGGCACCACCGAAGCTGGTCGAGTAGAAGAGGGGGAAGGAGGCGAAGAAGCCACCGCCGAAGACGACCAGCGTAGTGAAGGTGAATTCCCACTTACGGCCGATAGAGTTCACGAGGAGCTTTCGGTCGAGCTGCTCCTTGCCAATGCTGAAGAAGAGCGATTGGCCACCCTGCACGAAGAGCAGGAAGACGAGGAGAGCGCCGAGGACGGAGACTAAGAGCCACCAGTATTCTTGGAAGAATGCGTAGTCCATAATAAATCGTTTGCTTAGCTTGATTAGATGACTTCGTGGGGCTTAGTGCTGATCAGGGCCCTGCTTGATAGCCTTGCGCATGATGTTGATCTCTGCCACGAGCATGATCGTGAAGAGCAGGAAGAAGAGTGCGAAGGTGATCATCACCGACGAAGCTTCGATCTTCGAGATAGCTGCATGGACGGGCAGGAGGTTCTGGATGGTCCAGGGCTGACGGCCCACTTCGGCCACTACCCAGCCAGCTTCACTTGCTACCCATGCCAGAGGAGTGAGGATGATACTTGTCCAGAGGAGCCAGCGAGTAGAGGCGAGCTTCTCATTACGCTTGTAGGCATACCACGTCAGGATGAGGAAGAGTAGGAGGAAGGCACCACCGAGCCCGACCATGACACGGAAGGAGTAGTAGGTCAGTGGGATGTTGGGGACCGTCTCATACTTGCTGGTGAAGTAGCCATAGCCGTAGTAGGGGAAGTTCTCCATTAGTACAGTGCGGTGCTGCTCAGCGGAGATGCTATCCCCAGCCTTGCGAGCTGCACGGAAGGCGTTGAGAGCATCGATAGCGATACGACCACGACGCATCTTCTCCTCCGTAGAGATGGCGATCTTACCATCGGGCTGACGGTAGCCACCTTCGAGGATATTGATCACACCAGGTACGTAGTGTGTGCCCGTGCCAGCGACCATGTAAGAGAGGAGGCGGGGGGCTTCGATGTTGAAGATGTGTGAGGGCTTGCCATCGTCGGGGAGCTGCTTATCGGGGTTGAGCAGACCGATGACACCGAGACCGACACCTTCACCATCCTCCGTGCAGCCTTCGCTGGTGCACTTCCCCGTGTCGTAGATAGCCTCCATGGCTGCGAGCTTCATGGGCTGATTCGTAGCCACATCGACAGCAGAGCTGTGACCCGTCATAGCCGTCAGCATAGCAGCTACTAAGCCGAAGGGAGCGATGATCTTGAGGTTGCGACGAGCGAACTCTACATTGCGCTTACGCAGGAGATAGAGTGCACAGATACCGAGTGCGAAGAACGTACCGAGCGTCCAAGACGAGGTAACTGTGTGGAGGAACTTGATGATAGCCGTGGGCGAGAGAGCTACTGTCCAGAAGTCACTCATCTCATTGCGCATCGTCTCGGGGTTGAAGACCATACCCTGAGGATTCTGCATCCAAGCGTTAGCGATGAGGATCCATACTGCAGAGATAGTAGCCCCGATGATGGTGAGCCAGCTGGAGGCTAAGTGGAAGCCCTTGCTGACCTTACCCCAACCGAAAGAACATCACGGCGATGAACGTCGACTCCATGAAGAAGGCGAGGATCCCTTCGATAGCGAGGGGCGCACCGAAGATGTCACCGACGAACCAGCTGTAGTTTGACCAGTTGGTCCCGAACTGGAACTCGAGGATGATCCCCGTAGCTACGCCGATAGCGAAGTTAATCCCGAAGAGCTTCTGCCAGAACTTCGTGGACTTCTTCCAGAATTCATCACCGCTGCGATAGTACTTCGTCTCAGCTAGTGACATGATGACCCCCAGGCCGAGGGTCAGCGGGACGAAGAGCCAGTGATACATAGCCGTCAGGGCGAATTGCGCCCGCGACCATGAGACTAAAGATTCTAGATCCATTGTAAATAGTTATTAGAGTTTGATATGTTTATCTCGCATGAAGAGGTGGGGCGTCATTGGGCGACGGTATCGCCTGGCGCGCGACGATTGAGGAGCTCGTCACCGACGAACTCAGATCGCTCGATATGCTGCTCCTTGGCCTGCTGCTTGACGTGGTTAGGGAAGAAGAAGGCGCGCAGGATAGCAAACATGATGAAGAGCTTCAGCGCAATGATGAGCCAAAGCTTTTTGCTTGTTGGGGTCAATCCTCGGAAGCCATCGCGATAGAGGCGGAAGGCTCGCACGAAGAAATTGGGTTTTGGGGGCTCAGTCGGCATAGGGTCGATGAGAGGGTGAGAATGATAATTTCGTCGGATGAATCCGGTTCAAGCAAAGATAGAGCAAACGAGTGAGTGGACTGCAACCCGAGAGCCCCGATAACCCTGATAATGAGCCCTTAGTTTGATAGCCTATATCTATGTGTGTATTTATGAAATTGATATATCGGGGTGCTGGAGCGAACTAAACTGCCTGCTGGTGGGAGTCCAAGGAAGGAGAGAAGTGCCAGGATTTATTTGTCGGAGGCTACTGGGACTGTACGATTTGATAGCATGTAGCTTTGGGGTAAATGGCATCTTTCTCGAATAGAATAGCCCCTACGCAAATCATTGATTTACGCAGGGGCTTTCTGTATGTGGCTGTACCCAGAGTGGGACTCGAACCCACACAACCTATTGGTCAAGGGATTTTAAGTCCCTCGTGTCTACCATTCCACCATCTGGGCGACCATGTAACGCACACCATAGGCGTACGCATTCGGCTGCAAAAGTAACGCAAAATCGGTAGATAAGCAATTGCAGAGCGCATAGCGCATAGCGAGTAGCCTCCGTCGTGGGGCGGATACTGAGATGAGGGTGCGGAAGGGATGAAGAGTAAGGCCTCCATGGTATTCGGATAGGGCTACGGGTAGTGATACCTCGCATAGACCCTAAAGTAGTATGCATGACTGCTCTTGCTCTCAGCTCTTTCGGTAGAGTAGACGTACGGGGCAAACAAGATATTGGGGCCGGCGACGGTCAAAGCTGATGTCACATCTCCCTGAAGGGTGTTGTGACTAGCCTTAGACCGAGCCGTGCACCTAACATGGTCGGCGTATGGATCGAGGTGATGCAGCCAGCGAGGTATCCCTGGCTGGCCCTATGGGGGGCAGGGGTGGTTTTGGATAGGTTGGAGGAACATGAAGAAAGACCCCTGCGAGTACCAGACCCATAGAGATCCCAGACAGAGTAGAGCCTTGTCCTACTTGTCACAAGCGGGCTTGTGTACGACCCGATAGGGGGCACACAGCTGCAGGATGTTCAAAAGATTATCGGGGGGATATTCTGATGAGGTGACCTTCTCTCCGACTTCGTCCTTGCGGGCGAAGTGATACGCACGACACATTTCAATATCTGGAAGCCACTGCGCGTCTCGGAGAGCGGGGCAGAAAGACTTCCTTCACTACCAGCGCTGACGGGCGGTCCGTCGGGTGGGGTAGGAGAAGGTGCACACATCGGAGAGAGCTACCATCAGGAGGAGCGTCTCATGGCAATGTCTTCCCAATCTTATTCCCGAGATTGACACATTGGATCTCATGAGCAGGTCTCCTGGCTTATCACCCTAACTTCTCATTCCTACGATCCTTCCCAAGTAGCTTCGTACTCAGTGGCGAAGGTCTGCCAAGACGCTCGGCGAAGAGCTCATTGGTCCTTCCGTCATAGGAGGAGCCTATCTGTCATCCCCGTGGGGAGCTGCAGATAGGGAGTGACTTACAGTAGCGGGTACTGCGCCGGATTCACACCGGCTTCCCTTACTACCCTGGGTCCAGACTGGTGCGCTTCACCAGCATAATGCCCTCGGGTATACTCGTAAGACACAGCAAAGTTAAGACAAATATTTAAATAACCTAAGGGCTTCAAGGGGAAAGCTTGCGTGGTGCGCTCGGGCGCTTCTTTATGGATGAAGATATGCCTTTGTAGGGGGCTTTGAGTGACGTGATTACGAGCGTGAAAAATGAACCAGTACTGGTCGCTGTATTGACCAGTACTGGTCGTGTGATGGATCAGTACTGGTCAGTATGTGCTACCAGTACTGGTTGCCTTCGTGACCAGTACTGCTTCACTTAGCCATGCTGCTAAGCCTATACCTCTATTATATATAGAGTACGTCCGTTGCCTCCCGCTGTAGTGAGTGTGGAGAGCGACGGACGTCGTGGGAAATACGCCTTAGATAGCGCTATGGCAGGATCGGGCAGACGGAGTCGACGATACCGTCGGCGAGCCCCTTCGTTGGGACGATGATCTCCGTGGCTTCGGTGATAGAGGCGACTAAGAGGAAGATGTCTGCCGCAGGGACGATGACCTCAGCACGGTCGGGCTTGAGGCGGAAGAGCTGCATACGCTGCTCGGGGGTGTACTGTCGGAGCTCATCGGCGACACGCTGGAGGCTCTCGACAGGGAGGCTGTTTACGTTGGCACGCTCCGAAGGGGCGCCGAGGCGAAGGAGCTTATTGATATTCCCCCCTGTACCAACGAGGCGTAGAGTGCCGTAGGCAGAGCGTAGGGTGCGGACGTATTCACCGAAGGAGTTGCGCTCTTCGTCACGCACCTTGCCGCTGAGCTGTCGGATCGTACCAATATCAAAGGAGCGAGACTCGATGAGCTCGGCACCACGTACGAGGTTGAGCTCCGTACTACCCCCACCGACGTCGACGTAGAGGAAGGTATCCTCGGTCTGGGTGGCCAGCGAACGGATGAGGTCGGAAGAGATGAGGCGAGCTTCCTCTCTTCCATCGATGATCTCGATACGGATGTCGGTCTTCTCGTAGATCTTCTCCACGAGTTCGGCCCCATTCTCTGCATCACGCATAGCAGAGGTAGCGCAGGCACGGAAGGCAGAGACTTCGTAGATCTCCATCAGCTCGCGGTAGGCCTTCATGAGGCTGACGAGCTGCTTGCCCTTCTTCTTCGATATACGCCCATCGACGAAGGCATCTTCACCGAGGCGTAGGGGGACGCGTACCAGCTGGACCTTGGAGAGAGGCTCGGCACTCCCAGGCTCGTTGAGGCACTTGATGAGGAGGCGGACGGCATTGGAGCCAATGTCGATACCGGCGTAGTGAGACTTACCCATTATTCTCTTTGTTCTTCTTTGCTTCGTAGTACTTGTATAGTGCTTGCTGGGAGTTGAAGGGGGCTTCATCGGGGCCCAAGTCATCGCGACGTGGGCGCACAGCTTCCCCTTGGACGTAGTAGCCCTGCTCGGTATCTCTCAGGCCAGCTGAGATGATGAAGTCCAGCTCACGCTGTATGTCAGGGTCGTAGACGGGAGTCATGACTTCGATGCGGCGGTCGAGGTTGCGCGTCATCCAGTCGGTCGAACCGATGTAGTACTTCGGCTCCCCACCTCCACCGAAGACGTAGATGCGGGAGTGCTCGAGGTAGCGTGAGATGATCGCATTGATGAAGAGCCCTTCGCTATAGCCTGGTACACCAGGTAGGAGGGAGCAGTTGCCTCTCAGGCAGAGCTCGACACGCACACCAGCCGTCACGGCTTCGTAGAGCTTGGCTACCATCTTCTCATCGACGATGTGATTGAGCTTGAGGCGTATGTAGGCCTCCTGTCCAGCTCGAGCCAAGCGGATCTCCTTATTAATAAGGTTGTAGAGTGGCTGACGCATATCGTTGGGCGCGACCAGCAGGTGATGGAAGTGTGGGGCAATGAAGGGGCGCTCGATGAAGTCGAAGACCTGCATCACATCGTGCACGATGCCCTTGTGCGCAGTCATCAGCATGAGGTCGGTATAGAGTCGAGCGGTACCCTCGTGGAGGTTGCCCGAGCCGATGCAGGCGATGCCCCCATGCTTCGTGCGGATGTAGACGAGCTTCGAGTGGACCTTCAGCTTCTCATGCCCGAGGACAACGTTGATACCGAAGTCCTGCATCTTTTTCCCCCAGTTGATATTCGACTGCTCGTCGAAGCGTGCTAAGAGCTCGACGACGGCCGTGACGCGCTTGCCGTTCTGTGCTGCTGTGGTCAGCGCCTTGACGACCTTGGAGTTCTGCGCCACGCGGTAGAGGGAGATGCGTATCTCGGTGACCTCCTCGCTGATCGCGGCTTCTTGCAGGAGGCGGAGGAAGTGATCGAAGCTGTAATAGGGGAAGTGCAGGCAGCGGTCCTGGTGCATGATCTGGTGGATCATGCTCTGCGTGTAGTGGAACTCATTCATCTGCAGCGGGGGCTGCTTGGGGAAGCGAAGTCCCTTGCGTCCGCAGTCAGGCAGATCCATCAGGTCACGCATATTGTGGTAGCGTCCTCCGCCGATACGTGTGTCGCGGAAGTTGAGCTCCGCCATCGCGCTGAGCTTGCGCAGGATCTCAGGTGAGAGGGCTTGGTCGTAGACGACGCGCACGGTCTCCCCACGCTTACGGCGCTTGACACCACGGGAGACCTTCTCGATGACACTTGAGCGGAGGTCTTGCTCGATCTCGAACTCAGCGTCCTTGGTGAACTTGAACGTATAGGCCTCGTACTGCACGTACTCCCGCCCGATGAAGATGTAGGGGAGGCAGTAGCGGATGACGTCGTCAAGGAACATCAGGTAGCTCTCGCCATCCTCGTCACGCAGGCGGAAGAAGCGGCCAAGTTCGCGCACGGGTACCTCCAGTAGCGCCACCTCGTGCCCCGTCTCAGGCTCATCTTGATCGTGCCATAGGACGACTGCCAGATAGAGTGACTCCTTGAGGTGCTGCTCGGGGCTGAAGGTCGGGCTATTGATGAAGATCGGGTTGGTGAAGCCATTGATCTTGTCCATGAAGAAGGACAAGACTTCCTTCTCTTGGCTGCTGGTTAGCTCCCGCTCATTGATGATATGGATGTGGGCAGCCTTGAGCTCGCGTACCAGCTGAGCGAAGGTTTCATCAAAGAGCTGGGAGTACTCTCTATTGAGTCGGAGGATAGTGCGGAGGGTCTCCTTCGCTTTCTTACGCTCGGCTGAGGGGAGCTCTTCCGCAGAGTCGATGAGTCGACGCAGTGAGGCGACGCGCACACGGAAGAATTCATCCAGATTGTTGGAGTAGATGCCGAGGTAGTTGAAGCGCTCCAGGAGGGGGAGGTCGGGGCGCATGGCCTCTAAGAGGATGCGCTTATTGAAGTACATCCAGCTCGTGTCACGCTCGATATAGGGCATGGGCCCGCGGTGCTGACGTTGCTGCATAGAGTCAGTTAAGAGGGAGGATATATGGGCTAAAGGGCGCTACCGTCGAAGCCGAAGGGTAGTAGGTAGCGGCAGTCCTCGAGGAGAATAGTCTTCTCCTCACCCATCAGAAGTATGGGGAAGGGGTGGAAGCGCGTGGCGGTCTCCATGATCACCTGGCGGCAGCTACCGCAGGGCGAGATGAAGGGCACACGGCCAGTGCTGTTGATAGCGACGATAGCGAGGCGCTCGACAGCGACGTCGGGCCACTGGGCACCAGCCCAGAAGAGTGCTGTGCGCTCGGCGCAAGTTCCCGAGGGGTAGGCGGCATTCTCTTGATTGGAGCCCGTGATGATCTCTCCATTAGCGAGTAGGACGGCGGCGCCGACGTGGAAGCGGCTATAGGGGGCGTAGGCTTTCTGCGCAGCCTCGTGTGCGCGCTCCTCCAGCTGACGATCTTGCTCGGAGAGCTCGGAGCGGTCGAGCGTCTTATAGGGAATAGTAAATGTTTGCTCCATGTGCGTATGCTATACGGATGTGATGAGGGTGGGGAGACTCCCCAGCGCCTCTATAGCGAATGTACGAAAAAGTGAGGAATGCTTGCAGTAGAGGATCCGGATAAACTCTTGCGGATAGCGCCCTTACTCTCGGGAACCTTGTGTCGTAGCCGTAAGCGCTTTGCGGATCTTGGCAGTGAATTCGTGGTTCTTCCAGCCCCAGCGTGGGGCTAAGAGTAGGGCAGGCGGGGACTGCGAGACGAAGCGCTCCAGCACGATGTCGGGGCGGAGACGATGCACGAAGTCCACGATGAGGTCGATATACTCCTCCTCGGTGAAGAGGTGGAAGTCCGAGGGATCACGCTGATACTCGCCTGCCATGATCGTCCCACGGATGATCTGTAGCTGGTGGATCTTGAGCGTCGTGATGGGGAGCTGCGAGAGGCGGTCGGCATGCTGGAGCATCTCTTCGCGACTTTCACCTGGGAGACCGAGGATGAGATGTGCTCCGACGAGGATGCCTGCAGCGTGGGTGCGCTCAATCGTCTCAACGCTGGTCTGATAGCTGTGACCACGCTGGATACGCTCAAGACTGCGGTCGCACGTACTCTCTACACCGTACTCCACGAGGAGGAAGGTGCGCTTCGAGAGCTCCTTGAGGTAGTCGAGTAGGGGCTGGGGCATACAGTCAGGGCGCGTGCCGATGATGAGCCCGACGACGTCTTCATGACGGAGTGCCTCCTCGTACTTCGCGATGCAGTCCTCCACTTCCCCATAGGTATTGGTGTAGGACTGGAAGTAAGCCAGGTACTTCATCTCGGGGTACTTCCTGCGGAAGAAGGCGATGCCTTCATTGATCTGCTCGGTGATGCTCTTGAGCTTCGTCGCATAGTTTGGGCTGAAGCTCTTATTGTTGCAGTAGGTACAGCCTCCCTTGCCCATAGACCCATCGCGGGTGGGGCAGGAGAAGCCCGCCGTGAGCGTGATCTTCTGCACCTTCTGCCCAGGGAAATGGCGCTGGAGGAAGGTGGCGAAGTCTACGTAGGGGAGGGCGGAGCTTGCGGATGGCGTCATACGGTCGGAGTCTTGGCGCGCCCTATCGGCGAATGGATCCAGTCAGCATGCTCGAAGTGCTCAGCACGCTGCGTGCGGATATATTCCTCTACCGAGGTATTGAATTCAAGCGGGAAGAGTCCCGTATGCTCCTCGCGCAGGGCGGTAAGGATATCCTCCTGCAGGTCAGTGATGGTATAGCCTTCGGGGAGTGCTGGACGGAGGTTCGTGACCTGTGAGCGTACTGAGGCGACACGTGAGCGGGCCTCTACCTCGGGAGAGACCGTCAGGATGCGCTCCAGCTCCTCGATGTTGGCATCGAAGAGCAGGCAGATATGGTAGAGCATGCGTGAGCGGTTCACCGCCTCAGCTGCTCCACCGACCTTATAGCCATTAAGACGGAGGTCGCCACGTGGCGAGCGCTCCACGACGACACCACGCCCTGCGAGTGCTCGCTGTATGGGAGTAGGGAAGGCCTTCAGGTCAAAGCCTTGGACCGAGTGGTCGTTCTTTATCGCCGTGAAGTTGAGATTCCCGAGGTCGTGGTAGACCGTGCCTCCGCCCGAGGTGCGGCGCAGGAGGGCGATGTCATGCTCCTCGAGGTAGTCAAGATCGAGCTCCGCCTCAGCCCACTGATAGCGCCCCATGAATACGGAGGGGCGGTTCACCCACAGCATGTAGATGGTGTCCAGCGGACGGAGCTGGCGGTAGAGATAGTCCTCGAGAGCGATGTTGTAGTACGGGTCGGTCGAGGGACTGATATAGTAGTAGGCGTTGGAGGTGGCAGGAGTCGTCATCGTCATCATAGCCGAAGGCTATCCCTCCAGCGGCATCCGAGCCGTCGGAGGGATAGCCTTCTCTTATTATAATAGGTATAAGGGGCGCTGGACTAAGCGTCGATGCGAGCGTAGGTAGCATTCGCCTCGATGAACTCGCGGCGGGGAGCTACGTCGTCACCCATGAGCATGGAGAAGATCGCATCAGCCTCAGCGGCATTCTCGATGGTGATCTTGCGCAGGGTGCGGTTCTCGGGGTTCATCGTTGTTTCCCAGAGCTGCTCTTCATTCATCTCACCGAGACCCTTGTAGCGCTGTACGCGTACGCGGTTCTCATCGCCACCACCGACGCGGTCGATGAAGGCCTGACGCTGCTGCTCGGTCCAGCAGTACTCACGCTCCTTGCCTCGGGTACAGAGGTAGAGAGGAGGAGTAGCGATGTACACGTAGCCGTTCTCGATGAGCGAGCGCATGTTGCGGAAGAAGAAGGTCAGGATGAGCGTGGCGATATGGCTACCGTCCACGTCAGCATCGGTCATGATGATGACCTTGTGATAGCGGAGCTTCGAGAGGTTCAGCGCCATGCTGTCCTCTTCGGTGCCGATGGTCACGCCGAGAGCCGTGTAGATATTACGGATCTCTTCGCTCTCGAGGACCTTGTGCTGCATCGCCTTCTCTACGTTGAGGATCTTACCACGCAGTGGGAGGATCGCCTGGAACTCACGGTCACGACCCTGCTTAGCCGTACCACCTGCAGAGTCACCCTCGACGAGGAAGAGCTCGGAGAGGATGGGATCCTTAGAGGAGCAGTCGGCGAGCTTACCAGGCAGGCCACCACCCGAGAGGGGGGACTTGCGCTGCACCATCTCACGCGCCTTACGTGCAGCCTGACGAGCCGTAGCAGCGAGGATGACCTTGTCTACGATGATCTTCGCTTCCTTGGGGTGCTCTTCGAGGTAGATCTCGAGGGCTTCGCTGACGGCGACGTCTACGGCGCCCATAACCTCGTTGTTACCGAGCTTGGTCTTCGTCTGCCCTTCAAACTGGGGTTCTGCGACCTTGATGCTTACGACAGCCGTGAGACCTTCGCGGAAGTCATCCCCCGTGATCTCTACCTTGACCTTGTCGAGGAGCTTCGAGTCAGTAGCATATTTCTTCAGCGTACGCGTCAGACCACGACGGAATCCCGCCAGGTGCGTACCGCCTTCGATCGTGTTGATATTGTTGACGTAGCTGTACACATTCTCGTTGTAGGAGGTGTTGTAAGTCATTGCGACCTCGACAGGGATACCCTGCTTCTCGGTGATGATGTGGATGACATCCTCGATGAGATGCTCCTTGGAGCGGTCGATGTACTTGACGAACTCCTCAAGACCCTTCTCAGAGTAGTAGGTCTCGGTGAGGGCTACACCAGCTTCGTCACGCTGGCGCTCATCGGTCAGCGTGAGGGTGATACCTGCGTTGAGGAAGGCGAGTTCACGCAGACGAGTAGCCAGGATCTTGAACTGGTACTCCGTGCTGGTGAAGATCGTGTCGTCGGGCTTGAAGAGTACCGTCGTACCCGTCTTGTCTGTCGTGCCGATAGTCTGCAGCTCGGTGGTGGGTACACCACGGCTGAACTCCTGCGTGTAGATCTTGCCGTCGCGGTGGACGGTAGCCTTGAGGAGGGTAGAGAGGGCATTGACACAAGAGACACCGACCCCGTGCAGACCACCTGAGACCTTGTAGGAGCCCTTGTCGAACTTACCCCCTGCGTGCAGGACCGTCAGTACGACCTCCAGAGCACTCTTGCCTTCCTTCTCGTGGATGTCTACGGGGATACCTCGACCGTTGTCCTGGACTTCGATGGAGTTATCCTCGTGGATGGTGACCTTGATCTCATTGCAGTAGCCTGCCAAGGCCTCGTCGATTGAGTTGTCTACGACTTCATACACCAAGTGGTGAAGACCCTTCTCGCCGATGTCACCGATGTACATCGCAGGACGCTTACGTACGGCCTCCAGCCCTTCTAAGACTTGAATGCTACTGGCCGAGTATTCCTTCTCGTTGGTATGGTCTTGATCGAACAGCTCTTCGCTCATTGCTTATCTGTGTGATTAGTCCCTGCGGTGAGCGCATGGCGTCACGATAGGGTATTACATTACTATATATAGGACAAAGATACGAAAAAATGTGCTTCCCTGGGAGTTATTTCGTCAGCGCTTCGGGTGGGCTATTCGGGTGTCTTGATAGCTTCTGTATTGGGATGAGGTGATTCCATCTGAGGAGCAAACTTCTTCTTCCTTCAAACAAATGTTGCTCAGCAGTAGTGGTAAACCCATGAAGCAGTAGTGCCATTCTTCTACCCACGTGCAAAGTCCTAAAATCCATGTGCATAGACGATAAGATTTTCGTGCCTAGATCTTAAGTCTACGCACGTGGATTTAAGAATAGAGATACTGCTTGGGTGGAATATCTCCTTGGTTTTGAGGTAATAGTTCTGCTGGTCTGTGTTTATTTCTATGCTGCTTCTACTCCCTATTCTATGGACTTTGCGAGGGGGTGCAAAGCCAATCTCTCGGTATGATCATTATACTCTGGGTAGATATGCACCAAAGCAGTATATTTGTCCATAGCATTCCAGCCGTGGCGGAGGACTCCCCTCTGCTGTCGGATATCTCCCTTGGAACTACAATCTAATGAACAAGATCTACGCCGTGAGCAGCCTCGCTGCTGCCCTAACCCTCGCCTTGCCCAGCCCTGTGACTGGGCAGCGACTCCTCCCCGGCTATCGCTATGATCACTCGACCGCCCCGACGGGCAAAGAGTGGCAAAGTCCAGCCGACTACGCTCTTGGCAAGGAGCAACCCCACGCTTACTTCTTCTCTTTCGCCCCGAAGGATCGTGCCGAGCGCGTACTCCCAGAGTACAGCTCCCTCTATCAGAGCCTTGACGGGACGTGGCGCTTCCACTGGGTACGTACGCCAGAAGAGCGTCCTGTGGACTTCTATCGTGCCGACTATGATGCCTCCTCTTGGGATGAGGTCACCGTACCGATGAACTGGAATGTCTATGGCCTCCAGCACGACGGGAAGCAGAAGTATGGTACGCCTATCTACGTCAATCAGCCCGTCATCTTCTACCACAAGGTCCGCCCTGATGACTGGCGCGAGGGGGTCATGCGTACCCCACCCAAGGAATGGACGACCTATCGTGACCGTAATGAGGTAGGCTCCTATCGTCGCACCTTTAAGCTCCCCACTGAGTGGAGCGACAAGGCGGTCTTCCTCAACTTCGATGGGGTCGACTCGTTCTTCTACCTCTGGATCAACGGACGCTATGTGGGCTTCTCTAAGAACTCCCGCAATCTCGCCTCCTTCGATATATCACCTTACCTCCGCCCCAAGGGAGAGGAGAATGTCATCGCTGTAGAGGTCTACCGTAATAGTGATGGCTCGTTCCTCGAAGCACAGGATATGTTCCGCCTCCCAGGGATATTCCGCTCAGTCTACCTCACCGCTAAGCCGAAGGTGCACCTGCGTGACCTGCAGGTCATCCCTGACGTGACCTCCGACCTGAAGGAGGGTAGCCTACGCATCACCTCTGAGCTGAGAAGTCAAGGAACGAAGGCGGTACGCTCAGATCTGCGCCTCAGCTACAAGCTCTATGCACTACCTCTTTACTCCGATGAGGTGAGCGGTGCTCCCGTGGCTACAGCCGAAGGGCGTAGCACCTCGACGGGCACGGCTGAGACGACACTCACGCTCCAGAGCCCTGCGCTCTGGTCTGCTGAGGCTCCCCACCGCTATGTCTTGGTCGCCGAGCTCTATGATAAGGCGGGTAAGACGCTGCTGGATCGTGCGTCCATCTATACGGGCTTCCGTAAGGTCGAGATCCGCGAGACACCAGCCGACCAAGATGAGTTCGGTCATGCTGGTCGCTACTTCTACGTCAACCATAAGCCCGTGAAGTTCAAGGGGACGAACCGCCACGAGACGGATCCCTCCCGTGGGCATGCCATCACGCATGAGCAGATGGAGCGCGAGGTCTTCCTGATGAAACGTGCTAACATCAACCACGTGCGCAACTCCCACTATCCTCCTGCTCCCTACTGGTACTACCTGTGTGATAAGTATGGTATCTACCTCGAGGATGAGGCGAATATCGAGTCGCATCAGTACTACTACGGCAAGGCTTCGCTCTCGCACGTGCCTGAGTTCGAGGCACAGCACGTCTCTCGTATGCTCGAGATGGTGCATGCCAACATCAACCACCCCAGCATCGTCATCTGGTCGCTGGGTAATGAGGCTGGCCCTGGTGTGAACTTCGTCAAGAGCTATGAGGCTACGAAGCGCATCGATACCTCACGCCCCGTGCAGTATGAGCGCAATAACGACATCGTCGATATGGGCTCCAATCAGTATCCTTCTATCGCTTGGGTCGAGGGTGCTGCTACGGGTAAGTACAAGATCAAGTACCCCTTCCATATCTCCGAATACGCCCACTCCATGGGGAATGCCTGTGGTGGTCTGGCGGACTACTGGAAGGCTATCGAGAGTTCGAACTACATCTGCGGTGGTGCTATCTGGGACTGGGTAGACCAGGCTCTGTACAACTACACGCCCGAAGGGCTGCGCTATCTGGCCTATGGGGGTAACTTCGGTGACTTCCCCAATGATGGTATGTTCGTCATGAACGGTATCATGTTCGCCGACCTCCAGCCTAAGCCTCAGTACTATGAGGTGAAGAAGGTCTACCAGCAGATCGGTATCGAAGCCGAAGATCTGATGGCAGGACGTGTGCGTATCTTCAATAAGCACTACTTCGTCTCCCTTGCAGACTTCGACCTCCGCTGGAGTCTTTATCGTGATGGGGTAGAGGAGCGCTCGGGTGTCCTTGATCTCCCAGCTATCGCTCCTCGTACGGCTGAGACCGTCACCCTGCCCCTCTCTACCTCAGACCTTCAGCCTAATAGCGAGTACTTCGTCAAGGTCGAGTGCCGTCTGCGCACCGACAAGCCTTGGGCTAAGGCCGGCTATGTAGCCGCTGATGAGCAGCTCGCCCTGCAGTCGCTCCGTGAGCGAGATGCCCTGCAAGGGGGGAAGGGCCTCCGTGCGAAGAGTCTGACGAAGGAGGTCTATGAGATCGCTGGTAGCGACTTCTCCGTGCAGTATGACCTCCGCGAAGGGACGATCCACCAGCTCGTCTATGCTGGCGATACAGTTATCTTCCCAGGCAATGGACCCCGTATCACGGCCTTCCGTGCTCCCGCTGACAATGACATCTGGGTGCGCTCGGCTTGGACGACCAATGGTCTCCACAACCTCAAGCACCGTGTCCTCAAGCAGCAGGTCACTAAGCTCCCCGACGGCTCGGTAGAGCTCTTCTTCACCGTACGCTCACAGGCCCCCTATGGTGCTACGCTCACGATGCACAAGGCTTCGGGTAAGTATGAACTCACGGAGGATAAGGCACATCCCTTCGGTGAGAATGACTTCGCTATCACATCGCAGGCTATCTGGCGAGTGTATCCCGACGGAAGCATTCAGCTTCGCTCGAACCTGACGACAAATAAGCCCGCGCTGCCTCTCGGTCGTCTGGGCTATGAGTTCGTCTTGCCCCGTGCTTACGACAACTATACCTACTACGGTCGTGGTCCCATCAATAACTATGGTGACCGCAAGGCCAGCCAGTATATTGAGCAGCACAAGAGCAAGGTAGCCGAGCAGTTCGTCTCCTTCCCCAAGCCTCAGACAATGGCTAACCGCGAGGATGTGCGCTGGGTAAGCCTGACGAATGCCTCTGGATGTGGTATGCTCTTCCTCACGGATAGCGTGATGACGAGCTCTGCTCTTCCTTACTCAGCGATGCAGCTGATGATGGCACCTCATCCCCACGAGCTCCCTGCTGCTGGTGACACCCATCTGGTACTCTCCCGTAGCACGACAGGTCTTGGTGGTGCCAGCTGTGGTCAGGGTGGCCCGCTGGTATCCGCCCAGTGCCTCGGTACTCCGCAGCTCTTCAGCCTGATGATCCGTCCGCTCCGTGCTGGTGACTCAGCCGTCAAGCAGGCTAAGGCGAAGATTGATGGCCCCGTAGCTCCCTCGATCACGCGAGATCCTCATGGAGACCTCGTCATCACGGGTGCCCCAGGAGAAGCCCTCTGGTACACCGTCGGTCGTGGTCGCCCTCAGCGCTATACCGAGCCTATCGACTTCTCTCAGGGTGGAGAGGTCTCTGCTTGGGCAGAAGGACAGCGCCGCCTCATCTCGACGATGTCCTTCGGTCGTATGAAGTACGCTGCCTGCCGCATTGTCTTCTGCAGCAGTGAGGAGTATGGCTATGAGTCTAAGGAGCTACTTGATGAGAGCCCTGACACGATGTGGCACACCGTGTGGACGCTCACCGTACCAAAGCACCCCCACTGGATTGACTTCGATCTGTACAAGGTGAAGACGATCACTGGTCTCACTTATCTGCCTCGTCAGGATGAGAGCACCACGGGTGATGTCAAGGACTATGCCCTCTCGGTGAGTGATGACGGGAAGCAGTGGACTGAGGTCCTGCGTGGTACCTTCGGCAGTGATAAGAAGCTCAAGGAAGCCCTTCTCAAGAAGCCCGTTCGCGCTCGCTATCTGCGCTTTACGGCGCTCTCAGCTCACGACGGACAGGACTACGCCTCTGGCTCAGAGATCCATATCCTGGCTGAGTAATAGCCCATCTCTTTAGAGGGCGGTGGGGAACTGCCGCTCCAGATGCGACGGCTTTCGAGGGAGTCACTCCCCTCGAAAGCCGTCCTGCATAAGGCTCCTCGCGAGGGCTAACCGTTTGAATGTCCCCGCTTTTTTATTAGTTTTGCTCTGAATTGTCAGTTCACTCATTCATATACAGACATTACATGTATCGATTAGAGCGCTGGATCGCATTGCTCGGACTCTTACTCATCGCTGTACCCGAACTCGGGGCACAGACGAAGGTGCGCCGCTATGACGCTACTAAGGAGACGGACTATGGGGTCGTCTACCGCCTCCCCCGCACCGAGATCGAAGCGGTGGTGACGGTACGTGAGCGTACCTATACCCCTGGACCTCTATCGGCCTATGCTGATAGGTACCTCAATAAGAAAGCATCAGATAAGCCTCGTCATACCTTTGAGATTGTCTCGGCTCGCCTCTATACGGTAGGGCGTCCCGACTCGACCCAGCAGTACCTGGTCTCCTTTGACCGCAAGACGCTGGCTCCCTTCGTCAAGCTCACGGATGCAGGTGTCCTCTTCTCCATCAATGGCGGAGGCGAGCTTCCTGCTAGCCTCAGTGAAGAGCGTCATTCTCGAGTCGTCTCTGAGAAGCAGATCGATACAGCTCAGCCCGCCCTCTCTCGTGAGTATTCGCAGGCTGGCTCCAAGGCCAAGCAGGCTGAGATCGCATCGAGCTACCTCTATGACCTGCGTGAGAATCTGATGAACATCGTCACGGGCTCCGTAGACAATATGCCAAAGGACGGCGAGTCGATGCGCCTGGCTCTTGAGCAGCTGCGCCGTGAGGAGCAGCGCACGCAGCGTCTCTTCCTCGGGGATACGACCGAGCGTGTCAGTGAGTACATCCTTCGCTACATCCCCACGGGGCATGAGGAGGGTGAGCTGACTTTGGCGCGTTTCTCCCCAGTGGCCGGTATGACGGAGGCGGATGATCTGAGTGGTGCACCCCTGCGCCTCGTGATCTCCGTGCAGGAGCAGGCTGCAGAACTCAATGAAAAGGACCAGCGCAAGAAGGACAAGATGCTCGAGCATAGCATCGTCTATGTGCAGCCTGGTCAAGCTCGCATCACGCTCCTCTATGAGGGGCGCAAGCTCGCCGATGAGCAGGTCAGCCTTGCTCAGCTCGGTACCCTACAGGCTTTAGCTCCTAAGATGCTCCAGCTGACACCCAATGCAGCGACGGCTATCTACTTCGACACACGCACGGGAGCTATCCTTGATGTCCGTCAGGAGTAGGAGAGCTCTTCTGCTGTACGAACCTCCATGCAAGACAGAAAATCGTAACTAACAATACTCATCCTAACACCCCAAACTTATGTTCAAAAATCATCCTAAGGGATTGATCGCAGCCTCTCTCGCGAACATGGGAGAGCGCTTCGGCTTCTACATCATGATGGCGATCCTGACGCTCTTCATCTCGGCCAAGTTCGGTCTGAGTGAGCAGACGACAGGGTACGTTTACTCGGCCTTCTATGCCTCGATCTACCTGCTGGCTCTCGTCGGTGGTGTCATCGCTGACCGCTCGAAGAAGTACAAGGCTACGATCGTCGCTGGTCTGGTCATCATGGCTCTCGGCTACGTGCTGATCGCTATCCCCACGCCTACGCCAGTACCTAACCTCGCACTCTACCTCACGCTTACTTGCGTCGGTCTGGGTGTCATCGCTTTCGGTAATGGTCTCTTCAAGGGGAACCTGCAGGTGCTCATCGGTCAGATGTACGATGATCCCCGCTACCAGAGCGCTCGTGACGCTGGCTTCCAGATCTTCTACATGTTCATCAACATCGGGGGGATCTTCGCACCCTTCATGGCTGTAGGTATCCGTAACTGGTGGCTGGGTCGCAATGGCTTTGACTATAGCGCTGAGCTTCCTGCTCTCTGTCATCAGTACCTGCGTGAAGGTGCTAACATGCCTGCACAGGCTATGGAGAACCTCCAGAGCCTTGCCACTAAGGCATCGCTGGGCAATGAAGTCACCGACCTCCAGGCCTTCGTCGGTCAGTACCTTGATGTATTCAACCGTGGCTTCCACTATGCCTTCATCGCAGCAGTGGTGATGATCTGCGTATCGATGGTGATCTTCCTGCTCAACCAGAAGAAGTTCCCCGATCCCAGCAAGAAGGAAGTTGCAACTAAGGATGGTGCTCCCTCACAGAACGAAGTTCAGATGAGTGCCGCTGAGATCAAGCAGCGTATCTACGCGCTCTTCGCAGTATTCGGTGTCGTCATCTTCTTCTGGATGTCCTTCCACCAAAATGGTTATTCGCTCACGTACTTCGCTCGTGACTACGTCGACCTGAGTGTCATCAAGATTGACCTCGGCTTCACGGTGATCAAGGGTGCTGAGATCTTCCAGTCGGTGAATCCGCTGATTGTCGTCTGCCTCACGCCTCTCGTGATGTACGTCTTCGGCCGTCTGCGTGAGCAAAGGTAAGGAACCCTCTGCTCCCCGCAAGATCGCTATCGGGATGGGTATCGCTGCCCTGGCTTATGTCTTCCTGATGGTTTGCTCACTCGGTCTGCCCGATCAGAGCACGCTCGGTAGCATGACGGAGGCTGCAAAGCACGAAATGCTCCTTACGCCTTGGGTCATGGTCGGGATGTACTTCATCCTCACGCTTGCTGAGCTCTTCATCTCGCCCCTCGGTCTCTCCTTCGTATCGAAGGTAGCTCCTCCCCACCTCCAGGGTGTCATGCAGGGTGCTTGGCTCGCTGCTACGGCCCTCGGGAACTCGCTCCTCTTCATCGGTGGTATCCTCTATACGAGCGTGCCTCTCTGGGCTTGCTGGCTGGTCTTCGTAGGCGCTTGCGCTGCCTCGATGATCACGATGCTCGCTATGGTCAAGTGGCTTGAGCGCGTAGCTAAGTAATCCATACAAGACGCTGACCCACTCCGATGTACTCCGCACAACCTCGCTCGCTAAGCGCAGCTCGCCTCTACTTCCGTCGCTGGACACGTAGTAGCGCAGCTGTCTTCCACAGCCTCGGGCATTGCGTCACCATCGGGCATCTCTCGTCAAGCGTCCTGGAGCGTCTCTCTGCAAAGACGACGACGCTCGCTACCACACCTGCCGTATGTGGCACGCTTGCTCCCACCGAAGGGAGCCGTGAGGAGGCCGAAATCCTCGAGGAAGGTATGCTCTTAGAGCTGCTCCACGTACTCATGCCTACTCCTAAGCCCACCGCATCGGCACATCCTGCAGGCTACCTCAGTGTAGCTCTCTGCAGCTGACACAACGCTGTCTCGCTACTACCCACTCCACGATAGGAGGTGGGTGTGTAGCGAGACAGCGCTTTTTATATATCGATAAGATCACACGATAAGACTACTATGATACAAGACATCAAAGCACGTATCCTCGCTGGCGGTGAGATCACCGAAGAGGAAGCACTTGCTTTGCTTACCACTCCTCACAAGGAGGAGCTATACCAAGCAGCACACGAAATCACCGAGCACTTCATGGGGAAGGCATTTGATACCTGCTCCATCATCAACGCAAAGAGCGGCAACTGCCCCGAGGACTGTAAGTGGTGCGCACAGAGTGCGCACTATTCGACCTCTGCAGAGCGCTACTCCGTCGTCAGCCCCAGCGCTTGCGTAGCACAAGCCAGCTACAACCGTAAGCAGGGCATAGGGCGCTTCTCGCTCGTGGCGAGTGGGCGTCGCCAGACCGATCGAGAGATCGATATGATGAGCATCAGCTACCGCGCCATCAAGCGGGCACATCCTGAGCTCAAGTGCTGTGCCTCGCTGGGGCTACTCACCGAGCCACAGCTGAAGAAGCTCTTTGATAGCGGTGTGACGACCTACCACTGCAATGTGGAGACTTCTCCCAGCTACTTCCGTGAGCTATGTACGACACATACGCAGGAGGACAAGGAAGCGACTCTTGAGGCCGCTCGCCGTGTGGGTATGCGTATCTGCTGTGGTGGTATCATCGGCATGGGTGAGACGCTGGAGCAGCGTGTCGAGCTTGCTTTCTACGTCAAGCGCCTGAAGAGCTACAGCATCCCGATGAATATCCTCCAACCCATCGCTGGCACTCCGCTCGGCAACTCCACTCCGCTCACTGAGGATGAAGTCCTCTCGGCTATCGCGGTCTTCCGCATGGTCAATCCTCGGGCATTCCTTCGCTTCTCAGGTGGGCGCGCACAGCTCTCCCCCGAGACGCAGTACAAGGCTATCTATGTCGGTATCAATGCCGCTATTACGGGTGACCTGCTCACGACCATTGGCCGTCAAGCTGAGGACGATATGAAGATGATCGAGGCTTGCGGTAAGGTCAATACGCCCGAGGACTGGGAAGTCCACTACAACTATTAGTCGCTACTATCATATGTCATCATGGTACAGGGTGTACTGATTACCTTCGTCCTCTATCTCTTCTTCCTCTTTCTCATCACCTTCTGGACGCGTAGGCGAGGCACGAATGCGGACTTCTTCCTTGCGGGGCGTGCTACCCCTTGGTGGATCGTTTCGATCGGGATGCTCGGCGACTCGATCTCGGGTGTGACCTTCGTCTCGGTGCCAGGGATGGTGCAGCAGATGGATATGAGCTATATGCAGCTGGTCTTGGGCTTCTTCTTTGGCTACATCGTCATCGCCTACGTCCTCCTGCCGCTCTACTATCGTCTGCAGCTCGTCTCGATCTATACCTATCTGGAGCAGCGCTTCGGACGGCATAGCTATCGCACGGGTGCACTCTTCTTCATTATCTCGAAGCTCTTCGGGGCAGCAGCGAAGCTCTTCCTCATCACGCTTATCCTGCAGCAGCTCGTCTTTGCTCCGATAGGGGTGCCGTATGTCGTCACGGTCCTCGGAGTCGTCGGTGTCATCTGGCTCTACACGCAGCGTGGTGGCATGGGGACGATCATCTGGACGGATGTCTTGCAGACGGTCTGCCTTGTACTCACGCTGGGACTCATCGTCTATGTCGTCTCAGGGCAACTGGGGCTTAACCTCTCGGGTATCGTGCGCTTGGTCGGGGAAGATCCTCACAGCCGAGTCTTCTTCTTTGATGACTGGACGAGCCCGCAGTACTTCTGGAAGCAGTTCGTCAGCGGTATCTTCATCGTCATCGTGATGACGGGCTTGGATCAGAATATGATGCAGAAGAACCTCACGTGCCGTACACTCCGTGAGGCCCGTACGAATATGCTTACCTACGGCTTCGGCTTCCTCCCGCTGAACTATCTCTTCCTCGTCTTGGGGATTCTCCTACTGCACTTCGGCGCAGCGTATGGCTTGACCCTACCTGAGCGAGGGGATGATATCCTGCCCTTCCTCGCTGCAGGGCACTTAGGTCCGTGGGTCTTGATCTTCTTCACGCTGGGTATCACTGCTGCTTCATTCTCCAATGCTGACTCGGCTCTGACCAGCCTCACGACTTCGGTCTGTACCGATCTCCTCGGTATGAAGCTCGAGGATGATGCGATAGGGGAGCGCCGTCGCTGGTGGATTCATTTAGCGATGTGCGTGGCCTTCGCCCTCATGGTACTCCTCATCAGTCAGATCCAGCAGAGCTCCCTACTGAAGACGATCTTCACAGCAGTCTCCTATACCTACGGCCCACTCTTAGGACTCTTCGCTTTCGGACTCTTTACACGCTGGGCAGTACGTGATCGCTTCACGCCCTACCTCTGTATCCTCTCTCCCTTTGTGAGCTATGGCGTCGCAGTGGCTGCGGAGAGCTATGGGGCTATAAGGTCGGCTACGAGATCCTTCTATTCAATGGCTTATTTACCTTCCTCGGCTTGTGTCTCCTTCGTGATGGCAAGCGAGGTGAGGTCCACGTCTAATCAATCTTTTATCTACAGATGAAGCAAACAAACATGCAGACCTCTGTTGCGCTACGCTTCCGGCGTATGACGCGCAAGAGCTACGGTGCCTTCAACACGATGCATCGTATCATCAACATCGGTACGCTCACCAGCCTGGCGCTGGCTTGTGCCTACACCTCCACTGTCAGCGCGCAGAATGTAGCTGCGTCAGAGCCAGAGTCCAGCCTTGGTGAACCCGATAAGGAACTTACGGGGGTCACGGTCACAGCCTCTAAGACAGCTACCCCGCTGAATGAAGCTACGCGACTCGTCACCGTCATCTCGGCACGTGAGATCGCCCAGGCTCCTGCGCGAAGTATCCAAGAGCTGCTAAACTATGTAGCGGGTATCGACGTCGCACAGCGCGGTGCCCAAGGGGTACAGGCCGATGTCTCCATCCGTGGCGGCTCACACGAGCAGATCGTCATCCTCCTCAATGGGGTCAATGTCAGCAGCAGTAAGACGGGGCACCTAAGCTTCGATTTCCCTATCAACCTCTCGGATATCGAGCGTATCGAGGTGCTTCGTGGACCCTCGGCACTTATCTATGGTACGGGTGCTTTCTCGGGGGCTATCAACATCATCACCAAGCACAGCGCAGAGACTTCCCTCTATGCCAAGGCTACTGCGGGTATGCACCGCCTCGTGGGTGCAGAGCTCCGTGGAGCTATGACGTGGGGCAAGACGGAGAATAGTCTCTCGCTGAGCCGCCGCTCCAGCGCTGGCTATCGCACGAATACCGACTATGAGATCTATAATGCCCTCTGGCAAACACGCCTAAATCTCCCTGCGGAGAACAAGATGGATCTCCAGCTCGGCTACAATGAGAAAAAGTTTGGTGCCAACTCCTTCTATTCGGCTAAGTATCCCAATCAGTACGAGCATACCCAGCGCATGATGGCCTCGCTGCGTGGTGACCTCGGGGGGGAGCACCTGCGCCTCCTGCCCACAGTCTACTGGGATCGTGAGTACGACTGCTTCGAGCTGGTGCGTGGGACGACTTTCGGGCAGAACCACCATATCGTGAATAATTATGGCGCTGGGCTCATCGCCAACTACAGCTCCCTCCTCGGGACGACGACACTCGGTGGTGAGCTTCGCTATGAGGAGGTCATCGGGAATAAGCTCGGTACGCCGCGCGCTAAGCCCGAGAGCTACTACACGAAGTTCGGTAGCCGAACGAATGTCAGCCTCAGTCTGGAGCATACAGTCAAGCTGGATAAGTGGCTGATCTCCGCTGGGACGCTTATGAGTCATAATACACTCCTCTCAGGGAAGTACACCTTCCTCCCTTCGGTGAGTGTGAATTATCATCCCCTCGACCGCTGGAGCTTCGTCGCTACTTGGAGTCGCTCGATGCGCCTGCCGACCTTGAATGACCTTTGGTACACCGACCCTGTCCACAAGCATGGAGACAATCTCCAGCCTGAGTATGCCCACTCCTTCGAGGCTATTGCAAAGTACCAGACCTCGCACGTAGAGGCGCACCTCTCTTACTTCTTGATGAAGGGGAGCAACCTCATTGACTGGGTGAAGTTCGACCCAACGGAGACGGCCTTCACCTCGCACAATATCGCCGAGCTTACGAACCAAGGTCTCGAAGCTGGGTTGGCCCTTCGTCTTGGTGAGTACCTGCCCTTCCTTGGTGATGCTGGACGTCTCAGTCTTGACTACCTCTATATGACGCAGCAGCATCGTGCTCCTGGTGTCGCGATGTCTAAGTATGCGCTGAACTACCTCCGCCATAAGTTCACGGCACAGCTCGCACACAATGTAGGCTCCCGAATAGAAGCTCTTTGGGCGCTGCGCTATCAGGATCGTGTCAATCAAGCCAGTCCCTTTGCGACGCTTGACCTCAAGCTCGACTATCGTCTGACGAATCACCTCCGTGCTGGCCTCGAGCTGAATAATATCACCGACACGCAGTACGCTGATATCGCTGGTGTACCGCAGCCTGGCTTCTGGCTTTCGGGAAGCATCAGCTACAGCCTATAGGTAAGCTCCCCCCCTTTCTACGTTGATACGTCAAGCCCCCACCGAAGTGCATAAGATGCCTGAGGTCGGGGCTTGCTGTATATGCTTGTTTCATAAGTGAATAGTGGGGTGAGTATATGTAGTTATAGAGTGGGGTGCTATGAACCTATATAGATCGCTGACGCGACCTATATAGGTCCGAGTGACGACCAATATAGGTCGATCCCGTGACCTATATAGCTCTCTCCGCTGACCTAGATGAGACTGTTGCCTTAGAGTCCTGACCTCTATTTATTCAGCTAAGGCATCGCACGCCCAGCTCCCCGATATATCTCTCCGAAGTGATATACAAGCCCTGCGCCTTATCGCGCTTATTCTTCTTATCCAGCCGAGGAAAAAGTGCCATTTCCGTGAAGAAAAAAGCACCTTCCCGTAGTGTTTTTTTCGCATCTATGTACGTAGTCTTAAAGACCGGGCACGCAAATCCAAATATCCACGTGCGTGGATATTAGAGCTACGTACGTAGCCTAAACTTATCTGCTACTCGTCCACAACTTTTATCCCTACGCAGAGCAACAACCTATATATAGGTCACTTCACAAAGCTATATAGCTTTCTTCGCCATCCTATATAGGTTCATAGCACCTACTTCAATGGAATGCTCTTGCTCGGATAATAGGAGAGGGGCCTATTCTTTACGCTTTGACTGGGGAGCTGTGTCGCACGCTCGTGTGGTGCTGATCACTCCTCGTGGAGGTGCCTGCAGGGGAGATAGCAAGGTGGCTGTGTGAGTCTACGGGCAGGAGCTGTTATCTTTTTGTATCTTTGCTCTATGTGCGCACGTCTGAAACTGCCCCGATTGATGTGGGGTGTGTGTGGCACGAACCAAAGAGAATAGACTGACATATATAATACGGTATAAGGACTGATGGGAAAGAATAACCTGATCTTCGGGATCCACCCACTTATCGAAGCCCTGGAGGCAGGTCGTGAGATTGATAAGATCTTACTCAAGCGCGGACTGCGTAGCAGCGAAGTGAGCCACATTATGGATGTGGCCAAGGAGCGCACGATCCCTGTGCAGATCGTCCCCGAGGAGCGCTTGACGCGTCTGACACGCAAGCAGCATCAGGGGGTCATCGCCTTCATCAGCGAGATCGAGTACACACAGCTGGATCAGCTCATCCCGATGCTCTACGAAGAAGGACGCTCTCCCTTCGTTGTCCTCTTGGATGGGCTTACCGATGTGCGTAACTTCGGTGCTATCGCCCGTACGGCAGAGTGCGCTGGTGTGGATGCGATCATCATCCCCGAGCGAGGGAGCGTGTCGGTGACTGCCGATGCCGTCAAGACCTCTGCTGGGGCGCTCCACCGTATCCCCGTCTGCCGTGTCAGCTCGATACAGGCTGCTGTGACCCTACTGCAGGAGAACGGCATCCAGATCGTCGCTGCCTCAGAGAAGGCCGCAGATATCTATACCGAGAGTGAGCTGTCGCTTCCCCTCGGTCTGGTCCTTGGAGCTGAAGACCATGGGGTGTCACAGGATGTCCTGCGCCGTGCAGATAAGATCGTCCGTATCCCCCAGGTCGGTGCTATCGGTTCGCTCAATGTCTCGGTCGCTGGCGGTATCCTCATCTATGAGGTCGTGCGTCAGGCTGGCCTCGGTGCTGAGTGATAGCCCCTTCATAATAGCTACTCTACACTATGCTCACTAAGATCTACGCTGACTCCCCCGACTATCGCTTGCTCACCGAGCTGGTCGATGAGCTCCGTCGTGGTGCGATCTTCATCTATCCCACGGCTTCGGGCTACGCCTACTGCTGTGACGCGCTGCATCAGCGTGCCATCGAGGAGATCTGTCGCCTAAAGAAGATCGACCCGAAGAAGAAGGCGCTCTCTATCGCCTGTGCTTCGCTGAGTCAGGTGTCTGAGTATTGTAAGATGAATGACCGCGCCTTCAAGTTCATCAAGGATCACGAGGTCAACTATACCTTCATCCTCCCAGCATCGGGTGCCCTGCCACGTATCTTCAAGCAGCGTCGTGAGGTCGGTGTCCGCCTTGCTCAGCATCCGATCGGCCGTCTTCTTGCCGAGCATTTAGGCAATCCACTGATCACCTCTTCGCTCCCCATAGAGGATGAGGATGAGCCCGAGTATTGCACCAATCCCGAGCTCATCGACGAGCGCTACGGGAATGCCGTCTACACCATCCTCGATGCTGGCGACATCCCGCTGGCTCCCTCGACGATCGTCGACTGCACGGAGGAGCCCTTCGAGGTGCTCCGCTATGGCCATGGGCGCCTGGCCGATGAGGAGCCCTTACTGAAGAAAGATTAGACTACAGCATATCACTTATGTCGAAAGAATCTGAGCTTATAGCTTACTACACCGATGAAGACGTCGAGGAGCCTCGCCTTCGAGAGCGTGTCCTTCGCAACTGGATCCGTGAGGTCGCTGCTGGCTATGACCGCCGTGTCGGCGAGCTTTGCTACCAGTTCTGTGGTGATGAGCGCATCCTGCAGACCAATCAAGATTTCCTCGATCACGACTACTATACCGATATCATCACCTTCGATGAGAGTGAGGGGGATGTGATCTCGGGAGACATGCTCATTAGCCTCGATACGGTGCGTAGCAATGCCGAACTCCTTGGCAATGAGTACGCCGAAGAGCTGCACCGTGTGATCATCCATGGTGTCCTCCATCTCTGTGGGCTTAAGGACAAGAGCCCTGAGGATGAGGAACACATGCGTGAGGCAGAGGATAAGGCCTTGAGCCGACTGCATGAGTTGGTCGGTGAAGGGACTCCGCTCTTTGACTAAAGTAATGGCTTCATCGCACCTCGATGCGCTGACAGGAGGCCGCTCCTCTAATAGGAGTTGCGGTATATTCCAGATAAAAGCCGTTTCTTTGTGGTATTATTGACTATCTGACCACTAAGTGAATTTAATCATCGATCAGGGAAACTCGGTCTGCAAAGTGGCCGTGGCGGATGGAGGTGAGCTCATCGCCCACTACTCCTTCCCTCAGGTTTCCCTACGAGAAGCTGGGGTCATCTTATCCGATCACCCAGCTCTGCAGGCGGCGATCTATAGCTCTGTCGCAGCTGTCGACAAGATGCTACTCGGCCTGCTCGCTGAGCGTATCCCCACTGTGCTGCAGGTCGACGAGCATATCGCCGTACCTGTAAGCGTGGCTTACGACCGCAAGCGACTCGGAAGCGACCGGATTGCAGCCGTCGTCGGGGCACATACTCTGGCACCCGAGGGTGTCAGCCTCTTGGTCATAGACCTAGGGACGGCGATCACCTATGAGCAGATCACCCCTAAGGGGGAATATACCGGGGGGAATATCTCCCCAGGGCTCTATACCCGACTCAAGGCGCTGAATCACTTCACCTCACGCCTGCCATTGATCCACGAGATCACGCCTCCCGTAAGAGACTTCGGGCAGACGACCTCTGAGGCGATCACCTCAGGAGTGCTCCGTGGAGTCATCTATGAGATCAAGGGGTATATAGATGAAGCTAAGGCGGCAGACCCTAATGTCAAGGTCTACGTCACGGGGGGCGATGCTCCTCTCATCGAGCAGTGCCTCCCCAAGGAGGTGTGCGTAGAGCCCGACCTCGTCCTCTATGGACTGAATAAGATACTGGAGTACAACAGATGATAAAGCAGAAGAAGATCCTCAGCTACCTCCTCTCCGCAGGATTACTTACAGCTGGGACAGCAGGCGCCCTTAGCGCCCAGAGCAACTCAGACCGCTCGCCCTATAGCCGTTTTGGCTATGGGACACTCGGCATGCGCCAGACGGCTACAACACGAGCTCTCGGGGGGATCGGTGCGGGTCTGCGCGACGGCCTTGTCGTCAACCCCGCTAACCCTGCCTCCTATACCGCTGTCGACTCCATGACCTTCATCATGGATCTGGCAGTGTCGCTGCGTGGATCTCACCTCGCTGAGGGCGGGAATCGTGATAGTCGGATCTTGGGTAACCTCGATTACGCTACGATCCTCTTCCCCGTGAGCCGTCATATCGCAGTCAGTGCAGGGATCACTCCCTTCTCGACCGTAGGTTATCGCTTCGGTAGCCTTGAGAAGCTCCAGGGAGACAGCCAGAATAACTATCAGCGTACCTATCTAGGTCAGGGCAGCTTCAGCGACCTTTACCTCGGTGTAGCAGGGCGTATCGGAAGCTTCTCCCTCGGGGTGAATGGCTCCTATATCTTCGGCTACACGACGCAGGAGCGTCAGGTATATATCGGGTCGGAGGGTGCATCTAACCCCTTCTACCGTACGCAGCTTCAGCTCAAGGGCTTCAAGGCTGATATCGGTGCACAATACCAGCTAGATCTGGATCAGAAGAAGGGACGTAGCCTCATCGTAGGTGCTACGTTTGCCCCCGAAATTAAGCTCCGCTCGACGCTCATCGATCAGCACTTCCTCAGTGCTGAGAATTCTAGCCAGCTTGTGCCCGAGTCCTCAGATACGATCACTCACGTAGCCTCCACCATGTGCCTATGAGCTACTCGGTCGGTGCTACCTATCGCCATAGCGAGAGCCTCCTCGTCGGAGCAGGCTTCACCTATATGCAGTGGGCTAAGGCTACTGGTCTTGCTCAGGATGGTGCCGCACCTCGCGACCTCTATCGTGTAGGCCTTGGTGCTGAGTGGATCCCCGATCCTCGTGGTCGTGGACTCTTCTCTCGCTCCCGCTATCGCTTTGGCCTAAGTGGGGCTAACTCCTATATGCTCGTCCCTACCTCCTCGGGTGAGCAAAAGGGCTACAATGAACTCACCGCATCGGTCGGTATCGGTATGCCGCTCATCGACCGTCGTTCGCTCGTCAATATTACCGTAGACTATAAGTACCTCACTCCTCAGGCCACCGGTATGGTGCGTGAGCACTCACTAGGCCTTACCGTGGGGATTCTCTTCAACGAGAACTGGTTCCGCAAGGCACGTATCAACTAAGTTATATTGCCTTGCCAAGGACTATCCGCCCTCAGTGGTGGAGGTCTACGGCCGACTATGCGCTAATCATTTACACACTAAAGACAAGAGACAATGAAACTGAACAGAATGATCCTGGTAGCAGCTCTCGGACTTCTCTCGACGGCTGCTTATGCCCAGACGGGTAGAGCTACAGGTACTCCTTTTGGCTCAGGTGAAGACAGCATCCGCTGCCGCCAAAGTATCAGCCTGCTGACCAGCTTTGGTAAGACTGCGAACTATGCCGACGCCTATGAGCATTGGCAGAAGGCGTATGACAACTGCCCAGCTGCATCTAAGAATATATATATCATCGGTGCAAAGATCCTCCACTGGAAGTTTAGCCAGGCTAAGACTGCAGATGAGAAGAAGAAGATCCTCAATCAGCTGATGAAGCTCTATGATGATCGTATCACTTACTTCGGTGATGATGCTAAGGTCGGTACGCCTCAGATCCTTGCAGATAAGATCGAGGACTACAAGAACCTTGCAGGTGCTGATGCAGACTTCATGCAGGTCTATGAGTGGGCTAAGCCTGCCGTAGAGCGCTACAAGGCAGAGTCTCCTATCCAGCTGCTCTATTACTATGCCTTCGGTTCTCGCCTCATCGCTTCTAAGGATGAGTCGAAGATCGATCAGTATATCAACGAGTACACGCAGGCTGCTGAATATGCAGATGCTCTCCTCGCTGCAGCTCAGACGGACGAAGCTAAGAAGGTCATCGAGACGTACAAGAACCAGATGGACACTGAGTTCGCTCAGAGCGGTCTGGCTAGCTGCGATAAGCTCGAGAAGACCTACACGGTAGAGAAGATCGATCAGCATAAGACGGATAAGACCTTCCTGCAGAACGTCCTCTCGCTCTTCCAGCGTGCAGGGTGTGATGGCAATGCTTCGGTACGTGCCGGTCGCTACCTCTTCGATATCGAGCCTTCTGTCACGGCGGCTATGGGTATCGCTGGTGAAGCTATCCGCGACAAGCGCTACGCTGAGGCTACGGAGTTCCTCAACAAGGCTATCGACCTGGCTAAGAATTCTTCGGACCGCCTCAAGTGCTACGAAGCACTCTTCCAGATCGCTCAGGTACAGCGTAACAGCAGTGCAGCTGTCTCCTACGGGAACAAGATCCTCGCTGAGAATCCCCGCAATGGTCGCGTACTGCTCTATCTCGCTGAGCTCTCCGCTGGTAATGCTTCTCGCTACTATCCCGATGACAAGGTCAAGCAGCGCTGCTACTACTATCTCGTCATCAATAAGCTCCGCCATGCTGCCAGCGTAGACCCCTCGGTCTCTGCTCAGGCTAACCGCGCTATCGCCAACTACTCTCGCTACCTGCCCTCTGCACAGGAGATCTTCATGCATCCTGATATCAAGAAGGGCTCTACGGTCAGCTTCGGTGGCGAAAGTGTCGTCATCCCCTAATCTACATAGCTCGCTCTATGTCTGATCTCCCTTCGCACTTAGGTGCAAGAGAGAGGGAAGAAGCCCTCCGCCGTCTGGATACTCCATCCAGACAGCGGGGGACTTCTCGTTCGTATCCCTTCGCCCTTCTCTTTGTCTTCTGCACGCTCTTCTTTTCGCTGGGGGCATGCAGCAAGAAGAAGGTCGAGGTGAAGAATCTGGCAGTCAATCCCGACTCGCTCTATACAGCTCGTATGGTAGCGCTCAATACGCTCATCTCGGACTCTGGACTCATCCGCTATCGTATGACTGCTCCCGAGCTTCTTATCTATGAGCGCAATGAGCGTAACGAGTGGGTCTTTCCCCGAGGCCTCGTCCTGCGTCCCTATGACGTCAAGAGCGGAAGTCAGGTCTTCATCAAGGCAGACTCTGCTATCCGTCGCCCGCTCAAAGAAGAGTGGGAGCTCATCGGCCACGTGCATGTCCAGGGCCCTGATGGACAGCGCCTCAAGACGAAGCGCCTCTTTTGGCTTCGTGCTGAGAAACGCCTCTATTCGGATGATACGACTTACTTCCTAACCCGTGGCAAGGAGCTCCGTGGCTCCCACTTCAATGCCAAGGATGATCTCAGCTGGTATGAGATCTATGACAACAAGGGAGCCTTCGACTATGAAGAAGACAAGGCTACCTCACCTACTGCACCTGCCACTCCGCGTGCGGATACGCTGAGGCAAGCTCCACATCTCTAAGCTCTTCAGTGCGGTGTGCTCTCACCATCGACGATGATTTACCTATATATATTTCTCAGCCTAATTGCTTCGGCCTTCTTCTCGGGTATGGAGATCGCCTTCCTCTCTTCGGATAAGCTCCGTCTTGAGCTTGACCGAAGCCGCGGTGGTGTGCCGGCCAAGATCTTGGGTATCTTCTACTCACGTCCCGATCGCTTCATCACGACGATGCTCCTGGGGAACAATGTCGCCCTCGTCATCTATGGTCTCTTGACTGCTGTGCTGATGGAGCCTTGGCTCAAGGGGCTATTAGGCGAGAATGACGGACTCATCCTCTTGGCGCAGTCAGTCATCAGTACGCTACTGATTCTCTTCGTCGGGGAGTTCCTTCCGAAGGTAACCTTCCGTGCTAACCCCAACCGCACGATGAGCTTCTTCGCTGGGATCCTCTTCCTCGTCTATGTCCTGCTCTATCCCTTTGCTTGGATCATTGGGCTGATCACGCGTGCGATCCTCTTCCTCGCTGGGCAGCGTACCTCAAGTGTGGCTATTCGCCCGCAGCTCTCTTCACTGGATCTCGAGTACTACCTTACCCATAGCTCGGACGATGGTCAGGCCTCGGGTATCGAGACGGAGGTAAAGATCATACAGAATGCGATCTCTTTCTCGGGGCTTCAGGTGCGTGATTGCCTCCTGCCTCGTAATGAGATCGTCGGGGCAAGTATTGACTCGACGCGTGCACATCTTGAGGAGCTCTTCATCCGCACGGGACTCTCAAAGCTCATCATCTATAAGGAGAATATCGACGAAGTCGTTGGCTACATTCATTCAAGCGAAATGTTCCGAGGTGACGACTGGCAGAAGCGTATCGTCTCAGCCCTCTTCGTCCTGAGAGTATGCAGGCCAGTACGCTGATGCGACTCTTGATGCAGAAAAAGAAGAGTATCGCAGTCGTCATCGACGAGCTTGGAGGTACGGCAGGTATGGTGACGCTTGAGGATATCGTTGAGGAGCTCTTCGGAGATATCGAGGATGAGCATGACCGTCAGAAGCGTGTAGCCAAGCGCCTTGATGATCGTACCTTTATCTTCAGCGGGCGTATGGAGATCGATGACATTAACGAGAAGTTTGGTCTGACGCTCCCAGAGGATGAGGACTTCATGACTATCGCAGGGTACATCTTGTGCCATCATCCTAGCATCCCTTCGCAGGGGCAAGTCCTTGAGATTGGTGACCTGTGCTTTGAGATCTTGCGCTCGACATCGACGAAGATCGTCTTGGTCAAGATGACCCTTCCCGAGGCATAGTGCCTCGCTCCCTTTGTAAAGGAAAGCCATCACCCTACCGCTCACATGATCCTGTGGCGGTAGGGGGTGATGGCTTTTATTATTGACTGCTTGAGGGGGGCAATCAATGCATTTTTATTGAGGTCGTATTGTATGGGGTGGTGGAAGCTATATAGCTCTTCGTGTATCCCTATATAGCTTTGCGAGCGTTCCTATATAGGATTGAGACGATTCCTATATAGCTTTGCGAGTGTTTCTATATAGGATTGAGTTAATTCCTATATAGCTTCGTGATCATTCCTATATAGGTCTACTTGCATTCGGGCCTTTCTGCAGAAGGGGCATGCCTCCTTCTCAGCTGGGCTGGCACTATCTTAGCCTGCAACTTGCCCGATATTATGCAGTCTGAGAAGTTGTAGTATTGATGGAAATCGCTATTTGCCGAGTAATCGGTTTATTTATAATCAAACAACTGTCAAAAATGATGGACATTTTTAAGAAGCTTCAGGGGCTTTTCGGGGGAGATAACTCTGCCGAAACTATCGAGAAGCAGATGCAGAAGATGCAGGAGCAGATGCAGTCTGCTTTCGGTGGCGAAGAGACCAAGCGCGGCTGGCAGCCCGATGAGGGTGTCTACTATGCCAAGGGCGAGTATGACAATGCCGTCGAGTACAACAATGAGCTCATTTGCCTTTCCAACTATGGTCTCGACCAGATGGCGAAGATGAATGATGCGATGGATGCCAAGGATTACAACCGCGCTGAGTGGGTTCGCCTGGAGTGGATCGAAGATCTCAAGGGCTTGAGAGAGCAGGCAGCTGCACTCGGTGCCTATGATGGTGACGACCGTATGCTCAAGGCGCTCTATAAAGTCTTCGATGGCTGGGAAGCTCTGATGAAGGATGGCTACAAGACCCTCATCAAGATGCGTCTTGATGGCCTCCGTGGTACGCCCGAAGAACAGGCTCAGCTGAAGAAGAATAATACCATCCTGGTGCGTCTCATCGATAACCTCAATGACGCGAGCGAGGAGTTCCTCGATGCTCACGGTGTCGGTGACTACGACTATGATGACGACGACGACGAGGATTAATCGTCGCTGAGCCACACACTCACTTTCCCACTTTACTATATATATAAGAGCAGCCTACTGCATCCCCTCACTGAGGGCTGTGCAGTAGGCTGCTCTTCTTGTATCAAGGATAGCTGGCTACCCCTTCACTTGTAGAATCTTGGGCGCTGGCTCATGGAGGTAGCAGAGATAGCCGGAGACTTCTGTGTAGCCCATCTGGCGAAGAAGCTCCATGTACTCACGGACCTGGCGGTGGTGGCTCTTACGCTCCTCTCCAGACTTATAGTCTACGACCTCGATATGGCCGTCGGGATAGAAGATCACACGGTCGGGACGGCGACTGGTCTCCAGTTGCCCGCCGATGATCGCGCGCTCATTGAAGATCTTCCCTGTGCCATCGAACCATCGGGCTGCTTCGGGGTGCTCTACGACAGCACGGAGCTGGGAGGAGAGCTCCTCCGCATGCTCAGCCTTGATATATCCATGATGTACGGCCTCGCTGATGGCGGTAGCTACATCACTTGCGGTCTCAATCTCAGAGAGGATGAGGTGCAGAGTACGCCCATAGGCACGCTGGCTATCCTCAGAGAAGTACTCGAGTCCCTCACGAAGGATGGCTAAGCGCTGGTCAATAGGGTAAGAGCTTAGTGTCCTTACTTGGAGTGCAGTTGAGCTCTCTGGCTCAGAGTCAGAGTGCTTCTTCTTTGGTGCAGAAGTACTATCACCTATGGGTTCCTCCTTCGTCGTTTGATGAGCGGGGAGTATCTCGTGAAGGGGCTTATCTTCTTCTACGGAGGCAAGGAAGAGGTCTTCTATCTTCACGGTCTTCTCCTTGCTCTGCTGTGCTTCCTCCCGGATCCATATATGTAGCTCTTGCTTGGGACGTGTCGTCGCTACGTAGAGGAGGTTGAGTGAGTCCATCATGTTCTTGAGCTTCTCCTCAAAGTAGGGCTCAGCGAAGTAGCTCATCTGTAGGGTAGAGGTGTACTTCAGAGGGACGCTCGTCACGTTAGTTGCGGTAAGCTCTTCGGTCTCGTTGATGCGGGGAATGGGGCACCATAGGATATTCTCCTTGTTGCCACTCAAGGCCTGATCCAGCTCCCAGCTGATATTAGGGAGTAGGACGACGGGGAAGCCAAGCCCCTTGGACTTATGGATGGTCATCAAGGTGATGGCGTCCTCGGCGGAGTTATTGACAATGCTCTGCTGATGACCCTTGTCCTGCCAGTACTGGAGGAAGGTCGAGATATCAGCAGCCTCCTCTTGCTCCCAGCTATAGAGCATGTCGAGGAGTTTGACGAGGTAGGCGCCTTCGCCCTCGGGGAAGAGCTTCCCGTAGCGTGAGTTGATGATCTCAACGACTTCGTAGAGCCCTTGGCGCCCGAAGTCACGTAGCTCTTGTAGCTCGGCTTCGGAGAGGTCTTCTTCCGCTTCCCCTGCGAGGGCGAGGACTTGATGGTAGGCTTCTTGGAGGACTGCTAATCGTAATGGGATGCTGGTATCTGCCAGATAGCTGAGGGCTGCGATGATGAAGCGTACGGAGTATGCGCGATCGACGTGAAGAGCCTCCTCCGAGAGGAAGGGTAGGGAATAGCCCTCGAGAATATCCTCGGAGGCATTGAGCAGCGTCTCCGCTACATTGGCTGCCTGTGCCTTCGTGCGGACGAGAATAGCGATGTCGGAGCAGCGGTAGCCACGCTTGAGTAGATCGACTAGCACAAGAGGTATCTGGGATAAGGCATCGCTGGGCACATCTTCTTCGGTGTTTGATGTCTCTTCTCCATCCTCTCCCTCTGTGCTGCTATCGTCCTTCTTTGTAGGGGGAGCATAGCGATGGAGTACGACTTGCCCGAGACCTCGCTGTTGCTTTGGCTTAGGGGTATTCTGCTCCACGTCTTCGTAGGCCTTGAGGAGGATGTCGAGCTCAGCATCCAGCCGGTTCTTAACCTCATTTGTCCCTCGGGGAAGCCATAGCCCTTGACCTCGCCCCATAGTGAGTCGAAGACACTGCGGATGAGTGAGCAGAGCTGCGGATAGAGGGCGTTGTTGAAGTCAATAATCTCGGGTACACTACGCCAGTTATCCTCAAGGTTTTTGCGCTCGGCCGAAGAAGTGAAGTCCTCGGAGAGCTGCGTCGTTAGTAGGGTGCTGTCAGAATTTCTGAAGCGGTAGATACTCTGCTTGGCATCACCGACGATGAGGCAGTCTTGGCCTTGGCTCTGGGCATTGTCAAGGAGGGGCTTGAAGTTCTCATACTGCATGCGACTCGTGTCCTGGAACTCGTCGATCATGTGATGCTCGATGCGTGCCCCGATCTTCTCGTAGAGGAAGGGTGCATCATTATTGTCCTTCAGTAGCGCTTGGATGAGTGAAGGTACATCAGAGATGAGCATGAGCTTGCCCTCTCGCTTGAGCTCTTGTAGAGCATTATCGATGTCGATCAATATGCCATAGAGCCCCGCATATCGGTTGATCTGCTGGGCGGTGACGTAGATGGGGATCTGCTGGAGGTCGTAGTCGCTGAAGGCTTTGAGTGCATCATAGATGCTATTGAGGTGGGGCTCCATCTGCTCACGGATAGCCTGCTTGTTCTTACCTCCTCCTACTAGCTTAGCTAGCATCGTTTCTGTGTCCGTTGCATCTAGGAACGCACGTAGGCGTGACCTTTCAGCAAAGGCACTTGATTTCTCAAGGAGAGCGCCTTGGTTTCTTAGACAAGCGAAGATAGCACCGAATACACCTGTATTACTATTGCTTAAATCTTCTATTGCGACCCCAGACTTCTCCAGTGCATCGAGTGCTCTTTCGGCAAGTGCGCTGAGCACTTCTTTCCTATCCTTGATGATCTTACGAGCTGCTTCACGAAGCTTCTTGACCTGCGCTTGGGAGGGGAATTCCTTGCCCGCACGTAGTTGCTTGACGGCTTCGTTCTCGAGCTGCTTGGCAAATTTGCTGAGCTGGTCTTCGATATTGTAGCCCTTCCCATCTTCTATCGCCTCGGTGGTTAGCTCACTAAGCCAAGCCTCAATCTCCTTGTCGCTCTTCTCTTGATCCTGTCGGGCTAAGACTTCGAGGACGGCCTGATGAAGGAGTTGGTCAGAGTCAAGCTGCACGCGGAGGGCTCCAGCATGTCCCAGCTCATAGGTGAAGGAGCGAACAACCTCTTGGAAGAATGAGTCGATGGTACGCACACGGAAGCTCGTGTACTCCAGTAGCAGGGCATGCAGCGTCGCATTGGCTCGCTCCCGTAGCTTCGCCTCAGAGATACCAAGCTCCTGGCATAGGTCTCCTGTGAATAGGGACTCCTCTGGGGTGCGTGCGAGGGTAGATAGCTCAGCGACGATACGTCCCTTCATCTCAGCGGTGGCCTTCTTAGTGAAGGTCACCGCTTGGATAGTCGTGAAGTATCTGGGGTCGCCATTGCTGAGCATCAGACGCAGGAACTCGCGTGTGAGTGCGTGCGTCTTCCCCGATCCCGCCGAGGCGGTATATATCTTGAGGGACATGAGCTTGGGGCTAAGCGCTAGTATTCGTCTGGGGTACTGGTCGTGTCGAGCTTCTCGTCGTCTCGCCCACGATTGTGGTAGTGACGACGGAGAGGATTGCGTGTAGCCTCGTCGTAGCTGCGACGGTGGCGGTAGATGTCCAGTGCGCTGTAGATAGCCTCTCGCATCGAGGTGGGGTCAGCGATACCCTTACCAGCTATGTCGTAGCCTGTGCCGTGGTCTGGAGACGTACGTACGAAGCTGAGTCCCAGCGTGACGTTGACCCCTTCATTCATGTACAGTGCCTTGAAGGGAGCTAAGCCCTGATCATGGTACATGGCTAGGATGCCATCGAAGGTGTCTACACGACCACTGCCCCAGAAGCCGTCTCCAGGGTAGGGCCCGAAGGTGATGATGCCCGAGGTGAAAGCCTCCTCGATAGCGGGACGGATAATCGTGTCCTCCTCGTTCCCCATAAGCCCCTTATCTCCTGCGTGGGGGTTGAGGCCAAGTACGGCGAGGCGTGGCTTCGTGATGCCAAAGTCCCGTTGTAGGCCAGCCTCGAGGAGGCGGAGCTTGCGGAGGATCAGTTCGCTCGAGAGTCGTGAGGCAATAGCACTCACAGGGATGTGCGTCGTAGCTAAGGCCACGCGACAGTCGCCCGAGGCGAGCACCATAAGAGACTCACCGGGTGTGCGTGCGGCGATTGCCTCGAGGTAATCAGTATGCCCATTGAAGGGGAAGAGGTCGCGTGGCATCACGGCCTTATTGATAGGGGCTGTGACGAGGACGTCACAGAGTCCCATGCGGATATCTGCCGTAGCACGCTCAAGGGCTTCGAAGGCAGCGCGCCCAGCCGCGTCAGTGGGCTGACCGATCTCTACCTGCTCACGTCCCGTGGTGCAGTCAAGGATATTCAGCACACCGTCCTTGGCTTCGCTTGCCTGACGGATGACCTGCCAGGATACATGCTCGAGGCCGAGGTGCGCCTTCCAGAAGTTTGCTACGTGCGAAGAGCCGTAGAGAATAGGGGTGAAGAGCTCGAGGATGCGCTCATCCTCAAAGATCTTTAGTACGACTTCATAGCCAATGCCATTGATATCGCCGTGGGTAATAGCTACCCGTATCTTGCGTGTACTCATTGTCAGGCTATGGATTAGAAGCCCTTGGTGTAGCGAGCCTTGAGGATGATCCCTGGGTCAAAGGCCTTGACTGCGCTGGGGCGGAAGGAGTAGAGCGATGACTCCATCATGCGGATGAGGTGAAGCTTATCTTCATTGGGGCGGTAGACGAAGCCCTCGAAGACGTAGACCTTGCCTGCAGCCTTGTCAACGACAGCATGGCTGACGAAGGGACCACCCATCATCGCACCGCCCTCCATCTTCCACAGACCACGGAGCTCAGCACGAGCCATCTCCTCATTGGGGAGCTGCACACGGCGGTAGAGGAGGCCATAGTTCTGCTCGGTGCAGGGGTAAGAGCCTTCGAATTCGCCTGAGATATTGGCCTTGAGTACGGAGTCACGCTTGACGACTAGGGCATCAAGGCTGATGTCCTTGGGGCTGTGGTAGGGGTAGGTGTAGACGAGGATGTCGTGGCGAGAGCGCATAGAGGAGTTGGACATCCAGAGGAAGTCCTTGCCGACACGCTTATTGCGGATATCCTCGGGGACATTGACGCGATGAGCGAAGAGGCTATCGACAAGCTCGGTAGCCTTCTGACTGTAGGTCTTAGCGACAACCTCACCGTAGAGGAAGAGCTCGTGGCGAATGAAGAGGTTCATCAGCCCCTCACCCTGAGTCTTGAGGTAGTTCTGTACAGAGTCGGCGCTGGGGGAAGTCATGCGCGCAACGATCTGCCCCTTGGCCCAGTCGTCATAGCTGTACTTTAGTGAGACCTTCGAGTAGCGCTGAGGGTCAATGTCGAGGAGGAAGACATTGCGGACGAGTTTCAGTGAGCCTTCGAAGGATGGCGTAGGGACGCGTGAGATGCGTAGGGAGGGTTCGCTCTGTGGGAGGGCGGGAGCATCTTCTTCGAGTAGGTCATAGAGCTGCATAGCCATAGGGGACTCGAAGTACTCCTTCTCCATGACGAGCATAAGCTCACCTGGCTTCCCGATAGCACTCTGTTGGAGTACAGAGGAGCCCTTGGAGGAGGATTTGCAGGAGGCGAAGGCTAAGATGCCTGCGATGAGGGCGGGTAGGGCGAAGCCCATCCGGAAGTTGATCTTCATAAGGCGTATGTTGCTTTGTCTATTGTGCTTATTTACAGTAAGACAAAGATAACCAAAGTGGCACAGACTACCGCAGGGATTAGCTCTGTGCTATGAGGCTCCTTCCTATCCAGTAAATGGGACAGCTATATGTCGATTTTTATGATTGCGAAGGAGCTGTCCTATGTGTAAGTATATCTGCATCTTATGAAGAGAAAAGATCCCACCTCATACAGAGTGAAAAATGAACCAGTACTGGTCACTCGATTGACTACTACTGGTCAGTGATAGCTACCAGTACTGGTCGTAAGCGTGACCAGTACTACTTCGCTTGGTGACCAGTACTGGTCGCAATCCGCTCCTCTGCGTGCATGAAGCATCGCCGTATACAGGTGTGTTTTCTTCGCGCGCGTACATTTTTATATATATGTGTGGAGGTAGGTGGCGAAGACCTCTTGCGTGGTGGGACTTCTACACTACCTATAAATAGCGTACCTTTGCGGGACAAATAAAGTATCATATAATAGTAAGCAACAACGACACAATGACCTCTAAAGAGATTCGCGAGTCATATAAGTCTTTCTTCCAAAGTAAAGGCCACACGATCGTGCCATCAGCTCCGATGGTGGTCAAGGGCGACCCTACCCTGATGTTCACGAACGCAGGGATGAACCAGTTCAAGGATATCATCCTCGGTAATGCCGAGATCAAGCATAGCCGCGTGGCGGACTCACAGAAGTGTCTTCGTGTCAGTGGTAAGCACAACGACCTCGAGGAGGTGGGCCATGATACGTATCACCACACGATGTTTGAGATGCTTGGGAACTGGTCCTTCGGGGATTACTTCAAGCACGAAGCTATTGACTGGGCTTGGGAATATCTGACGGAGGTACTCCACCTCTCCCCCGAGCGCCTCTATGTGACGGTCTTCGAAGGGGCTCCTGCCGAAGGCCTTGAGCGTGATGACGAGGCTGCCTCTATCTGGGCAAAGCACCTGCCAGCCGAGCGTATCATCAACGGGAATAAGCACGACAACTTCTGGGAGATGGGTGATCAAGGCCCCTGCGGTCCTTGCTCTGAGATCCATATAGACATCCGCTCTGACGAAGAGCGTAAGGCTGTCGATGGCCTCACTCTGGTCAACCAGAGCCACCCCCAGGTCATCGAGATCTGGAACCTCGTCTTCATGCAGTACAACCGCAAGGCCGATGGCTCACTTGAGCCACTACCTAAGCGCGTCATCGATACGGGGATGGGCTTCGAGCGTCTCTGTATGGCTATGCAGGGGAAGACGTCGAACTATGATACCGATATCTTCACCCCGATGATCCAGGCTATCGCCACGCTCACGGGGATCGAATATGGCGCTGATCAGAAGTCGGATGTCGCTATGCGCGTCATCGCCGACCATATCCGTACGATTGCCTTCGCTATCACCGATGGTCAGCTCCCCTCCAACGCTAAGGCTGGCTATGTCATCCGCCGTATCCTGCGCCGTGCTGTCCGCTACGGCTACACCTTCCTCGGCCGTCGAGAGGCCTTCATGTACAGCCTCCTGCCCGTACTCATCGAGACGATGGGCGATGCTTACCCCGAGCTCATCGCTGGTCGCGAGCTCATCGCTAAGGTGATGCGTGAGGAGGAAGAGAGCTTCCTGCGCACGCTGGAGACGGGTATCCGTCTCTTGGATAAGCAGATCGAGGAAGCGAAGAAGGCGGGTAAGACCGTCCTCGATGGGCACGATGCCTTCGTCCTCTATGATACCTACGGCTTCCCCCTCGACTTGACCGCACTGATCCTCACTGAGCAGGGGCTGAGCGTCGACGAAGCCGGCTTCGACAAGGCTATGCAGGAGCAGAAGGAGCGTGCACGTAATGCCGCTGCTATCGATGCAGGTGACTGGCAGGTCGTCAATGAAGGCTCTGCTGTACGCTTCGTCGGCTATGATGCTCTCGAGTGTACCACGGAGATCCTGCGCTATCGTGAGGTGAAGCAGAAGAATGCTACCTTCTATCAGGTCGTGCTCTCTGAGACTCCCTTCTATGCTGAGATGGGGGGGCAGGTAGGTGATAAGGGCTTCCTCATCGCTGCCGATGGCACGAAGTACGATGTCTTCGATACGAAGCGTGAGAACAACCTCGCTATCCACCTGATGAAGAAGCTCCCCGCTACGCTGGAGGGTGACTTCCGTGCCGTGGTTGACGAAGAGCGTCGCCACCGTATCGAGGCCAACCACTCCGCTACGCACCTCTGCACGAGGCCCTGCGTGAAGTCCTCGGCTCGCACGTCGAGCAGAAGGGGTCGTTCGTCTCTGATGAAGTCCTGCGCTTTGACTTCGCTCACTTTGCGAAGGTAGAGCCCGAGCAGCTCCGTGCTGTCGAGCGTATCGTCACAGCGCGCATCCGTGCCTGCATCCCTCTGCAGGAATATCGTGAGGTGCCCATTGACGAAGCTCGCAAGATGGGGGCTATGGCTCTCTTCGGTGAGAAGTATGGAGATCACGTCCGTGTCATCCGCTTTGGCTCTTCGACTGAATTCTGTGGGGGTACGCACGTCGCCTCTACGGGGGTAATCGGTACGCTGCGCATCACTAGTGAGTCCTCTGTCGCTGCAGGTGTGCGTCGTATCGAGGCTGTCACGGGTGCAGCTGCTGAGAACTACCTCTACGAGCAGGCTGATATGATCGATGCTATCCGCCAGCTCTTCAATAATAGCCCTCAGCTGATGACGGCTATCCGCAAGACCCTTGAGGAGAACGCCGAGCTCGGTAAGCAAGTAGGGGAGTACGTCCGTGAGCAGATCGCAGAGAAGAAGCGTCAGCTACTGGAGAAGCGTGTCGAGGTCGGTGGTGTCCGCCTCTTCCTCATTGAGAAGGAGGTCCCCGCTGAGGTCATCAAGGATATCGCCTTCCAGATCGCAGGTGAGCTGCACGAGCCCTTCGTCTTCATCGCCGCTTGCGTAGAGCCCAGCTCTTCTAAGCCCAGCCTGACACTGATGATCAGCAAGGATCTAGTAGAGTCAAGGGGCTGGAACGCTTCACAGCTCCTCCGTGCTGCTGCCAAGCATATCCAGGGCGGTGGTGGCGGTCAGCCTCACTTCGCTACGGCTGGTGGTAAGAATGTCGATGGGCTTAAGGCCGCAGTCGAAGAGCTCCTCTCCGCTATGGAGCTGACGGCATAAGCCTACCCCTGTACAGATGATCATCGGTACACAGATACTCGATCGTAAGCTCCCCTCAGTCGCTGAGGGGCTGGCTTGCGATCGAGTCTTTTTAGTCCTGGAGGAGCGTGTCGCAGAGCTCTATCCCGACCTCCTTCCGCAGCTGCAGTCTGCACTCCCCGAGACCATATGTCGTACGCTGCGAGGTGGCGAGGAGTGCAAGACGACGGAGTCACTGGGGCTCCTATGGACTTGGCTCAGTGAGGAGGGGGCTACTCGTCGTAGTGCCCTCGTTCTTATCGGTGGGGGAGCCCTGCTTGACTTAGGAGGCTTAGCCGCCTCGACCTATATGCGTGGCATAGCGACGGTCTATGTGCCGACGACACTGCTGGCGATGGTCGATGCCTCGGTAGGGGGGAAGACTGCGATTGACTTCCTCGGGGTAAAGAACCTTATTGGCTCCTTCCACCCTGCACGTGAGGTCATCGTTGATATTGACTTCCTGCGCACCCTCCCCTTGGAGGAACTCCTCTCAGGCTATGGTGAGGTCGTCAAGCATGCCACCCTTATGGGTGGAGAAGCCTGGCGAGAGGTTTGTCGTATTGGCGACCCAGTTGGCCTTATGGATGACGAATGGCAGACCCTCATTGAGAAGAGTATTGCCTACAAGGCATCCGTTGTGGAGGCTGATCCTACGGAGTGTGGGCTTCGTCGTATCCTAAATATAGGTCATACGGTAGGGCATGCACTGGAGGCCTATTCGCATCAGAATGAATTTCGCCGCACGCTCCCACATGGTGAGGCCGTCGTCTTTGGACTACTCATCGAGAGCTATATCACGATGCGCCAGCGTGGGACGAGCAAGGAGTATATCCGGCAGCTGATGACCTTGGCCCGTGAGCTTTACTCTCCCTTCTTCTATACCTGCAAGGATTACCCCGAACTGCTGCGCCTTATGCGGTATGATAAGAAGAACTCTGCAGGCACCATCACGCTCATGGGTGTCATTGAGCCTGGAAATATCGAAGCGGTAGAGGTTGCGGATGAAGGAGTTATTAAGGAGGGGCTTGATTTTCTTCGCGAGACATTTGGTAGTTAGCCACCTTCTCCTTATCTTTGCAGCGCAAAAGGGACAAAGCTCAAGTGGTAAGTCTCCAAGAGCACTCGGGATGTAGCTCAGCCCGGTTAGAGTACTCGTCTGGGGGGCGAGTGGTCGCTGGTTCGAATCCAGTCATCCCGACTGAATATAATGCGAGTAGAAGTGAATCCACTTCTACTCGCATCGCTTTTATAGTCCCCTATACTAAGGTATAGCTATGGTGCTTCGCTCTGGGTGGAGGATCATACGATACTGCCTTACTCCTATCTATCTATTACCTGCACTATAAATCCCCCGTAATCTTTTGTATTTTTGTAGAGAGAACAAGCACTTATCACTCGGTGTGTAGGCCTCTGGCTGGCTACCGATCAAGGAAAAAGAATATATGTATCGCACTACTACCTGTGGCGCCCTGCGCCTCAGTAATGTCGGGGAGCAGGTGACGCTCGCTGGCTGGGTCCAGAAGGCACGCCGTATGGGCGGGATGACCTTCATAGACCTTCGAGACCGCTATGGTATCACTCAGCTCGTCTTCAATGAAGCTCACGTAGGCGAGGCTCTCGTCTCTGAGGCAGAGAAGCTCGGCCGTGAGTACGTCATCCAGATCACGGGTGAGGTCACAGAGCGTGAGAATAAGAATCCTAAGCTCACTACGGGGGATATCGAGATCTCAGTCAAGACGCTGCGCGTACTCAATCCCGCAGAGGTGCCTCCCTTCACTATCGAAGACGATACCGATGGAGGGGACGACTTGCGTATGAAGTACCGCTACCTCGACCTGCGTCGTAGCTGCGTACGCTCCAATCTTGAGCTGCGTCACCGCTTCGCTCTCGCCGTGCGCCGCTATCTTGATGGTCAGGGCTTCCTCGAAGTAGAGACGCCTGTCCTCATTAAGTCTACGCCAGAGGGTGCTCGTGACTTCGTCGTGCCCTCTCGCATGAACCCTAACCAGTTCTACGCTCTGCCCCAGTCTCCTCAGACCTTCAAGCAGCTGCTGATGGTCAGTGGCTTTGACCGCTATTTCCAGATCGTCAAGTGCTTCCGTGACGAGGATCTTCGTGCGGACCGCCAGCCTGAGTTCACTCAGATCGACTGTGAGATGAGCTTCGTCGAGCAGGAGGATGTGCTGACGATCTTCGAGGGGATGACCCGCTACCTCTTCAAGGAGTTGCTCGATCTCGATATCCAGACGCCCTTCCCTCGTATGAGCTGGCACGATGCGATGAAGCGCTATGGCTCTGATAAGCCGGACACACGCTTCGGTATGGAGTTCGTCGAGCTCAAGGATGTGCTCTCGGGTCATGGCTTCTCCGTCTTCGATGATGCGGCCTATGTCGGCGGTATCTGTGCTGAGGGAGCTGCAAGCTATACGCGTAAGCAGCTTGATGCTCTGACTGACTTCGTCAAGCGTCCGCAGATCGGTGCTAAGGGTATGGTCTATGCTCGTGTCGAAGCTGATGGCACGGTCAAGAGTAGTGTCGACAAGTTCTACAGTCAGGAGACGCTGCAGGAGCTGGCACGTGCGATGCAGGCTAAGCCCGGTGACCTGATCCTCATTCTCTCAGGTGATGATGCGATGAAGGTGCGTAAGCAGCTCTGCGAGCTTCGTCTTGAAGTGGGCAATCAGCTTGGTCTCCGCGATAAGACAAAGTTCTCCTGCCTTTGGGTGGTTGACTTCCCCCTCTTCGAGTGGGATGAAGAGACCCAGCGCTTCTACGCTATGCACCACCCCTTCACTTCTCCCAAGCCCGAGGACGTGCCTATGCTCGAGACGAATCCAGGGGCTGTGCGCGCCAATGCCTACGACATGGTCATCAATGGTGTAGAAGTAGGTGGTGGCTCGATCCGTATCCACGACAGCAAGCTGCAGGCACGTATGTTCGACCTCTTAGGCTTCACTCCCGAGAAGGCACAGGAGCAGTTCGGCTTCCTCATGAATGCCTTCAAGTACGGTGCACCTCCTCATGGTGGTCTGGCCTATGGCTTGGACCGCTTTGTCTCCCTCTTCGCAGGGCTGGATAGCATCCGTGACTGTATCGCCTTCCCCAAGAATAATGCTGGGCGTGATGTGATGATCGATGCACCTTCGCTGATCGATCAGGAGCAGCTTGATGAGCTTTATCTCAGCCTTATAACCCCGACGAAGTAGCTTAATCCCTTCTTAGACTTATGGTATATCGCCTATTAATGCTCTCCGATGAGAATGACTTCTTCAAGAGAGAGCTTCAGATCGACTCCGAAGCTACCTTCCTTGAGTTGAATGACTTTATCCTCGACTCGCTGGGCTATGCTCGCGACGAGCTGACGACCTTCCACATCTGTGATGAGGAGTGGCAGAAGGAGCTCGAGATCACGATGATGGATATGGGAGCTTCTTCGGATGAAGATAGCTACCTGATGGCCGACACGCGTCTGGAAGATCTGCTGGATCATAAGGGACAGCACCTCTTCTTTGTCTTCGATATGCTGAGCGAGCGTGGCTTCTTTATCGAGCTGGCAGAGCTAATCCCAGGCAAGAGTCTTGATAAGCCTGTCGTCACAAAGGCTGAGGGTAAGGCTCCTAAGCAGCTGGAGAGCATTGAGGTAGCGGCCTCCCGCCTGGCAACGCCCGCTACGGGTGAGCCCTGGGATGACGAACTCTTTTCCGACGAATCCGTCGATGAAGGGGATATCGACCTCGAAGGCTTCGACATCGCTGATGCAGAGAGCCTCTACTAAGCAGGAGGATCTCCCTACACTTATCGTGCTTGTTGGCCCCACAGGGGTAGGCAAGACGGCGCTTAGCATTCGCCTCGCGCAATACTTCGGTTGCAGCATCCTCTCGGCAGACTCTCGACAGATCTTCCGTGAGATCCCTATAGGCACAGCAGCCCCCTCCGATGAGGAGCGGGCTGCTGTGCCTCATTATTTTGTCGGGACAAGGTCGGTCACAGAGCCATATAGTGCCGCTACCTTCGAGAGTGAAGTCCTGGAGCTCTTGCCTCAAGTCTTTGCGGAAAGCACTTCTTCCTCCGCACTTCTCTCCGGAGGCTCGATGATGTATGTCGACGCTATCACGAAGGGAATTGATAGTATGCCAGATGTGCCAGAGGAAGTCCGCTCAGCTGTCTGGGAGCGCTATGCCACGGAAGGGCTTGACGAAATCCTTGCGGAGCTGCGTCTCTTGGATCCTGTCTATTATAAGGCGGTTGATCCGAAGAACTACAAGCGTGTGCTCCATGGCTATGAGGTGTGTCTTGCTACAGGGCGCCCCTTCTCCTCTTTCCATACGGGGCAGCAGAAAGCTCGTCCCTTTCGTATTGTCAAGGTTGGGCTCACCCGAGATCGTGAGGAGCTCTACGAGCGAATTGATAAGCGCGTCGAGCTGATGATCAAGGCGGGTATGGTGGAGGAGGCCCAGCGAGTCTATCCGCTTCGTAGCCTTAACGCGCTCAACACCGTGGGCTATAAGGAACTCTTCTCCTACTTTGATGGCGATATTGACTTTGCTGAGGCGGTACGACTTATTCAGCGAAACAGCCGGCACTACGCTCGCAAGCAACTCTCTTGGTGGCGACGTGATCCCGAGATACGGTGGTTCCATCCCGATGCCTGGGAGGAGATAATTGCTTACATCCAGCAATAGGGACTTTGTTTCAATATAAGTATGGGGTGCGTACCAATAGTGGTACGCACCCCATACTTATATTGCTTTAGCGGCGAAGCAATAGAGTCACGATCCTATACCAATAGGAGACTGTTGCCGAGAGTCCTATCCTCTATTTAGAGTGCCAAGGCATCGCACGCCCAGCTGCTCGATATGCCTCTCCGAAGTGATGCACAAGCCCTTCCCTTATCGCGAATATTCCTCTTATCCAGCGGAGGGAAAAGTGCCATTCCCGTGAAGAAAAAGCACCTTCACGTAGTGGTTTTCCTGCATCTATGTACGTAGTCTCAAAGACCAGGCACGTCAATCCAAATATCCACGTACGTAGATATTAGAGCCACGTACGTAGTCCAAACTTATCTGCCACTCGTCCACAACTTTTTATCCATACGCGAAGCACCCCCCTTATATAGGTCTGCGGGGCGATCCGTATTGGTCGACGCGCGAACCACTATAGGTTCATAGTAGTAACCAATAGTGGTTGACTCACGTACCACTATTGGTTTGCACTACGAACAAGTGGTGGTATGTATCCCTCCCCTTGCAAGTATAGTCAGCAAGACCCCTGATGTATGCAAATAGCTATGCGTCAGGGGGCTCTTTCTTTGCTCCTTTCTTGTGTGCATATCTTTTACTAAGTTTGTGGTAGACAACTGAATCTGAAGACATCGAGTCTACGCCACAAACGTCTTACCATAGCTCATAATACCATTATGAAGAAGCAAGCCCTTCATAGTCTCTTCGCCTGTCTCTGTGAGAGCGCTCTCGCCTCATGCGGTAGTCAGCGAGCCCTCCACTTCGATCACGACGGAGCAAGGGAAAGTCCCGCAATGGATACGAGCGACGTGTATCGGCTATGAGGTATTAAAGTTCCCAGTGGCATTACCATCTCTGAAATTCTAAATCACGTGTAAGTATGAATAAGATTATCCTGTGTATAGCCTTGTTGCTATGCCAACTACAAGCTATTGGTCAGTCTCAGTCTCGCTATGACTGCCTATATGAGTACACTATCAAGGCATCCAATGGTAAGCAAGAGGTTTATTCTACAATCCTCCAAATTGGAAGCACTTCGGCACTGTTCTCAGATTACCTCGCATTTCAGCTGGACTCCCTACGACAGACGAAGTCTCCTGATGAACAAATCAAAATGGGTGAAGCACGCCTAAGGAAGTCTGCTTACTTCTTTGACCAAACTGTATTTCAGAACACCCCGAAAGGAAAGCTCTCGGTCTATAGCACCATTATCCCAAACCACTATACTTATCAAGAGGATAAAGTCAATATGGTATGGGAGATAGACGACAGCAGTACTGATACAATAAGTGGTTATCCATGTCGTAAAGCTACAGCAGAGTATGGTGGTAGGTCTTGGGTAGCATGGTATGCTCCTGATATCCCTCTACAGTTTGGACCTTGGAAATTTACGAGCTTGCCAGGTCTAATCCTAAAGGTTTACGATAGCGAGCAAGTACATTGCTTCGAAGCTATTCAGCTAAGGAAAGCAAACTTAAACATAGTAGAACCTCAGTATGGAGATGTAATCTCCACTACCCGTACAAAATTCCTCAAAGCAAAGAACAGCTTTGAAGAGAATCCAATGGCTAATCTTCCGCCAGAAAGTATCACAGACATGGTCGTTATGAAAGGAGACTCTGGGGGAAGTTCTATACTAATCAACGGAATGCAATTACGCCTAAGAGAAAATGGATATATCCCAATAGAAAAGGAGTGATTATGAAGCCTTGGCCTCGTCTATTGCTGTCTTTTACTCTTGCTGTAGTCTGGGGTATCTCAGTATCTGCTCAGACTTTGCTAAGTGGGGTTGTTATGGATGCTAGCAAGAACCCAATAGAGGGTGCTAGCATCCAGCTATCTATTGGGCAAAAAAAAACAGTAGCCATCTCTATTACAGATGAGCGAGGACAATTTAGTCTCTCTACAAAAGGCCAGGCTGACAGTCTCTATATCATTGTTAGTCATATCTCCTTTGAAAAGAAGAGCATAAGACTAAGGGCGGAGGCAAAAGATATCACGATAGTCCTCTCACCCAAACAGACAATCCTCAAGGAAGTGACCGTAAAGACTCCCTCTTTGACTCAAAGAGGAGACACTCTTACATATAGCCTACGGGCATTCTCAGGGGAAGGAGACTACAGGCTGAGGGATGCACTTAAGAAGCTCCCAGGGATAGATGTCGCAGAAAGTGGAAAAATAAAGTATCAAGGAAAGGAGATATCAAACTTCTATATCGAAGGTTTAGACCTATTGGGCGGTAAGTATAACATCGCAACTAATAATATTCCGTCGAGCTATGTTTCATCGGTACAAGTGCTGAGCAATCACTCCGATGCCAAGATTGATAAAGATGTACTGACCGATGATGTGGCACTTAATATAAGTCTAACCAAGAAAGCCAAAATTAAACCTGTCGGGAGCTATAACCTTGTGGCTGGCATTGGAGAGAGTGCTCTCTATCAAGCTTCTGGTTCGGGTATGATATTCAAGCCTCAAGTTCAAGTCATAGGGGTACTTAAGGTAGGGAATATTCAAGAGTTTGCAAACGATAATACTACAGATAATATAGCTGGTGAGAAGGCTTCAACCTTAGCATCAATGATTGTTGGTGACATATCGGGAGTTATCCCTCCCATCAAACGAGAGCGTTATATATTCCCTGGGGATTATTTGACAAGCCTTAGTACTATTGGCAAACTATCCGAAAATGCAACTTTGAGGGCTAATGTCGGCTATGGATTCTCTCGAACACGCTATGAGTATGGTTACAACTTGGACTTTGTCGATTCTTCTCGCCCCAATATAACTATACACCAACAAACCACACCAACAGAACGAAAGCATACTCCATTCCTTGAGATAGAATACAAGAATAATGGCGATAGACGCTATGTCCAGAATAAGTTTTCGGTAAAGGCGAGTTATCTTAGCTCGGATATAGCAGAGACCTCGCCCTCTGTCCTTGGGAATTCTGGTCTAAAAAGGTCGCTATAGGGATATTAGTTTCTCTGATGCTCTCTCTTTACGTTGGCGAAAGGGCAATACTCAGTGGGGGTGTATCAAGTTTAGTTGGTTATTCAACTGCACCGACAGCCCAGATTATGCTCTTATCAAATGGGCTCGAGCAGCTGGCAGCCAGTGAACAGTTTTTTTATCCAAGATTTCTTTATTTTTCGTCCCATGAAGTAAAGAGGTCTCGTATAAGCTTCCCTATATCCATTCAGTACAAGAGAGACAAGCTCTCAACTCAATCTATCCATAGCACTATAGTCTCTAATGCTATCAATAACTTAAAGGGAGATAATCTTCTTCTGTCCTTCATCCCCGAATACGAGTACACGCATCCATTGCAGAAGTATGTGTTTCGAGCAAGGTTGGGCCTGTCCAGTGATTATATTAATTATCTCAATATGGGAACTTGGCCGGCTCAACAAAGGAAGACATATTTTAGATTAAACCCCTCGATTTATTTAAGCTACAAGCTTAATGCTCAGTCCGACCTCAGAGTGCAAGGTGCATACACTGAAGGGGTGGGAGCATTAACAGATTTGCTAACATCCGCAGTACAGAATAATATTATCTCGGCAAGTATAGGAAGTGGCATGCTTGCACAAAATAAAACTCTACATCTAAGTACAGACTATCGTTTTCGGTTACCTATAGAGATGTGGTTTTTTAATACGGGGGTAACCTATACCTACCAGCATAGAAATCTGATATCCTCCCAAACGATATCTTCAGGTTTGGTAAACACTTCTTATATCCCTCAGGACAATGGAATCAGTAACCTAAATATATTTGCATCTCTCACCAAACAGATTCAAAGCCTTCACACAAAACTCTCATTGACGAGTATTTACAATCGTAGTAATCAGTCGATGATGCAAAATGGGGTTATCTATGAGTATGAAGGTGGTAGTTTTAGTCTGATGCCATCTGTTGTCTCAAAGCCACTAAAGTTCATTGAGATTAACTATACGTATATGTTCAATAAAGGGTTTAGTCGCATAAAAAAACACGACACAATCATTAAGGGCACATACACACGACATACGTATTGATTTAAAGCCTATGCCTAAGTGGAGCTTTAAGCTCGTCACCGAGATGAACTCCAAAGAAATATCCCCAAGTCATTGGGCGAGACTTTGTATATTCGATATTGGATTTACTCACAGCAATAAGTCTCTACGCTATACTCTTGAACTCAATAATATCTTCAATGAACGAAGCTATAATTACTCTGTTTTCAGTGGGATAAATACCTATTCTTACTCTTATTCATTAAGAGGACGCGAGTTACTATTATCAATTACTCTGACAATTTAAAGTCAAGTCCCGAAAATCGGAGTCTTTAAGCTGAGAAGTTCGAGGGAGGAAAGGGCAAGCTGTGAAGAGATGGCCTTGCGCAATGTCTCAATAGTGCTTCATACCACGACCTACTGTTGGAACCCGCTGATACGCTCCGAAGGATAGCTATATAATTCGTATCTTTGCCACTACTTGTAGCCATTGTATAGATATAGAAGTCTACAAGTAAATGTTCACTATACAACAATGATGAGAATCAGCCATTCTGTTATATATCGACTGAGCTTAGCTCTTGCTGTGGCTCTCCTCTTCGGGGGCTTCGAGGCTTTCGCCCAGGTGCTACGCAAGCCAACTTTCATGGATTATATCCGCACCTACGAAGCCGAGGCTAGACGCCAAATGAGTCGCCATGCGATCCCCGCCAGTATTACCTTGGCTCAAGGGCTTGTAGAAACGGGGGCTGGGACGAGCACCCTGGCCCGCGATCACAATAACCACTTTGGTATCAAGTGTCACTCGACCTGGTTAGGTAAGCGTACTTACCGCCGAGATGACAATCCCAATGACTGCTTCCGTAGCTACCCCTCGGCTAAGGAGAGCTATGATGACCACTCCCAGTTCCTCAAGGCACGTCGCTATCAGCGCCTCTTTGCTCTTCGCTATGATGACTATCGTGGTTGGGCTAAGGGATTGCAACTCTGTGGCTATGCTACAAACAAGGGCTATGCCAATATGCTGATTAAGGTCATTGAAGATTACGAACTCTATGCCTTTGACCGTGGCGAGTATCCCACGTGGTACTCTGGCCGTCCTACACCAGCTCGTCGTTCTGCAACTACGCAGCGTAGTTATGACAAGCCTATGCGCCCTTCCTATATCAGCTATGGCCTCCTCTATGTGCTCGCTGATCAGAATGATACCTATGAGCGTATCGCAGCAGATATGGGGATCTCCGCAAAGAAGCTAGCTAAGTACAACGATACTCCTGAGGACTATCCTCTCAACGAAGGGGATGTCGTCTACCTTGAGCCAAAGAACAAGGAGGCTTCAGCTCGCTACACTACCTATACCGTCCGCGTAGGGGACTCGATGCACGACATCTCCCAGCGCTATGGTATCCGACTTGATCGACTCTACAAACTCAATAATAAGGATGCTGACTATGCCCCCGAAGAAGGGGATGTGCTTCGCCTCCGCTAACCCTCACTCGGCACTAGCCCCGACAAACTTATGAACGAGCGCTATATGCAGCGTGGCGTCTCAGCCTCCAAAGAGGACGTACATGCTGCCATCCGTAACGTAGACAAGGGCCTTTACCCTAAGGCTTTCTGCAAGATCATTCCCGATATCCTCGGGGGAGATGAAGCCTATTGTAACATCATGCATGCTGATGGAGCAGGCACGAAGTCTTCGCTGGCCTACATCTATTGGCGTGAGACAGGTGACCTCTCTGTTTGGAAGGGTATAGCGCAGGATGCGCTGATTATGAACATTGACGACCTGCTGTGCGTGGGTGCTGTTGATGGGATCCTCGTCTCTTCGACGATTGGTCGCAACAAGCATCTCATCCCAGGTGAGGTCATCGCTGCGATCATCAACGGTACTGAGGAACTCCTTGCTGAGCTTCGTACTCAAGGTATTGGTGTCTATGCTACGGGTGGTGAGACGGCTGATGTCGGCGACCTCGTCCGCACGATCATCGTCGATAGTACGGTCACCTGCCGCATGAAGCGCAGCGATGTCATTGACAACGCCTGTATCCAGGCAGGTGATGTCATCGTTGGCTTGGCTTCCTTTGGTCAGGCCTCATATGAGACGACCTACAATGGCGGTATGGGTAGCAATGGCCTGACTTCAGCTCGTCATGATGTGCTGGAGCACGCACTCTCAAAGCGCTACCCTGAGAGCTACGATGCAGCTACTCCTGATGAACTGGTATATAGTGGCTCGAAGGCTCTTACCGAACCCATCGCTGGTACGCCGTTAGATGCTGGTCGATTGATTCTCTCTCCCACGCGTACTTATGCTCCAATTATCAAGGCGATCCTTGATGAGCTTCGTCCAGAGATCCATGGTATGGTCCACTGCTCCGGTGGAGCTCAAACCAAGGTGCTACACTTCGTCGAAGGCAAGCACGTGATCAAGGACAATATGTTCGCTATTCCACCACTCTTCGAGTTGATCCAGAAGGAGAGTGGTACGCCTTGGGTAGAGATGTACAAGGTGTTTAACATGGGCCATCGTATGGAGCTCTACGTCTCCGCCGAGCATGCTGCCCGTATCATCGAGATCTCCGAGAGCTTCGGGGTACCAGCCCAGATCATCGGACGTGTCGAAGCTGCAGAGAAGAATCATCTCACTATCCACTCCCCATTTGGAGTGCTTAACTACGAATAATAGCTACTCAATAGACCTAAATGGCAACGGAAAACGACCTGCTTAGCCGGATCGAAGGCTTGGAAATACGCTTCCAAGAGATCACTTCGCTTATTACCGCACCAGATATTATCGCCGATCAGAAGCGCTTCATGAAACTCAGCAAAGAGTATCGTGACCTAGAGCGCATTCTCGATAAAGGTAAGGAATATCGCAACCTTCTCGGGAATATCCAGGAGGGGCGCGATACGCTGGAGGCAGAGAGCGATCCCGAGCTCCGTGCGATGGCACGCGAGATGATGCAGGAGGCTGAGCAGCGTATCCCTTCGCTCGAAGAAGAGATCAAGCTTCTCTTGATCCCCGCTGACCCCGAGGATGCGAAGAACGTCGTCATGGAGATCCGTGGCGGTACAGGTGGCGACGAAGCCGCCCTCTTCGCAGGTGACCTCTATAAGATGTATGTCCGCTACTGCGAAAGCCGAGGATGGCCTACTGAGGTCACTAGCATGAGCGAGGGCACTGCTGGGGGCTACAAGGAAATCATCTTCACGGTCACGGGAGATGGTGTCTATGGGATCCTCAAGTATGAGAGCGGTGTGCACCGTGTGCAGCGTGTCCCAGAGACTGAGACTCAGGGACGTGTGCATACCTCAGCTGCTTCGGTAGCTGTGCTCCCAGAAGCAGAAGAAGTAGACGTCGTCCTTAATCCTGCCGATATTGAGATGCAGACCGCTCGCTCGAGGGGGGCCGGTGGACAGAACGTCAATAAGGTCGAGACTAAGGTCCAGCTGACCCACAAGCCTACAGGTATTGTTGTAGTCTGTCAGCAGGCGCGTACGCAGCTGGCAAACAGAGAGTTGGCTATGCAGATGCTCCGTACAAAGCTCTATGATATCGAGCTCACCAAGCATAATGAAGAGATCGCGGCACGTCGTAAGACAATGGTCTCCACAGGGGACCGCTCAGCCAAGATCCGTACCTATAACTATCCTCAGGGGCGTGTGACTGATCACCGCATCAACCTCACCCTCTATAATCTCTCCGCTATTATGTCGGGAGAGATCCAACCCATCATTGACGAACTTATCATCGCCGAGAATATCGAGCGAATGAAGGAAGCCACCCTCTAACACATCATCATAAGTACAGGTTAGAAGGGGGCTACCTCCTTATTTCTAACTCCATAGCATACCGAGATTATGACAAGAGACGAACTATTTGAGAACATCAAGAGGAAGAAATCCTTCCTCTGTGTCGGGCTGGATACGGATGTACGTAAGATCCCCCAGTTCCTCCTCGACGAGGATGATCCTATCTTCGCCTTTAATAAGCGGATCATCGATGCTACTGCACACCTGTGTGTAGCCTACAAGCCTAACCTCGCATTCTACGAAAGTATGGGCTCCTTCGGCTTGCAGGCCTTCGAGAAGACCGTTGCCTATATCCAGTCAGAGTATCCCGATCAGTTCATTATCGCTGATGCTAAGCGTGGTGATATCGGTAATACGAGCGATATGTATGCCCGTAGCTTCTTCGAGCATCTCAAGGTCGATGCCCTGACTGTTGCTCCCTACATGGGAAGTGATAGCGTCTTGCCCTTCCTCAAGTATGCTGGGCGCTGGGTGATCCTCCTTGCTTTGACCTCCAATGCTGGAGCTTCAGACTTCCAGATGCTCCCCGTTGATGGCGGTGAAGAGGCTCTCTTTGAGCGCGTCTTACGTACTAGTACCGAGTGGGGAAATAGTGATCAGCTGATGTACGTCGTCGGTGCTACCAAGGCTGATATGCTGGAGCGTGTACGTGCCATCGTACCCGATGCCTTCCTCCTTGTCCCTGGCGTTGGCTTGCAGAACGGGAGTCTTGAGGATGTAGCTCGCTTTGGCCTGAATAGCCAGTGTGGTCTCCTTGTGAATGCCTCACGTAGTATCATCTATGCTGACAATACCGAGGCCTTTGCCAATGCAGCAGCAGCTGAGGCTGAGGCTTTACGTCGTCAGATGGCTGAGATCCTCATTAAGAACAAGCTCATTGAGGCCTAAGCCCAGCCCGATACAGATAGTATATGCAGTTTAGTGCCTCGCAGATAGCCCCCCTCATCTCAGGCGTCATCGAAGGTGACGCCTCTGTCCTCGTTTCTAACTTTGGGAAGATCGAGTCGGCCCAGCCAGGTGATCTAGCCTTCTTGGCTAACCCTAAGTACGAAGCCTTTGCCTACACGACAAAGGCCTCAATTCTACTGGTGGCAAACACCTTTGTTCCCAAGCAGCCCGTTGCACCGACGCTCATCCGAGTAGAGGATCCCTACGCAGCCTTGGCTCAGCTGATGCAGCTCGTCGAGCAGCAGAGTGCTCCTCGCCTTCAAGGAATTTCCCCCCAGGCTCATATCGCAGATGATGTGGAGCTGGGTGAAGATGTCTATGTGGCTCCCTTTGCTGTCATTGAGCCAGGTGCTAAGATTGGTCGTGGGTGTCAGATTTACTCATTCGCCTATGTTGGTCGTGGTGTCACGCTAGGTGAGGGGACGGTCATCTATCCTCAGGTTACCCTCTATCACGGGGTGCGAATAGGTGCACACTGTATCATCCATGCGGGTGCTGTACTTGGAGCAGACGGCTTTGGTTTTGCTCCCGAATCTGATGGCTATCATAAGATACCGCAGCTGGGTAGCGTCTTAGTAGAGGACGATGTCGAGATTGGAGCCAATACTTGTATCGACCGAGCAGTCATGGATAATACGGTTATCCGTCGAGGAGTCAAGCTGGATAACCTTATCCAGATCGCTCACAACTGTGAGGTCGGTGAGCATACCGTGATGGCTTCGCAGGTAGGCTTAGCTGGCTCCTCAACAGTGGGGACGTGGTGTCGCTTTGGAGGCCAAGTCGGTATTGGTGGACACCTCACTATTGGTGATCGTGTAGAGATGGCGGGGCAGACTGGTGTACTTGGCAATGTAGCTTCGGGTACGGCTCTCATGGGCTCCCCTGGAATGCCACTTCGCGAGGCGATGCGTAGCTTCGTCATCCAGCCTAAGCTTCCCGATATGTATCGTCGCCTACAGGCACTCGAGAAAGAACTTGCAGAACTCAAACAACAACTATAAGAGCACGAGTATTATGACTAAGCAAAAGACATTAAAAGCTCCCTTCTCTCTTTCGGGGAAGGGCTTACATACAGGCCTTGATATTCAGATCACTTTCCTCCCTGCTCCAGCTGGGACGGGGCGTGTCATCCGTCGTATTGACCTCGAAGGTACTCCTGAAATCCCAGCACTCTCTGAGTTCGTCAAGGGTACAGAGCGCGGTACCGTCTTGGTCAAGGGGGATGCCTCGGTAAGTACGGTAGAGCATGCAATGGCAGCTCTCTACGCTAAGGGGGTAGATAACTGCTACATCGAAGTCAATGCGCCTGAGTTCCCTATCCTTGATGGGAGTGCTCGTCTCTATGTTGAGGGCATTGATGCTGCTGGTCTTGAAGAGCAGGATCTTCCCGTAGAGCACTACATCGTCAAACGTCGTCAGGAGGTCGTATCGGCTGATGGTCGCTCACGTATCGTCCTACTTCCCGATAGCAAGTTCGGTGTCGACGTACACATCTCCTTTGACTCACCTGTACTGAGCAACCAGTTTGCTTCACTTGAAGACCTTGCTGACTTCGACAAGGAGATCGCTTCTTGCCGCACGTTCGTCTTCGTCCGTGAGGTAGAGATGCTTCTCGCGAATAACCTGATCAAGGGTGGTGACCTGGACAATGCGCTTGTCATCTACGACGAGCCTATGGCTCAGGAGAACCTCGATAAGATCTGTGATCTGATGAAGGTCACACGTCGTACGGATCTCTCCCTCGGCTATATCAATAATGCTCCCATTATCTACCCCAATGAGCCTGCGCGCCACAAGCTCCTCGATGTGCTTGGTGACCTCGCTCTCATCGGTCGTCCTATCCGTGGTCGTATCTTGGCTTATTGCCCTGGTCATAAGATTAATAATGAGATGGGAGCTAAGATCCGTAAGGATATTAAGCTCAACGAAGCTCAGGCGCCTCTCTATGATCCCAATGCGGCACCTATCCTTGATGTCAACCGCATTCGTGAGCTTCTTCCCCACCGCTACCCCTTCCTAATGGTCGATAAGATTATTGAGATCGGTACGGACTATATCGTCGGAGTCAAGAGTGTTTCGGGCAACGAACCCTTCTTCCAGGGACACTTCCCAACGGAGCCTGTGATGCCAGGTGTTCTCCAAGTGGAGGCTATGGCACAGGTCGGTGGTCTCTTGGTGCTTAACACAATTGAAGACCCCGAGAAGTACTCGACTTACTTCATGAAGATTGACAACGTGAAGTTCCGTCAGAAGGTCGTCCCTGGTGATACGCTTGTCTTCAAGCTCCGTCTGCTTGGTGAGATCCGTCGCGGTGTAGCCAATATGCGTGGTCTTGCTTTCGTCGGCGAGAAGCTCGTCTGCGAGGCTGAGTTCATGGCGCAGGTTGCAAAAACAAGTAAACTCATCCACAAGAGCCAGCCACTCCATACCTCTAAATCAGAGGATCGGGTGTGCGGCTCTTGTCTATATACATATATGTCTATGTCATATCCTAACATAAGCCCATTAGCAAGTATCCATCCGGAAGCTAAGCTCGGTGAAGGGGTTATCGTTCATCCTTTTGCTGTTATTGAGGAGAACACCGAGATAGGTGAGAGCTGTATCATTGAGAGTCATGCCGTCATCAAGAGTGGAGCTCGTCTGGGTAAGCACTGCCACATTCACTCTGGTGCAGTCATCTCTGGGATCCCCCAGGACCTGAAATTCGTTGGTGAGGATAGCGTCGCTATTATCGGTGATCATACGATGGTACGTGAATGCGTGACGGTCAATCGTGGTACGGCTTCTCGTGGCAAGACGGTTGTTGGAAGTTATTGCCTCCTGATGGCTTACTCGCATGTCGCTCATGATTGTGTCCTTGGTGACCATGTCATCCTCGGTAATGCTACCCAGCTGGCTGGCGAAGTAGAGGTCGATGACTATGCTATCCTCAGTGGTGGCTCGCTCGTCCATCAGTTCGTGCGTATCTCTAAGCACGTCATGATTCAAGGTGGCTCCCGTGTGAATAAGGATATTCTCCCTACACGCTTATCGGTCGTGATCCCATCGTCTACTGTGGTATCAACATCGTTGGTCTGCGTCGACGAGGCTTTACCAACGAGCAGATCTTCCGTATCAACGATATCTACCGTACGCTCTACCAGCGTGGGCTCAACAATAGTGAGGCTTTCCGTGTCATCGAGGAAGAGATCCCTGAGAGCTATGAGCGTAGTCTTATCCTTGACTTTGTCCGCTCCTCAGAGCGTGGCATCGTTCGTGGTACGATGGACTAATCGCTATACCAGTACATTTCGGATAAACTAAATCCTCTCCACTCTCATGCAGAAGATCTACTCGGGCAAGCAGCTGGATATTCTCTATGCTCAGGCTGCTCAGCTGGATAAGCTGAGTGCGTTGGATCATATTGAGCGCGCTTCAGCAGCATTTGAGCGTGAGCTCCTCCGCCACTATTCTCTTGGTGGTCGCTCGATTTATGTCTTTGCTGGTGCTGGTCGCTGTGGTGCCTATGCCTTGAGTATTGCCCAGACGCTTTCTCGTAGAGGCTATACGGTCTTCGCCTACCTTTTCTATCGTGGAGGCAAGCTTTCTCCTGATTGTGAAGCTATTCGTGAGCGCCTGCCACAGGATACTTTCCGCCTAGAGGAGGTATTTACGGACTTTGCTCCCCCACGTATCTCCAGTGGTGACCTGATTATCGACGGGCTCTTCGGAGCTGATCTACAGACACCTCTTTCGGATGGCTACGTGGCACTGGTTGACTTCCTCAACGCAGCCTCCGCTCCTATTGTGAGTGTTGAGATCCCTTCGGGGCTCTTCGCTGAAGATAATTCGGGGAATACGCTTGAGCACGTCATCCGAGCAGAGCGGACAATCTCCTTTGACAGCCCGAAGCTGGCATTCTTCTTTAGAGAGAATGACCCCTATGTAGGAGCTTGGTCCTGTCTCTCGTTGGGCATCAGTCCACAGGCTCAGCAGGATATTGACACGGCATACTATCACGTGCAGGATGCTGCCCTCTCCTTGGCTCTTCAGAAGCGTCCTCGCTTCAGTATTGAGCAGCCACGTGAGAAGGTTTTACTTTTGGCACGCATGCCGGGGCATATTGGTAAGACTCTGCTATCTGCACGAGCTGCTTATCGTGCGGGCTGTAGTGAGATCCATGCCTTAGTCCCAGGAGAGGAGGCACTCCCTCTCTCTCTTGCCTTACCCGAACTCACGGTCTACACGCCATCCAACGTGCAGGATCTGCTCTCCGGAATAAATGCTTATCGGACGGTCGTTGTTGGGGAAGGCTTTGGCTTAGATTCAGCGGCTTTCCATTTATTGGAAGCATTGATCTCTCCCTCGCATTCGCGTCCTTTCCTCTTTGAAGGTGATGGGATCACGTTGCTCTCAAGTGATCTTAAACTACTGAAGAAACTCCCTAAGAATAGTATCTTGATCGCCTCGCATCAAGAGCTGGATCGTATGCTTGGTCACTTCCGCTCCGATCGAGAGCGTCTGGAGCGTGCCCTCGAGCTGGCTCGCGACTGCGATATTTATATCATACTGCGCGGTACTTACTCTGCTCTATGTACTCCTACTGGCACCGCCTTCTTCGATACAACAGGAAATACGGGGCTACAGACTCAAGGCGCTTCCAACGTCCTTGTGGGTGTGGTCGCAGGGCTTCTGGGGCAAGGTTACCAATCGATCACAGCTGCAGTTCTTGGCCTTCACTTAGTGGGGCTGTCGGCAGAGCTTTATGCTGGTCGCTATTCTGAGCGCAGTCTCACGGCGACGAGCTTGATCGATCTCTTGGGAGAAGCTTACCATCAGCTCGAGGCGAAGTAGGATTTCTTTTCCGAGTCAGCAGACTTAGGATTGCGATATAAGAAAGGGCGTGATGCAGATAGCATCACGCCCTTTCTCTATTTGTGGGTGAATGGTCAGCCTTTAGTCAAGGGGATGAACCATATCTTCGGGACGAACCCACTTGTCGAAGTCTTCTTCGCTGACATAGCCGAGGCGCAGCGCTTCTTCCTTGAGGGTCGTACCGTTGCGGTGTGCGGCGTTAGCGATTTCAGCAGCCTTGTAGTAGCCGATGTGGGTATTCAGAGCCGTGACGAGCATCAGGGAGTTATTGAGAAGCTCCTTGATACGTGGGTGGTTGGGCTCGATACCAGATACGCAGTGGATATCGAAGGATACTGCAGCATCACCGAGGAGCTGTGCGCTCTGCAGGAAGTTAGCTGCCATGACAGGCTTGAAGACATTCAGCTCGAAGTGGCCCTGCATACCGCCGACAGCGATAGCAGCATCGTTCCCGATGACCTGAGCGCAGACCATCGTCATTGCTTCGCACTGGGTAGGATTGACCTTACCTGGCATGATAGAAGACCCAGGTTCGTTGGCGGGGATGATGATTTCGCCGATACCGCTACGAGGACCTGAAGCGAGAAGACGAATATCATTGGCGATCTTATTGAGCGAAACAGCGATCTGCTTGAGTGCGCCGTGAGCTTCTACGATAGCATCGTGAGCAGCGAGTGCTTCGAACTTGTTCTGGGCCGTGACGAAGGGCAGACCCGTGAACTCTGCGATGTGGCGAGCTACTACGACATCATAGCCCTTGGGCGTATTCAGACCCGTACCGACGGCAGTACCACCGAGAGCGAGTTCGGAAAGATGAGGCAGGGTATTCTCCAGTGCGCGGATGCCGAAAGCCAGCTGTGCAGCGTAGCCACTGAACTCCTGTCCAAGGGTCAGAGGCGTTGCGTCCATGAGGTGCGTACGGCCGATCTTCACGACGTCTGCCATTTCCTTGGCTTTCTTGTCGAGGGCTTTCTGGAGCTGGCGAAGGCCTGGGAGGGTTACTTCTACGACCTTCTTGTAGCAAGCGATGTGCATGCCGGTGGGGAAGGTGTCGTTGGATGACTGAGACTTATTGACGTCATCGTTGGGGAGGAGCGTCTTTTCGCCTTCGCCGATCTTCTTACCAGCGAGCTGGTGTGCGCGATTAGCGATGACTTCGTTGACGTTCATGTTGCTCTGCGTACCTGAGCCCGTCTGCCAAATCACGAGAGGGAACTGGTCGTCGAGCTTGCCTTCGAGGATCTCATCACAGACAGCTGCGATAAGGTCACGCTTCTCTATGGGCAGCACGCCAAGCTCATGGTTGGCGAAAGCGGCACCCTTCTTGAGGTAAGCAAAGCCACGGATGATGTCAAGTGGCATAGATGCGGGTTGACCGATCTTGAAGTTGTTGCGAGAGCGTTCGGTCTGCGCTCCCCAGAGCTTGTCTGCAGGCACCTGGACTTCACCCAGGGTGTCTTTTTCGATTCTGTAGTCCATACTATGATTGTATCACTAATGATGCGGGGGTGTCTACAGCTCGGCTATAGACTAAGACAAAAATACAAATAGATTTCTGTATTTCCTGCCCGAGAGCCGAATTTGATGGCGCCTGCGAAGGCTCCTCTTCGGGCGGGAAGGAATAAGGCTTTGCGTCCGGAGTTAAATGCCTTTCAGAGGGACGTCATTGGCGCTCGCAGGGTGGGTCATATAACCCTCCGTAGAAAGTAATATAACTTCTGACCAAAAGTAATATAACATTCGACTGAAAGTAATATAACATTTGACCGAAAGTAATATAACATTCGGTAGGAAGTAGAGATACTTCTTCCGAGAAGTTAAGGTACTTCCTTTTAGAAGTAGAGGTACTTCCTCTGAAAAGTAGAGATACTTCTTCCGAGAAGTTAAGGTACTTCCTTTTAGAAGTAGAGGTACTTCCTCTGAAAAGTAGAGGTATTTCTTCCGAAAAGTAGAGGTGTTTTCATTGAAAAGTAGAGGTATTTTCTGGAGTACCTCAAGAAGCCCTTGGACAAAGGCTCTTTGTGCCCCGTCCGAATGAGCTTGAACTGCCCCGACAAAATAAAGGTAGCCCCCCAACTCCAAGCGGTGAGTTGGGGGGCTACTTGCGCTGAGTCCCGTCGGATACTGTAGCGTCTATTAGCTCTTGAAGGTCTTACTTGTGAATCCTTCAGCAGGGAATACGCCGTCTAAGACGACGTACGTCCCGAACTTGAATCGGAAGTTATACTCGCCACGCTTGGAGAAAGACCAGGTGAACTTAGTCGTATCGATGCCGTCCCCCGTGATCCAGGCAGCCGATGAAGTGAGTTCTGTCCCGTATCTCAGGATAAAGAGGTAGTCTGTAGAGGAAGGATCGAACTGAGCTGCCTTGAGAGCCTGCGCCACGTCAGCGTAGGAGAAGTCCTTATTGGCATCAAGCACGACGTCGAATGGAGCTTGCCCCTCAAAGATCGCAGGCTTCAGGCTGACCTTACTCTGCTTGATCGAGCGGTCATAGTCTTCTGCGTCCTTCTTGCGTGGCCCCAGAATGGCGTAGGTCCAGATGCAGGCCGCGGGCGTCAGGCTATTATAGCTCAGGTCAAGTGTCTCCAGTGCGGGGTAGCTTTCGCCCTCGACGAAGACGCTCTTGATGCTATTATTGGGCACGCGAAGACTTTCCAGCTGCTTGAGACCTTCGATGCGCAGCGTGGAAAGCTTGCCACGCTGGTCGTGATCTTGAGCTGTCGCACCACGCTTCAGCCCGATGATGAGGACAGACTGCAGGGAAGTGTAGGGGCGAAGATCAGCTTCGGCGAGCTCTTCATTCCCGCTGAGGTTGAGCGATTCGATGCCCAGAGGGGAGCTTGACCGAAGCCAAATTCGTCAGACGGTTGTGTGCCAGGCTGACGGTCTTGACCGAAGTGAAGGCTGAGAGATCGAGCGAAGCGATCTCATTCTCCTCGAGAGTGAGGCGCTTGAGCGAAGGTAGGGCGGAGAGGGTAGGGGCAGTTACCTTCGTGCCTTCGATAGTCAGCGCGCTGAGCTGCGAGCATTCGCTGATCTCAGCCTTAGTGATCCCCTCGGCATGACTGATGTCAAAGAGGCTGAGCTTCGGCAGAGCGGAGAGCTGAACGGAGGTCGCCGACGAGGCTTCTACATGATGAAGCGTCAGGTAGCGCAGGTTCGGATAGTCCTTTGCGGAGAAATTTAGGTTGGCGAACTTCGCATGGCTGGCCTTGAGCAGATCGAGATTCGTGAGGCCGCTCAAGCTCACACCACCCTGAAGTGTCGTGTGAAGGGGCTCGATGTAGAGGTCCGTGATGGCGGGAAGACCTGAGAGCTCGAGCGAAGAAAGCTTCGGCAGGCGGTCAATAGCTTCGCCAGCGGCATCGCGCATTTCTACAGGGAGCTTGAAGGAGCCGTTATCATCGTTGGTGGTGGCGAGCTTGGGGAAGTCCTTTATGACGACACGCTCGAGCGACTCAAGAAGTTCATAGCTGAGCTGGCTGAGCGTGGCGGCCTGGCTACCAGCTGTACCCGTGAGGCTGAGATCGGTGAGCTTCGGTAGGTGCTGCAGCTGTACCTTCTCGAGCTTGGGGGCAATGAGGGTGATATGTGTGAGCTCAGGCAGGAGGTCCGTCGAGAGGAAGTCGAGGGAAGTGATGGGCGAGAAGCCCTGCGTACCAGTCAGAAGCTGGAGGACGTGGTACTTGCCGTCGGTGCCTTTGATGAAGTTCACCGCCAGATGTGTCTGCGTCCACTTCGTCGGGTCATTGGAGGCGATGTCGGCTTCGAGGCCATTTCGCGAGAAGAGCTTACGAAGCGTCTCCAGCTCCGAGGGCGCGATCTCATCGGTACTACTGGGCAGGGTGAGCTGATAGCTGATAGTTGGCATCACTTGCTCCTGCTTCTTGGTGTCTGGCTCATTGCCGTTCTCCTGCTTACAGGCGGGGAGTCCGAGGCAAAGTGCTAAGGCCAGACTCGTCAGGTAAGTATTGGTTCGTTTCATCCGTAGGATAGATATGTATTGAGGTAAAAGAGACCGCCGCAGAGAGTGCCTCCACAGCGGGGCTACAAAGGTAGATGAAGTCCTCCCTCGGTGTCTATATCCGCAGTAAAATACCGATATGTGGTGACCCTAATGCCTCCAAAAGCTACCCCTTCCTCCCCTCGAATGAGTAGGAAGTACCTCTACTCTCGGAGCGAAGTAGAGGTACTTCCGAGAGCTTTCTCAGGTACTTCTGCTTGCTTCTTCAGCTCCTTCCCGTCGAGAGTAATTGGCAAAAGATGGGTGCTCTGCACAAAAAGCGTATCTTTGTGCTATATATCATTAATGGTTATTTAACAGATAAAGGAATCACAACTATGAGCTATAATCTCTTAGCAGGAAAGAAGGGGATCATCTTCGGTGCTCTCAACGAACAGTCCATCGCATGGCGCGTCGCAGAACGTGCCGTAGAAGAAGGCGCAGAAATCATCCTTACCAACACCGCTGTAGCTGTTCGCATGGGTCAGCTGAATGAGCTGGGCCAGAAGCTCAATGCTAAGGTCGTCCCCGCTGACGCTACGAAGGAAGAAGAACTCGAAGTCGTCTTCCAGGAAGCTATGAAGAGCTTCGGCAAGGTTGACTTCGTCCTCCACTCCATCGGTATGAGCCCCAACGTCCGTAAGGGCCGCTGCTTACGATGACCTCGACTACAAGATGCTCCAGACGACCTTCGATATCTCAGCTGTATCTTTCCACAAGATGCTGCAGGTAGCTAAGAAGCTCGACGCTATCGCAGAAGGTGGCTCTGTCGTCGCTCTTACTTATATCGCTGCACAGCGTACCTTCGTCGGCTATAGCGATATGGCTGATGCTAAGAGCCTCTTAGAGTCTATCGCTCGTAGCTTCGGTTACATCTACGGTCGTGACAAGGGTGTCCGTATCAATACCGTCTCTCAGTCTCCTACGGTCACGACTGCAGGTAGCGGTGTCAAGGGTATGTCTGACCTGCTCGACTTCGCAGAAGACCTCTCTCCTCTGGGTAACGCCGACGCTAATGACTGCGCAGACTACTGTATCACGCTCTTCAGCGACCTGACGCGCAAGATCACGATGCAGAATCTCTTCAACGACGGTGGCTTCAGCTCTATGGGTATGAGCGCTGCTGCTATCGAAGCCTTCGCTGCGGGTCGCGCAAACCGCGAGAAGTAGTTCGCTCAAACCGAAGAGGCTTTATACAGCTTTAGGCAATGATACTTCGCACAGAGAACCTCGTCAAGCGCTATCGCTCGCGTACGGTCGTCAACCACGTCTCGATACAAGTCGGACAGGGAGAGATCGTCGGGCTACTTGGCCCTAATGGTGCAGGGAAGACGACGACCTTCTATATGACGGTCGGTCTGGTCGTCCCCAATGAAGGGCGTATCTATCTCGATGACCAGGATATCACGAAGTATCCCGTCTACCGCCGAGCACAAGCTGGTATCGGCTATTTGGCTCAGGAAGCTTCGATCTATCGTAAGCTCAGCGTGGAGGATAATATCCTCTCGGTGCTGGAGCTGACGAATCGAACGAAGCAGGAGCAGCAGGCGCGTCTTGAGGAGCTCATCGCTGAGTTCCGTTTAGAAAAGGTACGTACGAACGCAGGTAATCGCCTCTCGGGTGGTGAGCGTCGTCGTGCTGAGATCGCTCGCTGTCTGGCCATTGACCCGAAGTTCATCATGCTTGACGAGCCGTTCGCTGGTGTCGACCCTATCGCTGTGCAGGATATCCAGAGCATCGTAGCTCAGCTTCGCCACAAGAATATCGGCATCCTCATCACTGACCACAACGTCTACGAGACGCTCAGTATCACCGACCGTGCCTATCTCCTCTTCGAGGGGAAGGTGCTCTTCGAGGGGACTGCTGAGGAGTTGGCCGAGAATGAGATCGTGCGTGAGAAGTACTTGGGTAAGGACTTCCAGCTGCGACGTCGTACTTTTGATATTGATACGACTAAGGAATAGCCTTCGGCTTCTTCAGAAGTAGAAAACGATTAGCCCCCGATTCCAAGACATTGGATCGGGGGCTAACTGCTTTTATATACCGCCCATTTTGAGGGCTTTGATTTCTCTCCCATAGGGCTACTTAGCCGACTTCACTATGGGCTGTGAAACGAACCAGTACTGCTCCGCATTGTGACCAGTACTGGTAACTAATATCGACCACTACTGCTCACGCTTCGGATCAGTACTGGTCGCTTCGCTGACCAGTACTGGTTCGTTTTTCCTCCTCTCTGTGGCGCACACAAGTAAGCCCTATATCACCAGCTTAGATGCTGCTGGTGATATAGGGCTTGCTTTATTAGAGAGGGGGGAAGCTTACCTCTTGAGGAGCTTCTTTCTTAGAGCGACAAGGGCACCCTTAGGCACTTCGTAGCGGTAGACGATCCCGATGAAAGTAAGTAGCAGGAGCGTATTGACTGCCATGCGGAGTATGGGAGCATCGGGGAGGGCTTGTGCGATAGTCCATTCGGCTGCGTAGAGTACGGCTGTAAGGAGCGTGTACAGTCCAAGTCGATGCAGGTCATAGTTCACGGGGTAGTAGTACTGGCCGAGGGCATAAGAGAAGAGCATCACGACACCATTGGCTACTACTGATGCCCATGCGCAGGCCATGAAGCCGTAGCGAGGAGCCAGCAGGACGATGAGTAGTACCGTCAGTGCACAGCCTACGATCGAGAAGATAGCACCCCAGTGTGTGCGGTCAGTGACCTTGTACCAGAGTGAGAGGTTGAAGTACACGCCGAACATTAACTGCCCTGCCATAATCCAAGGCACGACAGAGAGTCCAGGGTAATAGGCTGGTGCGATGAGAAGCTTCAAGATATCAATGTAGCTCATCACCGCCAGGAAGATAAATAGCGTGAAGAGCACATAGTACGTCATCGACGAGGAGTAAGCTCGGCGAGCAGCATCCTCACCCTTCTTCTTCTCGGCGAAGATGAAAGGGTCATAAGCGTAGCGGAAGGCCTGCGTGAAGAGGACCATTACGACAGCCAGCTTGTAGCATGCTCCGTAGATACCCAGCTGTGCATTAGCATAGTGGGAGTCCTCAAATAGAAGAGGGAAGAGAATCTTGTCTGCTTGGTTGTTGAAGTTGCCCGCTAAGCCTAAGAGGAGCATTGGCAGGGCATAGCGAAGCATGGAGCGAAGGAGCTTGCTGTCGAAGCGTCCTGTAGCCTTACGTAGGGTAGGGAGGAGCAGGAGGAATTGCAGGCCATTGCTCACCAGATTGATCCCAAAGATATACTGCAGGGCGTGCTCTCTGGGATGGAGTTCTCCGAGGATAGGGATGTACTCACTAAGAGCAGGGACGCCGTAGAAGGCGAAGAGCGTCAGGAGAATGGTTGCCCCGATGAAGCTCATACGCACGGTCATGAACCACCAAGGGCGCTGCTCGTAGCGGAGGTAGCCCAGCGGAATGGCCATGAAGGCATCGCTGGCGACGATGATGAGGAGATAGCTCAGGAGATCCTTGTGCTCAGCGACATGGAGCACTGTCGCTAAGGGATCGAGGAAGAGCCTGCCGAGTAGTACGAAGAGCGTGGAGCTTACCCCAAGAGACCATAGGGTCGTCGAATAAACGTCAGCGGGCTGCTCATGCTTGTTCGCAAAGCGGAAGAATGCTGTCTCCATCCCATAGGTGAGGATGATCATCAAGATAGCGGTCCAAGCATAGAGGTTAGTCATCTGTCCGAATTCCTCGGTGATGAGTACGCGGACGTAGACGAAGGTAAGGAGCCAGTTCAGGAAGCGCCCGAACATGCTGCTCAGGCCATAGACTGCCGTATCCTTGATTAGTGAGGTAAGTGTACTACTCATTGTGGTGGTCGTATCCCCTTAGTAATTGTCGTCATCGAAGAAGCTCCCCGCTTGGCGGATGCGGGGCTTCCTCCCCAGATGACTATAAGCCAAGTCTGTGGCTTCACGGCCACGGGGTGTGCGCTTGATGAAGCCTTCCTTGATGAGGTAGGGTTCGTAGACTTCCTCCACCGTGCCAGGGTCTTCACCCAATGCGGTAGCGATCGTCGTCAGTCCAACAGGGCCACCGGCGAACTTATCGATGATCACTCCGAGAAGTTTATTGTCTATATAATCAAGCCCGTAGCGGTCGATGTTTAAGGCCTCAAGGGCATAGCACGCGATCTCCTTGGTGATACGGCCGTCACCCTTGACTTGGGCGAAGTCACGTACACGGCGGAGCAGCGCATTCGCGATACGTGGCGTACCTCGACTGCGAGAGGCTACCTCGACAGCAGCACTGGCGGCGCAGGGCGTCTGCAGGATATCTGCCGAGCGGTGGACAATGTCTGCGAGCGTCTCGATGTCGTAGTACTCCAGATGCAGATTGATACCGAAGCGAGCGCGCAGGGGAGCGGTCAAGAGCCCACTACGGGTTGTAGCCCCCACAAGCGTGAAGGGGTTGAGGTCGATCTGTATGGAGCGCGCGCTGGGACCTTTATCAAGCATGATGTCGATGCGGTAGTCCTCCATAGCCGAGTAGAGGTATTCCTCCACGATCGGACTCAGGCGGTGGATCTCATCAATGAAGAGCACGTCATTGGGCTCAAGCGAGGTGAGAAGCCCAGCTAAGTCCCCTGGCTTGTCCAGCACAGGGCCTGAGGTGATCTTGATACCGACACCGAGCTCGGCAGCGATGATATGGGATAGGGTCGTCTTCCCGAGACCTGGAGGGCCGTAGAGGAGGACATGATCAAGTGCATCGGAGCGCATCTTCGCAGCCTGTACGAAGATCTTGAGGTTCTCTACCGCCTTGTCCTGTCCCACGGAAGGTGTCGAAGGAGAGAGGGCGGAGTGCACGATCGATATCTTGCTCTTCTGTGGAGAGCGTAGACTGATCGCGTATGTCGAAGCTATCGAGATCTGGCATGAGGCTACGGATGTGATGTGGAGTGAAGTGAGTCGAGGAACGTGAAGAGCGTGCGGTAGACCGTGGCGTAAGCTAGTGGAGTCACTCGAGAGGAAAAGGTCGTGGAGGCCATTGGGGATGCGGTGTGCCTCGACTTGAGGACCGAGTTTCTTCCCGTAGCGCTGTATATCCTCGACGTCCAGCACGAGATCAGCCTTACCGAAGGCTTCTTGCCATGCTCCCTTAGCTCGGATGCTCTTATCTGAGCTCATCAGGAGGATAGGCATCGGGAGTTGGAGACCACGCTGCACGCGCTTATGCCCACGACGAATGGCACGGAGCCAGCCGAGGCGGATGGGATGTCCGTAGTCCTTCTTGAGCAGTGTGTCGTAGTCCCATGGCCCGTGATATCGGGAGAGTAAAGACTGGGCATAGGGGTCGGGCGACTTGGATACTCCGCTGATGACCTTGCTTGGAGCGATACCCGCTGAGGCGGTCAGTAGGGGGAGGACGATCTTCTCCTCAGCCTTCGAGAAGTTGAAATCAAAGAAAGGACTATTGAGGATGAAGGCACGGATGTTATCTTGATTCTTCGTGTCAGCAAGATAAAGGGAGGTGATGAGTCCACCTGTCGAGTGTGCCATCAGATAGATCTCCTCGGCACCTTCCTCACGGATGATCTTCAGCGCTGCCCCCAGCTCCTCGTAGTACTCTCGTAGGTCGTGTACCTCGAAGGCATCTTGATGAGGGAGGATAGAGCGCCCGTATTTGCGTAGATCGAGGGCATAGAAGTCAATCCCATGCTGAGCAATACTATCTCCCATAGCAGCCTGGAAGAAATAATCATTGTACCCGTGTACGTAGAGTAGGGCACGCTTAGAGGGAGTAGTACGGTCGTGTCGGATGAGTGTAGCAGTGACAGCTCCTGCGTAGTCATCTCGCATCTGTAGTGTGCGCTGGCTATAGCCCGAGATGCTATCAGCACGCCATTGTGCCGAGAGCTCCAAACTAAGTAGACTGCACGTGACGAGAAGGAGGAGGATATAGAGTTGTCGCTTCATACTATTTCTTCGTATTGACTTGAATGCAAAGATAACTTAAATCATGCCATGCTGTGGGGTAGCTCCTGTCGGGGTATGGGCTTTGCCTAAAATAAAGCGAGCCATCCAGCAGATGCTGGATGGCTCGCTATGGGAGTGATGTACTTCTTTAGACCGGAGGTTACGCCTTCTTGTTGATGAAGATGTGACCGAGATAGCCGAGGACGACGAGTGCAAGACCCCGTGCCGAGGAAGAGGTTGGCATTCTCTACCTGGTCCGTGAAGTAAGTGAAGAGCTGAAGAAGAGCCCCGATGAGCATCACGATGATACCGATATACTGCTTCATAATGTCTCTATGTACTATGGTTATGTGTATGTTCTCTATATGCAAAGTACGCAATAATTCCGTACATGACGAAACGCTTACAGAAGATAGCCCCCCGATACCCCATCTCTGTGGAGATATCTGGGGGCTACTCTTGTGAAATTGCGACTCTGTGAAGGGGAGGGCGAGCCTCCTCTATTAGATGCTAATTAGCGAGGGCGACGCTCACCGCGGTCGGGGCGGGGACGACGCTCGGGCTCCTTATAGCCTTCGGGCTTGGGGAGCAGAGCACGACGGCTGAGCTTGAACTTACCCGTCTTCTGGTCGATGTCAATGAGCTTGACTTCGATCTGCTGACCTTCTTCGAGGCCCGTGTCTTCGATCTTTTCGTAGCGCTTCCAGTCGATCTCAGAGATGTGGAGCAGACCGTCCTTACCGGGGAGGAACTCTACGAAGCAGCCGTAAGGCATGACCGAAGAGATCTTACCCTGGTAGACTTCATTCACCTCAGGCATAGCGACGATACCCTTGATGAGGCCGACAGCCGTGTCGATAGCGTCCTTATTGGATGCGCTGATTTCGACTACGCCGACGCCATCCACTTCTTCGATGCTGATAGAGGCACCGCTCTTCTCCTGCATACCCTGGATGATCTTACCACCAGGGCCGATGACAGCACCGATGAATTCCTTGCCGATACGCAGGGTCACGATGCGAGGAGCATGGGGCTTGAGGTCTTCGCGGGTCTCGGGCTGAGCTTCGAGGATCTTCCCGAGGATGTGCAGACGACCTTCGCGAGCCTGTGCCAGAGCACGCTCAAGGATTTCGTAGCTAAGACCATCGACCTTGATGTCCATCTGAGTAGCGGTGATACCGTCAGCGGTACCCGTTACCTTGAAGTCCATATCACCGAGGTGGTCTTCGTCACCGAGGATGTCGGAGAGGATCGCGTAGTTCGTACCCTTGTTCTCAGAGATCAGACCCATGGCGATACCCGATACGGGCTTAGCGATGGGCACACCAGCGTCACGCAGAGCGAGCGTACCAGCACATACCGTAGCCATCGAAGAAGAGCCGTTAGACTCGAGGATGTCGGAGACGACACGGACTACGTAGGGATACTGAGCGGGGAGCATGCGCTTGAGGGCGCGGTGAGCGAGGTTCCCGTGACCGATCTCACGACGGCCGACACCACGCTGTGGACGAGCTTCACCGGTAGAGAAGGGAGGGAAGTTATAGTGGAGGAGGAAGCGTTCCTTACCGTAGTTGAGTACGTCGTCGACGAGCTTCTCATCGCTCTTCGTACCCAGCGTGACCGTCGTCAGAGACTGCGTCTCACCACGGGTGAAGACTGCAGAGCCGTGAGGTCCGGGCAGGTAATCCGTTTCGATCCAGATAGGACGGATCTCGGTGGTCTTACGACCGTCAAGGCGCTTACCTTCGTCGAGGATAGCACGGCGCATGGCTTCCTTCTCGACGTCGTGGTAGTAACGAGCGATGAGGGGAGCCTTCGTCTCGAGTTCCTCTTCGGTGAACTTAGCCTTGTATTCCTCTACGATAGCATCGAAGGCTCAGCACGAGCGTGCTTGTCGGTGCCCGATACAGCTACGGCATAGGCCTTAGCATAGCAGGATTCGTGTACATCCTTGCGCAGGTCTTCGTCGTTCTCTTCGTGGCAATAGGTACGCTTGACGAGCTTACCTACAGCTTCGCTGAGCTCGAGCTGAGCCTGGCACTGTACCTTGATAGCTTCGTGGGCTACCTTGATAGCCTCGAGCATCTCTGCTTCCTGGACTTCCTGCATTTCCCCTTCGACCATCATGATGTTATCGAGGGTAGCCCCTACCATGAGCTCGATGTCCGCGGACTCAAGCTGCTCGAAGGTGGGGTTGATGATGAATTCGCCATTGACGCGGGCGACGCGTACCTCACTGATAGGACCGTTGAAGGGGATGTCCGATACGGCGAGGGCTGCAGAAGCAGCGAGCCCAGCCAGAGCATCAGGCATATCTACACCATCCGTAGAGAAGAGAATGACGTTGACGAAGACTTCGGCATGGTAGTCATCTGGGAAGAGGGGACGCAGGGCACGGTCTACGAGGCGGCAAGTAAGGATTTCATAGTCAGAAGCCTTGCCTTCGCGGCGCGTGAAGCCACCAGGGAAGCGACCGAAAGCGGCATACTTCTCCTTGTACTCGACCTGGAGGGGCATGAAGTCAACCCCAGGATTGGCATCCTTGGCTGCGCATACAGTGGCCAGCAGGACGGTATTCCCCATGCGGAGGGTTACGGAACCGTCAGCCTGCTTGGCTAATTTCCCTGTCTCGATGACGATCTCTCTACCATCGGGCAGTGTGATTGTTTTGCTAATTGGCTGTAGCATTATTGTTCTTTAATTGATTGATAACACCTTTAATAGTCGGGACAAAGGTAGTCAAATAAACGGTACCAAGCGCCCCAGCTCTGCGATGTAGCCATACTTTGGAGGGAATTCTTATCTGCTACCTTCCTGCTTACCTTTATTCTTCCCTTCGAGGGCGATCAATTTTGCCATAAAGGAAGGGGATTCAGTATGACATGGAGCCTCTTTATGACTTGATCAAAGAAGACTCATCAAGAGGTCGCATTAGGCTGTCGTATAGGCCTATGATATGAACCTATATTGGTCGCTGCTTTGACCTCTATTAGGTTGTTGCTCCGCGTCGGGATAAAAGTTGTGGACGAGTGTCAGATAAGTTTGGACTACGTACGTAGCTCTAATATCTACGTACGTGGATATTTGGATTTACGTGCCTGGTCTTTAAGACTATGTGCATAGATAGAAGAAAACCACTGTGTGAAGGCGTTTTTTTCTTCACGAGAATGGCACTTTCCTCTCCGCTGGATAAGAGGAATACTCGCGATAAGGCGAAGGGCTTGCCTGATCACTTCGGAGAGGCATATCGGGGAGCTAGGCGTGCAATGCCTTAGCACTCTAAATAGAGGACGGGACTCTCGGCAACAGTCTCATTTTGTTCATCCCGCTTGGAGGTAATGGTAGTTGCATCTCTCTTAAACGAAAGCCCCCGCTTAGAAGCCTAATTCTAAGCGGGGGCTATTCTATGCTAATAGTCGTGGTGAATGAAAGAACTATTCCTCGTCCTTTCCTGCGAACTCCATCAAGTAGGCCTTGATGAACTCGTCAATATCTCCGTCCATGACAGCGGTGACATTTGAGGTCTGGTAGCCTGTGCGGTGGTCCTTCACGCGGCGGTCATCGAAGACGTAGCTGCGGATCTGGGCACCCCATTCGATTTTCTTCTTACCAGCCTCGACCTCGGCCTGCGCCTTGCGGCGGCGCTCAAGCTCCTTGTCATAGAGCTGCGAGCGTAGGAGGCGAAGGGCATTCTCTCTATTGTCGGTTTGCGAGCGGGTCTCGGTATTCTCGATGATGATCTCCTCTTCCTCGCCCGTATCAGGGTCCTTGTACTTATATCGTAGGCGTACCCCAGTCTCGACCTTATTGACGTTCTGCCCACCAGCGCCACTGGAGCGGAAGGTGTCCCAACTCATATTGGCGGGATTGACCTCTACCTCGATGGTATCGTCTACCAGAGGTACGACGAAGACGGAGGCAAAGCTCGTCATGCGCTTCCCCTGTGCGTTGTAGGGGAGATACGTACCAAGCGATGTACACCCGTCTCGCTCTTGAGGAAGCCATAGGCCTGATCACCCTCGACCTGCATGGTCATGGTCTTGATGCCGGCTTCATCACCGTCCTGCCAGTTGGTGATCGTGGTCTTATACCCCTGCTTGTCGCACCAGCGGCCATACATACGGGCAAGCATTGAAGCCCAGTCTTGGCTCTCGGTACCGCCAGCTCCAGCATTGATCTTGAGTACGGCTCCGAGGTTGTCTTCCTCGGCACGGAGCATATTCTTAAGCTCGACCTCTTCGAAGAGGTGAATGGCACGCCCGTAGGCATCATCAACTTCCTCTTCGGTAGTGATCTCCTCCTTATAATACTCGAGGGCGAGGGCTACCTCTTCGACGAGGCGCTCAGCTTCATCATAGTAGGCGATCCACTTGCGAAGGTCCTTGACCTTGCGCATCTGGGCTTCGGCTCGAGTGCGATCTTCCCAGAAGGAAGGGTCTGCTGTGCGAAGCTCTTCTTCTTCTAATTGGATACGTCGGCTATCGACGTCAAAGATACCTCCTCAGCGCAGTCTTGCGCTCCAGCAGGGCATTGAGCTGGTCTGTCGTTATCATAGACTTCTATGTGATTAATGAATAAATAGTCGGGGTATGTTAGGCCTCCTTCTCCTCCAGCTCGAGCTGGCGCAGGGTAAGCAGGTCCATCTCTTCGATGAGCTCGCCGATGCGCTCCGAGGCCTTCATCAGGTCTTCGTGTGAGAGCGTGCCTGTGGAGAGCTTGGCTTCGAGGGATGTCTTCTCCTCATCCAGCTGGGGAATACGTGCTGTGATTTCCTCGAGCTCTCGTCGCTCAGCATAGGTGAGGCGTGCAGGGCGGTTTGCAGTGCGACGTGACTCAGCTGGCTGGGAAGCTGCTTTACGGGGCTGTGAAGCCTCAGCCTTTTGGCGCTCTTCCTCCTCACGCTTCATACGATAGAGGGTGTAGCTCCCTGGGAAGTCACGTACGACGCCTGCCCCCTCGAAGGTGAAGAGGTGATTCACGACCTTGTCCATGAAGAAGCGGTCGTGGCTGACAATGAGCACGCAGCCTGCGAAGTCTGCAAGGTATTCCTCAAGTGCTTGTAGGGTGAGGATATCGAGGTCGTTGGTAGGCTCGTCAAGGACGAGGAAGTTCGGGCACGTGACGAGCACGGTGCACAGATAGAGTCTGCGCAGCTCGCCACCGCTGAGCTTCTCAACAGGAGTATATTGTCGCTCGGGAGGGAAGAGGAAGCGCGTAAGTATCTGGGAGGCGGAGAGGCGCTCTACTTGGGTGCTTCCTGCGGGGAGCTCGAAGTTCTCAGCGATCTCCTGTACGATGTCGATGACGCGTTTCTCGGGGGCGAAGGTCGGAGGCTCTTGGCTGTAGTAGCCGAAGCGTATGGTCTCCCCGATGTCAAAGTGCCCTGAGTCTGGCTCGATCTCGCCGAGGAGCATACGGAGGAAGGTGGTCTTCCCGACACCGTTCTCACCGATGATACCGACCTTGTCATAGCGGCTGAAGACGTAGTTGAAGTCCTGCAGGAGCACCTTATCGCCAAAGCGCTTATTGACGTGGTGTGCCTCGAAGATCTTCTTCCCGATGCGGGTCGATGAGGCGCCGAGCTGTACTTCATCCGTGCGCTGAGCAGGGCGAGTCTTGGCCTCTAACTCATGGAAAGCATCGATGCGGTACTGTGCCTTCGTCCCGCGAGCTTGGGGCTGACGGCGCATCCACTCGAGCTCTCGTCGGTAGAGGTTGAGTGCGCGCTGACGGGACTGCTCCTCCTGCTCGTGACGCTCCTCGCGCTTGGCGAGGTAGTAGTCGTAGTTCCCCTTATAGCGGTATAGATGACCGCCGTCGAGCTCGATGATCTGGTTGCAGACGCGGTCGAGGAAGTAGCGGTCGTGGGTGATGAGTAAGAGGCCCATCGTGGAGCGGGCGAGGTAGCTCTCAAGCCACTCGATACTCTTGAGGTCGAGGTGGTTCGTCGGCTCATCGAGGAAGAGTAAGTCGGGCTGGCTGATGAGCGTACTCCCGAGGGCGATGCGCTTAGCTTCTCCACCAGAGAGACCCTTGACAGAGCGCTGGTAGTCGTGGATACCGAGTGCGCCGAGGATTTCCTTGGCGCGCTGCTCGTAGTGCCATGCTCCCTTGGCCTCCATCTCGGGGAGGAGGCGCTCCATCGTCTGGCTATCTCCTGTCTCTACGGCTATCTCCCAAGCGAGGGTGAGCTGTGCTACGGGATCGTAGGGGCTGAAGCACGCCTCGAGTACCGTCCCTGTCTCGGGGAGATCGGGGAGCTGTGGTAGGAAGGCTTGCTTGATGTCACGCTCGTAGGTGATGGTCCCCGAGTCTTGTGGCTCTCTGCCGAGCAGGATACGCATGAGGGTAGACTTACCCGTGCCATTGGGTGCGATAAGCCCAACCTTCTGCCCACGCTCGATGGAGAAGGAGATGTCAGAGAAGAGGACACGATCCCCGAAGCTCTTGGTGAGTTGCTCGACCTGAAGCATACCTAGTCTAAGGCGTCAGGGGCCATGGGGACACCCTTCCAGTGCTCCTTGACTTCGGGTAGACGGCCAGCACCTACATAGCGTGATGTGTAGTAGGCGTTGTTGTTGAAGTTCTCGATGACGATACCGCGGCTACAGCTACTGTGCATCATCTTGATGTTGCCGTCCTCATTGCTGACGACCATAGCCACGTGACCTACACGGTTGGCACTGCGGTTACGCCCCTTGAAGAAGAGGAGGTCACCGGGCTGAGGGTCCTTGATGTTATTGGCATAGACAGCGAGACCACTCGAGGAGCGGGGGATCTTGATGCCTTCGAGGGAATAGATGTAGCTGACGAAGCCTGAGCAATCGAGGGGCCACTTAGCGACGCCCGAGGTACGATAGCGTAGGCCCAAGAGCTTCTGTCCATGGTCTACGACGGACTTGATGATAGCAGGGGTATAGGAGGCTATCTCCATCTTATCATAGGTGAAACCGCTACCACCACTGCGGCGGCGATAGTGTGACCCATAGCTACGGCTTCGCCCTGCAGAGTAGCTTCTGCTGGAGCGCTTATATCGATGTCTTCTGGGAGCAGGGGCTGGAGCAGGGGCTTGTAGCTCAGTGGTGAGCTCCAAGAGCGAGGTCTCTGTATGCTGGGTGTATGTCTCTGTGGTAAAGGCTCCGGAGTGAGTGGAGCTGAGGTCGGTGGCTCCTGCAGGTAGAGCAAGGAGGGTAGTGAAGGCTGCGACTACGAGGGTAGCGCATGATGTCTTTAGTCGAATCATCCTGTCTTAACTTAGGTGAGGCAGGCTATCTCCCCCGAGTGGGGAGGACCTTAAACACCCGAGGTGGAGGGAGTCAGCACTTTACTGTGACTCCCTCCACTTCGGATGTACTGTAGGCAAAAGATGCCTACAAGCAGAGAACGCTTTCGCCAGCAAAGATAGTATAATCTGCTGAAATAGACCTTGTTCGCTGCTTGAGGTGCTTGGTGAAGTGCCCTATCTACGCTTGCTGATGATGATAGAGAAGTAGGGGAACTCCCGCTGGAGAATCTCATCCGTAGAGGAGGTGATGTACTCCTTTGGCATGCCTACGAACTCGAAGTAATGCCACTTGCGATCGGGGTGCTGGGCGATAGCCGACTTGATCTCCGCTTCACAGAGCGAGCCCTTCATCACGACGATGGTGTGACGGCTCTGCCAAGCACGGTCCCACTCCTCACGAGTGGCTTCGCCTGGGATGACTGTACACTGCTCCTCGAGCTGTACGAGCTGACCTCCGAGGCGGCCATTGCAGGCGATGAAGGCAGGTACTCCGCAGATCTGCTCCGTGGAGAGGCCTTCTTGCTCGATATGCTCTCCGATATAGGCGGAGGAGGAGTAGAAGCCACAGTCACCCTCCGCGACGATAGCGATACGGGCATTAGGCTCGGCCTTTTGCTTCTCGCAGGCTTCTCTAGCTACGATCTCGTAGGCCTCGAGGGCACCATCACGGTCCTTGCTCATCGGGAGGTCGTAGAGCTGGATCTGCTCCTCGCGTATGCCGAGTGAGAGCATCATCTCGGCGGCCTTCGAGGCATGACGGCCCTTGCGGGAGACGGGGACGGGCGTGTAGATATAGTCGGCCTCGCGTAGGATACGAAGGGCCTTGAGGGTGATGAGCTCTGGATCTCCAGGGCCCAGCGATACGAAGTGAATCATAGTTGGGGTAATGGGATGCTATTGTCTGTAAGTAATCCAGCGCCATACCTCACGCATTGATGGCTTCTTGCCATACATGAGGATGCCGGTACGATAGATCTTCCCTGCGAGGGCACTCGTCAGGAAGACGGTGATGTATAGTATAGCGAGGCTCAGAAGGGGCTGCCAGAGAGGTACATCGTAAGGCAGTCGTACCATCATCACCACGGGGGAAGTTAAGGGGCAGAATGAAGCCCAGAAGGCGAGGGTGCCATCAGGATTGTCTACACTCCCCATACCTGCGTACATGGAGAGGATGAGGAGGATGACGACAGGCATCATCATCTGTGATGCCTCTTCATCTGAGCTTACCAGCGAACTCAGTGCTGCGAGGATGGATGCATAGAAGAGGTAGCCACCTACGAAGAAGAGGATGAAGAATATCAGAATCTTTACGAAGTCCACACCCTGCAGTACGGCGAAGAAGGTCGTGGCCTGGCTAAGGAATGAAGTTCCTCCTATGACTTCTGATTGGAAGAAAGTCTGGCCAATCTGTGCTCCTACAAAGAACAAGATGGCCCAAATGGCGATCTGTACGAGACCCAAGAGACCTATCCCGATGATCTTGCCGAGCATAAGCTCTTGAGGACGTACCGAGGAGATGATGACCTCGACGATACGATTCTTCTTCTCCTCCAGGACTCCCTGTAGCACCATGCCTCCATAGGTCATCATGAAGAGGTAACTAAAGAATGAAAGGGCTACACCGATGATGCTGGCTACAGTACTCGATGAGGCATCTGCATCCCCCGATTCTCCCCACTTATATGTAGGGACACGGATCTCGATCTGGCTCTCCTGTATAGCTTCTTGTAGCTGGGGGATGTTGTACGAGCGAATCTTTTCCTCGCTGAGGTGGCGGGAGAGGACGGCGTTGATATAAGTCTCCAATCCTTGAGGAAGCTGCTTGAAAGAGAAGAGGCTGATGGCTTTCGGGTCCTTCAAGAGATCGCCTCGGATCTCGAGTATAGCGGTAATGGACTCTTGGGAGGCTTCGCTGCGTAGGCTGTCTAAGGGGCGGTCTACACGGACGAAGTGGTAGCTGTCGCTGTCGTTGCCTTCAAAGAGGGCTGCATAGCGACCCGTGTGGTCGAGGATAGCTACCTGCTGCTGGTCCACTTCATTGACAGAGGACACTAAGACGGGTACAAAGCCAATGAAGAGCATCAAGAGGGGCATGACGAAGGTCATCACCCAGAAGGACTTCTTGCGGAGGCGCGTGGTGAATTCGCGCTCGATGACGAGGTGTAGCTTATTCATACCCGATACTATTTAGCTTGGACTGTTTCGAGGAAGATCTCATGCATCGAGGGGTATTCCAGCTCGATGCTTTGGAGGTGGATGGCAGAGGGGAGCTGGGCGATGAGCGTGCGAAGCTCTTCCTCGGGCTGCAGCTGTACGCGCAGGATCTTGGAGTACTCACGCTCTTCGTGCTCCAGTATGTTCAGACGAGAGAGGTCAGTAGGGGAGATCTCTCCCTCATAGACGACACGTGCGGTATGAGAGCCGTGTGCTCGGCGTATCTCAGCTGTCTGGCCAGAGAGGACGACCTCGGCGCGGTTGATGAGCGCGATGTCATCACAGAGCTCCTCGACGCTCTGCATGTTGTGGGTGGAGAGCATGAGAGTCGTTCCCTTGGCCTTGAGGGCGAGGATCTCGCGCTTGAGTACCTCAGCATTTACGGGGTCAAAGCCACTGAACGGCTCATCGAAGATCAGCAGGCGGGGCTCATGCACGACGGTCGTGACGAACTGGATCTTCTGCTGCATCCCCTTCGAGAGCTCTTCGACGCGCTTGCCCCACCACGACGTGATCTCCAGACGCTCAAACCATTCCTGGACTCGCTGCTGGGCGTCTGACTTGCTAAGCCCCTTGAGACGTGCTAAGTAAATGGCTTGCTCTCCGACCTTCATCTTCGGATAGAGACCACGCTCCTCGGGCAGGTAGCCGATATGGAAGAGGTCTTCCTCGCGTAGAGGGCGACCTTCGAGACGTACCTCTCCACTGTCGGGGGCTGTGATGCGATTGATGATACGGATGAGTGAACTCTTGCCTGCACCATTCGGCCCTAATAGCCCGAAGATGCGTCCTTCGTGGGCACTCAGCGAGACCTCATTGAGGGCGGTATGCTCGCTGTAGCGCTTCGTCACGTGATCTACTTCTAAGTATGCCATAGTATACTGGGTTGTGTGTAAGAGGGGAGGAGCTTTGAATCCTCGAGGCTCCATGGTCCGATAGCAAAGATACGATATATCAATATACGGTATAGACCGAAGGTTGAGAAGATCATAACGGAGGCACTCATGTTGCGATTCTCACTATGCGGTATAGCTCTTTCGTCGTGTAGTATGCCCCATCCTCCCATAGTAGCACCTCTCACCTGTGGTAGAGTGAGCCCCTCACTCCAGCACGAGGAATTTTCTTATCCAGCAGAGGGGAAAATGGTCTTTCTGTGAATAAAGCGCAGCCGCCCGTAGTGGTTTTCCTTCGTCTACGTACGTAGTCTTAAAGACCACGTACGCAAATCCAAATGTCCACGCACGTAGATATAAGAGCCACGCACGTAGATCGAACTTATCCGCTATTCGTCTGCAACTAATTTTCGTACGCATAGGAGATCATACCACTACTGCTTTCAGCCTTTCACTCCGAAGGAATGATCCTCTCACAGCCCCAATAGGGGGCAGGGATTTCAATGCGGTAGCTTCGTCCACCTATTCTTATCAGTGATTAGCGCGCTAATAATTCGTATTTTTGTAAGAATAGTTAAGCGTCCTTTGCGAGGGGTAGAAGCCCCTCCTTCGCCCCGTATATTGCCTATTACTCAGCTTCGATGGCTCGTAAACTAAATAAGAAGACTTCGCCCACCACACCCGCCGACCGCCAAGATACGGCCGAGCATATCCTCCTGCACCACGTACGTGTCAATAATCTCAAGGATATAGACCTTGAGATCCCCCGCGGGCAGCTTGTCGTCGTCACAGGCGTAAGTGGCTCGGGGAAGAGTTCGCTGGCCTTCGATACACTCTATGCTGAGGGGCAGCGTCGCTATGTCGAGAGCCTATCTTCGTATGCGCGTCAGTTCGTCGGGCGTATGGCAAAGCCCGAGGCCGACTGGATACGTGGTCTGCCTCCTGCGATCGCTATCGAGCAGCGTGTCGTCAGCCGTAACCCCCGCTCTACCGTAGCCACCTCGACGGAGATCTACGAATATCTCCGTCTGCTCTATGCTCGTGTAGGGCATACAATCTCTCCCACGACGGGAGAAGAGGTGCGCAAGCATACGGTGAAGGACGTACTGACCTATATAAAGTCGCTCCCCATAGGGAGCCGCGTCTATCTCATCGTTCCCCTGCACATCCCCTCGGGGCGCTCACTCGCTGCTCATCTGGAGATCCAGCTGCAGCAGGGGTATAGTCGCCTCTGGACGGAGGACGGCATCGTAGCTATCGAAGATGCACTGCTGTGGAAGGATGACCGTGCCGAAGGGCTTTATCTGCTCATCGACCGCTTGGCACTCAGTGAAGAGCTGGAGGCCGTGGATCGCCTTGGCGAATCCGTAGAGACTGCTTTCTTCGAGGGGCGAGGTATCTGCTCGCTGGCTATCGAGGAGATGAAGGATGGAGCACGCCTGCCCGCGCGCTTGCAGGAGTTCAGCAATATCTTCGAGGCTGACGGGCGGGTCTTCCAAGAGCCCAGCCCCGAGATGTTCAGCTTCAACAATCCTATCGGCGCTTGCCCTGAGTGCGAAGGCTTCGGGAAGGTCGTGGGTATTGACCACCGCTTAGTAATACCCGATCCTACGCTCTCGGTCTATGATGATGCCGTCGCCTGCTGGCGTGGGGTCGTCTCATCGGAGTGGAAGCAGTTCTTCATTCGCTATGCAGAGAAGCTACACTTCCCCATCCATCGCCCCTATGAGGAGCTGACAGAGGAGCAGAAGACCCAGCTGTGGGAGGGTATCCCGTCGAAGGAGTATGGTCCTATCGGGATCACGCCCTACTTTGACTACCTGCGTAGCCAGCTCCATAAGATTCAGAACCGCGTGCGTATCGCGCACTTCACGGGGAAGACGGTCTGCCCCTCTTGCCGTGGTGGCCGACTCAAGCCCGATGCTCTTTGTGTCCAGGTCGGAGGGAAGAATATCTCCGAGGTTGTCTCGATGACGCTCTGGGAAGCCCGTGATTTCTTCGATAATCTCCAGCTCCCCGAGGGAGACGCTTTCATAGCAAAGCGCCTACTTCATGAGATCCGCTCTCGCCTAACCTTCCTCGATGAGGTCGGCTTGGGCTATCTGACCCTTGACCGCCTCTCCAGCACCCTCTCCGGAGGGGAGAGCCAGCGCGTGACTCTCGCGACGCAGCTCGGAAGTAGCCTCGTAGGCTCGCTCTACGTCTTGGACGAACCGAGTATCGGCCTCCACCAGCGTGATACCGAGCGCCTCATCCGTGTCGTTCACCGTCTGAGAGACTTGGGCAACACAGTTGTCGTCGTCGAGCATGATGAGGAGATGATGCGTGTGCTGCCGACTACATCATCGACATCGGTCCCGATGCAGGGCGCTATGGCGGTGAGGTCGTCTATGCTGGCCCTGCCTCCGAAATAACAAAGGAAACACCAGGCTATACCGCTGCCTATCTTACGGGGCGTGAGACCATTCCTCTACCCTCGGTGCGCCGTCCATGGAATAGCTATATCGAGGTCGAGGGTGCGACGATGCACAACCTCAAGGACCTCACTGTGCGCTTCCCCCTGCATACACTCACTGTCGTCAGTGGAGTCAGTGGCTCGGGTAAGAGTACCCTGATGCGCGAGCTCTTCTACGAAGGTGTCTCTCGCCTGCTGAACAAGGAGCCGATGGACAACCTCGAGCTGCGAGGTATCTCGGGAGACCTGAGTGCCATCAGCCAGATCGAGTACGTCGACCAGAATAATATCGGCCGTAGCTCCCGCTCCAATCCCGTCACTTACGTCGGCGCCTTCGATACGATTCGTGAGTTGTACGCAGGCCTTCCCCTCTCGAAGCAGATGGGCTTCAAGCCCTATTACTTCTCCTTCAATAAGGAAGGCGGGCGATGCGAGACGTGTCAAGGGGCAGGCGTCATCACCATCGAGATGCAGTTCATGGCGGACATCACCTTGCCCTGTGAAGCTTGTCGTGGCTTGCGCTTCCGCAAGGAACTCTTGGAGGCCGAGTACTGCGGTGTGAATATCTCCCAGCTCCTGGATATGAGTGTCGATGAGGCGGTCGAGTTCTTCGAGGCGAATAGTGCATCCTCCAAGCTGACGGCGAAGATTATCGATCAGCTCCGTCCCCTGCAGCGTGTAGGCTTAGGCTATATCAAGCTGGGGCAGTCTGGCTCTACGCTCTCTGGTGGGGAGAACCAGCGTGTCAAGCTCGCTTACTACCTCGGGAAGGGGAAGAAGCTCCCCACGCTCTTCATCTTCGACGAACCGACGACAGGGCTACACTTCCACGATATCCGTACCTGCTGGATGCTCTGCAGGCCCTCATCGATCAGGGGCACTCGGTGATCGTCGTCGAGCATAACCTTGAGGTCATCCAAGCTGCCGACTGGGTCATCGATATGGGCCCTGAGGGTGGTAAGGCGGGTGGCTACATCGTCGCCGAAGGTACGCCCGAGGAGGTGGCCTCTTGCGCTGAGTCTGCTACGGGTATGTATCTCAAGGAACTTCTCAAGCAGAAGGTGAAGCAACACACTCGCAAGAAGTAGCGCTCCGCTTCATAAAGACAAAGAAAAGGCTCGCCCCCCTATCTCAGGTCACCGCATGGGTGCCTCAGATAGGGGGCGAGCCTTTATGGATGTGTGATTAGTTAGAGCTTGCCGCCATTATCCTGGAGTGCCTTGTCAAGGAGCTTGTTGATCTCCTCACCACGGAGGTCACGAGCGACGATCTTGCCTGCGGGATCGAAGAGGATGATCTGAGGAATCCCTGCGATACCATAGAGCTCCGTAGCTTCGGTCTTATTGAAGATCTGAGGCCAAGTGATTTCAAGCTCCTTCATTGCCTTGAGGTGATCTTCCATCTCATCCCATACGACCGTACCGAGGATGACGAGCCCCTTGTCGGTGTAAGTATCGCGCACCTTCTTCAGGTGACCGATTTCACGACGGCAAGGACCGCACCATGAAGCCCAGAAGTCGACGAGGACATAGTGACCCTTGCCTACGTAGTCGCTAAGGCGAACGGCCTTGTTAGCGTCATCTACTCCCTCGAAGTCTACGAACTGTGCACCTGCCTGCGTAGCTTCTACACGGCGAAGGCGTGTGACCATCTTCGTAATGCTTTCTTCTGCACGGAGACGATCACCTGCCTGCTGAAGGAGTGCTTCTGCCTTAGCGACGGTCACGTCTTCCATACCGAGGAGGTTCTGAAGAGCGATGAGACCGATAGCATCGTTGGGATGCTCCTTGAGGTCTGCTTCGGCGAGAGGCTTGATCTTGGCATAGAGCTCATCTGAAACCTTCTCTTGAGCTTCTTCCTTGGCCTTGTCGTCAAGGTTCTTGTCTGCGCGAATGCTTTTAAGTTTCGCTCTCGCCTCTTCGATTAACCCCTTTCGGTACTTGGATTTTTGAGTATGCTCATCATTCAGTGGAGTACCAGTAGCGCCACTCGCAGCGAGGTCAGCCTTGATGATCCCTTCTTCGGGGATGAAGGAGAGGTTGTAAGATCTGGGGATGACCAGATGTACGATGAGACCGTCTTCGGCTACAGCACGCTCCAGCGTGAATCGGCCATTGGCGATCTGGACGCTATCCGAAGCACCCTGACCACTGGGCTTGTAGAGGTAGACCCACTGACCATTGGCATCTGCGGGAGCCATCCCATCGATGCGGTAGTTGCCAGCCTTAGGCTGCGTGATGGTGACCTTAGTGACCTTTCCCTTAGCGGGGCGCTTACGCTGAGCGACAGCAGGTAGGGCGACAGTCGTAGCCAGGGCAAAGAGCCCGAGGCGTATCCATTGATTTGTCTTCATATACTTGAGAGTTGTCTTGTGTTAAAGGGAATGATTTTGCTCTTATCCTTAGGCTAAGATAGCGATAATCCTGCTACGTCCGCAGGGTGTCTCTAAAGGGATGTGTACTGATTTTGCTATCGGCGGACCTTGACAATGAGCTTACTGATGGGACTTCCGTCCCCGATGAAGGGAGCATGACCATCCTCGGGGAAGAGGATGACGAAGTCTCCTGGGAACAAGTCGACGTAGCTCGTCGGCTGATCATGGTAGAAGATGATGTCCTTCGACTCATCGTAGGGGGCACGGGGGCTAAGGCATTTAGCACGGGGGAGCCAGCCGATGCGCTCGCGGCCCTCAAGGAGGACCTGGATGTCGATGTAGGATTCGTGCGCTTCGATCGGCTGCTCATCTTGGGGATTGGATGGAGCGTCTATTCGGTTGATGAAGAGTTCTTCGCCTCGGAGCTCCAAGCGCTGGGGCTCCATAGCCCGTAGGTCGTGACTCTTGATGTAGTCGAAGACCTCCTTAAAGCGAGGATGAAGGGACTCGTAGCGAGCGGACTCGTCGAGGGTACTGTGGATCATAGGGTGATTAATAATGTATGTGTTGTTGCTTGGCGTGTGGTCTTATCCCGCGTGGGGAGTGGGAGCTCGCGTCATCAAGCTCATAGCAAAGGTAGAAACTTCCCATTACTTCATCAAGCGCCGTTTGTGTCCGATTTGGGGGAAGACTACTTTCTATTTATTGTGCGGAAGGCTCGTAGAAGGCTGGGCTTGATTCCCTCCGAAAGGGAAGAATGTGAGGGCGCTGGGCAGAACGTATACCCTTGCTGTGTGCAACGTATACCTATCGCGGGTAAAACGTATACGTTTGGCGATGAAAACGTATACGTTTCGAGCGTGAAACGTATACGTCTTGGGCATGAAACGTATACGTTTTGATCAGGGAACGTATACGTCTTCCCTACAAAGGCTTTGAGAGGTGTCAATGGACGCTCTTCTCTTGCCGTCGGTCACGTAGGCTCAGTGACTTCGTAGCACCTTAAATAACAAAGCCCCCGACGCATGCTATGAGCAATTGCGTCGGGGGCTTCGTGTGCAGATGTGGCTTAGTATCGCTCGCTGGCGCTGGCTGAGAGGCAGAGGACGGGTAGGCTGATGCGGAAGGCAACGTGTGGTCGTGTCTTCTGCCAGTCATACCCAGCGAAGAGACCAAAGCGTGCCATGTCGCCCCAGCCGATGGAGTAGCCGACCTCGCTGAAGGCACGGCCGTCTCCTGTGAGGAGGTTGCGGGCGTGGAGCGCATCGTCCATACGGAAGAAGCCCCCGAAGCCCTTGGTGCGCGAGAGAAGGAACTTGTTTGAATAGAAGTTCACCTCCTGCGTCGTCCAGCTCTTTCCCCCAGTGAAGAAGGGGGGCAGGGTCGCCCAGTTATCCTTGAAGGGTGTGCGATCAATCACTGGAGCCAGGGCGAAGTACTTCTCATCGCTTGGGGAGAGATATTCCCGAGAGAGGTACGTACCCGCATTGATCTTCAGATCGATCTTATTGTCCTCGTTCAATGGGATCGTGCCACGGACAAAGGCTTCGAGCTGCTGGAAGCGGCTGTAGGGGACGGCCGAAGCGGACTGCGTGCTCCCATTTGGGTCGAAGGCTTGCTTATAAATGATCCCCAGCTCACGGCGATGGCCGATGGGAATGGGGATACCCGACTCGCTACGATTGAGGAAGGAGGGAGCCCAAAGCACTTGCCCTGAAGCGAGCAGGGCACGATGGTGCTCCAAGGGGATACCTACCTGTGGCTTGCGATCCTCAAAGAGTAGGGAGGTCGAGAGGTCGAGGCTTTCGGTGAGCTGGATGCGATTGCGTAGCTGGAGATAATCCTTGACGAATGATACGACGGGGCTATTTGCTGCAGGGAGCGCTCCATAGTATCCGCGGTAGATCTCCTCGGGAGTGAGGTGGTAGGTCTCTCGTGAGGTATGCCCGCCAGAGAGTACCATGAGTCCGTTGAGCTGGGGCGCGTAGTAGAGGAGCAGGTTGTGCTCGTGATACCAGTTGCGACTCTTGAGCGCATAGTTGATAGAGGAGCGCAGGCGTATCGATCGACCTTCTCCCAGCTTACGCGCTACGAGGATACCATAGCCGAACCACTGGCCGTCGATGGAGTTCTTGGCCGCCAAGAGGTCAATGACCCCATCGATGCCAATGCGCCACTTGCCGAAGTCAAAGTCCTTCCCGGCCCCGATCTCAATGAGTGTCTGGAGGGGGCCCCCTGTACTGCTCGAGGACTTTTGATTGCGCGCCATACTCGCTGCGACGGCATGGAGGAACTGATAGCCACGATTCTGATTGTAGGGGGCTACAGGCTCGTAGCGGAAGAAGCGGTCTATCATCGGGATACCATACTTCGGACGAGCCTCGTTGGCACGAACAAGCTCTCGACGCAGACCGTCAAGGGAGTCCAGACGCAAGCTATCCTGAGGAGTGAGTCCCGTCTGAGCTCTTAGAGGAGCCAGGGCGATGAGACTCAGAGCAAGAGCACCAAGCCAAGTGCAGTGTCGGTGGGGCATAGTAGGCGTATCGGGATTATGCTTGGAGGAAGAGCTCACCGAAGAACTGTGGACGATGGAAGGCGGGCTGAGCTTCTTCGATAGGTGCCCAGCTGAGGAAGTGAGGATGTGGGGTCTTGTCACCGCACTTGTATAGGTTAGCACGCAGTGATGTGGGGAGCTTACCAGCTTCGTAGCTCATCGTCGTCCAGGGGATGGCGACGGTGACTTCCCATGCATGAGCACCCATCAGCTCCAGCCCGTGCTCTCCGAGATGAGTAGCCCAGCGCTCGATGCTGGCGAACTCTTCCGAGCTGAGAAGCTCAGCTTCGGATGGGGACTGGTGGTGTGCAGCGTAGCATACCCCAGCTGCATTGAACTCGAAGTTAATATAGGCCTCGCCAGCTTCGCGCTGCATAAAGAACTCGACACAGCTGTCTTCGTGGACATAGTTCCCATCTCCGGGGGAGAGCGTGCGGAGGTCTTGACCATCGACAACGTAGGTGATGTAGAGCGCCTTGGCATCATAGCCCAGATAGGCAGCTACGAGTGGGCGGTGAGGGAAGTCTGCACGCCAGTTCAGCGTGTCGATATAGAGCACTTCACCTTGCTCTCGCAGGGTGGGAGTAAACTCAGATAGAGTGTGTGCACCGCGCTCGATGCGGGGGATATAAGCTTGCTTCATAAGTTTTGTACAAGGATAAAAAGAGGGAGGGCCACGCAGGGGCTACTCAAAGAGTGAGGTGTAGATCCCTACGAGAGCTAAGATGATGAGTACGAGGGCTACGATGCGGTTGATCCACTCCAGGCTCTTCATGCCAAAGCGGGTAGAGAGCTTCTTGACGATATAGGTCAGGATGACCCACCAGAGGAGGCAACCGATACCGATGCCTGCCATAGCTACAAAGAACTCGACGAATTGGAGCTTCACAGCTCGTACGAACTCAAGCCGTGCATACAGCGGGAGGAAGAGGAGGATGATGAAGGGATTGGAGAGTGTAAGAGCGAAGGCTCCAGATACCTTCTTCACGCTGTAGGCGGACTTGAGGCGATGTGGGGGAGCGGGTGTATCGTCCTCACTCGTCGAGACGTGTCGTGTGAGGAGGATGATACAGAAGCCTAAGATGAAGATACTCCCACCGAGCCTAAGTGAGCTGCTATACTGATCGAGGAGATTCAGTACGATCCCCACGCCCCAGTAGGCGATAAGGCCATAGACTAAGTCACTGAGGGTCGCTCCGAGGCCTACCAGCATACCATCGCGACGTCTGCCACGTGTCGTCTCTCTCATACAGAGGAGACCCGTCGGCCCCATGGGGGCAGACACTAAGAGACCGATAAGTATACCTTTTGCAAACGTAAGGAGTAGCTCTAAGAGAAGCATAGGCAGATGATACTAATGGGATGGGGCACCAGCACGTAGTGTCCTTAGAAGCTCGGCAAGATCACTGTCGCTCTTGGCGGGGGGGAGTGTCGATAGAGCTTTGCAGAGATAATGGAGGAGGAAGTCCAGGGTAGCCTGTTGTTGCTCCTGTAAAGGCGCTGATAGGAGGAGGGCAGCTGTATGAAGCTGGGGGAATACCTTCATCAGTTCGGCTCGGCCCTGTGGGGTGATGGTGACGAGGACACTACGGCGGTCTCGCTCGTCAGGGCGCTCTTCAGCCAGACCCTTAGCTACCAAGCGACGGATGATCTCAGCACCCGAGGTTTTCTCCATCGCATTGAGTGCATTCAGCTCGGTCTTGGTCTGGGACTTGCCACTCATGAGACTTGCCAAATAGGAGTATTCCTCTTCGCTCTGTAGGAGCTCAGAGGCCATGAGAGCACGCTTGATGTAGCCCTTAGAGTACCGATGTAGAAGGCTTAGATGACGGGCGATAGATACCTCACGCTGCTGTCCCATATTGGCTGGGCGCATCGTAGACGTGGGGCTTGCTTCCGCCCCCTCTTGCATACTCTGCACGAAGATAAGAAAGCTCTTCATGCTGAGCTCCTCATCATTGGGGAAGGACTGCTCGAAAAGCTCGATGTAGTCCAGCAGTTCCGTTAGTAGTCGCTTACTCTTCATCACGGGCATGGAGGTAAGTAGCGATCTTGGGGATGGAAGTGTTGCGGAGAAGAACAGTCTTCTTCGCATCTAAGAGGTAAAGAGCACTACCGTGGCTCAAGTCATAGCGTCGCTGAGCTGTGATGAGCTGTGCAGAGTCGTAGCCCAGCGTCGCCCCAGACCAAAGACTTCTAAGACCTGAGTCTGGGCGTGTCGCTCCCGTATAGACGACCAACGGGCGTAGGTTCTTCTCTTGTACGAGGCGATAAAGAGCCTTGTGCCGGTGGAGTGCTTCTGCCCACTGCTGATTTCTCTTATCTGAGTCGACGGAGAGGACGAGTAGGGTATAGGGGGCACTGAAGTGCGATAGACGTCGGCTGACTGTACCCATAGTGTCGCTCGTATGGTAGAGGAAGTCTTGGGCAGTGCGACTATTGCATTGTGCTGAAGGCGCACTCGCTGGAGGTATGCATCTACCTTTCGTGCTGAGTCTACCTTCATAGAGGACTCTTCCCACGCTAATACGAGGCTATAGAGCCCTTCATTGTAGTGAGGACTCTCGGGATTATATAGCTGCGATCGGTAGGTGGAGAGGGCTGTTTGAAGAGCTTCGCCAGAGAGGAAGTTCAGAGAGCGGGAGATACTACGGTGAGCAGTCCCGAGGGGCGCTCCGTGTAAGAGGCCACAGAAGTCTTCGATTTGGCGTGTAATAAGCGCTTGCGAGGTGTCGGGCTGTGCCTCCATCTTGTCCCAGTAGTGGTCGATGAGGTAGCCGAGACGCTCACGTGGGGAGGTGAGATGGTCGGGTAGGTAGACTTCGCCGAGGGATGAGGTCGCTACCTTTGGACGGCAAGCGCCCAAGGCTAAAGGTAGGAATAGTACTACCCCATAGGTGTGAATGTAGCTAACCCAGCCCTTACTCATAGAAGTTATCCTTGAAGGCAATGAACTCCTTACTGCGAAGGATATACTTGCCCAACCAGGCGCGAAGGAATCCTGAGCCATAGCTCCATAGCTGGATGAAGCATGCGGGTACAGCGAGGAGGGCAACTTCGACTGATCGTCCTGCTCGATGATACGCATCGATAAAGAAGATGACGGCAAGAGCCAATAACCCCAGTCGACCAATCCAGAGGAAGAGGGCGATGACAGAGGCAATGGTGAAGAGGGCGGGAAGAAGGTGCACTAAGCGTGTACTCCCAGGATGGCGCGTCTCCAGGTGGATACGTGCGATACCTGAGTTATGGACCTGCTTGAAGAACTTGCGGAAGTCTACTCTGCGCTTGTGGTAGACGAAGGCTTCTTGGATGAGTGCCGTGCTATGCCCTCCCTCGATGAGGCGAAGGCTGAAGTCAATGTCCTCACCGAAGCGCATCGCTTCATTGAATCCTCCAAGCTGCAAGTAGACGGAGCGGCGACAACCGAGGTTGAAGCTGCGTGGCTTGAACTTCTCCATCCCGTCAGCACTCCCACCACGGATCCCCCCAGTTGTCAGGGGAGAGGTCATCGCATAGTTGATAGCCTTCTGTACCGTAGTGAAGTCGTCTGAAGCAGCATCGGGGCCGCCAAAGGCATCTACGGGAAACTTCTCTAGGTAGTCATCTACTGCAGTGAGATAGCCTGGGGGCAGGACAACATCCGAGTCGAGGATGATGAGGTACTCTCCTGTGGCTTCACGAGCTCCGAGGTTACGGGCTCGTGAGGGGCCTCCATTGGGTACAGCGATATAGCGTAGAGCTGGGAAGCTCCCACGATAGCTCTCGACGACGGCTTCCGAACTCACGGAGCTACCATCCTCGATGATGACTATCTCGAAGTCGAAAAGCTCCTGATGGGTCAGGCTCTCCAGTAGCTCCCGCACCTCATCGGGGCGGTTGTATACGGGGATGACAAAGCTATATCGCATAAGGGCTTAGAGGGACCACTCGGTGCCTTCCTTCGTGTCCTTAATAGTGAATCCGAGGGCAGCCAGCTCATCGCGTATGCGGTCAGAGGTTGCCCAGTCCTTCTTGCTCTTAGCCTCAGCTCGGATAGAGAGGAGAAGATCTACTGCGCCTGAGAAGGCTTCGCTCGCACCTCCTTCGCCTAAGCGCTCGTCACGGAGCCCCAGCAGGTCGAAGAGGAAGAGACGATATACACGACGGAGTTCATCAAGATCCTCTGCTGTGATCGTGGCTTGCTTATGATGAATGGAGTTAATAGCACGCGCAGCCTCAAAGAGCTCGGCGATGGCAATCGGCGTATTGAGGTCGTCGTTGAGAGCCGTATGGCAGCGCTCAGAAAGACCTTGGATTCCTTCGATGGAGGTAGTGCTTCCAGCCTGTAGTCCGTCGAGTAAAGCGGCTGCGTCAAGCAGACGAGTTAAGCCCTTCTCAGCTGCCTTCAGAGCATCGTTGCTGAAGTCTACCGTACCACGGTAGTGAGCACTGAGGATAAAGAAGCGGATTGTCATGGGCGAATAGGCCTGCTCCAGCTGGTCGTGTTCGCCAGTGAAGAACTGATCCAGTGTAATGAAGTTCCCGAGGGACTTCCCCATCTTCTGCCCATTGATGGTGATCATGTTGTTGTGCATCCAGTAGCGCACCATGGATTCTCCGCCCTGAGAGGCCTTGGCTTGAGCGATCTCACACTCGTGATGAGGGAAGATCAAGTCCATGCCACCACCGTGGATGTCAAACTGCTCGCCGAGATACTTTCGTCCCATGGCAGTGCACTCTGCATGCCAGCCTGGGAAGCCTTCGCCCCAAGGGCTGGGCCAGCGCATGATGTGCTCGGGCTGTGCCTTCTTCCAGAGGGCAAAGTCCAGTGGGCCGCGCTTCTCATCCTGACCATCGAGAGCGCGCGTATTGCTCAGCATGTCTTCGATGCGACGTCCACTCAGCTCACCATAGTTAAAGCTCTTGTCATACTTCTCTACGTCGAAGTAGACTGACCCATTGCTCTCATAAGCAAAGCCTGCATCAAGAATCTGCTGGGTCAAGGCAATCTGCTCAATGATATGCCCAGAGGCCATGGGCTCAATGCTTGGAGGAAGTACCCCAAGGCGCTCCATCGCATGATGGTAGCGGGTCAGGTAGTACTGCACCACTTCCATCGGCTCGAGCTGCTCGAGGCGTGCCTTTTTAGCGATCTTGTCCTCTCCCTCATCTGCGTCGTGCTCAAGATGTCCGACGTCAGTGATGTTACGTACATAGCGCACCTTGTAGCCTAAGTGGCTCAGGTAGCGGAAGAGAATGTCGAAGGTAATCGCAGGGCGGGCATGCCCGAGGTGGGCATCCCCATAGACGGTAGGCCCACAGACATAGAGCCCCACGTGAGGAGCCTGTGCTGGGACGAAGGCTTCTTTGCGGCGGTGGAGCGTGTTATAGATAGATAGCGGATGCTGCATCTCGTATATGATATTTACCACAAAGATAATAGTTCTTGCTGGCTTCCACGCCCTTTGATCGCCTTTGTATAGGGCTTCTACACCTGAATGAAGGCAGACTTTGTTCGGCTACTTAATCTTCCTCTACAGTGGGGGAAGAATAAGTGCCTCGGCTGGATAGTGGTATGAACCTATATTGGTCGACGGGTGAACCTATATAGGTTAGCTTCGCGACCTATATTGCTTGTCTTCACGACCTATATAGGTTCACCCGTCGACCAATATAGGTTGCTATCATCCCCTCTATGGGTAGGGAGCTCACCTTGGTATAGAGATGCGGTCAAAGCGTCGCTTGAGAAGGAGCCCCAAGAGCAGTAGGCTCACAGGGAAGGCAGACCAAACAGCTGTGAGCTGGATACCTCCACCTTCCAGTCCAAGCCCAAAGCCGAAGAGTAGACAGAGAGTTGGCGCTATGATGAGGTGTACCCCACAGGCATAGAGGGCCATGTGCTTCACGTCCTCCATCCCTCGTAGCGCATTGCTATAGATGACCTGAAGGGCATCTGCAGGTTGGTACAGTGCCATAGGGAGGATGGCCAGTGCTGTCATTGTGATGATACCTGGATCCTTACTAAAGATGTAGCCGAGGTAATGTCGCCCGAGGATAAGTCCTACGAGAACGAGTAGTGCCACAGCTTCTGCTAAGATGAGGGCTACCCCTACGGTATGTCGCACCTGTTTATGATCTCCCTTGCTATGGGCGCTGCTCACGAGGATAGTCGCTGCAGCCCCAATGCCATAGTAGACCAAGAAGCCGAGTGCAGTCAGTGTGCACAGAATCTGATGGACAGCCAGAGGATGCTCTCCCAATGGAGTGACGATAATAATGGCAAATGTCCACGCTGCTGTCTCTACCCCCGTCTGTATGCTGATAGGCGTCCCCAGACGGAAGAGGCGGATGAAATAGGCAGGGAAGATGCTGCGCTCAAGGGTAGCTCGGCAGATGACTTTGAATGAGCGGCTATAGCGCAGTACAAGTGTGAGCGCCACGAGCATATAGATGCGCGAGAGGAGTGTGGAGAGTCCAGCACCATAAAGCCCAAGCTCAGGGCATCCCCACTTGCCGAAGATCAAGAGATAGTTCCCGATGACATTGAGTAGGTTCGAGCTAAGGATAATCCACATAGGTACCTGTGTGCGTCCCATGCCATCGAAGAACTGCTTCAGCGCTGCTGATGCCATGTACACGGCGAAGGAGACCATCTGCAGGATGAAGTACGGCCGGATGAGTGGCAGTAGGTCGGAGGGTACGCGGAAGAGCTTAATGAAGGTGTATACCCCGGCAAGCAAAAGTGTAAGGCCGAGGGCGATGAGTAGGTTCAGCAGGGTACTATGGCGAAGAAGTCGTCCGAGTCGAAGTTGATCGCCACGGGTATGTGCCTTCGCCACTAAGGGGGTAAGCCCATAGCTAAAGCCCAGTCCAAGGACAAAGAAGAGGGCGAAGATATTGTTAACGAAGGAGGCGGCTGCCAGAGCATCGGTGCTATACTTGCCGACCATGATGGTGTCAGCGAAATTCACCGAGATAATGCCCAATTGCCCAAGGATGATAGGCGTACCGATATGGAGGAGTTGGCGTAGCGTGTGGGACTGCTCACGTAGGTAGCTACGAAGTAGTTTGATAAGAGTCATCTGCATCTTTTGTGGGACAAAGATACGATACTCCCTCGTCTTGCTCCCTGCATAGATGGACAAGAGGCCCCCTCCCAGAGCTGGGAGGGGGCCTCTTGTCGATGGTTTATAAGCGCTTGCTTATGGGGCGGTGCAGGTCTGTGTGGGGGCCGTGCACTGCTCCTTCTCGAGGGCGGTGATGACCTGACGGATCTGACGACCCAGACCGATGGTGTAGCCCTGAGATACGAAGACCACGCGGTTGAAGGTGTCTGCGATGACGAAGACGGGGAGGTTGCCAGCACGGAGCTTCATGTTCGTGACGAGCTCGGAGAGGATTGTACCCTTGTCATCAAGACCGAAAACTGTACCCTTAGGAAGTCCTGCGAAGTCCTCTGGACGGTAACGGCTCTGGCTCGTCTTGTCCTTGAAGAGGAGTACAAGGTTACGGCCCCAGTGCTCGAAGACTTCACGCTCTGCGATGATGTCCTTAAGCGCATGGTTCGTAGGCTCTTCGCCTGCTCCGAGGACGCCGAGGATATAGTAGCCACGGCCTGTCGTCGTGAGGATGGACTGTTCCTTACCTGTGGGGGCTGCGAACTGCTCGGTCTTCGTCAGATCCTTAGCTTCTCCATAGTAGGTGTAGAGATTCTCAGCATTGAAGCTACCGAGGACTGCTACAGCCGTGGTATCGCGACGCATGAGAAGCTCCTCATCAGTCGTCTGTCCGGCCTTGATCTCGAAGGTGCGCATATTCACTAGGACACTACCACTCGCCAGACGTGAGCCTGTGACAAGCAGGTAATACCCAGCATCCATGGGAGCGCCATTCTTGAAGGTCTTAGCCCACGAGGTCCCTTGCTCCAGCCCGTTGTCTCCTTCGTCATAGGCAAGTAGGCGAGTCTGCCCCTTGTCGTCGAACTTGGAGATAGTGAACTGGTAATAGTACTTCGGATTGTCGATGATGCCATTGTCCTTATAGCTCAGGCGAAGTGTACCCTGCTTAGCAGCTGTCTGGGGAAGCCCCTTGTCAAGGATGACATCGTGCCAGCCGTCCTTCTCATAGACCTGTACCTTACCTGTCACCCCGTCGATCTGTGCAGGCCAGCCCATGGCACGTGCCAGTGAGACGAAGAAGATGTTACGAGAGTGGGTATCAGCTTTCTGACTCTTCCATACCCCGATAGGTTCGATAGGATAGGTCAGTGGGTTGTAGCTATTATCTATCTGGATGGTAGCGACGCACCACTGACGTAGGGCTTCGAGGGAAGAACGGAACTTGCTCTGCAGCTCCTGAGGAACTGCTTCTGCGAAGTACTTCTTGTAGGGAACCAAGGGTTCGTTGGCTACACGAGGATTGTAGATGTAGCTCATAACAAGCTCCTTGTTCGCTGCGAACTGGGGGAGGGGCTTCGTGTTATCCAGATGGTCACGCAGCACTTCGAGAGGAATGTCACGGCGATCCTTAGCGGAGATAACTCGGAGGAGTGCCTTGGCCTGCTCTTGGTCCTTAGAACCCTCGACGAATTCGTGTAAGGTCTTCCAGTTGCCACGAGCATCGAGACCCTCGAGCTGCTTCCCGACGAAGGAGGCAACGTATTGGCCACGGATAGAGTCTTCGACAGCCATACGGCGATTATTCTCAGTGCGCTGGGCATCGGAGACGTTGGGGTACTTGGCATCCTCACGTGGAGGCGTGATGAGGAGATCTTCGTTGATGCGGTCTCCTGGGCGGTATTTCAGCTGGAGGCGTACCTGCTCGTCGGTGCCGAAGGTGACCTTCTGCATGCCGAAGCGGTAGCTTGTCCCCTCGGGCTTGCTGGCATAGACGAGCATATCCCCTTGGCCTGCGGTAAGTGAGACGCGACCAGCGGCATCACTGATCTTGGTAGCTACGGTATAGAACTCCCCATAGTTGTACACGCGGAAGGAGACGGGGATACCAGCGAGGGGGCGACCCGTAGCATCGGTGACCTGCACACTGACCTTGCCTACATGAGCATAGTTGTCGATGACATTGATCTCGGTGTAGGTGGGAGTATTCCCGATAACTTCCTCTGGTCCGTCATAGCGACCAAAGGCCTTCGTGTGGACGAGCATGGCGCGGGAAACGGGAGCGTTGAACCATGCGAGATTGAGCACAGGCTCAGGCTCGCAGGCTCCGAGGAAGAGCCACTTGCCATCTACCCAAGCTTCTACCCAAGCATGGTTGTCATCGGTGTGTGCCCAGCGAGGGGTATAGACCTGACGCGCGGGGATACCGACTGCACGCAGAGCTGCGACCAAGAGTGTGGACTCTTCGCCACAGCGCCCATAGGCCGAGCGGATGGTCGCCAGAGGAGAGGAGGTGCGGGAGTCACTTGGCGTATAGACGACGTGCTCGTGGCACCAGTGGTTGACCTCGAGTACCGCATCATGCAGGGAGAGTCCCTTGACGCGATCCTTTAGGGCGTCAAAGAATACCATGCGTGAGGTATCAAGCGCCTCATTATTGACACGGATCGGGAGGACGAAGTGCTTCCACTCACGCTCAGGGATGGACTTTCCCCAAGGGAGTTCCTTGCGAGCGCGTAGTGAGGCGCGGACATTCTCGAGGTAGAAGTCTCCATCTCTATCGATGAGGTCATTCGTAGGCATGTACGCGTAGAGGAAGGTCATAGCGTCACGCTCCTCGGGAGTCATCTGTTGCTTGAAGATTCGGAAGAAGTCACCCTTGGGGAAGGCCTTCTGCTTGGCAAGGAAATCTTGCTGGAGCTTAGAGGCTGCGGGGCGGCTAGTCTGTACCTTGCGGGTCGGCTTCTGGGGGAGAGCACTGAGCTCTGTGATTCCACCGAGGAGCCCTAGGGCAAGGGAAAGGGTGATGATTCGTGAATTCATGCGGATGTGTATAGTATCTGTATGTCGTGCGGATGAGTATCGAGTAGGCTTACTCGAGTGCTTGTAGTGCCTCTACCGCCTGACGTATCTTCTTAGGATCAGTGAAGAGGTAAGCATATTCGTCGATGGTCACAGTGCCTCCCATTGAGACGCCCTCATGGCGGTAGCGCATGGGGCTGGGCTCAGCAGTCCGGCCTGAGAAGTGGAACTCTTGAGCACCTGTCTTACGAGCAAGGTCTGCTACATTCTCAGGGGTGACACCAGCACCAGGCATGATGATGATGCGACCAGCAGCCTGCTTGACGAGGGCGGCGATGGCTTCTGCACCCTCAGGTGCTGAGGCGGCACCTCCCGAGGTCAGTATGCGAGCACAACCAACTTCGATGATGTCCTCCAGCGCCTGGGCGCGGTCGTGACAAACATCAATGGCACGATGGAAAGTCACGGGGAGGCCTTCTGCTGCCTCTACAAAGCGGCGAAGGAGGGGCTTGTCGACAGCTCCGTCAGCTGTGAGGCAACCGACAACGATACCGTCAGCACCCAACTCGCGAGCCATACGAATGTCGGCAAGCATAGCCTCTACCTCGATAGGAGTATAGAGGAAGTCTCCGCTGCGTGGGCGGATGATGACATTGAGCTTGATATTGATAGCTCGGCGTGCGGTGAGGATCTCACCATAGGAGGGGGTCGTACCCCCCTCGGGGAGACCAGCGCAGAGCTCGACCCGATAGGCTCCGCCCAGCTCAGCTCGGCGGGCGCTCTCGGCACTCCCTGCGCAGTTCTCTATCCGATAGGTACTCATTATTGTCTTAGTGGAGGGTGACCTCTACGATATAATCAATAGCATTGGCTTCTGATGGAGCCTTGTCGAAGGAGAGCGTCAGCCCAAGCTTCGTCTGCTGGAAGGGGATGGGGCGACGGGTATCATAGGCTACCACGCTCTTTACCTTCTCGGTCAAGGGCAGTGAGAGCATACGGCTCTTCCAATCGAGGATATGCAGGTAGACGGTCTTGCCCTTCTGGGTCGATACCCCCCATTCCTGCGGAGGAATGATGCCTTCGCGCACACCATCCTTGACGGTCTTACCGTAGGTCTTCATCCACTTACCGATCTTCTCGAGGCGGTCGATAGCCGTAGCAGGCAGAGCACCCGTAGCTTCGGGGCCGATGTTGAGAAGGAGGTTTGCATTGCGACCTGCGGTCTCTACAAGTAGACGGATAAGGGTCGTATCAGACTTGTAGGTCTGGTCGATGATCTTGTAGCCCCACATGCCATTCATCGTCTGGCAGGTCTCGATGGGGAGCTTACTGATAGCCTGACCGGAGAGCCCAGCGGTGTTGGCACCGGGGACGTCACGCTCAAACATCTGGAAGTCTTCGCCTGGGTGTACCTCACCGTGGTGGTTGTTCCCGATAAGGCAGGCGGGGTTGATCTTGTGGATGCCGGCGTACATCTTATCGAAGTTCCACTGGAAGCCTGGGTTGATATCCTGGTCCCATTCACCGTCGAACCAAATAGCTTCGGCGTTGTAGTCGCGGACGAGTTCGGCGAGCTGGGCATTCATGAAGGCATCATATGTCTTCCACTTCCCGTGCTTGGTACGACCTGTACCCTGGCCTGTACGCCCGAGGGGGTAGTAGTCATCACGGTGCCAGTCGAGGAGTGAGTAGTAGATGTGGAAACCCAGCCCCTGCTTGCGGCACTCGTCGCGGAGCTCAGCGAGGATATCTCGCTTGAAGGGCGTTGACTTGATGATATTGTAGTCACTCTGCTTGGTATCCCACATAGAGAAGCCCTCGTGGTGACGGGACGTGATCGTCAGATAGCCTGCACCAGAGGCCTTGATAGCAGCGACCCACTTAGCGGCATCGAACTGTGCGGGGTAGAAGGCTCCTGCAACCTTGGAGTACTCATCACGATTGAGATTGGCATTGGTCATGTACCACTCACCCTGGGCAAAGATGCTATAGAGCCCCCAGTGGAGGAAGATCCCGAAGCCACGATCGCGGAATTTCTCGCGCGCAGCGAGGTTCTCCTTCGTAGGCTTATAATTCTTCTGCGCATGGGAGATAAGGGGGGAGGATACGGCTAAGCCAAGGGCCAAAGCGGCCACACGTGTAGTAGTTAATAGGCTCTTCATTCTGATGTTTTAGTTCGTCATATATGTGTATTGTCTACAGACGTACCAAAGATACTCAATTCAGTGCATACTACCGAGAAAAAATGCCTGAATTTAAGGGCTTCTTTCGAGGTTGATAAAATAGCCCTTTGAGTAGGATCGGTAAGGGGATCGTATGGGGTCAGTAGGATCTACTGATATGGGCAAGAAAATTGACCAGTACTGGTTGACGATTTGACCAGTACTGGTCAGAGCGGTGACCAGTACTGCTTCATATAGGTGATCAGTACTGGTTCACTCACCGACCAGTACTGGTCGCAGCAAGCATCTCATAGAACTATTTCTAAGGAGCTGTATATGATCGCCCCCCACGGTGGGTTAGTTGAGGGACTAACTTGCCGTGGGGGGCAAATTTAAGTGGGTGGTGTGGAGGAGACTAGTTCTTCGTTCGTGAGAAAGAGTAGGGGCGATCGGAGGCGTGTGTGCCCCATGAGGAGGCCTTAGCGCCGAGAGTGAAGGTCATCGATCCTCCACGTCGTAGCGTCTCATAGTCGATATAGGTCTTTTCCCAAGGCTTGCCATTGAGCTGTGCCGACTGGATGTAGGGGACGCTGGTATCGGAAGCACGGATGACGAAGCTCTTTCCCTCGGGCATAGATAGACGGACCTCACGGAAGTAGGGAGTGCCGATGGCATACTGCCCGAGTGCTGGTGTCACAGGATAGAAGCCCAGAGCAGAGAAGACATACCATGCCGAAGTCTGCCCGTTGTCCTCGTCTCCGCAGTAGCCATCGGGGCGGTCAGAGTAGAGGCGTCGCATGACTTCGCGCACCCAGTACTGCGTCTTGGAGGGCTCCCCTGCATAGTCGTAGAGGTAGATCATGTGCTGTATGGGCTGGTTACCGTGGGCGTAGTTGCCCATATCCATAATCTGCATCTCACGGATCTCGTGGATGACGAAGCCATAGTAGCTGTCATCGAAGACGGGTGGGAGGGTGAAGATGCTGTCAAGCTTGCGAGTAAAAGCCTTATCCCCGCCCATGAGATCAATGAGTCCCTGCACGTCATGAAAGACGGACCAGCTATAGTGGAGAGAATTACCTTCAGTGAAGGCATCTCCCCACTTGTAGACGGAGAAAGGGGACTGGAAGGAGCCATCCTGCCGGCGCCCGCGCATCCAGCCGATGCTGGGATCGTAGAGCTTGCGGTAGTTCATCGCTCGCTTGGCGTAGAGCTGCTGCTGATCAGCTGAGGCTCCTGCTTTTTGTAGAGCTTGGAGGATGCACCAGTCATCATAGGCATACTCAAGGCTTCGGGCAGCATGCTCATTGATCCCTACATCGGAGGGTACGTAGCCGAGCTTGTTGTAGTACTTATACCCGAGGCGTCCGGTGGATCGGATACATGGATGCTCATTGTTGGCCCCGTGGAGTAGTGCTGTGGTGAGCTCCTTCGGATCAATACGCCCCAGCCCCTTGACGAAGGCATCTGCGATGACCGAAGCGGAGTTATTTCCCACCATGCAGTCACGATGTCCGGGGCTTGCCCATTCGGGGAAGAAGCCACTCTCGCGGTAGGCATTCATCATCCCCTCGGCCATCTTCGCTCCCTCCTCAGGATATGCAAGGTGGATCAGCGGCATCAGGGCTCGGAAGGTATCCCAGTAGCCCGTGTCGGTATAGAGGTAACCAGGGAGAACCTGCCCATTATACGGGCTGTAGTGGACGACCTCCCCCTTGCCATTAATCTCATAGAAGCGTCGGGGAAAGAGGAGTGAGCGATAGAGGCAGCTGTAGAAGGTACTCATTCGATCAGGGCTATCGGTGACAGCTATACGACTCAGCTGCTTCTCCCACTCAGCTTTGCCTTCCTCGCGGACTTGCCGATAGCTACGAGGGGCTACTTCTCTGAGATTAAGCTCGGCTTGCTCACGGCTGATGAACGAGGAGGCAACATAGAAGGTCGTTGGAGAGCTTAGCTTCTCGCCTGCAAGATTCACCGCAACGAGGGCATGTCGTCCGCCCTTACCTTTGCGCTCTTCATGCACGAGACGCTGGATCGGATCGGTGAAGCGCACGATGAAGTAGTTAGCGAAACCTTTCGGTACTCCACCGCTATTCTTGCGGCTGATACCAGCTATGGTATAGCGATCCAGCTGCTGAATCTCGGAGCCTGAGTCAAAGGCATCCACTACTATCCAGCGCTCCTCGGGTCGGGCCATACGGGAGAACTCTATCTCAAAGACAGCGGCACGCTCACTCGGAGCCATGCGGACGCGTGTGTCGTAGTCAGCCAGATAGACCTCATAGGCATAGGGACGAGCCTCCTCCGCCTTGTGGCTGAACCATGAGGCGCGCTTCTCTTCGTCGAAGATGGGAGCTTTCCCCGTCATCGGTAGTAGGGAGAACTGCCCGTAGTCGTTGATCCAAGGACTGGGCTGGTGCGTCTGCTTGAGCCCGCGTAGCTTGGTTGCCTGATAGCTGTACTGCCAGCCATCTCCCATCTTCCCCGTTTGGGGTGTCCAGCTATTCATCCCCCAAGGACGGGAGATGACGGGGTAGGTATTGCCCGAGCTGAGGTCAAAGGTGCTCTGAGTACCGACGAGGGGATTGACCAGATCGACATAGCTCGTGGGGCTCGTATTGCTCGCCTGGATGGAGAGGCAACTGCCGAGGAGCAGGCTGAGTGAAAGGTGTCGGAGTGATTTCATCGAAGATAAGTGGAGAAAAGAGAAGGGGGCGGGAAGACCAGTGCTTCCCGCCCCTCTGATGTCGTAGAGGATGACGGAGGATCATTTTGTTCGGCTGAGGTAGCCGTGGTAGCGAGAGATGACTTCGTCGACGTAGCGTGCGACGCCCTTACCTCGGAGATAGCCTGCTCGGCAGACGGGATCGTTGTAGTATTTCGCTTCGCTCTTTAATCGTAGAGCCGTCTCGATACCACCCTCCCAGCGTGTAGAGGAGTAGCCGTACTTCTCTGCCAGTCGGATAGCATCCTGCAGGTGTGCTGGGCCAGCGTTGTAGGCTGCGAGGGTGACCTTGATACGCTCCTCTGGATCGGTGAGTTGCTTTTGGAAGAGTGCATCAATTGATTTCAAGCAGTCCACTGCTACACGTACGGACACCGCTGGATCAAGGAGCTGCTTGACCGAAGCACCATAGATCTTACCCGTTCGGGGCATGATACCCATCAGCCCACGGGCACCGGACCAGCCGACGACCTCGGGGCGGAAGTTAGACTCCTGATAGGCGATGGAGGCCAATACCTGCCAGGGCCAGCCGATGCGTCGTGCCTCCTTCTCAAAGAGCTTGTCGAAGCGTGAGATGCCGTAGCCTCCACTAGGGGCTGGCTCGTGCGTGGAGGTTTCCTTGGGCTGCATCTCTGTAGCTGGAGGAGGAGATTGGGGAGCTGGCTGGGTACCATGAGAAGGTCTCTTTATTTCTTCCTTTGTGGGAAGATCACGCTCTCCCTTTGTCTGGGTATTAGGGTGAGGAGATTCCTCTCCATCATCAGACTTGCTGAGCTCGAAGTAGCGCTTATAGATCTCATGGAAGCCTTGGTCTTCGGGGATATCCTTTGCCCATTGATCTAAGGCTTCAGCGAGCCCAATAGACTTGGGGGCAACGAACCATCGTAGACGTTGGGCAAAGCCAACCTCCAGTGAGATGTCAATCTGAGGGTAGTAGGTCTTGCTGAGCTTGGCTAGGTCCGCATCAGCGATCGTGTAGTTGATCTCTTTGTTGGCGACTTGAGCTATGAGATCTTCCGTGCTGATGGTATCGGCGATGATCTCATGCATGTGGATCTTACCACCGAGTTGCTCCTCGAGGCGCTTGATACGATCCTCAGCGCGTGAGCCACCCATGACGGTCAGCTCTTTACCGAGGAGAGCTGCTACATCGTGGATGTAGGGGATGCTATCTCCTGCCTTGGTCTTACGCTGAACAAGTACCAGTCCCGTCATCGTTTCAGGCCCAGCAAAGCGCAGGCGCTCCTTGGCAGAGTGGGTCATGGCCTGAGGGGTGATACAGAGGTCTACACGCCCTTGCTCGACCATTGTCTCCGCCTCCTCCATGCTGTGTGTGACATAGAGCTTCAGTGGAAGCTTGTGACTTTGAGCAAAGAGGCGTACCAGCTCATACTGGTAACCCATCGGTTCATCGCGGTAGATGAAGAAGGTCGTAGCACCTGAGAGCGTGACGACACGCAGTGTGTCGGGGAGGCGTAGCTGCTCTGCTTGGAGCTCTCTCGCTGTCGCTTGCCGAGTCCTATGCCTCAGGAAGACAGCCGTAGCTATGGCAATAGCGGTGCCGACAAGTAGGAATAGTACTGTCGGGCGACGCAGGGATGCAAGAACCTTCTGGAGCATAGTCTTAGGGATGAGGGGAGAGGTCTAGCGGCGTACGAGCTGTACGACGTTCTCGATGTGGTGGGTGTGCGGGAACATGTCCACTGCACGGGACTTCGTCACACTGTACTCGCCTGTAGCGGTGAGTAGCTGAAGGTCACGAGCCTGCGTGGCGGGATTGCAACTGACGTACACGATGCGTCGAGGAGCTGCACGCAAGATCGTAGCGACGACATCTTCATGCATGCCAGCACGTGGGGGGTCGGTGATGATGACGTCAGGCTCACCATGCTCGCTGATGAAGTCTGTGGTGAGGATATCCTTCATATCGCCTGCGTAGAAGAGAGTGTTGTCAATGCCGTTGACTTCGCTATTGACGCGTGCATCCTCAATTGCCTCAGGTACATATTCAATACCTACGACAGAGGCACACTGTCGGGCGACGAAGTTGGCTATCGTCCCTGTCCCTGTATACAGGTCATAGACACGCTCCGAGCCGGTGAGCTCTGCAAACTCACGAGCCACCTTATAGAGCTCGTAGGCCTGACGGCTATTCGTCTGGTAGAAGGACTTTGGCCCGATACGGAAGCGTAGACCTTCCATCTCCTCCTCAATGTACTCCCACCCATAGAAGCAATGGATCTCTTGGTCGCCAATGGTGTCATTGCACTTGCCATTGATGACGTAGAGTAGGGCTGTGATCTGAGGGAAGCGCTCCTGTAGAGCCGTGAGCAGTGAGATGCGTGCAGCTTCATCCTCTCGGTAGAAGACGACTACGACCATGATCTCGCCCGTAGAGGTCGTACGGAGCATGAGGGTACGCATCAGTCCCTCCTGTTTGCGGAGATCAAAGTAGGGATATTCCTCAGGGTGGGCGGAGCAGTAGTCTCGCACGAAGAGACGGATTTCATCCATGACTTCAGCTCCAAGGTAGCAGGTGTCTATGTTGAGGACCTTATCGAACATCCCCGGTAGATGGTAGCCAAGGCCTGAGAGTTCGTAGGGTTCTGGTGGTGTGGGGCGTGCGTTGAGTATGTCAAGCTCCTCTGGGAAGAGCCAACGCTTGTGGCTGAAGGTGAACTCGAGCTTATTGCGATAGCGCTCAGTCTCCGCTGAGCCTAAGATGGGGAGGTATTCGCCTACCTCGATCTTGCCGATGCGCTGGAGGGCATCGCGGACGACTTGATCCTTGCTCTGTAGCTGGAGAGAGTAGGGGAGGTGCTGCCACTTGCAGCCCCCGCAGATGGTGAAGTGCGAACAGATGGCGGGGGTGCGCTCTGGGGAGGGCGTGATGATGCGGGATATCTTCCCTTCCATGAAGCTGCTCTTTTTCTTTGTGATCTGGATATCGCAGACATCGCCAGGAGCAGCGAAGGGAACAAAGAGTACCTTGCCGTCTACATGGGTGAGCGCCTTGCCTTCTCCAGCAAGACCTGTGATCGTGATGCCTTCTAAAAGAGGGAGGTCTTTCTTCTTACGTGCCAATTGTCGTGTAAATCGTGAGTGATATGATAACTACAAACACCAAGCCTCACGATACGGGGAGTCACAATGGAGCGTCCCTGCATGGTGAGGCTTGGTGTATTGCTTAGTTGAGGTAAGAGAGGAGGACGGCCTTGAATTCGTCTGCGAGACGCTGGGCCTCCTCAGCTGTAGGAGCTTCGGTGTAGATGCGGATGATGGGCTCGGTATTGCTTCGGCGCACATGTACCCACTCTGTCGGGAGGTCAATCTTTACCCCGTCAATGAGGTTGATATCTCCCTTGTCGCTGTATTCCTTTGCTAAGCGCTCCAAGAGAGCACCTGCATCTACATCCGAGGGGAGGTCTACTCGCTGCTTGCTCATTGCATAGTTGGGGTAGGTAGCTCGGAGTTCGCTGACCTTCTTACCACTCTTTGCGAGGAGGGTGAGGAAGAGAGCGATACCGACGAGAGCATCGCGGCCATAGTGAAGCTTGGGATAGATCACGCCGCCGTTTCCTTCACCGCCAATGAGAGCACCTGTCTCCTTCATCTTCGTGACTACATTGACTTCGCCCACTGCCGCAGCCGTATAGCTGCCGCCATGACGCTCTGTGACGTCACGCAGAGCACGGGTTGAGCTGAGGTTGGAGACTGTATTTCCTCCTCCATTCAGCTGGAGTAGGTAGTCAGAGACCGCTACCAGCGTATATTCCTCACCGAAGAAGCTACCACGCTCGTCGATGATAGCTAAGCGGTCTACGTCGGGGTCTACGACGAAGCCTACATCGACCTTGCTGGAGCCGATAGCCGAACAGATATCAGTGAGGTGCTCAGGGAGAGGCTCGGGATTGTGAGCAAAGTGCCCCGTAGGGTCAGCATTGAGGGCGGTGACGTGCTTTACGCCTAGAGCTTCGAAGAGCGCTGGTAGAGCAATGCCACCTACTGAATTGACACTATCGAATGCTACGTGAAAGTCTGCTTGGCGGATGGCCTCGACGTCAACAGTTGGAAGTGCGAGGACTGCTTGGATGTGCTCATCCAAATAGCTCTCCTCGCTCAGAATACCTCCGATGCTGTCGACATCAGCGAAGTCAAAATCTTCGCTCTCGGCGATACGTAGAATCTCCTTCCCTTCGATATCGCTAAGGAATTCACCGCGGCTGTTGAGTAGCTTGAGGGCATTCCACTGCTTGGGGTTGTGGCTTGCTGTGAGGATGATCCCCCCGTCAGCTTGCTTCCCTGTGACTGCCATCTCGGTAGTAGGTGTTGTTGCGAGCCCGATGTCAATGACATCACATCCCATCCCGAGGAGTGTCCCCGTGACGATGCGGTTAACCATAATGCCCGATATGCGGGCATCTCTCCCAACGATAATAAGGGGGCGAGCCTTCCCTGTCTGTTGGCGGATGAAGGAAGCATAGGCTGCGGTAAACTGTGCCGTGCTAACTGGGTTGAGGCCATCGGTGACATGTCCACCGATAGTCCCTCGTATACCTGAGATGGACTTGATGAGTGTCATAGGGTGAGTAGAAGAAGGTTATTGCTGGGGCTTCGTATAGAAGGTGTAGACCGCCTTCTCTACGAAGAGGCTATTACCAGCGGTATAGTTTTGTGAGGGACCGAGGTCGAAGGGGATAATGAGCTGCACGATAGCTCCATCGCCGAGTAGTGACATGGGGAAGGCAACACCTTCGCAGAGAAGGTCCTCATACACCCCGCTTTCGTTGAGAGAACTATAGTGGATCTTCCCTTCGCTCGTTTCCCACGAGGCATATCGGAAGAAGAGAGGGCGGACATTTGTCTCCGTAAGATTGTTGAAGATTGCTCCCTTGGACTGAGATACATTGAAGAAGTAGCCCTTCAGTTGCACCGAGACTGTCGTCTTATTTACCTCTGGTCGGGTTGTCCCCTTGTCAAGCACACGTATATAAAGCCCATTGGATAGACGATAGAAGACCTCGGGGTCAATGGTCGCGGGGAGCGTCTCGCTGTTGAGCTCCTTTACCGTGAATGACGACTCCTTGATCAGTCGGTCAATCGCTTGGCGCTGCTCTCTCTTGAGCTGAGATAGAGGCTTAATAGTGCGATTCTTCTTGCAGCTTCCCAGTGCCAATACGGGGATGAGAAGTAGCAAGAGCAGGGCGATACGATGGGTGATAAGTTTATTCATTATTTCTGTCTATGCTTGCTGGAAGGTGATGATGAGCTTAGATCGCTTCTTGAGCTCTCAGTTTCCTTAGTTCACAAAGGTAGATATTTTTAGCCTCTTGGATAGAGCCCTTGTGCTCTGCTCCTGCGGCATTAAGGTGCCCTCCTCCTCCAAAGCCGATGTTGGCGAGTTGATTGACGGGGAAGGTGCCCGTAGATCGGAAAGAGAGTTTGATCTGAGTCTTGTCCTCTCGAATGAAGCAACAGCAGTCAATCCCCTCGATAGTCAAGGGGATATTTACTAGCCCCTCCGTATCTCCCTTTGTCGCTCCGAAGCGCTGGAGTTCCTCTTGAGTAAGGATGATGCAAGCAGCACGGAGCTCGGGGTAGAGTTCGAGCTTCTGATCGAGGACGTAGCCTTGGAGGCGAACTTGTATCTCGGGATTGTGGTAGGTAAGGCGATCGATGATATGTAGGTAGTCCGCTCCACGAGCCAAGAGGTCTGAAGTCGTGGTGAAGAGCTCTGGTGAGAGGTGACTATACATGAAGCGCCCCGTGTCCGTGATAATTCCAGTAAGTAAGAGGGTTGCAACTTCGGACGTGATATACTGCTCCCATCCGAGAGATAGGATAAGAGCATGGACTAGCTCACATGTAGCGGAGGCCTCAGGGTAGCTGAAGTTCAGGGTAAATGTGGGGTCTGGATCGAGGTGGTGATCAATGAGGATGTGGGGAGCCTTAGACTGCTCTGTGGCCTCAATGAGTGGTGTATAGCGTAGGCGGCTTGGTTGATTGTGGTCAAGATGGAAGATGAGGTCTGCTGTAGAGACAGCTCTGATATATTCTTCCTCAGCGTCAGGATAGATCAGAAGCTCATCAAGGAGAGGAAGCCAGCTGAGGTAGTTCTCAATACGGTCTGGGCTGAGTACATGGATGGTAGCCTCTGGATGTGCTGCCTGAAGGACCTTTGCCCAGGCTAAGGTACTTCCTAAAGCATCGCCATCGGGAGCCGTGTGGGGAAGGATAATGATATTGCGATGGTTGAGTATGAGTTGGCGCAACTGCTCTACCAGCTCTGTGGACCAGTGGTATTTACCCATATTATATATGTCAGATGATTGTGGTAGCCCCATACTATGAGCACTCTTCGCTCATAGCATGGGGCTCTTCTGTGAGATGTGGAAGGAAGTCCCTTCTACTGTCTATTGTTTAGGTAGTTTGCTACGTCGCTAGCACGTACACTACGTGCGTTGCTCTGACGGCGAGACTGGCTGGATGACCCCGAGTAGCTACTTGCTGGCACGCTACCTTGCCCTTTGTAGTACTGGAGTGCTGTGGGGAGGTAAGCTTCAATAGCCTTGATACGGTTGGCATCACTGGGGTGAGTGCTCAGCAGTTCACTCTGCTGACCGCCACCCTTTGACTGAGACATCTTCTGCCAGAAGTTCACTGCGTAGCGAGGGTCATAGCCTGCGATAGCCATCAGTACAAGCCCCATTTTATCGGCTTCATATTCCTGCTTACGTCCGAAGGGAAGGAGTACCCCGACTTGAGCACCGAGGCCATAAGCTTGATTAAGGATCCCACTCAGCATGCCTGAGCGTGAACCGACAGTAGCTCCGAGAAGCTGTCCGCCAGCTTGCATGAGCATCTGATTGCTGATACGTTCGTTGGCGTGCTTAGCCAGTGCGTGGCTCAGCTCATGGCCCATGACAGCTGCGAGTTCATCGTCTGAGTGGCTACCATTACCGACGAGGTTCAGAAGCCCTGTATAGACGACGATCTTACCACCAGGCATACAGAAGGCATTGATCTGCTTGCTGTCAACTACATTGAACTCCCAGTTCAGTGTGGAGAGCATAGACTCGTAGCCATTCTGCTTGAGATAGATGTTAGTAGCAGCAGCCAGACGACGGCCTACCTGGGTGACCTTATTGTTGTAGGTGCTATTGTGGCTAAGCTGGGATTTGCTGATGAACTGGCGGTACTGTGTAGCGCTGGCAGCGAGAATCTCTCCATCGGAGACGAGGTTGAGCTGGCGACGCCCCGTGATAGGTACCGTGCCACAGCTATTGAATATAAGGATGCCTATACCGAAGAGGGTGGTTAGGATCATGCTAAGCTTCTTCATATTCATAAGAGTTGAAGTCGTAATTAGGTGATACAATATAATATGGATCTACTTGACGAGGGGGATTGTCTTGTAGTAGTGTTGGAAAGCCCTTAGGTCGCTGGCTTCTTTTGAGGCCATACCTTCAGGGATGGAGTCTAAGTCTACGGGACGAAGACGATAGATCGCCTGTCCGTTGGGTGAGCGCTTCTCGACGAAGACATACTGATAGTGTGGCTGGGTCACCCAAGCTGCACCCTTGCTTTGTCGAATCAGCGTCAAGGATAGAAGCATCCCTCCACGAGTGGCTGGTGGGGTGATTTGGTTGCTGATGAAGTTCCCCATCGAGTAGATAACGAAGGTCTCTCCACGCAGTGTATCTTGTCTCCGGAGGCGCGTGCTCTCTTGCACGACGTGAGGGTGGCTACCGATGACGGCATCTACGCCTTGGTCGGCTAGCCATTGAGCTAGCTCTCGCTGGGCTCGGTTAGGGGACTTCTCATATTCGTTCCCCCAGTGAATCTGTACGATCTTGTACTCAGCACCAAGGCTATCTGCACGGCGTAGGTCTGCCGCGATGCGCTCTTTGCTTATCGTATCTATAACAGTTGGGTGGGGGATTGGAAGCCCATTGGTGCCATAGGTGTAGGCAAGGATAGCCAGCTTGATCCCACGTACTGATTGTATGAGGGGAGTGCGTGCTGGGCGCTCACTGAGGTTGCGATAGCTCCCTGTGGTGGCTATCCCAAGGCTGTCGAGTACATCGATGGTATGGGTGATACCATAGCCTCGGCGATCACAGCTGTGATTGTTGGATGTCGTGAGGACGTCAAAGCCTGCTTCGCGGAGGGCTACAGCGAGAGCTTCGGGGGAGGAGAACATGGGATAACCGCTGTAAGGCTTCCCTCCAAAGGTCGTCTCCAAGTTGCCTATCGCCAGGTCTGCTCGCTCAATGGCGGGGCGTACAAGAGCAAAGCTTTGGGAGAAGTCATAGCTACCATCCGCTTGGATAGCCGCACGTATCTGCGGCCCATGAGTCATAATGTCTCCAGCAAAGATAAGCTCGAGCGTATCGCCACGTAGGGTCGTACTATCGATGTGTGCAGATGCAGCCTGGCTCTGTGTGCTACTCTGCCCATGGCAGGATAGTGCGAGTAGGCAGGCTGAGAGCGCTGTAGTAGATACGAGTGAGCGACGTAGCCCCCTCAAGAAATGAAAGTGGAGCATATTTACTTGTATTCGGGGCGGTACTTCCCACTCTCCTTGTCCTCGAGGATGCCAAGATAGCTAATATAGCGGGAAGAAGCTATACGCCCAGCCTCGACGGCTTCGCGTACGGCGCATCCTGGCTCGTGGGTATGGGTGCAGTTGCCAAAGCGGCAAGCAGTACTCTCCTCGAAGAGCTCTGGGAAATAGTGGGATACCTCAGCATCCTCCATCTCAAGCATGCCGAAGCCCTTGATACCTGGAGTGTCGATGAGATAGCCTCCCTCGGAGTAGGGAAGTGGAACCATCTGTGAGAAGGTCGTGGTGTGCATCCCCTTGAAGTGGGCTAATGAGATAGATCCTGTACGTAGCTCTACGCCTGGGATCAGCTGATTGATGAGGGTACTCTTCCCTACGCCGGAGTGTCCACTGAATAGGGTGATCTTTCCCTTGAGGTGGTCAATGAGGGGGGCGACACCCTCTCCCGTCGTCGCTGAGACTCGGTGACAGGGATAGCCAATCCCTTCGTAGAGGGTGATGAGCTCCTCCATATAGTCGATAGCCTCTGGAGTATAGAGGTCTATCTTATTAAAGATGAGTTCCGTGGGGACTCGGTAGGCCTCTGCTGTTGCGAGGAAGCGGTCGATGAAGGTCGTACTGGTCTCAGGTGCTGCGATGGTGCAGACGAGGAAGGACGCATCGATGTTTGCAGCCAGGATGTGGGATTCCTTGGAGAGGTTTGCAGCCCTACGGATGATGTAGTTCTTGCGGGGGAGGATATCCTTGATGTAGAGGGTCTCTTCCTCCGCTTGGCCTGAGGTCTGCTCTACGACGACGTGGTCTCCGACGACGATGGGATTGGTCGAGCGGAAGCCACGTAGACGAAGGTTCCCCTTGGCCAGACACGGGCGCTCTACACCATCCTCAGTGAGGACGATGTAGTGGCTACCAGTGTTCTTGATGACTAAGCCTGTCAATGCTTTGACAACGTGGATGGCGGTCTTGCCCGGAGCTTAGACCGTCATGATCTCCTTCTCCTTAGCTGCGAAGAGCTCGTCGATCTTCTTGATGAAGCGGTCGTGGAGCTTCTGTACTTCGCCTTCAGCGTCCTTAGCAACATCCTCAGGAGTGTTGTCTGCCTTGATGCTCTTCTTGATGGCATCGTTGGTATCGCGACGCGCATTGCGTACACTTACCTTGGCGTTCTCTGCGTCGGCCTTGACCTGCTTGACGAGCTCACGACGGCGGTCTTCGGTCAGGGGAGGGATACCGAGGCGGATCAGCTCGCCATTGTTCTCTGGGGTGATGCCGAGAGGGGAGTTGATGATAGCACGCTCGATGTCACGGATGATACCCTTTTCCCAAGGAGTGATGACAATGCTCTTAGCATCGGGTACGGTTACGGTGCCCACCTGCGTCAGAGGGACGGGGCTACCATAGTACTCGACCATGATGCCGTCGAGGATCTTGACGTTGGCCTTACCGGCACGTACACGAGCGAGCGCCTCTTCGAGGTGCTCCACAGTCTTCTCCATCTGGCTGGCGGCTTGTGCTATCAGCCCTTTCAGTTCGCTCATAGAGTTTATTTAGTCGTTGTTGATAGGATTGTTGCTTGTTCTTAGAAGCCCACGTAGGTGCCGATAGGCTCGCCACTGAGGACTTTGAGGAGGTTGCCTGGAGTGTCCATGTCAAAGACGATGATGGGCAGGTTATTCTCCATGCACATAGTGGTAGCTGTGAGATCCATGACTTTCAGCCCACGCTGGTAGATCTCATCATAGGTGATGCGATCGAACTTCGTAGCCGTAGGATCCTTCTCGGGGTCGGCGGTATAGATGCCGTCGACACGTGTACCCTTGAGCATGACATCAGCCTCCAGCTCGATACCGCGGAGGGACGAACCTGTATCGGTGGTGAAGAAGGGATTCCCCGTTCCACCCGAGAGGATGACGACTTCGCCTGCCTCAAGGGCATCGATGGCGCGACGCTTGGAGTAGAATTCGCCGATAGGCTCCATTCGGATTGCGGTGAGTACTCTGTTCTTCACACCACGAGAGGTGAGTGCTGAGCCGAGGGCTAAGCTATTGATGACGGTGGCCAGCATACCCATTTGGTCGCCTTGCACACGATCGAAGCCTTGGGCGGCACCGCTTAGTCCGCGGAAGATGTTGCCTCCGCCGATGACGATGGCCACTTGTATGCCGCGCTTGACTGCAGCTTCGATGTCTTGTGCATAGTCAGCGAGGCGGTCGTTGTCGATGCCGTACTGCTTCGCTCCCATGAGCGATTCGCCACTGAGCTTGAGGAGTACTCGTCTGAAGTTATTCATTTCGTTCTCTTTGAATATAGCTACTACTATAGTGCAAAGAAACGACTTTTACACCTAATCTCCACGCAGGTGCGCTCTGCTCTGAGATTAATGCTCAGCTTGCGCTGGGGGAGAGCCTTTGCAGAGGGAGATAAATGAACCAGTACTGGTCAGCGATTCAACCAGTACTGGTCACCCCTACCTACCAGTACTGGTCACGACGCGAAGTAGTACTGGTCACGATGCCGACCAGTACTGGTTCGTTTTCCTCTCCTTAGAGGCGGCCCTCCCACCCGCATAAGCAGGGGGAAGTTCGTATCTTTGTCCTCCATAAAATAATAAGTAGATAAGATATGTCTCGACTCAATAGCTGGATGAGCTACTTTGCGCTGGTGCTTCTCTCCCTCTCTTTCGCTGCTTGCTCGCAGAAAGAAGAGAAAGAGGAGACGCCCCCCGTACAGCTCCTTCTGATCCAAGCCCAAAGCCTCTCGCGCCTCGAGCTGGCTACGACACAGGTACGTATTGTCCTCAAGATCGATCCTCACCGCGACGGCTTCTTAGGATTCAAGAAGCTCTTCGGCTCGAAGGAGACTCGTGTGGAACTCCTCAGCCAAGCCTCTGCCTACTGCGATCTCTCGCTACTCACGGAGAAAAGCATCGTACAGCAGGCCGATAGCACGGTAGACCTCTATCTACCGCCAATCGAGGTCAAGCGGGAGCTGGATAATCTGAACCACAACGTCCTGCAGGAGCCTACGGGCTTGCGTCGCCGCCTATCGACCAACGAACTTGATGAGATCATTCGCTCTCGCCAGACGATGATCGACGGGCTCGTTACCAAGGCTTTGGAGCAAGAGCGGGGCGCACTAATCCGCACGGCATCGGCTACGCTGACGAATAAACTGCAGCCGATCTTCCGTGACCTCCGCCTTACGGTGCGTGTCCACTTGGACGAAGCCGATGCCTCCCTCATTCAGTCCTCTAAGTCCGCAGCACAATGATAAAGCTCTCTTGGCGGATCCTTCGCCCGATCCTACTCCTTATTATATGTATAGCTGCGGGGCTCTTCATCTACCATAAGTTCTTCCGCAAGGCACCCCAGCCCGAGGTGACGACTGAGGAACTGCAGATGAAGGTCAGTCAGCGCCTGCGTCTCATCACCGAAGAGATCAGCTACCGGCAGGATGTCAATCTCTATGAAGCGGGGCAGCATGCTGTGGGCACCGCTGACCTCGTCGCCTACGTCAAGTACGACCTTGAGAAGCTCCACTTCACGACGGCAGGCGACACTGTCTACGTGAGCCTTCCTGCGCCCGAGCTGGAGTTGGGACGACGCCCAGGCGGAAATCACTCCGTGCGCTACTATCTGGATCGTGGTGGGCGCCTTGGAGAGGCCAGCGCTGACCGCGTAGCGATACGCCGCTTTGACGAACGCATCCTTCGTGATGCGGAGCTGGATATACGCACTAGCCCCCGCTACCTCCCCGCTGCACAGCAGCGTGCCGAGGAGCAGCTCCAGCGCTTCCTCTCAGCCTTAGCTCCCCAGCGCGTCATCCTTGTCGTCCCCGAGATCCGTATGCCCCAGGGCGATCTCCCCGCCTCTTCCTCCACTTCCCTTCCTCATGATCAGCGTCAATAACGTATCGGTATACTTTGGGGCTAAGCCCCTCTTCGAAGACCTCTCGTTCGTTATCTCCGCCAAGGAGCGTATCGCTCTGGTGGGGAAGAACGGGGCAGGGAAGTCCACCCTCCTCAAGCTCTTGGCTGGAATCGCTGAGCCTACTGAGGGCGTCATCAGCCGTCCCAAGGGAATAAGTATCGGCTACCTACCGCAGGTGATGAAGACGAGCGACGAGCGTACCGTCCTCGGCGAGTGCCAGCAGGTCTTCAGCCACATCACGGAGTTGGAGGCCGAAGTCGAGCGCCTCGCCGAAGAGATGGCGACGCGTACCGACTACGATAGCACGGATTATATGGAGCTTATCGAGCGTCACGCTCAGCGCTCCGATCAGCTCCTTATGCACAGCACAGGGAGCATCGAGGCTAATATCGAGAAGACGCTCCTTGGCTTAGGCTTCGAGCGCTCGGACTTCGATCGCCCCACGGCAGAATTCTCTGGTGGCTGGCGAATGCGTATTGAGCTGGCGAAGATCCTCCTGCAGCGTCCTGACGTCTTGCTCCTCGACGAGCCTACGAACCATCTGGATATCGAGTCCATCCGTTGGCTGGAGCGCTTCATTGCTTCGGGCTCAGCGGCTTTGGTGCTGATCTCGCACGACCGCGCCTTCATCGACGCTACGACGAATCGCACGCTGGAGATCGAGCTCGGGCGCTTGCACGACTACAAGACAAACTACAGCCATTACCTCGTCCTACGTGAGGAGCGCCTCGAGCAGCAGCGCCGCGCCTACGAGAATCAGCAGAAGGAGATCCAGGCGACCGAAGACTTCATCGAGCGCTTCCGCTATAAGGCGACTAAGGCTGTACAGGTGCAGAGCCGCATCAAGCAGCTCTCGAAGATTGACCGTATCGAGGTGGAGGACATTGACCGCGCGGCGATGCACTTCTCCTTCCTCCCCGCGGTGACGTCGGGTGCTTACCCCGTGATCATCGATAGCCTCACGAAGCGCTACGGCGAGCACACCGTCTTCTCGGATGTGAATATGACCATCGAGCGCGGTGAGAAGGTCGCTTTCGTCGGGAAGAATGGCTCGGGGAAGTCCACCCTCATCAAGTGTATCATGGGAGAAGTCAGCGACTATACGGGCACGCTCAAGCTCGGGCACAACGTCGAGATCGGCTACTTCGCCCAGACGCAGAGCCAAGTGTTGGACGGGAACTACACCGTCTACGAGACTATCGACCGCGAAGCGCAGGGGGATATCCGCTTGCGCATCAATGACCTCCTCGGGGCCTTTATGTTCGGCGGTGAGGAGTCGGAGAAGAAGGTCTCCGTCCTCAGTGGGGGCGAGCGTGGTCGCGTAGCCCTTATCAAGCTCCTCCTTCGCCCCGCAAACCTCCTCATCCTTGACGAGCCGACGAATCACCTCGACATCCGCTCAAAGAACGTCCTGAAGGAAGCCATCCTTAACTTCACGGGCACGGTCATCATCGTCTCGCACGACCGCGAGTTCCTTGACGGCCTGGTGTCACGTGTCTACGAGTTTCGCTCGGGGCATGTGACCGAGCATATCGGCGGTATCTACGATTGGCTGGAGAAGCGTGACCGTGAGGACGGCACATCGGTCAGCAACCCACGAGCCGCCGCACCCGCACAGCGGGAGACGAAGGCTCCTGAGTCCGCGACGGGAGCGCAGGACTACCAGCGCCAGAAGGAGGCGGCTAAGGAGCGCCGTGCCCTCGAGCGTGAGCTGAAGGTGCAGGAGGAGCGCAGCGAGGCCATCGATGCCGAGCTGAGTGCTCTGGAGGAGAAGCTCGCCGATCCCGCCCATGCCACAGACGCCAAGCTCTTCGAGCAGTACAGCCAGCTCAAGAAGGAGCAGGAGCAAGTCCTCGCCCGCTGGGAAGAGCTCAGTATGCAGCTCGAAGGCTAAGCCATTTCCCCGAAGAAAAATCCCCTCTTTCTGTACGGCGGAAGAGCTCCGTATATGCGGCGGGAAATTTCAGTATATAGGGAAATAAATTTTCGTATATGCAGACATATTTTTCCGTATATACACAAATATATTTTCGCATATACGGAAATTTAGCCTCCTTTGCACCGCAGGAAATATCCCTTTGCAAGGTACTCTATATGAGTGTGTAATCGTGGGTGTTTCCTTGCCGATTAGAAGCCGCTTTTTTACCTCCATTTTTAAGGCGCTTTGAGTAGCGGTTTATCCCCAAACGCGGGCTGCGAAATGGATCCCTCGTGGCGAAGGTTTCTCTCCCCGCGCAGTGCCTCGCCCTTGGGAGCGTGCTGAGGTGCTTCTTTTCGCGCTCTTGCCGAACTCGGAGAGGGGACGAAGCTGCAGAAAATAGTACTTTTGCACCTGTATGGAATCAAATGTAAGAGAGGCGGAGAGCCTCTATACGAAAGAGATCTTAGAGTTCGCTGCAGTCGGCGTCCGCTATGCCGCACTCTTAGAGCAGGCTTCCGAGCGTGACGCTCTCGTTGAGCAACTGGTGGCGCTCCTGCCCCAGCTCTACTCGGTGACGCTGCACCTTCCCTCCTATTTCTACAGTCCCGAAGCCGATTATATCGAAGAATATATCACCGAAGGTGCCTATGAGGCAGTGCGCAGCCGCGTCTCGTCGCTCCTCGGTGAGGATGACGCATACCTCTCGGCGCAGTCCGAAGAGATGACCTACAGCGACACGCCGATAGCTGCTTTCATCTCTGAAGGCCTCTCGGATGTCTATCAGCAAGTAGGCAACCTCCTCGGGATCCTACGCGACGAGAACGAAGAGGCGCTCCCCGTAGCTGTCGGGCGCTGCCGCCACTACTTCCACGAATATTGGGGGCAGGCACTCCTTGAGTCGCTCACAGCCCTTCATCGTATCTACACCTCCCAGTTACAGACACAGGATGACGACAAAGACGAGCCCGAAGAGTCCTTCGGGGAAGAAGACGGCGAAGAAGCCCTCTTCGACCTCCGCTTCTAAAAAGCGCACCGCTGTCGAGAAGGCAGCGCCCCAAGAGAAGGAGCGCCCTGTACGCCGCTCGAGCGCCAAGCCCTCGGCCTTCGCTCCGGTCTACTCTTATCCCCCTTCGATCACGGACGAGGAGTTACAGTCGCTTGCCTTGGCACGCTGCCCCGCTCCCATCACCATCATAGAGACCCGCGAAGAGGCACGTCGTGTCGCGATGCGCCTACGTCGTGCTGGCATCCTCGGTATCGACACCGAGACGCGCCCAAGCTTCACAGCTGGCGTTCGCTACGAGGTCTCCCTCCTTCAGATAGCTACCGAAGAGGAGTGCTTCCTCTTCCGTCTCAATAAGATGGGCTTGCCCAAGAGCCTCATCTCCTTGCTCGAAGATCCAGCGATCATCAAGGTCGGGCTTAGCCTGCGCGATGACATCACCGCCCTCTCGCGTCGTGAAGCCTTCACTCCAGGCTCCTTCGTCGAGCTCCAGAAGCTCTGCGGTGGCTACGGTATCCGCGAGCTCGGCCTGCAGAAGATCTATGCGATCCTCTTCGCTGAGCGTATGAGTAAGTCGCAGCGCATGAGCGACTGGGAGGCGAAGAAGCTTAGCCCAGCACAGGCGCACTATGCCGCCCTCGACGCTTGGGCATCCCTGCGGATCTACACGACCCTTATGGCGCTCCGGCTCCATCACCTACTCAATTTGCCCTGATATAAATGAGCTATCCTACGCTACGCCTACATCCTCGCAAGGAGGAGTCCGTCCTGCGCTTCCACCCCTGGATCTTCTCGGGTGCCATCGCTTCCTTCTCCGCCCCTGTGGAAGATGGCGACTTAGTCTCCGTCGTTGATAGCAAGGGCCGTCCCTTAGGTACGGGGCACTTCGGTGGGGGAAGTATCGCTGTGCGCCTGCTGAGCTTCGACGCTGAGGAAGTCATTGACCGTGCCTTCTACAAGCGTCGCTTGGAGACTGCGCTTCGTCTGCGCCTCTCGTGCGACCTCGTTCGCCCCGTCGGTTCCAGCGATAGCCCCAATACGACCTACCGCCTCGTACACGGCGAAGGAGATAGTCTCCCAGGGCTCATCATCGATATCTATGACCGCACAGCCGTAGTCCAAGCGCACAGCCTCGGGATGCATCAGGTACGCCAGACCATCGCCGAAGTGCTGTGGGAGGTCTTTGCTGAGGCAGGCGATCCCGTCCTCCCTCTCGAGGGCATCTACTACAAGTCTGAGACGACGCTCCCCACTCGTGATATGCGCGAACTCGCTTCGGACGGCTTCCTCATCGGGCATACTGAGGCAGCGCCTATCTATGAGAATGGCGTGCGCTTCACTCCCGACTGGCTCAAGGGGCAGAAGACGGGCTTCTTCATCGACCAGCGGGACAATCGCGCTCTTGTAGCTCACTATGCTAAGGGGCGCACCGTCCTCAATGCCTTCTGCTACACGGGGGGCTTCTCGATCTACGCCCTCCACGCAGGAGCAAAGCGTGTTGATTCATTGGATAGCTCGGCCAAGGCGATGTACCTCACCGAGCAGCACGTGGCTCTGAACTTCGGTGCAGATTGCCCCCGCCACCACTCCGTCACGGAGGATGCCTTCGACTACTTAGAACGTATGCCCGAGGGTGAATATGACCTGATCATCCTCGATCCGCCTGCTTTCGCTAAGCATCGCAAGGTCCTGCGTAATGCCCTCATTGGCTATCGCAAGATCAATAGCATCGCCTTCAAGAAGGTCGCCCCAGGTGGGATCGTCTTTACCTTCAGCTGCTCACAGGCGGTATCAAAGGAAGAATTCCGCTTGGCGGTCTTCACCGCAGCGGCGGCATCCGGGCGTAAGGTGAGTATCCTACACCAGCTCACTCAGCCCGTTGACCACCCCATCAATATCTACCATCCCGAAGGCGAATACCTCAAAGGCCTCGTTCTCTACGTTGAATAGAAGAGCCTGAAGGTATATTCCCCCTTCCCAAAGCTTCATCATCAATGAAAGTAAAGCACCTCATCGAGGAGAATTCTCTCCTTTGCCACTTCGTCGCAGAGATGCGCGATATAGAGATACAGAAGGATGCTATGCGCTTCCGTCGTAATGTCGAGCGTGTCGGCGAGATTATGGCCTATGAGCTGAGTAAGAAGCTCCACTATACGGAGCGTGATGTGCAGACGCCGCTCGGCGTAGCTCGCTGTGCTCAGATCTCTGACCAGATCGTCATCGGTACGATCCTGCGTGCAGGCCTTACGCTACACCAGGGCTTCCTCAACTACTTTGATAAGGCTGAGAATGCCTTCATATCGGCTTACCGTAAGTATAAGGATCGCCTGAACTTCGATATCTTCATCGAGTACATCGCTTCGCCTTCTCTTGAGGGGAAGACGCTACTGCTCGTCGACCCGATGCTCGCTACGGGAAGCTCTATGGAGCTAGCCTATCGCGCACTCTTGACTAAGGGCACCCCCAAGGAGGTACACCTCGTCTCGATTATCTCCAGCCAGCAGGCTGTAGATACGCTCTGCGAGTCTTTCCCAGACGACAATGTGACGCTCTGGGTAGCTGCTATCGATCCTGTCCTCGATGACCACGCCTATATTGTCCCAGGCTTAGGGGACGCTGGAGACCTGGCCTATGGGGAGAAGCTCTAAGTCGCCCGATTACCTCCTTCGTTTGGCTACTGGCTCTGGCGGTGACGCTGGGGCTCCTTCTGCTCTACTTCCTGCCGGATAACATCTTCGGTTGGGAGCCAAACAAGGTAGATTTGCTCTCTGACCTACGTCGTGAGCAGGTAGACTCTCTTGCTAATAAGAGCGAAGATGCCGTAGCTCTTAGCCAGCAGGCTCGTAGCACGGATAAGAAGGTGCAGGAGCGTGAGCGTATCCATCGCGAGCTGGAAGCTCAAGCAAAGGCAGCTACACCCGACTCGGCGATGTCAGCTGAGAAGCTGGACTCGACCATCCATCCCACGAGTATCCTCGTCGATATGACCTCTGCTCACGATGGCCTGCAGCATTTCTTTGCGCAGCTCCGCCGTCGTAGTTCGCTGGGGCGTCCTGTACGTATCGCTGTCCTTGGAGACTCCTTTATTGAGGGGGATATCTTCACCAGTAGTATCCGTAGTCAGCTGCAAGCTCGCTATGGTGGCTCTGGGGTAGGCTGGCTTCCTTTGACTTCGGAGACAGCAGGCTTCCGTCGTACAGTTCGCCACGAGTTTAAGGGCTGGAAAGAATATAATCAGCTTCACTCCAAGGGGCGCTATCCGCTCCCGAGCCACTACTATACGGGCTCTGTCGGGGACTGGGTGCGCTACACCCTTCCTAAGGGAGCTCGTCCCTGCAATGAAGCGGTCATCTATTATAAGGCTCCATCAGGAGCTACCCTTGAGGTCTCTACGAACTCAGAGGAAGCGACGACCCTTGAGCTCCCAGCTACCGAGACACTTAGTGCTTGTCGCCTTGCCTCAGGCTCGATTAGCTCTGTGCGCTTCACCCTTGTGGGTGGGGCTTCTGGCTTCGTCTGCTACGGTGTTTCGCTGGATGGTACTTCGGGGGTTAGCGTTGATAACTTCTCTATACGCGGGAACTCGGGCCTCATCTTAGCTTCGCTTGATGCTGAGCTTAATAAGGCTTTCATTGCAGAGCGTCCCTATGACCTCATTGTCCTGCAGTACGGCCTCAATACGATCTCTCCAAAGCAACTTGATTACTCGGGCTATACCAAGCAACTGGGTAAGGCTATTGATCACCTTCGTGCAACGACGGGGCGTGCTGACTATCTCTTGCTCGGCGTATCAGACCGTGGTGTCAAGGCCTCGGGGGGAGCAGTCATTACGATGCCTGCCGCTCTTGCTTTAGAGCGTGCACAGATCCGCCTCTCTGCCGATAAGGGGGTGGTCTTCTGGAGTACGCGTGAGGCTGTCGGTCGCCTTGGTGGTATCGGTAAGCTCGCCAGCAAGGGTTGGGCTGCCAAGGACTACACCCACCTCTCTCATCGTGGGGGTGACGAGCTCGCTCGCCAGTTCCTCGATGCCTTCTTCCTCGAAGAAAAGTACTATGATGCGATCAAGTAAGTGTGCAGTTCTCCTTCTGCTTGGAGGACTTGGCATGGTCGGCTCTCTGTCTGCCTCAGGACCTGTTCCAAAGAGCGAGCCGAACTTCTATGCTCCCACAGGGTACTTTACAAGTTTAGCTCAAGAGCTGCGTGTGGCTGCAAAGAATGGGAGCACCGTCTCCATTGTTCAGCTAGGGGATAGTCATATCCAAGCAGGGCATACGACGGCTCCACTGCGTGCCTCGCTGCAAGCTTCTTTCGGTGATGCAGGACGAGGCTGGATAGGTTGGTATGCGCTCTATGGCTCTAATTCTCCACGAGATTACCGAGTCACCTCGTCTGGATTTGGTTGGCAGCGCGAGCTCATTCTTAAGCCCGAAGGCACACGCCCTATGGGATTAGGGGGCTATGTGCTCTCTACGCGTCCTAGTAGCCGATTTACCATTGGGGTTACCTCTTCGGATCACCCTTTCCGACAGATGCACCTTGTGCGCACCGCTTCTTCACTCCCCTTGACAGCATTCCCTCTTGCCGAGCTCCGTACAGGACGCTTTTCTACGGGAGCCTACGTAGTAGATACGCTTTCTTGGCGCTCACCCTATACGAGTGTCACACTCACGGGGGCGGAGGAGAATGATGCGGATGAAGCTGTCTATGCGGGCTGTGTCCTTCTCTCTGGGAAGGGTGGTGTCCTTGTTCATGATATTGGTATTAATGGGGCGGCTTACCGGCACTATGCGCTCGCAGACTATGTCGAGCAGCTCTCTTTGCTGGAGCCTCAACTGCTTATCCTCTCAATGGGAACGAATGACTGCTACAGTACGCACTTCCAGATGGCAGACTTCACCGAGAGCCTTGAGCAAATGCTTATGCTGGTTAAGGAAATCTTACCTAAGACAAAGATCCTACTGACAACCCCTCCCCCCAGCTTCTTCCGCCAGGCCTCTACGCACTATGTCGTCACAGGACGCCGGCGTAAGCACCGCAAGAAGGTGACTACTATGACCTATCGATTCAATGAGAATGCAGCGCGTGTCTCAGAGGAGATCATGCGTCGTGCAGAGCTGCATGGCGTAGCTGCCTTCGACCTCTTCTCTGCTATGGGAGGGCAATCAGGTATTAATTCCTGGATCGCCGATGGCCTGATGGCTGGTGATCGTGTGCATTATAGCCGTGATGGCTATGAGCGTCAGGGGCGACTTATCACCTCAGCGCTGGAGCGTGCACTCTCTATTCGCTAACCCTTTTACGACGAATGACCTTCTTCGATACAATCGACTGGGGGGAGACTCCCCGATGTACTGCGCTTTGACCGCGAGAGTCCGATGATCTTCTCCTCGGGACTCTTCCTCTTCTGTGCGCTCTTTTTCCTGCCGATCTATATGCTCCTTCGGAAGACGACGACGCTACGTATTATCTACGTCGCTCTCTTCTCACTTTTCTTCTACTACGAGAGTAGTGGGGAGTATGTCTTGATCCTCCTCTTTGCCGCCACGATGGACTACTTCATTGGGCGGGCTATGGGGCAGAGCGAAGATCCACGTCATCGCAAGCGCCTCTTGATCACGAGCGTTTGCGTGAACCTTGGGATGCTCTCATACTTCAAGTACTTCTATTTCCTTCTGGATCTGGGGCAGACATTGCTCGCAGCGATTGGTATCACGACACCTCCAGCAGTGCCATTGGAGGCTCGTGACTACTTCATCCCTGCGGGTATATCGTTCTATACCTTCCAGACGCTAAGCTACACGGTCGATATCTACCGAAAGGAGATTACCCCACTGCGTCGCTGGATTGATTACCTCTTTTATCTCTCCTTCTTCCCGCAGCTGGTCGCTGGACCTATCGTCCGTGCGAAGGACTTTATACCGCAGATCTATCGTCGCCCGCAGCTGCTGAAGGCTGAATATGGGGAAGCCCTTACACTCATCATCAGTGGCTTGATCAAGAAGGCGATTATCGGAGACTTCATCGGGGCTAACCTTGTAGACCTCATCTTTGCTGAGCCGACGCGCTTCACAGGGATAGAGAATCTCTTTGCGGTCTATGGGTATGCGATGCAGATCTACTGTGACTTCTCGGGATACTCAGATATGGCTATTGGGATCGCCTTGCTACTCGGCTTCCGCTTCAATATCAACTTTGATTCGCCCTACCAGTCGGGGAATATCACTGAGTTTTGGCGACGCTGGCATATCTCCCTCTCGAGTTGGTTGCGTGACTATCTGTATATCCCTCTTGGCGGAAATCGAAAGGGGCAGATCCGCACCTATATCAACCTCTTCCTCACGATGCTTCTTGGCGGACTATGGCATGGAGCGGCCCTGCGCTTTGTCCTTTGGGGGGCTATCCATGGGGTAGCTCTTGCTCTGCACAAGCTATATATGCAGATCTTTGGTTACTTCGGCTGGCGTCGTCGTGAGCCCCTTCGTTGGCAGCGCTTCGCAGGACAGATTATTACCTTCCATCTCGTCTGCTTTGCTTGGATCTTCTTCCGAGCGGACTCAATGGAGACGGCTTGTGCCGTAATCACTCAGATCAAGGATCACTTCACCCCTGAGGTCTTCCTGCAGTTTGTCGTAGGCTATAAGAATGTCTTAGCCTTGCTACTCATAGGCTACCTCTTGCACTTCACCTCACATAAGCAAGAGCTCCGCTTCCGTGAGTGGATCACAGAGCTTTCTTTCCTCAAGCAAGTATTGCTCTTTATTGGGGTGATCTTCCTGCTCATTCAGATTAGAAGCGCAGACGCTCAGCCCTTCATCTACTTCAACTTCTAAAGGGGCTTAGTCCCTTGGTTCTATCATCTAGCTTGCCCTCATCGCTCAATTGCAGCGGTGGGGGCAAGCTACTTTTATGTGTTATCAATATTGCTTCATAGTACCCTCTATGGGAGAGAGTACACCTCATATACCTTGTGCCAAAAGGCAAAGTAGAAGATGTTTAGTTATTTTAAAGTAATTTTGCTCGCATACTATATGTATTCATCAAGGGGTAGCCTGGGTTTTATCTATACACAGGCGCCTCTCTGAAACCATATCGACAGAAGGAATAGATCAGTGGATTATCTGCACCGCACACATAGTGCGCTATTAAGACAAGGCAAGCCCACACTACAGCGGGCTCTAATGAAAGAGATCAATTGGGAGGATCGGATTATCGGTATCCGTGGCTCCCGTGGGGTGGGGAAGACGACCTTCCTCCTTGACTATGCCCGTCGCCACTATGCGCCCGATAGCCCTGAGTGCCTCTATATCAACCTCAATCAGTTCAGTTTCACTACTATTCGCTTGGTCGACTTTGTCGGTGACTTCATCCGACAAGGGGGGCGTAGGCTCTTGCTCGACCAAGTCTTCAAGTATCCGAGCTGGATGGAAGAGTTCAAGGAGTGTTACTATCGCTATCCTGAGCTACATATTGTGTTTACTGCCTCTGCCGTTATGAACCTTGAGGAGGAGGATCCCGAGTTGGCTTCCATCGCTTCGATCTATCATCTGGCGGGCTTCTCTCTGCGTGAATTCATTCAGCTAGATAACGGGATTACCCTCCCTGCACTGGAGCTTCAAGATATTATGGAGCATACGAGTGAGGTCGTGGGAGATATCTTCTCCTCAGTTAATCCCGGGCTATGGATGGACCGCTACCTAGAGTATGGCTACTATCCCTTTCATTTAGAGCCTCGCCTCTACTCGGAGAATCTACTGAAGACGCTGAATATGACGCTCGAGGTTGACCTCCTTTTCATTAAGCAACTTGAGCAGCGCCTACTGCATAAGCTTCGCAAGCTGATCTATATCCTAGCGCAGCGTCCTCCGCTTCAGATGCTCAATATATCTCAGCTGGCTCTTGAGATCGAGACCTCGAGAAGTACGATTGTGAACTACTTACGCTATCTCTCCGATGCACGTGTCGCACGACCGATCTACCGTGCAGAAGATACTGAGATGGGTAAGCCTGCTATCGTCTATCTAGGTAATCCGAACCTCTATCACGTCTTGGGACAAGAGGCTTGTGACCGCTCAGAGCTTCTGCGTACCTTTGTCTTCAATCAGTTGAGCAAGGGACACCAGGCGCGCATTTCTTCGCGCTCTTCACTGGCTCTCTTTGAGGTCGACGGGCACTATCCCCTCCAGATCGAGGAGGAGCTCGCAGGACGCTACCGCAGTGACCGCTATTACGTGCTTGAGCGTGGTGATCTCTCCAGAGAGAAGACAATCCCCGTTTGGCTCTTTGGCTTCCTCTACTAATCATCTTAGAATATCCCAACTATAAATACAGACAACAATGAAACTATTCAAGAATCTTCTCCTCGGCACAGGCCTTGCCCTTGCTGCTGGTACGACTCTCTCCGCTCAGGAGCTTGGGCAGCTCCACTATCGTGCTGAAGCTGGCCTTGCGATCTCGCGTATCTCAGCTCTTGGCGTCCACCACAATGGTGATACGGGTAAGTATCTCTCCAGCTTCCGTGCTGGGGGGAGCCTCGTGATGCCCTTCGACAATACGATCTTCTCTTTCACCCCAGGACTCTATGTCGTGGGTCGTGGTGAGAAGCAGGGGACTATCCTCGATGATGGTCTGAATCAGAAGAAGCTTTATACCATCCAGACCTATGCACTGCAGCTCCCTCTGGATCTCTCCTTCCGCCTGGCGACGATCGCAGAGAAGCACCGCATCTTCCTCAACGCTGGTCCTTATTTTGCTTACGGTCTCTCGGCTAAGCTCTCCGGAGAGAATATCGATAAGGATCTCTATAAGGAGAATGCTTTCAAGCGCTTTGAGTTTGGTGTAGGTGCTAACCTTATGTATCAGTACAACCGAGTTTATCTTCGTGGCGGTATCGATGCAAGCCTTACGGGTATTACGAAGAAGAGCCTGGGTGCACCTTACTACGTCAGCCTTAAGACTCCTCGCTATATCACTAGCTACATCACCCTCGGGTACGAGTTTTAAGACTCGCTGGAGATAACAAAACTAAGCGACACGCCCCATGAGCAGCTCTGCTCATGGGGCGTGTTATTTTATCTAGTAGGGAAATGTAGGCGTACTACTTATGCTCAGCGATACGCTTCTTGATGGCATCAATGAGGCTCTGCAGATCCATGCCACTACGCTCGCTCATCATGCCGACTGTTGCCTTGGGGATCATGATGCGTGCCAAGGGGGAGGAGAGCATCTTGAAGGCTGGGTTGATCTCGGCAAGAGCACCCTTCAGCCACGGATGGTGCTCGAGGAGGTCCTTGAGGCGTGTAGAGGCTGTGATCTCTGCATCTGCAGCATGACCGGAGCATCCACAGCTTTCTGCCTTCTCTTCGGTATGTGGTGCTACCTCGGGGGCAGCTGGAGCATGGCTACTCCCCTTCATACAAGAGCAGGATACATATTCACTCTCTTCCCCTGCTGAAGGTGCAGGAGTAGCCGGTGCTGCCTCCTCGGGTTTGCTTTCACCATGTTTGGAGGCCGCCTTGTTGCTCTTGTCCCATGAGAGGAGGGTACGTGAGCCTTCGAGACTGCGGATGCGTGTGCAGTCCTGCATCATCTCGAGGACACCACGGAAGCGCCCTTCTTCATCTCGTACGGCGACGTAGTAGATATAGATGAAGAGTCCAGGCTTGTTGATCCAGAAGTCCACTTCATTCTGCTCTCCACGGCGGAACTTCTCGATGATCTCTTCGACAAGGTGTACGCTGGTACGTGGGTGGCAGTTCTTGACGTCTCGACCAATGACGTTCTTACTACGAGGGAAGACGCGGTGATCGGTGTCAGTGTAGAAGCGGACGATCTCGTTCTCATCCACATAGGAGAAGTCTACGGGCATATGCTTGTAGACAAGATTGATCTGCTCAAGGGTCATCTGACCCGTGGCGACTTCGAGAAGTGCACCTGGGGTGCTCCCCCCGCCGAAGCCATATTTACCGAGCAGGCTGGCAAGTTCGTTGGCAAAGCCTGCAGCAGCTGTAGCGGGTACGGTCTCCTTCGGAGTATCTGCCTTAGGAGCTTCTTTGCCGACGTGTATCCAAGCGAAGCCAATCTCACGGTCGCCTGACTTCATCTCCTCGAACTCGGCTGGGCGGATCATCGCCAGCGAAGTGGGGTAGAGTACTGTCTCTTCCTTCTGCATCAGGTCGAGTACGTCAGCTACGACTGTGGGCTGCATGGCGATGAACTCATCATCCTTATCTTCCTCAAGAAGGCGGCGGGCATCGCGGATCTCATCACGGATAAAGTCGTCGAGGAGCCACATCGTCGTGGTGGGGCGGTCGAAGCCCTTACGCTCAAGGATTGAGTAGAGCTGATTCTGCTTGCGCGAGAGGTGAAGGCGGAACTTATGTAGCTCATCATAGAGCTCGAGCCACTGGTTCTTGATGACTGGATACTGAGCAAGCTCTTCGACTTGCTTCAGTAGACGACGCATCTCATCGTTCTCGCGCAGATAGCACATGATGGGATGGTCATCGGGCAGATCGGGACGGCTGCGGTCGAGTACATCTTGGAAGAGCTCCATCATCTGCTGGATATCTTCCTTACGGCATTCGTCTTCGTCGAAGGTCTTCAGTTCCTGCTCTGCCAGGGCGATCTCATAGGGGCGTAGCGTCTTGACGCGCTCACGGAGTATAGCTCGAGCTTCGTCCAGCGTGAGCTTACCATCGAGATATCGCTCCTTCGTGTCGAGAACGATCTGGAGCTTCTCCATATCGATCTCCGGCAGATTATTGCGCATATTCTCCATACGGGGAGGGGTGCTTAGAGGTTGATGAGGTAGACGAAGAATTCGCTGTCGACGAGGGCTTCGATGCCGATGAAGGCTTCGCCGCCGAAGTGCAGTAGAGTGCCTGGGCTTAGCGTATGCTCTTCGCTATTGTTGAGTGTTGCCTTGACTTGGCCCTTGACGACGCTGAAGAAGATATCCTGCCCCTGGTGATCGTGTGGTGCGATCTTCTTACCTTGAGGAAGGTTGACGTGTACGACCATGAGCTTGTCATTGTTGATGACTTGGCCAAACTCCTTGATTTCCGTTCCGATCATAATGCTACTATGTGGTGATACGTGTGATGATCTATTGGGCAGGATGAAGGGTAATCATCATTTTTACCCTGCTTCCTTGGTGAAAGTATCCTGCTTTCTCTTGCATTCGCAAAGAAAACAAATATATCTGGCTTTTCGTTCATTCCTCGATAATTCGTTTGCACTTGACTGCCCCAGATGCAGCAAGGGCTACTCCATATACTGATGATATGGGGTAGCCCTTGGCATATATGAGTCGGGTAGGCTATGCCTTAGAAGCTGTAGGCAAGGCCGAGACCGAGTACTTCACGGAACTGGACCTTGGCTCCGCGCTGGTTGCCAGCTGCGTCGACCGTCTTGATATCGTCGTCGTAGACGAGGTTCGTGGTCAGCGTCGTGGTGAGGAACTTATTGATCTTGAAGGCGATCATCATATCCCAGTTCACGTCGATGTTGCCGAAGTTCTCGTTGTAAGGCGTGAAGAGCGTGAGCTTCGTGACGAGGTTGATGTTCTCAGCGAGCTTACGCTTGTAGTTAGCTACAGCAAGAGCACCGACTTCTGCGAGCGTCTTCTTCCCGGGCTTGACCCCGAAGGCGCCAGCTGCCGAGAGACGGTTGTCAAGGACGAAGGTCATCTTCCCCGTGATGGGAGAGAGCAGGAGGGAGAAGTCTTCGTTGGGCTTGTAGTCAGCACCGAGAGCGAGCGTCAGATAGCCAGGAGCGAGGAGGGTAGAGATGTACTTATCCTTGTTCCCTGGGATATTGGGGTTCGTGTCAGAGTCGTACCCACGGGCGAACTGCGTGAGGAAGTCTCCGAGAGCAGAGATACTCCAGTGCTTGGAGATGTTGCGACCGATCTTGGTGCTGAAGTTCAGCTTATCGACGCTCTTGAGCCACTTATTGGAGGTCGTGAAGGTCTTACCGAAGTCTGTGATCAGGGCATTGTCCCAGCTCCAGTCTCCCTTCTTGTAGTTAGCCGAAGCATTGAGGTAGAGGTTCCAAGCTACGGAGTTCTCACCACCTGCAGCCCAGTTGGTGAGTGATGTCTGAGCAAGGTTAAGGCCCGATACACCAGAGAACTTCCAAGCTGGTGCTGGAGCTGGTACTTCGGGGGCTTCAGTGGGGATAGAGTCCGTCTGTGCTGCTACCTGCCCCACGGAGAGGGCGAGGAGCGAAAAGGCGATAAAGAGTTTCTTCATTGTCTATATTTATATAATATGCTTGTGTGGAATTACCTTAGTCTAAAGGCCTGTAAAATTACACATTTTTATATAAAGTGTGCTTGTGATCCAGAAAAGGTGCGGATCTACCCTGTCAAAATCTATGGAAACATTGGAGCTATATTGAGGTCGTATCTGTCAGTACTAGGCAGATCCTTCGGTAAGATTACCCTGTGATAAGGATAAGGGGCTCTTGTTACACCCCATTTGATACCACTCTTGCTGTATGCTACTCTACTCCGTATGGCGGTTCTCAGATGGTGCTATAGAAGCCTATTCGTAAGTGACTACTGGCCTGTATACGAACGACTATTGGGTTTAGGGGCAAACGACTACTCGCTTCGTATGCAAGCAACTATTGGTTCGTACATAAAACTACGTATTGGTCTGAGGGAGAATGACTCGTGCTGTATCCTTGTGTCCCCTCTCACTTCCCTCCACGCTCTCTGGGAAAATGCTTTATATCCCTTCGAGATATCAGGGAAGAAGCGAGGGATTGATCACAGTTTCCTTGGCACCGTGTATTTGCTTTCTCCTCCGAATGAAGCTCTTTCCTACCTATTGGGACGAGGAAGCTCACCTTAGTCTCTTGTTCCCGATGTACCGAAAATTAGGAGCTTCATATCACTACTACAAGCGTCCGATTACTCCGCTATTATACAGCTGGTTAACTGTGGTGAAAAGTGTCTGTGCGTTGGGGCCGTTTTTGAACCAGTACTGGTCGCTGGGTTGACCAGTACTGCTCCGTTCTTCGACCAGTACTGGTAACATATATCGACCAGTACTGGTCAGCTCAGTGACCAGTACTGGTTGCCTTCCCCTCCTCAATCGGAAGGATTATCTTGCCTCAAGAGACTGTGCTACACTTTCAGTACCTTTACAGGAAGAGTGCCCCACACAAGCACCCTAATATCACCACCATGAGCACAATGAATCCTCATGTCATCACTCCCCTTATAAGGGGTAGTGTAGCCCTGCTCCTCTTGGGGTTAAGTGCACTACTCAGTTCACTCCAAGCTCAGACGCCTACGGATAGCCTCCGCTCGGATGGGGGCTGGGAAGCTTTTATTGAGAGCCAGCTACAGGTGGGCTTGCTTACCGAAGACGAGGCGCACGAAGCGGCAGCTCTCTATGACGAGCTAAGGCGAGCCCCGCTGGACATTAATTCCGTCCGAGAGGAGGAGCTACGTCGACTCCCGATGCTCTCGGACTATCAGATCTATCAGTTCGTCCGCTATCGCACCGATCATCAGGCTTTTCATGAACTCTCAGAGCTGAAGCTGGTACCAGGCTGGAGCCTCTCGCTCATCGCCCTGCTACGCCCCGTCATGGTCTGTCGCCCCATAGCCGAGGAGCGCCCCTTGCTGGGAAATACGTTAGAAGCCACCCACGAGGCTCGTATCTTTTATGGTAAGCGTAGTAGCACCGACTTTACTTCGAAGAAGCCACTTCTCGGCTCGGAGGATGCATTACGGCTAAGCTATAGCTATGCTACGCCCCATAGCCTGAGTCTTTTCATCGCGGGGGAGAAGGACTATGGCGAGCCTTGGCGACGGGGGGCGCACCGAGGACTCGATGCTTATAGTCTGCATGCCCAGCTGGAGCACCGCGCTCTTACCCTTGTCTTGGGGGACTACCGCGTGGCACGTGGTAGCGGGCTAATTCTTTCGCAGGGAGCCTTTCCTCTGAACTTCCTCTCGCTGACCCCACGTCAGGGTACAGGGGTGCGCCCTGTAAGGAGTATGACTGAGAGCGACTTCTCTCGTGGGGTGGCTGGTATGCTTAGCTTGGGAAACTACCGATTGGGACTCTTCGCCTCTCACCGCCGTGTAGATGCGCACCGATCTGATGAGGGCTTTCTTACTGCGCTCTCGGAGACGGGACTACATACGACAGAGTCTGCTTGGGAGGCACGGAGGCAAGCCTTGACCCGTCTCCATGGGGGCTGGATTGAATATCGTGTACCCGATCTTGAGCTGTCACTGCAGGGGATGTATCAAGATTGGAAAGGAGATCGACTAAGACACCCACCAGGGAGTCAAGGTGATGCGACGCTGGAGGGCTTGCAGAGCTATGCTGCTTGGAGCTTCTCCTACCGCTATCAGACGCTCCGAGGTCACCTGCGCCTTAGTGGTGAGGCGGCTTATACCTCTCGCTCAGCGTGGGCCTTCATCCAGCACCTCTCCTATCTCCAAGGAAGCTGGGCGGACTTTCGGCTCTCCCTTTGGCATATCGGGGCGCATTACTGGACCTATTATGGGCGGGCGGGCACGCATGCGCTCCGTCCGCATAGTGAGGATGGTGGCCGCCTACAACTCCAGCTTACCCCCCTTTGATCGTTTAGGACCAACCCTTCTTTATCTTGATGGCTATCAAGCTCACTCGCAGAAGGCGAGGGAGGATGTGACGCATTTTTCCGTGAGCTATGGCCTGATGACCAGTCTCCAGATAGAGCGTGAGGCAAGTCTGAGGCTACACTATCGGGGGCGAAAGGATAGTCATCGCTTCAAGCTCGAGGGGGCGTATGATCTCGGTGCTTGGCAACCTCGCCTTGCCCTCCTCTATGCCCGTGGAGCCGCGTCTTCGGGCTGGGCTGTGCAGGGGTGCTTGCGATGGATTCCCACTGAGCGATTCCAGCTGGACCTTTTAGCAGATGCCTTCGATGCTCCCAGCTGGGATAGCCGACTCTATACGCTGACGCCGATGCTACGGGGGGAGTATGGTGCGACCTTACTATACGGTAAGGGGGGCTGTGCTCGGAGGACGGGTGCGCTATCGCCTGAGTAGGCATTGGCTCCTCGAGGGGCGTGTGCAGCATGAGCACCAGCAGCGTGATGTGCGCCCGACAAAGACACTCTTTGCGCTCTCCCTACGCTATCGTGGGTGGTAAAGAGGCGTTGTAGATACGCACCTTTTGGACGGTTTGATTTGGCGAATAGGGCGATTATCTCTAACTTTGCGGGGCAAAAGTACATAGTACTCAGCCTAGTAAGATGAGAGTTTTCTCTCACTGGTCCTATAGCTCAGTCGGTTAGAGCACCTGACTCATAATCAGGGAGTCCTTGGTTCAAGCCCAAGTGGGACCACCACTATCGTAAGGAAGCAACATGGGGTAAGTGATCAATGATCACTTACCCCATGTTGCTTGTATTTACCTCTCTTGTATGTAGGCTACTGCAAGTCCTCGTGCTTTCCTCTTCCGTGCGTGCGTTACGTCTGATATAATAATGCTAACTTTGTGGCTTCTTAATAAGCAAACCGTAGAGTTAAGTAACATCCGTCAATGAGAGAAATAGTACTCAAGGGGCTTACCTTCGTGCCCTATATTGATGCCAAGACCATAGGCCAGGCAGTCAAGAAGCTCGGGGAACGCCTGCGAGCTGACTTTAAAGATCGTGACCCGCTCTTTGTCTGCATCATGAATGGCTCATTCATGTTTGCCTCCGAGCTCATGTACGCTATCGACGAAGACTTCGAGGTTGCCTTTGCTCGCTATAGCAGCTACCAGGGGACCAAGAGTACTTTTGAGCTCAAGGAAGTGATGCCTGTGACGCAGTCCCTCGAGGGGCGTGTCGTCGTCATCGTCGAGGACCTCATCGACACGGGCTTCACTATGTACAATCTACAGAAGCACTTCTATAGCCTGGGCGCTAAGGAAGTCCACATCGCAGCGATGCTCACAAAGCCTGAGGCCTTGCAGTGCGATGTCCACACCGACTACGTAGCTATGGAGATCGAGAATAAGTTTATCCTCGGTCATGGCCTTGACTACGATGACTACGGCCGCATGTTCAGAGATATTTATCAACTAAAAGACTAATCATACTTTAGAGACAACGATGCTTAATTTAGTGATCTTCGGAGCACCAGGCTCTGGCAAGGGAACACAGAGTGAAGTCCTTATCGAACAGTTCGGGTTCGATCATATTTCCACCGGCGACCTCCTGCGCGCAGAGATCAAGCAGGGTAGTGAGCTGGGGAAGTCTGCCAAGAGCTATATCGACGCCGGTCAGCTTGTCCCCGACAGCCTGATCATCGGCATGATCGAGAAGGTACTCCAGGAGCGCCAGCCCAAGAAGGGGCTTATCCTCGACGGGTTCCCCCGCACTGTAGCTCAGGCCGAAGCGCTGGATGCGCTCTACGCCAAGCACGGGACTGCTGTACATGCTGTCCTGGACCTTCAGGTCGCCGAAGACGAACTTATCCAGCGCCTGCTGAAGCGCGGTGAAGAGAGCGGCCGTAGCGATGACAACCTCGAAACCATCCAGAAGCGCCTCGATGTCTATCACGCTCAGACGGCTCCTATCGCTGAGCACTACGCTAAGAAGGGAGTGCACCACGCCATCGAAGGTAGCGGCTCTATCGCTGATATCACGGCACGCATCGCTAAGGTCGTCAACGCCCTGAACTAAGGACAAGACCACCAGCATGTAGCCCAGCCTCATTGGTTGGAGGACAAGGCATAGTGCCTGGAGCGTGGCGCTTCTCACCCACGGGTGAATCGGCTGACCAGACTTCAGACACGTGCCTTTCCTTATTTGTACCACATTAATCCTAGAAGACGAGAGCCACTATGGCAGAATCAAACTTTGTAGACTACGTCAAGATCTACTGTCGCTCAGGTAAGGGCGGCCGAGGCTCTACGCACTTCCGTAGAGAGAAGTACATCCCCAAGGGCGGCCCTGACGGCGGGGATGGCGGTCGTGGTGGTGACATCTATATCCGCGCCAATGAGAACTACTGGACCCTCCTCCACCTGCGCTATCAGCGCCACGTCATCGCAACAAGTGGGGGCGGTGGTGGCAGAAACCGCTCCACGGGCTGTGATGGTGAGGACCAAATCATAGAGGTCCCCGTAGGTACCGCTGTCTATGATGCCCTCACGGGGGGAATTCATCATGGACCTCAACCGCCACGGGCAGCAGGAGCTTCTCGTCAAGGGCGGTCGTGGCGGTAAGGGGAATACCTTCTTCAAGACACCTACCAACCAAGCTCCACGCTATGCCCAGCCAGGTGAGCCTGCTCAGGAGCGCACTGTCATCCTTCAGCTCAAGATGCTCGCCGATGTCGGTCTTGTTGGTCTCCCTAATGCAGGGAAGTCCACGCTCCTCTCTGTCATCACTGCTGCTAAGCCGAAGATCGCGAACTATCCCTTCACGACGCTGGAGCCTAACCTCGGCATGGTGCGCTATCGTGATGACCGCTCCTTCGTCATGGCGGATATCCCTGGTATCATCGAGGGCGCTTCAGAAGGGCGTGGTTTAGGCTTGCGCTTCCTTCGTCACATTGAGCGTAACGCTCTGCTCCTCTTCATGATCCCAGCCGATACGGAGAATATCGCCGCCGAGTATCGTCTCCTCCTCAGTGAGCTGGTCAAGTACAATGCTGAGCTCACGGAGAAGCGTAAGGTCCTCTGCATCACCAAGTGCGACTTGATCGATGAGGAGATCCAGGGCTGGATCGTTGATGAGCTACACAAGGAGCTATCCACAGAGCTACCCATCTGCTTCATCTCCGCTGCTGCTCACCAAGGACTCACCGAGCTGAAGGACCTCCTGTGGCAGGAGCTTAATCGTGAGACGAAGCACCGCACCGAGTCTATCATCCAGCAGTCTATCGACGTCACGAGCCTCACCTTCGATGATGATGATGACCTCCCCAGCTTTGATGAAGAAGACGAAGACTTCGAAGAAGAGTGGGATGACGAAGAGGGCGACCTCGAGTTCGATTGGGACGATGTCGAGATCGAAGCTGAGGATGCTACCGAGGAATAGCTAGCCATTCGTGATAACTATCATAGGCAATAGGGGCGTCTCTGGGTGCATTCCCAGAGGCGCCCTCTTGCATTTTCGGATATTTATACTACTTTTGCACTGGGTAAGTCCTATACGACCAGCTCCCTTTGACTCCCCCAGGGCTTGATCGCAGCAAGGGTATTAGGTCGTAGCGGTGCGATATAGATCGCTTACCCACCTGCCTCTTTAGCTCAGTTGGCCAGAGCACGTGATTTGTAATCTCGGGGTCGTTGGTTCGAATCCGACAAGAGGCTCAAAGAAAGAAAAGGGGATGTGCCAATTGACACATCCCCTTTTCTATGTCCATTTGTATGGAGCTTCATTCTCACAGCTACCTGCTCAGGTAGGAGATAAGAGGCTTCCCTTTCCTTTGAGATGATGATATCTCTATCTGCATAGAATTAATCCGCCTATGACAAGCAAACATTACTTACTATTATTAAGTGGCTGCCTACTCCTCAGTGCAAGAGCTGAGGCTTCGGTAGACAAGCTCCTTCCTCGTCCCCAGCACCTGGAGATGCACGCAGGGAAGTGCAATACGAGCCGTCTTAAGCCCGAGGGGCTGTATCTACAGGACGAGCTGAAGGAAATACTCCAGCGGAACGGCTACACCATCGATTCGCGTAGCCCCATCGTGGTGCGTACCTCGATCGTGCCCTCGCTTCCCAAGGTTCATTTCAATAAGGAGGAAGCCTATCGCCTTCGCATCGGAGTGGATGGTATCTATGTAGATGCACTTGAGCGTATCGGCTTGTATCGAGGCTTGCAGACCTTAGAGCAGCTCCTCATCTCGGCAGAGAAGAAGGGCGAGCTGGAGGCGTGCGATATCATCGACTGGCCTTCCTTCCGCATGCGAGGCCTTATGCACGATCTCGGCCGTGCCTTCATCCCTATGGAAGAGCTGAAGAAGCAGGTACGTCTCTTGGCACAATACAAGGTCAATACGCTGCACCTGCACCTCACTGAGCATCAAGCGTGGCGACTGCAGAGCAAGCGCTACCCTCAGCTGACGGAGGCACGCTACACGACGCGTATGCCTGGCAAGTTCTACACCCTCTCGGATCTACAGGATCTGGCACGCCTGTGCAAGGAGCTACGTATCACGCTCATCCCCGAGATCGATATGCCGGGGCACAGCTCCGCTTTCTCGCGAGCCATGGGCTTCGATATGCAGACGCCCGAAGGTAAGCGCGTAGTCAAGGAGCTTCTCACGGAGCTGGCCGAGAGCCTTGATGTACCTTACATTCACTTGGGTACGGATGAGACGGACTTCACGGATAAGCTCTTCGTCCCCGAGATGGTCGAGCACGTCCGTTCGCTTGGTAAGAAGGCTATCGCGTGGAATCCCGGCTGGCCCTTCAAGAGTAAGGAAGTCGATATCCTCCACCTATGGAGCTCAAAGGGATGCATCGTGTACGGCACGCCCACCATCGATAGTCGTTACCATTACCTCAATCACTACGACCTCTTCGCCGATATCCAGATGCTCTACAGCAGCAAGATCCTCGGCGTCACGGCGAGCAATACGAACGTGATGGGGGCGATACTCGCCGTATGGAATGACCGCTATGTGGAGTCTCCTCGCACTATCATGCAGGAGAATGCCGTCTACCCCAATATGCTTGCTTTGGCCGAGCGCGCTTGGCTTGGAGGCGGTGCGGGATACTTCAACGCTCCGACCGCAGCGCTTTCTCCCGAAGCAAGCTCCGAGACGCGAGAGGCGTTTGTGGACTTCGAGCACAGACTCCTGTGGCATAAGGATCGCATCTTCGCCGGCGAGCCCTTCCCCTATGTGGCGCAGAGCCATGCCCAGTGGTATGTCAGCCCCGTCTATCCCAACGGTGGCGACCTTGCAGCCTCGTACCTACCCGAAGAGCAGTACCTCAAGCAGATGAAGGCGCACCAGTATGCTCCGCCTGCCGAGGTGGGTGGAGAAGCCTACCCCTACCAGCGCACCAGCGGAGGTTCGGGTGTCTATCTCCGTCACACGTGGGGAGACATTTGCTACGGCCTCGTCCCCAACGCATCAGAGAACAGCACCGTCTACGCTACGGCTTGGGTGCACAGCGATGCCGCCACGACGGCAGGCCTGATCTTCGAGACGCAGAATTATAGCCGTTCGGAGGCGGACGTAGCTCCCCAGCAAGGCACGTGGGACTATAAGGGCAGCCGTCTGTGGGTCAATGGAGAAGCTATCACGCCTCCCCGTTGGCAGAATGCTGTCGGGCAGCGCAACATTGATCTTCCCCTTGCCAACGAGAACGCAGCTTCGCACCCACCCCTGCAGATCCAGCTGCAGAAGGGCTGGAATCAAATTCTGATTAAGCTACCAATTGGGCGCTTCACGCTCTCCGAGATTCGGCTGAATAAGTGGATGTTCGCCGCAGCGATCACCACGCCCGACGGTAGCAAGGCTTTGCCGAACCTACAGTACGCCAAGCCCAGCCTCAAGTAGGTACTTTGGCTTCGGCTCAATTAGCACAAGAGGGTGCAAGGGAAGGATACTTCCTTTGCACCCTCTTTTCCTTTGATAATCAAGGGGATGAGGTCTCCGTATATACGGCCGGAAACTTCCGTATATGCGCAGGGAAATTTTCGTATATACAAAAATAAATTTCCGCATATGCGAAAAAATATTTCTGCATATACGGAAATTTATCGCCGTGCGCACAGCGTTTTTTCGCCTTGCTTTCGGAGGAAGAGGGCGGGGGGATTGAGCGCCTTAGCGAGGGACGAAAAGTAAGAGAAGGGCCTTCCACCTCTTCTCCCCCAGCGAGGCTACACGGGGAGCGTCCAGTGCGTGCGCAGGATGGGCAGCGCTTCGGAGAGCTCTTGCATCGAGTCGAAGACGAGGTGTGCGCCTTCGTCAGCAAGAGCGCTGTCGGGGAGCAAGCCTGTATTCACCGCGATGGTGAAGATGCCCGCAGCGACGGCAGCCCTTACACCCATGGGGGCGTTCTCCACGACGAAGGCCTCGGCAGCGCTTACACCAGCCTTCTCCAAGCCCATCAAGTAGGGCTCGGGGTCGGGCTTGCCACGGCGCACATCCTTGCCCGTGACCATAAGATCTTCGGAGAAGATCTTGGGGAAGGCTTCATCCAGCCGCCCTAAGAGCGAGGCTTGCGAAGAGCCTGTGACGACGAGGCGCTCTACGTCGGAGAGTTGGGCGAGTACCAGCCCGACACCAGGGAGTGTCTTGCCCGAATTGTACTCGTTGAAGAGCTGCGTCTTGCGCTCATATAGCCACTTCGTCTCCTCAGGGGAGGCGTCGCGGCCGAGAGTACGCTGGTAGAGTAGCTTGATCGTGTAGCTACCCGTCTGCCCTTCGAACCAATAGACATCCTCTTCGTTCATCTGCAGGCCTACCTCGTTAGCGGCTTGCACCCACGAACGGCAGTGCGCGGGCATCGAATCGAAGAGCACGCCATCCATGTCGAAGAGTGCAGCGGAGAGCGTAGGGAAGGGCGCGCTGAGGCCTTGCTCGGCGCGGTAGGTGCGGAGTGCCTTGAGTACTCCTTCGGTGCGTGCAGCCTTATTCTCTGTCACGTACTTCACCTCCTTCCTGAGCTGGTCTGGTCTTATGCCCTAAGAGCTTATCGACGACGAGGGCTATGGCGCCATCGCCGGTAACATTACATGCGGTGCCGAAGCTATCCATTGTGATATAAAGTGAGATCATCAGCGCCTGCTCCTCGACCGTAAAGCCTAAGATGGACTGGAGGATGGCCAGCGCCGCCATGATCGCGCCGCCAGGCACGCCAGGAGCTGCTACCATCGTCACGCCAAGCAGGAGGATGAAGTGTGTGAACATACCTAAGTCATACGTCCCGCCACGCATCAGGATAAGAGCAAGAGCGCAGGAGACGATCTTCAGCGTACTGCCCGAGAGGTGGATCGTCGCGCAGAGAGGTATGGTGAAGGAAGCCACCCCGTCGCTGACGCCATTCTTCTTCGCTTGGGCAAGTGTCACGGGGATCGTCGCTGCCGACGAAGCCGTACCCAAGGCCGTGAAGTAAGCGGGAAGCATATTGATGAGCAGACGGATCGGATTCTTCCCCTGCACCAGCCCTGCGATAGTGAACTGTAGGAGCAGCAGGAAGATGTGGAGTACGAAGATCACCCCGATGATCTTGATGAAGACCACGAGCACGCCGACGACCTTGCCACTGCTCGCCATCTCCATGAATATCCCGAGGATATAGAGTGGGAGGAGCGGAATGATGACCTTCTCGATGACGCCCGAGATGATATCCTTGACGTCGATGATCACGTTCTTGAGCGCCGTAGACTCCAGATGTGCCACGCCAAGGCCAAGGACGAACGCCAAGATAAGTGCCGTCATGACGCCCATCACGGGAGGCATAGCGATGGTGAAGTAGGGCGTAAGAGCTTCGGGACCCGCTTGTAGCTGGTCTACTTGCCCCGCATCGATGAGCTGCGGGAAGATGGCATTCCCCGTGAAGTAAGCCAGATAGCCCGAGAAGATTGTAGAGCCATAAGCGATAGCTACGGTCAGCAGGAGCATCTTCCCCGCGCTATGGCCGATGCCCCCGATAGCTTCGGCTACGAGAGCGACGATGATAAGCGGGATGGCGAAGTCGAGGAACTGCGAGAAGATCGCATTGAAGGTCAGGAAGAGTCGCGTCACCCCATCAGGCACGATGAGCCCGAGGCCGATACCCAAGGCGATCGCTATGATGATGCGGGGGAGCAAACTGAGGCGTAGAGCTTTCATTCGCTGAAAAGAGATAAGGGTTAGTGTAGTTAGCTTATAGTGAAAGACCCTACTAAGATAAGCGATAAAGCAATACGACTGGCATACATCCTCTCGTAGGGGAGGGGGTACGCCAGTCGTCTTGTCTTAGGAGGTCATGATCACTCCGTGTGTAGTGTTATTGCCTATTCTGTCGCTTGCGCTCGGTCTCATCAAGGATGATCTTACGCATACGCATCGAGACGGGCGTCACCTCGACATATTCGTCGGGGCGGATATACTCCAGCGCGTCCTCAAGGCTGAAGACTACGGGAGGAGCCAATGATACCTTATCATCGCTACCCGAAGCACGCATATTCGTCAGCTTCTTGCTCTTGCAGACATTGACGGCGAGGTCACCTTCCTTCGTGTGCTCACCGACGACCTGACCAGCGTAGACTTCTTCCTGTGGAGCGATGAAGAAGCGACCACGGCTCTGGAGGTTGTTGAGGGCATAGGCGTAGGCCGTCCCCGTCTCGAGAGCAATGATCGAGCCGTTGTTACGACGCTCGATGTCGCCCTTCCATGGCTGATACTCGAGGAAGCGGTGGGCAAGGACGGCTTCACCAGCCGAAGCGGTGAGGACGTAGTTGTTGAGCCCGATGATACCTCGTGAAGGGATGTGGAATTCGAGGAACGTACGGTCACCCTTCGTCTCCATCATCGTCATCTCACCTTTGCGGCGCGTGACGACGTCGATGATCTTGCTCGCAGATTCCTCGGGGAGATTCACCGTGAGAAGTTCTACAGGCTCGTGGGGGACGCCGTCGATCTCGTGGATGATGACCTGAGGCTGACCGACCTGTAGCTCGTAGCCTTCGCGACGCATGGTCTCGATGAGGACAGAGAGGTGGAGGACACCACGGCCGTAGACGATCCAGCTATCTGCGGTCTCCGCAGGCTCGATGCGTAGGGCAAGGTTCTTATCCAGCTCCTTCATCAGGCGGTCGTGGATGTGGCGGGAGGTGACGAACTTCCCTTCGCGCCCATAGAAGGGCGAGTTGTTGATGGTGAAGAGCATACTCATCGTAGGCTCATCGACAGCAATGGTCTCGAGCGCTTCGGGCGTAGCTACGTCCGTGAGCGTCTCACCGATCTCAAAGCCTTCAATGCCGACCAGCGCACATATGTCGCCCGAGGAGACGCTATCTACCTTCGTTCGGCCAAGACCTTCGAAGATGTTGACCTCCTTGATACGCATCTTTGCGATCGAGCCGTCACGCTTGCAGAGAGCTACTTCCTGCCCTTCTCTGAAGGTACCACGGTGTACGCGACCTACGGCGATACGGCCGACATAGGAAGAGTAGTCCAGCGAGGTGATAAGCATCTGTGCTGGGCCTTCGATCTGCGTAGGAGCGGGGATTTGCTCGAGGATGGTATCCAGTAGGGTGGTGATATCTTCGGTAGGCTGCTTGTAGTCCTTGCTCATCCAGCCCTGCTTAGCCGAGCCATAGATGGTCTCGAAGTCAAGCTGCTCTTCGCTGGCATTGAGGCTAAACATCAGGTCGAAGACCATATCCTGTACCTCTTCGGGGCGGCAGTTAGGCTTGTCGACCTTGTTGATGACTACGATGGGCTTCAGTCCCATCTCTATGGCCTTCTGCAGTACGAAGCGCGTCTGAGGCATAGGACCTTCGAAGGCATCGACCAGAAGCAGACAGCCGTCAGCGAGGTTGAGCACGCGCTCGACTTCGCCACCGAAGTCGGCGTGGCCTGGGGTGTCGATGATGTTGATCTTGACGTCCTTATAGCGGATGCTGACATTCTTGGAGAGGATGGTGATCCCACGCTCGCGCTCGAGGTCATTGTTATCGAGGTACGTATCTACTTCGGCAGCCTTATCATCTCTGAAGAGCTTACCGGCTAAAAGCATCTTATCTACCAGCGTCGTCTTACCATGGTCGACGTGAGCGATAATCGCTATGTTGCGAATGTCTTGCATCTGTTTCTTATAAGTTCATCTATTACGGGCACAAAGGTAGTCAATAATGTGCACTTATGGGGGGATTTTCGCTTCTCGGCGCATAGTTTTTTACGGGTGAAGCACCCATCTCTTCTCACGAAAGACCATGCTTCCTCTCCTGGTAAATCGGCTATAGACATTGCTCAGGAAAGTGACCTCGTGCTGTGGTTAGGAGGTGATAGTATTGAGGGGGCTTTGCGACCAGTACTGCTCGGCGAATGGACCAGTACTGGTCACATATATGAACCAGTACTGCTTCGCGCTTCAACCAGTACTGGTCACTTCGCTGACCAGTACTACTTTGATTTTCCTTTCCGAAAGGAGACAACTAACACGCACTACAATAGGCGGATAAAATGGTATAAGGCTGACTCCCCGAAATCGGGAGTCAGCCTTATATCTTGATGTAGGAGATGAAGGTCTGTCTCTATAGGAGGGGGGGCAAAGAGGCGCATGAAAGATTCTGCAAAGCGGACCATTCGCCCACGCTGCTCCCACTCCTCGTAGGTTAGGAGGTGGCAGGAGGTCTTATCTTGGTCGAAGAGCGTATGCAGGTGCTTAGCTATCCCCGAGTCGTAGATGATCCCCGAGATCTCGAAGTTGTGCTCCAGGCTACGGAAGTCCATGTTGGCCGAGCCGATAGTCGCTATCTGATCATCAACGAGAAGGAGCTTGGAGTGGAGGAAGCCGTCGGTGTATTGGTAGATCTTTACCTCTGCCTCAAGGAGCTGTGTGAGGTAAGAGTTAGCAGCAAAGGTCGTCAAGCGCGAGTCTGTCTTGAGGGGGGAGCATCAGCTCGACCTTTACACCCGCAAGAGCTGCCGTGATAAGAGCGTTGTTGAGATTCTCTGTCGGGAGGAAGTAGGGCGTCTGGACGCAGATGCTATGGTTGGCTCGCGAGATCATATAGATGATCGCTTGCTCGATGGTGCGCCAGTGGCTAATTGGGCCACCCTGGACGAACTGTACCGAAGGAGAATACTCGTTCGGCTCAGTCGCAGGATCAAAGTAGCGGTCTACGTTGATGACCTTGCGTGAGACGGCGTACCAGTCGATGAGGAAGGAGCTTTGGAGACCAGCTACGGCTACCCCCGTGATGCGGAAGTGCGTATCACGCCAGCGACCGAGTTCAGAGCTGTGAGGTAGCGCTGGGCGAAGTTCATCCCTCCGACATAGCCGATGGAGCCGTCGATGACGACGATCTTGCGGTGATTACGATAGTTCACCGTGGTAGAGAGGAGTGGGAAGGCCACACGCATGAAGGCGTAGACCTGGATCCCCGCACGTCGCAGGCGCTTCCAGTAGGAGGAGGGGACGTTGTATGAGCCGAGGTGGTCGTAGATGATTCGGATGGTGATGCCTTCTTCGGCCTTGCGAAGGAGGATGTCCGTCAGGCGGTCGAGTACGTTGTCTGCCCCGAAGATATAGGCTTGCAGATGGATGTATTCCTCGGCTTGCTCCAGGTCGGCGAAGAGAGCTTCGTACATGTCCGCTCCCCAGGCATAGATATCGAGGGACTGGAGCTGGAGGAGGGGGCTGTCGGAGTTGCGTTCGACGAGCTCGATGAGTCGCTGGTGTTCTTCTGTGGCTTGCCGCTTCTTCAGTAGATGCTTCGGGAGGGAGAGTCGCTGCGGCTTGAGCATGAGTCTCCGGTAGAAGCGGCGGTTGATGCTATTCAGACGCTTCTGGTCTTGGCCGAAGACGATATATACCATGATCCCAAAGACGGGGATGAGCCCGACGATGAGGATCCATGCAGAGGCCTTGAGCGGATTGCGGTTCTCACTGAGTACCGTCCCGATGACCCCTAATACCGTCAGTATGTAGGCAATGATAAGCCAAGAGGAGAGCTCCATAGCGAGGTGTGGAGTTAGTTGGTGACGAGGAGCTTATCCTGTCGAGAGAGTCGCTGTACGCGGTAGCTACGTAGAGGGCTTCGTGCTGGGCCTGAGAGTGGGCGACCCGTCCCAGAGAGCAGGTCGAAGTGGCTCTCGCACTTGGGACAGCGTAGCTCAAGCCCCGAGAGCTGGAGTTGAGTCCATGGTGCTGGCTCGACGGGACAGGCCAAGTCAAAGGCGTAGAAATCTTCGCGATCTATCGCATGAACGATGGCCAGACCTGCGAGACCTGCACGCATCGATGCGATGGTAGAGTGTGGGATGAGAGTTATTCCCCCAGGGGAGAGTAGCGTGCGATACTGCGAGAGTTGCAGTGGTACCTCATAGTATACCGAAGTCTTGGGGAGTGGTGTCTCGGTGGTGGAGGTACAGGAAAAAAAGAGTAGCCCCACACAGAACGATAGCAGGTACTTGCTCATATCGGTGGGGCTACGAGGGAACTAGTCGTTATAAGGGATCATAGTGAGCATCTCCGCGAGCTTCTCTACCCCGTCATTGAGCTTGCTCCCAATCATCTTGCGCATAAAGAAATTGAGGTCAGCACGGAGGGTGAGGCGTAGACGCGTATCCCCTGGAGCAGGCTCGAGGAGCTGGATCCAGAGGGTCAGGTCGATGGGAGACTGCTCGGTCGCCAGCTTGATCGTACCCTCGGGCTCTCGCTCGATGATACGGAGTACGAGACGCCCAGCCCCAGGGACGACGAAGGCGCAGCTATCACTATCGATAGGCTCGATGGTGATCTTCTCACGTGCTTCTTCGGGGAGGCGGTCTTGGATATTAGCCAGGCCACTCAGATCTGAGAGACGCTGGTATACTCGGATACGAGGTGCGGCGATAGCCTTGATAGAACTTACGTAGTCGGACATGAATTAGTCGGATGATGAGATAATGGAGTGGGGCTTACTTCTTGCCAGTCCAAGCGGCAGGATCCTTACGCCACTCCTTGAGGAGGGCTTCGTCGTCAGCCGAGATGTAGCCCGTAGCGAGTGCTTGGCGGATGACCGCGTCATAGCAACTGAGAGTTACGAGGCGGACGTCAGCCTCAGCGAAGGCCTGCTCTGCCTGAGGGAAGCCATGCGTGTAGACTGCGACCATACCGAGGACAGAGCATCCTGCACGACGAATAGCATCCACAGCCTTTAGGCTACTACCACCAGTGGAGATGAGGTCTTCTACGACGAGTACACGGCTTCCTGCGGGTAGTTCGCCTTCGATCTGATTACCCATACCGTGGTCCTTAGCTACGGGGCGGATGTAGACGAAGGGGAGACCTAGCAGGTCGGCAACGAGAGCACCCTGAGCGATAGCCCCAGTAGCAACCCCAGCGATGACATCGGGAGCCTCGAACTCGCGGCGGATAGCTTCGGCAAGCTCCGTCTTGATCAGCGTGCGTACCTCAGGGTAGGAGAGGGTGACACGGTTGTCACAGTAGATGGGAGACTTCCAGCCAGAGGCCCAGGTGAAGGGAGAGTCGGGCTGAAGCTTTACGGCCTTTACCTGAAGGAGAGCTTCGGCGATACGTTCTTGGGTGGTGATAGCGCTCATGGGGATTGTTCTTTTATAGGAGTGAGTTAGATCTGTAGGAGGAAGGGATCGGCATCAGCCCAGACGGGGAATTTTTGCCGAAGGTCTTGAAGGGGGACATAGTCGAGTGTCGCTGTGATGACAGCCTCTGCTCTTTCTTCAGCCTCGACAAGAGCCTTGCCACGTGGATCAATGATGACAGAGTCGCCCGAATAGACGAGGCGGTTAGGATCTTCGCTACACGGTTGACGCCGATGACATAGCTGAGATTCTCCATAGCACGGGCACGAAGGAGGGTACGGAAGACCTCACGGCGTGGGCGAGGCCAATTAGCTACAGCGATGATGAGGTCATATTCGTTCGATACATTGCGGCACCACACGGGGAAGCGCAGGTCGTAGCAGATGATGGGGAGGATACGCCATCCCTTAAATGTAAAGATAGAGCGGCTGGTAGCAGAGCTGACGAACTCCCTTCTCTCCTCCAGGGGCGAAAAGATGACGCTTTGCCTGGAGCTGTACCTTCTTATCGGGCTCAATGAGGAAGAAGAGGTTGTATATAGCTCCCTTGACCTCGCCTAGATAGCTCCCTGCGAGAGCGACATTGTACTCGTGAGAGAGTCGGAGGAGGGTCTGGTAGACTTCGCCTTGCTCTCGGTCTGCAAGCTTCGCTGCTTCGCTTGAGAAGCCCGTGGTAATCGTCTCGGGGAAGACGATGAGATCGCTCGTCGCGGCATGATCTCGGATAAGGCTTTCTATAAGCTGGAGATTAGCCGAGACATCATTCCAGTGGATGCTGCACTGTACTGCGCTGACTCGTAGGGGGGCGGGGAAGCTACTTGCCATAAGACTTAGGGAGTGAATTGCTCGGGATACTTTGCTTGGGACTTATCGTATCGACTACGTATCGTCGCCAGATCTTGCTCTATATCACCAGTGGGATAGAAGACCTCGAAGATACCGAGCTCCTTCTTGCCGTAGTCAATGACGGCGAGCTCGATGGGAAGGCCTGCTGCAACGGCGATATGGTAGAAGCCACTCTTCCACTTCTCTCCTCGAGAGCGTGTACCCTCGGGGGTGATGGCGAGGTGAATCTGTCCCTTCTGTCGGAGCTGCTCTTGCAGGCGCTCCACGGTCTGGGTACGCTCCTTGCGATTGACGGGAATACCTCCTAAGGCTCGGAAGATAGGGCCTAAGGGGAAGAAGAACCAGTCGCTTTTCATCAGGAAGCCTGAGCGGAAGCCAGCGGCCCAAGAATAGAGAAGCCCGAGGGGAAAGTCGTAGTTGCTGGTGTGTGGAGCAACACAGATGATGCTCCCTTCAGGCTGCTTGCCAGGGTGGGGAATGACCTTCCATCCAAACAGACGAAGCAGGCTCTGAGCTATTTTCTTACGCAATTGTATCGGTATACTATGGGATGAAGTCGAGCGCTATAGGCCTTCGACGAAGTCGTCCAGACGCTCTGAGAAGCTCGTGAGATTCGTGATGATGTAGTGACGAAGGTCTCTGTAGTAAGCCTTCACGAGCTGAGGGTTGTGCTTGCCACTGGGATGCGTGACGCGGCGGAGACTGTCGTCGGTGAAGACCATGATGTCGTCCATCAGGTCCTCGATCTCAGCCTGCATCGCTTCGCTCCCAGAGACGTCGCGGATGATGAGAGCTTCGTCAAAGAGGCGCATGACCTCTGCGATGATCTCTTTCTTCAGGGTTCTTTGACTTGCCATAATGGTAGAGTATGTGAGGAGAGACACTCCTCATATAGGGCAAAGATATGGATTATGGGCTTAGCTTACCCCCTTCTCCTGCTCGCTCTTCTCCGTGAGCTTAGGATTGAAGGTCGGCAGCTGAATATGCAGGACCACAGCAAGCACTCTGAAGATGAATACCGAGATGGCGGATATGAACTGCACCCACTCAATGGGGAGGCTTGAGTAGCGCCCCATGAGGACATAGATGATTGAGCCAAGGACGCAGGCCGAGGCATAGAAATCTGTGCGGAAGATCAGGGGCGTTTCGTTGATCAGTACGTCGCGCAGAAGCCCTCCGAAAGAGCCGGTGACCGTCCCCATAATGACTGCAACCCACCAAGGGAAGCCCGCGGCATAGGACTTCGCGACACCTACGACAACGAAGAGCCCGAGTCCGATGGCGTCAAAGACGAAGAGGGAGTGATTGAGGCGGACGACTTGGCGTCGGAAGATAATCGTGAAGATAAGTCCGAGAGCCGTGATGATCAGATAGGATGGCTGGACGAGCCAGAATGGCTTGATGTCTAAGAGAATGTCACGAATCGTACCACCTCCGACAGCAGTCACGAAGCCCACAACGTAGGCTCCGAACCAGTCTAGCCCCTTCCCCGCTGCGAGACGGATACCACTGATGGCAAAGGCTAGTGTACCGAGATAATCACACCAATTGACAAAGTCATTGACATCAACAAGATGAGCGAACTTCATAGCCCGTGACCTCCTTGCTTATTAGTAGGACTCTGCATCAGAGGGGAAGCTACGCTCCTTGACAGCGGTGATATAAGCCTCAGCTGCCTGCTTGATTTCCTCTCCGAGTGAGGCAAAGCGGCGAAGGAACTTCGGGGCAAAGCGGTCTTCCATACCGAGCATATCCTGTGAGACGAGGACTTGTCCATCGACACCGCTACCAGCTCCGATGCCGATGATGGGGATCTGCAGGGCCTGGGCTACACGTGCAGCGACAGAGGCGGGTACCTTCTCGAGTACCACAGCGCAGCAGCCTGCACGCTCCAGCCCGAGTGCTTCCTCGAAGAGCTTATCTGCGGCAGTACCTTCTTTACCCTGAAGTCCATAGCCTCCGAGCTGATGTACAGATTGAGGCGTGAGGCCAAGGTGGCCAACGACGGGAATACCTGCCGCCGTGAACTGACTGATTGTGCTGAATAGGTGCGTACCTCCCTCGAGCTTGACTGCATCTGCACCCGTCTCCTTCATAATACGGATAGCCGAAGCGAGGGCGGCCTCGGGGCTGATTTGGTAGCTCCCGAAGGGCATGTCTACGACGACAAAGGCGCGCTGGACTCCACGGACTACACAGGCACCGTGGTAGATCATCTGATCGAGAGTAATAGGTAGGGTCGTGGTATGGCCTGCCATCACATTGGCGGCAGAGTCTCCGACGAGGAGGATGTCTATACCAGCAGCGTCGAGGAGACGCGCCATCGTATAGTCGTATGCTGTGAGCATCGAGATAGGCTCACCCTGAGCCTTCATAGCTGCCAGACGGAGGGTCGTCACCTTCTTCGTCACGGCCTGGTGTTGAGACACTTCTTTACTAAATTATAAATTGGGGGTAAGCCACCACCCTGATCCTAGCGAAAGGATAGGGTGGTGGCCTCTGTGATTATACTTCTGTGGATATTGGGAATCCGAGAGTAGCACTATGTACTACTCCCATTCGATGGTGCTGGGTGGCTTGGAGGAGATGTCGTAGACGACACGGTTCACTCCACGTACCTTGTTGATGATCTCATTGGAGACCTTAGAGAGGAACTCATAGGGGAGGTGTGCCCAGTCTGCGCTCATCGCATCCGTGCTGGTCACAGCGCGTAGTGCGATGGTGTACTCATAGGTACGCTCATCACCCATGACACCGACAGAGCGGATGGGGAGGAGGATCGCACCAGCCTGCCATACATTGTCGTACAGCCCCCACTCGCGCATCATCGACATATAGATGTCGTCAGCATTCTGGAGGATCTCGATCTTCTCAGCCGTGATCTCGCCGAGGATACGGATACCTAAGCCGGGGCCAGGGAATGGCTGGCGCTTGATGAGGTGAGGCTGCATCCCCATCTCAAGACCTACGCGACGCACCTCATCCTTGAAGAGGAGGCGAAGAGGCTCTACAAGACGGAGCTTCATCCGCTCGGGGAGCCCACCGACATTGTGATGGCTCTTGATGACCGTACCCGTGATGCTGAGGGATTCGATGACGTCAGGATAAATGGTCCCCTGGCCAAGCCACTTGATATCCTTGAGCTTCTGGGCTTCTTCATCGAAGACCTCGATGAAGCCACGACCGATGATCTTACGCTTCTCTTCGGGATCAGTGACACCTTGGAGAGCTGAGAGGAACTTATCTCGTGCGTTGACGCCGATGACATTGAGCCCCAAGTGCTCATAGTCACGTAGGACGTTCTCGTATTCGTTCTTGCGAAGGAGGCCATGGTCGACGAAGATACACGTGAGATTCTTGCCGATCGCCTTGTGGAGGAGGACTGCCGTCACAGAGGAGTCGACACCGCCCGAGAGGGCCAAGATGACCTTGTCATCACCCAGCTGAGCACGAAGCTCTGCTACAGTGCTCTCGACGAAGGATGCTGGAGACCAGTTACCACGGATGCCTGTTACCTTGAGGAAGTTATCAAGGATCTTGAGACCTTCTTCAGAGTGGAAGGCTTCGGGATGGAATTGGACTCCCCACGTACGCTCGCCATCGATACGGAAGGCTGCTGCCTCTACGTCCTCAGTGCTGGCGATGATACGGAAGCCCTTAGGGAGCGTGGTGATGGTGTCACCGTGGGACATCCAGACGATACCACCAGGGGTGATGCCCTCAAGGAGCTTGTCATTCTCGTGGCGTAGTGTGAGGTGCGCACGACCATACTCACGGCTATCGCAGGGCTCTACCTTACCACCAGCTTGGTGAACGAGGCTCTGTGCTCCATAGCAAATGCCGAGTATGGGGAGACGCCCACGCAGGGCGGATAGGTCGGTGCGGAAGGCTGCTTCGTCGTAGACTGAGTAGGGACTTCCTGAGAGGATGATCCCTGCGATGCCCGTAAGGTCTTCGGGTACCTTGTTGTAGGGTACGATCTCGCAATAGGTGTTCAGTTCGCGGAGTCTACGGCCGATGAGCTGTGTTGTCTGCGAGCCAAGTCGAGGATGAGTATCTTCTCCTGCATAGTTACTGATGGCTTTCTTATTTATAAGTGGTAAGACCAATTCAAGACAAAGATACGAATTGTGGGAGACTCTGCTGATAGCACTCGTATACTCGTTGTTTTATCTTATGAGACCATTGCACAAGGCCGTCTCTTCACAGCTTGCACTTTTCTCCTTCGAACTTCTTAGCCTAAAGACTCCGATTTTCAAGGAAAGGAGGTGCGAGTAATGAAGAGGTGGCCTTGTGCAATGGTCTCAATAGGTAGTATATGGATGTGTGAAGTAGAGCTATATAGGATGGCGAAGAATGCTATATAGCTTTGTACTGATTACTATATAGCTTTGTACTGATTACTATATAGCTTTACACTGATTACTATATAGCTTTGTACTGATTACTATATAGCTTTGTGAAGTGATGACCTATATTAGGTTGTTGCTCTGCGTATGGATAAAAGTTGTAGACGAGTGGCAAATAAGTTTGGGCTACGTACGTGGCTCTAATATCTACGTGCGTAGATATTTGGATTTACGTGCCTGGTCTTTAAGACTACGTGCATAGATAGGGGAAAACCACTACGTGAAGGTGCTTTTCCCTTCACGAGAACGATGCTTTTCCCTCCGCTTGATAAGAGGAATACTCGCGATAAGGCGAAGGGCTTGCCTGATCTCTTCGGAGAGGTGTGTCGGGGAGCTGGGTGCGCGATGCCTTAGCACTCTAAATAGAGGACAGGACTCGCGGCAACAATCTACTTATAGAAAAGAGACATTCCCATAGGATGCCGAAGTCGGAATCCTATGGGAATGTCTTGTGGGTAAGGGGAAGCTTCTAAGACGGCTGCCTATCGAGTCGATAGCTACCATCAGCCTGAGGTACAGCGCGGACGAGCCACTTGTGTCGCTCACCTCCGCCATCGGAGTAGCTGACCTCGAAGACTCCAGCGGCGGAGCTGGGGCGTACGCTTAGGCTACTACACCAGCTGGGGTCAAAGTCTACATTATCAATGAGGGTGTCGAAGAAGCCACTCTCGACCTCACCCACCGAAGCTAAGCTATCGTAATACTGCTGTATGGTGGCCTTAGTACAGTAGCGGTCACGCAGAGCCTTGAGCTCTACTTCGAGTTCGGGCTTCATCGCTAGGTAGTGAGAGATGTAGCACTCGTAGAAGGAGCGAATGAAGTTGATCGGGCTCGTCATATCTACGCTTTTAGTCCCTGCAAAGGGATTGCTGCGGAGCTTATCCCCGTACTCTGAGTGATGCCACTCGGGTGTGATGAAGTCGATGAGATACTTATCTCCAGACTTCAGCAGATGGAGAGGTATAGCACGATAGCCTTCTCCACTACCAAAGCTTACCTGATACCAGTCTTGCCCGAGAGCACGTACTTGCAGGCTTCCTTCGCTACCAGATGCAAGGTCTTGGGCACGGATAAATGGATCTGAGTCGGTGAGTGCTCTTACACGCTCCAGCTTAGCCTTAGCCTCTGGTGTGGCATTAGCTAAGATGAGAGAGTCCATCTGAGCAGGTTCATACATACGGTCAAAGGAACGAATGTACTCAGTGTAGAAGCGCTTGAGCATAGCTTCGGGGCTCTCGGTGCGCTGCTTCTGGACTGTGGTGGTTTGCTCTTGTTTGGTGCGCTTTTGTGCGCAGCTTGTGGTGGAAGTAGTGAGCCCTAAAAAGATAAGCAGGCTCCATGTGAGTAATGACTTAGACATAATGATGTGATGATATGGTTCAGATGGAGGGGAGAAACAAAGCCCTCTCATAGTGACAACGCACAGAGTGCTATGTGCGGTATGCTTTGTCCCTGCCTATGGATCGCCAGGGGCAGAGTATTGCCTCGAGGAGATCAATCAGAATGAAGAGCCCTACACCCATGAGACTCAGTAGCGCTATCCCAGCATACATGTCGAGGTAGTCAATGCGCATCCAGGCATCGGATATGTAGTAGCCAAGCCCCTCGGTCGTGCCGTATGTCTCGGTGACAAAGAGCACGGAGATAGCTGTGCCGATAGCTATGCGTAATGCTGATAGTGCTGCGGGGAGGACTGCGGGGAGGAGGAGGTGACGAAGAAGCCCCCAAGTGCTCGCACCGAGAGAGCGGGTTACAGCGAAGTGCTCCTCGGGAATCGCAAGCAGGGCATCTCGCATAGAAACTGCAAGCTGGAAGAGTATGATTAGCACGATCATCACCACCTTCGTTGCCTCCCCAAGGCCACCAAGAAGCATGACTACGGGGAGGAGAGCCAGCTTAGGTATGGGATAGGTAAAGTAGATAAAGGTAGATAGGATGCGTCCCACTCGTGGATAGAGGATCATCGAGAGGGAGAGGATGGCAGAGAGTACGGTCGCGATGAGTATACCCCAGCCGATGCGCTGCAGGCTCATCAAGGTGTGAGCAAGAAGGTCAGACCCATTGAGGTGAGCCATATGGGTATAGACCGCCCATGGCGCAGGTAAGACTTCACTACGGATAAGTAGGTAGCCTGCCAGCCAGAGAGCGTGCAAGATGGTGGCTCCAAGTAGCAGCTGCAGGAGATGACGACTAATGACTTCATCTAAGTGGCGTAGTTCTTCCTCCAGCATACTTGCGGTAGCTCCTCGGTGGTCAGCAAGGAGAGTTCCTGGCTTCCCTCCGATGAGTAGGATGCGCTCCGATAAAGTCGTTGCCTCTACGGGGCTATGGGTGACGCAAAGGGTGGGGGTAGGATAGCGTTGCCACAGCTCGAGGAAGAGCTGCCGAGAGCGACTTGCCGTCGCTACATCGAGGGCTGAGAATGCTTCGTCGAGAAGAAGCAAGTCCGGCTTCATAATGAAGGCACGAGCAAGGGCTACACGCTGGCACTGACCTCCACTTAGTTCGCTGGGATAGCGGTCTAAGAGATCGGTGAGCGATAGAGTCGTGAGAATCTCCTCCTGCAGGTCGGATGAGACGATACGCTTGCCGAGTGCAGCTGGCAGGTGGATGCTCTCCCGTACCGTCTTCCACGGGAAGAGGCCATATTGCTGTGGGACGAGTGCGATCTGATGGGTACGGGGGCTGAGTGGTACGCCTGAGAGTTGTAGCGTTCCCTTGCTCGGGTGAATAATCCCCGCTAAGGTGTGTAAGAGGCTGGATTTCCCGCTACCCGATGGCCCGATGGTCGTCACGATCTCTTTCCCCAAACTGAAGCTCACATTCCTGAGTGCAGTCGTCACTTCACGGCGCTCGCTATAGCATACGCTTAGGTCGGAGACATATAGTAAAGGGATCGGACATAGGGGGGCGTGGTATAGGAGTGGTTAGCTACTCCGCGATGATTGGGCGGATCAGCCCCTCTGCCGTGTAGCTCTCAGGTACGAGCTTTTTAGCCTTCATCCAGCTAAGGATGGGCTGAAGGTCCTCTGACTTAGGTGCGGTGACCTCAGCATAGGTGGGGAGGGGAATCTGCGAGGCAAGATCCTTGGATACACCGAGGAGCTGCTCTACGGCGGCAGACCAGTCCTTTCGGGGATGCTGGGCCATGTAGGCGACGGCCTTGTTGTATCCCTCGATGAAAGCCTTTACTGCGGCTGACTTCTTCGTGAGTGCTTCGTCTTGGAAGAGAAGGCCCGTGATACCAACAGTGAGTCCATTAGGTACGTCAATAGCTACCAGCCCCTTGGATGCTCCGATCGTAGCGAAGGGCTCTGGGAGAATAGCGGCATCCAGCTCACCCGAGCTGAGCATCTCTAAGCGAATGGGGATCTTCTGCACCTCTACACGTGTATAGGGTAGCGGCTTGTCCTTAGCATCCACGAGGGCACGCTCGGTAGCATAGTCGATGAGGGTATTGGAGGATAGACCGATGTGTTTGTTACGCAGGTCGGCGATCTCATCGAGCTCCTTATTGCGCCCGAAGACCAGACGGAAGCCCCCTTGACAAGCGATAGAAGAGATACCTTCAGCCCCTTGGAATGTAGGAGCATGGCTCCCATATAGTCCGTGACTGAGGCGTCTACGGAGCCCGTTTGCAGTGCTGCATCACGCTCCATAGGGGAGGCAAAGCGCACGATCTCTATGGGATGAGTGAAGAAGCCCTGCTGCTCAGCTACAGCTATCGGTAGGTAGTCTATAGAGGGCATCACCCCGATACATAGGTGAGTGCTATCTGTGGGGTTGCTCTTCCCCTTTTGCGAACAAGCGCCAGAGAGGAACATAGCCCCTGTGATGAGCGCCATACCGAGCGCGAGGAAAAGCCCCGTGCGCAGTGATCGTTTCATATCTATTCCTTCGAATTGAGTTTCTTGCGCTCCAGTGCTGCGAAGTAGCGGCAGTAGGGAGCTAGTCCACAGGTCGCACACTGAGGCTTGCGGGCTGTACATACATAGCGTCCATGCAAGATAAGCCAGTGGTGTGCCTTGGGGATGAGGTGCTCGGGGATATACTTGATGAGGGTAAGCTCCGTCTCGAGAGGTGTCTTGGAATTGGTCGTCAGTCCGATGCGGTTGGATACACGGAAGACGTGTGTATCGACAGCCATCGTAGGGCGGTTATAGATGACCGAAGCGATTACGTTGGCCGTCTTGCGCCCGACACCTGGGAGTTTCATCAGCTCCTCGCGCTCCTCGGGGACTTCGCCCTGATAGTCTGCGACGAGGCGCTGAGCCATAGCTACAAGGTAACCAGCTTTAGCGCGGGGGTAGCTAACGCTCCGCACGAGCTCAAAGATGTCGTCCACCTCAGCTCGTGCCATGATTTCGGCTGTCGGATACTGTCGGAAGAGGCGTGGAGTGATCATGTTCACCCGCTTGTCTGTGCACTGGGCTGAGAGAATCACAGCCACCAGCAGCTCAAAGGGAGTGGTGTAGTGTAGCTCAGTTTCAGCTACAGGCATATGCTCCTCAAACCATCCGATGACGGCTTCATATCGCTCTTTACGCGTCACAGCTCGTAGTTACTCTTTTTGTGTAGCTCGTATTAATGAGCAGCCTTGAACTGCTCGAGGAAGCGCACATCATTCTCTGAGAAGAGACGCAGGTCGCTGACTCGATACTTGAGGTTCGTGATACGCTCTACACCCATGCCGAGGGCATAGCCGCTGTACTTACGGCTGTCGATACAACAGTTCTCCAGTACGTTAGGATCGACCATACCACATCCGAGGATCTCAACCCAGCCCGTGTGCTTACAGAAGTTACAGCCCTTACCACCACAGATGTTGCAGGAGATATCCATCTCTGCCGATGGCTCCGTGAAGGGGAAGTAAGAGGGGCGGAGACGAATCTTCGTGTCGGTGCCGAACATTTCCTGAGCGAAGTACAGCAGTACCTGCTTGAGGTCGGCAAACGATACGTTTTGGTCTACATAGAGAGCCTCTAGCTGATGGAAGAAGCAGTGTGCGCGGTAGGAGATAGCCTCATTGCGATACACGCGACCTGGGCAGATGACGCGGATGGGAGGCTCTGACTCCAGCATCGTGCGAGTCTGTACCGAGGAGGTATGGGTACGTAGGAGTGTGCCGGGGACATTGCGTACGAAGAAGGTGTCCTGCATATCACGTGCAGGATGGTCTTCGGCGAAGTTGAGGGCAGAGAATACATGCCAGTCATCTTCGATCTCAGGTCCTTCGGCAATAGAGAAGCCAAGGCGCGCGAAGATGGAGCAGATCTCCTGCTGAACGATAGTCAGCGGATGGCGTGAGCTAATGGAGTGGGGTAAGCCGTACGTGACCAGTCGATGCCCAGACCTTCGTCATCTCCACCAGCGCTCAGAGAGGCGCGTAGCTCGTTGATCTTGTCCGTAGCCAGCGTTTTGAGGGCGTTGAGGAGTTGGCCGACCTGTCGCTTTTCTTCGTTAGGGACGGTCTTGAATTCGTCGAAGAGCTGAGAGACGAGCCCCTTCTTACTGATATATTTGATGCGAAGGTCTTCGACTTCCTGCTCGGAGTGTGCCGTCAGTGCTTGTAGCTCGGCAGTGAGTTGTTGTATTCTTTCTTGCATGAACTAATACCCTTTATTTTGAGGTGTAAAGGTAGTGAATTCCACGGAGGTGGCTTGTGGGCTCGGAGCCTCCGCATCAAAATCTCCTCTTCATCTGCAAGGCCGTATTGAGGCGGAGTTGATTTGCAAGCAACTATTGCTCTGCAGGCGAACAGCTATTGGCTTGTGGGCAAACCACTATTCGTTTCGCATCCGAATGAATAGTCGTTCGGATATGAAACCTCTACTGATCCGAGGGCAAACGATTATTGCTGTCGCTTTGACCCGCTGCCGTTTCGCACATACCCTTTGTCCATAGCGTAGGTGATATGAACCTATATTGGTCGATGAGCGAAGCTATATAGGTCGTGACGTGGACCTATATAGCTTCGCTCATCGACCAATATTGCTTTTTGAAAGGACTGTAGGGGATTACATAAATCCTCTACCGAGAAGGCTGGGATGCATCTTATCATTAAGTAGATGCTTGCCTAAGATCTGGGGATAAATTTAACGGGGCAGGGAGGATCCATCCTCTCTGCCCGTTAGCTTTATTGGTAGCTCTCCAGCAGATTGCAGTGATGCTGGCGAGCTAGAGAAGTGATATCGAGTACCTCTCTTAGTGGGTGGGGTTCTGGGTCAGCTTACCTGGGTAGGCATCGATAGCATTCTGTGGGATGAAGTACACCACACGATAGTCTGTGGGGGCAATGTCCTCACGCTGGTGATGAGCTCCAGGGTAGCGACGTACGAGCGAGCCTCCGTTGCGGAATACATCATAGCTGCGCTCAGCTTGGAAGGCAAGTTCCAATTGACGCTCCTTGTCGATGCACTCGGATGCGTTCGTAGCATCGAGGCTGGCATAGGCTGCACCAGGGATAGAGCGTGTACGTATGATGTTGAGGTCCGTGAGCGCTGCGCCATAGTTCCCAAGCTTAGCTTCTGCTTCAGCTCGGTTGAGGTACACTTCACCGAGACGAGAAATGACAGGCGAGTGCAGGTGGCTATTCTCACCCTCACGGGAGCACTTCGTGATGTAGAACATCGGGTAGGCTCTGTTGAGCTTGATGTATAGGTCGATTACACCTCGGTAAGTCTTCCCCTTATAGGTGATGCTGTAGATCTCCTGATTTGCATCTATCGCAGTCAAGGTGTAAGACTCCGCCTGCCCCGAATCCTTAGCTTCCTTGGCTATGATCTGGCCATTGGAGCGAGTGATGGGGAGCTGCAGGTAGTTGAGGTCTCCTGACTCTTCGCTCTTGATGAAGCGGAATACCTCCGTCTTCTCTGGCGCATACACGGGCTCAATGAAGGCGGCACGAGCATCTACGATACGAGTGCTGGTGGGGCGGAAGTCATTTCGTCCCGTCTCATCAAGTAGGGCAAGGTACTTAGCACTGGCGTACATCTCACCCCAGCCCATACCTCCGATATTGGCATACATACCACCGACTCCATAGTAGTGGTCGTAACCAGAGTATTCAGAGGCCAGACGGCGGACGACGAAGATAGACTCCTTGTTGCTCTCAGGCAGGAGCTGATTGTACTTCATGAAGTCTTCTCGATTGAGGAGCGAATACTTCCCACTTGAGATGACCTTCGTGGCATACTCGGAGGCCAGCTGAGCATACTGCGTATTGGGCTGCTCATAGGTGCCACTCATATAGAGGTAGAGGCGGGAGAGCAAAGCCTGAGCTGCTCCCTTGGACGCATAGAAGGGCGTACCTGAGCGCTCGGGAAGGAGCATCTCTGCCTGCTTGAGGTCCTCAATAGCCTGTGCATAAGTTTCTGCTACGGTAGCGCGGTCGGGGAGAGTGAACTTATCGAAGACGTCCTTTGGAGCACTCTTGATGATAGGTACACCGAGGTTCTTCTCTGGATCCTGATAGTAGGGACGGCCATAGGCTCTCACGAGGTAGAAGTAGAGGAAGCCACGCACGAAGTAGGCTTCTCCCACATGAGCCTTGACCTCCTCGTCGGTGGAGGTGCCGTAGAGCTCGATAATGTTCGAGGCCTGGATGATAGCCTTGTAGCTATTATCCCAGAAGGCCTGTAGACGGTAGTTCTGTGGGGTGCGGTTGAAGGAGATGAACTCGAAGAAGGCATCTGTCGAGGCGCCACGTATCATGATGTTGTCCCCCGCATACTCGCCGCAGCGGTGCATGACGTCACTCCATGTCTTGAGCTGGGCATACATTCCGTGGGTCATGCCATCGATAGCTTCTTCCGGATGCTCGAGGATACGCTGGCTGGACATGCTTCCCTTGGGCTCTCTGTCAATATTGCAGGCTACCAGTAGGCAGGAGGACACCAGTAGCATTAGTATCTTATTCATATCTGTATCGTGTAGCTAGAGTGAGAGGTTGAGCCCGAGGACGAAGCGACGGACAGGGGGATAGACGCTGATGCCCGTTGTCCCCATAACAGAGCCATCAGAGGCGGGAAGCTCGGGGTCTACACCTGAGTACTTCGTCAGGGTAAAGAGGTTCTCAGCATTGAGGTAGATGCGGAGGTTCTGCACCTTCAGCTGGGGAAGGGAGAGGTTGTAGCCGAGGCTGAGGGTACGTAGCTTGAAGAAGGAGTTGTCCTCCAGGTATCGAGAAGATGCCTTGTTACCATTGTCCTTGTTGTTGTACAGGGCACGTGGATGAGTGGCGACGTCGCCCTTCTTCTGCCAGCGTGACCAACCCTTCTGCAGTGACATCTGATTGCGGTCGGTGTAGGTGAGGTCAGAGTCGAGCTCTTGGCGAGAGTAGTTGTAGATCTGTCCACCGAGGGCATAGCCGAACGTAGCCGAGAGGTCGAATTCCTTCCAGCGGAGGTTTGTCGTGATCCCCCCGAAGACCTTAGGAGCAGCAGAGCCCAGCTTGTAGTACTTGGCTTCGGCGTAGTTGCTGGTCGTGACGCGCTCTCCGTTAGTCCCTTCCTTATACCACATGGGGCGTCCGTCATCAGGATTTACTCCAGCCCACTCAGGCATGTAGTAGGTGTCGATAGGAGAGCCGATCTCAAGGATGCGGGAGGCTGAGCCTGCGATACCGCTACCGTCACCGATGATGACAGGCTTGGCGATGTACTGGCCTGAGGGATCATATTGGCGGAAGATGTCGGTGAGCTTATTGGCGTTGTGCCCGACGTTGAGGTCAAGGCTCCAGGTGAGGTCCTTGCTCCGGATGATATCACCACCGATAGCTACCTCGATACCCTTATTAGCCATCTTACCGATATTGCGGTAGATGTGAGTCACACCTGTGAGGCTGGTGACGGGTACATTATAGAGGATGTTGTCGGTCTTCTTGGAGTAAAGATCAAGGGTAAGGCGTAGGCGGTTTGACCAGAGCGAAGCGTCAAGCCCAATGCCCGCTGTATAGGTACGCTCCCAAGTAAGGTCATTGTTCCCGATCTGAGAGATGAGCATACCAGGCTGGGCGTTGTAGCTGGATGCTATCGAGTAGAGGTCATACTGGGGGTAGAGGGCGGATGGACGGTTACCAGCCGAGCCATAGGAGGCGCGGAGTTTCAGCTGGTCGAAAGCCTTGATCCCAAACCACGATTCGCGGTGGATGCTCCACCCACCACTGATAGAGAAGAGGGTACCATACTTGGCTCTTGAGCCGAGGTTGGAGGCACCATCACGGCGGATAGACCCTTCGAGGAGATAGCGGTTGTCATAGCTATAGCGAGCATTAGCGAAGACGGACTGTACTGCCCATTCTGCGATCCCACCTTTAGCCTTCTCTGGCTTAGCCGTGATATCCAGTACCTCAAAGCCTGGGACAAAGCCAGTCCCGTTGGCGCTGGTTGACTTACCCCAGTAGTCATTGAACTCATAGGCCAAGAGACCATTGAGGTTATGCAGGCCCCAGCTATTATTTGTGAGAAGCTTCTGGTTCGAATAGCGACGAGCTACCTGTCCGTGGTACTCGGTGATACGACCTTGGACACTCTCTCCACCATTGGAGCGAGGATCTTCGTAGCCGTGACCCGTGCTGTGGACGTACTTATAGTTATTGACCGAGGAGAAAGTGAGCCAAGGTGCGATACGAATGTCAAAGTCAAGGTTCCCCATGAATTCGTAATAGCTCCCATCATAGTGGTTCCACTGCAGGTCACGGAGGTAATTTGTGCTGTTGCTATTCACCCATTCAGAGTATTTGTGGGGGACAAGCTTCCCCTCAGCGTCATATGGGCTATCCCAAGGGAGCATCGAGTACATCGCTGAGATGGAGTACTGCCTATCCTCAGAGGTCTGCATCGCCCCGCTGATCATAGGACGAATCGTGAGCCAGCTGAGAGGCTTGTAGCTGGTCTTCAGGCGGAAGTTGTAGCGCTTGTAGTCAAAGCCCTTGACGGCGCCCTTCTCATCATAGTAGCCTAAGGAGAAGAGGGAGTTCATCGTTTCGCTCCCTCCTTGTAGGGTGAGGTTATAGTCCTGAGAGACGCCGGTGCGTGTAGCCAGCTTCCACCAGTCGAAGTTGTCATTGCGTAGGGCTGGTTTCCATCGAGGGAAGGGGATGGTGCTGGCATTGCCTGTGGAGGCAAAGTAGTCGTAGAGTTCGGCTCCATTCATCATATGCAGGTTGCCATTGGTTAGCTGGCTGATACCAGTGCGCATAGAGACTGAGGTGCGGAGCTTGCCCGAGCGGCTACTCTTGGTCGTGACTACAACGACACCGTTTGCTCCAGCAGAGCCATAGATCGCGGTGGAGGCTGCATCCTTGAGAATCGTGAGGCTCTCAATGTCCTGAGGGCTGAGCTGACCAGGGTCATCACCCACGATCACACCATCAATGACCCAGAGGGGGCGTGTGTTCCCGTTGAGGGTGGCTTGTCCACGTATCACCACGGCTGCGCTCGAGCCAGGGCGTCCTGATCCAGGTGCGACATATACACCAGGGGCCTTGCCATTGAGTAGGTTAGAAACGGAGGGAGTAGTGATGTCCTTGAGTTTGCTGGCTTAAGGTTAATCATAGCCCCCGTGAGGCTCTCCTTGCGCTGTGTTGTATAGCCAACGACGACGAGCTCGCCGAGGGTCTTGGAGTTCTCTTTTAGCTGGATGACTTGATCCTTCTCTATCGCCTGGACCTCCAAGGTTTCGTACCCGACGCAGGAGATGATCAGTGTCACCCCTGGGGAAGTAGACAAGGTATATCCACCTTGCTTGTCGGAGATGCTCCCGATACGTTTGTTGCCTTTGACGCGGATACTTGCCCCGACGATGGGCTCTCCAGTCGTAGCATCCACGATGTGCCCGCGTATCTTACCTGCTACTTGGGTTAGTGTGACAGGGCTTGATGACGGCTCTTGCTCTATGGCTGCATTTGCCGCAAGGGGCATGGAGCAGAGGGTGAGCAGGGAGACAACGAGTGTACTCCGTAGCCGAGCCTGACGAGAAAGTGGTCTTTCGTTCTTCATTCTTCAGCGTTTTTATGGTTGGTGTAATGCTTTCCAGAGGGTAAATATAGGTCATTTCTATAGGATAGACGAGGTCGCTAAGGTGATTTGAGTTAATAAAATAATGAAGGAAATTATTCGCCTATCTTTCAGCTTTTTACCTTGTATCGATGAAGCCATATACAGGGGTGGATTTTATCCATAAATGGACCTTCCTCTCTTCTTGAGACTGCAAGATGGAGGTATGATATTGTATTAGGGAGAGCTGACTACCACTAAGTGGTCGGAGTTTTTCTTCTGAGGTGGAGAGCACTATTTTAGAAGGGGGGAATATTGACCAGTACTGGTCACTGAGTTGACTACTACTGGTCGCGACGCTGAGCAGTACTGGTTGCTCAGGGTGACCAGTACTGGTTCGATCATCGACCAGTACTGCTTCAAAAAGCATCACTCGGAAGGGTACTTAGGAATAGGGGAGAAGCCCACCTTATTATTAGTACCTTTGCGACCTATAATAGATAAGCTTGATACTACTCTTGGACGAAAAGAATCTTACAACCCAAGGGCTTCGCTTCACCGTCGTAGGAATGAACGATGAGCAGTGCCCCCTCTTCAGCCCCGAAGTACAGCAACTCATCGCTCAGCATCGAGTCTTCTCCGGTGGGCGTCGCCACCGCGAGCTCGTCGCCGATATACTTCCCGCGGGAGCCGTATGGATCGATATTATCGTTCCCCTCAGTGCGGTCTATCAGGAGTATCGTGCTTTAGACGAGCCTGTGCTGGTCTTCGCTTCAGGTGATCCGCTCTTCTTTGGCTTCACAACGACGCTCATGCGCGAGTTTCCTGGTCAAGTTGCACAGACCTTCCCCTCCTTTAGCTCTCTGCAGATGCTCGCACATAGCTTGCGCTTGCCCTACCATGATATGCGTGTCGTCTCACTGACGGGACGTCCTTGGCTGGAGCTGGATCGTGCTCTCATCGAGCGTGCCGCAAAGGTGGGAATCTTGACGGATAAGAAGAATACCCCAGCACTCATCGCTCAGCGGATGATCGACTATGGCTATACGGGCTATCAGATGCATATCGGTGTGCGACTCGGAGGGAGCCGAGAGGAAGTCTATAGCCTCCCGCTACATGAAGTCGTCGGACGAGAATTCGGTCACCCCAACTGCCTGATCATTGAAGACCCACAGCCCACGGCATACGATGCCCCGATTGGCCTGCAAGAGCTGGATTTCTTCCCCCTCAATGGTCGTGTGAATATGATCACGAAGATGCCGGTGCGTCTGGTGAGCCTAAGTCTGCTCGAGCTTGAGCGCCGTCGTAGCTTCTGGGATGTGGGCTTCTGCACAGGCTCGGTGTCTATCGAGGCCAAGCTCCGCTACCCTCATCTCTTGGTGACCTCCTTCGAGGTGCGTCCCGAGGGGAAGGAGCTTATGGAGGTCAATAGCCGTCGCTTCCACGCTCCAGGTATTGACTACCATATTGGAGACTTCCTTAGCCAAGATCTTGAGTCGCTTCCCCGCCCCGAAGCTGCCTTCATCGGTGGGCATGGGGGAAAGCTCATTGAGTTTGTTGAGCGCCTCACTGCGCTTATGGGAGCTGATGGCGTGCTCGTCTTCAACTCGGTCTCAGAGGAGACACTGGTGCTCTTCCGCGAGGCCATTGAGCGAGTCGGCTGGCATATCTCCTATGAGACGCTCCTTACGGTCGATGCCCACAATCCTATTACTATCCTCCAGGCTAAGGGGAAATAGATATCAGCAGATTAGATGCCGACACGTTGTAGCTATGGGCTCATAGGTCGTCCCTTGGGGCACTCCTTCTCTCCTCGATATTTCTCGGAGCTCTTTGATCGTCTTGGGATAGATGCTTCGTATGAGAGCTACGAGCTTCAGAGAATAGAGGAGTTGCCCGAGCTATTGGCTGCTCATCCTTCGCTCCGAGGGCTGAACGTCACGCTCCCTTATAAGCGAGAGGTGCTTCACTATGTGGATGCTTGTTCTCCCGAAGTGGAGCGTCTGCAGGCTGCCAACGTACTTTGTATTGAGCGTACTCCGTCAGGGCATCCTTATATCACGGCACACAACACTGACGTCTGGGGCTTCTACCACTCACTGCTTCCTCTTCTTAGCGAGGAGCGACCTCATGCATGGGTCTTCGGTACGGGAGGTGCAGCCTCTGCCGTACTCTATGCGCTCGAGCAACTTGGTATCAGCTATGAGCAGGTGAGCCGTACTCCTCAGAGCGGACAGCGCTCTTACGAGAGCCTCACAAGAGAAGAGGGGAAAGCGACCTCTCTGTGGATCAATGCTACGCCCATAGGTCTTCACGAAGGAGAGTGCCTCCCCTTGCCCTACGAGGCTCTTGGGGAGTCTCACCTTTGCTATGATCTCATCTATAATCCCTCACCGACGACCTTCCTCCGTCGAGCCCTGCAGAGCGGAGCACGATCGAAGGATGGTCTCGAGATGCTACACCTCCAGGCCGATCAAGCTTGGCAGCTATGGACAGCGAATGAAGAAGAATAGATATGCCTTGGCCCTTGTGCTGGGGTTAGCCTTGGCCTCCTGCTCGACGACAAAGTACGTCGGGGACGGGAGCTACCTACTTACGAAGGTCACTATCCAAGTGGACTCCCTCGACCAGACAGAGCGGGAGCAGCTTGGAGATCTTGAGTCCTTCCTCCCACAACGCCCCAATACTAAGCTCTTGGGGCTCTTTGATTGGACGCTTGGGCTCTATAGCTTGAGTAACCCGAAGAGTAATAGCTTCCTCAATCGTCAGCTGCGCAAGTGGGGAGATCCTCCTGTACTCTATAGCGCAGAAGAAGCTGAGTTTGGTCGAGCCAACCTCACCGCGGCGATGTACAATATGGGCTACCTCAAGGCTCAGACAACTCTCCGTGTGGATACGACTAAGGCTAAGCGAGCTCGCCTGGCATACACCATCATACCTGGTCGGCGTCTACGTGTAGGCCGCTTCTCGGAGTCTATCCAAGATAGCAGTATTGCCCAGCATCTTTATCCCCAAGATACACTCATCGAGAAGCGTCGCTTCCGTGGTGAGCGCTATCGCTCCTATCTCCATTCAGGCGCTATCCTCTCTCCTCAGAATATGCAGGCTGAGCAGGAGCGTATCACTCAAATTCTTCGTAATAGAGGCTACTATACCTTCTCTGGTGATAGTGTCCGCTTTGAGGTCGATACGCTGGTTGCCTCCGATGTGTGGGTACGTAGCGTAGTCCACTCGCCCGAGAAGACCTATCGCATCGGACGCGTACGGATGCGTCAGATCGCTCGTCATGAGACGGGAGAGTCCCTGAAGCAGACGCGTGATGGGATTAGCTTCGATCTTGACCCGAAGCACTATATCCGCCCCTCAGAGCTCGCTCGACGCATCTGGATCCGTCCTGGTGCACTCTACTCGATGCAGCATACCTCTTCGACCTATACTGCGCTGAGCGAACTGCCAACCTTGCAGAGTGTCTCGATCCAGTACCACCCCGACACGCTCGCTACGGACTCCGCTGTCTTGGACTGTGATATTACCGCTGCATCCACTCAGACAAAGAGTATCGGTGGGGATATCGTCGGGACGAACTCCTCAGGGAACTTTGGGGTGAGCTCTTCGCTGAACTTCCAAAATAGCAACCTCTTCCATGGTGGTGAGCAGCTCCACCTCCAGCTACGTGGTGGCTATGAGAGCCTCGGTGAGCGTCGCAATGACCACTTGAACTATGGGGCAGAGGCCTCACTTACCTTCCCCCGTCTGCTCGTGCCCTTCCTTCATTCGAAGGGGCCATCAACGATCCTATCCTCGACGAGCTTGCAGGTGAGCTATGACCACCACCGCCGTCCAGAGTTTAGTCGTGATATCTTCTCCTTCAAGTGGGGCTATAGCTGGCACAGCCACTACACTCCAGCCTACCGCCATCAGCTGAAGGTCATCGACTTGGACTTCCTTCACTTTGGCTATATCAATGAGGAATTCCGCCGCTCGATGCCACTCATCACGCAGATCCTGAACTACCGAGATCAGTTTGTCCTTGGGGCTTCGTACCTCTTCCGCTACAACTCGCTCAATGACTACCGCCTCTCGACTTCACCTTGGGTACATAACCTGCGTCTCTTTGTCCAGTCGTCGGGGAGTCTGCTCTATGGGGTATCGGCACTGCTGAATAGAGAGCGTGATGCCTACGGGTCATATCGCTTCTTCGAGACGAACTTTGCGCAGTTCGTCAAAGGGGAGATTGACTATAGTGGGCTTCGTAAGCTCAGCGAAGGGAATGCCTTTGCCTATCATCTGGGGTTGGCCGTAGCTTATCCCTATGGCAATAGTCAGTATGTGCCCGTTGATCTACGCTACTTCGCTGGAGGCGCTAATAGCCTGCGTGGCTGGTCTGCGCGTAGCCTCGGCCCTGGTAGTATGCCTCGCTCAGCAAGCCAATCCATCTTCGACCAGGTCGGGGATATCAAGCTTGAGATGAATGCTGAGTACCGCATGAAGATCCTTGGACCTCTCCAGCTCGCCCTCTTCGCTGACGCAGGGAATATCTGGACGATACGCCCCTATCAGAATCAGCCGCAGGGAGACTTCCAGTGGAACCGCTTCTATAAGGAGATCGCCCTGTCGAGTGGGCTGGGGCTGCGCTGGGACTTTGACTACTTCGTTCTCCGCTTCGATGTGGGGGCTAAGCTCCATGATCCGCAGGTGGAGAATGGGCGTCCTTGGGTCATCACCTACCAAGAGCCTAAGCAGCTACTCGCCTTTAATATTGCCATTGGATACCCCTTCTAATTCGTAACATCTCCTACTATGTACGGGAAAAAAGAGCGCGTCGCATAGTTCCACCACAGTGGACTATGCGACGCGCTCTTTTTAATATGGAGTAAGTTCCCTTGAGCTACTTCAGTGCAGCGAGTGCCGCTTCGTAGTTGGGCTCCTGCGTGATCTCGGGGACGAGCTCGGTGTAGAGGATCTTGCCAGCCTCATCGATGACGACGACGGCACGTGCCAAGAGACCAGCCAGAGGACCATCCTTCTGCTCGAGGCCATAGTGCTCCGTGAAGCAGTTGTGGCGGAAGACTGATACGGGTACTACCTTATCGAGGCCTTCAGCACCGCAGAAGCGAGACTGAGCGAAAGGCAGGTCCTTAGATACACAGAGGACGACGGTGTTGTTGAGCTTAGAAGCTTCAGCATTGAAGCGACGTACGCTGGTAGCACAGACGCCTGTGTCGACGCTGGGGAAGATGTTGAGCACGACACGTTGACCACGCAGATCCTCGAGGTGGATCTCGCTGAGGTTCGTCTTCGTAGCCCCGAAGTTAGGAGCAGTAGTGCCTACGGCAGGCATTTCACCAGAGAGGTGTACGGTGAGGTCTTTTTGAAAGTGACTGTTGCCATTGCTTGTTGTATTGTTTTTATCTCCTTGCCAGAAAGGTAGGAGGGGGTTAGTTTATTCGCTCTTATAACTATAAGGCTGCCGGCTATGTTCACTCGAGCATGCGACTACAGTACACGAAGCCAGCCATCTTCCAGGCGTAGGACAAGGTCGAAGAGGCTTAGACTCATGCAGTAGGTCACGCAGTCTGCGAAGCCTGCTTGCTCCAGTCGTACGTAGTGCTCGCTACTCTTGATGTACTCTGTACGAGCATCAAGAGTAGCTGCGTGGTCCTGCCATAGGTCGCGTACCATACGGGTGGTATCGTCACATGCGATTGCTCCCGCTTCTACGGTGAAGGCGCCTGCATAGAGCATATCCTCCATAGAGGCCTGTCCCTTCCAGCCTGCAGCAAGTACGACGACATCACGGTCGGAGCGCTGGCAGTAGTCGATGGTCGCACGCAGGTTAGTGAGTGCCCCGACGAGGATCTCCTCTGCACTATGCTCTCGGGCTATCGTGAGGGCTCGCGTACCATTGGTCGTCGTGAAGACGATCTCACGCCCGCTGACTAAGTCTGTCGTGTACTCTGCGGGATCATTGCCGAGCTGGGCGAAGTCACAGCGTACGACATTGCGTTCGGCCGCGATGAGTGCGCCCAGACGCTTACCCGTCTCCTCGGCCTCTTCGGTCGAAGCTACAGGGAGTATTCCCTTAGCTCCATGGGCAAAGGCTGCGACCATCGTGGTCGAAGCTCGGAAGATGTCCACGATGATGACGATACTATTAGGGCGGTGGTAGAGCGGATAGAGCTCAGGGGAGGGACAGAGATAGACTTGCATAGAGGATGATAAAAATGAAGCTACCTCCCGCGGATGGTTTACCCACGGGAGGTAGCGATGTGTATCGAAGGAGGAGAGGGGTTAGATACCGAGCTCCTGACGGATGACCTGGATCTTCTCGAGGCAGGCGGCTTCAGCAGCGGGGAGGTCTTCCTTAGAAGTTACCTTGCCACGTACACCGATGTAGAACTTGATCTTGGGCTCCGTGCCAGAGGGACGGATGGATACCTTCGTCCCGTCAGCTGTCTTGTACTGAAGTACATTGCTGGTCGTAGGCATGTCGAGCGTGAAGACCTCGCCCTTGTCGAGCCAGAGACCCTGAAGCTTGGCGTAGTCAAGGACCTCAACGACGGGGCTCCCTGCGAGGGTCTTGAGAGGATTCTCACGGAAGTTCTTCATCATCGCTTCGATCTCCTCAGCACCGCTCTTACCCTTGCGGACGACGCTGACGCCCTGATCTTTGTAGAGACCATACTCTACGAAGATCTGCTGGAGGAGCTGATAGATGGACATACCACGGTCGGCGGCCCATGCTGCGAGCTCGGCGAACATACAGCAGGCTGATACTGAGCTCTTGTCGCGGATGAAGTCTTCACGGAGGAAGCCGTAGCTCTCTTCACCACCACCGATGTAGTTCAGCTTGCCTTCGTTCTTGCGGATGACGTCAGCGATCCACTTGAAGCCCGTGTAGCAGTCAAAGAGCGTGACGTTCGCCTTCTCTGCGATAGCACGGATGAGCTCGGTGGTCACGATGGTCTTGACCACATAGTCGGTGGGCTGGAGGAGGCCAGCATCACGGCGATTGGCGATGGCGTAGTAGGTCAGGAGAGAGCAGATCTCGTTCCCGTTGATGAGGACGATCTTACCCTCTTCATTACGCACTGCTACACCGATGCGGTCTGCGTCAGGGTCAGAGGCTAAGACAATATCAGCACCGGTCTCCTCGGCACGGCGGATAGCCAGCTCGAGGGCTGCGGGCTCCTCGGGGTTAGGGGAGTGGACAGTGGGGAAGTTCCCGCTGACGACATCCTGCTCAGGGACGTTGATGATGTTCGTGAAGCCAATAGCACGGAGCGCTTCGGGGATGATGCGTACACCGGTACCGTGAATAGGCGTGTAGACGATCTTCAGGTCGTGGTGGCGTGCGATAGACTCCTTCTGGGGCGCAGAGAGTGAAGCGACACGCTCAATGAAGCGCTTGTCGAACTCTTCGCCGAGGAAGTGTATGAGCTCGGGGCGAGCTTCGAAGCGGATATCTTCAGCGCGCGTGATCTTGTTGACCTCAATAATTGTGTTGCGGTCATGGGGGGCGAGCATCTGTGCCCCGTCAGACCAATAAGCCTTATAGCCGTTGTATTCCTTTGGGTTGTGCGAGGCGGTGATCATTACGCCGCTCTGGCAGCCAAGTTCACGAATAGCAAAGGATACCTCGGGCGTAGGACGAAGGCTCTCGAAGAGATAGACCTTGATGCCGTTAGCAGAGAAGACCTCAGCGGTGATGCGTGCGAAGACGTCACTATTATTACGGCAGTCATGACCAATAGCTACCGATATCTCGGGGAGGGAAGCGAAAGCTTGCTTGAGGTAGTTCGCCAGGCCCTGCGTAGCCGCCCCGACGGTGTAGCGGTTCATGCGGTTGGAGCCTACGCCCATGATCCCGCGCAGACCACCCGTACCGAACTCTAAGTCCTTGTAGAAGGCTTCGACGAGCTCTGTAGTGTCTTCTGCATCAAGGAGGCGCTGCACTTCGGCGCGCGTCTGTTCATCGTATCCAGGTGTCAGCCAGCCTTGGGCCTTGGCACGTACCTGGGCTAAGAAGGTGTCTTGTTCCATGTGTCCGTTGGATGTATGATGAGAGTTGTATTCTCTAATTGTGAATAACTACTAACAAAGATAAGACATTTCTAAGGGAAACACTACGCCCCCACCTGGCGGATCAATATCCGTTGGTGGGGGCGTAGTGATATGGTGTTAGCCTCGTGGGCTTATGGCTTAGAGAGGGGAACCCGTCCAGCCCTTAGCTGAGAGTTCAGCCTTAACCTTTACCGTGAGTAGGTCACTCTTAACCTTGAGGGTGCCACCTGAAGTCTGCAGTCTCTTGATTATCTTGACAAGCAGATCTTCGGTAAGCTCCATATTCTTCAGCGTAATGCTTTTCACAGTTGAGCGAGCAGCACCATTGCCAATATACTGAGCAGCCTGTACAGCTGGGATGTTATCAAACTCGACAGCGATAGCGCCTGCTTTGCTATCCTTTAGTACTACACCCGTTGCATTGCTGATAGCGAACTTAGAGAGGGTGGCATTGGTGAACGTTACATCCTTTAAGTTAGGCTTGTTGCCGAGGTCTGCATTGAGCTTGATACCAGCGGTAGGTGCGGTTGCGTAGAGGACTTCCAGCTCCGTGCTCTTAGCGAACGTGAAGTTTGAGAAGAAGGGAGACTGGCAGAAGAACTTCTTCAGCTTAGGCAGATTGTCGAAGTCGCACTTACCATCCTGCAGGGTTGCAGTACGCATGATGAAATTCTCGATGACGTTGTTAGCGGGAAGCTTGACCTCGCTGATACGAGAGGCCTTCTCTGGGATAGTGCCAAAGGCATCCGTCATCTCAGGGAAGTTGGCGCCCAGATCCCACGCACCAATTCCGAGGTTCTTCAGCTTGGTCTGCTTGGTGAGGTCCAGGCTTGCGATTTCGTAGCCAGCGATGAGGAGAGACTCCAGCTCAGTGAGACCAGAAAGATCGATCTTCGTTGCATTAGCCGTAGCAGACTGTGTCTTTGTTACGAGGATGAGGGTCTTCAAGAGGGGAGAAGACTTAGAGAGGGTGAGGTCTGTGATATCATCGCTCTGGATCTTGAGCTTCTCTACGTTCCCATTGATACCGAGGAGGCCATTGGTGCCGACGGTATACTTCGTCTTGTCAGTAGCGTCCATCGTAGCTCCGAGGATCTTAAGACCCGTCTGAGGCTCAATGTAGACAACAGAGCCAGCAGGTACCGTGAGGACAGCCTGAGAGTTCTTGATCGCAGCGACATCAGCAGAGGCATCAGTCGTGTTGGGGTCGGTAGATACTACAGGAGGCTTGGGTTCGTCCTTCTTGCGGCAGGATGTCGTCCCGATGAAAGGGCGGCAAGTGCCAAAAGGGCAAGTGATTTCTTCATTTCTTTATTGTTTGCAAGTGTAAAGCGCAAGGCGCTTGATGTTATCTTTTATCAAATGCAAAGATAAATAAAATACGGACTTTGCAATAGCGTTGTCGCAAATCTGCCACTCTATAGCTCTAAGAGGTATCCTAAGGAAGTGCCGACTTCGTCTCGTGTGAGCTCCGCCCTATACCTACAATATATATAAAGAGTAGCAAGTGGGGGAGTAGGGGTTAATTTTTCTTGGTCTTGGAGTCCGTAGAAAAGCTTCTTATGATTGGTGATTTTTTTAGGAGGGACATTGGTGATTTTTTAGCTTCGTTGTGAGGGCCGCTTTAAGGGGCTTACTCCTAGGGAATTGATGAAGTGGCAGGCCTATGCTATTGGGGCTGGTTTTGCGACCAGTACTAGTCTCTGGGTTGACCAGTACTGGTTGCATATATTGACCAGTACTACTTGGCGCGGTGACCAGTACTGGTTCGATTGGCAATCAGTACTGGTTTGTTTAGCCCCCCTCTTTCGAGTGATGTAGATGAAGCCTATAATTCTCTACTTCTGAGCACCTCTTTAGACTTGGGATTACCTGCCGGAGGGTGGTGGCACTCGCTCCGTTGGGAAGAGGGTGAGGAGTCGTGGATGATACGATGTGTCTCCATCGGGTAATATCGCATTCTGCCAGCCTTTTGCTCGTCTCGGGAAAACCTTTAGTAGTCGTAGGTCGTTTCACTGATTTACGTTACCTTTGCGGATATAAGTAATCAATTCACTAAATTGAACTATTATGGCAACTGACAAAGAACGGTTACTGAGCGAATTCCCTGCCATTAGCACACAGGAATGGAAGGACAAGATCGTGACCGACCTGAAGGGAGCTGACTTCGAGCGTAAGCTCGTCTGGCGTACCAACGAAGGATTCAACGTCAATCCCTTCTATCGTCGCGAAGACCTCGAAGGTCTCTCTACCCCCAAAGTGATGCCTGCAGAGTACCCCTATGTCCGCTCCACGCGTATGGACAATGAGTGGCTCATCCGTCAGGACATCAATGTAAATGACCCCAAGGAAGCCAATGAAAAGGCTCTGGATATCCTCAATAAGGGGATTACCTCGCTGGGCTTCAAGCTTCGTCGCGATCAGGTCAACAAGGAAACACTAGCCGTCCTGCTCAAGGGTATCATGCCCGAGGCTATCGAGCTGAACTTCTCTTGCTGCATCTCTGTAGCTGCTCAGCTCGCAGGCGAACTGGCCGCTTATCTCACCGAAGTAGGAGCCGATGTAGCACAGTGCAAGGGCTCGATCAACTTCGACCCCTTCAAGAAGCAGCTCGTCAAGGGTATCTCTAACCCCCAGTGGGTAGCTACGTGCGCACAGCTCCTCGATGCTATCCGCCCCCTGCCTCAGTATCGTGTCCTCACGGTCAATGCCCTCAACATCAATAACGCCGGTGCCTATATCTACCAGGAGCTGGGCTACGCACTCTCTTGGGGTGCTGAGCTCATCGACAAGCTCACGGAAGCAGGCTACTCCATCGAAGAACTGACGAGCCGTATCAAGTTCGTCTTCGGCGTAGGGTCCAACTACTTCATGGAGCTGGCTAAGTTCCGTGCTGCACGCTGGCTCTGGGCTGAGATCATCGGTGCCTACGGCGACCAGTATAAGGGTGACACTGCTAAGATCCACATGCACGCTGTCACCTCTACCTGGAATAAGACGATCTACGATGCTCACGTTAACCTCCTTCGTACACAGACCGAAGCGATGTCAGCGACCCTGGGCGGTGTAGACTCTCTGACGGTACAGCCCTTCGATGTTACCTACCAGGAATCAGACAACTTCTCCGAACGTATCGCACGCAACCAGCAGCTCCTCCTCAAGGAAGAGTCTCACTTCGACAAGGTCATCGACCCCGCTGCTGGCTCCTACTATATCGAGCATCTGACGAACGCCCTCGCAGAGCAGGCTTGGAAGCTCTTCCTCGCTGTAGAAGAAGAGGGTGGATTCGCTGCTGCTGTCGAAGCAGGTAGCGTACAGAAGGCCGTCAACGCTAGCAACGCTAAGCGTCACGCTGCTGTCGCTGCTCGTAAGGAAATCTTCCTCGGTACGAACCAGTTCCCCAACTTCACCGAAACGGCTGCACAGAAGGTCGCTGAGGTCGAAGAAGGTGGTCACAGCTGTGGCTGCGGTACTCCTTCGATCGAAGCTCTGAACTTCGACCGTGGTGCATCCGAATTCGAAGCTCTTCGTCTGGCTACTGAGCGTAGTGGCAAGGAGGTCAAGGTCTTCATGCTCACGATCGGTAACCTTGCGATGCGTCTGGCTCGCTCTCAGTTCTCCAGTAACTTCTTTGCTTGCGCTGGCTACAAGGTCCTCGACAACCTTGGCTTCGCTACGGTGCAGGAAGGTATTGACGCTGGTCTCGCAGCTGGTGCCTCGATCATCGTCCTCTGCTCGAGCGATGATGAGTATGCAGAGTTCGCTCCTGAGGCGTACAAGTATCTCGCAGGTCGCGCTGAGTTCGTCGTAGCAGGTGCTCCTGCTTGTGCAGACGACCTCAAGGCTGTCGGCATCGAGAACTTCATCAACGTGAAGAGCAACGTCCTCGAAACGCTCCGCCAGTTCAACCAGAAGCTTGGTATTAACTAATCGGTAAGGAGACAGAAGAAATGAAACCACAATTCAAGAACATAGATATTAAGTCTGCAGGCTCGCCCAGACTTGCCCCGTCGAATGGGCTTCGAAGCAGGATAACAGCTCTGTATGGCGTACTGCCGAGCAGATCCTCGTCAAGCCCGTCTACACGGCGCACGACCTCGAAGGGATGGAACACCTCGACTATGCTTCCGGTATTCCTCCTTACCTGCGCGGTCCCTATAGCGGTATGTACGCTATGCGTCCTTGGACGATCCGTCAGTATGCAGGCTTCCTCTACGGCTGAAGAGTCTAACGCCTTCTATCGCCGTAACCTCGCTTCTGGTCAGAAGGGTCTTTCCGTAGCCTTCGACCTCGCTACCCACCGTGGGTACGACGCTGACCATCCTCGTGTAGTCGGTGACGTCGGTAAGGCTGGGGTATCGATCTGCTCGCTGGAGGATATGAAGGTGCTCTTTGATGGTATCCCCCTCAACAAGATGTCCGTCTCGATGACGATGAATGGTGCCGTACTTCCTGTCATGGCATTCTACATCAACGCAGGTCTCGAGCAGGGTGCTAAGCTTGATGAGATGGCTGGTACGATCCAGAACGACATCCTCAAGGAGTTCATGGTGCGTAATACCTACATCTACCCACCCGAATTCTCGATGCGTATCATCGCTGACATCTTCGAGTACACGTCGCAGAACATGCCTAAGTTCAACTCGATCTCGATCTCCGGCTACCACATGCAGGAAGCTGGTGCTACGGCAGACATCGAGATGGCTTACACGCTCGCTGACGGTCTCGAGTACCTCAAGGCTGGTATCGCTGCTGGTATCCCTGTAGATAAGTTCGCTCCTCGTCTGTCCTTCTTCTGGGCTATCGGGATGAACCACTTCATGGAGATCGCTAAGATGCGTGCCGCACGCTGCCTCTGGGCTAAGATCGTCGGTCAGTTCAACCCTGAAAACCCCAAGAGCCTTGCGCTTCGTACGCACAGCCAGACGTCTGGTTGGTCGCTCACCGAGCAGGACCCCTTCAACAACGTAGGTCGTACCTGTATCGAAGCTATGGGTGCAGCACTCGGTCACACGCAGTCGCTCCACACCAATGCTCTTGACGAAGCTATCGCACTGCCTACGGACTTCTCAGCTCGTATCGCTCGTAATACGCAGATCTATATCCAGGAAGAGACCCTTATCTGTAAGGAGATCGACCCATGGGCAGGTTCGTACTACGTCGAAAGCCTTACGAACGAACTCATGCACAAGGCATGGGAGCATATCAAGGAAGTCGAAAGCATGGGCGGTATGGCTAAGGCTATCGAAACGGGTCTGCCTAAGATGCGTATCGAAGAAGCTGCAGCTCGTACGCAGGCTCGTATCGACTCTCGTCAGCAGGTCATCGTCGGTATCAACAAGTATCGTCTCGAGAAGGAAGATCCTATTGATATCCTCGAGATCGACAACACCGCTGTACGTGAGCAGCAGATCGCTCGTCTGAATGATCTGCGTAAGGGTCGTGACGAAGCTGCTGTCAAGGCTGCTCTCGAAGCTATCACCCGCTGCGTAGAGACGAAGGAAGGTAACCTCCTTGACCTCGCTGTCAAGGCCGCTGCTCTTCGTGCTTCTCTCGGTGAAATCTCTGACGCCTGCGAAAAGATCGTAGGTCGCTATAAGGCTATCATTCGTACTATCTCAGGCGTGTATTCTTCAGAATCCGGCGAAGATCAGGACTTCATCAAGGCCAAGGCTCTTGCTAAGAAGTTCGCTGAAAAGGAAGGTCGTCAGCCCCGTATCATGATCGCTAAGATGGGTCAGGACGGTCACGACCGCGGTGCAAAGGTTGTCGCTACGGGCTACGCTGACTGTGGCTTCGACGTGGATATGGGCCCTCTCTTCCAGACTCCAGAAGAGTCCGCTCGTCAGGCTGTCGAAAACGACGTCCACGTGATGGGTGTCTCTTCACTGGCTGCAGGTCACAAGACGCTGATCCCTCAGGTCATCGAAGAGCTGAAGAAGCTTGGCCGTCCCGATATCCTCGTCACGGCTGGTGGTGTCATCCCTGCTCAGGACTATGAGTTCCTCTACAACGCAGGTGTTGCCGCTATCTTCGGTCCTGGTACCCCAGTAGCTTACTCCGCTGCTAAGGTCCTCGAAATCCTCCTTGGTGAAGAAGCCTAAGCAACTCCAATAAGGTAGCCCCCGAGGCTACACTACTAAACGGCAGAGAGCCCCATCCACCGAAGTGGATGGGGCTCTCTTTTTAGCCTTTATCGAAGGAGGGTCGCTTACTTCTTCAGTCGTGCGAGGATCTTACCTGCAGATTCTGATAGGAGGACCACAGCGCCGGCGAGGATCGCAGTATCCTTGATGACGAGGCGACCAGCACCCGAGAGGAAGGGGAAGCCATCGGCCCATTCGCCAGCAGCTAAGGCTTCGGGCGAAGCGTGTACCCATGTTTCGGGCGTGGTGATAAGGAAGCTCAGCGTCCCAATGGTCATGATGATGCAGAGGACCTCACCGATGATGCCGAGGTAGGGAGAGAAGAGCCCGAGGAAGACAAGGATACCGATCGTCATGATCAGGATACCGAGGCCGTGAGAGAAGAGGTAGGTACGGTTCTCTACATGCCAATCGTGCTTAGCCTGATTGTACTGACCTTCGGGCACCTTATTGAGGGTATATTCCTTTACGGTCTTGCCTTCGTCGTTGGTCACCTTATTATTAGCGTCCTTGAGGAAGAAGCTCATCAGCGGGCTATTTGCCACGAAGGGGATGATCCCATTGGCTTCGTAGTTAGCGAACTTCAGGCCGCCGATCCATACGAAGATGATGAGGATGGCCACACGGATCAGTTTGCGTCCGAGGCCCCCGAGATTGCTCGCGCACTCCAAGAAGGAGATGAATGCCTTTTGCATTTTGTTTGAGTTGTTTGTTAGGTTGTTGTTAAAAGAATTGTCTGACTTACAAACCTGATGCATCTTGGGAAAGTTCAAGCCGTGTAAGTTCGTGGCCACTGAGAAGGCTTGGTTTTGGGGCGAAAGTACTATCCGTTTTACTCGCATATGGCCCTATTGACACCGCAGCTTGCGGTTTTGTTCATCACAAATCCATTACATTTGGTTGAGTAAGTCGCCTATGATGAGGCCAATTATCTATAGGATGGAATTAGCTATGAGTAATTTAGATCTGACGATGTTAGTTCTCCCGTTGGTATTCATGGTGCATGAATACGAGGAGATCATCATGTTTGAGCCTTGGTTACGCTCCAATAGAGAGGAGCTGAGAAGGCGTTTCCCCCGATTTGCACAGTTCTTTGAGAGGAGCGGGTACTTTGATTATTCTACCTCTACATTTGCGATTGGTACGGCTCATGAATTTCTTCTGGTCGCAGTCATCTCTACTTTGGCCGTATGGCAGGGCGTATATGCATGGTGGTTTGCTGCGTTTTCCGCACACTTTGTACATCTTATCATACACTTTATCCAGTGGATCGTGTATCGGAAGTATGTCCCTGTCATCGTGAGTACTATCTTAAGCCTTCCTTATTGCCTCTATGCTTTGAGCGAATTTATTCACGCCTCGCTCCTATCACCCTCGCAAATATGCTTGTGGGGACTTATCGGCATTGTAGGTATGGTGCTGAGTGTGTGCTCTGCATCTTTTATTATGGCCAAGGTCCACCGCACTTCCTCACGAATGTAATATAACATTCAGCCGAAAGTAATATAACATTCGGTCGAAAGTAATATAACATTCAGCTGAAAGTAATATAACATTCAGTCAGAAGCAATATAACTTCGTGAATGAACTGATATTACTTCGCTTGCAAAGTACTTCTACTTTCCGACGAAAGTCAAGTATTATTTGCCAGAAAGATTACTAACTTTGCTTATACTTAAATCGATATCTCACCGCAAAGCCCCTCCTCCTTCCTTGAGGTAATGTTTCCGAGGGAAAATCTAATTCATGTTATGGCAAATAAACCATTACAATTTGTTGTCGTCGAGCGCAAGCTCGCTGTCGGCAAACATGCTGGTAAGGTCATGCTTATCGCAAAGCCAACCGGCCGTCATCATGTTGACTTCCGCAACTTCTGCGAGCGAGTCGCCAAGTCCACCACCTTCAATCGCCAAGAGGTCGAGGCTGTCCTCAACTACGCTACTGAGATAGCGAAGGACATCGTAGCGAATGGAGATATCGTGGACTTCGGGGATCTCGGCTCGCTGATGCCTTCATTCAAGAGCAAGGCTGTAGAACAAGGGACGAAGTTCAATGCGAACATCCACATCGAGAAGCCTGTGGTACTCTTGAAGCCTTCGAGAAAGTACTTCACGCTCACCGATGTCAGCTACGAGCAGACAGAGCCCAAGACCAAGACTGCGAAGTCAAAGCCCAAGAAGAACATGCCCGAGGGCGGCACGCCTTCTGAGGGCAACGGGCACGTAGGTGTCTAAGCTCCGACGGCTAAGCCAAGACGCTTCGCCCCGCCTTCACGCGATGAGGGCGGGGCGAATGCCTTTGGTGGCGGGAGGAAGCAGCTCCGTCGGGGAGCGGGAGCCGATGAACTACTGCGGGGCATAGGGTGTTCTAAGGGTGCATGATGAAGATTATTCGCACGATTTATCATAAGACACGACGCCTCGTCGCCAATACGCCTCCACTGCCGACGGAGCTATTTACTTTCCCTTTGGGCTTGACACTGGTCCTGCTCTTCCCGCCGGCTGTGGCGTGGATAGCAGTAGCCGCCTTGCTCACACTCTCTATGCTCCTCCTGTGGTGTATGGGGGCGCTGTGGGTCAATCGCTCTGTCGTCGGCCGTTCGCTCTTTGTGCTCCTCCTGTGGGGTGGGCTTTTCCTGCTCTCTCCCGAGGACGTCATGGAGCATCCCTTAGGTGCTCAGGCGCTCCTTCTTATCAGCTATCTCATCAGTAGTATTGTAGTCGCTGCCTATCGCTGGGCAAAAGAGCACCGAATGGAGGGTCAAGAGCTTTGCATCCGCGGACGAATCCTGCGTGTCGAGCGACTCCGCTTCGAGCGAATCTTAGTCCTTTCGTCTCTGGCTGGCTTACTCTTCCAGGGGCTTTGTGCTCAGCTTTGCCCCGTAGAGCATCGTGATCTCCTGCATATCGCCTCTACCTTCATCGTCCTCTTCACGTGGGCGGTCTACACGATCGAGTGCATTCACCTCGTCTGGGTGCAACGTCGTCTCGAGAACGAAGAATGGATCCCCGTGCTCAGCGATGATCAGCGCCCCATCGGTCGGGTGCCTAAGACGACTCCCGAATATGAAGGCGGCCGCCTGCCAGTAGTTCGCCTCATCGCCTTATCGCGAGATATGATCTATCTGGAGCAGTCTGAGGCGCCATCACTCCCCGCTGCCTCTGGCTACGACACGCCATTCATCTCGTGGCTCACTGAAGGAAGCCGCCCCGACCAAGTAGCTCAGCGCCTCATCGACCTGCGCTTCTGTGGCATCCGTCGTGTGCGTCCCCGCTTTCTCCTACATTATCACGAAGAGATCAATGGCCAAGCGCTCAGCGTCTATCTCTTTGCAGTGGACATCGCAGAGCCTGGGCAGCTGCTCATCGACTGTCTTCCGACGCGTGGCAGATGGTGGCCCATCGATCATCTGGCTCCAGAGATCGAGACGGGGGACTTCACTCGCTACCTGCGCTCCGAATACCCTTACTTAGAGCAGACGCTACTCTTGGCGCGTCGTCTTCGCTCTTCATCCTCCCATTCCTAAGACTTCCATGCCTCACTCCAATCTTGGCAAGCTCTATCTCATCCCAGTGCCCATCGCCGAAGTAGATCATCGTACTTGCCTGCCCGAATATAATCGGGAGCTACTCCCTACGATCCGTCACTACATCGTAGAGAATATCCGCTCGGCACGGCGCTTCCTCAAGGCCGCTGATCGGAATATTGACATCGATAGTATCACCTTCTACGAGCTGAATAAGCATACGCCCGAAGGCGCTATCGGGGAATATCTCCGCCCCGCACAAGCTGGAGAGCCCGTGGGCGTGATCTCGGAGGCGGGCTGTCCTGCAGTAGCTGATCCAGGAGCTGATGTAGTAGCGCTGGCACAGCGCCTCGGTATCGAGGTCGTCCCTCTTGTCGGACCCAGCTCGATCCTAATGGCTCTGATGGGCTCTGGCTTCAATGGTCAGGGCTTTGCCTTTGTAGGGTATCTGCCTATCGAAGATGCTCGCCGCGTACAGACACTCAAGGAGCTGGAGCATCGTGTGCGTACCAAGGGTGAGACGCAGATCTTTATCGAGACGCCCTACCGCAATGTGCAGCTCGTCGAGCAACTCATTCGCCACTGCTCTCCAGATCTCAAGCTCTGCATCGCATCGGGGATTAGCTCCGAAGGCGCGATACTTCGTACGCGAAAGCTCTCAGCTTGGCGTGGCAATATCCCCCAGATTCACAAGGTCCCCACGATATTCCTCATCGGTCAGTAAGCTCCTTTGCGATGGCACTTCAGACACCTATCCCCGCTTTATTCTCCGATCAGCTTCGGGAGCTGCTTCCTACCGAGGCCGATGCCCTGCTTACTTCCTTAGACGAAGAAGCATCTGTCTCGGTGCGCCTCAATCGGCGTAAGACGGAGACTCCTCCAGCATCTCTACCTATTGGAGAAGCTGTCCCTTGGGCTAAGCCTGTGGGCTTCTATCTTGATGGGCGTCCTTCCTTCGCCGCTGACCCACTTTGGCATGCAGGTGTCTACTATGTACAGGAGGCTTCATCGATGCTTCTGCGCCTTGTAGCTCCACTCTTGGGCGAAGAGCCCTTGCGTGCGCTTGACCTCTGTGCTGCTCCAGGCGGGAAGAGTACGCTCCTCGTGGACCTTCTCCCCGAAGGCAGTACGCTGGTGAGCAATGAGCTTATTCGCTCGCGTGCACAGATCCTCGCGGAGAACATTCAGAAGTGGGGTGGGGTACACTCTGTAGTGACCTCGACCGAACCGCAACGTCTGGGACGTCTCAGAGAGCAATTCGACTTCATCTTAGTCGATGCACCTTGCTCGGGCGAAGGTATGTTCCGCAAAGAAGAGGAAGCCCGCCGCCAATGGGCCCCTGGCTTAGTCGAAAGTTGCGCTCGTCAGCAGCGGGAGATCCTTGACGATATCTGGCCAGCACTTGCACCAGGTGGGCTAATGGTCTATAGTACCTGCACCTTCAATCGTCGGGAGGATGAGGATATGCTCGCCTATCTCATCGAGGAATTAGGTGCTGAGCCCGTGGCCTTGCCTGATCTTCCCGAGCCAATCACTCCATCGTCCCTCAGCTCTTACCCCTGCTACCGCATGATGCCGCATCGCTTGCGTGGCGAAGGCCTATTTATGGCCGTTGCCCGTAAGCCAGATGCCGAGGTCGGTAGCGCTCGTACCAAGTCCGCTCGCTCAAAAAGCAGGCCCAATCCGAAACTCCCTAAGGAGGTGCTTCGCTGGCTTAGTCCGGAGCTACGTGCAGATGTCACGCTACAGTCCTTGCCTGACGGCACACTCACGGCTATTCCCTCGGCATTGTATCCCATCGTCGAAGCGCTCCAAGGGGCAAAGATTCCCATTCTTACTTCGGGGATTCCTTTGGCTGAAGTTAAGGGGCGCGACTTCTTACCGCTTCCAGCTCTCGCTCTAAGCGTGGGGCTGGACGATGAAGCCTTCCCCCGAGCCGAACTGACGCAAGAAGAGGCGATCCGTTATTTGGCTCGTGAGGCAGTCACGCTTTCAGCTGACACGCCTCGTGGACTTGTCCTTGTCACCTATGAGGGCTACCCCTTAGGCTTCGCGAAGCACTTGGGCAACCGAACGAACAATCTCTATCCGCAGGCATGGCGTATTCGACATCCCGAGCTCCTGCTTTCAGGGTTGGATGCGAAAGAATAAGCCCTTTGCTCATCAATGGATAAGCCCCTTTTTATTTAAAAGCAATTTGCCCTCCATCAGGGGAATACGGCGCAGCGTGTGGGGACAGATGCCCTGCTCTTAGGAGCATGGCCCTTCGTCTACACATTGCCCGAGAAGGCGCATATCCTTGATGTCGGAGCAGGGACAGGCATTGTCTCGCTGATGATGGCACAGCGCTTCTGGGAGCAATGGTCGATGCGTGGGAAGTGGAAGACGGTGCTCTCAAGGACGCTGCGACGAACTTCGCCGCTTCTCCCTTTGCTGATCGTCTTCGTATTCATTCACAAGACTACCTGCATGCCAAGCAGGAGCAGTGGCATCCCTTTGATCTAATCATCTCCAATCCCCCATATTACACCGAGGGCATTCTGCCTGATGATGCGCGTCTGGGCTTAGCGCGGCACGTAGCCGAAGGCCTATCGCCTGAGAGTCTCCTTCGCACGGCAGCACGACTCTTAGCTCCTCGTGGTGCCTTAGCCTTTATCTCGCCTGCGGCCTCTCTCGCTTCCCTTCGTCGAATAGCTGTTGAGTCGGGCTGGCGACTTAGTGAGCTGGTTACGATCTATTCGAAGCCTGGAGAGGTCAAGCGTGCGCTTACGCTTTGGTGTCGCCTTACCGATACTTCAGAATACACACCGACCCACAGTCTTGATCTCGCGCTTCAAGGCGCTACGGGAGCACCCTCAGCTGAATATAAAGCATGGCTCGGGGACTTCCTCCTCTGATTCTCCCCATCTTTTCATAGAGTATCCTTGGTAGTGGAGCTGAATAGGCTTCACTATCCCTTTGTGCACCGAGGTATATAGGTATGTGGTGGTGACCAGTACTGGTCAGCTGTCGAAGTAGTACTGGTCGCTATATGTTACCAGTACTGGTCGCAAATTGGACCAGTACTGCTTCACTCGTTGACCAGTATTGGTTCATATTTCCCCTCTTTACTGCTGGTTCGGAGTACTTCTTTGACGGCTTGGTATGGTCTGCTATATGTCTGGGCTTTGTTCGATAGAGATAGCTATGTATCCTGCTTGACTTGAAAGGTGGCTCCCTCAAGCAGGAATCATGCATATATACAGCTGGAGAATTGGGGCAAAAGAGAAAAAATGTTTAGCTTTGTAGTGAGCAAGATTTTCAGTCCTTATTATACCTCTTCAAAGGCCTTTGCATACAGCCTCTCCAAGAGGTAGAGTAGGGATGGGATAGCACTACAATATAGAAGAGAATGACTATGGAACTCCAGACACCAGACCAAGCACAGCTTGACCACACTGCCCCCGCAGCACAAGACGCGGCTACACCACTCGATCAGACTCCCTCCTACCAGTCCATGAGCCCTCAGGAGCTCGTCGATCACTTGGCTGTACTCCTTCAACAAGAAGAACTTCCTGAGCGTAAGCTCGTCGAGAATATCCGTGGTCAATTCATTCGTCGTCGTGAGCGCCTTGATCCCAACGACAAGGAGCAACGTGAATCCTTCGAAGTGCAGGAGCTCCGCCTCGAAGGCCTACTCTCTACCTTCCGTGAGCACGACAAGAAGCGTCAAGAGGCCTTAGAGCAGCTCTATGCTGAGAATAAGGTCAAGAAGGAGGCCCTCCTTCAGCGCTTTGAGGATCTCTTCAAGAGCAATGAAGAAGGCGCCGAATTTGGGAGCCTTTACTCGACCTTCACTGCTATCCGTGATGAGTGGAATGCCTTGGGGCAACTGGATCCCAAGGATGCCACCGTGCTCAACCGCCGCTTCTACGAGCTGCGTGATCAGTTCTATGATCTCAAGGCTATCAATGATGACCTGCGCCAGATCGACTTCAAGAAGAATCTGGAGGCAAAGCAGGCTATCCTCGCAGAGCTCCGTGAGCTCGATAGTGTGAAGGATACTATCGCTGCCTATCGTCGTCTGCAGGAACTCACCGCACAGTGGCACGAACTTGGCCCTGTATCGAAGGAGCATCGTCAGGAGATCAACTCCGAATTCAAGCAGCTGTCTACGGCTCAGCATAAGCGTCATCAGGAGTTCCACGACCAGCGTAAGGCTACCGAAGAAGAGAACCTCCAAGGCAAGGAGCGCCTCTGCCTACAGGTAGAAGAACTACTTTCTTCAGCTCCGCTCTCCTCGCACTCTGCCTTTAACAAGGCTGTCGAGCAGATCAAGGCTATGCAGGAAGAGTGGCGTAAGATCGGCCGTGCTCCCCGTAAGGACAACGAATCCATCTACCAGCGCTTCCGTGCCGGTATCGATGCTTTCTTCCGCCGTCGCAATGACTTCTTCAAGGCTAATCACGAGCATACCGAAGAGATCCTGCAGAAGAAGCGTGCGCTCATCGAGCGTGCTGCAGCTCTGAAGGACAGCACCGCTTGGGAGGAAACGACCAACGCACTCAAGGCACTCCAAAAGGAATGGCAGGAGCTCGGTGCCGTAGCTCCTAAGTACAGCCAGAAGATCTGGGAAGAGTTCCGTGCCAGCTTTGACTATTTCTTTGATCGTAAGAAGAAGGAAGCTCCCCGCCGTGACAAGGCTTACAGCGAAGCTCGCAAGAGCCTGGCGGTAAAGCGTGAGATCATCAAGGAACTTACGGCTATCAATGAAGGCGAAGTACCAGAGAATCTCCGCGACCTGCTCAATAGCTACAACGAACGCTGGAAGCAGGCTGGCTTCGTCCCCAACAAGGACCGTGAGGCTATCAATGCAGCTTATCGTGAGCTACTCGATGCTCTGCATGGCAAGCTACGCCGTCATCGTGAGGAGCGTCGTCTCTCGGGCTATAGCGCTTCACTGAGCAATCTTGAGGGCAAGGGTACCACGCTGCAGAGCGAGCACAGCCGTATGCAGCGTCATCTGGATCGTCTACGTAGCGAACTCCAGACCTATGAGAGCAACCTGACTCGCCTCAACATCAGTAGTAAGTCGGGCTCTTCACTCCTCTCCGAGGTAGAGCGTAAGCGCGATGCTCTCGTAGCAGACATCCACTTGACGGAGCAGAAGATCGCCCTCCTCGTAGAAAAGGAAAAGGCAGGCGAAGAGGCTTAGTCCCTTCCTCCTCTCACTTCATAGCGACTCCCCAGGGACCCCATGATGGCGTGCCTGGGGAGTCTTTTATCTCCCACTCCTATGCTCGCTCGCACACTCGTGCACTATGGTCTGCACTTCGTCTTTCCACTGGTGATAGCGCTGCTCTGGCCACGTCGTCGCTGGACGGTGGTGTATCTCCTCCTTCTATCGACGATGCTGATCGACGTAGACCACCTCTTGGCACGCCCGATCTTTGACCCGAACCGCTGTAGTGTCGGGACGCATCTCCTGCACTCCTATCCGATGATAGGACTCTATGTAGTGATGCTCTTCCTGCCCTATGAGCGCTGGGGATGGCCTTGGTGGCTACGTGTCCTGGCGGTTGGCTTGACCTTGCATATCCTCACCGACTGGCAGGACTTCTACCTGTGGTTGCACTGAGGATATTGATATAAAGAGAGCGCCCCGATAAGCGATAGGCTTATCGGGGCGCTCTGTATTTAGGGGAAAGTATCCGAAGAACTACTTAGCGAAGTGCAGCTGAAGGCCCTTGATACGCTTCCAAGCTCCTCGAGTGAAGTCGGGGAAGGCAACAGGTGCAGACTGGTGCTCCAGTGAGAGACGAGTTAGGTCGCCGATGACAGACCATTCAGCGAGGTCATAGACGTCCATGTCGAGGGGGAGGCCATTGCGCATGCAGTAGATCAGACGATAGTCCATGATGAAGTCCATACCGCCGTGACCACCGACCTTCTTAGCCTTCTCTGCGATCTCCTTCTGGATGGGGTGCTGGTACTTCTTCATCAGCTCATCTCTGGTAGCATCGCTGACATAGTCGTGGCTCTTGAGGTCTTCGTGGTTAGGTACAGCCTTGAGGTTCTGCTCCGTGGGACGGAGAGCATAGCCTTCGTTAGGGTACTTGTTGGCGAAGCCGTCGGTACCGATGACCTGATACATGCGGTCGTATGGGCGGTAAGAAGCTACGTTGTGCTCGAGGTAGATCGTCTTGCCAAGAGCCGTCTTGATGAGCGTCTGAGTCATCTCACCATTCTTGACTACGGGATTCTCTACTCCGAGTTCCTTCTTCATGAAGCGGGGGATGGAGGTGGCAGGTACGTCCATAGAGGTGAGATACTCCATGCGGTCACCACGGTGGATATTGAGTACCCAGCAAGCTGGGCCAAGGCCGTGCGTAGCGTAGACGTCACCACGATTCTCCTGATTGTACTTCAGGCGCCAGTCACCTTCGTAGTACTTCCAGAAGGGCTCGAGGTTGTGGATGTAAGCACCCTTAGCGCTGAGGACATCACCGAAGAGCCCCTGCTGAGCCATGTTGAGCGTGGTGAGCTCGAAGAAGTCATACACGCAGTTCTCGAGCATCATGCAGTGACGCTGCGTGCGCTCAGCCGTGTTGATGACATCCCAAGCTTCCTTGAGGGTCGTCACAGCAGGTACTTCACAAGCCACGTGCTTGCCCTTCTGCATGGCATAGATCATCATAGGAGCGTGACGTGCCCAGTCGGTAGCGATGTAGACCAGGTCGATGTCGGGGCGGTCACAGAGCTGCTTCCATGCGTCTTCGCTACCGCTGTAAGTAGCCGCTTCGGGGAAGCCTGCCTTCTTGAGGATGGCTTGGCTCTTCTCGACACGGTCAGGATGAAGGTCACAGAGAGCCTTGATCTCTACGCCCTTCGATCTGGGTGAAGCGCTCGACGGCACCAGGGCCACGCATACCCAGCCCGATGAAGCCCACGCGAACGACGGGCATCGGAGCATGACGGAGTCCGAGTACATCTCGCTGCCCAGCGGGGCGCTTAGGGATAGCGGTCTCGAGTAGGTAGCTCTTAGCGGGCTGCTTACCCTTTGCCTTTCCCTGGGCGCTTACGGCACCCACCGAGAGGATCGTAGCCAGAAGTAGGGAGGCTACTTGCTTAATTGCTTTCATGTAATTGTGTAGAATTAAAATATGGTATTATTTACCGAATTCGGAGGTGAAGTGGAAACGTATCTTGGGGAAGTCCTGCTGCGCCATCGTCAGTACATAGCCCGAGTCGGCCAGATAGACATCACGACCAACAAGGTCCTTCGCCATGAACTGAGACTTACGCTTCTTGAAGTTCTCGAGCTCTGCGGGATCATCGCTTTCGATCCAGCATGCCTTATAGAGGCTGATAGGCTCCCAGCGACAGGCGGCGCCATACTCGTGGAGTAGGCGGTACTGGATGACTTCGAACTGGAGCTGGCCGACCGTGCCAATGATCTTACGACCATTGAACTGATTGACGAAGAGCTGTGCTACACCCTCGCCCATGAGCTGGTCGATACCCTTGGCGAGCTGCTTAGTCTTCATCGGATCTTGGTTCTCGATGTACTTGAAGAGCTCAGGGGAGAAGCTGGGGAGGCCCTTGAAGTGAAGCTCCTCGCCGGCCGTGATGGTATCACCGATGCGGAAGTTTCCCGTGTCAGGTAGACCAATGATGTCGCCTGCGAAGGCCTCTTCCACCGTCTCCTTACGCTGAGCCATAAAGGCCGTTGGGCTGCTGAACTTCAAGCTCTTGCCGAGGCGTACGTGCTTGTAGCTCGCATTGCGCTCGAATCGACCGGAGCAGATCTTGATGAAGGCGATACAGCTGCGGTGGTTGGGATCCATGTTCGCATGGATCTTGAAGACAAAGCCGGTGAAGGCGGGTTCGTAGGGCGACACCTCACGTTCCTCGGCCTTGACGGGGCGTGGAGATGGGGCGATCTCTACAAAGCAGTTGAGGAGCTCTTGCACCCCGAAGTTGTTGAGTGCCGAGCCAAAGAATACGGGAGCGATATCGCCTGACAGATATTCTTCGCGGTCAAACTCGGGGTATACCCCATCAACAAGCTCCAGATCCATACGGAGCTTCTCTGCTTGCTCGGGCGTGATGTGCTGCTCGAGTTCGGAGGAGTTGAGGTCTGTGATCGTGACGCTCTCGGTGATGCGCTGCTTGTCGGGGGTGAAGAGATTGAGTGCACCTTCGTGGATGTTGTAGACACCACGGAAGCGCTGACCCATGTCGATGAGGCCAAGAGAGAGGGCGTACACGTATCTGCAACTCCTTCTCGATCTCGTCAAGTAGGTCGAAAGGATCCTGCCCCTCGCGGTCCATCTTATTGATGAAGACCATCACGGGCGTCTTGCGCATACGGCATACCTCCATGAGACGGCGGGTCTGGGTCTCTACCCCCTTAGCTCCGTCGATGACGATGATGACGCTATCGACAGCGGTGAGGGTACGGAAGGTATCTTCAGCGAAGTCCTGGTGACCAGGGGTATCCAAGATGTTGATCTTGTAGCCAGCGTACTCAAATCCCATGACGGAGGTAGCTACGGAGATACCACGCTGCTTCTCGATCTCCATCCAGTCACTCGTCGCGGTTTTCTTGATCTTGTTACTCTTGACGGCACCTGCTACGTGGATAGCCCCCCCGAAGAGAAGGAGTTTCTCGGTGAGGGTCGTCTTACCGGCGTCAGGGTGACTGATGATAGCGAAGGTACGTCGCTGGTCGATCTCTTTCTTATATTCGTTCATGTAGGGGGATCTAATTATGAGTAGTGTCTTCGGCCTCGATGCCCTCTTGCTCCATCTTGTAGCGGTGAGCAAGCATAGCGAGGAAGGCGCTGATCTGCTTCATTGACTTTTTGGTCTCCTCGCTGACCTCCTTATGCTGGAGGCTGAGGGTGATATAGCCGTAGAGGGCGTTAAAGCAAGTCTCAAGGTCGCTCTCCACTGCTCCGTTATTCTTACCTCGGAGCTGGATGAGGGCTGGAAGTATCTGCAGGTGCAGTCCCGAGTAGACGATGTCATTGGGATTGCTGATGAGGCGGCGGTGAAGCTCCTCGAGCTGCATCAGTACGATGCGGTTGACGTCGAGGTGCCCCGACTGTACCTTGCCCTCGGTGCGCATCATCTCGATGAGCTCAAGGTACCATGAGCGGATCTCGGCACGCTTCTCTTCGTCGACGTTGTAGCGGGGGAGGAGGAGCTGATCGACTCCCTCAGAGGAGACGCCTGCAGCACGGATGAGGTCCTCTACCTGCCACATATAGAGCAGGTATTCTGCGATATTCTCTTTGCGCTTCTTCTGTGCAATGATCATAGGAGTAGCGGCTACTTCTTCTTGAGGAGTGAAGAGGCGAGAGCTTCGTCTGCGTCGTGCGTGCCAGGCTGGAGGCCGAGGATACGGCAGACGAGAGGGTAGAGGGTGATATTGGGGATGGGCTTAGAGACCTTTCGTCCAGGCTGGAAATCTGGACCGACAGCCTTGAAGATGGCGTACATCTCAGGATTCTTATTGTCGAAGCCATGTCCTGCATGGAGGAAGTCCTTAGGGATACCTTGGGGACGGAAGAAGATCTGCGTGCCGAGGTCTGCGATGAGTACCAGCTCACCGATGCGGGGGCTGCTACCGAAGTGCAGGCGAGCGGGTAGCTCATTCTTACGGTATACCGATATGTGGGGCACCTTCTTCAGGATCTTATATGCCGTCTCGGTATAGCCCTTCTTGGGATAGAGGTGAGTGAAGGGACCCGTAGCGACATGCTCAAAGCTATCGATAGGGAGGTAGTCTGCGAGGTTAACCGCCTTGCTGCGGTCGAAGGACTGCATCCCATGGTCTGAGACGAGGATGAAGTCTACCTGCTGATGGATGGGGAGCTTGGCGAGCCCCTTTCGGAAGTAGCCGATGACTGAGTCCATCTTCTCTACCATGCGAAGGGTCTTAGGAGACTCAGGGCCGTTGTGGTGGCCTGTATGGTCGGGCTCTTCGATATACCACATGACCAGATGTGGACGCTCTGCCACAGGGAGATTTAGCCAGCTGAGTACTGAGTCAGCACGATCTGTGTAGGGTACTTTGTCATTGAACTTCTTCCAGCGGTCGGGGTGGTGTCCACCGACGGGAGTCTCACTACCTACCCAGAAGAAGCTGGCGGACTTCACTCCGTGGCGACGCGCTACATTCCACAGTGGCTCGCCCTTGTAGAAGGCAGGATCTGCTACGGCCTTGCGGTCGCCGAGGCGATAGCGTGCACCACGCTCGTCCCAGAACTCATTGCCGACGAGCCCATGATTGTTGGGATAAAGTCCCGTAGCCATTGAGTAGTGGTTGGGGAAGGTCAGCGTGGGGTAGGAGGGACGGAAGCAACCAGCAAGCCCCTCACGATCCATCGCATCAAGGTTGGGGGTAGCACAACGACCTTGGTAGTCGGGGCGGAAGCCATCAAGTGAGAGGATGACCACGTAGCGGTCTTGGCGTGGGGTCGGCTGGCTGCGAGTAGCGGTATGTTGTCTGGTCGTACCGCAGCCAGTGATAGCAGTTGCGGTAAGGGCAGTGGCGCAGAGGAGCGCACAGAGACTCGACTTCATCGGAGTGGGTAGATCTATTTCGTAAGCGTGAAAAATGCTCCCTGTCGACCGAGGTGGAGGGCAAGGAGACCTATCGTTGTCTTTACTACAAAGTTAATGAAAAAGCCCCTTTGTGTGATGCCTCTTCGTTACCTGAGTGTTGAGCTTAAATATCCAAGACAGTCTCCTCCTATTTCTCTTGGTGATGGGGGCGTGATTCGCTTGGGCTGGGCAGTCGCTTGATGCGACTTTGGAGGGGCTGTATAGGGTCTTGAAATATAGTCTGTTGGAGTGGGAATATATGAAGGAGTACTGGTCACTAAGTAGACCAGTACTGGTCGGTGATATGTACCAGTACTGGTTCGATTGCTGACCAGTACTGCTCACTTCGTTGACCAGTACTGGTTGACATTCCCCTTTCAATCGTTCATCTCTCAGTGTTGTTAGGATCCATACGTGTAGCCCCTTCTCCGAAGGCTCATGGCACTTCGGAGAAGGGGCTACACGTGTGGTAAAGAGGAGGGTGTCGGGCTATGGACGCGAGTAGAGTAGAGGAGCTACTGATGGGCGTACCTCGCTGAGTGCTCCTGCGCGATACGCACAGTCCCCATTGATATAGGTAGCCTCGACGCGGTGACCGAAGGTGTGACCTTCGAAGGGTGACCAACCACAGAGGGAGATGATGCTCTCAGTCTTGACGGGTGTCTTGCCCTCGGGATCGATGAGGACGAGGTCGGCATAGTAGCCTTCGCGCAGGTAGCCGCGCTTCTCGATAGCGAAGAGCTCGGCGGGGCGGTGGGCCATCTTCTCCACGACCAGTTCCTTCGTAAATACTCCTTCGCGGGCCATGTCAAGCATGGAGATGAGTGCGTACTGCGTGAGCGGGCCACCACTTGCCGCAGTGAGGCAGTTGCCTTCCTTCTCAGAGAGGAGGTGTGGGGCGTGGTCGGTGGCTACGATGTCGACGAGGCCCGAGCGAACGGCAGCACGAAGCGCCTCACGATCTCGGAGGGTCTTGACGGCGGGATTCCATTTGATGCGGTTACCTAAGCGGTCATAGTCGGCATCGGAGAAGATGAGGTGGTGCACACAGACCTCGGCTGTGATCTTCTTCTCGGTAAGTGGGAGATCATTGCGGAAGAGGGAGAGCTCACGCTCTGTCGAGACGTGGAGGATGTGCAGACGGCTATCAAGGCGTGTCGCCAGCTCGACGGCTTCACTCGAGGAGCGATAGCATGCCTCTTCGCTGCGGATGAGAGGGTGGTAGTGTACATCGAGCTTCTCTTCGCCTACGGTGGCGAGGTAGTGCTCGCGGTTAGCACGGATGATCTCTTCCTTCTCGCAGTGAGTGGCGATGATGAGGTCGGTTTCAGAGAAGATACGCTCAAGGGTCTTCCTGTCATCGACGAGCATATTACCCGTCGATGAGCCGAGGAAAAGCTTGAGCCCAGGGGTGCGGCGGGCGTCAATTCGCAGGATCTCATCGGCATTGTCATTACTTCCCCCGAAGAAGAAGGAGTAGTTGGCCCACGAGGTCTCAGCGGCACGCTGCATCTTCCACTCCCAGGCCTCGAGGCTGGTCGTAGGGGGCTTGGTATTGGGCATCTCCATGAAGGAGGTCGTGCCACCAGCGATAGCGGCACGGCTCTCACTCTCTATCGTGGCCTTGTGCGTGAGCCCAGGCTCGCGGAAGTGTACTTGATCATCAATGCACCCAGGTAGGAGCCAGAGGCCTTCTGCTGGGATTACTTCGTCGACTTCACTGAGGAGGCCTTCGGGGAAACTATTCTCTCCCTCGTATATGCGCTCAATGAGAGCACCCGAGGTCAAGAGAGAAGCGGTGAAGGAGCGGCCTTCATTGATGAGTGTTGCGTTGCGGAAGAGTCGTTTCATTGTAGTATTCCGTGAGATTAAAGGATGGAGAGGAGAGCTAATGTATTGTTGAGAAAGTGGAGGAGTATCGGGAGACGGAGGTTGCGTGAGTCTACTGCGAGGTAGCTGAGCATCAGCCCTAAGAGCATACGGCTGGGGAAGCCTACTATAGCTCCATGGAAGAGGGCGAAGATTCCTGCCGAGAGAATGATCGGGAGGCAGCGCTTGTGAGGGAGAACATGCTGTAGTGTACCCTGGAGAAGACCTCGGAAGAAGAACTCTTCGGTGATGGCAGGCACAACTGCCATCGTGAGGAAGAGTAGGGGGCGAGATCCCTCTCCACTGCTGAGAAGCTGTAGTAGCCGAGCCTCGACAGCATCCTGTACAGGGTAGCCAAGCTTCTGAGCAAGGACTATGATCCCCATATAGAGGAGCTGAGCAAGAAGAAGGACAAGGAGAGAGAGCCCGAGGATGGTGAAGCTATGCTTAGGCTTTCGGTACTTGGCTGGTAGCGGTTGGGAGATCCTGCTCCAAGCAGCTTTCCCCGAGGGAAGGAAGAAGGTAGGAAGCAAAAAGATGCACAGTGAGATCACGGTATTCGTGATCAGCTGTGCATCTACTGATGGGGTCGGGAGGAGTGTCCCCCCGAGGAGCATGAGTCCAGGAGTGAAGAGACCTAATGAGATGAGTATCCATGCAGCTAGTGCCGCAAGCTCGGTCTGTGGCTTCATTCCTCAAGATCCTCGGCTGTATCGTCTTGCTGTAGACCTTGCCCTCGGCGAATCTTCAGTGGGGAGAGGCCGAACATACGACGGCAGAACGCTGATAGGTAGCCAGGTGAGGAGAAGTAATAGCGCTCAGAGATCTCCGTAAGCGATAGGTTGCTATCGACCAGATCCTTGTAGACATGGCGGGCGCGCTGCTGGAGAAGCCACTTCAGTGGTGATATACCGAACTCATCATCGAACATACGCGTCAGAGTCGCAGGGGGTACACCGAGCTTGCTGGCAAGATCCTCCACATTGCGACACGAGAGGTGGTGCTTGAAGACCTGACAGCTGAAGCCTGAGCGCTTGCAGTGGAAGCCTCGAAGGAATTCCTCTTGGACGCGGCGAGCGTAGTTCATGCGTAGCAGGAGGAAGAGTTCTTGGAGCTTTACGTCAAAGAGGCGCAGGTCAGAGAGGGAGTACTGCAAGTACTCTACGATGGCACATGTCCAGAGTTCGATACCATGAGACATGGGGAGCGTCGTGAGTTCCTTCCCTTTATGTAAATCGGGTAGCTGGAAGCTCTTCTTCTTCGGACGCTCTGGACACTGGCGAGCACAGAGATGTACGCTGGGGAAGAAGTGGAAGGTAATGCATGATGTCTCTCCCTCTGCAACGATATTGAGGAGGGTACCCATCGGGACGAAGATTATACTCTTCGCTGCGAAGTGCTGAGACTCCTGCTCCCCATTCATGTAGGTAGTGATCTTCCCTGAGAGGAGGAAGATGAGGTAATAGTCGCCCTGGCTCTTCAGATAGAGGTGCTCTCCATCGGCTAATTGCTTGTGCTTCGGGATGGAGATGAGGGCTGCTGACTGGTGCTTGAAGACCGAGTTGCCAGTGAATAAAGGCTCTTCGTCAAACCGAGGAGAGGCTACTGTCGGACGCATAAAATAGTGGATTGCAAAGGGTGCAAGGTAATGGATGCAGGACTGATATTATAGTTCAAGTAGTCCTGCGGGGATATGTAGGTAGAGGCGGTGCCCCTGGAGGTCAAGGCGCTCAATGAGCTCCTCGGAGATAGGGAGGATAAGCTCCTCGCCAGCAGTCGTCTCGACTCGCAGTAGAGTATTGATTGTCGATTCGTCGATCTCTACAGCACGCCCTACACAGCTGTGTGTAGAGGCATCGTATAGGTCAAAGCCGACAAAATGCTGGAGGTCGAAGAAGTCCTCGACATCTTCCTCTTCTGAGAGGTAGTCATGCTCCAGCCAAACGGGACGCCCCGTGAGAGCATCCGCTTCATCCTTTGTCGTGATACCTGAGAAGGTGATGAGGTCGATATCTTCTCCTTTGGTGCGACGCTTTAGTACGCGGTAGGGGATGAGCAGACCTTGCTCCTCCAGCATTAAAAAGAGCGAGGTGTCAGCCCCCTCCCATAGACCTGAGAGGTCTACGGAGAGCTTGGCTGACACTTCACCTTGCGTACCATGAGCACGGCCCAGGGTACCTATATGCTCGAAGTCTTCCTTGCGCAGCATTCTTTAGAGGCGTGAGATACGGGCCCCAAGAGCATTCAGGCGGGCTGCGATGTCTTGATAGCCACGGTCGATCTGCTCGATATTATTGATCGTGCTGGTACCCTCTGCACTCATCGCTGCGATGAGCAGGGCGATACCTGCGCGGATGTCAGGAGAGGTCATCTTCGTAGCGCGCAGCTGGTGTGACTGGCCAAGGCCGATGACGACGGCACGGTGGGGGTCACAGAGCATGATCTGAGCTCCCATGTCGATGAGCTTGTCCACGAAGAAGAGTCGGCTCTCGAACATCTTCTGATGGATGAGTACGCTACCCTTAGCCTGGGTGGCTGTGACGAGGAAGACGCTCAGAAGGTCTGGCGTCAGCCCTGGCCATGGAGCATCTGCTATGGTCAGAATAGAGCCATCCATGAAGGTGTCGATCTCGTAGCCGTTGGGGTGGCGAGGAATGAAGAGGTCATCCCCCTGCTCCTCTACCGTAATACCTAGACGGCGGAAAGCCTGTGGGATGATGCCAAGGTCGGGGATGCTGGCATTGGTGATACGCAGCTCTGAGTTCGTCATAGCAGCCATACCGATGAAGCTACCGATCTCGATCATGTCGGGGAGCATGGTGTGCTCGGCGCCATGGAGTTCCTTCACACCTTGGATCGTAAGGCGGTTGGATCCGATACCTTCGATCTGCGCCCCCATGCGTACTAGGAACTTGGAGAGCTGCTGGAGGTAAGGCTCGCAGGCGGCGTTGTAGATCGTCGTAGTCCCTTCGGCAAGTGCTGCAGCCATGAGGATGTTAGCTGTACCCGTGACGGATGCTTCGTCGAGGAGCATATACTTGCCCTGAAGCTTCTTAGCCTCGAGGATGTAGCTCTTCTTGTCGGAGTCATAGACACAGCTAGCACCGAGCTCCTGGAAGCCGATGAGGTGCGTATCTAGACGGCGACGGCCGATCTTATCGCCTCCTGGCTTGGGGAAGATAGCATAGCCAAAGCGCCCAAGTAGAGCCCCAGCCATGAGGATGGATCCGCGCAGTGCCCGTGAGCGACTGAGGAACTCCTCACTGTGTAGATACTCGATGTTGACTTCGTCGGCCTGGAAGGTATAGCTACCCTCGTCATTGAGGCGCGTAACCTTGACACCGATGTGGCGCAGCAGATCGATGAGGTTGTTTACATCGAGGATGTTGGGGATGTTGTGGATCGTCACGACCTCAGGGGTGAGGAGGACAGCGGAGATGATCTGGAGCGCTTCGTTCTTTGCGCCTTGGGGACGAATGCTACCCTGTAGGGAATAGCCGCCTTCAATTACGTAGGATGCCATGTAGTAGTAAGTGGTATCGGAGCTCGAATTATTTCTTCTTAGCCTTCTTGCTGTTGAGAGGCTTTTGGAGCTTACCTGGTTTGTCTATTGTGTTGGGATTGATGTTGAGCTTGCAGTTCTCGGGAGTGAGGAGGATCTGACCATCGGAGAGCTCGAAGAGGTCCTTGAAGATCTTGATATCCTCGACGTTCCCTTGGTTCCACGTCATGTAGTCGCGCTTCATCTGCAGTGCGATGAAGTACTCTGCAGCAGCACGCTCAGGGCCCATCTCCATAGCGCATACACGCTGGATCATGCCCTCGATGAAGTGACCATAGTAGCGGTACTTGATGAAGTGGCCAGGGTACTCGGGCTTCTGAGCTTCGTGCTGGATCGCCTCCTTGGTGATGGTCCCCTCGGGGTAGTCGACATCAAGCTCGAAGTCGGACATGATAGCGAGGTGATCCCAGTAGATGGTCTCCTTGTCGATGCCAGCTCCCTTCTCGGGTACGATGGCCTCCATGGAGCGTATGATACTGCGGGCACAAGCATTGCGCTCCTCACGATCCTTGATAGTCTTGCAGTGGGCTACCATATTTTGGATATGGCGGCCATACTCGGGGAGAATGATGGGGGGCAGTTGATTGTTATATTCCATGCGGTGCGGAGAGTTACTTCAGACGAGCCTTGATAGCCTCGGTCTCAGCTTCGAAGCCGGGCTTCTCGAGCAGGGCAAACATATTCTTCTTGTAGGCTTCGACACCAGGCTGGTTGAAGGGATTGACCTCAAGCATGTAGCCACTGATACCGACGGCCTTCTCGAAGAAGTAGAAGAGCTGCCCGATGTAGTAGGCATCCAGCTTGGGGAGTACGATGCGGATGTTGGGGACACCGCCATCGATGTGTGCGACGCGTACACCGAGCTCAGCCATCTTATTGACCTCATCGACGCGCTTGCCAGCGAGGTAGTTCAGACCATCAAGGTTGGCTTCGTCTGACTCAATGCGCAGGGTGGGGTTGGGCTCAGCGATGCTGATGATCGTCTCAAAGATAGAGCGCTCGCCCTCCTGGATCCACTGCCCCATAGAGTGCAGGTCAGCAGAGAAGTCTACCGAGGCATTGAATATGCCCTTGTGGTCCTTCCCTTCGCTCTCACCATAGAGCTGCTTCCACCACTCGCCGATATAGTGGAGGCGGGGATGGAAGTTACCGAGGATCTCGATCTTCTTACCACCCTGATAGAGGCTGTTGCGAGCTGCAGCGTAGAGTGCTGAGGGATTCTCTGCGAAGGGCACAGACTCATCGACGAGGGCCTTCATCTCGCGAGCACCGCGGACGAGCTCACGGATGTCGAAGCCAGCTACGGCGATGGGGAGCAGACCGACTGGGGTCAGTACCGAGAAGCGACCACCGATGTCATCGGGGATGATGAAGGTCTTATAGCCCTCCTTGTCTGCGAGGGTACGCAGGGCGCCACGCGCCTTGTCTGTGACAGCGATGATGCGCTCGCGAGCTTCTTCGCGTCCGACTTGCTCTTCGAGGAGTGCCTTGAGGATGCGGAAAGCGATAGCAGGCTCAGTCGTTGTGCCGCTCTTAGAGATGTTGATTAGACCGAAGCGCTTGTCGCGGAGGAAGGCTACGAGCTCACTGAGGTAGTCCTCACTGATGTTGTGCCCAGCGAAGATCACCTGAGGAGCGGTGTGCTTCGTCTGATAGGCTTCGAAGGATGGGGTGAGGGCTTCGATGACAGCGCGTGCACCGAGGTAGCTCCCACCGATGCCGATGCTCACGACATAGTCGCAGCGCTCTTGCAGTCCACGGGCAGCCTCTTCGATGGATGAGAGTTGCTCTTCGCTGATCTCACAAGGGAGGTTGATCCACCCTAAGAAGTCATTGCCCAGCCCTGTGCCAGCGTGGAGCTGCTGTTGGTACTGGTTACTCTTTTCTTCCCATGCTTGGATACTCTGGGGTGTGACATCGGTGTAGATCCCGGAGAGATCTAATGTAAGCGTCTTCATTGTCTCTATGCTTTATTCTATGTATTCACATTTATGTATCGCCGAGGCCTACTTGACGTAAGCTCGCGATGTCTCCTTCTCGTTGTGCCCATGACCTAAGCGGCGGGGACAACATGGATTTATGCAAAGATATTAAAAAGCCACTAAATTACACAGTTGCGTGGTCTATTTCCTACATGAAAGAAGCACCTCCCCTACTCGGTCCTTAGACCAAGTAGGGGAGGTGCGATTATCTCGCCTCTGGGGCGGGAGAGGTGGATGTCGCTCCTACTTATATAGGTAGCGACGAATGCTCTGCTTGGGAGTCTTCTCGAAGGGCTCGGTGCGAAGCTCGAAGCGCTGGATCTTCTCATAGCTACCGACCTGCTCGTTGAGGGCTGCGCGCTGGCTCTGGATAGCTTCCCATGCTTCATCCAGCGTGATACCTGCCTGCTCGATGAGCTGCATATTGGGGACGATGAGTGCCTCCAGCTTGCCCTCGCGCATGAGTACGAGACTTTCCTGCACGTAGGGGAGCATGCCGATCTTAGCCTCCAGCTCTTCGGGATAGATATTCTGCCCGTTGCTGCCGAGGAGCATGGCCTTGGAGCGACCGCGGATATATAGGAAGTGGTCACTATCCATTGTGCCTAGGTCCCCCGTGCGCATCCAGCCATCTTCGGTGAAGAGGGCTGCGGTCTGCTCGGGGTTCTTGTAGTAGCCCATGCAGACATTCTCCCCACGCACCTGGATCTCACCGATCTCGGAGGCGGTGGCAGAGGGTGTCTGCTCGTCATTGAGAGGAGCGATACGTGCCTCCATATAGGGCTCGAGCACACGACCGCAGGAGCGTAGACGCCATTTCTCAGCTTCGATGAAGGAGATGAGTGGTGCACACTCCGTCATGCCATAGCCTACGGTGATGGGGAAGCCAATGCGCTTGAGGAATTCGCCGACCTCGGGATTGAGGGCTGCACCCCCGACGATCACCTGACGGAATGCTCCGCCAAGGCCTTCGGAGAGCTGCTCGCGGATCTTGCGATAGACCACATTGCGCAGGATGGGCAGCGAGAGCATGAAGCGCACCTTGCGGCTCTTGAGTATAGGCTGAAGCGTATTCTGATAGATCTTCTCCAGGACGAGCGGTACGGATATGATGACCGTGGGGCGCACCTTCTTGAAGGCGACGCCGAGGATCTTGGGCGAAGGGATCTTACCCAGCACGACGACATGGGTACCCGAAGCCATCGCGAGGAAGAGGTTGATCATGCAGCTGTAGACATGTGCCATCGGGAGGAAGCACAGCAGGGTCTCATTCACACGGATGATATTTCGCTCGATGCAGAAGGCGAGGTTCCCAGCGAAGTTATTACCCGAGAGCATGACCCCCTTGCTGAAGCCCGTCGTCCCCGAGGTATAGTTCAGTACGAGGAGCTCTTCATTCGGGGTATGATAGTAGCTGACATCCTCGGGGCACATACCTGTGGGGTACTGCGCCTTGTGGTTGGTCTTGGCATCGGCGAACTGCTGTATAGCTTCGGGCGTGCCGTGGAGGATATGCCCCTCTTGGAAGTCCAGGATCGTAGATACTAAGGGGATGCCCTCTGGGCGCATGTTGCTCCACAGATGGGCATTGATCGCTAAGAGCTTCGACTCAGAGTGGTCGATGATTTGCATCGCATCAGCAGGAGGGAAGTCCTGTAGGATGGGTACGATCACCGCTCCATAGGTAATGACGGCTATGAAGAAGATCGCCCATTCGGCGGAGTCCTTGCCCATGAGAGCGACTTTGTCGCCACGCTGTAGCCCTTGGAGTCGGAAGAATTGGTGCCACTCGTCTATGGCTTCGGTCATCTGTCCGTAGGTATAGGTCTGTCCTTCGTAGTTGGACATCGCGGGCAGATCCCAGTGTTTCTTAAAGCTATCTTCGAAGAAGGATATTAAGTTCTTTGCTATCATTTCTTGAGTGGGGTGAGTCCCCCTGTTCCGGTAAACCTTTGGGCAAAGGTACGGCTTTTTGCTTAGACCTGCACACTTATCCTGATTGTGAGCATATATAAGAGAGTAGCCCTCCCCATCACTGCAAAGCAGGGTGATGGGGAGGGCTACTTGGTATCGTGTGGAGGAAGTCTTGCGGAGGACTCCAGCTCAGAGGCGGTAGTTGAAGCCGAAGCTCAGGAGCTCGTTGTACTGGAGATGCTTATTCCAGCCTGGTGCAGGACGCACGGCATCGTCATAGCGGAGGTTGAGATTGAGGCGCGTGGAGAAGAAGCGCGTAAGCGCCATATCCAGCGTGTTCTCCCACTCGGCTTCGACCTGCTGGTAGGAGGTGTTGAAGTAGAAGTGCGAGGTCCAGGTGAGGTTCATATTCACGCGCCACTGCCAGTCCGCACGGATCGTGGAGCCGATGCGCTGATACCAGAGCTTGTCGGGGCTCAGACCGTGACGGCCTAAGTCGATGTGGCTATCCTTTGTCGCACGGAAGGTGTAGGATAGCGGAGCGACGTTGATCGAAAGGTTGAAGGAGCGACCGTAGACTCTCGTTGACTTCATCGAGTAGTCGTACTTCATCCCCAGCCCCACGTTGATCGTGTACGGAGCGAGGAAGTCGGACTGCAGGCTGTGCTTATTCTCCAGATAGGATTGGAGGAGCTGTGTGCGGAGCTCAGCGTCGATGGTATAGTACATCTTGTTCCAAGCCTTCAGACCGTAGTTGGAGTGCAGGCGCAGGAGGTCATCTGCGATGCGGTAGCGATGCACGCTATCCTTCTCGGCACTGTAGACGTTCAGCTTGCTCTCTATCTCGTTGGTCCACTGGACACGCTCGGTGACGTAGCGTAGCCCGAAGTAAGTCCTCATAAAGAGGTTGAGGTTGGAGGCACCACCCTTGTACCAGTTGTCCGAGACATGATTCTGTGAGAACTGTATGCTACTCTCCAGTGCGGGGATCCAATGGCGCTGCTGCAGGACCGACAGGTTGAGATCCTGGGGTAGCTGTAAGCCCACCGTGGGGATCTCTCCGGTGTAATTAGAGAGGGCTCGCTCTGTAGACTCAAAGCTGGGACGTGTCAGCGCAAGGGTCTTAGGCTTGGCTCTGAAGTCTCGCCCACCGATACCGTCTCCCGAAGGCAGGATATGCGCGAGCATACGCTGGCGGAGTCCGTAGCTGTAGCTATTGAGTCCCGAGAGGTCGATAGGAAGGTGCTCTAAGGTCGGGCCTGATGTCGGGGGCAGGAAGCTCAGCTCGGGGGCTGAAAGCTCAAGGCCAGTGCCCGAGACGGGAGAGAAGTCGAGCAGGCTCTTCGTCGTCTTCTTCCTTAGAGTGGGGCTGATGAAGGGCAGGGTAGACTGGTAGGGGTTGGTCCCTCCCGCCTGATAGTACTGCAGGAGCTGCTGAGAGAGACTGGGGGCTACGGCGAGAAGCTCCAGGAGGAGGGGCGAAGAGACGGGAGTAGGGGTATAGTAGTCCGTCCCTTGAGCCACGAGGCTGTCCAGGGCGAAGGCTTGGAGGGCGACCTCGTCGGTCGTAGGCTGTACCTGCTGTGCTGCCAGTCGGGGAGCCGCGAGGCTCATACTACTGAGGGTGAGGAGGAGTACGTGTCGTCGTATAAGCATTGTCTTCGTAGCATTGTCGCTCTTCATCGAGCGCTACAAAGGTAGTATAAGACGGGGTAATATCGCCATACGCGCGTGTCCAAGGTGTTTAAGCCGAGGCGAATTGAGGGGAAGGACTTGGCGGGGGCAAAGGAAAGGGGGCTGCTTTCGCTGGACTTTGCCCTTGCAAGGAGCGGAGAATAGGCTCCTTTTATCATGGGGGAAGGCCCTACTTCTTCTCAGATAAAACCGTATTACTTCTCAGAAAAACTTCGGATTCATCTCGGATAAAGTTACCAAGCCATCGAAGAAAACCTTCGCCTTCGCCCGACGGCTTATGCGCCGTCGGCCGTCGGCCAGCTGTGTTTCTCTCGACGGCGAGTGAGACGTCGAGCGAAGGCGTAACTTTTTCTCAGTCCTTTCCTGATTTTTCGCAAGATACATTTGAAGTATATCTATTGAAGTTAGCAACTTTTCTTCAGATGCTACGGCTGCCAACCGCTATGCCTTCGCCCCCCAACGAATCGAACTGTCGGCCTGGCCTTTGCCCCAGGGATTCATTATCTTTGCGTAGCTAAGCAATAACAATAAGCATCATGGCATTCATACAGACTGTACGAGGCATCGCGCCTCAGATCGGTGAGGACTGCTTCCTCGCTGTCAACGCTACCATCGTCGGAGATGTCGCCCTCGGGAAGGGCTGCAGTATCTGGTTCAACTCCGTCCTCCGCGGTGACGTCAATTCCATCCGCATCGGCAACAACGTCAATATTCAGGACGGCTCCGTCCTACACACCCTCTATCAGAAGTCCACCATCGAGATCGGTGACAATGTCTCCGTCGGGCACAATGTCACGCTCCACGGCTGCCATATCCGTGACTACGCCCTCATCGGCATGGGATCCGTCGTGATGGATGATGTCGTCGTCGGCGAAGGGGCTATCGTAGCAGCAGGCTCGGTCGTCTTGTCCAAGACCATCATTGAGCCTTATACCCTGTGGGCAGGTGTACCAGCTAAGTTCGTCAAGAAGGTCTCCCCCGAGCAGGGACGCGAACTCAACGAGCGCATCGCTAATAATTACCAGATGTACGCCTCGTGGTTCGACAAGAAAGAGAACCCCTAACCTCGCATACTTCATATAATTATAATAAGACCTATGAAATCAGTCCTAACGACTTCATTAGCGCTTATCCTGAGCTTCGGGGCCTCTACGGCTGTGCTTCATGCCCAGAGCTCCAAGGACGGTGCTATCACCCCCAAGCTCCTCGAGGAGCTTCGTCAGAGTGAGCCTAAGTCCTCTACCGAGAAGGCACTCCACAACGCCATCGCCGTACAAGGGATGCAGGACTTCTTCATCAACAATCAGCGCCCACGCTCGATCGAAGATAAGTTCTCCATCGAGGTACAGAGCTCCGGTATCACCGACCAGAAGCAGAGCGGACGCTGCTGGCTCTTCACGGGGCTCAATGTCCTTCGTGCTCAGCTGATGACTCGGGAGAAGTCAGGTACCTTCTTCTTCTCGCAGAACTACTCCTTCTTCTGGGACCAGCTTGAGAAGTCCAACCTCTTCCTCGAAGGGATCATCGAGACGCGCAAGCTCCCTATCAACGATGCGAAGGTAGAGTGGCTCTTCAAGAACCCCATCAATGACGGTGGCCAGTTCACGGGGATCTCCGACAACCTCTATAAGTATGGTGTCGTACCTGCTGAGATCATGCCCGAGACCGCCTCGAGTAGCAATACCAAGCTGCTGGGTAAGATGATCGCTCGCACACTCCGTCAGACGGGGATCCAGCTGCGTAAGGCTTCCGAGAAGGGCGAATCACTCGCTCAGCTTCGTAAGCGCAAGGAGGACGGTCTGAAGAAGGTCTATCGTCTGCTGAGCCTCAACCTCGGCGTGCCTCCCACTTCCTTCACCTATACGCTGAAGGATAAGGACGGCAAGGCGATCTCTACCGAGACCTACACGCCTCAGTCCTTCTATGAGCGCTTCGTCGGTGCTGACCTCCGTGGTCAATTCGTCATGCTGATGAATGACCCCTCTCGTCCTTACTACAAGGTCTATGAGATCGAGTACGACCGCCACGCCTATGATGGGAAGAACTGGACGTACGTCAACCTCCCCATGGATGAGATCAAGCAGATGGCTATCGCTTCGCTCAAGGACAATACGATGATGTACTACTCCTGCGACGTCGGCCGTGAGCTGGATCGCTCGCAGGGTATCGCTGCTCTTGATAACTACGATTACGCTTCGCTCCTCGGCTATCCCTTCGACATGGATAAGGCTGAGCGCATCCAGACCTTCGATAGTGGCTCGACGCACGCTATGACCCTCAAGGCCGTTGACCTCGATGCTTCGGGTAAGCCCGTGAAGTGGAAGGTAGAGAATAGCTGGGGTGAGAAGACGGGTGTGAAGGGCCATATCATCATGACTGATGCGTGGTTCGATGCCTACACCTTCCGTCTCGTAGTGAACAAGAAGTACGCTACGCAGAAGGTGCTTGACCTCCTGAAGACGAAGCCCGTACAGCTCCCAGCTTGGGACCCCATGTTCGCTCCTGATGCTCCCTAAGCTCTCGCACGAACACAATATGTAAAGCAGCGCCCCCTTAGCCTCGAGCTAAGGGGGCGCTGCTTTGTTTGTCCTTGCCTACCTCCTCTATTCGGTCTGCTGTATGATGCAGGGGGCGACTTCCTGCCAGAAGCAGGGGAAGCTCTTGGCTACCACCTTGGGCTCTTGCATCCGCAGCTTAGGGACACGAAGCGCAAGTAGCGCGAGTGCCATGGCTATACGATGGTCGCCATGCGGTGAGAGCGTCGGTGCTGAGCCGTGAGCTGTGAGTGGTGTCTTGCCGTCCCAGCTAAGGCTATCGGGGCCAAGGGTGAGCTTGACACCGAGCTTCGCCAGCTCATCAGCAAGCGCTTGGAGGCGGTCGGACTCCTTGAGGCGAAGATGAGCTACTCCCGAGAGTGTGAAGGCTTCACCTCGGCCGACGAGTGCTGCGACGATGGCTGGGACGAGATCGGGGCAGTCACTCATGTGCGCTGTGAAGTGCGCGCACTTGGCTTCCTCTGCGGTATGGCTGATGCATATCCCTGCTTCGGTCTTCTCGGTATGAACGCCCAGCTGCTCAAAGAGCTCTACAAGATAGGCCGCATCCCCTTGTAGGGAGGGGAGTGCAAGTCCCGAGAGCTCGATGGTAGAGCCTATGGGCAAGAGGCTGAGGAGTGCATAGGCATAGGATGCTGCACTCCAGTCTGCTTCGTAGCCCTGAGCAAGAGGCGATGTACTGCGGCGATCCTCTTCCTTCTTTCCTCGATAGCAGAAGAGACCGCTGGGCTCTTCCTCCCAGATGAAGCCTTGCTCTCGGAGCTGGGCTATGGTCATCAGTGCATAGGGGCGAGAGGCAAGGCCATAGCGCCGTGTGTCGACCTCGAAGCCTGTGGGAAGCGTTGGCGCAAGAAGTAGGAGGGCACTCAGATACTGAGAGCTGGAAGAAGCATCCAGCTCACAGCCCTGCCAAGCGAAGGTGCTGGGCTCAATGAGTAGCGGGGGATAGCCTTCATGGTTTAGGTAGGTGATCTTCGCTCCTTGGCTACGCAGGGCTTCTACCAGTGGAGCGATCGGTCGCTCATGCTGGCGCCCCGTACCAGAGAGCCTCACAGGGCGCTGGGTGGTGACCGCAAGATAAGCGCAGACGAAGCGCATCGCCGTCCCAGACTCCGATACATTGATCTCCTCTTCGCCCTCTTGGTCGGCAAGGAGAGCAGCGTGAAGAGTTAAGATATCCAGTGGAGTACCTTCGACAAAGTCGAAGTGTGGGAGCTTGCTACGAAGTGCGTCAAGAAGGAGGGCTCTCGCCCAAAGGCTCTTTGAGGGAGGGAGTGACCAGCGAAGGTGTAGGGGAGCTGTTTGCTCTCGGGTGGAGAGTGTGAGGAGGGCAGGCTGCATCACTCTTTACCTAAGAGAATAAGGGGGCGAGGAGCTCGGCTATCCGTTCAAGCGCAGGACGATCCACCTCCTCAGAGAAGTCTGCAAGACGATCACTATCGATGTCTAGTACTCCTACGATCTCTCCCGATATATCTCTAAGCGGTACGACGATCTCGGAGCGCGATGAAGAGGAGCAGGCGATATGCCCTGGGAAGGCATCTACATCAGGGATGACAAGGCTCTTCCCCGTCTGCCAGCATGTGCCACATACCCCTCGGCCTCGAGCAATACGCGTGCAAGCAATATCCCCTTGGAATGGGCCTAATACCAGCTCATCTCCCTCCACAAGGTAGAAGCCTACCCAGAAGAAGCCAAAGGCTTGGCGTAGCGCTGCTGCGGTATTGGCAAGATTTGCGACGAGGTTAGTCTCCCGACTGATGAGGCTTTGTAGCTGGGGATAGAGCTCTCGATATTGCTCTTCTCGAGAGGTTGCTTGGAGGTGCAGTTGCTCTGCCATGGTTCTTCGTGATAGGGGTGTGTCGGGTGTGGCAACTACTCCATCTCGCGACGGAGCTCAATGCGGAAGGTCGTTCCTTGCCCAAGCTCAGTGTGCTTGACGTAGATGTGCCCGCGGTGATAATCCTCGACGATGCGGCGTGCTAAGGAAAGTCCGAGACCCCATCCACGCTGACGGGTCGTCACTCCAGGGCGGAAGATATTGCGGTGCATACCCTTGGGGATGCCTCTCCCTGTGTCGGTGACATCGATGTATACCCACTGATCTTTGAGGATGTACTTGAAGGAAATCGTACCCTTACCTTCCATAGCATCCACAGCATTCTTGATGAGGTTCTCGAACACCCATGCCATGAGGGGCTCACTGAGCTTCACGACGATAGCTTCATCCATCGAGGTAGGAGGAATGAGCTCCACCTGCTGGGAGATGCGGGGCTGCATGTAGTGGATGGAGCGGAGGACTACTTCTTGTAGGTCGTTAGCCTTGAGGTTCGGTGCTGATCCGATCTTCTGGAAGCGGTCGGCGATGATGCCGAGACGCTCGATATCCTTCTCCATCTCGTTGGTGACCATTTCTTCGGTCCCAGTACTCTCAAGGTATTGCTTCCAAGCCATGAGTGAGGAGGTGGGGGTACCCAGCTGATGAGCTGTCTCACGAGCGAGCCCTTCCCAAATGCGGTTCTGGTCAGACTTCTTCAAGCTCACGAGAGCTACGATAGCGACACCAAGGAAGAGGAAGAAGACTAAGAGCTGGATATAGGGGAAGATGTGGAGTTGCTGGAGGACCTTACTGTCAGAGTAGTAGAGATAGAGCGGGTCGGTAAGCCCCTCCATGACAATAGGGGGGTAGCCCGTACGGAAGGTCGCCAGCTTCTGATAGAGATACGCCTCTTGGTTGGTCTTCGGCAGCTCAATATTATTGTAGCTAATGATGCGCCCTTCTTGGTCCGTGATGATCGTCGGGATAGAAGGGTTGGACTCGAGGATACGCGACAGATAGATCAGGGTGGTATTGATATCGTTCGTCGTGGTAGCCTGTGTAGCATTAGCCCAGATCTCCATGTTCAGACGTTCAGCCTCAGCCATACGTGTGACCAAGCGGTCTGATGCCCAGAGGGAGAGGATGATGAAGATGATCGAGGCGATGATCAGCCCTGTTCGGAAGTTGCTGTGGCGGTTGAGCCACGCACCTCCGCCGTGAAGCCATTGCTCTCCTATCTTGCTGATGTGCATAGGTTGGGGCTTGATACTTGGGCTTAGTGCTTAATCTTATTGGCCTTCATTACCTCCTCTGCATAGCGAGCGAAGGTGGCTAGCCAGTGATCTCCGCCATAGTCAGAGCGGAAGATCTGGTCCATCCCATGGGCGTACATCTGAGCTGATGCGCGGGCGAAGCGATCCTTGAGCGGATGGCCCTTGGGGAGGTAGCCCGAGATACGTGCCATAGTCCAAGCCCGTGTATATGCAAGGCCGACTAGATGTACGATGGTGTAGTCGGTGAGGTCGCTGACGACGGGCTTTTCACAGAGACGATTGACACCTTGAGGGGTGAAGTAAGTCGAGAGCCAACGTACATACTCTCGCTGAGGGAGTACACGTGTCATCAGGTCTGCTACCATCAGTGTAGGGGAGAAGAAGTCGGTGGCATTAGGCTCCCATTCGGCTGGTGCTTTCTTGTCTCCGAGGTGAAGCTGACGCGCTTTGGCGATGAGAGCTTGCTCGAATTCCTTGTCTCCACGAGCACGGGCAAAGTCAATAGCGAAGGCCAGCGCAAAGGCAGAGTTGGAGTGCGTGCCGATGCGGTTGGGGTAGGTCATCTTGGGCAGATAGGTCTTCCACTTTGCGACGATCTTATCCGAGAGGATATCGACGTGAGTAGCCCAGCCCTTAGCTTTCTCTTGCAATGCTTTATCTGCACCATGCTCAGCGAGGTACTGTAGCTGCTCACTGAGCTTTATGAGCCATGCCCAGCCGTAGGTACGCTCATAGTTGCCAGAGAGCTTGCGGTCAAAGTAGGACGCTTCTCCTCGCATCTTCTCCTCCGTGAAGTGATCGTCAAAGGCTGCGATGATCTCGCCTCGAGCAGAGATGTCGGGTAAGTCGATAGGATCTCGGCGAGCATCCAGTGGCTGTGTACGGAGCTGTGCCAGTCGAAGGAGCCATAGAAAGCAGGATGCAGGTCACGCGGAGTGAGCCGTGCATCGAGGCTATCGAGGATATTGTGGCTCGTCTTATTGGGATACTCCACGAAGATATTCTTCAGGGGCATCTTGATGAGGCGAAGTAGCTGGTCCTCGGGAGCCTGCTGAGCCATGCTGAGGGCGGGAAGAGCACAAGCCGTGAGGAGTACAAGCAGAGATCGCTTGCAAGCCATATGGAGCTGCATAGTATATGAGGAGTTAGGCGTTGGTGCTTTGCATATTTTTATTGGGGAAGCCCTTGAAGCAATGCCAGTAGCGGAGCTTGAAGACCCCAAGGAAGGCCTCCTTGAAGATAGAGGTGTTCATCTTCGAAGTGCCCAGTACGCGGTCTTCGAAAGTGATGGGTACCTCCTTAATCTTAAAGCCAAGGCAGTAGGCGGTGTACTTCATCTCGATCTGGAAAGCATACCCCTTGAAATGCACTTCGGGAAGGACCATTGTCTCAAGTACTCGGCGGCGATAGCAGACGAAGCCAGCCGTAGAGTCCTTGACGGGCATGAAGGTAATGAGGCGTACGTAGAGCGATGCCCCATAGCTCATGAGGATGCGATCCAGTGGCCAGTTCTTCACACGACCACCACGGGTATAGCGTGAGCCAACGGCTACATCTGCTCCTCCTTCGGTGCATGCTTTGTAGAGCTCCAGTAGCTTCATCGGGGGATGGCTGAAGTCACAGTCCATCTCGAAGATGTACTCGTAGTCGTGCTGCAGTGACCACTGGAATCCGGCGATATAGGCGGTGCCGAGCCCGAGCTTGCCCGAGCGCTCTAGAAGATGTACCCGCCCAGGGTATTCTTCCTGCTTTTCTCGGACGATGGTCGCAGTGCCGTCGGGCGACCCGTCATCGACGATGAGCAGGTCGAAGGGCTGGGGGAGTGCGAGTACGGTGTCGATCATCTGCGCGATGTTCTCCCGCTCGTTGTAGGTGGGTATAATGACTATGCTGTCGCTATTCATATAATATGTAGAGTCAACTTCTTTCTGAGGAGGAGTCCGATTCCTAGCCTCTTGGCTGATGTCCAAGACAAAGATACCAAGATTTGGTTAGTCTTAGACTGAAAAAGTACGAAGAACAGGGGCTGATCTCTATGATGAGACTGTTGTAGGAGAGTCCTGCTCTCTATTTATTGTGTTAAGGCATCGTGCGCCCAGCTCCCCGATATACCTCTCCGAAGCGATACGCAAGTCCTTCGCCTTATCGCGAGCACTCCTCTTATTTCGCGGAGGGAAAAGTGCTGTTCTTGCGAAGGAAAAAGTGCCTTCCCGTAGTGGCTTTTCCGCATCTATGCACGTAGTCTTAAAGACCAGGCACGTAAATCCAAATATCCACGTACGTAGATATTAGAGCCACGTACGTAGCCCAAACTTATTTGCCGCTCTTCCACAACTTTTATCCCTACGCGGAGCAACAACCTAATATAAGTCACTTCACAAAGCTATATAGCTTTCTTCGCCATCCTATATAGCTCCACCCACGTACTCATATACCTATTGTGAGACCATTGTATAAGCGCACCTCTTCATTACTCGTACCTTCTTTCCTCGAAAATCGAGGTCTTTAGGCTGAGAAAAGTTCGAAGGAGGAAAGTGCAAGCTGTGAAGAGATGGCCTTGCCCAATGGTCTCATGATGAAGACAGAAGTATTTGCTGAGGCCGTATGATGCGGCGCTATTGAGTGGCTTCAAACCAATAGTGGTCTACGATCAAAGCAGTATTGCTTCACTCGCAGACCTCTATTGGTCCGAAATATACCCCAGTGATAGATGTGGGTTTGTCCCTTACGAATAGGTGTTTAGAGTCTGTAAGAAAGAAGGGGCTTGATAAGCCAATCTACAGAGAGCGTTCTTCGCTTTAGAGGGCTCTCTTTCCCGCTTACAGTCGCCAGTCTTAGGGTGTTTAAGGGAGGGCTGGAGCGGCCTTGCCTATTGGACGTCTAAAGCCCTCTGCCTCCTGCCCTGTCAGTAGGTGCTATCGCCTTGTGTGGAAGGTGATGTAATCCCTATGCTTATGAAAATATTTAATTAAGTCAGGGGGTTTGGTGGGGTGTACTTTATTCGCTAGCTTTGCTTTGTATTTGCAGAACAAAATAAGCAATGGTGGCACGGTATGTCCTCTATCACTAACGGTACTATTCCTCACCAGAAGACACAACCTCCTATGGGTGGCTTTTGCCGTGCTGACATACGTATTATATAATTTGTAGTAGTAAAGCTATGGACGAACAGAAAGCGGTCAAAACCCTTAAAGACATTGTGATCCGCTTCTCCGGTGACTCGGGGGACGGTATGCAGCTCACAGGGACGATCTTCTCTGACCTCTCCGCCATGACGGGGAACACCATCTCAACACTCCCCGACTTCCCCGCCGAGATCCGCGCTCCACAGGGTACCCTGAGTGGTGTATCTGGATATCAAGTCCAGATCGGCTCTCGCTCGGTACGTACTCCAGGTGAGAATGCGGACATTCTTGTGGCGATGAATCCTGCCGCTCTTAAGGTTAGTGTCAAATACCTTAAGAAAGACTCGATCATCATCATCGACACAGACTCCTTCACCACCAACGATCTGCGTAAGGCTGAGTTCCAGACTGAAGATCCCTTCGAAGAACTCGGGCTGAAGACCCAGCAGGTCATCCCCGCTCCGATCTCTTCTATCGTGAAGGAAGGGCTTAAGGACTTTGGCCTCGACGCTAAGTCTGCCCTCCGATGCAAGAACATGTTTGCTCTTGGGCTCATCTGCTGGATCTGTGATCGTCCTCTTGGTCCCGCAGAGCAGTTCCTCGATCGTAAGTTCGGCAAGAAGCCTCAGCTCCGTGATGCTAACATCGCATCGCTGAACCACGGCTTCGACTTCGGTGCTAATACCCACGCATCTGCCAGCATCTTCCGCATCGAAACGCAGAAGCCCGTGCCAGGCCGCTACCTCGATATTAATGGTAACAAGGCTACAGCTTACGGGCTTATCGCCGCTTCTGAGCAAGCTGGTCTCGAACTCTTCCTCGGCAGCTACCCTATCACTCCCGCTACGGATATTCTCCATGAGCTTGCTAAGCACAAGGCTCTTGGCGTGAAGACCGTCCAGGCAGAAGACGAAATCGCTGGTATCTGTACTGCTATCGGTGCCTCTTTCGCTGGTGACCTCGCTGTGACGACTACCTCTGGTCCTGGTCTTGCTCTGAAGGGTGAAGCTATTGGTCTCGCTGTGATGGCTGAGCTTCCTCTGGTCATCATTGACGTACAGCGCGGTGGCCCTTCAACGGGGCTTCCCACAAAGAGCGAGCAGACCGACCTGATGCAGGCTCTCTACGGGCGCAATGGTGAAGCTCCTATGCCTGTCCTCGCTGCGACAACGCCTGATACTTGCTTCCTCTATGCCTACTGGGCTGCAAAGATCGCCGTTGAGCACATGACCCCAGTTATCCTACTTACGGATGCCTTCGTCGCTAACGGCTCGTCTGCTTGGCGAATCCCCGACCTCCACGAGTTGCCTACGATCGAGCCTAACTATGTGTCTAAGCTCCCCCCCGAAGGTGCAGCTGAAGGCTGGCGTCCTTACGTCCGCAATCCAGAAACGAAGGTTCGTTACTGGGCTGTACCTGGTACCCCAGGCTTCGAGCACCGTCTCGGTGGTCTTGAAAAGAACTTCATGACCAGCGCTATCAGCACCGACGCTGCTAACCACGCCCTCATGGTCAAGACTCGTCAGGAGAAGATTGACTACATCTCTAATGAGATCCCTCTCCTTGAGGTCGAAGGCGATCAGGATGCCGATACACTGATTGTCGGTTGGGGCGGTACCTACGGACACCTCTACGAAGCTTCCCATAAGGTACGTGAGCAGGGCTACAAGATCGCTCATGCCCACTTCGCTTTCATCAACCCTCTACCTAAGAATACGGAGGAGGTACTGCGCCGTTACAAGAAGGTCATCATCGCTGAGCAGAATACGGGTATGTTCGCTCGTCATCTGCGCGGTCTGATCGACAACTTCGTACCACGTCAGTACAACGAGGTGACCGGCCAGCCCTTCAGCCTCTCTCACTTAGTCGAAGAATTCATCAAACTTATCGAAGAATAGCCCTATGGAAACGAATGCAAACCCAGTGAAGTTAGATGCTAAGAGCTTCAAGAGCGACCAGTACGTACGCTGGTGTCCTGGCTGTGGTGACCATGGTGTCTTGGCTACTCTCCAGAAGTCTATGGCCGAAGTGGGTATCTCGACCGAGCAGACGGCAGTCATCTCAGGTATCGGGTGCTCCTCACGTCTGCCCTACTATGTGAATGCCTACGGCTTCCACACGATCCACGGGCGTGCTGCAGCTATCGCTACTGGTCTTAAGACCGCTCGTCCCGACCTCTGTGTCTGGATCGCTACAGGTGACGGTGATAGCCTCGCTATCGGTGGTAACCACTTTATTCACGCTATCCGTCGTAATGTAGACCTCAATTTCATCCTCTTCAACAACCGTATCTATGGTCTGACGAAGGGTCAGTATTCACCTACCTCTGAGCGTGGCTTCGTATCAAAGAGCTCGCCCTTCGGTACGGTCGAAGATCCCTTCATCCCTGCGGAGCTTTGCTTCGGTGCACGTGGTCGCTTCTTCGCTCGCTCATTGGATATCGATATGAAGCTCCTCGGGCAGTGTATGGTAGCAAGTGCTCAGCATAAGGGTGCTGCTGTCGTCGAAGTCCTGGTGAACTGTGTGATCTTCAATGACGGTGTACATAAGGGCGTAGCCCAGCGTGACACTCGTGAAGACCGCTCCATCGTACTTCGCCATGGCGAGAAGATGATCTTCGGTAAGGAGAAGAATAAGGGGGATTGTCCTTGATGGCCTTCGCCTGAAGGTCGTGACCATCGGCGAAGATGGCTACACGCTGGATGATGTCCTGACACACGATGCTCACGAAGTCGATCCTACCCTCCACACTATGCTGGCTATGATGGGTACGAGCGATGATATGCCTGTAGCCTTCGGGGTCATCCGCGACGTCGAGGACATCTGCTATGACCAGGCTGTCACGCAGCAGATCGAAGAGGTTCGTGCTCAGAAGCCAGGTATCCGCAAGCTTGAAGATGTCCTCATGAAGGACGCCTATTGGGAAGTAAAGGAATAAGATTCTAATACCCTATATAAGACAGCGCCCCCTCTCCAGTAGAAGGAGAGGGGGCGCTGTTGCATTATGGCAGGGCTACACTCGTCTAGAGTCTTCTTCTTTGCTCAATCAGAAGGGAGAGACTATACAGTTGCGGGCTGAAACACACGATGGGCAAGACAACCCAGGAGACTGAGGTCTCTATACCTACGGGAGTAGGAGTGGGGTGTCTTGCCCATCGGATTTATAGCCTCCGAATGGAGGTGGGCTAGTATTCCTCTTCGTCGAAGAAGAAGTCTTCCTTACTTGGGTAGTCGGGCCAGATATCTTCGATAGATTCGTATAGCTCGCCCTCATCCTCCATTTCCTGGAGGTTCTCAATGACTTCGATGGGGGCGCCAGAGCGCTGGGCGTAGTCGATGAGTTCGTCACGGCTTGCGGGCCATGGTGCATCTTCGAGCTTAGATGCCAGTTCTAATGTCCAGTACATAGCTGATTGGTTTGTGTATAAGTCTTTATGTGCTTAGCGAATATCAGCCGCAAATACGAATTATTCATTATGTAGCCTATGGATTAGGCTACGATACCAAAATACTGAGTATTCCGCTGCTTCCCACAGTGATTTTACTCTTCCTCCACTCACATTATCAGGTATTTCGAGATCAGAGAGCACACGCTTGGTTATCCCTCTATATTGTGGTAAGTAAAGCTTGTTGGGAGTGGCCTATTATGAAGGGAAAAATCAACCAGTACTGGTCAGCAAGCGAACCAGTACTGGTCACCTATACCTACTAGTACTGGTCGAAGTCGTGACCAGTACTGCTCTGCGCAGTGACCAGTACTACTTCGTTTTTATATGTATAGGGCTTCGGAGTAGCTCTCTCTATGAGACTACTCTGATGGCTTTAGAGTATGGTGATAAAAGTTCGTGAGAATGGAGGAGCTGCTGGAGCTATCGCTGCCCCCAAGAGGCACGGTCAAGACTGCGGTAGTGAATGGCCTCGGCGATGTGCTCCTTGCGGATCTCTTCGGAGCCAGCAAGGTCAGCGATGGTACGAGCTACCTTGAGGATGCGGTCGTAGGCACGTGCCGAAAGATCCAGGCGCTCCATGGCTAGACGGAGCTTCTCCAGCCCTTCGGCATCGGGGCGAGCAAAGAGCTGCATAAGCCGTGGAGTCATCTGCGCATTGCAGTGTACCTCGGGATAGGGAGCGAAGCGCTGAGTCTGTATCTCGCGTGCGGCTAAGACGCGCTCCCGGATGCGTTCACTGCTCTCTGAGGGGCGGGCATCGGAGAGCTTCTCGAAGTCCACGGGGACTATCTCTACCTGCAGGTCAATGCGGTCGAGCAGAGGGCCTGAGACCTTCCCCAGATAGCGCTGCACCTGCTGTGGGGTACATTCGCAGGCGTGGGTCGGGTGGTTGTAGTAGCCACAAGGGCACGGATTCATCGCTGCTACCAGCATGAAGCTGGCTGGGTAGTCTACGGTATAGCGTGCCCGAGCTACTGTCACGACCCGCTCTTCCAGTGGCTGGCGCATGACCTCTAAGACATTGCGGCTGAACTCAGGAAGCTCGTCTAAGAAAAGCACTCCATTGTGCGCCAAGCTAATCTCTCCAGGCTGGGGATTGCTCCCACCACCGACCAGTGCGACGGGCGAAATGGAGTGGTGTGGGGCACGGAAGGGGCGTGTCGTCATCAAGGTGACATCTTTGCCCAGCTTCCCAGCTACCGAATAAATCTTCGTTGTCTCAAGGCTTTCGCCGAGCGTGAAGGGCGGAAGGATACTGGGTAGTCGTTTCGCCATCATAGACTTCCCACTCCCTGGGGCACCGATCATCAAGAGGTTGTGCCCGCCAGCTGCTGCCACTTCGAGCGCTCGCTTCACGGTTTCCTGTCCCTTGACCTCGGAGAAGTCAAAGGTCTCGCTCTGTATCCCTCGATAGAATTCTCCACGTGTGTCGACCTCGACGATAGGTAGAGGCGCCTCTCCTGTCAGCATCCCGATGACTTCGCGCAGGGTGCGGGCAGCATGTACCTCAAGCTTATTGACGACGGCTGCTTCTCGAGCATTGGCTTCGGGAAGAATGAAGCCACGGTAGCCTTCGCTTCGGGCTTGGATAGCTATGGGTAGGGCTCCATGAATAGGGCGAACGGCTCCATCGAGGGAGAGTTCGCCCATAATCATATAGTGCTCAAGTAGGTCGGAGGGGATCTGTCCGTCAGCAGCTAAGAGTCCGATGGCAAGAGGTAGGTCATAGGCTGCCCCCTCTTTGCGTAGGTCAGCAGGACTCATGTTGATGACAATGCGCTTCCCTGGGAACTTGTATCCGCTACTCTCGATGGCCGAGATGATGCGGTCTTGACTCTCCTTGATAGCTGTGTCGGGGAGGCCAACAAGCTGGAAGTAAGAGCCGCGAGTACAGCTTACCTCTATCGTCACCGTACGAGCTTGGATGCTCTGTAGGGCTGCTGCGTAGGTCTTGACAAGCATGGTGGTATAGATGTTGGGTCGGGTATGGTGTTTGTGTTTGTGTTTGTGTTGCGGTAAGGTTAGCGCCGCTTGACTTGGCCTAAGGTGTCGATCTGGAAGCGCACGGGGCGGTCGTTCCCTTGTACGCCGTACTCCCGTCGCAGTCGAGAGACTAAGCCTAAGCTATCAGAGAAAGCGATACCTCGTAGGCTGTCACGGCGGAACTGACCTCGGGCTACACTATCTGAGGGCGTTGGATAGAGGAAGACGAACTGGAGACTGTCGGGGCGGACCTTGGCTTGTAGGCTTTCCTGCTCTTGTCGGGTGAGGCTTTGCAACTCCTCAGGTGAAGCAAAGACAAGCTCAACGCTGTGATGCGCATAGAGCTCGGAAATTGTGCGGAACTTTCCCTGCAGGTCAACCCCTTCAAAGGGAAGGACACTCGTGAGCTTTGTCGTGTCGACCTGCATCGTCGTCACTTCCTTCCATATCTTCCCTTGGAGTGTATAGTAATGTACTCGCGTAGCACCGTCATGTGAGAAGATGACCGAGTGAAAGCGTGAGGTGTCGGGCGAGAGGTGGATCGTTGGCTCAAAGTGAAGTAGAGTGTCGGTCAGCTGTCCCTCGTGTCCTAAGTAGGTCACCCAAGCGATGGTGTCGCTGGGTGCTAACTTATCCAGCTTGATCGTAAGCTCAGGATTGGATGAAGAGCAGGAGTATAGACCTGCTAAGAGGCTGGTAGCCGTGAGGGCAAGTAGTGAGCGTAGCTTATTGAGCATCATGAGCATCGGTCTTGAGGTCAATGGAGAAAGTGCTTACGGGGAGACCCGTAGCACCCGTGAGGTTAGCATCTGTGTAAGGACGCCATGCGTAGCGTAGACGCCAGAGGTCTTTCCTTCGGAGTGTCGCTGGAAGCTGGAGCGTGACTGTCGCACCCTCCAGGGAGCCCGTGAGTGGATGAGCCTTCCCATCGTAGGTGATGACTTCGAAGCCTCTCAGCTCTTTTGCATCGGATGTGCGTAGCTCTGAGGTGCCTGCAAACGTGAGTTGGAGCACTTGTGCTTCCTGGCTTACACTGAGTAGCTCGGGGCTACGCGCCTCAAGGGTGAGGTAGCCGTATTGTCCAGAGAGAGCGAGCAGTGCCAAGCGATGTCCGATAGGATACTTAATGGTAGGGTGGACATCCGTCTTGTCTCCGTGGTCCATTGAGACAACCATATCAACTCCTCTGTGTGGACGAGCAAGGCGTCGCTGGCTATCACGGAAGGAGGGCCAAGAAGGGCGGTTGATCGAGGAGAGCTGGACATAATAGAAGGGGAGGGTAGCACCGAAGGTCTTACGCCAACTCTTGACAAGCAGTGGGAAGAGTTGCTCATGTGCCTCGATGTTATGGGCATTTGACTCCCCTTGATACCAGATAGCCCCTCGGAATGTATAGCTGGAGAGTGGACGGATCCCCGTATCGTAGAGATAGGTCGGAGCGTAGGGGTGGCGAGCAAGAGGTGCGTCTCGTGCTTGGAGGTTCTGCCCAGCGCGCTCACGTACCCATGGCATGATGAAGTCATTCTTCCTCCATTGGCGCAGGATCGCAGGGAACTCCTGCTCAAGCGTGGCGCGGTCAATCCATGCCTCCGTGGGAGAGCCACCGATGGCATTGACCACGATACCGACGGGTATCTGGAGGCTATCTCTTAGCTCACGGGCGAAGTGATAGGCGATGGCTGAGATGTTGGTCTTGCTGGGACGGGCTCCCTCCCAGGTGGCAGGGCGGTAGTAGCGAAGCTGATCCAGTGAGTCTAAGAAGCTCAGGGGCCAAGCTGAGGCAGTCGTCTCGTGGGCGGGCTGCATGTTGTAGATGCGCAGCATGCTGTCAGGCTGTATGGGACGATGTTCCTTATCCGTGCTTTGGCTGAGCATGAAAGCCATGTTGGACTGCCCAGAGCATAGCCAAACCTCCCCTACATAGACATTGCTAAGCTTGATCTTACGCTTGCTCTGCGGTGTACTTACCTCAAGGCTATAGGGACCGCCAGCTGACTGCGCTGGGAGGGTGATCGCCCATTCCCCGAGGCGATTAGTCTTAGCATTACCACTCCAACCATGGAAGGAGAGCGTGACAAGTTCCCCCGCATTGGCTTTCCCTCGGATGGTCAGTGGACGCTGGCGCTGCAGGACCATTCCATCAGAATAGATGGTAGGGAGTTGCAGTCCGCCGAAGTCGCCCGAGATAGCTTGGTAGGCAGTCTCTGCGAGGAAGTGCATGCCAGCTGCTATGGGGTGCACTGCATCGGGAAAGTAATGGGGGTGGGGATAGAGTGGGCTATGAAAGTCAATAAGCTCAACATCTGCACTCTTAGCCACCTGCTCAATGGCCTGCTGTATCTGCAACTGCCAGTCTCGGGTCCCCGACTCAAAGCGAGGATGCTCCACACCAATAGGTGTCGTGCGAGCGATGAGGATACGCACCTGAGGATTGACAGCGCGTAATGTGTCGATGAGGTGATGATAATCGGGGATGAACTCATCCTGATAGTTCGGCCAATTGCGAGGATCCGTGTCATTGACCCCCAGATGAATCACGGCGATGTCAGGGCGGAAAGCCAGGGCCTTCTTGTACTCTTCCTGCAGGAAGTAGGGGCGATGTCCTCGAGCGAGCAGGGTCGCTCCAGACTTCCCGAAGTTCTCTACTTGGTACTTCGCTCCCAGCTTTTGCTGTAGGAGAACGGGATAGGCCTCGCGATCTCGATCTGCGAGTCCATAGCCGTAGGTGATACTATTGCCGATGCAGGCTACACGGATGGGACCTTTAGGTTTTCCCGATGCAGCAGCGCTGAGACCGAAGAAAAGGAATAGGTAAAGGCCGTATTTAATTCTCATGTGAATTGCTTGTCGTCAGAGTATGCGCTGATCGTAGAGGCGGACGATACGCTCAGTGAGTGCATCATCGGGATCAATCCTAGGACGGTAGGTTGCTTTGAGACTGGCACCTGTGATACGGGCAAAGACCTGCCAAGTCCATGCCTTAAAGCCACCGAGGAAGGCTTGGACGAGCTCATAGCCCGTCATGCCACACTGTCGGTTGATTAGCTTGATGAGGAGCTTCCCTTGGTTGAGGGTTAGATCCTTCATCTTAGGCTCCATCTCCTCCTTGAGTTCTTTCTCGACTCGCTTGAGATGAGGCTCTTGCTCCTTCTCTGGGAGGGTCTGCATGTATTCGTAGGTCTCGATGATCGTAGCTGCTACGTACTTGGCGTAGGGATAGACCTTTTTGACATCACGTATCCGTCGCCAGAGCTGTCGACGCTCCTCTAGCGTGAGAGGGTGAACTGTACGGGCTGCAGATACATATATGTCTGCAAAGCGAATCTCCAGGAGGCTGTCACTGACCGCTCGGCTCACCGTGTCGGGGCGAGGTGTTTGGGCATGAAGCTCCATGCTCACTCCACTGAATGCTAGTAGAAGCGAGGTCAAGATGGCAGGAATGACAGAGCGAGGAGACATAGCTTTTTAGGTATGAGGAATTACCAGGGGCGAGGAGGTTTCTTGGCAGAATATTCGGTAGCAAGACCACCTGCAGAAGTTTCTCGGTAGAGGCTGGGGAGGTCGTGCCCCGTCTTGCGCATCACCTCGACGACTTGGTCGAAGCTGACACGATGACGCCCATCGCTGAAGGTACCATAGGTGTTGGCGTCTAAGGCTCGAGCTGCAGCGAAGGCATTACGCTCGATGCAGGGGATCTGGACAAGTCCACAGACGGGATCGCAGGTGAGGCCTAAGTGATGCTCCAGCGCCATCTCTGCGGAGTACTCGATCTGGAGATTGGAGCCACCGAAGAGTTGGCTGGCAGCAGCGGCTCCCATAGCACAGGCTACACCAATCTCCCCCTGGCAGCCGACTTCTGCGCCCGAGATCGAAGCATTGGTGCGTACGACATTAGCGAAGAGGCCTGCGGTAGCCAAGGCTCGCAGGATACTTTGCTCTGGGAAGTCGCGGCTCGTCTTGAGATGATAGAGTACCGCGGGGACGACACCACAGCTTCCACAAGTCGGCGCCGTAACAACACGTCCGCCAGATGCATTATGCTCGCTGACAGCGAGAGCATAGGCATAGACGAGACCTCTATTCTTGATACTGGCAGAGCCGTAGCCCTCGGCCTTGACCTTGTAGAGAGCAGCCTTACGGCGTAGCCCCAAGCCTCCAGGGAGGACCCCTTCTGCATTTAGTCCCGAATGGATGGCTTGCTGCATGACGTCCCAAATCTTAGCCAGATAGTCCCAGATCTCAGGGCCCTCATAGTGCTCGACATACTCCCAGTAGGTCGTATCTTCCTCATGCAGGCGATGCATGATGTCTACGATACGGCTATCGGGATAGATGGTGGCAGAGCGCTGCTCATTGAAGTCTTCATTGGCGAGTGTTCCACCACCTATACTGAAGACTGTATAGGTGTCAAGGAGCTTCCCCGCATCATCAAAGCCTTCGAACTTCATCCCATTAGGATGGAAAGGGAGGATGATGTCAGGTTTCCACAGAATCTCCGTAGGGGCTACAGGCGTCAGTGTCTCGAGGATAGCAGCATCAGTCATGTGTCCCTTGCCCGTAGCCGCCAAGCTCCCATAGAGTGTGACGTCATAGCGTTTGGCTTGAGGACAACGGTCTCTGAACTGCTCGGCAGCACGTCGCGGCCCCATGGTGTGGCTACTGCTGGGGCCACTCCCGATACGGAATATCTGCTTGATTGTCTCCATTAAAATTGTAATCGGACTCCACTGCAAAGCAGGGTGCTGGTGACGAGTGCTTAGTACGCACGCTATCCCAAAGATACAAAATCTTATACCTCGGTCTGTTTCACTCATCAGACTCCTATCATAACGCTCTAAATCATCTATAGAGTCTACCCTGATTTGCTTCTAAGAAAGAGCACCTTCCCAGCCAGATTGGAGTGGGCTTCTCTAAGTCTTAGGTGTGTAGTGGTAAGTGGTTGGTAGATTGGATTGGAGTGTATGGAGATGGAGTTTGTGCAACCATTGATGGTGGGTATAAAGCAATACTGGTTTGAGTGCGAACTCATATTGCTTTGCTTTCATTCCTATATTGGAGACTGTTGCGGCAGAGTCCTGTCCTCTTTTTAGAGTGCTAAGACATCGCACGCCCAGCTCCCCGATACGCCTCTCCGAAGTGATACGCAAGCCCTTCGCCTTATCGCGAGTATTCCTCTTATTCAGCGGAGGGAAAAAGCATCGTTCTCGTGGAGAGAAAAGCGCCTTCCCATAGTGGTTTTTCCGCATTTATGTACGTAGTCTTAAAGACCAGGCACGTAAATCCAAATATCCACATTAGTAGATATTAGAGCCACGTACGTAGTCCAAACTTATTTGCCACTTGTCTACAACTTTTATCCATACGCAGAGCAACAACCTAATATAGGTCATCACTTCACAAAGCTATATAGTAATCAGTGCAAAGCTATATAGTAATCAGTACAAAGCTATATAGTAATCAGTGCAAAGCTATATAGGAATTAGCGCAAAGCTATATAGCTTTCTTCGCCATCCTATATAGCTCTACCCACGCCCCCATATACCTATTATATGAAATCATTGCGCAAGCTGTGAAGAGATGGACTTGCGCAATGGTCTCTTGAGATGCCGGGCAATGGTCTCATATTGGATCATACCATGCGCATATCGCAGAATGACCCCTACACATGATTTGCATATCAATTCGCTTGTGATGGAGAGCCTGCCATATTGGCGTAGAGTAGAGGAGTGGCATCCTCTTTGAATAAGGGAAGGCACTAACACGTATATCCATCATACAAGATAAACTATAGACTCTATGAGTAAGCAAGGTAAGATTGGGGTGACGAGTGAGAACATCTTCCCCGTCATCAAGAAGTTCCTCTACAGTGAACATGATATTTTCCTTCGTGAGCTGGTATCCAATGCCGTAGATGCTTCGCAGAAGCTGCGTGCACTGGCCTCGGCAGGCGAGTTTAAGGGTGAGCTGGGCGACTTGAAGGTCTCCATTAGCTTCGATGCTGATGCTAAGACGATCACTGTCAGTGACCGTGGTATCGGTATGACTGCTGAGGAGGTCGAGAAGTACATCAATCAGATAGCCTTCTCTGGAGCAGAAGAGTTCCTCGATAAGTATAAGGACGACAAGGTGGCTATCATTGGTCACTTTGGTTTGGGCTTCTACTCGTCCTTCATGGTGTCTTCGCGTGTCGAGATACAGTCGCTCTCTTATCGTGAGGGAGCAGAGCCTATCCACTGGAGCTGCGAAGGTAACCCAGAATACATCCTGGAGAAGGGGAGCCGTACAGAGCGAGGAACGGATATCATCCTGCATATTGACAGCGAGAGTGAAGAATTCCTCAGCAAGGATCGCCTCTCAACACTCCTCAATAAGTACTGCAAATTCCTCCCTGTGCCCATCGTCTTTGGGAAGAAGCAGGAGTGGAAGGATGGTGCCTATGTCGATACCGACGAGGATAACCAGATCAATGATGTACATCCCGCTTGGACTAAGAAGCCCTCGGAGCTAAAGGATGAAGACTACATTGCCTTCTACCACCAGCTCTATCCTCAGACCTTTGAGGAGCCTCTTTTCTGGATCCATCTAAATGTAGACTATCCCTTCAATCTTACGGGGATCCTCTACTTCCCCAAGGTGAAGAATCAGATGGAGCTGCAGCGCAATAAGATCCAGCTCTATGCCAACCAGGTCTTCGTCACGGAAGACGTCGAAGGGATCGTCCCTGAGTACTTGACTCTGCTACATGGGGTCATCGACTCTCCAGATATCCCGCTGAACGTCTCGCGCTCTTATCTGCAGAGTGATGCTCAGGTCAAGAAGATCTCCAACCATATCTCCAAGAAGGTAGCTGATCGACTTGATGAGCTCTTCCGCAATGAGCGTAGTCTATTCGAAGAGAAGTGGGAGAGCCTGAAGGTCTTCGTACAGTATGGGATGCTCTCCGATGAGAAGTTCTATGATAGAGCCGTGAAGTTTGACCTCGTCACTGATATCGACGGGAAGCACTTCACCCTTGACGAATACCGTACCCTTACCGAGGCAATCAGACCGATAAGGAAGGCCAGCTCGTATGGCTCTATACGAATGACCGCAACAGCCAATATACAGCTATCGAGCGTGCTAAGGCTAAGGGCTACTCTGTCCTCCTCTTAGATGGTCCTCTGGATGTCCATGCGGTATCTCAGCTGGAGCAGAAGCTCGAGAAGACACGCTTCGTACGCGTCGACTCTGACTCCATCGATAAGCTTATCGCTAAGGATGAGCAGCGTGCCGTGAGCCTCTCCGATGTAGAGCAGAAGGCCCTGAAGGCTCTCTTTGAGGGGCGCCTGCCTCGTGAGGAGAAGCGTAACTATAGCGTAAGCCTCGAAGCTCTTGGTGCTGACGCTGATGCAGTGCTGATCACGCAAGGGGAGTTCATGCGCCGTATGCAGGAGATGGCTCGTCTGCAGCCAGGTATGAACTTCTATGGTGAGCTTCCCGAAGGTTACAACGTGGTACTCAATACTGAGCATCCATTGATTCAGCGTCTCCTTGCATCGGAGAAGGAGGTTGTAGAGCCTAAGCTCTCGGCTCTGCGCGCTGAGCTTCAGGAGCAAAGTGAGCTTGTTGAAGCTGCTCGCACGGTGCAGTCAGCTAAAGAAGCCCGAAGAGGTGAGTGTAGCCGAACGTGAGGAGCTTGAAGCTCTGACGAGTAAGCAAGCCGAACTTGAAGGGAAGATTTCTGAGGAGATCAAGAAGTTCGGTGCAGAAGAGCTCCTCGTGGGGCAGCTCGTTGATCTTGCGCTCCTTGGTAATGGCCTGCTCTCAGGCGAGGCACTTGCTGCCTTCATCCGCCGTAGTCAGCAGCTCCTGTAGTAAACCAAGGTATATTATAAGGTAACTGAGGCTGTGCCTTCGGTATTCAGACCACATGTTGGTTGGATGCTGAAGGCACAGCTTTCTCTATATGCTAGGAATTGTATCTTTGCGCTTATACATTACTATTTACATAATATGCGCTATCTCTATAAATCACTTCACCGCTGGAGTCTCTCTTTATTGACTTGCTCACTACTGGCCAGCTCCCTCTCAGCACAGACGGATAATGAAGTGCAACCCGACCGTCCTGACCATAGTGAAGGAACAAGTGTACTAAGCCCACGACGCCTGCAGATAGAGTGGGGAATAGGGGCTTCCTCAGGGGCTCATAACATGGGACTAATGCTTCGCTATGGACTTGTGCCTGATCTTGAGCTCCGCTTAGAAGGTCTATTGCAGCGGCCTCATCGCGGGGCAGTGCAGGTCTCAGATCTCACGCTCAGCTCCAAGCTTGCTCTCTTCTCTGGTGATGGCTGGGTCCCAGCGATGACGCTTGTCGGCTATCTGAACTACGCACCACATGAGGAGACACGTAGTGTGACGGGAGATCTTACACTGGCTCTTGAGCAGGAACTGGTATCGGGCCTTTCCCTTACCTGTAACATCGGCTCAGCTGAAGGGATGCGCCGCCTCTCTCTGACTGCAGAGTTGGGCTATAACTTCACTGATCGATTAAGCTCCTTCGTGGAGTACTATGGAGTCTTTAGCCCTGCAGAGCATGGATGTGACTTGGGGCTAATCTATGCTGTGACGAAGGATTTCCTTGTAGACCTCTCTTGCGGTAGGACTTTTTTCGCCAGCGGAGCGGTGAACTATGCCTCCCTTGGAGCCACCTACAGACTATAGTTTGGAGCTAGTGAAAAAGGGGTGAGTAAAAACTTTTCGGTACGTTTCGTAAGCTCCGATATGTTGATTATCTTTGCTCCATAAAGCAAATAAGCTATTTCGTATCAACTAACTTTATAACCCCCAAGAAAGAACATGAACATTCCACAGGAACTGCGGTACACCAAGGACCACGAATGGGCACGCCTCGAAGGCGATGTTGTCTACGTAGGTATCACGGACTACGCTCAGGGTGAGCTCGGCGAAATCGTCTATGTAGACGTCACGACCGAAGGTGAAAGCCTCAGCGCAGAAGAAGTCTTTGGCTCTATCGAAGCTGTAAAGACGGTATCTGACCTCCTCCTCCCAATCGAAGGGGAAATCCTCGAAGTCAACAGCGAGCTCGAAGACAGCCCTGAGCTGGTCAACAGCGATCCCTATGGTAAGGGGTGGCTCGTCAAGATCAAGCCCGCTAACGCTGACGATGTAGAAGGTCTGCTCAGCGCTGACGATTATAAGGCTCTCATCGCAGGATAAAGATGCAAGCATCTCCCACTGGTCAGCATCATCATGGGCAGTACCTCCGATCTGCCCATCATGGAGAAAGCTGCCGCTCGCCTCGATGCCCTCGGCATTCCCTTTGAGATGCTCGCGCTCTCCGCTCACCGCACGCCTCGTGAGGTAGAGGAGTTTGCCACTACGGCTAAGGAGCGTGGTGTCAAGGTAATCATCGGTGCTGCTGGTATGGCTGCCCATCTCTGTGGTGTCATCGCTTCGATGACTTCCATTCCAGTGATCGGTGTGCCTATCAAGGCTTCTCTGGAGGGCGTCGATGCCCTCTACTCTATGGTGCAGATGCCTCCAGGTATCCCCGTAGCGACCGTGGGAATTAATGCAGCAGAGAATGCTGCACTCCTGGCCGTACAGATGATGGCTACCTCTGATGAAGAGCTCTATCGTAGACTCGAAGCCTACAAGGAGTCGCTCAAGGAGAAGGTCGTCAAGGCTAATCGAGAGCTTGCAGAGGTCAAGTTCGAGCACAAGACGAACTAACCCCCGCATATACATGTTGTAAACCCAGGAGGTGGAAGCACCTCCTGGGTTTACTTTTGCACTATTGTAAGACTTATTCATGGCAGAGAATCATCCCTCTCATACTACATCCGCTGAGCCTTGTCTCTATCACAGACGCCGTGCAGCGTTGGTTCATATTGGTGATACGCCTCTTGGCGGTGACTATCCTGTACGCGTCCAGTCAATGGCGACAGCTTCGACTTTGGATACAGAGGCTGCTGTTGCTCAAGCAGAGCGGATCATCTCTGCTGGTGCGGAGTATCTGCGCTATACTGCACAAGACAAGCGTGTAGCTACTAACCTTGGTGTGATCCATAAAGAGCTCCGTGCTCGTGGTATCACGACTCCTCTGGTAGCTGATATCCACTTCAACCCAACGGCAGCTGATACGGCACTGGCGTATGTAGAGAAGGTGCGTGTCAATCCTGGTAACTACGTCGATAGTAAGGGTACGACCGAGTGGAATGATGAGGTCTATCGCGCCATGCATGAGAAGGTACGCGAGCGATTCGGAGCATTTGTTGAGCGTGCCAAGACGCTGAAGCGTGCGATACGTATCGGTGTCAATCACGGCTCGCTCTCGGAGCGCATGGTGATGCTCTATGGCGATACGACCGAGGGCATGGTGCAGAGCTGCTTGGAATATCTGGATGTCTGTCGCGAGCATGACTTCCATGATATCGTTATCTCGATGAAGTCCTCCAATACCGTCGTGATGACTGCGGCAGTTCGCCTGCTTGTCGCTCGCCTTGATGAGTTAAGTTACCCCGCCTATCCCCTGCACCTCGGCGTGACGGAGGCTGGTGAAGGCGAGGATGGTCGTATCAAAAGCGCTGTTGGTATCGGTTCGCTCCTGGCTGATGGTATCGGTGATACGATCCGCGTCTCCCTCAGCGAAGAGCCCGAGTGCGAGATCCCCGTGGCGCGTGCTCTTGTGGACTACATCGCACCTCGTGAGCATGTCGCGCTTTCTGTAGACGGATCGCTTCTTCCCTCATGGAAGGAATACCGCGAGTTAGCTCAAGATGCTCGCAAGAATACCACTTCTCTCGGAGCCCTCGCAGGTGGAAGCAACCTACCCTTGGTGCTCTATCCGACGGAGAAGTCTTTAGATCTCTCCTCATTCACTCAGCGTCCCGATGCCATTCTCTCGCCCGAAGGACAGCTTCAGCTCGCAGGCGGTACGCCTATCGTAGGAGTCTCCGTGAAGAGCATTGCTACGGACGAGCTTACGGCTGAGTCTCTTGCTGAGCTCTCTGCCGTACCTCAGACACTCCTCCTTCTTGAGAGCCGTGGCGATAATCCCGTCGCTGACTGGCGCTGGGGCTTTACGCAGCTTCGCCGTGCAGGTGTCAACTGCCCCATTCTACTTCGTCGTCGCTACGATACCACTGATCTGGAGCTCTTCCGCCTATATGCAGCTGCCGACTGCGGTAGCATCTTCCTCGATGGCTGGGGTAATGGCCTTTGCCTCGAAGCTCCTCATCTCCCTGCCGAAGAGATCATCAAGACCGAGCTGGGTATCCTGCAGGCAGCCCGTCTTCGTATGAGTAAGACGGAGTTCATCAGCTGTCCTGGCTGTGGCCGTACGCTCTACAATCTGCAGAATACTATTGCCGAGATCAAGGCGGCTACCTCACACCTCAAGGGGCTCAAGGTCGGCATCATGGGCTGTATCGTCAATGGTCCTGGTGAAATGGCTGATGCGGACTATGGCTATGTAGGTGCTGCGCCTGGCAAGATCGATCTCTACAAGGGACAGGAATGTATCAAGAAAGGCGTACCCCAAGCTCAAGCTGTAGAGCATCTCATCGACCTCATCAAAGAAGGAGGCGACTGGAAGGACCCCGAATAAGATGCCTCTCATCGACTCAATCTCTCATCTCATCATTTATATCTCTCCTATGCGTGTCAAGCTGATCAATAAGTCTCACCACCCAGCTCCTCACTATGCCACATCTGGTGCTGCTGGTATGGACATCCGTGCTAATCTCTCGGAGCCGATTGTATTAGAGCCTCTCGAGCGCTGCCTCATTCCCACGGGCCTCTATCTTGAGATCCCCGAAGGCTACGAAGCCCAGATTCGCCCTCGTAGTGGACTTGCGCTGAAGCATGGGATTACCTTGCCCAATAGCCCAGGGACTATCGACTCGGATTATCGTGGTGAGCTGAAGATCCTTATGATCAATCTCTCCAAGGAGCCCTTTACGTTCAACGACGGAGAGCGCATCGCTCAGATGATCGTTGCCCGTCATGAGGTCGTTGAGTGGGAGGTGGTCACGGAGCTTAATGAGAACACTGCTCGCGGCACAGGCGGTTTTGGCCACACGGGTCGCGATTAGTTCACCCGCCCTCACATCAAAGATCAAGCCCCGGCTTCCTAATGGAGGTCGGGGCTTTCTCGTACCAATTCAAAGAGGGTGGAGCTTATTGCTTCCACCACAAGCGTCTCGAAGCTGCAGAATGTGGATCCGTCGTCTCCACAGCTTGCTCGATGTCATCCGGCAGGTGATAGAAGAAGTCCAGGCTAGTGAACTGCTCTAGCTCGCGAATCGAAAGTGTTAGCTCATCGATACGCTCACCTTTACCATAGTTTGTGTTCGGAGAGGAAGGCAATGCCTTCGTATCTCTTGCCCTTCTTCATTAGAAGCGCCATCCAGTAGTAGCGGGGGATGACCATCTTACCTTTGATGCGCTTGTCTTCGATCTGATCATCGCGGATCGTACCGCCCTTGGCCACGTAGAGTTTATCACAAAAGGAGCGGTCGCGGGCCCATTCTTGGACGCGATTCTCCAAGCGGTGCCAGATGCCAGCATTATGAGTCTGGAGCTGCGGGCTCATATTCGTGTAGTAGAAGGTCTGCTCATTGGCAGCCTGTGAGAAGGTGCGGTCTTCCGAGGCTACCAGATGTCCACGGCTGTAGCCACTTCGGCGGAAGAAGTTGGATGTATCATACGCTGCGGGGATCTTAGGATCCCAGCTCCACGCGTCACTACGGCGCACGTTGTCTTCTGCCGTCGCAGCGTCGAAAGAGAATGCAACCCAGCGCGAATGGAGCTTTGTGACGTCGTACTCAAGCGAGTAGTTTACCTTCCCCGAAGCTCGGTGTGTGACGAAGTAGTTATTGTTGCCCCCAGCCAATCTTGGTAGCTCAAGCAGGGTCGTATCCCCATTGATGATCTCGTCCTCGATAGCGCCCTGAGGCGAATAGCTTGGGAGAGCTTGGGCTGAAGCCTGCTCTGCGGGCGCCGCTTCCTTGGCCATCTGCTTGTAGACCAAGATGCCTAAGACGGCGACAGCGATGAGTAGGGTTAGTTTCTTCATTGAAGGGAGTCGTCTTGCTTTAAATCTGCTGCAAAGGTAGTGACTTCGATCATTTCTGCCCAAGCTTTCCCTGCTTCGGATCGGGGAGGAAGTCTTGGAGTGCCCGAGGGGAGAAATAAAAGAAGCCTAACCGCAAGGGACCGTCGTCCACTTGATGTTAGGCTTCGACCGTTTAAGAGCTCGTCTGCTTCGCAGCTTCGTGTCCCGTTGGCCTTCTCTCGAAGGCGCTCAGGCTATAGCCTGCGATGTGGACGAGAAATAGTACTCTCTCTCCGAAGATGGAGAGGTTGTTTGTCTGTACTGCAAAGGTACAAAAATGGCCTATATATACCTAATAGAGGGGAGAATTCCGCTGCTTTAGCTACCTACTTATTCCGATTCGGGAGCCTTGCTGGGTAGAATTGCTGGCGAAGTAGTGGGAGGTACTGTCGTGAGGAATATACCTTTCTGCCGTGAGGAATATACCTTTCTACTGTAAGGAATATTCCTCGTCGTCGTAAGGTATATACCTTTTGTTCGAAAGGTATATACTATTCGCCCGAAGGGTATATACCTTTTTGCCGAAGGGTATATACTATTTGCCTCAAGGGTATATACCCTTCTGCAGGATGGTATATTCCTTTTTCGTGGGGACTTCCTCCGATCCCAGATCAAGATAGGAGAGAAGACGAAGAAAGGGCTCTCCCTTTCCTTTCGGAGGAGGGAGAGCCCTTGGTGTAAAGTGCCGTGAATGCGCGGCAGAAGCCTATTCGATGGCGGCTTGGGCTGCGGAGAGACGAGCGATGGGGACACGGAAGGGCGAGCAGCTGACGTAGTTGAGGCCGATGTGATGACAGAACTTCACCGAGTGAGGATCGCCACCGTGTTCGCCGCAGATACCGCAGGGCAGGTCGGGGCGTGTGCTGCGTCCGCGTTCGACAGCCATACGGATGAGCTGGCCCACACCTTCTTGGTCGAGCTCCTGGAAGGGGTCTACGCTCAGGATCTTCTTATCGAGGTAGACGGGCAGGAAGCTGGCGATGTCGTCGCGGCTATAGCCGAAGGTCATCTGCGTGAGGTCATTTGTCCCGAAGCTGAAGTACTCGGCGTGGCGAGCAATTTGGTCAGCTGTGAGTGCTGCACGAGGGATCTCGATCATCGTACCGACGCGGAAGTGGAGTTCAACTCCTTCTTCCGCGAAGAGCTGACGGGCCGTGTCGCGGATGACCTTCTCCTGCTCATCGAATTCATTGACGATCCCGATCAGAGGGATCATGATCTCGGGCTGTGGGTCATAGCCTTCCTTCTTGAGCTGAATAGCGGCTGAGAGGATAGCACGCGTCTGCATCACCGTGATCTCAGGGTAGGTGTTGCCGAGACGACAGCCACGATGCCCCAGCATGGGGTTGTGTTCGCTCAGCGAATTGACGCGGCGCTGGATCTCTTGTACCGAGATACCCATCTCATCGGCCATGATCTGCTGACCAGCCAAATCGTGGGGGACGAACTCATGAAGTGGTGGGTCGAGGAGACGCACGTTCACTGGGCAGCCGTCCATCGACTTGAGGATGCCGTAGAAGTCTTGCTTCTGGTAGGGGAGGAGCTTAGCCAAGGCCTTTTCACGGCCTTCCTTCGAGTCGGCAAGGATCATTTCGCGCATGGCCTTGATCTTCTCGTTCTCGAAGAACATGTGCTCTGTGCGGCAAAGGCCAATACCTACGGCGCCGAAGCTACGGGCAATAGCGGCATCGTGTGGAGTATCTGCATTCGTGCGGACGACGAGCTTCGTGTACTTTTCACAGAGGGTCATCAGCTCGGCAAAGTCACCTGTGAGCTCTGCGGGCTGTGTCTTGACCAGACCCTGATAAACTTCGCCAGTGCTACCATTGAGCGAGAGATAGTCGCCTTCCTTGAGTACCACACCGTCGATCTCTACCGTTCGGTGCTTGTAGTCAATATTGATGGCGCCTGCACCAGATACACAGCATTTACCCATACCGCGAGCCACGACGGCAGCATGCGAAGTCATCCCGCCACGTGCGGTGAGGATCCCTTCGGCGGCTGACATACCAGCAAGGTCTTCAGGAGAAGTCTCGATGCGAACCATGATCACATGGCGACCATCGTCATGCCAGCGAGTAGCATCGTCAGCGAAGAATACGATCTGACCAGAAGCTGCCCCAGGCGAAGCGGGAAGCCCGTGAGTGAGGACCTTAGCTTGGCTCTTGGCAACGGGATCAAATACGGGGTGGAGGAGCTCATCGAGCTTGTGAGGCTCACAGCGCAGGAGAGCAGTCTTCTCATCAATGACTCCGTCGCGAAGGAGATCCATGGCGATCTTGACCATTGCAGTACCCGTGCGCTTCCCATTACGAGTCTGCAGGAACCACAGCTTGCCATCCTGTACAGTGAACTCCATGTCTTGCATATCCTTATAGTGGGCTTCGAGGCGCTGCTGTAGCATATCGAGCTCGGCATAGATTTCGGGCATAGCTTCTTCCATCGAGGGGTAGAGGCTAGCACGTACATCTTCGCTGATACCCTGCTGGTGTGCCCAGTCGAGAGAGCCTGCCTTTGTGATCTGCTGTGGTGTACGGATCCCAGCTACTACGTCTTCGCCCTGAGCGTTGACGAGATATTCGCCGTTGAAGACATTTTCACCCGTACCAGCATTTCGGCTAAAGCAAACACCCGTAGCAGAGGTGTCGCCCATATTACCGAATACCATAGCTTGGACGTTGACAGCCGTTCCCCATTCAGCTGGGATACCTTCCATCTTACGATAGAGGATAGCGCGCTCGTTCATCCAGCTATCAAAGACAGCGCAGATAGCACCCCAGAGCTGCTCCATAGGGTCAGTGGGGAAGTCCTTACCTGTGCGGCGCTTGATCTCTTGCTTGAAGAGTACGACCAGGCTCTTGAGTTCGTCGACGTTCAGCTCGTTATCCAGGCGGACGCCACGCTGTGCTTTGACACGGTCAATGATTTCTTCGAAGGGGGCGATATCTTCCTTCGTTTCGGGCTTCATGCCGAGGACAACGTCACCATACATCTGTACGAAGCGGCGGTAGCTATCGTAGGCGAAGCGGGGATTGCCTGTCTTCTTCGCAAGGCCTTCGACGACAACGTCATTGAGCCCAAGGTTGAGGATGGTATCCATCATACCTGGCATAGAGGCGCGAGCACCAGAGCGGACAGATACTAGAAGTGGGTTGTTGGGATCGCCAAAGGTAGCTCCCATGAGGCCTTCGATATGATGCACAGCGCGCATCACTTCGTCTGAGAGAAGGGAGATAAGTGTATCCTTTCCACGGGCGAAATACTCATTACAGGTCTCGGTCGTGATCGTGAAGCCAGGGGGGGACTGGTACCCCGATACGATTCATTTCGGCGAGGTTGGCGCCTTTGCCTCCGAGGAGGTCTCTCATGTCTGCGGCACCTTCGGCGAGGCCGTTCCCGAAGGTATAGACTCTTTTGTTGTCTCTCATTGTTAGCAAGTATTATGCGTTGGTTATGCTAATCCATAGGCAAATGTATCGATTATTATGGATAATCCCAGCGGTATAACTGAATTTATTAAATGTGGGTGGCTTTGTGGTAGCCCTTTTATTAAATGTAGGTGTGGTGTAGGTACTGTGATTGCTGAGTTTTGGTGGGATATACGCTGTTTTTCACAAATAATATGGTGTGGTGTAAAAGGAAGCACCCTCATCTTCTACCCAAGGAGGATAGAGGATGAGGGTGCTTATACTATAGATTGTAGCTCGCGCGGGGGGAGCTATTGAGATATTAGAGAGCGTATTCGTTCATCTTGCAGAGGTACTTCCCAACGATGTCAAACTCTAAGTTTACCACCGTGCCGACTTGTATGTGCTTGAAGTTCGTATGCTCGTGGGTGTAGGGGATGATAGCGACGCCGAAGGAGGTCTTCTCCGAGTTGCACACGGTGAGACTTACGCCATTGACCGTTATTGAGCCCTTCTCGACTGTGATATACCCCTTGCGAGCGAGCTCTGCATCCGTCTGGTGCTCGAAGCGATAGAGCCAGCTACCGTCAGCTTCTTCAACAGAGGTGCAGATGGCAGTCATGTCGACGTGGCCCTGGACGATGTGTCCATCAAGGCGACCTCCGAGGAGCATGCTTCGCTCGAGGTTCACAAGGTCTTCGACAGAGAGCTTGCCGAGGTTAGAGCGATCCAGTGTCTCTTGGATGGCGGTCACGGTGTAGGTGTGCTCGTCATGAGCCACGACTGTGAGGCATACCCCGTTGTGAGCGACGCTTTGGTCGATCTTAAGTTCGCTGGCAAAGGGGCAGGAGAGTGTGAGATGAAGGTTTTCGCCTTCGCGTCGGAGAGCGACGACCTCGCCGCAAGCTTCTACGATACCTGAAAACATAGTCTGTATATGATGAGTGTTAGCTGTCGTGAGAATTGATGCTACAAAGATAAGACAACTCCCTTAGCCAGCCTCTCTATTGAGGTGATGATCTCTATATGTATAGGAGAGTGGTGTGATCCTATATTGGTCGTTGGGTGAACCTATATAGGTCGCCATGACGACCTATATTGGTCACGACGCTGACCAATATAGATTCACCTCGCGACCAATACTGCTTTTACGAGGCGTCCTACGAAAACACCTGAATCCTTACCGTCAAGAGGCTGAGGAAGCCAATAGAGAGGAAACAATAAAGGCAGTAGTCACTACTGACCACTGCCTTTATCTTGATCTTCTTGGTCGGGATGAGAAGACTCGAACTTCCGACCTCCACGTCCCGAACGTGGCGCGCTACCAACTGTGCTACATCCCGAATGCACTCAGCGACTTCCCGCTGAGGCACTGCAAAGTTAGATAAATAATCAGTACGATGAACCGTGGAAAGACTCTATACAAGCGCTCCCTCCTCGATACGACCAGAGAGCTTCTGGTGCATTGCCGTAGCTGCTCGGCGGCCATCTCCCATAGCGAGGATGACAGTGGCAGCACCGCGTACGATATCACCACCTGCATAGACGTCGGGCATAGAGGTCTTCTTACTCTCGTCCACAACGATATTACCCCACTTGTTGACCTCCAACTCAGGCATTGACTTAGTGACCAAGGTACTTGCGGAGTAGCCGATACAGATGATGACCTCATCGACGGGAACTGTGATGATCTCCCCAGTGGCGACAGGGCGGCGTCGGCCACTCTCGTCTGGTGCTCCCAGCTCCATACGCTCCAGGCGCATCGCAGTGACGTGACCGGACTCATCCCCAAGGTATTCTACAGGATTATGCAGGTTGAAGAACTCCGTACCTTCCTCACGTGCATGCTTGATCTCTTCTGCACGGGCGGGCATCTCTTCTTCGCTACGGCGATAGACGATGGTAGCCTGCTTGGCATCAAGACGAATGGCTGTACGTACGGCATCAATAGCGGTATTCCCACCGCCGATGACAGCCACACGCTTCCCACGTAGAGAGGGGAGTGCTTCGGCAAGCTCCTTGGGGGATATGAGATTGTACTTAGCCAGATACTCGCTGGCGGTATAGACCCCCTTGAGGTCTTCACCTGGGATACCCATGTAGTTGGCGACACCGACGCCAGTTGCGATGAAAATGCCATCCATTCCTTGGGCCTTGAGATCCTCATAGGTAATAGTCTTGCCTACGATCGTATTCGTCTGGAAGGTGACACCGAGATCGCGCATCTTGTCCAGCTCATCTTCGATGATACTATTGGGCAAGCAGAACTCAGGGATCCCGTAGCGCAGGACACCCCCGAGCTGGCTCTCGGCCTCGTAGACGGTCACATCATAGCCCCACTTAGCCATATCAGTAGCGAAGGATAGGCCAGCTGGGCCACTACCAACGACAGCGATGCGGCCCAACTTGGGCTTCTCTGATCGCTGTGGCTTGATGGAGTGATCTCGATGGATACGCTCATAGTCGGCTACATAGCGCTCCAGGTTGCCTATGGAGACGGCTTCTTTCTTGAGGCTGAGGGTGTAGATACACTGGCTCTCACACTGCTTCTCCTGCGGACAGACGCGACCACAGACTGCGGGGAGTGAGCTGGTCTCACGGATGATACCAACGGCCTCAAGCATCTCACCTTTCTCGATGAGCTTGATGAAGGACGGGATATGAATGCCGACAGGACAACCCTCGACACAGCCTGGATTAGGGCAGTCTAAGCAACGGCGAGCCTCAGCCATCGCTTCTTCGCGTGTGTAGCCGAGGCTTACTTCTTCATGAAATGAGGTGATACGCTCCGCTATAGGGAGCTCGGACATCTTTGTGTGCTCGTAGGCGATACGCTCTTTATTGGGATGGGCTTTGCGTAGCTCTGTGCGCCAGTCCTGACTACGCCGCTCCTTAATTAGCTCTTGCTTGGTCATTGTATCGGGTGATCTTGTACCGTGTTACCTCGCTATATAAGTGATAAAATGTTAGAGCAAAGATAAGCAAAGATGAAGAGGAGGGAAAGAGCCTATCTATAAGAAACAAGTGAGGCCAAGATCTCAGCCAGAGCATAGCTCCTCGAGATCTTGGCCTCTTGATGTATGTGATCGGGTGGGGTAAATCACCCGATGAAGGGGGAGACTCTACTTATTGAGGATATCGTAGGTATCGCGAGCGATCATGTACTCTTCGTCGGTAGCGACGACGACGACCTTGACACGGCTGTCAGCTGCACTGATGACCTGACTCTTGCCACCATAGGTGACTTCGTTGATGGACTCGTCAAGCTTGATGCCGAGGAATTCCAACCCCTGACAGACTTCGGTACGCAGAGCAGCACGGTTCTCACCGACACCTGCGGTGAAGACGAGGAGGTCGATGCCACCCAGAGCAGCAGCATAAGCCCCTACATACTTCTTGACGCGATAGGCATGCATCGAGAGAGCCAGGCGGTCACGCTCAGAGCCTTCTTCTGCGGCCCTTGCGACGTCACGCATGTCAGAGCCCTGCGTGCTGATACCAGCGACACCGCTCTTCTTCGTTAGCAGGAAGGTCAGGTCTTCCAGATCGAGGTAGGTCTTACCTGGGGTAGCCTTCTTGAGGAAGGGAGCGAGGAACTCAGGATCATAGTCCTTCTTATTCATCAAGTACTCGATGACACCGCTGTCGATGTCACCAGCACGCGTACCCATCATAAGGCCTTCGCTGGGAGTCAAGCCCATTGAGGTATCGATACTCTTCCCGTTGAGGACAGCTGCCATGGAAGCTCCACTTCCGATGTGAGCTGTGACGATCTTGCATGAGGCACGATCCAACCCTGCGATCTCAGCACCCTTGGCGCTGACATAGTCGTGGCTCGTACCGTGGAAGCCATAGCGGCGGATGCGGTACTTGTCGTAGAACTCATAGGGGAGGGCATACATATAGGCATGCTCGGGCATCGTCTGGTGGAAGGCCGTATCGAATACCCCTACCTGAGGCGTATTGGGGAGTACCTTCGTCACCGCTTCGATACCGAGGATGTTGGCTGGGTTGTGAAGCGGAGCAAGCTGTGCGCACTCATGGAGCATATCTACCACGTCAGGGGTGATACGTACGCTCTGAGCAAAGCGCTCTGCACCGTGTACGAGGCGGTGACCAATGGCATCGATCTCATCGAAGGACTCTACGAAGTGCTCTTCCTTAAGAATGTCGAGGATAATCTCTACGCCGCGTGTGTGGTTAGGAATGTCAAGGTGGCGCTCAATCTTCTTTCCTTCGGGGTTACGGAAGGTGATGAAGGAGTCATTGATCCCTACGCGCTCTTCGTTCCCCGAGGTCAAGACCTTGTAGTTGGGGAGCTCGATGAGGGCGAACTTCAGGGAGGAGCTGCCACAGTTGAGGACCAGGATTTTCATAAGGTGTTGTATTATATGGTAAGGTGTGTTCTTATCCCTTCTTCGCCTTGAGAGCGATTGACTGGTTGGCTGTGATAGCTGCCATTTTATAGATGTCATCTACCGAAGCTCCACGGCTGAGGTCGTTGACTGGTGCAGCCATACCCTGAAGGACTGGACCGACAGCTTCGGCACCAGCGAGGCGCTGGACAAGCTTGTAGCCAATGTTCCCAGCTTCGAGGGTGGGGAAGATGAGTACGTTAGCCTTACCTGCTACGGGGCTGTCTGGAGCCTTGAGTGATGCTACCTTAGAGACGAGAGCAGCGTCAAGCTGGAGCTCTCCATCGAGCTGGAGCTCGGGAGCCATCTCCTTGGCGATACGTGTCGCTTCGACGACCTTGTCTACCAGCTCATGCTTAGCGCTCCCCTTCGTTGAGAAGCTGAGCATAGCGATGCGAGGCTCTACGTTGGCGATAGCGCGAGCAGACTCAGCAGAGGATACAGCGATCTGAGCCAGCTCTTCAGCGGTAGGGTTGGGCATGACGGCGCAGTCAGCAAAGAGCAGAAGCCCGTTTTCGCCATAGGTGTTGTTGGGGAGGAACATCATGAAGATACCGCTGACGCAGCTGATGCCAGGGGTCGTCTTGACGATCTGCAGAGCTGGACGAAGCACGTCGCCAGTGGCATTGATAGCCCCTGCAAGTTCACCATCAGCATCCCCAGCCTTGATCATCAGACAGCCGAGGTAGAGGGGATCTTCGACGAGGACAGCAGCCTGCTCTTCGGTAAGTCCCTTCTTGCGACGGAGATCCAGCAGAAGGTCGATGTAGGCCTGCTTCTTTTCGTGGTTCTTAGGATCGAGGAGGTTTGCCTTATCGATGTTGTGTAGACCCAATTCCTGGGCGTGCGAACGGATGGCGCTAGGATCCCCGATGAGGGTTAGGCGGACAACACCTTCTGCGAGGAGGCGGTCAGCAGCCTTGAGTGTTCTTTCTTCGGTTCCTTCAGGGAAGACAATGTGTTGAGGATTAGCCTTAGCCCTGTTGATAATGTCTTGGATCAAGTCCATAGTGATGGTAGATTTGATATTTGAGTATTCTGTATATCCCCAAAGTTACGGATTATCTCGCTTTATTGTGCAAGACGCTCGGAGTCACTGCTCCACGCTTTGCTCACACAACTCTCAAGCCCCTCTTTTTAGCAGGACTGTTCGCTCTGTTATGAATGCTAATATGGTCACCGCAATGTGCTGTTTCTTAGTGGAAAAAGTGGGCTTTGGTGACTCCTGTTTGGTAGCTCGATTTTGTGACCAGTACTAGTTCACATTCCGACCAGTACTGGTACATACCTTCTACTTATACTGGTTCGCGTTCTGACCAGTACTGCTTCTCTTGGTGACCAGTACTGGTTCGTTTTATGCTTCTCAAAGCCTTTGCAGGACCACCACCTGAAGAAAAAGAACTCCCCCGATAGATCACTGGATCTATCGGGGGAGTTTCTTGTGGCAATGATAGTGGGGCCGGATTTTACTCGCGCTCCTTGATCAGACCATGACGGTAGGCATGGAGGAGCTTCTTGAGCTCTTCGATCTGATCCTCAAGGATGAGGCCTTGGTCAGTGTCTCGGACAAGTATGCGGTCTGTGGAGTAGGCCTTGACAACAGAGGTGCTGGAGATGTCCTCCATGTGCTCAATGGCTTCGCGGGTCGAGCTGAAGGGCTCGTGCTTGACCAGATGGAGGCCCTGCGAATTGAAGATCAAGGTGTAGCCTGCGATACCCGTGCTGGACTGATAAGCACGGCTGAACCCACCATCGATGAGCATGATCTTGCCTCCGGCTTGTACGGGATGCTCACCCTTGACTTCGCGGACAGGGACATGACCATTGATGATGTGAGACTCGGAGCTCTTCAGATCGAACTCTTCGAGGATCATATCACAGACCTGCTCCTCGGTGCGATAGACATAGTAGTAGCCCTTCTCTTCGTGGTGTGTGGCCTTGTCGGCGATGAAGTAGCGCTCGAAGGTAGTCATCGCAGACTTGTCGAAGAGAGGTGAGTCTGGGCCACACCATAGGTACCACATGTAGTCAACAGCTTCCTTGTGCTCGGGGTGATCGGACGATGACCAGTGTGACTGGCGTACGAACTCATCGATGCGGTCGAGGAGGGCACGTCCAGAGAAGGCGCGACCACGAATCTTGACCTTGCGGAAGGTGCGGTCCTCATTGAGGGGGACGGAGGCGTGGAAGAGGAGGTTATGGTTGCACGTAAGGTACATGCTCCCCTTCTTGAAGAGGAAGTTGATGTGGCGGAGAAGCTTCTCGCTGTGACGGAAGGAGTGCAGTAGCTTGGCTACGACATCAGTCTCAGCCTCAGTCAGCTTGTAGGGATCGTTGGGATCAATAGTGGGGAAGAAGGTATCCTTGAGGGGATAGGTCTCTCCATTGGGGAGGGTGATCGTCCCTTCTGCTTGGTTGATGCGATGCAGGAGGTCACGATCCTCCATCCCATACTCGGGATGGCGAGCGATGATCTGGTGCTCGAGCTTGAACTGTATGATAGCGATCGCCTTGTGCATCTGCCCCATGAGGAGGATGCTCTTCTCATCGTAGGTCTCATCAGCATCGCCGAGCTTAGGAGTGAAGGGCGTACAGGGGTCCTTGCCGTAGACCTCCATCGCGAAGCGCGCCAGAGGAAGCATGTTGATACCATAGCCATTCTCCAGCGTGGAGAGGTTGGCATAGCGTAGGGCGATACGGATAGCGTTGGCCATGCTGGCGGTGTTCCCTACAGCAGCCCCCATCCAGAGCATATCATGGTTACCCCACTGGATGTCGACATTGTGGTAGGTCAGGAGCTTGTCCATGATGAACTGGGCACCAGGACCTCGGTCGAAGACGTCCCCGACGATATGCAGGCGGTCAATGGCCAGACGCTGGATCGTCTCGCAGATCGCGATGATGAAGTCGTCAGCTTGCCCCGTATCAATGATCGTATCAAGGATAGCTCCCACGTAAGCTGACTTCTTGGGATTCATGCTGTCCTCGTGGGTGAGTTCCTGAGTGATGTAGCTGTACTGTGCGGGAAGAGCCTTACGCACCTTGGAGCGCGTGTACTTCTCGCTGACGCACTGCAGGACCTTGATGAGCTGATTGAGCGTGACCTTATACCAATCCTTACGGAGGTGATGCTGCTGACCGAGTCGCTCGAGGCTTTCCTTAGGGTAGTAGATGAGCGTGCAGAGCTGGCGTAGCTCCTGCTCGCGGATTTGTCCGAGGAAGAGGTTCTCTACCTTGATGCGAATGGTACCTGATGCATTCTTCAGTACGTGGATGAAAGCTTCATATTCGCCGTGGATGTCGGCGAGGAAGTGCTCGGTACCCTTAGGTAGGTTGAGGATAGCACTTAGGTTGATGATCTCAGCGGCGGCAGAGGCTGCACTGGGGTATTGCTTGGAGAGCAACCCGAGGTACTTGAGTTCACGTTCTGTGATATTCATAGTGATGATAAGTGTTGGGGGTGATTATTATAGGCGGGAGGTGAGCTCGGCATGCTTGACACCGGAGGCACTGCGTATCTTCTTGATGAGTACGGTCAGGGCTTCGCGACGCTCGACATAGAGTACGAAGGAGCCGTGGAAGAGGCCGTCCTTCGACTGGATCGAGTAGCTGCGGAGCTTGACTCCCGATTCTTTACGGATGAGAGATGTGATGTTGGTAGCGATAGATAGTTCGTCTCGCCCGACGACTTCGATGGAGGCAACCTGTGAGCTGCCGTTTTCACCATTCCACTTAGCGCAGATGATCTTGTGTGGAGAGTGGGCGAACATATCCGGTGCATTGGGACAGTTCATGCGGTGCACCTTGATGCCGCGGGTCGTCACAAGCCCAAAGACCTCGTCTCCATAGAGGGGACGGCAGCACTGGGCGAGGCTATAAGCAACCCCTGTGAGCCCTCTGTCGAGGATCAGTACTTCGGAGGTATTGATCTGACTAGCTTCGCTCTCGCTCTCTTGGTAGGTGAAGTCTTCGGCAGAGCGAGCGGAGCCAATGGAGGGCTGTGCCTCAATGAGCGAAACGGCAGCTAGCTCCTGCTCATAGAGGTTGAGGAACTCCTGCACATCGACCTTGCTGTGCGTCAGGTCGCGGTAGAAGTCGGAGAGCGTCTTGTAGCCCTTGCGTAGGGTGATGCGTATGAAGACAGCTTCATCGAAGGGGAGCTTGCGGTTCTTGATGCGGCGCTGGATCATCTCCTTGGCGACGCCGATACCAGCCTCTTCCTCAGCACGGAGGAGCTGACGGATCTTGGCTTTTGCTTTGGGGCTTACGACGATGGAGAGCCACCCGGGCTTGGGTGACTGCTGCGGAGAGGTGAGTATCTCTACGTTATCTCCATTCTTGAGCTGATGGCGCAGGGGGACGTTCTTCCCGTTGACTTTTCCCGATATCGCACGAGCCCCTACTCGGCTATGGATGGTGAAGGCAAAGTCGAGTAGGGTAGCACCTTGCGGGAGCTTCATGATCTCACCCTTGGGGGTGAAGACATAGATCTCCTGTGCCTTGAGTGTAAGGAGGGAAGACTCTAGAGTCTGGCGCCTCTCCTCTTCGCCCGTAGCATCGTCACGTACGGCCTCCAGTGCTTCGCGTACGGAGGCGAGGAAGTCATCCAGACCGCCTTCACTGCGGATGCCCTTGTAGCGCCAGTGGGCAGCGACGCCTTGCTCGGCGATGGCATCCATACGCTTGGAGCGTATCTGGACCTCTACCCAGCGGTTCTCCGGTCCGAGTACGGTCGTATGCAGACTCTCATACCCATTACTTTTGGGGATGGAGATCCAGTCCTTGAGTCGCTCGGGGTTGGGGCGATACATGTCGGTGACGATCGAGTAGATCTGCCAGCATACCTGACGCTCGCGCTCGGGAGGGACGTCCACGATGATGCGGATAGCGAAGACATCATAGATATCCTCGAAGGGGAGCTTCTTCAGCTTGTTGCTGATCGAGCTGACGCTCTTCACGCGTCCCTTCATCTCAAAGGGGACATCCTGGAGGTCTCTTAGCAAGGTCTCCCGTACGACGCGAATAAATTCGGCGATATAGGCATCACGTGCATCCTTTGTCTCACGTAGCTTGCGGGTGATGAAGCCGTAGATCTTCGGCTGCAGGTACATGAGGCAGAGGTCCTCCATCTCGCCCTTGATCTTGTACAGTCCGAGGCGATGGGCGATGGGGGCATAGAGGAAGGACACTTCGGATGCCAGCTCCTTGCGATCCTCAGCACGACGGATCATCGAGGCATGGCGTAGTAGGTAGAGGCGGTAGGCGATGATGATGAGCACCACGCGCATATCCTCTGCCATCGAAATCAGTAGGTTGTGGAAGTTCTCCGAGCTGATGGCTTCCTTGCGCATATAGAGCTCGGAGGTGCGGGCGAGTAGCTGCAATAAGCGCAGTACCTCTTCGCCGCAGACGCTCTTGATCTCATTGGGTGAGATACGCCCAGTGGAGAAGGGTATATATAGGAGTACAGCGAGGATCGAATGGACATTGAGCCCGAGCTCTCTGTGGATGAGGCAGGCGACCTCCAGCTGTACGATGAAGTTGGGGATGGTGTGTATCTCCTCAGCCTCCGAGACAAAGGCCCCCTGCTCGAGGGCCTCGGCCAGCCACGTCCGTACCTGCAGGCGACATGCTCTATCCAGACGAGGCTGGAGGAGGCCGAGAAGGTAGCGGCTGGTATGGTAAATCTGTTGCTCTTGGGCGGGACTAAACATACGTTACTCTGCTGCGGAGTGTGATAAAACTTCGTTGGACGAAAGGTACGAAATAAACCTATACGAGTGGAGGCTACCCTGCTATGGCAAGATAGCCTCCATCAATGGTGAGACCCTTAGATGTGGATATGGGGCTACATGCGTTCGGGCATCTCGATGCCCAGGAGGGAGAAGCCTGCAGCGATAGTGCGAGCGACGACTTCGGAGAGTGCGAGGCGGAAGGCACGCAGCTCTTCATTCTCCTCCTTGAGGATAGAGAACTCGTGGTAGAACTGATTGTATTCCTTCACGAGGTCGTAGACGTAGTTTGCGATGACAGCTGGGCTATAGGTGCGAGCTGCTTCCTCTACGACGTCCGCATATTCGGCGACCTTAGCGATGAGCTCCTGCTCCTTGGTGGATATGGTAAGCCCAGCGAAGGTTGCGGGGAGAGCGATACCCAGCTCCTCTGCTTTACGAAGGAGGCTGCGGATACGAGCGTAGGTGTACTGGATAAAGGAGCCTGTGTTCCCGTTGAAGTCAATACTCTCCTTGGGGTTGAAGGTCATGTTCTTGCGAGGGTCAACCTTGAGGATGAAGTACTTCAGCGAGCCCAGACCTACACGGCGAGCGACTTCGGCGGCTTCTTCAGCGGGCATATCCTTGCCCTTACCTTGCTCTTCGGCGATGGCGCGGGCCGTAGCGACCATCTCGTCCATGAGGTCATCGGCATCGACGACCGTACCTTCACGGCTCTTCATCTTGCCGTCGGGGAGCTCGACCATACCATAGCTGAAGTGCACGAGGCCCTTACCGAAGGCATAGCCCAAGCGATCGAGTAGGAGAGAGAGCACCTTGAAGTGGTACTCCTGCTCATTGCCTACGACATAGACCATCTTATCAATGGGGTGCTTGTCGAAGCGCATCTTCGCCGTACCGATATCCTGCGTGATGTATACCGAGGTGCCATCAGAGCGGAGGAGGATCTTACGGTCAAGACCTTCGTCAGTGAAGTCGGCCCATACCGATCCGTCAGGATCCTGGACGAACTTGCCTTCCTTCAGACCACGCAGGACTTCTTCCTTACCGAGGAGGTAGGTCTCCGACTCGTAGTAGATCTCGTCGAAGCTAACGCCCATACGCTTGTAGGTCTCGTCGAAGCCAGCATAGACCCAGGAGTTCATCATGCTCCAGAGGCTGCGGATCTCTTCATCCCCATCCTCCCAGCGGCGGAGCATAGCGCGAGCGTCAGCCATTAGAGGAGAAGCTGCTTCAGCTTCTTCCTTGGTCTTGCCTTCGTTCATGAGAGCCGTAAGCTCGGCCTTGTAGTGCTTGTCAAAGAGAACGTAGAAGTCGCCGATCAAGTGGTCACCCTTCTTCCCCGTGCTCTCGGGCGTCGCACCATTACCCCAGCGCTGCCAAGCGAGCATGGACTTACAGATGTGGATCCCGCGGTCGTTGACGATGTTGGTCTTGAAGACGCGGTTGCCTGATGCCTCGAGGATACGTGCGATGCTATACCCAAGGAGGTTGTTACGCACGTGCCCGAGGTGTAGAGGCTTATTCGTGTTGGGCGAGGAGTACTCGACCATGACAAAGGGGGCATCTGCCGTAGCTTGCTTATGTCCAAAGGTCTTATCACTGCGGATCGCATTGAAGTCCTCGACCCAAGCTGCAGGAGCGATGCTTAGATTGAGGAAGCCCTTGACGATCTGTATGCCCTCAACGAGGCTGCAATGCTCCTGGAGATAGGCACCGATTTCTTGTGCTGTAGCTTCGGGGTTCTTGCGGGAAATCTTGAGGAGAGGGAAGGCTACTAAGGTCCACTGACCCTCAAATTCACTGCGGGTCTTTTGGAATTGGAGTTGCTCGGGCGTAGGCATTTGCCCGTATAGAGCCTGCACAGCTTCAGCCGTCGCCTGCTGCAGGGACTGTATGATCGACATAAGCGGTAGATATATTTGTGATAAGTGGCGGGGGGATAGTCGCGAGAGGTTCGCCCGTAAATCCCCGCTTTATAGAGGTACAAAGGTAGTATTAATTAAGTGTTTGCTGATGGATATAGCTTCTCCTTATTCAAAATCCAAGTGGCAGCTAAGGCTGGTGTGTATAGAGGAAGATATCTCCATTGCACTCCCCTCAGTGGAAGCTTATCCTCTTTTGCTGGGGTGGGGAGGTTATAGACATCCTGTCTACATTCTCTCTTTGTGCGTGCTAAAAGAATACTAACGGAGGCTCAGGTAGGCTTGATAAACGAATATCTTAGAGGGATGGGGTAATCATGTGCAAACGAATGCTTTATAATGAAGTGTGTTCAGAAGCCTTGCCGTCTTTCTTAAGAGGATAGTATGAACCTATATAGGTCCGCTCTGTGACCTATATGGGTGCGTGGGTAGAGCTATATAGGATGGTGAAGAAAGCTATATAGCTTTGTGAAGTGACCTATATTAGGTTATTTCTCCGCGCAGGGATAAAAGTTGTGGACGAGTGGCAGATAAGTTTGGGCTACGTGCGTGGCTCTAATATCTACGTACGTGGATATTTGGATTTACGTGCCTGGTCTTTAAGACTACGTGCGTAGATAGAGAAAAACCACTACGTGAAGGCGCTTTTTTCTTCGCGAGAATGACACTTTTTCCTCCGCTGAATAAGAGGGATACTCGCGATAAGGCGAAGGGCTTGTGTATCACTTCGGGGAGGCATATCGGGGCGCTGGGCGTGCGATACCTTATTAGTTTGTACACGGAACAACTACTGCTCGGATGGCAACCGAATACTACTGTATATCTGACCTCTATAGCGTCACTCTGCTGCCTTTAGAGAAGGAAGTTAGGTGCTATGCTTTTTCTTTACCTTTGGATATGTGATAAGCTCTCTATCATTTTGATTTTACGAGGGCTGACTTCTCTTAAAGCATCCTCTATGAAACGAACTCATATCGCACTGCTCTTTACAATCTTCTTCTCGGTCGCGGCACTCTGCGCTCAGTCCTATCACTTGACGCTCGATGTCGTGGGTATGAAGGAGAAGAAAGGTAATCTCTTGATCTCCGTCTACAGCTCCGCCGAGGACTACCTCAAGAAGCCTGTCAAGACGCTGACCACTCCTGCCGATGCCTTGACTAAGCGTGTTGTCCTCGAGCTGGAGTCTGGTACCTATGCTGTCGTCATCTATCAGGATCTCAATAGCAACGGGAAGGTGGATCGCAACTTCTTCCGTCTGCCGACTGAGCCCTGTGGCTTCAGCCGTGATGCGCGACCTAAGATGGGGCCTCCCCGCTACAAGCCAGCTTCCTTCACTCTTAGCGAAGACACTGAGATGAGTATCAAGCTGAGGTAGTCATCCAGCCTGCAAGCTTCTTAATACCAGCAACACATGTATAGAAGCTTCATCCTAAGTATCTTCTTCCTTCTCGTCAGCAGTGTGCCTCTGCAAGCACAGGAGGCGCATGAACTCCAAGGGAGAGCTACTCATCGCCATCTACAGTTCAGCGGAGAGCTATCCCCAGAGCCCCTACAAGACAGCTATGGCAAAGGTTGACTCTCTCACTAAGACAGTCCTCATTGACCTCCCCGAGGGTTCCTATGGTATCAGCCTTTTCCAAGACGTCAATGGGAATAAGACCCTCGACTTCAATGGCTATATCCCCTCTGAGAAGTATGGCTTCAGCAATAATGCACCTGCTGACTATGGTCTCCCGAGCTTCAAGGATATTCTCTTTACCTTCAAGGCTGGAGATATCCAGTATATAACTCTGAGATAGCTTGACCCAGGTAAGAAGAGCCCCCTTTGCCCGTGTGGTGAAGGGGGCTCTTTTTGTTTCAGCATACCAAGAGGGGCGTGCTTTATCGTGAATCCTTTGGGCTTGTAGAATAGATGCTCCATATTTGTCTGGAGATAAGGCCTATATAGGGAGGGAAAACGAACCAGTACTGGTCACGAAAGCGAGCAGTACTGGTTGGCGTGCTGACCAGTACTCATTACATTATGCGACCAGTACTGGTCCGATCGGTGACCAGTACTGGTTGATTTGAGGTGTCTCTATAAGTCGCAGCTATCCTCTATGGTAACTTGCTTGTGTGTAGAGCGATAAGTGATGAATTTCTCTTACTGGGCAATCAGTGATATTTGCGAGAGAGCGATGGAGGGATGCTTATGTATGGTAAGGGTGCTGGCTGGGCGGTCGGGAAACGCCTCGGAATACGTATATTTGTTCCTCAAAGGACTGGCCGCTCAGAGGCTGGTCGCAGTATCTTGCTTCGCTTAGTACTACCATATTATATATGCAGTATCCTCTTCCTCGCTTTGAGCATCTTGCTGCCCTGCGTCAGGCTTGGCAGCTCCTCAAGCAGAATAAGTCCCTCTATCGCTATCCCCTCATCATCAGCCTTCTCACGCTGGGGGCACTGGGGTATATGCTCTTCTCTGGCCATGCTTCATCCTCTTCTCTGGCTTCCTATCTTCCGCTGGTAGTTGGGACGCTGAATGGGATCTTGACTTACCTCTTCCTTATGCAGGTGGTGAAGTTCTTCGCTGGCGACGCTTATCCCGCGCGTACTCGTGTAGCCCGTCTCAAGCACTTTGCAGGCTTTGTACTTCTGGCGCTACTTTTTGGCTTGGGGGCTGGTGTGGGCTTAGTGCTTTTCTTTGTGCCAGGCTTTTACTTCCTGAATCGCTGCTTCTTAGCACCTATGCTTTACCTCGATGGTAAAGCGGGCATCTTTGCTTCCTTCCGAGAGTCGTGGACGCGCACGAAGGGGCACTTCTACACGCTCCTCTGTGCACTTGGTATCGTGCTTCTTCTTGCGGCTGTGAATGCTGTGACACTGCAGCTGGCCACGGTCATCATCCTGCCTGTCGTGACTCTCTACCTCTTCATCCTCTACCGCTATCTGCAGGAGATCCCGCAGGATAAGACACCTGCTCTCTAAGCTGAGATGAAGTCTCCTATCACGCTTCGTGGGGTTGTCCGACGCCTACGATACTCCAAGCGCCTACTCATCAACCGCCGTGGGGACGGCGTTCATTCCCCCTTTGCCTTCCACTTCATCACACGAGTCGTACGAAATCGTCGCCCATACTACTGCTTCGAAGAGCTTCGTGGCGAGGTAAAGCGCCGTAGAAAGGATGCGAAGACTTGCCCTCCTATCCATCGAGCGCGTACGCTGGAGCTACTCTTCCGTGCGGCTCACGAGCTGGAGGCAAAGAATATCCTCGTCGTGACCTCTCAGCCTACGACGAGCCTATTACCCGATTATCTCCGCCATACGGGTTATACCGAAGCGATCTATGTGCTCTCGGTGGACGAACTGCAAGGAGCGAGCCTTCCCTGCTGTGATCTTCTGATCTGCGAATACCTGCCCGAACGGGACGCATTGGAGCAGCTTCTCAGCCAATGTATCTCCACCTCCCCGACGCTTGCTGTCGCACTCTATACGCCCAGCCCTCGCTGGCGTCGCTTCGTCAGAGGCCTCGATAAGCAGGTCGCTCCACGCCTCACACTTGACCTGATGGATCTCTGCCTGTACTTCTATGATAAGCGGCTGACACCATCTCGATACAAAGGAGTGTACTAAGCTCCTATCTACTCACGCAACTATTACCTATCCTATTCACTTCGATGAAACTACTAACTTACCTCCTTTGCTTTACCTTAGGGACGCTCTCCAGCTGTGGCGCTTCTGCTGCTCGTACTGTCCCCGAGCCCGAGAAGGCTCAGCCACCTGTGACTCCAAGTACTCCCACTGTACGCGCCAGCGATGAGACAGTGCGGAAGTACTTTGCCTCGACTCTCTCTGGCCGGGAGGAAACTTTACCTATCTCTTCCCTCTCACTTGAGGATATTAAGAAGGCGCGTACGCAGGTATGGCGTCTCTGGGCTGAAGCGAATAAATCACTCAGTGAGGATAAGTTACCTACGCTTACACCTCTATCCAAGGAGAGCTCTGCTCATAGCTGGCTGCTAACTCCAGAGATGTATAATGGGCAAAGCTATCAGGCTGTGATGCCTTTCTACTACGGCTCGAAGGGAGACAAGCCTGAAGCAGGCTATCCGCTCTATCTCTATCTGCATGGATCGGGGGAGAAGAAGGGGGAATGGTCTACAGGTTTGGCGTTGGCTCTCTCTTTTCAGGACAGCCCCTCCGCCTACTTCATCCCACAGATACCTAATGGTGAAGGCGTAGCGGATGGTCAACTCTATCGCTGGTGGCAGAAGTCGAAGCTCGAAGCGTGGGAGAAACTCCTACGTCAAGCCTTCCTCTCTGATCAGATTGATCCGAAGCGCATCTACTTCTTTGGGATATCTGAGGGCGGATATGGCTCACAGCGCTTAGCATCATACTATGCGGACTATCTCGCTGGAGCTGGACCTATGGCAGGCGGTGAACCTCTTATCAATGCTCCGGTAGAGAACCTCCAGCACGTAGCTTTCTCACTTCGCACGGGATACAATGATACTCAGTTCCACCGCAGCGAATTGACGGGCTACACGCGTGATGCACTTCAGCGCTTAGCTGCACAATACCCAGGCTTCTACAAGCACTTCATCGACATCATCCCAAAGTATGGTCACGCTATACCTTATCAGCATACGACGCCTTATCTGTCACAGCACGTACGCACTCCTCAGCCAAAGCATGTCAACTGGGAAGACTATCCCATGGACGGAGTCTATCGTAAGGGATGCTATAACCTTGCACCTCTCGAGCGCCCTAAAGATAAGGAGCGCATTTACTACCAGGAAGATATTATGGGGAATACTGTGGATCTGAAGATCAACACAGTGAAGTACATAGAGAAGAAGGTCAGTGATTGGTACACGGACTTCCATCTCGTCCTCCTCTACGATAAGGTTTATGAGCCTGCTAAGGGTGGAAAGCTCCGAGTCTACCTCAGCCCCGAGCTTCTTGATCTTAGCAAGCCTGTCCGAGTCTTAGTCAATGGGCAGCAGGTCTATTCGGGGATGGTGAAGGCTGACTGGTCGCATCTCGTAGAGAGCTGCTCACGCTTCTTCGACCCCGAGCGTCTCTTCCCCGCAGCTATCGATATAGCTTACTAAGGCGCACGCCGTAGCGCGCTACGTATATATACAGTGATCCCCCTTGGCTTATCTGCAGATGACCAAGGGGGGGTCAGTTTATTTCTCCAGCTCGATATAGGCGGAGAAGTGAGCTTCACTACTTGTCAGTAGGAGCGGTATAATGCTTTGACTTGGCTGCTGGCGTGGTCCTCGCTCAAGACGGAAGACACCTTTGCGGCCATCTGGTACGTATTGCTCGTAGGCGAAGTGCGCGAGTACGCCCATAGTTGTTCGGAGGTTGATCTCCACACAAGGATGAAGGCGCAGACTCTCCCCATCGCGGTAGAAGAAGAGGTCGATGCCGATATAGCCTGTGTACTGAGAGTCGGAGAGCTCTTCCTCGAGCCACGTACACTGGGCATTGATGAGAGCGAGCAGAGCTTCTTCACTCATGAGCGAAGTAAGTCGCTCCCACAGGTCTTCGGGCGATGTGAGTATGTTGCCAAGATAGGCACGTCCCGAGGGGAGTGTATCGAAATGGGATAGGGCGAAGAAGCTTACTTCGCCGCTTTCACTTCGTGTGTACTCAAGCGCCCAATTATCGATGACCTCGAGGTAAGGCTCGATGCTGATGCTTCCACTTCGCGTACAGCACCCGACAAGCGCTTCTAGGTGCTTCTCCTGCAGGGGAAGGGGGAGCGGAAATACTCCACGACCCGAGGAACTATAAGGACGCTTGATGAGGACACGAGTAGGATCACCCAAGGGACGGGATTTGATCCCCTCGATAGCGGCACGCAGTCGTAGCTCAGTATCTGATTTGTCTACTCCCGCTTCGATCCAACGAGGGAGGAGATCTCTGGGATAGCCGAGCTCACTGACTAAGTAAGCCAGCAGATCATAGCTGGCACGTCGGTGACTGAGCCGTAGATAGCTCGGTGTGATGGGCGGAAAGAGTAGGGTAGTAGAGGGGAAGAGCGGGCATTCTCTTAGCTCTCTCACGATATGATCATCCAGTCCCCAGAGGACGACACTCAGCTCAGCGGGGAGATCACATCCAGCCGGGAGGTCATCTCCCTCAGCATTCAGCAGGCGTGCTGGTATCCCATCGGGCGAAGCTGGTGCATAGATGAGGTCTTCTCCAGAAGCTAAGAGGCGCAAGAGCGGTGATAGCTCGTGGCGCATCCATCGGATTTCCTTGGAGAGTGTGTAGCGCTTCTCCCGAGAGAAGCTTAGGGCTTCTTCGTGACCAGGGTTAAAGACCCACAGACGTGGGGTAGATGCGGTAGGATAAGCGTTCATATCAGGAGCAAAGATATGCAAAGTGCTCCGTCTTCCTGCGCTTATATGCCTCAGAGGTTATAGGTGAGCGAGGAGAAGAATGTGCGACCTGGTGAGAGACTCCCAGTGATATTGACCTGCGTCGGGTGGTAGTCGAAGAGATTATCTGCTCCGACAGTGATCGTGAGTCGATGCTTATAGCGTGCCGAGATACTCATGCGGGAGAGGAGATAGCCTTCGTGCTCGAAGTAGGAATACTTGCCTGTCGTCTCGTCCAGCTCGCTGAGCGTCACACTTCCTGCTCCACGCAGAGCGTAGGTTGCGGTGAGATCGCAGTCACTCCCCGTCTTGGTCTCGTAGGAAAGCGCTGCAGTGTAGTTGTGCGGACGAAGAGGAGCGAAGGGCTGACCATTGGCGCGGCTCTCAGCTCTGGAGAAGTCGTAGATGTAGCTGTAGTCACCATTGAACGTCAGTCCAAAAGGAAGGCGCACGCGAAGGCTTGTCTGCAGGTTCAGGAGTCGGCTACGTTCGCTCACATTCGTATAGTGATAGGTGTTCGTACTCTTGGTCATCAGCGTGCCTATTTGGTTGGAGATGACATTGTACGAAGCGATACCCGTCAGACTCAAGTGCGAGGTCTGCCACTCGGGAGAGAAACTTAGCATCCGACTTACCTCGGGACGCAGGTGATCTGAGCCCTTGATGAAGAACATACCAAAGTGATCCCAGTCCATGAACTGCTCCTTGATCGACGGTGCACGGAAGCCTTCTGCATAGGAAGTGCGGAGCCTTACGCGCCCCAACTGATAGAGTACTGAAGCGCGCGGCGAGAAGTGTGCGCCGAAGCTGGAGTGTCTATCGAGGCGAAATCCCGTGACAAACGAGAGCTTGGGCACCAGATGCCATTCGGCCTGCCCGTAGAGCGTGCCGGCTGTAGCTTGGTGTCGTGTGGCGGCTGTAGTGAATCGCTCACTGCGGAGACGCTCGTGGTAGAGCTCGATACCTGCATTGATGAGGACGGGTGTCTTCTCTTCGGCGCCGAAGTTATACTGCAGGCGCACGGTATTGCCCGTGAAGTGGAAGATAGGTGTTCGCTCCTTGCTTACGGAGAGGAAATTATCGCGGTTGTAGAGCTCGTGATTGTAGTCGAGGCGCAAGTTGTGCAGCTCGCCAAATGCTTGATAAGCCTGCCCTCCCAGCGAATGACTGAGGTACTTATTACGGCTAAGTCCATCGCCATCTTGGTCACGATAGCCGTAGCGAATATAGCCCGTCAGCTCGCGTCGTAAGTCTGATGTGCGGTAGCGTAGACGCTGAGAGAGATTGAGGCTCTTGCTGCCCATGACGGGAGTGGTCTCAGGTCGCTCACCTTGTGTGGCTACGCTGTAGGCTGCTTGGTCGATGTAGCTGATGGAGGTCATCGAGCTGAAGGAGCCACGTACGATTTGCCCCGACGCGCTGTATCTCGTGACGCCCTCGCTACTGTGGTCAAAGGTCGCCGAGAGCTCCTCTTTGTGCTGAGCACGGCGCGTGATGAAGTTGATGACGCCACCTATAGCGTTCGACCCGTACAGAGCCGAAGCTGCGCCACTAATCAGCTCGATACGCTCGACATTGGCCATATCGATGCGGTTAAGATCCACCACTCCATTGCCCTCCGAGGTCAGTCGCTCGCCGTCGACAAGGAAGAGGACGTGATCGCCTGAGAAGCCTTGGACCGAGACACGATACTGAGCGCCGTGTGTCGTGACGTTGATCCCAGGCAAACTCATTTGCAGGGCGTCGGCAGCAGAGCGTGGTGCGAGGCGATCCAGCTCAGTACGTGAGATGATACGGGTGATGATGGGGAGCTTCTTCAGTGTGCGAGGCGTCTGAGTGCCTGTGACGACGACGTCTTCTATCCGATGATCTTGGGCAAGGCTATCGCTCACGCTTTGGGCAAAGCCTTGGAAGAAGCTAGCCGCTAAAAGCGAAGGAAGGAGGAAGATATAGGTGTGCTTACGGCGCATACGTGGATCTATAACTGAATGGGTTACAAAGATAGACTGATTGCGAAGGCCTATCCATCCCCCTAAGTAGTGATATTTTCCGCTATCTATACCCGAAAGTGATTAGGAAATAAGGGGCTTCGAGGAGGCTTCTACTTCCCTTTTGTAGCGCGGTGTCTGAAGGGGCTGGCAAATGTTATATAACATTCGGCCAAATGTTATATTACTTTCGGTCAAATGTTATATTACTTTCGGTCAAATGTTATATTACTTTCAGTCAGAAATTATATTACTTCTCTCCGAAAGTTCCTCTACTTCCTTTCGGAAATACCTCTACTTTCGATCAAAAATACCTCTACTTTTCAGAGGAAGTAGAGGTATATCCGAGAGGAAGTGCAATTACTTCCTGAAGGTGAGCGAATTACATCCTGTCTGAAGTGCAGTGATTTCCCGTATAAAGTGGAGATACTTCCGAAGCCATCTCAAGGTAATCACACTGGGAAGCTCCTTGGCTTGGGTGCGCCTAAACCTTCACTCTCGAGTGGGTGTTTTAGAAGTACATCCATCGCCCCAAGTGAGGTCCGCGCGAGGCGAGCTCATGGGGCCTTCCCAGCACAAAGCAAATGAACAAGAGATCAGATATCGGCCTCATCGGCCTTGCAGTCATGGGCGAGAACCTCGCCCTCAACATGGAGCGCAATGGCTCTCAAGTCTCCGTCTACAACCGTGCAGAAGGTGCCGAAGCCACCGTCGTGGAGCGCTTCCTTCAAGGTCGTGGCGCAGGGAAGAACTTCCTTGGCTTCACCGAAATCAAGCCCTTCGTCGAGAGCATTGAGCGTCCACGTAAGATCATGATGATGATCAGAGCCGGCAAGCCCGTCGACTACGTCATCGAGGCACTCCTGCCACATCTCGAGCCAGGTGATATCGTCATCGACGGAGGAAACTCAAATTGGGAAGACTCTGAGCGTCGAGAAGCTGAGCTACGTAATCGCGGGATCTACTTCGTCGGCTGTGGTATCTCGGGCGGTGAAGAGGGTGCTCTGAACGGTCCTGCCATCATGCCTGGCGGTGCTGAAGAAGCTTGGTCCCAGCATTGAGCCGATCTTCTCCCGCATTGCAGCTAAGGCCGAGGACGGGACTCCTTGCTGCGCCTGGGTAGGTAAAGGTGGTGCTGGCCACTTCGTCAAGATGGTGCACAACGGTATCGAGTATGGCGACATGCAGCTCATAGCTGATGCCTACGCTTATCTCCGCCACATCGGTGGCAAGACTAACGATGAGATGAGCGCAATCTTTGCTCGCTGGAACGAAGGGAAGCTACGTAGCTACCTCGTAGAGATCACAGCCGAGATCCTTCGTCATCGTGATGCCGAGGGCGAATACCTTATCGACAAGATCCTCGATGCTGCAGGGCAGAAGGGGACTGGCAAGTGGTCGGTCATCAACTCCCTCGAGTACGGCCAGCCTCTGGGGCTTATCGCGACGGCAGTCTATGAGAGAAGCCTCTCCTCCACAGTAGACCTGCGCCATGAAGCAGCTGCACTCTACGCCCCCTCGCAAGCAACAAGCCGCCCCGCCTTCGGTGACAGCGACGTCGATGCTCTTGAGCAAAGCCTCTACGCATCGAAGATCGTCTCCTACGCACAAGGCTTCTCGCTCCTCTCCGAAGCATCAAAGGCTCGTGGATGGGAGCTGAATCTGGCCTCTATCGCACGTATTTGGCGCAACGGATGTATCATCCGTTCGGCCTTCCTCAACGATATTGCCTCGGCATACCAAGCTGATCCCAGCCTGCAGAACCTGCTCTTAGCTCCGTACTTCCAGCAGGAGATCACGGCTGCTCGCCCTTCTTGGCGCGAGACCATCGCTAAGGCGCTGCTCTCGGACTGCCCAGTTCCTGCCTTCTCTTCAGCTCTTAGCTACTTCACATCACTGACGACGCGTCGCCTTCCGGCTTCACTCGTGCAGGCGCAGCGAGATTATTTCGGCGCACACACCTTTGAGCGTACCGACCGTCCTCGTGGAGAATTCTTCCACGAAAATTGGACGGGTCACGGAAGTGATACCTCTTCGACCACGTATAATGTATAGTCCCCCCGAGAATATGCCACAGACCATGCAGCATCATCTGCCCGAGAGTCTCGTCCTTGTGATATTCGGCGGGTCAGGTGACTTGACAAAGCGTAAGCTCATCCCCTCGCTCTATCAGCTTTTCAAGCAAGATAAGCTCCCCATTCGCTTCAGTGTCCTTGGACTTGGGCGTACGGAATACTCAGATGTAGCTTATCGCGAGCACCTCGACGAAGCTCTTCAGCGCTACCTCAGCGAGGGAGAGTACGACGCTTCTCTTGCCGAGCAGTTCCTCTCAGGAGTGTATTACCTCCCGATGGACCCTGCTTCTGCCGAGGAATATCCTAAGCTCCGTGAGCATCTCAAGGCGCTTGACGAGCGAATCAATAATCCAGGGCACTACATCTATTATCTCTCTACGCCGCCTTCTCTCTATGGTGTGATCCCACAGCACTTGGCTTCAGTCGGACTCAACGAAGAGGGAGAAGAGGATGCTAATGGTGAGCCCTCGGCGATCCGACGTATCGTCATCGAGAAGCCCTTCGGCTATGACCTCCAGTCAGCAAGAGAGCTGAACGAGATCTACCGCAAGTCCTTCCACGAACATCAGCTCTATCGTATCGATCACTTCCTCGGAAAGGAGACGGTACAGGATATCATGGCGCTGCGTTTTGCTAATGGTATCTTCGAGCCTCTCTGGAATCGCAACTACATCGAGCGTGTGGAGATCACGGCAGTAGAGAATATGGGTATCGAGAGTCGAGGTGGATTCTACGATCAGACGGGTGCTCTGCGCGACATGGTGCAGAATCATCTGGCACAGCTTGTAGCTCTTACTGCTATGGAACCACCTGTGCAGTTCAACGCTGATCTATTTCGCAACGAGGTCGTGAAGGTATATCAGTCCTTCCGCCCAATGACTCCTGAGGAGATTCGTCGCCGCGTCGTCCGCGGACAATATACAGAGAGCGAGTGGAAGGGAGAGCATCAGCGTGCCTATCGTGAGGAAGATAAGATCGCTTCTGATAGCCGAACGGAGACCTTCGTCGCCATGAAGCTCTACATTGACAATTGGCGCTGGCAGGGAGTACCTTTTTATATCCGCACAGGTAAGATGATGCCGACCAAGGTCACCGAGATCGTCGTGCATTTTAAGCCTACACCTCACCGCGTATTTGCTACAGCTGATGGTAGCACCGTCCCCAATCAGCTGGTGATTCGCATTCAGCCGAACGAGGGGATCTCCTTGAAGTTCGCTGCGAAAGTCCCAGGCTCTGGCTTCGAAGTCAAGAAGGTCTCCATGGACTTTACCTATGACCAGCAGATGGGTGGCTTAGCTTCGGGCGATGCTTACTCACGTTTGCTCGAGGACTGTATGCTGGGTGACCCGACTTTATTCACACGTAGCGACGCTGTAGAGATGAGTTGGCGCTTCTTTGATCCTATCCTCGACCTCTGGAAGGAGGAAGACTTCCCGCTTTATGGCTATCCTGCCGGCACATGGGGACCAAAACAGAGCGACTTAATCATCGGGCGTGAGCACAGCTGGACGAATCCCTGCCGCAATCTTACTCACTCGGAGCTCTACTGCGAACTATGATCTACCATCATTATCCTTCCCCCCGAGGCTGTCGCACGAGCTGTAGCTGAGACGGCCTTCGTGAAGCCTTCGCAGGCTGGCTGGGTACATATCGCGCTCTCTGGAGGCTCTACGCCCCGATTACTCTTTGAGTTACTCGCCGAAGAGCCTCTATGTAGTGCCGTAGATTGGTCACGTGTCCATCTCTACTGGGTAGATGAGCGCTGCGTACCACCTACAGATCCCGAGAGCAACTATGGTATGACCGAGGCAACACTCCTTCGTCATGTACCCATTCCACAGGATCAGGTGCATCGTATCGCAGGAGAGAAGCTCCCAGAGCGCGAAGCAAAGGATTACTGCTGGCTTGTGGGCTCGGAGCTTCCATTTGATGGTGCTTTTCCCGTCTTTGATATTGTACTCTTAGGCTTGGGAGAAGACGGTCATACGTCATCTATCTTCCCGCATCAGATGGAGCTCCTCACGGAGGAAGCACCTTATGCCGTCGGGATAAGCCCAAAGGGACAGCCACGCATCGCAATGACTGGACCGACGATTCTTGCAGCAAAGCGCATCCTCTTCCATGCGACTGGCGAGAAGAAAGCTCCTATCTTGCAGCATATCGTAGAGCAAGCTCCCGAGGCAGAAGCTTATCCTGCTGCCTATATCTTCCGTCAGCGATCCGACGTCGAGCTCTATACCGACGTAGCTCTTCCTATTAAGTAGTAGCGATCCAGCCTTACTAAGGCTGGCAAGACAAAGTAAATCGCCCCGTCTGTAGCATCATACTTGCTACGGACGGGGCGATTACAAAGTGCTAATCCATACGCATACTCTCTGCGGGATGGATTCTGCTTACTAAGCTTGCAGGAACTAATACCATGAGGAGAATCACGATGAGTGTCCCGACATTGATAGCGATCCAGAGTGGAAGGTCAAAGTGGATGGGCACGGAGTCGGTGAAGTAGTTCGCTGGGTTAAGCTTGATGATCTTGAAGTGACGCTGTGCGAGACTCAGCACGAGAGCAATTGCATTCCCCCAGAAGATCCCACGTAGGATGAGACGAGCTGCTATCTGAAGGAAAGTCTGTCTGAGCTGTCTATTTGTCGCTCCAAGAGCCTTTAGGATACCGATCTGCTTACTCTTATCAAGCACGATGATGATGAGCCCTGTGATCATTGCAAAGCCTCCTACGAGTACCATCAGCGAGAGAAGCGCATAGACATTCGTGTCGAGGAAGGCAAGCCAATTGAAGAGCTCAGGCTGTAGCTCCTGACCGAGGTTGAGACCATAGTTCTCTTCGCCGATAAGATCTGGACGTGCCTGAAGAGTGGAGATGAGATGCTCCAGCGTTGGATAGGCTGCGTCGGGATCTTGCAGCATGATGATCAGTCGACTGTAGGTATTCTCATCCCAATGATTGAGACGCTGTAGGGAGGAAATTGGGCAGAGGGCGGGGGAAAGCTCTAAGCCTGTCGACTCATATATTGCCTGAAGCTCAAAGACGCGTACCCGCATCTTCTCTCCAAAGAAGTAGATACGCACGGCATCACCTACCTTATAGTTCATGCGCCGTGCCACATGTGAGGGCAGGACGATTGGTGGGCGACTGTATTCGCTCTCAGAGAAAGAGGGGAGTATCCCCGACTTTACTTGCTCGGTGAAGTAGCGACTATGGAAGGTGGAGTCAATCCCATAAAGAAGAATGCCCGAGAAGTCTCCCTCTGTCTTGAGAAGCCCTGCCTGCTGGATGAGAGGTGAGACGGAAGAGACTCCCTTCTCTTCTCTTAGGAAGGAGAGAAGCTCCGGAGATACATAGACAGGAGTCGTGGAGGTCTTCCAGTTGCTCCCATAGCCATTGAGGCTGATATGCCCTGTCTGACTAAAGGCGAACTCATGGATCTGTCGATGGAAACCCAAGATGATGGTGACTGATAGGAGCATCACTGAGAGGCTCAGTGCCACTCCAATCGTCGTCAAACGAAGTAGGGCAGAGACACGTCGTGTCCCTTCCTTATCACCTCGAGAGAGCCCTCGAGAGAGGAAGGTAGTAGCTGAAGAGAAGAGAGCCATCTACTTGTCTGACGTCGTTGATTCGCTTTCTATCGCTCCACGCTTTGCGGCGGCTTTGCTTAGCCTTACGCTTTTCCTCCTGGAGGCGCATTTGCTCGATGTACTCCTCATCTTGGAGGACGTAGCGCATGTACAGCGAGTAGATGAACATAGTAATGGGCAGCGCAATGAGCATCCCGAAGAAACCCAGGAGGTAGCCCCAGATAGACAGGACCAAGAGAATGAGTGAGGGGCGCATACCCATCGTCTGTCCCATGATGTGCGGGACGATGATCATATCCTGGATAATCTGTACGATCATCAGGACTCCATAGGCAAGGAGCATACAGACGAAAGCATTTTCACCTGTCTGTGCTGCCATCAGCAGGCTGGCCAATCCGAGTGGGATGATACCCAGTGCCTGCATATAGGGGATAAAGTTGAGGATCCCAATAAAGATCCCCATAGCTGTGGCTAAGGGAAGACCAATGATATTGAACCCTATCGAGAGGAGAATACCTACGCTTATGGCGATGAGAGCCTGACCGCGGAAGTAGTTATTCATGTAGCGATCCAGATCCATGCTGATCGTACGGATCGTAGGACGGAGTGTCTTAGGGAAGAGGCTGATGAAGCCACGAGCAAGATTCTCGAAGTCCAGTAGGATGAATACGAAGTAGATAAAGCCGATGAGGAAGACAAGCCCCCAAGAGAATATTGAGAGGGTGCTATTGATAATCCCACCGACCTGATCGAGGAGGAGCTTAACGTTCTCCAAGACCTTCTCAAAAGACAGGTGCTGTGGGAAGTTTCCCCAGCGGAGTCCCCCATTGAGATAGTTGCGGATATTGCGTGGTAGGATCATCGTCAGGATATCCTGTCCACTGCTATAGCCCGAGATCACTTGGAGGGTCTTCTCTATCTCCGCATTGATTGATGGTATGATAAAGATTACCGCAAGGTAAACGACTGCACCCAAGAGGAGCAATGTCAGGATGACTGACAGCCCTCTTGAGCGCAGGCGTAGTGTATACTGGAAGAATCGTACCAGCGGCATCATCACATAGGCGAAGATACCAGCCAGTAGGAAGGGTAGGATAATGCTCCAGATCGCTTGCACCGCCACATAGATCAAGAGTATAAGGACAGAGAGCACGAGCATCCGTGCTATGCGGTCAAAGGTGAACTCTCTACGGAAGAAATGTGACATAGATGATGGGAGCGATATGCTGTAGAGATATACTGAAAAGGGATAAGATGACTAATGCTTGATGGGGATCTTGGCTACACGTGCTTCATGACGACCACCCTCAAAGGGGGTATCAAGGAAAGCTGCGAGGATAGCCTTGACCTGCTCTTCGCTGACGAAGCGTGCAGGGATAGAGAGGACGTTCGCATCGTTATGCTCACGAGCGAGCTTTGCTAACTCGACATCCCAGCAGAGGGCAGCACGTACCTTAGAGTACTTGTTCATGACCATTGAGATCCCATTGCCTGATCCGCAAACGGATATGCCACGGGTGAGCTCTCCGGACTCAATAGCCTGCCCCATGGGGTGGGCATAGTCAGGATAGTCGCAGCGCTCGGGTGAAGGACAACCAAAGTCCTTCACCTCGAGGCCACGTGCGATGAGTAATGACTTGACCAGCTCCTTGACCTCATAGCCTGCGTGGTCGGAGCAGATACCGATCTTATTCATTGTCGTTGTACTGTAGTCGTTGGGTAGTGATTACTTGCTAAGCAGTGCCTTGACCTCCTTGTAGACATGGTCTGGAGTAAAGCCGAGCTTTTCGTCCAGTACCTTGTAGGGAGCCGAGAATCCGAAGGAGCTGAGCCCCCAGATGGCACCATTGTCACCGACGAGCCCCTGAAGGGTTACGGGGAGACCTGCGGTGAGACCGAAGCGACGAATACCTCGAGGGAGGACTTCATCCTGATACTCTTGGCTCTGGCGACGGAAGAGACCTTCGCTGGGTACAGCTACGATCTGCAGACGAATACCATCCTTGCGAAGGAGGGCGGCACCCTCGACGAGCGTAGACACCTCACTACCGTTTGCGATGAGTACGACCTCAGGGTTCTCGTCACGAAGTACGATGTAGCCACCGCGTGTAGCAGCTTCGGCAGCCTCCTTACGGCTTTTCCCTTCGGGAGCGGGCAGATCATTGATATTCTGGCGAGAGAGGATGAGCGCTGTGGGAGTGTGCGTGTTCTCCATAGCCATACGCCATGCGATGGTCGTTTCCTCGACATCGCTGGGGCGGAGTACACGTACGCTGTCAACGCCATGGTGGTTCTGGAGCTTCTCCATCAGACGGATCTGTGCTTCCTGCTCTACGGGCTCGTGCGTAGGACCATCTTCACCGACACGGAAGGCATCATGCGACCAGACGAACTTCACTGGGAGCTCCATGAGGGCTGCCATACGGATAGCGGGCTTCATGTAGTCAGAGAAGACAAAGAAGGTACCGCAGGCCGCGATGACACCACCATGAAGAGCCATACCGATACAGAGGCAAGCCATAGTGAGCTCAGCTACACCTGGCTGTAAGAAAGCCCCACCGAAGTCACCTCGTGCCAGTGCACGGGTCTTCTTGAGGAAGCCATCGGTCTTATCGGAGTTCGACAGGTCTGCTGAAGCTACGATCATATTCTCTACCTGCTCAGCCAGTGCGCTGAGGACGGTGGCAGAGGCTGCACGCGTGGCCTGATTAGGCTTCTGCTCGATGCTCTTCCAATTTACAGCAGGGGCTTCGCCAGCAAACCAGCGATCGAGCTTGCTTGCACGATCGGGGTTTTCCTCACGCCAAGTCTTCTCCTCCTGCTTGCGAGCCTTAGCCAGCTCACGAAGCTCCTGAAGACGTGCTGCGTAGAGCTCCTGTACGTCGGGGAAGATCTGGAAGGGAGCTTCGGGATCACCACCGAGGTTCTTGATCGTGGCTTCGATAGAGGCTCCCGCAGCCGAGAGGGGCTGACCGTGTGTATTGACACGGTTTTCATAGTTCTCCCCATTAGGACCTACAGCACCACGACCCATAATGGTCTTGCCGATGATGAGGGTAGGCTGACCTACCGTAGCCTTAGCTTCGCGAAGAGCCTTACGGATCGCTTCGGGACAGCAACCATCGATCTCGATGACGTGCCATCCCCAAGCCTTGTACTTAGCAGCTACATCTTCGCTGTCAACCTCCTCGACGGTGGTAGAGAGCTGGACATTATTGGCGTCATAGTACATGATGAGGTTGTCAAGCCCAAGGTGTCCAGCGATACGACCAGCCCCCTGAGAGATCTCTTCCTGTATCCCCCCGTCGGAGATATAGGCGTAGATCGTCTGACTCATGACCCAGCCAAGACGGTGAGCGAGGAACTTAGCTGCGATGGCTGCCCCTACGGCGAAGGTGTGACCTTGGCCGAGAGGGCCCGAGGTATTCTCTACACCACGCAGGACATCGACCTCAGGGTGCCCAGGCGTAGGGCTACCCCACTGGCGGAACTGCTGCAGCTCCTCCATTGAATAGCGACCGAGGAGGGCCAGCTGGGCGTAGAGCATGGGGGACATGTGCCCAGGGTCCATGAAGAAACGGTCACGGCCAGACCACGTAGGTGTATCGGGATCGAAGATAAGGAACTCCGAGAAGAGGACGTTGACGAAGTCTGCTCCGCCCATGGCTCCACCTGGGTGACCGCTCTTAGCTCGCTCGACCATGCTGGCTGCCAAGATGCGGATGTTGTCAGCAGCACGGGTCATTAGTTGGTTGTTGTTCATTGGGGATGATGTGATTTGTAGCTTACAGCTTAGTTATATGTTGTGTAGATGTATCTGCTTTTAGACAGCTCAAAGATACAACAAATTAAGGGGTAGATGGCAGTGTCAAGCGCCTAATTTAGACTTGTACACTCTACTCATCGGGCCAGTCCCTCAGGTCGGAGTATAGACGCATTGTTAGTGCTCTGATAGTGTGGACTAAAGAGGGATAGTGTATGGTCTTGCGGACCTTCCTAAAGTGACCAGTACTGGTCACCGAGCGAACCAGTACTGGTGACATTATGCAACCAGTACTGGTCAAGAGTCGAAGTAGTACTGGTCGGATGAGTGACCAGTACTGGTCATATTTTATGCCCTTATTGGTGTACGCAAAAGCTTCTATAGGATAGGATCTTATCTCTATTGATTCAGATGTATGGAATGGGAGAGGTATCCTCTTTTTAGAGATAGTGACACGAAAGTTCTCTCTCTCTTTCGTACAAAGTATAAAGCCCCACTTAGTACGAGACTGAGTGGGGCTACTATGTGGAAGGTGAGGCTTCACTTTAGTTGAAGAAGTTGGCAACCATTGGCTCCGTGAGGCGCGTGATGATTGGCTTGCCAGAGGGCGTGAAGTAGGGATCACTACTTTGAAAGAGGTCACGGATCAGCTGCTCGAGCCCTTCGTCATCCTGTGGTAGGGGACGTTGGAGTGCTTCAGATTCAGCCGCAGCTTCAGCTAAGAATGTCTGTACGTAGTCAGCTCCTTCACGATGCGTATCTAAGCTATCAGCTACGATCAGACGGACGAAGCCTGTGGCATCGCGTGAGATGAAGGAGGGGGCTTCTACTATGGAGAAGTGTCCATCACCTAAGTCTCCGAAGTCAAAGCCTGCATGACGTAGCTCTTCCATCAGAGTAAGTGCTGTCGGGAGCTCCTGAGGAGCGAACTCCAGCACCTCGGGGAAGAGGGGCTGCTCGACATGGTAGCTGTGCGCACTGAGGTCAGCTCGATACTGCTCATAAGTGACACGCAGTAGAGCGCGTGTCAGGTCAATGAAGGCGAGTGCATCGCCCAGTGTCGTGATGACATAGCGACTTTGATAGAGTAGTAGTGACGAGGGTAGTGTGGGGCGCGTACGTAGTGACCCTGCCTGTGAGAGTCGTATGCCATGGCTCTGTGGCTCCTCGGGCTCTTCCTCAAAGAGAGGTGTCTGCATCGTCGAGGGCGTCATGCTGTCGAAGTGCTCTCCAAGGTCATCCCAACTAATCTCGGGCTCCTTGGGGAGCGCACTTGCACGAGTGGCTCCGAGGCGTATCCCTCCAAGCCGCGTCCCGCCAGAGGGTAGGGATGCTCCACCTTCGGCTTGAAGGACAGCTTCTGCTCCCAGTGCCGTATCAAGGTCTGGAAGAACATCCTTGCGGCCAGAGTAAGCGGGGATCTCGATAGGAGAGGCATTCTCAAAGTCAATGATAGGTGTCAGAGCGTGCGAGCTGAAGGCATCACGGATGAGGCTCTGCAGGACTTGGAAGATCGTTGACTCATCGAGGAAGCGAACATCCGTCTTCTGTGGATGGATGTTAACGTCTATATTCTCGGCTGGGATGGTGAAGTAAAGGAAGTACTGTGGCTGATTGCCTGCAGGGATGAAGTTCTCGTAGGCCAGGCCGATGGCCTTATGGAAGTAGGGATGGCGGATGAAGCGATCATTGACGAAGAGATACTGCTGCGCTCCCTGCTTGAGAGAAGTAGTGGGGGTACCGATGAAGCCGCGTATCGTGCAGAAGGCACTCTCGTAGCTCACAGGAATGAGGGCACGGGAAAGCTTCGCTCCACCGATGTCGATGATGCGCTCCTTGAGAGAACTTGCTGGGAGTATCTTGTCGTACTTCCCTGCACCACGTAGAGTGAACGAGATCTGTGGGTTAGCTAAGGCGACCTTAGCGAACTCGCGCCAGATCTCCATGAGCTCAGTGGACTCCTTACGGGCCTCAAGGTGCTTGCGACGACCTGGGGTGTTGTAGAAGATATTCATAGCCTTGAGGCTCGTCCCAGGAGAGCAAGCTACTGGCATCTGTGAGCGTACCTTTGCCCCTTCGATGATGAGCTCAGTGCCGACCTCTTGATCAGCAGTACGTGTGCGTAGCTCCACCTGACAGACTGCGGCAATAGCAGCGAGAGCCTCGCCACGAAATCCCATCGTGGAGAGGCGCTGTAGGTCATCAATCGTCTGAAGCTTAGAGGTAGCATGACGCTCAAAAGCCATGCGTGCATCGGTGGGAGACATCCCCTTGCCGTCATCAGTGACGGAGATGGACTGGCGCCCTGCGCCGACGACCTCAATCTGTATCTGCTTGGCTCCAGCATCGATAGAGTTCTCGACGAGCTCCTTGACGAGATAGGCAGGTGCAGGTACGACCTCACCAGCTGCTATCTGATTCGCAATGGACTCGGGGAGTAGGCGGATGATATCGCTCATCGCAGGAAGAAGAACCAGAAGACTAAGCCTAAGACCATGAGCGCCAGCATAAGCTTGATGATAAGCTGGTCTCTATCGGAAGACGTGATACCGCGCTTGTGCTGTCGGTTCAGATGGCGAGCCGAGTGAATGAAGGCACCACGGATCTGCTCGCTACTGTCATAGGCAGAGCTACTACCAGCTCCCTCATCCTTCGTCAAGGCTTCGGGAAGCTCTGCATCGGGATCGAGTTCACCGGCCTCGATCATCTCTTGACGGATACGTGCGACGCGCTTAGCTAGTTCTTCCTTTCGGGGATCCCAGTAGATGAGCTTGTGCTCGAATTGTCGAGGTCTTCTTTGCTTGAAAAAGGTCTGTATACCCATGAGTAGTTTAAATATGATTGAGGTGAGGAGGTAGCCCCGCTATCACTGGTGGGGCGAAGGACGCACTGGTATATCTGGCGGTACTCCTCGGGGCGAAGAGCACGATACTGGGTCAGCAGAGAGTCGGTGCGAAGCGCTTCTTCGCGAGCTGCTCGCTCGAATGGCTCGTAAGCAGCCAGTGCAGCCTTGGCTCCGCTGAAGCGCTTCAGGTCAGAGAGCGGACGTGAGCGCTGTTGGCTGGGGGGGAAGGGAGTCCCCGACAGTCGTGATATCCTCCTTGCGCATGGGGCGGCGATCAGAAGCCCACTGAAAGAGGGGGGAGTCTATTGACTTCGGGACCCGAAGCCATCTCCAGAGGATAAGCCTTACCCTCAACGGGACCTCGCCAAATGGACTTCTTGACCTTGCCTGAGTCCAGGAGGACGTGCATCGTGGAGCTCGTCATGCGGTTGAGCCCATTGTAGTCATTGGTACCCTCCTCCTTCATGTAGTAGATCGATTCGACCTTGCCACTAACCAAGATCTCACGCACCGTACTATCCTGGACGTAGGCGCGTAAGCTGTCGCCACTCATCTGGTTGTAGTAGTCTACACTGTCAATATGCTCGACAACTAAAGCCTTTCCGAGAACATCTACATAGTCAAGCTTCTTGCTTCGGAAGTAGAAGTGGGTAGTATCACCTGAGAGCTGACGCTCCTCACTCCACAGAATAGGCTTTCCATAGAGTGATAGGGTAGAGTCCATGGAGATGTAGCTAAGTGAGTCGGCTACAGCCTGTGCATCTCGGCGGAAGACGCGTACGTTTCGATAGCCACGTAGGTAACGCTGCATCGTGTCAGGCTTAGCCTTCCCCTCTTGGGCGGCAGCGACACGAAGACTATCGAGACGGAGACGATCTGGGATGGGGAGGCTGATGAGCTCCAGTGTATCAGCTGACACATAGAGCGTATCCTTCTGCGAATACTCTTCGGCGTGGGCACGCGAAGTCGCAAAGGCATAGTTGCGCTTGTCATCGAAATACCCGTAGTCCCCATAGAGGATGGCCTTCTGTACTGTGTCGGAAAGCTCCATACGTCCAAAGGCTTCACCGAACTTACTCATACCATCGTAATAGATGGAGTCTCCGATGAGAGTCTTGGCACCCGAGGTTACTTCGGAGCGATCAAGGAGAATCCCCACGTCTCGACCGACATCATAGATACCACGCTGTGAGACGATCTGCCCCGAGTCAGACTGGATGAGAGTCTGCCCCTCATAGCTACTGATACGTGTGTGAGTATTGTAGAAGAGATGCTCCGTCGTTATCGTCGTCTTGTCATTAACAAGCTTGACGTTGTACCGGAACTCAGCATCATTCGTAGCTGGGATGAACTGCCCGTAGTCTGAGGTCAGCGTATTCTGCGCATCGGTGATCGTACCTCCCTCGAAGTAGTAGGCTATATCCGCTATACGGTCATAGTCTAAGCTATCGGTATAGAGGTCAGTCGTCTTATTTGCCAGATGAACATTATGGCGGAGACGCGCAAGCTTCGAGACGCCATCGTAGTACAGATAGCGCGAATACATATGTACGGTGTCTCCCTGCACCATGTGTACTTCACCAAAGGCCTCAAAGACCTGGTCGTCCTCATTGAGATAGGCGCTATCACAAGTCATGGTCGCATTGCCATGACGCAGGACGACACCACCCTTAAGGCGCTGTACCCCTGGCTGTAGAGCCGCATCGTATGTCAGCAGATCTGCATGCTCAAGGATAATCCTCGTCCCTGCCTTAGCAGGGCGAGGTGACTGCATCGTCGGTGACGTCCCTCGGTAGGAGGCACGAGAAGTTAGGTAGCTCCCACCCATCACAATGAGGGCAAGAGCTACACATAGACTTAGACGTTGATTCTTCTCCTGAGGCATTTACTTCTTGTCCTCGTGGATCCAGCCTGGATATTGGAAGTGGCAGTTGCGATAGCGCTCGTTGATCTCGATGTGGGTCTGCTTCTGACGAGCACGAATCCATTCGTCAATGACTCGGGCGCGCTTCTTCTCCAGTGCCATCTCTTTGATACGACGGAAGTCGCTGTTCATATTGGCGATATGCTCTGGATGAATCTCCTTGATGCGAATGATCGCGACCTGCTCCAGTCCCTTATCGGTGTGCATGACGAAGGGCTTAGAGATTTCCCCTGGCTTGAGCTCATAGGCGATCTTCGCAATATCCTGAGGGAGATCCTCGTAGCGGAAGTTTGGGGATCCAGAGAACTCACTCTCGTTAGAGGTATTGGTCATTAGCCCCCCATTGTTGAGCGTATTCTTATCATCCGAATAGAGCTGAGCAGCTACATCAAAGGTGATCTTCTCATCGCGGATAGCTGTAGCGATTGAGTCGATACGAGCAGTGGCTGCCTTGATGGCACTCTCCTCGACCGTTGGCCGAAGGAGGATGTGGCGGAAGTTCACCAACTCGCCGCGCTTCTCGATCAGCTGGGCGATGTGATACCCTTCGTCCGTCTTGATGATAGGGGATACACGGGTCTTATCCATTAGATTGAATACCGCCGTAGCGAAGGCTGGGTCAAGATAAGCACGTCCAACGAAGCCATATTCACCACCTCGCGAAGCTGTACGCTTGTCCTCAGAGTAAAGACGTGCGATCGTAGAGAATTCACGCTTACCTGAGTTGACGTCTTCGGCATATCCACGCAGAATCCCCTTGACACGGTCCAGCTCGGAGAGAGGGACCTGGGGCTCTAGAGCGATGATCTGCAGCTCGACAGTCTTAGGGATGAAGGGAAGACTATCCTTAGGAAGTTGCTTGTAGAAAGTACTGATCTCGGAAGGGGTGACCTGCACGCCCTGAGAGATTTTAGACTTCATCATCTCGACGATAGCTTCATTGCGGGCCTGTACTGTACGCTCCTCGCGAATCTGAGAAAGCTTCTTGTTGAAGTATTCCTCAAGCTTCTCCTTAGAGCCCAGCTCAGAGATCACATTCTGTACCCACATGTCGACCATGCGAGTGACCTGCGTATCGTTAGCTTGGATACTATCGATCTTCGCTTGGTTGAGGAAAAGCTTCTGTACAGCTATCTGCTCAGGGATGATGCAGTCTGGATCTCCCTCGAAAGTGAGTCCCTGACTCCGCGCAAAGAGCTTTTGATATTCAATATCAGAGAGGAGGATCGGCTCGTCACCGACCATCCATACGACCTCATCCACGATGGTCTTCTTCTGAGGTTCGTCTCGCTTGGTCTGTGCAAGACTCAGAGAGCCAAGGGCAAGGAGGCTCAGGAGGACTATGGTTGTCTTTCTTTTCATCAAGGGAAAGGATCTGTTTAATACATAGGGGAAGACTTAGTTGGCAAGCTCCGAGAGGAACTTGATGCGTACTAAGCGGACTTCATCTTCAGAGTAATCGCTACCAAGTTCGGTGAGTGCCTCGTTGATGTCATCAGTTGTCGACTCCTTGAAGTATTCGTAGATATCTTCAATGCGATCTTCGTCGATGACCTCTTCAATGAAGTAATTGATATTAATGCGAGTACCCGAGTAGACGATGGCCTCAACCTCACTGATTAGGACGTCGAAGTCAAGACCAAGTGCAATCGCGATATCGTCCAGAGCTACCTTACGGTCAATCTGCTGGATAATATTGATCTTGAGCTTGGACTTATCGGGACGGGTACGTACACGGATGTCAGCGGGGCGCTCAATGTCATTCTCCTCGACATGACGGCGAATGACCTCTAGGAATTTCTGACCATAGCGCGCAGCCTTGCCGGCACCAACACCAGGGATGTTCTGAAGCTCATCCATAGTGATGGGGTAGAAGGTTGCCATCGCTTCGAGTGAGGTGTCCTGGAAGATGACGTAGGGAGGGACATTATTCTGCTGCCCCATCTTCTTCCGAAGATCCTTCATTATAGCAAAGAGAACGGGGTCCGTTGACTCTCCAGAACCACCAGTCCCTCCACTAGCTGGCTGATCCTCAGTCTCCTCATCGGAGTCCGTGATCTTGAAACTCGTTGGCTTCTTGAGGAACTTTTTTCCGGCAGGGGTAAGCTTCAGGAGTCCGTAGTTCTCTACATCCTTCTTTAGGTAGCCTGCGATGAGTGCCTGACGTATGACCGTCGTCCATGTGGACTCCTCATGATCTTGACCTGATCCAAAGCACTCGAGCTCCTCATGATGGAAGGACTCGATGTCAGAGTTGGTCTCTCCACGGAGTACTGCGATGACGTAGTCAGCATTGAACTTCTCCTTGAGGCTGCTGACGACCTCGAGAAGGGTTACAAGCAATTCTTTAGCTTCCACTTTGGTTTTAGGTACTAAACAGTTATCACAGCTACCGCAGTTCTCTGCCTCATAGCGCTCGCCGAAGTAGTTGAGGAGGAAGGACCGACGACAGATGCTGGTCTCAGCATAGTCGGCAGTCTCGCGGAGAAGAGCTCGGGCGATCTCCTGATCAGCCACGGACTTACCTTTAGTGAAGCGCTCAAGCTTCTCTAAGTCGTCGTGATCATAATAGGCGATACATACACCCTCACCTCCATCACGTCCGGCGCGCCCGGTTTCTTGGTAGTATCCCTCGAGACTCTTAGGCATGTCGAAGTGAATGACGTAGCGTACGTCAGGCTTGTCGATTCCCATCCCGAAAGCGATCGTGGCGACTATGACCTCTGCTCGCTCTTCGATAAAGGCATCTTGATTCTCTGCTCGCTCCTTGGCATCCAATCCTGCATGATAGGGAAGTGCCTTGATCCCATTGGCCTGAAGGACCTCGGTGAGATTCATCACCTGGGTGCGGCGCATGCAATAAACGATCCCGCTTTTCTTCGGATTGGATAATATGTAGCGTACGATATCCCGCTCTGATTCGGCTGTCTTGGGGTGGATCCGATAGAGTAGGTTAGGCCTGTTAAAGGAGCTCTGGAAGACCGCTGCTGACTCCATCCCCAGATTCTTCATGATGTCATGCTGTACCTTGGGGGTCGCTGTGGCCGTAAGGGCCATGATTGGGCGGTCTGCGATCTCTGATACGATGGCACGTATCCGACGATATTCAGGTCGGAAGTCGTGCCCCCACTCAGATATACAGTGGGCTTCGTCTACAGCGTAGAATGAGATCGGGATCTCCTGCAGCAGCTTGATATTCTCCTTCTTATGCAGGGATTCGGGGGCTACATAGAGCAGCTTAGTCCGCCCCTGGCGCACATCCTCCTTCACCTCCTCCAGTCGAGTGCGGGAGAGAGACGAGTTGAGAAAATGAGCGACGGTATCCTCTTCACAGAAGCCTCGCACGGCATCGACCTGGTTCTTCATCAGGGCGATCAATGGGGAGATGATTACAGCAGTCCCCGGCATGAGTAGAGCTGGGAGTTGATAGCAGAGGCTCTTCCCGCCACCCGTGGGCATCAGGACGAAGGTGTCCTGACCAGCGAGAATACTCTCGATGATCTCCTGCTGATTCCCCTTGAACTGGTCAAAGCCGAAGTGCTTCTTCAGTCCTTCCTTTAGGTTGATCCCGTCCATGCCCATACGCTTCGTAATTACTCGGAGTCTACTTGGTGGTAGAGATTAAGCTGCGACTGCGATATTCTATAACACGGAATAATATATCTTCTTAGTGTGCTCTCACGCTTTGGAGGAGTGTACCTCCTGAGTGGGAGAGCCATCCTTGGCGAGCTGTTGCTCGACGAAGGTCGCATCGACGACGAACTCTGTCACTCCCTGTGAGGGGAGTTCATACATCGGCTCGACCATTACCTGCTCCATGATCGCACGAAGCCCACGGGCACCGAGCTTCTGCTCCATGGTCTTTGATACGACCAGGTCAAGAGCTTCATCGGTGAAGGTAAGGCGGATCCCATCAAGCTCGAAGATCTTGGTGTACTGGCGTACCAGTGCATTCTTCGGCTCGGTGAGGATCATGCGTAGCGTGTCGCGGTGCAGAGGATGCAGATAGGTGATGATAGGGAGTCGCCCGATGATCTCAGGGATGAGACCGAAGCTCTTGAGGTCACGAGCATCTACATAGCGGAGGAGCTCCTCTTCTTCGCGCTTAGAGAGCTTAGCGCCGGGGCTGTTATACCCGACGACGCGTGTATTGAGACGATGAGCGATCTTACGCTCAATTCCATCGAAGGCTCCAGCACAGATGAAGAGAATCTGCTTGGTATCTACCTGAATCATCTTCTGATCTGGATGCTTACGACCACCTTGAGGGGGGACGTTCACAATTGATCCCTCGAGAAGCTTCAGAAGCCCCTGCTGGACTCCTTCGCCACTGACATCACGAGTGATGGAGGGATTGTCGCCCTTACGAGCGATCTTATCAATCTCATCGATGAAGACGATCCCACGCTCAGCAGCCGCGACATCATAGTCTGCGACCTGGAGGAGGCGAGTGAGAAGGCTCTCAATATCCTCACCTACATAACCCGCCTGCGTCAATACCGTAGCATCAACGATGGTGAAAGGTACGCGGAGGAGGCGAGCAATGGTCTTTGCCAAGAGCGTCTTACCCGTCCCAGTGGGACCGAGCATGAGGATGTTGCTCTTCTCGATCTCTACGCCATCCGTCTCAGCACTTGGCTGAGTGAGGCGCTTGTAGTGGTTGTAAACAGCGACCGAGAGATAGCGCTTGGCCTCATCTTGACCGACGACATAGCCGTCAAGGAACTCTTTTATCTCACGTGGTTTGGGGAGATCCTTGAGCTCCTTTTGAGCCGCTTCTTCGGAGGCCTTTGCTTCGGCACCAGAGAGTTCCTCGAGGAGCTGGTGCCCTCGGTAGATGCACTCTGGGCAGATGTGAGAGTTGATCCCCTCGAGGAGGCCTCCCGTCTCTTCTTCCGTTCTACCACAGAAGCTGCATTGTTTCTGTTGCTTCTTTGCCATCTACTTCTCTGTGCGAGTGAGAACACGGTCGATCATCCCATAGGCTTGAGCCTCAGTGGCGGTCATCCAATAATCGCGGTCGCTATCACGCTGTATCGTTTCGAAGGGCTGCCCCGAGTGCTCGGAGAGGATCGTGTAAAGCTCCTCCTTGACCTTGAGGATCTCGCGAGCTGCGATCTCAAGGTCGCTGGCCTGCCCCTGCATGCCTCCGAGAGGTTGATGAATCATCACTCGAGAGTGGGGGAGCGCGAAGCGCTTACCCTTGGTCCCTGCGACGAGGAGCACAGAGGCCATTGAGGCAGCCATACCTGTGCAAATCGTAGAGACATCGCAGCCGATGTACTGCATCGTGTCGTATATCCCGTAGCCCGCATATACCGAGCCACCAGGAGAGTTGATATAAATGGATATATCCTTGCCTGGCTCACTGCTATCGAGGAAGAGGAGCTGGGCTTGTATGACATTAGCCGTATAGTCGTTGATCTGTGTCCCGAGGAAGATGATGCGATCCATCATCAGTCGAGAGAAGACATCCATCTGTGCGACGTTCATAGGGCGTTCCTCAATGATCGTCGGAGAGATGTAGCTACTCTGCACTTGCATATAGCTATCAAGTGCAAGGGAATTCATCCCCAAGTGACCTACGGCAAACTTCTTGAATTCGTTCATTTCTATTCTAGTAGTAATAGGGCCTTCTATCCATATTACGGCTCTATATAACAAAGGTATAAATAATTCTGAAATAGCCTAAGGAAATATAAAGCTCTACTTAGCGGTAGAATATACCGATCTTGTAGCTGAAAGTGCACTCTGCTGGTAGCTCCAAGAAAGTCGATACCTAATAGGAGACTGCCACCTCTATATAGCGGATATCCTGATATAAGAGTGAGCGATGTGCAGACTCACCTCATCAAGACTTGTTGCAATAGTGGTTGGTGCTATGAACCACTATTGGAGAGTGTTGTGCAGAGCCCGGCTCTCTATTTGTTGTACTAAGGCATCGCCATGCCCAGCTCCCCGATATACCTCTCCGAAGTGATACGCAAGCCCTTCACCTTATCGCGAGTATTCTTCTTATTCCGCGGAGGGAAAAGTGCTATTCTCGTGAAGAAAAAAGTGCCTTCCCGTAGTGGTTTTTCCGCATCTATGCACATAGTCTTAAAGCCCAGGCACGTAAATCTAAATATCCACGCACGGAGATATTAGAGCCACGTACGTAGTCCAAACTTATCTATCACTCGTCCACAACTTTTATCCATACGCGGAGCAATAACCGATATTGGTCGATGAGCAAACCAGTATTGGTTCATATACGAGCCACTATTGGTTGATACCCCTAACCTATATTGGTCGTCATGCAGACCAATATAGGTTACTACTCCTCTCCTATATAAGTCTACTTGAGACTTACTGTAAGTGCCCTTATTTCAGTGAATTATTTTATATAGGAAGAACAAACACGTTTTGTTGCGGCCTGTACGCTCATAGCCCCTCCTAAAACGACACTATCCTGAGAGCAAAGGCTCTCAGGACAGTGATATTAGGTAGCTGAAGAAGCGGGTTCCTCTAAGTGCTATCGCTTCCAGAAATGTGGAGTAAGGATGCCTATCACGGTAAAGACTTCGAGACGACCTGCCAGCATAAGGAAGCATAATATCCCTTTAGAAAAAGCCCCTGCACCTGCGACGCTATTAGCATATTCACCAATCCCTGGACCAGAGTTACTCACAGCTGAGCAGGCAATACTGATGCTGGAGACGAAGCCATTATTATCAAGCATCAAGAGCATAGCGCCTACGAAGATCAAAGCTACATAGAGTACGCAGAAAGCAAGGATCTGATGCACTACGCTCACACTGAGCTGACGACCATTCATCAGTACGGGGGTGAGTAGATGAGGGTGTATTTGCTTCTTGAACTCATTATAGAGATTCTTGATCAATACCAAGAAGCGTGAGGACTTCAGCCCACCCGAAGTAGATCCTGCACAGCCGTTGACAAACATCAAGAGTAGGGCAATCATCCAGAAGAAGGGCCCCCACAGCGTGATCTCAGCTGTGGAATATCCCGTACTTGATCCCAAGGTAAGCACCTCAAAGAGCGCATGACGGATATTTCCCTCCATAGTAGGATACTCTCCTTGTAGACTAATCCAAATGGTGGTAATGACTGTAGCGCCAAGAATGAAAATCGTGAAGAAGCGTATCTCCTCATCCTTGAATAAGCGCATAGGTTTGCCTGTCACTGCAAAGTAGACCAGAGTAAGATTGAGGCTACCGATATACATGAAGAGTGCGAGGACATATTCCGTATAGATGGAGTCAAAGGCTGCTATACTCTCATCTCGGGTCGAATAGCCACCTGTTGAAATGCAAGTTAGTGCATGACAAACGGCATCAAAGAGATTCATCGGACCCACCCACAGTAGGATGATTAGCACAAAAGTCTCTGCCAAATAGATGGCCCAAAGACGTTTAGCGACATCCGAGATACGTGGTAGGAAGCGGTCGTGTGTGATCCCTGTAGTCTCGGCATTGTAAATCTGACTTGCGCCACCACCGAAGATGGGTAAGAGTGCGACTGTGAAGACCACAATACCTACACCTCCCTGCCACTGGGTGAAACTACGCCAAAGATGGACTGAGTGCGGTAACCCTTCCACCTTCGCAAAGACCGTAGCTCCCGTAGTTGTAAAGCCTGAGATAGTTTCAAAGAAAGCATCCAAAGGAGAAGTCAGTGCTCCCGTCAGCAAGAAGGGAAGCATCCCAATAGCAGAGAGGAGAAGCCATACCGATGTCACGGCAAGCATACCTTCACGGCGTGAGGCTCGCTTCTTATGTAGCTTACGGCCTTGGTGCAGGAGGAGTGCACCGACGACAAAGAAGACTCCGATAGTGGCGATCCATGGGGTGGGAGACTCTTGATAGAGGAGTGCCGCTATGAGGACTGAGAGCATCATCCCCCCTTCGACGAAGCACATCATCCCGAGGATACGGCTAATGAATCGGAAGTTTATCGAGTGCATGGAATGGTCTGGCTGGGCTACTATTAGAAGAGCTCCTTGAGTGTATTGATCGTGAGGTCGTGGTAGAAGATCACGACATGGTCATAGGGCTCAAAGACGGTATTCCCATCGATCATGCAGGGGCGACCATTGCGCATCATCCCTCCGAAGGTCATATTTGCAGGGAGCTTTAGGTCGCTGATACGGCGTCCCACTATATGTGAGTCACGGCGAGCCACAAGCTCGATAACCTCTGCATTATTGACCAAGGAGAGACAGGTCACTTGTCCCGTATCCTGACCAAGGAGGGTGCGGTAGATGTAGCCTGCAGCAAGGAGCTTCTTGTTGATCAGTGTACCGACATCAAGACGATAGGCAAGTGGGATATAATCAATATTCTCCTCCTTAGCCACCGTCTTATAGACGTTGTAGCGCTTCGCAGCAAGACAAGCCAAGACGTTCGTCTCGGAGTTCTCAGTCAGCGCAATGAAGACTTGGGATTCCTCTAGGTTTACTTCATCTACAATCTCGGGGTCACGACCATCGCCGTGGTAGATCTCGACATTGTGAGGAAGCTCCTGAGAGAGACGTAGGCACTTATCCTTATCAATATCAATGAGTGCCACCTGGATATCTTCCGAGATCTTAGTGATGGTACGTAGCGCTACGGGACTAGCCCCCATGATGACTACACGCTCAATCTTCGGTGCCTTCTTACCCGCGAGCTTGCGAACGAGATCAATATGGTCTACGTCACAGGTAAAGAAGACGAGGTCATTATGCTCAATGCGGGTATTGCCTCGTGGGATAAGCGTATCAAAATCGCGCTTAATAGCTACGACGTGGAAGTATTTGCCATCATCACCTGGTAGAAGCGTCTTCAAGTCTTTCAGATACTGACCTACGATAGGGGCGCCATTGCGAACCTTCACACCAACAAGTGCTAGTGCACCATTGAAGAGTGTGACGTACTGACGGGCCCAGGGATACTCGATGATCGAACCAATCTCGCGAGCAGCGAGCTCCTCTGGGTAGATCATCGAATCGACACCAAGCTCCTCCATGAGGATGTTATATTCGCTCTCGAGGTACTCAGGGTTGTTGATGCGAGCAATAGTATGACGAGCTCCAACACGCTTAGCGAGCATACAAGCCATGACGTTAGTCGCTTCGTCGGGGGTAACCCCTACGAAGAGATCTGCACCAGCCACATGAGCACGCTCAAGATCAGAGAGTAGGGTAGGACTCCCTTCAATAGGGAGAACCTCTAGATGGTGACTAGCTCGCTCGAGCTTCTTACCATCTTGATCCATTAAGACGATATTCTGCTCCTCGTTGGAAAGCATCTTTGCCAGGTGAGTCCCGACTTCTCCAGCTCCTGCAATGACTATTCTCATGGTGTCGTTATCTTTCTATCGTGGTGCCGAGGAGCGCCTTTGCTGCATCATAAATAGAGCTTTCGTCTAAGCCACAGTAGCGCTTCTGCTCTGCAGGTGTGCCGTGAGGAATGAACTCATCAGGCAAACCAAGGGTCTTGATATGCCCCTTGTAACCAGCTTCCATCGCAAGTTGCAGCACAGCTGAGCCAACCCCACCGCTAAGACAGCCTTCTTCAATGACGAGGAGGTTAGGTACGGAGGCAAAGAGCTTACGCAGGCACTCTTCATCAAGAGGCTTAGCAAAGACTAAGTCAACATGTGCTACACTGTGACCCTCTGCTTGTAGGCGCTCTACAACACTCGCTGCTGAAACACCGATGGGACCCAGTGACAGGACCGCCAGTGATGAGCCTTCTCGTAGTATGCGAGCCTTTGCAAAAGAATAGTGCTCCATAGGCTGCTTCCATTCTACGACAGAGCCTGCTCCACGAGGATAGCGAATAGCAATAGGACCCGACCAGTCGAAGCAAGCCGAGTACATCAGGTGACGTAGCTGTATCTCATCATATGGGGAGCAGACAGCCATCCCTGGGATCGTACGCAGGTATGCTATGTCGAATGCCCCTTGATGGGTAGCACCATCTTCTCCCACCAAGCCAGCACGATCCAAGCAGAAAACTACATGGCTATCCGTCAAGGCAACGTCATGAATGAGCTGATCGTAAGCTCGCTGCATAAAGGTCGAGTAGATGTTGCATACAGGGATGAAGCCCTCGGCAGCCATACCCGAGGAGAAGGTCACGGCGTGCTCCTCGGCAATCCCTACGTCAAAGGAGCGCTTGGGATACTTCTCCATCATATAGGTCATGGAGCAGCCCGTAGGCATAGCTGGAGTTACCGATACGATACGCTCATCCATATCCGCTAGCTCAACTAAGGTCTCTCCAAAGACATCTTGGAACTTTGGTGGCTGGGGAGTAGCTGAGGTCGAGCTGATGCGTTCGCCCGTCTTCGGATCAAACTTCCCTGGAGCATGCCAGATCGTGGGCTCCTTCTCAGCTGGAGCATAGCCCTTACCCTTCATCGTGCTGATATGCAGTAGCCGAGGCCCCTTCATATCGCGGATATCCTGGAGGATCTGTACGAGATGGACGACATCGTGCCCATCCGTTGGCCCCAAATAGCGGATACTGAAGCTATCGAAGAAGTTCGTCTGCCCAGAGAGTAGCGCCTTGATACGATTGTTGAAGCGCTGCAGATCCTTATGCTGATCCTCATGAACAATATGGAGCTTGCGCAGCATACGATACATATCATATCGCATGCTATTGTATGTGGGATTGGTAAGCAAGTTGACCATATGACGATTGAGCCCACCGACATTCTTGTCGATAGACATATTGTTATCGTTCAGTATGATCAGCAGGTTGTTGGGGTAAGAAGAGGCATTGTTTAGCCCTTCGAATGCCATACCACCACTCATAGCACCGTCTCCAATGAAGGCTACGACACGGCGACACTCATCCTTGAGGGCTGTGGCTACGGCCATACCCAGCGCTGCAGATATGGAGTTAGACGCATGTCCGGCAGCAAAGGTGTCGTACTCACTCTCCGAGGGAATAGGAAAGCCAGCTAGCCCTCCCCAAGTACGCAGCGTGTGGAAGTCACGACGACGTCCTGTGAGGATCTTGTGTACGTAGGCTTGATGCCCGACGTCCCAGACGATGCGGTCTTCGGGAGTCTCAAAGACGTAGTGCATCGCCACGGTAATCTCTACGGCACCGAGGTTAGCGCCGAGATGCCCTGGTATCACGGAGAGGGTAGAGAGCATGAAGCGACGGATCTCCGCACAGAGCTCTGGGAGCTGATCGGGACGGAGCCGTCTTAGGTCATGCGGAGTCTCTATCCCATCCAGGAGGGGGTAGATCTGCTCTTGAGTGGTGCTATCTGGCATGATGATCGATGGGTTAGTGCTGAGCTGAGAGGTGGCTGATCAGCGCATCGAGTGTAAGCTTCTCTTGCTGTCCGGTCTGCATATCCTTGAGGGTAAAGGTACTCGTAGTACGCTCTTCTTCACCCACCAGTACGACGAAGGGGATCTTGAGGCTATCAGCATAGCTCATCTGCTTCTTCATCTTCACGGGCTCTGGATAGATCTCAGAGCGGATCCCTTCTCGGCGTAGGCGTGCTACGATAGGCATCAGGTAGGTAGCATCCTCTTCGCTGAAGTTCGCAAAAAGGACTTGTGTACCGACCTCAGCTTCGCTTGGGAAGAGTCGCAGTTCCAAGAGGACGTCATAGATACGGTCGGCGCCGAAGGAGATACCGACACCACTGAGGCCGTCAAGACCGAAGATACCGGTGAGGTTATCATATCGTCCGCCACCTGAGATACTGCCCATGGCAGCATCAAGGGCCTTAACTTCAAGGATGGCTCCCGTATAGTAGGATAGGCCGCGGGCTAAGCTTAGGTCTACCACAAGCTCAGCCTTGAGGTCAAGGCGATCGATATGGCCGAGGATATACTCCAGCTCTTCGATCCCCTTCTGCCCCTCTTCGGAGGTAGCTAAGAGCTCCTTAAGCTGCATGAGCTTCTCTCGATTGCTCCCAGTGAGAGCCAAGAAGGGGCGAAGCTTGGATAACTCATCCTCCGTGAAGCCCTTACTACGCAGCTCATCAAAGACCTTCTCTTCGCCAATCTTCTCAAGCTTATCGATAGCTGTCGTGATGTCAATTAGGCGATCACCTCGGCCCGTAGCCTCTGCGATCCCAGCGAGGATTTTACGATTATTAAGTAGGATGCGTACACGCAAGCCAAAGCGATGGAAGACCTCGTCGATGATCTCCAAGAGTTCGACTTCGTTAATTAGTGAGGTCGATCCGATGACGTCAGCATCGCACTGATAGAATTCTCTATAGCGCCCCTTCTGCGGGCGATCGGCACGCCATACTGGCTGTATCTGGTAGCGACGGAAGGGGAGTGTAAGCTCGGAGCGGTGCATGACGACATAGCGTGCGAAGGGCACGGTAAGATCATAGCGAAGCCCCTTCTCGCAAGCCTTATTAGCAAAATGAATAGCATTGCGCTCCAAGAGTTCCTCATCAGAGAGATCACGGAGAGCATCACCCGAATTGAGCACCTTGAAAAGGAGTCGGTCACCCTCTTCTCCGTACTTGCCGAGGAGGGTAGAGAGCTGCTCCATCGTAGGAGTCTCTATTTGGCGGTAGCCGTAGAGTGCATACACCTGGCGGATGGTGTCAAAGATATAATTGCGACGAGCCATCTCTACTGGGCCAAAATCGCGCATACCCTTCGGTATCGTTGGTTTCTGCATCTTCTTATGTAGATATTCTGTGATATTTCTTTACTGTGGCCTCACCCTCTGCGCTGCAGGAGGTGAAGCGATGTATCATATGCATTTTTCTCATCCCGTGGGAAAGTCTCGCTTGCCGTCTCGGTCCAATCTGAAGGATCAAGCTCGGGGAAGAAGACCTCGGCATCGGGAAACGTAGCCTTGACACGAGTCAAGTAGATCCGGTCGGTATGAGGTAGGAGCTGGCGATAGATCTCACCGCCTCCGATGATGAAGATCTCTTCATCTGATGCACAAGCCTTCAATGCCTCCTCTACCGTAGGATAAACCTCTACACCATCGCGAGCGGTAAGACTGCGACTGATGACGATGTTACGTCGGTTGGGTAGGGGACCACGAGGCAGTGAGTCAAAATCTTACGGCCCATGAGAATTGTGTGCCCAGTCGTGAGCTCCTTGAAGCGCTTGAGATCGGCAGGTAGATGCCAAAGGAGGTCATTCCCACGGCCGATAGCTCCGTCTGATGCGATGGCGACGACGATAGAGAGTATCATACTACGATGAATTATACGGAGACCTTGCCTGCGATGTGAGGATGGGGGTCGTAATCGAGGAGTTCGAAGTCCTCGTAGCGGAAGTCCTCCAGTCGTGTGATCTCAGGATTGAGACGAAGTCGGGGGAGGGGGCGCGGCTCACGAGTAAGCTGAAGCTCTACCTGCTCCAAGTGATCTCGGTAGATATGGACGTCACCGAAGCTATGGACGAAATCGCCTACCTCAAGCCCCGTGACCTGAGCGATCATGTGGAGGAGGAGAGCATACGAAGCGATGTTGAATGGTACCCCGAGGAAGACGTCCGCACTGCGTTGATAGAGCTGGAGGCTCAGGCGACCATCAGCCACATAGAACTGCATCAAGCAGTGGCAAGGCGCCAACGCCATATCTTCAATCTGCGCCACATTCCACGCTGAGACGATCATACGCCGGCTTGTCGGATCACGGCGGAGCTGGTCGACGACCTGCTGGATCTGATCAATATGCCCCCCCTTGATAGTCGGGCCAGGAGCGCCACTGATAGCCATAGATGGGGCCGAGAGAGCCGTCTTCACGTGCCCACTCGTTCCATATACGCACACCATGCTCCTGCAGGTACTGAACATTAGTATCCCCACGCAGGAACCACAGGAGCTCATATGTGATACTCTTCAGATGTAGCTTCTTCGTAGTCAAAAGTGGAAAGCCCTGACTTAGATCAAAGCGCATCTGATAGCCGAAGGTGCTGAGCGTCCCCGTACCGGTACGGTCGCCCTTGAGATGCCCCTCGGAGAGGATATGACGGAGCAGATCCTGATATTGCTTCATATTCTATAATGATATAGGTGCACAAAGATACACAATAGCCCTCAGTTAGCCTGCTTTCATGCTGAGAGCTACAGCGCCTCCGCATCAAAACCTCTTCCTCATCTACAAGTCTAATTGATGCAGAGTCGAATGCCAAACGACTACTGCTGCAGCTTTGTACTCCCTACGACTTCGCATATACTCTCTGGTGGAGATGCAGTACTTAGTAGGGGAGAGTGCTTACACTTTGATGCGGTTGCCCTGTGAGAATTGCCGTAGAGGATCGTACCACTCCAAGTAGATAGTCGAGGGAGGTCTCTGCGAAGCACCTCATATCTATACATCTTCTGCCCCATCACCACAGAGGGTGTATCTATGCCAAATCAAAGAGAATAGAGGGGCATCCCATACCACTCTATAATAGGTGCTTTGCGGTAGCTGTTTCTGACCAGTACTGATTGATGAGGGAACCAGTACTGGTCACTCTATGCAAGTAGTACTGGTCACGATGCGAACCAGTACTGGTCAACTCACCGACCAGTACTGGTAGCTTTTAGGTGCAATAGCGGAGATATGAAAATTAGCCTTGTAAAGTGCGTAACGAGCTCTCCTGCAAATATTATACGTTTCTCAGGTAATACTTTTTGCCTACCTTTGCCGACAACCCCTCAATATCACACTTGTGGGGAATGCATAAATACTACTGAAAATGAAGAAGATTCTGATGACTGTAGCTCTCGCAGCTACCGCGCTTGTCTCCGCACAGGCTCAGTCGGAGTTCAAGCCCCTCGCAGGGAGCGTGACGACCGACTTCTCTCTCTTTGCTAATGGGATTTTCAACCAGACTGAATCTCCCGTAGCTCTCGGTTCACACGCTGGTATCAACGCTGGTCTCATCAAGGGCCGCTACTTCCTCCAGGACAACATCGCCCTGCGCCTTTCTCTGGGTCTGAACAACAGATCCAGCACGCAGAAGGGAGACTGACCCTGTAACCGAAGCTACCACGAAGAGCAACGTCTTCACCTTCGGCCTTGGTCTCGAACACCACTTCGGTGGCACGGATCGCCTCTCTCCCTATATCGGTGCTGAGCTCTTCCTCGGTTCTGCCACGGGCTCTACGAAGAGCGTTAACAGCGCAGCAACTACCATCTCAAAGAATGCTCCTCGCTTCGTCTTCGGTGGTGACCTCCTCCTCGGTGCAGACTACTACATCGCTCCTCACGTCTACCTCGGCGTAGAAGCTGGTCTGGAACTCCTCCACGCTTCTACCGGTAAGACCTCTACGACGGTAACGCCTGCAGGTGGTACGGCTACGACGAACGAATCTAAGTCAACGTCTTCTGCTGGTGGCTTCGCTACCGATGTCAAGGCTGGCTTCAAGGTAGGTTTCGTATTCTAAGCGAACTCCCATATAAGCTCTTAGGGTAACTCTTAAGAGCAAAAGAAAATCCCCCTAAGGTCTCACCGACCTTAGGGGGATTTCTATTTAGCGCTCTTCTTTAGAGGGGGGAGCGTCTTGGAGCGAAGCCAAGCTGCTTCGTCGCTGCTAAGTAGGGGAGAGATCGTCTGATAGACACGTTCCTGATAAGCATCGTACCAAGCGATTTCCTCTGCTGTGAGAAGGTCCTTACGAACGAGCTGATTGTCAAGATAGCAAAGAGTCACCGTCTCGAAGCCGAAGAAGCGCCCGAATTCAGTCTCTTCACGTAGCTCGGTGATGACGAGGTTCTCGATACGGATGCCATACTTACCCGAGCGGTAGAGCCCTGGCTCGTTGCTGGTGATCATACCGAGTTCGAGTGGCGTGGGGTTGACTTCCATACGGATATTCTGTGGCCCTTCGTGGACATTAAGGAAGAAGCCGACGCCGTGCCCCGTACCGTGTCCATAGTTCAGGCCCTGCTGCCAGAGTGCATGGCGAGCGAGGATATCAAGCTGGCTACCACGCGTCCCTTCGAGGTACTGCACCAGTGCAAGCTGGATGTGCCCCTTCAAGACGAGCGTGTAGTCCGTACGGAGCTCTTCCGAAGGAGCGCTGAGTGCTACCGTGCGCGTGATATCCGTAGTCCCATCGACATACTGGCCCCCACTATCAAGAAGGAGTACACCCTCTGGACGTACCGTAGCAGCCGTATCTTTCTGGGCGCTGTAGTGGACGATAGCACCATTGCCGAGGTAGCCACAGATCGTGCCGAAGCTGTCACCGTAGAACTTATCATCCTTAGCACGGAACTCATTGAGGCGGATACCCAGCTCGTACTCTGTGTAAGTCTCACCACGTCCCAGAGCTTCCTCCAGCCACTTGAAGAAGCGGGTCAGAGAAGCGCCGTCACGTGCCATGACCTTACGGAGGCAAGCGATCTCAGTCTCGTTCTTGATAGCCTTGAGCTGAGTCAGTGCTGAGACTCCCTCGATCTTGCGGCAGTGCGCTGGGATCAGAGAATAGATGTGGTAGGTGATGCGCTTGGTATCGACCAAGAGGCGGACTTCAGCGGGGAGCGCTGCGATGAAGCTATCCAGTTCCGTGTAGCCCTTAAGGGTCACACCATTGGCCGCGAGGTAAGAGTGAACTTCCTCTGGCACCTTAGCGGGGTCTACGAAGATGACAGCTTCCTTCTCGCCGATGTAGCCAAAGCCTACAGCTACGGGATTGAAAGAAACATCATTGCCTCGTACATTGAATACCCACGCCAGCTCATCGATCATCGTGATGATCGTAGCATTGGCGCCCTGAGCACGGAGCTTGCCACGGACTGCCTCGATGCGTTCCTTGGCACTAGTGCCTGAGTATTCCTCGGGATGAAGGAAGAGTGGCTGATCGGGGAGAGCAGGACGATCTGCCCAAACACGCTCGATAAGATCCTGCGTGAGACGATACTCGATGCCGTAGACAGCTAGCTTACGCTCAGTGTCATCGGCTTCAGCGAAGGAGAGGCATGCGCCATCAGCTCCGACGATAGCTCCAGCTGGGAGCTCAGTAGCGAGGAAGCCTTCGATAGTGGGGACGCCAGGGACACCCATCTTGAAAAGCTCGATAGAAGAGTCCTTCAGCTGCTCGCCTGCCTGCAGGAAGTAGCGGGAGTCAGTCCATAGACCAGCCTTATCTAAGGTCACAACGACGGTGCCAGCAGAGCCATTGAAGCCGCTGATCCATGCACGACTCTTGAATCGATCAGGCGTGTATTCGCTGAGGTGTGCGTCTGAAGAAGGGATGATGTAGGCCGAGAGACCTGCTGCCTTCATCTCCTTGCGGAGTAGCGCTAAGCGCTCGATGATTGTAGACATACGCTTATAGGTTTATGTGAGAAACAGGGTAGGGTTAGGCGGGATTTTGATGCTCTGTACGGAGGAGATCATTGACTTCCTTCACGGGATTGAAGGTATCGAGAGGCACTTCGACAAAGGCGGTGTTCCAGTCATGCATAGCTCCATTCCATAGTCCAGGGAGTTCAAGAGCCAGAAGTTCGCGACCGCTAAGACTCTTATGCGAGATGAAGGCGGTCTTAGGGTTGACAAACTTCGTCAAGTCAAAGGGCTGGCCCTTATAGTCACGTATAGAGCAGACAAGGTCTACTGGGTTGAAGTATCCTCCAGCCTCGAAGAAGGCGCGTTGTCCGGCATCCTCCATGTCGATCTGCGAGCTCTCAAGGATCTGCAGAGAACTGCTGCCGTCATGCTCACGGACTATGAAGGGGCCACCACCAGGCTCACCTTGGTTACGCACCATACCGCAGACGCGTATGGGGCGATTGAGGCGACCTTGGATCCATTTGATGGTACTACTATCCTCCTTATCTAAATCTTCAGGTACCGTGATGGATAGTTGCCCCTCAAGGAAGCCGAGGATTTCCTCGATCTGTGCGTGTGAGGGCTTGCCCTTTTCCAAGAGGGTGAGGTAGCTGAAGATCTGTCGTCTCAGTGCGATGAGTACGCCTCCGAGGAACTTCTTATACATGATCGTTGTGCCCTTATAGGGATCGGGAACCACGTTGTCAATGTTCTTGATGAAGACCACATCGGTAGGGAGCTTCCCAAGGTTATGGATCAAGGCACCATGCCCACCTGGGCGGAAGAGTAGGTGACCTGTATCCGTACGGAAGAGCTCTCCATCAGGTGTCAATGCCAACGTGTCGGTAGAAGGGTGCTGTTCGCTGAAGCTGATGTCATAGCGCACACCATAGAGATCCTCATAGACAGGCTGGAGCGAGTGAACAAGAGCTTCAAAGTCTTTGCGATGCTCGGGTGATACGGTGAAATGCAGTCGTACCATACCCTCACGATCACGAGCATAGAGCGCTCCTTCGACAAGATGTTCCTCTGCCGAAGTACGCGGGGCTTCCTTATAGTTATGGAAGAGGAGTAACGCCTTAGGCTTGCTCCCATAGCCTAATCCCTTAGGGAATAGGAGATTTTCTACGATCGTCTTATACTCTCCAGCTGCGATGAGCTTAGGGATGCTCTTCCAGTTATTACGGAGACAAGCTTCGTTGAGGCGCTCATAGAAGGCAAACTGATTGATATGGCTGAAGAAGCGCTCTTCCTCGGGCTTCTCTGGAGCAGGATAAGGAGCTTCGAGGAAGTTATAAAGCATCTTGAACATGCGTGAAGCTGCTCCTGATGCTGGCACCATCTTATAGACCGAAGCCTTACCTGAGAGAAGATACTCTTCCCAGAGGTCCATATAGCGTGCTTCTTCACTAGTCTCTACGCGCAGGATACCCTGCTCAAGTGTGGCTGATGCCAAGATCTCCAAATAAGGGAATCCCTTGCGGATCTCCTCTACTTGATGAGCTGCCGCCTCAGGAGTAATGCCACGAGCTGCAAGTTCTTCGAGGTCTTGTGGGGTGAATAGTCCGTTGTCCATAGGTAGTAGTATGTGTAGTGTGTTAGTTACTTCGTCTTTGTATAGCCCAGAGAAGGAAGGATCGTGAGGAGCTTCTGACGTTGATCACCCTGAATGATGATCTCACCATCCTTGGCAGATCCACCGACACCGCAACGCTGACGCAGTGTCTTGCCTAAGACTTCAAGATCAGCAGAACTACCTACGAAGCCCGTAATGAGCGTCACCTCCTTACCGCCACGCTGCTTCTTTGAGAGCGAGAGACGGAGGCGCTGCTCTGCAGCTGGTAGCGTCTCAGGCTCAGCCACCTCGGCTGTCGTGTATTCGAAGTCTGGGTTGGTACTGTAGAGCACCCCCAAGCGATTCTTCCAGTCCGACATAGTTGTTATACCATAGGAGAGACGTCAAGTGAGAAGCCTACAGGTAGGAAGGCTGATACATCCCCTCCATAGTGCAGGAGCTCACGTACAACTGTTGAGCTGATGTGTGTGAAGCGCTGGGAGGCTGGGAGAAGTACCGTCTCCATATCGGCGATGTGACGATTGAGGTCTGCCAGCGTACGCTCGTACTCCATATCCGTACTACTACGTACGCCTCGAAGTAGGGCACCGACCTCAAGCTCCTGAGCCAGAGACACGGTCAGTCCTGTGTAAGTCAAGACGCGCACACGAGGCTCATCTGCATAGTAACGAGAGATCTGCAGCAGGCGCTCCTCTGCAGAGAAGAGGTTGCGCTTCGCATCGTTAGTCCCGATCCCCACGATGACTTCATCAAAGAGACATAGGCCACGTGCCACGATGTCGGCGTGACCACGAGTAAAGGGATCAAAGGATCCTGCGTAGAGGGCAGTGCGTTTCATGTGCGTCATTGAGGCTCTATCGCTGTGTCAAATCAATGATTTCCTCTGGAGCAGGTGTGAGGTTCTCTATGCCTGTCTCAGTGACAAGATAGGTATTCTCTATGCCAACAGCTCCAATATGAGGGAGGACAAACTTGGGTTCAAAGGCGATGACCATACCTGGTTGTAAGGTATCCTTACTACGCCCCATCAGTACGGGGAGCTCATTGATCTGTAGGCCCAAGCCATGACCAACGAACTGCGCTTGTAGCTCTGTCCCCATAAAGTAGGGCCCCGCACCAGCTTCCTCTACCATACGCAGACTCTCATTGTAGAGATCGGCACACGACGTCCCAGGGGCTGCCTTCTGCATCACCTGACGATGAATCTCAAGGCTGAGTTCGTGCAGGCGATAGGCCTCATCTGAGAGGCGCCCGATGGAGTAAGTACGCGTCATATCGGTGTAGTAGACCCCGTAGTTTCCAGCCATATCGACCATCACGGCTTGCCCCTCGCGAAGGGGAGTACCATTAGAGCCTAAGGGGAGTGCCTGACTACCTGCTCCACCGAGAGCGAAGTCATAGGGGGAAGGAGCGCCTGCATTATCACCTGTAAGGAGGCTCCCCATATAGATCTCCATCGCTGAGCCGAAGCAGCGGAAGATACCAATAGATCCTCTACGACGCATCTCCCGCTCAATCTCGATCTGTAGATCTCGGTCGGTCATCCCATCTCGGTAGAGAGAAGGGATCGTAGCATAGGTAGCGATATGATGACGCGCTCCCTCACGGATCTGCTCCAGCTCAAGTGGAGTCTTCACCATGCGAGCCTCACGAAGGAGTGCCGTCGCATTATGTAGCTCAGCCTTAGGGAAGAGCTTACGCTGTCGCTGGATATCAGAGTAGCTCTGCTCATCGAGTTCTAAAGCCACCGAACGGAGAGCAGCTGTGTCTATATGCTCTGCGATCTGTTCGATCTTTCGTACATAGTGTACCGTGGCACTCTCGGGATGAAGCTGTGGACGGCGGATAAAGAACTGAGGCTCTCCCTCACGAGGGATGAAAGCAAGACCAGCGAATACCTCTCCGCAGACGTAGAGGAGGTTGACATTAGATACCACAACGAGAGCCTCAATACCCTGACGCTGAAGAAGCGACTGGAGCTTAGCTACACGAAGACGATAGTCTGGCTGGAGAAATTCCATTGTATATCGGAGAATAGAGGGCTAATTAAAATGGGGTTTCATTGGATGGGAGTGGTCCGCTCATAGGGTCAAAGCCTGCATCAAATCCAGAGCCTGAGGGTGCAAGGGGATCAGCTGAAGCATCGGCTCCACGGGCACCTCTACCGAGGCGTCCACCACGAGCATGCTTCTCATCAGCGCCCAGCTGAGAGAGTTCGCCCTTCGGAGCAAAGCGAGCATAGTCCGCCTTGAAAGCCAGGCGCACATCACCGACAGGACCATTACGGTGCTTGGCAATGATAAACTCACCTACCCCTCGCAGGTCTTCCCCTGTCTCTGGATCGCTGTAGATCTTGTAGTACTCAGGGCGATGGATGAAGCATACGATGTCGGCATCCTGCTCGATAGCACCTGACTCACGTAGGTCTGAGAGCTGTGGACGCTTGCTATTGGCATCACCTCCCTGCAGACGATTCTCTACGCCACGGTTGAGCTGCGAAAGGGCGATGATAGGGATGTTCAGCTCCTTGGCCAGCATCTTCAGCGAACGTGAGATAGTACTGACCTCCTGCTCACGGTTGCCGAAGCTCATACCACTGGCATTCATCAGCTGGAGGTAGTCAATGATGATGATCTTGACCTGATGCTCACGGACAAGACGGCGCGCCTTGGTACGTAGCTCAAAGACCGAGAGTGATGGGGTATCATTGATGTAGAGTGGGGCACCCTCAAGCGTACCTATACGATTGTTGAGACGTGTCCACTCCTCTTCATTGAGGCGGCCACTCTTGATCTTCTGCCCATCGATCTCACAGACGTTGGAGAGGAAACGCTTGACGAGCTGCACGGCACTCATTTCGAGGTTGAAGAGCGCGACAGGTATCTTGTTATCAACTGCCATATACTTCGCCATAGATACGACGAAGGCCGTCTTACCCATAGCTGGACGGGCAGCGATGATGATAAGGTCAGAGTTCTGCCAGCCAGAAGTCATCTGGTCAATGTCTCCAAAACCAGTCGTCAGCCCACTAATCCCTTCCTCTCGGTTTGCCGCTATCTGCATTTCATTGATAGCACCCTTGACGAGGGGATTGATAGGTACGAAGTCGCGAGTTGAGTTCTGCTGGGCGATCTCAAAGAGCGAGCCTTCCGCCTGCTGGATCTGCTCCTGCACATCGACGACATCCTCATAGGCACCCTTGAGCGTAGAGGTTGCCATACCGATGAGGCGGCGACTAAGAGCCTTATTGTAGAGCACCTCAGCGTGGGCCTCCAGGCTACCTGTAGACATCACCTTGGTTGTCAGACCTGCGATGTAGGCTGCATCACCGATCTCCTCGAGGACGCCCATACGGCGTAGCTCCTCAGTCACGGTGAGCATATCGATGGGCTGCTGAGCCATAGCCAGCGTTACCATCGCAGTATAGATCAGCTCGTGAGCCTTGACGTAGAAGGTCTCAGGGCGGAGCTTCTCGCTGACACGGGCATAGGCATCCTTCTCAAGGAGGATTGCTCCGAGGACAGCCTCTTCGAAGTCTGGGGCCTGAGGAGGGATGCGTCCGTCCAGCTCCATTGGTACGATGGGGCTGGGCTTCTTGCTGCTACGCTTCTTTGCCGTTTCTGTGGCCATGGTTGTCTGTGATTAGCTTAGTCAAGCTTAAGGACTGCGAGGAAGGCCTTCTGAGGCACCTCGACCGTACCGATCTGCTTCATGCGCTTCTTACCTTCCTTCTGCTTCTCAAGGAGCTTACGCTTACGGGAGACGTCACCACCATAGCACTTAGCGGTCACGTCCTTACGTACAGCCTTGATGGTCTCACGAGCGATGACCTTAGCACCAATAGCAGCCTGGATAGCGATGTCGAACTGCTGACGTGGGATGAGCTCCTTGAGCTTCTCACACATACGACGTCCGAAAGCTACGCTGTTATCGACGTGGGTCAGCGTCGAGAGGGCATCCACAGGATCTCCATTGAGTAGGATATCAAGCTTGGCAAGCTTTGAGGGACGGAAGTCGCTGATGTGGTAGTCGAAGGAAGCATAGCCTTTCGATACGCTCTTCAGCTTGTCGTAGAAGTCGATGACGATCTCACCCAAGGGCAGGTCAAAGAAGATCTCAATACGGTCGCCCGAGATGTACTCCTGCTTGATGAGCTGCCCACGCTTACCGAGGCAGAGCGTCATAATAGGACCGATGTAGGCGGTATTCGTGATGACCGAAGCGCGGATATAAGGCTCTTCGATGTGGTCGATCGTCGTGATGTCTGGAAGCCCCGAGGGGTTATGTACCTCCTTGCAGACGCCCTTCTTGTCGTAGACTTTGTAGGATACGTTGGGGACGGTCGTGATGACGTTCATACCGAACTCTCGGTCGAGTCGCTCCTGAATGATCTCCATGTGCAGGAGCCCAAGGAAGCCGCATCGGAAGCCGAAGCCAAGAGCGATAGAGCTCTCGGGCTGGAAGGTCAGCGAAGCATCGTTCAGCTGGAGCTTCTCCAGCGAAGCACGGAGGTTCTCAAAGTCTTCGCTCTCGATAGGGTAGAGCCCCGCGAAGACCATGGGCTTCACTTCCTCGAAGCCAGCGATAGCTTCCGAAGCGCCGCCATCGACATGCGTGATGGTATCCCCAACCTTAACCTCGCGGCTCGTCTTGATACCCGAGATGATATAGCCGACGTCCCCTGTAGAGACCTCCTTGCGTGGCTCCATATCGAGGCGCAGTACGCCGACTTCATCAGCGTCATACTCCTTGCCCGTAGCGATGAACTTCACGTGGTCACCCTTACGGATCGTACCATTCACCACCTTGAAGTAAGCGATGATACCGCGGAAGGGGTTGAAGACTGAGTCAAAGATCAAGCACTGCAGAGGTCCTTCGGGATCGCCCTTAGGAGCAGGGATACGCTCGACGATTGCACGGAGGATGTCATCGACACCCAAGCCCGTCTTTCCGCTGGCCCGGATGATCTCCTCACGCTTGCAGCCAAGGAGCTCGATGATTTGATCCTCGACCTCTTCGGGCATAGCGCTTGGCAGGTCGACCTTATTGATGATAGGTATGATCTCGAGGTCATGCTCGAGAGCCATATAGAGATTAGAAATCGTCTGTGCCTGAATACCCTGAGCTGCGTCGACGATAAGCAGTGCGCCTTCGCATGCAGCGATAGAGCGGGAGACTTCGTAGGAGAAGTCCACGTGTCCTGGGGTATCAATCAGATTGAGTACGTAGTCCTCACCATCGAGCTCGTAGTTCATCTGGATGGCGTGGCTCTTAATGGTGATCCCGCGCTCGCGCTCGAGATCCATATTATCGAGTACCTGCTCCTGAAGATCCTTCCCAGAGACGGTCTGTGTCGTCTCCAGCAGGCGGTCAGCCAGGGTACTCTTCCCATGGTCGATATGGGCTATAATGCAAAAGTTACGTATATGCTTCATCTTGATCACAAAGATACTACTAAGACGGGGAAATAGCCCTATACTTAGGCACATCCACAGCGCTTCCACGGCAAAATCCCCAAGTGACCTCCTACGGGCCTCCTGAGAACTCTTACCGAAAGGGGAATTTTTCCACAAGTCGCAGCTCACAGCACAAGGCTCAGAGGAGCTAACTCTCAAACGAGACTGTTGCCTTAGAGTCCTGCCCGCTATTTAGAGTGCTAAGGTATCGCACGCCCAGTCCCCCGATATGCCCCTCCGAAGAGGTCAAGCAAGCCCTTCGCCTTATCACGAGTATTCCTCTTATTCAGCGGAGAGAAAAGTGCCCTTCTCATAAAGAAAAAAGCGCCTTCACGTAGTGGTTTTCCTCTGTCTATGCACGTAGATTTAAAGACCAGGCACGTAAATCCAAATATCCACGTACGTAGATATTAGACCCACGTACGTAGCCCAAACTTATCTGCCACGCGTCCACCACTTTATCCCTGTGCGGAGCAACAACCTAATATAGGTCACGTCACTAAGCTATATAGCTTCGCGCCGAAAGCTATATAGGAATCCAAGCAAAGCTATATAGCATTCTTCGCCATCCTATATAGCTCTACACACGTACCCGTATACCTATAGAGAATATTGCGCAAGACCACCTCTTCATTATTCGTACCTTCTCCCTCGAAAATCGGAGCCTTTAGGCTGAGACGTTCGAAGGAGAAAAGTGCAAGCTGCGAGGAAATGGCCTTGCGTAATGGTCTCAAAATGTATAGGTTTCGGGCAGGAAACGTATACGTATTGTGGCAAGACCGAATACCAGCCATTTAAGCCAGCATTCGATCTTGCCACAAAAAGGGGAAGGGTAGGGAGCCGAACTATTCCATTTCTACGACCGTGATCCCTGCGCCTCCGAAGCGAATATCCTCATCGCGGAAGTGCTGGACACCTCGTACTCCGCTCAGATACGTACGGATAGACTCACGAAGAGCACCCGTACCCGTCCCGTGTAGGATGCGTACACTGCTCACACCGAGCTGGAGCGCTTCGTCGACAAAGTAAGCCACGGCATCGACTGCCTCATTAGCACGGAAACCTCTGACGTCGATCTCTTGGCGGAAGGTGAGGCGCTTCTGATGGATCTGGTCAATGATCCCCGAGGAGCGAACGGCCTGAGTGGGTGAAATCTTCTTGCGATGGCGCTCCGCTTCGGCAGGGGAGACCGCATGAAGACGCTTAACGGGAATGGTGGTCTTCAGCTCTCCAAGAGCCACCGTTGCCTCACGTCCCGAGAGGGAGATGATGGTACCAAGAGCTTTCTGTCCCTCGATACGCACGACACTACCTTCGGTGAGTGGTGCCGTGGATAGGGGAGCAGCGGAAGAAGGAGCTTCCTCTGAGGGCTGATGGAGCTTAGGTAAGGGTTCCTTCCCCTTAGCCTTGCGGTCGGCATGACGCTGACGGCGTGCAAGGAGACGCTCTACCTCACGCTGCGTCTTCTTAGCCCGTGCCAGAGCCTCGGCTTCCTCTTCTGCCGAGAGTCCTTCCTTATAGTCCGCAAGGCGCTGACGGATGATACGCGTCTCATCCTTAGCAGCTTCGGCCTCACGGATCTCACGGATCGTGCGCTCGATCTGTCCGCCCGCCTCTTGGATAAGGCGCTGGGCTTCCTTCTTCGCTTCGGCGATGATGCGCTTACGCTCCTCAGCGATGCGCGTCATCTCCTCGGTGTACTTACTCGAAGCCTCTTGGAGGAGCTTCTCTTCCTGGCGGATGCTCTGACGCTTGCTTTCCCAGTAGCGCTTGTCGCGTATGATGTCTTGCAGGTACTTGTCCATGTCGATGTAGTCAGCACCGACCGTCTCGCGGACTTCGCTGATGACCTCCTCGGGTAGACCGATCTTGCGGGCGATCTCAATGGCGAAGGAGCTGCCAGGGCGACCAATAGAGAGACGGAAGAGCGGGCGCATCTCGTGACGGTCATAGAGCATCGCCCCGTTGATAAGGCCAGCATGCTCCTCGGCGTAAGTCTTGAGGTTCTGATAGTGCGTGGTGATGACACCGAAGGCGCCAGCATCATTGAAGCGATGCAGGAGAGCTTGTGCAATAGCCCCACCGATCGTAGGCTCCGTACCGCCACCGAATTCGTCGATGAGCAGCAGGCTTCGTGCTCCGCCCTCACGGACGAAGTGCTTCATATTGCGCAGGTGCGAACTATAGGTACTCAGGTCATCTTCTATGGACTGCTCATCCCCGATGTCGATGTAGAGACGGTCGAAGATACCGACCGAAGAGTGATCAGCCATTGGGACAGGTATGCCGCATTGTACGAGGTACTGCAGAAGACCTACCGTCTTGAGGCAAACGGACTTCCCCCCAGCATTAGGCCCTGATATCAGGAGGATACGAGCTTCGGGTGCTACCAGTCGGATATCCAAGGGTACAACATTGCGCCCTTGAGCACGTAGCGAACGTAGGAGAAGCGGGTGCTTTGCTCCCCACCATTCGACGATGGGGCTGTCTGAGATGCGGGGACAGATACCGCCTATATCAGCCGCCCAACGAGCCTTTGCACGGACAAAGTCATAGTGCGCGAGGAGGCTATAGGCGGTGAGGAGGTGAGGGATATTGGGACGAAGACGACTGGCCACTTCGGTGAGAATGCGGATGACCTCACGGCGCTCCTCACTCTCCAGCTCACGGATATGGTTGTTGGCCTCTACCAACTCGACGGGCTCGACATAGACCGTCTTCCCCGTCGCTGACTCGTCATGGATGATACCACGGAGCTTACGCTTGTGCATGGGGCTCATAGGGATGACCAAGCGACCATCACGCAGGGCAGGCTGTACGTCTTGCTCCACCCATCCCTCACGGCGTGCCGTCGAGAGGATGCGCTGTAGCATACCCGAGAGGCTACGCTCCGTCTCACGAATGGTCTGACGGATGCGTAAGAGATCACGCGAAGCATTGTCACGAAGCTTTCCCTCCTCAGTAAGCAGGGAACGAAGGTGAGTCTCAATCTTAGGGAAGGAAGGCGTATCCTCAAGCAGCGAGGCAAGGCGGGGATAGGTATAGGCGAAAGGTCTCCGCCGCACGCTCACCCGTCGTATGCTCCTCGAGGAAGAAGTGCTGGAGGCTATGTAGCGTCTCCAGCATGCGCAGTAGGTCAAGGAGCTCTTCCTCTTCGATGAACGTACCCTGAGGACGGATGCGACGCAGTACGCCACGGCAGTCCACAAGCGCCAAGGAGGGTAGAGGGGATTCACCCGCCATGATGGTGATCATCTCACGGGTCTCATCCAGTGCCCTTACGATATTTTCCTTGTCAGCAGAGGCTTCAAGTGCCTGCATCTCTTCTCTTCCCAGAGAGGATGCACAGTATTCCTCCAGCAGGTGTCTGACCTCACTATAGCCGATCTTCTCAGAGAAGTTATGTGGGTAGACGTCTAATCTATTTATCTCCATGTAGTGTCCCAAAGATAGGGGGCAGGTCGGCAGTGCGATCTACCCCCATAGTTGGTTGTATTACTCTATTATTTAGTTAGCGGCGCTTGGTCTTCTTCTTACGTACGGACCAGCCGAAGTGGCCTATATATTCGCCTAAGCCGAAGTACTCGCCGTGGGCATAGACCAAGAGACCTGCGCGCTTCATATCAAAGGCCCCCGTCTCAGGATCAATGTACTGCTCGTCAGCTCGTACCCCGACGATATCAGCGAGGAAGAGATCATGACTTCCGAGAGAGATAATCTCACGCACACGGCACTCCAGACTAATGGGTGACTCTTCGATAAGTGGTACTCCCAGCACTGTGCCTGCTTCCTTCGTGAAGCCACAGGCAGCGAACTTATCCTCGCGCCTTCCTGATACGACACCACACCAGTCCGTCTCTCGGGCCATCGACACCGTAGAGAGGTTGATACCAAAGGCTCCATGTTCCTTGATGATGCTGTGTGAGTGACGCTCAGGGCGTATCCCGACGACACACATCGGGGGATTGGTACATGCCGTACTCACCCATGAGGCCGTCAGGATATTAGCTCCGCCATCCTCCATCGTGCCACAGCTGATGAGGACAGCGGGTAGGGGATAGATAAGTGTTCCGGGCTTCCAATCTACTCTCATAGTAGCTCGACCTCCTCAGCACGCGTCTTTCGCCCACAGTAGTGACACTCTAAGAGGCACTTCTGATCTGAGTCCTCCTCGGTAGACACATGGAAGCGCGTCTGCATGGGCTCAGCGTTGGTGATGCACTTGGGGTTGGAGCAGCGAGCTAAACCCTTGACCTCACTGGGAAGAGCTACCTGACGCTTCTCCGTGACCTGGTAGTCACGGATGACATTCAGATGAACCTCTGGAGCGAGTAGGGCGATCTTGTCAATCTCTTGGGAGGAGACGAAGTGGTCAGCCATCTTGATGATCCCCTTGCGCTTGTGACGAGCACTCATGAGGTTGTTACCAATCGTCACAGGAGTCGTCAGCGTGTCAAGACGGAGAAGTGCCACGATCTTGAAGAGCTTCTCTGCAGGTATGTGGTCTAAGACGATCCCATCACGGATCGCCTCGACGAGCATCTTGTCTTTGTTCATAGCTTATCTAATAGGAGGCGTGGGAAGGTTAGTCGTTGACTTCAAGGCCGAGAACTTCGCAGAGGATGGACTGACGGACATACAGCCCGCCTTGTGCTTGCTCTACATAATAGGCGTAGGGCGTGTCGTCCACATCTTGAGCGATCTCGCCGACACGAGGTAGGGGATGAAGGATGCGTAGGTGTTCTCGACAACCCTCGAGCATCGAAGCGGTGAGGACATACACGTTCTTCACACGCTCATATTCCTCGAGGTCGATGAAGCGCTCTCGCTGTACGCGTGTCATATAGAGAACGTCAACACTCCGGATAACCTCAGGTGTGAAGTCCGTCGTCTCTGTAAATGGAATACCTGTACGGCGACAGAAGTCCTTGCACTCCTCGGGCATCATAAGCTCAGTGGGAGAGACAAAGATGAAGCGAGGACGGAAGGGCGCCATACTACAATGAGTGAATGCACGGTACGGCCATACTTCAAGTCACCAACCAATGCAATGGTCTTATCGTAGAGAGTGCCCTGCGTCTTGCGTATCGCATAGAGGTCCAGCAGGGTCTGCGAGGGATGCTGGTTAGCACCATCTCCCGCATTGACGATGGGGGCACGCCCGAGCTCAGAGGCATAGAGTGCAGCTCCTTCAAGGTAGTGACGCATCACGATGGCATCAGCATAGTTACCGACCATAGAGATGGTATCCTTGAGGGATTCGCCCTTAGCCGAGCTGGAAGTCGCCGCATCAGAGAAGCCAATGACACGACCTCCAAGGCGATTTACAGCGGTCTCAAAGCTTAATCTGGTACGGGTAGAGGGCTCAAAAAAAAGAGGGTTGCGATGACACGCCCCTCAAGAAGCTTGCGATTGGGATTCTGCTCAAAGAGAGCTGCTCGATCAAGGAGCCGAAGGATATCCTCTGTAGAGAGTTGGTTGATCGATACTAAGTGCTTCATAACTCTGTCGTATAGTCCATGGTGCTAATCATGATATGTCTTAGCACCATACAAAGATACTCAGATTATGAAGAAGCCTGCTCATGCTATGCCTGGAAGAGAGTAGAGATCTCCTTCATGAAGCTTTCCTTGTCAAGCAACACCGCCTCTTGAACAAACTAAACATAACACATGGACTGGTGTCCGCAAGGCTATTTTTCGGAGCAGTATGAAATGAGGCTCGGGCTTAGCCGATATACTACACCTCATATATAGCAGGAAATCCCCTCTAAGCTGGCCGCATCCTAAATAGGACTCATGACTTCTTGGTGATCTGCAAAGCATCGATAAGATCCTGAATATCCGTAAAGCCATGACGGTGCATGTAGTCCTCGATGCCATCGACGATCTGAGTGGTCACGGAAGGATCCACGAAGTTGTACGTACCGACTTCGACGGCTGAGGCCCCTGCAAGTAGGAATTCAATCGCATCTGTAGCCGAGGCAATGCCCCCCATACCGATAATGGGAACCTTCACAGCCTGAGCCGTTTGCCAGACCATGCGCAGAGCTATGGGCTTCACCGCGGGGCCAGAGAGCCCACCCGTAATAGTCGAAAGTACTGGACGGCGCTTCTCTGCGTCGATGGCCATCCCCAGGAGCGTGTTGATCATTGAGATCGAGTCAGCCCCTTCGGCTTCGACAGCTCGTGCGATCTCCGTAATGTCGGTGACATTGGGCGACAGCTTCACGATAAGCGTCTTGTCATAGACCGCACGCACCGCACGGACGACAGAGGCTGCGCCGGCACACGTCACACCAAAGGCCATTCCCCCCTCCTTCACATTGGGGCATGATATATTGAGCTCAATAGCAGGAATCCCTTCCAGGGTGTTGATCTTCTCAGCAGTCTCGATATAGTCCTCGACCTGCGATCCACTGACATTGACAATCATCGCTGTATCATAGCCAGATATCGTGGGATAGATATGCTCGCAGAAGTAGTCTACTCCCTTGTTCTGAAGTCCGACGGCATTGAGCATCCCCGAAGGGGTTTCTGCCATACGAGGGTAAGGGTTTCCCTGACGAGGATGGAGTGTCGTTCCCTTGACGAGTACCCCACCAAGACGGTTGAGGTCGATGAAGTCACCGTATTCGAGCCCGTAACCAAAGGTCCCAGAGGCGGTCATCACAGGATTCTTAATCGTGAGCCCACGGCCGATATGTACTTGAGTCTTGAGCATGATTAGTCTTTCTTGACAAGCTTAGAATTAAAGACGGGACCTTCGGTGCACACACAAGTATTCCCCTTCCCTTCGAGATCTTCGACACAGCAAAGACAAGCTCCGATACCGCATGCCATGCTATTCTCCAGTGAGACTTCGCAGTCAATACCGCGCGCCTCAGCCGTCTTTGCCACGGCGATCATCATGACCTTAGGGCCACAAGTAAAGACGCGGTCAAATGAGCCTTCGTGCAGGATCGGATGATCCGTCACACGCCCCTCGATACCCAGCTCGCCGCTATCAGTCGTATAGTGGACGTCGCCAAGAGCGGCAAACTCCTCACGGAGCACAATATGCCCTGCGGTACGTCCGCCGAGAATGATCGTAGGACAAATACCTCGCTCAGCAAAGGTACGCGCCAAAAAAAGCATGGGAGCTATACCGACCCCTCCACCGACCAGCAGTGGACGCTTGATGCCCTCTACACTAAGGTATTACCCAGCGGAATAAGTAGATCCAGCTCTGTGCCGTCTGCAAGCCCTGTAAGGATTGATGTCCCTTGACCAACACGCCCGATAAGTAGCCAAAGCTCGCGGCGCTCAGGGTACACATTACATATAGATATAGGACGACGCAGAAGGACGAAGCCCCCAGGGACCGCAACTTGGACGAACTGTCCAGCGGCCATAGCGGGAAAGGCGCCTGCAGCCTCAGGAAGTTGCAGCTTCAGCAGGTAATTACCCGCTCCCAGCTCCTGGGTCGATAGAAGCGTAAACCGAAGAGAATACTTTTTCATAGAGTGAGATACCGTGACTTAGATACACAAAGATACGCAGAATCCTGTGCCCTACAGCTACTCCTCGGTGTCTTTGAAGGTTGCAAAACTATTGTCGTCATAGAAGACCGTGATATGGGCAATCCCCTTCTCTCTACGCTCTCGTACCTCGGCCTTTAGGCGTGCTATTTCTTCTGCTTGAGCCTGAAGTATCGCGCGAAGAGTCTCTTTCTCCTCACCCTTCACTCCCATAGAATCGAAGAGGTCCCGTCCCGAATCATTTGACACAGCAGACACCCCAAAGACAAACTCCTCGGGACTCATAATGTCGGAGAAGTGCTCGACGATCTTGTTTATTGTCGCCACATTGATCTGTTGCTTCTCATTGAGATTGAGGGATAGCGTCGCAGGAGCAATTCCAGCCGTCATCGCAAAGTCTCTTGAAGTAAGCCCGCTCCTATCGACGACCTCTTTAAGGCGTTTTGTTATGGCTGATAGATCTATATACTCTGACATAATGACTGCTTGAACTGTTGTTTTAAATCGCAAAACAAAGATAGCAATTTAAATTTAAGCATATGAAGAGTGCATGTTTTAAATTCAAAACCCCTCAAGCGGATCTAACTTCGTTCCCACAAAGCCATGGTCATCCTGCACCCAAAATAGCTATAAGCTTTGCTTTACATAATAATCGTAAGTTGCTCTTTTGTATATGAATATCCAATATAAAGTAAAGTGCAATGGAGACAAAACACGGGCTACCCTCTCTATACCTACACCTACAACTTCACAAATCAGCACATAACCATTTGATTATTAATACATAGATGCACACAGCAGAAAGACTTGTAGGGATCCGCTTTGCTTTCGTGAAATATTAGTTTGAATATCTGTAGCACTCCCCTACCCACCCCACAAATTCACATTCATGAATCAAAGCCCAAGAAGAGATTCAATGTAGAGACTTCTCCTTACGAGGTGAATTCATACGAGCAAACATAGTGACATATTGACATCAATAAAATTCGTACGCAGAGACATGATCAAGGGGATGGTAAAGGTAGGGTATCATGGGAAGGAAGATCGCGGCTTAGAGGGCTTTTATGGAATTGGCAGTTCATATCGAAAGAAACTTTGCTGAGGTAAAGCATCCAAATGAGGATGCATAGAATCCTGTCCTCTATTAGGGGGCTAAGGCATCGCCACCCAGCTCACACCGATATGCCTCTCGAAGAGATACGCAAGCCCTTCGTCTTATTGCTAATACTCCTCTTATCCAGCAAAGGAAAAGTGTCCTTCTCATGAAGAAAAAGCGCCTTCACGTAGTGGTTTTTCTCTATCTATGCACGTAGTCTTAAAGACTAGGCACGCAAATCCAAATATCCACGTACGTAGATATTAGAGCTACGTACGTAGCCCAAACTTATCTGCCACTCCTTCACAACTTTTATCCCTACGCGGAGCAACAACCTAATAGAGGTCACTTCACAGAGCTATATAGCTTCGCACCGAAAGCTATACAGGAATCAGCCCAAAGCTATGTAGCTTTCTTCGCCATCCCATATAGCTCTATCTATGCACCCATACACCTATTATGGGACCATTGAACAAGCCCACCTCTTCATTACTCGTACCTCCTTCCCTCGAAAATCGGAGTCTTCAGGCTGAGAAGTTCGAAGGGGGGAAATACGTGAAAAAGCAGCATTCACATCGCTATAGATTTAACTTTTTAACATGAAACTCTTCGAAGTGTAGGATATTTGGTAAAGATGATTTAACTTTAGCGACAGATAGAGTATCCTTCGACAGAGGGCTCTGCTCATATCTGATGTTTCACCTATATATATTGTATAGCGTATGAAGAAGATCATTGCATTGCTCGGCGCAGCATCACTTCTCACCCTCAGCTCGTGTGACCTGGCTATGCTGGGTGAAGGAACTATGGGACGTCGTGATACGCAGCGCATCGAGCGTGGCATGAGCCAAGAGCAAGTATATTCGCTCATGGGACGGCCCACCTACCGCCGATTCGGAGACAACGGTATCGAAGAATGGGAATATCATAAGTCAGGCCTTTTTGAAAAGCGAATCACTGTCATCAGCTTTTCCTCTGGTCGCGTCGTACGTATGAATACGTACAATGGTGACTACAATGACTCCGATCGTGGTCGCTATCCGAACCAACGAGGGAACTATCCCTACGGCAATGGTGATTATGGAGGCTACGGTGGCAATGGGGGGTATGGTGGATACGGAGACTATGATGACTATGGGGACTACCGTAGTGACCGCCAGAATGATCAGTGGTTCAGTCAGGTCTATCGTGAGGTCCAGCGCAAGACATTCACAGATGACAAGATCCTCTATATCCGTGATGTAGCCCGTAGGAATCGATTCACGACGCAGCAGACGATCAAGCTACTCCGCCTCTTCAGCTTCGATGAAGAGAAGCTCAAGGTCTTAGCTTGTGTAGCCTCTGGACTTCGTGACCCACGGAACTCCTATCGTATTGTTGATCAGTTCACCTTCTCCAGTTCTCAGCAGGAGGCGCGTCGCCTCTTAGGTATCATTTGATGAGCCTATCTTGAGAGCTTCGCCTCTCTTATCCACAAGGAGCCTCCTCTCTGAGGACTATACCTCATAGAGGGGGCTCCTCTCATATATCCCGACACATCCACACATCATACACTATGAAGACCATTACAAGTCTTGCCGCTACTGTCGGCATCGTCATCACCATCAGCTCTTGTGGCCTCGGAAAGATACGCCAAGGAGTCAATAAGATCGAGCGTGGGATGACTAAGGAGCAAGTGACCTCACTCTTAGGTGCACCTCGCAATCGTAGTATTCAGGCCGATCAATCCGAGCTTTGGGAATACAACTTCTCTGACTTCCCCGGCAACTCGATCACGGTGCATGTGACCTTCGTCAATGATCGCGTGAGTCAGTTTGATAGCAAGGAAGATGCCCCCTTCCCAGCCAGGCCTACCACCTATCCAGAGACAGCGCCTGTCATCATTACGTCCCCTCATCCTCAGCAATCCTATCCGTATCCCAGCGATGGGCAATATCCTGACCCTGGGTATTATCCTGGTCGTGGCTACAGCGATCCCTATGGAGAAGAGGCTCGTGCATTCGAGCTCTTCTATCGCGATATACAAGAGCTAATCTTCACGGGAGATCAGATTCGCTTTATCGAAGAGGTCGCTCGACGAAGCTTCTTCACTACAGAGCAAGCTGCACGCCTTATCAATCTATTCTCTGACACAGAGCAGCGACTCAATGTCCTACGCGCCTTGGCTCCACGCTTGCGAGACGGATACAATTCACCCTATCTACTTGACCTCTTCCGCTACAGAGGTCGTGAGCGCGCAGAGCGTATCCTCCAGCAATTCGGACCAGCTATTCCCCGCCAGTATGACCCACGCTATGGGGGACAGGTACCTCGAGAAGAGGACTTCGAAGAGTTCCTACGAGGGATCAATCGCATATCATTCCCGAAGGATCAGATTCGCTATGTACAAGATGCTGCGCGCTTCAGTACCTTTACGGTACGCCAGACAGAGCGTATTCTGAAGCAGTTTAACTGGGACGAAGAGCGCTTGCAGGTCCTCGAGGCGATCGCTCCACACCTGCGTGACGGATACAATGCTTACCGACTTATCGAATGCTTTGACTTCCTGGATGCGCAAGAGAAGGCACGACGTCTTCTCGGTCTCTCACAGAGTGGACGCTACCGAGGTTACCTCAGCTCATCTCGCAGTACAAGCAATGAGGATTATGGTGCAGGTATCCTCGAGCGCATGCAGCAGAATCAGGATGCCATCATGGATAAGATGACGTGGTATCAGCCTCTACTCACAAAGCTGAGCTTGACTCACGAGCAGGGAGAGCGAATCCGTGTCCTTCGCTCGGAGCTTATGGGCCACAAGATTAGTATAGAGCAAGGCATTGAGCTTCTCTCGCGCTACTTCTCTGGGGATGAACTACGACTACAGGCGCTGGAGCTTATCGCCCCCCAACTCAATGAGAGCGAAGCCTCCCGAGCCCGCTTCTTGGACCTCTTCACTTATGCTGAAGCTAAGTCGCGTGCCAGCTATCTTCTAGGGCTATAAAGGAGCGACCCCATTCCCTAAAGTAAAGAAGCCTACCTCACGATAGAATTCGTGAGGTAGGCTTCTTTATTTCAAAACCATCTAACGTAGAAGATGCGACCTATCCTTTAAGCGACTTCTGATAAGCTATACGCGGGCTACCGTCAGCTACATATATCGTTCCACAAGGGACGAAGCTCTCTGCCACGAGAAGCTGACGCATAGGAGCATTGTCTTCATGGGTATCAACTCTGAGCTCAGAGCAATGCTTAGAAGCAAATGCAAGGCATTCACGAAAGAGGCCTCGCACACGTCCATCGGAGGCTAAGCGATGGATGACGCCATAGGGGTTATCATTGAGCCATCGTCCTTCGATATGCTGATAGCTTGGCTCCTCTTCGACAGCAAAGTAAAAGGTGCCGACGAGCCCCGCATACTCGGGAGCTACACAGACATAGCTATGGCCACGAGCGATATCCGAGCTAAGCTGTTCAGCCGATGGGTAGCCCTCAGGCCACTGCGAGGGATTGCCGTGCTCAACCATGAAGGCTCGCGCCGCTGCGATAAGACGCAGGATCTCGGGCAGGTCCTCTGGAGTACTCTGACGTATCACCATAGTATAGCGGTAAAAAGACCTCAGGGCTACCCCACAGCGAAGTCGGGTAGCCCTGAGGCAGATATTTATAGTGCGATTTCGTTCCCTTAGAAGGAGCCTACGATGAGGATCGTCACCAGGAGGGCAAGGATCGCGTAAAGCTCAGGGAAGACGGCCATGACCATCGTAGCGCTGAAGACGTTCTCACCATTCCCGATAGCCTGGATCCCGTTAGCACAGACCTGAGCCTGACGGATCGCAGAGTAAGCACCTACGATACCGAGGATGATCCCAGCAGCTAGGATAGCCCAAGCGGCATAGATCGATACAGGGCCAGCAGCGACGAGCTTGTCGAGAGCAGCCTTAGCCATGAAGAAGCCTACGAATCCGTACAGCCCCTGAGAGCTAGGGAGTGCGGAGAGCCCGATATACTGCCCGAGGGCATCAGGGTTCTTCTTCATCGCGCCGACAGCAGCGTTACCGCAGATCGTCACACCGATGCTACTACCGATACCCGTCAGACCAACCATCAGCACAATGCCGAGGAAAGATAACATCTCATTCATAATCGTTACTTGTGTTTAAGAGAATATTTAGTTTGTTTTTACTTACGTGTGAAAGGGGTGTAGGGCTTACCGCCACCTTCGAACTCACTGTTCTTGTAGTACTCTACGAAGGTCAGACGTAGTGGGTGTACAAAGGCACCGATCATAGCGATACCGAAGTTGATCCCATGCCCGAAGAGTAGGACGAGGAGTGCCATGACCCAGCCGATGATGTAGCTGAATACACTTGCACCACTTCCAGCCTCAGGGACGCATGACATGGCGAGCTGATTGAAGACACTCCCGAGGATACCACCCGTCAGACCGATAGCGAAGAGACGGATATATGAGAGTGAGTCCCCGAGAAGCCCTGAGGCTGTCTCATAGGTGCTCCAAAGCCCTGATCCGAAGTTGATGAAGGGGTTCTTCCCTGGGCTATTGTAGAAGAAGGCAACGAGTACCGAAAGACCAGCTATACCATAGAGGATATAGGTCACAGGCTGTGGAAGTGTGATCGATGCCTTTGGCAAGGCGTAGATCAAGCCTACAGCTACGAGCAGGAGTACCCAAGCGTAGCCAGCCAAGGAGTGACGCCAGCCCTTCTGAAGACCTTTCTTATAGGCCCCAATAGCCTTACCAAGGAGGATCTGCACCAAGCCGATGATGACAGAGATCATCATCATATTATCCTGGTTGAAGATGTACGCCTTGTTGTGAGCCCAGGGCAGCTCGATACCGAAGATCCCCCCCATAAGCATACCGACAACGAAGGCACCACCACCCAGCCATTGGCCAAGGCCCAAGAGGCTTGTGTCTCCTCCTTTGCTACGAAGGCGGAAGTAGGTACATACGGCGAAGAGTAGAAGACCATACCCAGCATCCCCGAAGCACATGCCAAAGAAGAGCATGAAGAAGGGAGCGATGAGATACGTCTGGTCAATCTCTTGGTAGTTCGCAGTGAGAAGAGTCCTGTGATGAACTCGAAGCAGCGTGCGAATGCATTATTCTTCAGCTGGATGGGCACACGCTCCGTCTCGGGATCAAAGTCGACTTGGCGGAAATAGTAGCCAGCTTCTTCCAGTGCAGCTTCAAAGGCTGGAGCATCGTCCGTAGGTACAAAGCCCTCCAGCAGAAGGAGCTTCTCATCAGCAAGGCGCTCCCCTTGGAGTCGCGTACGGCCGAAGGTAAAGCGGTTATCCAGTAGGAGATCATAGCTGGCGAGCTGATCCTGCCAAAGCTTAGTCTGCTCGGTGAGCTTCTCCAGCTGCTGAGCTCGTGCAGCCTCAGCTTCAGCTACAAGCCCTTCGAGTTCTGTAATGCTACGTTTGGGAGTGGCAACATGCTCAGCCTCTGGTAGAGTCTGTGAAGCTCCAGCAGCATGTAGATGAACGAAATAGACTCGACCTGAGAGCGTGGCAACAGGCACAACATCATACTCCGCTTGGAATGCCTCGGTAAAGCGTGCTTGAGGAATCGTGAAGAAGCTAAGGCCATAGCCAGCTTCTGATAGCTGACTAACCGCAGCTGGATCAAAGCTCCCCAAGGACGGACTTCTGTTGCTTCGAGACGAAGAGCTGCCAGATCCTCATCTTGGACAGACAAGCGCTTTAGTTCACCCTCGATCTCAGATATCAGAGCCTCACCCTCCGCCTCATTTTTGATGGGCTGAGAAAGCTCGGCACCCCCGTCTGTGATATAGGGACGCAGGGCACGCAAGGTATCCTTGATATGGGTACGCTTGGAGAGAATGCCACGTAACTCCTCGACCTCACGACTATCCTTCTGTTCATTGACATGTAGGACACCCAGGCTGCGTAGCTTGTGAAGGAAGCCTTCATAGTCCGAATGAAAGACCAGAAAGGCATATTTATTCATTGACCTAATCATTGTGCAGCCTCCTCTTCTTCTTTCTGTTTACGCAGCTCAATGTTAGTGCGCATAATCTTCTGCGAGGCCTTGGATAAGCTCTCCTCATCTTCGAGGAAGCGCTTGATCTTACGGATCGCATCCTGATAACCAGGAATCTGAACCTTCTCAAAGAGATTTACCTTCTGTGTGGTCTTCTTTCGAGCATGCTCTAGGAACTCCATCTTCAGACGAAGGAACTCCGCCTCGATCCCTGTAGTGGCAAGCGTCTTCAAGAGCTCAATCCCCTCGGCATACCAAGAGGGAGCATTGAAGATACTGAAGGGGCGTACCTCGTAGTGGATACCATCCAGCACGGGGAGCAGGACACCAGCAACCTTCTTCATCGAGAGGTCTACTCGATCCACTGTGATGAGCGAAGGATCGAACTCATCCCATAGACTGACCATGCCCTGATAGCCTCGGAGTTCGGCCTCGAGTTTAGCCTCGAGCTCCTCGACCTCTCGCTTGGTCTGCTTGACCTGCTGTCTCAGGGCGCTCTCCTTACTCTTAATTGTAGGCAAGGTGCGCAGACGCATCTTCAGCGCCTTCTCCTGCTGCTGTAGCGAGGTCTTATTGTATTGAAATCGTATCGCCATAAGTCATTTGATGGCTACCTATTTATTCCTTAGTCACGATAGTGAGTTTACCTCCTCGCACGATGATCGCTTGATCATTAGTGATCGGTACGAGAGAGAGTCGGCCACCATACGTAGCGAGCACAGTCTCCGCCATCTCGACGAAGGGGAAGCACCGGTAGTGCGGCAAAGGATACTTCTCGATCAAGCCTAGTGCAGCGAAGGAGGTCAGCTCAGGAGCCGCCTGGGTCTCATCCATTAGCTGAACATACTCGATGCTAGGTGCCAGGATCACCGACCCTGCCGACTCGCCTATATAAGGTTTTCCTCTCTCTATTTCCCGCTGGATAAGCTTATCCGCACCTTTACGCTTCAGTTCCTGAAGGAGGTAGAAGGCATTGCCTCCCGAGATGTAGATAAGATCCCCCCGAGAGAGCGAGGCCTCAATCTCCTCGGCCGAAGCCTCTGCGACATCCAAGGGCTCGACCCTCAGCCCCAGCTGCTCCAAGGCCTCTCGCCCCAGCCCAACATACTCAGTATAGGACTCCGGGATGCTAGCTGTGGGGATGAAGGTGACGACCTTCTCTCGCAGCTCCATAGGGCAAGCATGCTCTAGTAGAGGAGCTACATCGGCGAAAGAGGAGCAGAGGAACATAAAAATATTTGAGTTCATTCTCTGTGTTATTTGACTCTACCAGCTAGACCTATAGGGAGTGATGGCTCCTCATGGGCAAACATATTATCGCGAGCTTCTTAGGCTTTAGGCCAGTAAGTATCGATGAGTGACTGCTTGATATTGACTTCTGCTGGGCGGAAGTACTTACCGAAGAGCCCCCATGCGGTGTCCAGCATCCCTTCAATATCAACGTTAACATCGATCGCGAGGAGATGGCGTGAGTAGTCCGCAGCGAAGCGAAGTGTACGCTCGTCGTAGTCCGTTAGGTCGAAACCATTCTCCATCTTCGTCTGTGCACCTGCAGCATCAGAGAAGAGTCGGACAGCAGCATTCATCACCTGAGGATGGTCTTCACGCGTCTTCTTCCCGATGACAAGCTGCTTGAGTCGAGAGAGCGAACGGAAGGGGTCAATGATGACCTTACCCACATTGGAGTCACGACGCAGGTAGAGCTGACCTTCGGTAATGTACCCCGTATTGTCAGGTACAGCATGTGTGATATCACCACCAGAGAGCGTCGTCACAGCAATGATTGTGATCGAACCTCCATCGGGGAACTGCACAGCCTTCTCATAAATCTTAGCAAGGTCTGAGTACAGCGAACCTGGCATTGAGTCCTTAGAGGGGATCTGGTCCATACGGTTGGAGACGATAGCCAAGGCGTCGGCATAGTTTGTCATGTCCGTCAGAAGTACCAGGACCTTCTCCTTCTTTTCAACCGAGAAGTACTCAGCAGCCGTCAGAGCCATATCTGGAATGAGGAGGCGCTCAACGGAGGGGTCTTCAGTCGTATTGATGAAGCTGATAATACGGTCCAAAGCACCTGCATTGCTGAAGGTATTCTTGAAGAAGAGGTAGTCATCATTTGTCATACCCATCCCCCCGAGAATAATCTTATCGCTCTTAGCTCGGAGTGCCACCATCGCCATGACCTCATTAAAGGGCTGGTCAGGGTCAGCAAAGAAGGGGATCTTCTGACCGGTGACGAGAGTATTATTGAGGTCAATACCTGCGATACCCGTAGCGATCAACTCAGAGGGCTGCTCACGACGCACGGGGTTCACTGATGGGCCTCCGATTTCGACCTCACGTCCCGTGACGGCTGGACCTCCATCAATAGGCTCACCATAGGCATTGAAGAAGCGTCCTACGAGCTGGTCTCCGACCTGGAGTGAAGGGGCCTTTCCGAGGAAGATCACTTCAGCATTGGTAGGGATACCTTCGGTACCACCGAAGACCTGCAGTGTCACCTCATCTCCCATGATGCGGACGACCTGTGCCAGACGACCACCAATGGTAGCCAGCTCTTCATTACCTACTCCCGTAGCACGAAGCATACAGGTAGCCTTGGTGATGTTTTCTATCTTGGTATAAATCTTTTGAAATGCTTTTGCTGCCATAGCGCTGTTAGTTTTTAGCACGTTGGGATACCAGTTCATCGGCCTTAGCCTGCTGCTTGCGGAATTCGTCACTATCGAACTCAGCATAGTTCATCTGTCGGAAGGCATTGATCAGCTCCTTGAAGAAGTCACCGACCTCGACGAAGCCATCAAATGAGAATTCTGTATGGCAGACCTGCATAACACGACGTACCATGAATTCCTGACGCTCAAGTGAGCAGTTGCAGTCGATGCTATCGAAGGCATCCTGTTGGCAGATGATGAAGTCGATAAGTTCAGACTTCCAGAAGGTCACGTGATAATCAAGAGGCACACCGTCGTCCCCAAGAATATTGATCTGCTCTGAGATCTCCTTACCGCGGATGAGCCACTGCTTGAGTTCGCTCACTTGATCAATCCATCCAGCCCCTACTCGCTCAGCAACATAGTCTGCGAACTCAGGGTATTCGAGATACTTCGAATAGCTATCGATTGGGTTAATCGCAGGATAGCGCTTGCGGTCGGCACGCTCCTGCTCTAGTGCATAGAAGCAGCGTGCTACCTTCTTAGTATTTTCCGTCACAGGCTCCTTTAGATTCCCCCCTGCAGGAGAAACTGTACCGATGAAGGTTACGGAACCCGTCTGACCGTTCTTCAGATGAACGAAGCCGGCACGTGCATAGAAGTTTGCGACGATTGCCGAAAGGTCCATTGGGAAAGCGTCAGGACCAGGAAGTTCCTCAAGACGGTTGGACATCTCACGAAGAGCCTGTGCCCAGCGGGAAGTTGAGTCAGCCATCAGAAGGACCTTAAGCCCCATGCTACGATAATACTCAGCGATAGTCATCGCCGTGTATACCGAAGCTTCACGGGCTGCCACAGGCATATTAGAGGTATTAGCGATGATGATCGTACGCTCCATCAAAGGACGCCCTGTGTTGGGGTCAAGAAGCTCAGGGAACTCCTTGAAGACTTCTACAACCTCGTTAGCACGTTCACCACAAGCAGCGATGATCACGATGTCAGCTTCAGCCTGCTTACTGATGGCATGCTGTAGGACGGTCTTACCCGTACCGAAAGGACCAGGGATAAAGCCCGTACCACCTTCGACGATGGGGTTCATCGTATCGATCATACGAACTCCCTGTTTCAAGGAGCTTGTGAGGACGTGGCTTGTCTGCGTAGCAAGTGATAGGACGCTTGACGGGCCACTTCTGCTTCATCGTGATGGGGTGCTCTACACCAGACTCATCGACGAGGACTGCGATATTGTCTTCGACAGTATACTTACCCGCAGGTTGTAGACTCTTAAGCGTGTAGATACCCTCAAAGGTAAAGGGTACCATGATCTTGATTGACTGGAAGTTCTCTTCGACTTCACCAAGCCAAGCTCCCGCAGTGACGCGATCACCAACCGTAGCTAAAGGCTTGAAGTCCCAGAGCTTCTCCTCATCCAAGGCGTAAGTATAGGAGCCTCGCTTGAGGAATACTCCATCCATCTTATCGAGGTCATTCTGCAGACCATCATAGTTCTTTGAGAGCATCCCTGGGCCGAGTGTAACCTCAAGCATGTGCCCCTCGAAGGTGACGGGGTCTCCGATGCGCATACCACGGGTCGACTCGAAGACCTGAGCATAAGCGTTCTTGCCATTGACACGGATGACTTCGCTCATCAATGGCACACCACCGACGGTGATGTAGCATATTTCGTTCTGGGCGACAGGACCGTCAGCCTCGATGGTCACGAGGTTCGAGACGATACCTTTTACACTACCTTTTGTTGCCATGTATCCCTTATTATTTTGCATGCGTCCCCTCACTGGTGAGGCAAGGCGCTTCATATGATTATTCTGTTTTCTTAGTATGTAGCTTAGCGTCTCTGAGCCTTCTTGAAGTCCTGGAGTACCTGAGCACTTTCACCCTTGAGCGAATGGACGATATTACGGAAAGTTGCTTCTCCCTTCGTCTCATTGAGGTTGGCCCAGCGCTCGAGGATTCCAAGGCGGAGATAGTAGCAGAGTACATTATCGATATCAAAGACTCGGACAAAGGTCCACTCATCCATCCACTGCCACTTCAGCAGGTCGATCAAGCGTTCTCGACGTGCGATATCTCGCTCTTCTGCAATCTGAAGGACCTTAGGTAGGTAGGGGAGCTTCTCCCCAAGATCAAAGTCCTTAGCCTTGGACTGCAAGAGCTGTGTTTCCACCTCACCCTTCCCGACAAGATAACGCTGAGGATCCCAGCCTAATCGGCGGCAAGTGAAGACAGCCAAGATATTGCGGATATTCTTATTCAAGGCAAACCATTCTGTGAGGAAGGCGCTACTTGAATCAGCGACCGAATCATAGTAGTAGCTGGCGATCAAGTCTTCCAGCGCTAAGCGATCACTACCGATCTCATCGAAGAGGCGTGGCGCTACAGCATCAGAGCTATCTTGCTCATCGCTCTTCACCTCGCGGTGATAGAGATCATAGACGAAGCGGGAGATATAGTCTGGGACAACCTTGGGGCGTGGATTACGCTTACCTTGGTTAGCCGCCGCAGACACAGACTGTAGAGCTTGCAGGCGAATTATCTCTGGGCTCAATGCCTCCGCGGCTTTCCCTGAGTAGTCTACCTCATAGCTTTGCTCAGGTTCTTGCTCTGGTGGAGTAAGCTCTCCTGCGACGATCCAATTAAGAAGCTCTTTATTCAGTGCTTCTTGACGCAGGACTTCCAGCAACTGGAGATCTTGCTTCGTGAGGATAGGGAGGAGTTCTTCGTAGAAGCTTGCAGTAGTGAACGGAGGCTTGGGGCTATCTACCGTGATATTGGGTAGTCCAGCGATTAGTGCATAATACTTAGCCATGAATGCTCTCCTTAATTTATAGGGTAGGTTAGAAGAGCATCTGGTTCATCTCGGGGCGGAGGAAGCTCTTGAAAAGCTCAATAAATTCAGCCTCGCCAAACTGCACCTTGAAGCTACCATCCTTGGGGGCGATGGAGAAGTCAGTAGGCTTACCTGCTACAGAGCGAATCGAAACGCCTGACTCAAGCAGGGACTTAGCGTGGGAGGTGAAGTAGGAGCGGAGGACTTCAGCATCAGCGGTGGAGATCTCTACGCCACGAGTGAGATCAAAGCTCTCTGCGATCTTGAGGATGAAGCTTCGGATGAAGGCGGGGTCAGATGACAGTGCCTGTACGCTACTCTTAGCGACCTCGCCCTGGATCTGATCGGAGATACTACTCTTGATGGAATCGACGAGCTGTGCCGTATAGAGGCGAAGCTCTGACTCTGTGTTTTTCTTTAGCTCGCTGGCTCGGCGCTCAGCAGACTTGATGATTTCTTCGGCGCGGGCTGTGGCATCTGCCTCTATCTTAGTAGCGCGTGTCTCAGCCTCAGCGATAAGGCGATCTGCTTCGGCTTGGCCTTGCTTGACGCCTTCGTTGTAGATCTTCTCGGTCAGTTCTTGAATCTTAGCATCCATATCTGATTGTGTTTACTTTGTCTACTGGTGCTATGGGTGAAGGGCTCTTCACTCGTGCATAGCAAAGTTAAGGAATTTATTTAGATAACAAAGGTCTTTGGAATGCATACTTAGCAAAGATAAAAAGCCTCAGATATACGGATATTTAGCACCATTTCTACACCTCTCAGATTGCCACATTTCCCCCAATTAACCAGGCATATTGTAGGGCTGCGAGATTAAAATGAGTTAAGTTATCTAATACAGCAAAGAGGCGTCTCTACCAACTGGTAAGAGGCGCCTCTTTTATAGTTGTAGTACCCGTGGGACTACTTGATCGTCATCTCATCGATCAGACGGGAGCACTTGCCCCACTTATCGATGGTGAAGAGGACGTAGCGAATGTCGACTACGATCGTACGCTGGAGGTTGGGCTCGAACTCGATATCACCGCTCATAGCTTCCCAGTTCCCGTCGAAGGCCAGACCGAATACACGACCATTCTTGTCGAAGACAGGGCTACCGGAGTTACCGCCTGTGATGTCGTTCGTCGAGATAAAGGCTACGTGGAGCTTACCATCCTTCTTATCTGCCCAACGGCCCCAATCACCCTTCTTAATCAGCTCAAGGAAGGAGGGGAAGACGTTGAACTCCGTAGATTCGGGGTTATTCTTCTCGAGGATACCACGGCTGGTGGTGAAGTAGTCATACTCTACAGCATCAGCAGGGCTATAACCCTTGATCGTACCATAGCTCATACGCATCGTAGAGTTAGCGTCACTGGGCATAGGCTTGGAGGGGTTCTGCTCACGACGGCCAGCGAAGTAAAGACGGTTACCACGATCAATAGGTTCGTAGAGAGGCTTCAGCTCGTTAGAGAAGGCCGTATAGATCTCCCACACCTTATTCGAAAGCAGGACAGCGGGATCCTTGCTTAGGATTTCGGCAGCATTGGGCTGCTGAAGGGTCGCAAGAAGCTTATCCTTGTAGGGGACAACGCTATTAGCGAAGAGCGCATCAGCATAAGCCTTCGTGTCGCCACCATACTCCTTATTAATAAGGTCAAAGATCGGAGCTACGCGATTAGCATCGACGCGCTGACGGACGATGTCAAGCATAGCAGGCAGGACCTTCTGGTCAAGTGCAGGCACATAGTCCTTGTAGAGATCATTGATCATCTGAGCGAGCTGCTCCTTAGGCTGAGAAGCGAGCTTCTTGACCTTTGCGGGATCACCCAGACCACGTGCAGCGGAGACGATCTCTGTACCACCGATGAGGGCTTCGCGCAGGTACATAGACTGGCGCTCGATGTTGCCAAGCTTCTTATAAGCGCCTTCCATTTCAGAGAGAATGCCCTTGTAAGCCTGAGCCTTCTTGCCCGAAGCAGCTACCCACTCTTCGAAGGAGGCTTCTTCAGCACGCTTCTGATCGAGGACGCCGAGCTTGACGAGCGCCTTGTTCATCCCGATAGAGTTCTTCCAATAGTTGGAGCTACGGGCGTACTTAGAGGCATACTTGATGCGGGTAGCCAGATCAGCATTCATCGCCGCACGCCAGATATCCTGCTTGATGCCGCGCACCTCGATGCGAGGATCGTTCTGATCCTTCATGCGGTTCTCTACAGCGAAGGAAGGGATGTAGCGCGAGGTCGAGCCAGGGAAGCCGATAGTCATCGCGTAGTCATTCTTCTCGTAGCCTTCGGTAGATACGGTAGCGTGGTACTTGGGCTTGTAGGGGACGTTGTCCTTGCTGTAGTTGGCTGGAGCATTGTCCTTGTTAGCGTAGACGCGGAAGACAGCGAAGTCACCCGTGTGTCGGGGCCACATCCAGTTGTCCGTATCACCGCCGAACTTACCGACAGATCCTGGAGGTGCGAAGACGAGACGTACGTCGCTGAAGACATCGTAGGTAATGAGATAGTACTTGTTGTTGGCATAGTAGGGGCGTACCTGTACACGCTTGTGCTCGCTCTTGAGGCGCTTGCTCTCAGCGGCCTCAAGGCTCTGACAGATCTTCTGGATCTGCGAGAGGCGCTCGATTTCATTCTTGGGCTTCTTGAGCTGAGCCAGGATCTCCTTCGTGACGTCACGGATAGAGGAGAGGTAGCTCACGGTGAGCCCTTCGATGGGGAGCTCTGCAGAGAAGCTCTGCGAGACAAAGCCGTCACGGAGATAGTCGTGGTCGACGGCACTCTGCGACTGGATAGCATCGAAGCCGCAGTGATGGTTGGTGAAGATAAGACCTTGGCTGGAGACAGTGACCCCGGTACAGCCACGACCGAAGATTACAACCGAGTTGGCCACGCTGGGCTTGTCCAGGTTATAAAGGGAGTCAATGGGGAGGCGGAAGCCCAGTTCCTTCATCTGAGCGACGTTCTCTCGCGTGAGCTCGTTGAGCAGCCACATCCCCTTATCAGCCTTTGCTTGGTAGCCGATAGAGAGGGCGGCGGTCGCCAGCACGAGCCCCTTCTTTAGAAATTGATTCATAGACTTACGATCTGTAATATCTGTAGGACTTTAATACTGCACGCTACAGGTGTGCGGTGTAAAGATACGAATTATAATGGGCGACCCTACATGGAAAGGCGCTCTCACAGCATGATGTACGACCTTCGCAAGATCGAAGGGAAGTCCCTCCTCCCACCATAGGCAGAGCAGCAAGCGACCCACACGAAGGGAGGAAGCGAAGTAGCACCTTCGCCTCTTATATTCAGTTAAAACAAAGCAACTAAGCACCGTGGCCTGAGGAGGCAAATTCGGCACCTAACCAAGACGTATACGTTTCGTGCCTGAAACGTATACGTTTTCATCGCCAAACGTATACGTTCTGATCCGAGAACCCAGACTTTCGCCCTCCCTCCCCTTGCCCTAAGCCCCTCCAGCGAGATGCCGTGCAAAGGTCTCATATAGCTTTCTCTTCATTCCTATATAGCTTTGTTAAGTGACCTATGTTAAGATTGTTGCTCAGCGTAGGGATAAAAGTTGTGGCCGAGTGACAGATAAGTTTGGACTACGTACGTAGCTCTAATATCTACGTGCGTGGATATTTGGATTTACGTGCCTTGTCTTTAAGACTACGTACATAGATAGAAGAAAATCACTACGGGAAGGCACTTTTTTCTTCGCAAGAACAACACTTTTCCCTTCGCTGGAAAAGAGAAATACTTGTGATAAGGCGAAGGGCTTGCGTGTCGCTTCGGAGAGGTGTATCGTGGGGCTGGGCGTGCGATGCCTTAGCACAATAATAAATAGAGAGCAAGGGCTCCGCACAACATTCTTATACGAATACAGCCCCAAGCCTCGTATAACACGTAGTGAAAAGGTGTACCTTTGCAGAGGCACACAGCGGTGCTGCCCCTCACACACGGGGCTTCTCTCGCACGACCACTACAATTAATATCCATTATGCAGATCAAAAAGCAACTCATCACGCTTGGTCTCAGCGCACTCTTGGCACAGGGACTCCTTCCCGCCAGCCTCAGTGCTCAGCAGACCAAGACCGAGAGGTCCCAGGCATCAATCTCTCCGACATGGACCGAAAGGTACGCCCTCAGGACAACTTCTACCTCTACAGCAACGGAGGCTGGATACGCAAGAATCCCCTCAAGCCTGCCTACAGCCGCTTCGGCACCTTCGACATTCTCCGCGACACGGCCACTTCGCAGATCCGCCACATCGTAGAGGAGCTGAGCGCTAAGCCTCAGACTAAGGGCACGAACGACTATCGTGTCGCCGTCCTCTACAAGCAGTCTCTGGACAGCGCCGAGCGCAATCGTCAGGGTTACAAGCCCCTTATCCCCGAGCTCCAAGCCCTCCAGGGAATCCAAACCAAGGAAGACCTCCTCAAGCATATCGCTCAGCAGGATCAGGTCTATGGTCAAGGTTGCCTCTTCGGCACGGGCGTCGCAGCTGACGAGAAGAATAGTACCATGAACATCTTCCTCTTCACGCAGACGTCTCTTGGGCTCGGCTCGCGCGACTACTATGTCGAGTCTACCCCCGAAGCCAAGCAGATCCTCGCTGGCTACGAGGCCTACCTCATCCGCATCCTCAAGCTCTCGGGCTACTCTGACGCCGAAGCCAGCCGCATCGCCAAGGCTACCATCCGTATCGAGACGGAGCTGGCTCAGTTCTCTTACTCCAATACGGAGCTACGTGACTCACAGAAGAACTACAACATCGTGACGATCGCTGACTTCGCTCGTGACAATAAGGGCTTTGACTGGAGCGGCTACCTTCGTCTGCGTGGCCTTGACATCGCTACGGCGAACTTTATGCAGCTGAACTTCTTCAAGGCCTTCGACAAGTGGTACTCCTCTGCTAAGGTCGAGGATCTTCGTGACTTCCTCACAGGGCATACCATCAGCGGTGCTGCCAATTCGCTGAGTGATGACTTCGTCCAAGCTCACTTCGACTTCTTTGGCAAGCAGCTCAGCGGCCGCAAGGAGATGCACCCACGCTGGAGACGTAGCGTCGATGTCGTGCAGAACGTCCTCGGTGAAGCTCTCGGTGAAGTATACGTCAAGCGCTACTTCTCTCCCGAAGCTAAGGAGCGAATGATCGAGCTGGTACACAACCTGCAGAAGGCACTCGGTCAGCGTGTCGAAGCCCTCAGCTGGATGAGCCCAGAGACGAAGAAGCGTGCACAGGAGAAGCTAAGCAGCTTCGTCATCAAGATCGGTTACCCCGACAAGTGGATGGACTACAGCGCCCTCGACATCGATGAGAGCAAGACGTACTACCAGAACCTCGAAGCAGCTACGCGCTTCATGCAGGCAGACAACCTCAAGGATCTCGGCAAGCCCGTTGACCGTACGAAGTGGCTCATGAGCCCTCAGGAGGTCAATGCCTACTACATGCCCACGACCAACGAGATCTGCTTCCCCGCAGGTATCCTGCAGCCTCCCTTCTTCAATATGGATGCAGATGACGCAGTGAACTATGGAGCGATCGGTGTCGTCATCGGTCACGAGATGACTCACGGCTTCGACGACGAAGGATCTAACTTCGATAAGGATGGGAACATGAACAACTGGTGGACACCTGAAGACCGTAAGAAGTTCGAAGCCACCACGCAGCGCCTCGCTAAGCAGTTCTCTGCTGTCACGGTTGCTCCAGGTCTCAAGGCCAATGGGGAGCTCACGCTCGGAGAGAACATCGCAGACCAGGGCGGTCTCACCATCGCTTACCTCGCTCTGCAGATGGCCAACGAAGGCAAGCAGGTCGCCAAGATCGACGGCTTCACACCCGCTCAGCGCTTCTACATAGCCTATGCTCGCCTTGGGGGCAGAACATCACGGAGGCCGAAATCCGTCGCCTCACGAAGCTTGACCCTCACAGTCTCGGTCTGCTTCGCGTAAACCAGGCACTGAAGAATATTGATCCTTTCTACAAGGCATTCAATATCCACCCAACGGACAAGATGTACATTGCTCCTAAGGATCGTGTCGTCGTCTGGTAGTAAGGCTTAGGGGGGCTCGCTTCCCCACCCTACCTTATATATAATGGTAGTGCCCCCGCACGAGAGTGAATCTCTCCTGCGGGGGCACTTGTCTTAATATTCTCTTCCGTCATAAGGTCGTATCTTTGTGCCGAAAAATGAGTACAACAAACAGACTGACCCGCCAAGAGCTATCGCAGCTCTTCAGCATCTTCTTCAAGATAGGCATCACGACTATCGGTGGAGGGTACGCTATGATCCCAATGATGGAGCACGAGATCGTCAAGCGTACGGGATGGCTCACGCAGGAAGAGTTCCTCGACATCCTGGCTGTAGCACAAGCTACCCCAGGTATCTTCGCCGTCGATATGGCTGGACATATCGGGCATAAGCTCGGTGGGCTACGTGGCGCCATCATCGCATCGGTAGCCAACGTCCTCCCCTCGTTCGTCATCATCCTCATCCTCGCGACGGTCTTCCAGCAGTTCAAGGAGCTTCCACTCGTGCAATATGCCTTCCGTGCGATACGCCCCGTAGTGGTAGCACTTATCGCAGCTCCCGTCTTCTCGATGGCACGCTCCGCATCACTCTCCCGCTATACGGTATGGATCCCTCTCGTAGCGGCCATCCTCATCTATTTCTTCGACGTCTCTCCAGTCTACATTATCCTCATTGCGGGGATCGCAGGGTGGATCTATGGTTACCTGCAGAGACGACGCTCTAACACAGACGCCCAATGATCTTCCTCCAGCTCTTCCTCATCTTCTCTAAGATCGGTATCGTCGGCTTCGGTGGAGGGTATGCTATGCTCTCCCTCATCCAGGACGACGTCGTCACAAAGGAGGGTTGGCTAAGCGCAGCTGAGTTCACCGACATCGTCGCTGTGAGCCAGATGACCCCTGGGCCTCTGGGCATCAACATGGCCACCTACGTAGGCTATACCTCGGTACTCAACGCGGGGTATCCACCCGCCATGGCTTTCTTAGGCTCGCTCCTCGCGACCTTCTCGATCCTCTGGCTACCCTTCATCCTAATGATGGTAGTCAGCCGCTTCCTTCTGAAGCATAAGGATAGTCCCCTGCTGAAGAGCGTCTTCGGTGCACTCCGCCCTACAGTCGTTGGGCTCGTCGCAGCAGCAGCTATGGTACTGATGACAGCGGAGAACTTTGGTACACCCGACACATCGCTCACACAGTTCATCGTCAGTCTTTCGCTCTTCGCTATAGCCTTCATCGCCGTCTTCCGCTTCCGAGTCAGTCCCCTGCTCATCTTGGCTCTGGCAGGATGCTTCGGCATGGTCTTCTATAGCTTTGTCCCAGCTTAACACCCGATACCTCACTATATGTCTCATCCTACGACACCCGCTCCTATCGGAGTCTTTGACTCAGGCTACGGCGGGCTCACCATACTCTCTGAGATCTGCCGACAGCTCCCTCAGTACGACTACATCTACCTCGGGGACAATGCACGCTCGCCCTACGGCACACGCTCCTTCGATGTCATCAACGACTTCACACTCCAGGCCGTGAAGTATCTCTTCGATGCAGGTTGCCCGCTGGTCATCTTAGCTTGCAACACGGCTTCAGCCAAGGCGCTTCGTGAGATCCAGCAGCACTACCTGCCCTGCTCCAACGACCCTACCCGTCGTGTCCTCGGCGTCATCCGCCCCACCGTAGAGGCGATCTCTCGCTTCACGAAGAGTCGCCATGTCGGTGTCGTCGCCACACCAGGTACGGTCTCCTCACACTCTTATGCGACTGAGATCGGGAAGCTCTTCCCCGAAGTCACCGTAGAGGAGCAAGCCTGCCCCATGTGGGTACCCCTCGTCGAGTACGGAGAGAGCAATGCGCCTGGTGCAGACTACTTCGTCGAGAAATACACCAGCGAACTCATGCAGCGTGACCCGAAGATCGATACGATCATCTTAGGCTGTACGCACTACCCACTCCTTCGTCCGAAGATCAGAGAAGCCCTTCCCGAGTCCATCGAGCTCATCTCTCAGGGCGAACTCGTAGCCTCTTCGCTGGCAGACTACCTCCTCCGACATCCCGAGATGGAGCATCGTCTGAGTCAAGGTGGTGAGATCTCCTACCGCACAACCGAGTGTCCTGAGAAGTTCGAAGAATTAGCCTCCATCTTCACGGGAACGGAGGTCCGTGCCACCCGCGTCAAGATTACGGGATAGATGATAACAAAGAAGACCTTTGCTCTCCTCCTCGCAGGTGCCCTCTCTTGGGCAGCCTCTGCTCATGCACAAAAGCTCCTCACTCCTGTCACCGTGGGTGCTGAGCGCATGGAGCTCCTCCTCCCCACCCTCCAGGGTAAGCGCGTCGCGCTGATGGTCAATCAGAGTTCGCTCGTCGGAAGTACGGGCACGCATCTTGTAGATACCCTCCTCTCCCAAGGCATCAATATCGTACGCCTCTTCGTCCCCGAGCATGGTCTTCGTGGCAAGATCGATGCAGGGAAGAATGTACGTAGCGGCGTGGACGAGAAGACGGGACTTCCCGTAGTGAGCCTCTACGGACAGCGCAAGCGCCCTACCCCCGAGATGCTCGCCGATATCGACCTCCTTGTCTTTGACCTGCAGGATGTCGGTACGCGCTTCTATACCTATATCTCCTCGATGCACTACCTCATGGAGGTTTGTGCTGAGGAGGGGAAGACCTTCGTCGTATGTGATCGCCCCAACCCCAATGACTTCATTGATGGCCCAATACTTGAGCCCGACTGCCGCTCCTTCATTGGCGTAGATCCACTGCCTGTAGCCCATGGGCTGACCGTCGGAGAGCTGGCTCTGATGATCGATGGGGAGCGCTGGCTAAGAGGAGGGAATACCTGCCACGTGAAGGTCATACCCATGACAGGCTGGTCTCATGGCGACCCTTACGAATTGCCCGTACGCCCGAGTCCGAACCTCCCCAATAGTCGCTCCATCGAGCTCTACCCTTCGCTCTGCTTCTTCGAGGCAACTATCATGAGTGTGGGGCGTGGCACATCGAAGCCCTTCCAAGCCATCGGCTACCCCGACAAGCGCTTCGGGAGCATCGTCTATACCCCTCAGATTAAGATCGGCGAGGACAGCAACCCGCGGCACAAGGGCAAGCTATGCTATGGCACTGACTATACTTCGGCCAACCTACCCAAGCGGCAGATCGCACTCAGCCCGCTCCTTGACTATTACCGCAAGGCTGATAGCCTGGGGCTTCAGCTGATCAATCAGCGCCAACTCTTCGATCTCTTAGCTGGGACAAAGAAGCTCCGACAGCAGCTAAGCTCTGGTCTTAGCGAAGAGGAAATACGTGCCTCATGGCAAGCAGGCCTCAAGGCTTTCCAAGCCAAGCGCGCTCGCTATCTTCTCTACACCGACTACCGCTAAGGCGTTTCTCCCTAAATAAATAGCCCCGACATACGTGCTGTGTGTCGGGGCTTTCTCATAAAGTAAAACGCCATCTACAAGCGGTTTAGAGCAAGACCTATACCTTCCACAAGTGAGACGTATACGTTTCGCGGGCAAAACGTATACGTCTTACGGTGAAAACGTATACGTTTCGAGCTTAAAACGTATACGTCTTGGGCATGAAACGTATACGTTTTGCCCAGACAAGGTATACGTATCACTCATCCCTATAGCCTCACGCATGCTTAAAGCCCTACTGCTTCCCCGTAGGAACCCAGAGCATCATTATGCAGAGAAGAGCCACGTCACCACGCCACGGGGTGGGTTTTCAGCTGTGAAAGCTGTATTTTTGTCTTAGCATAATTATTCATTCATATACGACCAAGTTGCCCATACACCCTATGGAACGATATAATATCGCCGTTATCGCTGGCGGTTTCTCTGGCGAATACGCCGTATCTCTGCGCAGTGCTGCAGGCCTTCTCTCGTGGATTGATCGCAGCAGATTTACCCCCTACCTCATCGTCATCGAGCGCGATGGATGGTATGTACGCCCCGATGGCGAAGAGACGAAGGAGCCCATCCTCGTCGATAAGTGCGACTTCAGCTTTACCCTCCGAGGTGAGCATATCAAGCTCGACTATGCCCTGATCACCGTGCACGGCACGCCCGGAGAAAATGGGCTTCTGCAGGGTTACCTTGACCTCGTCGGCGTCCCCTACAATACGGGTGGCACGCTCACCGAAGCACTGACCTTCAATAAATACTACTGCAACCGCTACCTCTCCACCTACCCGAACCTGCGTGTAGCAGACTCCGTACGCCTGCTGCGCAATGGCTCTCGCCCCTCCTCTGAGGAGCTTATCAAGCGCCTCGGCCTTCCTCTCTTTGCGAAGCCCAATGCTGGAGGCTCCAGTGTAGCAACCTCTAAGGTTGAGAGCCTTGAGGCCCTGGACAAGGCCGTTGCCCTCGCCTTTGACGAATGCGATGAGGTCCTCCTCGAGCGCTTCATTGCGGGCACAGAGGTGACCTGCGGATGCTACCGCATCGGCGACACCATCACGGCTCTCCCCGTGACAGAAGTCGTACCCAAGAATAGCTTCTTTGACTTCGAGGCGAAGTACAACGGTGCAGTCGAGGAGATCACCCCCGCACGCATTAGCCCCGAGCTCACTGCGCTGATACAAGAGCTCACCCGTGAGATCTATCAGCACGTCGATGCCCGCGGTATCATCCGTGTCGACTACATCATCGAAGCCGATGGTCGCCCAACCCTCCTCGAGGTCAATACCACCCCAGGCATGACCCCCACGAGCTTCATCCCCCAGCAGGTCAAGGCTGCAGGACTAACGATGCAGGACTGCTGACCGACCTTATCCAGGATCATCTCTCCTAACCCTCACCAAGCACACCATCCACTATGGATCTCAAGAAATACGAAAGCATCCGCCCACTGGCGCCCGAAGAGGTACAGACAGCTATCCAGCACCTGACGAGTCTCGAGCCCCTTCGTGCCGTCTATGAGAGCCTACAGCTCGAGCAGTCGTGGGATGAATTGGTCAAGGCGCTCAGCGCCTGCCGTAGCGTCGAGGACTTCAAGCGTGCTGCGAGCTACCACTGGGTCAAGCACATCATGCGCAAGTGCTGTAGCTCCGTCGAGCTCACAGGTACTGACCACATCACGAAGGATGGCGCCTACACCTATATCTCCAATCACCGAGATATCATCCTCGACTCAGCTTTCCTCAACGTACTCTTAGCGGACATCGATGCGAAGTTCCCCGAGATCGCTATCGGTGACAACCTCATGCTCTACCCCTGGATCGAGACCCTGGTTAAGCTCAATGGGAGCTTCCTCGTGCGACGCAACCTCCAAGGGCGCGAAGTCCTGCTGGCTGCTCGCCTACTCTCCGAGTACATGCACGACGCCATCGCCGAAGGAAAGAGCCTTTGGATCGCACAGCGTGAAGGTCGCTCAAAGGACTCCACTGACAAGACACAGCCCGCACTCCTGAAGATGCTTGCCCTCGGTGCGAAGAGCCGCCAGCCTCTTGAGGCTCTTACCCCACTGAATATCATCCCCGTGACCTGCAGCTATGAGTATGACCCCTGCGACTACCTCAAGGCGCAGGAGATGCAGCTCAAGCGCGACGTCGAGGGCTTCAAGAAGAGTCCAGCTGACGATGGTATCAATATGCGCACAGGGATCTTCGGCTGGAAGGGTGAGGTATCCTTCCACATCGGCCGTCCTCTCAATGAGCTGATCGCCTCACGAGGCGAGACGGCTGAGCAGTACAGCACTCCCGAAGCCATCGCTCTGCTCATTGACTCAGAGATCCACAGCCACTACAAGCTCTACCCCATCAACTACATCGCCCTCGATACCCTCGAGGGAGGCAGGCGGGGACTCTATGACTATAGTGCTGAGGACGAAGCCAAGGCCCTCAAGTACATCGAGAGCCGCATTGATCTAGTCAAGCTCCCCGATGAACTTGCTCTCGACCGTACCTTCCTACGCCACTGCCTACTCACCATGTACGCTAACCCCGTACGAAGTATGCTTCAGGCACGACAGGGTGGCATAGCAAACTCAGGAGCATAGGATGAAGGCAAAGAAGATACACAAGTATCTGGGGATCCCTCTCTGCTTCCTACTCTTCTTGGCAGCCCTCTCTGGGATCATCCTCAACCACCGAGACCTACTACAGAGTATAGACATTCCCCGTGCAGTCCTCCCCAGCGACTATAAGTTCGAGAAGTGGAATAATGGGGCTGTGCGAGGTGTACTCCGCGCCGACAGCTTAGCCTATATCTATGGGGGCGTAGGCGTGTGGGTGACCGACAGTAGCCTACGACGTGAGGCACGACCACTGCATGCGGGCTTTGTCCGTGGCGGTGACGAAGCCAAGATTATGTCTATGGCACGAGATACAACGGGCGGGATATGGGTCGCCTCGCAGTATCGCCTCTATCGCCTGGCTCCTCAGCGTGACCGATGGATCGAGCAACCCTTACCAAGCTCTGTACATGGACGCTTGGCCGATCTGCAGATCACAGGCGACTCCGTACTGCTCCTGAGCCGCTCCCTACTCTACCGCCGTTCGCTTAGCGATCCCAGCTGGACGACCTACGAGCTGAAGAAGCCTGATGGATATACGGGAAAGATCCTACTCTTCCAGATCCTTTGGATGCTCCATAGCGGAGAGTACTTCGGCCTCACGGGACGAATCATCGTCGATATCATCGGGCTCTTCGTCATACTCCTCTCCATCACGGGGATCTTCTACACCATCTTCAGTCACCGTCTGATGGCGAAGAAGAACAAGCACGGGACGAAGGAAGCCACCGAGAAGAAGCGACAACTCTCACGTAAGCTCTCCATTCACTTCAAGTGGCATAAGGTCATCGGCCTTCACCTCTACTATATCCTCCTCTTCGTCTTCATCACGGGATGGGTGCTCCGTCCTCCGCTGATGATTCCCTTCATCCTCACGAAGGCACGTCCGAATACCTTCAGTACGCTCTATAGCGAGAACCCTTGGTTCGACCGTCTGCGTGGTATTCGCGAGGATCACCAAATGGCGGGTGGCTGCTCTCGACGAGCGAGGGATTCTTCAAGCTCCGTGACTTCTCGGCTAAGCCGGAGAAGTGGGAGCTCCAGCCCGAGGTCAGCCCGATGGGAGTCAATGGCTTTGCTCAGCGTCCTGATGGGAGCTGGCTCATCGGCTCCTTTACTGGGCTCTTTGAGGTCTACCCTGATCAGAAGGATCCTATACGTAACTACTTCACGGGCGAGGTCATCCGTGAGGTAAAGATGGGGCCTCCTATAAGTGATTACCTGGTCTCTGGACTTCTCGCAGGAGACACTCCCAGTGAGGACTACGTATTCCTTCACTACCGAGGTGCTGTCCGTAGAGTCTCTGACCACAAGACAGGAGCACAGGAGCTCCCCTTCGTTCGCCAGCCTGAGGCACTCAATGAGATGCCTTACTCCCTCTGGCAGGCCGCTCTCGAGCTCCATGCCGGACGCCTCTATCGTCCTTTCCTCGGCAAGTGGGGGACAGACCTATTCATCTTCTTCCTCGGCCTCGCCTCTGTCATCGTCCTCATCACAGGGCAGAGGAATCGACGTAAGAAAAAGAAACAAGCTAAGCACGACTGATGACACCTATATATAAGGTATGGGAAGCCCTCACTGAGAAGCTCCCTACAGCGCTACAAGAGAGCTACGACAACTGTGGCTTACAAGTCGGCGACCCTTCGCAGATAGCTACGGGCGTACTCTGCTGTGTTGATATCACCGAGGCAGTCCTCCAAGAGGCTATCGCCAAGGGATGCAACATGATCATCGCCCACCACCCCCTCCTCTTCAAGGGGGTAAAGCAGATCGGCACCTCCAGCTATATCGAGCGCTGCGTACGCCTGGCGATACGCCACGACCTCACGATCTATGCTGCTCACACCAATGCCGACAATGCTGATGGCGGGTTGAACCATCTCTTAGCCGAGGAGCTGGGACTGGAGTCCGTCACCGCCTTAGCGCCAATGTCCAACACGCTCATGGAGCTGGTGACCTTCGTCCCAACGAAGGAACTAAACCAAGTGGCCGAAGCACTTTGGGCTGCAGGAGCAGGCACGATCGGGGCATACGACAGCTGTAGCTATCGCAGTTCTGGGCAAGGGACGTTCCGTGCTCTTGACGGAGCTCATCCCTTCGTAGGAGAGGTCGGGCAGCTCCATGTAGAGCCAGAGGAGCGACTAAGCCTCACCTTCCCTGCCTACCGGCAGCGTCAAGTGGAGCAAGCCTTGCTAGCCAGCCATCCTTACGAGACACCTGCCTACAGCATTACCCGACTGCAGAACGTCCATCCACGTATCGGTGCAGGCGTCATCGGAGAACTCCCCGAAGCAGAGCCCATAGAGAGCTTCCTACGCAGAGTAGCAGTCTATTTCAAGACTGAGCAGCTTCGCTACAGCGTGACTGAGAAGACAGCCATCAAGCGTGTCGCTATCTGTGGCGGAGCTGGTGCTTTTCTCTGGAAGCAGGCCAAGCAAGCAGGCGCTGATATCCTCATCACAGGCGAAGCCAAGTACAACGATTACTTCGACTGCGAAGGAGCTCCCATCCTCTGTACGGTGGGGCACTACGAGAGCGAATGCATTGCGGCACAGCTCTTCGCACAGATCATCTCAGATAAAATTCCTAACTTTGCGGTCTATCAAAGCGAGTTAGACTCCAATCCTATAAAAGCGTTACAGCATCCATAATGGCGAAAGAAACAACGACAAAGAAGACGACCACCAAGAAGTCAACCAAGGCTAAGGAAGTAGCTACCCCAGAGGTGGCCACGACAGTAGCAAGCCCTGAAGCTAACGTTAGCTCTGCTGACCGGACGGTAGCAGACAAGCTCATCGCCCTGAGTCGCCTACAGGAGACCTTCACCAAGATCGACCATATCAAGACCCTCCGTGGTGAACTTCCCCTCGAGGTACAGGATCTCGAAGATGAGATCGAAGGTATGGAGACGCGCCTCAAGCACCTCGAAGAGGACAACAAGCGCCAGGTGCAGGCTGTAGCTACCGAGAAGGCTAAGATCCAGAAGGCTGAAGAGCGCATCGAGGAATATAAGGAGCAGCTCAACAACGTCAAGAACAACCGCGAGTACGACAACCTCTCCAAGGAAATCGAATTCCAAGGCCTCGAGATCGAACTCTCCCAGAAGCGCATCGTTGAAGGGACGACCGAGATCCAGCACCGCAAGGAGCGTATCGCTACCCTCAAGGAAACTATCGGTGAGCGCCGTGTAGATCTGGAGGCTAAGCAGGAGGAGCTGGCACGTATCAAGGGGGAAACAAAGCAGGAAGAAGAATCTCTCCGTACTGAAGCTATCCGCCTGGAGGAAGGTATCGAGGAACGTCTCCTCCACGCCTTCACTCGTATCCGCGAAGGAGCCCGCAATGGTCTTGCGGTCGTACCCATCGACCGTGACGCTTGTGGTGGTTGCTTCAACAAGATTCCACCCCAGCGTCAGGTAGATCTGAAGCTGCGCAAGAAGATCATCGTCTGCGAATACTGCGGTCGTATCCTCGTCGATCCCGAACTCGTAGAGGAAGCTCACCAGCACAACTAAGAAGGGAGATGCGCTCTCTTCTCGAAGCTCAGGTCGCCACGACCATCCAAGAGCATCGACTCATAGATAGCGCTACCCAGCGTATATACATAGCCATCAGCGGAGGGACCGATTCGGTCACTCTGCTGATGGCTATGCTTGCTTTAGGCTACGGCGAAAGGCTTGAAGCACTCCACTGCAACTTCACACTACGTGGCGAAGAGAGCGACAGTGATGAAGCCTTCGTGCGGGATCTATGCACGAAGCTCAGTGTACCCTTGCAAGTCAAGCGTTTTGATACTCGGAGCTATGCCGAGGCGAAGGGTATATCTATCGAGATGGCGGCACGTGAGCTACGCTACCAGTGGTTTCGCTCCTTTACTGAAGGTAGTGAAGGAAAGAAGGTCGTAGCCGTTGCCCACAATGCTGATGACCAAGTCGAGACCCTACTCCTCAACCTCTCTATGGGTACGGGCATCCGTGGTCTCAGTGGTATGCCGTTCATTAAGCAGGCAGAAGGCATCATCCGTCCCCTACAAGCAACGCCCCGTGCGCTCATACTTGACTACCTGAGTGCTCTGGAGCAAAGCTATCGTGAGGATAGCTCGAATAGCGATACCCGCTATAAGCGTAATCTGATCCGCCATCAGCTCATCCCTCTCTTTGAGGAGCTGAATCCCTCCTTCCGAGAGACGACCTACCGCACGATAGAGCACCTACGCTCGACAGAGGCACTTTATATGGAGACGATCGAGCGCTACCGGTCTAAGCTACTATCCTCCAACGGCTTGGAGTATAAGCCCCTAGCCACCCACCCCGATCGAACGACTATCCTCTTCGAGCTCTTACGCCCCTATGGCTTCCAGCGCCCCGTCGTCGAGGAACTCAGTAAGCATCTTGCAGAGGGTACAGCTGGAGCAAAGTTCTACTCCCCCACCCACCTGCTCATCCATGGGGTGCAGCTGCTGGAGCTACTCCCACGTGAGGAGGCTGCAGCCGTATCCCTATCCATTGACATCAGCCAAGACGGGCAGTGCGCACTTCCCTTTGGAGGAGAACTACACTGGGAGCTCCTTCCCCTCAGCGCTCTAAAGGGAAGCTTCCACACACCTCGAGAGATCGCACTCTTCGACTACGATAGATTGGAGTCTCAAAGGCTCACCATCCGTTCACGGCGTGAGGGTGATGCCCTCCGCCCCTTTGGCATATCGGGAAAGAAGCTCCTCAGACGCATACTCATTGACGGGAAGTTCTCCCACCGCGCACGCCATGAAGCTCTTTTGTTATGCCGTGAAGAGGCCCCCATCTGGCTCATCGGTCATGTGACAGACCGTACCTTCGCACTCTCGGGTAAGACGCAGACCGTACTGCGCTTCACCTACCATAAGTAGCTTCCAGACAAATGAAGTCGCCCGCTTGGCATCAGCACCAAGCGGGCGACTTCATTATTTATGAACGATTATGAGCAACTAATTGAGACCGACCTCACGAGCATAGATCTCTAGATCATCACGCTCCTGCAGGAGGAGTTCGACTGAGCAGCGGACAGGAGCTCCGAGACTCTTGAGCTTGACGAGGCGATCGAGAGAGCGCAGTGCCAAAGCATAGAGTGTCTTCGAGAGTCTCCCCGTAATCTTCACCTGCGCAAGAGCCAGCGCCACGATGACACGATCCGTACGGCGGAGCTGCTCCAGTAGCGGGCGTCCCTCCAGCGTAAGGTTACGCTGGGCTTCCAGCTCCTCATAGGTCTCTCCCTTAGGCGGGCAGAAAGGCAGATGATAGAGCTTAGAGATTAGCGAGGCAGGATAATGAGTAAGGTCTGCCTTGGGGCGACGACGCAGGAGGTCACTGAGCTCCCAGAGGGCATCACTCCCCTCATCATTACCGAAGGGTGCAGCATCTTGGATACTGGAGTAATAGACCTCCGAGCCGAAGTACTTGCGGAAGGTCGGGTGGCTGGTCAGGGGATGTAGCCCCATCTCATCATCGTCATAGTAGAAGGACTGCATCGGATCAAAACCAGGGAAATCTTGGAAGCCTGCCTTTAGCTTTGCGTCAACCAACTGCTGGGCGCGCTCTTCACACTCCACTGCGTCGGCAAACGACTTGACCTCATAGCGCCCTGATGTAGATACCTTACCCCAGTTCGTCATAAGGTCACCTCCTAGCGTCTCTACACGCCAGTAGCGGTCGGCCTGATGATCTGACAAACGCATTACTCTATTCATACTCATGCGATCAATTGATTGGTAGGAGCGCGCTGTATTATGGGGTTACGATGGTAAGGCTTCCGGCGACGATGCTCCCTCATGTGGTAGACAAATGTAGTCATTTATGATATAAAAACCTATTTTACCACAAATTTGATCTCTCCTCTTTAAAAACATAGGTAGCTACACCCCTCCTTTCCTAAAACGAGTGAGAGCAAGGAGACCCATCCTAGGGCTATTCCTTGCTCTCTTTTATACTGTCTGGAGGTATTTCAGCCGACTTTATCAAACGGGCTACTCACCGAAGCGCTCACGGATGACCTCCATGAGTCCAGGGCGGAAGTCAGGGTGAGCGATGCTCACCAAAGCCAGAGCACGCTCACGAAGGGTCAGACCACGGAGACGCACCACGCCGTATTCGGTAGCGATATAGTCTACCTCATTGCGCCCTGAGGTCACGGTGGCTCCCGATGGCAAGACTGGGACAATGCGCGAGCAAGTGCCATCCTTTGCCGTAGAGGTGAAGGCTAAGATAGAGCGACCACCACGCGAGCGCTTTGCCCCACGCAGGTAGTCGACCTGCCCCCCTGTGCCACTATATTGATTGAGTCCGATAGCTTCGGATGCCACCTGCCCATAGAGGTCGATCTCTAGGCAGGAGTTGATCGAGACCATATTGTCATTCTGCCCGACTATATAGGGGTCATTCGTATGATCGACGGGGTACATCTCGATCATATCATTCTTATTGACGAAGTCATAAAGTGCCTTCGTACCCATGATGATGGAGCTGACGACCTTGCCTGGATGCAGGGTCTTCTTCTCGCCCGTCACATTGCCAGATTTGATCATGTGCATGACCCCGTCGGTGAACATCTCCGTGTGCAAGCCCAGATCTTTCCGCTCTCGCAAGCTCTGAAGCACGGCATCGGGGATCGCCCCGATACCGATCTGAAGCGTATCTCCATCGTGGATGAGTTCGGCACACAGCTCACCGATGCGCTCTTCGACAGGGCCGATAGGAGCAAGAGGGAGCTCCACCAAGGGGCGGTCAACGGGGACGATATAGTCCAGCTTCGTCACATGGATGAGGTTGTCCCCTCCGATGAAGGGCATCTGCTTATTGATCTCTGCGATGACGATCCGCGCAGCCTCTGCGGCGGGCTTGGTATAGTCACACGACACCCCGAAGGAGCAATAGCCCTCTTCGTTGGGCTCGCTCACCGAGATCAATGCGACATCGACAGGATAGATACCATTCCTAAAGAAGTCTGGGAGTTCATGGAAGTGACAAGGGAGGAAGTCGACTCGCTTATCCAAGTAAGCGGGGCGACTATTCTTGTCGAGGAAGTTAAGGACGGGATGTACATGCCCCGCCATCTCTGGGCGGAGGTGCCAAGGCTCAGCAAAGTACAGCATGTGGAAGGCTTTCACGTCCGTGAGGCGCTCGCGATCATCGTAGAGGGCTTTGGAGAGGCTGCTGGGGGCTGCCACAGCATGGCCAAAGACCAAGAAGTCCCCGCTCTTTACTGCCGATCGCACGGCTTCGAGGGCGGTCGTAGTATGGCGAGCAATGTGCTCTTGCCAGGTAGTGCTCATTGATTTAGCTCTTATATGAAAAAGGGCTCCTGTGTAGTATTAGGAGGGCCATCTTCCCAAGAGACGTAGGCTAACGACCCCAGCACCCTGAGGTACAAAGCTGCGACTCCGATGAAGAAGCCAATCAAAGGTAAGTATTCTACTTTTTCCCAACAATACCCCCCCCCCCTCCACTCCTCACCAAAGCTGGCACACAACCGCATACCTTAGTTGGAGTCGAGCATGCTTCATCCGTCACATTTTGACGATAAGTTGAATACATCTAACTTTATCGCAGATATAAGCATAGTGCATTCCGTACATAAGTGCTATAAGGAGCTTAACATCTCCAAGAGAAAACGCATCACCATCCACCCAACGCAGGGAAGCTACCCAAGGATCGCTTCAAAGAACGAACACAAATATCCCGCCCATCTTAATTCAAATCAATATGAAATCACTAACGACCCTACTTATTGCCGTGAGCATGCTACTCTCGAGCTTCGCTCTGCATGCTCAGAGAACAACAGAGTTCTTTTACCTCGGCAACGTGTACTGCAAGACTAAGACTGGAGTCGAGCAGCGCTTCCCCTATCTACCGGTCTACCTCTCCCTCCAAGATAAGCCCAATGACATCATCGCAGTCACGATGACTAATGCTAACGGAGAGGCTTCATTCAAGGGCGTACCTATAGACCCGTACAAGTACCATATCCTCTCGGTACATCTACCGAGTGGTACGTACCGCTTTCGTCGAATCCCTATTGAAAAGAATCCTGGCTTCACTGGTAACATCAGCACGCATATCCAGCTTGATGCTATGGAGAAGTACCTCACAGTATCTACAATTATACCCAAGAAGGAAGATGGTGATAAGCTGGCACTTGACCTGGCGACGAGCGCCATCAAGGGTGCCCATCGGAAGGGGGTGACGATCTCCGATGCAGAAGGGCTTAACTACAAGCTCTTCGTCTCAGGGCGCATGGTGCAGGACAAGAAGCTGGCTGATGTACTCCTCAAGGTAACGGGAGAGATGCTCGATAAGATCGTCATCACACACCCGACACAGGCGAATGACTACTATGCGGGGTCTATAGACTTCATAATTCGAGACATACCTATTCAGAAGGTTGGTCCCACGACCTTTACCTTAGAGCGCCTATGAGCAGATCATTCCTAATCGCTATCCTCTTATTGCTCGCCCCCCTTAACCTCCTTGCTCAGGTCGAGGTGCGGGGGCAGGTGGAGGATGCAAAGACTAAGGAGCCGATCGCCCTTGCCTCCGTCACGCTCGTGAGTGAGCGAGACTCAACGCTCATCCTCAGAGGGGCTACAGACCTTCAAGGGGGCTATCTCTTTAATGAGGTCAAGGTCGGGCGCTATCTTCTACGTATTAGCTTCCTCGGCTACAAGCCTCTGGAGCGACGGCTTCGTATCGTGATGCCCAGCCAAGGCTTCACGGTGGAGCTTCTCGATCAGCTACAGCAAGATAGTCAGGTGCTGGAGGATGTGGTCGTGGAGGCTAAGGCCACGCATCAGCGAGCCGACCGTAGGGTGATCACCTTTGCACGCAAGGATGTCCAGGAGGCCCTACACAGCTATGATCTGCTCAAGACCCTACCCTCAGTCAGCTTCGATGTGATGAACGACCGCCTCAAGGGGGCTATGGGAGGCGAGGTGCAGCTCCTGATCAATGGGGTACGCTCCACGAAGACGGATGTGCTCATGCTCCCCAAAGAAAAGATCAAGCGGGTAGAGGTATATGATATCCCGCCTGCTCGATACCGAGCTGTGGAGTGTGTGATCAATATAATCGTCTCCGGACTGGACGACGGCTACATCGCAGGAGCTTCGCTCAGGCACGCCTTTACTACAGGATTCGGAAATGATGAGGCCTACGCCTCTCTGATCAGTGGGCGACATAAGCTGAGCCTTGAGTACACGCTGAACTATCGCGACTATCGTGACCGAGAGTCACTTGCACAGTATAGCTATAGTCTCAATCAGCAGGCACTACAGCTCACCTACTCAGACCATGATGCTTTTGGCTATACGACACACAGCCCCGCCCTCAAGTACGCCTACGTAGTGGATGAGCACTACCTATGGGAGGCTCGCCTACAGCCGAGAGCTGAGCGACGCTTCTCTGACAATATCGGTTCGGGTCGCTACACCGTAGGCGGCGTCGCTGGAGAGAAGCTGACTACCACGGGTAGGGACAGGACCCAGCAGTTCAATCCTTCGCTTGACCTCTACCATTGGCGCAAGCTTGGAGAGAAAGATGAGCTGAGCCTTAACCTCGTGGGGACGCTCTTCTCCACCAAGCGAGAGACGAAGGCCCGAGAGCAGGGCATCACTACAGGGCTCACGAGCTACGAGGACTTCATGAAGCTGGACAATAGTAAGCGCTCTCTCATCCTGGAGGCTACTCACACCCGAGAGACGGGACGCTTACGGATCAGTTCGGGCTACAGGGGAGAGGTATCCTTCCTACATTCACAGGTAGACAATCACTTCGGTGCCCTTGACTATACCAGCCGTACGTGGCAGAACTATGGCTACAGTGAGATCTCGGGGCGTAAGGGGAGACTACTGTATCGTGTGAGCCTAGGCTTGACCCACACGCACAATCATTCGAGCTACCGCTCCTACAGTAGCCTCGCCTTCACCCCGAAGGTCGTACTCGGCTATACCCTCGGTGGAGGTAGTGATCTGCGCTTGATGTACGATGACAAGCCCATCCTGCCTAGTCTGGATCAGCTCAGTAGCAACCGAAGACGAGCTACCCGTGATATCACTAGTGTAGGTAATCCCCAGCTAGAGAATGCGCATATGCGCCAGCTGACCGCTATGTATACATATGCTAAGGGGATCTTTGATATCAAGTTGGTAGGTCTCTATATCCACACACATCGCCCGCATATCCAGGCTATGAAGCGTGAGGGGGCAGGGATCACGTTCGCTCCGATCAATGGAGCATGGAGTGACGAACTTGTTACGGCTGCTAGGGTGGTCGTCAAGCCCTTTGGTGACAATACCCTGAGTCTAGATACGTACCTCATACCTACGTATAGTCGACTTCGCTCATCGGAGATTAGTTATGATCGTAGTTCGCTCTATGGTGAGTTTTCGCTGACGGCCCAGCATAAGGGGCTACAGCTCTACTACAAGTACGCTCTCCCGACTTATACCTATGATTCGGGCTATGCCTCTCGTATGGAGCCAAAGCATACGGCCTCGATCTCCTACCGCTTGGGGAACTGGAAGTTCTCTGCCTCGATGCTATTCATCGGGACGCCGGCCTATTATCATGACTATACGCTCGGTGAGCGTCTCGTCCAGAGGGATAATAAGACGTGGATCCATGACAATAAGAATATGATCCTCCTTGGGGTAGCCTATCACTTCTCACGAGGCAAGGACAAAACCTACTCGAAGAACCTTCAGAACGAAGATACTTCATCTCCCACGCTATAAGTAGCCGAGACACCCTCTCCCCTGCGAGCCCATCTCTATAGAGTCCCCCCCTGTATGCTCCTTTTAAGGCGCATGCAGGGGGCTTTCTTTTCTACAAATGCTACGAAGCATAGCGAAAGCGCTCCCGATCCTATGCTCCCCACAAGATCAAAGAGCTATTGTAATCAGCTGTATACACATACAGATAGAGTCGTAGATTTACAGAAAAGAAGTCCTGCACCAGTAGCTGTAATCCGCTATCTACGTGGGTAGTCCTAAAGTCTACGTGCATAGATGATAAGTTCTCAGTACATAGATTTTAAATCCACGTACGTAGATATAACTTTTCTCGTAGAGCTATGAAGGAAAAGCAGCTTGAGTATGGAGGAAATGCACCTCGACTTGGTATGATTAACCAGCGCTCCAGCACCCATTATTAGGTACATAATAGAGACGCTTACATCTGCCCTATACCTACATCTATGTATTTTGCAAAGGTGTAAGAGGAGGGGGCTATGAATGGCGTATTTTTGCTCATGCGATATAGCAACTTTACTCACTATAAATCATAGTAATAACCATGCGTAAGCTTTACGCCCTCATGCTCTCACTGCAGATCCTTCTGGTCTCGGCCATCGGTCTCAGCAGTGAGCTGTCAGCACAAGAGCGGCCGACTGATGCCAACATTATTGGGCACGTCACAGATGCGAAGACTGGTGAGCATCTCGCAGGTGTCACCATCGCTATCAAGGGTACGACCTTCGGTACGGCCACCGATGCCACAGGGCACTACTTCCTCAAGAACCTCAAGCAGAAGAGCGTGACACTCGTCATGCGCGGTCTCGGTTATCTCAGCCAAGAGCGCACCGTGGAGATCATCCCTGGTAAGGTCGTCGAAGTGAACTTCGACGCAGAGCCAGACAACATCCATATCGATGAGGTCGTCGTCTCATCCAACCGCCAGGCTACCCTACGCCGTCTCGCTCCGACGCTCGTCACCGTGCTTGACACCAAGCTCTTCGAGAGTACCAATGCTACGAACCTCGCCCAAGGGCTGATCTTCCAGCCAGGTGTGCGTGTCGAGAATAACTGCCAGAACTGCGGCTTCAACCAAGTACGTATCAACGGCCTCGACGGTCGCTACTCACAGATCCTCATCGACAGCCGTCCCATCATGAGTGCGCTGGCAGGGGTCTATGGTCTGGAGCAGATCCCCACGAACATGATCGAGCGTGTCGAGGTCGTACGTGGCGGTGGCTCTGCCCTCTTCGGCTCCTCTGCTATCGCAGGGGTGATCAACATCATCACCAAGGAGCCTCAGCGCAATAGCTTCTCTTTCAATGAGAGCCTTGGCTTCTTGGGCTTCAAGGATCTAGACAATAACCTGAGCTTCAACGGCTCACTCGTCAGCGACGACAACCGCGCTGGAGCCATGGTCTTCGCACAGGCTCGCTACCGCAAGGAGCACGATGTCAATGGCGATGGCTACAGCGAGCTTGGTCGTCTTGACTCCCGCTCGCTCGGCTTCCGTGGCTACCTCCGCCTCACAGACTACACGCGTCTGACCGGCGAAGTCCATACCTTCAGCGAAGCCCGTCGCGGTGGTGACCACATCGACTGGCCCGAGCAGGTAGCCGGTGTAGCTGAGTCCGTTCGCCACTCGGTATATAGTGGGAACCTGAAGTTCGACGGCTACAGCGAAGACTACAAGCACCACTTCCAGCTCTACGGCTCCGCTCAGCACGTCACCCGTAACAGCTACTATGGTGGTATCGGTGAGACGAAGCTCCGCAACAAGGCCGGCGACAAGTACATCGATAAGGATGGCAACGAGACGACAGATGAGGGCAAGGCAGTGAATGCAGGCTCTATCGGTCGCCCCATCCACACCTCTGACTACGGGAAGAACTTCGGTATCACCCGCGGGATGACGTGGGTCGGTGGTGCACAGTACACCTATGACTTCGACCACTTCCTCTTCATGCCTGCTCAGCTCCTCGCTGGCGCTGAATACAGCTATGACCGCCTCGAGGACAAGATGCCTCTGAGAGAATGGGAGACCGAGAAGACCATCAGTGATGGCTTCGACCTCAGCGCTAACCCCATCTCCCTCTCCCCTGCCCTGCGTCAGGTCATCCGCAACGCCAGCCAGTTCGCCCAGATCGAATGGAGGAACGACCGCTGGAGCGTCCTGCTCGGCACGCGTCTCGATGAGAACTCCGCCGTCAAGAAGGCTATCTTCAGCCCCCGTGCTACCCTGCGCTACAACCCCACGAAGAATATCAACATCCGCGCTACCTATGCCAAGGGCTTCCGTGCTCCTCAGGTCTTTGACGAAGACCTTCACGTCGGGGTCGTCGGTGGTGAGGCACAGCGTGTGACCAATGCTGAGGACCTTCGTCCTGAGATCTCCCACTCCTTCAGCCTGAGCAACGACATGTACTTCACCCTCGGTGGTGCACAGGTCAATGTCCTCGTCGAAGGCTTCTATACCCGTCTGCTCGACGTCTTCACGAACTATAAGGACAAGTCTGAGAACGGGATCTCCTACTACACGCGTCACAACTACGGGATCGATGACAATGGTCAGCAGGTCTCCTCGGGCGCCAAGGTCCTCGGGCTGAACCTCGAGGGTAAGATCGCCTATCGCTGGCTCTCCCTCCAAGCTGGCCTCACGCTCACCAGCAACAAGTACGACGCCAACCAGGAATGGGGCGTACGTCAGAAGGTCCAGGGTGACCACGATGCGGCCTACTACGAGTCCTTCGTACCTAAGGCTGACGGATCTGACTTCGACAACGTCGCTGTAGACAATGAGCCTCAGACCATCTCGATGACCTCTAAGGAGATCACTCGCACACCCTCTACCTACGGCTACTTCACGATCGGCATCAACCCCGTCCGTCCGCTGAACATTGCCCTCACGGGGACCTTCACGGGCTCGATGTACGTGCCTCACGTCGTCAAGTGGGCGCAGAACTCAGCCGTCTCTGACCGCAAAGCTATCGCAGCAGGCCTTCGACCCAAGGAAGGCTATAAGCTCCCTCTCGTAGATGCTACAGGTGCTGCTATCCTCGAGGATGGTGCACAGAAGGAGGTCGATGTCGAGTGGAACGAGCTGGTCAAGACCAAGAGCTTCTTTGACCTCGGCGCTAAGATCACTATGATCTGCGCCTCTTCTCCAAGAGCAACGTCCAGCTCTACTGTGGTATCAACAACCTCTTCAACGCCTTCCAGAGCGACTACGACTTCGGTCCAGACCGTGACAGTGGCTATATCTACGGCCCCACGATCCCTCGCTCAGGCTACTTCGGGATGAAGTTCACCTTCTAATCCCACCCCTATCGCCCGAGGACAAGACGTCCAAGTGCGACACGATTTAGAGGCTGCCCCTACCTTCTCCGCAGAAGTGTAGGGGCAGCCTCTATATATAGGTATATAGACTATGCACCGAATATCTTAAATTTGCGGGTGAGTATATGCTGGGGCACATAGGCTCTGGCACAATCAAGACAAGCGAATGGACACTGAGACCACCTACCTCTTAGCCTCCCCAGACACGCTGGAGCCCGTAGCGCGCCAGTTCATCGAGGAGGTCCTCCCCTGGGGGGATATCTTCGCCTTCTATGCCCCCATGGGGACTGGCAAGACGACCTTCATCAAGACCCTCTGCGAAGCCCTCGGCGTGCAGGATGTCATCAATAGCCCGACCTTCTCTATTATCAATGAATATCGCACTGAGCCCTCGGGAGAACTCATCTACCACTTTGACTGCTACCGCCTGGAGAAGCTCTCCGATGCACTGAACCTCGGAGCCGAAGATTACCTCCAGAGTGGCGCACTCTGCTTCATCGAGTGGCCAGAGGTCATGGAGGACATCCTACCAGCCGACACGGTACACGTTACTATAGAGGAGATCGAAGGTGGGACACGACGCCTCACCGCACGCTATAATAAGACGGAGGACAAGTAATGCTTAATCCATTTGAGACGGGGCAGGCCCGTGTACGTGGTAGCATCGAGGTGATCTGCGGCTCGATGTTCAGCGGTAAGACAGAGGAGCTCCTTCGTCGCCTGCGCCGTGCCAAGATCGCGGGGCTACGCGTAGAGATCTTCAAGCCCTCAGTAGACACCCGCTATGATGAGACCGAGGTCGTCTCGCACGACCGCAATGCTATCGCCTCTACGCCGATAGATAATTCGTCGAACCTTCTCCTCTTAGCTTCGGACGTCGACGTCATCGGCATCGACGAAGCACAGTTCTTCGATGAGCACCTCCCCGAGGTCGTCGAGCAGCTGGCAGACCAGGGGATCCGCATCATCCTCGCTGGACTGGATATGGACTTCCGTCGCCAGCCTTTCGGCCCTATGGCGCAGCTCTGTGCTATAGCAGACTCGGTAGACAAGATCCACGCGATCTGCGTAGGCTGCGGGAGCTGGGCGAACTACTCCTACCGCCTTGTCTCTGGCGAGCAGCAGGTCATGCTCGGCGAAGCCAAGGAGTACAGCCCGCTGTGCCGTACCTGCTACCTCAAGCACACACAAACCCACAAGGAATCCTAACCTCACGACGATAATGAATACCAATAAACTCCTCACTCTCGGAGCTTCTACCGCACTATCACTCACGCTCCTCTCGAGCTGCGTCATCGCTATTGGCTCAAACAAAGAGCAGAATACGACCTACTCTCCAAGTGGGAAGGTAGCTTATGCGATGAGCCTACCCTCGGTGGTAAGCTCTTCTCGGCAGCCTGGATCCAGCGCTCTGCCGAGTACAAGGCACTCTGCCAGCAGGCCTATAATATCGCTACCGAGCGTCTCGTAGCAGCTACGTCGACTCCCTTAGCCTCGGGCGAAAAGCGCTGGGCTATCGTCACCGACATCGATGAGACCATCGTCGACAACACAGCGAACTCCGTCTACCAAGCACTCAAGGGCGAGGACTACTCCCAGCCTTCGTGGGACCGCTGGTGCGATCAAGCTGATGCCGTAGCCCTGCAGGGTGCTGTCGAGTTCTTCCGCAAGGCCGATGCTCTCGGTGTGGACATCTACTACATCTCCAACCGTGATGAGGTCAACCGTGCTGGTACGAAGAAGAATCTCCTTGATCTGGGCTTCCCTCAGGTAGAGGATAGCCACTTCATGTTCAAGGACAAGTCCTCCGACAAGACCTCCCGTCGCAATGAAGTCCTCAAGACGCACAACATCCTGATGCTCCTCGGTGACAACCTCGGTGACTTCGACCACTTCTTCGATGTACGTGACGAGGCCGTACGTGACCAAGGTGTCTCACGCTTCGCCGCTGAGTTTGGCAAGCGCTTCATCGTCCTACCCAACCCCAACTATGGCGCGTGGGAGCCTGCGATGAACGGAGGTTATCCTGACCTCAGGACCAAGGACGGCAAGCTCACTACGATCCTTCGCACTCAGCGTAAATAACACACTCCCCAACGACACTACTTACCTTAGACCATCAGAACCCCATGCTTACACCCACACAGATACGGCAGATCACTGCTCTCATGCACCGTGAAGTCGTACCCGCTACTGGCTGTACCGAACCTGCAGCCGTAGCCCTCGCCGTAGCCTATGCTTCGGCACAGACGACCGCTGAGCCCCGCTCGATAGAAGTCCTGCTCAGCGGCAATATGCTCAAGAACGCTATGGGCGTCGGTATTCCCGGTACGGGGACCTTCGGTATCCCCATCGCGATCGCTCTCGGTGCTATCTTAGCAACACCCGAGAAGCAACTGGAGCTCCTCGACACCTTCACTGAAGAGGAGCTTGATCAGGCCCAGAAGCTTGTAGCAAGCGGCTGCATCCAGATCGGGCTGAAGGAAGGTGACGACGTCGACCGCCTCTACGTCGAAGTCCTACTGACCGATACAGAGGGGCGTCTATCGACTGCTGTCATCCAGGCTACTCATACAGGCCTCACGGCACTCACCTATGATGGAGAAGACCGCTTCGTGCCACGTACCGCCGATACGCCCTGCTCGAAGTGTCCTGAGACTAAGGACGAAGAGGAGACGATAGCCTTGAACTTCGACCTCGTCTATGAGTATGCTCTGCATGGGCCTCTGGAGGAGCTTGACTTCATCTACGAGGCCGCACTGCAGAATAAGCGTGCCAGCGAGTTCTCCTTCACTCACAGTTATGGGCATAGCCTCGGCAAGCTCATCAATAGTGATATGGGACGTCGCTACCTCGGCAATACGCCCCTTACGCAGATGCTGGCCTATACCAGCTCTGCCTGTGACGCCCGTATGGACGGTGCCCCCATCACGGTGATGAGCAATTCGGGTAGCGGTAATCAGGGGATCTCCTCGATGCTCCCCGTCCTGACCTTCGCTGAAGAGCAAGGCGCAAGTCGTGAGGCTACGACTCGAGCCATCATGCTCAGTAGCCTCCTTGTCGTCTATATCAAGCAGCTCTTAGGGCGCCTCTCTTGCCTCTGCGGGATGGTCGTCTCGGGGATTGGCTCCGCCTGTGCTATCACCTACCTCATGGGTGGCACGAAGGAGCAGTCTATCGGAGCGGTGAAGAATATGATCGGCAACGTCTCCGGGATGATCTGTGACGGTGCTAAGCCCAGCTGTAGCCTCAAGGCTTCGACGGGCGTGAGCTCCGCTCTCATCTCCGCTATGCTCTCTATGCAGGGACACGTCGTCACCGCTACCGAAGGTATCGTAGACGATGATATCGACGTCTGCATCCGCAACCTCGCAGACCTCGGTCGTGATGGCATGGCCCAGACTGACCTCAAGGTCCTCAAGATCATGACGAGCAAGGGCAAGCGTAATGCTTAGCCCCCGCTATTTGGGTTCACCTATAGTGTCCCGCTCGTCTCACATATGTAATCAGCTACTATTGGATGAACCCAAATAGAACGATGCACTTTGCGCTCAGCTTCCTGGCAGGATCCCTCCTGCTATGGGGCTGTGCAAACCAAGGTACACCCGAAGGTGGCCCCTTTGACACGGAGCCACCTCGCCTCCTACAAGCCTCACCAGCAGTGAAGGCTACGGGGGTCAATACGCGCCACTTCACCCTGACCTTCGATGAGAACGTCAAGCTCTCCAGCCAGACGGACAAGATCATCGTATCCCCTCCCCAGCGTGAGGCCGCACGTATCACGGCCAACGGGCGCCACGTCTCCATCGTGCTCTCCGATACCCTGCGCCCCAATACGACCTACAGCTTCTACTTCGATGATGTCATCGTAGACAACAACGAGGACAACCCACTTGAGGGCTTCAGCTACCTCATCTCCACAGGTGGGCAGATCGACTCGATGCAGCTCTCTGGTCGGGTCATCGATGCCTTGACCTTCGAGCCTGTCGAAGGGCTCATCGTAGGGGCTTATCCCGCTGCAGAGATCAACGATAGTACGCTCCGTAAGCGTCCCTTCCCCTTTGTCAGTAAGACCAATAAGCTGGGCTTCTTCACCATGCGTGGGCTACCCAACAGTACCTACAAGGTCTTTGCGACGAAGGACAATGACGCCAACTATCAGTACAGCGACCGTAGCGAAGGTCTTGCCTTCTCTGCCGAGAACTTCCAGACGACGCTGCGTGACAGTATGCGTACCGACACGATACGCATCGACTCCATCGTGCGCCGTGACACGCTTCACCGCGACTCACTCGTCACCTATCCCTTCACCTACTACTTCCCTCGCGACATCGCCCTACGCTATTCGGTAGCGAAGGTGCAGCAGTACGGCCTCGAGCGCCACAGCCGTCCCGATAGCTTGATCTGCCGACTGGAATTCCTCGCTGAGCCCAAGAAGCTCCCTCGCCTTCGCTCGCTGGACAAGCCAACTGCACCATCCGAATCCCTCTACTGGGCTACAGCTAAGGGCAAGGTCGTCGACCTATGGCTACGAGACAAGGAGCTCCTTGCACGCGACTCGGTGCGCTTCGCTCTCACCTACGAGAAGACAGACTCACTACTCCGCCTTCAAGAGAAGACCGACACGCTCGTCTTCATCAAGCCTCAGGTCCGAGCTAAGAAGCACGACAAGACTGCTGAAGCGGAGAAGTCTCCTCTACAGATCACCCTTACCGGAGCTTCGGGGGCTTTTGCTGGTACTCCAAGTGATAGCCTCTATGTGACAGCCTCACGTCCCCTTGCAGCCCTTCCCTCCTCTGCGATTCGACTGGAGGTACAGGAGGACTCACTCTACAAGCCTCAGGACTTCACCGTCGTGCAGGACTCACTTGATCACCTGCGCTATACGCTCCGCTTCCCACGTGCCTATGGCAAGAGCTATCGGGCGCGTATCGATTCGGCTGCCGTACTCGACATCTATGGCGCTGCCTGCGACTCTGTAGCCTTCACGCAGCAGATACAGAAGGAGGACGAGTTCGGTCAGCTCACTATCACCCTGCAGGGTATCCGCTCTCACGCCCTCGTCCAACTCATAGACAAGAGCGACGCTGTCCTCCAGCAGTTCTATGGGCATGAGGTCAAGGCGGACACGGCGCAGAAAGCACAGCCCACAGCAGCATCTGCCGAAGGCGATAAGGTGCTCGCCGAGCTACTCTCTAAGCAAGCTCCACAAGCCGCTAAGGCCGATAGCCTCCCCGAAGCAAAGACTCCAGCAGAGTCCTGTCAAGTCTCCTTCCACGACCTGAAGCCTGGTGAGTACTTCGTCCGACTCATCGTAGATACGGACGACAATGCCGCCTTCACACCTGGAGACTACCCTGATCGTGCCCCCGAGGAGGTCTATTACTACCCGCAGGAGATCTCCATCAAGAAGGGCTTCACCTCCGAAGAGCGCTGGGACATCCGCACGCAGTCACCTCTGGGCAGCAAGCCCGATGCCCTGCGCAAGGTCAAGCCCGACGAGGCGAAGAAGAAGCGCGAGGATAAGAACATCGAGTACTACAAGCGCTGGGGACGCAAGCGTCGCTAATCCCTCGCCTCTCCACCCAAAGCAGAAGCGGTACAACTCCCATCGGGAGCTGCACCGCTTCTGCTATTATACCACTATACTATAGGCTGTTCGCGTCTATCGCCTTGGGAACATATCCGAGTTAATCGCCACGAAGATCCGATCATCATACTCCTTTTGATTTCCCTCCAGCCCGAGTGCTTCGATTAGGTGTTGGCGAGCTTGTCTCTCTTTTCTCCTATCAAACTTCAATATAGAATCGGCAGCTGGATCGTAATAGAAGTAGAGCAAGGTGACCGCTGGATTATCAAGAAAACGCTTCTTGATAGCCGTCCACCACATCTGATCCGTGGGACCGAGGGATAAGCCAAAGAGGCAAATCACATCAGCTCGTGCGATTAGGCCAAGGCACTCTTCATCAACGAGCGTTCCCCACCCTTCATTAGCTTGTGGCTTGAGTAAGAGATCCGCGACATCATCATTCTTCCGATACTGCTCATTGGAGACTGCTCGCTATGATTAACGCCCAGCAAAAGACCACCTGTGCCTAGTTTTCCATGTATGTACTTCACGCCTTGATATACAATGAGGTGGCCACCACTATCTGGGAAGTAACGTTCTCCAACTGGTAAAGCATCCTGGCAGAGGCACTCAAAGGATGAGGTATAATTGAAGGAAATGACGTCTACCTTCCATTTGCCTCCCCAGGTGTAGGGACTAAATTCCCTCTGCTCATTTCGCTTAAGGTAGCGATAGGGATAGGCAAAATCTTCACGGAACTTCTCGACCTCCTCGGGAGTAGGCTCAAAACTATTGCACTGCGCCAGATAGGCCTCTAAAGAGCGGTTCATATCCTCGTAGAAGTCACAGAACCCGTCAGCATCATCGCCAAAGGCTGTAGTAAACTCACCAAGAGCTATCTCTAAGTCCTTCCACTGCTCTTCGCCACGCTCCTCTCGCTCTGCCATCTCGGCAAAGAAGCGCTCCTTATACTTTTTGATAGTCTCCTCTTGCTGTCTGCGATCAGCACCAAGCTCCGGGGATTGCACCTCGTAGTACTTCAAAAAGTCTTTATAGCGAGTGGGGAGCCCAAGTCTAAGGTCAAAGCCATTGCCGATAAGGTAGAGGACATTCATAGCGATTCTATCAGTAGAGGGTTATCGTGATGAGGTATGTTGGAAGGCATGAATTATGCGCGGTAAAGGTACGAAGAATGTGCGCACGCATAGCGAAACGAGAGTGAACCAATAGTGGTGGGTGGTATGAACCTATATTGGTCGACGTGTGAACCTATATTGGTCTGTACGTGAACCAATAGTGGTCGGAGCACGAACCAATATAGGTTCGCACCCCTACCCGATATTGACTCAAACTATACCCCGATATTAGGCGACTCATAACTATCGTCAGGTCTACGCTGTTAGTAAGTCAGTAAACTACCATCAACCCCTACACAGTCTAAAAGAACAGGCATTATGAAACGGAACAGTCTCCGTACACTGACCCTTCTGCTACTACTGGCAGCTGGAGCCTTAGGACTTCGAGCTATGCGCATGCAGACACACCCTTCACCCAACACTCCATCCACTTCACCTATGAAAGAGATCTATTTGGCCGGCGGTTGCTTCTGGGGCACCGAGCACTTCTTCAAGCAAGTACGTGGCGTCATCTCCACGGAGGTCGGCTACGCCAATGGCCATACCTCTCGCCCCAGCTACGAGGAAGTGTGTAGCCACACGACAGGCTTTGCCGAAGCAGTACACATCACCTACGCACCCGATCAGGTAAGCCTCAGCAAGCTCCTTGAGCTCTACTTCCTGACGATTGATCCGACGTCGCTCAATAAGCAAGGTGGCGACGTGGGCGATCAGTACCGCACGGGCATCTATTACACCGACACCGCAGACCTACCGACGATCAAGAAGGCGATCGAGACGCTACAGCGTGAGCACACACAGCCCATCGTCATCGAGGTAGAGCCTCTCCGCAACTTCTACGATGCGGAGACTTACCATCAGGACTATTTGGACAAGAACCCATCGGGCTACTGCCATATCCGCCCCGAACTCTTCCAGATCGCTCGCGAGGCCAATGCCTATGTCAAGCCTTCGGACGAAGAGCTGCGCCGTCGGCTCACCCCCACTCAGTACGCTGTCACGCAGCATGCCGCCACGGAGCACCCCTTTGACAACGACTATTGGGACGAGAAGCGCGAAGGCATCTATGTTGATATCACGACGGGCGAACCGCTCTTCATCTCCACGGATAAGTTCGACTCGGGCTGCGGATGGCCCAGCTTCTCCCGCCCCATTGACTCCGCCCTCATCAGCGAGCATCAAGATGACTCCCACGGCATGAAGCGTATCGAGGTGCGTAGCAAGACGGGTAAGGCTCATCTTGGCCACGTCTTCGAAGACGGCCCGCAGGAGCTCGGTGGCCTACGCTACTGCATCAATAGCGCAGCCCTGCGCTTCATTCCCCGCGAAGAGATGAAGCAAGCCGGCTACGCCAAATACCTCCCCCCTCCTCGATAAGAAGCAAAGCAAGGCGGGGAAGTAAGGTAAGCGCCTACAACTCTACACGCAGCGATCCCATCGGAGAAGGCTCATTCATCTCCGATGGGATCGCTGTATCTGTGGTTGTCTATCTCTAAGCACAGCAAAAGCCTCATGTCCCATCGGAAGAAAGGGGCTGGCGAAGCCTCGCACAAAAAAGATCTAGTGAAGGAGAGCCCAGGGCCTCCTTCACTAGATACGTCACTGAGAAGTGAGATCGGGAGCTAAAGAGATAAGAAGACTCCTATCGCTTTTTCGGGCATTATACCCCTACATGCCCGTCTCCGGAATGATTGTCCGACGAGCCACCACCAGCTTTAGGAGTCGCTTTCTTCGCCTTCTTCACGCGGGGAGTGACTCGCTCGAAGCTGACATCATCCAGACGGAAGTACTCGGAATTGGGGCGCAGGAGCACGCGAGCCTCGGTGATGTGCTGGCTCGCATTGAATTCCTGTCCCTTGGGTACGACCTTGCTCTTGAAGCTGGGCTTCAGTTTGCCCAGACGCCCGAACTCGACCATATCACCGTTAGCGACGAGCTTTCTCGCCATATCGGCAGCCAGATTGAGCACGGAGGCGACCTCCATGTAGTTGAAAGTAGTTTGGTCAGCGACCATTTCGCAGAAGTGGTCGAAGGAAACGCTACGTCGGTCTGTGGGCGATGCAACTTGTACGATCTGCCCTTTGAGCTTGCCGATACTCATTTTTCTTTCGCGTAGCACATAGGCTAAAGGCTTGTTTTTTCCCATGGGATTCAAATGGTATTAAGCTGTTAGTAATAATGTGTTTATGTGTCTCACTTGGTACACATTGCGAAGTTAAGCATTTCTCTTCAAAATATTCCTATATAGCACACGTTACAAAGCTATATAGTAATCGAAGCAATACTATATAGTAATCACCTAAAAGCTATATAGGAATCGGATGAAAACTATATAGGAATCACATCAATACTATATAGTAATCAAGTGAAAGCTATATAGGAATACGACGAAAGCTATATAGCAATCGGAGTGATCCTATATAGGAATCAGCCCAAAGCTATATAGCTTTCGCTTGTCTGGTTGATTCGATTAAGAGACAGTTAGCCCTATACTTCTAAACGTCTCCCATGCTTTGTCTATGCATTCATCGATCTTTTCCTTCGTCGGATCGCATAGAAGAGACAAACAATCATTAATCTTTTCAACGAATACCTCATCATCTTGGTGATCTTTTCTGACCGTCTTTAGAGCTTTTATAATATAGTCAGCTACGTCACCCACTATTCTATTTAGTTTAGACGGATCAACCTTTCCTGATACTCCACCACATGCTGCAGTATCTAAACGCCGATAAATATCGGCATCAGCTCCTGCTACACCAAAACGATCACATTTAAACACAGCTCTTATTAAGCTTTCATAATTTAGAGCCTTCATATTCTCAGACATACTTCTACGTATTAGAATTAAACATGCAACAAATATAATGCGATTATATTATATATCTAATACCCCAAGTATTCACTACATGATTCTAAGTAGTGGAATTATGTGACAGAGAACAGCCAATATTCTCGTGCCCTCTAGATAGATAGCGAGAAGTGAGCCTCTGCGAATTTGGTGTAGTAAGATCCATCAAGAGTTACTTACCGATGCAGAAGTGGGCGAAGATATTGTGGAGGACGGAGTCACTTGTGATGTCGGCTCCGGTGACTTCACCTATGGCCGTGATAGCACCACGAAGGTCGGGCGTCAGCAGGTCTGTGGGAAGGCCATCCGTTAGCCCCGTACGCACGGTCCTTAGGCTATGGAGGGCCGTCGTGAGGAGTGCATGGTGGCGGGCATTGCTCACCACAAGGTCGGTAGATTTGAGTTCGGGCAGCGCCAAGGCATTGATCAGTGCAGTACGAAGTTCATCCAAGCCGTCCCCTCGTTGGGCCGATATGGGTAGGATCGAAGGCGCTTCACCCGAAGGCAAATACTCGGTAAGTAGCGACGAAAGATCCGTTAGTACGGCTTGCGTGGTCTGAGGATCGATGGCATCGACCTTGTTGAGCAAGACGAGGAAGGGCTTATTCTCCAGGCGAGGAAGGAGCTGGAGGAGTGCCGCACGATAGTCTTCATCAGCTATGCGCAGGGCATCGACGAGGAGAAGAACAAGGCTCGCCTTATCGATCTTATCGTAGCTGCGGTCAATACCCAGTGCCTCGATCGTGTCATCCGTCGAGCGCAAGCCCGCCGTATCGATGAAGCGGAAGAGGACACCATCGATATTCAGCACATCCTCGATCGTGTCACGGGTCGTACCATGGATATCACTGACGATAGCGCGCTCTTCGCCTAAGAGAGCATTGAGCAGGGTACTCTTCCCCACGTTCGTTGCACCAGCGATAGCCACTGGGATACCCCGCTTGATCGCATTACCAAGGCGGAAGCTCTCGGTCAGACGCTCAATCTTCGCCGTCAGTTCGTCGAGGAGCTGCAGAAGCTGCGTACGGTCAGCGAAGGTCACATCCTCCTCACTGAAGTCCAGCTCCAGCTCCATAAGGCTGGTCAGCTGTAGAAGCCGCTCGCGTAGCTGGGCGAACTCCGCGCTATACCCGCCACGCATCTGAGTGAGCGCCATACGGTGCTGCGCCTCCGATTCGGATGCGATGAGGTCAGCGACGGCTTCAGCACGACTTAGATCCATCTTGCCATGGAGGTAAGCTCGACGTGTGAACTCGCCAGGGGATGCCATACGACAGCCCTGATCGGTGAGGGCTTCGAGGAGTGCCTGCTGGATGAATACCGAGCCGTGGCACGAGATCTCTACGACATCTTCTCCCGTGTAGGAGCGTGGCGCACGGAAGCAAGTGACCAGACCTTCGTCGATCGTCTTGCCTTCGTGAGAGAAGCGACCAAAGTAAGCCATTCGATCCTTAGCACGCTCAAGCGTACGGACTTCACGACAGGAGAAGATCTGATCGACGATGCCGACGGCTTCAGAGCCCGACACACGGATAATAGCGATACCACCCATACCAGGCGCAGTAGCCACAGCACAGATCGTATCACTGCCGATAAGCGATGATATCATGAGATAGTAGAAAGGTAAAGGTTGTTCGGAGAGAAGCGCTTATTCCCCAAGCTGACCACGCTTCAGGATCGAATGGATATTCTCCACGAGCAGCGAGAGTGCGACGGAGTTCATCCCCCCTTCGGGAATGATGATATCAGCGTAGCGCTTGGAGGGCTCGACGAAGTCACGATGCATGGGCTTCACCGTAGAGAAGTACTGCTTGAGCACCGAGTTCATATCACGTCCGCGCTCCTGGACATCACGCACGAGGCGACGAGCCAAGCGCACGTCATCATCCGTATCAACGAAGACCTTGACGTCCATCAGCTCGCGCAGCTCCTTGTTCTCAAGGATCAAGATACCATCAAGGATCAAGACCTTCGCAGGCTGGACACATACCGTCTGGGGCAGACGGTGTGGTCGGTGAAGGAGTAGACAGGGCGCTGGATACTCTGCCCCTGCTTGAGCTGGCGGATATGCTCGATCATCATATCCGTGTCGAAGGAGTGCGGGTGGTCGTAGTTGAGCTTGGAGCGCTCCTCGAGACTGAGATCATCGTGCGCCTTGTAGTAGAAGTCGTGGCAGAGCGTCGTGACGTGCTCATCGGCGAAGGCCTCCTGGAGCTTGCGCACGAGGGTTGACTTACCTGAGGCAGAGCCACCAGCGACACCGATAATCGTGGTGGATGTAGTATTTGCTTGGCTCATAGCTGTAGCGAGATGATAAGGGATCAAGTTTATCTGGGCGTGGTGGCTCCGACAGCCTCGTAGACTAAATCTTGCAGGCGCTGACGGAGACGCTCACGTATGAGGGTCGTATTCTGACGTGTCGGGTAGGTGCGGTTGGAGAGGAAGATAAAGATGAGGTCATACTTTGGGTCTACCCAGAAGCACGTCCCCGTGAAGCCCTGGTGTCCGTAGGTCGCTGATGAGGCATAGATCCCCGTAGGACCACCCGAAGAGCGGGGCTTATCAAAGCCAAGAGCTCTGATGCCCGATGCACTCGTCGTCTCAGTGAAGAGACGAACGGTAGAGCTGGGAATGACCTGCTTCTTACCCCATGCTCCATGCTGGAGAAGGAGTTGGCAGACCTTAGCGAGTTCTTCAGCCGCCCCGAAGAGTCCTGCATTACCCGATACACCACCGAGACAGGCTGCAGCTTCATCATCGACCGTACCACGCAAGATCTCCCCACGCAGGAAGGTATCATGCTGGGCGGGGGCGATCTGCTGAACCTTCACTCCATGCTCCAAAGGATTGAAGTACAGACGTGCTTGGATAGGACGATAGATATGCTTCGTGACGAACTCATCTAAGGGCTCACCAGAGACACGCTCGATGACTTGCTGGAGGAGGATGAAGTTCAGATCACTATAGCGGTAGCTCTTATCCGATGAGACACGAGCCGAGAGAAGGCGCTCCATCATCCGAGTCTTGAAGGAGGGCGATAGATACTTCTTTGAGCCAAAGCGCAGGGTATGCTCTTCGGTCGCCTTATCTGAGATGTACTTATCAAGGAAGCGGAAGTTCGGATTACCCCAAGCCTTCCCTACGAGAGGCACACCACCTGCAAAGGACTTATAGCGGATGAGCGAGCCCTCATAGCTCGTGTCATCAATAAGGTCGGTATAGAAGTTGATCCCTGCTGGTAGCCCAGACTGATGAAGGAGGAGCTGGCGGATAGTGACCATCCCAAGCAGCGTCTCCTTGGTCTCTGGGAGGTAGCTCAGCAGAGGAGAATTGAGATTGATCTTCTTCTCCCCGACGAGGAGCATCAGAGCAGGTGTCGTAGCAGCAGCCTTCGTGATAGAAGCCAAGTCATAGATACTCTGTCGCGTAGCAGGCTCCCCTTGTCGTCCCTTGAGACTCGTAAGCGATCCATAGGCTTTGTTCACAAGCACCTCACCTTGGTAGAAGGCAAAGATCTGACACCCAGGATAAGCTCCCATGCGAAGCCCAGCCTCAGCTAAGCTATCGATACGAGCTAAGGCTTTGGAGGATACAGATTCGGGAGCAAGGATATGCTCAGTAGCAGCTGGCAGGCTATCTACCTGCAGACTATCAGGCTGCTGAGGTATCTGCCCATAGAGAGTACCTAGCTGAAGAAGCGAGAGGAGAGCGACGAGAGGACGGGAGCGCATAGACGTATGGTTTAGCGACGGGTCTTCGAGGTAGACTGAATAGCCTTGGTCTTTGCCGTGGGATCTTCTCCTTCACCAGCAGATACATTAGCTTGCCAGAGGCGGCTGCGAAGTGCAGCTTCTTCGGGAGTCCAGATCTGCTTCTTGACCTCAGCCGCAGAGGCTTCGGGCGACTTCTTCTTGATAATCAGCGCATACTTGAAGGCCAAGATGCGACGGCACTTCTCTTCTACTTCGGCTTCACTCACCTCACCCGAACGTAGTGCTTGGATGATTGCATTACGAGCTTCTAAAGGCTGTGAGGGGCCAAGGAGGATATCATTACCTGCTTTCAGGGCTTCGACTGCTACTGAGTTCACGCCGTTAGCCTGAGCACCTCGCATCTCCAGAGCATCCGTGATGACGAGTCCCTTGAAGCCCATATCGTGGCGTAGGAGATCCGTCGTGATCTTACGGCTAAGGGAGGCAGCACGTCCCGTGGCATCATAGGCTGGTACACGCAGGTGGGCAGTCATCACGCCACCCAGTCCCGCATCACGATAGGCACGGAAGGGATAGAGCTCGACACGCTGCATACGCTCACGTGAAGCCGATACCGTAGGAAGTGTCTTGTGGGAGTCTTCGGAGGTGTCACCATGCCCAGGGAAGTGCTTAGCGACAGAGAGTACGCCACCCTCTTCAAGTCCCTGGCCGTATGCGACAGCACAGCGAGCGACGAGCTCAGGGCTATCGCCAAGCTGCGCGTACCGATGACGGGATTCTTCGGATTGATATTCACATCCACTACAGGAGCGAAATTGATATGGATCCCCATCAGCTGACACTGACGAGCTACCTCTGCACCATAGGCTTTGATGAGCTCCATATCTCCCTTAATACCCAACCCCTTACTACGAGGATAGCGTGGTGCATCCTTGAGACGCATATAGAGCCCCCACTCACCATCGAGAGCAATGAGCATGGGCACAGTACTAGCCTCTTGCAGGCTCTGTGTCAAGTCTCGCTGATCGGCAAGGAAGCCCTTTTGGAAGAGTATACCACCCCACTTCTCCTGCTTCATGCGCTTCAGCAAAGCAGACTTGTCCTCTGGACGTGGGTAGATAATCGGCATGATCAACTGCCCCACACGTCCTTCTAAGTCAAGACTCTTATAGACGCTATCGACCCAGCGCTGCTGTGCTGTAGGATCGATGCCACGGAAGACGAGGAGGGCTTCTTGCCGTGGCTCTGTCTTCTTGGGAGTCTTGCTCTCCTGCGGTGCAGAGAAGGCATCAAAGCTAAGAGTACAGCACAGAGCAAGGCCCAGTAAATATCTTGAGGGTTGGAAGGTGATTGTAGCCATTGAGGGATATAAATAAAGCGCTTAGGGCTTCTGCTTACGGAAGACCCAAAAGCGCTGTAGCGTATAATTGAAGAGTACGGAGACAAAGAGGTCGCTGATGAGCTTTCCTATCTTATAGTCAATCCCAACATAGTGCTCAAGAGCGTACGTGCCAAGATACTTTAGGAGAATACTACCTGCTACAGTCGTAGCGAACTTGAGGATTTGACCACGCAGACCGCTATCATAAGCTACACCCTTATCTCGGAAGGTCCAATAGCGGTTGAGGGAGAAGTTAACGACTGCCCCCACAACCCCACCACAAGCGAGTGCCCAGAAGAGTTTCCAGCCAAAGACCTCGACGCCAAGAATCATCAGGCCATAGTCCACGACAGAGCCAGCTCCAGCGGATATCTGGGCTTGGGTGAAGTTCAGGACAAGACGTCGAAGGCGCTGAAGCAAGGGAAAGATAGCCTTAGTTAGAAGCCTGCTGCTCGCGACGAAGGGCTATATCGCGCTCATCTGCTGCAGCCAGGAGCTTACGGAAGTCTGAGATGAAGGAGAAGAAGAGGATGACCGAGATCACGAGACCGAACCACTGCATGCTCCCAGGGAAGAAGAATTCCGAGCAGAAGAGTAAAGCTAAGATGATACGGACCTCCGTCGGACCGAGGATACCTGAGTCAATCGAATACTTATCGGTGACCTTATAGCGGAGCTGTGAGATGATCATTTCGGCACCATAGAGGACAACGAAAATGAACCCAACGACCTTCCATGCAGGCTGTACGTAGGCGTAATATCCCAAGCCGATAGCCACGATACCGATCCAGTCAACTACGATATCCAGACAGAAGCCAAACCACTTACGAGGCTTCTTACGGTAGTAAGCAAGACGCCCATCAAGGGAGTCTCCGAACCAATTGATGAAAAATGCGATGGGAGTGAATAGCAGGAGCCAGGAGCCCCAAACTGTGGCTAAAAACATGAGCACCGCTACGAGTAGATTGCCGCAAAGGCCCAGCGAGGTAAGCATATTAGACGTCACCCAGTGAGGCATACGCTCTACAAGATAGGCGATGAGAGCAAGCTCCTGATCATGAAGGATATTCGTTCGCTTACGATCTTGGCTTATCGCCTTTTTAGTTTCAGACATAACTCTGTATTATTCTATGGACTGGGTCCTCTGGGCTCAGCCTATCTACCGTTGTCAAATGAGGGACGGGACTTCCATCCTAATGTTTGGAGGTCATGCCACCCGAGTACCGACGGCAAGTCGGTGTCCCTACCACAAAGTTAACCGATATTCCATATACTCTCCCGACTTGCTACATGATCTCACCCTTAATTCTATAAACCTAGTCGAAATCATAGCCTAATCCAACATCCTCTATCAATGTCAAGAAGAAAGTAAGGTCCCAAGCCACGGGTATATATACAAAAAGAGGAGCTCTCGCTCCTCTTCTAAGTTGTCTCATAAGGACTCGAACCTTAACAAACAGGACCAGAATCTGTTGTGCTACCATTACACCATGAGACAATACTCGGTGAACCTTGGCGGACTCGAACCGCCGACCCCTACCCTGTCAAGGTAGTGCTCTAAACCAACTGAGCTAAAGATTCATGTCGTTTTTGACACTGCAAAGGTAGGCAAATATTCCGAACTACCAAATATTCGGCGAAAAAATTCTCTCTACTCGCCTATTGTGTAGTGCTATTATAGCAAGGTCCCATTTCTGTCGGGTAGCATCATTCTCCTTTTGAGAGTCATCCGAAAGAACAGCAGCCTAGGAAGCAGGGAGAGTGAAACTATAGTAGCAAAACTAAGGTAATAGTCATTCGTCCTCAGAGCCGTAGTTCTCCAATATATGAATGACTATTCGTCCGCATGTGAAACGAGTAGTAGTTTAAGCCCTAAATCAATAGTCGTTCGCGCATGGGCCAGTAGCTATCTTGACATCGACTTAGCTAACCTCATCTATAAATCACTATCAAATGAGAGTAGCGAGCAAGAAGGCACAAGGTGCTTCAAAGAGAGGGCCACCTGAGCAAGTGATTAGCTTAGTACTAATAGTTGCCGACTCAATGAATGTGCTCCTGGGATCTTGGCAAGAAGACCACAGTGAGCCGTTGGCAGTGTGACCCTAATTACATTTAATTACATTTAATTACATTTAATCACCTTTGCTCACAAGGAGTCAGTCGCAAGATCACTCCAATAGTCTTTATTTACTATCTCTAAACTACAAAGCGAATATGAAGAAGCTCATCCTCGCTGTAGCATGCCTCTTCGCGCTTGGCACAAATATCTCGGCTCAGAACCGCGAAAAGAAGGAACTCGTAAAGAAGGAATGTTCCAAGAACGATACTAAGTCCTGTGATAAGAAGGGCGCTAAGGCTTGCAATAAGAAAGAAGGCAAGGCTTGCGACCAGAAGGCCGACAAGTCCGCTCAGGAAGCCGGCAAGAAGGACTGCTGTAAGAAGGATGCCAAGTCTAAGGATAGCGCCAAGAAGGACTGCTGCAAGAAGGACGCCAAGGGCAAGCAACAGGATTGCTGCAAGAAGCAGAAGAAGTAATCCTTCCTTTACCCTACAGCAAGGGCCCCGCTACTCAATCTTTGAGTAGCGGGGCCTTTGCCTTTGATACTGCCGTATTACTAACGGCATCTTTAGTATGAGTGATCATTCATCGACGACAAGATTATCGATGATGAAGTTCTGACGCTCGGGAGTATTCTTACCCATGTAGAACATGAGGAGGTTACTTAGATTGTCCTCCTTGCGAATACGGATAGGATCCAGCTTGATATTCTCCTCGCTGATCCAGTCCTTGAACTGCTCTGGAGAGATCTCTCCAAGCCCCTTAAATCGCGTGACCAGTGCTCGCTTACCCAGCTTCTTCAGTGCAGCCTGCTTCTGAGCCTCATTGTAGCAGTAGATGTTGGTCACAAGTTCTTCGGCAGGCGTCTCCTCTGCAACCTTCTTGGTACGCCCCTTCTTCTTTGCCGGAGCGCTCGTCATGAAGTTGTCAGACTTCTTGTGCTCCTTAGGCAAGAAGACGCGGAAGAGCGGGGTCTCGAGGATGAAGACATGACCGCGACGCACCAGCTCAGGGAAGAACTGCAGGAAGAAAGTAATCAGCAGTAGGCGGATATGCATCCCGTCATCATCAGCATCGGTCGCGATGATGATACGATTGTAGCGCAGCCCGTCGAGACCATCCTCAATATTGAGAGCAGCCTGAAGGAGGTTGAACTCCTCATTCTCATATACCACCTTCTTACTCTGTCCATAGCAGTTAAGGGGCTTACCTCGGAGGCTGAAGACTGCCTGATACTTGGGGTCACGACACGTGGTAATGGAGCCACTCGCCGAGTTACCCTCCGTGATAAAGAGGCTGGTACGCTCAGGCTCCTTGGCCTTAGGGTCATTGAAGTGAATCGTACAGTCACGAAGCTTCTTATTGTGCAGGCTGGCCTTCTTAGCTCGCTCGCGTGCAAGCTTTGCTACACCACTGAGAGACTTACGCTCACGCTCACTCTCCTGGATCTTCTGTAGCATGATGGCAGCATCCTCAGGGTGGATATGGAGATAGTTATCCAGCTCCTTACCGAGGAAGTCATTGAGGAACTTCTGGATACTTCGCCCATCAGGCTCCATATCCTTTGACCCAAGCTTCGTCTTAGTCTGGCTCTCGAAGACGGGCTCCTCGATTTTGATGCTGATGGCAGCTGCCATCCCATAGCGAATGTCACGGTAGTCGAAGTTCTTCCCATAGAACTCCTTGATGACACGAGCCACTGCTTCCTTGAAGGCCGAGAGGTGCGTACCTCCCTGTGTAGTATTCTGGCCGTTGACAAAGCTATAGAAGTCCTCCCCTACCTGCGAGGTATGGGTCACGACGATCTCGACGTCATCCTCCTTGAGATGGATGATAGGATACAGGGGCTCCTCGGTAATGTTCTCCTCGAGGAGGTCTGCTAAGCCACGCTTCGAGAGATAGCGCTTGCCATTATAGATGAGAGCAAGACCTGCATTGAGAAAGGAGTAGTTCTTCACCATCGTCTCGACGAACTCATCCTTGTACTCATAGTCGCGGAAGAGGTCAGCATCGGGACGGAATATGACTCGCGTACCCGACGGCTCATCGGAGGGAACGGCCTCGGTCTCCTCTAAAAGCTTGGCGTGGGAGTAGCGAACAGTCTTCGTCAGACCTTCACGCCAGACGGTGATCTCACAGTGAACGGAGAGAGCATTGACGGCCTTGATACCGACCCCATTAAGCCCTACAGACTTCTTGAAGGCCTTAGAATCAATCTTCCCCCCGGTGTTCATCTTACTCGTAGCATCGATAAGCTTACCGAGAGGGATACCACGCCCGTAGTCACGTACAGTCACCTGACCATCACGAATGGTGATCTCGACCTTCTTACCAGCACCCATGACATACTCGTCGATCGAGTTGTCAAGGACTTCCTTCAGCAGGACATAGATACCGTCATCGGAATGGGAGCCATCTCCAAGCTTCCCGATATACATACCTGGACGGCGACGAATATGCTCGTCCCACTCCAGGGTCTTGATGTCACTGTCGTTGTAGTCTACTGTCGTCTGTTCTAAAGAGTCATGTGGTTGTAACGTCCGTCGTTGTTTTGCAGGTCAAAGATAGCAAAAAGCCTGCAGGAAACCGCCTGCAAGCCTATATAATACACTCTAATATAGCCTCATGTCAGCATACTCAGAAGGAATACTCTCCTCGACCTCCCCATAAGCCAACCTACTCGGGGAACCATACTACGCATGGCCTTGGAAGGCTAGCGTGATGGCTGGTGCTACTTCACAGGCCTACCACACGCTCTATTCGATCCCTACGGACGATACCAGGCGAACCCCGAGTAGCTCAAGCTGAACACGGGTCACTAAACAAGCGTAGGGCGCACGTCGCCCCCCCGACTACCTCGCCCCACACGGACGATTCCTATAGAAGGCTTACCCTTGAAGTCCTAGAGGCAAGTTGCTTTATATCACCTCCTGGCATGTCGATATATGGTTGTCCCATGGAAGGGGGGCGATATGAACCTATGTTGGTCATCGGGCTGACCTATATAGGTTGCCTTTCCGACCAATATAGGTCACGACGCAGACCTATATAGGTTGACTCAGCGAGCAATATAGGTCGGTAGCACCTCCCTCAAGTATATGCTACTGTATGGTGAGACTACCCGCTCTAGGAGGTGACGAGGTGCAAACGACTATTGCTCTACGCTTCCGTTCTCTATTACTTTACGTCCTTGAGTTAGTACCGCTCGCGCCTTGATGCGGTTGTCCTGCCGACCCACTGCATGGATATTGGATGTATCACCGATATTGCTTACCTTTGCAGCGCTTTAGAGTGCCTCCTGCAATATGGACACGCTAAAAGCTTAGGTAGAATCAGTAGCTCAGTCGGTAGAGCACATCCCTTTTAAGGATGGGGTCCTGGGTTCGAACCCCAGCTGATTCACAGTGGGGATGTTGCAAGGCATCCCCACACTCTTTTATAAAGCATGCGCCCCGCAAGACCTCAGTAGAGGTCTTGCGGGGCGCATGCTTTATCGGGGAGGAAGTATCAGTCTCCGGCATGTGATGCCCCTGTCTGTGGGACGTACTTGCGCTTTCCACTATACTCCGTAATGTCAATACGAATGATCTCCGTCCGATGGAAGGACTTCTCTACGTATACCTTTCCCAGCTCCATATCATTAGGCGATAGCTTCTCCAAGAGAAGATGAAGCGCATGTCGGCGCTCCTCCTCGCTGAGATCAATATGTGCAGTACCTCGGAGGATGACACTCTCATACTCGGTAGTAAACTTACTCGGAAGGAGATTCACGCGCCCGACGATACAGAGGGAGACCTCAGCATGACCAGCACGTATAGCACGGAGCTTCTTTCCCTCAGGGGCACAGTGGACATAGATGCAGTCTCCACCATCCCAGATGTGATTGATGGGGAAGCCGTAGGGCTTGCCCTCTTCATCGATCATTGAGAGGACACAGTATTCGCTCTCACGAAGTAGCTCCAGAGCACGCTCTTCATTAAGCAGGCGATCACGACGCCGTACATCAGCATTATTATACTTCATCATCAGATATATAGTTGGGGGCAGATTATAGAGATGACTGGAGAGTGGATGCCCCTACTCTACCCTCTCAGGTTCGTGAAAACTATCTTGACAGTATAAGCTTCCCTTCATTCTCCAAGAGCACACCTCTCTGTAGCAGTTGCTCAAGAGCATAGGAGAAGGCTGCATCGACATTAGCTCCACGGCGAGAGAATCCCATGCGCTTCGCTGCGATAAGGGTCGCTGCATCAGGGGCAATCGACACGTTCTGCCTCACCACTTCAAAGAGGACCTCCATCAGTTCGACCGAAGGAATCTCTTCTATCAAACGCTTTGCGATCGCAGTATTGGGGCGGTACCCCTTCCACTGCTCACCGTCTTTCTGTGTAAGCCAAAGAGTCCGACCATCACGATCAGAGACAGTGAAGAACATAGGCAGGAGGGCATCCACGATCCCCGTAATCGTCGAGCTAACTCGCGCAAAAGACTTGAAGGCCGCCACACGCTTTGAGAGGAGCGAATGGGTAATAGGCTGCTCTCGGGCTACGACCTCACGGACGAAGTCCTCCAGCGAAGTGCTGGTATAGCTATCGGTAGCGGGGTACTCCAGCGCCTCAGAAGAGCTTATCGGCTCAGCGATCAGATCTGCCTCAGTGATAGCGAAGGGAGAAGATACTGCTGTAGACTGCTGCTTCAGAGGGCGCTCTGGGAGCGACTTCAGTCGGGCAAGGATACGCTCTATGACGAGGTCAGGCTGGCGGAACCAGTCCGGACTCCATACACGCATCACCTCCCAGTCGAGGCTCCCGAGTACGCTCGGCTGCACGACCTCACGATCTCGAGTCGTCTGAGTACGTCGGTAGGCTTCTCCATCGATCAAGATCCCTAAGCGATAGCAATCTGGTGCACTGGGCAAGGCTACAGCAAGATTGACCTTGAAGTTCGAGCGTCCCAGCTGAGTCATCGCAGGATAGCCAGCCTTCTGTAAGCGATTAGCTATCTGCTCGGCGATGATGCGGTCGGCAGAGTCCGTATCGGGCTGAGGGCGCCGTACGAGCGTCTGTCGCTCAGCATACTCGAGGAAGTGCTTCAAGCCCTCTACGCCCTTAGCCTTCGTGCGGCGCAGATCGATCTGATCACTGGTCATCGTTGAGAAGACCAGCATTTCACAGCGAGCGCGACTGACGGCTACATTGAGGCGACGCTCACCCCCTGCCTTATTCAACGGGCCAAAGTTTATACTGACCTGCCCCATAGCATCTGCACCATAGCCGATAGAGAAGAGGATGACATCACGCTCATCACCCTGCACATTCTCAAGGTTCTTGATGAAGATAGGCTCATAGAGCTGGTCGGCCAACTCTTGTAGCGAGGTATCACGAGCCATACGCTCGGTCAGCGTATCTTCAATAAGATTCTGCTGTGCGGCACTGAAAGCCACTATACCCATACTCTCCCCTCTCAAGCTATCATCACGCAGACGACGGCATACCTCATGGACGATCGCCTCAGCTTCGGCCTTATTCTGTCGGGTCTTCCCCTTGTCATAGATCCCCTTGATGTGAATGAATCGCACCTTCGTCGCTTGATCATCCACAGAGGGGAAGGTAATGAGTTCCCCATCATAGTACTCATGGTTACTGAAGGCGATAAGGCTCTCGTGGCGGGAGCGGTAGTGCCAATTCAGCTGTAGCGAAGGTAGACTGAGAGCCTGGCAGTCCTGCAGGATGCTCTCCAAGTCATCGATACTCTCCTCTTCTTCCTCGACGGAGTTCGTACTGAAGAAGCTCGTTGGAGGCATCTGCTTGGGGTCTCCTACCACGATGAGGGCATTTCCCTCGGGCTATAGCTCCTACAGCTTCACTGGTCGGCATCTGAGAGGCTTCGTCGAAGACCACTAAGTCGTACTTCTCCGCCCCTAAGTCGATGTACTGTGCCACCGACATAGGGCTCATCAGCATACAAGGGCAGAGGCGCGGTAGAAGGTTAGGGATATCATCCAGCAGCTGGCGAATTGAAGTACCTCGCCCCCCATTGGCTATATTACGATTGAGGCGCCCGATTTCCGAGCTATTATCTATGCCCTCATAGACATGGGGAAGCTGATTGGACAGGCGAGCATAGAGCATCTTCTTCGACAGCTCTTGGAACTCTGCCGTCAACTCCTTATAGCGCTGCACCTGCTGATCAAAAAGCTCACCCTCAAACGTGCAGAGGAGCTCACTCCGAGCCATCTTCTGCTCGGCTAAGGCACGATAGAGTCCCTTAAAGAAGGCTTGCATAAGCTGCGCTGCATCTACTCGCTTTGACTCCACCTCGCGAATCACGATGTCAAGGCCCTGCGAAGAAAGTTCGCCTCGCAACTGTATCCAGCTATACCACTTCCCGACTAGCCCCTGATGAGTCTGCCAGCGAGAGAAGCACGAAGAGAGCGCCACAGAGAAGGAGCTATCGGAAGGGAACTGATACGATACCCAGGGCTCTGCCTCCTTTGTATACTGTGCCCATTCACCGGAGAGAGCATCGAACCCTTGGAGCTGATGCTTTAGCTCTTCAGTGAAAGCAGGCTTAATGGACTCTCGGGTAGCGGAGACTGAGAGCTGTAGCCCTTCAGCAAAAGCCTCTACAGCCTTCACCAAACGAGGGAGGTAATCCAAGAGGCTTCCCAGCTCCGTAGTAGAAAGGCTACGTCCCAAAAGCTGGTGTATCCCTCCACTCTCTTCCACACAGTGCTTAACTTCCCTCTGATACTCAAGCACACGCTCCAGATACCCAGCTACAGTCTGAGCTTGTAGCTTCTCACCGTAGAAGCGCATCTTCTTGAGGTAGCTACGAGAGGCAAAGAAGCGAGGTAAGAACCAAGAGTCTTCAATCGCCTTCCACTCCTGCAGGAGGCTCAGTGCATCTATCTCTAAGAACTCCTCACGGCAGTCAGCCGTGAGCGTGGCACGGAGTTCATCACGATGCTTCATATGCTCCCAGATCGAGCGCAGCTGGGCTATCTGATGCTCATCAAATGCAATAGCGGCGACAGATGAGTGCATCAGTGGAGAGGCTGAGATCTCTGAGAGGAGGTCTATACCAAGACGTAGACTTCGCTCACTATCCTCCAGATCTGCGCCAAAGATCTCCGCAAGGAGAATGCGCGCACGCTGTATGCGTCCTGCGAGAGTCACACCTTCATCAAGGAGACGTGCTAAGGTCTGCGGCTCTTGGATGCAGGCAAGTGTGGGCCACAAGCCAACCAGAGGATGCTCCGAGGGCTGCCCTGCAACATTGAGTACTGCGGGGAGCTTGCTACCAAGCAGCTCTTCGCAGTGTGTGATAAATCCCCCATCAAGATGTGCCAGCTGCTCGTTCAATGCAACCTCAAGAGGCTCTACCTCATACGACTCATAGCGCGATATACATTCGTAGAGGGAGAGCTTGGCTCCCTCGCGATCCTTATGAAGACTCTCCATATACTGGATCAGCAGCGTACGACGCTCGTAGAGCTTCTGAGCTATGGTGTCATATTCCTCTGGCTCTCGGATCTTAGCAGCATGCAGAGCTTTATCCAGCTGCTCCAAGACATGCTTCTTTGTCACCTTGTTGGAGTGAAGCTCAAGGCAGAAGGGATCAAGGCCAATCTTCTCAAGTCGGCTCTGCACCACGCTGAGAGCAGCCATCTTCTCTGCGACGAAGAGCACTCGCCGCCCCTGGTAAAGCGCGTTGGCGATGAGGTTCGTGATCGTCTGTGACTTCCCCGTACCCGGAGGACCATAGAGTATGAAGGAGGAGCCACGCCCTGCCTCCAAGACCGCAGATAGCTGTGACGAGTCTACGGGGACAGGTAGAGCAATGCTCCCTGGAGTCAGATGCTTATCCTCCTCTGCCAAGTTCGTCTGCAGAGACTGAGGTTGCCACTGGAGCGAACCACTGACGAGGCTGGCGACGACAGGATGCGAGAGAAGCTCCTCACGGTGATTATGAATATCGTGCCACATCAGGTACTTATTGAAGGAGAATGCCCCAAGGACACACTCCTCCTCGACATCCCACTTACTCTGCTCTCGGAGAGCGTCTCGGACTTGCGCAAAGATGAGGGATACATCCACACCATGCTCATCACGGGGAAGGGGATCAATCCCCTTGATACGTATGCCGTAGGTCTGGCGGATATATTCGATGAGGGTGATATTGAGTGATATCTCCTCATCTCGCTTGCGGATATAGTAGCGCCCACGCTTATAGACAAGATCCACGGGTAGGAGAAGAAGCGGAGCATAGCGTGCTCGAGGGCTATTCTTCTTCTCATACCAGCGAAGGAGTCCAATAGCAAGATAGAGCGGATTAGCCCCCGTCTCTTCCCTCGTCGTACGAGCATGACGATAGATATTCTTGAGGATCAACTGTGTCTCATCCTCAGCGTAGTAGGTATGTAAGAGTTTCTGCCTCGTGATATCATTTAGAATCAGCGGCTCCAGAGAGCTAATCATACTGGAGCGAAGTAAGCGCTCTTCTCTATCTACTCGTACGACTCCCTCAGGAATAGGATGGATGCAGTACTCCGTATTCTCCTGTAGGTAGTCCTCTATGGAAGCGACATCAAAGGAGATGAACTGTATGGCACGGCTACGGACAGAGAGATTGAGGAAATTGTTGCGCAGGGAGAAGTCCAAGAGCTTCCGCTCCCAGATATCAAGTTTATTGACCTCCGTCTTATCGTCATAGGCACGATCCAAATCATATCGAGTGCGATGGGTAGTCTCGATGGCACAAGCCGTATGCTTAGGAGCTTCCTCTGGAGCCAACCTCCACGTACCGCCCTCACTGAGGCGAGTTGGTAGCGAGATAATACCCTCCAAGCGACAGCGAGCTATGTCTATGAACATCTGAAACTCATTATCCTTCTTGAGATGCTGCCGAGCGATCTCCTGTGCATGCTCAAAGGAAGCATAGTCCTTAGTAAGCTCCGTACACTCAAGTACAAGCATCTCAGAGATCCCCTCAGAGCAGACCTTCTCTAAGAAAGAAGCATCATCACAGATGCTCTGACGGTAGCACACTTCACTGAGCCACACACCGAGGAAGGCATGCCCACGCATAACCACTACCCCACTATTGATCCCAACCGCCTCCAGCACAGAGGCCATCAAGAGAGTCAACTCAATGCAGTTCCCCTGATGAGTCTCAAGGACTTGATCAGAGAGCGTGATGCGCTGCCCGATAGCCTCATAGCTGGCAGGTACAGCACGGTAGATGATCCCCTCTTGATGGAGTGCAGCAAAGATGGCACTCACTTGCTCAACGACCGTATTGGGATCTCCATCTTGATACTCGACAAAGGCACTCGCCCCTGTCATCTGCTTGAGGAGAGCTGATGCCTTGACGACCATCCGCCCTACAGCTGGCTGATTAGGTACGACAAAAGAGGCCAGACACTGTGGAAGGATCTGCGTCCCCAGCCATTGATCAAATGCCATCAACTCCAAATCATACTCCCGTGAAAGCAAGACTTCTTCCCCGCTATAGATCTGTACAGTAAAGGAGGAGATGACACGCTCTGAGAGCTCAAGCAAAGCATCAGCCTTGGGGAGAACAGCGACATCAGAGATACGTACCGTGCTCCCACGATCAATACGGCTATATATAGCAGAGCGCTGCTCTTGGACAAAGCGTCCCTCAATAGAGACACTTATATCCAGCAGGTCTTCCTCACTGATATTCGTGAGCTCTATACTGCTGCAGACTGGGATATGGTTGTGTAGGAGTGCGTAATTGACATTCTTGATATAGTCAATATGTAGCTCTATCATCATCGTAGGGGTCGTTAGTCTGGTAGATATGGGAAGGCAAAAGATAACGCCTCTCACCGCTATAACACTCAAAGGTAGCTATATTTCAGAAGGTAGCTACGTAGAGAAATCTCCGTCTTTCCCCAAAGAAGAAGCCTCCCCTCAGAAGTGCAGTAGCTGAGAGAAATAGCTCAGTAGAAAGCACTACTATGAAGTCGGGAAAGTAACCAGTACTGGTCCGAGAGGTGACCAGTACTGCTCCACTCGCTGACCAGTATTGGTCGATATACCCAACCAGTACTGCTCACATCAGCGACCAGTACTGGTCGTAAAAGGAAGTAGCAGAGGAGGATCATCACACAGCCTTATATCCCTATTTATCCATCGGATAATCAACCACCTATCTCTATAGCCCACTTCATAGCAGCACCTGAGAAAGAAGCCTCTCCCCTATCCTCAGTAAAAAGGAGCCTCCCCACCGCTTCATGCGAAGCAGCGGGGAGGCTTATCTTGTCAGAGCGTAGAGCTACAAAGAGCTCTACGAGAAGTTACTTCTTCTTAGCGGGGAGGTGAATAGCCAGACCCAGGGCGTCAGCGATAGCTTCATAGAGAGCTTCGGAGTAGGTGGGGTGCCCATAGATCGTAGCGATGACTTCCTCAGCGGTAGCTTCCATCTCCATGATCAGCGAAGCCTGGCTGATCATTTCAGCAGCCATAGCACCGATGATGTGGATACCAAGGATCTCACCGTACTTATTGTCGAGGACAACCTTAACGAAGCCTTCCGTTTCACCAGAAGCGAGTGCACGGCCGTTAGCAGCGAAGGCGAACTTACCGATGCGGACATCACCGTACTTCTCACGTGCCTGGTCTTCGGTCAGACCGACCATAGCAACCTCTGGGCGCGTGTACACTACTGAAGGAGCAGAGAGCATCTTGAGTGCACGTTCGTTGCCTGCAGAGCGTTCTCAGCAGCGACCTCACCCATACGGAATGCCGTGTGAGCAAGCATCTTCAGACCGTTGACGTCACCAGGAGCATAGATGCCCTTGACGCTGGTCTCCATAAACTTGTCGACCTTGATACGACCACGCTCGATTTCGAATTCGATCTCACCGACCCCTTCGAGATCAGGCACACGACCGATAGAGAGCAGAGCCTTTTCAGCTTCGATAGTCGTACCATCCTTGAGGATAGCAGCGAGCTTGCCCGAGCGGTCTTCGATCTTTTCGATAGCAGCACCAGTCAGGATCTTGATACCACGCTTTTCGAGTTCGCTACGGAGCGTCTTAGAGACTTCCTTATCAAGAGCAGGGATGATGTAGTCAGCCATCTCGATGATCGTCACCTTCGTACCGAGGGATACGAGGGCTTCGGCCATTTCGACACCGATGACACCACCACCGATGACGACGAGGCTTTCGGGACGCTCTTCGAGGCTGAGGATATCGTCACTGGTCAGGACTGCAGGATGATCGAGACCAGGGATAGGCAGACGACCTACCTTAGAGCCACCTGCGAGGATGATCTTGTCAGCCTTGATGATGTCCTTACCATCGACGACGACGTCCTTGTCTCGGTTGATCTTACCGACACCGCGGAAGACTTCGACACCATTGCTCTTGAGGAGTGAGTAGACACCGCCCGTAAGCTTCTTCACTACGCTGTTCTTGTAAGAGACGAGCTTCTTCATATCGACAGAGAAGCTGGTGTCTGCGAAGTTGATACCGCGAGCTGCAGCCTGTGCGACACCATCGAGGATCTCAGCATTGCGGAGGAACGTCTTGGTAGGAATACAGCCCTTGTTGAGGCAGGTACCACCGAATTCAGCCTTCTCAACGATAGCGACCTTTGCACCGAGCTGTGCAGCACGGATAGCAGCTACGTAGCCAGCAGGGCCACCACCGATGACGCAGAGGTGGTAAGAGCCTTCGAGATGTACCAGAGGAAGCGCAGCACCTTCGTGCTTAGGACCTTCCTGTTTTTCAGGTACGATCTCATCCTTTGTACGGACGGTCTCAAGGCTTTCGCCAGCTTCACCGATGTAACCAATAACTTCGGCGATGGGTACCGTCTCACCAGCCTGGTGAGTGATCTTGAGGAGCACACCCGAAGCTTCAGCTTCGAGCTCCATGCTCGTCTTGTCGGTCATGATTTCGAGGAGGACTTCACCAGCCTGTACGGGGTCTCCCTCGTTCTTGCGCCAGCTGACGATCTCACCTTCGGTCATATCTAAGCCCGTCTTGGGCATGATGATCTCTGTTGCCATATCTATATTTAGGATCTTCTTTTGTGGTTCGAGTGGTTGATTTAAACGAGGAGAGGGAGTGGAGACTCCAGGGTAGCCTTCAGCTCTTGCATGAACTTAGCTGCACCAAGACCATTGATGACACGGTGGTCGCTGGTCAAGCTCATCTTCATGATGGGGCGGATGACGACCTCGCCGTTGCGTACGACGGGCATTTCCTTCGTCCCTGCGATGGAGAGGATGGCGGAGTTAGGCTGGTTGATGATCGAGGTGAAGGACTCGACACCATACATACCAAGGTTGGAGATGGTGAAGGTACTTCCTTCCTGATCCTGTGGGGTAAGCTTCTTGCCAACAGCACGCTCGGTGATATCCTTGAGACGAAGCATCAAGTCTACGAGGCCAAGCTTCTCTGCCCCATGAACGACAGGAACAAGAAGGCCTTCGTCCATACCGACCGCCATAGCGAGGTTCACATAGTTATGAAGCTCGATCTGTGAGCCATCTGCAGAGAGTGAAGCATTGATATAAGGGTGATTCATCAGCGTGCGCACGACAGCTATGGAGATGATATCCGTGACAGTGAGCTTCTTGCCAGTCTTCTCCTTGATAGGCTCGAGGAGCTGCTTGCGGAGCTTTGTAGCTTCGTACATATCTACCTCATAGTTCAAGACGAAGGTAGGAGCTGAGAAGTAGCTATCGGCCATACGCTTAGCGATGACACGACGCATCATGTTCATTGGTACGATCTCAACTTCACCTGGAGCTGCAGCAATTGAAGAGGCTGCAGGTGTAGCAGCGGGAGCTGAAGCAGCGGGAGTGGCTGCAGGTGCAGCAGCTGGAGCGGCGGCAGGAGTAGCAGGCTTATCCAGCGTGAAGGGATCGATGATCCCCTCGAGGTTGGGGTAATAGCGATCTCCAAGGACAGCGGCTACATCAGATCGCGTGATCTTCCCACGGAAGCCCGTCCCCTTAATCGTAGAGGTGTCGACGCCAAAGGCATCAGCGATCTTCTTAGCCAGAGGAGTGATGCCACCTGCCTTCTCATAGCTGAACTCAGCTACGTCCTCAGCGTGGATACGCCCCTTGTAGCCAGAGCCTGCGATCGCATTCAGGTCGACTCCCATGCGGTGAGCCAATGAGCGAGCTGCAGGTGTGGCTCTTAGTTTATCATTTCCCATATTCAGATTATTCTTATGACGTATAGCCCTCACCTGTGATTGGGGTAGAGGGCTATACGCGGATAGTATCTTCGTGTGCGACGATTAGCGCTTGTCGTAGAGGCGCTCGATATACTTCAGGATGCGGTCAACATCGGGAAGCATAGCGACCTCGAGAGAGTGGTTGTAAGGTGTAGGGATATCCTCAGCGGCTAGACGCAGGATGCGGCTATCGAGATAGTCGAAGGCTCCGCTCTCAGCGATAGAAGCTGCGATCTCTCCGAGGAAACCACCCGTCTTGTGAGCATCGTTTACGAGGAGTACACGACCTGTCTTGCGGACAGACTCAATGATCGTCTCACGATCCAGCGGAGCCAGCGTCATGAGGTCAACCACTTCGACCTCGATACCCTTCTCAGCAGCCTTGTCAGCAGCCTTGAGGACGCGCTCCAGCATACGGCCATAGGTAACCACAGTGACATCCTTACCGACGCGCTTGATATCAGCCTTGCCAATAGGCAGGACAAAGTCAGGAGAGGTAGGTACCTCACCCTTCATGTTGTACTGAGCCTTGTACTCAAGGAAGATCACGGGGTTGTTGTCACGGATAGCGGCCTTCAGCAGACCCTTGACATCTGCAGGGGTACCTGGAGCTACGACCTTGAGACCAGGGATGTGGCAGAACCATGATTCGAGACTCTGAGAGTGCTGAGCAGCAGAGCCCAGACCCGAGCCAGCAGCACAGCGGAAGACAACGGGCACAGAACCCTTACCACCATACATATAGCGGGTCTTAGCAGCCTGGTTCACGATGTTGTCCATCATATACACGACGAAGTCCATGAAGGTCACGTCGACGATAGGACGCATCCCCGTCAGAGCAGCACCGACAGCACAACCCGAAATAGCGTTCTCGGAGATAGGCGTGTCACGTACACGCTCACTGCCGAATTCCTCCAGCATACCTACTGAGGTACCGAAGTCACCACCATAGACGCCGACATCTTCACCCATAAGGAAGACGTTCTCATCGCGACGCATCTCTTCGCTCATCGCTTCGATGATGGCGTCACGCACGGACATCACCTTTGTTTCTTGTCCTTCTATCATAATAGTTTATTCTTTTTCTTAGGGTTAGTGAAGAGCTGTGGCCTATTCGGTGAAGATATCTTCGAAGGCCGACTCAGGAGAGGGCTCGGGACCCTTGCGACCGTACTCTACGGCAGCGTCAATGGCCTTGTGGCTTGCAGCTTCGATAGCATCGAGCTCCTCAGCCTTAGCAAGCTTCTTATCAAGCAGGTAGTTACGGAACTTGAGGATTGGATCCTTCTTCTTCCACTCGTCTACCTCTTCCTTCGTACGATACTTACCAGGATCAGAGGTCGAGTGACCGTACCAGCGGTAGGAGATAGCTTCGACGAGGACAGGCCCCTTGCCAGCGCGCACATCCTTGATCACCTTGTCCATCGTCTCACGTACAGCTAAGAGGTCATTACCATCTTCGATGAAGACGCCAGGGACACCATAGGCAGCAGCACGCTCATAGACGTGCTTCGTACGCATTACAGAGCTAATAGGCGTAGAGATACCATAGCCATTGTTGATACAATAGAAGATTACGGGGAGATTCCAGATGGCTGCCATGTTCAGCGTTTCATGGAAAGAACCTTCATTAGTAGCGCCGTCACCGAAGCAGCATACGACGATCTTACCCGTGTTCTTCATCTTCTGAGTGAGGGCTGCACCGATAGCGATACCCATACCGCCACCAACGATCCCATTGGCGCCGAGGTTGCCGGCGTCGACATCAGCGATGTGCATCGAGCCGCCCTTACCCTTACAGACGCCATTTGCCTTACCCATGATCTCAGCCATCATACCATTCAGGTCAATGCCCATAGCGATACTCTGACCGTGGCCACGGTGATTGGAGGTAATGAGGTCGCCCTTCTCCAGACCAGCGATAGCACCGACGTTAGCAGCTTCTTCGCCCACGGAGAAGTGCGTCATACCAGGGACTTCCCCACGACGCACCAGCTGGTTGACCTTGTTGTCGAAGTTGCGGATGTCCTCCATCATGCGGTACATATCCAGCAGTTCTTCTTTCTTGAGTTTAGCCATAACTGTATTCTATTTAGATACTTATTTGATCTTCTATTTCTGCAGCGCCTCGGCAGCACTTCCATCTTAGCATTCAGGAGGAGCACTACTACAGGCTTATGCGTCGTGATTCAGGAGCATCTCATGCTCTAATAAGGGAAAATAATCCGCATTAACCCTCCGTATTGTCATATTGACTATGCAAAGATATGCATTACGCATAAATCCCATCACACCGCAGCTCCTTCAGACGAGTTTTCACCGCTCCTCAGGCCCAATTTTAAGAGAGTTTGTATCTTATCTGAGCCTAAAATACGGCTTTTAGCAAGTCAACCAAGAATCCGAAAAGTGACTTTCAGTTAGAAAACAGCAAGAGAATCAGATGGTTCACTCATTAGCCACTCATTTTAATAAGCTTGAGCTATTCCTTCATTTACCCTATCAATAGCTGCTACTTTAAATAGAGACTATTGCCGCGAGTCCTGCCCTCTTTTTAGCGTGCTAAGGCACTGTGCGCCCAGCTCCCCGACATGCCCCTCCGAAGAGATACACAAGCCCTTCGCCTTATCGCCAGTATTCCTCTTATCCAGCGGAGGGAAAAGTACCATTCCCGCGAAGGAAAAAACGTCTTCACACAGTGGTTTTCTTCTATCTATGCACGTAGTCTTAAAGACCAGGTACGCAAATCCCAAGACCCACGTACGGAGATATTAGAGCTACGTATGTAGTCCAAACTTATCTACCACTCGTCCACAACTTTTATCCCTATGCGGAGCAACAACCTGGTATAGGTCACTTCACAAAGCTATATAGGAATCAGTCCAAAGCTATATGGCTTTCTTCCCCATCCTATATAGCTCTACCCACGTACTCAATAGGTCATTTAGCGAGAATCTCACTCCTCTGAGAGGCAAAATGAATAGATTACCCTACCCTATTTATCTATCTTAGATATATCAAGTAGAGCGTGATGCCGCTAAGGGTGGATATAAAAAGCCACCGCACAGAGCTGGGATAGCTGCGTGCGGTGGCACAATGATTCTTTCAGATAGCCGAGAGCTTACTCTGCTTCGTCCTGGTCTGCAAAGTCCGTGATACCGGCCTCGATGAGGATGTTGTACCAAGTGTAAAGCTTCTTGATGTCCGAGGTGTAGACACGCTCGCGGTCAAAGTTAGGAATCACTTCACCGAACGAGTTGCGTAGCGCATCGCTATCCTTGAGGAGTTCTTCAGACACTGCTACACCAGCCTGCTTCTCATGGAGACGCGTGAGGACTTCCGAGAGAGCAATATCTTCGCCGTCAGTGAACATAGAGATATCACCAAGCGATACCACACGGTCCTTGGGCAGAACGGGGATACGCTTCTGAGTCTGGAGAGACTCGACGATGAGCGTATTCTTGCCGGAGGAGAGGAGACGATAGAGTCCAGGCTTGCCTGAGATAGAGAGAATGGTCTTCAACATATAGGATCTTATTTGAGCGGGAGGCTGGCTGCCTCCCTTGATGGGTGCAAAAATAGGGATATTTGAGTGAATAGCCACTGAGAAAGCTCAATCGAGGAGCTTATCAAAGAGACTATCAAGCTGGGGGATGAGAGGATGAGCCTCATCATTATATATCAGGAATTCTGCACGCTGAGCTAATTCCTCCTGAGACATCTGATGCTGCATGCGAGCACGGACAGCTTCCTCACTTGCGCCATCACGTGCCATAGCTCGCTGCAAACGAAGCGTATCATCAGCAAGGACAGCCAAGACACCATCGGTATAGGCATCAAGGCCAGCATCCAGAAGCAAGGCACTCTCTAAGGCACACAAGCGTTTCCCTTCTGCGCTGAGCCCTTCACGCCAAGCGACAAAGTCACGACGCACAGCGGGATGCACGAGGGCATTGACTTGCTCCAGAAGAGAGCGATCTACGAAGATCAGCGATGCCAGCGCCTTCCGATCCAGTAACCCCGAAGGAGCATAGATACCTGCACCGAAAAGGGCAATCATCGCTTCTCGGAGCTCTCCATCAGTATCGTAGAGAGCCTTAGCACGGCTATCAGTATCATAGACGGGGATACCACGCTCCTCAAGTAGACGAGCTATGTAACTTTTTCCACTACCTATCCCCCCTGTGACCCCCAGCGTGTAGATACCATGAGAGGTACGAGCCGAATGCAGAGGACTACTTGCGCTCTTCGATGACATACTGCACGCGGTCAGGAGTCAAGCGATAGTGCTTGAGCCAATCAGGCTTCTGCACAAGAGTGATGGGGAGCTGGCGAGGAGTTTCCCCAGAAGCATTGCCAGCCGTCACGAGATCGGGATAAGCTACAGCTATCTTCAGCTCCTCAGGCTTAATATCCTTGTAGCGAGAGCGAGGTAGCGTGAGCTGGATCGTAGCTGCTCGAGGTAAGGGTAGCAGGACGAATCCCTCTGGAGCACCTGTCACCTCGACGGGGAGAGTGAAGGTCTGCTCCGTAAGCTGCTCTACGGGGACATGGACCTGCACCACATTGGTCGAGGCATATACTCCATCGGGGAGGAGAAGGCGTACCTTCGTCGTCGTCGTCGCCTTCAGCATGTGCTCTTCAAAGGGAGCTGTAAGAATCGTTGTCAACGTGTCTAAGGCCTTCCCCGAAGCAAATACGGTGATCTCCGTTGGAGTAAGCTCAATATCACCGATGGCATAGCCCGTAGCGACCTGTGGCAAACTTCCCAACGTGATCGGAAGCACCTTACGATGACGACGGTAAGCCGTCGCATTAATTGAAGCGGGTGAGATGGAGATGACACGAGCTGATGTAGCAAGTCGACTTCGCACTTCACCCGAGAGGGCTGAAGCCGAAAGCGAGAAGCCAGCGATGATCTGATGATCACGCTGAAGACGAAGGCGGATAGGAGCCAGTCCACGAGTCGTATACTCCAAGAGATGCCCTCCTTCATCCTCTAAGCTGACCTCAATGTACTCAGGTAGCTTCGTCTGCATACCCACCTCAGGTGGGATGGAATCATACACCACGGGGATACGCAACGTATAGGTGAAGCGACGCTGAAGGCTCTGCACGAACCAGAAGGTAGCAGAGAGTAAGACAAAGACGAGGAAGATAAAGAGCTCCCTACTCCTACGACGCTTGGGCGGGGAGGAGTTCAGCTTTCGGGCTGATAATGGGACTCTCGGAGGGGAGTTCTTCAGATCTAATCGCATAGCTCGTAGACATTGATCCGCACGATCACACGGCGGATATGAAGAGAGGCTGCCCGCACACTTGTAGCAGGCAGCCTCTTATATTTATGAGACCGTAGGCTGTAGGCTACTTGGCAACTGCCTCGGGATCCCCTGCAGGGAAGACAGAGCCCTTATCAACACGGACACGTACTCCATCGGCGATCTCGACGACGAACTCAGTCTCCTTGATATCCTTGATCACCCCATAGAGGCCACCAGAGGTCACGATGCGATCGTTGGTGCCGAGTGCATCACGCTTCTTCTGTAGCTCCTTCTGACGCTTCTGCTGAGGGCGAATCATGAAGAGCCAAAAGATCACGAAGATCGCAACCATCATGATGATAGTAGAGAAGCCACCGCCACCATTTTGTCCTGCGGCCTGGAGGAGAATCATTTCCATTCGTTCTGTGTATTAAGTATTGGGTAAATATGCTAATGCTTGTGCTATACTACTTGAGTATCTTCCCCTCCTCCCTCAACTTTCGTGCCAAGGCATCAAGAACGCCATTGACGAAGGAAGCACTATGGTTCGTCGAGTAGTGCTTTGCCAACTCGACATACTCATTGATCGTGATCTGAGTAGGGATAAGAGGGAAGTAGAGGAACTCCGTCACGGCAAGATTCAGCAGCAGTGCGTCGACATCAGCCAGACGCTCACTACTCCATCCTGCACTCAGCACGGGCTCAATGATCTTCTTTTGATCATCGTACTTCAGTAAGGTCTGACGGAAGAGCATACGAGCAAAGCGCTCATCATCCTCATCCTTGAAGGCCGGACGGATATCATCGTCGATGGCAGTATCCTCTTCGCTCTTGCGCAGAGTCTTCTCAACGAAGTCCTTCACGACTTCTACGGGACCATTCTCCAAGCGTGCACTCTGATAAGCGCCTGCTTCTCGAGCCTCCGTAAGGGCAACTTCTAGAGCCTCTTCTTCGGTAGCAGGGCGGTCTTCGACTTCTGCCTTTTCGACCTCTCTCAGATCATCTTGCCAGTAGATAGAGTGCTGCTCAAGCCATTCGGCAAGTACATCATCAGTCGCGATGATCTGCGTGAAGACATCTACCCAGAAGGCACGATCTTCGTCAAACCCGACTTCTGCAGCCTTAAGGTAGTGCGCATATATATCCGAAGCTTCGATGCGGCGCAGGAGGTGACGCAGGAGTGCTTCATCTTCCTCCCAGCGGAGGCTGAAGCCCTCATACCATGTGCTCAGCTTCTCCGAAGCTGCCAGCTTAGCTGCCAAGCGATTCTCTAGAAGACGTAGATTGGGGCTACGCTCTGCCTTGGTCGCTAGGTGCTTATTCTTGCGAATCTCAAGGACCTCACGGTAGAACTCCGTGAAGGACGGTATAAGCTGTAGGAGGAAGAGGTAAAGGTCGTACGTACGATGAAGACTGAGCAAGAGATCCTGCTCAGCAGCGGTCAGCTTCAGCTCACCACGATGCAGGTGAGCATAAGCCACCTGCAGTACACGGGTGCGTATTAGTACTCTATTGATCATAATTTCAAGTCACTTACTCCTGCTCTGCGGTCTTACTAACACGGCCAGAGGACTCAGGAAAGTAGGACAAAGAACGCACAGATACTCAAGAAGTAGTACACAAAGATACGAGGATTTCGCCAAATAGCCACTCCATACCTACACAACGGCTCATGATCCCCCACCTCCACAGATAAAGCCTTATAGAAAGGAATATAGTGCCGCCTTCCCATGCTATAGCTCCCATTTAAGGAATCTCTTTCATTGCTTTCTCCTCTATGGCAAAAGCTACACCTCCCAAGGAGGCAATCCATACCCACAGATGAGGGAGATACCGGCCTATATTGGTCGTTGGATGAACCTATATTGGTCACGGCGCTGACCTATATAACTCGTCAGGACGACCTATATAGGTTCACCCAACGACCAATATAGGTTGATGAAGCTCCTCCAAGAGGTCGCCTTTGAGACGATCATTTTCTCTCAATACCTAAACAGCAAATAGGGAGGATGAAGCTCTATCGGCTCATCCTCCCTATCCTATTCTGATGGTAATACCAACGGCCCTACTATTGAGCCCAGACCACAGGGAAATACTGCTCAAGGATCTCCCGAGCAGCATCTACCTCCTCTGGTGTAGGCTCATGGACATGCTCCAATGGATACTCCCGTCCAAGCGTCTCATACTTATGCTTACCATAGGTATGGTAGGGCAAGAGCTCCAGACGCTCAATGTTCTCATAGCTACCGAAGCGCTCTCCAAGAGCATGGAGCGCCTCGGGCTGGTCGCTATAGCCAGGCACTAAGACATAGCGCATGCGCACGGGCTTCCCCATCTGTCGAAGCTGCTCCGCCGTAGCAAATGTATTCGCGTTGGACTGAGTCGTCAAGCGACGATGCCCTTCGGGTAAGACATGCTTGCAGTCAAGCAGGACCATATCGACGATCGAGAGGAGCTCATCCACATAAGCATTGCGGATGCTACCCTGAGTATCGAGGCAGATATGTATCCCCTCTTCCTTGAGTTGGCGACACAGAGGAATGAGCGCCTGCGCCTGTACGGTGGGCTCTCCTCCACTGAAGGTAATCCCCCCACGCTTCCCAAAGAAAGGGCGCTCACTAATAGCTCGTCGCAGGACCTCAGCCTCCTCGATGAGCTTCCCGCCCTTCCCGATAGGGATGGTATCAGGGTTGGCACAATAGAGGCACTGGAAGTTGCATCCCTGGAGGAAAACCACTAAGCGTAGCCCTGGACCATCGAAGGTCCCCATGGATTCAAAGGAGTGGATACGTAGCATAGCGAGCTATAAAAAGAGCGGGCGAAGGGTCGACACTGATCCTTCGCCCGCTACTATATTAATAGGTATTCAGAGAACTCCCCGCCTTAGCGCATGCGCTTGTGGAAGGAGCGCGAGATGACCTCGAGCTGGTGCTCACGGCTGAGCTTGACGAAGTTCACGGCATAGCCAGAGACACGGATCGTCAGCTGAGGATAGTTCTCAGGGTGTACCATAGCATCCTCGAGCATCTCACGATTCAGGACATTCACATTGAGGTGATGTGCACCCTTGCTGAAGTAGCCGTCCATCATCGAGATGAGGTTCTCGTTCTGCTCGCTCTTGCTGGAGCCGAGAGAGTGAGGGATGATGCTGAAGGTGTTACTAATACCATCGGCAGCATCGGTGTAGTCGAGCTTAGCCACTGAGCTGAGCGAAGCGATAGCACCGTGGTTGTCACGACCGTGCATGGGGTTAGCACCTGGAGCGAAGGCCACTCCCTTACCACGACCATCAGGCGTAGCACCCGTCTTCTTACCGTACATCACGTTAGAGGTGATCGTCAGGACAGAGAGCGTAGGCTCAGCGTTCTTGTACACGGGCAGCTCCTTGAGGAGACCAGAGAAGATGTGGGTGATATCGTAAGCGATCGTATCGGCGCGATCGTCGTCGTTACCATAGCAGGGGAACTCACCTTCGATCTTGAAGTCTTCGGTCAGGCCCTGTTCATTGCGGATAGGTGTCACCTTAGCATAGCGGATAGCCGAGAGTGAGTCTGCTGCGATCGAGAGACCAGCGACACCATAAGCGAGGTTGATCTTAGGATCGGTATCGATGAATGCCATCTGTGCAGCCTCGTAGTAATACTTGTCGTGCATGTAGTGGATGATATTCATCGAGTCGTTGTAGACGCGAGCGATGACCTTGAGGACCTTGAGGTAGTTATCCCAGACCTGGTTGAAGTCGAGGACGTCACCCTTCAGTTCGGGGATCCCTTCGACCATGAGCGTTCCAGAGATTTCGCAGCGACCACCATTGACAGCCAGGAGCAGGGCCTTAGCGAGGTTGGTACGTGCGCCGAAGAACTGGATCTGCTTACCGATCTCCTGATAAGATACGCAGCAAGCGATACCGTAGTCATCAGAGTGGCGGGTAGAGCGCATCAGGTCGTCATTCTCGTACTGGATAGAAGACGTATCAATAGATACCTGAGCAGCGAACTCCTTGAAGCCTTCGGGGAGTGAGGGGCTCCAGAGGACCGTGAGGTTAGGCTCGGGGCTTGGACCGAGGTTGTAGAGAGTCTGGAGGAAGCGGAAGCTCGTCTTCGTGACCTTATGACGACCATCGAAGAGGCGACCACCGATAGACTCAGTTACCCACGTGGGGTCACCAGCGAAGATCTCGTTGTATGAGTCCATACGCAGTGGCGAACCATACGGAGCTTGATGACAAACTGGTCGATCAGCTCCTGAGCGAGCTCTTCGGTCAGCGTACCGTGGTCGAGGTCATACTGGAGGTAAATGTCGAGGAAGCTCGATACATTCCCGAGAGACATCGCAGCACCATCCTGATCCTTGATAGCAGCGAGGTAAGCGAAGTAAACCCACTGTACAGCTTCAGCAGCCGTGTAGGCGGGACGACGAACATCGAAGCCATAGCCAGCGGCCATCTCCACGATCTTCTTCAGAGCACGGATCTGCTCAGCGACTTCTTCGCGCAGACGGATCGTGTGCTCGGTCATAGGGCCATGGATGCCAGCGAGGTCTTCCTTCTTCCAAGCGATGAGACGATCAGCCCCATAGAGAGCTAGACGACGGTAGTCACCGATGATACGACCACGAGCATAGTTGTCAGGCAGCCCCGTAAGGAAGCTATTACTACGGAAGGAGCGGATCTCGTCGGTATATACATCGAAGACACCATCATTGTGGGTCTTGCGGTAGTGGGTGAAGATATCGGTAACGCGGGGGTCAACTTCGAGACCATTCTCATGGACGGCCTTCTCGACGACCTTGTACCCACCGAAGGGCTTCATGGCACGACGAAGGACCTGGTCAGTCTGCAGACCGACGATGACTTCGTTATCCTTATCAATATAGCCTGGAGCGTACGCCGTAATACCAGAAATCGTGCTGGTATCGATTGAGCGTACGCCATGTGGATTTTCGCGCTCTTCCTTGAGAGCCTGGAGGCAGTGCTCCCAGACGCGCTTGGTCTTCTCCGTAGGGCCAGAGAGGAAGGAGGAGTCACCATCATAAGGAGTGACATTCTGAGAAACGAAGTCGCGGACGTTGAGTTCGACTTCCCACACGCCTGACTTAAATTGGGGCTGTTCTTGCATAACGCTAAAGAGGTTAGTTAAATGTAGTCTATGCTACCTATGGTGTAGGCTAAAGAAAGTGGTAGTGCATCGCCTTAGACCACTCATCTCATCGCTTTCGGTGCAAAGATATAATAAACATTCGAATTGCAAACTACTAAGCGCAATATTCACACTTAGCACACTCTCCACACACCTGTGCAATCTTTAACATTCCTCCTCAAGCAGTACAATCATCTCCTGCATATATAATATAAGGTATAGAGAGCGTCCCGTCATCACGTACCACACCTAAGAGAAGCAGCTCCCAGGAATTCACTCACCTCAGCCCAAGGATCAGGCTGATGATATCAGTCCTATATATAGAATATCAGAGATACGGTACATACAGTGACTTTCAGAGGTCACAAATGAACCAGTACTGGTCAGCGAAGCGAGCAGTACTGGTCACACTGCGGACCAGTACTGGTAACTATCATCAACCAGTACTGGTCGGACGAATGACCAGTACTGGTTCACATCATCCACCTATAGAGCAATGCCCGCAAACCCTATATACACAGAGTATCCCTCACTATCGAAGAGGATACCAATCCCCCCCTTTCACTATACGATCAGGAGACGTGGCGACAAGTTCTCCCCTCTCAAAAAGAAGGCCCCACAATTAGAGTAAAGTTGAGGGGGGGGGGCAGAGAGCAAAGCCAAGACCTTTTCCTCTTCAGGTCTTTCTCGGGGTGAGTACAGCTTTTTGCATAACTTTGTAGATATGAACTTAGCTCAACTACAGACCGGACAGAAGGCCGTCATCGTGCGAGTCGGTGGATCTGGTGCTTTCCGCAAGCGCATCCTTGAGATGGGTTTTGTGCAAGGCAAGGAGATTATGGCCGTGCACAATGCGCCCCTCCGAGATCCTATATACTACAAGATCCTGGACTATAATGTCTCGCTCCGACACCGCGATGCAGAGCGCATTGAGGTGCGTCTTCTCGAGCCCTTCGAGGAGCAGACTGATACCGTCGATGCCCCGCAAGAGCTACTTCCAGATCCCGAGCTGCACAGCCTCCACCGCATGGAGCTGGGACATATCAAGACCCGCGAGCTCCCCACCCTGCGCATTGCCCTCCTCGGTAACCCCAACTGCGGGAAGACCTCCCTCTTCAACCAAGCCAGTGGTGCCCACGAGCACGTAGGGAACTACAGTGGCGTAACCATTGAGGCTAAGAGTGGGTACATATATTATGGAGGTTACCGTATCGAGCTCATCGACCTACCAGGCTCCTACTCCCTCTCTCCTTATAGTCCCGAAGAGGTCTACATCCGTAACTATCTTACGGGTAAGGAGCGCCCCGACCTGGTGCTCAACGTTGTTGACACCTGCAATATTGAGCGCAACCTCTACCTCACACTCCAGATCAAGGAGCTCGGGCTACCTGTCGTCGTCGCACTGAATATGTTCGACGAATTCATGCAGCGCAAGGAGTACTTCGACTACCCTCGTCTCTCGCTCCTTCTTGGTGTCCCGATGATCCCTACAATCTGCCGTACAGGCTTGGGGCTGGAAGCCCTATTTGATGAGATCATCAGCTTAGCAAAGGGGCTAAAAGAGGGCGATGAGCAACTAACCGACATAGAGACTGGTAAGCTTCGCCCACTACGTATCCCCTATGGATCCCTCCTCGAGCCACTCATCAGCGAGCTGGAGAAGAAGATTCAGGAGCATACCGACATTACCGATCCTATCATCGCACACTCCACTGCCGTCAAGCTCCTCGAGCGCGACAGCGAGATCGAGAAGCAACTCCTCTCACGCTACCCTCGTGGGGGCTTTCTCTATCCGCTCGAGACTTTGCCCTACGCAAGCTCCATGAGCAGACAGAGGAGGAGGCTGAATCACTGATCACAGATGCCCGCTATGGCTTCATCTCGGGCGCACTCAAGGAGACCTACTTCCCTAAGCATACCGGCAAGCGAACACTCACCGACCGCATTGACGACATCGTCACCAGCCGTCTGTGGGGCTTCCCGCTCTTCCTTTTACTGATGGGGCTGATGTTCTTCTTCACCTTTACCCTCGGACAATACCCGATGGACCTGATTGATGCTGGGGTAAATGCCCTCGGCGAATGGGTCGGTGGAGTGATGAGCGAAGGCCCACTGCGTGACCTCATCGTCGATGGTGTCATCGCTGGGGTCGGGGGCGTAATTGTCTTCCTCCCACAGATCGTCATCCTCTACCTCTTCATTTCGCTCCTCGAGGATAGTGGATACATGGCCCGTGCCGCCTTCATCATGGACAAGCTCATGCACCGCATGGGCCTACATGGTAAGTCCTTCATCCCGCTGATCATGGGCTTTGGCTGTAATGTACCAGCCGTGATGAGTACACGTATGATCGAGAGCCGCAAGAGCAGACTGATCACGATGCTTGTCCTCCCATTCATGAGTTGCTCGGCACGCCTACCTGTCTATCTGCTCTTAGCTGGCGCCTTCTTCCCCATCCCTTGGCAGGCAACCTTGGTACTCTTCTCGCTCTACCTCATCGGTGTACTGATGGCGGTCATATCAGCCCGACTACTAAAGAGCGCTGTCTTCAAGGGAGAGGACATCCCCTTCGTCATGGAGCTTCCTCCCTACCGTCGCCCGACAGTGCGCTCGGTAGCCATCCACGTATGGATGCGCTCCAAGCAGTACTTACAGAAGATGGGTACGGTGATCTTAGCAGCCTCCATCATCGTGTGGTTCATGAGCTACTATCCTCGTCAGAATGATCTGCGTGAACAGAAGGACCAGCAGGTCGAAGCACTCACCCAGTCTACCCTCCCCGAGGACATCAAGCAGTCTCGCATTGATTCACTCGAGCACAGCTTCGCCACCTACCACCAAGAGCAGTCTATCATCGGGCGTATCGGGCACCTCAGTGAGCCCGTGATCCGCCCCTTGGGCTTCGACTGGAAGATGGGCGTAAGCATCGTATCAGGCCTTATGGCCAAGGAGGTCGTCGTCAGCACAATGGGGGTCATCTATACGGGCAATGGAGAGGATGGCGATGAAGCTCTCTCCCAGCTCTCCACCCGCATGAAGCAGGAGGTCCGTGCCGATGGATCACCCTCCTTCACGCCCATCATCGCCTACACCTTCATGCTCTTTGTCCTGCTTTACTTCCCCTGTGTCGCGACCCTCATCGCAATCGGTCGTGAGGCTGGTCACTGGAAGTGGGGACTCTTCTCTGCGCTCTACTCCTGCGGGATAGCGTGGCTAATCTGCTTCATCGTCTATCAGACCGCTCGCCTCTTAGGCTAAGCAATATTACTATGGCTCAAGAAATAGCTGTACTCATCATTCTGGCAATCGTGGTCTTCTTCATCGGACGCGCACTCTACCGTATGCTGCGCCCGAAGAAGGAAGACGACAAGAGCGATAGTGGCTGCTCGGGATGCTCCGGCTGCTGCCACTAGCTCTTCTATCTTCACATCCGCACAACTCTATCATCTGCATATAATATATGCTTGTAGACATCCTACTCTTCCTACTTGGGATCGTCCTGATTATAGTCGGGGCTAACTACCTCACCGAAGGAGCTTCGACCTTGGCACGTCGTATGGGGCTCTCACCTCTGGTCGTAGGTCTAACAATTGTGGCCTTCGGCACCTCCGCTCCTGAGCTTATCGTCAGCCTCATGTCTGCACTTAAGGGCAATGCCGATATCGCTATGGGTAACGTCGTCGGCTCCAATATCTTCAACCTCCTCGCTATCGGTGGGGTAACAGCAGTAGTAGCTCCGATCACCGTCACTCAGAGTACGATCCGACGCGAGATACCGCTGATGCTCCTCTCCTTCTTGGTGCTCTTCTTCCTTGCCTTCGATACGATCTTTGCGGGTACGGGAGCGATGGAGAACATCCTCTCCCGCGGAGAAGGGCTTACTCTGTTGGGCTTCTTCCTCATCTTCCTTACCTATACCTTTGCCATCGCCAAGGATAGCCCCAATGATCCTCACGCAGACAACACGCCCCTCAAGCCTTACCCCATCTGGCTCCTCATCGTCTTCATCGTCGGTGGGCTCGCTGCACTGGTCTATGGTGGAGACCTCTTCGTCACCTCAGCATCAAGCATTGCACGCACCTTTGGCATGAGTGAGAGCTTCATCGGCTTGACTATCGTTGCGGCTGGCACATCACTCCCCGAGCTAGCTACGTCCGTAGCAGCTGCTCTCAAGAAGCAGCCCGAGATAGCCGTAGGGAATATCGTCGGGTCAAACATTTTCAACGTCTTCCTTATCCTCGGTGTCAGCTCCAGCATCACCCCGATCCGCATCGGTGGCGTCACGCCTCTGGACTTCCTCGTCATGATAGCCGCAGGTATCATGCTCTACATCTTCGCAGTTCTCTTCGGTCAGCGGGTCGTCAAGCGTGGCGAAGGTGCGATCCTCGCCCTTGGCTTCATCGCCTACACCGTCTACTTGATCATGCAGCTCTAATCCCATAACCTTCTGGTATACCTCTACCCATGGCACAGATTAGCCTCAGCTTTACCCCCGAGGAAGAAGCCCTCATCGACCAAGAGTACCAAGCACTCATCGCGGACTATATAGCGTCGCCTCACCGACAGAAGACCGAGATCATCGACCAGGCCTTCCGCCTGGCTCGTCATGCACATGGACTGGTACGCCGACGCAGCGGAGAGCCCTACATCCTCCACCCCATCGCAGTAGCCCGTATCGTATGCAAGGAGATCGGCCTCGGGTCTACCTCGATCTGCTGCGCACTCCTGCACGATGTCGTCGAGGATACCGAGTACACCGTAGAGGATATCCGCCGTGGCTTCGGTGATAAGATCGCACAGATCGTCGAAGGTCTTACAAAGATCTCCACCGAGCAGGTACCGCAGAACATCGATAGCCTGCAGGCGCAGAATATCCGTAAGCTCCTGCTTACCATCGGTGATGATGCCCGTGTGATCCTCATCAAGATCGCCGACCGCCTGCACAACATGCGCACGCTCGGCTCAATGAAGCCCGACAAGCAGCTTAAGATCGCAGGTGAGACCTCCTTCTTCTACGCACCGCTGGCTGACCGCCTCGGACTTTTCTCCATCAAGACTGAATTGGAAGACCTCAGCTTCCGCTACGAGCACCCCGATGCCTATGCAGAGATCAAGCGCAAGGTGGAGGAGAGCGAAGCTGGTCGTGAGGATCTCTTCCATCGCTTCGCTGCACCACTGAAGGCACGCTTTGACTCTATGGGCCTCAGCTACGAGATGAAGACACGTGTCAAGGGATGCTTCTCTATCTGGCGTAAGATGCAGATTAAGGGTATTCCCTTTGAGGAAGTCTATGACCTCTTCGCCGTGCGTATCATCTTTGACAGCCAAGATGGGTACCCAGAGAAGAACCGTTGCTGGGACATCTACACGGCCATCACGGAGATCTACCGCAACCGCCCCGACCGCCTGCGCGACTGGCTCTCCACTCCTAAGGGGAACGGTTACCAAGCCCTGCACCTCACAGTACTGGGCCCTGATGCGCAGTGGGTCGAAGTACAGATCCGTAGTCGTCGGATGGATGAGATCGCCGAGCAGGGGCTCGCTGCCCACTGGCGCTACAAGAGAGATGTAGTCGAAGAAGACCACGAGCTGGAGATCTGGCTGGATACCATCCGCGAAGTCCTCAATCACCCTGACTCGAAGGGGATGGAGTTCCTCGACACGGTACATCTCAGTCTCTACGCCCACGACATCACCGTCTTCACCCCCAAGGGACGCCCCATCACCCTACCACTTGATGCCTCTGTCCTGGACTTCGCCTATGCTGTCCACACTGATCTCGGGGACACCTGTATCGGGGCAAAGGTCAATCACAAGGTACTTCCTCTCTCCTACCGACTATCCAATGGAGACCAGGTAGAGATCTTGACGAGTAAGATGGTACAACCCGAGCCTGGATGGCTCAACTTCGTGGCGACCGCTTATGCGAAGGTCAAGATCGAGACAGCACTTCGTAGACGCCAACGCGAAGCCATCGCACAGGGTGAAGCCCTCCTCGCAGAGCGCCTCAAGAGCCAAGGAGAGCAGCTTACCTCCTCACTCCTCAACCGCCTCACTCACCTCTACCGCTATGACAAGCCCGACACCTTCCTCCGGCACATCGGAGATGGGACCTTCGAGTTCCCCGAAGACTTTGATCGTGTCGTCCAAGGGAAGACACCAAAGAGTGGCGGAAATCGTGTCACGCGTGTCTTCTCCTCGCTCTTCTCCAGCAAGGAACGCGAAGGTCAGCCCCTTAGCGGTACAATTGTACAGCGTCCTACGATTGATAAGTCTCATCCCTATGAGCTCATCGAGCAAGACGGCTTACTCAACTATAAGATAGCGCCCTGCTGCCATCCCATCCCTGGCGATGACGCCCTCGGTATCATCAGCGACGAGAGTGAAGTCATCGTACATAAATGCTCCTGCCCCGAAGCGACACGATACAAGACCGTACAGGGCGACCGCCTGCTCTCGGTACACTGGAGCACACATCATGATCCTCTCTTTGAGACGACACTCGTCATCCGTGGGATCGACTCCAAGGGACTGCTCAACGCTATATCGCAGATCTTCTTAGAAGACTTCAAGGTCAGCATCACAGCCATCGACTTGAAGGCACACGATGGAGTATTCCAAGGGACGATCTCTGTGAAGGTATTGGATACGCGTCAGGTCGAGGCCATCTGCCAGATCCTACGACGCAACCCCGCCATCCATGAAGTCTATCGCCTCTCAGAACTGGAAGCTGGGCGTAGCTAATCACCAGCTCCACTCCCCCAGCATAAAGCAACCGCCCCCTCGCACGATGAGATGCGAGGGGGCGGCTGTCTTTATTTCAAATTGTATCTACGTGTCTACGTGGACTCCTAGAACCACTTAATCTTACGGAAGAGATAGAAGGCCAAACCTGAGATCGTCACCGAGACGCCGAAGATCGCAAGGAATGCCCAGTACCATTCACCGAGGTAGACGTCGACGTTCATCCCGAAGAAGCTCGAGATCATCGTCGGTACCGTCAGCACAATGGATATACTCGTCATGCGCTTCATGATCGTATTCACATTGTTGGAGATGATGTTGGCCGAGGCATCCATCATGCTCGTGACGATATCGGTATAGATATTGATCGTATTGTAAGCCTGACGAAGCTCAATGCTCACGTCTTCGAAGAGATCTGGATCGACACTCGAAGCACGTGAGGTCGTACGCAGACGCCCAAGCATAGCTTCATTGCCTCGAATAGAGGTACTGAAGTAGACCAGTGATCGCTGCAGACGCATGATGCGAAGGAGATCCTCATTACGAATGCTAAGCTCCAGCTCCTTCTCTGCACGATTGATCTCGAGGTACATCAGCTTCAGGTACTTCAGGAACCATACCGCTGATGAGTAAATCATACGTGTGACGAACTCGGTCTGGTTAGCAATACCGATATTCTTACGTCGGATATGATTGATGAAGTCGGGTAAGAGCTGCGTACGTCTGTAGCAAACAGAGACCGTAGCGCGATGCCCCGTGATGATCCCCAGAGGGACCGTCTGATAAGGCATACCTGGTCCGCCTCCGTCCATCGGTATGCGGAGAATCGTTAGGAGCCAATCATCCTCGCGCTCTGCACGTGGACGCTCATCAATATCGGCGATGTCGGACAGGAATTCTCTTGGTATCCCCAGCTCCTTCGTCAGAAACATGAAGTCATCTTCATCGGGGCACTCGACGTGCACCCAGCAGTGGGGGGGCAAACTCTTCCAGCTCGGGTACACCAGGCTCGAAGGTGAGGTAGCTCTTCATTATATCGCTTAGCTGTATATGGTGGGACTATTACACTCCGAGCATCTCAATGCTTACGGAGTGGATACTGTCGGCTCACCTCATACAGCTCCCTCCTCAGAGGCAGGAAAGTCCGTAGGGCAAGACGACGGAGCGAGAGGCGCTTACACAGCGCTCATTCGGCGGGAGGGAATCGTCCATCTGTCTTATTTTCCTTAGCGGTTATTTCGTTTCCACAAGCACTCTCAGTTAGAGATTTGTGTATTGTTCTCAATGAGGAGCTTCGTACAAAGGTAAGAAAAAGCGTCCACCTGAAGCAACTAGATTGCTCAGCGTCATGAGAGTGATCTGAACCTATATTCCTACCCAATATAGGACCTTAGTGATATCCAATACTAGCCGACACTTCTCCTACATTAAAAGCCTTGCATACAGCGCACTAAAAAAACTCTCCACTATGAGCCACACCTCCCAGCTGCCATCAAGAGTCCAGCACCTCCAAGATTAAGGGCATAGAGGAGTCTGTAGGTAAACCTTTAGAGTAGCAAGCCATCAAAGAGGCATAAGTACATTGTAGAAGTATCACTTTGAGGGATGAATAGGCATAGGTAATCCGAGCTGTTTCCGTTATCTTTGTCTATGCGACAGGGGCTCCCCATCCCTATACTGAGGCATAGATTGACCTCGTTCCTTCTAAGCGACACTCAGTGATTATCCTCCAAGCTCACTGTGGAGCAGTAGCGATGAGCTTCTATCCTCCGTAGCGAGCATGTAGAGACGACTAACAAGAAAGAACTATGCGACCTATCCATTCGAAGATAACTCTCCTTCTGGCTACCCTCAGCCTCTCCCTATCCGTCCCTTCGATCGGGGAAGCACGTAGCCGCAAGAAGCCTACGACCTCTACGAGTAAGAAGGCCTCCTCCAAGTCATCCAAGAGTAAGAGCTCGGCAAAGAGCAGTCACAGCTCCTCACACCGAGGCCGCCACTCATATCATATACGTTCGCGCGCACGAGGCCGCTACTATGCAGCCCAAGCTCCCAGCGAAGAGCAACTTGAGAAGATGCGTCAGGATAGCATCCGACTGCGTACTGGTGGGACAGCCCCAGTACAGAAAGTAAGCGAAAAGAGTGCACAATCCAATGAACTCCTGACCGCTCGCTTTCGCCGCGCAGACTCTACTCTCAGCCGCGCAGATATCAGAGAGCTATACTTCTCGGTAGATGGCCGTGAAGATACGGCACCCTTCTTAAGCAAAATCGAGGCAGAGGCTGATCACCTCATCGAGAAAAAAACTTTGCCGAAGCACTCAAGACCGTCCAGCAAGGTCTGTGGCGTACCCCCACACATATCGGGCTGATCAAGCGTGCCTGCGACCTCTCACTTCATCTCAAAAGCTCACGCTTCAACGGCTATATGTATCAGCTCGTTGAGCTCCTCAGCATGATCGCTCACACGGGTGATGGCTCGAGCTTCGACAAGGCAATTCAGGTACGCTCACTAGCCGATGCCCTTCTCTTTGAGCAGCACTGGAATGAGACGCCTCGTGAGGAAATCCTTGCTAGCCGTGAGCAAACGAACAAAGGCAAAGACTATGTCGTTGTAGAAGTACAAGGCTCCGGAAAGGGCAAGACGCAGCAACACTACTATCTAATCCAGCCCACCCTGACCACCACCACGAAGAAGTAATAGCAGTAGTAAAGAGATAAGTAAGTATGTCCCAAAACTGGGAGATAAGACAATATACCAAGGAAGAAGAGGCCCAAGCATGTGAATTAGCCACACGCTTGGGACTCTTCCCCGCTATGGGGCAACTCCTCGTAGCCAGAGGGGTGCATACTTACGAGGAGGCACAGAGTTTCTTCTATCCACGCTTGGAGGAGCTTCATGATCCTTTTGAAATGGAGGATATGCAAGTAGCCGTCGAGCGGCTAAATAAAGCGATCGAGAAGCGGGAGCATATCCTGATCTATGGAGACTATGACGTCGATGGCACCACAGCCGTCGCCCTACTTTATCGCTACCTGCGAGCCCAATGTTTACCAGAGGAATACCTCCACTACTATATCCCAGACCGCTATGACGATGGCTATGGCATTACCCTGCAGGGCATTGATTATGCACGGCAGCTAGGTGTCAGTCTCATCATATCGGTAGACACGGGCATCAAGGCCTTCGAGGAGATTACCTATACTCGAGAGCAGGGGATAGACTTCATCGTCTGCGACCACCACACACCCGATGATAGCCTCCCACCAGCTACTGCGATCCTCAATCCCAAGCGGCGCGATAACCACTATCCCTTCACCGAACTTTCAGGTTGCGGAGTAGCTTTCAAGCTTGTCCAAGGGCTTGCCTCTCATCGTAACCTGCCTTTCGAAACGCTTCTACCCCTGCTGGAGCTTCTCGTTCTAAGTATTGCACAGGACCGAGTCTCTATCCTAGGGGAGAACCGCATCTTCATATCTCACGGCCTACAGCAGATCAACAGCCAGCCCTCGGTAGCTATTACTTATCTTATGCGACTAGGAAAGATCCAGCCTGGTCGCGTCGACATGGCGAGTATCTACTATGAGCTCGGGCCACGCATCAATGCTGCTGGTCGCATGGCACACGGCGCAGAGTCTGTCAAGCTCCTCATAGCTGAGGATGCGGCTACTGCTGAGGCGCAGAGTCAGATACTCGACGAATACAATCGACAGCGTCAGGAGCTTGACCAGCAGGTTACACGCGAGGCTATCGACCTTGTTGAGAGTGATCCAGAGCTCCAGGAGCAACGACTCATCATCCTCTACCGCCCTGATTGGAATAAGGGGGTAATGGGCATCGTAGCAGCACGCCTAGCTGATCGCTTCCATCGCCCTGTACTTATTCTTTCCCATAGCACGGGGGATTTCCTTGCAGGATCAGGACGCTCCGCTGGAGGCTTCGACTTATACCAAGCAATCCAAGCTTGCAGTGACTGCTTGGAGAACTTCGGAGGACACATCTTTGCAGCAGGGCTAACAATCCGTGAGGATCGCCTCCCTGAATTCATGCACCGCATACAAGAGTATGCTGATAGCGTAGAGCAAACCTCATCTCAACCTTTCACTCCGACCCTCCAAATCGATGTAGAGCTCAAGCCTTCCGAGGTGTCGCGCACCCTACTCCGTCAGGTAGAGATGCTCTATCCCTTTGGTACGGATAATGAGCGCCCCATCTTCATGACTCGCAGTATGCGAGATGCCGGTGGCACACGTGCAGTAGGCAAGGCTCTTCAGCATCTGAGCCTACGTATGACCGATAGCTATCAACGCATCCGTCCCCTTCATGGCTTCGCTCTGGGACTGGCTCGCTATGCCCCAGAGATCACACGACACAATGCCTTTGCTTTATGCTTTGAGCTCGAGGAAAACAACTTCTATCCGCAGAGCTTCCTACAGCTACGTGTCAAGGATCTCTGCCTCGAAAGCGAGCTATCAGAGCGACTCACAGATCGATAGACCTCACTGGACGCCTCTATGAGACCGACCTCTACCGAAGACCTGAGGAACTCTTAGGCCCAGATCCAAGTGCTGATGACCCGATCATTGAGCATCATGAGCTCTGGCCTGAAGACCTATTTGATGAAGATTCCCTCTCCATCCCTCCCGTCACACCGGGACATGACCCTCGACTAGGTATAGCCGACTGCGACCTCTCTCCAGAAGAAGTTCTGGAGCGCTACTGGGGCTACTCTACCTTCCGCCCCCTACAGAGAGAGATCGTACAAGCAGCACTAGACGGACGAGATACCTTAGGGCTTATGCCCACTGGAGGAGGAAAGAGTATCACCTTCCAAGTACCAGGGCTCATCCTCCCAGGGCTGACACTTGTCATCACGCCCCTCATCTCTCTTATGAAGGACCAGGTAGACCATCTGCGTGCCCGAGGGATACGTGCCACAGCGATCCACTCAGGCATGTCACAAGAGAAGGTACAGACGGCTCTGGATAATTGCCTCTTCGGAAAGTACAAATTCCTCTATGTCTCTCCTGAGCGTGTAGGTAGTGAGCGCTTCCAAGCATGGCTCCATGCCCTGACTGTCTCACTCATCGTCATCGACGAATGTCACTGCGTGTGTCAGTGGGGGTATGACTTCCGCCCCTCCTACCTTGAGCTACCGAAGCTCCGTGAGCAGCTTCCCGAGGTGCCCATCTTGGCTCTTACAGCGACAGCGACGAGCGAGGTCGTCGAGGACATCAAGCGTGTCCTTCACTTCCGTCCAGGCTATGCCTTCTATCAGAAGAGCTTCCTTCGCCCCAACATCTCCTATTCGATACGTCGTAGCGATGACAAGCCTGCGATGATGCGCTTCATACTCTCCCGAGTAGAAGGAGCTGCCATCATCTACTGCCGCAATAGACAGCTCTGTCAGACGGTCTCTGAAGCACTCCTTGCCGAAGGGATCAGTGCAACCTACTATCATGCAGGGCTAACCTATACCGAGCGTGAGATGCGCCAAGGGCGATGGATGCGAGGAGAAGTGCGTGTCATGGTCGCAACGAATGCCTTCGGTATGGGCATCGATAAGCCCGATGTACGCCTGGTCATCCATCTCACCATGCCCTCTTCCCTCGAGGAATACTATCAGGAGGCAGGGCGTGCAGGGCGTGATGGTGAGCACTCCTACGCTGTGGCTATCGTCGGTAGCCAGGACTCCAGGATGCTACATCGGCGCCTGCAGGATACCTTCCCCGAGAAGGAATACATCCGCGAGGTATATGATCAGATCTGCAACTTCCTCGCTATCGGAGAAGGAGAGGGGCTGGATCGCACGTATGACTTTGACATCGAGCTCTTCATACGACGCTTCCATATGCGTCCCGTGCAGACCCGTCACGCTATCGAGATCATGCAGCTGGCGAAGTGGCTGGAGTACCACGATGATGACAGCCGCTCAATGCTCCGCTTCCTTATCCCGAGTAAGGAGCTTTACCAGCCACATATCGGTCCCGACCGCCTCATTCGCACGATACTACGTAGCTATACGGGACTCTTCTCTGACTACGTGTGCATCAATGAGCGCGACCTATCGACTCTCTCGGGCTACAGCGAAGATGAGGTCTACACCTTCCTTGTAGCATTATCTCGCCAAGGCGTCCTGCACTACATTCCGAAGAAGGATATCCCTAGCCTACACTTCCTCATCCGACGTGAAGACAGCCAGTATCTCCGTATACCCTATGCCGCCTATCAGGAGCGTCGCGACAAGATGAGTGACCGCATCGGGGCTGTACGTACCTACATAGAAGAGGAAGAGACCTGCCGCTCTCGTATACTTCTCGCTTACTTTGGAGAGACTGAGAGTACCCCCTGTGGAGCATGTGATGTTTGTCTTCGCAAGCATCCTTCGGGACTACATCAATATATCATCGATGCCGTAGGCGAGGAGCTTGAGCGCTCCTTCCTCGGTACCTCCGCAGAGAGCTATCCCATCGAGAAAATCATCGCAGCCCTCCCCTACCATCCTCTGGACACCATGGCTGCTATACGCTATTGGGCTGGAGAGCTCAGCGAAGGGCTGGAGATCGATGGCTCTCATCTACGACGCCAAATGCCTTAGAGGCTGATGGCACTATCCCCCACTAAGACTATCATCATTATCAACCTATGCTTAAGATTCACCAGTTTACCTTCGGGCCTGTACAAGAGAATACCTACATCCTCTACGATGAAGAGAGCCGTGAGGCTGCCATCGTTGACCCAGGCTGCATGCGCCACTCTGAGGAAGAGAAGCTTCGTGACTTCATCACGGAGCAAGGTCTGACACCGACTCTGATGCTCTGCACCCATCAGCACTTCGATCATGTATGGGGAGCCGCATACGTCCTCAAGGAGTGGCCTCATATCACAGCCTATGCCAACGCTATTGACTTCGAGAAGCTGCCCCTGCCCTCTGAGCAACTCAAGGGCTATGCTATTCCCCTGCCACTGGAAGATGTCCCAGCAGAGCGCTACACGATGGTAGGGCAGGATGATCTCATTCGCCTCGGCAGTGAAGAGCTTCGAGTTCTCTTTGTCCCTGGACATGCACCTGGTCACCTCGCTTACTATGCATCTGAGTCTGGGATTCTACTCTCTGGGGACACCCTACTCCAGGGGACAATTGGTCGCACGGACTTCTGGTATGGGAGCTATGACCAGCTTGTTGAGTCAATCCGTACCCAGTATCTTCCTCTACCGGATGAGACGATTGTCTTCAGCGGGCACGGACCAGAGACTACTATTGGATACGAGCGTCGCAAGAATCCTTTCCTCCAGTAGTTTCGCCCTCCCCCCCCCTAAAGGCAACCTACTCCCGAGCCACATCTTTGCAGCTGTCTGACTACGAGCTGACGAAGCGAATTATTGTGTATCTTTGGGTACCCTTGTGGCAAATACCCATGGGTAACAGGCACTCGATATAACTCGTAACTATTACATATACCCATCAAAGATGAAGAAACTTATCGCTATCATGGCCATCGCAGGGATGACTTCTTCCCTGGCACTGGCACAAGCACCCACTCAGTCTAAGGACGCTGGACAGCCTAACGTCTTCACGACCGTCAAGGACGCACGCATCACCTCGATCAAAAATCAGGCAAACTCAGGTACTTGCTGGGCTTACTCAGGTCAGAGCTTCCTAGAAGATGAGCTGATCCGCATCGGTAAGGGTGAATATGACCTCTCTGAGATGTTTGTAGTCAGCCATTCCTACCGTGATAAGGGACGTAAGTATGTCCGTCTGCACGGCAAGCTGAACTTCGCACAGGGTGGATCTTTCTACGATGTACTCTATGTACTCAAGGAGCATGGTGCTGTTCCCCAGTCAGTCCTCCCTGGTCTTAACTACGGAACGACTAAGAATCAGCACGGCGAAATGGAAGCTGCCCTCAAGGGCTTCCTTGATGCTATCGTCAGCAACCCTAACGGCAAGCTATCTCCAGCATGGTATCCCGCCTTTGAGTCTATCATTGACCAGTACCTCGGTAAGCTTCCCGAAAGCTTCACGTATAATGGCAAGAAGTACACGCCTAAGAGCTATGCTCAGGAAATGGGTCTGAATGCTGATGACTATGTCTCACTGACCTCCTTCACTCATCACCCCTTCTACAGCAAGTTCGCCCTCGAAATCGAAGACAACTGGCGCTGGGCTGAGTCCTACAACCTCCCCATCGATGAATTCATGCGCACCATGGAGTACGCTATCGATAAGGGCTACACGATCGCTTGGGGCTCTGACGTAAGTGAAAAGGGCTTCACCCGTGACGGTATCGCTGTCCTCCCCGACGTGGAAGAAATTGAAACGAAGGGCTCTGACCAGGCTCGCTGGATCGGACTGAACTCCTCAGACAAGCAGCGCCTGCTAAATCAGCTCATCCACACCGCTGATGTACCCGAAATCGAACCTACTCAGGAGTATCGTCAGAAGGGCTTCGACAACTACGAGCTCACCGACGACCATGGTATGGTCATCTACGGTATCGCAAAGAACCAGATTGGCCGCAAGTTCTTCATGGTAAAGAACTCATGGGGTGAAGCTGGGGCCTACAAGGGGCACTGGTATGCTTCTTACAACTTCGTGAAGGGTAAGACGATGAACATCGTACTTCATCGCTCAGCTATCCCTGAAGACATCGCCAAGAAACTCGGCATCAAGACCAAGTAAGAGCTTCTAATCTCCAATACTAAATAGGCCCTCAGGATATCCTGAGGACCTATTTTTTATTCATCCATCAGCACCAAGCTGATATTTCTTCTCTTACAAGAAAGTTCTCCCATCGCAGGAATACTCTATCCAACAGCGGCATACGAAGACAAAGTAAATAAACATCAAGAAACATTTGGCAGACTCAAATTATTTAACGTATATTTGCAGTGTGTTTTTCATGGTATTAGATTTAAGGTTAACGAAGGGTGTTGGCTGTCGGGAGACAGTCAACACTCGTTTTATAGCCTCTACTCATCTGGTCGGATAGCATACCTATCTCCTCCTCTTCTTCCTTTAGAATCTGTTAGATAAAGAGTAACTTTGTGCAACCCTCATTAGGTGAAGTATCGCCATGAGGTCAATGCACAGGAGTAATCACTATGGAACAGAGCAACCAAAACCCACTAATCGCCCGTGTCTACGCAGAGAAGCGACATGAGCGAGCCCTACTATTAGTCACTTTTGGGAGTACCTATGAAGGGCCACACAAAACCTTTGCGACATTGCGCAATGCCTTTACTGAGAGCTTCCCTGATAGAGATATCTATATGGCTTTCACCTCCAAGTTCTGCATCCGCAAGTGGCTAGAGAAGACAGGCGAAGAATACTATACCACAGATAAGTGGCTTGAAGCCATTGGCGAAGCTGGCTATAAAGCAGTAAGCATCCAGTCACTACATGTCATCCCTGGTCTGGAGTACTCTTTCATTGATGACCGCTACGTTCCACAGTTCCATCGCCTCTATCCTCAAATACCGACTACAGTCGGTGTCCCCCTACTTTGGAGTCAAGCTGATATTGAGCGTGTCGGGGACTGCATCTATTCTCTCTTCCGTGAGCGTCTGGAGAGAGGGGAAGCTCTCGTCCTCATGGGACATGGTAACAATACAGATAAGCATCCCGAAGCCAATGGTCGCTATCGCCGCCTACATGACTACCTGCAGGGGCGCTGCTCGCGTATACTCATAGGGACGGTAGACTTTGAAGACATGCTCTTTGAGGACGTCGCAGAGCGATTAACTGAGGTATGTCCAGTAGGTACGACGCTTAACCTCCTCCCCCTCATGTCTGTAGCGGGTGACCACGCTCTCAATGATATGGCGGGTGACGAAGAAGAGGATACTCCTTTGGAAGAGCAAAGCTGGAAGATCCGTTTCAAGGCCCTTGGCTACAAGATCGAAGAAGAAAATTGCCACCTTCACGGGCTGGCAGACTATGCCTCCCTCCGTCAAGTATGGCTTGATCATCTGATGGCAGCAGAGCGCGAGCAGTAATTGCGACCGGCCCGGCATATCCATATATACATCGACAACCTCAACTATGAATAAGCGTATCTATCTCCTGCTCCTCATACTCGCTTTAGGACTAGAGCCACTGGGAGCTATGCACATCATGGAAGGATTCATACCTCTGCAGTGGTGCATCATTTGGTATCTCATAGCTCTCCCCTTTGTGGTCTTCAGCTATCGCTTTGTAGCCCGTCAGATCAAGGCATCTCCTCGCATGAAGAGTTCTTTTGCCTTGGCTGCTGCTTATACGTTCATTCTCTCAGCTCTAAAGATGCCCTCTGTCGCGGGGAGTAGCTCCCACCTTACTGGGACCACATTAGGCACGCTTACGATTGGCCCCATGGCAATGCCGTTAGTCGGAGCTATTGTGCTTCTCTTCCAAGCTCTACTATTGGCCCATGGAGGTATCAGTACACTGGGCGCAAATATCTTCTCGCTATCTATTGCAGGCCCTTTTGTTGCCTACGCACTCTATCGCCTTCTAACCTCTGCTCGCTTACCAAAGAGTCTGGTCATCTTCATAGCAACCTTCTGCGGATCGATGGCAACCTATATCGTTACCTCGTTCCAGCTTGCTGTTGTCTACCCCGATGCCGTCACAGGCGTTATGGGAGCTGCATGGAAGTTTCTCGGGATCTTCGCCATCACACAGGTGCCACTCTCTATTATCGAAGGTATCTTGACAATCATTGTACTCCGTCTTCTTGAAAAGAGCCAAGCCAAGACTGCTACCAGCGTAGAAGTCTCCAGCACACAGTCCTCTACAAAGAGCAGCCTACGCCCACAATTCATTTGGCTCTCAATTCTCGCCGTAGTCTGCCTTGCATTACCCATCTTAGCAGGCCTATTTGACATCGGGGCAGGCACAGACGACCAAGCCGGAGAAATGATTGGGCAATTGACTCCTGACTTCAATCCAACTCCATTCCTTGAAAGCTTCGAGCCTTCAGAGTTTGCAGAGCCTCTTCTCTTCGCACTTCAAGTAGCTATTGGTATTGCTCTATTCGCCTGGGGATACTATCAGCTCATTTATAAGAGACATCAAATCAAGCAGAAGGAGCGAGAAGCCTAATGTCCCACACGAAGCACTGCTCTCGACGCCTACGCTCCGTGAGGAGCAGGGATACTTATTCTTGTGTCTACTTCTCCTTGGGGTAACACTTGTACTGCAGCATACAGCTTACCTCCTCATACTTGCAGCTACTATCATTGGCTTGACTTTTGCTCGAAGCAGGGGAAAAAGATGGCTTTTGGCGCGCAGACTCCTCATCCTCTCATTCTTCATTCTCCTCTCAATTCTACCGATTGCCTTAGGCCGTGGAGAAGGGAGCTCTCTATGGATAGACTTCGGAGGCTGGGGTATCACGAAGGCGGGAAGTGTACAGGCTCTCAGGACGGGGCTTCGCTGCTTAGCCTCCGCCTCTTCGATGATGCTCCTCCTACAGCTTCTTCCACTCCATCGACTCTACTCAGTGCTACGCAGCCTTGGTACTCCAAAGCTCTTCATTGAGCTCATTGAGCTCACCTACCGCTATATCTTCGTCCTGGAGGAAACGGCAGGGCAGATTCGTCTGGCACAGACGAGCCGTTTGGGTTACCAAGGGAGCTTGAGCGAGAAGCTGCAGCACTTCGGTATGCTCCTCTCGCGTACTTTTATATTGAGTCAAGTGGAATCAGACAAACTTTACCTTGGGCTCCAATCTCGAGGATATGAAGATGAAGGGCTAAGAAGTAGCTCACACAACAGCACAGAGAGTATGAATCACTTTCCTCTACTGCAAATCAAAGAGCTATCCTTCCACTATGAAGATGGATATGAGGCGCTCCTCGGTGTCACCTGCACCATACAGCGAGGAGAGCGTATAGCTCTCATCGGGCATAACGGCGCAGGGAAGTCTACCCTCTTCCTTCTACTCTCAGGACTCCAATCCTCATGGAGCGGAGAAGTCTATCTACATGGCCAACTAATTCATCCACAAGAGCGAGTCGCTCTAAGGCAACAAGTAGCGCTCGTACTACAAAACTCCAACTATCAGCTCTTCACTCCCTCTGTCGAGGATGAGATCGCCTTCGGGCTTAAGAATATTGGGCTGCGTGAGGAAGCCCTCCATAAGCGACTTGAGGATCTCTTAACTCGCTACAACCTTGCCGAGCTCCGCCACAAGCCTCCCCATGAACTGAGTGAAGGCCAAAAGAAGTGGGTAGCTCTTATAGCTGTCCTCGCTACCGATCCTGAGGTTCTAATCCTAGACGAACCTACGGCAGCACTTGACGCACTATACACGGAGCGTGTATTGGACTTACTGGAGCAGCTACATCTTGCAGGGAAGACTATCATCATCTCCACCCACGACATGGAGCTGGCCAGCCGCTTCGCCGATCGAGTATTACTCATGGAGGCAGGCAAACTGATTTGTGATCGCAAGGCTCCTAATCTTTGGTCCGATAGTACTCTGCTAAAGGACAAGCACCTTCCACAGCCCTGGGCATGGCGAACTCGTACGCATCAGCAGGCGCCTCCCCGCCCAATCCGTACGGGGCTACAGCAGTATCACCTCCCGCTCTTCCTATCATCGGAGACTCTCCCCATACTCCTCGTCGGAGGAGGGAAGGGTATTTGGCGCAAAGCCCAAGGACTTATCGAACGTCGCATCCCATTCAAAGTTATGGCACCTACTCTCTGCGATGAGCTCTCAGAAGCAGCACGGCGAGGTGGCTTTGAGTGGACTCCTCGTGCTTACACTGGGATCTCCGATGTAGGCGAGGCACGTATCGTCATCTTAGGAATAGGAGACGCTGGTGAGGAGCTTCGCTTTGCTCAAGAGCTTGAGGCTGCAGGCTACCTCTTCTCTTTACTCAGTGATGCAACACGAGGGAACTTACAGTTTGGCGCTACTGCCCACAAGGAAGGTATTACCCTATCGGTGCACAGCGACTACCGTCTCCCCGAGATCACGCAGCAGCTCAAGACGGCATGGAGTGAAGCAATTCCCGATGGCTTCGAAGCTCGGTTACAAGCCCTCTCTCAATATCGTCAAGCACTACAAGATGCTACCGATGAGGCTGAGCGTACTCGTCTGCGTCAGGCCTACGACGAACTAAAAGAATCACTACTACAGGATACGATCCATGATCGGACTCATTAGTATCAACCATAAGACAGCCTCCCTCTCAAGACGTGAGCAGTTCGCCCTCGGAGAGGAAGAAGCAGTCCAACTTATCTCACTATGGCAGAGGGAGCAAGATCTACTTGGTGGCTTTGTTCTCTCCACATGCAATCGCCTGGAGATCTATTACGAAGCACCCAACCAAGTAACACAGGAGCTTGAGTCTACACTCATCCGCAGTCTCTATCGCTTCAAGCGTATACGTCACTCTGGGGATGAATCGATCTTCACGACTCTACATCACACAGAGGCCATACGTCACCTCTTCCGCTTGGCATGTGGACTGGAGTCGATGGTCCTTGGAGAAACCCAAATCCTTGGACAGCTGAAGGAAGCCTATCGTCGTGCTACGACGCACGAGCAGAGTACAGCCGTGATCTCTCGTCTCTGTCATCGAGCCTTCGAGACGGCTAAGAAAGTGCGCAGTGAGTACCTACTCTCGGCTACACCGATCTCTGCGGGGACAGCAGCCGTCGACTACCTCCGACAGCGCATCACGAACTTCTCCGAGCTGCCCGTACTCATCCTCGGAGCTGGACAGATGGCTGAAGTCATTGCCCACCGCCTACAGGAGCTCCAGCATCCTATGGTGAGTATCTACAATCGTACCCGTGAGCGAGCCATGGCCTTTGCTGAGAAGCATCAGATCCCCTCGGTGTACTCGGATGATCATCTTCCTCAGGCGCTCACGACCTCTCCTATCACCTTCGTCGCCACCTCTTCTCTTACTCCGATTATCACGGAGGAGCTCCTTGTACATATACCACAAGGGGAGCGCTACTTCTTCGACATGGCCGTACCACGCAATGTCGATCCATCGCTGGACGAAGTACCCCACCTCCACCTCTATACGATCGATGATCTGAGGAGTCAACAGTATCTCTCGGGCGAAGAGGTTCATCAGCACGAGGAGATACGTAGCTACATCCAGTCGATGGTACAGGACTTCCTCCAGTGGTGCGATGCTGCAGAGGTGAGACAGACCATCGGTCTCATCCAGCAGGTATCCCATCAGCTCCTCGACAAGGAGCTCTCTGCCCTTCCCCACGACTTAAGCGAAGAGGAACGTAAGCTCATCTCGCACTGGGACGAACATCTACGCACCACTTACACGACTGCGATCGTCTCCGCACTGCGAGAGCTAAGCGAGACGACAGGGCTTAAGACCTACTCCAAGACACTCCTCCAGCTCTTCATCCATATACAAGGTAAGCTCCCATCACATGACTCCTAAGACCTTCATCCTCGGGACACGAGGAAGCCAGCTCGCACTGCGCCAGAGCGAGATGGTACGCGATGCCCTCCTCCAGCACTTCCCTACTCTGCAGATCGAGCTCAAGATCATCAAGACCAAGGGGGACAAGCTCCAGCACCTCTCCCTTGATGCCTCGGGAGACAAGGGGCTCTTCACAGGAGCTCTTGAGGAAGCACTGCGAGCTGGGGAGATAGACTTCGCCGTGCACAGCCTCAAGGATCTTCCCGTTGATCCTGCGCCTGGCACCCGTATAGCAGCTTATCTGCCTCGTGCCGTCACACACGACACGCTCATAGGACCGATGCCTCTCGAGGCATTGCCCGAAGGTGCTCTTATCGGGACATCAAGCAGGCGCCGCGCCTATCAGGTAGCTCTCCACTATCCTCATCTGCGCACCGAGCCTATCCGAGGGAATGTAGAGACCCGAATGGGGAAGGTCGACGCTGGACTCTTCGATGCTACCCTCCTCGCTGAAGCCGGTCTCACTCGCTTGGATATGAAGGACGTCACCCGCTATCCTATCAGTGAAGAGATCATCGTACCTGCTCCTGGGCAGGCAGCTATTGCCGTCCAGACGCGAGACGAAGATGGTGAGCTGCAGACCCTACTTCAGCAGGTCCATGACGCGAAGACCGAGCGAGAGGTTACCATTGAGCGAAGCCTCCTCAAGCGCTTAGGTGGTGGCTGTGCCCTCCCCTTGGGCTGCGTCTGCCATATTGAGGGAGAGACGGCAGAGCTTCGTGTCTTCTACGCGAACGCCTCGGGGACGGAGCACTATCTGGCTACGCACCACACCCCACTCTCAGATATTGACACCCTACTCTCGCAGCTCATCGAGCGCCTTCAGCATATCACCACAGCATGAGTACCGTATATCTCGTCGGAGCAGGTCCTGGTGACCCCAAGCTCCTTACCCGTCGTGCCTACGAACTGATCACCTCAGCGGAGATCGTCGTCTATGATGCTCTCGTCTCTCCCCGCATTATCGAGCTCATCCCTCCGACTACCCACCTCTACAATGTAGGGAAGCGCTATGGCGCGCACTCTATGAAGCAGCCCGAGATCAATGCGCTGCTCGTCGAGCTGGCTTCTGAAGGGGTGAGCAAGATCGTACGTCTCAAGGGCGGCGATCCATTTGTCTTCGCCCACGGGGGTGAAGAGATGAACGTACTCCGCAAAGCCGGTATCCGCTATGAGATTGTGCCAGGGATCACGGCGGGACTTGCTGCTCCCGCCTACTTCGATATTCCCGTGACGCACCGAGCTGTCAGTCGTTCGTTCACTTGCCTTACTGCCCACTCGGAGTCAGGAGAGCTCCCTGCCTTCGACTGGCAAGCCCTTGCCAAGCTCGGCGGTACGCTGATCTTCTACATGGGGGTTCGCCAAATCGCTTCGATTAGTCAAGCTCTCATTGATGCCGGATGCTCGGCCACGACCCCAGCAGCTTTGGTTAGCCGAGGGACGACCCCACAGCAGGCGCTCTTAGCACGTACCCTCGGGGAGTTCACTGATCCCGAAGAAGACTTCACGGCCTATACGCCCGCCCTCTTCGTCATCGGTGAGGTGATTCGTCTGAGTGAAGGTCGCACGTCACGCCCCTTAGCTGGAAAGAAGGTCATCGTCACGCGAGCCCGTCACCAAGCCTCCTCACTGCAGGAAGCCCTCGAAAGTGAAGGCGCCGAGGCACTCCTTCTCCCGACCATCGAACTATCATCCAACGAAACCATCAATGCAGAAGTCGCCACACACCTCAGTCAGCTGGCGCGCTACGGCTGGATCTTCTTCACCTCGCCCAATGCCGTGGAGTTCTTCTTCGCAGCACTGCACCGAGCTGGACTTGATGCCCGTGCGCTCTCGCCCTGCCGTATTGCGTCGCTGGGACCGATGACCACGGCTGCGCTCGAAGCTCAAGGTATCAAGCCCGACTTCATGCCCAGCGAGTACCACGCCAAGGCCTTCGCTCGCGAATTTGTAGAGCAATTCTCTGCCACCCACGATAAGCCCCTACTTCTACCAGCTTCGGCACTGGCGCATGACGACCTTGCTCACCTCCTGCAGGAAGCAGGCTACCGCTGCGAGCGCCTTCCGCTCTACACCAATAGTCCGATTCATTACGAAGCGGAGGAGCTTCGGGCGACGCTGGCATCAGCTGACTACCTGACGGCATGCAGCTCATCGGCGATCCATCACCTTGTAGAGCTACTGGAGCAATATCAGCTGACCGACCTGCTACGTGAGCTTCCTATTGCAGTCCTTGGAGAGCAAACGGCAGGTGCCGTACGAAGCTACGGCCTTGAGCCCCAGCTCATCGCACCGCAAGCGACCATCCCATCGCTCGTCGGAGCACTCATAGAGCGCCTCGGCTAAGGCATTCTTCATCATCCATCACCAAGTAGTAGCGGGGTGTAGGGCATAAGGTCCTGCGCCCCGCTTTCATATGCCGTAGAGCGCCTTTCTGTAGGAAGCCACAGCAAACATATAGGAAGGAGAGAAGAAGGTATATACCTCACCATCGCGAGGAATATACCTTACTGCCGTGAGGAATATACCTTTCTATCGTAGGGTATATACCTTTTGACCGAAAGGTATATACTATTTGCTCCAAGGGTATATACTATTTGACCGAAGGGTATATACCATTTGACCGAAGGGTATATACCTTTTCATTCCACCTCAATAAAGCCGAGGACGAGAGGTCGGGAAGCCACCGTAAGCCCCTCAGGAGATTTGCGCCGCCAGTAGCGAACAATATTGTCCTAAAACGGGGGGAAAAGAGTATATTTGTACGTGAGCAAGCCAAGGATTTTACCCTCAATGACGCGACGAGCTTCCACTGAGATGCCGATCCGTTAAGCACCGCTCATACGCTGGGCATAGAGCCACAGCACAAGCTGACAACAAACAATACAGCAAATACACATACAATGGAACAAGTCGATGTGCTCCTCGGGCTACAGTGGGGCGATGAAGGCAAAGGGAAGATCGTCGATGTACTGACGCCCTCCTATGATATTATTGCACGCTTCCAAGGTGGCCCCAACGCGGGGCATACGCTGGAATTCGAAGGAGAAAAGTACATCCTTCGCTCCATCCCCTCAGGTATCTTCCAGGGCGACAAGATCAACGTCATCGGTAATGGTGTAGTCCTTGACCCCATCCTCTTTGCCGAAGAAGCCCGCGCACTCTCCCGCAGCGGCCACGATCTGCGCAAGCGCCTCGTCATCTCTCGCAAGGCACACCTGATCCTCCCCACGCACCGTATGATCGATGCTGCACAAGAGGCAGCCAAGGGCGGTGCTAAGATCGGGACGACAGGGAAGGGCATTGGCCCTACCTATACCGACAAGGTCAGCCGTACAGGGCTGCGCGTCGGGGACATTCACTCCGACTTCCTCCGCAAGTACCAAGAGGCGAAGGAGCGTCACCTGACCATCCTCCGCGCTTACCAGCACCCTACGGAGGGACTCGAAGCTCTCGAAGCTCAGTGGATGGATGCGATCAAGTACCTCGAAGAGTTCACCTTCATTGATAGCGAAGAGTATATCAACGATGCACTTCGCTCCTCACGCCGCGTCTTGGCAGAAGGTGCCCAGGGATCGCTCTTAGATATCGACTTCGGCTCCTATCCCTTCGTCACCTCGAGCAACACGGTCTGCGCAGGCTGCTGCACAGGTCTCGGCGTTGCCCCACGACAGATCGGTGAGGTCTACGGGATCTTCAAGGCTTACTGCACCCGTGTCGGTGCGGGTCCCTTCCCTACGGAACTCTTTGACGAAACGGGTGAGCAGCTCTGCTCGCTGGGTCATGAGTTCGGCTCTGTGACAGGTCGCCGCCGCCGCTGCGGTTGGCTCGACCTCGTAGCTCTGCGCTATACGGTGATGCTCAATGGTGTCAGCCGCCTGATCATGATGAAGAGCGACGTCCTCGATAGCTTCTCCACGATCCGCGTCTGCACAGACTACGAGATCGATGGTAAGAAGACGCGCAACTTCCCCTATGAGCTTACCGACGCAGTACGCCCTGTCTACACCGAGCTCAAGGGTTGGCAGTGCGACACGACTAAGCTCACCTCTGCAGCGGAGTTCCCTCAGGAGCTCAAGGATTACATAGCCTTCGTAGAGCGTGAGATCGGTGTACCCATCACGATCATCTCCGTTGGGCCAGATAGAGATCAGACGATTACCCTCCATCCTGAACTTCTGCCCCAGACACACTGAATAGACTTCGATGACCTATCAAGAAGCTATTGAGTATCTCTATGCGGCTACGCCCGTCTTCCAGCAGGTAGGCACCACGGCATACAAGCCTGGCTTAGAGACAACACATACCCTGGACACACACTACGGCCATCCCCACCGCTGCTACCGCACGATACACGTCGGTGGCACGAATGGTAAGGGGTCGACCTCCCACACGATAGCAGCCGTCTTACAGGCCGCTGGCTATCGTGTGGGGCTCTTCACATCCCCCCACCTCTTAGACTTCCGTGAGCGCATCCGTGTGAATGGAGAGATGGTGAGCGAAGACTTCATTTGTCGCTTCGTAGAGGAGGCTAAGCCCCTCATCGAAGAGCGCTCGCCCTCCTTCTTCGAGATCACAACGCTCATGGCTTTCGACTACTTCCGCCAGGCGCAGGTAGACTTCGCCGTCATCGAGGTTGGGCTGGGTGGACGACTTGACTGCACCAACATCATCTCGCCCATCGCCTCCGTCATTACCAGTATCAGCAAGGATCATACCCAGCTACTCGGAGATACGCTCGAGGCAATAGCTCGGGAGAAGGCGGGTATCATCAAGCCTCATACGCCTGTCATCATCGGACGAGGCGAATCCCCTGAAGTGCGCGAGGTCTTCGAGAAGAAGGCAGCCGAAGAGGAGGCTCCCATCATCTTCGCCGAAGAAGTCGTACACATCAAGGCACAGACGCCCGACTTCCCTGGACAATGCTTTACCCTCGAAGGGAACGAGGCTCTCCCCTACTACTTTGGCTTAGGCGGACTCGTACAGCGGGATAACTTCCGAGCTATCTATGCTACGATACAAGAGCTACGTAGTCAGGGAATCGCCATCTCCGAGGAAGCGCTACGCGAAGGGCTCCGTAACGTGGTCTCGCTCACAGGGCTCCGCGGTCGCTGGGAAGTGCTATCTCAGCACCCCACACTCATCTGCGACACGGCACACAACGAAGACGGCGTCCGCTATATCGTAGACCAACTCCGTAGCCTACAGCATCCTCTGCACATCATCTTCGGCATGGTCAATGACAAGGATATCCGCGGAGTACTACAACGTCTACCGAAAGAGGCACGTTATTATTTCACCGCAGCCTCCGTACCACGTGCCCTCGCACCAGAGGAGTTACAAGCTCTCGCTGAGCAGTATGGGCTACAAGGTCGCACCTATCCGAACGTCCACGAGGCGCTCATAGCTGCCCAGAAGGCAGCAAACCCTGAAACAGATGTCCTCTTCGTCGGGGGGAGCAACTTCCTCATTTCCGATCTCTTGGCGGACCTCTCTACCACAGAAGTCAACTAACTAATAATTCTATCGATATGGAACAAGCAAAGCTGTCACTGCGTGACAAGCCAGCCGCCCGCTGGGGTGCGCTGGCGATCATCTCGCTGACGATGTTCTTCGCCTACATGTTCGTAGACGTACTCTCTCCTGTGAAGACGCTCGTAGAGACCGAGCTCGGCTGGGACTCTACCGTCTTCGGGCTCTACGGTGGGAGTGAATTCTTCCTCAACGTCTTCGTCGGCTTCCTCATCCTCGCAGGTATCATCCTCGACAAGATGGGTGTACGTTTCACGGCGCTACTCTCGGGTAGTCTCATGGTCATTGGGGCCCTTATCAAGGTCTATGCCCTGAGTGCAACCTTCCGCAATGGTGGTCCTGGCTACGATGCTATTAATAGCTTCAGCAGCTTCATCCACGGTATCACGGGGTGGAATCTCCCTCCCACAGCACTCTGTGCCTGCCTCGGCTTCATGCTCTTCGGTTGCGGTACCGAGATGGCTGGTGTGACGGTATCACGTGCTATCGTCAAGTGGTTTAAGGGTAAAGAAATGGCACTCGCCATGGGTATCGAGATGGCACTGGCTCGCTTCGGAGTCTTCGCTATCTTCCGCCTCTCTCCTTGGCTCGCTGCGAAGTTCGAATCGGTACAGGCTCCTGTCATCTTCTGTGCCCTACTCCTTTGTATCGGTCTGATGCTATATGTCGTCTACTACTTCATGGACAAGGCACTGGATAAGGATCTCGAAGGCGAAGAAGAAGAAGCTGAAGAACCGTTCAAGTTCTCCGACCTCGGCAAGGTCTTCGGAAGTGGTGTCTTCTGGGTCGTCGCTATCCTCTGTGTACTCTACTATTCAGCGATCTTCCCCTTCCAAAAGTTCGCGACCGAGATGCTTCACTATAAGGTCGGCTTTGAAACGACAGAGGCTGCTGCTTACTTCAGCTACTTCCCCATTGGTGCGATGATTGTTACACCTATCCTTGGATTCTACCTCGACCGCAGGGGGAAGGGAGCTACGATGCTTATCCTCGGATCGATTCTCATGATCATCTGCCACCTGATCTTTGCTCTCTATCCCTTCGTGCCTGGTAGCACCAACAGCACCATCGTTGCTATGAGTGCGATTGTCCTCCTCGGGATCTCCTTCTCACTCGTCCCTGCGACGCTGTGGCCTTCTGTCCCTAAGCTCATTGACAACAAGGTACTAGGCTCTGCTTATTCAGCTATCTTCTGGATCCAGAACGTAGGTCTGATGTCCGTACCCATCATCATCGGCAGCATTCTAGACTCAGTCAATAAAGGAGTGCCCGAAGGTCAGCCAAAGGACTATACGCTTGCCATGCTCGTCTTCGCCAGCTTCGGCGTCATCGCTCTGCTGATGAGCCTCTTCCTCAAGGCTGTTGACAGCAAGAAGCACTATGGTCTCGAGCTACCCAACGTAAAGTAGTAATCGACTCCTTCATCCTAATGCATCACGAGGTGCCGCTCCCTTAGTTGGGGCGGCACCTCGTTTCTTTTAGATACGTCTCTGTATAAGGCTATACTCCAATGCCATATGGGAGAGTAATATGAACCAGTACTGGTCGGCGTGGCGACCAGTACTGGTCACTAAATGTACCTATACTGATTCGCGAGCTGACCAGTACTGGTCGCCACGCCGACCAGTACTGGTTCATTTTCCTTCCTCCTTTAGCTTTCTGATTTTAGAGCAAGACAAGACAACCGCTCCAAGGTACTCACAGCTGGCACTCGATACTGCTTTACAACGAACAACCTCGAGTAAGTGGAGCGAAATGATCGAGGTGCAAGACTACAGCAATAGTCATTCCCATTCAAAGCAGTAGTTGTTCCGAGTACAAACCAATAGTCGTTCACATCCCGAACGAGTAGTCGTTTGCCCCCGTAGCAATAGTGGTTCGAGCACAGAGCAGTAGTTGTTTACGAAGTGACCATCCACGAAGCACTATGATAATGGGACGACGTACCACAAGGACAGCATCATAAGAGAAGCTATAAGAAGCCTTATCCCCACGAAGCTCATTCCTCGGCATCTTAGCTTTTTACCGTATCTTTGTGCACATTGTGTAAGCCTCACTGAGGCACAAGAGACAACGATAATATATGGCAGTCGAAATAAGACAGATCACGGAAAAAGCCGACCTGAGGAAGTTCGTCAAGTTCAACCTCAAGCTCTACAAGGGCAATCCGTATCACGTACCTGGGCTCATCGAGGACGAACTCCTCACGCTGGATCCAGCACGCAACCCCGCCTTTAAGTTCTGCGAAGCCGCATACTTCCTCGCCTACCGCGATGGGCGTATCGTCGGGCGTATCGCAGGGATCATCAATCACCGCGCCAACGAGACGTGGAACCAAAACAACGTACGCTCGGCTTCGTCGACTTCATCAATGACAATGAAGTCGTCGATGCGCTCTTCAAGGCTGTTGCCGACTGGGGTAAAGCCCGCGGTAAGGATATGCTCCAGGGCCCCATGGGCTTCTCTGACCTTGACCACGAAGGAATGCTCATCGAGGGCTTTGACCAGCTCGGTACGATGGCTACGATCTACAACTATGCCTACTACCCCAAGCACATGCAGCGCATGGGCTTTGTCAAGGATCAGGACTGGCAGGAGTATAAGATCACGATCCCCGAGGAGATCCCCGAGAAGCACAAGCGTATCGCCGAGATCGTCCGCAAGAAGTACGGGCTCAAGACACTGAAGTTCAAAAATCAGCAGGAGATCCTCCCCTATGCACACCGCATCTTCGACACGCTGAACCAAGCCTACTCAGTCCTCTACGGGGTCTCTGAGCTGTCACGTGAGCAGATCGACTACTATGTGCGTATGTACATCCCTATGCTACGCTACGACTTCGTGACCGTCATCGTCCGCGAGGAAGATGATAAGGTCATTGGCTTCGGCATCACGCTCCCCAACCTCAGCCGTGCGCTACAGAAGGCTAAGGGAAGCCTCTTCCCCTTCGGATGGATCCACCTCCTGAAGGCGCTGAAGATGAAGAACCCCATCGTCGACCTCTACCTCATCGGGGTCATCCCAGAGTATCAAAACAAGGGGGTCAATGCGCTTCTCTTCGACGACCTCATCCCCGTCTTCCAGAAGAACGGCGTACGCTATGCCGAGAGCAATCCAGAGCTTGAGACCAACGCTGCTGTACAGATGCAGTGGAACTACTTCGAGCGTAAGCACCACAAGACTCGTCGTGCCTGGATCAAAGAAATATAAGAGATATGCTTGTTGAATTACTGAAGTCCAAGATTCACCGCGTCACAGTCACCGAAGCCAACCTCTCTTACATCGGGAGTATCACTATTGATACCGACCTCATCGAGGCCGCTAATATTCTCCCAGGAGAGAAGGTACAGATCGTCAATAACAACAATGGGGCTCGCCTCGAGACCTACGTCATCGCTGGAGAGCGAGGATCAGGTGTCATCTGCCTCAACGGAGCTGCAGCTCGTCTGGTGCAGCCTGGCGATACCGTGATCATCATGGCCTATGCTTGGATGACCTACGAAGAAGCTCAGGGCTTCAAGCCCGCAGTTATCTTCCCCGATACCGCAACTAATAGACTCGTATAGATATGTTCGAAAACCTGAGTGAGCGCCTTGAGCGGTCGTTTAAGATCCTCAAGGGCGAAGGTAAGATCACCGAACTCAATGTAGCTGAGACGCTCAAAGATGTGCGCCGAGCACTACTCGAAGCGGACGTCAACTATAACGTAGCTAAGAAATTCACCGAAGACGTCAAGGAGAAGGCCTTAGGTCAGGATGTCCTCACCGCAGTTCGTCCAGGCGAGCTGATGGTGAAGATCGTCCACGATGAACTGGCTAACCTCATGGGAGGCAAGGCTGCAGAGCTGAACCTCACGGGTATGCCCGCCATCATCCTCATGTCGGGGCTTCAGGGCTCGGGGAAGACGACCTTCTCTGGGAAGCTGGCTAACCTCCTCAAGACCAAGCAAGGCAAGAAACCGATGCTCGTAGCTGGTGACGTCTATCGTCCCGCTGCTATCGAGCAGCTTCGCGTACTGGCTGGTCAGCTCGACGTCCCCGTATTCTTTGACCTCGACAGCAAGGATCCCGTGAGCATTGCTCGCCGTGGTGTCGCTGAAGCTATGGGACAGGGCTGCGATGTTGTGATCATCGACACCGCTGGTCGTCTGGCTGTCGACGAAGAGATGATGCGTGAAATCGAAGAGATCAAGCGTGCTATCCGCCCCTCAGAGACGCTCTTCGTCGTCGACTCGATGACGGGTCAGGATGCTGTGAATACGGCCAAGACCTTCAACGAACGTCTTGACTTCGATGGCGTCGTCCTCACTAAGCTTGACGGGGATACCCGCGGCGGTGCTGCCCTCTCCATCCGTACCGTCGTCGACAAACCGATCAAGTTCGTCGGGATGGGCGAGAAGATGGATGCACTGGATGTCTTCCATCCCGATCGTATGGCCGATCGTATCCTCGGCATGGGTGATATCGTCTCACTTGTCGAACGTGCCCAGCAGCTCTACGATGAGCGCGAAGCCAAGCGACTCGAGGAGCGTATCGCTAAGGATCAGTTCGACTTCAATGACTTCCTCAACCAGATTCAGCAGATCAAGAAGATGGGTAACATCAAGGATCTCGCTGCTATGATCCCTGGTGTCGGGAAGGCTCTCAAGGATATCGATATCAAGGACGATGCCTTCAAGAGCATCGAAGCTATCATCTACTCGATGACGCCCGAGGAGCGAGCTAAGCCTCATATCCTCGATGGTCATCGCCGTAAGCGCATCGCACTCGGGAGTGGGACGAGCGTACAGGATGTCAATAAGCTCCTCACGCAGTTCACCCAGACCCGCAAGATGATGAAGACTTTGCAGGGCTTCAAGGGTGGTAAGATGCCCAAGATGCCGAAGATGCCATTCATGGGTGGTGGCAAGCTCCGCTAATCCCTCTCCATACTCTGCCTCATAAAGAAGAGGCCTATATGAGATCATCCCTTGGATAATCATCATCCTCGCTTCACTACGATAGCGTCCATGATCCTTATCCAAGGGATGAATTCTTTCTCCCCTACCACTCTACTTATTATACGTACGATATGAAGCTAACAAAGCTACCACTGGTCGCAGCTCTATCGCTCCTCGTGCTCTCAAGCAATGCATGGGCGCAGAGCACCAAGCGACTCATCGATGAAGTCAATCCCTTCATCGGGACCTCTAACTTCGGTACGACTAACCCTGGAGCCGTCGTACCTAATGGCTTGATGAGTATCACGCCATTCAATGTATCAGGCTCCCCTGAGCTAAATAAGTTCGATAAGGACAAGCGCTGGTGGAGCACTCCCTACACCGCCGACAACAAGTTCTTCTCGGGATTCAGCCATGTCAATCTGAGTGGTGTTGGCTGTCCTGAACTGGGGAGTATCATCGTATCGGCTTCTGCTGGCGATCTCGATGTAGACTATACGCACTACGGCTCAGCCATGAGCCAAGAGAAGGCACATCCTGGCTACTACAGTGTACAGCTCGACAAGCACAAGATCAAGGCTGAGGTAACGGCTACTCAGCGTACGGCCGTCTCTGCCTTTACCTTCGAGCGCGGTGGTAAGAGCAATATCCTCGTAAACCTCGGCCTGGGTCTGACGAATGAGAGTGGTGCGACCGTGCGCTTCCTCAATGACTCGACTATCGTAGGGAGCAAGCTTATGGGGACCTTCTGCTATGCACCTCAGGCTGTCTTCAATCAGTACTTCGCTATCCGCATCAGTCGTCGTGCTCCAGCCTCGGGCTACTGGAAAAAGCAGCCTCCTATGGAAGGCGTAGAAGCTGAATGGGACAAGGATCAGGGCAAGTATAAGATCTACCCTACCTACCGCAAGGAGATCAGTGGTAATGATATCGGGGTATGGTTCTCCTACGACACCAAGCCTGGTGAGACGATTTACGTCCAGACGGGCGTATCCTTCGTCAGCGAAGAGAATGCTCTGCTGAACCTTACCACAGAGCAGCCCAAGCTAGACTTCGCGGCTGTTCGTCGTGCAGCTGAAGATAGCTGGGAGAAGGCACTGCGTGTCGTCGAGGTTGAGGGTGGTACTACCGACCAGCGTACGATCTTCTACACAGCACTCTACCACCTCTTGATCCACCCCAACATCCTGCAGGACGTCAACGGTCAGTATCCTATGATGGGATCACTCCAGACAGCTACGACGAAGCACGACAGATATACCGTCTACTCACTGTGGGATACCTACCGCAATGTCCACCCACTCCTCTCGATCCTCTATCCACGCAAGCAGCTGGCTATGGTAGAGACGATGCTGGATATGTATAAGGAAGGTGGCTGGCTCCCCAAGTGGGAACTCTATGGGCAGGAGACCTTCACCATGGAAGGAGATCCCTCGATCATCGTCATCAATGACACGTGGCAACGTGGTATCCGTGACTTCGACACGAAGCTCGCTTACGAAGCTATGATCAAGGGCGCTACGACACCAGGCAAGGACAATAAGCTCCGCCCTGACTTTGATGACTACGCTTCACGAGGCTACGTCCCCCTGAGAGAGCAGTTCGACAACTCCGTCTCTCACGCGCTGGAGTACTACATCGCAGACTGGAATCTCAGCCAGTTCGCCAGTGCTATGGGCAAGAAGAAGGATGCACAGCTCTTCGCTCGCCGAGCTTCTGGCTACAAGCACTACTATGACAAGGAGACGGGACTGCTTCGTCCTATCCTCCCCAATGGGAAGTTCCTCACCCCCTTCCACCCCACCCTCGGCCGTGACTTCGAGCCTAACCCAGGCTTCCACGAAGGGAACTCTTGGAACTATAGTTTCTATGTCCCACACGATATCCGTGGTCTCGCAAAGCTCATGGGAGGTGAACGCAAGTTCGTCGACAAGCTCCAGAGCGTCTTCGATAAGGAGAACTATGACCCAGCTAATGAGCCCGACATCGCTTATCCCTATCTCTTCACCTACTTCCCCAAGGAGGCATGGCGCACACAGCGTATCACGAGCAAGCTTCTTAGTAAGTATTATCGCAACGAACCCAGTGGTATCCCAGGCAATGATGATACGGGTGCGATGAGCGCATGGGCCATCTTCTCAATGCTTGGCTTCTATCCCGACTGCCCCGGATCGATGAGTTACGGGCTTACTACGCCTACATTCGACAAGGTCACCATACATCTTGACACGAAGTACTACAAGAATCCTACGCTAGTCATTGAGACGAGCCCAGTGAACAAAGAAAGTGGCAAACGAGGCATCTATTTCGACGAGTTCAAGATAGGTAATAAGCTCTATAAGAACACCTACCGCATCAATCACGACGAGCTAATGAATGCCGGAAAAATCACCTTCTTCACTAAGGTTACAGGCGGCACTCCAGAGATTGTAGCGGACTAATTGAAGGGAGGGTATCAAATATTTGCAGGAAAGACCGTAGAGCCTTTGTATAAGCAAAAAAATCTGTACATTTGGAACAGAATCAAGAGGGAGTTACGGCACACAATCCCACCAGGATACCTCCAGAAGCTCCCCCTCCTCAATGCAATTAACTTTGTACAACCCATACAACAGAACTTATGAACAAGACAGAATTTATCGCACGTGTGGCTGAAGTAGCTGAGCTGACCAAGGTAGATGCTCGCAAGGCCGTTGAAGCTTTCGCTTCTATTGTAGCTGCAGAACTCAAGAAGGGTGAAAAGATCACGCTTCTCGGCTTCGGCACCTTCTCTGTAAATGAAAAGCCTGCTCGTCAGGGTATCAATCCTCAGACGAAGAAGAAGATCCACATCCCTGCTCGCAAGGCTGTGAAGTTCAAGGCTGGTGCAGCTCTTAACCTCAACGTAGCTCCTGCTAAGAAGGGTAAGAAGTAAGCCGCGCAACGCGTGTTTCATTAAAGACGTAAGGCCACTTCATCTATTTGATGGAGTGGCCTTGCTCTTTTTCATCCCCCACCCTCACAAATATCCGATGATCCAGCTTACTACAAGCGGCGAAGAGAGCCGCCTCACACTCCACGAAGGCAGCGAAGAGCTTGGCCATATTTCCTTTCGCGTGCTTCCCGAGACTTCCATTGCTGTGGCCGAACACACGCGTGTCTCGCCCGAGCATCAGGGGAAAGGCATCGCGGCAAAATTAGCTGCAAGCTTCTTCGAGTACTGCCAAAAGGAAGGCCTTCTTGTTCGTCCCGTCTGCTCCTACATAGTGGCTTATATGGAGCGTCACCCTGAGCTTGAGGCACTTCGTGCTCCAGAGGAAGCGTAGCCTTCAAGTATAAGCGACAAGAAGTATCCCTACTTCTCAGCAGAAGTTATATTACTTCTGACTAAATGTTATATTACTTTCAGTCAAATGTTATATTACTTCTGAGCGAATGTCATATTACTTTTCGTCAGAAGTAATATAACATCTGAACAAAGGGTATATACCCTTGAGGCAAATAGTATATACCCTTCGAGCAAATAGTATATACCCTTTGAGCAAAAGGTATATACCCTACGACCAAAAGGTATATTCCTCACGGCCGAAAGGTATATACCTTCCTACGGCAACCTATTGAGCTTCGTCTGTGCGCTACGGAAGGTCGCCTTCAACAGCAGCCGATGCATCGCCCTAAAAAGAGTTCCGGCCCTGCGGTAAATGCTACCGCAGGGCCGAGACTTATTCCGTCGAAGAGACGGGAGAATGCTTACTTCGTGCGAAGGAGGAAACTCAGCTCGATATCATCGTTGATGAAGTTGTCGCCGAGACCAGTGAAGAAGCTCTTCGAGCCGTACTTGACATTCCAGTCAGCACGATTGATGTTGAAGTTCTTGCTTGTGATGGCGTAGGTGCCGTGCTCCTGATCATAGACGACAGAGGCGACGGGGATAGTGATGTTCTTAGTGACATCCTTCAGCGTGAGATTCCCCTTGAGGTCCGTGAGGTCCGTGATGCGGACACCTTCGGCGGGGATATTTGTCAGCTCAAACTTTACTTCGGGGTACTTAGCAGCTTCGAAGAAGTCTTCGCTCAGAAGGTGAGCCCTGAGCTTATCACCGCCTTGCTCAGGGCTTGAGATCCTCTACAGTGAGGCTGTCGAGGCGAAGAGCGACGTAGCCACCACGAAGGATACCTTCGCGAAGATCAAGCTGCCCCGAGCTAACAGGGAGCTTGCCGTAGTGCGAACCCGTTGGCTTGAAGCCCTTCCACTGAACTTCAGAGGTGGCGAAATCAATCTGTACACCCTGTGTGCTATCAATAGCAGAGGCAGCCACAGAGTCAGAAGCCGCTACACTGCTCTGCCCATTCGAGCCCGAGCAGGAGGCAATAAAGGAGCCCGCAGCAAGAAGTCCCGCCAGAGCCCAAGTCATTTTTTTCATATATAATCGGATCAATAATTATGGTTTATCATCAAATAAACTGCTAAGTAATAAAAATTGTTCACGTCGCCTATTGGGAAAGCCCTCCGAAGTCAAGACAGCCCCCAAGCGAAAAGCCTTCACATAAAAGAGCTTCGCGCCCCACATCCCCCGAAGGAGATCTGGAGCGCGAAGGCCTATAGTAGTGTGTAGTGTGTCGGTGATCCCTTAGCCAAGGAAGCTCAGGAGGATACCAGCTGCGACAGCTGACCCGATAACCCCAGCGACGTTAGGCCCCATGGCGTGCATGAGGAGGTAGTTCGTGGGGTCGTATTCCAGACCAAGCGTCTGAGAGATACGTGCGGAGTCAGGCACAGCAGAGACACCAGCATTCCCGATGAGAGGATTGATCTTGTTCTCTGACTTGAGGAAGACGTTGAAGAGCTTGACGAAGAGGATCCCGCTCACCGTAGCTACGACGAAGGAGAATGCCCCGAGTCCGAAGATCAATATTGAGTTACCCGTGAGGAATTCCGTGGCCTGGGTCGAAGCCCCTACCGTGACACCGAGGAGGATCGTGATCGTATCGATCAGCGGTCCCTTAGCTGTGTCAGCAAGACGCTTCGTGACACCACTCTCGCGAAGGAGATTACCAAAGAAGAGCATCCCTAAGAGGGGCAGTGCAGGCGGTACGAGCATCGTCGTCAAGAGAAGCCCAGCGATAGGGAAGATGATCTTCTCCGTCTGAGAGACCTGACGAGGGCGCTTCATGCGCATTACACGCTCCTTCTTCGTCGTCAGAAGACGCATGAAGGGAGGCTGGATCACGGGCACCAGAGCCATGTAGGAGTAAGCCGACACGGCGATAGCACCGAGGAGATGAGGAGCCAAGCGGTTCGAGAGGAAGATAGCCGTCGGGCCATCTGCTCCACCGATGATACCAATAGCCCCTGCTTCAGTTGGCGTAAAGCCCAGCTGTAGAGCCGTCATGTAAGCTGCAAAGATACCGAACTGTGCAGCCGCTCCGACGAGCATGAGCTTGGGGTTAGAGATAAGAGCCGTGAAGTCTGTCATCGCACCGATCCCGAGGAAGATCAAGGGCGGGTACCACCCTTGACGCACCCCTTGGTATAGGATGTTCAGTACAGAGCCTTCTTCATAGATACCGACCTGCAGCCCGTTGAGCATAGGTATGTTTCCGATGAGCATACCAAAGCCAATAGGGATGAGCAGCATTGGCTCAAACTCATATCTGATAGCTAAGAAGATGAAGAGCAGACCGACCAGGATCATGATCAGGTGCCCAGGAGTGGCATTAGCTACCCCCGTGAAGGAGTAGAAGGTCTCCAGATTCTCAGCTAAGAAGCCCCAGAAGGAGGACATAAGACTATCCGATGATTACGATATCAGAGCCTTCGAGGATGTTATCCCCCTTAGAGACCTTGATGGCAGTGATGACACCATCGCACTCAGCGTTGATGTTGTTCTCCATCTTCATAGCCTCGAGGATAGCCACCGTCTGGCCAGCCTTTACCTGATCGCCTACAGCGACCTTGATGTCGAGGATGACACCGGGCAGAGGAGACTGGACAGCCGTACCCTTACCTGCGGGAGCTGCGGGTTCGGCAGCAGGAGCAGCGGGTGCGATAGGCTGAGGAGCGGGTGCAGGAGCGGCGGGTGCTGCAGCAGGAGCTGGTGCGGGAGCAGCAGGCTTAGCTGCTGGACGTGGAGCAGGTGCGGTGTAGCCTTCGGTGAGGATATCTACCTGGTAGGAGACACCATTTACTTCTACGGCAGCCTTGTCGCCTTCGAGATCGATGATAGCGACACTGTACTCGTTGCCATTGATCTTATACTTGTACTCTTTCATTGTGGATAGGGAGTTGAATGTGATTGCTTATTATAGTTGCGTGAGGATAGGAAGCTGGCGCATCGTCAGAGCCTTGGAGGCCCAGGGAGATGAAGCCGTACGCTTGTAGGTGAGCACCAGAGACTCTTGGTCGTGGAGGTGCTTACCCAGCTCTTCGTGCAGCGCATACGAGATGGCGACGAAGACTTCCTTGAGATTGGGTTCCTGCGACATATTTCTTGTGAGGATAGCTTGTTTATCGTTTGAGGGCCGGAGTCTGTTGGACATGCGCGTTCCACATCGTGGGACGGTGGCGTATCGTCAGGACGTAGCTTTCGTGATCGTGCTGCGTCTCGAGCTCAGAGCGAAGAGCCATCGTGATAACGGCGGCGACTTCATCAGGCTTCCCCGCGGCACTCTGGAGAGCCAGTGAGATGGCTACCAGAGCTTCAGCAGAGGGTTTACCTGTAGAGCTCGCTGCGGGCGCCTTCTGAGTAGCGGGCTTCTCTACCTTCGGAGCATTGCTCCTCTGGAAGAACATCCCGATGCATCGGAAGATAAGCACCAGCATCAGCAGCGCGAGGAAGACGACGAGCACAGCTGTGAAGGTCATGATACCTCCAGCAGGGTCGCGCTCGGCGAGTCTTTGGACTTTCTCGGAGAGCTGAGGATGGTCTTGAGCCCATGCCACCATCGGTGCTGCCGCAAGCGACAGCCCGAGGGTTAGCTGGTATAGTTTACGAGCGAGATTCATAGCGTGTAGCTTGATGGACTATGAATGGCCAAGACAAGCCTGCTTAGAGAGGCATGTTGTCGTGCTTCTTCGCAGGATTGATCTGCTTCTTGGTGCGGAGTTGCTCAAGAGCGCGGATGATACGGAAGCGCGTGTTGCGAGGCTCGATGACGTCATCCATATAGCCGTAAGAAGCGGCGTTGTATGGGTTGGCGAAGGCCTTGCGGTATTCTTCTTCCTTCTCAGCAGCAGCCTGTGCAGGGTCTTCTGCAGCAGCTACCTCCTTAGCGAAGATAACTTCGACAGCACCCGTGGGCCCCATGACAGCGATTTCTGCTGAAGGCCATGCGAGGTTGATGTCGGAGCGCAGGTGCTTAGAGCTCATCACGATGTAAGCACCACCATAAGCCTTACGCAGCGTGACGGTGATCTTGGGCACCGTAGCTTCGCCATAAGCGTAGAGGAGCTTAGCACCATGGACGATAACCCCGTTGTATTCCTGACCCGTACCTGGGAGGAAGCCTGGGACGTCTACGAGGGTGACGAGAGGGATGTTGAAGGCGTCACAGAAGCGGACGAAGCGAGCAGCCTTACGAGAAGCGTTGCTGTCGAGAGCACCGGCCATGACCATGGGCTGGTTAGCGACGATACCGACGCTCTGACCGTTGAAGCGAGCGAAGCCGATGATGATGTTCTTAGCCCAGTCACGGTGTACTTCGAGGAACTCACCGTTGTCGACAATCGTACCGATGACATCGTACATGTTGTAGCCCTTGTTAGGCTGGTCAGGGATGATCGTGTTGAGGACATCGTCGACGCGGTCTACTACGTCCGTAGGCTCTACGCAAGGAGCATCCTCCATGTTGTTCTGGGGGATGAAGGAGAGCAGGTGACGGATCAGGCGGATACCTTCCTCTTCATTGTCTACAGCGAAGTGAGCGACACCACTCTTGGAGGCATGTACGCTGGCACCACCGAGCTGCTCCTGGGTAACATCTTCACCCGTGACGGTCTTGACGACCTTGGGGCCCGTGAGGAACATGTAGCTCGTACCCTTGCTCATGATGTTGAAGTCAGTAAGAGCAGGCGAGTAAACGGCACCACCGGCACAAGGACCGAAGATAGCAGAGATCTGGGGGATCACACCCGAAGCCAGGATGTTGTTCTGGAAGATGTCACCATAGCCGCTGAGAGCGTTGATACCTTCCTGAATACGGGCACCACCCGAGTCGTTAAGGCCGATGACAGGAGCACCCATCTTCATAGCGAGCTCCATGACCTTACAGATCTTCGAAGCCAGCATTTCGGAGAGTGCACCACCGAAGACGGTGAAGTCCTGTGCAAAGACATAGACCAGACGACCGTCGATCGTACCGGAACCGGTGACGACACCGTCACCGAGGAACTTCGTCTTGTCGATACCGAAGTTCGTCGAGCGGTGCAGGACGAAGGTGTCGATTTCGTCGAAGCTACCTTCGTCGAGGAGGAGGGCGATACGCTCGCGAGCGGTGAACTTACCCTTCTGGTGCTGGCTGTCGATACGCTTCTGACCGCCACCGATGTGGGCCTTAGCGCGGAGCTCAATAAGCTCCTTGATTTTCTCTAATTGGACACTCATATTGATTGCTGTTAGTAGATACTGTCGTTATTTAGGATAGAGAGATTATTAGAATGGGATAATAGAGGAGATCACGTAAGCGGGACTTCCGCTCTGGACTCTTCTATTATCCCATTCTTCGGTCAATTACTTGACGTCTCTGTGGTCACACAGCTCGGTGAGGACACCGATCGTGCTCTTGGGGTGGAGGAAGCCGATATTCAGACCTTCAGCCCCCTTACGAGACTGCTTGTCGATCAGCTGGACGCCCTTATCAGCGAGCTCTTGCAGCGCTTCGTCAGCGTTAGGCACAGCGAAAGCGATGTGGTGGATACCTTCCCCACGCTTCTCGATGAACTTTGCGATGGTGCTTTCGGGAGAGGTAGCTTCGAGCAGTTCGATCTTCGTCTGACCGACCTTGAAGAAGGCCGTCTTAACCTTCTGGTCTGCTACTTCTTCGATGTTGTAGCACTTCAGACCGAGGATGCCTTCATAATAAGGCAGAGATGCTTCGATACTCTTTACGGCGATGCCAAGATGCTCGATGTGTGAGAGGTTCATAGCTTTTCTATCTTGCTTTGAGTTGATATGATTGGGGCAGGAGGACGGTCCTCTACCCCGTAACTTCTGTACTGCAAATGTAACAATAATCGCCTTCATTCCCTAACTCTACGGCAACCTCTTAAATATTCGCAGATTAGGCCCATTAAATAAGGCGGATCATCCCCCTACAAGCCCCTCCTTTAGTCCCATATCAGCCCACCCAAATTCCATCCAAACCACCGAGCCTCAAGCTACTCTTGCGACACACTATCAATCAACTGATTAGTCACCCCATCAAACGAAGTAGTACTGGTCGATATTACCCCTTCACAAGAGTCTGACACATAGGTCTCCTGAGTGGAGCTAAAAGCACCCAGCAGTGAGTCGTAAGAGCATCCGATTAGGAACGCACATTACGACTCACTGCTGGGAGATCGGCAAGGGGGAGAGATGAAGACGGGGCAACCACATCAAAACCTCCTCCCTATCTACAAGCCGTATTGAGGACGAGTTGATTTGCAAACGACTATTGCTCTGCGAGCGAACGACTATTGCCGCAGCTTTGTACTCTCTACTGTTTCACTCGGGCGCTCGGCCTTGTTATGCAATACCGAGGAGACGAGTGCGACCGAGATACTTACACTTTGATGCGGTTACCCTGAGATGAAGATCATTATCAATCTCCCCCCACCCTACTTATTAATTATATATATGTTATGTATAGAGCTGCCCGAAGGAGAAGGATTACTTCATGCCGAGCGTGAGTAGGAGGAAGGCATACTCAAAGGCGGTATCTCGGATACCATCATAGCGTCCCGTGGCTCCACCATGTCCCGAATCCATATTCATCTTCAATAGAAGGAGGTGGTCATCCGTCTTGTGACGGCGGAGCTTCGCTACATACTTCGTGGGCTCGTGGAAGAGTACCTGCGAGTCATTGAGCCCACCTGTGACCAAGAGATGCGGATAGCTCTGTGCCGAGATGTTGTCATAGGGCGAATAGCTGAGCATGTAGTCGAAGTACTCAGGGTCATTGGGATTCCCCCACTCTTCGTACTCTCCTGTAGTGAGCGGGAGGGACTCATCAAGCATCGTCGTCGCGACATCAACGAATGGTACAGCTGCGATCATCGCATGGAAGAGGTCGGGGCGACTATTTGCCACAGCACCTATCAGCAGACCGCCGGCACTCCCCCCTTCGGCCATCAAGCGCTCAGGAGAGGTATAGCCCTCAGCGATGAGGGTCTCTGCACAAGCGATAAAGTCGGTGAAGGTATTCTTCTTCTTGAGGAACTTCCCGTCTTCATACCACTGCTCCCCGAGGTCACTTCCCCCACGCACCTGAGCCTGTGCATAGACGAAACCACGGTCAACAAGGCTCAAGACCGAGACGCTGAAGTGTGCATCGAGCGTCACTCCATAGCTCCCATATCCATAGAGCAAGGCGGGGGCTGAGCCGTCACGCTGCAGTCCCTTGCGATAGAGTAGCGTCATCGGTACACGCACACCATCTGGGGCTGTAGCCCAAAGACGCTCTACGGTATAGTCTTCGGGGCTGAAGCCTCCACCGACCTCCTGCTGCTTGAGGAGGCGACTCTCCCGCTGCTCCATATCATATTCGTAGAGCGAAGCGGGGCGATTGGGGGATGAGTAGCTATAGCGTATCGTCGTGGCTTCGTAGGTGGAATTCCCCTTGAGGCTGATGGTATAGACAGGTTCGGGGAAGTGAATTGACCCACACGGCTCCCCTTCGCTAGAGAGGATACGAATCTGAGTGAGACCATCTTGACGCTCCTCCAGTGCGACATGGGAGGCGTAGACTCCGATACTATCGAGGCGTACCCCCGTGCGGTGAGGGACGAAGAGCTTCCAAGCGCTACGATCCTGCACCTTATCCTTATCGGTGACGTAGACCATCCCATTGAGAGAAGTCTTATCCTTGTAGTAGATGAAGAACTTCTCACGATGGCTAAGTATAGAGTAGCGCACATCTTGCTCACGGGGCAGGAAAAGCTTTGGCTCACGATCCGACCCGTCTGAGGAGAGGTAGTATTCCTCGGTCGTCGTACTACTCCCTGCCGTCAGGAAGATGTACTCACGGGTCTTCGTCTCACTCACACTGCAGGAGAAGCGGACGTCCTGTTCTTCGTAAATGAGCGTAGGCTCAGCATCCGTAAGGCGCTGGGCAAAAGCCTTCGTCGAGCGAAGGGTCTCATCAATCAAGGTATAGTAGATCGTCTCGCTATCCTCTGCCCAAGCCAACGACGAAACTCCCGAGAGCGGAAAGGCAAGGTCTTCGCCACGCTCGAGGTTGCGTATATGGAGGTCGACTCCGCATACGAGCCCGTCGTATTGGCAAAGTAGGCAGCAAGCTTGTTATTGGGACTCACCGCATAGCCAGCAAAGATGTATGCATCATGTCCTTCGGCAAGAGCATTGACATCGAAGAGTAGTTCCCCACCCTCGATCGCCGTAGGGCACTGCTCATAGCGCTCTATAAAGTCTGCCTCAGAAACGCGGTAATACGAAGGGTATTGCTTCCCCTTCTCAGTGCGGGCATAGTAATAGTAGCCACGGCGCAGCGTAGGATAACTCTGGTCATCCTCCTTAATTCGCCCTACGATCTCCTTAAATATCTGCTCCTCTGTCTCATGCATCGAGGCCATGACCTCGGCGGTATAGGCATTCTCTGCACGGAGGTACTCAAGCACACGAGGATCTTCTTTATCCCGCATGTAGTAGAAGGGATCAATACGTTCGCGCCCCAAATGAGTCAAGCATTCGTCTTGGACTTCAGCACGTGGAGGGGTAAGTGTAGGCAAGGATGATTGAGTAAAGTCCATCTGTTGGATAGCAATAAGTGATAGGAAATTGAGTAAATAAAAGAGCTAAGCCTGCAGGCTATCCCGCAGGACGAGTAGGGCTTCGGGCCCCATCTCAAAGAGAAGATCCAAGATACTTAGGTCTTCTACAAAGCCCATGCGCTCCAGATGAAGCTGATAATATGGGCGTAGCTGAACTCCAGGCAATGGAGCAGCCTGCTTCGGACTCAGCGTATAGCGAAGGTCGCAGCACTCGGACGTAGCCTCAGGCGACTGAGGGGGCAGGAAGTCCGTAGTCGTAATCCAGTTGAGGTCAAGCTGTAGCTGAGCGAGGAGCGTATGTAGCAGCTCCGCGTTGAAGTCCCAGAGGTAAGTATAGCGCCGCTCATAGAAGGACATCAGCTCATCTGCATAGAATTCGAAGAAAGGACTTGCCCCATAAGCGGTGCGTAGCGCCTGCGCATGCAGATGTCGCCACTCCCCATGATCAGAGATACGCACCTCGCGTATCGGAGTCTTCGTCCCGGCGGGAAGCTCGACTGGTATCGTGAGGGACTGCACGCCATTCGGACCAAGGATACGGCAGCGATTACGATAGCTCTGCTTGACGTAGTGCTCGCACCCCTCGAGCGCAATAGTGTCAGCAGCATGCTCATAGAGCTTCACGAAATAGCTGACAGGTGGTGCGTAGGCCGTAGCGAGGAGTAGCGAGGGTAGGCTCTCCATCATAGGGCAAAGAGGATAACACCCTCGATAGCATCCGCAGGGAGGATACCCAGATGGCGGGAGTCAGGTGCAGCGCTCGTATCATCGGTGAGTACCCAGTAGTAATCCCGACGGAAGGTGTGATAAGGGTTGGAGGCGAGTGCAACAAGCCAATCCTTAGGAGCCAGTCTGTGCAGAGCGACCTCTCCATGCGCAGGAGCAAAGAGTCGCTGTTCCTCGACGAGGGCAGCACGATAGGCAACAAGATTGGTGGAGGTCAGGGGGTAGACGCCGCCCTCACGGGGTAAGCGTAGTGCATACTGCTCTCGAGCATCTCGTGGATGGCGATAGTCAGACACCGCAACACCATTCACAAAGAGCTGATCTGAGCACACCTCAAGGCTATCTCCAGGCAGGGCGACCACACGGGCCACCATCAGACTCTGTGCTGAGGTAGAAGCACCCGCTCTATCGGTATGATAGAGAATGAGTGCACCTCGATCGGGGCTCTGCGTACGACGAGCCAACGCCCATGCTCCGAGCCGCAAGGCGGGGGCTTGGGCGGTCGTCATCACACGAAAGGGGGTGAAGAAGAATATACGGAGCACTACCACTAGGGCAATAAGCCCCAGCGGTAGTGCTCCGTAGCGTACGAAGGATGAGCTGACTATCTGATCCTTACTTATCATGAATCAGATGCATCATCCGTGACCAGCGGATACCACCATTCGTCAGTGGGCGCTCGCTATTGATCGAGAGCCAGAGGAAGGCGGGCTTCCCTACGATATGATCTTCGGGTACGAAGCCCCAGTAGCGGCTGTCAGCCGACATATCGCGGTTATCTCCGAGCATGAAGTAGTAATCCTGTTGGAAGGTATAGGTCGTACTGGGCTTCCCGTCAATGAGTACCATCCCGTCGGGCTGCACCTCGAGGCGGTGCCCTTCGTAGTTACGGATACAGCGATGGTAGAGTGCTACTGCTGTGGCATTAAGGGCAATTTTCAGCCCTCGGCGTGGGATGAGGAGTGGACCATAGTTATCCTTCGTCCAAGGCGTCTTGAAGTCCACCGGATATACGCCCGTCGAATTCTGAGGCTGGGCTATGTCAACAGCAATAGCACGGACATAAGGCTCAGCCTTAAGGCGGGTCTTCATCTCCTCCGTCAGAGGGAGGTAGTAGATAGCACCATAGTGCCCCCCTGCATCGGTGGGCTGGAAAGAAAGCCCCGCATAGCGCAGGTATCCCTCAATAGTCCCCGTCTCGGAGGAAGGCTGATAGGTACGCTGGTCGTAGATCAGCTGCACATCACGGTCGTTGATCTCGAGATCATCTAAGATCTCCTGGGGCAGAGCTCTCCCATCCGTCTGGAGGAAGTAGTTGTACTGCATCTTCTCGGGGTTGGCAATAGCCTCACCGTCGATATAGACCTGCTTATTGCGGATCTCGAAGCGCTCCCCTGGAAGACCGATACAGCGCTTGACATAGTGGTCACGACGATCCACGGGGCGGTAGACGATCTCACCGAATTGTGCTCGATCAGCCCACACAGCATCACGCCCATAAGTAGCACACAGCGTATAGTAATCAGGGTTAGGCATATTGAGCGCCACCGTATCTCCTGCGGGGAAATTAAAGACGACGAGGTCATTACGCTCAACTTTCCCGAAGCCCTTGAGGCGACGATAAGGGAGCGAAGGCTCATCGAGGTAGGACTTATGCCCGAGGATGGTATTATGCACTAAGGGGAAGGCCACGGGGGTCATCGGCACTCGGGGACCATAGCTCAGCTTATTGACGAAGAGATAGTCACCGATGAGGAGTGTCTTCTCCAGCGAAGAGGAGGGGATGGCAAAGTTCTGGAAGAAGTAGGTGAAGATAATCGACACGGTGAAGACCACGAAGATGATATCCTCGACCAACCCGCCAAGGAGGCGTACAGTGGGATTGGGATGCTCACGCAGATAACGCCAGTTGATCCATCGCGTAAAGTAGAAATCAATGAAGAGAGGCAGGAGAATCAGCCACCACCAGCTTGCCCACCAAGCAAAGGCGATGAGAAGAAGGATGAGAAGCCCGCCCTTGACATGGCGCCATGTGCGCTGTCCTGGAGTAAGTCTTGCTATCGGATGCGATTTCATTCGGTGCTCTATATATAATTATGGTGTATAAGTATCGAGGGGGAGAGTGGGTGCTTAGCGAAGCTGAAGGAGGTCATCCATCGTCAACCAACCGCGGTGCGTGTAGGCGTATTCAGCTGCCAAAACCGCCCCAAGAGCAAAGCCCTGACGGCCAAACGCCTCATGAGTCAGGACGATACGATCAACCTCTGAGGTATAGGTCACTGTATGTATCCCTGGGACTTCGCCCTCACGATGTGCGATGATAGGCAGGACACCTGGCTCAGGCTTATCCGTCAGCTCCCATCCATGGAGCTCGGGACGTCCAGCAAGGATAGTCTCAGCCAGCGTGATCGCCGTGCCACTGGGGGCATCAAGCTTATGGATATGGTGCGTCTCATCGAGGCTTAGGCGATAACCAGGAGCAGCCTGCATGAGCTCAGCTACACGGCGATTGATTTGTAGGAAGAGCTGGACGCCGATGCTGTAGTTGGAGGACCAAAAGAGCGTCCCCTCACCCGCCTCACAGCGCTCACGCAGCTCGGGCAGCTTATCCGCCCACCCCGTTGTACCAGAGACTACGGGTACCCCGCGGTCGATAGCTCGGCGACAGTTGTCATAAGCCATTGCGGGAGCAGTGAACTCAATAGCGACATCAGCCGCAGCGAAGCGGGGATCATCGAAGAGGTGCTCCTCGTCGCGGTCAATAGTCAGCACGATCTCATGCCCTCGTGCACGGGCTATTTCTTCTATGACGTGCCCCATCTTGCCGTAGCCGATGAGTACGATCTTCAGTGCTTGCATTCGTTAGTCTCCTTTAATAAAAGCGCGCAGTAGCGACTCTCGCTACCCCGCAATGCTTCACACAAAGGTAAAGAAAAGGGGCATTAGGTCAGGGCTACCGCTTTCTAAGTGTATGTAGCTAAGCTCAACACAGCTTTTCAATCGACCTTCCTTGGGAGGAAGCGAAGCAATTGAAAGGCAAGACGGCAGCAATAGTCGTTTGATCTCAGACCTGTAGTCACTTCTAGTACAAACTAATAGTCATTCATATGCGAAACGAATAGTCGTTTAGACCCTGAACTTATAGTCGTTTGCACGCAGATCAGTAGTCATTTCGAATCAACTCAAGCAACGTAGACTGCCACTCAGGCATCACCACCATATAAGCCTTCATCTTGAGACGAATAGCACTGTAGAAAGTATCTCAAAACGAAACACCACCAGCTCACTATGTATCAATCACGTCCCCCTCCATCCCAAGCCTCTCAGCAATAGAGCAAAATCGAACCAGTACTGGTCGGCGCTCTGACCAGTACTGGTCACGAGGCGAAGTAGTACTGGTCACTATTGCTGACCAGTACTGGTCAACTCGTCGAGCAGTACTGGTTACTTTACCCTCCCATATCTGTACATTCCATAGAGCCATATCAAGGCAAGCTACCACCCTCTAAAAGATGCTCTTCACAAGCCAAACAAACCTCCTCAAGAGAAATATCTATGAGGGCATCAAAAGCGGGTATGCAGTCGCAACATTTTGAAGCAAATAACGTACCTTTGCGTGTTCATTAAAGACAAGTCAACTACCTATAGATGGAATATAACTTTAGAGCTATCGAAGCACGCTGGCAAGCGTACTGGCGAGCAGAAGACGTATATCGTGTCACGGAAGACCCCAGCCGCCCCCCTTACTACGTCCTGGACATGTTCCCCTACCCCTCGGGAGCAGGCCTGCATGTCGGTCACCCATTAGGCTATATCGCCTCGGATATCTTCGCCCGCTACAAGCGACTTCGTGGCTTCAATGTACTCCATCCCATGGGTTACGATGCCTTCGGGCTTCCCGCTGAGCAGTATGCTATCCAGACAGGGCAGCACCCTGAGGTAACGACTACGGAGAACATCCGTCGCTATCGCGAACAGCTGGATCAGATTGGCTTCAGCTTTGACTGGTCGCGCGAGGTACGCACCTCCGATCCCGAATACTATAAATGGACGCAGTGGGTCTTCATCCAGCTCTTCCACTCCTATTATAATAATGCTACAGGCAAGGCTGCACCTATCTCCGAGCTCATCGCCCACTTCGAGGCCGCAGGGACTAAGGGGATCAATGTAGCCGAAAGCGAAGCACTCTCCTTCACCGCCGAAGAATGGCGTAGTTGGGATAAGAAGAAGCAGATGCAGACCCTGATGAACTATCGTCTGGCCTACCTCGGTGAGACGATGGTCAACTGGTGTGCTGCCCTCGGCACTGTACTGGCCAACGACGAAGTCCACGACGGTGTGAGCGAACGCGGAGGCCATCCCGTAGAGCAGAAGAAGATGCAGCAGTGGTGTCTGCGCGTCTCAGCCTATGCAGGTCGCCTACTCGACAGCCTCAATGACCTCGAGTGGAGTGAATCCCTCAAGGAATCACAGCGCAACTGGATCGGCAAGAGCGAAGGTGCCGAAGTACGCTTCCCGCTCGTGGGTGGCGATGGAGCAGAGCTCACCGTCTTCACTACGCGTGTCGATACGATCTATGGGGTCACCTTTATGGTCTTAGCCCCCGAGAGTGACTATGTCCCCATGGTCACCACCGCTGATCAGCAGGCTGCCGTAGACGAATATCTTGCTGCTACCCGCCGCCGCACCGAGCGCGACCGTCTCTCTGATCGTCGCGTCTCTGGGGTCTTCTCTGGCTCCTATGCCACCAATCCGCTGACAGGCGAAGCGATCCCCATCTGGATCAGTGACTATGTCTTAGCTGGCTATGGCACGGGAGCGGTGATGGCTGTACCCGCTCACGACAGTCGTGACTTTGCCTTCGCTCGTCACTTCGGCCTGCCTATCATTCAGGTTGTCGTCCCCGAAGGTGAAGAAGCTACCGATCCTGCGACTTGGGAGGAATCCAAGGACAGCAAGAGCGGTGTACTCATCAACTCTGGTATCATCACAGGTCTCTCCGTCACGGATGCCATCGCCAAGATGAAGGCACACGTCACGAGCGAAGGGCTAGGACAGGTCAAGACGAACTATCGTCTACGCGACGCGATCTTCAGCCGTCAGCGCTACTGGGGTGAGCCCTTCCCCATCTATTATGATGCCGAGGGGACAGCCCATACCATCAGCGAAGATGAACTGCCACTTTGCCTCCCCGAGGTAGATAAGTTCCTCCCCACCTCCGATGGTCAGCCCCCTCTTGGTCGTGCTAAGGGCTGGCACACCGCCGAAGGTTTTCCCTACGAGCTGAGCACAATGCCAGGCTTCGCTGGTAGCTCCGCCTATTACCTCCGCTACATGGATCCACACAATGACAAGGCGCTTGTCGGTCGTGACAAGAATGCCTACTGGCGCCATGTAGACCTCTATGTCGGAGGTGCAGAGCATGCTACCGGACACCTCATCTATAGCCGCTTCTGGAATAAGTTCGTCTATGACCTTGGCCTCGTCGTAGAGGACGAGCCCTTCCGCAAGCTGGTCAATCAGGGGATGATCCAGGGTCGCTCCAACTTCGTCTACCGCATCAAGGACACGAATACCTTCGTCTCCCTCGGGCTCAAGGATCAGTACGACACGACCCCCATCCATGTGGATGTAAATATCGTCTACAACGATCAGCTCGATCTTGAAGCCTTCCGTGCTTGGCGTCCCGAGTATGCTACGGCAGACTTTATCCTCGAGGATGGCAAGTACATCTGTGGATGGGCTGTCGAGAAGATGAGTAAGTCGATGTACAATGTCGTCAACCCCGATATGATCGTCGAGCGCTATGGCGCCGACACGCTTCGCCTGTACGAGATGTTCCTCGGTCCTCTTGAGCAGAGTAAGCCCTGGGACACCAACGGTATCGACGGCGTACACCGCTTCCTCCGCAAGCTGTGGGGGCTGTACTACTCAGCCGAGGGTCTGCGTGTCACTGATACTCCTGCTACCAAGGAAGAGCTCAAGAGCCTGCATAAGCTGATCCGCAAGGTGACGCAGGACGTCGAGCAGTTCTCCTTCAACACCTCCGTAGCTGCCTTCATGATCTGCATCAACGAGCTGCAGGGCTTGAAGACTTCTTCTCGCGAGGTACTCCAGCCACTCCTCATCCTCCTCGCCCCCTTCGCTCCTCACATCGCAGAAGAGCTCTGGCATGCCATCGGCGAAGAGACGACTATCGTCGCTGCCGAGTGGCCCGAGTGTGATGAGAAGCTCCTCGTCGAAGATAGCTTCAAGTACCCCGTAAGCTTCAATGGGAAGACACGCTTCACCATCGAGCTACCACGTGAAGCGTCTCAGGATGAGATCCGCGAGGCCGTGCTTTCGGCTGACGAAGCACAGAAGTGGCTCGAGGGCAAGACTCCTAAGAAGGTCATCATCGTCCCTGGCCGCATCATCAACATCGTATTATAGTAATCACAATAGCTTAACCTCTACCAACCTCACTAATAAGTAGCAATGGCACAGAATCTCAATCTGCTGACGTTCCTCGGCCAGAAGTTCAAGGATCTCTTCCACGAACTCTCTCATCAAGCGGTCTCCAAGTACTTCTGGAAGGACCTCCTGATCGTGCTGATGGGTGTACTCCTCTACACCGTAGGCTTCAGCTTCCTCATCTATCCGCAGCGTGTCACGACCGGTGGGCTCATGGGGATCTGTAACATCATCACGATTATCACAGGGATCAAGGTCGACATCCCGTACAACATCATCAACATCAGCCTCCTTGTCATCGCCTTCCTCTTCCTGGACAAGAACTTCTTCATCAAGACCCTCATCGGGATCGGTCTCCTTGCAGTGCTCGTGCCCATCGCTACGCGTACCGCTATCCCCGACCCACGAGTCGAAGAACTGTGGCATCTGATGGTCCTCAAGGATCAACCTCTGCTTGCCCTCATCCTCGGTGCTATGATGTGCGGTCTTGGGCTGGGGCTCATTTTCTCCGTGAACGGTAGCTCTGGGGGGACGGATGTCATCGTCGCACTTATCAGCAAGTACCGCAATATGTCCTTCGGGCGTATCTTCGTCGCAGTGGACGGTACGGTGGTGCTCTTCTCTTACTTCGCCAACGTCTATCTGGCAGACATCAAGATCGACCCACTGATGGCATTTGACAAACTCGTCATGTCCTTCATCGAGGTCGTACTCCTGGCGATGACGATGGACTGGTACACGAGTGGCAACCGTCAGTCGGTGCAGTTCATGATCTTCAGCTCGAAGTATCAAGAGATCAATGATGCGATCACCTCTCGTCTACGTCGTGGCTGTACCCTGCTCGAAGCTACGGGGGGCTACACAGGCCAGCCTCAGAAGGTCCTCCTCGTTGTAGTGCGCAAGCAGCAGTCTGTAGCTATCTCACGCATCATCGAAGAGATTGACCCCAAGGCCTTCGTCTCCAATGGAGCTGTAAAGGGCGTCTATGGCGAAGGCTTCGAAAGCCTCAAGAAGATCAAGTAAGCCCGATCTCCCTATACCTTATAATATAAGCCCCACCCCATCAAGGCACAGAGCCATAGGGGTGGGGCTTTATGTATCTGCCTATATCAGATAAGGTAGTGACACTATATATCCTTATCTTTGCGAGCACAACATAGTCACAAATAATACTACCACATCATGGCTATCATCCAAAGCGTATTAGATACAGACCTCTATAAGTTCACCACGAGCTATGCCTACTCCAAGCTCTACCCTCGAGCCTATGGGCAGTTCCGCTTCATAGACCGTGGGAAGACGACCTACCCTCAGGGCTTTGCCGAAGAGCTAAAGAAGGAGATCCAAGAGATGTCTAAGCTCGCCCTGACTAAGGACGAGGCGAGCTTCCTCTCTCGCGAGCTCCCCTACCTTCCCCCGACGTACATTGACTTTGTACGAGGCTTCCGCTTCGACCCCGAGGAAGTAAAGGTGGAGCAGGATGCTGAGGGCCACCTGTCTATCATCGCCGAAGGGCTACTCTATCGCGTCACACTTTGGGAGACCCCTATCCTTGCTCTCGTGAGCGAGCTCTACTACAAAATGCTCGGTGCTCAGCCAGACATGGAGTACACCGAGCGCACAATCATCAACAAGGCTCGTAAGCTCGCTGAGCACGGCATCACGTTCTCGATGTTCGGTATGCGTCGTCGCTTCAGTGCAGCTATCGAAGACCGCGTGACGGAGCTTCTCAAGGAGCACGCTGCTGGCTACCTCTTCGGCACGAGCAACGTCTACTATGCTTATAAGCATGGCCTTCGCGTATCGGGGACGCATCCCCACGAGTGGATTCAGTTCCATGGCGCTATGTTCGGCTATAAGATGGCTAACTACATGGCGATGGAGGACTGGATCAATGTCTACGACGGAGACCTCGGTACGGTACTTACAGATACCTATACGACGGATGTCTTCATGCGCAACTTCAGTAAGAAGCACGCTATGCTCTTCACAAGTCTGCGCCATGACAGCGGGGATCCCCTCCAGTTCACGGAGAAAGTCATCGCTCGCTACCGTGAGCTACGCGTAGACCCCACCATCAAGTACATCATCTTCTCCGATGGTCTCGATCCTGAGCGCGCTATCGAGATCGCCAACTATTGTAAGGGTCGTATCGGCGCCAGCTTCGGTATCGGCACGAACTTCTCCAATGACGTCGGCAATGGTGTCCGCCCTATGAACATCGTCATGAAGCTCTGGAAGTGCAAGATGACTGAGAAGGAGCGCTGGAATCCCTGCGTCAAGCTCAGCGACGTCGATGGTAAGCACACCGGTGAGCCCGAGGAGATCGAGCTCGCTCAGCGTACCCTTGGGCTCCCCGTACAGATATAGTACCTGTGGTTAGCTCACGGAGACGCGTCTGCCTTTACTTTGGCTCTTTCAATCCACTGCATCGTGCCCACCTACATCTGGCACAGTTTGCACTGGACAGCGTGCCATGCGATGAAGTATGGCTCGTGCTGAGCCCGCTCAACCCCCTCAAGGACCGTGCAACACAGCTCCCCTTCTCTTGGCGAGCAGACTATATACGCCGTGCTATACAGGATGAGCCGCGCCTACGTCTAATCACGCTGGAGGAGCTGCTTCCGCTACCCCACTATACGGTGCGGAGTATAAGAGCGCTACGCCTCCTCTATCCCGAATATGACTTCTCGCTCCTTATCGGGAGTGACAATCTCCGCCTCATAGACCGCTGGTATGACTACCAGCGGCTTTTGAGGATTATCCCCCTGCATGTCTATCCTCGCCCAGGCTATCCGCTGGAGGACATTGACCCTGCAGCCCTTCCCGAAGCGATGCTACATCTCCACCCCGAAGCTCCACAAATGGACCTGGCTGCGACCGAGCTACGTGAAGCCGCACTAAGTGGAGAAGACCGCAGTGCTGAGACAGCTGTCCCCGAGCTCTGGGAAGAGCTCCGAGCACAGCTCCTGTCCCTACAATCCTAATAAGTATCCCTATGACCCCACGCCTCACTTTCCTCCCCGAGTGGGTGGAGCAAGATCTCGTCCTGATCTCTTGGCCCAATGAGACCATGGACTGGGCTTCGCGCTTGCCCCAAATAGAAGCATGCTACAAGCAGATGGCTGAGAGCATCCTCGCCTACGAAGACCTCCTCATCCTCGCCAAGGATCCCGAGCACGTGCGCAGCCTCCTCTCTGACCGCGAGCACAAGCACGAGCTCTTCATCATGGAGATGGACTGCAATGATACCTGGTGCCGCGACTATGCTCCCCTCTCACTTCTACTCACGGACGAAGAGGGCAACGAGCGCCCCATGATCGTGGACTTCACCTTCAACGGCTGGGGAATGAAGTTCGCAGCCGACAAGGACAACTTGATTACGCGTGCCCTCTATCTCTCGCGTGCCTTCGTCCCCGAGATGGCATATACCAATGCCCTTAGCCTTGTCTTTGAAGGTGGCGGTATCGAAAGCGATGGCGCTGGGACGCTGCTCTCGACCGAGGGCGTAATAGTCGAGCCCAACCGTAATGCGGGCGTCAATGACGAAGCGCTCCGTCAGTACCTCATTGAGATCCTTGGGGGCGAGCGTCTCCTTACGCTCACCAACGGACAGATCGAGGGCGACGATACCGACGGTCATATCGATACGCTTGCTCGCTTCCTCACCCCGACGACCATCGCCTACGTCAGCTGCGAAGATCCTAAGGATAGCCACTATCACGAGCTGGAGCGCATGAAGAAGGAACTCGAAGCACTGCGCACGAAGGACGGTGCTTCCTACGAGCTTATCCCTCTGCCTCTACCTCCCGCGCTGCATGATGAGGAAGGTCAGCGCATGCCCGCCACGTATGCCAACTTCCTCTTCGTCAATGGTGCGCTCCTCGTACCCACCTACGACGTCGAGACCGACGCCGTAGCGCTTGAGCGCCTGAAGGCTGCTGTACCCGACCGCGAAATCGTCGCCGTGCCCAGCCGTGCCCTCATCTACCAGCATGGTAGCCTACACTGCGCCACGATGCAGTTCCCCCGAGGCTTCATCAACAAGAATAAGTGGAGATAAGACCTATGTCCGAAAAGAGAATACTTCGCGTCGGCCTCATTCAGCAGGCCAACACCGCCGACCACTCCGACAACAAGCGCCGTCTGAAGGAAGCCATTCGCTCGGCAGTAGCCCAAGGCGCAGAGCTGGTCGTACTGCAAGAGCTTCACAACGGCCTTTACTTCTGCCAGACGGAGGACGTCAACGTCTTCGACCAAGCCGAGCCCATCCCTGGGCCAAGTACGGAGGAGTTCGGCGCGCTGGCTGCCGAGCTGGGGATCGTCTTAGTCCTCTCGCTCTTTGAGCGTCGTGCCGCAGGCCTGTACCACAATACCTCCGTGGTCTTGGAGCGCGATGGCTCCATCGCTGGGAAGTATCGCAAGATGCACATCCCCGATGACCCCGCCTACTACGAGAAGTTCTACTTCACCCCTGGGGATCTGGGCTTCGAGCCCATCGAGACCTCTGTCGGGACGCTCGGCATACTCGTCTGCTGGGACCAGTGGTATCCCGAAGCAGCCCGCCTCATGGCACTCGCTGGAGCCGAGATGCTCATCTACCCCACGGCTATCGGCTACGAAAGTAGCGACGTCGTCGAAGAGCAGAGTCGTCAGAGCGATGCCTGGCAGCTCGTACAGCGCGGTCACGCCGTAGCCAATGGCCTCCCCGTGATCACGGTGAACCGTGTGGGCCACGAAGAAGACCCATCGGGTCAGACCAAGGGTATCCGCTTCTGGGGGCGCAGCTTCGTCGCTGGCCCACAGGGGGAATTGCTCTGCGAGCTGGGGCAAGAAGAAGCGATCCAGATCGTCGAAGTCAATCTCACGCGAAGCGAATCGGTACGCCGCTGGTGGCCCTTCCTGCGCGACCGTCGCATTGATTACTTCGAAGACCTCACGAAGCGCTACCGCAAGTAGTCACCCTATTCCCTAAAAGCCAAAGCGCCCCGCCCGCAGAAAGACCTGCAGGCGGGGCGCTTTGCTATGCAAATGCCGAGGAAATATAACGCCATATATACGAGCATTTCACGGTGTATATACGGATGGAAATTTCCGTATATACAGAAATATTTTTTCGTATATGCAGAAATTTATTTTCGCATATACGGAAATTTAGCGGCGCATATACGGAAGTTTTTCCACCCTATATATGGGCATTCTTTTGGGTGTATATTTGAGAAGGGCTGACTTCGCAGGTGCGAAGTCAGCCCTTTAATTCTAAGCCCATTTGCGAGAGCGAAGGAGCTTTCGTGAGTGCCTATGCCTGGGAGGCGCTACTTCTTGCGGGGAGCATTGCCCTTGCGGATCCAGTCAAGGCTTACACGCGTGAAGTAGATGTCGAATCCGGGGTTGTCGTCCTCTTCGCTGATGATCCCGATCGTCCCGTCGGGGAAGATCACCAGTTCGCTATAGACCGACTCGCCACGGCAGATCTCACGCGAATAAGGCCAGGTCTTACCCTCGTCTTCACTGAGGAAGATCTTCAGGTGGTCGCGCGTGGCGTTAGCGGGGAGGGTGTGCAGTAGGAGGTTCGCATTTTTCTTGCTACCGACGGGTGCATAGCGAGCAAAGCCCCCATTACAAGCATTACCCATCAGCTCATTCCACTGCTTGGGCTCGGTCCACGTCTTGCCACCGTCGCTGGAGTGCACGTAGGTACGCGCATTCAGGCCACCAGCACGATTGCGGCAGGAGACCAGCAGCGAGCCGTCGGAGAGCTCGACGATCTTCGACTCGTCGCCATTGACGCGAGCGGTCTCGGAGATCAGCCATGTCTTTCCCTGGTCATCAGAGTAAGCCAGGACGTTATCAGCACGTCCACCCCAAGCCTCCTCCGTGCGGATAGCTGCGACGAAGATGATGCGGCCCGTGGAGGTAATGATCCCGTTGCCCGAAGCGAAGAAGCCACCGTACTCAAAGCGATCACGGTAGATAGACTTCGTGATATTGGTCACAGGCTCCCATGTGCGGCCACCATCTGTGCTCTTAGTGAAGTACATCTGGATAGGATGCGTGGCATGCGAAGGATAATGCCAAAGACCAGCACCACCGACCATCACCATGTAGATCGTACGTCCGTCGGTAGCCATAGCTGCGTCGCCGTAGCCGTGCTCCGACGTACCACGAGCCACCGTGATAGGCGCACTCCAAGTCTTACCATCATCTATCGAGCGCTTGATCTCCACGTCGATATCACCGGGCAGGTCATTGCCATTCTTCTTGCGGCGGTCAATGCTTGCCACGAGCGTACCATCGGAGAGACGGACGACACCGGGGATACGATAGTGCAGTGAGCCACCTTCGCCTGGCGCCCAGACCAAGCTACGCTGCAGGACGATACCATGGCGGTACTCCTTGGCATCGGGGAGCGTAGAGAGCTCATAGCTCGACGTCTTCAGCGCACTAAGGCGAGAGACGACCTCCCCACCCTCCTGTGCCGAAGGGGCTACATCACAAACGACCCAGAAGGCGTCATCGCTCGAGATCGTCGTACGTGGAGAGAGATCGAGCTTGATGCGAGAAGCACGCTTGACGGGCGCAGAGGCTACGAGCTGCCCAGGCGTGCGGTGGTCAAAGCGATCCTCGTTCTTCGTACGGTAGAGCTTCAGCTGACGGACATCCTTAATTCGGGAGGTGCCGCTGAGATCGATCGTCACGGACTCCAGCGTAGAGCCGACAGCCACGGGGAGTGTAAAGGTGAAGAGCGCTTGATCGAAGCCGCGCCCGATGAGGCTGGCATTCGTCCCATGCTCTTGATAGCGCGCCAAGCTATCCGGACTGACACTCGCAAGGGCTACAGTGCTACTCGCTACTGCTGGAAGAGAAGCTCCCGAGGCAAGCAGCAGGCAAGCTGAGGCTAAGAGAAAGGTCTTCATAAAGGGCTATGATGGGTTAGTGATAAATTCTTCGAACTCAAACGTCAGGTCATCTGCAAACTCGTGCTGCACGGGAGCTTCTCCCTCGGTCCAAGCCTTGAGGAGCGGCGAGGCAAGGACTTCGCTACGTAGCTCCTCGTCCGAGCGTCCCCAGCGCTTGAGCATAAGCAGAGCCGTGCGCTGAAGAGGCGTGGGGAAGGGGACTTCGCTATCGGAGAGGATCTCTAAGACTTCCGAGAGCAAGCGCTTGCGGTGCGCTTCATGCTCGATGCGGAAGCCCTGCGAGAGCCAGCGTGCTAAGATCGTAAAGGCCACGGGGAGCAAATCTTCCCATCGCTGTGAATGCTCGGTGAAGATCCAGTCAAGCGCCCAATAGGGAGCCTCGGGTATGCGGTCAAAGAAGTGCTTCGCCAGATAGTCGCGCAGCTCAGGGTTAGAGAAGGATGAGAGAGCCAGTTGCGTAGCCACTTCGTACGTCACGGCCTCCTCGGGATAGATAAGCTGCCCGATGATCTTCAGCTCACGCACATCTCGGCTGAGGATGTAGCGAGCCAGATCGGCAGACTTCGGCTGCTTCTCCGCCAGGCGAAGGATATAGTCCAGCGTAAGACCAAAGTTGATGCCGTAATAAAGCCCCTTTGAGCGCATAGACGAAGCAACTTGCCCATCCATAGCATGACGCAGACTTCCGCGCAGGGTCTTAGCCGCCTCCAGTGTAGCATCGGAGGGCTCGGGATGACGAACCTGCTCAGCTGTCGTTGGGTCTTCGGGGAGCGTGGCATACTCACGGCCGTAGCGAAGCATCTGCTCGGCATAGCCTTCGGTATAGGTCGCACGGACATCGGTGATACCGCCCTCGGCATCGTAGACCAGCTCAAGGCGGGGATTAACAAAGCCCTTGTAGGGGGCGATATTAAGCGTAGCGTAGCGATGCAGTACCTCGGCATGAAGCTCGGGATCTACGTCAATAGCGTAGCGCTCTACTAAGGCGCGACCTGCAGGCTGATCTCCCTCGCTCTTGATACGCTGTACCTCAGCCAGGAGTTCGGCGATGATGGGGCGAAGAGCGGAATAGTCGTGGATGACGAGCTCAAGGCCGCGAAGCTCGGCAGCGCCCGAAGCAGCGGCACGCTCCAGTACGTAGCGAGCGATGAGAGCACGATTGCGCATGTGGGCTTCCTCGAGGACGTGCCCTGGGCGAATACGTACAAGCTGCGTGACAAGCCCATTGAGCAGGTAGCGATAGTAGCAAGCCTTGTACGCCTCCGTATCGGGAAGGAGCCCCAACTCTACGAGACGCTCATCAGCCATATAGTATAGGGCAAAGAGGTCGGCACGTGCCTCCTCCAGCGTCGAATGGTAAGCGCCGAGAGCATCAGGCGAGATGCCGTCCAGGAGCTTTCCTGAGCCGTGCCCCAAGCATTCGTGCAGGTCGGTATGTAGGTGCTCCGTCACCCCTTCGTACTTCTCGAGCAGGGCGCGGGTAGCAGGATCGGGGATGAAGGCTGCATCCATCCCGCTGTGGCGAGCTGCCAAGCGATAGGCTTCGTGGATATTGTCGATGGTGACGGACTTCGATCCGTAGGTCGCACGTATCCAGTCTGCGTTTGGCAAGTTGATACCGATGGGCGTGGCAGGATAAGAGTCGCCGGCAAGCATAGCTACCGAGACCACTGTAGCGGATACACCACGGGGATTCCCCTTCTTAAAGCGGGCATCGATGGGAGCATGCGCTTCGAACCACGCTGCCTCACTGCAGATCTTCGCCGTGCGTTCGCTCGCCTTCTCATCACGGATATGCACGAGCGACTCCCACATCCCCTTCATCCCGAGGGGGTCAGTATAGACTTCGGTGAAGCCATTGATAAAGTCCACGACAGGCTCCGTATCGCCGACCCAGTGGATAGCATAGCGGTTGTACTCTTCCAGATCGCCCTTCTTGTAGTATTCGATGAGCGAAAGAATAGTCTTGCGCTGGGCTTCGCTCTCAGCATAAGCCACAGCGGCCTTGAGGTGGGCGATGATTTGGCTCAAGGCCTCGCCGTAGAGCCCGTCCTGCTTGTAGACTTCTTCGTAGAGCTGACCGTCTTCGGTCTTGCTAAGCGGCTGTTCAGCCCCAGAGAAGGAGGCTCTTGGCGCTCCTCTTCGGTGAGGTAGTCATAAGCTGCATGGTAGAAGGCTTCGGCTTCGGCTTGCGTGACGTCGGGAGCATAGAAGTTCGCCGAAGAAGCTTGCACCAAGTCGCCTTCGCCACTCTGTACCGTGCGGCGTGGCTCAAGCTCGGGGTCAAAGACCACTGCGAGGAGCTCGTCAAGCTCTCTTCCGCGGAAGCGAAGGAGCTGTCCTTTGCTTCGCTGAAGCTCTTCGATGCAGCTGCGGAGATAGGCTTCGGAGAAATGTGGCTCGAACTTCTCCGAGCCATAGTGGTGATGGATGCCTGAGGAGAACCACAGGCGGAAGAGATATTCCTCCACGCCACGGAAGTCCACACTCGTACGATCGCCTTCGTAGCCGAGGTAGATGCCCTCGAAGAGTGCACGCAAGCGTAGGCCATAGCGCCCATTTTGGTCGAAGGTAATATCGCGGCCAGCAAGGGCGGCTTCACTTAAATGGTAAACAAAAAGCTTGCGCTCCAGTGGCAAGGCTTCGAAGCCTGGGATCTCATAGCGGAGGATCTCCACGTCGGCAAAGCGGGTCACAGAGGCCCCATGGGCACTCGTATAGGTATCTGTTTGCATCAATTCTAAGCGGATAAAGGTGTCCCCACGTCTGGGGCTTGCCTAAGCAAAGATACCGAATAAGAGGGCATTCCCCGAATTTTCCCGCGGAGACAGGGAGAAAAAGGTATCACCCCCATCCCTGATAAGGAGCTTTCAGGAGAAAGGTATATACCTTTCGGGCAAATAGTATATACCCTTCGAGCGAATAGTATATACCCTTCGAGCAAATAGTATATACCCTTCGGGCAAATAGTATATACCTTACGACAGCGAGGTATATTCCTCACGATGGCAAGGTATATTCCTCGCAAAGTACCCAGACTTTACTCTCTCCGCAAGTGACCTTACACAAAGCGCCGCTCCACCACTGACGGGCTTCATCAGTGGTGGAGCGGCGGGAGGCTTTCCCCGAAGGGAATAAAGGCAGAGACCTTAGAGCGAGCGAACGAATTCCACGACACGCTCAGCGTGTGCCTTCGCCTCGGCAGGCACGTTCGGGTTAGTCAGAGCTATCTGACCATAAAGCGGGAAGGCACCCTGATAGTCCATACCGCAGAACCCAGCCGAAGCCTTCAGAGCGGCTGGCAGGATTTCACCGAGTTCGCCAGCGAAGGTCGCTGCGCCAGAACCGGTCGTATAAGAATGAATAAACTTCTTACCACGGAGCTTGTCGCCCGTGCTACCGTAGGCGAAACCATACTGAAAGACTTCGTCCATATAGTGCTTGAGGCCTGCTGGCATGTTGAACCAGAAGATGGGATGGTGGAAGATGATGACGTCGGCTTCTACCAAGCGCTGCTGCTCAAGGGCGATGTCGATGGGAGCGCAGTTAGGGTAGATCTCTTCGAGATTACGCACCTCAAAGTCAGACTGTGCCTTGAAGACGTCAAGGATAACCTTCCCAGCGTGGCTGGTGTCGTGATAAGAGTGCGAATAGATAACGAGGACTTTCATTGGGGTAAATATTTGGATGCGCTACGACGGCAACGCATAGAGATAATACGTGGGGGCGGACTTTAGTTCATAGCACAGTGCCCGACCAAATAGCAGTCGGGCCGACTCCCAAGGGAATCAGCCCGACTTGATTCAGTATGTAATGCAAAAGAGCAGGTGCTCCACTGCGACTTAGAACTCAGCGTTGCGTGGCGTACGGGGGAAGGGAATGACGTCGCGGATGTTAGCCATACCCGTGACGAAGAGCAGCAGGCGCTCGAAGCCCAGACCGAAGCCCGAGTGAGGAGCCGTACCGTAGCGACGGGAGTCAAGGTACCACCAAAGGTCCTTCTCGGGCACACCAACTTCTGCAGCACGCTGTACGAGCTTGTCGTAGTCAGCTTCACGCTCGGAGCCGCCGATGATCTCCCCGATCTTGGGGAAGAGGACGTCCATACCACGGACCGTCTTGCCGTCGTCGTTGAGCTTCATGTAGAAGCTCTTGATTTCCTTAGGATAGTCGGTGACGATGACGGGGCGCTGGAAGTGCTCTTCTACGAGATAGCGCTCATGTTCGCTCGCCAGGTCAGCCCCCCAATAGATGGGGAACTCGAACTTACGACCAGCCTTGACCGCAGCCTCGAGGATCTCGATCCCCTCGGTATAGGTCATACGCTTGAAGGGCTTATCCAGTACGAAGCGCAGACGATCGATGAGCTCCTTGTCAAAGTGCTCAGCGAGGAACGTCAGATCATCCATACAGTGATCAAGAGCCCACTGCACGCAGTACTTGATGAACTCCTCTGCCAGATCCATATTCTCCTGGATCTCGAGGAAAGCTACTTCGGGCTCGATCATCCAGAACTCTGCGAGGTGACGAGGCGTATTGGAGTTCTCCGCACGGAATGTTGGCCCAAAGGTGTAGATACCACCGAGTGCCAGCGCAGCCATCTCACCCTCGAGCTGACCCGAGACGGTGAGCGACGTGTGACGAGCGAAGAAGTCTTCCTTATAGTCGATCAGGCCGTCTTCGGTACGTGGGAGGTTGTCCAAGTCGAGTGTCGTGACCTGGAACATCTGCCCAGCACCTTCGGCATCACTCGCCGTGATCAGCGGCGTGTGCACATAGAAGAAGCCACGCTCGTGGAAGAACGTATGGATAGCGATCGACATATGGTGACGCATGCGATAGATCGCCCCGAAGGTATTTGTGCGAGGACGCAGGTGGGCGATCTCACGGAGGAATTCCAGCGAGTGCCCCTTCTTCTGCAGCGGATAGGTAGCAGGATCTGCCGTCCCGAGGACTTCGAGTTCGTTTGCTTGTATTTCTACGCTCTGCCCCTGACCTTGGGAGGCGACGAGTTCGCCGACCACGCTGAGGCTTGCCCCCGTGGTGATCTTAGCGAGAAGATCAGCGTCGAAGCGCGTGAGGTCGACGACGATCTGGATATTATGGATCGTCGAGCCGTCATTCAGTGCGATGAAGCTAATAGCCTTATTGCCACGGCGGGTACGGACCCAGCCCTTGACGTTCACTTGCTGTCCAACGAGTGAGCCCTGAAGAAGCTCGATGATTCTGGTACGTTTCATAGATGTATGATTGAGTGGTGTGTGTGCAAGGTGAGATGTCTATGGGTAGCTATTACTCGAAGGAACCCATACGCAGGTTGTTGACCTCCTGCTCGGTGAGGTAGCGCCAGCGACCTCGGGGCAGGTTCTTCTTTGTCAGACCAGCGAAGTAGACGCGGTCCAGCTTGACGACGTGGTAGCCCAGGTGCTCGAAGATACGACGGACGATACGGTTACGACCCGAGTGGATCTCGATACCTACCTGGCTCAGGTCCTCTTCGCTGACGTAGCTGAGTGCGTCAGCATGGATCTCACCATCCTCGAGCTCGATACCCTCAGCGATGCGCTGCATATCCTCCACAGACACGGGCTTATCCAGCCATGCGTGGTAGATCTTCTTCTTCATGAAGGAGGGGTGCGTGAGCTTACTGGACAGATCACCGTCATTCGTGATGAGGATGACACCCGTAGTATTGCGGTCAAGACGACCGACAGGATAGATACGCTCTTCGCAAGCGCCCTTGACGAGATCCATCACCGTACGACGGCATTCGGGGTCATCGCTTGTGGTGACGCAGTTCTTAGGCTTATTAAGAAGGATATAGACCTTACTCTGGGTCGAGACACGCATACCCTTATACATGACTTCGTCGAGACGGGTAACACGTGAGCCCAGCTCCGTGACTACGACGCCATTGACCGTGATCTCACCTGCAGCGATGAGGGCATCCGCCTCGCGGCGTGAGCAGACCCCAGCGTTAGCGAGGAACTTATTGAGACGCAGATCCTGTGATGGATCGACGATCTCCTCGTACTTCACGGGAACGGGAAGCTGTGGCTGCTTCTTTCTTCTTTGCCTTAGGCGCTGCAGATGGACCGCCCTTCTTGGGTCCCTTGCCTACATACTTCCCCTTGTGAGGCTGACCCTCACCGGGCTGACCTGGGGCCGCAGAGCGATGGGGGCGCTCGGAGCGGTTGTAGTTGTAGCTATAGCGGCCATCAGCACGCTCTGCCTGATAGCGCTCGTCATAGCGAGAGCGCTCTGCCGAGGAGGAGTAAGAGCCTTCGTAGTTGGAGTGCTCTGCACGCGAGGGGCGAGTAGCAGGACGTCCAGTGTGCATCTGCTGCTCCTCTTCGGAGACGATGAAGACGCGTCTACGTCGTGTTGGGGTCCCTGAGTTAGGGGTGGATGAGATGTGCTGTCCATCGGTAGAGGCCGCAGGTACGCGTCGCGCGCGGGTAGCTGGGCGCTGGGTAGTCTCCTCGGAGCTACTGTGGTTTGGTCGAGGAGCGAACTCCTTTTCGTCTGCCATGTGGGTCTTGTTTTGTATACTTATACTTGTCTGAGGGTGTTGAGGACAGCCTCTCGGCTCTCCACTGGTCTGTCGTCCAAATAAGCCCATCAGCCACTCACCCTCTTGGTGCAGGGCCGTCATAGGGTCTGTGGGCTCCAAATATCTGTGGCAAAGATAATAAGATTATATGATATATAGAGCCCGTGAGAGCACTATAAATAAAGGCAATGAGGCGCATAGGAGTGATATACCTATGCGCCTCATCTTATGGGAGGAGTCTACTCTTTAAGGAGCTTAGATGATCGAGTGCTTCTTCGTGAACTCGACGATCTCGTCGATATAGCCGAAGGCAAGACCCGTGACCGTATCTGCACACCCGTAGTAGATGGCGATACGACCCGTCTCAGCATCGTGCAGAGCCGCGCAGGGGAACGTCACGTTGGGGACGTCACCCATGCACTCATACTGCTCACGAGGAGAGATGAGGTAAGGGCCAGAGCGGAACTTTACCTTCCAAGGCTCATCGAGATCAAGCAGCGCTGAGCCAAAGGCATAGACGAAGCCATTGCACGAAGCCAGTACGCCGTGGTAGATCAGAAGCCAGCCTTCGTTCGTCTCGATGGGGATAGGACCTGCACCGATCTTCGTGCACTGCCATGCGCTATCCTCGAAGGGAGCAGGAGACATGACGTGGCGGTGACGTCCCCAGTACTCGAGGTCGGGAGATTCGCTGTAGAAGATATCACCGAAAGGCGTGTGACCATTGTCGCTGGGGCGGCTAAGCATAGCGAAGTTGCCATTCAGCTTACGGGGGAAGAGGACACCATTACGGTTGAAGGGCAGGAAGGCATTCTCCAGCTGGTGGAAGGTCTTGAAGTCGAAGGTATAGGCGACACCGATCGTAGGACCGTGGTAGCCATTACACCACGTGACATAGTAGCGGTCTTCGATGAAGACGACACGAGGGTCGTAGCCGTAGACCCACTCACCGATCTCCTTGTCTTCGCACTCGAAGGTCAGAGGCTCGGGGTTGATATTCCAGTTGATCGCGTCATCGCTGAAGCCGACGTGCAGACGCATACGGCGGTTCGTATCGTCGCAGCGGAACACCCCTGCATAGCCTTCGCCGAAGCGAACAACAGCGCTATTGAAGATGCTATTGGAGGTAGGCAGCAGATCGCGTGGGATGATGGGGTTGGCACTGTAGCGCCAGACGACATCCTTACAGCCTTCGGGACGATCTTCCCAAGGCATATCGGGTAGGGCTTGCCCTACGATCTTAAGTTCACTCATTGTACGTACTAATAATATTGGAGTAGTTGAGATTCTATTTTGAGCCGGACTTTTTAGCCTCTACTGCGTGAGCGAAGGGCAGACGAATCGCCATGATGATAGCTGGCAGCGTGACTAAGAGGACAATGACGAAGAAGGTCTGGTAGCCAAAGGCCGTTGCGAGCTTACCGCTGAGCATCCCTGGCACCATGACACTCAGGTTCATCAAGCTATTAGCAAAAGCATAGTGAGCCATCTGATACTTCCCTGGAGCGATCTGCTGCATCATGAAGAGCGTGATCCCGACGAACCCAAAGCCGTAGCTAAAATATTCGAAGACGATACCCGTACCGATCCACCAGAGGTTGGAGGGCTGGAAGATAGCCAAGAGCAGGTAGACAGCGAAGGGAATATTGAAGATACAGACCAGAGAGAAGAGCGTCTTCTTCAGACCAAAGTGCGAGATATAGTAGCCCGAGAGGATGGAGCCGAGGATGAAGGCAATCGTACCTGCCGTACCATAGATCAGACCATAGTTCTCATTGGAGAGGGCTATCCCGCCCTTAGCGATCTCATCCTTGAGGAAGATCGGAGCGATCTTCATTGCAAGCCCTTCGCCCAAGCGATAGAGGAAGATGAAGACCAGATAGAGATAGATATGCTTCTTCTCAAAGAAGGAGATGAAGACCTGCACAAGCTCCTTCCAGCTCTCGTCTGCTGAGCGGCGTACTCGGGCAGCTTCGCGGGGAAGGCTACGCATATGATATAGCGCGAGGGCAAGCATCAGCACAGCACAGATCCCCATGATGACCATCCAAGCCTTCTCCAGCCCCATACTCTTAGAGAGGTAGCCAGCCAGATAGACAAGCCCGCCATTAGTCAAGATCTTAGCGAGGTTATAGAAGGCACCCTGCCAACCAGCGAACTGTCCCTGCTCTGCTGGGCTCAACTCTTGCATATACACCCCGTCCCCAGCGATATCGTGCATGGAGCCACTAATCGCCAACACCCCCATCAAGGCGATAGAGATAGAGAAGAAGCTCGGCAGGGGAAGCGAGAAGCAAACTAAGCCGAACATCAGGGCTGAGATCGCTTCAGTGATATAGATGTACTGGCGCTTCGTCCCGAAGAGTTCCATGACGAGGGAGAAGAGGGGCTTCAGTGACCAAGGTAGGACTAAGAGCGAGGTCCAGAAAGTCACAGCCTCCTTGTCGATACCGAGGTCAGTGAACATGAGGACGGAGACAAGCGAGAGAGCGACATACGGTAGCCCCATACCGAAGTAGACGCTGGGGACCCAAGCAATGGGGTTACGTCGCTTCGCGCGGGGCACCTCTGTAGTAAGGGTTTGTTCTTCCATATAATAATGATGTGTAAGCGTGCTATTGTTCCAATTTCGAAGCGCCCAAAGATAGCAAAAAAGCGCCTACTCCCAGTGGATCTCGGCAGGCTTTGAAGGTTAGCCAAAGAGACGCATTAGATAACCCAATCTGATGTGCAGGCAGTCGTACCTTTTTCCCTTGCGATGAGTGGAGTTTACCCCACGAGCGAGCACGTATCACATACAACTATAAATGAACAAGATAACAGGAACATCAAAGCAACCTCAGAAGAGAGGTAGTGCGAACCAGTACTGGTCGACGAGTTGACCAGTACTGGTCACATATATGAAGTAGTACTAGTCACCGCTGCGACCAGTACTGGTCCGACCGCTGAGCAGTACTAGTTCTTTTTTCACCCTTATGCAGCACCCGAAAGCGTACCATACTCAGGCAAGCTCAATCTTGGGATTAAGAATAAGAGAAGAATGGAAATTTAGTCTACGAGACCTGCGGGATATCCCAAAAGGTAAACCCGCTTCGTAGCACGTGTAATCGCCGTATAGATCCAGCGTACTAAATTGCGATCCTCGGGTAGGTATCCGACGAAGCTTAGGTCAACAAAGACGCAAGCCCACTGCCCCCCCTGTGCCTTATGCGCCGTGACGGCATAACCATACTTCACCTCCAGCGCCCCCCAGAAGGGATCACGACGTATAGCCTTGCGACGATCTGTGACCGAAGGAATATCAGCATAGTCTGCTGCGATTAGCTCAAAGAGTCGCTGACGCTCAGCCTGACTGCGCTGAGGAGCAGGGTCCTCAAGCGAAGTAAGCAGGAGGCGCACGTCAAGTGAATCATCTCGATCAGGGAGATAAATGGTAGCATCGGCGAAGTGCAGGCCATACTCGTAGTAGTGGCGACCGACACGCTGCACCTCGACAATCTCCCCGTTGGCGATGAAGTCAGATCGGTCGGGGCGCTTGGTGCAGTGGTAATTGTTACGTGCGACGATGAGCCGTTCACCTCGCACCACAGGCTCTTCCTCATAGAAGAGGACGGAGCTACGGATAGCATGGTTGCACTCCAGGGCGAGCTTATTTGATGGACAGATGACCAAGCATTCTTCCGTCCCATACTTGCGGTAAGCCTCATCCAGTGTCTCAATGAACGTACCGCCTTCGACGGGGAAGATTCCTCGCCACCCCTCTGTCTCCAGGTGAATCGGCAGGATCTCCTCGGGGTCTTCATCGGCATATTCGTCCAGAAGCTCACGGAGCTGGGTAGCATTATGCAGGATCCCCCCACGCTTCTGACGCACGACTTCACGAAGTTCCATCCCATAGACATGGAGCCCATAGCGCGAGGTAAGTACCTCGGCATTGAGCGCATCGCTGAGAGGAGTACCCACAGGTGGGAGCTGGGCCGTATCACCGACAAAGATGAGCTTAGCCTCATCTGCAGACCAGACATAGGACAGGAGATCATCAAGAAGATTGCCCGAGCCAAAGGGCGTCATCTCACCCGTATCCCCTGAGATCATCGAAGCCTCATCGACGATGAAGAGTGTCGGAGTCGCTCCACTTACTCTCCCCAGCTGAAAGCTACCACCCTCCTCCTGCATCTGGGTAGAGGCTCGATAGATCGTGCGGTGAATCGTCGAAGCAGGGCGCCCCGTAGAGGCTGACAAGACCTTTGCGGCTCGACCCGTCGAAGCCATGAGCTCCACACGCAAACCTGCTCGCTGAGCCAGATCAGATATCGTACGCAGAAGGAACGTCTTCCCCGTACCGGCATAGCCCGTGAGGAGGAAGAGGGCATAGGGAGAGGGCTCTTCTATATATTCGTAGAGGGTACCCAGTGCTTCTCGCTGGTCGCTGGTATAGCCATCCAGCGGAAGAGAGCTGAGGGCGCTAAGGAGCGCTGTATACGGCATGTAATAATAATTTCTATCTTTGTCCGTGTGAAGTTACGAATTATAGGCATAGGAACGGCCTTAGTAGCTCCGCGCAATGAGACTCGTCTAACTCAAACTACTACATAGATCCAACAATGAAGAAAGTTATCCTCGCATTAGTAGCCTTGGCCGTAGTGGCACTTGCCTACATCACGATCCAGAGCGTGCTGGCACCAGTAAACTTCGACAAGAAGCAGGCTAAGATTGAGGTAGAGCTCCAGAAGCAGCTCAAGAAGATCGCAAGCCTTGAAGAAGCCTACAAGAGCGTCTACGACAAGTACGCCAACAAGGAAGAGCTGATCGACTTCGTACAGAATGGTCGTGTATTCTACATCCGTGCAGAGGGCGACTACACCAGTGCTATGCGTGATCAGGGACTCACCGAAGAAGATGCAGCTCGTCGCGGGCTCATCCGTCGTGATACCGTCTGGATCGCAGCTAAGGACACCCTGCTCAACGACGGCACGGATCTGGCTAAGCTCTTCATCATCCCCAACAACCCCGACTCTTCTATCCAGGTCGTAGCTAGCTCTATCGAGCAGGAAGTTGGTGAAGCTAAGATCCAGATGCCCGTCTTCCAGGCATCGGCTTCTTATGAAAGCTACCTGACCCCTCTGAAGAACGAGCGTCGTGTACGTGAGAAGGTCGAAGCTGCTAAGGCTAAGACGAACGCCTTCCCCGGTCTTCGTGTCGGCTCTCTGACCGAAGCTAAGACGAACGGTAACTGGGAGTAATGACTCCGATCCCACAGATCACAGCAGCTGAGGCTGCTCACTACAGCTTGTCCATCCGAACCACTTCGGGTGGACTTGCTTTTTGTATCACCTCCGAAGGGACGGAAGGTGCCGCTACTCCCCACTGCATCCATAGTGGGAGGCTCGAGGCATCGGCATCAGCTCACTCCGTCTACGAGGTCCTACAGGAGCTGTACTTCACGTATGAGTTCCTCAGCTATCCCTACCGCTCCGTCCAATTCTTCTATGAGCCTAAGCAGGCTGTCCTCGTCCCCACGTCTCTTCTACAAGAGGGAAGGGATGAGCTTTGGCTCCCCCACTCTGAGGATGTAGCAGGGTCACGTCAGGGAGAGGCCTTGAGCGCCCTACGCTACACGCTCCCTGACGACACGAAGACTTTCATTCTTAGCTGGCAGCGCGAGGCCTATCAGTTCCTTCGCCGCACGCTCCTGCTTGTCAAGCCCGAACCACACTTCGCTCCCATAGTAGAGGAAGAGCGGTCGAAGAGTAGAGCGGCCCAAGGACGTGAGCTCCTTCTCCTCCTTCGCCCCAGCGCAATGGATCTCTTCATCATCGCAGGCGGAGAAGTCGAGGCGTATAATAGCGCTCCCATCATCGTGGGGCACAATGAGGAGATCATAGCAGGAGAAGTGGTCTTCTACACATTCGCCTTCTGGCGCCACTTCGCTCTCGAGGGGAATGCAGACCGCCTCACGATCGCCTTCAGTGAGGAGGAGAAAGCCCCTGTACTTGCACAGCTCCAAGGAGCAGCCCACGAGGCGGGCGAACTGCTTCGCCCCTACATCTCACAGATCACCATCCAAGGCTACCGTAGCCTCCCACACGCTGGGAGCGAGGCAGCCACATCCCCACAAGTTTAAGAGAACATGCGCATCATCGGAGGTAAGTACAAGCGTCGCCGCTTCGACGTACCCAAGAGCTTCAATGCTCGCCCCACGACAGACTTTGCCAAGGAGAATCTCTTCAACGTCCTTCAGTACTACATCGACTTTGAGGATGCCACGGCCCTTGATCTCTTCAGCGGGACGGGAAGCATATCGGCAGAGCTCATCTCCCGAGGCTGTAGCCGTGTGATCGCACTCGAGCAGCGACGGGAGCACGCGATCTTCATTCGCTCCATCGCTCGCGAGCTGAAGGAAGAAGGGCGCCTGCAGGTCTTGCAGTCGGATGTCTTCCGCTACCTCCAGGCCTCAAAGGGAGGAAGGCCGCAGTTCGACTTCATCTTCGCCGACCCACCTTACAAGCTGAAGGAGATCGCTACCCTCCCGCAGATGATCCTTAGCTCAGGGCTCCTCAAGAGCGACGGCGTCGTCGTCGTGGAGCATCCCGGCACGTATGACTTCTCCGAGCTCCCCCACTTCGCAGAGCATCGCGAATATGGCTCGGTCAATTTCTCCATCTTCTCCCTCGCCGAAGACGAGGAGCAAGGTGAGGCCGAAGAATAGCCCTGTTATGCTCAACGAGGAAGGAGCGACCAGCGAAGCCCAGCTCTTGGAGCTCTTGGCACTACGTGCAGCGGGCCTTCCGCCACGCAAGCTCCTTCGCCTCTTCCTCTCGGACGAAGCCAAACCTGCCGAACTTCCCTTAGATCTACCGACTGACATCGATTGCTATCACGAGATGATCGAGCGAGCCCTTCCTCTGGCCGAGGAGGAGCTCGCTCGTTGTCGTCAAGCGGGCATCACGCTACTCCCCTACTTCGCCAGCGACTACCCGACGGCACTTCACGCCTTGGGCGGAGCGCGCCCCGTGCTGCTCTATGCTAAGGGCAACCTTGGTTTACTTCAAAGTCCCGCCTCCATCCTCGGCATCGTCGGCACACGCCAGCCAAGTTCCGAAGGTCTCGCCGCTGCCCACCGCATAGCCTACGAAGAGGCGGAGAAGGGGCGAGTCATCCTAAGTGGACTGGCTTATGGGTGCGACGCCGCAGCCCACCACGGGGCACTCGAGGCGACAGGGCGTACCATCGCCGTCATCGCCACGGGCCTTGACCGCGCACATCCCGAGGCACATCAAGCACTCCAAGATCAGATCATCGCCTCGGGGGGACTTGTGCTCTCCGAATATCCGCTGGCTACGCCTGTCGACACGTACCGCCTCGTCGCCCGCGATCGCCTGCAAGCTGCCCTCAGTGCCGAGCTTCTCGTCATCGAATGCGGTGCCAAGAGCGGCACGATGCACACCGTGCGCTTCGCAGAAAGGTACCGCCGACCGATCTTCGCACTCCCTCCCCACACCGACCACCTTCCCTCGCTGGAGGGGAATAGGCAGCTTCTCCTGTCAGGGCGCGCTAAGCCCTGGTAAGAGCGCCCTTTATGCGAAGGGAAACTTCCGTATATGCGCAGAGAAATTTCCGTATATACGAAAATAAATTTCTGCATATGCGAAAAAATATTTCTGCATATACGGAAATTTCCTTCCGCATATACCCAAGGAAATCGCTGTATATACGCTCATCTTTCACCTCCCTTTCAGCTCTACGACGAAGCCCCTTTGCCCTCGCTCCGACAGCTATGATCAGAGTGCTCGGACAAGCAAAACGAGCGCTCCCCGCATCCAGCTGAGACAGCCGAATGCGGGGAGCGCCTTATGAAAAGAGGTAGCCGAAGCTACGTCTTCGCTTAGCCTTCGATAGCCGCGATACCGGGGAGCTTCTTGCCCTCGATAGCTTCGAGGAGCGCACCACCACCCGTGGAAACGTAGGAGACCTTGTCAGCGTAACCGAACTTGTTTACGCAAGCGACACTGTCACCACCACCGACGAGTGAGAAGGCACCGTTAGCCGTAGCTTCAGCGATAGCAGCAGCTACAGCACGTGAGCCATCAGCGAAGTTGTCCATTTCGAAGACCCCCGTAGGACCGTTCCAAAGGATGGTCTTCGAGCCAAGGATGACTTCGCGATAAGCCTTGATGCTGTCGGGGCCGATGTCCATACCGATCCAGCCAGCGGGGATATTGTCGTTCTGAGCGAAGTCTGTCTTAGCATCATTGCTGAAGGCATCAGCGATCTTCGAGTCGGTAGAGAGGACGAGGTTCACGCCGTTAGCCTTAGCCTTAGCGACGATCTCGCGAGCCAGATCCAGCTTATCATCTTCGCAGAGGGAAGCACCGATGTTGCCACCAGCAGCCTTAGCGAAGGTGTAGGTCATAGCACCCGTGAGGATGAGGTTGTCTACCTTGCCGAGGAGGTTCTCGATGATGTCGATCTTAGAAGAGACCTTCGATCCACCCATGATAGCGGTGAAGGGACGCTGGATATCCTGCATGACCTTGTTCACAGCATCTACTTCCTTACCCATGAGGTAACCGAAGAACTTGTGGTCAGCATCGAAGTAAGCTGCGATGAGCGCCGTAGAAGCGTGAGCGCGGTGAGCCGTACCGAAGGCGTCGTTGACATAGACGTCAGCAAGAGCTGCGAGCTTCTTAGTGAATTCCTTCTGGCTTTCCTTGATCGCCTTCTTAGCAGCAGCCTTCTCTTCATCAGAAGCATCTTCGGCCAGACCGCGGGGCTTGCCTTCTTCTTCAGCGTAGAAGCGAAGGTTCTCGAGAAGGAGAGCTTCGCCGGGCTTGAGGTTAGCAGCCAGCTCACGAGCTTCTTCGCCTACGCAGTCGGGAGCGAACTTGACTTCGACGCCAAGGCACTTAGACACGTGAGCGAGGATGTGGCGGAGGGAGAACTTATCCTCGACCTTCTTAGGACGGCCAAGGTGAGAGCCGATGATGACCGAGCCACCGTCAGCGAGGATCTTCTTGAGGGTAGGGAGAGCAGCGCGGATACGCGTGTCGTCGGTGATGTTGAAGTCTGCGTCGAGGGGCACGTTGAAGTCCACTCGGACGAAAGCCTTCTTACCAGCGAAGTTGAACTGATCAATCGTCATAGAGTAATTGAGCTAATAATACATTACTTGAATTGCCCACAAATGTACGTAATTATGAGCACTTATGGCTATTATCGTTATCTTTGTGACAGTATATATAATGCACTAAGAGTATGAATAGTCGCTCGCCGAGCAGATATCCTATCTCCTACTACGCCACGAGTACGTCGTCGTACCCCAGTTGGGTGGATTCATCAGAGAGAAGCTCCCCGCCAGCTATGACCGTAGCAAGCATCTGGCCTACCCTCCCTCTGCCGAGCTCCACTTCAACTCCGAGATGACCCACAGCGATGGGCTTCTCGAGGAGCGCTATGCCCTTCTCCTGGGGCTATCGCTTCGTCGTGCTCGCCTCGTACTCGAGGAGGAAGTAAGCCAGCTGCGTCACCAGCTTATCCAGCAGGGCACGTATCATCTCTCAGGCATCGGGGAGCTCCAGCTCTCTCGCGAAGGGCACCTCAGCTTCACGCCGGATAGTGCCGCCCTCGCGACAAGCGCCAGTGCTTACGGCTATGCCCCCCTATCTCTCCCCGCACTGCCTCAGGCGACCAGCAGCAGACAAGCACTCTCAAGCGAGCAGGACAGCCGCTATATCTCCCTGCGCCTCCCCAAGCGTACGCTGGGCTATGCAGCTGCCGTCGTCATCGCCATCCTTGCGCTCCTCCCTTGGGGGAACAAGGTCGAGACGGAGCAGCACTACCAAGCAGGCTTCACTCCTTCGGTCGAAGTAGCACGCCAGCTCTTCGGTGAGGAGAAGAAGGTAGCAGACACTTCTACCGAAGCCACAACAAAGGGTGAACAAGGCAACCTCCGCTGGTCTACCGAGCAGGACGGCCGCTACTATATCATCATCGCTACCGAGCGCACCGAGGAGCGTATCCAGACCTACGTAGAGCAGGCTCGCACCACCCTCCCCGAAGCCTCGCTCACGGCACTGCGCTCTCCCCGTAGTCGCACGATTCGTCTTGCTCTTACCTCCTTTGACTCCTCTGCTGAGGCCTATGCTTACCTCAACGAGCTGGTGAAGGAGCATCCCGTCCACCGCTCAGCGTGGGTCTTCCACAACAACTAAGACTTAGCTGCTCCCAAGACAACAGCAGCTCCTCTCCATACAAGTGGAGTCCATCTCCCCACACGACATCGTCACACAGATTAAAGCCGAGGCCCTTCGCCTCGGCTTCTCTGCATGTGGCATCGCCCAAGCAGGTGCTGTCCCCGAAACTATTCTGCAGGAATACGACTCATGGATCAAGACGGGCTACCATGGTGATATGGATTACTTAGCCCGCAATCACGAACTACGAAGTGACCCACGTGTGCTTCTCCCTGGGACAAAGACGCTCATCATGGTAGCGATGAACTACTACCCTGAGACGAAGCAAGCCCCCGAAGCCCCACAGTTCGCCTACTATGCCTATGGGCGAGACTACCATAAGGTCGTCAAAAAAAGGCTTGACCAGCTCTTAGCCTTCATGCGCTCCGAGCTGCAGCTCCCCGTCACGGGGCGCGCCTTCTCCGACTCCGCACCGATCATGGAGCGCTATTGGGCCGAGCAAGCAGGGCTTGGCTGGCGCGGGAAGAACAGCCTGCTCATCATCCCTCGTGCAGGGAGCTACTTCGTCTTAGGTGAGCTACTCATTGACATAGAGCTACCGACGGACAGCCCGATGCGCAATCTCTGCGGACGCTGTGAGCGCTGTCAGACATCCTGCCCGACAGAGGCTTTCCTCGAGCCTGGGCGTATCGATGCACGCCGATGTATCAGCTACCTCACCATCGAGCAGAAGGGTGAGATCCCCCCCGAACTCCGCGAACGCATGGGACGCCGGGTCTACGGATGCGACGCCTGCCAGCAGTGCTGCCCATGGAACCGCTATGCTCGCCCCACGACCATCGCCGACTATACCCCACGCGAAGCCCTGCTCTCCCTCTCCCCCGAGGAACTCGAAGCTATGAGCGAAGAAGAGTACTTAGCCCTCTTTGCTGGCACAGCTGTCAAGCGTGCAGGTCTTGCAGGCCTACAGCGCACGATGCGTGATCTGCGAGACAACTTCACCTTGCCCGTGGATATAACTCAGCCTACAGGCACAGTACGTCGCTTTATTCGCCCTGCACCAGACGGCTCCACTCCCGAGGAGTAAGCAGCACACGACTCGATCAAACACCCCATCTGCAATCACGGCATCCCGTCTCCCATAGAGCCATAAAAATGAACCAGTACTGGTCGATGAAGCAACCAGTACTGGTCCGACGCGCGACCAATACTGCTCACCAAGGTGACCAGTACTGGTTCGAGAGGTGACCAGTACTGGTTCAATTTCGAAGCAGTATAGGTTCGCATTCATCAGCAATAAGGGAGTACAAGATGTAGATGAGGTTCGCGAAGTCGATTCACAAACGACTATTGGTTTGCACGCGGATAACTATTGGTTTAGGGTCCAAACGACTACTCGTTTCGCATGCAAACAACTATTGGATCGTACACGAAAGCACTATTGGCCTGAGGGCAAACAACTATTACTGTAGTCTTGCCCCAATTACTTTAGCTCCTCGAGAAGGCTCAGGTTAGAAGCTGTGCCGAGCATCAGTCGCTTTTCTTTGATTTAGAAGCCCTACCCGTCCTAATACTAATCCTTTCAGTTCTTGTACCTTTGCAGAAGAATGCACGAGATGACCTTTCATCCTAACACACTTAATCCATAGATGAAACAAAGCCTTCGCCTCGGCCTTCGGGCTCTCGTCCTCACGAGTCTTTCTCTCCTCACTGCACCCGCTATGGGGCAGAATATCCAGCTACACTATGACCTCGGTCGCTACCTCTACCCCAAGGTACAGGCTGACCGTCCGCGCATGACGATGACCGTAGAGCAGCAGAGCCTTGACCGCTTCGGCGATACGTTCTACTTCGTCGATATGTCCTTCCTCCAGCAGGGTGCAGTGAGTGCCAACTGGAAGTTTATGCGCAACCTACGCTTTTGGCAGGGGCCACTCTCTTGGCACGTGCGCTATGATGGCGGCCTACGCTTCATCAATACGAATGCTCCCGATCCCGTGGGCTCACTCGCTATCTCTCTCAATGATGCTTTCATGACGGGGGTGACCTACAGCTACCTCAGCCCCGAGCGTCGCACGATGCTCAGCCTCACCCCACTCTACAAGTATATACGTGGGATTGCTCAGCCACACAACTATGAGCTCTGCGGGGTATGGAAGTTTGCTCCTGGAAATGGTCTCATCACCGCTACGGGCTTCTTCAGCTGGTGGCACCAGAAGGATCCCCGCATCGGTTGGTGTACAGACTTCAAGTTCATGTCACAGCCACAGGTGTGGTGCAACCTCAACAAGATCCCGGGTGTCGCACCAGACTTCAACCTCAGCATAGGTAGCGAAGTGCGTATATCGAAGAATGTCGATGCCCCTCAGTGGCTCGTAGCACCGACACTCGCCCTCAAATGGAGCTTCGGTAAATAACCGAACGTATCAAATAAGCAAAGCCCTTAGGACTGATCAGTCCTAAGGGCTTCTTCTTACTTTTATATTTCAGCACAAGCTGTAGCAGCCTCCCGCTCGGGCTTGTATCCAGCCATCAAGCTCAAGATCAAAGAGCTCACTCCGGACGGTCATCAAGTCCATACCCGATAGGCGGGACAGGTCATCTACAGAAAGCATATCCTGCTCTATCAAGATAGCAAGTAAGGGATGGGGCGGATATTCCTTGGTAGGAGAGGTAGTCTCTGAAGCAGGTGCAGAGAAGAAGCTTGCACCATTAGCGTCATCCGATGTAGCCCAGCCCAGCTCCTTCATCAACGAATAGGCCCCAAGATAAAGATGGGCACGCTGCTCCTCGATGAGCTTATGGCAGCCTATACTCTCAGGGTCGGTCAAGCGACCTGGGCAGGCGAAGACTTCGCGTCCCGATTCCAGAGCATAGTTTGCCGTAGAAAGCGACCCACTATGTTCGCCCGCCTCAATAACGATAGTTGCGGCACTTAAGCCGGCGATGATACGGTTACGCGCAACGAAAGCCTGACGATAGGGCTTTACCCCTGGCGGATATTCGCTTACCCAAGCACCTCCATCACGCAGGATCTGCTCGGCTATCCGCCAGTGCGCACTGGGATAGAGCGTATCCAGACCATGTGCAAGCACAGCCACCGTCGGGAGCCCTGCATTCAGTGCGCCTTCATGTGCTTGTATATCGACTCCGTAAGCCAGTCCGCTAACGATAGTAGATGCAGGGCAAGTAGCTGCCAGCTCGCTCAGCACCTGCTGTGTAAGTGCACGGCCATAGTCAGATATGCTCCGCGTACCGACGACACTCACATGCTTGCGCTCCTCCCAAGCTACATACTCCCCGCGCACATATAGGACCATGGGCGGGACAGCAATCTCCCTGAGCGATGCTGGATAGTCTTCGCTAAGAAAGAAGATAGGGCGAATACCTTCCTTCTCACAGCGCTCCTCAATGCAAAGGGCTTCTTCGACCAAGGCGGATGAAGCCAACTGCTGTGCTATACGCTGAGGGAGGCGGGGAAGGATGCGAGCGCGGAGCTCTGCATCAGTGAAGAGTGCCGTCGCAGAGCCCAGGGCTTCAATGAGCTCAATAGCAGAGCGAGGTCCGACGTACTTGGCAAGGGAGAGTGCAATAGTATAGGTTCGCTCGGTCGGAGTAAGGTTGGATGGCATAGATGGTAAGGTAAGAGGGAGGAGAGAAGGCTGAGCCCCCGCCCTTCTCCAGCGGAAGGAGAGAGGCGAGGGCTCAGTCGAAAAGATTTGGTGAGATGCGCGGAGCGACTTAGTGCGCCAGCATGTCTTCGGTGATATTGGTGAACTTGTTGTCCTTGATATTGCGGTAGGCAACAGCAGCACCATCCCAATATGTAGGGAAGCCACCACGGACAGCACCGATGAAGATCAGGCGGATCTTGTGCCAACCAGCCTTCAGAGCCACGCTCTTATCGCGACGGCTGGACTTAGCTACCTCACCACTGTTGTCGATGAGGAGTTTACCATCGATATACATCTGGTCGAGGTCCGTAGAGAAGACATAGACACCATCCTTGGGGATCTTCACATAGCCATCACCGATGACGGCCTTAGGCTGGATCTCAGCCATGTGATTCTTGACGACGTCAGGACGAAGATCCTGAGGACGCTTGGCGATACCCTTAGTCCAGTTCGTCACACCGATAAGATCCGTAGCCTGATAGTAGTTCCCAATAGAAGTCTTAGTAGCAAGACCAGGCTTGAGGTTTGCAACCTGTACGGCAGGTGCCAGCGTCTGCTTCTCAAAGGTAATCTCACGCACGGGACTCGTCTTCCCTGAGGGAAGGATAGAAGCTACACGGATGACTTCGCTCTTCTTCACCTTGAGTGGCATCGTGTAGCTTTCAGAAGACAGCGTGGGAGTGCTACCATCACGCGTGTAGACGATGCGGATAGGACGAGTCGTCTTGAGAGACAGCTCAGCGCTATCAGTAAAGGCAATGAAGTTGAGCGAAGCAACCGTCTTCTCGTAACTATCCTTAGGATTTACGTTAGGCAGAGGCTGCTCTGGCTGAGGGATATGGTAGTTCGCACCATGCATATCGAGGCGGACATACGCATTGTCGAGACGGCGATTGAAGTCCTTGAAGTCACGGCTTGCGATGGGTGACCATACGGCTTCAGCCAAAGCGATCTCACGAGGGAAGGCGCGGTACTGCATGATCTCAGGAGTATAGAGATACTCAGCCCAGAGGTTAGTCTGTGCACCCTTGATGTGGTGACGCTTATCGGGAGCGATAGCTTCGGGGATAGGATTGTAGTTGTAGACCTTCTCAAGAGGAGCATAGCAGCAGATAGCTACGGGCTCGATCTTGGGGTCCCCCTGATAGTGGTCAATATAGAGGCCACCGCTACCAGGGGTCATGATCACGTCGTGCCCCATGTTGGCAGACTGGATACCACCATCTTCACCACGCCAGCTCATGACGGTAGCCGTGGGAGCAAGGCCACCTTCGAGGATCTCATCCCAGCCGATAAGCTTCTTCCCATGCTTAGCGAGCATCTTCTCTGCACGGCGGATGACGTAGCTCTGGAGCTCGTGCTCATCCTTCAGACCTTCAGCCTTGATACGCTTCTGACAGTTGGGACATTCCTTCCAGCGATCCTTAGACACTCGTCCCCACCAATGTGGAAGTATTCACCAGGGAAGAGGGGGACGACTTCGTCGAGTACATTTTGGATGAACTCAAAAGTCGACTCCTTACCAGCACAATAGACATCATCTTCGATACCCCAGATATTACGTACGATATACTTACGACGGTTTGGGAAGCAGGTGAGCTCAGGGTAAGAGGCAATAGCACCCATGCCATGACCTGGCATCTCGATCTCTGGGATAATCGTCACGAAGCGATCCTGCGCATAGCGGACGATCTCACGGACCTGATCCTGCGTATAGAAGCCACCGTAGCGACTGCCATCACCTTCGATACGCCAAGCACCGACCTCTGTAAGGCGGGGATACTTCTTGATCTCAATACGCCATCCCTGGTCCTCGGTAAGGTGCCAGTGGAGCTTATTGATCTTGAACATGGAGATGATATCGATGTGCTTCTTCATCTCATCAACCGTGAGGAAGTGACGGCATACATCGACCATCACACCGCGATACTCGAAGGCAGGCTCATCAGAAATGCGAACGGCAGGGATCATCCAAGCAGTCGTGGGAAGAGTCCCGACCTTACCTGCAGACTCGACCTCCGCAGGGAGTAGCTGCATTAAGCTCTGGAAGCCCCAGAAAAGAGCCTTCGCCGAACGCCCAACGATCTCGACACCGCGAGAAGAAGAGTTCAGCGTATAGCCCTCATCGCCAAGGGCGAGCTTAGGATCAATACGAACGAAGATAGCCTGCTGAGTGGCCTTAGCACCGGGTACTACACGCAGAGAGAAGCCCGTAGAGCGGTTAATCTTTTCGGTGAAGAAGCGAGCGATCGTCACAGCTGAATCACCAGAGGCAATGACAGGCGTAGTCGCTGTCAGGCGAAAAGCAGGAAGCTTGAGCTCCTGAAGTTGCTTAGGACGAGGGATAATGTTGATCCCCTTGTCATACGAAGGCACGGGGATAGACACTCGAGAGGGAGCGCTGGCAGCCCACGCAGCAGTCCCTCCTATACAGAGAGCCAGCGCACAGGCCATGCTTGTAAATAACTTCTTCATTGAGTCTATTTGAATGATATGATCGGCGCTGATGAGGCCTCAAGAGGAGGCTCGTCGAACGCTGTAATACAAATATATGGAAAAACGAGTAGCCCGAGGCTTGCTCTGGAGTAGCATACACTACTCTAGGCAGTAGCCTCGGGTCACTTGTTAACTCAGGCTTGCACCAAATCGGCTAACCTGATCAGAGGGATCTACCAAGCGAAGATAGGATAGTTAGCCATCATTTCGTTGACTTCCTTACGGACAGCAGCGATGACAGCTTCATCTTCGGGAGCAGAGAGGACGCGGTCGATGAGGGAGACAATGTACTCCATCTTATCTTCTTTGACACCACGAGTAGTGATAGCAGGTGTACCGACACGGATACCCGAGGTCTGGAAAGCCGAGCGGCTATCGAAAGGAACCATATTCTTGTTCACCGTGATATCGGCTGCTACAAGAGCCTTTTCAGCCACCTTACCCGTGAGCTCGGGGAACTTACCACGCAGGTCGATGAGCATGCAGTGGTTGTCCGTACCGCCAGATACGACACCATAGCCACGGCGTACGAAGGCTTCAGCCATAGCCTGAGCGTTCTTCTTGACCTGACGACCGTATTCCTTGAATGAGGGCTGGAGAGCTTCGTAGAAGGCTACTGCCTTAGCTGCAATGACGTGCTCCAGAGGACCGCCCTGCACACCTGGGAAGACTGCAGAGTCGAGGAGTGCAGACATCTTCTTGATCTCCCCCTTAGGCGTAGTCTTGCCCCAAGGATTGTCGAAGTCCTTACCCATAAGGATGATACCACCACGAGGACCACGCAGCGTCTTGTGCGTCGTCGAGGTGACGATATGAGCGAACTTAACAGGGTTGTCGAGGAGGCCTGCTGCGATCAGCCCAGCAGGATGAGCCATATCGACGAGGAAGATAGCCCCGATCTTATCTGCAATCTCACGGATACGCTTGTAGTCCCATTCGCGAGAGTAAGCGGAGCCCCCTGCGATGATGAGCTTTGGCTTGTGCTCGAGAGCACGCTGCTCCATCTGATCGTAGTCTACACGACCCGTTTCTTCGCTGACATTGTAGTCAACAGCATGGTAGAGAAGACCTGAGCTATTGACAGCAGAGCCGTGGGAGAGGTGGCCACCATGGGCGAGGTTCAGCCCCATGAAGGTGTCGCCAGGGTTGAGGCAGGCGAGGAGAACAGCCATATTTGCCTGAGCACCTGAGTGAGGCTGTACGTTTGCCCATTCAGCACCGAAGAGCTGCTTGATGCGATCGATAGCGAGCTGCTCAGACTTGTCTACTACTTCGCAACCACCATAGTAGCGCTTACCGGGATAGCCTTCTGCATACTTGTTGGTCATGCAGCTACCCATAGCCTTCATGACTTCTTCACTGACAAAGTTCTCAGAGGCAATGAGCTCAATACCCTTGAGTTGTCGTTGACGTTCCTCTTCAATCAGAGTGAAGATAGCGGAGTCGTTCATAGTTTCTTACGTGTTATTGTTTGGATGGATATAGTTGAGTGATGTACTCTTGTGCTTCGTGCTATTGTACTTACTGAGTGTATTTGTATCTCTACAAGGCAAAGATAAGAATTGTATCCAGATATCAATGCTTTCCAAAAGAGTTCTTTTTCGTCCCTATAAAGAGGCCCTTTAAAGGACTCTAAGGCTCATCAAAAAGCCGAAGCCAATCTACTGAAATATAGCACATAGCATAGTAAACAGGCCACTCTCACACCTTGGTTTACTCCCCCACCCTATACCGCATCTATAGGCACTGAAACAGAGTCTGAATATCTAAAATATTTTGAGAAGGGGAATACAACCAATCATAGGAACAACTGCCTCTCCTTCCGAGTAAGAGCCGGAAGCACAGGAGAAAGCAACTTATCCCTGGTTCCTTGCGAGCTTTCCTTTAAGCTTGGAGCAAAAAGAAGCCCCTCCCTTCATCCTGTTAGGGCGAAGGGAGGGGCATTATGCTTGATTATATCAGTGCTTATTCCTCCGTAGTGGGAGCGATACAAGCACAGAAGGCGGGGATCAGATTGCGGTCACCGAAGCCATTGTCTACGCGAGCAACATTGATCCAGAACTTATTCTCACGCAGGTAAGGCAGCGGATAGGCAGCCTTCTCACGGGGATAGCTGTGTGACCAAGAGTCGGAAACCACTTCGTACTCAGGGTGAGGAGCATTCTTCAGCACGTTGTCTTCGGCATCAGCACGGCCGTCCTTGATTTCCTGCATTTCCCCCCAGATACACTGCATCACTTCGAGGAAGCGATCCAGCTCAGCCTTACTTTCACTTTCGGTTGGCTCAATCATCAGCGTGCCATGTACGGGGAAGGAAAGTGTAGGAGCATGGTAGCCGAAGTCCATGAGGCGCTTAGCGATATCACTCTCATCGACGCCATAGGTTTCCTTGAGCTTGCGACAGTCGAGGATCAGCTCGTGACCGACGCGGCCCGTCGCGCCCGTATAGACGATGCCATAGGTATCCTTGAGACGGACAGCCATGTAGTTGGCATTGAGGATTGCCGTGCGAGTAGCACGCTCAAGCCCCTTCGTACCCAGCAGGCGGATGTAAGCATAGGAGACGACATCGATACCGGCACTACCGAGAGGAGCAGCAGAGACAACGTTTCCTTCAATGGGCTCATAGTCGACGCCATAGCCATGAGTAGGCTGGTAAGGAGCGAGAGCCTCGGTCATGCAGATAGGACCGCTACCAGGACCACCACCACCGTGAGGGATCGCGAAGGTCTTATGCAGGTTGAGGTGACAGACGTCTGCACCGATGAAGCCTGGGTTGGTAAGACCTACCTGAGCATTCATGTTCGCACCATCCATGTAGACGAGGGCTCCGCAATCATGGATACGCTTACAGAGGTCGATGATATTCGTCTCGAAGATCCCGTGTGTACTGGGATAAGTGATCATCATCGCAGCGAGGTCATCCTTATGCTCCTCAGTCTTCTTCATGAAGTCTTCCCAGTCGACATTACCATGCGCATCGCACGCTACGATGACGCACTGGTAGCCGCACTGCGAAGCCGAAGCAGGGTTCGTACCATGAGCAGAAGCGGGTAGAAGGATCTTACTACGGTGCCCACCTCCGTGAGCTTCGTGATAAGAGCGGATCGCACGCAGACCGGCATATTCACCAGCAGCACCCGAGTTGGGCTGAAGCGATACAACGGGTAGCCCTGTAATCGTAGCCAAGAGTCCCTTGAGGTTCTCCAGCAGTTCGAGGGAGCCCTGCACCTGCTCAGCAGGGGCATAGGGATGGATGTTGCAGAAAGCAGGGTTGCTGAGAGGAATGACTTCCGTAGCAGCATTGAGCTTCATCGTGCATGAGCCGAGAGAGATCATCGAATGTGCCAGGGAGATGTCCTTACGCTCGAGACGCTTGATATAGCGCATCATCTCGGTCTCCGTATGGTACTTGTTGAAGACTTCGTAGGAGAGGAAGGGTGAGGTACGTACGAACTTGCGATCAATGTGGATCGTGTGTTCGCCGACTTCGTCATTGAAGTTGCTCTCCTTGCCGAGGGCAGAAGCGAAGATGTAGCAGAGGACGCTGAGGTCTTCGGGCAGTGTCGTTTCGTCAATGCTCAGCAGAGCGACCGTACCACAGGGAGCATAGAAGAGGTTCACGCGGCACTCCTCTGCGATCTCACGGAGCTTAGCAGCAAAGCCAGCTTCCTCGGGGAGGATGACACAGAGTGTATCGAAGAAGTTCTCATGCAGGAGGCGATAGCCGAGATCCTGGAGCTTCTTAGCGAGGAAGCCTGTGTAAGAGTGGACACGACGCGCAATATTCTTCAGGCCTTCGGGACCATGATAGACGGCATAGAAGCCACTCATCGAAGCCAGCAGAGCCTGAGCGGTACAGATATTACTCGTAGCACGCTCACGCTTGATATGCTGCTCGCGAGTCTGCAGTGCGAGGCGATAAGACTCCTTGCCCAAGCGATCCTTACTAAGACCGATGATACGACCTGGTAGCGTACGCTTGTATTCCATGCGACAAGCGATGTATCCAGCAGAAGGACCACCGAAGTACATGGGTACACCGAAGCGCTGAGCTGAGCCGAAGACGACGTCAGCCCCCCATTCTCCTGGAGGCGTCAGCAGGACAAGACCGAGGAGGTCAGCAGCGACCCCAACCTTGATATCTGCGTCGTGAGCCTTGGCTACAAACTCAGAGTAGTCATTGACACCACCGAGTGAGCCTGGGTACTGTACGATTGCTCCGAAGAACTCGGCACCGAAGTCGAACTCGTTCCACTTACCGAGGACAACCTCGATCCCCTGTGGGATACAGCGCGTGAGGATGACATCACGAGTGGAAGCAAAGACGTCCTTGTCGACGAAGAGCTTGCGCGCACCGAGCTTCACCTTAGCCTTAGAGCGCTCATTGAAGAGCAAGAAGGCTGTTTCAGCCCCAGCCGTTGCTTCGTCAAGGAGGGAGCAGTTACTCAAGGGGAGTGCCGTCAGGTCCGTGATGACCGACTGGAAGTTGAAGAGTGCTTCAAGGCGCCCCTGAGAGATCTCTGCTTGATAGGGAGTATAGGATGTGTACCAGACGGGATTCTCTAGCACATTACGCTGGACAACGGGAGGGAGTACAGTATCGTACCAGCCTTGGCCGATGTAGGAGGTATAGACTTCGTTCTTAGATGCAAGGTCTGCGATATGCTCAGCAAACTCCCGCTCAGTCATAGGCTCGGGGAGATCCAGAGGCTTGTCCAATCGGATGTTGGAGGGTAGAGTCTGGTTGATGAGTTCATCTAAGGTCTTGACCCCGATGGTACGAAGCATCTCATCGGCATCGTGCTGCCCTACGCCTATGTGGCGGATGGAAAAGTCATTGGTGTTCATTGGCGAACGTTAGCTTAAGTATTGTTATAGTAGTCGTACGCTGATCTATCTACAGCGTACCAAAGGTAGGTATTTTGCAGGCTCGTTGTACCCCAATGACTTACAAAAATATCTTACAAAGTCTACCGCCTTAGTGTTAGCTTGTTATCCCCTCAAACACCACCATCCCACACATCCTTTAGTGCGAGTAGGAGGCTACCATATACTTGGAGTAGGTGGCATCTAAGGTTATCAAGATGTGATAGGCATCTATACAGAAAGAGAGCACGGCTTTCGCTATGCTCTCTTCTTTGGCGGTATGGACGGGACTCGAACCCGCGACCCCCTGCGTGACAGGCAGGTATTCTAACCAGCTGAACTACCACACCGTGCTTGCTGATTTGCGTTGCAAAGATAGTATAAGTTTTCCAAGCCTCCAAATACCCCCCATTTTCACCAGCCGACCACATGAAGAGACCATTGCGCAAGGACATCTCTTCACAGCTTGCACTCTCCTCCTTCAAACTTCTCAGCCTAAAGACTCCGATTTTCGAGGCAAGAAGGTACAAGCAATGAAGAAGTGGGCTTGCGCAATGGCTCCGTATATAGGTATATGGGTGTGTGGGTAGAGCTATATTAGGATGGCAAAGAAAACTATATAGCTTTGTGACGTGACCTCTATGTAGGTTATTGTCCCGCGTGGGGCTAAAAGTTGTGGACGAGTGGCAGATAAGTTTGGGCTACGTACGTGGCTCTAATATCTACGTACGTGGATATTTGGACTGACGTGCCTGGTCTTTAAGACTACGTACATAGACAGAGGAAAACCACTACGTGAAGGCACTTTTTCTTCACGAGAATGACGCTTTTCCCTCCGCTGGATAAGAGGAATACTCGCGATAAGGTGAAGGACTTGTGTATCACTTCGGCGAGGCATATCGGGGAGCTGGGCGTGCGATGCCTTAGCACTCTAAACAGAGGACAGGACTCTAAGGCAACAGCCTTATGAGGAGGAAGACCTTTGTCATACCAGCCCCCCCCTATCCCTATCTGTCACTACATCCCCCCTTCCTTTATTTATAGAATAGACCTTTGCAGAAGAGTAAAATCAATCAGTACTGGTCAGAGCGCAAACCTGTACGGATCAATAAAGGTGTACTTATACGGGTTCGCTCAGCTACCAGTACTGGTACATCTGAGGAGTATGAGAAAGCCCCTGAATCCGTCTAAGAGGTGATAGGATGATCATGTGGTGGTCTTCCGCTATTTTTGCAGGCGAAGGAGATGGTAGGAGAGGTCCCTACTTCGACCTCTCATCCCTCCCCCTATACATTATATATAATGGACAAGATCCCTACTCCGCATATAGGACTAACCTCAGAGCAGGCACATGAGAGCCAGCTACAACACGGTTGCAATGAGCTAACACCCCGCCCACGCACCTCGCGCTGGAAGCTTTTCCTCGAGAAATTCGAGGATCCCATCATCATCATCCTGCTCATCGCCATGGTCCTCTCCCTCCTCTCGGCCAGCTATGAGTATTTTGTCACCAAGACTGATCCCACTGGAGCTGGATTCTTTGAGCCTGTCGGAGTCTTCTTAGCGATACTACTTTCCACAGGCATAGCTTTCTATTTCGAGCTAAAGAGCGAGAAGGAGTTTGAGCTTCTAAGCCAGGTAGGCGACGAGGTGCGCTACAAGGTCATGCGCGATGGTGAGATCATACAGATCCCGAAGCGCGAGATCGTCGTCGGTGACCTGCTCTATCTGGAGACGGGGGAGGAGATCCCTGCAGATGCCGAGCTCCTTGAATCCGTCACGCTCTCAGTAGATGAGTCAACCCTCACGGGTGAGCCGATGACGACCAAGAGCATACGTCCTGAAGATCAAGACAGCGAAGCCACTTACCCTACTAATTATATATGTCGTGGCACGACCATCCTCGAGGGACATGCCATCTGCCGCGTACAAGTCGTCGGAGATGCTACCGAACAGGGGAAGATCTTCGAAGGTATCCAGATAGATGCCTCCGTAGAGACGCCGCTGAATCGTCAGCTTGATCACCTCGGTAGTCTCATAGCTTGTATCAGCTATATCCTCGCAGCGCTCGTCCTCGTAGGCAGCACCCTGATCTATGCTCATGATGGGGGCTTTGCAGCTCCATGGGATACTACACTCGCCTACTTCCTCGGCAAGATCATGCTCGCCGTGACGGTCATCGTCGTCGCTGTCCCTGAGGGACTACCAATGAGTGTAAGCCTATCACTTGCTTATAGCATGCGCAGCATGATGCGTAGCAACAACCTCGTCCGCCGTATGCACGCCTGCGAGACAATGGGTGCTATCACCGTCATCTGCACCGACAAGACGGGGACGCTCACGGAGAATCGAATGCGCGTCGAGAGCTTCTTCAGCGAAGCCTCCACCGAGGCACGAAGTCTTCTCCCCGAAGCCATAGCAGCCAACACGACCGCCTTCGTCAATGCAAACGACCAGCAGCACCCCGAGGTCATGGGCAATCCTACCGAAGGAGCCCTCCTGCTTTGGATACGAGAGCAAGCGCACGACTACCTCACCCTTCGTGACTCTGCCCCTATCATCCGACAGCTCCCCTTCTCTACAGAGCGTAAGTACATGGCGACTTTAGTACAGTCCGCAATGCTGGAAGGGAAGGCCGTACTCTATGTCAAGGGGGCACCAGAGATGCTGCTCAGCCTATGTAATCTTCCTATGGAGGCACGTACTCGCTATGAAGCCCAACTACAGCAGTATCAGTCACGCGCTATGCGAACACTCGCTCTTGGCTACCGCATAGTCGAGAGTCTGACAGAGCAAGAGAAGCCTCTTGACGAGCTGATCCAAGAAGGACTACAGCTACAAGGCATCTTCGGCATCATGGATCCCGTGCGTAGCGAAGTGCCCGCAGCTATCCAACAGTGCCGAGAGGCTGGTATCGGCGTGAAGATCATCACGGGGGATACCTCTGGCACGGCTAAAGAGATCGCCCGACAGATCGGTCTCTGGACGGATAGTTCTACGACCGATGAGATCATCACAGGAGCAGACTTTGAGGCTCTCACAGACGACGAAGCTAAGGCGCGACTTACCCATCTGAAGATCATGGCACGCGCACGTCCCATGGACAAGGAGCGCCTCGTACGCCTACTCCAAGAGTTGGGCGAAGTCGTGGCCGTCACCGGAGATGGGACCAACGATGCCCCTGCCCTCAATAGAGCACATGTCGGGCTGTCAATGGGAGACGGCACAGCGGTAGCTAAGGAAGCCAGCGATATCACCATCCTCGACAGCTCATTTGCCAGCATCGCGCAGGCCGTACTATGGGGGCGCTCACTCTACCTGAATATCCAGCGCTTCATCCTATTCCAGATGACGATCAATGTCGTGGCATGCCTCACCGTCCTTATAGGTGCTTTCCTCGGCAAGGAGTCTCCCCTCACGGTGACACAGATGCTCTGGGTGAACCTCATCATGGATACCTTTGCATCGCTGGCGCTGGCCTCCCTACCCCCCCAGCCCTCATCTCATGAAGGAGCGTCCACGCAAGGCCTCTGCTGGGATCATCACACCGCAGCTCGCACGACAGATATTTGGAGTCGGTGGCCTGTTCCTCCTTCTGCTCTTTGCGCTACATTATATATTGGAGCACTTGGACCTCACGACGGGACAGTGGGTCGAAGGGAAGGAGCAACTTACGGCACTCGACCTATCCGTATTCTTCACCACCTTTGTCTTTCTTCAGCTGTGGAATATGTTTAACGCAAAGGCATTCCACTCGGGGCGCAGTGCATTCGCGGGCATAGATCGGGCGCGCTACTTCCTGCTGATCACAGCTGTCATCCTCGTAGGGCAGTTCTTAATTACTACCTTTGCATACGATTTCTTCCAGATAGCTCCTCTTCCATTCAGCTACTGGATTGCACTTCTCATAGCCACTAGCCCAGTACTCTGGATCGGTGAGTTGGGGCGTCTCTTCGCCCGCCTCACTGGACGGCTTCGTGCATAAGTAAGCAGATTGCAGTTCCTACTCCGATGATATGTAGTTCACTCCACCGCCCCCTGTGTACCCTTCTCTTGGGGATAGGGCTTCTCGCCTCCTCTTGTCAGCAGGGCGAGCAGCGGTCTACCCGACTCCAGATAGCCACGACGATAGCACCAGCAGCTCAGGTCATCACGGAGATCGCTGATAGCTTGGTCGCGGTGACGACACTACTCCCCCAGGGGAATAATCCAGAGAATTACGAGCCTACACCACAGGCCATCCAAGCACTCGCCTCCAGCGCAGCCTATTTCTACATGGGCGATCTGGGCTTTGAGCGTAGCTGGGTGGAGCGTATCCGTACGATGCAGCCAGCCCTGCAGCTCGTACGTCTCGATCAGGACTTGGTGGGGGCTGCACATCACCACAGCGGTAGCTCCACTCATCTTCACGACCCACACTACTGGACAAGTGTACGCGGGCTTCAGTCCATGGGCAAGAGCATATACAGCTCTCTCTGCCGTATTGATACGACGCACCGAGCACAATATAATGCGGGTTACCAGCGCTTCATCCAGCGCCTGAAGCACGTAGAGCATACGATAAAAGAGCAACTCTCCGATATTCCCTCGCGTGCCTTCGTCATCTACCATCCGTCCCTCTCTGAATTTGCAGAGGAGTATGGTCTCAAGCAGCTCGTCATCGAGCAAGATGGCAAGGAGCCTACGCCTCAGCATATACAAGCACTCATCGAAGAGGCTAAGAAGCAGGGGGTACGCGTGGTCTTCATCCAGCAGGAGTTTGACTCTAAGCTCATCGAGAGCATTGCGAAAGAGCTCGGTGCCCGTATGGTCGTCATCAACCCGCTGGGAGGAAACTGGGAGGAGCAACTTCTACTCATCACTCGTGCACTGAGCGATACCACCTCATCTATCCCGACACGATGACCTCCCCTATGCAACCACTCTTAGAGCTACATAATGCGACCCTCGGCTATCCTGACAAGGTCGTACTTGAGCACCTCAACTGGTGCGTGCGTCGTGGCGAGCGCTGGGCTATCACGGGACCGAATGGCAGTGGTAAGACTACCCTCATGCGTACTCTGTTGGGGCTCATCCCGCTACAAGCTGGACAGCTCCTCCGCTACGACCGCGAGGGCCATACTACCGACCAGCTGGTCGCCAGCTACCTTCCACAGATCAATCAGATTGATCGCCACTTCCCCATCCACGTCCATGAGGTTATTGACTCTGGCCTCCCAAAAGGCACCACGGGGCGCGGTGTGCGTAGAGAGCAGGTAGAGAAGCTCGCAGAAGCCATCGGGCTCACGCACCTCCTCCAGCAACCTATCGGTAAGCTCAGCGGGGGCCAGCTCCAGCGAGCTCTGCTCGGTCGTGCGCTGGCATCTAATCCCGAGCTTCTGATCCTCGACGAGCCACTCAGCTTCCTTGACAAGTCATATAAGGAAAGCTTCGAGTCGCTACTGGAGCAAGTCGTACGCCCCGAGACGACGATGCTCATGGTCACCCACGATCTCCACCAAGCCAAGTCCGAGTACTGGCAGACCCTTACCCTCGGACGCTTCGAATAGACTTATGAATAAAAAAGCCTATCCACTCGCTCTACTATCCCTCCTCACGGCTCTCCCCTCTGAAGCGCAGAGTGCAGCCGATACGCTCAGCTACACAACGGCAGCTACATATCGCCCCGACACGCTGAGCAATGCACAGAAAACGAATCAACTCCTCCTACAGGGGGCGCTCAGTGCAGCTCCACTCGTAGGTATCGGTGTGATGCAGAATATTCACAACGAGCAGATACGCACGATACGCTATGGGCACTACCCCCACTTCCGTCATCACTACGATGACTACCTCCAGTTCGCCCCGTTAGCAGCCCAACTTGGCCTGCGCTTCGCGGGTGTAGAGGGCACAAGTAAATCACCCTGGCAGGTGCTCACAGCTGATGTCGCTGCTACGGCTACGATGCTCGCTGTCACCTCAGCTATTAAGTACACCGCCCGTGTAAGACGCCCTGACGGCTCGTCTCGAAACTCCTTTCCCTCTGGGCATACCGCTATGGCCTTTACCTCAGCGACGCTACTGAGCTTGGAGTATGGCGAGCGCTATCCATGGCTTCCTCCCGTAAGCTACGGGCTAGCCTCTATCACGGGGCTGGGGCGAATCCTCAATAACCGCCACTGGATCGGTGATGTCGTCACGGGAGCAGGACTTGGCATCCTCTCAGGGCACATCGGCTACTGGATAAGCGATCGTCTCTTCGGTAATACGGGACGCCAACTGAAGTACTACGATGAGGAGCCTACTCCTCACTTCCGTCTCTATGCCCCCATTACGCTAAGTGCCACCCCAGCACAGGGTGAAGGTACATGGAGCCTCCAGGGGCGACATGCTGCGCTGGGCGTCGAGTACACTCCCCCGCAGTGGCCTCTATACCTAAAGGGGGATGTGGGCCTATCCACCTTCCGCGGTCAGGAGGGGGGCGATGGTCTGGGACGCAGTGCTCAAGACCGCTACCTATCCCTACGCTTAGGCCTCGGGCGTGACCTACGCCTATGGCGAGGCTTTCACATCTCGGCATCCGCCTCGGCTGCACTTCGCAAGCACGTAGGGCGGGCTACTACATTCCCAGCCCATGAGCCTGCGCTGTATATGCCCGCAAGCTCGGTGGGCATGGGTATCGAACTGGCGCCTCGCTGGCGCTTCACGAAGGAGCTTGGCCTGCGCCTACCACTCGGGCTGGACTACTACCCTTCGTCCTATCACCTGACTACCCCTCAGCGGACCTACGGACTGAGTCCCGTCTCGTTCTATGGGGGCACGGCACTGGAGGTCTACCTCTGATCCCTCCTCGCCCTTTACTCACTTACAATCCTATTATTCTATGAGTTGGTATTACCTCATGCCCGTGATCTTTGTCTTGGGGATCATAGGTATTGCTCTGGAGGAGCAGATCAAGATCAACAAGACCGCGACGGCACTCCTTACCTCCGTTGTCCTCTGGGCGATCCTCCTCATCGACACGGATATCGCTGCAGTGACTGCAGGCTTCCGCCAGTTCGTTGCCTCCTTCCCTCATGCTCCAGCAGAGGACTTAGGCGTATCGGACTACCTATCCTTTAAGCTCACAGAGCACCTCGGTGACGTCTCGAGCACGCTCTTCTTCGTCCTCAGCTCGATGGTCCTTGTGAATACGATCGATACCTATGGGGGCTTCAAGTCCGTGGCTAAGATCGTCGCTACGACGAATAAGCGCGCGCTGCTGTGGCGTGTAGCTATTGCCTCGTTCTTCTTTTCGGCGTTCCTTGACAACCTCGCTGCTGCGATCGTCATCATCGCTATCCTGCGTCGCCTTGTCCCCGACACCACGGACCGCATGAAGTATGCCTGTATCAGCATCATCGCCTGTAATGCAGGGGGCTCTTGGTCGCCTATCGGTGACGTGACGACCCTCTTGCTGTGGAACAATAATCGCATCACGCCATACTATCAGATCTTCCACCTCGTCATCCCCGCCTTCGTGAACATGGTGGTCCCCACCCTCCTGGCACACTACTTCCTCTTTAAGAAGAATGCTCAGCTGCGTGCCCTACCAGATGTCCCCGAAGACTCACTGGATGATATCCTCCCTCACCACGCGCGTATCATCGTCCTCGTCCTGGGGATCGTCTCGCTGATGCTCGTACCTATCTGGCAGACCTTCTTCGATGTACCCGCCTTCATGGGGGTTATCTTCGGGCTCGTCATCGTATGGATCTACACCGAGCTGATGTTCTTCCGCTTCAAGAAGCGCCTCGAAGACGCGAGTGAACTCCGTGTCACGACCCTCCTCAATCATGCTGACCTCACTACGATCTTCTACTTCCTCGGCATCCTGATGTCCGTGGCAGCACTGATCGAAGGCGGACAACTCGCCGCAGCCTCCACTCGCGTCACAGCCCTCATTCCCAATACGGGTCTGCTCGCTGCTATCATCGGGGTACTCTCCTCCATGCTGGACAACGTTGCCCTCGTGGCCGCTGTCCTCGGCATGTATCCGCTGGAGACATCGGGGGCGATCACACCCTTTGTCGTCAATGGCTCCTTCTGGGTCTTCCTCGCCTACTGTGCCGTCACAGGTGGTAGCCTGCTGATCATCGGTTCGGCGACAGGGGTTACAGTGATGGGGCTCGAAGGAATCAGCTTCGGCTACTACTTCAAGCGCTTCAGTCTGCTTGCTCTTGCCGGCTATATCTCAGGAGCTGTAGTCTACCAGCTCATCTCGCTCATCTTTTAGCTTCAATTTGGCTAAAAAGCATACCATACACAGGGAGCGGGTGATCTTCTTCTCCGAGGGAAGAAGGTCACCCGCTCCCTCTTTTTTCTATAGCACCATTATACATAATATACATAGCATCAATAGCTCCATTCACCAATAGGATAACACGGCTAAGCAATTTCACTACCTTTGCTCTTAGATAATCTCTAATCACTCATTACATCTAATTCATTACCAAGAACAATGAAGAAGTTCATCCTCGCTGCAGCGTGTATCTTCATGCTCGGTACCAGCCTCTCCGCCCAAAGCCCCGCCAAGACGGATTCTGTAAAGAAGGAAGCTACAGCCAAATGCTGCTCAGGCAAGAGCAAGCAGTGTGACTGCAAAGCAGGTGCAGCCTGCTCGACACCCGAAGGAGCCAAGGCATGCGAAGCACACCACGCTGCAGTACAAGACTCGACAAAGTCCTGCTGCAAGACTGATGGCAAGCAAGCTAAGTGCAGCAAGAAGTCTTGCTGTAAGCGCCAAGATATGACGAAGCAAGACTCCACGAAGTCAACCTGCAAGAGTCAAAGCAGCCACGCTAACTGCACTGACAAGGCTTGCTCCACATGCCATCCTAAGACTCAAGACTCCACGAAGTCTTGCTGTAAGAAGAAGTAAATCACTTCCACAGACCTATCTCTTCTAAGAAGAGGACGACGCCCTACCCGCACATCTGTGAGGGTAGGGCGTTTCTTTTAGTCGGACAAGAAATTGGTATCAGCCCCCTCCTATAGGCTATTCTTAAGCACATCCCTGAAGGGGTAGTATCAACCTATATTGGTCGATAAGCTAACCAATATAGGTCAGCGTGCGAAGCTATATAGGTCACAGCGTCGACCTATATAGATCGGAGCAGCAAGCAATATAGGTTCACTCCACGACAAGTACAAGGAGAGAATATCGGAGAGGAACTACATGGAGCTCTTGAAAGAATGCAATATCACGGAAGGATCTGCTCTGTACCGGTAAAAATGGCCTCAATACCTCCCTCACATTTTCACATGGAGCTGCTACCCTCTTACACTACGGAGGTGAAATAACAAGAAAAAGGTTAACTTTGCAGCCGAAAATGGTGCCCCATCGGTGGGACGTGGATAGATTTGAGATGCTTGCAACCACGAGAAAAAAATGCTAAACCCGTCGTCCAGATAGAGCCAATACCTTAGCTCCCATCCCCTTACGACAGACTTAGCGCTTTGACCTTGGTTGCCTCCCCAAAGCAGCTGAGGTCTTTTTGCATCCGACCAAGGGCACGGGACATATTTAACCAACCCATTCAATCAATATAAGATGAGTTATCTCTTCACCTCTGAGTCCGTCTCAGAAGGACATCCCGACAAAGTAGCCGACCAGATCTCGGACGCCATCCTCGACCACTTCATGGCGCTCGATCCGCACTCTAAGGTAGCGTGCGAGACGCTCGTCACGACGGGGCAAGTCGTGCTGGCAGGCGAAGTCAAGAGCGACGCCTACGTAGAGCTGCAGGACATCGCGCGTGATGTCATCCGCGAGATCGGCTACAACAAGAGCGCTTACTGCTTTGACGCCGATAGCTGCGGCGTACTCTCTGCCATCCATGGTCAGAGTGCCGACATCAACCGCGGGGTCGAGCGCACCGCTCCCGAAGAGCAAGGTGCAGGGGACCAGGGTATCATGTTCGGCTATGCTTGCCGTGAGACCCCCTCTCTGATGCCTCTTACCCTCGACCTCTCCCACGCGCTTCTTGAGGAGCTCGCTCGCATTCGCAAGGAAGAGCTTCACCTCATGCCCTACCTCCGCCCCGATGCTAAGAGCCAGGTGACGGTAGAGTACTCTGAGGAAGGTAAGCCCCTGCGTATCGACACGATCGTCATCAGCACCCAGCACGACGACTTCATTCAGCCTGCTGATGCGACTGCCGAAGCACAGGCTATCGCTGATGCTGAGATGCAGGCACGCATCACGGAGGATATCCGTCGCGTACTCCTGCCCCGTGTCTTCGCTCGCTACCCCGAGGATATACAGCGTGCCTTCGACAGTGAGACGAAGCTCTTAGTCAACCCCACTGGTAAGTTCGTCATCGGTGGTCCCCACGGGGATACCGGACTCACAGGGCGTAAGATCATCGTCGACACCTACGGCGGTAAGGCTGCCCATGGTGGTGGCGCCTTCTCTGGTAAGGACCCCTCTAAGGTAGACCGCTCTGCAGCCTATGCAGCTCGCCACATCGCGAAGAATCTCGTCGCGGCTGGCGTCGCTGACGAAGTTCTCGTACAGCTCGCCTATGCTATCGGGGTCGCTGAGCCGATCAGCATCTTCGTCAACACCAATGGGACGAGCCATGTATCTCTCAGCGATGCCGAGATCGCCAAGCTCGTAGACGAAGTCTTTGACCTCCGCCCCTATGCTATTGAGCAGCGTCTCAAGCTCCGTGCTCCTATCTATCGCGAGACGGCCAGCTACGGGCACTTCGGCCGTGAGCCCCGCAAGGTCACAAAGTACTTCTCTACGAATAGCCGTGGCAATGTCGCCCACGAAGTCGAACTCTTCACCTGGGAGAAGCTGGACTACGTAGACACACTCCGCCAGCGCTTCGGTCTCTAATCCCCCTATCGATACCGCCTCGCCCCTCTCGCTACCACTTCGATCGTGGAGCAAGGAGCGAGGTGGTTCCGCTTTTTTAGCTATCTTTGCGTGCAAAGCAGAGCTAAAGAGGCCCTGCGTAGCATCACTAATCACGTCAATGATACTGAGGTCTTCGCTCCCCACGAGCGACACAAGATATAAGAAAGCCGTATGTCAAGCTCTGCTTGGTAGACGGCTTTTCTCTTTATAAAAGCCTCGAGCAATCCCTTCTACACTCCATTCTCACAAAGTATCCATCCTATGCAAGACTACAAGAGAGCTACCCTAATCCTCGATGACGGCAGTCGCTTCGAGGGGTATTCCTTCGGCTACGAAGCCCCCGTAGCAGGCGAGGTCGTCTTCAACACCGCCATGACGGGCTACACTGAGAGCTTTACGGACCCCAGCTACCGAGGCCAGATCCTCGTGATGACCTACCCTCTGGTGGGTAACTACGGCGTCCCCTCTCCCAAGCACGATGAAAATGGTATAGCCTTCTTCCGCGAGAGCGATGAGATACATCCCTTGGGGATCATCGTCTCCGACTACTCCGAGGAGTACAGCCACTGGAACTCCGAGGGCTCGCTCGGTGACTGGCTCCGTCGTGAGAAGGTCTTCGGTCTCACGGGCATTGATACGCGTGAGTTAGCTAAGACCCTTCGTGAAAAGGGCTCGATGAAAGGGAAGATTCTTCTCGAGGGCTGCGAAGATATCCCGTTTGATGACCCCAACGCACGTAATCTTGTAGCTGAAGCTTCTCCCAAGGAGGTCACGATCTATGGTAATGGTCCTAAGAAGGTCGTGCTCGTAGACTGCGGCGCGAAGAACAATATTGTCCGCAACCTCATCCGCCCTGAGATCACGCTCTACCGCGTACCCTGGGACTATGATTTCAATCAGATTGACTTTGACGGGCTCTTCCTCTCGAATGGACCTGGCGACCCCAATAAGTGCAGCGTCACCGTCGAACATATCCGCAAGGCCTTCGCTAAGGAGAAGCCCATCTGTGGGATCTGCATGGGCAATCAGCTCCTCGCCGCTGCTGCGGGAGCAAAGATCAGCAAGATGAAGTACGGACACCGTAGCCACAACCAGCCTGTACGTGAGGTAGGTACGAACCGCTGCTTTATCACCAGCCAAAATCATGGCTATGCCGTAGATGCCTCCACCCTCGGCGAGGGCTGGCGTGAGAAGTATGTCAACCTCAATGACGGCACGAACGAAGGGATCTGCCACGAGCACCTACCCTTCTTCTCTGCTCAGTTTCACCCCGAGGCCTGCAGTGGCCCGACCGATACGCTCTTCATCTTCGAGGAGTTCTTCAACCTGCTTTAATTACCCCTCCCAATAGCACGAGACAATGATCGACAAGAATAAGATACAGAAGGTACTGCTCCTCGGATCGGGAGCACTGAAGATCGGTGAAGCTGGCGAGTTTGACTACTCCGGCTCACAGGCACTCAAGGCCATGCGCGAAGAGGGGATACGCACCGTACTCGTCAACCCCAACATCGCCACGGTACAGACCTCCGAAGGCATCGCTGACGAGATCTACTTCCTCCCCGTCACCCCCTTCTTCATCGAGAAGGTCATCGAGAAGGAGCGCCCTCAGGGGATTCTCCTTGCCTTCGGTGGACAGACGGCTCTCAACTGCGGTGTAGCGCTCCACCAGAGTGGTGTCCTCGAGAAGTATAACGTCGAGGTACTGGGTACGCCCGTCGAGGCTATCATGAATACCGAAGACCGTGACCTCTTCGCTCGCAAGCTCGATGAGATCAGCGTCAAGACGATCCAGAGCCACGCCGTAGAGACGACCGAAGATGCACGCCGTGCAGCCCAAGAGCTGGGCTACCCCGTCATCATCCGCGCCGCCTACGCTCTCGGTGGCTTGGGTAGCGGCTTCTGCGACAACGAAGCTGAGCTTGACGAGCTGTGTAGTAAGGCCTTCGCCTTCTCCCCTCAGGTCCTCGTCGAGAAGAGCCTCAAGGGCTGGAAGGAAGTCGAGTACGAAGTCGTCCGTGACTGCTACGACAACTGCATCACCGTCTGTAATATGGAGAACTTCGACCCACTCGGTATCCATACCGGTGAGAGTATCGTCGTCGCTCCCTCGCAGACGCTGACAAATAACGAATACCATAAGCTCCGCGAGATCGCCATCCGCATCGTGCGCCACATCGGCATCGTCGGGGAGTGTAATGTACAGTACGCCCTCGACCCCGAGAGCGAAGACTATCGCGTCATCGAGGTCAATGCACGCCTATCGCGCTCCTCGGCCTTGGCCTCTAAGGCTACGGGCTATCCGCTGGCCTTCGTCGCTGCTAAGCTTGGCTTAGGCTACGGACTCTTTGAGCTGAAGAACTCCGTGACGCGCACTACCCCCGCCTTCTTCGAGCCCGCACTGGACTATGTCGTGTGCAAGATCCCTCGCTGGGACTTAGGGAAATTCCACGGCGTATCTCGCGAGCTCGGCAGTAGCATGAAGTCCGTCGGGGAAGTCATGGCTATCGGCCGCACCTTCGAGGAAGCGATGCAGAAGGGCCTGCGTATGATCGGCCAAGGCATGCACGGCTTCGTAGGCAACAACACGAAGGAGATCCCCGCTGACGAGCTGGATAAGGCTCTCAAGGCACCCACCGACACGCGTGTCTTCGCCATCAGTCAGGCACTGCACGCAGGATATACTATCGAGCAAATCCACGCGCTGACGAAGATCGACTGCTGGTTCCTCGACAAGCTCCAGAGTATCGTCCGCACCTCCCAGCGCCTCGGTGAAGTAGCCGCTATCGATAAGCTCCCTTATGAGCTGCTGCTTCGAGCCAAGCGTCAGGGCTTCTCCGACTTCCAGATCGCACGCTTCGTCCTCGCAGACAAGGGCGTAAAGACTGGGGACAAGGAAGCCCTTGCCGTGCGCTCCCAGCGCAAGCAGCAGGGCATCGTCCCCGTCGTCAAGCAGATCGACACGCTTGCAGCTGAGTATCCCGCAGAGACGAACTACCTCTATCTCACCTATAGCGGCACGCACAGCGATATCAACTATGAGGGAGACGGACGCTCCGTCGTCGTCCTCGGCTCAGGTGCCTACCGCATCGGGAGCTCGGTAGAATTCGACTGGTGTGGCGTCAACGCCCTGCAGACGATCCGCGAGCAAGGCTACCGCTCGGTGATGATCAACTATAATCCCGAGACCGTCAGCACGGACTACGATATCACCGACCGTCTTTACTTCGATGAGCTGACCTTCGAGCGTGTACTTGACATCCTTGATCTGGAGACGCCACGCGGTGTCATCCTCTCTACGGGCGGACAGATCCCCAACAACCTCGCTCTCAAGCTCCACTCACAGCGCATCCCCATCCTTGGGACGCAGGCTGAGGACATCGATAATGCAGAGGACCGCCACAAGTTCTCCGCCATGCTTGACGAGCTCGGCATCGACCAGCCCCGCTGGCAGGAGCTGACGAGCCTCTCGGATATCGACCAGTTCATCTCCGAGGTTGGCTTCCCCGTGCTGGTGCGTCCCAGCTACGTCCTCTCGGGGGCAGCGATGAATGTCTGCTCCAACCAAGAAGAGCTCTACCGCTTCCTCGAGCTGGCTGCCGATGTCTCTAAGGAGCACCCCGTCGTAGTGAGCCAGTTCATTGAGCACGCTAAGGAAGTCGAGATCGATGCAGTAGCCCAGCGTGGCGAGATCGTCGCCTACGCCATCAGCGAGCATATCGAGTTCGCTGGGGTGCATTCGGGCGACGCGACGATTCAGTTCCCAGGGCAAAAGCTCTACGTCGAGACGGTACGCCGCATCAAGCGCATCAGCCGCCAAATCGCCGAAGCGCTGCACATCTCAGGGCCATTCAATATCCAGTTCCTCGCTAAGGGCAACGAGATCAAGGTCATCGAATGTAACCTCCGCGCCTCACGCAGCTTCCCCTTCGTGAGCAAGGTGCTGAAGATTAACTTCATCGAGCTGGCCACACGCATCATGCTCGGGCAGCGAGTCGAGAAGCCTAATAAGAGCGCCTTCGACCTCGACTATGTAGGGATCAAGGCGTCGCAGTTCTCCTTCGCTCGCCTGCAGAAGGCCGACCCTGTGCTCGGCGTCGACATGATGAGTACGGGTGAAGTCGGTTGCCTCGGTGACGACACCAACGAGGCTGTACTGAAGTCAATGCTCTCTGTCGGCTACCGCATCCCCGAGCGCTCCGTCCTGCTCTCCACGGGTGGCTACAAGCAGAAGGTCGACATGCTCGACGCTGCCCAGCTCCTGCACAACAAGGGCTATGCGCTCTACGCTACGCAGGGCACGCACGACATGCTGGCGGAGAACGGCATCCCCTCTACGCTGGTCTTCTGGCCTACCGACGAAGGGAAGCAGCCCCAAGCTCTCGACCTCCTGCATGAGCGCAAGATCGACATGGTGGTGAACATCAACAAGAACCTCACCGCTGGCGAGCTCACCAACGGATACCGTCTGCGTCGCGCGGCCATTGACCTCAATATCCCGCTGCTGACCAACGCTCGTCTGGCTTCGGCCTTCATCACCGCCTTCTGCACGCTTCCCATCGAGGATCTACAGATTAAGAGCTGGGCCGAGTATAAGTAAGCGCAAGGCTCTCCCTAATAGCTCATCCCCTTGGAGGCTCCTCGGAGCACTTCAGGGGGATGGTCTTTCTGACTGGGAAGAGGAAGGCTAAAAACCCTCGGCATACCCGCAGAGAAGACGCTGAATATACGGTGATAAATCTCTGTGCGCACGGCGATAAATTTTCGCATATGCGGAAATATTTTTTCGTATATGCAGAAATTAATTTTCGTATATACGGAAATTTCCCTGCGTATATACAGATGTTTCCGCCCGCATATAGAGCGGGCAGTCTCCAAGCCTTGGGCACTCCGATTCGCCTTCTATCACGCGATAAAACGACGGGCATGTACTCGCTTCGTACTCGTCTCAGCACGACAACAGCCCGCACTGCGAGATGCTCCGCGAATGGTAGTATCTTTGCACTGTGAGTCCGCAGAGGCTTCACCGACTACAAGACAATCAAGCAACTTCAAGCTATGCGCATCCTGACCATCATACCCGCCCGCTACGCCTCGACCCGATTCCCTGGTAAGCCCCTCGTAGATATCGGGGGTAAGCCTATGATCATCCGTGTCGTAGAGCGTGCCCTCGCTGTGTGCCCCGATGTCGTCGTCGCCACCGACGATGAGCGGATCTTCACCACGGTCACCGAGCGGGGCTACCGCGCCGTGATGACTTCGCCCGACCACCAGTCGGGCACCGAGCGCTGCCTCGAAGCCTACCAGCTCCTCGGAGAACCCGCAGATGTCTTGATCAATCTACAGGGAGATGAGCCCTTCATCGCCGACGAGCAGATCCGCCTCCTTATCTCAGCCTTCGACGACCCTTCGGTAGATCTGGCGACCTTAGCCCAGCCCTTCCCCTCCACGACGACTAACGAAGAGCTGGCTAACCCGAACGCCGTCAAGCTCGTGCGTAGCACCTCCACGGGCTATGCACTCTACTTCAGTCGCTCCGTCATCCCCTATCTCCGCTCAGTCGAAGGGCCTTGGGCAAAGGAACATACCTTCCTCAAGCACATCGGGCTCTACGCCTTCCGCACTCACGTCCTCCCGACGATACAGAGCCTTCCCGCCTCCCCGCTGGAGGAGAGCGAGCGTCTCGAGCAGCTCCGTTGGCTCGAGGCTGGCCTGCGCATCCGCGTCATGCTCTCTGACCAAGAGTCCATCGGCATTGATACCCCCGAAGACCTCAAGCGCCTTCCACTCTAATCCCTCCCCATAGCCTCCTCCCGACCGTGATCGATCAGCAGACCCGACAGCGCATCCTCGACTCCGCACAGATCCTCGATGTCGTCAGCGACTTCATCAGCCTACGCCGCCAAGGTGTGAGCTACGTCGGGCTATGTCCCTTCCATAGCGATAGGAATCCCTCCTTCTACGTCAATCCCGCTAAGAACATCTGCAAGTGCTTCTCCTGTGGCGAAGGCGGTACGCCGCTGAACTTCATCATGAAGCACGAGCAGCTCTCCTATTCGGATGCGCTCAAGTACCTGGCGAAGAAGTACAATATCGAGGTCGTCGAGCGCGAAGAAAGCGAAGAGGAGAAGCAGCGCAATAGCGAGCGTGAGAGCCTCTTCATTATCAATGACTACGCAGCGAAGTACTTCCAGACGCAACTTACCGAGACCGAGGAAGGGCGTACAGTGGGTCTTGCCTACTTCCGCGAGCGTGGCATCCGCCCTGAGACTATCGAGCGCTTCGGCCTCGGCTATGCCCCCGAGTCAAAGACTGCCTTCACAGAGCAAGCCATCAAGTCGGGCTACCCGCTGAAGCGCCTCACCGAAGTCGGGCTATCCATCGAATATGAAGACCACCCCGGCAAGGCTATCGACCGCTTCCGTGGGCGCGTCATCTTCCCTGTGCGCAACCTCAGCGGGCGCTATGTAGCCTTCGGTGGGCGCGTGATGAGTAAGACGGCTAAGACAGCCAAGTACGTCAACTCCCCCGAGAGCCTCATCTACTCGAAGAGCCGTGAGCTCTACGGCCTCTATTGGGCAAAGAGCGCAATCTCCAAGCTCGGCAAGTGCTACCTCGTCGAAGGCTACACCGACGTCCTATCCATGTATCAGGCGGGGATTGAGAACGTCGTCTCCTCTTCGGGGACAGCCCTCACGATCGATCAGATACGCCTTATCCGTCGCTTCACCACGACCATCACCGTGCTCTACGACGGCGATGCCGCGGGGATCAAGGCTGCCCTGCGCGGTATTGACCTCCTACTGGAGGAAGGCTTCCGCATCAAGGTCGTACTCCTACCCGATGGAGAAGACCCCGACTCCTTCGCTCGTAGCCACAGCAATACCGAGCTACAAGCCTATTTGGATGAGCACGAGACGGACTTCATCCACTTCAAGATCGACCTCTACCACGAGGAGATGGAGCGGGATCCCCTGCGCCGAGCTGAGCTAATATCCGACATCATGCGCAGCATTGCACTCATCCCCGACACCATCCAGCGTGCTGTACTGATACAAAGCTCTTCCACAGCTCTGAGGATGAGCGAAGAGCTCCTGCAGTCCGAGGTCAATAAGCTCCGACGTCAAGGTGTGACAGCTCAGGGCTTCACCTCCCCGCAGCGTACAGCGCCAGTCGCTCCCCCTACTCCATCAGCACCTATCCCTCCGCCCTTCACGGAGCCGACATCCTCCGAGCCTGCTCCGTCATCTGACGAATATCTCAGTCCGCTGGTCGTCGAAGAAAGTATCAAGCCCTTCGAGCGTGAACTCATGCAGCTGCTCCTACTCTACAGCGACCGCGAGATCATTATCCCCCAAGGCTTAGGTACTCCAGAGTTCGAAGACGAGATCTATCCCGAGCAAGACTCTACTTTTATCCTCAGCTACTTCATCGAGCGCGAGCTCATCATGGTCGGTGCAGACCAAGAGTATTCCCCACTCTTTGCTCGCTTCATGACTGAGCTTCGCAGTGAGTGCCTCGAGAAGCAGATCTCCCCTGCGACCTATTTTGCGAACCATCCTGAGGCGCCACTCCGAGAGATCACAACAGCCCTCCTTGCAGAGAGTGATCTCTTGGAATATCGTCCCGATCAAGATCTCCACATCGGTGGTGCTGGTAGCTCCTTCTCCTCCCGTATCCTCAGCGAAGAGGAAGAGCGCGAAGAAGAAGCCCGCAAGGAAGCTCGCTACTTAGGCTCACTTGCCCTACGTGCTTGCAACAGCTATAAGATGGCGCTCTTAGTGCGATTCATTGACGGGCTACATCAGGAGATCAAGCAAGCCCAGCGAGCAGGTGACAGCACAAAGATCCTCGAATGCATGACCGAGATCACACGCCTCAATGTCCAAAAGCGTCGCCTCTCCGATCTCCTCGGCGAGCGCACGATCATAGGATAACTAACCCATATCAAGGCGACAAGGGCGAAGGCTTATGATAAGCCTTCGCCCTTGTTGTATAGAAGCATTTCGCCAGGAAGTTAGAGAGGATCTACATCGAAGAAGATCTGCAGGCGCTTGCTCTCGGGCATGGAGAGCCGTAGCTGCTGTAGTGCCGACGTAAAGGCTGCACGCTCCTCTCGATACGACTGCTGAAAGGGCCGACGTATGACGATCTGCCTCTGGTAGTAGCCTTCCAAGCGAGCTAAATCGGGAATCTGTGGATCCATTACGCGCTCACCGGGGAGCAATCCCTTGAGATACTGTGAGAGGACTAAGGCCGCAGAGGCCAGTAAGCGCTCATCCTTTCCTCGTAGCCAAAGGTGCGTTAGGCGAGTGAATGGCGGGAAGTTCGTTGCTTCACGCTCTGCGAGAACCTCGTTGATGAAGGTATCGTAGTCACCTACTTGCAGCGCCTTGATGAAGGCTTGCTCCGTACTACTCGTTTGGATTAAGTAGCGAGGGCAGTCTTCCCGAGGAGCACGGGAGCGAAGTCTAAGCTGATGGAGTAGCTGATAGGCACGCTCCTCCGAGCGAAAGTCTGGCACACCTAGGACGGCATCGAGCTGTACAACGGCAATTAAGCCAATACCCTCCCATATCGGTTGGTTGCGTATAAGCTGAGTACCCAAGAGGATCTCAGCACTTCCCGACTCGATCTGCTCGAGTAGCTCCATACGCTTCTTCTGCGATGAAAAGGTATCGCTGTCGATACGTAGCACTTCATAGGCGGGAAGCTTCTCCTTGAGTTCCTCTTCCACACGCTCGATGCCATATCCTACTTGACGAAGCGCAGGACGAAGACCAGACTTTGTCGCGACTTCAATGGCTCCACAGCTCGGACAAGCCTCGGGTAGCGTAGCTGTGTAACCACAGTAATGGCAGAGTAGCGCTGCGCGAGTGCGGTGATAAGTAAGACTCACATCACAATTTGGGCACAGCAGGCGGGTTTGGCAGGCATCGCACGTCACATAAGGAGCATAGCCACGACGATTCTGCAGGAGTAGTACCTTCTTTCCTCGAGCTATCGTGGAGCGAATCTCTTCAAGGAGGTAGGGCGTCAGCGTATGTCCCCACTCGACCTCACGTAGCTGCCGTAGGCGCTTAAGATCAATGGGCTCTATGGTGGGTAATACCTGCTGGGATTGCGAAGTAGTCTCCGCAGGGAAAGACTCGGGACGTAGTAGCTGGTACTTACCACGCAGGGCATGGAAGAGTACTTCAGCCGAGGGAGTAAGAGATGTAAGGAGCACTTGAGCCCTTGATTGGTGCGCTCGCCAAAGAGCAACATCGCGAGCATGATAGCGTGGAGCTACGAGCTGTTGCTTATAAAGATACTCCTGCTCCTCGTCAATGATAACCAACGACAAGCGAGGAAGCGGCACATATATAGCCGAACGTGTCCCCACGACAAGTGCAGGGCCATCGAGCTTAGAGAGACGAAGGTACGTCTCCACTCGCACAGCCTCACCGATGAGACTATGATAAGGATAGTAATTGGCTCCTGCGATCTCGGCAAGTCGCTGCATAAAGCCAGCTGCCGAAGGGACCGAATGCACCGAAGACGTTAGATAGAGTACCTGACCACCACGAGCCAGCGACGCAGCGATCTGCCCCAAGATATAGCGTTCTTTATCCTCTGCCGTATGCCCGTAATAGAGTGTCACGGGATGGGTCAACGGCTCTACATCAGCAATAGAGGATTCTCTGCTTGAAGGCTCCACTGCTCGCAGTCGGCTTACAGGCTCTAAGACCTGCTCCAAGACACCTTTCTCAATGAGAGCACGTAGTTGTGCTTCGCTCTTTGGCACCGCTTCGAGCAAGACGGAGCGGTGTAAGGCTCCGGAATGATCTTGTCCCGTCTCTCGAAGCGCCTCAAGGAAGGCCATCAATAGCTCTACTTGCCGTGGAGCACGAGAGAGTCCATCGAAGAGAGTTGATAGAGCTCCCTCATCTTCTTGATATTCGGGGGTAAGACGAAGATAGCGGGCGAGCTTCGGACGATAGCGTGGCTGGAGCGCTTCCTCAGTATGTACCGCTCCCAACTCTATGAGATGGAGGAGCGGGCGAGTAAGTCTTCGCCCGACAAGTCGCTCCAGTTGCTCCGTCGTCATCGCCCCCTTCTCGGCAAGTGTATCTAAGATCAGCAGCTCCGCATGAGGAAGTGCGTCTTCCGCCTCAAAGCCTTCCACAAGCGAAAGCATCGTCTTGCTCTCGGGAAGTAGTCCTGAGGGGAGCGCATCTCGAAGGATGGAGCCCAGCGGACAGGCATAATAGTATGCCATCCATTCCCATTGCTTCAGCGTAGCTGCGGGGATGATCGGAGTAGAATCAAGGATTTGCTCGACTTCCTTGCAAGCTGTTACCTCCGCCTCCTTATCCAAAGAGAAGACCACCCCCGTATAGTATCGCTTGCCACCAAAGGGTACAACGACACGACAACCCACGCTAAATCCAGGCGCTTCACTAATAAGCGCCTTGGGAACAGCATAGCTAAAGAGCCCATCTAAGGCTAAGGGGATGATGACCTCTACTCGGATCATAAAGTAAGCTTAAGTGAAGAGGAGAGCTCGGTGAGTGCTGCGATGAGCAGATCATTCTCCTCAGGGCGCTGCGCTGCAATACGTATCGTGGGGGGAAGAGTAGCCAAAGTTCGTCGCATCACGAACCAAAAGCCCGTAGCGCTGCGCTAAGATCTCCTTCAGCTCGGCGCCACTTCCGATCGCTGGATGAATACAACGCACAAGGAAGAAGTGCGTATCCGTCGGCTGAGGATCGAAGTATGGGAGCGATTTGATAGCATTCCATAGACGCTCACTCTCTACAAAGAGCTGACGTCGGTCCAGTAGGTGTGGGAAGTCATTACGGACGATCCATTCTCCCGCTGAGATGGCGAGCGATCCCACCGACCACGGAGCAGCATATTCGCTTAGTCGGTCGATGACCTCACTGTGCGCCATCACGTATCCCAAGCGCAATCCTGGCATAGCATAGCGCTTCGTGAGCGAAGCGACAAAGATCACGTTGGGGAAACGCCGTATGGTTTCTTTGGGATCAGGAAGAGTAGCCTCCGTGAAGTAGTTGTAGGAGCTATCGATGACAAAGTAGATCTGCGGGTAGCGAGTCCAAAGTGCCTCTAAGAAGTCCTGCGAATAGACTTGCCCCGTAGGGTTATTCGGCGAGCAAAGCCAATAGACTCCCGCAGGAGCATCTTGACCAGGCTCAAAAGTTTCCAGCTCACGCTGCTCACGTGCAAAGAGTCTTCCCGCATCTCTATATTCACTGAAGGTCGGATCAGGGCTATAATAATGTACAAGCTCTCGATAAACCTGTGCGATGAGGTAGATCCCTTCGGTCGCACCACTTGTCACGAGCACCTCGCCATCAGCTAAGTCGTGATGCTTCGCAAGGGATTTCCCAAGCGAAGCGGCCGTAGGCTCGGGGTACGAACCAATACGATCGATCTCTCCTCTGAGGTATTCCCGCAGCGAAGTGGGGTCCGTGAGGCTCGTTACATTTGAGCTGAAGTTCGCACGTATCCGCTCATAGCGGTGGAGGTCATCGCCGTGTCCGTCTCTCATCGCTCAAGTAGCTGATAGATTCGCTCCAGATCGACGTGCTGGCGGAGATGTTCGGCGAGCTTGTCGTACTGAGTTTCCTTGAAGGTGGCATAGTCTTGCCCCGCAGCTTGCTCATGAAGGCGCTCTGCAAAGGGCTGAAGTAGCCGCTCGATAAAGATCTCATTGTCGAGAATGCCATGCAGGTAGGTACCCATGCAATGATCTCCGACGCAGTAGCCCTCAAGACGGCCATCCGACATCTTGACTAAGGGCGAGGCATTGAAGCCATCTACGACACGGCTTCGCCCCATATGGATCTCGTAGCCACTGCAGGGGACGTCGCTACCGATGAGAGTGAAGGTCGCTTGTGTAGTTACCTTGTCGGCAGCCATCTCCGTTGCGATCGGGAGCAAGCCTAAGCCGGGTAGACGAGTTAAGTCACCCTCTACCCCATCTGGGTCGTAAACCTCTTGGCCTAAGATCTGATACCCCCCACAAATACCGAGGATCGTCTTCCCTGCACGATGAGCGTGGATGATAGCTTGAGCTACTCCGTTGCGGCGCAGCTCATAGAGGTCCGAGAGGGTGCTCTTACTCCCAGGCACAATGATGATATCTGCCTGCTGCAGCTCCTCTACATTGTTCGTATAGAAGAGATGAACGCGCTCATCTTGCTCGAGGCGCGCGAAGTCCGTGTAGTTCGATATATAGCGAAGAAGCACGACTGCCACGTTGACCTTCCCCTGCTGAGCGGAGAAAGCACGCTTGGAGAGCGCGACGGAGTCCTCTTCTTCGATATGCACGTCATTCATGTACGGGACGACTCCAAGTACAGGCACACCGCAAAGTGACTCCAGAAGCTGACGCCCTTCGTCGAAGAGACGCAGATCACCGCGGAACTTATTGATGATGACTCCTACAATCAGCTCCCGCCACTCAGGCTTCTGTAGCATGATCGAGCCATAGACTGAGGCGAAGACTCCTCCACGATCGATATCGGCGACAAGGATTACCCGAGCGCCAGCATACGCAGCCATCGGCATATTCACAATGTCCGAGTCCTGGAGGTTCAGCTCCGAGATGCTCCCTGCACCTTCGAGTACGATGGGGTTGTAGCGAGAAGCCAAGCGATCAAAGGCTGCATGCACTTCACCACGAAGCTCACCGCGCCCCACGGTACGGAAGTATTGGTACGCATCTTTATTGCCGATGGGGCGCCCATGCAGGATGACTTGGGACGTCTTATCTGAGCTGGGCTTGAGAAGCACAGGGTTCATGTCCGTGTGGCAAGGGATACCTGCGGCCTCAGCTTGCACAGCTTGCGCGCGGCCCAACTCTAACCCCTCGGGCGTAACGAAGGAGTTTAGAGCCATGTTCTGTGCTTTGAACGGCGCAGGCCTGTAGCCATCTTGCTTGAAGATGCGACAAAATCCCGCCGTGAGGATGCTCTTCCCCACGTCACTTCCTGTGCCGACGAGCATCAGCGGTGCCAGTCGTTTGCTCTCGATCTTATCCATTATTCGGCCGGGGTTGGCTGCTTTTTCTTGCGCTTGTAGCTGAAGGCCTGCCAGCGATCTTCTGGCCAGCCCTGCTGGTGCATCTCCCATTTGGCCGAGACAAAGAGCCAGTCGCTCATTCGATTGACCCAAGGGATCAGCCCCTCGGGAAGTGGATCCAGTCGCTCCAAGGTCCATAAGCGGCGCTCGGCACGTCGTGCGACGGTACGCGCCAGCTGCATTTCGGCCGAGAGGATCGTGCCACCAGGGAGGATGAAGAAGCCATTCTCTGGGATCTCAGCCATCAGGCGTGCCGTCTCAGCCTCCAACTCCTCGACCCACTGCAGGTCAAAGTGGTTAGGATTCTCTTCGCGGCGCTCGCTACGTGTAGCGATAAGGCTCATGGCTTGCATGATGCGCATCTGCACTTCGCCGAAGAAGCGGTGACGGGGATCTTCAGTAGGGATGTGGGCTCTTATCAATCCAAGGTGAGCATTGAGTTCGTCCATCGCACCGTTGGCTTCGATACGTGGATCATCTTTGGGGACTCGCTCGCCACCGAATATTCCGGTGGTTCCCTTGTCTCCGGTTTTGGTCATTATTCTTGCCATTACTTGTCGTGTAAGCTTGAGGTTGGGCGGATATCGCCCCGACAAAAATAGCGCAATTCCACCGTATAGCACGTGTGCGAAGGCATTCATCAAGCGGGCAGAAGAATCACTACTCACGCCCGCTCCTCGAAGCACCTTCGGAGCGAAGCAAAAGCTGTTCATTTACCCTTCAATTGACCCGTTTCTCCCCCCTCCAATGACCCGATGGAAAAAATACCTCTACTTTCTCTCAGAAATACCTCTACTTTTCAATGAAAATACCTCTACTTTCTGGAGGAAGTAGAGTAACATTCGGAGAGAAGTAATATAACTTCCGCCAGAAAGTAATATAACATTCGACTGAAAGTAATATAACATCCGACCAAAAGTAATATAACATTCAGTGAGAAGTAATATAACATTTGGAAGGAGGGTATATACCCTTTGGAAGCATACACCTTATCGCACTCGGAGAAGTAGCTTGGAGAGGCTTTGCTTTCCCCTACTCTTCTTCCCCCTTTCTCCTCCCAGCAAAAAGAATCCGCCCCTCGAAGGACGGACCTTCGAGGGGCGGATCATAAGGGAAGTATTACCGAAGAGGCTTACTCCGTGACGGGGAAGCGGAAGGGCTTACCAGCATTGTCGACGAAGGTTGCACCCTGGAGGCTGGGGAAGTGGTGTGCACCGGCAGACCAGTCCCAAATCTGAGTCTCATCCTCCGTGACCTTACCTGTAGTAGGATCATACTTCTTCCCATTCATAGGATAGTATGCTACGAGGTTCGTATCCTTAGGATCAGCCATCTTCCAGACGTTAGCTGCGATCTGAGCTGGGGTACGTGCGACCTTGTAGAATCTCAGTTCGCGCATCAGACCAGGCGTCGAGCTGAGCCAGAAGCCACCAAGCTTGTAGTCTCCATCACGTACAGGCTGCGAAAGCACCTGACGGCCGTTGCAGTAGACTGAGACGTTCGCCCCGTCATAGACGAAGGAGAACATGTACCACTTGTTGTCTTCGAGAGGCATGATATCCTTCGAGAGCGAGAGGTCAGTACCACCCGTGCGGAAGAATGAACCATCCTTACCGACGACAGGGTAGATTTCACTCTTGTCATCCGACCCACCGACGAACTTCGTACCAGCAAGTGCACCGTTGATATTGCTGCGCTTGACCATGACTTCCATCGTCCACTGGGGAACAAGGATGTCTTCTGCGAAGTAAACAGCGATCTCATTACTGGTGTTGATGCTGAGAGCCTTCGTCTCGGTAGCTTGGTCGACGACGATGATCGCTTCGCTTTGCCCGCCGATAGCGTGAGGATTGCTCCCCTGTAGCTGGATGGGAAGAGCGAAGACTTCGCCACTTGAGAAGGTGACTGATTTCAGCTTGACGGGAATCGATGCCGAAATCTTACCTGCAGGAATAGTCACCGAAGCAGGAAGCTCATACATCGTCGAAGGAAGGAGCTTGTAGCTCGTCCCGTTCTTCGCGTTATAAGCGTCGAGCTGTGCCTGTGAGCCGACGGAGAAGTTCACCGTGACGGTAGACGAAGCAGGCTTGACAAGGCTTACATGAGGACCACTTGCATCCTGCGAAGCACCACTAAGGAGGAAGATCTGCGTCTGCTCCTGACCGTGGATATAGATCCCCTGCTCGCTCTGATGCTCCTTTGCGGGATCGTTGTAAAGCTCATTCTGACAGCTACCAAGGAGGCTTGCTGCGAGGAGCGCATATACTATTCTTTTCATCAAACTCTTGTTTTCTCTGTTAGCCATTATTGGAAGTCTGCCTTCTGGGTATCGCTGACACGATTACCGGCATTGAGAGCCTGGCGAAGGAAGCGATAGCTGCCACCCTCCGTATCAAGCTCCATGTGATAAGTACCGATACCAGCGATACGCTTGCCGTTAGGCATGAGCATCGTAGCATAGTCCATGATCTGACGACCTACATCAAGCTTCTGAATGTCTGGGTTTGAGCTGATATATAAAGGATAACCTCCCGTCTTGGAGTACTTCTGAAACTCCAGTGTAAGGAATGTTTTAGCTTCCCAACGATCCAGATTTTTCCCTTTACGTATCTTCTCTTGGACCTCTGCTGTCGTACTACTATCTTGATCATAGGCCTGATAGACATAGAAGTTGATCATCTTAGAGGCTTCGGTAGAGAGCTTATAAGGCTCACCGTCGAAGAGAATGATTCGGCCCTTGGGGTGAAGACGATCATAGAGCGTCTTGATGAAGGTGTACATCCCGATATTGCGCTCCGAAGAGGCATCGATGACATCAGCTTCTGCACCTACATAGGCAGCAGCTGGATACTTCTTCCAGTCATAGTAATATGTTTCACCATCGTCATCAGGCACAGCCTGAAGAGCAGTAGCCAGATTACCAGAACCACCATAATAGGGCTCATAGTCGATATCGAAGCCGTCGAGGTTGTACTTCTCGATGGTGTCACAGATAGCATTAGCATAAGCCTTGACACCTTCGAGGAAGTCGCCACCACCCTTCTCCGTGATCCAATAGTCCGTAGCGGTCTTACCCTTAGGTGTAAGCTGATCACCGACGCTGGAGACGATCCAGCAAAGGAGGACCTTACCACCCTTGACGTCTTGGAAGAGCTTGAGGTCAGTCTTCTGATCCTCCGTCAGCTCACCATGCGTACCCCAGAGAGATACGATGTCGACGCTATCGGGAAGCATACGGAGGTACTTCTGTGGATCCGTACCCTTAGCCGTCCAGCCACCGAACCAGCCGAAGCCACGTACGTGAGGCGTCTGCTTCCATGCACGGAGCTCGCTGTAATACTTCTGCTGCTCCGCGGTGAGCTGATCGGCACTCGTCAACTCAATGAAGGGAATGGCTCGCTTGAGGTCCTTCTGATTGTCGAAGGTCAAGCGCTCATCATCAGTCCACTTGCTACAAGCGACAGAGGCGAGGGCCATAGCTGCGACAAGCGCATATTTAAGCATCTTCATAGATGATTCGTTTTAGAGTTACTGATTAGGACGATTGTCACGCACCCACCACAGCGGAGTCTTACCGAGGTCTACACCACCGAGGAGAGAGGGGATGACTTTGAGGTTGGGGTTGCTATCGTAAGCCGATGCAGGGAAGGAGAAGCGCTCAGGAGCACGCATGCTGGCATCTCCACCGATACGCGAAGGAGCTCCGGTATCAGCTGGCTTCATGATGAAGGGATAGCCCGTACGACGATATTCCGTCCATGCTTCATAAGCATTGGGGAAGAGCGCAAGGTACTTCTGCGTGATGATCTTCTGAAGCTGTACTTCCTGCTGGTTACGAGTAGCATCTACATCATTCCAGTTAGGAGAGACATTACCAGAGGAGATGTTATCGCTATATCTGCTCGAAAGGTAAGGGTTGTAAGCTACAGTAGTCGCAGCAGGCAATACCCCCCTCTGAGCGAGATAAGCCGTAGCGTCTCCAGCACCAGCTTCGGCGAAGGACTGGCGAACACCCTGCTCATAGTAAGACTGTGCCGTCCCCGTAGAGATCAGACCGTAAAGAGCGGCCTCAGCCTTGAGGAAGAACGTCTCCGAAGCACGGAACCAGTAGAGAGGCGTTTCTGTAGAGAAGTTAGGCTTCGAGGCATACTGTGCGGTATTAGCCCCTTCCTTCTTCGACTCGTTGTTGGTCGGAGGGAGGAAGTAGTAACCCGGTATATTGCGGTAAGTACCCTTCGTGAAGTACTTCTCAAGACGTGGGTCATTATAGCCCTGGAGGTAAGACCAGATGGTAGCACCCATACGCGTCTCATTGTACTGATCTACAGAGATGAGTGCTGGGTGTGCCAGAGGCTGCTTATCGGAGTTACCGATCTTAGCTTCGTCAGCGGTAGTCTCAATGACACCACCATTGGAAGCATCCAAAGCCTTCGTGATGTATTCCTGAGCAAGTGCGGCATCCTTGAAGTGAACACGGACAGCCATACGCAGCATCAGGGAGTTAGCAAGCTTAACCCACTTGCTGGCATCACCATTATAGACGAGGTCATTGCGAGAGAGGACAGACTCACGAGCTTCGCGCAGGACTGCTGCACTCTTCTCCAGATCCGCAAGCATACCCTTATAGACCTCCTGCTGAGAGTCAGGAGTAGGCGTGATGTCACCGCTACCAGCCTTCGTATATACGATAGGGCCAAAGGCATCGGTAGCACGTAGCCAGCCCACAACCTTCACGATATTGGCCATAGCAAGGACCTGCTGAGCCTGGAGGTTATCCTTAGCACGGCTTGCCTGGATGTGGATGGGGAGCCAAGACTTCGCTACATCCCCGTAGAGGAGACCATAGAGGATGCTCATACGTCCCATTGGTGAACGTCCAGGTACCTTCCGTGTTAAAGTTCCAGTTGTTATTATTCCCGTAGTAGCCTACATAGTTACCTGTAGAGATAAGCTCGAGGACCTGCATGCTATTCCCAGGACCCGTTTCGCCAGCGACACCGATAGGCATGACCGAGCGCTGGAGGCTCATCATAGCCAGGCCATAGGCAAGACCACCCTGGTTGAGCTCCTCATCGGTGACACCGACACGGCTGGTATTGATATCTTCCTGATTGCAGGAGGCGAAGACCAGCGCTGAGGCCATCGCCAAAGCGGGAAGGACTAATTTCTTGAAGTTCTTCATTTCGTTTCTTCTTTATCTGATAAGATAAGTACTCGACTTAGATGCCGACCTTGATGCTGGCACCAATAGTGCGCTGGCTGGGGAGCATGAAGTAGTCATAGCCCTGACCAAACGTACCGGTAGACCCCGTGAGCTCAGGATCATAAGGAGCCTTGTTGTAGATCATCCAAAGGTTCGTAGCGTAGACAGAGAGAGCGACATTCTTAAAGGTCTTGCCAAGGAAGTTCTTAGGCAGGTTGTAAGAGAGGCTCAACTCCTGCAGACGAACGTTCGTAGCCGAGTAGACGTAGTAGGAGTCGAGGTTGTAGACAGCATCGTAGAACTGCTGTGGAGCGATGGTAAGACCTTCGCCGATGTTGATACCACCAGCATCGCGTGCATCAGCAGAAGCCTGAGAAACCCCAAACTTGTCGAGAGCAGCCTGCGTCTTCGAGATGACGATACCACCAAGACGAGCCGTGAAGAGCATATTCAGGTCGAAGCCCTTATAAGAGAAGCCGTGCTTCCAGCCGAGGTTCCACTTAGCATTGACCGAACCGAGCTTATAAGGAGTCGTTGGCTCCGTGACCAGAGACTGACCTGGGCTATAGTCTACATAGCCATTAGCATCACGCTTGATGCGCTCGCTAGCGTAGACGTCACCGAGCTCACCACCTTCACGCAGACGGAAGCGACCCTTGACGATATCCTTCAGGTCAAAGACCTCGTGTGTGATAGGATTCATGACACCAGAAGCCAGCTTGAGGATCTTATTGCGGTTAGCCGTAGCCGTAACACTTGAGTTGTACTCAAAGCCACCAAACTTCTTATTGAAGCCAAGCGTCATTTCGAGACCACGGTTGCGGACATTACCAGCCTGTACATAGAGCTTCTTATAGCCCGTACCTGGGTCGAGGTCGGTCTCAAGGAGCTGGTTGAGCGTATTTGACTGATAGACCGTAGCACCAAACGTCAGAGCACCACCGAACCAACGGGAGTCGACCCCGAGCTCGATAGAGCGCGTACGCTCAGCCTTCAGGTCAGGCAGAGGATAGTAGTCGAAGGGCTCGACCTTACCGCTGCTCATCGAGTGCGTGATAGTACCTGGGGTCAGACCAGTGAAGGGGATAGGAGAACCCACCTCCGTATAAGAGGTACGTACCTTCAGATAAGAGAGCGTAGGACGGAGCTTAGCGCGCAGGTCCTCAGAGATAAGGTCGGTGACGACAGCAGAGAGACCGATCGAGGGATAGAAGATCCAGGGGTCTACGCTACCGACAAGCTGCGAAGGCTTATCCGTACGACCCGTAAGCGTGAGGTAGAGCGCGTTGCGCCAAGCAAGTTCAGCAGAAGCGAAGACTGCGAAATTACTCTTACGCGTAGAGGACTGCGAGCCACCGCTCTGGAGCTGATTGGTATTGGGGAAGATGAACTTATTAGGGATAAGGAAGAGGTGTCCACCAAAGCCCTGACCCTTATTGTCATACTCTTCATACGACGTACCGAGGGTAGCCGTCAGATTGATGTCCTGAGCAATAGGGGAATTGTAGTTCGCCATGAAGTCTACATACTTCTGCTTGAAGTAGCTGACATCAGAAGAGAAGTAACCGAGAGGCTTAGAGAAGACGCTGGAGGTAGAAGCATAGAGCTTCGTCTCACGCTCAGTGAAAGTGTTATCCAGACGAGCACGACCCGTGAAGTTAATCTTCTTGTTCAGCTCATACTTCAGAGAGCCGAAGAGCATGTAGCGGTCATTAACCTCGGGGTGCAGATTGCGGTATGCCACCCAGTAAGGGTTCTGCACGTCCATACCCATGCTACCGGGCTTCCACTGCTGTACATTGTACCCCAGCTCTGCGTCGTAGCGCTCGAAGTACTTCTCTTGGTCGAAGTTCTCGCCACGAGGGTAGAGATAGGCACCTACGATAGGATTGAAGTATGCCCCGTAGGAGATCATGTTGTTCGCGTAGTCACGGATGTAGTTAGCAGAGACGTCCAGCGTCAGCTTATCATTGAGGAACTTCGACGTATTGCGAATCGAAGCATTGTAGCGATGGTACTTATTGTTAGGTACGATCCCCTTAGCATTGATAGCAGAGGCAGAGAAGTAGGTCTGGTTCTTATCCGTACCAACCGAGAAGTTGAACGAGTTATTGAACGTCACACCACGGTTGTAGAAGTCGCGTACCTTATAGTCAGAAGGAGTAGCGAGCTTATCACCCCATGAGGTGTACTGACCAGCCTGATTGCCATAGGTATTCTGGAACTTAGGCAGGATGAAGGGCGAAGCCGTCTCTACCGAAGAAGAGAAGTTCACGCGCAGCTGACCTGCAGCACCCTTCTTCGTATTGATGAGGATAACCCCATTAGCAGCACTTGCACCATAGAGAGCAGCAGCCGAAGGACCCGTCAGGACGCTAATTGATTCGATATCATCAGGGTTGATATTTCGAGATACCTTCACCCGAAGCACGACCTGCACCGAAGCCAGAGCCGTCACCACCACGGTCAGCACTGTTACCGACAGGAACCCCGTCGATCACGTATAGCACGTTATTATCCCCTGAGATCGACTTGTTACCACGCATGACGACACGCGTGCTACCACCGACACCCGAGGCACTACGCTGGATGTTCACACCAGCGACCTTACCGTTGAGGCTGTTCATGAAGTTGGCATCCTTCACCGTCGTCAGAGCATCGTTCTTGATCTCCTGGACATTATAGCTCAGAGCCTTCTGAGAGCGCTTGATACCGAGAGCGGTGACGACGACCCCTTGGAGCTGGTTGTCTTCACCGGAGAGCTCGATCTTCAGCTCCGTCTGGTTACCGACAGGGACCTCCTTCTTCGCGTAGCCGATAGACGACACGACGAGGACGGCACCTGACTTCACGTTCTTCAAGGTAAACTTCCCGTTGATGTCCGTGGAAGCACCTTGACCTTGTACGCCCTTGATCAGGACAGAAGCCCCGATCACAGGCTCATGATTCGTGGCATCGAGGACGACACCACTGATACTCTTGCCTTGCGCCATCGCGGTAGCGACGGTAAGGAAGAGGATCATGAGGATAGATAGTACTTTCTTCATATTTAAAACTAAAAAATAAGCGGTGGGTGATCTTAGCCTCTATGCTTTCTCTGTAGGATTAGAGAGAAAAGGCTGCGAAGCTCCCCTGTGCAGCACCCTGTGGGGCAAGCGGCAGCAGTGAGCAAACGACTGATTGAGGGAAAGACGGTACGGGGACCAATGCATATACATAAGCCGTATCAATAGCCCCGTCTTGGAGTAGATAAGGTATAGCAACGGAAGAAAGCCCCCAACCATTCTGGTTGAGAGCAACACAAAGCTCCGAGGAGCGATTAGTCTGTTGCACGAAGGCACGAGCAGTAATCATATTCCATTGTAAGTGCGAGCAAAAGTAATAATTAAATTCTTTCGGAAGTTGCAAGAAGACAAATACTTACTTCTTAAAATATTTAAGTATGTAATAGCATCTATAACTTACTGTTATATCGCCAGATACAACCACAAGATGGCGCTACGCAACTTGACTGTTAGAAGCACCATTCTACAACAAATACGATACAATCGTTCGGGGAAAGCAAAAGACAGCTCAAAAAGTAGACCTTCAGCGCACCTATTACTGGGATCAGAAGCACCCAGCGCTCTTGATCAGTCCACTACAGGAAGACAGTTGGAACAGTCGCATCTCAACGGGAGAAATAGCACACCACAGATTGGACTATATACCAGCCTATTACGAGAGGGCTATAAGGGAGGTAAAACGAACCAGTACTGGTCACTCATCGGAGCAGTACTGGTTCGTAATATGTACCAGTACTGGTCTGAACTCCGACCAGTACTGGTCAGCTCAGTGACCAGTACTGGTTGAAAAACCGACCCTATATAAGAGGGTTCCAGCAAGCTCCTCTACCCTATTCCCCTTCGCTCGGAGCCGCATGATATATACGCACCGGAGAAAAAGTTGGGAGAAATATCAGATAGGTGATACACCTTATGAAAAGTTTGCTACCTTTGCAGTGTTACAGACAAGCAGTACACCACATATAAATATTACTGTCCTATGATCACAACTAAGCAACTTTCCTTCGGCTACAAGTCAGGGCGCCCAGTCTTCAGTGGCCTCGACCTGAGCCTACCTCAGGGTAGCGTCGTAGGGCTCCTCGGTAAAAACGGCGAGGGCAAGACTACACTCCTGAAGAATCTCTGTGGCCAGCTCTTCTCTAAGCAAGGTGAGATCAACGTCCTTGGCTTCACGCCACGCGAACGTAAGGTAGCCTTCCTCCAGCAGGTCTATCTCCTGCCCGAAGAGATCCACGTACCTCAGGTCACCATCCGACGCTACTTCGACCTCTGCGCTCCCTTCTACCCCAACTACGATGAAGCTATTGCCCGCGAACTAATCGAGACCTTCTCGCTCGACTGGAATATGAACCTGGGCAAGGTATCACAGGGGCAGAAGAAGAAGGCACTGATTGCCTTCGCCCTCTCACTCCGTGTGCCCCTGCTTCTCCTTGATGAGCCAACGAACGGACTGGATATTCCTTCGAAGGGAGAATTCCGCCGCGCCGTAGCTCGTCACCTCAGCGAAGAGCAGACGGTCATCATCAGCACGCACCAAGTACGAGATCTTGAGCAGCTCATCGACCGCATCGTCATCCTCGAGCGTGGTAGCATCTACTGCAACGAATCTATCGCTGATCTCTCCGAGCGTCTTTACTTCGGTCTCGTCAGTCCCGACGAAGAAGCTCGCGCACTCTATACTGAGCCTTCGCTGGGTGGTACCGTCGGCATCCTGCCACTTCAAGGCGAGGCCGTAACAGATACCTTCAGCATGGAGCTCTTCTTCAATGCTGTCGTCAGCCGAGGCGAAGAACTCATGCGTCACCTTCACACTCCATCTGAAACCTCTAAATAAGCGCTACGATGAATACCTCCACGCTACATCGCTCCTCATTTGGGCGCATCTACCTCCTCACTGTAGAAGGCTTCTTCAGCTCCCTGCGCCCACTGCTCATCTTCCATGCTATCATGGCGGTGGCATTCTTTGGATTCCCATTCCTGACCCTTTCCTCACGAGGGGATTTAATATCCAAGAGGCCTTCATTGAACTGGCTGACGTCTATGGTAGTGGCGGAGTCATCGGCCCCTACCTGATCGGGACGATCATCTATATCTTGATCTGGATCAATAAGTGCGTGCATAAGCCATCGCCAGGCGCTTATACCCAGATCCCCGCTTCGGCTGGAGAGAAGATGATAAGTATTGCCCTACTCAGCTTCGGCTATTACCTCATCTCGCTTCTCTCTACGCTGATTATCTCTGGCATCTTGGGGCTCTTCGTCCCTGGTGGATTCAGCAACGTGCTGAACTGGGCGCTCCCGATACGCTTCTTGTATGATTGGTATCCTTTGATAATGTCCGTAGCTATTCTCCTCATGGGACTACAGTTGCCACTACTCGTGACGCTCTGCATGATCCACTTCCGCAAGGCGATCTTCGGGCTGTGTGTTGCGGCGTTTGTAGAGTTCAGTGGCTTCCTCATCTTCCTCACCTTCATCCTCAACTTCGAAGAGGAGATATACCGTTACTCGATAGAGCATCCCCTCTCCGATACTCAGCATGCTTGGATCATCGCTATCATCTTCGGGCTCATCGACCTCTTCCTCACCTGGGCTATCTACCATCGCCTCAAGACGATCCAAATCAAGTAATCTCTATGGCATTCTCCAATGTGGGCTTTGCCCATATCATCGACTACATCAACGAAGGTGTACTGACGGGGCGATTCACCGAAGGCGAGCGTATCCCCTCGGTGCGCGACATGGCCGAACTGATGCAGGTCGCCCCCAATACCGTCGTTCACGCCTATGATAAGTTGGCTCTCCGTGGTCTGGTATATCCCATGCGCGGCCTTGGCTACTATATCAGCGAAGGGGCGGTAGAAACCATCCGCGCTGAGAAGCGTAGAGCCTTCCACGAAGAGTCTATCCCTCGCTTCCGTCGTGATGCAGAGCTTCTCGGCATCACCAGCGAAGAGCTCCGCAAGGCACTCGATCTCTAAGCCCCCTACTCCACTACTTTCAGCGTGCCCCGCATGCCTATCCCGTCGGGATTAGGCATGCGGGGCACGGCGCGTTATAGAGGTGAGGAGCAAAGGGTATATACCCTTCGGCAAAAAGGTATATACCCTTCGAGCAAATAGTATATACCCTTCGAGCGAATAGTATATACCTTTCGAGCAAAAGGTATATACCTTCCGATAGAAAGGTATATTCCTCACGACGGCGAGGAATAGTCCTCCAAAAGAAAAGGTATATACCTTCTGAGCAGAGGGTATATACCTTTCGTTTGGAAGTTATATTACTTCCGTCCCAATGTTATATTACTTTCGGTCCAATGTTATATTACTTTCGAGTGAAAGTTATATTACTTTTCTCCGGAGCCTATTGGAGCCACTGACGAAGGCACTATAGAGCTGCCTTAGAAGGGGCGTAGTCGCGCGTCAGAAGTTCGTAGATCAGGCGCAGCCAAATGAGCGTGGGAGGAAGTGCCTTCAAGGCATAAGGCAAGACATACGCCTCACGCAGGCTGCGGGGGAAGAGGTCCGAAGGCGAGAGACTACTTAGCACGAAGGCAAAGACCAGAAGGGCTACGTCCCAGCCCGAGCGCTTCCACGGACTCGTCGTGTACCACAGTGCGATCCCAGCGAAAGGTATAATGTAGGTGCTTGACTCGCTGCCCGTGCTGAAAAGCACTACGAAGAGGAGCACCGAGCTAAGTATCGCGTAGCGGAATGCCAAGTGGTGGTACTGCCCGAAGCGAAGGTAAGGCAAGCCAAAGAGCACCAGCCCGGGGAGGATAACCAGGAGATCGGAGTAGGAAGCCGAGCCCGATACCTTGCGAATCATCCCCAGAAGCGAGATGTTCTGCATTAGGGAGAAGGTGTTCTCTCCGTTCTTCGCCGCAAGTCGTTCGTACCACTCGACGTATTGCCCTACGACATACTCGGGGCTACTGATCAGCATCGGCGCGACAAAGCACACGACCGACCATCCGATAAGAGCGAGGATAAAGCGAGGCTTGCGCTTGACGAAGAAGAAGAATGCCAAGCCGACGACGCCATAGAGCTTGACGAACGTCCCCAAGACAATGAGGAAGGCGGCCGTGACTTCTCTCCCCCGCTCAATAGCAGCAAAGGAACCGATGATGATGGCAGCGATGGCGATGTTGAACTGCTGCATCTGCAGCGCCGTAAGTAGCTCGTGCGCGCAGAACCAGTAGAGGAAGATCTGACGCCCTTCTTCCAAGGGCAAGCGACGCACTGCATAATACATGCCAAGCGCGAGCACTACGAGCCAGCCGAGAAGACCAATAGCATCGGGCACCACCGCAAAGGGAGCGATGACAAGGCTGAAGATCGGTCCGTAGTGATTGTGGTCATTGTACTCCGTCGGATAGAAGTCATACAGCGACAACTTCTGGATGGTGTGCCAGAAGACTCCTCGGAAGATGAGGAAATTATTATGGCGGTGCGGCGCGATCTTCGTCAGCCCTGCGACCACAGCCAAGAGCGTCCACAGGCCAAAGAGCGTGCGGGGATTCGAGAAGAAAGGCTTGTGGAAGAAGGCCTGCAGCTTAGCGCACAGGCGAAGTAAGGGTTGGTCCTTAGTCATGGTGCTTGAGGTGCTGAGCGATATGATAGCGTGGGCGCTGCTTGATCTCGATATAGATCTTCCCGATATACTGTCCGATGACGCCGAGCGACAGCAGGACAATGCTCCCGATGAACCATAAGGAGAGCATCAGTGAAGCCCAGCCCGGCACGGACAAGTGCTCGATGTAAGAGACCAGCACATACACCGCCATGCAAATACTGATCAACAGGCACAGCAGTCCCATACCGATGATCCAGCTGATAGGGCGGGTCGTGAAGGAAGTGATACCATCTACCGCCAGCAGGAGCATCTTGCGCAGCGTGTACTTCGATTCCCCTGCGACGCGCTCACTGATGACGTCGTCGACTGTCGTAGAAGCATAGCCCAGCTGAGGGATGATCCCACGCAGATAGAGATTGCGCTCAGGGTAGCAAGCCAAAGCATCCAGCGCACGACGACTCATCAGACGGAAGTCCGCATGATTATAGATCGCACGAATCCCCATAGCACTCTGCAGACGATAGAATGCCAGTGCCGAGGTACGCTTGAGGAGTGGGTCAGCCGTACGTGAGACCTTCACCCCGTAGACAATATCATAGCCCTCCAGATAGCGATCGAGCATTTCCTCGACTGCCGCTAAGTCGTCCTGCAGATCGGCATCAATGGTGATGACGGCATCAGCAAAGTCTCGTGCCGTCATCATCCCCGCCATGATCGCTGACTGATGTCCCACATTGCCCGCCAGACAAAGTCCATCGATGAAGTGATTCTCTCGGTGAAGCTCTTCTATCAGCTCCCAGGTGCGGTCACGACTGCCATCATTGACGTAGAGGACGTGACTTGTGGGAAGGATCTTACCTGCTGTGATGAGGCGCTCAAGGAGACTCGTGAGTTCGCGAGCGGAATAAGCAAGGATCGCCTCCTCGTTGTAGCACGGGGAGACGATCACTAAGCGGGGAATGGGGATAGAGATCATGTGATGATCAGAGGGATGAATGCTTCGGGGGCAAACAAACTTTACTTAATGTTGTAGGTAGAGCTGACCGTGATGCTCGCCGTCTTCTCCTTAGAAGAAGTATTGAAGGAGCCACCCCAGCTGTAATCTTCGTCGCTATTCTGACCGACGATCTGGAAGACACCCATGTTGGACTTCGTCAGGCCACCGAGACTACTCTTACTGCCCTCAGCGATGACGGAGGCACGATTGCGAGCATCTTCAGAGGCTTCCTTGAGCATCTCGATCTTGAGGTCATTGAGCTTCGTGTAGTAGTAGCGAGGATTGCCCGACTCGATCTCAATACCATTATTGATCAGCTCAGAGATTTGGCGAGAGACAGCTTCGATAGCCTCGATGTTGCGCGAGGTGATCGTCACCGTCTGCGTCAGTGAGTAGCCCTTGAAGCGGTAGAAGGTACGCCCAGAGCTCTCATCATAGGAGCTTTCATTCTCACGAGAGATGCTGACGCTGCTATAAGCGATAGCCTCGCTGGGAATACTCTTGCTCTGAAGGTAAGAGGCTACGGCCTGCTGCTTCCCCTTAAGCTCAGAGTAAGCACTCTGCAGATCTGTCGACTCAGAGGTAAAGCTTGCGGACCAGACAATCAGGTCAGAGGTGAAGTTACGCTCAGCCTTCCCCGTGACGGAGATCGTCTTGGGCGAATTGCTACGGAAGCCCTTCAGACCGCCAGCGAGTACGAAGACGGAGACAAGCAATGCGACAGCTCCGATGAGCGTCAGCGTAAGAGCGGACTTGTTAATGTTCATAGAGAAAAGAAATTAGATAGTTATTGTAGAATCAGTGAACTCAGAATAGGTGATGAACTCAGCTCCCTCCTGCTTGAAGTAACTGATCCAGCGATCCAGTCGATCGACCATCGCACGGCCAGAGTTATTGCTTACGATGAAGGGGAGGTTCAGCTCGGGGTGCTCATTTAGCTCGTAGAACTCCCATGGATGGAAGTAGGTCACCAGATAGCCATCATGACGGAGCGTACGGCGGCAGAGCCAGCGATAGAGTCCGAAGGGAAGGTTGTGACACGAAAGCCAGAAGAGCGGGAAGCGAATAAGAGGCGTCACCGAAGCTGGGATCTGCAGTACGCCCTCCTTCATGAAGTGCGTGCGTGGTGCACTCAGATGCATGTAGCGCCCAGGGATGAAGGTCGGGTTGAGCGAGGTATTGTAGCTATAGCCAGCCTTATAGATCTCCGCCTCAGGGACGGGCATCATACGAGCTTGACGATAGCCTCGCACAGGGACTCCAGCAAGGGCCTCGAGAGCATCCTTAGACTTCTTCAGGTCGGCAGGCTCAAAGGTCCAGTGGTAGTAACCATGTGATGCGAGCTCATGTCCCTCAGAGAGGATACGCTGGATAATCTCGGGAGCGTGCTGTGCGAAGTTCGCCGTACAGAAAAGAGTAGCACGTACCTCATGCTTCTTCAGTATATCGAGGAGGGCATGTGATCCTGCGACAGAGATACGTACCTGCTCCTCCATAGGAAGCTCGACTCCGTGCTCACGTGGCACATCGAACTCCTCTATATCAAAGCTCAATAGGATACGATGGGGGCGTGTAACCATTGGGGAGGTAAGGGGGACTACTTGAAGAGAGTAGACAGACGCTCGATGCTTTGCTCGACGGGAGCACCCTCATAGAGGATATTGTAGACGGCACTACAGATAGGCATCGTCACTTGGTAGCGCTGGTTGATCTCATGGATACACTTAGCGCCGTAGTACCCTTCGGCGACCATGTTCATCTCCATCTGAGCAGCACGGACGCTGTAGCCCTTACCGATCATATTACCGAAGGTACGATTACGGCTATAGCTGGAGTAGGCCGTGACGAGGAGGTCACCGAGGTAGACGGACTCCGTGACGTCACGACTGACGAGGTGCACGGTACTGACGAAGTTGCTCATCTCAGCGATAGCATTCGATATCAGCACGGACTGGAAGTTATCTCCCTTATTCATCCCGTGGCAGATACCAGCAGCGATAGCATAGATATTCTTCAGCACCGCTGCGTACTCGATACCGACGACGTCACGGCTGACAGCGCAGTGGACGTAGTCATTGCTGAAGATCTCTTCGCTCAGCACCTTGGCCTTAGCCATATCGAAGCAGCCGACCGTCAGGTAGGACATGCGGTCCTTGGCGATCTCCTCGGCGTGACAAGGGCCTGCGATGACCCCGATCTGACCGGGACGCAGCTCCTTATACTCCTGTAGATAGTCGGAGATCAGGACGTTCTCCTCGGGCACCATCCCCTTGATCGCATTGATGACAAGCTTATTTCGGATGACCGAGTTACGCACACGCTTGAGGTAATAGCGTATGTAGGGGGAAGGGGTAGCCAGGATCACGGTATCACAGGCTCGGAAGAAGTCATTGACATCCGAGTCAGTGAAGAAGGTGATACGATCCGTATCGAAGGTAACCGACGTCAGGTAACTAGGATTGTGGCGCAGGCGCTTGAAGTCCTTGACGTGTGTCGAGGTACGCAGCAGCCAGTTAAGTTTGGGTTGCCGTGAGAGGACGATCTTCGCCAAGGCTGTAGCCCAGCTACCGCCACCGAGGATACCTACTCTACCGGGGAAGCTGGAAGTCTGTTCGGGCATGATACGTGTACTTACTTAGCCGACTCCCCGATGAAGGGGAGTGGCTCGTGAGAGAGTGCGGGGTGCGCTTACTGAGCGTCCCCAATGGTGGTCCAAGCTGTGACGATCTCGAGCGTCAGAGGCTCCAGATCCAGCTGATATTTCTTTTTGATGTCCTGGAGCTGCTGCAGCAGGCGACCGGGCTTTTCCTCGGCGCGTACTGACTCCAGAGTCAGATAGCCAGCCTTGTGCAGGACAGGCACCCATGCTTCGGGGATACCGGCTACGACGAAGACTTCCTTCTTATCGCGAGGAGCTACCTTCTCGGGACGCATCTGGGGAAAGAAGAGTACTTCCTGAATGCTTTCCTGACCAGTCAGGAGCATCACGAGGCGGTCCATACCGATACCCATGCCGCTCGTCGGGGGCATACCATACTCGAGGGCACGAAGGAAGTCGGCATCGATGAACATCGCTTCATCGTCCCCCTTCTCTGAGAGACGGAGCTGCTCCTCGAAGCGCTCACGCTGATCGATGGGGTCGTTGAGCTCGGAGTAGGCATTCGCCAGCTCCTTACCATTGACCATCAGCTCGAAGCGCTCGGTGAGGCGGGGATTAGAGCGGTGCTCCTTCGTCAGAGGTGACATCTCCTTGGGATAGTCGGTGATGAAGGTAGGCTGGATGTAGCTGCCTTCGCACTTCTCGCCGAAGATCTCATCGATCATCTTACCGACACCCATAGATTCGTCGACCTCGATACCGAGCTTCTTGCAGGTAGCACGCAGCTCATCTTCGCCCATCTGGCTGATATCAATGCCCGTGTGCTCACGGATAGCATCGAGCATCGTGATGCGCTTGAAGGGAGCCTTGAAGTCGATCTCACGCTCGCCTACTCTTACCTTCGTCGTACTAAGACCTCGAGGCAGATGAACTCCAGCATACGCTCGGTGAAGTCCATCATCCAGTTGTAGTCCTTGTAGGAGACGTAGATCTCCATGGCGGTGAACTCTGGGTTGTGCGTGCGGTCCATCCCTTCGTTGCGGAAGTTACGGCTGAACTCGTACACCCCTTCAAAGCCCCCGACGATGAGTCGCTTCAGATAGAGCTCGTTGGCGATACGCAGATAGAGCGGGATATCCAGCGCATTGTGATGCGTGATGAAGGGGGCGCGCTGCGGCTCCACCAGGGATGGGCTGCAGTACGGGCGTATCGACCTCGATGTAGCCACGCTCATTGAAGAACTGGCGCATCGCATTGAAGATCTTCGTACGCTTGAGGAAGATATCCTTGACGTGGCTATTGACGACCAGGTCGACATAGCGCTGGCGGAAGCGGAGCTCAGGATCAGTGAAGCTGTCAAAGGTCTGACCATCTTTCTCCTTGACCACGGGCAATGGGCGCAGTGCCTTCGAGAGGAAGGTCAGCGAGGAGGCATGTACCGAGATCTCCCCCATCTGCGTGCGGAAGACTTCGCCCTCGACACCGATGAAGTCACCGATATCCATGAGCTTCTTCACGACATTGTTGTATAGGGTCTTGTCTTCGCCAGGGCAGATCTCATCACGCGTGATGTAGATCTGGATACGGCCAGTAGAGTCCTGTAGCTCGAGGAAGGAAGCCTTACCCATGATACGACGGCCCATGACACGGCCAGCGACACGTACCTCACGGCGAGGTGCATCATCCTGGAAGGTGTCGAGGATCTCACGGGCATACCCCGTGACGACATATTCGTCTGCTGGATAAGGGTTGATACCGAGGGCACGAAGCTCCTCAAGACTACGGCGACGGAAGATCTCCTGTTCGCTCAGCTCTAAGATATTCATTCTGCTATATGCTGATTCTGATATTTACTACTTTACTAATCTACGCAAAGATAAGGCATTTCTATGATAGGAGTAGGGCGTTACGCCCAAGGGTCTCTCCCCTATCGTAGCTAGTCCGACCACCACCTCCTACCATTAATGAAGATAGCAGGATGGCAGCCTAAGCCTACTCAACATTCTTTCACAGAACGAGGTTGATAAGTAAAGCATAGTCACGGGCTCAAGAACTATCTCTACTGCCCGCCACTCAATTAAAAACATATATAGAATGGAAATACTTGATATCCTTCGCTCCCGCTACACGACCAAGACCTACGACAGCACTTTCCACCTCAGTAACAAGCAGCTGGAGGACATCAAGGAGATGCTACGCCTCTGTCCCAGCTCCATAAATAGTCAGCCCTGGGCCTTCGAACTCATCGGTGAGAGTGAGACAAAGAGCCTGCTTGCCCAACACTCGTACTCCAACAAAGAGCGTATCGAGCAAGCCAGTCACCTCCTCGTCATCTATAACTATCGTGACGTAGCGACCTTCGAAGCAGAGCGTATCGCCATGCTCAGCGAAGGAGCACAGGAGTTCTATCGCAATAAGATCGCTTCTCATGGTGAGGCCTCCGTCTTTGGCTGGATGCGTAGTCAAGCCTACATTGCCCTCGGTGTTGCCCTGACGGGGCTTGCCAGCATGGAGCTGGACAGCACTCCCATGGAGGGCATCGATCTCGAAGCCTACGACCAGATACTCCATCACGGCAAGTATCGTCCTGTCCTCGCTATCGCTATTGGTAAGCGTAGTGACGACGATAGCAACCAGCCTACGATCACCCCCAAGCAGCGTCGTAGCGAGGTCTTCCTGTAGCCCTCTCTTGTAGAGCATACTACGAGGCATCATACAAGTGGCATTTCTTACCAGTACTGGTCAGCGAACGAACCAGTACTGGTCGCGAAGTGAACCAGTATAAGTCAATATTAGTGACCAGTACTGCTCCGATCAGTGACCAGTACTGGTCGCAAAATATCCTTCTTATCTAACATCATTTCAAACATATAGGACACACTGCTGGAAGGCCGCATGTGCAACCTCCGATCCAATCAGTTCATGCCCCCTACTGGGCGTTTGCTTTATCAGAAAAGAGTTGGTAATTTTACCGCAAAGCCAGTGCTCTCGCAGGGCTGGTCGCATTATTGATAACAATTAATCTATTCAGACGCACATGATCGAACGTATCGGCACCAATGCAGGCCTCGTATGGAACGCCCTTGATAGTCTGGGCAAAATGGATATTAAGGCTCTTCGTAAAGCAACCAAGCTCCGCTCTGACAAGGATCTCTTTGCAGCCATCGGTTGGCTCGCAAAGGAAGGGAAGCTCCTCTTTGATGAATCTGGTGAGGAATTGCTCGTTGAGCTCACCTATTAATGCTACATGGGGAGCACCACTCCCCTACTCACACCCTCAAGCTATCCCTTCGTCCCGACGGAGGGATAGCTTTCTTTCATCCCGATAGCTCTTATCCTCGTGGGTACCCCAACCTCTGGCACAGCTCGAGCCTCTAACTTCGAGCTACTCCGCATCTTGGCTATGCTGCTCATCCTTGTGCTGCATGCCAACTTCCTCGCCTTCCGCTTCCCGACAAATGAAGCGATCCATTCGCATCCACTCACATCTCTGGGGCAAGTATGGAGCGAAGCACTTGCCATCGTCGGGGTCAATGTCTTCGTACTCATCTCGGGATACTTCGGGATCAAGGCGCGCGTCAAGGGGATCGTAAGCCTACTCTTCCAAGCCTTCTTCTATACCGTCGGAGTGTACAGCACCCTTGTGCTCCTTGGTCTGGAGCCGTTCAGCCTCTCGGAATTCATAGGGAGTCTCATGCCCCTAAATCGAAAGTCTGAGTGGTTCCTCCCGACCTATCTGAGCCTCATGATCTTCTCCCCACTCCTCAATGCCCTCGCTCAGCGAACGAGCGGGCAGGAGCTAAGGCGCTATCTTCTCCTCTTCTTCTTAGTGGAGTTCGTCTTAGGCTTCATAAATGATCAGCTGGAGGTCAAGGATGGCTATTCACTCTTCGCCTTCTCGGGCATCTACCTCATCGGACGCTATCTACGCCTCTACCCTCAGCGCCTCGAGCGCTGGAGTGGACGGACCTTCCTCCTCGGCTACTTGGGGCTCACCTTTGCCCAATCTCTCGCACTCTTTCTCTATGCGTATGGGACGGGGCAGTCAATCGTAGCAAGCCCGCTTGCCTACAAGTTCATGAGCTATGTCTCCCCGATCAACATCCTCGCAGCTGTACTGCTCTTCCTCGCCTTCTCTCGGATCAAGGTACAGAGTGCCGCAATAAACTGGGTAGGCTCATCGACTCTCGCCGTCTACCTCATCCACTGCAATGCACGACTCATCGGGCGATATACGGGGTTTGTTCGGGAGCTGAGCGAGCAGCACCCGACGGGACTTTTCATCGTATCAGTGGTGGGATTTATGTTGCTGGTCTTTGCAGGGAGTGTCCTCATTGACAAGCTCCGCCTGCTACTGTGGCGCTGGGTCGTCTCGCCACTCTATGATGGGATCGCCCGCCTATGGGTACGTGCTGGACTACCTATCTTTCAGTTCCCCGAGCTGAGGACCTAAGGCTTTTCCTTCTTCGTCACAGCCTCCACTTCGCCATCAGTAAAGCGCACCGAGATCTCTGCTCCCGCAGGGATCTGGCTACTACGTGTGACGATACGTCCACCGACAGAGACCAGGCTAAAGCCTCGACGCAGGATCTGATCGGGATGTGCCAAACGGATCGCTTGCTCCTGACGCAGGAGATCAGCCTCCATACGCTCTCTCAAGCGCGATACATGCAACGGCAGGGGAGAGAGTCGCTCACGAAGCAACTGACGATGCTGACGCAATGCATAGGATGCAGCTACAGGGAGGCGGCGGAGTGCCAACTCAAGACGATGCTCAGACCGCTGGAGATAATGACGAGCCGAGAGGGTGATCTGTGAGCGCTGCGTGAGAAGCTTACGCTCAGCCTGCTCCAAGCGGCCACGCACCAAGAGCGGCAGGCGTGAGACCTGCGTATGGAGCCAATTACTTCGTCCCATAGATAGGGCTTGTAGCAAAGAGGGAAGTCGGCGCAGCTGCTCCCGCAGCTCTGCCAGCTCACTTGCCAACCCCTCAACTAAGAAGGCAGCCACTGCCGTCGGGGTCTTCAGCGTAGTATGGGCGATCAGGTCAAGCACCGACACATCGCGCTCGTGGCCTATGCCCGCAATGATAGGTAAGGGGAACTGTGCAGCAGCCTCGCACAAGGTGTAGTCATCGAAAGCTCTTAGCTCACTTACGGCACCCCCACCTCTGATAATTACCACGGCATCAAAGTGCTCCTCCACCTCGGCGATACGCCCCAGTGCAGCGAGTATGGATGCGGTCGTATCATTCCCTTGCATCTGCGCTGTGAAGAGCGCCGTATAGAGCACTACTCCATAGGGATTCTCATGGAGCTGACGCATGAAATCCCCATAGCCCGCGGCCGTAGGGGACGAAATGATAGCGATACGCTGTAGAGGGATAGGTATCTCAAGCTCCTTATTCATCGAGAAGAGCCCATTGCGCTTGAGACGCTGTATGGTCTCCAAGCGCAGGCGAGCGATCTCACCGAGCGAATAATTGGGATCAATATCGATGATATTCAAGCTCAGTCCATACTGTGGATGGAAGGCAATCCCTACAAGAGCCAAGATACTCATCCCCGAAGTGAGCTTGCCCACACCGCTTCTCTCGAAGCGCTGCTCGATCATCGTATAGTCGATGACCAGATAGTAGCACGCACCTTCGCCACGACATCCCCTTCCTCACCCTTCTCCAAGAGCTCCAAGTAGCCATGACCTTGGCCACCAGCACGACGCAGGTCGCTCACCTCCGCCCGCACCCAATAGCGATCGGGGAAGGAGTGCTCTAAACAGCGTCTGACCGAACCCAAGAGCTCGGTCAGACTAAATGAACGGACAGTCGTGGCTTGCTGCTGCACGGAGACCGCCTATTGGGGAAGATGATCGGGGATATGGATGCTACGCTCGAAGCTTACATCCAGCGAGATCAATGTCTCAGTAGCGACAACCCCTGGGATGCTCTGAATAATTCCATTAAGGATACGCATGAGGTCGTTATTATCAATCGCATAGAGCTTGATGAGCATCGTATAGGGTCCCGTAGTGAAGTGGCACTCGACGATCTCGGGGATCTCGCGCATTCGCTCGGCTACCTCCTTGTAGAGAGAGCCCGCGCTCCAGTCGCACCCCAACGTAGGTACACGTATTGTAGCCAATCTTCTTGGGGTTCACATGATACTTTAGCGAGGTCAATACCCCGTTCTCAATCATACGGGTAAGACGCTGATTGACGGAGGAGCGTGAGCTATTCTCTCCTTCTGCTACGTCACGCAAAGGGACGCGAGCATTCGTAGTCAGTCGTCTAAGGATCTTCAGATCCAGCTCATTCAGTTTCTTCATACAAGGGTGGGTCGGCGTGCCACTAATTGCATGCCTTATGCTACAAATGTAGTAAATATCCCATGATTAGTCGCCATATCACACTCATATCATGGCAATTTACCTAGTTTCTCTCTGCAGACTGCCCAAGTTGGCGCAGAATCGGGAGGCACTTGAGCTGAGGGAAGGAGTGTAAGTGTAGGCGATAATAGTCAAGGAGGTAATCAAGAATCACACCACGCTGCTGTCGGCTATAGGCAAAGCCGTGCATTGTGTCATAGTTCATCCGAAGGAAAAGCGGCAGATGCTGTGTCTCCTCCGGTGACAAGCAATAAGCCGCTCGTTGTGGCAGGTAGGACTGCTCTTGCAGGCTGAAGCAATATCCATATCCTCGAGCCTCTTCATCGGGAAGATCTGGAGCGATACCGAAGTAAGGGAGGAGTGTCAGTAGAAAGCAGAGGTGGAAGTTAGCGACGCCGCGACTAAGCCCCTCCCACAGGACAAGCGATGAGGAGACATAGTCATAGAGCTCATCATCGGGAGTCTGCGTCGTCGACAAGATACGATAGAGGAACTCACTCAGGAAGATCGCCTGAGCTCCCTTAGCAGGATCGGTATGTACTGCGTGACGAGGATGCAAGCTATGCGCCTCCTGAATACGCGCCAAATCACGCTGAGGACTAAGTGACAGCGTGATCTCCACCTCAGCCAAAGGGCGCAAGTGCTCCCGCACAGCGTTCTTTCGGCTGGAGGTCTCGGGGACAAGCGTACCGACGTAGCCTATCTCCCTACTATAGAGGTGTACGATGCTGTAGCGGTCACTATAGCGGGTACGATGGAGCACAAGAGCGGGAGTAGTCGTATAACCCATCAGCCGTCTTACTAGGAAGTACCAATAAAGAAGAAGACGAGCCTACAGCTACGCCCACGATGTGGGCACGTGCTATAGACTCGTCTTCGTGAGTGAGATTAGATTCTCATGCCTCAGGGACTAGCTTAGTCTACCTGGACAACGAGGATCTTTGAGTTACTCCAGAAGGCCTGAGCATTCTTGATGTAGAGGACAAGCTGCTTATCAGAGCCAGGAACGAGCTCATAAGAAGAAGCTGGATGTACAGTCAAGAGGCGAGCCTTACGGCTGAAGAGAGGGATCTGCGAGAGCTCGCGGAGGTCCGTCTTCGTGAAGTAGCTCATGTTAGCGTTCTCCGTGACGACGCGACCGCTCTTGATGAGGTTCATCTCCTTGAGGTCAGAGCTGGTACCGACACAGTAGCGGACGGTGTTCATTTCCTTATCCTGAGCAGCCAGAGCCTCAGCCTGCTGTGCCGTAGCGACATTCAGACGATCAACATCGCCATTACGCTGAGTAAGCATAGAGTCCAGGACACCGATAGCGAGGTTCTTACGCTCGAGCTCTTCAGAGAGAGCGAGGACACGCTGCTTCTGGTTTTCAAGTTCCTTACGTAGGGCTGCGATAGTGCCATGCAGGCGCTTGTTTTCCTTACCACTTGACTCCAGCTTCTTGGTCAGCTGGTCAAGAGCTTCACTGCTAGCACGGAGCTTATCGTTGATCAGGAGCATATTGTCCTTGATACGATCACGCTCAGAGCGCTGGAGGTCGCCACTACGAGGATTGACGTTGATCATCCCCTCGACAGAGGAGATTTCCTGGAAGTTAGTCAGGACACTAGCTACGAGGGAGTCTGTTTCATGGAGTTCAGCCTCATAGTTCTGGTTGATCAGGGCGAGTGAATCATACTGCTGCTTGAGCGTCTGATATTCGCCAGAGTTCTTCCCGCAGGAAGCGAGAGTAAGCAGCATCGCTGCACCCAAGACAAGTCTCTTTGTCATACGTTTATTCGATTAACTTATTCCACTTCTTCGATCGCTTCATCTTGCGTCGATCCTCTTCGTCGGACGAGCTGTGGATGGGATCTATTGTAATTGTTTCTTATCACTTACAGTGCTTTTACCCACTATGAGAACAAACTCCCCACGAGGCTCATGTGCTGTGAAATGCTGGAACACCTCAGTGAGGGTCCCTCGAATCACTTCCTCGTAGAGCTTAGAGAGCTCTCGGACTGCAGCGACAGGAGTCTCTGCACCCATGTACTCGGAGAGTTGCTCTAATGTCTTAACGATTCTATGCGGAGATTCGTACAATATAGTCGTATAGTCTGAAGATGCTATCGCCTGCATTTTCGTCTGTCGCCCTTTCTTTACAGGGAGAAAACCCTCAAACACAAAGCGATCAGAAGGCAATCCTGAGACAACTAAAGCTGGGACAAAGGCAGTGGCACCTGGGAGGCATTCAACCTCAATCCCCCGCTCTATACAAGCACGAACCAAGAGATAGCCAGGATCTGAGATAGCTGGCGTACCCGCATCTGTAATCAATGCGACCTCTCCCTCTTGCTCGATACGCTCACAGAGGCGCTCGAGGGCTTGGTGCTCATTGAACTTGTGGTAGCTCTGCATCGGGCACTTGATATCGTAGTGCTGCAGAAGTAGCCCTGACGTACGTGTGTCCTCAGCCAATATGAGCGATACCCTCTTCAAGACGTTGAGAGCACGCAGGGTGATATCCTCGAGATTCCCTATCGGGGTCGGTACGAGTATGAGCTTAGGCATTGATGGAGCTAATGCTTTTTCTTCTTAGCGATGAGTTCGGTGAATAGCTCTGTCCAGCGCTGCATAACAGATTCTTCAGAGAAGCGTACGGAAAGCTCTTTCGCCCGCTTACCCATCTTCTTACGCAGCTCATCATCTTGAATCAGACGGATAATCCCCTCGGCAAGCTTATGATAGTCTTCAAGCTCCTCTACGAGGATACCAGTCTCTCCATTGATAATGATATCACGGGGCCCACAAGGGCAGGCGTAAGAGACATTTGGCACACCGCAAGCATTCGCTTCGGCAAGAGCAAGCGAGAAGCCTTCATGTCTTGAACTCACTACAGAGATAGAGGAGTCCATATACTCCTTCTGCATATCTGAAGATTCTAGACGATCAATGCTATCTCTAAGCTGAAGCTTATCAATGATAGGATCAAGCTTCTCCAGTCCCTGGCCACAGATCTTCAAGCGCCAGTCGGGACAGGTTGCATGTACGATTGCCCAAGCCTCAACTAAGTTCTCAAAATTCTTCTGTACACCATGGCGTCCAGAGGAGATCACCTTCTTTACATCAAGAGTGGCACTCTCAACTGGAGCAAATGTATTCCCATTAGGTATACAGATCGTATTGGGAACATCCCAGTTCGGTATATCCTCCTGGGTCAAGACTACGAACTGATCAAAACGTCGAACTAGCTTAATATCGAGCCAATTCTGAAGTTTGCCTAAGAGGCCCTTTCGAGAGAAGATCCAAGTATAGCGAGCTCCATGTGCCTCTAAAACCTTAGCACTTCCATCCTTGATAAAAGGAAGGAAATAGACCTCTTTCCCATACATAGAAACCACTATATCGGGCTTGATTTCATTCAACGTACGCTTAAGCAAGAAGTAATGACGCACAATGAACCGAGAAAGTCGCCAGGCCTTATGAAGAAGATTGAGTTGATCCGCACCAATATATCCGATAGCATAGTCTACCGTCTTTACTCTTGGATCCATCTCATAGTAAGGAGGAAGTCCTATCTGATCTGATGTAAGGACATATACTTCGTGACCCTGCTTGGCCCAGTAGTTTACCTTATTTATCAGTACGCGGGTCTGTCCACCTGCGTACCATGTATTGTTTAAAACGTATACAATCTTCATAAAAGAGGTTACTTTACGAGTTCATTAAATAGCGAGAGCCACTGAGGCATGATGACGTCAAGGTCATAGCGATGCGAAGCCACTTCTGCAGCCTGTCCCATACTACGTCTGAGCTCTTTATCTCGCATTAGAGTTCGCAGACGCTCAGCAAAGGTCTCTTGGTCATAAAGCTCTACTAAGAAACCATCTCTCCCATCTGTGATTATATCGCGTGGACCACTGGAGCACATATAAGAGACAGCAGGTAAGCCTACTGACTGAGCTTCTATAAGTACCATCGGGAGGCCTTCAAAATGCGACGTCATCACATAGATAGAAGAGGAGGCGTATGCAGTCTCCATATCGCTCACAGCCCCTTCAAATATTACCTGCGGGGCTATACCAAGCACATCAGCCTTATTCTTAAGAGCATCCAACATCCAGCCATCACCATAAATATGGAGTTGCCAATCAGGGAAGTCAGGTGCTACACGAGCCCAAATCTGCAGAAGCTCAGGGAAATTCTTGACGTACTCCATACGCCCTGCGATCATCACTCGATGCGCAGAGGCATCTGCACGTTTCTGAGGTTTGAAGGATAGGGGGTTGGGAATTACGCTCAAGTTAGAGAAGCCCTTCCAAAAAGGCTTCTCTTCATGCGTGAGGATCACGAAGCGATCGTAGCGAGCTGCTACACGCTCTTGGATGACAACACGAAGATGTCCAAACTGGCGCTTCAGTTTACTCCCTACAGGATACATCCGCACTGGTGCAAACTTCGATGTATGTAACTCGAGGACCTTTCGACTACCATCCTTCAGGTCGGGTAGGAAGCTAGCTTCCTGACGCCAGACAGAGACGGTGATATCTGCATGCAATCGCTTAAGTTCAGCCTCCAAGCGAGCCTTGTGCTGGGAGCGTAACTGATACGTCTTCCAATAGCGCTTCCACGGGGAGAGCTCATCAAACTGATCGTAATTAAGGCCTAGATCAACTCGCTCTACACGCTCATCAATAGGGAAGAAATCAGGACGACCAGCCTGATCCGTAGTGATGATACAAGCTTCATAGCCATGGTTCACAAGGTAGTTCACCTTATTGGCGATGACTCGCTCGATCCCTCCGGACTTAAACATCGCAGAGATGCAGTAGACGATCTTCATTGGCTTATGCTTTTGATACGTTGATGCACAAAGTTAGCTCTTTCCCCGCACTACCCTACTGCACGTCTATTTATTCATTCGTTTGATGAGGCTGTAGGCCTTGTAGAGCCCCAACTCACCGGCCCGACTTAGGTCGCTGGTACCTTCCTTGACCTTCCCCTCTGAGTAGTAGAGAAGGCCGCGATTGAAATAGCTTTCAGCAAAGAGCGGGTTGAGCTCAATTGCCTTGGTATAGTCTTGCTTTGCTCGCTCTACATCCCCCGTCTTAGCATATAGGTTCGCACGATTATAGTAGGCAAAGGCGAATGTCGGAGCCTGAGTGATGGCCTGATTAAGGTCAGTCAAGGGAGAGTATTCGACGACTCTCGTTGGGGGAGGTGCAGGGAGGGGGAGCTCTACTGGTGTCGTACCCTTAGCCCCCGTAGCTGCAGCTCGTACTTGAGGTGTAGAAGGAGCCGACTGCTCAACAGGGCGTCCACGCTCAGCCTCACTCCGACGAAGTGACGCAATAGAGCGAGCGAAGTAGGCTAAAGTAAATGATGGGTCACGCTCTATAGCCTCGGTAAGAGCTGATATCGCAGCACCGAGATCCTGCAGGAGGAGATGGTCAATACCCTTAAGAAAGGAGAGCTGCGCAGTCTTCTCGGTCTGAGCATTCAGCTGGATGAGATGCTTCTGCACCTCTTCGACCTCTGCCATACTCAGGCTACTCCCCTGCTCACGGAGCACAAGACGGAGCGCACGCTTATCCTGATGCAAGCGCTGCGTATTGAGGCGATCCAAGAGCGGAGCAAAGTAGACCTGTCCTTGATTCCCATCCTTATCTATCTCGGTGAAGTATGAGAGCGTCAGATCACGACGAGGCGTCATCTGTATCTCCTGATCCTGGATACGACCACGGATCTGGCTGGTGTATTTGGGCTTATCCTTGACGGGCTCTGGAGCCGTCTCGACAAGCATATTGTACTTCTCGATCGCTTCATCTTCGCGGCTACGCGTCTCCTTACCGTCCTTAGTAGGGCGAGAAGCGGAGGCGGCACGATTGCGATAGCTCTTACTATTCTGCAGATCAAAGAGATGAAGCTCATCACGTGTAGCACCCTTGACATCCCCCATCTTACGGCGCACCTCAGCACGAGCCATGAAGCCTTCGGCAAAGATGGGATAGCGCTTGAGTACGATATTGAGATCCTCGAGAGAGGAGCGAAGATTCCCTAAGCGAAGATGTAGGAGCGCACGATTATAGCGTGCGATATAGTGATCGGGCTCGAGCTGCAGGAGCTTATCCCAGTCCTGAATAGCCAAGCTATACTCCCCTACTTGCGTACGCAGTAGCGCACGATTGTTGAGGGCAGCACGGTCATTCGGCTCGAGGCGTAGCCCTTCGGAATAGTCACTCATGGCCCCTCGCAGGTCATTGAGGTGATAGCGCATGATCGCTCTATTGACATAGAGGTTCGCATCACCTGCATCCTGAGCCAGCACCCGATCCAGTGCACGGATGCTCGTCTTATAATCCTTGCGCTCGGCTGCTATCTGGGCACGGAGGAGGTGAGCTGGGAGGTAGGTCGAGTCCTTCGCCAGCAGGTAGTCCACCTGCCGTGTAGCACTAACTGTATCCTTGCGCTCAAGGGCTGACTGTGCCAAGATGCGATAGGCATCCTTGTTCTTCGGATCGATCTCCAGCAGACGCTGGGCTGCACTATCTGCCGCTGCGTACCGCTTATCCTGCAGTAGGGCTATGGACAAGTTGTACTGAAGTCCCACATCTCGCGGGGAGAGCTCGAGTCCTCGACGGAAGTCCTCGACTGCAGAGTATACTCCTTCTGCGAGAAGCGAGCGATACCACGCAGGAGGTAGGCACGAGGGAAGATCGGGTTACGCTCAAGAGCCAGCGAAGCATCAGCCTCAGCACCGGCGTAGTCATCCAGGTTGATCTTCGCCACAGCCCTATAGAAGTAGGGCTCAGCCATCCAGGGGCGCAAGCCGATGATCTGATTGAAGTACCCCATCGAGACGATATAGTCATTGAAGTAGATCGCATTGCGTCCGATCGAAAGCGCCTGCTCGACATCGATCTGCGCACGGAGCGTAGAGGCGGATAGGAGGAGGCCAAGGGCCGCAAGTGTGTACTTCTTCATATAGCGTCTATCTCGTAGTGTGGGAGTGAAGGCTGAGGCACGAGGAGCCCAACAGCCTAAGGATTACTTACGCTTCTGTGGAGCGGTGACGACACGATAGTGTGCCGACACCTTACCCTTCTGCATATTGGCAAGCTTACCCTTGATGAGCTGCTTGCGGATGGTCGCGATCTTATCGATGAAGAGGACGCCCTCGATGTGGTCATACTCGTGCTGGATCACGCGAGCAGCAAAGCCCGTGTAAGTCTCACGATGGGGCTGGAAGTCGGCATCCAGATACTCGATGGTGATCGTCGCTGGGCGCGTGACCTTCTCATTGATACCAGGGATGCTGAGGCAACCCTCATTCTCGGCGAGGGTCTCTTCACTGCTCTCGACGATGCGAGCATTGATGAAGGTCTGCTTGAGCCCCTTGCACTCGGGGAACGTCTCTGCCATAGGGATCGGCATCGATGACGAAGAGGCGGATGGCACGCCCGATCTGAGGGGCAGCCAAGCCGATACCATCAGAGAAATACATGGTCTCCCACATATCTTCGATGAGGGTACTCAGGCCTTCGTAGTCGGCGGTAATATCTTGCCCGACCTCACGCAGGACGGGGATGTCCACATATATATATAGGTAGCTTCATCGTAGGGATGATTAGGTGATACTATTTGAATGGTAGGTGGATTGCCCCGAGACCATCACGGCTCTCAAGGTAGCTCTGCAGGATGATGACAGCGCTGACCTCGTCGACGAGCCCTTTATCCTGCTCACGGCGCTTCTTGCCAATCCCCGCCTCACGTATAGCGCGCTGCGCCAGAGTCGAGGTGAAGCGCTCATCTTGATACTCAATAGGGACAGAGGGCAAGGCCTTACGGAGCTTCTCCACAAAGGGACGGATATACTTCATCGAGGCAGACTCCTCATTGTTCATCTGTCGGGGATAGCCGATGATGATACGCTCCACAGACTCACGCTGCACGTAGTCCGTGACGAAGGCGAGGAGCTGATGCGTCGGGTGCGTCCCGAGCCCCCCCGGGGTGATCTGGAGGGGATCAGTGACTGCGACACCGCAGCGCTTCTGTCCGTAGTCGATAGCGAGTATTCGTCCCATAGGTTCAGGCAAAGATACGGAAAACTACCTGCTCTGCTCCTCACAAGCTCATCACCGGCGTAAAGCAAACTGGCTCCCCCACCCATAAGAGGTGAGGGAGCCAGTCGATGAGTTAGCCGAAGCAGATTACTTGATGGCCTTCTTTGAGAAGAGGCGGATATAAGCCTTCAGCTTGCTTTGGTCTGCGGCGGAGTAAGGCTCGCCCTTCGCGTTAGCGACGACACCGACACCCAGAGGACCTCGGTTAGCTGAGACATCCTCACCGTAGAAGTACATCCAAGTAGGCTCAGTAGCACCAGCGACCCAGTAGAAGAGTGAGTTTCGAGACCCATTCACCGAGGCATTGTTTGTATCCTGTACACCATCATACTGGTATCCAGCAAGTGACAGCTCACGCACGGTATCGTCAACCTCAGCCGTATAAACGAAGGGGTTGCGTGCTGAAGCATTCCAAACTAACCAAGTGATATCCCAAGAGTAGTTGACACTCCACCCACCTCTATAGGGTCGATGGAAGGCTGGTCCCAAATAGCGCGAATAGATGGTGAGCTTCTGATGGGTGGGATCAAAGTCATAGGCATTAGCAGTGAGGAACTGCTGTCCCTGCCCCCAACCTATAATGGAATAGTTCCCCGCTATAGATCTCCCAGCACCACCAACAGGGAAGAAATAGGTAGAGAAGTAGAGATCCTTATTAGGGGCATCCGTAGCGTACAGCAGAGGCTTCTTCGTATCACCGACGATATAGGGAATCTGCATTTCCTCTGGGATGCTGATAGAAGCAAAGTTACGAGACTTACCAGACAGAGTCTTATCGAGACGAGCTCCAGCTGCCGGGGTATAGGACTCCTCTCCACTCAAGACTAATGGGTACGTTCGAATAAATTCTCCGCCCGGAATATAACCATACTTTGGTGAGTTGAATGATTTCGCAGGCGAATTATTCGACGACCTCGTGTAGAGGTAATGCTTAAAGGTGAAGCCTCCGTCTAAATAAGGATTGTCGGGCTGCTTACCAGGGAAGATGGACGCCCAATTGTGCAGAGCAGGTAATACCTGATCGCCACTGATACTGGTCGTAGCTACTTCATCATAGGCATGATATCCGGCCTTATCCTCCTTCTCCATAAAGTCAAGGAAGGTATAAATCTTCGTCTGGTAGCCGACCAATCGCAGTGTCTGACCGCTAAGGGCCGTAGAAGAGAGGCGGAAGGCACCTGCAGGGAAATTACGCGTCAGAAGAGGCTTACGAATGAGCGCCTTAGGGAGGACAACAGCTCCAGCAGCAGTATTAGGCTGATTGTACTCAAGCCCCGTACGGTTAGCATCATAGAGGAGGACGTGCATGATACCACCACGGCTCTGCTCCGTAGTACGCCCTACATTGGCCGTAGCATTCGTAGCTGTGACCGTCTCAGGCATAGCCCAGATGAGGTAGTACTTAGAGGACTTAGCACCTGTAGCGATATCCTCCTTATCCTTGACCCAGAAGTCAGTATAGTTAGGGAAAGGCAGTGACCAGCCAAAGCCCTGATTCGTATTTGCTGAATCGAGGAGAGCCGAACCATCGGCACGAAGACCCTGTCCAAGTAGATGCGAGATCCTCCGATGAGCGGATGTTGGCATCGGAGAAGTCATACTTACCACGGAAGGCAAGCATATTCGTGAGGATACGGAGCCCCGCCAGCTTGATGGGGTCGAAGTTCTCATTCTTGATCTCAAGTCGGAGAAGCGTCCCCTGAGGGCGAAGGGTGAAGCGGCTACCGAAGATGATAGCATTGTTGCCACCTGCCTTATTGACGAAGTCTCCATCCGCGAGCGTGATCCACTGTGAGAAGAAGGGTACGTCGAGCGTCACCTTCTCTTCATCCGTATAGCTATCTCCCTTAGTAGACTTAGTGATCCCCTTGAGGTTCCATTTATTCTGGGCACTAAAGCGATCAATACCCTGGTCTGACTGCGAATCATCGGAGTACTTCACAGACTCGAGGTTATTGGGGTCGAAGGCCAATGTGCTACCACTGAGCTTACCACCGATGACCAGAGCTACGCTCCAAGTACCCTTAGTAAAGTCAGTACCAGCCTTTGCATTCACAGGCGAGCCACCAGCCTTTGTGTGTAGATACACACGGTCGGCGGGGACAGCAGAGCCATCAGGATAAGAGGTACGACGCTCCATCGTGATCTCGCCAACCGTGACAGGCTGAGAAGAATCCGTTGAGCGAAGAATGACCGTAGCCTTAATGTCTCCCTTTACCGAGGAGAGGTCAAGGTGAGAGGAAGTCGTCGTAGTACCCCCGTTCGTCTCATCGTAGACGACGTAGTCAAAGGCACGACCTGACTGGGTCTTCTGCCCCTGCTCCAAAGAGGTATCACGGAACTGTTCGGCCCCGAAGTTCAGCATGACCTCTACACCTGGGCCTTCGGGTGTAGTGGCTTCATGAGCTAGTCGATCGCTATCATCCTGGCTACAAGAAGCGAGGAGAGTGCCGAAGAGACCAGCAAGTAAGAGAAGTTTTTTCAACATAAAGTCGTGATAAATTTCAAAAATCGTGTTCAGGATATCGTGTTGAGCTGCGTGAGTGAAGATTGACGCTCAGCACACTCAGCACTACAACTATTTATAGATCCCATGCGGGCGTAGTGCGATCGTGGCTTCTGGGTCTAAAAGGCTCAGATGCACAAGAATCCAATTCACCTGCAAAGATAATATTTTATAAAAACATACTCCAATAGACTCCGACTATTAAGTAATAAACACGATACGTTAAACATCATTAAAAAGGCGAATATACAGGCCTGAGATAAGCACCAGCCCCCAGCTAAGTCCACACCCGAATGCGTGCCAAGGAAGCGATCGCAAGCCAAGACACAGCAGGCTCCCATTAGTGGTTTCTTTTCTCCGTGATAGAGCGAAGGGCTCGTCCTATCACAGATATTTCTCTTATTTCCCAAAGGGGAAAGCGGTATTCTCGTGAGGAAAAAGCAGCTTCCCGCAGTGGTGCTTCCTCATCCATGCACGTAGTCTTAAAGACCTCAAATGAAAATCCTAAAGTCAACGCACGTAGATTTAAAAACCACGTACGTAGATCAAGCTTATCAACCATTCGTCCGCCACTTTTACTCGTACTCATAGGAAGGCATTCCACAACTATCTCCAGCTTTTCCTTCCACGGAAAGAAACAGCCAAGTAGTAGGACAGCGCAACACTCAAACACAAAACGCTGTATGATAATCTCTTTGTATAGCGACTTACATCGACGCAACACCTACCAAAAGAAATACCCACTATTCAATAGCTATAGGAGGACAGCTCTTCTCTCGGGGGAAAGACGTATCTTTGTGGAAGAGAAAAGTTTTGCCACGAGCGACATGTCTAAGCAATATACCATCCCTGAGATCCTCAGCGCTGAGATCGAAGCGCTGCGTACCATCCCGCAAGACAATGACTACGAAGCAGCTATCCGCCTGATCCTGGAGCACGTGCATCAGGGTGGCGGTCGCCTCATCACCTCGGGTATGGGGAAGGCTGGACAGATCGCTCACAACATCGCGACGACCTTCAGCTCGACAGGGACGCCCGCTTACTTCCTCCATCCGAGCGAAGCTCAGCATGGCGACCTGGGGATGGTCTGTGAGAGTGATGTGATGCTCTTGATCAGCAATTCAGGCAAGACACGCGAGGTACTGGAGCTTGTCGCCCTCACACGGCGCATGTACCCCCGCCTACCCTTCATCCTCATCACGGGTAATAGCGAGAGTCCGCTCTCTCAGCTCGTCGATGTCACCCTCTCCACGGGCAACCCTGCAGAGGTATGCCCTCTGGGGCTGACTCCGACGACGAGTACCACCGTGATGACGGTGCTCGGTGACCTCTTGGTAGTGAGCGTGATGCAGCGCATCGGCTTCACCTACCACGACTACTCACTGCGCCACCATGGTGGCTACCTCGGGGACAAGAGCCGCGAGCTCGTCTCTCCCGAGACAGAGAAGAAGTAGTCTCCGCCGCAGGGCGCCCACGCACAGCTCGGGAGAGCTGGACGCATTCCGATGGGCCTCCCGCACTCTATTTTTATAATTAATTTATGTATGCACTCATCGAGGTCAGGCTGATGGACTTCACCGTAGAGCATACGTCCACGATCCCTCTACCCCTCACGGGGCGGACGGATGCTTACTTATCAGTTACATTAGATGACATTCGAAGAATTAGGGGTAAGTGCCCCTATCTGCCAAGCCGTTCGTGAGCTTGGCTATGAACAGCCCATGCCTGTGCAAGAGGCTGTGATCCCTTACCTCTTAGGTGCCCCCATTGACCTCATCGCCCTAGCCCAGACGGGGACGGGGAAGACGGCTGCCTTTGGCCTACCCCTCCTGCAGAACGTAGAGCGAAGCCTTCAGGCTCAGCCCAACGATGGCGTCGCTACGCCACGCGCCCTCGTCCTCTGCCCTACCCGCGAGCTCTGTCTGCAGATCGCTGACGACCTCACGGCCTACAGCAAGTACCTCCCCTCGGTACGTATCCTCCCCGTCTATGGGGGCTCCTCCATCGAGGCACAGATCCGTACGCTTCGCCGTGGAGTAGAGGTCATCGTCGCCACCCCAGGTCGTCTCATCGACCTCATGGAGCGTGGAGCAGCCAGCCTTGACAGCATCGAGACGGTCGTCCTCGACGAAGCTGACGAGATGCTGACGATGGGCTTCTCTGAGAGCCTCCAGACGATCCTCGCTGAAGTACCCAAGGAGCGTCACCTCCTACTCTTCTCCGCCACGATGCCCCGTGAGATCAGCTCTATCGCCGCCTCCTACATGCACCAGCCCAAGGAGATCATCGTCGGGACGAAGAACGAGGGGAACAAGAATATCCGCCACTACTACTACGTCGTATCGGCACGTCACAAGTACCTTGCTCTGAAGCGTATCGCCGACTACTACCCCGATATCTACGGCATCATCTTCTGCCGCACGCGTCGTGAGACTCAGGAGATCGCTGACCAGCTCATCCGTGATGGGTACAATGCTGATGCCCTACACGGCGAACTCTCGCAGGCTCAGCGTGACTACGTGATGCAGAAGTTCCGCATCCGCAATCTTCAGCTCCTCGTCGCTACCGACGTAGCAGCTCGCGGGCTGGACGTGAATGACCTCACGCACGTCATCCACTACGGTCTGCCCGATGACATAGAGAGCTATACCCACCGCAGTGGTCGTACAGCACGTGCCGGTAAGATGGGTATCTCCATCGCTATCTGCCACAGCCGTGAGCGTGGTCGCCTGCGTGACATCGAGCGCATCTCGCATGCCACCATCGAGCGCAAGCACCTCCCTACGGGTCAAGCCATCTGCGAGAAGCAGCTCTTCCATCTGGCAGACCGCATCGAGCGTGTCGAGCTCACCGAGGATACGACGCTCGACACCGTGCTCCCCGAGCTCGTCCGTAAGCTCGACTGGATCGACCGCGAGGAGCTTGTGCGCCGACTGATGCTCCTCGAGCATCGTCGCCTGCTCGACTACTACGAGAGCGAAGAGACGATCGAGGAGGCCGATGACAAAGGCCGCCTCTCGAGCGAAGGCAAGGAAGGCAAGAAGCGTGACAAGCGCAATGCCGTAGCTGAGGAAGGGATGAAAGCGCCTCTTCATCAACTTCGGTAAGCTCGACCGTATGTTCCCCAACAAGCTCATTGAGCTGATCAACAAGTGCGTCCCAGGACGCGTGAAGATCGGTAAGATCGACCTGCTCCCACGCTTTGCCTTCTTCGAGGTAGAGGAAGCTGATGCTCAGGAGGTCATTCGCTCGATGAGTAGCTACGAGGTCGATGGTCGCCGCATCGCTGTCGACTATGCCGATGCTATGGGCGGTGGCGATGGCAAGAAGGAGCGTCGCAGCCGTCGCAATCAAGACTTTGCCCCCGAGCGCAAGTCCTACCGTAAGGGCAGTAAGAGTAGCGAGGGTGCCTTCGACAAGTACAAGGGCCGTAAGTCTTCGAAGGGTGGTAAGAAGAAAAACCGCTGGTAAGCGGTGTATATCATCTATAGTCCTTCTCTCCGTTATAGATACATCATGGTAGAGAGCATTCTACCGCTGTATATTTAATGCACACGAACGAATTATGAAGAAGATGATCATCGCAGCCGTTGCGCTGCTCGCCAGCACCTTCGCAGTGCAAGCTCAGGAAGTCCATCCCCGTCTCGAAGTCGCGGGGAACTTCTCCACGAATATTGCAAAGGACGCTAGTGGCTACTCTGTCAAGGACTACAAGACTCGTCCAGGCTTCCGCGTCGCTGGGGCTGTCGAAGTCGGTCTCCTTGGCCCGATCTATATCGCTCCAGGTCTCGCCTTCCAGCAGAACGGGAGTAAGCTTGGCGACCAGACGACCACGCTGAACTATCTGAGCGTACCCGTCAACCTTGGTCTACGCCTTGGCCTCGGTGGGCTTGCAGTATCTATCGAAGGGGGACCATCGTTCTCCTATGGTGTCTCCTCCAGCTCCACCGCTAAGGATGTCCTCTTTGACTTCCAGAATGGTGGTCTCAAGCGTTTCGATACGGGCGTCAATGCTTCGGTCGCAGTTCACCTCAGCAGCCTGTACTTCCGCCTCGGCTCGGACATCGGTCTGACAAACATCTACAAGCAGAAGGCCAGTGAAGAGAGCCTCAAGAACGCTTCCTTCTACGTCGGTGTCGGTCTGCGCTTCTAAGAAGCACACCATACTCTATTACTATTATTAGAGCAAGCAGGCCCTCCCGCCTCCTTCATCGGGGCGGGAGGGCCTGCACTCTTATCTACTCCTATTATATAATGTACAGGAGTGAACCGCACGAGTTGCATCCGGTTTATATGATATATGAATACAAGCTCCTCCCGCCCCAAGAAAGGTGATCGCATTGACTTCATCCTCCAGCTGTGGTTCTTCGTACTGGCCATCGGCTCTATCGTCGCTTTCTTTGCCTGCCGCAGTACCTATCCCCTACTCTTCCAGAGCCTCGGGATGGCAGCTATCGTCATACGCGTCATCTACTACGTGAAGCTCCTCGTACTCTCACGCCGTGACGACAAGCGAAAGTAAGCACCCCCAAGGAGTTCCCAGCCTATATTATATCCCTTTACTCATATGCATAAGACAGCTATGGAGCGCCCGTACAAGGCGCTCTTCATCGATATTGACAATACGCTTCTGACCTTCCGTCCCTCAGCTGAGATAGCTTTTCGGAAGACCTTCGAAGCCATGGGCCTGCCCTACGAGCCCAGCTACTACGAGGTCTACTATTGGATCGGCGATGTACTCTGGACGCAGCAGCAGCGCCAGCAGATCACCGTACAGGAGATCCACGACACGATCTTCCACCGTCTCTTAGCGGCACTCGCCATCGATGCAGATGCGGATGCCTTCGGGAAGTTCTTCCACCAGCAGCTCCACGAAGAAGCCATCTTGGAGCCAGAAGCTCCCGAAGCACTCAGCTATCTCAGCGAGCGCTACAAGCTCTATGTGGCCTCCAATGGTATGCTCGAGATGCAGCGCTCACGCCTGCAGGTCGCAGGTATCCTGCACTACTTCTCCGATCTCTTTGTCTCGGATGACATCGGAGCAGAGAAGCCTTCCGAGGCCTTCTTTGAGGAAGCCATGCGCCGAAGTGGTGTAGCCCCCAATGAAGTACTCTTCATCGGAGACAGCCTTCAGGCCGATATGACGGGTGCCCTTCGCAGTGGCATCGACCGCTGCTGGTACAATAGCCACGCAGCTCCAGTGCCTGAGAGCCTTCCCTTGAACTACGTCATCCAGCGCCTGAGCGAAGTAAAGACCTTCCTATAAGTCCATTCCCATCGCCATACGTATCCCCATCGCCATACGTATCGCCATAGCGCTAAGGAAGCAGTCAAAGCCCACGGCAAGTCTTCTCGCCTACTCCCATTTAGGCATTTGCCTCTCAGCTAAAGCAACTTCCCCCGATAGATCCGTAGATCTATCGGGGGAAGTTGCTTTAGTACGCTACGAAATCATCCCTCTCGTAGCTCACAAAGGAGTCTAAAGAATTCGTATCTTTGCGCTGGCAATGCCACTATGCAAGCGGGATTTCACGTACTCTTGATGGTGGTACTGGCATCCAAATGGCTCAGTAGCTTAGTTGAATAGAGCGTCAGATTCCGGTTCTGAAGGTCGAGGGTTTGAGTCCCTCCTGGGTCACATCCGCATAGCTCCTCAAGTTCATTTCTGCGAACCGAGAAGAATGCGTATCTTTGCAGCGATCTTAGGAGGATGGAGTGAGTCTCCTCTTCTCGTGATCGACCATAGGAGAGATGGCAGAGTGGTCGAATGTGGCGGTCTCGAAATCCGTTGTACCGCAAGGTACCGGGGGTTCGAATCCCTCTCTCTCCGCAAAGAGGCTTCAAGGTGACTGCAAAATGGTCATCACAGAAGCCTTCATAATAAGAGAAAAGCGTTGTAAGACTAGGTCTTACATCGCTTTTTCTTTATTGGGATTTACCTTGAATCCACACAGATCTTCAGAGACAAGATACCATGGGACAACGAGGCTTGGATAGGTCCTAAACTCTAACCTTGACTATGAGCTTGCGAATCTTTCCCTCCCCAATAAGAGGGGCATGCGCATCTTCAGGCCACACGATAGCGAATTGACCAGGGAGAAGCTTAATCGGAGTGAAACATGCATCTCCATAAAGCGCATAGTCCTCAGACTCTGAGTATTCTTTTCGCTCATCCTTAGCATCACAGAGAGGCTTCCAGCCGATGATTTCTTCACCCCCCAGTAGGATGTGAATATCAATATATTGACGATGGACTTCTAATGGCTGCTGGTCGATAGCGACACATTCAGGATTGACATTGTTGATGAAGAGATCATCGCCTTCCAGCTCTATGCGCCCACATGGCGTATTCAGCAGATCGTGCGTCTTCACATAATCGAATGCTCTCTTAAAAAGAGGATGCAGCATCTCGATTCTCTCACTATACCTTAGCTCAGATAGTATCATATTCTTCTTATGTTATTGGTTGATATTACTCCTTGTCATCGGTCTGGGGACGTAGGCTGTAGAGCTGGATCACGACGGCAACTGCAACGACAGCGGCGAGCAGAGCAAAACCCACCCCGAGATTGCCGTCATCACTCCAAGATCCTAATACGGAGGTAATCATTGCTCCAGCAAAGACCCCACCATATTCATCACACCATAGGCTGTGGCGCGCTGACGCACGCTCACGAACTGGCATAGAATCGGCATATTGTTCGCATCAAACATCCCGAAGCCGATCCCAAACAAGACCCCAGCACTGACCACCTCGAAGATGCTGTGACCAAAGCCCAAGAGCAGCAGTGAGGGTATGGTCAGAGATAAGCCGATAGCACCTGTGTAGATACGGCCCTTGATATTCTTGCGAACCCATCTATCCGAGAGAATCCCCCCAAACACGACCCCCACAAAAGAGGAGAATGCGATAGTGATGGTAGCCATTGGCCCAGCCTGTGACATGGGTAGCCCTAAGTTCTCGGCGAAGAGAGTAGGAAGCCAGTTCTTAGTAGCCCAGCCAGGTAAACTGGGAATAGCAAAGTACAGGAGGATGACCCAAAACGCAGGGTTCATAAACAGAGACTTGAGGCTCAGCCAGACATTAGCTTGGGGCTTTTTCGGAGTACTCACCTTTGTCTCTTCGGGGGCTACTCGCTTCTTATCCTTCAGGAAGACAGCCAAGACAACCGCATAGACGATGCCGATGATGCCAAACCATTGGAAGGTCGCATTCCAAGAATAGGCGGCAGCCAGCGTAGCACCAAACCCGCCGATGGCTTGTCCGAGGTAGAGCCCTGTCATGTGAATACCAACGGCCAGTGACCGAGAGCCACCTGTATGATAATCAGCAATAAGAGACAGCCCAGCAGGAAGGTAAAGCGCCTCACTAAGCCCCATCAGGGCACGCAGCCAAAAGACTTGATCATAAGTCGTGGCTAAGCCCATGAAGTAGGTGACAGAAGACCACACCAATAGGCTACCCACGATAAGCTTCTTACGGCTGAGATTGTCTGCTATAATACCAGAGATAGGACTCATCAAGCCATAGATCCAGAGGAATACGGCCATCAATCGTCCAAAATTCGCGGCAGACTGTAAGTCCGTGATGTCCACTTGCATGGAGTCTTTCATGGTGCTTAGCATCTGGCGGTCCATATAGTTGAGCAAGGCCACACCGCCCAGCAATGCGACTACAACCCATGGATAGTACTTACCATTAGTTAGGTTCTTCATATCTGATTAGGAGTAAAAAGTCCCCTATTCACTAGCGAGCGCTGGAATAAGGGACTTCTACAGAAACGGTTAGTATCTTGTGTTCTAAAACTCGAAGCCGATGCTTAGGACTGCATCATGTCTCTACAGAGCATGAAGCCCTTGATCATCATTCGGGGGATATGGAAGGGACCCTTGAAGATGTTACCCTTCGCAGGCTGAGCTACGGTACCATCACGATGTAGGTAACCATACCACTCGCCATACTCCGCATCGGGGAAATGAGCATAGGTCCAGTCGCTGATCTGCTGGTGCATGTGCAGGAAGCGCTCTTCACCAGTAGCTTCATAGGCATAAAGCGTAGCGATGATCGCTTCTGTTTGTGGCCACCAGAACTTCATATCCTGCGAATAGTCCTGCACGGGCAGCCCCTTGCAGTCACGGAAGTTGATGAGTCCACCATATTCCTTATCCCAGCCCCATTTCCATGACCAGTCAAGGATCTTGACGGCCACCTCTGTCAGCTGGGCATCACCACCGCGATACTTTGCTTCTTCTAATAAGAACCACGCCGTCTCGATGCAGTGACCAGGATTAATGGTACGCCCGACGATCGTATCAATGAACTCACCATTAGGCCCTACGGTCTCTAACAGAGCTTCGAACTCGGGATGTATGAAATAGCGCTGGAGGGTGTCGATAGACAGGCTAATCTGCTCGTCAAGCTCGACAGCAGGTATAGCCTCACGGATGCGAGCAGCGGTATTTATGAGAATCATCGTGATCGAATGCCCCTGCATCTCTACCCCTTCGCAATACTTGGGGGCAAGGATCCCCTTCGTATTGATAAAGTGGAGGATCTGCTTGAAGAGCGTCAAGGCCTTCTCAGCATAGCTTTTATCACCCGATGCGATCGAATACTCCGACATCGCGATCGCGGCAAAACACTCAGAGAACACGTAGCGTCTTTTGCGGACAGGCTTACCATCTGCAGTTACCTCAAAATACATGCGCCCATCGACATCAAAGCAGTGCTGCTCGATGAAGTCGATACAGCTCTTCGAGGCGCTCAGCCATTCTTCGTTCGCCTCGATGTTATTGTACGCGTAGGCACATATGAAGCCGAAGCGACCTTGGAACCAAACGGATTTAGTCGAATCAATCAGCGTACCATCACGGTCTACGCATGTGTACACACCGCCATGGACTCTATCCAAGCCATGCTTCAGCCAAAAGGGGAGTATATTCTCTTTGAGATCATCCTGGTATCGGTCTGCCCAATACGCAAGGTACTTCTTTACATCCATCTTCTCTGGTATTTAGGCGAATATCAGAAGATGTTGCAGCGGCTGAAGAAGTCGATGGCTTCAAGCTCTTGCTTCATGCGAGCCTCTTCTTCGTCGGTCATATTATTGAAGGGCGTTCTGTTCTTCCCAAGGTCCAGGCCAATGAGCTTCATGATACGCTTCCCCCCCAACGATGTTGCCGCGGAAGTGACAGATGACATTGATTACCTCTTGGGCAAAGTTCTGCAGTTCACGAGCCTTCTCGAGGTCACCACGCTTCCAAGCATCGAGGATCCCCACGAGGCAGCGGCCATTATAGTTGGTGGTACCTCCGATCCCAGCTTGAGCACCTCCCATAGCTAAGCAAGGAAGGATCGTTTCGTCCTGACCGTGCAGCAAGTCGAATTTGCCATTCGCATACAAGCGGCACTGATTGTATTCATATAGACTTTCGTAGGTGTACTTGATACCTGCGAAGTTAGGGATACGTCCATCTACAGCCTTCAGGAAGTCCACCATAGGGAGGTAAGCCCCATTGAAGGCAGGGATATGGTAGTAGTAGAATGGCAGGTTAGGAGCGCCAGAAGCGATCTCTTCGCAGTACTTGACCAGCTCTTCGATTCGACCAATCTTGGGGAAGGGTGTAGCCATGGCTCCGATACCAAAGGCCCCAATCTCCTCAGCGTGAGTAGCCAAACGCTGGCTTGACTTCACACAAGTACTGCCCACATGGACAATGACCTTAAAGCCTTCGGGAGCGACTTCGACCCAGCGTTCCGCCAGACGCATTCGCTCCTCCTCGGTCAGCATATAGCCTTCACCAGAAGATCCATTGATAAACTCCCTTGAGACCATTCTTTGCCAGCATATTGGCATAGCGTTCTATGGGTTCCAGATTAACTTCCCCATTTTCATAGAATGGGGTGAATGGTGCATCGATCAAGCCAGTAAGCTTCTCCATCGTTATCTACTCTTTGAGATTAGTTAGTTACTAAAAGCATAGCTTATAGCTATCCTCTCTAAAGCAAAGATAAACCGAAATATTTAACGAACAAGCCCTGCAGAGCTGAGCCTGCAGCAAGGGACTAGCAACTCTGACTCGCAAGGCCTTGAAAGCTCCGAAGGCTTTGACAACGGCGTATGATTATGGGGCCTTAGGGGCTTGCTTTCTATACTCGTGGAAGGAGCGAATGCATACCACTACTTGTTCGTAGTGCAAACCTATAGTGGTTCGTGCGTCAACCAATACTGGTCGCCCCACTGACCTATATTGGGGTTGTTGCTCCGCGTAGGGATAAAAGTTGTGGACGAGCGGCAGATAAGTTTGGACTACGTACGTGGACGATAAATCTACGTACGTGGATATTGGGATTTACGTACCTGGTCTTTAAGACTACGTGCATAGACAGAGGAAAACCACTACGGGAAGAGACTTTTTTCTTCACGAGAAGGACACTTTCCCCTCCGCTGGGTATGGGTAGGACTGCCCTACCCTGCTTCGCTGAGGAGGCTAAGGACTTCGGAGAGGGTGTAGTGCAGAGCGGTAGCTTGGGGCTTTCGGTAGCGGCGGATCAAGCCACGGAGGGGACGCCACAGCGAACTAAAGTCCCGCACACTGCGCGTGCTGACTTCGCCTCTCTCGCTTACCGGCGTGCAGCGATTGCTCCCAGAGAGCGGGCTACCTGCCACACGTGTCACGAAGTGCTGGCCCCCACGCTCGTCCGTGATGAGCGCAGCATCACACAGCGTCCAGAGCTCGATGTACGCACCCAGTGTCGCCTCGGGGAAGGCGCCCAGATATGCCAAGCCATTCAGCTCGGCTATGGGAGTGAGGAACATTCGGCTATCCGAAAGAATGCGCTCTCGATGCCGCCACAAGAGGGGCACGCTTTGGCGAAAGAGCTCCGTAGCCTCGGTACGTGCTTCGGGCGTCAGCGGTGCGGGGAGAGATGTCGTGGGATAGAGACGCAGCAGGGTGCCATCCATCCGACGCAGCTGTCCCTCGGGGTGCTCAGTCAAATAGATAGTGCGGGAGCTGAATGCGGGCTCCTCTGTCGAAGTAGATGTAGCTTGGGTAGTCATACCTTTTATTTTTAGATGAGACGATACGTCCTCTCGTGTCAGGCAGGGAGTCTGCCTCTCGCACCTTGCCCCGTATGCGGATAGGTTGCGGACGGCTCGTAGCCGTTCTCTGGACACTTCTGATGAAAGACACTTCCCTTCTTGGGAAGCACCACGAAGGTAGGCTTTTTCTAATAATCGCAGTGCCTTACTGCGGGCCTACAATAAAGTAGCCAATCGCTCTCTCAGCATATCGACCGTCACCATATCTGTCGTAGAGATGCGATAGGGAGGGAGATCATACTTGGAGAGAAGACGGTCTTTGAGTGCATCTCGGGCCTGCTGCGTGGCACTCCCCTTATGGAAGCTCCAGCCATCGACCTCGATGACGAGTAGCGGACGCTTCGTCAGCGAATTATAGACGAGGAAGTCCACGTGCGAGAGAGGACTCTTGACGAAAGCTCGCTCCTCAGCATCCAGCAGCGACGTATCAGCGATGAGTCTCTCAAGGGGATAGTGACAGAGTACGGAAAGCTCGCTACGCCCCACCTCTTTGAGAGCCTTGAGTAGCGTATCATAGAAGAGCGTCTCAGATAGTTGGTCTGAGACCTGATGCTTGGACTGATAAGCCAGGCGCTCCGTAGTGTACTGCGTATATAGCAGGTCAAAGACTGAGCGCAGCTTGCTCTCCTTCACTTCGAAGTTGTTGTACTGAATGTAGCTGATGAGCTGAGATAGGATGCTCCCCTCAGGCAGATCATTCCCTGTCGCCACGATACAGAGATGAGTCTTGGCACGAGAGATAGCTACGTTGAGGAGGTTCGGATCGTCAGAGAACTCCGTCGGACTATTGTCCACCATACTCATGATGATCGTATCGCACTCTCGACCCTGATACTTGTGCACCGTACTTGCGATATCCATGCCCAGCATCTGGTTGATAGCCTGCGCCTGATCTTTATAGGGGGTGATGATACCGATGCTCCCCTGATCCTGAAACTCTGGTAGCACTTCCTGCGTGATGACGTCTATCTCACGCTGGTTGAAGTGTCCTCGGGCATGATTCCCCTTCACAGTGCGTAGGACTTGAAGCACCTTCTCCTCACCCTTATCCGTCGTCATGGAGATTAGCTCACCGTCATAGAAGCGCTGATTGCAGAACTCAATGATCTTGGGGTGGCAACGATAGTGCTCACGTAGCAGCGTCACGGGGGCATCCTTGAAGGTCTCTAAGCAAGATTTCAGGAAGCTATGCGTCACAGCATCATATCGGTCATCGACCTGGTAGGTCTCTCTTATCGCTTTGAGAGCAAGGGCCTCCTCTCGGCTTACTACATTAGGTAGCTGCTTGTCATCCCCTACGATCACAGCATTCATAGCACACGATAGGGTCAATGCTCCCGTCTTAATATCGATCTGCGAAGCCTCGTCCATGATGACATAGTCAAAGACGTAGTCGGGATTGATATTCCCATTCGATCGATATGTACTACTCAGCACTACGGGATATTCCTTGAGGAAAGCCTCCGTCTTGAGCTTGAAGTCTCTGATAGTGAACTGGCATCGGGCACCGCCACTATCATAGCGCTTGCTCACCTTGCTTTTGAGAAGCTGGAGCGACGAGGTAGTAAGCTCCTTGACGCTCTGCTTTAAGTCGATGGACTGAAGACGCTGTGCGACTACTGAAAGCTCCTTCTCTATCTTAGATTGAGAAGCCTCATAGTAGGCATCTTCCAGGCAAGCGACGACCTCCGCAAACTCTCTCTTGAGGAACGAGAAGGCCTGCGGTCCTAAAGTGAATGCACTCTTCAAGCGAAACCAAAAGCTGGGTCGCTCCGACCGCTCTGCGAGCTGCTGAAAACGCGTAAGTAAGGCCATCAACCCTGCAGGAGACTTATCCTTCAGCCAGCTGATGTCTTGCCCGATAGCCTCATTAAGGAGATCATTATACTGACGCTCCGTCTGCAAGGCTTTGAGCTCGGCCCATAGCTGCGCCTGCTTCGTCTGGTCTTCAAAGCCCTGAGACACCTTCCGCAGGGCCTCCTTGGACACCTCCTTGACCGCAAAAGTATCCTCGAGTGCCCATCCCTCCATATCGGGGTAATAGGGCTGCTGCTGTTGGATGAAGGCCTCCTTGTTCTCGGAGTTCCCCAGCTGGGCTACGAGGAAGCCCAAGCCTTCACGCTGGAGCTTTTCGGCAATATTCTCTACGGCAGAATTATTATTTGAGACCACCAATATAGTCTTGCCTGCGAGGAGCAAGTTCGCGATGATATTGAGGATCGTCTGCGTCTTCCCCGTACCTGGAGGCCCCTGCACGATACTCACCTGATGGCATAGGGCTGCCTCCACCGCTGCCTTTTGGCTGGCATTGCACCCAAAGGGATAGTAGACCTGCCGTGGCATAGAGCGCGTAGCCAGCTTCCTCTTATCACCAAGGTACTGAGCAAGGGGCACGTTATCTCGCTTCACATCCACCAGACGGTAGGACTTCGCTAAGATATTTGTCCCGTCACTGGCGCATAGTCCCGTCTCAGCTGCGAGCTTCTTCAGATAGTCCCACGTAGAGCCCCCCGTCAGGTCTATCGGCGTGCGGGTAATATAGACCTCCCGACCATCAAGGCACTCTACATAGCCATTCGTATGGGTCACTCGATAGAAATTGTACGTGGAGTAGGCGAAGCACAGGAGCTCTGCAATGTCGGAGATACGCTTGTTCCGGACGTAGAGCCCCCTATGCACGACGTTGATTGGCTTGGGATCTTTCAGATAAAGGAGGCGCGCTTTATTGTACTGGAAGACACGGGGAGAAGTCTTGAAGCGCACCATCCATCCTCCATGCTCACTGACATCTATGGACTCAACCTGCTCGGTGATAAACATTCGTTTGTCCCCCTGCCGCTCCAAGTCTATGATCATACACCGCCTTGCATCCATATCTCTGAGTAAAAATCAACCAATTACTATAAGTCTCTGCAGCTATCTTCCACTGCGAAGAAGCCCCTTATGAGGCATCTAAATTACCAAGAATAGTAGATAGTTCTGCGGGGGCTGAGGGCGGCGCAGCGGGACGTTTGTTCGGGACGGGAGGAGGCTATGGCGGGAGGACGTATACCTTGTGCGGGCAAAACGTATACGTTTTATGCCCAAGACGTATACGTTTCACGCTCGAAACGTATACGTTTTGCTCACGATACGTATACGCCCCGAGGAGGAAGGATATACGTTCGGCTCACACGACCAAGGATGCTGGTGCTTTTGGAGAAGGATGAGACAGCACAAAGGGGGAGGCATTCGCGTAGAGAACGTACAGCTCTGCTTGCAGGCGAGGGATACAGCAAGCCCCCAGCAGGCGCCACGAGGACGGCTGCTGGGGGCTTTGCTTTAGCGGGTGTGATCCAAGAGCGGGAGCGGCAGGGTGCTACATACGCGAGCGAAGATCCTTTGCACTCTGGCGCTCATCCTTACCCTCGATGGAAGCACCGAAGGAATAGGTCAAGCTCAGCGAGCAGAGGCTATTCGACTCGTTCTTGACACGCATCTGGTAGGCGGGGGTATTGATATGGATGTAGGGCTCGGTCCAGATGAGGTTGTAGGCATCGGCAGCGATGCGGAGCTTCCCATCGAGGAGCGTATAGGATAGGCCTGCATTAGCCGTGAAGGAATGGGAGTGCCTCAGACCTCCGTCATCGTAGCGTGGACTCGCGTAGTAGATGGAGCAGGTACCTTGGAGCGTCTTACTACGATTGAAGAAGAAGGTATTGTTCATACTGAAGCTATAGTTCAGACCAGAGCCTCCTTCATAGGGAGAGGACACATGGGCATCAAGCTTCGTTTCATTATACCAAAGACGCTGGGAGATGTAGGTCTGGAAGAAGCTGACCTTATTGAAGAAGAAGCTATTCTCCAGGCCGAAGGTCCAGGTCTTCTCGGCATTGTCATGCGTGATGCTCCCTTGATTCGTCACGGGATCGAGGCGGATGACCTGTGTGATACCATCCCAGAGATAGCCACCGTCGAGCTGGAAGTCCAGCGCCCCAAGGAAGGTGTAGCCGAGAGCAAGCTTGGCACGCTTGGCAGCACGCAGATCTTCTTTCCCTCGCATGATGCTGTACTGGTTCTCATAGTTAGCGAACGGCGAGAGTTGGCCGAAGTGGGGGCGATTGAGGCGGACAGTACCATTGAGGCTGAAGGCATGGCGGTCGTTGGGGTTGAATCCCAAGAAGAGCGTGGGGAAGATGTTGAGATAGCTCCTGAGGTGCTCCAGACGACGGCCATTATTCTTCCCTGCCGTGTGGGTATACTCCATACGAAGACCCGTGCGGAGATCCCACTTGTCGGAGAGCGGATGCTTGAAGTCAGCATAGAGCGCATAGACATGTTCGTCGAAGGTGATCTTGTCGTGACGCTCACCCATAGAGCTCTTCGCATCGTAGTCGCTTCGGTTGGTGGTGCGGGTCCACGTCCCCTTAGCTCCAAAGCCCAGCGTCCCCTTACCAAGCGGCTCGGTATAGTCCAGGCTCGTGATGTAGGAGTCGGTGTGCTGATCGGTCAGAGCATCGAAGTGGAAGTCCGCCCCAGGGATGGGAGTACCATTAGGCATCAAGCCTCGGGAGGTGAAGTTGCGCCCCTCTTGGCTTCGATAGCCTACATAGTCGGCATCCCACGAGAGACTACGCTTGGGAGCGGACTTGAAGCTCTTCTCAAGGTGAACATTCGCCGTAGTGTATTGGCTCTTGTCTGTCTCGTCGGCGACACCGGGGAGTAGGCGTAGGAGTTCATAAGCCTTACTGGAGAGGATGCGATAGTCTCGGCTATCATTCTCCCGTCGAGAATTTTCCTTCTGTGGGCTGTAGGATATACTCGCCCCCATGGAGAGCTCAGGAGTGAAGGCATAGTCTAGCCCAGCGCGGAGGTTGAAGTAAGGGCCCTGCCCCGAGTAGGCGGTCTCACTCGAATGGAAAGTGCCCTGCTTGGGATAGGTGCGGTAGGTATCTAGGCGACCATCATAGCCTGAATAGCCTCCTCCGAGCTGGAGAGAAGCGGTGACCTTGTCCTTCTTGTAGTTGAGGTTGGTATTGAGGCTATACAGGACCTTATCGTTACGAAGTCTGAAGCGAGGAGCGATACTTCCTCCGAAGAAATCGTTCTTAGCCTTCTTGAGAATGATGTTCAGCACACCAGCATTCCCCTCGGCTTCGTACTTAGCGGGCGGGGTGGTGAGTATCTGGATCTCCTGGAGGTCAGACTGCGGATAGGAGCGGAGGAGGCTGATCAGAGCAGAGCCCGAGAGACGTGCCCGCTTGTCGTTGATGAGGACGATCACCCCGCCCTTGCCGATGAGGCTGATGCCGCCGTCGGAGACGTTCACCCCAGGGGTCTGGCGCAGGACATCCAGAGCCGAGCTGGCAGCGGGAGCGATCTGCGTAGCGTCGAAGACCATACGGTCGGCCTTGCGGAGCATGATCGGGCGGCGCCCTGTGACTTGGACGGCGGAGAGCTGCTTCGTCTCCTCGGTCAGGAGGAGCTCGCCGAGGTCAAGTGCACCAGCGATGGTGAGCGTCTGATGATAGGGTCGGTAGCCCAGCGCACGCACCTCGAGGAGGAAGGTGCCCTCGGGAGCCTCCAAGCGGAAAGCCCCGTGCTCATCGCTGGTAGTCCCTACGACGAGGCTACTATCAGCGGGATGGCGCAGGAGGACGTTAGCAAAGTCCACGGGCGTACGGTCGGCGGTCTTCTTCAAGGTGCCCTGTATTGGGAAGGTCGTCTGCGCGAGAAGGCTACCAGAAGATAGCGCAAAGGCGACTAAGAGCAAGTGAATGTGTTTCATACTAAGAGGTGCGGTGTTAATGGAAGTAGTCCCTAAAGGTAGCTACTTTATAGATAGCCTCCTTAAACGCCTGTGAAACACCGCTATTATACGTCCTCTCCCCGCCTCCTGCAGTAGACGAACGAGCGACAGCGGAGCTACCTGAGCGAGGGAGATCCCATAGGGGAGATCGTATAGGATAGCCCAGCTCCCCGATATATCTCTCCGAAGTGATACGCTTTTCCCTTCGCCTTATCACAAGTATGCCTCTTATCCAGCGGAGGGAAAAGTATCCTTCTCGTGAAGAAAAAAGCGCCTTCACATAGTGGTATTCTTCTATCTATGCACGTAGTCTTAAAGACCAGGCACGTAAATCCAAATATCCACGTACGTAGATATTAGAGCCACGTACGTAGCCCAAACTTATCTGCCACTTGTCCGCAACTTTTATCTCCACGCGGAGCAATAACCTAATAGAGGTCACTTCACAAAGCTATATAGGAATCAGTGCAATGCTATATAGCTTTCTTCGCCATCCTATATAGCTCTACCCACGTACTCATATAGGTCAGCCCGTCGACCAATATAGGTTCACACCACCCCTCCTATAAGGAGCATATCCACCCATATGCTCCTCCCCCCGAGAAATCACAGTGAAGACGAGGCTCTTACGATGGGAGAAGACCCCCGTCTGCTCTGGCGGGGAAGTCTGACCAAAGAGAGCATGCAGACTTTTAGTATCTTTGTCCTATCTGATCAGATTCGATGCAAGCTATAGGCCAGCTACACCATACATATAAGATCCTTGGTATGACCTACCGCCTCCTTCTCGTGGCGGTGGTATGTCTGTGTGCCTATATGACGGGCGTCGCTGAGACGCCTCAGCCCCAGCATGACAAGACCTTCGGCCTCCCCCTAACCCTCTCACAGAGCGCACAGATTAGCTATCTGGCTGCCCAGCCCAGCGCCGAAGACTCCTATACCCTCTACGGCCATGCAGGCCTACGCGTATGGGATGCAGAGCAGGGGATCGATGTGACCTTCAACTACGGTATATTCAACTTTACCGATGACTTCTCCCTGCGCTTCACTCAGGGCAAGACCGACTACATCGTCCTGCCCATAGCGACCAGTGACTATATGAGCGAGTATCAGAGCCGTGGTGTCATCCGCGAGCTGGTGCTCAATACCGACAGCACACAGCGTGCCCTCCTCTGGCGACTCCTCATCGAGAATGCACAGTCCGAGAACCGCACGTACCGATACAATGCCTTCCGCAACAACTGCAGTACGCGCCCGCTGGATCTCTACTTCGCGACCTTGACGGACTTCGGCAAGCTCGACGAGCGCGGGAGCCAGCTCACCTTCGTGCTGGACAGCGTACCTGGCATCACGCCACTCCCCGACAAGACTTGGCGCGAGGCGATCAACGAGCTGGAGGCCTCCTCCCCCTGGCTGGTGCTGGGGACAGATCTCGCGATGGGCAACGAGCTGGATGAGAAGATGAGCATCCGCGACCGCTTCTTCATCCCCATGGAGGCCGCACGCCTGCTCCCCCACCTCGCTATGGGCATCGTCACCCCTGACCAAGAGATCTGGGGACGCCCCATCCAGCAGACGCTGGAGTATGGCGAGCCACGCCCTATCGCACCTGCAGGCCTCAGCGTGACCCATCCCCTCGTCATCTTCTCCCTCATCCTCCTGCTCTCTATCGGGGTCTTCATCTGGCGCTGGCTCAGAAAGCCCGTCGCTGGAGTCATCGAATTCACCCTCTATCTCGCAGCAGGCCTCGGGGGGACGCTCCTCTGCTACCTCACCTTCATCTCTGAGCACCCGATGGTATCGCCGAACTTCAATCTCCTCGCGCTCCATCCGCTCTACCTCATCATAGCACTCCTGATGCCCGCTGGGCAGCGCACACGCCGTGTGCGCACAGTCCTACATACCATCTGTCTCGTGCTACTCATCGCCTTCCCCATCGTGAGCCTCATCGCAGGGCAGGTGATCAATCCGAGCGTCTATCTGATCGCTCTCAGCCTCGGCCTCCTTTCGCTGGGGCATCTCCTTCACAAGCCTATATCTCATAAGTATGTCCAAGAGCCCACTGGAGCAGCGTAGCATGCGCTACCTACTGACCTCACTGCTGGCCCTTGTGGCACTCCAGCAGCCGCTGCAGGCGGGGGACCTCCCTCGTGTAGTCGTCTATATCACCATCGAGGATCTCCGTGGTGACTACCTTGAGCAGCTACGCCCCCTCTTCACTGAGGACGGCTTAGGCCGTATGCTCTCCGAGGGGAAGATCTACCCGCATGTCCGCTTCCCTCTGACGGAGCTGGACCGCGCCTCGGCCACGGCTACCCTGCATACGGGGGCCTATCCTCAGACGCACGGCATCGAGCGCACGACGCTCTGGAGCAAGAAAGAGCATGCCTGGCGCTCGGTCTTCTATGACCCCAGCGTCACGGGGAGCTATACCCGCGACACCTATTCGCCCAAGGCACTCTTAGTCAATACCCTTGGCGACCGCATCAAGGAGGCCTCCTCGGGAGCAGGCTTGGTCTATGCCATCGCCTCGGACGCGGAGACCGCTATCGCCTCGGGCGGGTGGTTTGCCAACGGCGCCTTCTGGCTCGACAGCAAGATCGCCTCATGGGCCAGCTCGAGCTACTACGAGGCGATGCCCAAGAGCCTCGAGGCCTACAACCGCTCCGCCGAAGGGCCTAATAAGCGCCTCGTCGGTGGGCAGATGGCATGGAGCTCGCTCCGTAGCTATAGCTCGCCCTCTCGCACCTGGTCCGACTGGGGTGGTCGCTTCACGCACCGCTATCAGGGACATCAAGCAGCGGACTTCAAGCGCAGCGCTCTGGCCAACGAAGAGGTCACGAGCCTGGCACTACGCCTACTCGACCAAGGGGGCTATGCCGAGAGCAAGTCGCCTGGCATGCTGGCCCTCTCCTACAGCCTTGACGTCGCTCCACGCGAAGCTCAGGGTGAGCTGACCAGCGAAGAGGTAGACGCCTACGTACGACTTGACAAAAATATCCAAGCCCTCCTGCAGGAGCTCCGCCGTAAGTTCGGCGAAGGCAACTACCTGCTCGCCCTCTCGGGTACGGGCTATACCCACTATCGCCGTCCACGCCTTCGCGGTGCTGAGGCCCGCTACGGGCAGTTCAGCGCGAAGAAGGGTGCAGCACTGCTCAACCTCTATCTCTCCGCCCTCTACGGTCAGGGGAGCTGGGTAGAGCGCCTCGCCGATGGACGCGTGTACCTCAATAGGAAGCTCGCTGAGACGAAGCGTATCGCACTCTCCGAGCTCCAGGATAAGTCGGCCGCCTTCCTCGAGGAGATGGAGGGCATCGGTATGGCTGTCGCTGGCGAGCGTCTGGTCACCCAGTCCTCCCTGAGCGATGCCGCCCGAGCGCTTCGCCGCTCGATCCACGTCCGCCATATGGCCGACGTCTACTGGACCCTGACGCCCGGATGGGAGGTCGAGGACCCTGCAGACAGCCCCAACCTATGGCTTCACTCCACAGCTATCAGCAGTCCCTGCATCCTCCTCGGAGCAGGCATCACGGCACGTGACTTCGACTACCCTATCGTTGAAGCTCCCGACGTAGCCAAGGCCATCGCCTACGTCCTCCGCATCCGCCCGCCGAACGCCGCACGATGCGCACCCCGAGTATAGGGTCTCCGATGCCACATCGCCCTATACATTATCATATATGTAGGGAGTACCCTTCCCCGCTATCACAGCCCTAAGGAAGCCCTCTCACTCCATCACACAAGAAGAAATAAAACAAGATATATGGGATTCATAGACCTATTGTCGAAGCTATTCGGCAACAAATCACAGCGTGACCTCAAGGAGATCACGCCTTGGGTAGAGCGCGTCAAGGCCGTCTACCCCGAGATCGATGCACTGTCTGACGACGACCTGCGTGCCCGCACCGCCTCGCTCCGTCAGCGTATCAGCGACTACGTAGCCAGCGAACGTGCTGAGGTAGAAGAACTCAAGGCCAGCGTCGAAGGCAAGGAGCTCGATGAGCGCGAAGCTATCTGGGCCAAGGTAGACAAGCTCGAGAAGGAGATCCTCGACAAGCTCGAGATCGTCCTCGACGAAGTCCACCCCGAGGCCTTCGCTATCGTCAAGAGCACGGGTCGCCGCTTCGCAGAGAACGCCGAGATTCGCGTCAAGGCTACGGACTTCGACCGCGACCTCAGCGTCAGCCATGACTTCGTCCGCATCGAGGATGATATGGCTATCTATCAGAACCACTGGCTCGCTGGCGGCAATGAGATCACCTGGGATATGGTGCACTACGATGTGCAGCTCTTCGGGGGTACCGTCCTGCACAAGGGTAAGATCGCCGAGATGGCTACGGGGGAAGGTAAGACTCTCGTCGCTACGCTTCCCGTCTTCCTCAATGCCCTCACAGGTAATGGTGTCCACGTCGTCACGGTGAATGACTACCTCTCCAAGCGTGACTCGGAGTGGATGGGCCCACTGTACATGTTCCACGGCCTCAGCGTAGACTGTATCGACAAGCACCGCCCCAATACCCCCGAGCGTCGTGCAGCATACAACGCTGACATCACCTTCGGTACGAACAATGAGTTCGGCTTCGACTACCTGCGCGACAACATGGCTACCAGCCCCGAAGACCTCGTGCAGCGCCGTCATAACTATGCTATCGTCGACGAAGTGGACTCCGTCCTCATCGACGATGCCCGTACGCCTCTCATCATCTCAGGCCCTGTACCCAAGGGTGACGATCAGCTCTTCGAGCAGTTCCTCCCCAACGTAGAGACCGTCGTCGATGCGCAGCGCAAGCTCTGCCAGCAGCTCCTCATCGACGCGAAGAAAAAGATCTCTTCGTCAGACAAGAAGGAGCAGGAAGAAGGCTTCTTCCTCCTCTTCCGTGCCTACAAGGGTATGCCTAAGAGCAAGCCCCTCATCAAGTACCTCAGCGAACCTGGTATCAAGGCCGGTATGCTCAAGGTCGAGGAAGAGTACATGGCCGACAACATGCGCCAGATGCACCTCGTCACCGACGAGCTCTACTTCGTCATCGACGAGAAGCACAATAGCATCGAGCTCTCCGACAAGGGTATCGACCTCCTGACGCGCGGTACGGATGACCCCACCTTCTTCATCCTCCCTGATATCGCCAGCCTCCTGGCTGACCTATCGAACCAAGGCCTCACCCCCGAGGAGCTCGCCGAGCGCAAGGAAGCCCTCCTCTCTGACTATGCCATCAAGAGCGAGCGCGTGCACACCGTGAACCAGCTCCTCAAGGCCTATGCCCTCTTCGAGAAGGATGACCAGTATGTCGTCATGGACAACAAGGTCATGATCGTCGACGAGCAGACAGGTCGTATCATGGACGGCCGCCGCTACTCCGACGGCCTGCACCAGGCTATCGAAGCTAAGGAGCGCGTCCACGTCGAGGCTGCTACCCAGACCTTCGCCACCATCACGCTGCAGAACTACTTCCGTATGTACCACAAGCTCTCTGGTATGACGGGTACGGCAGAGACCGAGGCAGGCGAACTCTGGGACATCTACAAGCTCGACGTCGTCGTCATCCCCACAAACCGCCCCATCGCTCGTCATGACCTCAACGACCGCATCTACAAGACGGCTCGTGAGAAGTATGCAGCAGTCATCGAGGAGATCGTACGCCTCGTAGGCGAAGGCCGCCCCGTACTCGTCGGTACGACCTCTGTCGAGATCTCGCAGCTCCTAAGCAAGATGCTTGACCTGCGCAAGATCCCCCACAACGTCCTCAACGCTAAGCTCCACCAGAAGGAAGCTGAGATCGTAGCTCAGGCAGGTAAGCCCGGCGTCGTCACCATCGCCACCAACATGGCTGGTCGTGGTACCGACATCAAGCTGACGCCCGAGGTCAAGGCAGCCGGTGGTCTCGCAATCCTCGGTACCGAGCGTCACGAGTCTCGCCGTGTCGACCGCCAGCTCCGTGGTCGTGCAGGTCGTCAGGGTGACCCAGGTTCATCCGTCTTCTTCGTATCGCTCGAAGACCACCTGATGCGCCTCTTCGCCTCAGACCGCCTTGCCGCTATGATGGACAAGATGGGCTTCGAGGAAGGTGAAGTACTCGAGCACAGCATGCTCAACAAGGCCGTCGAGCGTGCACAGAAGAAGGTCGAGGAAAACAACTTCGGTATCCGTAAGCGCCTCCTCGAGTACGATGACGTGATGAACTCCCAGCGTGAGGTCATCTACAAGCGCCGTCGCCACGCCCTCATGGGTGAGCGTATCGAGATGGACGTCATGAACACGCTCTACGATGCAGGACGCTACTCATCGATACGCACCAGCCTGGCGAAGACTTCGAGGGCTTCACGACGGACATCATGCGTACCTTCGCTATGGAGTCGCCCTTTGACGAGCAGACCTTCCGCCGCACCAAGGCTGATGACCTCGCCGACCAGCTCTACGAAGCAGTAGAATCGACCTTCATGGCTCGCGCTAAGCAGATCGCCGACATCGCTTATCCTACGCTTCATCAGGTATTCACCGAGCAGGGTCACGTCTATGAGCGCATCATGATCCCTCTGACCGACGGACGTATGGCCTACAACGTCAGCTGCAACCTCCGCGAAGCAGATGAGAGTGAAGGTCGCACGATCATGCGTGAGTTCGAGAAGGCTATCGTCCTGCATATCATCGACGAAGCTTGGAAGGAACACCTGCGTGAGATGGATGAGCTGCGCAACTCTGTGCAGAACGCCAGCTACGAAAACAAGGATCCTCTCCTCGTCTACAAACTCGAGTCCTACGAGCTCTTCCGTGCGATGATCGAGGATATGAACCGCAAGACGGCCTCCGTCCTCATGCGCGTCCGCCTCAACATCGCTCCTCCCGAGGAAGAAGCTCCCCGTCAGGTAGAGATCCGCGAAGCTGCCCCTGAGGTACAGCGCCCTGCGCCCCAGTACCACGAGCAGCGTCACGAAGTCGGTAGCCCCGAGGATCGCGAAGAGCAGCGCCGTACGCCTGCTCAAGCAGCCCACACGATCGGCCGCAACGACCCCTGCCCCTGCGGTAGCGGTAAGAAGTTCAAGCACTGCCACGGCAAGGGCTTCTAAGCGCTAAGGTCCCTACACCTTACATATAAGCTCGCCCCCAGCTCCCGATCGGGAGTTGGAGGCGAGCTTCTTTTTTTTGAGGCATTCCCCACTCATCTCAAGAGACCATTGCGCAAGACCAGCTCTTCACAGCTTGCGCAATGGTCCCGTATATTGGTAAATGGGTGCGTAGGTGGAGCTATATAGGATGGCGAAGAAAGCTATATAGCTTTGTGAAGTGACCTCTATTAGATTGTTGCTCCGCGTAGGGATAAAAGTTGTGGATGAGTGGCAGATAAGTTGGGGCTACGTACGTGGCTCTAATATCTACGTGCGTGGATATTTGGATTTACGTGCCTGGTCTTTAAGACTACGTACATAGATACAGGAAAACCACTATGGGAAGACGCTTTTTTCTTCACAAGAAGGACACTTTTCCTCCGCTGGATAAGAGGAATACTCACGATAAGACGAAGGGCTTGCGTATCACGTCGGAAAGGTATATCGGGGGGCTGGGCGTACGATGCCTTAGCACTCCAAATAGAGGGCAGGATTCGCGGCAACAGTCACCTCTAAGCGCTATTCGCACCCTATGAGTAAGGCTTGTTGATAGTGTACCACGAAAAAACGTATCTTTGGAATGCTTTGTACACACACAAAAAGGACAATTAGAATGAAGAACTTCGACATAGCCATCATCGGTGGCGGTCCTGCTGGCTACAATGCCGCAGCGAATGCTTCAGCCAACGGCCTTCAAGTAGTACTCTTTGAACACACAGCCCTCGGAGGCGTCTGCCTCAATGAAGGGTGCATACCAACGAAGACCCTACTCCACTCGGCCAACCTCCTCGACGAAATGCGCGAAAGCGCTGCTTATGGTATCCATGTAGAGGGAGCTATCTCTGCCAACTACGCAGAGATCGTTGCCCGCAAGGATAAGATCGTCAAGACCCTTACCGGAGGTGTCTCCTACAAGCTCAAGGGTGCTGGTGTCACGGTCGTCTCCAAGACTGCTCGCCTCACGGGCGAAGAGGGAGATCGTATCTTAGTCGCTACAGACGACGAGACCTATACCGTGAGCTACGTCCTCCTTGCTACTGGTAGTGAGACTGCCATCCCTCCCATCCCTGGCCTCAGCGAAGTCGGCTACTGGACGAGCCGCGAGGCCCTGAGTGCCACGACACTCCCCAAGGACATCACGATCATCGGTGGTGGTGTCATCGGTATGGAGTTCGCAGGTATCTATACCTCCCTCGGTGTCCCCGTACGTATCATCGAGATGGCTCCCGAGATCCTCGGCGCTATGGACAGCGAGACCTCGGGCATGCTTCGTAAGGAGTATGCACGCCGCGGTATTCAGTTCTACCTTGAGACGAAGGTCACAGCTGTATCTGCTGAGGGCGTAAGCATCGAGACGAAGGACGGGAAGACCGAAGTCCTCCCCACCTCGCAGATCCTTCTGAGCGTCGGCCGTCGCCCCGTGACGGATGGCTTAGGCCTTGAGACACTCTCTATCCAGATGAACCGCGCAGCCGTAGTGGTGAACGAGTACATGCAGACCTCCCACCCCCGCGTCTATGCCGCTGGTGATATCACAGGCTTCTCTATGCTCGCTCATACCGCTATCCGTGAGGGTGAGGTCGCTATCAACCACATCGTAGGTGGTAGTGATGACCGCATGCGCTATGACTCTGTACCTGCTGTCGTCTACATGCACCCCGAGATCGCTGGCGTTGGGGCTACAGAAGAGAAGCTTCGTGCCGAAGGCCGCTACTATCGCGTGCTCAAGCTCCCCATGGCCTATGCTGGTCGCTACGTTGTAGAGAACGAGCAAACCTCAGGGCTGTGTAAGGTCCTTGTCGACGAGAATGACACCATCCTCGGCTGCCACATCTTAGGAAATCCCGCATCGGAGCTCATCCTCCTGGCTGGTATTGCCGTCACCGACCGCTCCAGCATCGAGGACTTCCGACGCCACATCTTCCCCCACCCCACGGCAGGGGAGATCCTCCATGAGGTCCTCTTCTCCTAAGAGCTACCTACCCATTCCATAGATATAATAGACACATCATATAAACTAAATCTCATGGCGACATTCGATATCAAGATGCCCAAGATGGGCGAGAGCGTAACCGAGTGTACGATCACCGTCCTCAACGTGAAGGTAGGGGACTACATCGAGGAGGACACAGACCTCTTCGAGATCACTTCTGCCAAGACGGCCGCTACGATTCCCTCCCCCGTAGCTGGTACGATCGTCAAGATCAACTATGGCGAAGGCGACACCGTCGCTGTCGGTGAGCCCGTCATCATCGTCGACACCTCGGGTGAGGCAGTAGCTCCTGCCACCCCAGCACCCGCAGCAGAGAAGGAAGCGCCCGCTCCTGCCGCTGCCCCCACCCCATCCGTTCCCGTCACCGAAGTGCATCGCGGCACGGTAGAGCGCTGGTACTCACCAGTCGTCCTCGAGCGTGCTAAGGCCGCTAAGGTAAGTCAAGAAGAGCTGGATAAGATCCAAGGCACAGGCTTTGGCGGTCGCGTCAGCAAGGCCGACATCGTCCGCTACATCGAGCAGAAGAAGGGGGCACCCGCTCCTACTCCACGTGCAGAGCGCGCTGCAGCTCCTGCTCCCGCATCCACCGCTCGTCCTCAGGTCGCAGCTCCCGCTGTACCCGTTGGTCCCGAAGACCGCGTGATCCCTATGGATCCTATCCGCCGTATCATCGCTGACCGCATGGTGCAGTCGGTACAGGTAGCTCCTCACGTGACGAGCTTCCTCAAGGCCGATATCACGGATCTGGTGAAGTGGCGCGAAGCAGAGAAGGACAACTTCAAGAAGCGCGAAGGCTATTCACTGACGTACATGTCTCCCGTCATCGAAGCGGTAGCCCGTGCACTGAAGGACTTCCCCCGCATCAATGCAGCTGTCGATGGGTACAACATCATCGAGCGTAAGCACGTCAACGTCGGTATGGCTGTAGCCCTGCCCGATGGCAACCTCATCGTACCCGTCATCCGTGACGCCGACAAGCTGAGCCTTGCAGGCATCGCTGAGCAGGTAGCTCGCCTTGCAGACAAGAGCCGCAAGGGTCAGCTCACACCAGACGAAATGTCCGGTGGCACGTTCACGATCTCGAACTACGGCTCTTCGGGCACGCTCTTCGGTACGCCGATCATCAACCAGCCTGAGTCCGCTATCCTCGGTATCGGGGCTATCGAAAAGGAACCCACGATCCTCGAGACACCTGCTGGTGACGTCATCGCCGTCCGCCATAAGATCTATCTCTCCTTCTCCTATGACCACCGTATCATCGATGGTATGCTCGGCGGCGCCTTCCTGCAGGCTGTAGCACGCTACCTCGAAGAATGGAAGACTAACAACGCATAACCATGAGCTCAGTAAAGAAGATATATGGTATCAAGACCACCGACAAGGAGACCCTTCGTCGCTGGTACTACCTCCTCTACCTCGGCCGCTGCCTTGACGAAAAGGCGCCCAGCTACCTGCTACAATCTATCGGGTGGCAGTTCCACGCCTCCAACGCTGGCCACGATGGTATCCAGCTCGCTATCGGACAGATCTTCCAGCGAGGCAAGGACCATCTCTTCCTCTACTACCGTGACCTGCTGGCAGCCCTGTCGGCTGGTATGACAGTCGAGGAGATGATCCTCAATGGTATCTCTAAGGCTACTGACCCCACGAGTGGTGGCCGACACATGTCCGACCACTACGCTAAGGTCGAATGGGGTATCCACAACATCTCCTCCTGCGTCGCTGCACATGACTCTCAGGCTGTAGGTCTGGCACGTGCTCTCGACTACTATGGTGTAGACGGTGTGGCTATCGCTTCGCACGGGGAATCCTCAGCTTCCGAAGGCTACGTCTTCGAAGCTATCAACGGTGCAGCTCGTGAGCGTCTCCCAGTCATCTTCGTCCTCCAGGGCAATGGCTATGGTATCTCCGTGCCTACGCACGAGCAGACGGCTAACCCACGCGTCGGGCAGAACTACGCTGGTATCCGCCATCTCAAGGTCCTCTTCTGTAATGGTAAGGACGTCTTCGACTCCATGAACACCATGGAGGCTGCACGTGAGTACGCTGTCAAGCACCGCACGCCTGTCGTCGTCACGGCGGACTGCGTACGTATCGGTGCACACTCCAACTCGGATAAGCACACGCTCTACCGCAGCGAAGAAGAGCTGCAGCGCGCTCAGGCAGCAGACCCACTGCCTAAGTTCCGCCGTATGCTCCTGCGCTACCAGCGCTTCACCGAAGAAGAGCTGCAGGCTATCGAAGCAGAAGCACGCGAAGAGCTGAAGGTCGCTAACCGCAATGCTCTCAAGGCACCAGACCCCACGGCTGATACGGTCATGGAGTACGTCATCGGCGAAGCTTACCCTGGCGACAAGTACGGCACGGGTATCCCCGATGGTTCGGGCGAACAGCTCACGCTCGTGCAGGCTATCAACAAGACCCTCAAGCAGGAGTTCCGTCACAATCCCGACACCTTCCTCTGGGGTCAGGATGTCGCTAACAAGGATAAGGGTGGCGTCTTCAACGTGACGAAGGGCATGCTTCAGGAGTTCGGCAACAAGCGTATCTTCAACGCTCCTATCGCTGAAGACTACATCGTAGGTACAGCGAACGGTATGAGCCGCTTCAGCGACAAGATCCGTATCGTCATCGAAGGGGCTGAGTTCTCCGACTACTTCTGGCCTGCTATGGAGCAGTTCGTGAACTCCACGCACGACTTCTGGCGCAGCAACGGGCAGTACTCTCCCAATATCACCATCCGACTCTCTACGGGAGGCTATATCCAGGGTGGTCTGTACCACTCTCAGAGTGTCGAAGGCGTCCTAACGACCTTCCCTGGTGCTCGCGTAGTCTACCCCTGCTTCTCGGACGACGCTGCTGGGCTTCTCCGTACGGCGATGCGCTCACGCGGTGTCACGGTCTTCCTCGAGCCCAAGGCACAGTACAATAGTGCTGAGTCTGCCTCAGTCATCCCCGAAGACTTCGAAGTACCCTTCGGCAAGGCACGTATCCGCCGCGAAGGAACGGACGCTACGCTCATCACCTACGGGAATACGCTCCACTTCGCTCTCAATGTCGCTGAGCGCATCCAGAAAGACCTCGGCAAGAGCATCGAAGTCATCGACCTTCGCTCGCTCGTACCCTGGGACGAAGAGACCGTCTATGCCTCTATCCGCAAGACGTCCAAGGCGCTCATCGTACACGAAGACCGCGTCTTCGGTGGCTTCGGTGCAGAGCTTGCGGCTTCGATCGCTAAGAAGGCCTTCCGTGATCTGGATGCCCCCATCTTCCGTGTCGGGGCACTCTCCACGCCCGTAGGCTTCCACAAGTGCTTTGAGCTGACGACCCTGCCCAGCGAAGACAAGATCTACGCCGCAGCTAAGGAGCTCCTCGAATACTAACCCCAAAAGCAACGACAATATGAAGACTATAGGACTGCTCTACAGCAAGAGCACAGCCTACACCGCCGAGCTGGGAGAGCGTATCGCTGCAGCCTGGGGGAAAGGGATCGAATATGTAGACATCGACACGGCACATCTGGCTGACGTCGAGAAGCACGCAGCTCTCATCCTCGGTACGCCTACCTACTTCAACGGCGAGCTGCCTTCGGCTTGGGATGAATTCCTTCCCGAGATCGAGGACGCTGACTTCTCCGGCAAGCGCGTAGCTATCTACGGCCCCGGCAATCAGGTAGAGACCCCCGTCAGCTTCGCTGATGGCGTGGGTATCCTCGCTAAGTACTTCGAAGAGCTGGGCGCTGAAATCGTCGGCCGCACGTCACGCGAAGGCTACGAATACGAACAGTCACTCGCCGAGTGCGGTGATCAGTTCGTCGGCCTCATCGTCGATCCCACGAATCAGCCTGAGCTTACCGACGCCCGCCTCACCGCTTGGATCAAGCAGGTCAAGAAGGAATTTGGCGTAAAGTAAGGCGCACGTAGAGGCCACGCCTCTATTTGCTATCCATCGCAAGTCCGCCCCCTCGGCGCGCCCACGACAGTGGTGCAGCGTCTGAGGGGGCGGACTTTTCTATTCGGCCCTATGCGCTCAGCGAGCAAAGAGGCTTATTTCACGGCAAAAAGTAGCCGGGCCGAGGGAGCAAAAGGAACGTGATCCATCCTCACACCATCGCTACTGCACAGACGGAACTACTGAAGGTGGCGAGAAAAGGTACTTGACTTCGCGTGCTTTCTTCCTTGAGTTCACAGCAGATAATACGGTTAACTTCAAAAAATCAACCGTATGAATGCGCACATTTATACGCATCAACTGGCGAATTTATACGTATTAATCTTTGGATTTATACGTATTAATCGCCGAAATAATACGTATTAATTCCTGCATTAATACGTATAAATCATCATGAAGCTACTTAATAATTGTCGGCATCTTCCTTATGAACGCGCACGAACTTCAAGAAGAAACTTCGCCCACTCAAGCTCCTTTCCTTGGTTAGCTGAGGTGTTTCGGCTAAGTTTGCACCGCAGTCAAGGCGCCTTCCACCCCTTAGAAGGCGCTGCGCGAGATCATCGTCCATGCCCACGCGCAGTGGACTTCGATGAAGAGCCGTTAGCATCCTCCGCTCGAAATCCCTTTCCACAGGGCATCACTCACGGTGCATGGGGGCTTTTTAGTACCTTTGGGGCGAGATATGTTTGTTTGGTTCGTAATTAATTAGATCATACGTGGAAGCCAAAGTCCCCTCCTCTACCTCGCACTACCTCCGCTCTTCGGTCCCAGTGATTGGGGTCGTCATCTTCTTCCTATTCCTTGCGTTAGCTTACTTCGCGCCCGCTGTCTTTGAGGGCCGTGAGCTCTTCCAGCAGGACGTCGCTGGTGCCAGCGGCAATGCTTCGGATGTCTACAAGCACATGGAAGCTACGGGGGGAAGGCTTCTCCTACTGGACCAACAGCCTCTTCGGGGGGATGCCGATGTATCAGATCGCACCCTCCTACCCCTCGGTAGGCGTCATCCGCACGATACAGGATGTCCTTACGCTGCAGTGGCCCTTCACACTCCTACCAGGCTATAGCTGGCTACTCTTCGCCATGCTTGGTGGCTTCTATCTCTTCATGCGTGCCCTACGTATGGAGCGCCTACCATCGGTGCTCGGGGCGATCATGTGGACCTTCTCCAGCTACTTCATCATCCTCATCACGGCAGGACATATATGGAAGCTGATGACTCTCTGCTTCATCCCGCCGACGATCGCAGGGATCATACACACTTATCGCGGGCGCTACCTCCTCGGTGGTGCCATGACAGCTCTCTTCGCAGCGCTTCAGATCCTGTCGAACCACGTGCAGATGAGCTATTACTTCGCCTTCCTCATTGTCTTCCTCCTCATCGGCTACTTCGTCGAAGCGCTGCGAGGGAAGGCTCTGCGTAGCTTCATCATCGCCACCTGCGTCACCCTCTTTGCAGGCGCTATCGCTATCGGCATCAACGGCTCGAACCTCTATCACACCTATGAATATGGGCAGGAGACGATCCGTGGTGGTAGCGAACTCACGCCCGAAGCTACCGAAGGCAACCAACAGCAAGTACAGGCTACCGCTAAGGGCCTCGACAAGGAATATATCACCGCCTGGAGCTACGGCAAGGGCGAGACCTTCACACTCCTCATCCCCAACCTCTACGGTGGCGCTTCGGGTGCGCTCAGCGAAGGCTCAGCAAATATGGAGGATGTACCTGCCGAATTCCAGCAGATCATCGGAGGTATGAACCACTACTGGGGTGATCAGCCCTTCACGGCTGGTCCCGTCTATGTCGGTGCCTTCGTCTTCTTCCTCTTCCTCCTCGGCATCTTCATCGTGCGTGGGCCGCTGAAGTGGGCACTCCTTGCCGGTACGGCACTCTCTATTGCACTGGCGTGGGGTCACAATATGATGTGGCTCACCGACCTCTTCATCGACTACATGCCACTGTACAATAAGTTCCGTACGGTGTCATCGATCCTCGTCGTCGCTGAATTCACCATCCCCGCACTCGCTGTGTTGGCACTGGTCGAATTCGCACGCCACCCGAAGGAAGTCCTCCAAGACAAGGTCGCCGTATATGCGAGCCTTGCCCTGACGCTCCTGCCCTGTCTCGTGCTGTGGCTCGTACCTCAGACCTTCCTCGGGCTGATGAGTGACGCTGAGCATGAGATGTTCCGTCAGGCGATGGGCAATAGCCAGCTCCCCGTCTCCTCGATCATGAGCAGCCTGAAGGAAGTCCGTGCCGGTATCGTCTCGGCCGATGCTATCCGCTCAGCTATCGTCATCATCCTCTCCCTCATCCCCTGCGTACTCTATACTCAGGGGAAGATCAAGAAGTCCCTCCTCTTCGCCTCTATCGGCATCATCACCCTCTGCGACCTCTGGCTCGTCGACAAGCGCTATCTGAATGATGATCTCTTCATCCCCAAGGAAAGCGTCGAAGCACAGGCTCGTCCTGTGACCGCCGTCGACAAGGCTATCGCCGAGGATAAGGATCCTCACTACCGTGTGATGAACCTCGCGGTCAATAGCTTCAACGACGCTACGACCAGCGCCAATCACCGCAGCGTAGGTGGCTACCACGCTGCTAAGCTCCGTCGCTATCAGGACCTCATCGAGCGTCAGCTCGCCAAGCAGAACATGGAGGTCTACAACATGCTCGACACGCGCTACTTCATCTTCGCTGACCAAGAGCATGGCCTACAGTATCAGAAGAACCCCGAGGCCTTCGGTCCCGCATGGTTCGTCAATGATATCCGCTGGGTCACGACAGCAGACGAAGAAATGTCCGCGCTGGATGACACGCCCCTGCGCACTATGGCTGTCGTCGACAAGCGCTTCGAGAGCGAACTCTCAAGCTACAAGGCTGCACCTGCCGCTACTACTACAGATAGCCTCGCCACGGATAGCCTACAGCCCACACCCGCTATCGGTCAGGTCGAGCTCCTCTCCTACGCTCCCAGCCAGGCGAAGTACCGCGTCACGACCGATGTACCTCGTCTCCTCGTCTTCTCTGAGATCTACTATCCTCACGGATGGCACCTCACGCTTGACGGCAAGGAAGAGCTCCCTCTGGTACGCGCCGACTACACGCTTCGTGCAGCCTACATCCCAGCAGGGACACACGAGCTGACGATGACCTTCGACCCCGCTTCGATTCATCGTACGGAGCTGGTCGCTAAGATCTGCACCGCACTGCTCGCCCTGCTCCTCCTCGCCTCCCTCGTCCAGCCCTTCCTCAAGCGCAAGGACAAGAAGGCTACGACTCCGCAACATTAACCCTTCATCATATTTATCCCAAGCAGCAATGATCAAGCAAGTGATCACAGGCGCCCTCGTATCGGCGACTGTCTTACTCACCGCAAGCAGCTGTAGCCAAAAGCTACGCCCCATGACGGCCGACCAAGTCAAGGCCGAACCTCAGCCCCTCGAAGTCGTCGGGGGCAAAGTACCTGTATCCGTCCACTCACCTTCCCCGCGAAGTGGTTCCCCAAGGATGCTACGCTGACCATCATCCCTATCCTCCGCTATCAGGGCGGTGAGAAGTGGGGCAACGGCACCACCTTCCAGGGCGAAAAGGTCTACGGCAACGACCGTATCGTGTACCATGCTAATGGCTCCAACGCCACCGTCAACTTCGTCCTACCCTACGTCCCCGCTATGGCTAAGAGCGAGCTCTACCTCAACTTCAAGGGTAAACAGGGTAGCCGCACGGTCAAGCTCCCCGACCTCAAGGTCGCTGATGGTGTGATCGCGACCGAAGCTCTCGCTACGCTCGCAGGTGTGACGCCCGTCATCTCTCCCGACGGCTTCCAGCGCGTCATCAAGGAGGCGTATGATGCCAATATCATGTTCCTCATCCAGCAGTCCAACGTCCGTAGCTCCGAGCTGAACAAGGACGAGGTGCAGGAGTGGAAGTACACCGTACAGAACGCTAAGGAAACTCCCAACCAGGAGGTATCTGTCGAAGTCCAGGCCTACGCCTCCCCCGATGGCGGTAAGGAGCTGAACGAAAAGCTCAGTGCTTCGCGTGAGAAGAACACCACGGCACAGCTCAAGACGGCCTTCAAGAAGCAGAAGATGTCTGACGTCTCTATCGACGCTCACTACACCGCTCAGGACTGGGAAGGCTTCAAGAAGCTCGTCGAGCAGAGCGACTTCCAGGACAAGGAGCTCGTACTTCGCGTACTGAGCATGTACCCCGACCCCGAGCAGCGTGAGCATGAGATCCGCAATATCTCGGCTGTCTTCAGCAAGCTCGCTGATGAGGTCCTCCCCAAGCTCCGTCGCTCTCGCCTCATCGCTAACGTCAAGATCATTGGCAAGAGCGATGCTGAGATCCAGAGCCTGCTGGAGAAGTTCCCCAGCGCACTAAGCGTCGAAGAGCTCCTCTACTCGGCTACCCTCACCGATGACGTAGCTCAGAAGGAGAACATCTACAAGCTCGTCATGCAGAAGTACCCCAAGGACTACCGCCCATACAACAACGTCGGCTCACTCTGCCTGCAGCGTGGTGACTATGAGGCTGCCCTTGTATGGTTTGACCGTGCGCTCAAGCGTAAGGACAACCCCGAGACGAAGGTCAACCTCGGTCTGCTGGCTCTGAAGGATGGCGACCTCAACAAGGCTACCTCACTCATCGCCGAAGGTAGCTCTATACCTGGTGTAGGTGACGCTCTCGGCTTCCTCTATCTGCGTCAGGGTGACTACGCCAAGGCTGAGACGGCCTATGGTGATGTCACGACGAATAATGCTGCCGTAGCACAGATCCTCAACCGCAACTACAGCAAGGCTATCAAGACGCTCGAAGCTATCGCTAAGCCCGATGCTACGACCGACTACCTCCGCGCTATCGTAGCTGCTCGCATGGGTGACTCAGCTAAGGCTATCTCTTCGCTCCAGAAGGCTCTGCAGAAGGATCCCAGCCTCACCTCACGCATCGATGCTGACCTTGAGTTCGCTTCTCTGCGTGGCCTGAAGGACTTCGCTCAGCTGACGCGCCTCTACTAAGCAGGATCGCTCCTTAGACGAGCGACCACAAATACGCCAGCGGGCGGCTACCTCACGATGGAGGTAGCCGCCCGCTGGCGTATAAGGAGAGAGCTCTCTCGGGAGCTAATCTATGAGAGAGGCTTACTTCAGATGAAGCCCATTGAGGAAGGCTGAGGCAGGCATCGCCTTCTTCCCTGCTGGCTGTAGGGTCTTGATAGCAAGACGCCCCGCAGAGGTCTGAATCTCCAGACTACGTCGGCCCGTGATGATGACAGAGCCGATGGGATGCTCCTCCGTGGGGAGATCCTTACCGCTGACAGCCGCCTCAAGGATCTTGAAGGGCTGAGCTTCTTCACCAGCGAAGGAAAGGAGGCACCATGCTGCAGGATAAGGAGAGAGACCACGCACGAGGTTATTCAGCTCTACCGCTGGGCGATCCCAGTGTAGCTGGGTATTCTCCTTCGTCAGCTTAGGCGCATGCGTGGGATTCACCTCATAAAGGCTCTGGGGCTTAGCCTTGGGCTCTTCATCTGCGAGGAAGAGGTCGACACTGCGCTGGAGCGTCTCTGCTCCGAGGAGCATCAGCTCATCGTGGATCTTCCCCACACAATCCTCTGGCCCGATAGGTAGGCTCGCTTGCAAGAGGATATCCCCGGTGTCGAGCTCATGGCGCAGGCGGAAGGTCGTGACCCCCGTCTCCGTCTCGCCATTGATGATCGACCAATGGATGGGAGCTGCACCACGGTACTTAGGCAGGAGTGAGCCGTGGAGGTTGATCGTCCCGAAGCGGGGGAGTGACCAGACGACCTCGGGGAGCATACGGAAGGCGACCACGATACCGAGATCGGGGCGTAGTTCCTTCAGGCGACCGACGAAGGCTTCATCCTTGAGTCGCTCAGGCTGGAGGACCTCGAGTCCTACTGATTCGGCGTAGATCTTGATGCTGCTCTGCTTGAGCTTATGCCCACGACCTGCGGGCTTATCAGGCATCGTGACGACTGCCACGATGTTGTATCCACCTTCGACGAGGCGCTGGAGGGACGGCAGGGCAAAGTCCGCCGTCGCCATATATACGATACGTAGATCTTCTTTCTTCATCTGTTTATAGGGGCTATGGTGGAGCAAAGCTACAAAGAATTGCCCTATCGACTGGAGGGAGAGACACTACGAGAGCGGGATATGAACCTATATTGGTCGTCGGGGCAACCTATATTGGTCAGCTTCGTTACCTATATTGGTCGGCTTCACGAGCTATATAGGTTCACCCGACGACCTATATAGGTTGGTAGCACCCTCCTTCAGATAGCTACTTGGGGACAGTAGCCTCTCTATGCTATGGTTAGAGGAAGCTGAGGCCTTGGAAGCACCAGCTATTCGCAGAGGAAGTGACGGGATGTCGATGAAAATCACTATCTTTGCGCCGTTCGACGATTGTCTCGAAGACGAGAAGCCCTCCTTCCTCCGCGGACAGAGAGGACTCGTGTGATGGGAAATTAGAAGACACTAATTTTGAGTAACACAATTTAAAGTAAAGAGAATGAAGACTTTCCAACTCTCAGGCCAGCTCCGCAACGAGCTCGGCAAGAAGGCCGCTAAGGGCCTCCGCGCTGGTGATCAGATCCCCGCAGTCCTCTACGGAGGCAACGAAGTACTCCACTTCACCGTAAGCCAGGATGGCGTACGTAACCTCGTCTACTCTCCAGACATCTTCGCTATCGACCTCGACATCGAAGGCCGTCAGGTCAAGGCTGTCCTCAAGGACCTCCAGTTCCACCCCGTCACTGACGCTATCCTGCATCTCGACTTCCTCCAGGTAGAAGCTAACAAGCCTATCGTCATGGAAGTTCCCGTCGTCCTCACTGGTCACGCTGAAGGTGTGAAGGCAGGGGGTAAGCTCAGCCTCGAAATGCGTAAGCTCAAGGTACGCGCTCCTTACACGGAGATCCCCGAGAAGCTCTTCATCGACGTTACGGAGCTTGGTCTTGGTAAGACCATCCAGGTCGGTGCCCTCAGCTTCGAAGGTCTCGAAGTCATCAACGCTAAGAACGCTGTCGTCTGCGCCGTTAAGCTCACCCGTGCTGCACGTGGTGCTATGGCTAAGGGCAATAAGTAAGCCACAGCTCAGCCTAAGCGATAGAGCACCTCTGCGTACTCCCATCGCCCGACCTACAGAGGCTATCCCTACCACATGTAGGGGTAGCCTCTCTTCTTCCCCCTACCCTCTCCAGCTCATGTAGTCCCGACCATCAGATGTCCCTTCGCGCTCGCCTATTCCTTCTCCTCAGCCTTTTCGCTCTCACCGCACCACTCTACTCGCAGCCTTACCCCGAAGCGATCGAGGTACTGCGTCGCTACGAGCAGCGTCCTGGAGTACGTGTCACAGCCCTCGTACGCGACCTTCAGACGGGAGAGCCCGTACTCGCTCACCGCACGTCAGAAGCCTTCCGTCCCGCCTCGCTGGTGAAGATCCCTACGACGGGAGCCTTCCTTGCACTACGTGGGTACGACTACCGCTTCCACATCCCCGTGATGATCCGCGGGCAGGTCGATGGCGAGACTCTTCATGGGGACTTGGTGCTGAAGGCCTCCGCAGACCCTTCACTTGGCTCACACTACATCCCCAATCAGAAGCGCCTCATCAGCGAAGTCAAGGCGCTGCTTGAGGAGCGTGGGATCAGCCGTATCACGGGACGTCTAATCATTGATCTCAAGGGCTTCCCCCGTCCGTTCTTCAATGAGACTTGGGCCGACGAAGACCTTGACGAGTACTATGGTGCTCCCATCTCAGGATTTAACATCGCAGACAACTACGCCGACCTCTACCTCTTCTCCAGCGATGGGGAGCAGCCTATCGTAGAGCCGAATGTTGCTTCACTCCTCGTCCCAACACGTCAGGAGCTACTTCTCGGAGGTTCAACACAACTGGATCTTACCCCGATGCGTAGAGCCGATACCCTCCTCATCTCGGGGAGCGTACGCGAAGGGCTCTCGGGTCGACACCTACGCTGGACGATGCCCGACCCTCCCAGCTACGCCACGATGTGGCTCAATGAAGGCCTGCGTCTCGAGGGAATCGACCTGCAGGATCGCCCCGAGCTCAACTATGACGAGCTCATCACGGGTCTGGATACGCTGGGCTACTACACCTCACTCCCTGCGGATACCCTCGCGAAGATCACGAACTTCCGCAGCTCTAATATCTATGCCGAAGGCCTCGCTTATGCACTCAATAACTACGAGCAGCGCAAGACAGGTCAGCCTACGGTGATGCGCTCCTACTGGCGAGAGCGTCTGGGGCTCACCCCGACCGAATTCTATCCCATGGACGGCTCTGGGCTTAGCCCCGAAGGGCGACTCTCCTCCGGTGCACTCAGCCTCATCCTCTCAGAGCTCTGGCGTGACCAGTCTCTCCACAAGCCTTTCTTAGCATCACTCCCCGAGGCGGGCGTCGAGGGCACAGTACGTAGCCTCTCCATCCCGAGCGAAGTGACCGCCTACCTCAAGAGTGGCTCTATGCGTGGCGTACGTGGCTATGCAGGCTACCTCCGTCACGAGGACAAGTGGTACAGCATCGTCTACATCGCCAACGGAGCCATCAATAGTGCCGAGGCTCGAGCAATCTTTACCCGCCTCTTGACAGGGCTCTTCACCCAGCAGCCTCTTCCTCCGCTACCAGCTCCTACGAAAAAAGCCACAGCGAAGGGCAAGAAGCATAGCAAGAGCAGCAAGAAGGCTTCACACAAGGCTTCCTCTAAGACCTCGCGTAAGGGGAAGAAGCACTAAGCACAGAGGGCATACGGCTCGCTACATGGGCGGATAGTCGTATATTTGCGCTACAGGATGTACGGTATTCTTCTCTAATCCCTCTTCCATAGGGAGCATACCCCAGGAATATGACCCAAAAGACAACACTTACGGCACTCGCTCTCTGCACTCTCGCATGCTTCGGAAGTGCCAAGGCCCAGGAAGCCCGTTACTTCAATCCCGTAACGGCTGCGGTACCATCGCTGCAGATTAGCCCCGATGCACGGGCCTCTGGTATGGGCGATGTCGGTGTAGCGACCACAGCCGACCCCTACTCTCAGTATTGGAATCCCGCTAAGTTTGCCTTCATAGATAGTAAGGCCGGCTTATCTCTCGGCTATACTCCTTGGCTATCGCGACTGGTGAGTGACATTGCTCTGATGCATGCTGGCGGTTACTTCCGTATCGGGAGTGACAGTACCCAGACCATCGGTGCTTCGCTCCGCTACTTCACCATGGGTAAGCTCACGACATGGGATGCTTCGGGGAAGAGCCTCGGAGTATCGCACCCCAATGAGTTCGCCATCGATGCGAGCTATGCCCGTAAGCTCTCCCCCAACCTCTCCCTCGCCGTAGCCCTGCGCTACATCCATTCAGACCAGGGAAGCCGCGAGCAGGGTGACCGCCCTGGGTCGGCCTTCGCAGTCGACATCGCAGGCTACCACCAGAAGTACATCACGCTCGGTGGGGCTGAGTGCCTCTGGACCAAGGGCTTCAACATCCGCAATATCGGCACGAAGATCTCTTTCGACGGAGGGATGACTTCCTCCTTCATACCCACTAACCTTGGCCTGGGTACAGGGCTCCTCTACCCCATCGACAAGGAGAACATAATCTCCCTCAACCTCGAGGCCAATAAGCTCCTCGTCCCCACACCACCCACAGGAGATGTGCAGAAGATCGCTGACTACCGGAAGACCTCTGCCATCGCTGGGATCTTCAAGAGCCTCGGTGATGCACCTGGTGGCTTCGGTGAAGAGCTCAAAGAAATCCGCTGGAGCCTCGGTGCCGAGTACAACTACTGCGATAAGTTCTTCGTGCGTGCTGGCTACAGCTATCTCCATCCCAACAAGGGGAACCTACAAGCCTTCACCGCTGGGGCAGGCTTCCGCATGAGCGCCTTCCGCATCGATGCCTCCTACCTCATCTCTACGATCTCCGACAATCCACTCGATCAGACACTCCGCTTCACGCTGGCCTTCGATATGGACGGCATCCGCGGACTACTCAAGTAATACATATGCCACAGATACCTTTCCGGACGGGCTTCGGCTATGACGTCCACCGCCTCAGTGACGGCTACGAACTATGGCTCGGCGGGGTAAAGATCCCTTTTGAGCAGGGCCTCGAGGGACACTCCGATGCCGATGTCCTTCTCCACGCTATATGTGACGCCCTCCTGGGAGCAGCTGCCCTAGGTGATATCGGGGTACACTTCCCCCCATCCGATATGGCCTATAAGGGCATCGACAGCAAGATCCTCCTCAGCCGTAGCTGCGCCCTCGTGCGTGAAGCAGGCTATGAGATCGGCAACATTGATGCGACAGTAGCAGCAGAGGCACCGAAGATCAACCCGCACATCCCCAAGATGCGTCGTGTGATGGCCGAGGTTATGGGCATCCCTGAAACTGCTATCTCGCTGAAGGCTACGACAGCCGAGCGCATGGGCTTCGTCGGTCGCCGTGAAGGGATGGAAGCCTTTGCCACCGCACTCATCGCCGTCAAGGGAGCCTTCTAACGAAGCTCCTATCGTAGTAGACTAAAAGCAAAGCGCGGGCGAATCACCAATGGTGATTCGCCCGCGCTTGCTTTATATAGGACTAAATGATTAGTCGAACTTCTTATCAAATTGGACGGATGCTTCGCCCATGAATTCCTTGATGCGCTGCTCTTCATCGCGCTTACAGATCAAGAGGACTCCCTTGCTCTGAGCTACGACACAGTCATTGATCCCCTGGACGACGACCAGTTGCTTCTCGGGATCCCCATCAAGCGAAACGATATTGCCCTCAGCCTCATAGAAGAGAGCCTTGGTATGTAGAGCCACATTTGCACGAGGTTCCTCTCGCTTGAGCTCATAGAGCGAGCCCCAAGTACCGAGGTCTGCCCACCCGAAGTCGACGGGAAGCACCATGACGTTGTCCGCCTTCTCCAAGATAGCGTAGTCAATCGAGATATTAGGGCACTCAGAGAAGACTTGGCTGACACGGCTCTGCTCCTCATCGGTAGCATAAGCACCCTTCACCTCGTCGAGGATAGAGGTCAGCGAAGGCAGGTACTGATGGAAAGCATCGAGGATCGTCTGCACGTTCCATGCAAACATCCCACTATTCCAGAGGAATTCCCCACTCTCATAGAAGACCTTCGCCATCTCGATATTGGGCTTCTCCGTGAAAGTCTTCACCTTCACAAAGTGCTCATCCTCGCAGTCTGTGAACTGGATGTAGCCATAGCCCGTCTCAGGACGCGAGGGGCGCACGCCGAGAGTGACCAGCTTAGGATGAGCCTTCACATAGTCTAGTGAGCGGCGGATAGCTTCGACGAAGGCATCCTCTTGCAGAATGAGGTGGTCAGCAGGTGTGACCAGGACATTAGCATTGGGATTCTTCGCGTAGATGTGATATGTCGCCCAGCCGATACAAGGTGCTGTATTGCGGCGCATCGGCTCTAGGAGGATCTGTCCTGGGGTCAGCTCCGGGAGCTGCTCCAGCACAAGGTCTCGGTAGATAGCATTGGTGACGACGACAAAGTTCTCCTTAGGGATTACCTTGGAGAAACGATCATAAGTCATCTGAAGGAGGGTGCGACCCGTGGCAAAGATATCGAGGAACTGCTTTGGCTTAGCCTCACGGCTATATGGCCAAAAGCGGCTGCCTACGCCTCCGCCCATGATGACACAATAGTTGTCTGTGTGCATAGTTTTTTACTACCGGGGTTAGTATTACTACACAAATATAAGCATTAATACCATACGAGGCGATAGACTACTACTGGAGTAAAAACACCAAGTAGCACCTGCTACAGGACTGCCTCCCACCCCATCAAAAGTAGGTGCGACTTCCCCTACATATCGCACGAAAGAGAGGTTATCCAGCAAAGCCTATCTACCTACTAGATAAAGCAACCAGTACTGGTAACCAAGCGAACCAGTACTGGTAAGATATATTGACCAGTACTGATCCATGTGTCAAGCAGTACTGGTCACTTCGCAGACCAGTACTGGTTCGTTTCGACTCTCCATAGGGCCTCTTTCTATGAGGTTATTAAAGGGGCTGGTTGATGCGAAAGAAGCAGGCTCAATAGAGGTGCAGAAAATAGAATGCCAGCAGCCCTTGGAGTAGGACAAAAAAGGGGACGAGATAACGGAAACGCTTGTGCGAAGTCTTGTGATTCCACACGATCATCCCGAGGCTGGCACCTAAGGCTCCACAGAAGGCAGCCAAGAGAAGGAGCATCCGCTCAGGGATGCGCCAGCGTCCGCCTTGAGCACGCCACTTATCAATCCCATAGACGACAAAGGTCAGGGCATTGAGAAGGAGTAGGAATACTAAGACGAGATCAGCGGGCTGTAGTCCGAAAAGCTGCATCATGCGATACTGACGAGCTCGAGCTCGAAAATCAGGGTTGAGCCTGCGGGGATGCCAGGCTGTGCACAGCGACCATAGGCCATCTCTGCAGGAAGATAGACTTCCCAGCGGTCACCGATACACATCTGCTGTAGGGCAATGATCCAGCCCTCGATGAGGTCACTCAGGCGGAAGGCTGCAGGCACATCGCCCTCCGTGCTATCAAAGACCTGCCCATCAATCGTCCGCCCCGTATAGTGAGCCGTGACAATGCTGCGAGGTGACGGGTGCTTACCATCCGCACGTCCTTCAGTAATTACCTTGTAATAGGCTCCTTTGGGCAGTGGCTTAACGCCCGCTTCTTGAGACTTTACTTTGAGCCAAGCCTTATTAGCCTCGATATATTCACGCTTCTTCATACACATTCATTTATAGGCCTTCACAACGAAGGCAAAGTAAACCCCGCCTCCACATACGTGGGGGCGGGGCTGTGATAGGGCTTCCTCTATGGAAGAGGGTTGCCTTTAGATAGAGTAAAGGATACTGATCGACTCGTGATTGATCACACGGTTGATAGCCTCAGCGAAGATATTGGCTACCGATACAATGTGGAGCTTATCAGAGTGCTTGCGCAGAGGGATAGAGTCGGTGAAGATCATTTCCTTGAGCGCCGAAGCATTGATACGCTCGGTAGCAGGATCACTCATCACAGCGTGGCTGGCTACAGCGCGGACGCTACGAGCGCCATTCTGCATCATCAGGTCAGCAGCCTTACAGATCGTCCCTGCCGTATCAACGATATCGTCCACGAGGATGACGTCCTTATCCGTAACATCCCCGATGATCGTCATCTCAGCGACTTCATTGGCCTTAGCACGGCTCTTGTGGCAAATGACCATGGGCACGCCGAGGAACTTAGCATAGGAGTTAGCACGCTTCGCACCACCGACGTCAGGCGTAGCGATGACCGTACGCTCAAGATCAGACGTCTGGCGCAGGTAGTCGATGAAGACCATAGAAGCATAGAGGTGGTCCACAGGCACGTTGAAGAAGCCTTGGATCTGGTCAGCATGCAGGTCCATAGTGATGACGCGCGTGACCCCTGCCGTGCTCAGTAGGTCTGCCATGAGCTTTGCCCCGATAGATACACGAGGCTTATCCTTACGGTCCTGACGAGCCCATCCAAAGTAAGGGATGACCGCAGCGATGTAGTGTGCGGAGGCACGCTTAGCAGCATCGATCATCAGGAGGAGCTCCATGATGTTGTCCGAAGAGGGATAGGTGGACTGTACTAGGAAGACATCCTTACCACGGATACTATCCTTGTAGTAGACAGAGAATTCGCCGTCAGCGAAATGCTCTACCTGCATATCACCGAGGTTAATACCCAGGGCTTCGGCGATCTTTCCTGCCAGTTCCAGCGAAGCAGAGCCTGCGAAGATGGCAATGTTCTTTGTGTTGATACTCATTTGACGTGTAAGTTGATTGGGGCTCACCACTATGGAGAGTCATTTAATTGTTTGTGTTACGCTTGAGCACGAGAGCCGTACGTGCGGGGAGGTAGAGGAGCAGCGGTGCCAAAGCAGGGCAGGCTACAGTCCCAGCCTTCTCGGCAGGCTGCGTGGCATAGATGAGACTGTCGTCGATAAGGCCATAGCCACCAAAGGCCTTGCTGTCAGTATCGATGACAACGGAGTATGCGCCCTCAGGGACATTGATAGGATAGTCAACGTGAGAGCGTGTGGGATGGAAGTTAAAGACGAAGAGGTAGTCCCCACGCCCGAAAGCCAAAGTCTTATCCTCCTCGTGGATGTGATATTGCTCGATAGGGAGTGAGGGGAAGGTCTTCACCGAGTCGATGAAGCGCACCATCGCACGATCGAACTCCTGCAGGTCATGGTAGAGGAGGTCTGCATTATCTGCGAGACTCCACTGACGACGGGCATAGTGGTAAGACCAGTCGTTGCCTTCGCGGGGGGAAGTCAATCCACTCGGGGTGACCGAACTCATTCCCCATGAAGTTGAGGTACCCACCATTCATCGTGGTAGCAGTAGCTAGACGAATGAGCTTATCCAAGGCGATAGCGCGGTCCGTGATGAGCGTACGGCTTAAGTGACTCATATGCCAGTACATATCGGCATCAGCGAGGCGGAAGATGAGCGTCTTATCCCCCCACAAGTGCCTGGTCATGGCTCTCGGCATAGCTGATGGTCTTCTCATCCTCACGACGATTTGTGAGCTCATGCCAGATAGCACCAGGGCTCCACTCCTCGTCGGGGTGGTCGGTGATGAGCTTCGTCCAAAAGTCGGGGATATTCATCGAGAGGCGGTAGTCAAATCCAAAGCCTCCGTCCTCGATAGGAGCAGCGAGACCAGGCATACCACTCACCTCTTCGGCGATCGTGATCGCGTCGGGGTAGACGCTATGGATCAGCTTATTGGCCAGTGTAAGATATGCCATAGCATCGGCATCCTGATGGCCATTGAAGTAGTCGGAGTACGAGGTGAAGCACTCACCGAGGCCGTGGTTGTAGTACAGCATCGAGGAGACTCCATCGAAGCGGAAGCCGTCGAACTGGAAGACCTCCAGCCAGTACTTACAGTTGGAGAGAAGGAAGTGGATGACGTTGTTGCGACCGTAGTCGAAGCACAGCGAGTCCCAAGCGGGATGGTCACCACGAGGGCCTTCGTGGAAGAAGAGTGTGCGGGAGCCATCGTAGCAAGCCAGCCCCTCGACCTCATTACGCACGGCATGGCTGTGCACAAGGTCCATAATGACCTTGAGGCCTGCAGCGTGGGCGGCATCAATGAGCGCTTTCAGTTCGTCAGGCGTACCAAAGCGGCTACTAGGTGCGAAGAAGCTTGATACATGGTAGCCGAAGGAGCCGTAGTAAGGGTGCTCTTGAATGGCCATGATCTGAATGGCGTTGTACCCAAGGTCAATGATACGGGGAAGGACCTTCTCTTGGAACTCACGGTAGCTACTTACCTTGCCCTCCTCAGATGACATACCGATGTGGCACTCGTAGATCATGAGAGGCTCTTCGGTGCGAGCTGGACGTGCATGACGGAAGGTATAGCTATCCTCGGGTGCCCAGACCTGGGCGCTGAAGATACCCGTCGAGGGATCTTGCACTACGCGTGTAGCCCAAGCAGGGATACGCTCTCCGCTCCCATAGCCCCAGTGGACGAAGAGGCGATAGAAGTCGCCGTGATGCAGTGCCTTGTCAGAGATACAGATCTCCCAGTTGCCGTAGTCATCGACACGCTTGAGCTTCCACACTGACATCGTCTGCCAGTTGTTGAATGAGCCAATAAGGTGCACGCTCTGAGCTCCAGGTAGGAACTCTCGGAGGATCCAGCATCCCTTCTCCTTATCATGGTGTAGGCCATAGTGAAGGTAGCCATCGGCAAACTGCTCCAAGGGGATATCTCCTCCTTGTGTGATCGAGCGCTCACGGGCATGAGTAAACTCCATACGGCGGCGGATACGCTCTTCGTAGGGCTTAAGCCATGGGTCATTTGCTGCTAACTTCGTCATAGTCTTTGTGTATTGAGGCCAGTTGCTGGCGTGAAGTGATGAAGAGTGGGTCTATTTGAGATTGAGTATCAAGGTGGAGGGGAGCTGTGCAAGGAGCTCTTCACAAGTATCAAAGGACTCCTGCCAATAGGTGTAGCTGACGACCACGAGGTCACACTCGGCGGGGACAGAGCAGGGCTTATCTGTCGTGATAATCTCTTCTCCGGGATGAGAATTGAGGCTCTCACGTGCGACTCCAGTGGAGAGGACAATACGCAGTGTAGCCTGATTATTTTCAGCCATCGTACGGGCATAGGGCAAGAGACGTAGGTCACTGGCACTACGCACATACACGAGGATATGCTTAGGCGAATCAAAGGAACGGCTCAGCAGGATACCTACCGAGCAGGGGGCACGATGCACGAAGAAGGCCATCTTGTCGCGCAGCATGCTGTGGATCGAGAGGAGGCTCTCCGTGGTGCGCATCGGAAGCGAGCCCATAAAGCGACTCATCTGCTGACGCATCGAGCTAGCCTCACGGTCATCTTCATCCGAGGAGAGACGTACGCCAGCCCCTACAATAAGTAGGTTGTAGCGCTCCGAAGTCAGCTTGTTCAGGACAGCACTCTCTACCTCATCGGCTACGATATAGTCGGTCTCGAGAGGCTGCTCCAGCTCTTCGGCTGCACGGAGGATGGGGCGGAAGCTATCTTGATAGAACTTATCAGCCTCGATGGGGTTGATATCCTTATCCGTAGTAATGTGCAGGGCCGTGACATTGGGATGAGTGCCTCCACGACGCAAGAGCTGGTTCGTCAGGTGCAGCAGCGTAGCTCCCGAAGAAGGACGACCAAACGAGAGGAGGACCTTAGTCCCTGCCTGCTTATCAATAGTCTCGATGCGGTCACGCTTACGCCCCTTCATTCGGATGAAGACATTGATCAAATGCACCATCGGCATCGTCATTACCGTCGTGATCACCGTCATCAGTACCAGCACCGCATAGATCGTCGGAGGAAGAATCTTCATCTCATAGCCGATACCCAATACGACGAGCTCCATCAGGCCACGCGTATTCATAAAGGCACCGAGATAGATACTACTTTTGGGGCTTTCGCCAGAGCAGCGGGCGGAGACATAGGTACCTCCGACCTTCCCAACGACAGCAACGAGAGTGAAGAGTCCAAGGAGCGCCCATGTAGCAGGACTATCGATGAGCCCCAGCTCTGTCTGCAAGCCGCTCGACACAAAGAAGAGCGGAAGGAAGAGCATCAGCGAGACATCCTCAATCTTGTCGGTGAGAATCTTGCGGAAGGAGAGGTCCTCTGGCATGACGAGGCCGAGCATGAAGGCTCCAAAGAGAGCATGCATACTCAGTAACTCTGTGATGTAAGAGGAGAGCAGGAGGAGAATGAAGATCACCCCGACCATACCATGGCTGATGACCTCCGTATTGTTATATACCTTCCCCGCGATACGGAAGAGCGGGCGGATGATGCCAAACATCACCAGCAGGTAGACGATGAGGAAGAACAGGTTGTAGCCCGTGCTCAAGATGCTCCCACTCTGCGAGATCGCGATGATCGCAGCGAGCATGAGCCAAGCGGTAATATCACCAGCTGCAGCTGTCGAGAGGGAGAGCTTCCCGAGATGTGTACGCTGTAGGTGATTCTCCTGAATGATACGTGCCAGCACAGGGAAGGCCGTGATACTCATAGAGATCCCGATGAAGAGGGCAAAGGGCGTAAAGTTTGTTAGGCCCGAAGCATACTCCGTATATATAGCGTAGCTGAGTGGGAGGGAGAGTGCAAATGGGATGAAGATCCCAGCATGGCTGATGATAAGGCTACTCTTAAGCTGACGGCGGATATCCCCTAAGCGGAGCTCCATACCGATAGCGAACATAAAGAGGATGAGCCCGAAGTTGCTTAGCAACTGGATATTCGGGAGGCTCTCTGCGGGGAAGAGTGCTCCAAAGAGGTCTGGAGACACATGCCCAAAGAGCGAAGGGCCTAAGAGAATCCCTGCAACAATCTCCCCGATAACGGCAGGCTGACGCATCTTGCGGAAGACCCAGCCCATGATACGGGCGGCAAGGAGGATGATAAGGATCTGGAGGAGGAGCACTCCGATGGTGGAGTGTACATGGTGTGTGACGCTGGTGCTGAAGTCTCCAAAGGCAGTGGAGAGCGTCGCGATCCCGCCACTGGGACGCAATGCCGCAGGAGTAAGTGCCTCACCTAACTGGAGCGTTCCCCAAAGGGCTGCTACAGAGGCAAGCAGTGTGATGATGTAGAAGACATAGGGAAGGAATCCCCGTTCTTTAGGCATGCTGTTCCGTTGTGTTGTAAGCGTAAGCCATCGCCAAGAAGAAGGGTACTCATCTTCATCAGCCTAGCCTGTACGCACCGCCAAAGATACAAATTCTTTAGGAGGTAGGCAGTAAGTAATGTCCCCTTATAGGGCATCTTACCTATGGTACACTATCCCACGAATGGACATATAACGCATACATCTCGGCGCACCATCATATACATTATATATACGCCCATAGAGCATACTAATAATCACGATAATATTTTATGATTATCTTTGCAAGAGATTACAATTAATACTTAAAACGTAAAGCAAACCAATCAATGGCAAAGTTCATTCAAGAGTTTAAGGAGTTCGCCCTCAAGGGTAATGTCATGGATATGGCTGTCGGTATCATCATCGGTGGTGCCTTCGGTAAGATCATCACCTCACTGGTCAATGACATCATCATGCCTCCTATCGGCCTCATCACGGGCAATAGCTTCTCTGATGCTAAGTACGTACTGCGTCCTGCTGAGCTCGATGCTGCTGGCGAGACTGTCAAGGAAGCAATTGAGCTGAACTGGGGTAACTTCGTCCAGACGACTGTGGACTTCTTCATCATCGCCTTCTGTATCTTCCTTATGATCAAGGCTATGAACTCTTTCCGCAAGAAGGAAGAAGAGCAGCCTGAAGCTCCTGCAGCTACGCCTGAAGATATCGAGCTCCTCCGCGAAATCCGCGACGAGCTGAAGCGCCGCGGCTAAGCTTCCCTCCTGCCCTCTGTGGCTGGTACAGCATCAAGCCCTTCTCCGAGCAGTGTGCTCGGAGAAGGGCTTTTTCACTTTCCGCCCCTAAGCCGACAGTTAGCGACTAATAATAGAGCATACACGAGGATGTATAAGTGGAGGATGTAAACCAATATTCGTTGGGTGGGTGAACCTATATTGGTCACGGCAACGACCTATATAGGTCCGTGAGCGAAGCAATATTGGTCGTTGCCGAGAGTCCTGCCCCCTACTTATTGTGCTAAGGTATCGCACGCCCAGCTCCCCGATATGCCTCTCCGAAGTGATACGCAAGCCCTTCGCCTTATCGCGAGTACTCCCCTTATCCTGCGGAGGGGAAAGTGCCATTCTCGTGAAGAAAAAAGCACCTTCACGTAGTGGTTTTTCCGCATCTATGCACGTAGTCTTAAAGACCAGGCACGTAAAGCCAAATATCCACGTACGTAGATATTAGAGCCACGTACGTAGCCCAAACTTATCTGCCACTCGTCCACAACTTTTATCCCTACGCGGAGCAACGACCTAATATAGGTCACTTCACAAAGCTATATAGCTTTCTTCGCCATCCTATATAGCTCCACCCACGTACTCATATACCTATTGTGAGACCATTGTGTAAGCCCACCTCTTCATTACTCGTACCTTCTTTCCTCGAAAATCGGGGTCTTTAGGCTGAGAAAAGTTCGAAGGAGGAAAGTGCAAGCTGTGAAGAGATGGCCTTGCGCAATGGTCTCAATATAAGTTAACCTCCTTCCCCTCGGGAGACTACTCCATGATCCTACCCAAATGAAAGTCTCCTTGATCGCAACTCGAGGAGCGAACAATCTGAGGATAACTTCCCAATCACCAGCGTCCAAAAAAGTTGGCGTATCTTTGGTAATCCACTCCTCTCCTCATGGGGAGAGGCACTCACCTGGAGGCGTCTCGCCTCCCTACCCGATCAAGAATACTTATGAGTAATAAGCGTACCATCCCCACCTCCGAGCTCATCATCAATGGTGACGGCTCTGTCTTCCACCTTCATCTGCGTCCCGAGCAGCTCGCTGACCGCGTCTTCCTCGTCGGGGACCCCGCACGAGTTGACATGGTCGCTTCACGCTTCGACTCCATCGAGTGCAATGTATCGAGCCGCGAGTTCCACACCATCACGGGCTCTTACAAGGGCAAGCGTATCTCCATCGTCAGCCACGGCATCGGCACGGACAATATCGACATCGTCCTAAATGAACTGGATGCTCTAGCTAACATCGACTTCGAGACCCGCCAAGAGAAGGACGCTTTCCGTCAGCTTACCCTCGTACGCGTCGGCACCTCGGGCGGCCTGCAGGACGAGACTCCGATCGGCACCTACGTTGCTGCCGAGCACTCTATCGGCTTCGACGGCGTCATTTACTTCTACTCTGATACGGCACGCATCCGCAATCGTGCCTTCGAAGCAGCTCTCATCAGTCAGCTCGACTGGAAGATCGAAGGTCTGCGTCCCTACGTCGTGGCTGCAGACAAGAGCCTCATCCAGCAGATCTGTCAGGATGATGTCCTGCGCGGGGAATACCATCGCAGCTAATGGCTTCTACGGCCCTCAAGGTCGTCAGCTACGCCTTCCTCTACAAGACCCCAAGCTCAATGAGAAGATCCAAGGCTTTAACTTCGAGGGCTACCGCCTGACGAACTACGAGATGGAGAGTTCCTCTCTCGCTGGGCTTGCTGCTCTCATGGGGCACCGTGCCATGACTGTCTGCTGTATCATCGCTGGGCGTAAGGCACAGAACATGAACACCGACTACAAGGGTAGCATCGAGGGGCTCATCGACCTCGTCCTCGAACGTATCTAAGCATCTACACCAAGGTATGGAGCCACTTTCGCTCAAGGCCCTATTATACATCTTCATCGGAGGAGGCTCAGGGGAGCCTCCTCCGATACCTTATTGGATGGGGGACAGCGCAGGTACTCGGACGGCCTACTCCATGGGCGACCTGGGGTATCAACCTCTTGGGCTCTCTCCTCATCGGGCTGCTTCTTGGACTCATGATGCGCCCTACGGGACTCAGTTCCGATTACCGCCCGCTACTCATCATTGGCTTCTGCGGGGGCTTTACGACCTTCTCCACCCTCTCGGCAGACCTTGTGAACTACCTACGCAGTGGGGAGCTTCTTATGGCTCTGGCCTACCTCAGCCTTAGCCTCATCGGGGGCATCCTACTGGCTTACCTCGGCCTTCGCTGGGGACGCACCCTCTGAGGTCACACTTCGCCAACACGGCACACCGCATCACGGATCGCAGGAGTAGTATTGGCTACAACGGATATTATCACTAACTTTGCCACGCAATTACAGAAGACTTGCCCACAGGCAACATGCTTCACACAGGCGGCTGTGGTGTAATTGGTAGCCACGTCAGACTTAGGATCTGATGCCGCGAGGCGTGGGGGTTCGAGTCCCTTCAGCCGCACTGAAAGCAGGCGATCTACTCTATCAATGAGTAGACCGCCTGCTTCTCTTTTATACGTGGTACGCTATTTGTTTGGTAAATGCCCTGCCATAGCTTACCTTTGCGCCCGAAAGAACTAAGGACAAAGGGGTGCTCACCACATACGATGGTGAGCTGAGATGATACCCTCAAGACCTGACCCAGATCATGCTGGCGTAGGGATTGTTCATCGACCATTATCTACCCTTTCCCCTTCAGCTCTGCATTACTATGCCAATGAATAAGTATTGTATGATGAAGAGAAAAACAACGCTCCTCTCCACCGTGGTCCTCTCGGCCACAGCTACCTTCCTAGCCTCTCCCTCCATAGCTACTGCCGCACAGCCCACTGACAGCCTTAGCACGCACCGCCTCGAAGAAGTGCAGGTAACCGCTACCCGCGCTTCGGCAAAGACGCCTATGTCTTTCTCCAACGTCTCGAAAGGGCAGCTACTGAAGTCAAACCTGGGGCAAGACGTCCCCTACCTCCTTCTACAGACGCCTTCCGTCGTAGCGACGAGCGAACCAGGTATCGGTATCGGCTACACCTACCTTCGAGTACGTGGGGTCGATGCCGCTGGTATCAACATCATGACCAATGGCGTACCGCTCAATGACTCCGAGAGCCAAGGGGTCTTTTGGGCGAATATGCCGAACTTCTCCTCCAGCATCCAGGATGCTCAGCTCCAGCGTGGCGTCGGGACATCATCTAATGGCTCTGCAGCCTTCGGTGCCAGCCTCAATCTCCGCACCGACCACTTCTCCATGACGCCGACTGCCTCCCTCACCCTCCTCGGTGGATCTTACAATACCTTCCGCCGTGATGTCCATGCCTCCACAGGGCGCATCGCAGGGCATTGGGCCTTAGAAGCTCGCCTTGGGAAGACGACTACGGATGGCTACATTGACCGCAGTGGTACGGAGGGCACCTCCTACTTCATCCAGGGAGGGTACTTCGGGGAGAACACCATCCTCAAGTTCCTCTCCTTTGGCGGGAAGCAGCGCACAGGCATCGCTTGGAACGGACTTAGCCCCGAGGAAGAAGCCGTCTACGGCCGACGCTACAACTCCGCTGGACACATGAATCCCGGCAGCACACCTCAAGATGCTCGCTATCGATATAATACGGACAACTATGAGCAGTACCACTATCAGGCCCAGCTCACCCAGCGTCTGAGTGAGGGCTTGATACTCAACCTCACGGCACACTACACCAAGGGCTATGGCTTCACCGACGAGTACCGCACGGGGCGTAAGCTCAAGGACTATGGTCTGAAGGAGTTCATCCTCCGCGATGAGAATGGTGCAGCTATCCTTGACAAGAATGGCAAGGAGCAGAAGGTCAAGAAGATCACGCTACTCCGCACTAAGTACCTTGACAATGATTTCGCAGGAGGTATCGCGACACTCGACTATAAGTCCGATCGCCTGGAGCTCACCGCAGGGCTGTCTGCGAACCACTATGCGGGTGATCACTATGGCGAGCGACTCCCCGTCACCCCCTACCCTTACCTCGTAGAGCCCAATGAGCGCTACTACGAAGACAAGGCCAATAAGACAGATCTCTCGGGCTTCGTCAAGGCGAACTATGAGGTCACTACCGGCCTCAACCTATTTGCCGACCTCCAGTACCGCTTTATCGACTACCGCATCGCAGGCACTATCGACCACTTCATAAAGAATAGCCAGGGAGCGATGGTAGCACAAGAGATCGATCTCAAGAAGACCTTCAGCTTCCTCAATCCTAAGGCGGGGCTCTTCTATCAGTTAACTCCCCAGCATCACGTCTATGGCTCGGTCGCAGTAGCTCACCGAGAGCCCAATCGCAAGAACTACACCGAGGTCAGCCCCAAGGACTACCCTCGTGCAGAGCGCCTCACGGACTATGAAGTCGGCTACGGCTTCCGCAGTCGCAGCTTCACAGCTGGGCTCAACCTATATTATATGGATTACCACGACCAGCTCGTGCTCAATGGTAAGCAGAGCGATGTCGGGGGTAAGCTCAGCGAGAACGTAGCTAGTAGCCACCGCATGGGTGCCGAGCTCAATGCCTCTTGGAAGATCTGCCCCATGCTCCGCTGGGATCTAGCAGGTGCCGTCAGTCAGAATCAAATCAAGCAGTACCACCTCTACGCTTGGAGCGATCAGGCTGGTGACGAAGTGCTGACGACTACGAGCGCACTCCTATTGCTTACTCCCCCCCAGCTTGTCCTGAGCAACACGCTGACCTTTACGCATCGTGCCTTCGAAGCGGCTCTTACCTCGCAGTACGTCGGTATGCAGTACCTCGACAATACAGGGAGCCGTGAGCGTAGTCTCCCCGCCTATCATGTAGCGAGCCTACGCCTTGGCTATGAGCTCCCCGTACACTTCGTGCGTAGCTGGAGCATCAGCCTGCAGATCAACAACCTCTTCGACGCACGCTACTCCAGCAATGGAGGCGCAGGCTACACCTTCGACAAGAATGGTGCGATCAGTAGCTACACGTGGACCTATCCTCAGGCTGGTATCCACGCCTTCCTCGGCACAACCATCACAATATAATCTCTACCTTTACGGTCTATGGATCTGACCGCTCTCCTCTCCTTCCTCTCCTCGCACGTCCTGGAGCTCGTCACACTCGTCGTGTCGCTCTTCTGGCTATACCTTGAGTACCGCGCCAGTATCTGGCTCTGGCCCGTAGGTATCATCCTACCCTTGCTATGGATACCGATCTGCTATCAGAGTCACCTCTACGGCATGCTCGCTATCAATATCTACTACCTCGTGACCAGCATCATCGGCTGGATAGCATGGCTACGTAAGGGCAATGCCGAGGGAGAAGAAGTCACCATCTCTAATATTCCAGCGAAGGCTGGGGCGATCTACCTCGCCCTGGCCTTCGTGGGTTACATCGCGCTGCTCTTCCTCCATCCCTTCATCCCCGAGTGGCAGCTCCCTTGGGCTGACGGACTCATGACGATAGCTTCGGTCATCGGCATGCTCTGGATGGCACGGAAATGGCGTCAGCACTGGCTCTGCTGGATCATCGCGAATGCAGCTGGCTTCATCGCCCTCTACGGAGCGGAGGACTACATATCCTCCTTCGTCTACGTCGTGAACTTCGTCACCGCCTTCTTCGGCTACCGCAAGTGGGGGCAGCTGATGAAGCAGCCCGACAAGCACACCCTCTAAGTAGTCCCCCGACACCATGCGCACCTACCCTCGCTTCACTCAGGAGACCCTCCCGCAGACACTCGTCCTCGCGAACGGGGCCTTCCCCACCGCCCCCACGCCCCTTGCGCTCATCGACCACTGGATACTAGGCAAGGAGGGCTACAGCCTCACCTGCTGTGACGGTGCTGTCAATAAGCTCCGTCGCTATACCGACCGCCTGCCCGATGCGGTCATCGGGGACCTCGACTCGGTATCTCCTGCACTCAAGGATCTCTTAGCGGGGCGCATCCAGCACTTCCCAGATCAGGATACCAACGACCTGACGAAGACCTTCACCTATCTCCATTCGCGCTACGGGAAGCAGGCCATCACCCTCCTTGGTGCCAGTGGCGGACGCGAAGACCACCTCCTTGCCAACCTCGCACTCCTCCCGACCTATGCGTCCCTTGTCGAGGACCTCGTGATGCTCACCGACGAAGGCTACTTCCTCCTCATCACCGAGCCCTCCACGATTGACGTCTTGATCGGGCAGCAGATATCGATCTTCAACTTCCAGCGGACGCCCATCAGCCTCGGTGGAGTGCGCTGGCCCCTTGTGGAGGCTACACTTCCTGCGCTATGGTGTGGCTCACTGAACTGCGCCATCGAGAATCAGATCATCGTCCACACCACTTCTCCCATCCTCATCTATCTGGCCAATGTCTGAGCAGGAAGCCCTCACCATCGTCCTCGGTGCGCTGGATCAGCTCACACCACGGCGCACCGATCCACCCACACTGATGGAGTTGACTCTATGCCTTGGTTATAGTGAAGCTGAGCTGGACGAAGCCTTCGCGACCCTCTTTGCCTGCCGTGCAGACGAAGCTCTCGCGCTCTTCTCTCAAGAAGAGCTTCGCCTGCGCCCTGCGGAGTTCCTCTCCGACTACCCCACACGACTGACTCTCAATAGTAGCTACACAGGGCCCGTCTCTTACTGCTTCTTCCCCTACCGCTTCGGTGAGCTGCTTTTAGCCGCTACGCCACTCGGGCTATGCTACAGCAGTTTCACCCTCGGCGACTGGCAGGGGGCTTACGCTGAGCTACGCCAGCTCTACCCTCAAGCTACGCATGACCTCAAGGTCGAGCACGAATACCTTCAGCAGGCTATTCGCTACCTCAAAGCCCCGACGACGGAGGCTCTTCCCCCACTCCACCTCATCGGCACACTCTTCCAGCGGAGCGTCTGGATGAGTATGCTCCTCATCCCAGAGGGGAACCACACCAGCTACCAAGGCCTCGGCGAGACCTTCGGTATGCCTCAGGCTGCCCACGCCATCGGGTCAGCCGTAGGAGCCAATCCCTTAGCTCCCTTCATTCCCTGCCACCGCGTCCTACCGAAGGAGCACACCATCGGCCACTATCACTGGGGGGTAGCACGTAAGGCCCTACTCCTCTTACCCGAGCTTCTCACACCGCAGGCATAGTCCTCTGCCCCTTATCACACCAAGCCCCCGCATCGGTTGCCCAAGATGAGCACGATGCGGGGGCTAACTATTTATATCCAGTCCACGAACAAGGAAATCGCACATGGTAAACTATCTGATGCTTAGGCGTGTTCTCCTATTACCCATTTATTTAAGTATTTAATAATATACCCCGATGAGTATCAATCTACCTCCTTCTCCTCTCCCCCGTGTCGTCATCGCAGGCGGGGGCTTTGCTGGTCTCAAGCTGGCACAAGCTCTCGACTCGTCCCTCTTCCAAATCATCCTCATAGATCACCACAACTACCACCAGTTCCCCCCACTCATCTATCAGGTAGCCTCATCGGGTCTGGAGCCCAGCTCCATCGCCTTCCCCTTCCGTGCAGCCTTCAAGCGTAAGAAGAACTTCATCTTCCGCCTGGCGAACGTCATCGGTGTCGAGCCCGAGCAGAAGCAGCTCATCACCTCGGTGGGTGAAGTGCCCTACGACTACCTCGTCTTGGCATGCGGTGGTACGACGAACTACTTCGGCAATGAGCAAGTCGCCAAGCATAGCCTGCCGATGAAGACCCTCTATGAATCGATGAACCTGCGCAACGTCCTCCTGCAGAACATCGAGAAGGCGCTCGTCTCCGACAAGCCCGAGACCCGCGAAGCCCTCCTCACGGTAGTGGTCGTCGGGGGCGGTCCTTCGGGAGTCGAGATCGCAGGGGCGCTGGCAGAGATGAAGCGCTATGTCCTGCCGAAGGACTACCCCGACATGGAGACAGATCAGTTCAAGATCCACCTCATCGACGCTTCGCCCCGCCTCCTGCAGGCGATGAGTGAGAAGAGCTCTCGAACCGCCACTGAAGGCCTTGCCTCACTTGGCGTCGAGATCCACCACAACATGATGGTCACCGATTATGATGGCCGCGTGCTCACCCTCGGTGATGGGACGAAGATGAATACCCGTACAGTCATCTGGGTCAGCGGTATCGTCGCCAACACCGTCGAGGGGATCCAGGCCGACTCCCTCGGTCGTGGCAAGCGTATCCTCGTTGATGGTTACAACGAAGTACAGGGCGTCCCCGACGTCTTTGCCCTCGGGGACCAGTGCCTCATGACGGCTGATCCAGCCTACCCTCAGGGGCATCCCCAGATGGCTCAGGTCGCTATTCAGCAGGCAGCCCTGCTGGCAAAGAATCTCAAGGCACGCCTCACGGGAGGAAAGCAGCAGACCTTCCGCTACAAAGACCTTGGTTCGATGGCGACCATTGGCCGAAACCGTGCCGTCGCAGAGATTGGCAAGGCCAAGTGGGGTGGCTTCACCGCCTGGCTCCTCTGGCTCGTCGTCCACCTGCGCTCCATCCTCTCGGTGCGCAACAAGGTCATCGTCCTCCTCAACTGGATCTGGAACTATGTGACCTACGACCGCTCGCTCCGCCTCATCCTCAAGCGCAACGTTCCCGTCGATCCCTACCAGGCTCGTCAAGAGCGTCTCGCCAACCGAGACACGCGTGTAGAGTAGGTAGCTGGCATTTCCCCCCTTACTGATAAGGCCCACCCCGTACGATGCGGGGTGGGCCTTATTGCAAGGTGCCGCCTCGACCAATATAGGTCAGCGGGCGAAGCTGTATAGGTTGCGAAGTCAATATATATATGAGACTGTTGCCGAGAGTCCTACCCTCTATTTAGAGCGCTAAGGCATCGCACGCCCAGCTCCCCGATATGTCTCTCCGAAGAGATACACAAGCCCTTCGCCTTATCGCGAGTATTCCTCTTATTCAGCGGAGGGAAAAGTGCTGTTCTTGTGAACGAAAAAGCGCCTTCACGTAGTGGTTTTTCCGTATCTATGTACGTAGTCTTAAAGACCAGGCACGTAAATCCAAATATCCACGTACGGAGATATTAGAGCCACGTACGTAGTCCAAACTTATCTGCCACTCGTCCGCAACTTTTATCCCTACGCGGAGCAACAACCTAATATAGGTTCACACCTCATACCACTATGGGTTCACACTCTTTGCCTCCATCAGAGGGTAGTACTCATGGCTATGCCTTGCGTTTACCCCTCATAGCGCCACGATCTCGAGTCCACTCTCTTCAGCAGCTTGCCCAAGCGTAGCACGGACACTTACCCCATCAGGCATGGAGCGAAAAATATGGGGCGCATTCCCTTGGAAAGTCGTATCTTTGCCCGCGAGGCTCAATATATAAGAAGGAATTGGGCTGTGATGAGATATTACATATGATCAAAAGACTTTGTTTGGCTTGTGCGGGGCTCCTGCTCCTCTCTTCATGTGGTGAGTACTACCGCGTGCAGAAGTCCACGGACCTCGGGGAGCGCTACTCCTTCGCCAAGAAAAGCTATAATGAGAAGAAATATGGGCGTGTCGTGAGCCTCCTCGAAGACATCGTCCCCCAGCTCGTCGGTACGAACGAAGGCCCTCAGAGTACCTATCTCTTGGCCGACGCCTACCTCCAGCGGGGCGATGAGAGCGAAGCTTCACGCTACTTCCAGAACTACTATACGAGCTACCCCAAGGGACCTATGGTCGAGGAAGCCCGCTTCAAGGCCGGCTACTGCCTCTTCCAGGCATCGCCTGACCCACGACTGGATCAGACCGCTACTATCGGGGCGATCAAGGAGCTCCAGTCCTACCTCGACTTCTACCCCAAGGGTAAGCATAGCTCAGAGGTCGAGCTGATGCTCTTTGAGCTACAGGACAAGCTCGCCTATAAGGAGTTCCTCGCTGCCAAGCTCTACTACAACCTTGGCCTCTACCTCGGCAACAACTACGAGTCGTGCATCATCACGGCGCAGAATGCTCTGAAGGATTATCCCTTCACCAAGCACAAGGAAGACCTGACCTTCCTCATCCTGCGTGCCAAGGCCGAGATGGCTGACCTCAGCGTCCCCGAGAAGCTGCAGGAGCGTCTCCGCGACGTCATCGACACCTACTATGCCTACCTCAATGACTTCCCCAACGGGACATACACGAAGCAGGCACAGAAGATCTTTGACCGTATGAACAGCAAGAAGGTCAGCGAATAACCCATCCACGAAGTATCATAGAGAATAAAGAATATGCCTAAGTACAAAAAGAATGTACCGACCAACACGATTAGCCGTGACATGGTCAGCCTCAGCAAGGACACGGAGAACATCTACGAGACCGTGATGATCATCGCCAAGCGTGCAAACCAGATCGCTCAGGAGATGAAGCAAGAGCTCGAAGCTAAGCTGCAGGAGTTCGCAGTCTACACCGACGATCAGCAGGAGATGGTCGAGAACGAAGAGCAGATTGAGATCTCCCGTCAGTATGAGCGCATGCCCAAGCCTACGCTCATCGCTGCTAAGGAGTACGAAGACGGCGAGCTCTACCACAACATCGCTGGGCGCACCAAGAAGTAAGTCCCGACAAGCTCTCTATCGCTATGTGGCAACGCATACAGACAGTATGGCTCCTCCTCGTGGGGCTCATCATGATCACCTTTGCCCTGCAGGACGTCGCGGTCTTCACCCTCCCCGAGGGACAGGCTTGCATCCTCGACAACTGGCGCATTTATAGTGCTGTCGACAGCACGACGCTGCACAGCACCTGGGTCATCGGTGTACTCAGCATCCTGACGGGCTGCGCATCACTCGGACTGATCTTCCTCTACAAGCGAAGAATCCTGCAGATGCGCCTGACGATCCTGACGATGCTGGTCATCATCGGCGAACTCATCTACATCGCTTGGGCCAGCTATCAGTTCTGCTCAGCGAACGGGGCGACCTTCGCCATCCGCTTCCCACTGGCTCTGCCGATCATCTGCCTGCCTCTGCTCTACTTAGCCTCCCGCCGTATGATCTACGACGAGACGCTTATCCGAGCCTCACAGCGCCTACGATAATCCCCATCAGCGAAGCACCTCCCTCTACACATGTGAGACGGGAGGTGCTTCGTTGCTTTCTCCCCCTTCCCCTCCTATCACATCTATTACTCTGTAATCATGCAATTCGATTCGCTACAAGCTATCTCCCCTATCGATGGGCGCTACCGTGGCCAAGTAGAGGCCCTCGCCTCTTACTTCTCTGAGGAAGCCCTCATCCGCTACCGCGTACGTGTAGAGATCCTCTACTTCATCGCCCTCTGCGAAGAGCTCCCACACCTCCGTGGTATCCTCAGCAAGGACCGCACGGATCGCCTCCACGATATCTATCTGAGCTTCACCACCGAGGATGCCCTCCGAATCAAGGAGATTGAGCGCGTGACGAATCACGACGTCAAGGCCGTCGAGTACTTCATCAAGGAGAAGTTCGACGACCTCGGCCTGAGCGATGAGAAGGAGTTTGTCCACTTCGGGCTCACCTCACAGGACATCAACAATACGTCCTTCCCCCCTGATGATCCGCGAAGCTGTCGAGCACGTCTTCTTGCCAGAGTTTGGCGGACTGATCGATCAGCTACAGTTCTACGCTACGGAGTGGGAACACGTATCAATGCTGGCACGTACCCACGGGCAACCAGCCTCCCCCCACACGTCTCGGTAAGGAAATCGAGGTCTATGTCTACCGCCTGCAGGAGCAGCTCAAGACACTCGAAGCGCTGCCCCACACAGCGAAGTTTGGCGGAGCCACGGGGAACTTCAATGCCCATGCTGTAGCTTACCCTCAGCATGACTGGAAGCGCTTCGCTGCAGACTTCGTCCGTAGTCTCGGCCTTGAGCGTGAAGCCTTCACCACGCAGATCTCTAACTATGACCAGATGGCTGCCCTCTTCGATGTGCTGACGCGTATCAATGTCATCCTCATCGACCTGGCGCGCGACTTCTGGATGTATATCTCGATGGACTACTTCAAGCAGCAGATCCGTGCTGGCGAAGTCGGCTCATCGGCCATGCCTCACAAGGTCAACCCCATCGACTTCGAGAATGCAGAGGGTAACCTCGGCATCGCGAACTCCGTCTATGGCTTCCTCGCTCGCAAACTCCCCATCTCACGCCTACAGCGTGACCTCACCGACTCCACGGTACTGCGCAATGTCGGTGTGCCCTTGGCGCACAGCCTCATCGCACTGAAGAGCCTGCGCAAGGGTCTTGGGAAGGTACTCCTCAACAAGGATGCCCTCTACCAGGATCTTGAGCACAACTGGGCCGTCGTAGCCGAAGCACTCCAGACGATCCTCCGTCGCGAAGGCTACCCCAAGCCCTACGAAGCACTCAAGGAGCTCACACGTACCAACACTGCCATCACGGAGAAGTCCATCTACGACTTCATCGAAGGCCTCGCTGTCAGCGATGCCATCAAGGAAGAGATGCACCGCATCTCCCCCCACAACTACACGGGGCTCTAAGCCCCCACCCAGCTTCGCGGGCGACATTCCGCCCACTGAGCCCATAAGACGACAAGTGTGCCCCCGAGTAGCTCTATCGCTACTCGGGGGCACACTGTTATATAATGTGGTGGGCCGTCTGCGACCCCCAACCATCTAAAAACGAATAGGGACTGTCTCCCGACAGCCCCTACTCTCTGTTAACCTTAAATCTAATACCATGAAAAACACACTACAAAGGTACGACATTTTTTTATACTACCAAATAAATCTATAAAATTGATTAAACTTCTTTGAGGTAATGCCCCTCCATCCTCTATATAGACAGTACATCCTCCACCAATAAAACCCAAATCAACATACTATAAATCAAGAAACTACAACACAAATACGAAGAAGCAACACACCCTATTATGCCTCTAAAATCTTCACAAATGAGCACAGAAAATTTTTCCTGAGAGAGGGGAAATACTCCAAGTAGTCCCCCTTTTCGCTCCCTTAAAAAGGAGAAAGCAGACAAAAAGTAGAGGATTTTCTTCACGTTTAAGGTGGCAGAAAGCACCATATGCCGCCATGTAAAAAGAGCTATCCCCGCTATGGCCAGTTGACCATAGCGGGGATAGCTTCATTGTACCCAGAGCCGGGATCGAACCGGCACGAACTTTCGTCCATTGGTGTTTGAGACCAACGCGTCTACCGATTCCGCCATCTGGGCTTATCGGATCGGGTGCAAAGATACGACAATTATTAGAAGTACCTGCTGTGAGCCCATTGTATGACCAGTATACAGTCAATTCCTACATTAGTCCAATAGAAATTTGAATAACTTACACCTAGGGAGAGGAGGATATAAGTACAAGCTCTCCTACGAGCAGCAGGACTAAGTCACTGTCAATTATCAAGATAAGCACCCCTACTCTACAAGAGACAGACAAGCGATGTGAGAGACTTGCAGATATCTCCCCTCTAAGAAAGCGACCATACCAAAATCAAAGTACATCGGATAGAGTATTTCTTTATATTTGCACTATAAACTGAATGTGTATTTAACAAAGGTAGCCATGATATACGCTACCAACTTACAGAAAAGAACCTAATCAATGAGTAATATTTTTTCTAGAATCGCACAGCTCTTCTCCAGCAACAAGGAAGAGCAGTGCCTCCAAAGCACACGGGTACAGGCATCAGCTTCTCAAGCAACCGCTTCCCCAGGCACTGCATCTTGCTCTCGCCCTGCAATTAACTTGACACACATTGACCTACCCACCGCACCCTCTTTCGGCACGCGTAGCCTCGAAGAGGTTCGCACGGCGGCAGAAGCTGGCGATGCCGAAGCACAGTACCTCCTCTTTGACTACTACGCTTCGGGGCATCGGGAAGAAAGCGATCGTCCTGCCTTTGAATGGCTGACCAAGGCGGCAGAGCAAGGCTATCCCTTAGCGCTTTATACCAGTGCTCTTATCCAGATCGAAGAAAAGGAAGGAGCAGCTGTACCGCCACAGGCGCTCTTCTACCTCCAAGCCTCTGGAGAGCGAGGCTTCTCCGATGCCTATCTCCAGCTCTATCATCTCTATCGTGATGGGAAGGGCATCGAGGCCAACGAAGACACAGCTATCAATTATCTCAGGAAGGCTATGGAGGCTGGTTCGGGCACGGCCTATCTAATCGTCGCCAAGGGCTTCCTCCCTGGCAATGGCGGGGGACCCATTGACTACGATGCTGCCTACTACTATGCAGAGCAAGCAGCGCACCTTGGCTCCTCGCAGGCTGTGGAGCTCATCATCCATCTACTCGAAGAGAACCTTGCCTCTGGCGACCACACGGAGCTCCTGCGCTACTGGCGCCGTCAGCTTCGCCCCACACATTAGCTATAACTCAAGCTCGATGAGCTGACACACTACAAGAACTCCTATACGCACAAAGGGTACTCTCCACTTGAGGAGAGTACCCTTTTATTTTATTAGCCCTCTATAGATAGAGGACAAGTAGGCTATATAGTAGACGGACTTTATTCCTCCGCCTCATCAGGCCACCCCTGAGCACGCAGACGAAGCTCTGCGCCATCGGGGGTAACGAGGTAGCAGCCCTGCCCAGGACTGGTCACATGACCGATGATGTGGATACCATCCAGCTCCTTCAGGCGATCCAGCTCAGCAAGCGGAATGGTGAAGATGAGCTCGAAGTCTTCGCCACCGTTCATCGCTACGGTCGTCGTCGACATATTCAGCTCCTCGGCCATACGATGCGTCTCGATATCGATCGGCAGACGCTCCTCATAGATACGCACCCCTACACCACTCTCCGTAGCGAGATGGAGGAGTTCGGAAGCCAAGCCGTCCGAGCTATCGATCATCGACGTGGGACGTAGCCCCTTCTCACGAAGAGCAAGGATGATATCTTGGCGGGCCTCGGGACGAAGCTGACGCTCGAGGATGTATTCATGCTCGGCAAAGTCAGGCTCGAAGTCTCCCTTCTCCCCTGCGAAGACGCGCTTCTCACGCTCCAGAAGCTGGAGTCCCATATAGGCGGCACCGAGATTCCCGCTGACGCAGATGAGGTCGGTGGGCTGAGCACCACTACGATAGACGATCTCCTCTTCGCGAGCAGCCCCCAGACAAGTGATGCTGATACAGAGGCCCGTGAGGCTTGCCGAGGTATCTCCCCCAACTAAGTCTACCCCATAGCGACTGCATGCAAGGCGAATACCAGCATAGAGCTCCTCGATATCCTCCACAGCGAAGCGAGCCGAGACCCCAATAGAGCAGGTGAGTTGCTGTGGATGCCCGTTCATCGCGTAGATATCGGAGAAGCTCCCGACAGCAGCCTTATAGCCTAAGTGTCTGAGAGGAGTATAAGTCAAGTCAAAGTGAATACCCTCAAGAAGGAGGTCAGTCGTCACGAGTGTCTGCAGTCCTTCGGGATAAGCGATGACGGCAGCATCATCGCCCACACCACGGCGGGTGCTCTCATGCTGTATGGGGAAGTCTCGGGTCAGGCGCTTGATGAGTGCAAATTCGCCGAGCGAAGAGATCTCTGTTCGTTGCATATAGATATAGAATACTTGGGATAGGCACCGCAAGCGCAGCACCTTCGATGGGAGAGGAAAAGCCCTTTAACGCAATCCTTGTAGGGAGGGCGGCAGGGAATTAGCCGCCTTGCATATCATCTCACGAAACTCCTGCGGCTTGTAGAGTATCTGCGTCTCGATCGGGAGGAAGTACAGCTGCTTGACCAGCTCCTCGGGAAGTTCTCCAAGGCTATCGGTGAAGCGTACCGCGTCCTTCTCCGTGCAGACGATGTAGACAGGACGCCCTGAGTGCTGCTCACACAGCTCCTGCCAGCGCTCACTGATCGAAGTAAAGTCCTTTCGCCGGAACTGATGATGATCAGGATAGACGAGCTGGTCAATCAGCTCATATCGCTCGGCAAGGTAGGAGAAGAAGAGCCCTGGCGAGGCAATCCCCGAGAGGGCGATGACGAGTGCATCCTTAGGCAGCGGACTACCCGCCTCACCGAGAAGCGTACGCACTGCGCGTGGATGCTGATAGTGGATGCGTGAGAAGAAGATCTCCTGATGCGCATAGAGATCAAGGTTGCGCTGCATGATACGTAGCTTGATCGGCTGCATGTCATGTGGGCACTTCGTCAGGATGATACAGTCGGCACGATAGCGTGCCGTAGCAGGCTCGCGCAAGCCTCCGAGGGGGAGAAGCTCATCATCATGCAGCTCACGCTGGGCATCGATGAGCAGGATATTGAAGGAGGGCTGCACGTAGCGGTGCTGGAAGCCATCATCAAGTAGGACCACCTCGGGGCGCTCTTCCTCAGGAAGTGCGAGTAGATAGCGCATAGCACGGCGACGATTGCCGTCGACAACGAAGCGCACCTCGGGGTACTTCTGCTTGATTTGCTTGGGCTCATCTCCGACTTCTTCAGCTGTCGAGGTCAGGGTCACCTCCCTCAGACCACGGCTCTTTCGCTTGTAGCCACGACTGATGACAGCGATACGATGTTGCTTACGAAGGATCGAGATGAGTAGCTCTACATGGGGCGTCTTCCCTGTCCCACCGACGGTGATATTCCCGACACAGATCAAGGGAATGGGATAAGACTGCTGCTTGAGTATGCCTTGGTTGAAGAGAAAGTTGCGCAGACCTACCCCCAGACCGTAGAGCCAGGAGAGCGGATAGAGGAGCGGATTATTACTTTTCTTCATTTACACCGAGGTGAGGAGCGGGAGGGTGTGAGCGATGCTTGCGCCCTCCCTGTGATTAGTAGGATGTATATTCGTAGGGCAGACGTGCGAGGATCCCCGTATAGCGATAGCCTTCGCGGAAGAACTCACGGATCTTCTTCTCTTCGTCTGTCATGAAGAAGTCACGTAGACGTGCAGTGAAGCGCTCAGTGGTCTTTGAGGCGAAGAGCTCTTCGAGGAAGCTCGTAGACGTAGAGCCATAGTCTACGCTGTAGCCCTCATGAAGGCCTGCGAGGCGTGCAGCAAGGCGGATAGCCGTCTCCAGCCCCCCAAGCTCATCGACAAGTCCAAGCTCCTTCGCCTTAGCACCGAGCCACACGCGACCCTGACCGACGGAGTCTACTGCTTCGACAGACATATCACGGCCGATAGCGACGCGGGAGAGGAAGGTCTTATATCCACGCTCTACCTCCATCTGGATCAGCTGCCCCTTCTCGGGAGTCAGCGGACGCAGAAGCATAGCCATCGGATCACTCATACTCATATCTGCATAGGGCGAAGTCTGCACGACATCAATGCTTACCCCGACCTTACGTCCAAGCTCGGATGCATCAGGCAGGATACCGAAGATCCCGATAGATCCCGTGAGCGTCACGGGACTGGCGACGATAGCATCAGCTGCCGAAGCGATGTAGTAGCCACCCGACGCTGCTACGTCCCCCATGGAGACAACGACCGTGCGCGACTGACTCAGCTCACGTACCTCATGCCAGATCTGCTCCGAGAGGAAGGCACTCCCCCCAGGCGAATTGATGCGCAGGACGACAGCCTTAGCCGTAGGGTCCTCACGCAGCGCACGGAGGTCACGTGCGAGATCACTCGTGATGCCATCGCTACTGAGCGGGCTCTCTGTGATCTCCCCTTCAGCAAAGAGTACCTTCACAGCATTGTCCTTATCCGTGCGTCCCTTATCCAGCGGATCAGGCTCCATGAGGAAGTCCGACAGCGTCACCACAGGGATATCATCAGGCGAAGCGACATCGAGGCGCTGCGCCATAAGATCTTCTACATCGAGGCGATAAGCCAAAGTATCGACGAGGTGAGCACGCACGAAGGTCTCTGCCTCACCGAAAGCTCGACCGCTATCAGCGAAGGCACGCAAGCTGTCGACGGGGACCGAGCGCGAAGCCGAGATCTCACGAAGCATGAAGTCCCACAGCCCGTTGAGGTAGACCGAGATCTGCTCACGATTGGGCTCACTGAGCTTATCGAGCATGAAGGGCTCCACAGCCCCCTTATAAGTGCCGACCTTAAAGATATGGGCCTTGACCCCGAGCTTATCCAAAGCCTGACGGTAGAAGGTCGGTGCCGAAGCCAGCCCGACAAGCCCCACCATACCCTGAGGGTTGAGGATGACCTTGTTCGCTACCGATGAGAGGTAATAAGCCTTCTGGTCATAGGAGTCGGCGTAGGAGATGATGAACTTCCCCGAGGAGCGGAAGTCCTTGAGTGCCTCACGCAGATCTGCCGTCGAAGCCATACCCCCACTATAGCCCTCCACATTGAGGTAGATACCTCGTATGCGAGAGTCCGCCTTCGCCTTACGGATGCTGGCGAGGGCCTGCGAGAGTGAGATCGGCTTCTCGTCCGAGCCCATCCCAGGGATGAAGCTTGAGAGTTCGTCCGTAGTGACGATCTCGGAGATCGAGCTAAGATCGATCTTCAGCACACTTCCATCTCGGATCTCAGTCGGAGTAGATCCCGAGGCTAAAGCGCCTACGAAGATGACGATGAAAAAGAAAAAGGCAAAGATCGAGCAAAGGATATTTGCCGCGATGAAGCCAACGAAGGAGGCCAAGACGGTCTTCCAGAAGCCTAAGGGCTTTGGGTTGTAAGGGTTCTTCCATTGGGGTGTGAGGCCAGAGAGGGAGGTGATAGATAGTGCAGGGAGTGCGCTCAGACACTTACCCCTTTAGGACAAATATAGTGAATCCTCACTATTTGGCTGTCAGAGCGCCCCTCCTGCAGAGCCGAGGCATAGCGCTTTAGCAAGAGGAGCTCTCCACAGATACGACTATCCCCCGTGCGGTGACTGGCACCACACGGGGGATATATTTATAGGTATAGGAGTGACTGACGACTAGCGGTCAGCGGCGAGAGCACGCTCCTTAGTCCACCACATGGGCGGGATATATTTATACAGCTTAGCTTGTGCCTTCAGCTCGTCAAAGCCCATCTTATCCTTGCTATAGTCAGGAGCAAATGTGAAGCTATACTGGTCGCTGAGTCAATCTATATAGATCCACGTCGTGACCTATATTGGTTCGCTCGCTGACCTATATAGGTTGACTCAGCGACCTATATAGGTTGGTATCCCCTCTTATAGCGGTCACTCTACACTACATTATATTATTTAGGGCTCCATATACGACTATCCCCCGCGCAGTGCTGAGCACTACACGAGGGATAGCTATTGAATATATAGAGGGCTTGCTAATGACTAGCGGTCTGCAGCCTGAGCACGCTCCTTCGTCCACCACATGGGGGGAGTGTACTGACTCGTCTTCGCCTGCGCCTTCAGCTGATCAAACGTCAGGTCTCCTGTACGGAAGTCGGGAGCGAAGATAGGTTTCCTAGTAACATAGCCGTTCTCAGCCCGACCAGCAGGAAAGCTGGGGCCAGTCGACGTATCATCGAGCCAGTGCGCACCATGGGCTGCACCACCGAGGCGATCACGATCGAAGTAGTAACCGAAGCGATAACCCCAGTCAAGCCCCTCCTTACGCTCACGCATGACCCAGTCTGAATTAGACTTAAGGTGCATACGCTTGCGAGGCAGGTCACGACCTGGCTTACGCATATAGGTAGCCGTAGGATAGTGGGCAGTACCATTGTTCTCGTACCAGAAGAATGCATCGACTTCGTCATAACCACCAGGCTTACTCTTTACCAAGAGATAGCGAGTTGACTTATTTGAGTAGAAGGCCTTTGGCCATTCCTTATCACCTATGACTGCAATATGCGAAGCAAAGCCATACATATAGGCAAGACCTGGGCGCGCAGCCAACCTCGACTTATCAAGGTAGAGCATCACACCACTAGCCACGTAAACGATCGTCTTGTGGGGAGGGAGAGTATATATTGATTTACACCTAGACGGCCTGAGTTATCAACGTGCACTTCTCTGAAAGATGCGGGCTGATACAGCTTAGTCGTAGCAGTGGGAGTGGTAGAATAGTCACCAGTCGACGTGCGATCATAGCGTCGGAGCGAATACTTACGCAGGTCAACAGGAGCATCTGTTGGGTTATAGAACTCCCAAGCTGTAGCGGACAGACCGCCACCAAAGAAGACCTCTGAGATGATGAGCTCACCCTTTGGTGCAGGAATCTCTACCGAGAGGCGATGCACCTTAGCCGAAGCAAGCTGCTTGACCTTCCACTTCGTCGTGATCTCAGCTTCGGTCTCTTCGAGCAAGCTATCATAAGCATCCGTACGGAATTCCATAGTCATCTCACGACGTCCACTGAACTTTGAGGGTACAGCCCAGAAGTAGTACGTACGCTTCTTACCTACGGCGACATCACCCTGCTCGAAGTAGACACGCTGTGCCGTGGTAGCATTCTGCTTCGTCGTCCACTTGGGTACAGACTGATTGTTGGCATCCGTTTCAAAATCAAACAGGTTGATCTCCCCTTCGGTAGTGAGAGCCCCCGTCTTCATCGTGATCTCGTGGGGCGAGTAGAGCATATTGCCCTGCGTGTTGTCGATCGTAGCACCGACCATCGCACCATAGAAGTGGAAGGTCAGGTTGTCGGCATAGTACTCCTTTGACCCACCGACCGTCTTAGAGCGAAGTCGCGTAGGAGCGAAGTACATAGGAGGAATATAGCTCTTCCCCTCATCAAAGAAGTAGCGAGGACCGGGAACTAATGCACGGCCCGTCGTAGCATCAATACCCTTGACACCGAGAGCACCAGCCACGAAGATCGTTTCATTGTCAGGATTAAAGCCCGCAGGTGCATCGACATCGATACGAGCCTTGTAGCGGTTGCCCACCTTGCTGAGGATTGTGAGCGTGCTCTCACGAACCACCATAGGGCCTGAAGCCGTGAACGAGGAGCCACTCTCCTTCTTAAATGCGATGAAGAACTTCTCCGTGTCGCCAGTCTTCCAGACAAACTTCAGACCAGCATGCTGGTTGCCGACGATATTCTCTTGGATCTCCATTGCACGAAGATCACTGGAGGGAAGCCCCTCAATATCTACATTGAGGGAGATCTTCTGACCACTGTTAGCCTCTGCATTTACAGCAGGAGCCGTCATAGGGGCATCTTCATTCTTACAAGCACTCACCCCCATCGTCAGAGCGACGAGTAGGGTAGCACCGTAGATACGTAGTAAATTCATTCCTTTTTAGATAAAGTAAATTAAGTGGTTAGGGTACAAACTCGAAGGTATCGTCATCACCTTCGTCGATACCATCAGGCAGCGTACCGCTACCTGCGATAAGGATGCTTTGCCCGAGGGCAACGTTGAGGAACTCAGCTCGAGGAGCCTCATACTGGGCTTGGAGCCCAAACGATTCGTTCTGCTTCATAGACTAATAAATTACTTGATACAGCCTCTTATAGTGGATGCAACCTCCTCCCAAAGGAGATATTGCAGCCACTATGTAGCCACGTGGAGAGGCGCATGCGCGCCTGCAAACGGAGCAACAAATGTAACAAAATCCAAACAAATGCAAATAAACACACTGCACACGACACCCTCAAATACTACATCCATCCAATTATCTCACAAGCACTTAATAAACACTTACATTCATCAAAATAAAGAGAAAGCACCAGCGTTTAATGGGCTACACACGGGACTACACTAGCAACCAACCCAAAAACCACCAATATTTTAACAATACACACAGACTATGGATCGCTATAAAAGTGGTATTTTTGCGCTGGCTAAGCCCTTGTGAATCGGCGAAGCTCCCCAAGACTTCAGTACTTTATAATGCAAGCTTTCAATTCGTGGCTACACGATGTCTTCATCACCCCCTCGGTGCTGGAGACCCTTGTATGGCTCACCCTCGTCTCTGCCGCAGGCATCCTGCTCGGCAAGCTACGCGTGGGTAAGATATCTCTCGGCATCACCTTTGTATTCTTCGTCGGTATCCTCTCTGCTCACTTCGGCGTGCGAGTCGATCCCGAGATGAATAGCTTTGCTCAGACCCTTGGCTTGGCACTCTTCGTGTACGCCCTCGGAGTCGAGGTGGGGCCGTCCTTCTTCCCATCGCTCAAGAGTCAGGGTATACTATATAATACGTTAGGCCTTATGGTCATCGGCCTCGGCCTCACCGTCGTGGTCGCCCTACATTATATATGCGGTATCTCGATGCCGAACATGCTCGGGATCATGGCCGGCGCTGTGACGAATACACCGATGCTCGCTGCAGTACAGAGCACGATGCAGGATGCTCTCGGCTCAGCTGGTGCACGCCAAGTCGCTGACCTTGCACTCGGCTGTGCCCTCACCTACCCTCTCGGTGTCGTCGGGATGATCCTCGCCATACTGACCCTCAATATCCTTGATCCGAAGCGCAATAAGCGAAATGAGGAGGAGAACTCCCGCAACACTTATATCACCGAGCTGGAGCTCACGAACGAAGCTCTCTTCGGTAAGACCATCCTCGAAGCCGTACGCCTCGAGGAGAAGCACTTCATCATCTCGCGTATCTGGCGTGGTGATACGCTGATCATTCCCTCCTCACAGACGGTACTCCACGAGGGTGACCACCTCTTGGTCTTGGTGCACCCAGAGGATGTCGAGGAGATGGAGCAGTTCTTCGGTCGCCGTGCTGAGAGCCGCGACTGGAATCGCCCTGACATCGACTGGGACGCTATCGACTCCCAGCTCGTCAGCAAGCGTATCATCATCACGAACTCCAAGGTCAATGGTGCTAAGCTCGGTGCTCTACGCCTACGAAATCAGTATGGGATCAACATCACGCGTATCGACCGTGCTGGTATCGAGATCCTCGCTACGCCCGACCTACACCTGCAGCTCGGTGACCGTCTCTCAGTGGTAGGTGAAGCGCAGGAGATCGAGCGCGCCTCGAAGTTCCTCGGGGACTCGATCAACGTCCTCGACAAGCCGAAGCTCTTCAGCTTCTTCTTTGGCCTCGCCGTAGGCTGTATCCTCGGATCTATCCCCTTAGCTATCCCTGGACTGAGCATGCCGATCAAGCTCGGGCTCGCTGGTGGTCCTATCATCGTAGGTATCCTGATGGGGGCCTTCGGTGCACGCCTGCGCATCGCGACCTATATGAGTAATAGCGCCACGCAGCTCATCAAGCAGCTCGGCATCATTCTCTACCTCGCAGGGCTGGGTCTGGCCAGTGGTGAGCACTTCTTCGAGATGATCATCCACGGAGACGGCCTGCTCTGGATTGGCTTAGGCTTCCTCATTACTTACCTCCCGACGATGGCTGTCGGCCTACTATCGCTCTTCGGCTATAAGAAGACGCATGCCGAGACTGTCGGGATGCTCTGCGGCGTGATGGCGAACTCTATGGCGCTGGACTATGCGATGTCCATCAACGAGTCACGCTCCAGCTCCGTAGCCTATGCTATCGTCTATCCCGTGGGGATGTTCGTACGTATCATATCTGCTCAGATTCTCCTGAGCTTCTTCCTCTAACTTCGACTATATGCCTCTGCAAGACGGACTCATCGTCCTCTCGGGAGGGATGGACAGCGTCACCCTCCTCTACGAATATCAGGCGAATATCGCGCTGGCCATATCCTTCGACTACGGCTCGAAGCACAACGCACAGGAGATCCCCTATGCTCGCTTGCACTGCGAGCGACTCGGCATCGAGCACCTGACGATCCCTCTTGGCTTCATGGGTCAATACTTCCGAAGTGCCCTTCTTCAGGGAGGCGGTGAGATACCCAAGGGGAGCTACGACGAGGGGAATATGGCTGCGACAGTCGTACCCTTCCGCAATGGCATCATGCTCTCCATCGCTGCTGGTCTCGCTGAGAGCCGAGGCCTAAAGCGCGTATATATCGCCAATCACTTCGGTGACCACGCTATCTATCCCGACTGCCGTGCCTCCTTCATCCGCCCGATGCACGAGGCTATCGCAGCCGGTACGGGCAACGGCGTCGAGGTCACAGCCCCCTATACAGATATTAGTAAGGGCGAGATCGCTCGCCATGGCAAGGCACTCGGCATCAACTACGCTGAGACCTGGAGCTGCTACGAAGGCGGAGCTGTACAGTGTGGCCAGTGTGGCACCTGCATCGAGCGCCGTGAGGCCATGCTCGAGGCTGGCATCGAAGACCCCACCATTTACAAAGACTAATCACAAAGAACTCCTATCCGAATGAAGTTCATCTCCTGGAATGTCAACGGCCTGCGCGCCGTCTTCACCAAGGGTTTTCCCGATATCATCAAAGAATTAGATGCTGACTTTGTCTGCCTGCAAGAGACGAAGATGCAGGCGGGTCAGCTTGATGCCGACCTGCCCGGCTACATCAGTTACTGGAACTATGCCGTGAAGAAAGGCTATTCTGGTACCGCTATCTACACCCGTCACGAGCCTCTCAGCGTCAGCTACGGCATCGGCATCGAGGAGCACGACCAAGAGGGTCGCGTCATCACCCTCGAGTATCCCGACTTCTACCTCGTCACGGTGTACACGCCGAATTCGCAGGATGACCTCCGTCGCCTCGACTACCGCATGACGTGGGAGGACGCCTTCCGCTCATACCTCAAGGGGCTGGATGCAAAGAAGCCCGTCATCATCTGCGGCGACCTCAATGTAGCGCACAAGGAGATTGACCTGAAGAACCCCAAGTCCAACCGCCGCAATGCAGGCTTCACTGACGAAGAGCGCGGCAAGCTGCAGGAGCTTTTGGATGCAGGCTTCATCGATACCTTCCGCCACTTCTACCCCGACCAAGCGGACATCTACTCGTGGTGGTCGTACCGCTTCAAGGCCCGTGAGCGCAACTCGGGCTGGCGTATTGACTACTTCGTAGCCTCCGAGCGCCTCGCTCCCCGCTTGCAGGGTGCCGCCATCCATACGGAGATCTACGGCTCGGACCACTGCCCCGTAGAGCTCATCCTTGACTAACCTACCCAGAGATAGATCTCCCTATGATCCTTTGTATAGAGACCTCCACGACGAAGTGCAGCGCCGCCCTCGGTCGTGGCAAAGAAATACTCGCTTCGCGTGAAGCTGAGTCCCCCGAAGGTGGGCACGCCGCTGCCCTTGCCCCCATGGTCGACGAGCTACTCGAGGTACTCCGCAGTCACGACGGGGCTACCCTCTCAGCTATCGCTGTGAGTGCAGGCCCTGGTAGCTACACGGGACTGCGCATCGGGGCTTCGCTTGCCAAGGGCCTCTGCCTCGGCTATCGCGTCCCCCTCATCGCTATCGACACACTGGAGCTGCTGGCACATCAAGCACAGTGCGCACTCCCCGAGGGTCGTACCGCTACGCTCTTCCCTCTGCTGGATGCCCGACGAATGGAGGTCTATGCCGCAGAGTTCACCCACACGGGGGAGCGCAAGCAGGATGACTTCGCTGCGATCCTCGATCCCGAAGCACCTATCTTCGGCTCTGCTCCAGACCCTATACTCATCGGCAATGGCGCGACGAAGGCTCGTGGTCTATGGCCTGAGCACAGCTACGAAGTATGGGACGAAGGCTTTGCCCCTACGGCAGAGGCTATGATCGCTCTTGCCACGACAGCCTTCGAGCGTGAGGAGTTTGTCGACACAGCCTACTGGACACCCAACTATCTCAAGGACTACGTCGCTGTGATCGCGAAGAACAAGGTCCTCAACCGCTAAGCACTCATGCCCCAACTCCCCCCGACCAATCAAGTCATCCTCACGGGTGAGCTCACCGAGGAGCCGATCGTGCACTATCTGGCGCCCGACTTCCCTGAGGTGCGCCTACGCCTCAAGACCGAGGAGGAAGTCACGGGGCGCGAAGGTGGTCGCCCCTACCTCCAGCGACTCTATCATCGCATCATCGCTCGCGGTCAAGCAGGGATCGCGCTGGAGCATCTGCACGCTGGAGCACTCATCTCCATCGCTGGCCGTATCGAGTACGTACGCGAGACTGACCGCGAAGGGCGAGTAAGCACCAGCACGGAGATCGTGGTGCTCAAGGTACGCATCCATCAGACGGCTCCCGCTCCCGATCACCAGGGAGGAGCAAAACCAACCGTCCCCTCCTTCGACGCCCAGCGCTATAAGCCCGCCGAAGATGAGGATCCGCTGAGCTAACCGCTCCCAAGACACAGCAAGAGGCACACCAAGGTACAGGTCAGATGACCAGCCTTGGTGTGCCTCTAAATACAGGTAGATCAGAGCACCTGAAGGGGAGTGCTACCCTCCTCAAACAAACGAGTTTGACACACAAATTGTCGCCTTCATAAATCTCTACCATAGAGCCACTTCCCTGACACTACATGAGAGGGCAAAATGAACCAGTACTGGTCGGTAATCTGACCAGTACTGGTTGCGATCGTGACTAGTACTGGTCACCTATATGAAGCAGTACTGGTCACTTCGTCGACCAGTACTGGTTGCCTTACCTACTTCTTTGGGGTCAGATCTCCTCTACCCAAAAGTACTCCGCACCCACACCTCGGAGGTCACACATCACTTGCCCTCCCCCCATTGATCCCTCCGGAGTAAGAAGGCACCGAGTTCCTCAAACTCAAACCTGACAACGCACACACTTCCTTAAATTATATAGGATATAAGCAGCTATTGAAAAGAAACACAACGTATTATCTTTTTATTTACATTTGCTCTTGCACCTCACCCCAGCCCTATTCTTTATATAAAGGGAGTGAGATGCACTGAAGCACTAACCTACCAATGTCTCTACAGATTATGGGAACCCAGCTACGCAACCTCATTGTGAGTCTGATGCTACTCATCGGCTCCGTGACGGCCGTTTGTGCCCAGACGATCCTTGTCCAAGGGAAGGTACTTGACTACAGAGGTACGCCTCTGCCGAAGGTATCTGTCACGGTCAAGCTCGATAACTCCAAGCACACGACGACCGACAAGGAAGGGAAATTCTCCCTCCAAGTCCCTGAGAAATCCGTCCTCGTCTTCACCCTCACGGGCAAGAAGACCACCGAAACCCCTGCTACAACTACCCCTCTTGAGATTACCCTCGAGGATGGTGAAGAGCAGCAGAAGGGCTCTACGGTGACGACCATGCGTCAGACGACCTCTATTCAGACCAAGTACTATCCGCTCTGGGTCATCGATGGTGTCGTCTATAAGCAAGACAGCACGTTCAACACGGCCGACCTCGCCTCCACTGACGCCAAGCGCCTCATCGCTGCAGCTCTCCCTGGGCTCTCCGAGCGTGACATCGAGAGCTTCACTGTCATCACCGATGCCTCGGCAACGGCCCTCTATGGGAACCAAGCTACCGGTGGTGTGATCTCCGTGCGCACCCGCCATGCAGGCCAAGGTATCAACCGCTTCACCTATACATCACAGCTCACCTACCGCTTCATCCCCTCCTACCGCGAGTTCAACATCCTCAACTCGCAGGACCAGATGTCGGTGCTCAAGGAGCTTGAGGGCGGTGGTAGCCTCTCTCCCGAGACAGTACTCTACCAGACGCGCTACGGGGTCTACGGGCTGATGTACGACAACGCAATCAAGTATAAGAATAAGGAGTATCTCCAAGATAACACCCTCGAGGGGCGCACCCGCTACCTACAAGAAGCTGAGATGCGCAACACAGACTGGTTCAAGGAGCTCTTCCAGCACAGCATCCGTCATCAGCACACGGTCTCGCTTGCATCTGGCGGACAGGTATCGAACTTCTATGCCTCACTCGGCGCTACCATTGACCCAGGGTGGGCTAAGGTACAGTCGGAGAACACCTACTTCTTCAACCTCAACGCCACCTTCAAGCCCCACAAGTACTGGACCTTCGGGACGATCGTCAATGCATCCTACACCCGCGACCATGATGGTGGGGACTTCACACCTCTCTCGGTAGCACAGACGCTCTCCCGTACGATGGATCCCACGCAGTACTACCTCTACGAGTTCGCTCCCTACAACATCAAGGAGGAGATGAACCAGAACTACCGTGATGTCGATGCTGTGAACGTCCGTCTGCAGGCCTCGATAGCCTACCGCCCCTCGACGAAGTTCAACGCTTCGCTCCTCGGCTCGATCCAGTACTACAATGACTTGACGGAATTCATCCGCACCGAGAAGTCCAACGCCTCTGAGCGCTTCCGTGCGATGAATAAGCGTCTTATCCGTGACCGCAATAGCTACCTCTACAAGCCAGCCGATGACGTCTATGCCGTACCTCGGGTCGTCATGCCTCATGGGGGCTACCGCACTATCCAGGAGTACGCTTCACGTCGCTTCGACCTACAGGCCCGTGCTACCTATACCGACACCTTCGCTGAGGGCAAGCATGCTGTGACGCTCGTCGGGGGTACAGACCTCTACGACTACCTCGAGCGTAATGGTTGGCACAATGAGTATGGGGTGAACTTCGAGCTCGGTCAGCTGAGCACCTTCGATCCTATGCTCTTCCACTGGCTCCATGATCGTCGCAACAACTACTACTCGCGCTCGACGACGATCTATCGTAATGTCTCCTTCCTCGGGAACCTCTCTTATAGCTACCTCGGGCGATATACCCTCGATGGCTCCTTCCGCTACGAAGGGACGAACCGCTTCGGGAAATCTCGTCTGGTACGCTGGATCCCCACTTGGAACGTAGCCCTCGGCTGGGACGTCTCAAGCGAATCCTTCTTCCCCATCCTCAGCCCCCTCTCCTCACTCTCCACGCGTCTCTCCTACGGGATGACTGGGACACTCCCCTCCGTCTACAACTCCTACCAGCGCATCAAGGGCTACCTACCTTTTCGCCCAGGCGACCACAGCTATCCTTCGCTCTATATCAGTGAGCCCGCTAACCACGACCTCACCTATGAGAAGATGTATGAGCTGAACTGGAACCTCAACTTCGGACTCCTGAAGGACCGCATCGGCGTATCGCTCAGCCTCTTCTCGCGTCAGGGCCGTGACCTCGTAGATATCTCCTACAATCAGGGTACGGGTGGCTTCTTTAAGCCCTACGGCAACGTGGCCTCCATGGAAGCTAAGGGTGTCGAGCTCTCGCTGACGACGCAGAACGTCAAGACGCAGAACTTCTCTTGGACTACGTCCTTCTCCTACGCTCGCAATACGAATAAGGTGACGAAGCTCCTCTCGCAGTCAGACGTCTCCACGCTGGTAAGCTCCTCAAGTGGTGCTGCCCGCGAAGGCTATCCTCTGGCATCGGTCTTCTCTATCCCCTTCTACAAGCTCTCAAACGAAGGCTTCCCCCTCTTCTACAATAACAAGGGGCAGATCGAGCGTGACCACATCAACTTCAGTGCTACGGAAGATCTTGACTACCTCAAGTACTCGGGTACGCTGACACCTACCGATCAGGGGGGACTCAACAATAGCTTCCGCATCGGCAACTTCACGCTGAGTGCCTACATCCTCTACTCCTTCGGTAGTATCAAGCGCCTGCCAGCTGAGTTCAGCACCACGTACTATGACTACGAGGTCCTCGGGCATGAGTTCAACCGCCGCTGGAAGGCCCCTGGTGATGAAGAGCGTACCAACGTCCCCTCCATCCCCACGGCAGACCAACGTAACCGCTACCCCAATCTCTCGCAGGCCTACACGACCTACGACTACTCCGACGTACGTATCGCTCGCTGCGACTACATCCAGCTGCGCGACGTATCACTCGGCTACTCTATCCCCAAGAGCCTCCTCACGAAGAGCTTCCTCTCCTCTGTCGATCTGAAGCTGCAGGCCTCCAACCTCTTCCTCATCTACTCGGATAAGAAGCTCAACGGTGCGCTCCCCTACGCCTATACTCCACACTCGCTCATCTTCACCTGTACGGTGGGTATGTAGTCATCGAAATACTTAGAAGCTATGAAGCCAATCACAATTCTAAGCCTTGGTGTCACGCTCGTCCTGTCGATGACATCATGCAACAAGTTCCTCGATGAGAACCCTACTCCTCGCTCGTCGAGCCCGACAATGCGAGCAAGATAGAGAAGCTCCTTGGTAGTGCTTACTCTACCTCTTCGATAGCCTACCTCACGGAGCTCTCCTCCGACAACATCCAGGATGACGGGGTGAATAATCCTTACACGAATCAGTTCTGTGAGAAAGCCGCCTACTGGGAAACCATTGTGAACTCCGATGGGCTCTATGATGCGCCCTACCTCATCTGGCAGAACACCTATAACTCCATAGCGCATGCCAACGAAGCGCTGGAGGATATAGAGGCTCTCGGTGGAGATAAAGAGGAGCTACTGGGTATCAAGGGGGAGGCCCTCTTGGCTCGTGCCTATGGACACTTCTGTCTGGCCAACCTCTTCTGCCTGCCCTACGACCCCTCGTCCAGCTCCACGGATCCTGGCATTCCCTACATCAAGAAGCGCGTAGTCAACCTCCAGCCCAACTACCCTCGCGGTACGATGGCTGAGACCTACGAGCAGATCGCTGCTGACCTTGAGGCAGGGATTCCACTTCTGGAGAAGTATTCGAACTATACGGACAAGGAGAAGAAGTTCCACTTCACGGCAGCCTCTGCCCATGCCTTCGCGGCACGCTTCTTCCTCTACTATCAGAAGTGGACGGAGGCTATCGCACATGCAGACAAGGTGTTGGGCTCCGATCCCAAGCTCGTCCTACGCAACTGGAAGGCCTTCTACAGCATCCCTCGTACCGATGCCTCCTTCGCACTGGCCTACTACGATATCAGCAACCCTGCGAACCTGCTTACCGTCCCCACCTACAGCTACTACCCATGGCTCGTGACGGGCGGTACGGCCTACTACAATACGCGCTTCACGCAGTCGCAGGAGCTGACGCTCACTGAGACCCTCTTCGCGAAGAACATCTGGGGCACTAAGGACCCCTACTGGTTCCAGCCCTTCATCTATACCGAGGGGAATATCAACAAGACGGTCCAGCCTAAGCTCCCCACCTTCCCCAGCAATAGCATCCAGACGATGGAGACACCCTTCACCACCGACGAGACGCTGCTGGTACGTGCCGAAGCTAAGCTCCATCTGGGTAGCAGTCAGTACGCCTCTGCTATCGAGGATATGAACCTCTGGACGACGAATTACCTCAACGACGGGGAGAACAACTCACGCCAGAAGACCTTCACCCAGCAGGAGATCGTCGCCTTCTACTCTGCTCTCCCCATCGACTCCGAAGGGAAGGCCTCGATCCGCAAGGCGTTCAATGCGCACTTCACTATCGCTTCGGATGAGGAGAATGCCCTCCTGCAGCACCTCCTGCAGTGCCGCCGCATCCTCACGATGCACGAAGGTCTGCGCTGGCAAGATATCAAGCGCTTCGGTATCCCCATCTACCGCCGCCTCAATAATGGCTACCGCTACATCGTCCAGGACAAGCTCCCTGGTCGCGATCCTCGCCACGCCATCCAGCTCCCCAGCCAGGCGACGAAGGGCGCTATCACTCCCAATCCGACTACCAACTAATTGACTACGCGCTATGAAGAAGCTATTTCTCCCCCTTGCAGCCCTCGCACTCACAGGGCTCACGGGTTGCGACGCTGATATAGACTCTGTACAACCCAGTCGGCAGGTCGTCGCGAGCACGACGGTCGGTAGCTTGCCTCGCCTCGACCGCTATATCCAGCAGGCCTTCGCGAAGAAGTACAATGTCGATATCGCCTACCGCTACGATGACAAGGTCACAGACCGCCGCTATCTCCTGGCTCCAGTCAAGGAAGAGAAGGCGCTGGAGTACCTCAACCTCATCGACTATATGTTCTTCCAGGTCTACGAAGCCTCTACTCCCGAGGGCTATCTACAGACCCACACGATCAAGTATCTGAATCTCTTCGGCTCCTCAGGCTACGCCATCGACCGCCGTATGGCTGGTGCAGCCCCACAGGGGATGATCTGGATCTACAACATCAATGAGCTGAACACGCAGTACACGGGTACCGTGCGCTCGGACTACATCAGCGTACTCTTCCACGAGTCGGCTCACACGCTCCACGAAGAGCGAGCTTACCCACCTGAGTTCGACAAGCTCTCCGCACTCGAATATCAGAAGCAGGATGCCTTCAGCTACTGGTGGCGTACGGGACAGAATGCGAGCTATGCGGGCTTCGTCAGTGACTACGCGAGCACCGATGCTGACGAAGACTTCGCCGAACTCTTCGCCTACTACATCCTCGACAGCGACAGCGAGTGGGCAGACCGTCTCAAGGGTGCCGAAGGCAAGAACCGCTCCGATGCCAAGTACACCGGTCGCGAGATCATCGAGAAGAAGGTGGCTATCATGAAGGAGTATCTCCGCTCCGAGTACTCTGCCGACCTAGATAAGATACGTGCCGAGGCTCAGAAGCGCCTTCCACTGGTCGCATCAATGGACTTCACCAAATACCCTAACGGCTACTAACTATGCGCTACTACCATATCTTGGCCTTAGGCCTCTTCACGCTCCTCACATCCTGCCGGATGTACGAGGACATGCCCAGTGGTGATAACTACGTCTCGACAGCTATCGCCAAGGATACCCAGAGCCTACGTCAGCTCCTACGCTCCAGTGAGCACGGCTGGATGCTGACGCTCGTCCCTGGGACGGGGCAATACGGTGGGCTCAACCTCAGCCTCAAGTTCACCTCCGACAACGAGGTCACGATCTTCTCCGAAGAGTCGCAGACGCCTGCTACCTCCAGCTACCACTTCTCTCAGAATGGTGGGGTACGCTTGACCTTCGACACCTTCAATGAGGCTCTGCACCAGTATTCCAACCCTCAGTGGGGGATCCCCGTAGGTTACGATGGCGACTTCGACTTCACAGTCCTACGAGTCAGCGAAGATGGGCGGACGATCACCTACGCGGTGGACATACGCAGGGAGAGATGCAGCTGACGTGCGTCGACGAGAATCCTAATAGCTACTTCACCAAGATCACCGAGAGCCAGCAGGCTCTGAAGGGCAAGGCCCTTGCCCCCCTTCAGCTCGGTGGCAAGGAGGTCGCTGTATCAATCTTCGGCTTTGCACGCCAGCTCTGGGTACGCTATGACAATGAGCAGAAGCTGCTACCCTTCGCCTTCACAGACAAGGGGCTACGCCTGCTGACGCCCTTCACCATCGGCTCAGACACCCTCCGCACACTGGAGCTCAATGCTGATAAGACGGCGGTCACGACGCAGGATGGCAAGCAGACCTCCAGCCTCTACACAGGGACGTATGACCTCTCGGAGCAGTACACCATCCTCTCCTATGCGAGCTCAGCGACGGCAGGTACTGATGCACTGAACCTCTTCACGCAGGTGCAGGAGACGCAGCAGGGTGACGTATATCCTGGTAGCTTCGGCACGGACGTGTACTTCGGTCGCACGAGTGCCATGATGCCGAAGATCTCGCTCTTCTTCCAGATCACTACTGGCTGGATCAGAGCTGGGGTAGCTACTACATGGACTTCACGTCGATCTACGGACAGCCCTCTCAGTTCCACACGACGCGCATCATCCAGAAGGATATCTCTTGGCTCTTTGGCCACCGCGCCTTCGACTGGTATCTACAGTCTGTCACGAGACACTCGCCCTATTCCATCGAGCCGATCTCGGGTGATGCAGACCATGTACGCATCAGCTCGGTAGCCTCACCCTCGACCTACTGGATGCAAGCGACCGTCCCCACGCCCCACTACTAATCAGTAGAGACGCATTCACATAAAAAGCCGAGGCGGTGCCCCATGTGTGTGTGGGGCACCACCTCGGTGCTTTTAGAGAGTCAGGGAAGGACTACTTGAAGGGCACAACCTTGTAGATCGAAGCTTTATTCTCAAGAAGCTCTTTGACCCCCTTCTCTATATCTTCTGCAGTACCATATGTATCTTCGGGATCAAAATCCTTACAGCCAGCGAGGAAGTCATCGAAGTAAGCATTCCAGTCTGCATACTTGGCCTGTGCCAGAGGTACGAGCGAAGAGATGTAAGCATCGACTTCTTCGCGAGTCGTGTAGCCAGCACGCAGACCAGCCCATGCGATATAGACGCCACGCCCCCAGTCCCAAGCCTTGTGTTCACCTTCTGAAGATTTGAGGTTCTCCAGTAGCTCCTTTAGGCCTACGCTATCGGTGACGCCCCAGTCTTTGCGTAGCATCGTGACGACAGCGTCGGCACTTTGACCTTTATATGGGTTGATAAAGTATTCCTTATAGCCTTCAAGCTTGCTGAGAGCTTCACTCTTGATCTGCGCATCGAGAGCATCTACACCATCGTGATCACTATAGAAGTACACACCGCCCAGCAGCGTGGGACGCAGTGCATCGTAATCAGCCGTGTTATCACCGCATGAAGCGAGACCACAGACTGCGGCTACAGCCAAGAGGGCTGCCTTGAAGAAATTCTTGAGCATATGCAAAATAGTATAAGTGTTGTTTTGTCTATCTCGACTATTGAAATAGTCCTATACGAAGGAACAAAATTAATACTAACGACGACACTTAGATATTTCTCTTCTTTGGAGGGCAGGCTTGAGGGCGAAACCTATACATACCATAGAGTTCTATTCCTTGCAATCAAGGAGATGCTCAACATCGGCCTGCTCCCTACTCAAATTAGTAGAGATGCATTCACATAAAAAGCCGAGGCGGTACCCCATGCATGGGGCACCGCCTCGGTGCTTTTAGAGCGACAGGAAAGGACTACTTGAAGGGCACGACCTTGTAGATCGAAGCTTCTTTGTCGAGAAGATCCTTGACAACCTCTTCAAATTCTGCTGCGCCACCGTATTCATCCTGGGGATCCCATGCCTTACGACCAGCAAGGAAGTCATTGAAGTAAGCATTCCAGTCTGCATACTTAGCCTGAGCCAGAGGGACCAAAGATGCATTGTAAGCATCGACCTCTTCACGGGTCATGTAGCCTGCACGCAGACCTGCCCATGCGATGTTTACGCCACGAGCCCAGTCCCAAGCCTTGTGCTCACCTTCGCCAGACTTCAACTTTTCGAGCTGTTCCTTGAGACCAGCACCATCGGTGATCTCCCAGTCGTTGCTCAGCATCGTGGTGACATTACCGACACTCTCGTTTTCGTAAGGATTGAGGAAGAGCTCCTTGTAGCCTTCGATCTTGCTAACAGCAGCGCTCTTGAGCTGTGCATCTACAGCGTCTACACCACCGTAACCACGATAGAAGTAAACACCGCCCAGCAGCGTGGGACGCAGTGCATCGTAATCAGCCGTTTTGTCACCGCATGAAGCGAGACCACAGACAGCGGCTACAGCCAGAAGGGCCGCCTTGAAGAAATTCTTGAGCATATGCAAAATGGTATAAGTATTGTTTTGGCTATCTCCACTGTGGAAATAGCTCTATACAAAGGAACAAAAAATAGTGCTTCTGAATAACGTCCCTTAATATCATCATATCTATGGACTGGAGAGGCATACCGATACGAGGTTACGACCAAAAACAATGAAGCCGAGAAGCCACATAGAGGGGCTTCTCGGCTTCACTATTTAGGTTAGCGTGATACGCCGAAGGGCTTACTCGCCGTAGTACTTAGCCTTGAGCTCAGCGACCGTAGGATCGACGATGTAGTCATCGTAGTCCATGATCTTGTCGATGATACCACCAGGAGTGAGCTCGATGATACGGTTAGCTACCGTCTGGATGAACTCATGGTCATGGCTGGTGAAGAGGACGTTCCCCTTGAAGGTCTTGAGCGTATTATTAAACGCCTGGATCGACTCCAGGTCAAGGTGGTTCGTGGGGCTATCGAGGACGAGCACATTCGCATTCTTGAGCATCATACGCGCGATCATACAGCGCATCTTCTCACCCCCAGAGAGGACTGAGGCGCTCTTGAGGATCTCCTCACCGGAGAAGAGCATACGCCCAAGGAAGCCCTTGAGGTAAACTTCGTTGGTGTCAGCTGCGAACTGTGAGAGCCACTCGACGAGGTTCATATCCGTATTGAAGTACTCCGAGTTATCCAGTGGCAGATAGGCTTCGGTAATGGTCTGTCCCCATTCGTAGGTCCCTTCGCTGGCCTTCTCTACACCATTGATGATCTGGAAGAGGGCGGTCATAGCACGAGGGTCGCGGCTGATGAAGACGATCTTGTCGTCCTTCTCTACGTTGAAGTTCAGATCGCGGAAGAGTAGCGTACCATCATCGGCATAAGCCGTGAGGCCCTTGACTTCAAGGATCTTGTTCCCTGGGTCACGGTCTGGAGTGAAGATGATACCTGGGTAGCGACGGCTGCTGGCCTTGATCTCTTCGATATTAAGCTTCTCGAGCATCTTCTTACGGCTCGTAGTCTGCTTACTCTTAGCGACGTTGGCACTGAAGCGTCGGATGAATTCTTCGAGTTCCTTCTTCTTTTCCTCAGCCTTCTTATTCTGCTGCTGTTGCTGACGCAGAGCGAGCTGGCTGGACTCGTACCAGAAGCTATAGTTACCAGCGAACTGCTGGACGCGACCGAAGTCAATGTCCACCGTGTGCGTGCAGACCGAGTCGAGGAAGTGACGGTCGTGGCTGACGACAAGCACCGTCTGCTCATACTCGGAGAGGTAGTTCTCCAGCCAAGTCACCGTCTCAAGGTCAAGGTCATTGGTAGGCTCGTCGAGAAGGAGGTTGTCGGGCTTACCATAGAGTGCACGTGCCAGGAGGACACGCACCTTCTCCTTACCACTAAGCTCCTTCATGAGCTTGTAGTGCTGGTCTTCCTTGATACCGAGACCGCTCAGGAGCATGGCAGCATCGCTCTCAGCGTTCCAGCCTTCCATCTCTGCGAACTTATCTTCCAGCTCAGCGACGCGATTGCCATCCTCATCGTTGAAGTCAGGCTTAGCATACAGCGCATTCTTCTCCTCCATGATAGCCCAGAGGACCGTATGCCCCATCAGGACGGTATCCATGACGGTGAAGGCATCAAAGGCGTGGTGATCCTGGCTAAGGACCGAGAGACGCTCACCAGGACCGAGGGTGATACTACCGCGCGTAGGCTCAAGTGCCCCACTGATGGTACGCAGGAGAGTAGACTTACCAGCACCATTGGCACCGATGATGCCATAGCAATTGCCTGGAGTGAACTTTAGGTTGACGTCTTGGAAAAGGACACGCTTACCGAACTGTACGGCGAGGTCGCTGACTGTGATCATATTGCTTCTGGTTTATTTCTTCTTATCTGCTTAGGAATGGGTGTGCGAAGTAAATCAGGGGATTGGCTACGTAAACCCTACTATAATATGTAGCTACCGCAGGTTATTTATGCCATGGATGCCCCTCGTACTCCACTAATACGGGTACGCAAAGGTAATACTTTGCTTTTGAATGGCATGTATTTACGTTACAGGGCTCTCGCATCAAAATCGCCTCCTTATCTGCAAGCCGTATGGGGCCGGGGGTGATCTGAAAACCACTATTCGTTTGGAGTGCGAACGACTATTACCTCGGGGTAGGCCCTTCGCCTTATCGCGAGTATTCCTCTTATCCAGCGGAGGGAAAAGCATCGTTCTCGTGAAGAAAAAAGCGCCTTCACGTAGTGGTTTTCTTCTATCTATGTACGTAGTCTTAAAGACCAGGCACGTAAATCCAAATATCCACGTACGTAGATATTAGAGCCACGTACGTAGCCCAAACTTATCTACCACTCGCCCATAACTTTTATCCCTACGCAGAGCAACAACCTAATATAGGTCACTTCACAAAGCGATATAGGAATCCGTCCAAAGCTATATAGCTTTCTTCGCCAACCTATATAGCTCTACCCACATACTCATATAGGTTGACTCAGCGACCAATATAGGTTCGCCCCGCCCATCACAGACATCTGTCCCCTCCCTACTGTGAGGGGAGCCTATCATCCGAAGGAGCCAGGTCACTCAGTGCTACATAATATGTAGTACCTTTGCAGGCACGACCCGAAGCACGGGGAGCGTTATACGAAAGGAGGGCGCTGGGCGCTCCATCGACACAATAATTATATAAGAGCAAGTCAAGGATCGTAGGGCATGCGCCATTGGCAGGTCAATCGTCATTTCCTCAAGGTACTGAAGGTAGTAGCATGGATAGCTGCTACCCTCTTCGTCTTGCTCTATCTCCTCCCTCTCGGACTCTTCCGTATCCCTGCGGTACAGAAGGAAGCTGCCAGCCGTGTGGCAGGCCTGCTCACCGAGATATTTGACAGCCCCGTACAGCTGGAGCGTGTCGAGCTTATGTCCTGGACGAATATCGAGGCCCATCGAGTCATCGTCCTCGACACCGCAGGGCGTCGTATGCTCACCGCAGACCGCCTCATCGGCGGGATCTCCCTGAGCGACCTCATCACCCAGCAGGAGGTACGCATCACCTCTGCCCGACTCTTCGAGGCGGATCTTCGGCTCATCCGCGATCCGAAGACGGGACGGCTGAACATCCAGCACACCATCGATCACCTCTCGAAGCCTAAGAGCTCGAGCAAGTCGATCCCCGTAGACATCAATAGCATCATCATACGTGGTATGCGTCTCTCCCTCAGCGAAGCCGAGCGAGAGCGTCTCGTCATCAATAAGCTCTCTACCCGCGTCCGCCGCCTGCGCTTCTCTAAGGGCTACATCGGTGGTGCCATCGATGAGCTGAGCTTCACCACCGATAAGGGCTTCACCCTCTCCTCGCTCACAGGACAAGGAGAGCTACAGGGTAGCCTCCTCACCCTATCCAATCTCCAGCTTCGCCTACCGAAGAGCTCACTCTCCATACCGCTGGCTCGTCTTGAGACGCAGCGCAAGGGGCTTGCACTCCTCGAGGAGCTGGAGCTGGGCGACACGCAGCTCACGCTCTCTGACCTCAGCATCCTCTCCCCCGCCCTCAAGGATCGTAATGAGCAGGCGACCCTGCAGGCAACCTATTGCCGCGAAGGGCTTGCAGCCGGACGTGCGAACTTCTCCCTACGCCTCCCCCGTCACATCATCCTCGAAGTGGTGGTCGTGTCACATGGGATAGCGCAGGCGAGGTCACCAGCATCTCGACTGACATCACCGATGCCGAGGTAAGCTCCGCTGTCATCGGCTTCATACGCCCTCACCTCCCCGCCTCCTCCCTCCCCCTCATTGAGCGTCTCAGCCGCCTGCAGAGCATCCGTCATGCAGGGAAGACGCAGTTCATCCCTGGGAAGTCCTTCTCAGGAAAGGGCTACATCGCCTCAGCACAAGGACGCTGGGACTATGACCTCACGGGAAGTCTTGAAGGCAAGAGCCTGCGCAAGCTCACGGGGAAGGCCTCGACCCAAGGCTTTGATCTCTCCCCTATCATCGGCGATCTGGCACCCGTAGGCTCGGTAGCTACGACTATTGACCTCGATGCTACGAGTAGCACCGGCACCCTTGAGGACTGGCAGGGCACGCTACAGATGGCACTCCCCTCGGTCACCTACCGCGGGCAGACCCTCCGTGGCACACAGCTCGCCGTCACCCCCGTCGGTGCACGTCGTCATAAGGTGCACCTCGAGGTCGATGACCCAGCAGCCTCTCTCGCTCTCGACGGGGTAGCGACCTTCTCAGGCCGTGCTCTGCATGCCGTAGAGGCTGATCTCCAGGTACGCCACCTGCAGACCGACCTCTTCGGGCTCAATCCCAACAGCCCCCGTCAGACACTCTCGCTCACGGGGCGCTTCAATATGGATGAGCTGAACATCGACCGCGGCCAGGGACGTCTCGCTATCGATCATATCTCACTGACCTCACCGCAGCGCACCCTCTCACTGGACGAGCTGAACATCCTCTTCTCGGGCAACCCCGAGGAGACGCGTATGATTTACCTCCGCTCGCCCTACCTCTCTGCGACCCTACGTGGGCACTATGTGCTGAGTGCGCTGATCCCTGACCTACGTCGCACGCTCTATCATCACTTCCCCTCGCTCGACCTCGCTCAAAGAGGAGGCGCGTGTAGCAGCGAGATCTCAGGTACAGACTTCGACCTCTCCCTCCAGCTGCACAAGATCCCCGAGGAGTGGCAGCAAGCGCTCAAGCTACCTATCGGCCTCGAGGAGGGTGCAGATGTACGTGCCTCCTATATCAGCGCGAGCCACTCGCTGGGTCTACAAGCCTCCGTCCCCACCCTTCGTCTGCGTGGTCATGAGCTACGTGGAGCGGCTCTGAGCCTTGAGGACGGGGAATTCAAGCTCACGGGTGAGGCACGTCTGGCAAGCGGCGCACAGATACAGGGCTTCGGTATGATGACGAAGATCCTCACCGACAGCCTCCATGTCCAGCTTGACCTGGGGCGTGAAGTCAAGAGTAAGCTCCACAATGGCTTCCTCAATATCGGTGCGTCCCTACACCAATACACACAGAGCGAGAACGGCCGTCCAGCACTCGGCTTCGACGTCACTCTCGAGCCCTCGACCATCCGTGTACACAGCGACACGTGGAGCGTCGCTCCCGCACACCTCTCCCTCCGAGGTAAGGAGCTTCGCGTCGAAGGTCTTGATCTGGCCTCCTCAGAGCGTCGTATCAGCATCAGCGGAGCACTCAGCCCCAATCCCGAGGAGCACCTCAATATCGCCCTCAAGAAGATCAACCTCCTCTACATCCTCGAGTCAGCAGGTGTGGGCTTCAACATGATCAACACCGACCTCACGGGCTCAGCTACGGCAAGCCTTCAGGGCGGGAAGATCATCGCTACGGCCGCTGTCACCTCGCCAGCACTCCATGTCAAGGGCGTCGACGTCGGCGCACTGAAGGCTGACCTCACCTTCGACAGCGGTGTCGGAAATATCATGATCGATGGGGACGTCAACCAGAGCGAAGGCGGGCACAGCCATGTCACGGGCTACATACGCCCAGCAGGTGGTGCAGGTATCGACCTCACATTCGAGGCGGAGCGTCTGCGTGCCGACTTCATGGGTAAGTTCATGGATACGCTCTTCGACCACGTACACGGCCGTGCCACGGGTAAGGTGCGCCTCTTCGGGGTCTTCGAAGAGGGAGTCACCGTGGAGGGCGAAGCCGACGTCGAAGATGGTAATATCGGTGTGCGCCTCCTCGGCACGAGCTACAGCTTCTCACACCGTCTGACCTTTACTCCCACTTCGATCATCTTCTCTAAGATCCCGATGCGAGATGATGAGGGGCACACGGGTATCGTCGATGGGGTGATACGTCATCGCTTCTTCGGGGACTTCGACCTCGACCTCACCGCCTCGGAGATGCGTGGAGTGAAGGTCCTACAGACCGCTACGAAGCAAGCACTGCCTATCTATGGCACTGCCTACGGCACTGGTACGGCCCAGATGAAGGGTAAGCTCCCCAAGCTCCTCCTGGATGTGAACCTCCGCAGTGCTCCTGGTACGGACGTCGTGCTTGACTTCAACAAGACGGACGTACGTAAGGACGAGCGTCTCTTCACCTACCGTCCCCTACGTCCTCTCTCTACGCAGGATAGCCTCGCCTTCGCAGACACCGTCGCACGCCCAGCCGTCGCAGCCGAGACAGAGGTCACGATGCGTATGGCCCTTCACGTCACACCCGATGCACGCCTCTCCCTACGACTCGGTAGTAGCCAGAGTATGCAAAACGATATCGTCACACGCTGCGAAGGGGACCTGACGATCGAGGTACCCCACTCGGGTTCGCCCACGACCTATGGTAGCCTGACGCTGCGCGAAGGGCAGTACACCTTCAACTTCGAGCAGTTCGCCCGTAAGCGCTTCACCCTCAAGGAAGGTGGACGCCTTGACTTCCGTGGCGACCCCATGGCAGCTATCATTGACCTTAAGGCCGCCTACGACCTGACGGCGAATATCGCGGACTTTGACGCGGGACTCTCTACCCTCACTCAGCGCACCAGCATACCCGTGAGCTGCACCGTCCAGCTCAGCGGTGTGATCACACGCCCAGACATCAAGCTCGGCGTCGAGCTCCCAGGCTCAGAACCCGAGATGGAGCGCCGTATCCAGTCGCTCCTCACGTCGGAGGATGAGCGCAACCGCCAGTTCCTCTACCTGATGACTCTCGGGAAATTCTACACCACCGACACGAAGCAGGGCACGACTACTGTCTCCAACAACCTCACGTCCTTCGCGACGACAACACTCTCCGACCAGCTCTCTCGACTGCTCGGCAACTTCTCGAACGATATCCAGATCGGCGCAAACATCCGCACGGCTAATAGCGCACTCGACAATACCGATATTGAGCTACTCTTCTCGGGTAGCTGGCTGGATGACCGCCTCCTCATCAACGGGAACGTCGGCTACCACGACAACCCCTTCCTCTCAGGGAAGTACATCGGCGAATTTGACCTCGAGTACAAGCTCAATGCTGCTGGTACACTCCGTCTCAAGGGCTACAGCCACTACAATAGCATGTACCAGTACGTGCGTCAGTCGCTGACGACGCAGGGCCTTGGCTTCATGTTCCAGCGTCGCTTTGACTCGCTTCAGGAGCTCTTCTCACGCAGGAAGAAGAAGCCCCAGCCCGACAGCACGGCACGCCCTCAAGAGGCCGATAGTCTCCGCAAATAGGACCGCCTCCACCCGACTCCCCAGCACACGCCGTGGGAGCAAGAGATGTATGCGCCCTTTCCCCCTTGGCAATCGCAGAGAAAGGCGTACATTTGTGAGACAAGAGAAACCCTCAACCAAATCATAAATATCCAATAGTTATGAGCTTCCTCACACAAGACAAGCTGACGATCGTAGGTGCCGCTGGCATGATCGGCTCGAACATGGCCCAGACTGCTGCCATGATGTCTCTCACCCCCAACATCTGTCTCTATGACCCCTTCCCCACTGGCCTCGAAGGGGTAGCTGAAGAGATCCGCCACTGTGGCTTCGAAGGGCTCAACCTGACCTTCACCTCTGATATCAAGGAGGCACTCTCTGGCGCTAAGTACATCGTATCCTCGGGTGGTGCTCCCCGTAAGGACGGTATGACTCGCGAAGACCTTCTCAAGGGTAACGCCGAGATCGCCGCTCAGCTCGGTAAGGACATCAAGGCTTACTGCCCCGATGTTCGTCACGTCGTCATCATCTTCAATCCTGCTGACATCACGGGCCTCGTGACGCTGATCCACTCTGGTCTCCGTCCCGAGCAGGTCACCACGCTCGCAGCTCTTGACTCTACGCGCCTGCAGAGCGAGCTCGCCAAGCACTTCGGTGTAGCTCAGAGCGAAGTCGTCGGTGCACGCACCTACGGCGGTCACGGCGAAGCTATGGCGGTCTTCTCCAGCGGTGCTACTGTCGCTGGCGAGCCTCTCTCCTCGCTCATCGGTAGCGCTAAGCTCTCCGCCGAGACGTGGGAAGACATCAAGCAGCGCGTCACGAAGGGTGGTGCCAACATCATCAAGCTCCGTGGTCGCTCATCCTTCCAGAGCCCTGCATACGTCTCTATCGAGATGATCCGTGCTGCTATGGGTGGTGCTCCCTTCCGCTGGCCTGCTGGCTGCTATGTGAACATCCCAGGTCTCGACCACGTCGTCATGGGTATGGAGACCGTCATCGATAAGGATGGTGTACACTACAGCCACGAGATCAAGGGAAGCGAAGAGGAAAAGGCTGCTCTCAAGAAGAGCTACGAGCACCTCGTGAAGATGCGCGACGAAGTCATCTCTATGGGTGTCATCCCCGCAGTAGCTGACTGGAAGACCGTCAACCCTAACCTCTAAGTCGAAGCGCGCACGCCGCACACTCCGACTAACGGAATCTAAAGCGCAAGGCGACTACTACAGCTTCTCTCACGAAGCATGTAGTAGTCGCCTTCTCTTTTGCCTTACTATGAAGCATCGCTACACAGCCTTATTTCCCCTTGCCTTTCTACTTCTCACGCTATCTATTTCCTCGCCCCTGCTATGGGCGCAGAGGAAGGAGCTGCGTGTGATGAGCTACAACGTGGAGAACTTCTTCGACACCGAAGATGACTCTACACACGACGATGACAGCTTCCTCCCCACGGGAGAGCACCGCTGGACACGTGCACGCTACCAGACGAAGATCCAGCATATCGCTGAGGTCATCAGTGCCGTCGGGGGAGAAACCTTCCCCGACCTCATCGCTCTCATGGAGGTAGAGAATGCCATCGTACTCAGCGACCTCCTCTATCGCACTGCCCTCGGGGAGAAGGCAGGCTACCGCCATATCATCACGCACGGAGAGGATAAGCGTGGCATCAACGTAGCACTTCTCTATTCGCCTGAGGCCTTCCGCCTCATCGCTTCCGAGGAGATCCCTATTCACTTCCCCTTTGACTCGCTGCGCCGGACGCGCTCTCTACTTCGCGTCACGGGTGAGGTACCCTCGGGCGACACGCTCCACGTCTTCGTCTGTCACCTCCCTTCGCGCCGTGGAGGCGCACTGGCCTCAGCTCGCTACCGCAGCTACTGCTGCACGCGCCTCCGCGAGCAGGTCGATAGCTTGATGGCACAAGGCGGAGAAAGGACGCACTGCCTGCTCCTCGGGGACTTCAACGGCGATCCCGAAGAAGCTCCCACCAGCGAAGCCCTGCGTAGTCGTCCCTACACAGCGGATATGGCGGTGCAAGACCTCCCACCCGAGAGCCTTCTCGCCCTCCTTCATAGGAATACGAAGCAAGAGCCACCAGGGAGCTACTGCTATCAGGGTGTATGGTCCCAGCTTGACCAAGCCCACCTCACCGCCTCGCTCCTTCAGCAGCGGGGACGCCTTCGTTATGTAGCAGGTAGTGCCGAAACCTTTTGTCGTCCGTTCTTCACGACGCAGCTCAGCGGAGGCGGCGCACCTGTACCTTGGCGCACCTACGGGGGCAACTTCTATCGGGGTGGGTATAGCGATCACTTCCCCATCCGCCTACTCCTTGAGTACGAGTAGCAGGGGGAAGGCGAGGGGGAATAAGCAAAACGGCATTGCTTCACTTGAAGCAATGCCGTTTTCTATTTACTGAGCCGAAAGCCGGACTCGAACCGGCGACCTATTCATTACGAATGAATTGCTCTACCAACTGAGCTATTTCGGCGCACTATCCTGAGGGGCGTCCCTCAAATGCGTTGCAAAGGTAGAGAATTATTTTAGATCTTCCAAAAGTTCGTCCAAGAAACGATCCAGCTCTTCACCTACACCATCCAGCAGGGGGGGCTCGATCTTGATGAGGTCTTCATCAAGGAAGAGGAGATCCTCAATGACGGAGAAGTCGGGGCGGATAAGCTCAATGGAGAAGGGACGTGCGAAGCAGGGACGATCCCAGAAGCCCTTTTGCTCGAGGCGTGTCACCAGCTCGCGGAGCGTCTCGATAGCGACCTCTGAGGGCTCGCTCTCTGTACCCGTCTCTGCCCAAGCGAAGACGGAGACGTGGCTGATCTCCTTATCCTCGTCATCATAGAGATGTAGCGTACCCGTAGCACAATCGGCTAAGAGAAAGAGATCGGTGAGAGGGCGACTGATGATCGGCGACTCTTCGCTGACCAAGGAGAGGAAGTGCTTTCTCAGGAGCTGTAGCTCACGCTCGTTGCTTTGCGACATAATGCTTCGTGTTCGATTAGGAGAGGGTCCGCGCTGCGGAAGCCCCCTTGTATTAATCACAAAGGTAAGCAGGAATCTCCATTCCCCCACATACACGCCCGTGCGCGCTGTGCTTTTCTCTCTCCTGTCTCTCACAAGGGCGCAATGAAGCTACACCCTGAGCGCACTAATACCGCCTTTATCAGAAGCTCCATAACGAGAGATAGCCCGCACAAATCGAGGGATCTTCCCCACCTTCCTACAAGGATAGAACTACTGTCCTCTATAGCCCCATGGGCGAACCTATATTGGTCACTGAGTGAACCACTATTGGTCAACACACGAACCAATAGTGGTCGAAAGCGCGGACCAATAGTGGTTTTTCCGCATCTATGCACGTAGTCTTAAAGACCAGGCACGTAAATCCAAATATCCACGTACGTAGATTTATCGTCCACGTACGTAGCCCAAACTTATTTGACACTCGTCCACAACTTTTATCCCTACGCGGACCAACAACCTAATATAGGTCACTTCACAAAGCTATATAGGAATTTCCTTAGCTTTGCACCATGAACAAGATCACCACAGCCCTCCTTGGGCTACTCCTCATGATACTCGGCAGCTCCTGTCGCTCCACACAAGCGGTCAGCGAAAACGACTACGACCTCATCGCTATCCTCAGCTTTGATCCGACAGTCGACTCAACAGCACAGCCAAAGTATCTCATCAAGAACCTCGATGGCACGCCCTTCGACACGCTTGATATGAATGCCGAGTATAACTTCTTCAATGACTTCGGGAGCCCAAAGCTCAGTGGGAAGATTGTATTCTTCTTCTCTGAGCAGGTTTACTACCACTTCTTCTGCAAGAAGCCCGAGGAGGGGAAGCCCTTACAGATCCTCATCGGTGATGAATGGAAGACGATCGAGCCTACCCCACAGATCAAGGTAGATAGTACCCGCCACTTCTTCACAAAAGAATTAGTCTTCTTCCCAATTGTAGACTACGGGCAGGAGCTACCTATAGCCTTCTATCCTACCCCCAAGGAAGACCCTACCAAGCGCATCACCCTGAAGCAAGACAAGCTCAACGATGCAAAGGTGTTCTTCATACGCGATATCCAAGGCGAGTGGATGAAGCTCCAGCTATGCGTCGACCTCTCAACCAACGACCTCTTTCTGGAGCCAGATAGCGCATCTTACGATTGTCAATATGAAGACTGGGACCAGCTCAGCAAGGTGAGCAAGGATAATCCTACCTACTGGATCCGCTGGCGTGATGGGAGCAAGGTCCTGATCCCACAGAACTACCTGGAGTACAGAGACGTCGAATGCTAAGCATAAAGTATATCCCTATGTCCGCAAGTCTTCCCCATCCCGCAACTGTGAGAAGGGGAAGACTTGCTTTATAGGATATGGGAGGATCAGTATGAGGCAAGCGTTTTTCCTTAGCTTTGCGCCATGAAGAAGCTCACGACAGCCCTCCTTGGGCTACTCATCCTTTTCAGCTCCTCCTGCCGCCTCATCAAGCCAAGCAAAGACATGGGCTACGACTTCGTCGCCACGCTTTTCAATGGCAAGGTGGAAGCCGATGGCATGCACTATCTCATCAAGAACCTTGACGGCACGATCTACAATAGCAATGTAGTCCTTGTAGACGGTGGTCCCAGTGTAGACTCTGCCCTCGGCGAGAAAATATTTGTCTTCTACTGGGCAAATGAGGCCTACGGCTTCTTCTGCAAGAAGCCCCAAAAGGGGAAGCCCCTCCAGATCCTTGTCGGAGACGAGTGGAAGCTCCTAAACCATACCGAGTCCGTCCGTGTCGATAGCACCGTCAAGTTCTTCCAGCGCTACATGTACAGCCCTAAGATAGAGAAGGGCCAGGAGTCTCGTCTGATAAACGTGTACCTCACCCCACGAGAAGACCTATCACAGCAGTTTGAGATACGACAAGATAGCACTGAGATCAAGCACTTCTTTGTACGTGAGATACGAGGCGAATGGATGAAACTCCAGCTATGCATCGACTATAGTTCCTACTTCGCTGTGTGCGTCGGCGCGCTTACCACAGGGGCCTGGGAAGAGATCTCGAAGCACAGTGAAAGCTACCCCATCTATTGGATCCGATGGAGGCAGGGGACGAAGCTACTCACTCCCCTCTCAGACTTCTACGACAAGTACGCCTATTATTAAGTCTCACATCCGCCTGGCGTAGCAGGTACTATCATCGTGCTCAAGAGGTTTTTCCTTAGATTTGCAGCATGAATAAGATTACGACTGCCCTGCTTGGGCTCCTTACACTCCTGTGTGTATCCTGCCGCTCTACAAAGCAAGAGCAAAGCAATGACAGTGGCTATGACTTCATCGCCTCGCTCTTTCATCCCTCGGAAACCGATACCACCAGCATATCCTACGTCCTCAAAAATCCTGATGGCACGGTCTATTGCAATATCGGCTACTCCTACGAAGAGGGCTTCTACGAAGAGGGCTTCAGCGACTCGCTGCTCTCCGAAAAGATCTTCATCTACTTCCCCGATAACGGGATCTATGGCTTCTTCTGCAAGAAGCCCGAGGAGGGGAAGCCTATCGAGGTACGAGTAGGCAATGAATGGAAGATCCTTGATCGTGCCCCCAGCATTCACGTTGATAGCACGTCGAAGTACCTGCAGGACTATATGTTCTCTCCCTTGGGTCTACAAAACGAGCCCTTTGACATCGACTTCTATCCCAGCCCGAAGGCCGACCCAGCAAAGAAGATCACCCTCATGCAAGACAGCGTCGGCATGAAGGACTTCTTCGTGCGTGAGATCCAAGGCGAGTGGATGAAGATCCAAGAGTGCATCGACTACGGCCCACTCTATGCCGAAGATGCTATCGTTGATGAAGAGGGCTGGGAGAAGATCTCCAAGCTCAGCGAAAAGAATCCCATCTACTGGATTCGCTGGAGAAAGGGAGACAAGATCCTCACACCCCAGACGGAGTTCTACTTCAAGTACGGCTGCAGCATATAGCTAACACATCAACACAAAAGCAAGGCTTCCCCATACCTTGATCACGAGGCGAGGAAGCCTTCCTTATTTAGCTCCTCCCTCTACAAGATGATAGTGTGGTAGAGCTTTTTCCTTAGCTTTGCAGCATGAATAAGATTACGACAGCCCTGCTTGGGCTCCTTACACTCCTGTGTGTATCCTGCCGCTCTACGAAGCAAGAGCAAAGCAATGACAGTGGCTATGACTTCATCGCCTCGCTCTTTCATCCCTCGGAAACCGATACCGTCAGCATATTCTATACCCTCAAAAATCCTGATGGTACGGTCTATTGCAATATCGGCTACTCCGACGAAGAGGGCTTCAGCGACTCTCTGCTCTCCGAAAAGATCTTCTTCTACTACCCCGATAGCGAGATCTATGCCTTCTTCTGCAAGAAGCCTGAGGAGGGGAAGCCTATCGAGGTACGAGTAGGCAATGAGTGGAAGATCCTTGAGCGCGCCCCCAGCATTCACGTTGATAGCACGGCGAAGTACCTACAGGATTATATGTTCTCACCCTTAGGCATGCAAAACGAACCCTTTGACATCGACTTCTATCCCAGCCCGAAGGCGGATCCCGCAAAGAAGATCACCCTCATGCAAGACAGCTTCGGCATGAAGGACTTCTTCGTGCGTGAGATCCAAGGCGAGTGGATGAAGCTCCAGCAGTGCATCGACTACGGCCCACTCTACGCAGAGGATGCTATCGTCGATGAAGAGGGGTGGGAGAAGATCTCCAAGCTCAGCGAAAAGAATCCCATCTACTGGATTCGCTGGAGAAAGGGAGACCAGATCCTCACACCACAGACAGGGTTTTACTACAAGTACGGCTGCTAAGGGTATAGCTAACACATCAACACAAAAGCAAGGCTTCCCCATACCTCGATCACGAGGCGGGGAAGCCTTCCTTATTTAGCTCCTTCATCTCAACGTCATCCCTATGATAGTGAGGTAGAGCTTTTTCCTTAGATTTGCCGTATGAATAAGATGACAACTGCCCTACTTGGGCTCTTCACACTCCTCGGCATCTCTGGCTGCGGAGCAAAGCAAAGCAATAGTCAACAGACTATGAATGAGGATGACGGCTACACATTCGTCGCTACGCTCTTCTGCTCCACGGATGGCCCCAACAGTAGCCCCGCACACTACTACCTCAAGAATCCTGACGGCACCCTCTACCTGGATATCCATAACGAGGAAAACGACCTTTCGCGCGATCCCCTACTCGATGGTAAGATCTTCGTCTACTATTGGAATGGGCTGAGCTATGCCTTCTTCTGCAAGAGACCAGAGGCGGGCAAGCCTATCGAAGTACGCGTCGGAGATGAATGGAAGACCCTCGAGAGTAGTGCCCATATCCAGATCGACAGCACGGGGAAGTTCCTCCAGCAATATTATACGTACGTGCCGAGAGGAGAGGAAGGCGAACGTCTCCCTTTGGACTTCTACCCCAGCCCGAAGGCTGACCCAGCAAAGAAGATCACCCTCATACAAGACAGTTTCGGGAGAGGATTCTTCATCCGCGACGTCCAGGGTGAATGGATGAAGATACAGGGTATAGACTACAATGCACTCCCGACAGCGAAGAGGTCATCGAAGAGGAAGAGTGGGCGAAGGTCTCTAAGGCCTCCGAAGTCAATCCCATCTACTGGGTTCGCTGGAGAGAGGGTCGTAAGATACTTATCTACATTAGTGAGTTCGTCTACAAATACAGTGTATAGTCAAGAAATAATCTTACCTTTACACTGTTCATACATATATTAATCTCTAATCGAACAAGGATTATGTCTAAGTGCTCAAATGGAAACTTCTTCCTCGGTGTGCTCATCGGCGCAGCCGCAGGAGCAGCCGCAGCTTACTTCTCCGACCGTCGTAAGCGCGAAGCTTTCTCGGATAACTTCTCCAGCAGCGTAGAGCGCGCTCGCGACAGCATCGTCGAAGGGTACTACGAAGCGAAGGACCGCTATAATCGCTACCGCAACAAGCTCACCGAAGAGGCCAACGATCTGCTCGATGAGATTGAAGACAACGATTAGTCTTCGCACGCGAAGTCAGTCCTAAAAGGCCGAGGCGAATACACGAGAGCAGCGCTCCCCACAGGGAGGTCTGTAGCTCCGTGTATTCGCCTCGCTTTCTTCTCCCTCCATAGATTCTAAGTATAGATAGCGCATATGAAGTCTAAGCAAAGTGGATTCTCACTACCTAAGTTTGTCCATCATCTCGGTCACCTCAGCCGTGAGCGTATTGATATCACGGCCCTATCACTGGGAGGATCGATAGCCCGTGGCACCGCGAAGATCGTCTTCTGGGTGCTGATTGCTTTTCTTTTCTTCTTCCTCTTCCTCGCGCTGAATATCGCTCTGGGCTTTGCGCTCGGCACATGGAGTGGCGAATCCCCTGTGATAGGCTTCCTCTATTTAGCAGCTGGCTATGTCGGGCTCATATTGCTGACAGTGCTCCTACGGCCCTTGATCACAAAGATCGTACGTGACATCGTTGCCCGCCGAGCACTCGCTCAGACGCAGCGCCTGAATGTGCGTCTCGACCTCATCCCTTACCTCCGTCAGCAGCGCTACAACAGCCCCTCCCGCGCTATGCACCAGCGTGGCTCGTACCTCGTCCTTGAGCAGGCTCGCTATCAGACGCTCCTACTGCAGGATGAGACTTTCCCCGAGGTCGCACGTGGCTTAACTTATATCCGCGACCACGGCTCTGGGCTGGTCACCTCCTATGTCAGAGGCGAGGCGATCAACTACGCCACGACCATCCCCGTCGTCGGCACCATCCTCAACAAACTCGGCTATAAGTCCACCCGCCATCAGCGCTTCATCGGCACAGGTGGAGCTGACTCTACCAGTGGGAAGCTCGGCAAGTACAGCAAGTACATCCCCTATGTACTCTCCATCTGGGAGATCTTCGCCCCTGCCCTCATCGGTGTGGCAGCCTCTCAAGCACAAGGCTTCTTCGCCCGACTCTTCGCCAAGAGAGCCACGAAGACCAAGAAGCCTTTCTGACGCCGATAGCCCCTCCTTCATCCGATACATCCACACACGATCTATTGACTCTACCCAATGAAGAAGTATACTATCGTCGGCATCGGTGAGCTGCTCTTCGATGTCTTCCCTGACCGCAAGGCCCTTGGTGGCGCACCGACCAACTTTGCCTTCCACTGCCAGCAGCTCGGGCATGAAGCCATCTCTGTCAGTGCGATCGGGCGTGATACCTTAGTGAAGAGATCAAGGCCGAGCTTCAGGCACGCCAGCTACCTGCCATACTGCAGGAGACGGACTACCCCACCGGCACCGTACAGGTCACCCTCTCTGCTACGGGAAGCCCCACGTATGAGATCTCCGAGGGCGTCGCCTGGGATCATATCGCCTTCACCGACGAGCTCCGAGCTTTGGCACAGCGCACTGATGCCGTCTGCTTCGGTTCGCTCGCTCAGCGCCACGAGGCATCTCGCACGACGATCCTCAGCTTCCTCAAGGCGATGCCCGAGGGTAGCCTACGTATCTTCGACATCAACCTCCGCCTGCAGTACTATACCCGTGAGACGATCCACACGTCACTGGAGCACGCAGATATCCTGAAGCTCAACGACGAGGAGGTACCCATCGTCGCACGCCTCTTAGGGCTCGAGGGCGATATAGAGGCCGTCTGCCGTCAGGTGCTCACCGACTACAGCCTGCGCGCAGTGATCCTAACCCGTGGAGCAGACGGATGCTCTATCTATCATGAGAAGGGAAGTGTCTTCCATCCATCGGCCTGCATCAAGGTAGCCGATACGGTAGGTGCTGGTGACTCCTTCACCGCAGGCTTTGTCTCAGCGCTATTGGCTGGGAGAAGCCATCTGGAGGCTGTCGCACTTGCCACACGTGTCGCCGCCTTCGTCTGCAGCCATCACGGTGCTATGCCCACGCTACCGAGCGAGTATCGCGTAGTCGAGGCATAGGTATAAAAGCTGACCTGGCCATCTCTCCCGAGATAGCCAGGTCATTCGATTTATCACTTAAACGGTTTACTATTTACAAGAGTCAATTGCTTGCTAAAGCCGTATCACTCTCACAATGCAAAGGTAGACCAACCCCAGAGAGGCCACAATACCCATTTGTAATGATTATCTGCGCCCCATCTACCTAATTTAGTGGATTGTACTCGGTAGGATAATACTCTACCTTTGCCCTACATTCATCGGGCGAGCCTCCAAGCACAGCCTCCACAGTATCCCTCAACGACTTGATCAATGAACTCATACAGACACCTCCAAGGTCACACCTACGTCACACCCTTCACGGCTCATACCCGCATCAGTGACGTCATCTTAGGCAGCGCCAGCGCACTGCTCATCATCTCGCGCTTCGGCATCCCCCTGGGCTTTGGTGACCAAAGCATCGGGCAGGTATGCCAAGAGCATGGTGTCGATGTCAAGACCTTGCTTCTCCTCCTCAATAGCTCGATCATCGATGGATACGAGCCCACGCCCGAGCTCATCGCCTCGGTGCATCTGGATAGCCTGCTGAAGTACTTGATCAATTCGCACTCTTACTTCCTCGACTTCCGCCTACCGCTGATCCGCCAGCGCCTCCTCTCGGCGATGTCGAACTGCCCCCAAGACCTAATGTATGTCATACGCCGCTTCTTCGATGAGTACGCCGAAGAGGTGCGTAAGCATATGAACTATGAGGACCGAGTCGTCTTCCCCTATGCCCGCAAGCTCATGGCAGGCGAGCGCGACAGCAACTACAACATCGGTATCTTCATCAAGCGTCACGACCAGATCGAGCTCAAGATCACCGAGCTCAAGAACCTCCTGATCAAGTACTACACCGCTCCGACGGGCTACGAGATGACCGCCGTGCTCAACGATATCTTCGCCGTCGAAGTCGACCTCGCTGGTCACAACTATATCGAGGACGCGATCTTCACCCCCTTCATCGAATATCTGGAGAGTCAGCAGGCTAAGGTCACACCGCCTACTCGCACTCCCCCACAGCGGGCATCACTATAGACCAAGGACCCGCTCTACTCTACCCCACCCAAGCTGATATATCCCATGGTCACGCCTATCAAGATAGCTGTCGCAGAGCCGTCCTCCATCGTCCGATCGGGGCTGGAGGCTCAGCTGCGCAAGCTCCTCCACTATAAAGCCCAGATCATCTACCTCCTCGATGACAACCGTCGCGAGTGGCAGGACATCGCCTCGGTCATCTCTGCGGATATCTTCATCATCAATCCCCTCCTGACAGGTCCCACCCCGCGGGCTTGCCTTCCCCATCTCCCTGAGCACACGAAGCTCATCGCACTGTGCTACGGGCTATATGATGCGGGTATCCTCAAGGAGTTCGACGCAGCGATTCACCTCGCCGACTCCCCCACGCAGATCTCCGACACCATCGACCAGCTCCTGCAGAGCGAGCCTTCAGCAGTGCCCCTCGCCTCGGACTCACAGACCCTCACACCACGCGAACGCGAGATCATCATCTGCGTCGTCAAGGGTATGACGAACAAAGAGATCGCGGGGCAACTCTACCTCTCGACCCACACCGTCATCACCCACCGACGCAACATCTCGAAGAAGCTCCAGATCCACAGCCCCAGTGGTCTGACGATCTATGCGATCATGAACAAGCTCGTCGAGCTGGAGGACATCAAGCAAGACCTCTAAGCGTCACGCCCCTCTCGTCACCAGGTCAATCCTCATAGGAGAGAGGAAGAACAACCCTACCTCATATAAGAGAGAAGGCGAAGGTTTTAGATATTTGTAATAGATTTAGGGAGCTAATCCGTAGTTCATTCACTACGATATTAGCTCCCTTCATTAGTATAGATACGGTAATATCAACCCCAAAGAGCATACATGATAGTCATAGAGAGTAAGCGTAAGAAGCTACAGACTCTACAGAAGAAATACCCCACAGCCATCTTTGCCGATGTGACGAGCAAGTCGACCAGTCGTCTACTCCATCTCAGTCCCTTCTATCCGCATGGAGGTATCCCCGTCCCGATGAGTCCAGGTTACACAGCGACCTGTGTAGAATCCATATGGCAGGGACTCAAGGTCTTTGAGCATGCAGATATTGACACTGACCTCTTCCAAAACGCCACTATGCGTGGTATCAAGCGGACGGCTCGGAAATACGGCAAACCCATCGGACATCGAGCAGGCGTACATTCCCCTGAACTATTAGGATATATCGAGGCACGCAAGCAGATCTACATCCCTACCTACCGCTGGATGCTGGAGCACTATTGCATGGATATCATCCACCGTCTAAGGCAGGCACATGCAGCAGGTAAGACGATCGTCCTTCTTGACTACGACACCAATGCCGATGTCGAGAATGCGACCAAGCCATTATCTCATGCAGCTCTCGTCAAAGCCTACGCTGAGGGGCTGTACCCATATGAGGATATGCAAGCTGTCGCACAGCCTCCTCTTCCCAAACTCGAAGAACCATTATTCGAAGACCTTTTCCCTGATTATTAGACATTAGTAACTACTATGCCGAGCTACAAGAAAGACAGCGAGGAGTACAAACAGATTATTCAACGCGAGCGTATAGAAAAACTCTACCACTTTACCGATCGAGCGAATCTCGATAGCATCATCGAAGCAGGAGGACTCTACTCCTGGGCAGACTGCGAAGCACGCCACATCACAATCCCCAAGCCTGGTAGCAGCGACTCCTCGCGCTCCTTGGATATGCGAGATGGTTTGCAGCACTTTGTTCGTCTCAGCCTATGCCGTGACCATCCTATGAAATATGTCGCGATGAAGGAGGGGCGCATCGACAATCCCGTCCTATTAGAGATCTCACCAGAGGTCATCTACTGGTCCGAGACTTGCTATGCAGATCGCAATGCCACGAAGAATGGGGCGCAGGTAGGAAGTGATATCACCGACTTCAAGCAGATACACTTCGATAGCGTACGAGCACCTAACCACTTTAACCTGTCTGAGGAGGAGCAAAAGTTCTACCAAGCCGAGGTGCTGGTCAAGGGCTTCATCCCACTGGAGTATATCCTCAATATCCGCAACTTCGGGATACAGCTCCCCAAGCAGACGAAGCTCACCCACCGCAGTCCCTACACGGCACAGGTCACGAGAGACACCCCTACCGCCTTCATCTTCCTCGTGGACCAATCCATATCAATGAATCGAAGCACCCTGCTCTATGGGGAGAGTCTCACCCTAAGTGAGGCTGTCGCCCGCATAGTCAATCGCTCTATCGAAGAGCTGGTGAATAGATGTATCAAGGGCAGCGAAGTGAGACGCTACTTCGACATTGCCGTCATTGGCTATGGCGACGAAGCTCAGTCAGCCTGGCAGGGTAAGCTCGCGGGACGCGACTTCGTCACTCCCGAAGAGCTACGACAGAGCCCCTACAAGAACATTACTGCGCGAGAAGAGAAGCGCACACGACGTGGGGTCGAGATCAAGGAAGTACAGCGTACTCAGTGGCTGGAGGCAAAGCATCAAGGCAAGCAGACTCGCTTAGATAAGGCCGTGCGCTATGCGCAGGGGCTACTGGAGCAATGGTGTGCTGAGCACAGCGGGAAGGTATGCTATCCCCCGACAGTCATCAATATCACAGACGGTGAGTACAATGCGGTCTCTCACGAAGAGATGCTCCAGATAGCAGGTGAGCTAAAGAGCATCGAGACGCTGGATGGCAATACCCTATTCTTCAACATACACATCAGCCCCACAACCCTCCAGACGACGAGCTTCCCCGAAGAGCAGACAGGCATAGAGCCTCTTGCGCAGCGACTCTATGCCCTGAGTAGTCTACTCCCAGAGCGCTACAACCAAAGTATCAGTCTCCTGATGGGTACAGATGCCTCCAGTACCAAGCGTAAGCGAGGACTCGTAGTCAATGCCGATATGGCCACACTCATCAAGACTATTGAGATCGGCACACCGACCAATATCTCCAACAACCTGTGAAGACAATGAAAGGACGAGCGATCACACTCCCCAAGAGGGAGCCCAATCCACTATGCGAAGACGCCTCACGTCTGATCCCTGGCCGACTACTCGCCGTCGCTGATGGCGCTGGAGGAGGAGGCCTATATGCTGACTATGGGCTCAGTATCTCATCGAGCATCTGCCCGCCGAGGCGGGATTTGCTAACGCAGAAGCCTTGGATGGCTGGCTTAGTGGCATCTGGGAGGAGTTCTATAACGCCTGTGAGCGACAAGCACAGCAGAGTGGGAGCTTCTACCTGAATAAGTTCTACGACGAAGGCTCCTTCTCCACCCTGGCGGCCCTGTGGCGGGTCTCACCACGGAGCTACTACTGGGTTGCGTACGGAGATAGTGTAGCCTTCCATTACAGTCGTCGCTGGGGCACGCTCAGCCATAGCTTCGGGGCACTAAGGGATTTTTCACTCCCTCCCTACCTCATCAACTGCAAGGATGAGCTTCGCCCCGAGGGCTTCCGCTCGGGCTACTTTGCAGTCGAGCCTGGTGATTGCGTATTCGTCACGAGTGATGCGCTGGCTCAATACATCGTGATGATGCACCTATTGACGGATCGCCAGACACACCTGGAGGAGATCACCCAATTATTGGCTACGGGTCTTCGACAGTCCAATTATCTGCGTCGAGCCTTAGAGCTCCCCGCTATGGATCTGTGGCGAGATGTCCTGCGCCCCCTACTCTCCTGTGCCACGACCCCACGACACTTCGCTCGGCACATCGACTGCTTACTGCGACAGGGGCTACTCGCCCCCGATGACTACTCGATCGTCTGGTCTAAATGCTAACCCACTATGAACTATCCCTCTATAAGTGATTACATCGAGGCGCTGCGCGATGCCGAAGGCAGCCTCAGCGAGCTGAAAGATCTGCGCTTGGTCTATGACGACCAGGGGCATCCCATCATGAGCAGCGGCAACTTCGCCGTAGTCTTCAAGATGCAGACCCCTACGGGTGAGTACCACGCCCTCAAGTGCTTCCTCCGTGACCAGGAGGAGCGAAGTGAGCGCTATCGCTTGATTGCAGAGGAGCTCCAGTACGTCCAGTCGACCTACCTCGTGAAGTTCAGATACCTCGAGAGCGAGCTCTTCGTAGATGTACCAAATACTGGAGGAGAGGAGTATCCCGTGCTCCTCATGGACTGGGTCGATGGCATTCCTTTGGATCAATACCTCAAGACGATCCTCAACGACCGATATAAGAAGGATCTCTTAGCCTACCGCTTCTCTCTACTGGCTCGCTGGCTGGTCACACAGCCCTTCGCACACGGAGACCTGAAGCCCGACAACATCTGTGTACGCAGGGACGGATCACTCGTCCTGCTTGACTACGATGGGATGTACGTACCCGCTCTATCCGGACGAAAGCCCTTAGAGCAAGGTAGCCCCCACTACCGACATCCCCTACGAAGCACCCTGCCCTTCGACGAACATATAGACGACTATAGCCTATCGCTCATCCTGCTATCGCTACGCGCTATTGCGCTTGACGAGACTCTCTATGTACGTTATTCATCCAGCGAGTACCTACTTCTCTCAGAGCAAGATCAGCTAAATCCCTACACAAGCCCTATATTCAAAGAGCTCAACCACTTGGTGCTGAGCTTAGACTTCATCGACTCCTATCACACCTATCTGAAGTCACTTCAAGACACGACCTATTATCTCGAAGCGCGTAACCTTCAGCTCCTCGCTCCTATCTTGATGTATCGTAGGGCAGCAGAGATGGGAGACCCAAAAGGGATGTATAAACTTGGTGTCTGCTATGCACGTGCCCAAGGGGGGCTAACAAAGGATGAAACCAGAGCCGTGGAATGGTGTCAAAAAGCTGCGGAGGCGGGAGATGCAGAAGCGATGAACAGCCTTGGTGTCTGCTATGCACTTGCCCAAGGGGGGCTAACAAAGGATGAAACCAGAGCCGTGGAATGGTATCAAAAAGCTGCGGAGGCAGGAAATGCAGGAGCGATGAACAACCTCGGCGTCTGCTATAAACACGGCAAAGGGGGGCTAACGAAGGATGAAACCAAAGCCGTGGAATGGTATCGAAAAGCGGCGGAGGCGGGAAATGCAAATGCGATGAACAGCCTCGGCATCTGCTATAAATACGGCAAAGGGGGACTAACAAAGAATGAAGCTAAAGCCGTGGAATGGTACAAAAAAGCGGCGGAGGCGGGAAATGCAACAGCGATGTACAACCTCGGCAGGTGCTATTACTATGGCCAAGGGGGGCTAACGAAGGATACGTCCAAAGCCGTAGAATGGTACCAGAAAGCAGCAATAGCAGGGAGTAGAAAGGCTGTAGAAAGGCTGCAAGAACTGGGAGAACATCTTTTTTAACCAGCTTCATCCAGGGCTGTACTACGAAGCAAGATACGATCCCCATCTCCCAGGATAGCTCCATCATATACGACTCCCCAATAGCGGATCCTTCGATAAGGATGCTATTAGGGAGCGTTCGTTTACAGGTACTTTGCCATACAAATCTGCACATCATTACTCTTGAAGGAAAGCTCCAACTCACCTCGAAGAAACCCGTATTTCAGCTCAGGAAAAGCAGCAGAGCAGTAGTGAAAAACCTTCGTCTACGTGCGTAGTCATAAAGACCACGCAGGAGGATCATAAGATCTACGTACGTAGATTTAAAGACCAGGCACGTAGACCGAAGAATAGCCGTAGAGCTTCGAGGAAACAGTTCCTTGAGAATGAAAGAATAGGAGCTACTCGGACGACTTTTCTTTGGCGCATTGCTGAGCGCAAATAGGGCGGAAACTTGATGCATCGCTATGGTGCGGCAGTGGTGTCATAAGGCAGTAGAAGGCAGCCCCTTCGTACGGAGGCTCAAGGAGGGGGCATAGCTGACGGTGCGCCTCTCGTAGCATAGCGCTGATCCAGCGGGAATTCCGTATATTTGTATACTACAAAAAATACATTCGCACAGCATGAAATTTACTGTCACCAGCAACGACCTGCTCCTGCAGCTCCAGGCTGTAGCCAAGGTCATCAATCAGAAAAGTGTAGCAGCAGTCCCCGTACTCGAAAACATCCTCTTCGAGCTTCAGGGCAACATACTTACCCTCACCGCCGCAGACCAGAGCAACCGCCTGACCTGCGCTCTCGAAGTCAATAACCTCGGAGAAGATGGCTCCTTCGCCGTACGAAGCAACATCATCCTCGACGCTATCAAGGAGCTCTCCGACCAGCCTATCGAGATCGACGTCGATAGCGAAGGCGGGAAGGCTACCATCACCTATAGCAACGGGCACTACAGCTTCCTCTCTACCTCTGCAGACATCTATCCTCAGGGTATCGAGCTTGACGAAGCTCGCACCATCGTCATGCCCGCTCAGAGCCTACTGAAGGGCCTCGAGCGCACCCTCTACGCTGCCAGCGATGACGACACGCGCCCCATCATGACGGGGGTCTATCTCGACTTCTTCCCCGAGAAGCTCATCACGGTAGCCTCCGACGGCCGCATCCTCGTGCGCTACACCGACTCCAACATCAAGTGCGGTGAGACGGCATCCTTCTGCCTCCCCGCTCGTATCGCACAGCTCCTGACCCGCGGGATCCTCGCGAAGGAAGCGGGCGAAGTGACCATCAGCTTCGACGGGCGCAATGCCAGCTTCTCTATGCCCAGCGGCTCGCTCACGGCACGTCTCCTCGAAGGGAAGTTCCCCAACTACAACTCCGTCATCCCCACCAGCTCGGTACACAATATCATCGTCGACAAGGATCAGCTCTTCTTCGCTTCGAAGCGCGTCTCGCTCTTCTCGAACCGTGCCAGCAGCCTCGTGATCCTTGACTTCGCTGATGACTCGATCCGCATCACCGGTCAGGACCTTGACCTCTCGATCGCAGCTGAGGAGACGATCTCCTGCTCCGGCCAGCAGGCTGGTACGCGCCTGCGCATCGGCTTTGACTTCAGCTACTGCAGCGCCTCCTGCAGAATGTAGCGAGCGAGCAGATCCAGTTCAGCCTCAACGACCAGACGCGTGCTGGTGTCATCACCCCGCTCACCAGCGACGAAGGTATCGACATCACTGCCCTGATCATCCCCATGAAGCTCTTAGGCGAATAGTAGCCGAGGAGCACTACACCTATTGCATACATGAAGCTTAATCTACAGCGCCCGATCGTCTTCTTCGACCTGGAGACGACGGGCGTACAGATCACTCGTGACCGCATCGTCGAGATCTCGATCCTGAAGATCAGCCCCGACGGCGAGCGCGAGACCAAGACCCGACGCATCAATCCCGAGATGCCCATCCCCGCAGAGGCCTCTGCCGTGCATGGCATCACGGACGCCGATGTCGCTGACTGCCCCACCTTCGCACAAGTAGCACGCAGCCTCTACACTTGGCTGGAGGGCTGTGATATCGCGGGCTTCAACTCCAACCGCTTTGACGTACCGATGCTCGTCGAGGAATTCCTCCGTGCTGGCGTCGCTGTAGACTTCGATGACCGCCACTTCGTCGACGTGCAGACGATCTTCCACAAGATGGAGCGCCGCACGCTCGAGGCTGCCTACAAGTTCTACTGCGGCAAGACGCTGGAGAATGCCCACTCGGCTGAGGCGGACACGCTGGCCACCTTCGAAGTCCTCGAAGCCCAGCTCGACCGCTATCCCGAAGACCTCAAGAACGATATCCCCGCGCTGGCAGAATTCTCTACTCACGGGCGTCGTGTGGACTTCGCTGGGAGCCTGGCGTACAACGACAAGGACGAGATCGTCATCAACTTCGGTAAATACAAGGGTGTACCCGTCACGGAGGTCTTCCGCAAGGACTCTGGATACTACAACTGGGTCATGGGTGCACAGTTCCCGCTCGAGACGAAGCGCTGGTTCTCCCGCCTCTACCAAGAGACACGTAAGCTATAATGGGCATCCTCAGCGGTAAGCACATCGTCCTCGGTATCTCGGGGAGTATCGCAGCATACAAGGCCGCCGTCTTGACGCGTCTTCTCGTGCGCAAGGGAGCGGAGGTACAGATCGTCATCACCCCCGCGGGGAAGGAGTTCATCACGCCCATCACCCTCTCAGCACTAAGCTCACGCCCCGTCATCAGCGAGTTCTTCAGCGGACGTGACGGCACGTGGAATAGCCACGTCGACATCGGTCTGTGGGCAGATGCTATGGTCATCGCACCCGCTACCGCCGCCACCATCGGGAAGATGGCACACGGTGTAGCGGACAACATGCTCCTGACGACCTACCTCTCGATGAAGGCTCCCGTCTTCATCGCCCCAGCGATGGACCTGGATATGTTCGCCCACCCCTCGACGACGGACAACCTCGACCTACTGAGTCAGCGTGGCAACTTCATCATCGAGCCTCAGTCAGGTGAGCTTGCCAGCCACTTGGTCGGCAAGGGTCGCATGGAAGAGCCCGAAGGTATCGTCGCTGCACTCGAAGACTTCTTCTCCTCTACCCTCGACTATGAGGGGCGTCGCGTAGTCATCACGGCTGGGCCGACGCACGAACCTATCGACCCCGTGCGCTTCATCGGCAATCACTCTACGGGCCGTATGGGTATCGCTCTAGCGGAGGAGTTCGCACGCCGTGGAGCGGAGGTAGACCTCATCCTCGGCCCTTCGTCGCTCAAGCCCTCCGAAGCTGTCCGCACCACCCGTGTGACGACGGCCGAAGAGATGCTGCAGGCTACGGAGGAGGTCATCGAGGAGGCTGACATCGCTATCTTCTCGGCTGCCGTCGCCGACTACCGCCCACGCTATCACCACACGGAGAAGATCAAGCGTGAGGGACAGGCAGAGATGGAGCTTGAGCTCGTCCGCAACCCCGACATCGCCGCTACGCTCGGTGCCCGCAAGCGCCCCGAGCAATTCTTCGTCGGCTTCGCCCTCGAGAGCAATGCCGGTGTCGAGGAGGCCAAGCGTAAGATGCACGCCAAGCACTTCGATGCTATCGTGCTGAACAGCCTGCAAGACGCTGGTGCTGGCTTCGCCCATGAGACGAATAAGGTCACGATCTTCGACCGTGAGGGCTCTATCGAAGCCTACGAGCTGAAGAGCAAGGATGCTGTAGCCCACGACATCGCGAGCTTCATCGTCAAGCGCCTCGGCGAATAACTCTCCCCTTCATCTGCCCATTAAGTCAAGCCTGATGCATCTACTCCACCTCGTCCTACTCGTCCTCACGCTGGGGCTTCTGCCACTACGAGCGCAGGAGCTGCGGGTGACGGTAGAGCTACGGACAGAGGTGCTGGGTAGCGAAGGGCAGATACACTACGAGGGTCTGCGTCGCCAGCTCACCGACCTCCTCGGTCGCACGCGCTGGACGGACCTTGCCTATAAGGAGGGTGAGCGGATCGATGTCTCCTTCATCTTCACCCTGCACGAGCGCAGCGAAGCGGGTGAGTACAAGGGCGAGCTGGTCATCTCCGCCCGTCGCCCCATCTACGGCACGGACTACATGAGCCCGACACTCCTCCTGCGCGATCCGAGCATCACCTTCACCTACCTACCAGGCGACCCACTCACCTATCAGGAGACGGATCCCGAGCACCCACTGGTGGCGCTCTGCTCCTTCTACGCGCTGTACGTCATCGCGAGCGATCTTGATAGCTTCTCTCCCCTCGGAGGTAGTCGCCTCCAGCCTCGGCTGAGCGCCCTCGTGGCCTCAGCTATGAGTCACCCCGACTGGAAGGGCTGGAGCAGTACCGAGCGTGGTCTGTCACGTGCACGACGCTTGGAGTACCTGACCTCGCAGGAAGATGAGCGCTACCGCCAGTGCTGGTACCGCTACCACCGCGAGGGCTTAGACCGCCTCTCCTCCAGCCCTGAGGAGGCCCGTGAGGTTCTCCTTGAGGTCACAAAGGAGCTTGTGGAGCTTCGAAAGATCCGCTCCCGCTCGGTCGCACTCTCCGACCTCGAGCAGACCAAGCTCCCCGAGCTTATCCAGCTCTTCCGCTCCGCCCCCCAGAGCGAGCGCCTTCTTCTCTCTGAGCGCCTTCGCCAGCTCTTCCCCACTGCGGGAGACCAGCTGCAGGCGCTCCGCTAATCCCCGCTTCTCTCAGTTATGCTTCAGAGTCTCAGCATTCGGAACTTCGTGCTCATCGATGAGCTCACCATCCAGTTCACCCCGCACTTCTCCGTCATCACGGGTGAGACAGGTGCTGGTAAGAGTATCCTCCTCGGTGCGATCGCCCTCCTGATGGGGCAGCGTGCCGATAGCTCCACGATCCGCCCTGGGGCCGAGCGCTGCGTCATCGAAGCCCGCTTCACCCACCTTGACGCTGCCGTGGGAGCCATGCTCGAGGAGGAAGACATCGATAGCGACGAGGAAGAGTGCATCGTGCGCCGTGAGATCACGGCCAAGGGCAAGAGCCGCGCCTTCGTCAACGACACCCCCGCTTCGCTCCAGCTCCTCAAGCACCTGAGCGAATACCTCATAGACATCCATTCGCAGCACAAGAACCTCCTCCTCGGCGATGCAGGCTTCCAGCTCTCCGTCCTCGATCTGTACAGCGGAGAGCAATCCTTGCTCAGCGAATATCAGGCAGCCTTCCGCGCCTTCCGCAGTGAGCAGCGGGCCTACGAAGAGGCTTGTCAGGAGGCCGAAGAGCTGAGACGCGAGCAGGACTACCTACAGTTCCAATACGACCAGCTGGAGGAAGCTGAAGTGGAGTCGGGCGAACTCGAATCGCTCGAAGAGGAAGAGCGTCAGCTCTCCCATGCCCAAGAGATCCGTGAGGAGCTCAGCAGTGCCGCCTCTGCCCTCGAGGATGACGAGCACGGCGCCCTACCTGCTCTCTACCATGCCCTGTGCTCCGTCGAGAGCATTCGCCGCTACCATACGCCTGCCGCTGAGTGGTGCGAGCGTCTGGAGAGTGCACGTATCGAGCTCCAAGATCTGGCAAGCTCGATGAGCGACGAGGCGGAGGAAGTGACCTTCAGCCCAAAGCGTCTGGCGAAGGTCGAGGCTCGTCTGGACCTCATCCGTGGGCTCCTGCACAAGCACAGCCTCGCGAGCTGCGACGAACTCATCGCCCTCAGGGATGACCTCTCCAGCCGTCTTGAGCAAATCAACTCCTCTGACGAGCACCTCACCGCCCTCTCCGAAGCCCTCCAGAAGCGCGAGGCCGAGGTTCTCCGTCTCGGGAAAGCCCTCAGCAAGACCCGCACCAAGGCTGCTCGCACTATCGAAGGCGCGCTCATCACCACGCTCCACGAGCTGGGTATGCCTCATGTGCGCTTCGTCATCCGTCAGGATATCTTAGACGCTCCCACCCTTCACGGGCTGGATCACGTCACCTTCCTCTTCTCCGCGAATAAGGAGATCGAGCCCGAGCCCGTAGCAGAGATTGCTTCGGGTGGGGAAATCTCCCGCCTCATGCTCGCTATCAAGGCACTCATCGCTGACCGCCGTAGCCTCCCCACGATCATCTTCGACGAGATCGATACGGGCGTCTCGGGCGAGACCGCCGAGCGCATCGCCACGATCCTTCGCCGCATGGGCGAGAGCATGCAGGTCCTGGCGGTGACGCACCTCCCTCAGATAGCCGCAGCGGGCGAAGACCACTTCTACATCTACAAGGAGCACGGCGAGGCAAGCACCCGTAGCTACATCCGCCACCTCACTGCAGAGGAGCGCATCGACGAGATCGCGCGTATGCAGAGCGGTAGCAAGCTCACCGACGTCACCCGTGCCGCAGCTAAGGCACTCTTAGAGACCGCGCAGAGCTAAGCTCCCTCCCGAGCTCCCCTTCACTTCATACGCCTCCCGCCGCAAGACTCTCGTAGGTCTGCAGCGGGAGGCGTATCTCTATATACCGCACACGGAAGTAGAGGTAGGGATATCGACCTATATTGAGACTGTGGCCGAGAGTCCTGTCCTCTACTTAGTGTGCAAAGGTATCGCACGCCCAGTTCCCCGATATGCCTCTTCGAAGAGATACGCAAGCCCTTCGCCTTATCGCGAGTATTCCTCTTATACAGCGGAGGGAAAAGCATCGTTCTCGTGGAGGAAAAAGCGCCTTCATGTAGTGGATTTCTTCTATCTATGTACGTAGTCTTAAAGACCAGGCACGTCAATCCAAATATCCACGTACGTAAATATTAGAGCCACGTACGTAGCCCAAACTTATCTGCCACTCGTCCACAACTTTTATCCCGGCGCCGAGCAACAATCTAATATTGGTCAGCGGGCGAACCTATATAGATCGACGTCGTGACCTATACTGCTCCGTGTGATGACCAATATAGGTTCGCCCGCTGACCAATATAGGTTCATACGCCCCCCATCTATGACATGCGAAGGAGCGGGCCATAGCTTGGAGCCATCACCCTCTATTGAAGGGTATACTGCCCACGCCCACAGCCCTCTATCTGACTCAGGCAGACAAAGGCCTGCAACGCAAAGAAGTCCGACTTTTTATGTACCTTGGCACAGTCTTTGTACATAGTGCATCAAGTAATAAGTATTCATAACCTCCGCCGTCTTGTCCGGATATACTCCCTTGAGACGGCCTAAAACAGTAAGCAAACAATGAAATTCCCTAAGTGGGCTATCGCAGTAGCTGTCATTGTCCTCCTCGCCATCTGGGGGATCTCTAAGTACAACGGCCTCGTCACTATTGATCAGAATGTCAAGAACAAGTGGAGCCAGGTAGAGAACCAGTATCAGCGCCGTAGTGACCTCATCCCCAATCTGGTGAATGTCGTCAAGGGCTATGCTTCTCATGAGCGTGAGACCCTCGAGAGCGTCATCTCGGCTCGTAGCAAGGCTACCTCAACAACGATCAATGCCAACGACATGGACGAAGCCGCCCTACAGCGTTTCCAGCAGAGTCAGGATGCTCTCTCCTCCGCCCTCTCTCGTCTGATGGTCGTCGTAGAGAAGTACCCCGACCTGAAGGCTAACGAGCAGTTCCGCGATCTCTCCTCACAGCTCGAAGGGACGGAAAACCGTATCGCTACGGCTCGCCGTGACTTCAATGACGCTGCTCAGCAGTACAACACGCACCGCAACAAGTTCCCCACCGTCATCGTCGCTGGGCTCGCAGGCTTCCGTGAGCGCCCCTACTTCACGGCTCAGGCTGGCAGCGAAGTAGCACCCACCGTCGACTTCTCTACGGAGAAGTAACCCCCACTTAAACGACTATGCGCTACAGGATGGATAGAGCGCTCCGACATCTCCTCCTGCTCGCCTTCATTAGCCTTTTCCCACTCGGTCTTTGGGCCGAGGGGAAGGTCTATACGCCCGAGCTCGTACCGAATGTCTTCACGACCGACAGCACCCGTCTGCTCTCCGACCCCGAGGGCTACATCAGTGCTGAGGGGCGAGAGCGCATCGATGCGGCACTCTACGAGATCCGTCGCACGACGGGTGTAGAGTTCGCCACGGTCATACTCCCGAGTATCGGGGAGCGAGATATCGAGAGCTTCTCCACTGACCTCTTTAGGCTATGGGGCTTGGGCTCGAAGACCCGCAATGACGGGCTTCTGCTGCTGGTCGTCATGGACCAGCGTAAGGTACGCTTCGAGACGGGCTATGGGATGGAGGGGGATATTGACCGACGTCCGTGCCAGCCGTATCCAGCGACAGTACATCATCCCGCTGATGCGCGAAGGGGACTACGACGGAGCTATATATAATGGTGTAGTAGCCGTAGGTAAGGTACTCCAAGGAGAGGAGTACACCTCCGACCGCAGGACAGCACGTGGCGAAGGGGAGTCCTTCTCCTTCATGCTGTGGCTCCTCTACGGGGTCTTGGTATTCTCTGCTGGATATAGCGCCTTCTCCAGCCTCTATGAGGAGAAGCTCCGTAGCCGCACACCGCACTTAGCTAGAGAGCGCCTTCCTCTGATCGAAGCCCGAGCTAAGACCCATCCCATCCTACTCTACATCATCTGTCTGCCCGTAGGGCTACTCTATCACTTCTATGCACGTCGGGTGCTGAACGAAATACGCCACCTCGCCAGCTCCTGCCCGCAGTGTAGACAGGATAAGATGGTGCCCCTTGCTCCATCTGAGGGCTGGCGCTATCTGACACCTGCAGAGCAGAAGGAGATGGAGATCGGCTCACGCCTCTACTCTGTCTATCAGTGTAGCCACTGTCACTATGCAGAGACCGCTGGACGTGACGTCAGTGACGCATGGACACGCTGCGAGCACTGTGGAGCCCGCACGGTAGCCCTTGAGCGTACAGAGCTTATCGATGGTGGGCGCTATGAGCGCCGACACTACCGCTGTCGCAACTGCGGGCACGATTCGCATAGCGACCACCGCCGTCAGTCGGATAATGACGAGCTCTTGAGAGGCATGCTCCTCGGAGCTCTACTCAACTCAGGTCGCAATCGAGGCGGCTGGGGTGGCGGAGGATTCGGCGGAGGCGGCGGATTTGGCGGAGGTAGCTTCGGTGGAGGCTCCTCAGGTGGTGGTGGTGCCACCGGTGGCTGGTAGCCTCAGCCTCGCATATCCTTAGATACGAATTAGCCCCTACGACTCGCAGTGAGTCGTAGGGGCTAATTCGTTTAGCCAGTGCAGAGAGCACTAAGGATTCTGCTGACAGAGAGGATTGGACTTAATTTCCGTGTAGGGGATCTTGAACTGCCAGTTCTTATCATCGGCTGTCTTAGGCATCGTTTCGTAAGACGAACCCTGGTTCTTCGTGATAGCTTCCAGGTACTTCGTCTCACCACCGCCTTGACCAGTGAAGTCCTTAATGATCTGGAAATTCTTCGCTGCAAGGCGATTGGGCACGATACCCAGACGCTTCATATCGAAGAAGCGTACTCCCTCAAAGAGGAGATCCAGGCGCTTGTGCAGGAAGATCTTCTCGATCAGGGCATCCCCCGTCTCCGTGGGCTGTACGAAGTCAGCATCGCGCGTCTTCACTATCGTGTAGAGCGTCGTCTGAGCTGCCGCAGTCTTACCCTGGCGAGCCTCAGCCTCAGCCTGGATGTAGTACATCTCGCCGAGGCGCATGATGAGGACGTCGCCCTTACTGGAGGCATGGTTCTGCACGCGATACTTCATGCACTGCCCCGTGATCTCGAAGCCTGGCACTCCACTGATCAGAGGGAGGTAGCCAGCATCGACATCCTCGGGGATATTCTGATCCAAGTCGTAGCAGTACCACCACTTGCGACGTACGTCATTGGGTCCCAGCTGGTCGAAGATATTTCGATTCACAGCGAAGCGGAAGTGGTCCTGCCAGCCGTTATCGAAGTTCGTCGAGTACGTGGCGAGGAAAGTACCGTAGCCTTGGTTCTGCGTCTCTGCATAGCGGTAGCCCCACATCCACTCATTGGCGTTGTAGTCATTGAAGCCATCGAGGAGCTCTTCACCCACCTGGAGCTTAGAGTTAGCGTTCGCGATAGCCTCCTTTGCATAGGTCTCCGCTGCAGCCCAGTCGGACTTACTGAGGGCTACGCGTGCAGCGATGCCACAGACCGTCGAGTAGCGCAGGTGGTTGCGCGAATTATTCTGGTCCAGCTCCTTGAGCGTCTCCATAGCCATCTTCAAGTCCGACTCGATGAGCCCATAGGCTTCGGCTACTGTACCACGGCGAGCAGGCTCATAGAGCTGAGCATTGTTCGCATTTTCATCACGCATGACGACTCCAGGGTCAGTGGCTGCCGTCGAGGCATTGTAGCGCTTAGCGAAGAGCTGGACGAGCTGATGATAAGCATAGGCGCGGAAGGCGTAGGCTTCCCCTACGGAGTAGCGGATCTTCTTATCCTTACGCTCCTCTTCGGTCAGCGTTTTCTTGAAGCCTCGGATAGCGATATTCGTGTGCTGGATGAGGGTATAGTAGAAGTCCCAAGCCCGATAGTTGATGACTCCATCTCCACGCTCATTGTGCGCTCCCAGATAGGTGTACTCTCTGAGGTAAGCTCGCTGCGTATTGATGACATCATCACTCATCAGGTCAAGGCGCAGGTTGAGCGAAGGTGCTCCAGCCCCAAATGCCTGACCAAAGCTATAGGTGTACATCATGTGATGCAGCCCATTGACGATACCCTGGAGCCCTTCTTGGGTCCCTTCAGCTTGCTTATCCCCCAGTGAGGAGGTGGGAGAGGTTTCGAGGAAGTCCTTCTTGCATGCTGGGAGTGTGAGCAAGCTCACGCCTGCAGCTATGGCAAGGTATTTATGCAATCTCTTCATGATCGTAGGCAAAGATTAGAAGGTGACATTGAGAGTCGTAGTGAAGGTACGGGCAGCAGCATAGCCGACAGTGCCGTGGACACCTGTGTAGCCACTGAAGGGGTTGAGCCCTCTGCGCTTGGAGAGGATAAAGAGGTTCTCAGCGGCGAAAGTGAGGCCAACACCATCGACCCCGAGCTTCTTAGCGAAGCGCTTAGGGAGGTCGTAGCTCATCGAGATGCTCTTCAGTGCAAGGGCAGTCGAAGAGATGAGCCAGCGGTCGGAGGTCATCGTCGAGAAGTTCAGCGGGTCAGCATCAAGACGAGGGACATCAGTGATCTGCCCAGGCTTGCGCCAAGCTCGATAGAGGTCAGGGTGCATAGCTGTCCCCGAAGAGAGGTCGCGTGACATCATATCCTGGTAGAGACCATCGTAGGACTTACCACCGATCTGATAGGCAAAGACGAAGTTGAGGCCAATATCCTTGTAGCGGAAGTTCGTAGAGAAGCCACCATAGACATCGGGGATAGATGAGCCCGTGTAGTGCTTACGAGCCTTTTCCCCATTCTTCGTGTAGGTAGCGCGCTCACCCGAGGCCTCGAGCCCAGGTTCATCAGGATACTTCTCCCGGTCGAGGCGATACATAGCCTTACCATCAGCAGGGTCTACCCCGAGATATTCGTAGAGGTAGTAGTCATAGAGACTACGACCCTCCAAATACTTCTTCGTCCCGACGATGATACCATCCTTACGATTGAGGTCAGGGAGCTTGACGATCTTATTCCTCAGCCACGTAGCGTTAGCACGCAGGCTCCAGGAGAAGTCACCGATACGAAGGATCTTAGCACCGAGCTCGAGCTCGAGACCATAGTTACGGATCTTACCGATATTACGGTCAATACTCCCGACACCACTTGAGGTAGGCAGCTCATATTCGAAGAGCAGGTCCTTCGACTCCTTGTTGAAGACTTCGATCGTACCATCGATTCGGTCAAAGAGACCGAATTCAAGAGCTACGTCAGAGGTAATCTGGGTTTCCCATGTCAAGTCGGCATTCCCGACATTTGCTACACGCAGCCCAGGTTCATCAAGATTATTAGCACTGACATTATAGGTCGTCTGGTAGGGATAGTAGCCAGATAGACCGTCGTTCCCCGTCTGCCCATAGGAGCCACGGAGCTTGAGGCGGTTGACCCAAGAGACGTTCTTCATGAACTTCTCTGAGTTGATATTCCACCCAGCACCCACGGCCCAGAAGTTCCCCCAGCGGCTATTCTTATGGAAGCGGCTGGAGCCATCTCGGCGGTAGGCCAGCGAGAGGTTGTAGCGGTCGCTGTAGTTGTAGTTGAAGCGGCCGAAGTAACTTTCCTTGCGATAGGTATTGGTATTGGAGTTGACCGAGCGTACCTTGGTATAGTTCGAGAGCTCATCGATGACGATGAACTTCAGGAACTCCTTCGAGCCCGACATACCGAAGCTCTCAAGATCATAGCTTTCATGAGCAATGAGCCCTTCGAACTCGTGATCCTTACCCAGCTTCTTCGTGTAGTTGGCGAGCTGAGTGAAGGTCAGTGTCGTACCACGTCCTACACTCATTTCCAGCAAGCCCTGAGGGTTATCCCCGGTCTTATTGTTGTAGCGGAGCTTAGAGCGGCTATTGCTCTGGTCATAAGCTACCTGAAGCGAGAGCTTAAGCCCGTCAATAGGCTTAATATCGAGATGTGCACGGCCCATCAAGGCATCACGCAGCGACTCATTGTGGTCGAGGTAAGCCAGCTCGATCGTATTGTAGTTCTTACGATAGGGGCGGGTGATGCTGTGGTCATAGATCCTATTCCCGCGGTCATCGAGGACGTATGCTCCCGTCAGCGGATCATGGACATGGATAGGATAGATAGGAGCGATCGTCTGGGAGAAGTGTGCACCATTGGCAGATGTACCACCGAGCGAGCGAGGGCCTTCGGAGCGTGTGTGCGTCAGCCCAATATTCGTACCGAGCGTCAGCCAGGGGCGGATATCATACGAGAGGTTAGCACGGAGGTTGTAGCGCTTGTAGCCTGACTCGATCATGAAGCCACGCTCGTTGAGGTAGTTCAGCGAGAGGTACGACTGGAGCTTATCGGTGCGGAGACCTCCGCTGAGCGTGTACTCACCACGATGGCCCGTACGGTAGAAAGCATTGTACCAGTCGAGGTCATCGCCATAGAGGAGGCCATTGATCTCGGGATTCAGCTCACCGGTAGGAAGGAGGATACCAGGATAAGCACCCTTAGCAGGGCCACCCTTAGAGAGCTGATAGACCCCATTGGCGTCCTTACGATAGTAGGAGTCGATACCACTATAGGGATTGTACTTCAGCGCTTGATAAGTCTGGAGGGCAGCGATCGTACCGAGCTCTTCATCAGTCTTATTCTTATTGCGTTCGTCATAGCGGAGCGTGTTGTACCACTGCTGCCAGCGAATCTTGTAGTGGTCCATCGTACCGATCTTATCATACTCGGGAAGCCCACGGACGGAGAAGCCTTGGCTGGTAGAGAAGGTAAAGTGAGGCTGACCAGCCTGCCCAGCATTACGCTTCGTGGTGATGAGGATGACCCCATTACCTGCGCTGGAGCCGTAGAGAGCTGTGGCGGCAGCGTCCTTCAGCACAGAGATATCAGCGATATCCTGCTGAGCGATATCCGAGATACGGCCCGTATAGACGGCACCATCGACGACATACAGAGGGGCTGAGGAGGCATTGACCGAGCCGAAGCCACGGATACGGATATCAGCTTCGGAGCCAGGCTGACCCGAAGAGGTCGTGACCTGCACCCCAGCAGCAGCACCGGCAAGTGCGTTCGAGGCATTAGAGATAGGTCGGGCTGCAAGCTGCTTGCCACTGATCGAGGCTTGTGCCCCGACGAGGCTCTGCTTCTTCTGCGTACCATAGGCTACGATGACGACCTTGTCGATGGACTGCTCATCGTTGTCCAGGAGGATGCGAAGTTCTTTGCCCGTGATGGCGACGATCTTACTGGCATAGCCGACGCTCGACACACGTAGCGTGCGAGCTCCCTCGGGGAGGTGAAGGGTGAAGCGTCCCTTCGGGTCGGTCAGCGTACCGATGTTGGGATAGTCTACAGACTGGATTGAGGCCGGGACGATGGGCTCCTTGTCCTCCACAGCGAGGACGATCCCCTTGACGGTGATCTGCTTCTTTTGAGCCCATGCTACTCCTATCGAAAGAGTTAGGAATAGGAGTAAGAGTAAACTCTTCTTCATTTGCGTCTTTGGGTAACTAAGGTGAAACGAATGGGATCTGACGACGGGTGGAGTGGACCTCATCTGCCCCCTGCTGGAGGGTGATGAGATACACATCAAGGTGTGTGCTAAAGGCTCTCCCCTACTCGTGTAGGTTGGTGTTCGCGGCAGGAAGGGAGGGTCTGAGAGAGGATGGTACGGCTGTGCGGGTCTACTCGGAGTGCCTACTCTCTTAAATGAAGAGGTACTCAGGGCATGTGTTTAAGACTTATCGCTCAGCCATAGGGAGGAGGTACGTCGGTGAGGGTAATGCGTTGGTCGGAGAGGATCACGTAGGAGTGTCGGTGTATCTCTCCTTGTCTTTCTTTGCGGTAAAGGTAGGAAACTTCTTATTAAATACCAATCCCGCTGTATCAGACGATACAAAAAGCCCCGCCGCAGGGATCTGCGACGGGGCTTCTATCTATATATCTGCTGGGAGGACAGCGAGGCTTAAGCCTTCGTGTCTTCGCTCATCAGCTTGTTGAACTCTTCAGGAGAGACTTCCTTCTCAGTGACGGTGATCGCTTCCTTAGCGATAGCAGCGAGCTTGGAGTCAGCGACGCGGTCGATGAGGTTCTCCTTCGTACGCTCGTCCTTGAGCATGCTCTGAGCGTAGTTCTCGAGCAGTTCGTCGGGCACAGAAGTCATGCCGTACATAGCGAACTGATTCTTAGCTACGATAAGGGCGAACTTATTGAGATCCTCATCAGAGATCTGCACACCAGCAGCTTCGAGGAGCTGACCCTTGATGCGGTCGAAGGTGATGTCATCGAGGATCTGTGGCATGTCACGATCGAGATCTTCGACCTTAGCCTCAGCGTTGCGAGCGAGGAAGATGCGCTTGAGCAGAGCTTCATCGTACGCTACCTTGCCAGCCTTCTTCAGAAGGAGAGCACGCAGGTCACGCGTGAACTTGAAGTCGCTCTCGGTGGCGAACTGCTCAGCGAAGCTCTCCTGGATGTTCTTACGCAGAGCTTCTTCGCTACGGATGTCGCTACCTTCGCCGAAGGCTTCGGTGAAGAAGGCATCATTGAGCTCAGCAGCTTCGCGGCGTGAGATCTTCGTGATCTGGTAGGAGAAGGCTACACCATCGAGGGCGGGGACAGCTTCCTTCTCGATCTGGAGGAGCGAAGCGATCTCAGGAACCAGACCGTCATAGAGTGCGAAGGGCTCGAAGGTGATCGTATCACCGAGCTTAGCACCGATGAGCTTAGCCTTCTCAGCTTCGTTCTTAGTGAAACGAGGGAGGATCAGCGCCTGAGCAGCTTCGATACCGCCTTCCTTGGGCTGACCATCAGCGAGCTCGAGGGCACGGCCGTAGACGACGTCGTTGTCCTCTACAGAGTCAGCTTCGATCTGCTTACCAGCGTTCTCAAGCATACGCTTGATCTGCTCGTCTTCCATTTCCTTGGTAGCGACGATGCGGTAGTAGGTGAGCTTGTCCTTCTTCTCGAGCTTAACTTCGATCTTAGGAGCGAGGGCTACGTCGTAGGAGAATTCGAAGTTCTCTTCCGTAGCGAAGTCGTACTCCTTAGCGTCCTCTACGGGCAGGGGATTGCCGAGGATCTGGAGCTTCTCTTCGTCGATATAGCCGAAGAGAGCGCTGACGACAGCACGGTTGATCTCCTCGACCTTGACCGAGGTGCCTACCTGCTTCTTGATGAGGCCGAGGGGCGCATGGCCCTTACGGAAGCCAGGGATAGAAGCATTCTTCTGATAGTTCTTCAGTGCCTTATCTACTTGGGGTTGGTAGTCTGCTGCACTCACCTGGACGGTGATGACAGCTGCTACATCGGAGGTCTGCTTAATCGATACAGCCATTCGTCTTTTATTATTTAATGTATACTATGCTTAGCGTAATATCTGTCGGGTCGGGCAAGGAAGTGAGATCTCCGCCCACAACACCCTAACAAATTGAGTGCAAAGGTAATCTAAATAGACTACTTAGACAAGCTACCGCAAGCCTGCACCACGGGCGATCCGCTCACGAAGGACCTCGGTAGACTTCGGGTCGTCGAGGATCTCGCCGAGCAGGGAGAGGAACTTCGTCACACGTGTCTCAGGGGTCAGCATCTCCTCTACCGGCAGAGGAGCCGACGAAGGAGCATCTCCTGAGGGCAGGACGAGCGCCGTCAAGAGCACCTGTGTCACGAAGAACGTGAAGGGCTGCATCTCGGGAGGGAGAAAGTCCTGACGCTCACGGAGGGGGAACATCGGGCGATACGTGTGGATGAACTTGTAGAAGGGCCCGATGATGAAGGGATTGATGTGCTGGAGGATCGAGGAGAGCTGTACAGGAGTGAAGTGCTGGAGCGTCTCGACATGCATGTAGAGATGCTTGATATCCAAGCGCTTGATAGCCAGAGATACGGGGTTCTTCCACTCCTTCAAGCAGTCTGCATCATTGACGTAGACGAAGGTCGCCTTCGCCCCCTGCTGTATGGGTTGCTTAAGGAAGGTCTGCTGTGAGACCACCTGTACGGGCAGATGGATGTACTCGCTGTACTGCAGGAGGACGGACTGCCAGAGCAGGACATCAGTCTCATTCCCTACGATGATATAGCCCTTGTTACGCTCGACCTCTCCCTGATAGACCTCCTCGACGAGGCGGGCCAAGAGGTGCATGTAGAAGGGATGCTTGAGGCCGACGATGAAGCCAAAGCCATTCAAGCAGAGGTCATAGAGCAGGTGCTCGACCTCAGAGTAAGCGGGGTTGATCTGCTTCTTATCCCAGGGGATAGCCTTCTCGGGATAGGCGGAGCTGAGCTCTGTCTTCCACTGACTGAGTTGGGCACACTCCTCTGCGAACTCCTGCACATCCTCGTAGCAGCGAAAGAGGATGAGATCGCCAGAGCCTCCTCACAGATCTGCTCAAGGAGGTGGTAGTTACTCTCGGGGAGGATCCCTTCGGGAGAGAAGTACTTCTCCTTCAGACGCTGGTACTCGGCACGATACGCATCTCCTACACGAAGACGTATGCTACGCCCACCCTTGTAGCTGACATAGATAGAGGAGTATTCAGCCGAATAGCTGAGGCCTGCCCAAGGGTAGCCGGGGACATGCTCCTCGAGGAAGAGTGATACCGCCTCGAGGTGCTTACAAGTACCGAGGCCATTGGTACGGAAGTCCAGACAGGAGCAGAAGTTGCGATCGCTCTGTACGCCACGGAAGGCGACACGATAGCGGCCGGTGGCACTACACACGAGGTAGTCGCCCCAGATACGGTTCTTGTCGAGGTGCTCCACGGTGAAGTCACTCTCGCGTGCGTTCTCACGGCGGAGGGCTACCTGCCACTCCTCGATCGTCATGTTGTCGGGACAGATCTTGTTGGATAAACGGTTTCCAAGTTTCATGGGTGTGGTGATAGTAATTAGGGTAGTAAGTATTTATGTGATAAATATTATTTGCGTGAAGTTTTCTTGCGGCCTGCGAGCTTGAGTTCTTCGGCGAGGAAGGGTGCCGTAGGGCTATCCTTGACCTGAGCCAAAGCCTCGGGAGTACCAGCGAAGAGCAGCTGCCCTCCGTCCTTACCGCCCTCAGGGCCGATCTCGATGATATAGTCGGCACTCTTGAGGACATCGAGGTTGTGCTCGATGATGATGACGGTATTCCCACGATCGACGAGGCGATTGAGGATACCGAGGAGGACGCGGATATCCTCGAAGTGTAGGCCTGTGGTAGGCTCGTCAAGTATATAGATGGTCTTACCCGTATCGCGCTTAGCGAGCTCGGAGGCCAGCTTGATACGCTGGCTCTCACCCCCAGAGAGAGTCGTCGAGGACTGCCCGAGCTTAATATATCCAAGGCCTACATCCTGCAGGACCTGGAGCTTCTTGAGTATATGAGGGACGTGGGCAAAGAACTCCACTGCCGCATTGATCGTCATGTCGAGGACGTCGGCGATGGACTTGCCCTTGAAGCGCACCTCGAGGGTCTCTCTATTGTAGCGACGTCCGTGACAAGCCTCGCAGGGAGCGAAGACGTCGGGGAGGAAGTTCATCTCGATAGTCTTGTAGCCGTTCCCTGAGCAGGTCTCACAGCGTCCGCCCGAGACGTTGAAGGAGAAGCGTCCAGGCTTGTAGCCACGCATCTTACTCTCGGGAAGCCCCACGAAGAGGTTACGGATATCCGTGAAGACACCCGTATAAGTCGCGGGATTACTACGGGGCGTACGGCCGATAGGCGACTGGTCTACGGCGACGACCTTATCGACGTACTCCAGCCCCTCGATACTATCGTAGGGCAGCGGATCCTTCAGCGAAGCATAGAGGTGCTGACTGAGGATAGGCAGCAGCGTCTCATTGATGAGCGTACTCTTACCACTCCCCGATACCCCTGCGACACATATCATTGTACCCAGTGGAAGGCTAACATCGACACTACGAAGGTTATTGCCACGTGCACCTGTCAGGCGGAGCTGACGCTCGGTCATCGGGCGACGCTCGGGGGCGATCTCGATGGTCTCAACACCGCTAATATAGCGTGCCGTCAGCGTACCTGCGCGCATCATCGCCTCGGGAGATCCCGAGAAGACGACCTCGCCACCGAGACGGCCGGCCTTCGGACCCATATCGATGATATGGTCTGCCTCGAGCATCATATCCTTGTCGTGCTCGACGACGATGACGGTATTCCCCAGATCACGGAGCTTCTGCAGCGAATGGATGAGGCGCACATTGTCTCGCTGGTGGAGGCCGATGCTCGGCTCATCAAGGATATAGAGCACCTCGACAAGCTGAGTCCCGATCTGCGTCGCCAAGCGAATACGCTGGCTCTCGCCCCCCGAGAGGGAGGCGGTCATGCGGTTCATCGAGAGGTAGCCGAGGCCCACATCCAGGAGGAAGGACAGACGGGTACGGATCTCCTTGAGCACCTCGGTCGCGATGGTGCGCTGCTGATCCGTCAGCTTATCCTCCAGCCCTTCGAGCCAAGAAGCCAAATGCGTCAGCTCCATCGAAGCGACCTCACCGATATTCTTCCCACCGATGAAGTAGTGCAGGGCTTCTTTATTCAAGCGCCCACCATGACACTCGGGGCAGACCTCTGCACGGGTGAACTGTGCCATCCACTTCTCTGCGCCTCGGGGGCTCTCCTCCTCTTCGCTCTGTGCCATGAGGTAGGCACCGAGGCCATCATAGGAGAGGGGTACGCCACGGAGCTCCGTGAAGCGGTCGTCCTGCAGGACCAAGTCCTCTTCACTACCCTCGACGATCTCAGTGAGGAGGTCATCTGGGAGCTGGGAGATAGGATCCTTGATCGAGACCTCGTACTTAGCGCAGAGGGCTTCGATCTGGGCGAAGACCAGCGTACGGCGGTACTTCCCTAAGGGGAGAATGCCCCCAGCATAGATGCTCTTCGCGCGGTCGGGCACGATGCTATCGAGGTCGATGACACGCACTTCGCCGAGGCCCTTACAGCGCGGACAGCTGCCGTTGGGCGAGTTGAAGGAGAAGTTGTGCGGTGCGGGTTCGTTGTATGATAGCCCCGTCTCGGGGTCCATCAGATGGCGGCTGAAGTAAGCGACCTCTCCCGTAGTGATGTCCTGGAGCATCATCACTCCATCGCCCTCCTTGAGGGTCAGGCGAAGGCTCGCAAGCAGGCGGTCGCGGTTCTTCTCCGCTATAGTAAGTTTGTCGGTCTGTACCTCGACGCTATGGAGCTTATAGCGGTCGAGCTTCATGCCATAGGTGATCTCTCGCAGCTCCCCATCGACGCGGACGGTGAGAAAGCTCTTCTTACGAAGCTGCTCGAAGAGCTCTTTGTAATGCCCCTTACGCTGCTTGACGACGGGAGCCAGGAGGAGGACCTTCTTCCCCTCATAGCGCTCGAGGAGGAGCTCCAAGATCTGCTCCTCGGTATAGCGCACCATAGGCTTGCCCGAGAGGTACGATATAGCGGTACCTGCACGTGCATAGAGGAGGCGGAAGAAGTCGTAGATCTCCGTGACGGTCCCGACGGTAGAGCGGGGATTGCGGTTCGTGGTCTTCTGCTCGATAGATATGACGGGGCCGAGACCTGTGATCTCATTGACATCAGGACGCTCAAGACCTCCACCAAGGAAGCCTCGAGCATAGGAACTGAACGTCTCGATATAGCGGCGCTGGCCCTCAGCGTAGATGGTGTCGAATGCCAAGGAGGATTTCCCGCTACCACTCAGGCCGGTGAAGACCGTCAGCGAGTAGCGAGGGATGTGAGCATCCACGTCCTTAAGGTTGTGCACGCGGGCACCACGAATATCTAAGTCTTGCATCTAATAAATGAAGGGAAGACCCGAGCAGAGCCTACCATGAAAGAATGTATAGTACACAAAGTTACGAATAAATCAGCTCTCCTACTCGTGCTAGATCGTCGCCTCGTGCCCACTGGGGAGCGAGACTTCGCCACAGGGCTATCGTCCCCAGGCAGGGGGCTAAACCAACCACTACTGGTCAGTGCTCCGACCAGTAGTGGTTCGCAGCGTGACCAGTAGTGGTTCATATTAGTGACCAGTACTGGTTCGTTCACCGACCAGTACTGGTTAGTTTCCCCTCTCATAGTAAAGACCTTTCCGAGCTAACTTCTCAGCTCACTGCTCCGCCTACAAATATAGCTATGCACTCCATTCTCTATGAGGAGAATAGGAGCACCTTTGTGAAGCGCTCTTGCTATCATAAAATATGTCGTACCTTTGCAACGAAGCCAAGGCAACACTAATACAACACATCAGTCTTGCCCTAGGGCTTTCCCCATGCAACTCACGTGAATTCGTAATTATAATGCCTATGGAGCGAACCTACTCACTATTCTTTACGCCTTCCTTGCTTGGCTACTCTACTATGCAGATCGTGCCGGAGACAATTGGAAGGATCGTCTACCAAGTTTCTTTCTCTTCCTGCTCCTCGTCGGAGCGATCCCAGAGATTGTACGCCTCACCCGCCGCCGCCTCCATCATCTGAGGAAAGAGTGGCACCTCTATCGTGGTATGAATCACCATTGATCCGTAGTACGAGGCTGAGGCCAATAAAGCACAGTGAGCCCCGCAATGCCATCGCATTGTGGGGCTCACACGTATATAGATGGAGAGATTCGCTGTACCTTTGCGGGGCAAAAGAGGCCCTTAGCTCCCAAAGCAAGAGCTCGGCACATCAGCCTTCCCCTACATTATTATATATACCCCTCTCGTCATGAGTGCAAGTGATACCCTCGACCTACCCTACCTCAGTGAGCTCAACGATGCCCAGCGTGCCGCCGTCGTCTACAACGATGGCCCCGCACTGGTCATCGCTGGCGCAGGTAGTGGCAAGACCCGCGTCCTCGTCTACAAGCTCCTCTATCTCTTGGACTCGGGCTATCACCCCGCAGGACTCATGGCGCTGACCTTCACCAACAAGGCCGCCCGTGAGATGCAGGCGCGTATCTCCCGCCACGTCGGCTCGGTAGCTCGGCAGATCCACATGGGTACCTTCCACTCGATCTTCGGGAAGATCCTCCGCCAGCATGCTCCCCTCCTCGGCTACACCTCGGACTACTCGATCTACAACACCTCCGACAGCCGTAGCCGTATCAAGGCCATCATCAAGCAGCTCGGTCTCGACGACAAGGTCTACAAGCCCAATGTCGTGCACAACCGCATCTCCTCAGCGAAGAACCGCCTCATCACCGCCAGTGCCTACGCCTCCTACACCGACTTCCTCAAGTACGATGCGAAGAGTGGCCTGCCCAAGCTCTACGAGATCTACCAGCACTATGAGGCTGAGCTCAAGCGCTCCAATGCGATGGACTTCGATGACCTCCTGCTGCAGATCAATATCCTCTTCCGCCAGCACCCCGATGTGCTGAAGCTCTGGCAGGACCGCATTGATTACCTCCTCATCGACGAGTATCAGGATACCAACTTCGCCCAGTACATGATCGCACGCCAGCTGATGCAGGACAAGGGGGGCTATCTTCGTCGTCGGCGATGATGCCCAGAGTATCTACTCCTTCCGTGGAGCAAACCTGGACAATATCCTCAGCTTCGAGAAGACCTTCCCCAACGCCCGCACCTTCAAGCTCGAGCGCAACTACCGCTCCACGCAGACCATCGTCAAGGCTGCGGGGCAGATCATCGCGAACAACGAGTACCAGATCCCCAAGGATGTCTTCTCGGAGGAGTCTGTCGGCGAACCTATCACCGTGCATGAGGCGCTCACAGGTGACCTCGAGGCTCTCTGGGTCTCCGACGAGGTGCAGCGTCTTCACCGCGATGGTGCTCCCTACAGCTCGGTAGCCATCCTCTACCGTACCAATGCGCAGAGCCGTACCCTCGAGCAGGTCTTCCGCCGTGTAGGGCTCCCCTTCCGTATCTATGGCGGACGCTCATTCTTTGACCACAAGGAGATCATGGACGTCGTCGCCTACTTCCGCGTCTTGGTCAACGAACTGGATGAAGAGGCTCTCCTGCGTATCATCAACTATCCCAAGCGAAGCATCGGCGACACGACAGTGCAGCGTGTACGTCAGACCGCCTCACAGCAGGGTCTTCCGATGATGCAGATCCTCCGTGATCCCCTCGCCTATGGTGTCGAGGTCAATAAGCCCACCGCTGCCCGACTACAAGCCTTCGCCGCCCTCCTTGACGACCTGCGTGCCTACAACCAGCAGGAGGATGACCTCTATGCGATCGCTGAGCGTGTGATCAATGAGACGGGTATCCTCGCCGATCTCAAGAGCGACACCACCAGCGAAGGCAAGGGGGCGCGTGGAGAATATCCAAGAGCTACTCGGTGGTATCGACGAATACATCCATGCCGCTCTCGAGGCCGATCAGACGCCCTCACTCGGCGTCTACCTCAGCGAGATCGCGCTGATGACCGACCAAGACAAGGCGGGCGACGATGAGGACTGCATCACGCTGATGACCGTCCACTCAGCGAAGGGACTGGAGTTCCCTCACGTATTTATCGTAGGGCTGGAGGAAGATCTCTTCCCCTCGATGATGAGCAATACGGGCAAGGAGCTGGAGGAAGAGCGCCGACTCTTCTACGTCGCCCTGACGCGTGCCGAGAAGACGTGTCATATCGGCTATGCGAGAGAGCGCTTCCGCAATGGGCGCACGGAGTTTAGCCGTCCCAGCCGCTTCGTCCGTGAGCTCCCCAAGGAATTAGTGACCTTCGACTCGGGACTAAGTAGCCACGCCTCGCCCTGGGACCGCCCCAAGGCAGTACGCCCTGCAGGCGGTGACCTCCCGACGGACTTCTCCGACCGTCCCGTCTTCCGTTCGGCTCCTCCCGCTCCTTCGCGCCGTGTCCTCATCGAGCGCAGAGAGGCGAGCGACACGCCCGAGGAGAAACACAAGCGTATCGGTACGCTCGCTGTCGGTGGACGTGTCGTGCACAAGCGCTTCGGTGCGGGTGTCATCGACGAGCTCGAAGGCCGTGGCGACAATGCCAAGGCTACCGTCACCTTCGACACCGGCGAGACGAAGAAGCTCCTCCTGCGCTTCGCCCAGCTCGAGGTGCTTTAGGGAGAGGTTATACCTATTATATAGGTGCGTAGGGCTGTCAGTTGACAGCCCTACGCATTTATTTTCCTCTCACAGGAAAGCTATACCTTTGCTACTGCCTCACGGGAGGGAGCTCCCAGCACGTGAATGCGTGCACTCCTACCTCCAGCAGGCGCCAAACCTATTTATACAAACCAAAACCTGTACATTATGAAGCGATTTATCTGCCTCATGGCGCTGGCGTTACCTATGACGCTGGCAGGCCAGACTACAGACTCAGCCGACTCGGCTCAAGTCATCGGCGAAGTCGTAGTACGTGGTGCCCGTGTGATGGCACCGAGTACAGTCGTCAAGATCCCCGCTCCACGCCGTGAGATCCCCCTGACGACGAACATCCTTCCTCTTGAGAAGATCCGCCTCTTAGGCTACACCGATCCCGCACAAGCTATGCAGACCGTCCCTGGTGTAGGAGCATTCAAGGACTACGGTGGCTTCCATATGTTCTTCCTACGAGGCTTCTACGAGTCCGTAGTCCTCAACGATGGGATGCGCGATGAGCGTCATGCGCTCTGGCAATCAGCTCCTCTTACGGGGATGGCAGCGGTAGACCACATCGAGATACTCAAGGGTGCTGCCTCGATGAGCGTCGGTCACTCCGCCCTCGGTGGTGTCATCAACATCATCAATAAGCAACCCAAGGCACGCCCAGCCTTCGACGCAAGCTATACCATCGGCTCGTACGGCACGCATCGTATCACCGCTGGCGGGACAAGTGCGATCTCCAGCAAGGCGAATGCACGCGCCGACGTGGAGTATTCGACCAGTGATGGCTGGCGTGGTAACTACACGAAGATCGCCAATGCACATGCCGCTGTTGACATTAAGCTTTCGCCCAAGCACAAGCTTGGCTTCGCTGCGATCATCAGCCACGACCAGTTCCGAGGCGATTATGGTCAGCCTCACCTCAAGTGGGACGTCTATGATATCTCGACCGATGAGTTAGCTTACAAGCGAGGGACCTTCCCCAGCAGCGAACCTGCCTCGAGAGCTTACACCGACCCCAATGAGTTCCTGACGAACAAGACGGTCAAGTTCCACGCCAAGTACAACTACGCGATCGACGAACGCTGGCGACTCTCTGAGCACGCTTTCTTCGCTTACGATAGCCTCAACTACTACTCCACCGACGGACTGAACTATCTCACGGGAGCAAAAGCCACCGGTGCTAAACACTACTACCTCGACGGCACGACGAAGGTACCTGTACTCATCGACCGCGTAGAGCGTGATGGCTTTGGCTTTGCCTATGGGACGATGACGGCACAGAATCAGATCGAGCTGACCGGACGTCTACGCTGGGGCAATACCAGCCACGCGATCCTCGCCGCTCACAACTTCTCCTATATGGATCTTCGTCGCTCTGACCGCGCACTCTATACCGGAGCTGGCGTTGGGTCTATCGTGACGCTGAAGGATCCTATCCTCGATCAGGGTCCGATCTATATGAAGTACCGCCGTATGCAGGTCTTCAAGGATCTGGTCAATGGGGTATCTCTGCAGGACTTCATGACGTGGCAGAATCTGCGACTCCTTGCGGGGGTACGTATGGACTTCTTCCGTCGTGACTTCGGCATCTACAATACGGATGACCGCAAGCTTCTCGACCGCACCACCGATCAGATACTTACGAATGCCGCACTGACCTATCGCCTCGGCGCTGTGTACAACATCACGCCCAGCTTCAACGTCTACGGCTCCGTATCCTCCTTCTTCAAGCCTCAGCGCATCACCCTCTCGCCCGAGGTAGTCTATATGGCTGCTGACGGACATGAGATGAGTGCCGAAGAACTCAAGAGCTTCAAGCCGCTGACGGGTCGCCAGTGGGAAGCCGGTCTGCATCTGGATCTCGGCGACCAACTTTCGCTTCACGCCGCCGCCTACCATATCACGCTGAACAATATGGTACGCACCAACCTCGGTATAGCTGCTGACGGCCGCAAGATCGGTGGTCCTATCGGTAAGTCCATCAGTAAGGGTGTCGAGCTGGAGATGAATTACGCGCCCTCTTCTGCCTTTGACTTCAACCTCGGCTATTCGCTCACCGACGCGCGTATCGCCGAATACACGTCGAGCAACTTCACGCAAAACGTCTCCGCGGGCAATCGCCTCAAGCGCGTTCCTCGTGATAAGGTCTCCGCTTGGGCCTTCTACAACGCTCCTTTCAGTAGCGAGACCGTCCTGAGACTTGGCTTCGGTGCGATCCACACGGGTAGCTTCTACTCCGACGAGACCAATATCTATAAGATCGATCCCAGCACGATCTTCAACACCGTCGTAAGCTTCTCGCCCATGAAGGCGCTGAGCCTGCAGCTGAATGTCAACAATCTCTTCGACACCGTCTACTACAGCACGACGATCAACAGCACGCAGTTCATCCCCGCCGAAGGGCGCAACGTCCAGTTCACCGCTTCACTTCACATCTAATTCGCCGCCATCGCTCGGCTGAAAGAGCGCTTTTCCTTCCCCTCCCTTCGCCTAAAAGCGGAGGGAGGGGAAGGCTTTTTTTCTCGGGTCAGAAGGCAATTCGAGAGACCTCTACAAAGCCTGTCTACACAGGGTATTCGGAGGGGCTGGAAAAAGTAATATAACTTTCGTCCAAAAGTAATATAACATTCAGTGAAAAGTTATATAACATTTGAGTGAAAGTAATATAACATTCGGCGAAAAGTAGAATAACACCCGGCCGAAAGTAATATCACTTCGGCCACCCTCTTCAGGCAGCTTCATCAGGATCTCCCTACGGGAGGCTACAGAATCATCCAGAGGAATTATCTTTGTGAGAGAAACATCTACCTCATACACTATGCCTACCGCTCCGACAACGAAGAAGCAGCTCCTGCTCGATGCCTTTCTCATCGTCTTCGGCTCCTTTATTTTGGCCATTGGCTACAGTCTTTTCCTCGCCCCCGCACACATTAGCCCGGGCGGTGTCTATGGTTTAGCGCTCGTCATCCGCGAGGTCGCTCGCAGCCTCTTTGGGCTGGAATTGGGTCTCGGTACCATTGCTCTTGTCTTCAACATCCCGCTCTTCCTCCTGGCGATGAAGGGACTTGGGAAGATCACCGCAGTCAAGACCGTCGTGACCTTCGTCCTCGTCGCCGTCTTTTCTGACCTCATCGAGACGTGGTCAGGCGGTCGCCCGCTCGTCGAAGAGTCTATTCTCTGTAGCTTCTACGGCGGGGCCCTGCTCGGAGTAAGTGTATGGATGATCTTCACTGCACAAAGCACCTGCGCCGGTACCGATACCTTGGCTCGCGTACTATCTCGTGCATTCAACACGAAGGTCAGCACCCTGATCATGCTCATCGACTCGCTGATCGTCCTACTGGGGCTGTGGGTCTTCCAAGACTGGCGTGTCCCCCTCTATTCGTGGATCGCTATCTTCGTCTACAGCAAGGTCGTCGACGCGCTCCAGCCTCAGAATCCCCACAAGTCGGTCTTCATCATCTCCGACAAGACTCAGGAGCTTCGCGAGGTACTCATCGGACAAGTCGGCGTGCGTGGCACCTTCCTCCACGGCCAAGGGATGTACTCAGGTACGCCCCGTGAGGTACTCTTCATCATCATCGAACGCAAACACTTCGCTATGCTCAAGAAGCTCGTCAAGGATCTTGATTCCAAGGCCTTCATCACGACAGCTGATGCGTCCAACGACAGCATGCCACTCCTCCCTTAATCTCACACATCACACACTCCATGCGACAGCTTTTCCGCCCCTTACTCGCGCTCTTCTGTGCCCTCAGCCTAAGCTCTATCGTCAGCGCACAGAGCGAGCAACGCCCCCAGATCCTCGTAGAGACGACGAAGGGTAACTTCATCATTGAGCTCTTCAACGAGACACCCGTCCACCGTGACAACTATCTCAAGCTTGTCCGCGAGCATGCTTTCGACGGCGTACAGTTCCACCGCGTCATCAAGGACTTTATGATTCAGGTCGGGAACCTAAAGACCCGTAGTCTCTCCCGCGAGCAGCCCCTACCCGATGACTCCGACGAAGCGACACTGAAGGCGGAGACCATGCCTGAGAAGTTCGTCCATGTCCGTGGCTATATCGGCGCAGCCCGCGAGGGAGATGACACCAACCCCGAGAAGAAGTCATCCTTCAGCCAGTTCTATATCGTCACGGGGAAGTACTATACCGACATGGATCTGGACGAGATGGAAGCCAGTCGCTCGTGGAAGTACACGCCCGAGCAGCGCGAAGCCTACAAGCTCCAGGGCGGTGCAGCGCATCTGGATGGCGGATATACCGTCTTTGGCCGCCTGCTCGACGGCTGGGGCACCGTGGATAAGATCCAGCGCGTCGAGACGGATGACAATAACCGTCCGCTGAAAAACGTCATCATCAAGAGCATGCGCCTCTACACCCCGAAGAAGTAGCCTACACTCCCTACCAAATACAAGCCGACACCCCGCACCAAGTCCTTGATGCTGGGCGTCGGCTTATCTATTCTTCCCACACCAAGACAAAGGACTGAGAGCCGTGGCTGTATGCGTACTTATTCGTATATTTGACCACGTTAAAGCTTCAATTGAGTGACTTTCACAGCCAACTAACTACAAACTAACGATGCAGCAGAATAAAGCCGGGCTCTCCCATGAGGCCTTCCGTGGAGTCGTCGACGATAAAGCCGTCCAGCTCTACACTCTGATCAATAAGGCAGGAGCCGAAGCGCACTTCATCAACCAAGGTGCTAAGCTCGTCTCTCTCGTAGTCCCCAGCCGCACAGGTTATACAGACGTCGTCCTCGGTCACGACAGTCTCGACGAATATATCCACAGCGAAGAAGCCTACTTCGGTGCTATCTGCGGGCGCTATGCGAATCGTATCGCCCGAGGTCACTTCACCATCGATGGCACGAGCTATGAGCTCCCTATCAATAATGGCCCGAACAGCCTGCACGGTGGACTCAAGGGCTTCAATGCAGTCATCTGGGATGGCGAAGAGCTTGCACCTAACAAGGTCGCCTTCACCTACACTTCCCCCGACGGCGAAGAAGGTTACCCAGGCGAGCTCACTGTACGTGTCGTCTACACGCTCACCGATGAAGGCGAGCTCTGCATCGAATACGAGGCTACGACTACGCGTCCTACGGTAGTAAACCTCACCAATCACGCCTACTTCAACCTCTCCGGCGAAGGCGATCCTTCGGTACACGACCACACCCTAGAGATCTTCGCTAAGGAATACCTCCCCACCGATGAGACGGCTATCCCCTATGGCGCTCCCGCTGCAGTAGCTGGTACGCCCATGGACTTCTCTACGCCCCACCTCATCGGCGAGCGTATCGACACCGATACCGACCAACTTCGCTGGGCACGTGGCTATGACCACACCTATATATTGGACAAGGAGCTGGGCAAGCTCGCTATTGCCTCGCGCTGCTCTTCCCCCAAGACGGGCATCGTCATGGAGGTCTACACCGACCAGCCTGGGGTACAGCTCTACACGGGTAACTGGATGAGCGGAAACCTCCGCGGGAAGCACGATCACCGCTATCCGGCACGTGCCGCACTCTGCTTAGAGACGCAGCACTATCCCGACAGCCCCAACAAGCCCGAATACCCTTCGACGCGTCTGAATCCCGGAGAGACCTTCCGCTCGACGACGATCTTCCGCTTCACGCTCGAAGCTTAGCCAGCTAACAAACAAATCCATTCACATAAACAGTAAGCAATGACACAACAGAAACAGACTCAGAGCTATCTGGTGCCGTTCATCATCATGGTCGTGCTCATGGCCCTCGTAGGTCTGATCACGAACCTGAACGGGCAGTTCCAAGCACCTATGCAGGCCGCTTTCCTGCAGAAATCGGGTTCGCTCACCAATGCGCTCACCACGCTGATCACCTTCGCTTTCTTCCTCGGCTACCTCGCTATGGGTATCCCCAGCGCCAAGTGCATCGAGAAGAAGGGCTATAAGAACACCCTCATCACGGGTCTCTTTGGGCTGATCGCTGCCTTCGGACTGTATGAGCTCTCAGCCTATGTCTTCGAGTCAGTAGACCTCGCGAAGTTCCAGGCTGCTGCGGACGATCCTAATGTCGTCATCATCCCCGTGGCCTACTACATCTTCCTTCTGGCTGGCTTCGTAGCAGGCTCTGCTATGACCTTCCTTCAGGCAGTGCTGAACCCCTACATCGTCGCTTGTGACGTGAAGGGCACGACGGGTGTCACGCGTCAGTCTATCGCTGGTACGGCCAACTCTACGATGGCTACCATCGCTCCTATCCTCGTGGCTTCGGTCATCTTCGCAGGTAAGAGCGGTCTGGACATCGCACTGAGCTCGCTCTACATCCCCTTCCTCGTACTCATCGTCCTCGTCGGTGGTCTCATCGCAGCGCTCTCTAAGCTCCACCTCCCCGCGATCGCAAGTGCAGAGAAGAAGGAAGGCGAAGTCCTCGAAAAGAGCGTATGGAGCTTCTCGCACCTCGCTCTCGGTGTCGTTGCTATCTTCATGTATGTCGGTGTCGAAGTCTGCGTAGGGAATAATATCAACCTCTATGGTCAGAGCCTCGGCTTCGAGCCTTCGCAGGCTGCACTGATGGCTACCATCTACTGGGGTCTGATGCTCGTCGGCCGTCTCTGTGGTAGCTTCCTCAGCAGCATCAGCGCCAGCAAGCAGCTCCTCATCACCTCTCTGGGCGCAGGTATCCTCGTCCTCGGGGGTATGGTCCTGAACAATCCTTACCTCCTCGTCGGTGCTGGTCTCTTCCACTCCGTCATGTGGGGTGCTATCTTCTCACTGGCTATCGATAAGCTCGGCAAGTACACGTCCGCTGGCTCGGGTGCCCTGATGATGGGTATCGTCGGTGGTGCTATCCTGCCTTTCGCTCAGGGTATCCTCGCTGACAGCCTCGGCGGTTGGCAGTTCACCTGGATCATCGTCCTCATCGGTGAAGCCTACCTCCTCTACTACGCTCTCGTAGGTCACAAGGTTCGCCAGCTCCCTTAGTCCTCTAAGGACAACCCCATCAGTCCCCCTCCCGCACCCTGCTGGTGCGTCAGGGGGACTGCTATCATACCACGTTTACTCACTCCTATCAAGCTCCATCATTCAGATGAATACACAAGCTATCCGCGACAAGTTCGCATCTCTCTACGGCGAAGCCGGTACCCTCTACACGTCTCCCGGCCGTATCAACCTCATCGGTGAGCACACCGACTACAACGGCGCCTTCGTCTTCCCCGGCGCTATCGACAAGGCTATGGTCGCTGAGATCCGTCCCAATGGTACGGACCGCGTCCGTGCTTTCGCACTCGACCTCGGCGAATCTGCAGAGTTCGGCCTCAAGGAAGAGGATGCACCCAGCCAGTCCTGGGCACGCTACATCTTCGGTGTATGCCGTGAGATCCAGAAGCGTGGCGGCAAGATCGCTGGCTTCGACACGGTCTTTGCAGGCGATGTACCTCTGGGCGCAGGGATGTCTTCATCGGCTGCACTGGAGAGCACCTTCGCCTTCGCTCTCGATGATCTCTTCTCTCTCGGCCTCTCTAAGTGGGATATGGCGAAGATCGGTCAGGCTACCGAGCACAACTACTGCGGTGTGAAGTGCGGTATCATGGACCAGTTCGCTTCGGTCTTCGGTAAGGCTGGCAAGCTCCTTCGCCTCGACTGTAAGAGCTTCGAGTACGAAGAGCACCCCTTCGATCCTAAGGGCTATTGTCTGCTGCTCGTCGACAGCTGCGTCAAGCATGAGCTGGCCAGCTCTGCCTACAACAAGCGTCGTGAGAGCTGCGAGAATGTCGTCGCCGTCCTCGCTAAGCGCTATCCCGAGATCAAGTTCCTCCGCGATGCTTCCTTCGCTCAGCTCGAAGAGGTGAAGAATGAAGTCAGCGAAGAGGACTACAAGCGTGCTGCCTACGTCATCGGCGAAGTCGAGCGCGTCCTGGCTGTCTGCGAAGCTCTCGACAAGGGTGACTACCAGACCGTCGGTGAGAAGATGTACGAGACGCACCACGGCATGAGCAAGCTCTACGAAGTGAGCTGCGAAGAGCTTGACTTCCTCAATGACCTCGCTCGTGAATTCGGCGTCACCGGCTCACGCGTCATGGGCGGTGGCTTCGGTGGCTGCACGATCAACCTCCTCAAGGAAGAACTTCACGACAGCTTCATCGCCGAAGTCAAGAAGCGCTACGAAACCAAGTACGGCATCCAGCCTAAGTTCTACGACGTCGTCATCTCTGACGGTGCTCGCCGCCTCTAAGGCTTAGCCTAACTCCATACATACGACACCCCGCAAGGGACTTGCCTTCTCTGGAGGCAGTCACCCTGCGGGGTGTCGTCGTATAGATATGTGTGGTAGCGGAGCCTACTTCTCGAGGTAGGTAATCACATAGGTCGTAGAAGAACGAGGGCTTGTAATCTCCTTGACCTCAATAGGCCTTCCCTTAGCATCCAGCTTGTACTGGTAGCTGTAGGTCAGGTTTACTCTTGAGTTTGGATAAGTTTTATAATCTTGATGAATACGAGAGACGAGGTTAGCAGAGCGCAGACCTAATCTATCAGACCAGAGGTAGCCTACACGACTATTTAATAGTCCCAGGACCTTCTGAAAGATGTTGAGGTCAGGATAGATACGATTGGCGATGGTCGTATATTCTCTCTTTTCGATATCTGTATTCGAAGGTATGCTGTAGGCAAACGACGTCATATTACCATTCAGCCACGCTAAGGTCGCTCGTTGGCGGATGGCGGGCTTATACCCCGTGAGAGCCCCTTTACTATCATAGATATAGTCCTCTACGGTTTCGACAGATACACCGTCCGCGGATATATCTTTTTCTACGTATCTCTTCGTGACCAGCTTCTTAGCCCTCCCATTAGCATCAAGAGACAGGATATACTCCGTAGGCTTTTTCAGATAATCTTCGAGCTTATTCTCCTCTCGTACCATGGTAATCGTCTGAGCAGAATAGATCATCTTAGTATTCACGACTTTCGTAGCTGACGACCCAATATACTTCTCCTCCATTGAGGTCAAACGCTTCTGACTATCATAGGTAAAGCTCACCTCATAGTAGATCCTGTAGGGTACCACAAACTCTTTGATCTTTGCTATGTAGTCCATTGGCTGCTGAGGTGCGGGAAGGGGAGGCGTTGGGACGACGGGGGTATCCTCGCTCTTTGAGCAGGAGCTGAGAGCACTTACGGCTAATAATAGGGCGATGGCCTTCTTCATTATCATGCTTGAGTAAATTGTTAATTCCATTTGCAAAGGTAGAAGAATCAGGACATAAGCGTAGCGACTTGCTCGGTTTATAGCGTAGAGGCAAGCCATTTCGAGAGCAAAGGAGAGGAGGTCGGCGAAGGAAGTAGAGGAGCTTGGCGGGCAAAATAGTAGAGCTTGACGACGAATGCAAAGGAGTTTCGCGAGCGAACTACCTTAGGTTCGCCACCATTCAAGCGGTAGTAGCTGGAAGATTAACCGAATGAAGGCAAAGATTTATACGTATAAACTCGAGAATTAATACGTATTAAGTCGAGATTTTATACGTATTAATTTGCGGATTAATACGTATTAATCCGTAACTCCAAGCGATAAAAATACCGAACTTAACCGAAAGAGATTTCGTATTCTAACGATAGTAACTACCTTTGCTCAAGGAACAAACCTCGCGAAGTCAAGTACCTTATCTCAGGCACTTCAGCTCCTTCGCCCAACTACACAATGTACTATGACAAGCAAAACCCTTCAGTACGTCCTCTACCAGAGGAAAGTCACCTTCGGCAAGCACCGTGGTAAAAGCATGCAAGTCGCACGACTCACGGGCCGATACCAGGTGGACTTCGAGCGCTTCTGCTCGCTCGTCGCCCGCAACACTACCCTCAACTACATGGAGGTGCAGAGCGTCCTCAACCTCGCTGCAGACACCGCACGCGACCTCGTCTCGGAGGGCGCCATCGTCGACTATGGTCGCTTGGGACACCTCATGCCCACCTTCAAGTGCCGCGCCGTAGAAGAGGGCGAGAAGTTCAACCCCACCATCCACATCAAGGAGGTCAAGGTGCACCTGCGTCCCTCGAAGCGCTACTTCACGCTCGAGGATATCCACTTCCGCAAAGCCCCACGCAAGACGAAGAAGCAAGGCGTAGCGGAGACAAGACAGAGTTTTTTCCTACCTTTATTAGGGCAAAGCGGGAGCCCTCCCACGCCTTTGCCCTACCCCATACAAATACATTCAACCCTTGGACCCATACCTATTATGAGCCAGATCAAGAACTATATCCGCGAGCACGAAGCTCGCTTCCTCGAGGACCTCTTCGAGCTCATCCGTATCCCATCCATCAGCGCCAAGAGCGAGCACAAGCCCGACATGCAGCGCTGTGCAGAGTACTGGCGTGACCACCTCAAGAAGCTCGGCGTACAGACCGTAGAGATCTACCAGACGGCAGGTAACCCCATCGTCTTCGGGCACTATGAGAAGGACCCTTCCAAGCCCACGATCCTCGTCTACGGACACTATGACGTCATGCCCCCCCGAGCCACTTGAGCTGTGGAAGAGCGAACCCTTCGAGCCCGAGGTACGTGACGGCCACATCTGGGCACGCGGTGCTGACGACGACAAGGGTCAGTCAATGATCCAGATCAAGGGCTTCGAGACGGCTCTGGCACTCGGTCTCGTCGAGTGCAATGTGAAGTTCCTCCTCGAGGGTGAAGAAGAGATCGGCTCGACGCACCTCGAGCAGTTCTGCCGTGAGCACCTCGAGATGCTCCGCGCTGAGAACATCATCGTCTCCGACACGAGTATGGTCAGCGCCGAGACGCCTTCGCTCACCACGGGCCTGCGCGGTCTGGCCTACTGGCAGATCGAGGTCACGGGTGCCAACCATGACCTGCACTCCGGCCACTTCGGCGGTGCTGTCGCTAACCCCATCAACGAGCTCTGTAAGCTCATCGCTCAAGTCCAGGACAAGGACGGGCGTATCACCATCCCCCACTTCTACGATGACGTCGTGCCCCTCTCGGATGAAGAGCGCGCAATGATCGCGAAGATCCCCTTCAGCGAAGAGGAGTACAAGAAGTTCCTCGACATCGATGACCTCTTCGGCGAAGTCGGCTACCACACGCTCGAGCGTAATAGCTGCCGTCCTTCCTTCGACGTCTGCGGTATCTGGGGCGGCTATCAGGGCGAGGGCTCGAAGACCGTCCTTCCCTCCAAGGCCTATGCTAAGGTCTCTTGCCGCCTCGTAGCCAACCAAGACCACCACAAGGTCAGCCAGGCCTTCATCGACTACATCGAGAGCATCGCTCCAAAGTACGTCCGTGTCAAGGTCACGCCTATGCACGGCGGCGAAGCCTACCTCTGCCCCATCGACCTGCCCGCCTATCAGGCAGCCGAAGAGGCTGTCGCAGTAGCCTTCGGAAAGCGCCCTCTGGCCGTACGTCGTGGCGGTAGTATCCCCATCATCGCAGCCTTCGAGCGCGTCTTCGGCGTGAAGACCATCCTCATGGGCTTCGGTCTGGAGAGCAACGCCATCCACTCGCCCAACGAGAATATGCCCCTGGATATCTTCTACAAGGGTATCGAAGCCGTCGCCGAGTTCTACAAGATTTACCCCAAGCGATAGGCTCCTCACCCCGAATAGATATCTATGACCTCTATCCTAATAAAGAATGTCCTCCACGGGACGACGACTACCAACGTCCTCATCGAGGGAAACCTTATCACTCGTATCGCCCCAGGTATCTCCGCTCCCGCAGGAGCGGAGGTGCTTGACGGCACCGACAAGGCGATCATCCCCGGCTTCATCAATACGCATACCCATGCGTCGATGACGCTCTTCCGTGGCTACGGCGATGACCTACCGCTGATGACGTGGCTCGAGGACTACATCTGGCCCGTCGAGGCGCAGATGACTCCGCATGACGTATACGTCGGCGCCAAGCTCGCCTGCCTCGAGATGCTACGCTCGGGCACGACCTGCTTCCTCGATATGTACATGCACCCACTGGAGACCGCAAAGGCTGTCGAAGAGATGGGGCTACGTGCACATCTCTCCTACACGCTCTTCGACCAAGGCAACCCCGAGCGTGCAGCACTGGACCGCAAGCGCAGCTACGAGTACATGGAGCGCTTCGGCGAGTTCAGTGACCGCATCACCTTCACCCTCGGCCCGCACGCTATCTATACGGTGAGCGGTGAGCAGCTGCAGTTCTGCCATCAGTTCGCAGTAGAGCACGGCGTGAAGATCCACCTGCACCTCTCTGAGACCAAGGGCGAGGTAGAGGAATGTATCCGTCAGCACGGCCTCAGCCCTGTGCGCTACCTCGAGAAGCTCGGTATCCTCAGCGAGCACCTCGTGCTGGCGCACGTCGTCTGGGTAGATGATGAAGAGATGGACCTGCTGGCGAAGCACAACGTCTCCGTCGTGCACAACCCAGCCTCCAACATGAAGCTCGCCAGCGGCTACACCTTCAAGTACGAGGAGATGAAGCGCCGTGGCATCCGTATCGGTATCGGTACGGACGGCTGCTCTTCGTCGAACAACCTCGACATGGTCGTAGCGATGAAGCTCGCTTCCTTCCTCGGGAAGGCTTGGCGCTTCGACAGCACGGCGTGCAAGGCTGATGATATCTTCGCCTCTGCTACGGCTGTGGGTGCAGACATCCTTGACCTCAACGCAGGACGTATCGAAGAGGGACGCCTGGCAGACGTCTGCCTCGTCGACCTCAATACGCCTGAGCTCGTGCCGCTGAATGACCTCACGTCGAACCTCGTCTATGCTACCTCGGGCAGCAGCTGCATCGACACCGTCATCGTCGATGGGCGCATCCTTATGCGCGACAAGCATGTGCCAGGGCAGGAAGCTATCATCGCGGAAGCCCGCGAGGTAACCGAGCGTCTCTTCAGTAAGCACAGATAAATGCGAGGACTTCCCTCCATACTTCACCGAGTAGCACACGCAGCCCTCGGCAGGCGACTAAGCGAGCGTCTCTGGCTCTTCGTCTTAGTCTTCCTCGCCCAGCTGCGTGTGCTACTGGCTTATCTACCCTATCAGACCGAGGTCCCCTCGGGCGAAGTGCTCCCGCTGGTCCTCAGCCAGCTCCTTCGCATCGGGGGCTGGGCGAGCCTCCTAACCCTCCTCTTCGCCCTCTCTCCATGGAAGTGGCTGACCCGCACGATCGGGCTCCTCTTCTCCGTCGTCGTCCTCTCCCTCTCTGCCTATGAGCTCTACCTCATCGGGCTCTACCATGTGACCTACAACATGGACTTGGCGCAGATCATGCTCTCGACCAACTGGCGTGAGGGCAGCGAGTTCGTCGACAGTATTACTACAGGACAAGTTTTCGATGTATGTTGCAAACTTCTGCCCTCCGTTGCTAGCGCATTTGTAGTCAGATTGCTCACGAATCACACTTCCGCTGTGCTGGCCTTTGGAAGTAGTCTCGCCGCTACGCTGCTCATCCTCTTTGGGCCTATAGGGCATATCTATAGTGATCTGCGCATGTGTCACCACCATAGCAACTTTACGGGGCTACAGTATTCTGGCATTGATCGAGCTATTTACAATACGCTCAGTGCCCATAAGGCGATCAAACACATCGCTGCAGAGCAGGCTAAGATCCGCAGCTCACAGCGTCAGCTCAATAAGATCAGCATCACTCCCATCTCGCAGCAGCCGCTCAACGTCATCCTCATCCTCGGCGAATCAGCGCGCCAAAGCAGTATGCACTGCTATGGCTATCCCCTGCCGAACACCCCTTATGCTGATAGCCTCATACAGGCGCAGGAGCTAATTCCCTTTACCAACGTCGTCGCGCCTGCTTCAGCTACGATACAGTCCAATACGCGCTCACTGACCTTCTTCACACACGAGGAAGGTGAGAAGCCCTGGTATCAATTCCCCCTCCATCATCCAGGTACTACGCCAAGCAGGCTATGCTACAGCATGGATTGCAAACCAAGAAATCACAGGAGAATACTCGATGTCGAATCTCTTTGGTCGACAGGTGGACATCCTCACGGGTAATCCAGCCTTTTTCAACGGTCTGGGTGGGGAAAGCGTAGTCAATCGCCCCGACCTCTACGACGAAGCCGTCCTGCCCCTACTCATCCACTACGAGAACCTCCCCGACAGCCTGCGCACAGCATCGCCCCTCGGGCTCTTCCAAGTGGTGCATCTCATGGGCTCACACATGACCTACGGCGAGCGCTACCCCGAGGCCTTCGCACGCTTCACCAACGACAGCCTCCCCGACCGCAAGGATGCGGTGAAGGATGCCGTCATCTCGACCTACGCCAATAGCCTCCTCTACACCGACCACATCATCCATGAGATCATCGAGCGCTACCGCGAGGAGAACGCCCTCGTCATCTACCTCTCCGACCACGGCGATGCGCTCTTCGACGAAGACTACCCCGAGCTGATGGGCCATGCGCTCGTCCCCCGAGCCGTAGAGATCCCGCTCTTCGTCTACTTCTCCCCGCAGCTACGGAAGGAGCGTCCCGACCTCTGGCGCCAGATCAGCCGTCAGCGGGATAAGCGTATCCTCTCGGATCTGCTCACACACGCTCTCGTAGATCTCCTCGGTATCCATACCGAGTACACGCAGCCGCGCTTCAACTTCTTCGCGCCCACCTATGACGACCGCCGTACGCGCATCGTCGTCGCCCCACTTCGAATAAGAAGATGGTGATGGAGTAGCCCCTTCACCAAGCCTCCCCACGCATATATTTATCAAGCGATCACGGCGATTTTTGACGCCAGCTATCTCCCTATATATTGGGTATATCGCTCGGCTAAATCTGCATACACTTTTTCCCTACTTTTACAGCGTCAAAAGACGAACGAACAATAGATCCTATATGAAGCGATTACTCTATCTACTCGCCATACTACTTGCGCCCGTCCACGTGTCGGCGCAGATGCTTTTCTCTGAGAACATGACGATGAGCATCGATAGCACGAAGACACTCCAGGGGACAATCAGCCCTTCACTCAACTTCCAGACCGAGAAGGAGGACGTATTCACCTTCCGCAACAGCACCAATATCAACCTGCTCATCAAGCGTAGCCGAGTGATCAACCTGATGAATAAGTTCGAGTTCTCCTCCTACGGCAAGAAGGTAACCCTCAGTGGGGGATATATACATGCCGAATATCGCTACCTGCTGGACCGAGCTTTTGAGGTCTACCCTTACGCGGAGTCTCAGTGGGCTGCGAGTAGAGGGATGGCCTTTAAGTTCTCTACGGGGATTCAGTCGCGCTATCGTCTGCTGAATTCCTCCACGACCCTCATGTTCGCCACACTGGGCTTATTCTACGAATACGAAGAGTGGGAGCGCCCGATACCCGCTGCGAATGGCCCCAAGTATGCCTACAGCCACCGCATCAAGAGCCATCTCTCGCTCAGCATGCGGAATAAGATCGGCGAGCACTGGGAGCTCACGACGACCGCCATCCATCAAGCGACTCCCGACACGTACTTCAAGAAGGCCCGCTTCGGAGGTGCCGTCGACCTCAAGTACAACATCACGCCCACCATCGGGATACGAGGCACCTACCGCCTGATCTATGATACAGACCCCATCGTAGACATACGTAAGGACTACAATGTAGTTGATGCCGGCCTCGACATCTCATTCTAACAGCAGTCTAATCAATCTCACCTCATTCATATAATATGACAGCACTTTCCTACCTCCAGTCGGATGACCTCTTCTATCTGAACGTCTTCCTGAAGCTATTCCTGGGCTTACTTGCCATTGTCCTCGTCATCAACAAGTCCGGCAAGGGCAATCTGGCACCAACCTCTGCGATAGACCAGGTGCAGAACTATGTACTCGGGGGTATCATCGGTGGGATCATCTATAGCCCAGCCGTCTCGATTATCCAGTTTGCTGCCGTCCTCGCTATTTGGGCCTTCCTCATCATCGGTCTGCGACGACTCAAGACGAAGAACCACAGTATCAAGAGATTCATCGATGGAGCTCCCGTTGTCCTCATCAAGCACGGGGTCCTCGATGTAGAGGCTTGCCGCAAGGCTAAGATCACAGCAACCGAAGTAGCATTCAAGCTACGCCGCGAGGGGGTCTACCACATCCGCGACGTGAAGCGAGCTGTCTTCGAGCAGAATGGAGAGCTCATCATCGTCCTAAAAGGCGAGGAGAATCCCAAGTACCCCATCATCACGGATGGTATCGTACAGACCAGCGTGCTGGATGACGTAGACCGCACCGAAGAGTGGCTAACCGAGGAGCTGCAAAAGATGGGATATGAGTCTGCTGCAGATATATTCCTCGCCGAATACGAAAGTGGCGAGCTGAAGCTGGTACCCTACAACTCCACCGTGCAAGAGAAGGAGTAGATAGCACCGTCTCCCTTCCCCGATTATTGCTATATTTGTTTTGCCCTTGAGGCAAATACTATTCGCAATATTCGGCAAGATATATCCCTATTATTATGCTCGACCAACACTATCACGAGGCGGCCAACTACCTGGCATCACGCCTACCAAAGGATATCAAGACCGCCATCATCCTCGGTAGCGGCCTTGGCAAGCTCGGCGACATGCTCGAGAATCCCACCATCATCCCCTACACGCAGATCCCCCACTTCTCACACTCTACGGCTATCGGCCACAAGGGGAATCTCATCGCTGGCACCCTCTCAGGTGTGACCGTGCTGTGCATGCAGGGACGCTTCCACTACTACGAAGGCTACCCCATGGAGCAGGTTACCTTCCCCATCCGTGTGATGAAGCTCCTCGGTATCGAGAACCTCCTCGTCTCCAACGCCGCAGGTGGTATCAACCAGACCTTCCGCGTAGGCGATCTGATGATCATCCGCGACCACATCAACAACCTCCCCAACCCGCTCATCGGCCCCAACGTCGAGATGTTTGGCCCACGCTTCCCTGATATGACGCGCCCCTACGACCGCGAATTCATCACGAAGGCGAAGGCCATCGCTCAGGAGCTCGGTATCCACGTCCACGAAGGTGTGTACGTCGGCCTCACGGGTCCCTCGTATGAGACCCCAGCTGAGTACACCTACTGGTCTCGCTCGGGTGGTGACGCCATCGGCATGAGCACCGTGCCCGAAGTCATCGTCGCACGCCACGCTGGTATCCGCGTCTTCGGTATGTCGGTCATCACCAACGAAGGCTGGCACTTTGATGATGACTTCGTCAACGATGGTGACGACGTCGTACGCGCCGCCAACGCAGCCTCCGACCGTATGGGCCGCATCTTCAGCGAACTCGTACGCCAGCTCTAAGTATGACTCCATAGCACAAAGACATCAGCCCCAGCGTAAGTACAGGCACTTACACTGGGGCTGCTTTGTAGCTACCTCAAGGGACAGAGGCACGAAGCCCTTCCCCAATCAGATAAGTATCAGCGTATCGCAACAATTCGCAGACCTGCGATGTTACCAAGGCAGTTCGCTGATATTAGATTCTCATCGCAGCTCTGACTCCGCTGAGAATTATATTTAGCCCTATATAGATTAAATAGCCGTGAGGCTACGTTCCTCTTATAGAGGTCGAGACATCTGACCTAGACCGATCGACCTTATCATCCTCCAGCTGCGAGCCCGAGCGCCTCGCTACGCTATCACCCCCTTATCCCAAAGTATATATGTCCCATCAGCTGGCGGTGTCTTACGATTCGTCTCGACCGATCAATCTAAATAGTCAGGTCTTACGAGGCTTGGCCATCCTCTCGATTATCCTCCACAACTATACGCACTGGATGCATGGGGCGATCTTCGAGAACGAGTTCACATACCAGTCATGGCACGTCTCGACGCTCTTGGACTACCTATCACACCCCGACGGACGCCTTCCACTACAGCTCTTCTCCTTCTTTGGACACTATGGAGTCGTGATCTTCGTCTTCCTCAGTGCCTATGGTCTTGAGAAGAAGTACGGACGTAGCACCAAGGAAGTCCGCCCCCCTCCCTTTCATCTGGACGCACTACCTCAAGCTTCTCTCGATGTGTATCGTGGGCTATGCGGCATACCTCCTGCTGAATGCTTTCTACATAAGCTATCCCGCCTCTACGATCTTCGGTGTACTGAGCCAGCTCACGATGCTCTGCAACCTTCAGATCTGCTCCTTTGAGACCTTTGCCCCAGGGCCTTACTGGTACTTCGGGCTCATGCTCGAGCTCTACGTCGTCTACCGCCTCTTGCTGTTCCGTCGCTCATGGAGTGTGATCGTCGGAGCTATCCTCGTGTGTAGCATCGCACAAGCCTTCGTCACCCCTGATGGAGCCGTCATGACGTGGCTACGTACCAATTTCGTCGGGAGCATCCTCCCCCTTCGGCCTTGGTCTCCTCTATGCACGCTATGAAGAGAGCCTCCAGCTGAGTAAGACGGCATACGGAATCATTGCCCTGGTCTCGATCGCACTGATCTTCGTGACAAGCCTCTCTTTCCTCCCTTGGATCACGACACCGATCTTTATCTGTGCTCTCGGCATCTCATGCACCCCACTCCTTCCGCAGAGTATGAATAAACCTCTCGCTTGGGTCGGTAGCATCTCCGCAGCGGTCTTCGTCAGCCACCCGATCGTACGCCAGCTGAGTCTTGCTTTAGCAGAGAAAGGACATTATTCTCCTTACCTCAGCGTCTTTACCTTCCTTATGGGAGCTCTATTGCTTGGAGCGCTTTTCCAACCCATCCTCAATCACTCAACCAAGCTTTTCATGAAGCTGGCTAAGCACTAACCAAGAGCAGGGCAAAAGATAAAGCACGCGGGGTGAACTATCATTGGTTCACCCCGCGTGCTTTATCCCCCCCAATTACGTATAAGATGAGGGGTGTGGCACAGGACGAAATTGCGTACCTTTGACAAAGGAAAGCGCGAGCATGGGGACGACCTTATCCCGTGCCCCTTTACTACCGACACAAAACAAGCACTATTCAAAGCAAGCGATATGGACATCAACGAAGAGCTTCTACACCACCCAGAGAATGATCCAGCCTACCTCGGGCTCAAGGTCAATCAAGGCGTGGCAGCCCAGCCTATGGTCAATCCCAACCTACGACGCGTAGCTCGCCGCACCTATACGGTGGACGAATTCGTCGAAGGCATCCTCCGCTCCGACATCACCTGCTCAGTCAGGCCGTGACACTCGTCGAGAGCAACCGCCCCGACCATCAGGCCATCGCCCAGCAGATCATCGAGCGCTGCCTCCCCTACGCTGGGAAGTCAATGCGTATCGGTATCACGGGGGTACCAGGTGCAGGGAAGAGTACCTCGATCGACACCTTCGGGATGCACCTCGTCAAGCAGGGGAGACGCCTGGCAGTCCTCGCTATCGACCCCAGCAGCGAGCGCTCTGGTGGTAGTATCCTCGGAGATAAGACCCGTATGGAGCAGCTCTCCCGCGAAAAGAATGCCTTCATCCGCCCCAGCCCTTCGGCTGGCTCACTCGGAGGTGTAGCCCGTAAGACGCGTGAGACGATCGTACTCTGCGAGGCTGCAGGCTTCGATACGATATTCGTCGAGACCGTCGGCGTCGGTCAGAGTGAGACGGCAGTACATTCTATGGTAGACTTCTTCCTCCTCATCCAGCTGGCTGGTACGGGCGACGAGCTACAGGGGATCAAGCGCGGTATCATGGAGATGGCCGATGCTATCGTAATCAACAAGGCTGACGGCGACAACATTGACAAGGCTAACCTTGCCGCCACCCACTTCCGTAATGCCCTCCACCTCTTCCCTCCTACGGAGTCAGGCTGGCGACCCAAGGTCCTCACCTACTCAGGCTTCTACGGTCTTGGCATCAAGGAGATCTGGGATATGGTCGATGAGTACCGACACTTCGCCACGGACTCGGGCTACTTCGAAGAGAAGCGCCAGCGCCAGACCAAGTGGTGGATGTACGAGAGCATCAATGAGGCTCTGAAGAGTTCCTTCTACCAGAGCGAGGCTATTCGAAGCCTACGCCCCGAGGTAGAGAGCGACATCCTCTCCGACCGCCTTTCCTCCTTCGTCGGAGCTCAGCGTCTCCTTGATGCCTACTTCAAGAGCCTCAAGTAAGCAAGTAGAAGGTAAAATAAAGTATAAGGGAGCGGGGTGGAGGTACTGTCTCTACCCCGCTCTCTAATGCTAAGTACACCTTGCATATTCGAAGATTTACCGTATATTTGCAAGGCAAAAAGAATGATATTCATACAATTAAAATATTTCATCAACTATGACGAAAGCAGAAGTGGTGAGCGATATCGCCAAGAGCACGGGAGTAGATAAAGAGACTACTCTGGCAGTGGTAGAGGCGTTCATGGAGTCAGTCAAGGACTCTCTGGTACGTGGAGAAAACGTCTACCTTCGTGGCTTCGGTAGCTTCATCATCAAGGAGCGTGCAGAGAAGACTGCTCGCAATATCTCGAAGAAGACTACGATTATTATCCCCAAGCGCCGCATCCCTGCCTTCAAGCCCTCGAAGCTCTTCGCCTCCAAGGTTAAGTAGTGGATCGAAAGCCGAACTATAGTAAATAATCATATAATCAAAAGCAGCTATGCCAAGCGGAAAGAAAAGAAAGCGCCATAAGATGGCTACGCACAAGCGTAAGAAGAGACTCAAGAAGAACAGACATAAGAAGAAGTAATGTCACATGCGCGGGGGGTAGGGCAGTTCACAAGACGTATGCCTTGCCCCCGTACACTTTATACTACTTCCTTTTTTACTCTACTATCATTAACGAATCCGCCAAGTGAACAGTGAACTGATCGTCGACGTCTCCGCCAAGGAGATCTCGATGGCTCTACTGGAAGACCAACGACTGGTAGAGCTCCAGCGCGAGCGTCGTGACCTGGCCTTCGCCGTCGGAGACATCTATCTCGGACGCGTCAAGAAGGTGATGCCGGGCCTCAACGCAGCATTCGTTGATGTAGGATATAAGAAGGATGCTTTTCTTCATTACCTCGACCTGGGGATGATCTACCAAGCGCAGCAGCGCTTCCTCGAGCAAATCGAGAAGACCAAGGCTGTACCCTCCTTGAGCAAGATCCCCACCTTCCCTGACCTGCCGAAGGACGGGAAGATCGCTGACTATCTGAAGGCTGGGCAGAATGTCCTCGTCCAAGTCGTCAAGGAGCCTATCTCCACGAAGGGGCCACGCCTCTCGGCTGAGATATCTATCGCAGGGCGAAACCTCGTCCTCGTCCCCTTCTCCGACAAGGTATCCGTCAGCGCCAAGATCGAATCACACGAGGAGCGAGCACGCCTCAAGCAGCTCATCCTCAGCATGAAGCTAAGAACTTCAGCGTGATCATCCGCACCTCGGCCGAGGGTAAGCGAGCCAGCGAGCTTGATCAGGAGCTCAGCCGTCTGCTCAGACGCTGGGAGGAGAGTATACAGAAGCTCCCCAAGATCACCAAGACCCCAAAGATCGTCTACGAAGAGTCCAGCCGTGCCTTAGGCATCCTGCGCGACACCTTCAACCCCTCCTTCCAGAGCATCCACGTCAACGACAAGGCCTACTACGAGGAGATACGCGAGTATGTCCGTCAGATAGCCCCTGGGCGTGAAGATATCGTCCGCCTCTATACGGGGAACCTCCCCATCTTCGATGAGAAGAATGTCACCAAGCAGATCAAGGCGTCCTTCGGGCGTACTGTCACCTGCAAGAGTGGTGCTTACCTGATCATCGAGCAGACCGAGGCCATGTACGTCGTGGACGTCAATAGTGGCAACCGCTCCCGTAAGAGCACCGAGCAGGAGGGCACAGCGATCGATGTCAATCTCATCGCAGCCGAAGAGCTCGTCGTCAGCTCCGCCTGAGAGATATGGGTGGTATCATCGTCGTCGACTTCATCGACATGCATGACCAGAAGAATCGTCAGCTCCTCTATGAGCACATGGTCAAGCTGATGGAGAGCGACCGCACGCGACACAACATCCTACCGCTGAGTAAATTCGGCGTGATGCAGATCACTCGTCAGCGTGTGCGCCCTGCCACCCAGATCAATACGGATGAGACGTGCCCCACGTGCCTTGGCACAGGGAAGATGAAGTCCTCTATCCTCTTCACCGATCAGCTCGAAGAAAAGCTCCGTGACTTAGCTCCACGCTTAGACACATCCTACATCAACGTCCACGTACATCCCTACGTGGCCGCCTACCTCACCAAGGGGTTCTTCATGTCCATCGCCCGCCGCTGGAAGCTCCAGATAGCTCGCGGTATACGTGTGACCCCCAATCAGAGCCTCGGCTTCCTCGACTACAAGTTCGTAGACAAGGAAGGCAACGAAATCGAGGCCCTCGAAGAATAACCTGCGATAAAGCCCGTAGAAGATCCCTCCCCTATCCCATAGCGATAGTACTTAGGGTATCTTCTGCGGGCTTTATCTCTACTGAGAGCGAGACCCGATACGATGAACGCCTACCCGTCGAAGCTCGTCGAGCGAGCCGTAGAGCAGCTCTCTACCCTGCCAGGGGTAGGGCGCAAGACTGCTCTACGCTTGGCGCTACACCTGCTCTCACGCCCCCCGATCGATACCCATACCTTCGCTGATGCCCTCGTAGAGATGCGAGATGGTATCGTCTACTGTCGGCAGTGCTACAACATCAGTGATACCGAGCTCTGCCCGATCTGCTCCAGCCCCCAGCGTGATAGCTCCACCGTCTGCGTCGTACAGCATGTAGGCGATGTGATGGCTATCGAGAATACCGGTCAGTACCGCGGTGTCTACCATGTCCTCGGTGGGGTCATCTCCCCTATTGACGGCATTGGCCCCGACGATCTGAAGATCCCCGAGCTCATCGAGCGGGTACGTAGTGGCAGTGTCCGTGAGGTCATCTTGGCGCTGGGCACGACGATGGAGGGGGACACGACGAACTTCTTCATCTACCGCAGCCTCGCGGGGCTGGACGTACGCCTCTCGGTCATCGCCCGAGGTGTAGCCATCGGAGATGAGATCGAGTATGCCGACGAAGTGACGCTCGGCCGCTCCATCCTCACCCGCACGGACTTCGATCAGTCGCTAAGCTTCTGACCCCATGCACACGCAGGCTATCGGCATCCCGGGCGAGCACATACAGCTCCGCGCCCTATCGCAGGAAGATCTCCCGCTGCTACTCAGCTGGGAGAATGACCCCGAGGGCTGGTACTCCAGCGGCACGATCAATCCCCTCTCCCCCGACTTCATCCAGCGCTACATCACCGCCTCGGGCATACATATCCTCGAGACGGGCTCGATGAGCCTCATCATCGAGGGGCTCAAGACTCACGCAGCACTGGGGCATCTTGTCCTCTATGACTACAGCCCCCTCCATCGCCGTCTGGGCGTCGGTATCTACATCGACCGCGAGGCTCGCAAGACGGGGATAGGCTCCGAAGCCATCCGCTTAGCCCTACGCTATGCCTTCGACAAGCTCCGCTGTGAGCAAGTCTATGCCGAGGTCTTGGCTTCCAACGAAGCCTCCCAGCAGATGCTCCGCAGCATCGGCTTCGAGCATACCGCCACGCTCCCCCGCTGGCACTGGCAAGACAACCACTACGAAGACCTCCATTACTATCAGATATGGCACCCATAGCCACAGAGATCCAGCGTCTAAGGGAGGAGATCGAGGCGCACAACTACGCCTACTACGTCCTCTCAGCTCCCACCATCTCGGACTACGACTTCGACCAACTGCTCAAGCAGCTGGAGCGACTGGAGGCGGAGCATCCCGAGCTCATCACCCCCGACTCGCCTACGCAGCGTGTCGGCCGTGACCGCACCGAGGGCTTCACTCAGGTAGCGCACCGCTACCCCATGCTCTCGCTGGGCAATACCTACAGCTACGACGATGTACGGGAGTTCTACGAGCGTGTCTCAAAGGACTTGGGCGGTAAGCCCTTCACCATCATCGCGGAGCTGAAGTACGACGGACTCTCGATCTCCCTGACCTATGAGAAGGGATTACTGACCCGTGCTGTCACCCGTGGCGACGGACAGATGGGCGATGATGTGACGGCTAATGTACGCACGATTCGCTCCATTCCCCTCCGTCTGCGTGGCACGGGCTATCCCGAGAGCCTCGAGGTACGTGGGGAGATTCTCCTACCCTTCGTGGAGTTCGACCGACTGAATGCCGAGCGTCATCGTGCCGACCTCCCCCTCTTCGCTAATCCTCGCAATGCTGCCAGCGGTACGCTCAAGCAGCTCGATCCCGCTATCGTAGCCGAGCGTCGCCTCGATGCCTACCTCTACTACGTACCTGGGCAGCCTGATCTCCCCGACAGTCACTACGAGCGTCTGCAACTCTGTAAGAGCTGGGGGCTGAAGATCTCGGATGCTACCCGCCGCTGCCATTCGCTGGAGGAGGTCCTATCCTTCCTCGACTACTGGGAGCAGGCACGTGCCGAAGCCCCCGTCGCGACCGATGGTGTCGTACTCAAGGTCGACTCCATCACCGAGCAGGAGGAGCTGGGCTATACAGCGAAGACCCCACGCTGGGCTATCGCCTACAAGTATCAAGCCGAGCAGGCCAAGACGCGCCTCATCTCCGTAGACTTCCAAGTCGGGCGTACGGGTGCTGTCACACCTGTGGCCAATCTCGATGCCGTGGCACTCTCGGGCACGACCGTGCGCCGAGCCTCGCTTCACAACGCCGACTTCATCGAAGCCTTTGACCTGCACATCGATGATCAGGTCCTCGTAGAGAAGGGCGGTGAGATCATCCCGAAGATCGTCGGCGTCGTCACTGAGGAGCGTCCCAGCGACGCTCAGCCCGTCATCTTCCCCAGCCACTGCCCCGCCTGTGGCTCTCCCCTCGAGCGAAACGAAGGAGAAGCCGCCTACTACTGCACGAACCAAGCGACCTGCCCTCCACAGCAGACGGCTCGTATCGAGCACTTCTCTGGTCGTAAGGCTGCTGACATACGCCTCGGAGCGGAGACCATTGACCTCCTCTTCACCCACGGCCTCGTGCGCAGCATCGCCGACCTCTACCGCCTGAAGCTGGAGGATCTCCTGCAGCTCCCTGGCTTCAAGGAGCGTAGTGCTACTCGCCTGCTGGAGAGCATCGAGGCCTCCAAGGAGCGCCCCTTCCGTGCCCTACTCTTCGGGCTCGGCATCCGCTTCGTGGGCGAGACGGTAGCTAAGACGCTCGTGCAGCACTATGCAGATATCGATGCCTTAGGCGCAGCGACCTTCGAGGAGCTCACGGCTATCCCCGACATCGGTGCGGTCATCGCCGAGAGCCTCGTCCACTACTTCGCCTCACCCGAGAATAGGGAGTTCATCTCGGAGCTCCAGCGTCTGGGGCTTCCTCTGAGTCGTCGTCCCGAGGAAGAGCCACTCCCGACGACCGATCATGCTGCGATCTCGGGCAAGGCCTTTGTCATCAGTGGCGTCTTCACCCACCACTCTCGCGAGGAGTACAAGGCCCTCATCGAAAGCCTCGGGGGGAAGATCGCTTCATCCATCTCCAGCAAGACCAGCTACGTCTTGGCCGGGGCCAACATGGGCCCAGCAAAGCTCGCTAAGGCTACCGACCTCGGCATCACCATACTCTCCGAGGACGAATTCCTCGCCCTCATCGAGCCCCACGAAGGAGAGCAGCCCGCCGTCTCCACCGAAGAGGCGGAAACTGCCGACCTCCCCCTCTTCTCTAATCCCTCCTAATTCCCTCTCCACGACGATCACGAATCCTCTCTGTAATGGACATTATCTTTATCTGTATCCTCGTCTTCTTGATCATCCTCGCCTGCTTCGACCTCGTAGCAGGGGTGAGCAATGACGCGGTGAACTTCCTCAACTCCGCTATCGGGGCGAAGGCTGCCCCGTTCAAGGTCATCCTCAGCGTCGCTGCTGTGGGGATCTTCCTCGGAGCCTCCCTAAGTAATGGGATGATGGACGTAGCGCGCAATGGGATATACAATCCCGCCTACTTCACCTTCCAGGAGGTCATGACCATCTGCTTGACCGCGGTAGTCACCGACATCATCTTGATCAACATCTTCAATACACTCGGGCTACCGACCTCAACGACCGTCTCCATGGTCTTCGAGCTCCTCGGGGCTTCCTTCTGTATGGCGATGCTCAAGGGCTTTGACGATCCCAACCTCCAAGTGCTGGAGATGCTGAATGCTTCCAAGGCTCTGCAGGTCATCATCGCCATCTTCCTCTCGGTAGCTGTGGCCTTCTTCTTTGGCTCGGTGGTGCAGTGGATCACGCGTGTGTGCTTCTCTTTCAACTATAAGAAGACTCTCCCCTACCTCGCTGGGATCTTCGGGGGTATTGCGCTGACCTCTATCGTCTACTTCATGCTCATCAAGGGGCTCCAGGAGTCGACCTTCGCCTACAAGGACTGGGTCAACGGCCACACGCTGGAGCTCGTCATCGGCTGCCTCATCGGCTTCTCGATCATCATGCAGGTCCTGCACTGGTGCGGTGTGAATATCCTCAAGATCATCATTCTGGCCGGTACGCTGGCCCTCTCGCTGGCCTTCGCTGGCAATGACTTGGTGAACTTCATCGGGGTACCTCTCTCGGGGCTCTCCGCCTATCAGGACTACATGGCCAACGGGAATGGGGCCTACGACACCTACCTCATGGGTGCGAATAACCTCCCCGCCAAAACGCCCTACATCTTCCTCCTCGGCTCAGGTATCATCATGACGCTGGCGCTCTTCTTCTCTAAGAGCGCTCAGAATGTCATCAAGACCTCGGTGAATCTCTCCCGCCAAGACGATGGTGAGGAGACCTTCGGCTCATCGCGTATCGCCCGTGGTCTGGTGCGTACCAGCAGTGCTATCGGCTCCTTCCTCGAGCGTGCTGTACCTCAGAAGGCTCGTACGTGGATCGACTCCCGCTTCAATAAGCAGGAGCTCACGATGGAGCCTGGTGCAGCCTTCGACCTCGTCCGCGCCTCGGTGAACCTCGTCCTGGCAGGGCTACTCATCGCCCTCGGCACCTCGCTCAAGCTCCCTCTCTCCACGACGTATGTCACCTTCATGGTAGGTATGGGTACATCGCTGGCTGACCGCGCTTGGGGTCGTGAGAGTGCTGTCGGTCGTGTGACGGGTGTGATGTCGGTTATCGGTGGCTGGTTCATCACAGCTGGTGCCGCCTTCATCATCGCGATCATCGTCGCTACGATCATGCGCTATGGTGGCTTCATCGCTATGATCATCCTCATCGCTGTAGCACTCTTCCTCCTCTTCAATAGCCATCTCATCCGTCGCAAGAAGGGTGATGCTGATGATGAGCTCTTCGTCGCTATCCTCAATGCCGAAGATCCTACGACGATGTGGAGCCTGCTCTCTGAGCACGTCCGTCAGAATCAGATCAGCCTGCTCGACCGCGTCAGTCAGGACTACCTTGACCTGACCAATGGCCTCTTCAGCGAAGATCTGCGCCGTCTGAAAAAGACCATGCACCATCTTGACGAGCACAAGCGTGCCTTCAAGACGATGCGCCGTAAGGAGACTATCGGGCTGAGACGCATGGCCAGCGACGAAGACATGCTGGAGAAGAACATGTGGTTCCACCTCGGTGCCAATACCTGTCTGCAGATGATCTACGCCCTCGAGCGTGCTACGGAGGTAGCGGTAGAGCACGTAGACAACAACTACAACCCCATCCCCGAGGAGTATCGCGCTGAGTTCGCCCCCATCCGTGACCGCGTCATCGACTACATCGCACAGGTCCACCAGCTCATCTCCAGCAAGCGCATGGAGGACGCCAAGAAGGCGAAGAACATGGGTAAGGAGCTGCGCGAGATCGTCAAGGATATGCGTAAGACCCAGATGAAGCGCGCCCACAAGGGCCGTCGTGAGGACCTGCGTGCCTCGATGGTCTACCTCAACGTCCTCATCGAGACCAACGAGCTCCTCGGCAACCTCCGCCACCTCGTCGGCTATAGCCAGAACCTCCTCGACGAAGAGGCCGAAGGCTAAGCCCACACACCCTCCCCTTCGCCTCCTGCAGGCGAAGACCAGAGCTACGGGCGCGCTACTTCATCGTAGCGCGCCCGTGGCTTTTTATGCTCTCCCCGATGAAGGTACCGACCTGAATATAGGAGGCACGTGCTTCGCCTCTCCATCCGCCCCCCCCGAGGTGGGGCAAAAGAAGACGGCTCCCCCGCTACCGCAATGGTAGCGGGGGAGCCGTCGTTATCGAGTGTCCGTGGCTTACTTAGCCAAGACGAGGTAGTAGTTCTTCTTACCGCGCTGTACGAGCAGATAGCGGTCAGCGATGAGCTGGGCAGAGGTGATGAGGTCATCGGGGCTGGCGACCTTCTCCTTGTTCACGCTCACACCACCCGAGGCGATGAGCTTGCGCAGCTCGCCCTTCGAGGGGAAGACTGCTGCATCTTCGGTGAGGAGGTCGATGACCTTCACACCACCCTGCAGCTTATCCTTCGAGACTTCGAACTGGGGGACGCCCTCAAAGACGGAGAGGAGCGTAGCTTCGTCGAGTGACTGGAGCTGCTCGCGCGTGCCCTGCCCGAAGAGGATGCCCGAGGCAGCTACAGCGGCATCATAGCTCTCACGGCCGTGGACGAGGACGGTGATCTCCTCCGCCAGGCGCTTCTGCAGGGCGCGCTCGTGGGGAGCGGCAGCCTGCTGAGCCTCAAGGCCTGCGATCTCCTCCTGCGTCAGCGTCGTGAAGATCTTGATATAGCGTGCCGCATCGGCATCATTGACATTCAGCCAGAACTGGTAGAAGGCGTACGGGCTCGTGCGCTCGGGGTCGAGCCACACATTGCCGCTCTCGGTCTTACCGAACTTACCGCCATCGGCCTTCGTGATCAGCGGACATACCAGAGCATAGGCCTCGCCAGCATCCATACGGCGGATCAGCTCCGTACCCGTGGTGATATTCCCCCATTGGTCAGAGCCCCCCATCTGCAGACGGCAGCCGTAGTGGCGATAGAGATACAGATAATCGTAGCCCTGCAGGAGCTGGTAGCTGAATTCGGTGAAGGACATCCCGTTGGAGTTCTCGCCGCTGAGGCGCTTCTTCACCGAGTCCTTAGCCATCATATAGTTGACCGTGATATGCTTGCCGATGTCGCGGATGAAGCCGAGGAAGCTGTAGTCCTTCATCCAGTCGTAGTTATTCACCAGCACGGCAGCGTTGGGCGCATCGCTATCGAAGTCGAGGAACTTAGACAGCTGCTTCTTGATGCAAGCTTGGTTGTGGCGGAGCGTCTCTTCGTCGAGGAGGTTACGCTCGGCGGACTTCATCGAGGGGTCACCAATCATCCCCGTAGCACCGCCGATGAGGGCGATGGGGCGATGGCCTGCCAACTGGAGGTGGCGCAGCATCATGACCCCGACGAGGTGGCCGATGTGAAGGGAGTCTGCCGTGGGGTCAATACCCAGATAGGCAGAGGTACGCTCCTTCTGTAGCTGCTCCTCAGTGCCTGGGAACATATCATGGATCATCCCACGCCAGCGCAGCTCTTCAATAAAGTTGATCATTTTTCTTCTTAAAAAGAGGTGATTATCTGTATGTATAGTGGTACAAAGATAGCTAAAGCCCCGCACCTGCGCCCCTATACGCGCGAGGATAGCCCGCTGACTGAGGGCAAGGGGCTCACCCTATCACCGAGATTGCTCTCATCCAGCAGAGGAAGAAGTGCTATCCCCACGAAGAAAAAGCCGCCCTCCCGTAGTGGTCTTCCCCTATCCAGGCACGTAGTCTTAAAGACCACGCACGTAAACCCTATGATCCACGTATGTAGATATTAGATCTACGCACGTAGATAGAGCTTATCTACCATTCGTCCGAGACTTTTATTCGCGCTCGTAGGGAGTCATTCCACTACTGCTCTCAGCTTTTCTCTCCGAAGCAGCGGGCCCCGCATAGCACGGCTACGCGACGTGTATCGCAAGGCACTCTTCTCTGGTATTGCTGATTACAAGTTTTTTTTTTTAGGTTTGCAGTGTGGAGAGAAGCCCTTCTCCACGCACTGCAGAAACACAAGAACGCAAAGCAAGAACACAACATTGCATCTAATCGCGCTATGCACTACACGTTTAGGTACTCTACATTCGTCAAGGTCATCACCTTCATTGGGTTGTGGGCCCTTGCACTCATCCTTTACCTTCTGCTGACGGTAGACGGCTTATCATCGTTTGCCTTCGTCCTCTGGGCAGGCGCTTTGGGCCTCATCTATCCTCCCCTCTCTATGCCCCGTTCGATAGAGGATGACGGAGAGACGGTGGTCTTGAGACGGCTCTTATGGTCGAAGCGGTATAGCCGCACGACCTACGACATCTCGGAGGTAAGTGGTATTAATTTAATGAATGGTCTCCGTGTCTTCGGCTCGGAAGCTTACTTCGGCTATAGTGGCTACTTCTACAAGACGAAGATTGGCCTCTTCAAGCTCCTCGCTACGGAGGACACAGGCCATTACCTACGCATCCAGCGCAAGGGCAGCAAACGCCCGCTCTACATCGCCTACCGCCCTACCCAATCCTAATCATCGCATCTTCCCACCCCCCAAGCACTACACGACACATGAAACCCTTACTTCTCCGCACCCTATTCCTCGCTATCGGAATAGGGAGTCTGTGCTTCCACAGCACGACCGCTTCAGCTCAAGCTACCCAAAGCCCCGACAAGCACTATGACTTGAGCGACACCATAGCACTCACCATCTTCGACTATGCTCAATACCGAGCCTACTACCAAAAGGAATACCGAGATGTCCCCTCCGACCCCAAGTCCTATCGATGGCTTCAGCTCCTACAAATCGGCAGCAAGTATCAGGGCTACGTCAACTACGGAGAGCTACGCGCCGACTCGATATGGAACGCCTCGATAAAGGCGGGTAAGAGTAGGAACGGCTTTCACGATGAGTGGTCTGCAGCTAAAGATGAATCGCGGCCCGACGTGTATCTCCTCTTTGACCGCAACAAGGGCGTCTTAGACGCACACGACAAGATCTTCATCAACAAGTACCACTACACCGAGCCCATCCCTCAGCAGCAGTGGACGATGGCCGAGGGCGATAGCACGATCTTAGGCTACACGTGCCACAAGGCCACGACCCGCTTCCGTGGGCGAGACTACGTCGCTTGGTACACCGAGGAGATACCCTACCCCTACGGGCCCTATAAGTTCGGTGGTCTCCCTGGTCTCATCACCTGCATCTATGACACCCAGCGTGAGCACATCTACACGCTCGTAGGCTTTGAAAAAGCCCCGGCCTTAGACTACATCTACTACGGCAACGGGCGACGCAAGATCAACGAGGGCACACGCGAGGAGGTCAATAAGCTCCAGCGACAGTACCACGAGCACCCCGATCTCTTCAAGTCCGACCTTATCACGCCAGCCCCTGGCACCAAGATCAAGCGCCAGCCCAAGCCCTATAATCCCATCGAGCTGGAATAACCCTACCCCACAGAACTATGATACGTTTGCTTCTCCGCACCCTATCCCTCGCTATCGGGATGGGGTGCCTAAGCCTTCCCGCCACAGGGCAAAAGCCCAAGGTCTTCCCGGACTACACCTATGTATATGAGCCGAGCGACTCCCTGCAGATGACCATATTCGACTACGCGCAGTATCGGGCCTACTATGAGAAGCAGTACCGAGACGACCCGTCTGTCCCCCAGGCTTATCACTGGATGCAGGTCCTGCAGATAGGCAGGAACTACCAAGCCTACCTCGACTATGGCGAGCTACGTAGTGACTCGATATGGAATGCTTCGGTGAAGGCGAGGAAGAAATACGGGGAATTTGAGGCGGAGAATAAGGCTGCCTCAAGAGCTACCTTATCTAATCTGAAGCTTATCTTCGACCGCTCCAAGGGAATGATCAATGCCCACGAGAAGATCTTCATCAACAAGTACCGCTACACCGAGCCCATTCCCCAGCTCCAGTGGACGATGGCGCGAGGCGACAGCACGGTCTTAGGCTACCCATGCCACAAGGCCACGACGCACTTCCGCGGGCGGAACTACATCGCTTGGTACACCGAGGAGATCCCCTTCCCCTATGGACCCTTTAAGTTCAGTGGTCTCCCTGGCCTCATCACCTGCATCTACGACACCCAGCGCGAGCATATCTATACGCTTGTAGGCTTCGAGAAAGCCCCTTCTGCTGACTACATCTACGAGGAAGCGCGACGCATGTGGTTCGAGACCAAGCGGGAAGTGGTGGCGAAGCTCCAGAGGAACTACCACGATCAGCCCGACCTCTTCACCTCCGACATCGTCGTCCGTGACCCCAAGAGCAAAGCCGTCAAGCATCATAGTAAGCCCTACAACCCCATCGAGCTGGAATAAATCCCCCTACAGAGCTATGAAACAGACCATTCTCCGCACCCTCTTCCTCACGATCGGGATGGGGTGCCTAAGCCTTCCTGCCATAGGGCAAAAGCCCAAGGTCTTCCCGGACTACACCTATGTATATGAGCCAAGTGACTCCATTCAGATGACCATATTTGACGACGCACAGTATCGGGCCTACTATGAGAAGCAGTACCGAGACGACCCGTCTGTCCCCCAGGCTTATCACTGGATGCAGGTCCTGCAGATAGGCAGGAACTACCAAGCCTTCCTCGACTATGGTGCGCTACGTAGTGACTCGATATGGAATGCTTCGGTGAAGGCGAGGAAGAAATATGGGGAATTTGAGGCGGAGAGTGACGCTGCCTATGAAGCTACCTTATCTAATCTGAAGCTCATCTTCGACCGCTCCAAGGGGATGATCAATGCCCACGAGAAGATCTTTATCAACAAGTACCACTACACCGAGCCCATCCCCCAGCTCAAGTGGACGATGGTGCGGGGCGATAGCACGATCTTAGGCTACACGTGCCACAAGGCCACGACACGCTTCCGTGGACGAGACTACATCGCTTGGTACACCGAGGAGATCCCCTTCCCCTATGGGCCCTTTAAGTTCGGCGGACTCCCTGGCCTCATCACCTGCATCTACGACACCCAGCGTGAGCACATCTATACGCTTGTAGGCTTCGAGAAAGCTCCGCCAGAGGACTACATCTACGAGCGAGCGCGACGCATGTGGTTCGAGACCACGAGGGAAGTGGTGGCGAAGCTCCAGAGGAACTACCACGATCAGCCCGACCTCTTCACCTCTGACATCGTCACCCCGGACCCCAGGAATAAGACCGTCAAGCGGAAGAGCAAGCCCTACAACCCGATCGAATTAGAATAAATCTGCCACTCCTCCCCGCCCTATATAAAGACAATGAGACTCCTCCGAGGCATCGTCCTATCACTCTGTATGTACATCCTCTCCGTAATGAGCGCTGAGGCACAAGAGACCAACATGGCTCCATTCATTGAGAGTATGATACGTGCCTTCAAAACAATGAAGGCTGACACCGTAAGCAAGGACGTCATTGAGCCCAGCCTCTATCGTGCATTCTATAAAGCAGAGTACCATCCTGTCGCGAAAAGCATGGCGCCAGCCTATGAATGGACGCAAGTATTGCAAATCGGTGAAACGGCCCAGCGCTATATAGACCATGGGACCTTGCTGGCTGATTCGATATTTGACGATGGAGTCAAGACGGGCAAGGCCCCTGAAGAGTTCGTCCCAGGATACTATAAGGCAAGCAAGAGGTCCGTCATGGATAGCCACATACTTTTCCTTCAGAGAGAGGGGAAGATGGAGTACTTCGATCGGATCGTCACCGACTACTTCACCTACGTAGATCGTATCCCCCAGCAGCAGTGGGAGCTGGTCGCAGGAGATAGTATCATCGCAGGATACACCTGCCACCGCGCCCAGACTCGCTACCGAGGGCGCGACTACACGGCTTGGTACACTGAGGAGATCCCGCTGAGCTATGGCCCATATAAGTTCAGAGGACTCCCTGGACTCATCACCTGTATCTATGACAAGGACCGTGACCACGTCTTCACCCTACAGGGCTTCGAGCGCGCTCCGCTCGGGGAGGTCATTTACCGCAAGAAGAAGTCCTACTTCAAGACGACGAGGGAGCGCCTCCAGCAGGCCATCCGCAACTACATGGCGAACCCCTCGGGCTACAGCACACCGAAGATCAACGTCCAGGGGAAGAAGACCGCCAAGCCACCTAAGCCCTACAACCCGATCGAGCTGGAGTAAAAGCCTCCCCCACTTCCCGATACCACTATGAGACACTACGACTACACGCCCCGACTCCTTTGGTGCCTCCTCACGCTGCTCCTCCTACTCCCCACAGGGCAAGCGCATGGGCAGACGAGTGAGCGCCACGTGACCGCCCGCATCGTCAATGCCGAGACAGGTGCTCCCATCGTCGACGTCCTTTGCTCAGCATGGGACGGCGAGCGGCACCGCACAGCCTTCACGCAGAGTGACGCCAAGGGCGAGGCACGCTTTCGCCTCACGCCCCAAGACCAGTTTCTTTCCTTCGTCCTCTTAGGCTATACGAAGCAAGAGCTACGCATCAGCGAGCTCTCGGGAGATAGCTTCACCGTGCGTCTCCAGCCCTCGACGACGCCGATACGTGAGGTGCATATCAAGGCACGCCCCATCGCCGTGCGGGGCGACACGCTCCGCTACCGCGTCAAGGCCTTTGCAGGCAAGCGAGACCGCTACCTCGAGGATGTCATCAAGAAGCTCCCCGGGGTAGAAGTCAAGGAGAATGGACGGATAGAGTATCAGGGTAAGCCTATCAATAAGTTCTACATCGAGGGGCAAGATCCCTTGGGTAGCAACTACACGCAGGCCTCGCGCAACATCCCCATCAATGCCGTCGATCAGGTCGATGTCATCGAGCACAACCAGCACAAGCGCGTCCTACAGGGCCTCGTCTCCAGCGACCAGGCAGCGCTGAACATCCGTCTGAGCAAGGCCGCACGCTTCCGTCCCTTCGGGGAAGTCTCAGCAGGAACGGGCCTGCCTGCGCCGCTCTGGGAGGGAAAAGCCTTCCTCATGCAGGCCTCACCGACGAATCAGCTCATCACCTCACTCAAGGGGAATAATACGGGGGTAGACCTCTCGTCGGACTTCGAGCAGCAGCACGACGCTGGGAGTGGCCTTCCGCAGATCTCCCTTCCCTCGACCGCCCTACAGACCTCCTCCCCACAGCGCCCACCTCTCGACATCGGGCGCTACCTCGATGACAGTGGCTTCAACTGGGGTATCAATGACCTTCAGAAGCTCGGGGAGTACAGCAACCTCCGCATCAACGTCTCGGGCTACCATGATCGCCGACGTCTCAGCTCCGAGAGCGAGACCCACTACCTCGGCACTACACCGCTCGACCTCTACGAGACATCACAGCTGACCCAGAGTCCCAACTACTACAATGCCGCCCTGCGCTACGAGCACAATGCGCCCAAGCGCTATCTCGTAGGTGAGCTAAGCTTCGGAGGCAGACGCTCCGACCAAACGGAGGGCCTTCGCTCCAATAGCCGCGAGTACACCTTGGGGCTACGGCAGGAGCCGCTTTGGCTCCAAGCGGCCCTGCAGACGACCCTCCGCTTAGGCGGCACGGTCTCGGCTTCGTCTCCTCCACACGTGGCTACACCGCAGGAGAGACGCTCCGTGGCGAGTGGACCGAGGCAGCACTCCCCACGCAGACACTCTACGAAGAGCGACGCATCACCCAGCTTCACACGACGCATCAAGCCTCGACGAGCTTCCACTTCTCCCGCACCACGGCACTTCACACGGGGCTAGCAGCCACGGCGGACCTACGGAGCTTTGACACGCCCTACGCGAGCCTCGCCCGCTCCTGCAGCTACCGTGACCTCTCGCTGGCACTGGACGCATCCTTCAGCTACCGCCCCGAGGGCTTCTATCTCTCGGTGGGTACCCCTCTTACCCTCGAGCGGGAGATGCTTCAGGTAGGTACGCGCCACGATGAGGCGACACGCCTACGTATCGCCCCCTTCTTCAGTATGAGGGCGAGCCTCGGGCAGCACGGGGAGCTATGGCTACGTGGGAGCTACTCCGAGCGCCCCGACCTCGACGGCTACTACAGCCCCAGCACCCAGAGACGAGGCTACCGCCTCTACTACCAGAGCCTCGAGCACCTCTACAGTCAGCAGACCCTCTCGAGCTCGCTCCGCCTCACCTATCGCAATCCGCTGGAGCTCTTCTTCACCTACCTCCATCTGAGCTACAACTACACGACCCGCGGCTACTACCGTGACTATACTTATAGTCTTGACCGCACGGTGAGCATCCCCATCGACAGCACGCACCACCGCCAGACCTTCTCCGCAGCGGGCGTCGTCGACAAGTCCATCGCACCACTCGGGCTGAGTCTACATGCCGAGCTACGATACAGCCACTCGAGCTACATCTCCTCGCAAGCACAGCGCGTCTATCAGATCCAGAGCGACCTCCTCATGCCCAGCCTCACGATGACGTGCAACAAGCTCTCCCCGCTGGAGCTGGCCTACACCTTCGAGCTCAGCAGCCTATGGATACATCATCCGCTCACGAAGCTACGTCCCGTCCTCTCCCTGCGTGAGAGCTTCGAGGCAGGCCTTCCCCTCGGTGATCGCTGGCTCCTCGGCCTGCAGGTCGTCCACTCGATGAATGAGGTCGCTCCGAGAGCATACAAGCATACCCTCTTCGGTGACCTCGACGCCGCCTGGACCGTCAGCAAACGCATCAAGCTCACCGCCCGCTTAGCGAACCTATGGGGTCAGACGGCCTACCAAGTGACCCGCCTCTCCGCCACCGACATCTCGAGCTTCGCCGTACCACTCCGCCCCCGCGAGCTCATCGTGACGGCTACGCTTCGCATCTAAGGCTCTCATCTCTTCGTCCTTTCTCCCCCACCTTCGCCTCACAGCACGCTACGAAAAGGCGTGCTGTGGGGCGCTTTTTCTGCTACCGAGAGTGTCGCTTTTGAAAGGCCTTAAATAGGGTGCAGAGGAGTGCCCTTATCCCCTTGTCCATTCTCTTGTAACTCGGGCAGTTGAATATCATATATTCGTTGTACCTTTGTAGGAGACAGAAAAGTCTATATAGACAGATTTGCTAATTCGAATTAGTTTTATGGAAATTATCAAGATCGTCGGGCGTGAGATCCTCGACTCCCGTGGGAACCCCACAGTAGAAGTAGACGTACACCTTGCGTGTGGTATCATCGGTCGTGCAGCTGTACCCAGCGGTGCATCCACGGGCGAAAACGAAGCTCTCGAGCTCCGTGACGGCGACAAGGGTCGCTACCTCGGTAAGGGTGTCCTCAAGGCAGTAGAGAACATCAACAATGTCATCGCACCTGAGCTCTACGGTATGAGCGCCCTGAACCAGCGTGAGATCGACCTGAAGATGATCGCTCTCGATGGCACCAAGACCAAGAGCAACCTCGGCGCTAACGCTATCCTCGGTGTATCTCTCGCCGTCGCTAAGGCTGCCGCTCAGTACCTCGACATCCCCCTCTATCGCTACATCGGTGGCACCAATACCTACGTGCTCCCCGTACCTATGATGAACATCATCAACGGTGGCTCGCACTCTGACGCTCCTATCGCCTTCCAGGAATTCATGATCCGCCCCGTGGGTGCATGCTGCTTCCGCGAAGGTCTCCGTATGGGTGCTGAAGTCTTCCACGCACTGAAGAAGGTCCTCCACGACCGTGGCCTCAGCACCGCTGTAGGTGACGAAGGTGGTTTCGCTCCTGCTCTCAACGGTACGGAAGACGCTATCGAGTCTATCCTCAAGGCTGTCGAAAAGGCTGGCTACGTCCCCGGTAAGGATATCACCATCGCTATGGACTGCGCTTCCTCTGAGTTCTTCAAGGATGGCATCTACGACTACACGAAGTTCGAAGGTGACCACGGTGTGAAGCGCACGATCGACGAGCAGGTTGAGTTCCTCAGCCAGCTGGTAGAGAAGTACCCCATCGACTCTATCGAAGATGGTATGGCTGAGAACGACTGGGAAGGTTGGAAGAAGCTTACCGATAAGCTCGGCAAGAAGATCCAGCTTGTCGGTGACGACCTCTTCGTCACGAATGTAGAGTACCTCCGTCGCGGTATCGCTGAAGGCTGCGGTAACTCCATCCTCATCAAGGTCAACCAGATCGGTACGCTCACCGAAACGCTTGACGCTATCGACATGGCTCACCGCCACGGCTTCACCTCCGTCACCTCACACCGCTCTGGTGAGACGGAAGATGCTACGATCGCTGACATCGCTGTAGCTACGAACTCTGGTCAGATCAAGACCGGTTCGCTCAGCCGTACCGACCGTATGGCTAAGTACAACCAGCTCCTCCGCATCGAAGAAGAGCTCGGTGACCTCGCTGTCTACGGCTACAAGCGCATCAAGTAGTCCACACCGTACGGCCCATCTGCGCTGAGGCAACCCTGTCCGCGCACCAAAGCCGTAGGATATAAATAGCCCCGCAGGATGACCTCCTGCGGGGCTATTTCGCTTCCTGCTTGGCAACAAAGAAGCGGGGAAGAATAGTTATCTTTGTGAGACGGGGCTTTCAGGTGAGTACATCCCCGAGAGCTCCATATATATTAGATAGACTCCATCATCACTCCATAGCACTGTATGCAACAGTCCCCCCTCCGCATGGACTCGCTGGGCTCCCCCAGTGACCCGCAACTTGATCGTCATCAACTTCATCATCTACTTCGCCTCAGTCCTGCTACTGCGTCGAGGCTTCGACCTTGCGGAGGTCGCTGGCCTGCACTACTTCGAGTCCTCAGCCTTCCGAGTGTGGCAGCTCCTGACGTATCAGTTCCTCCACAGCACCGCGTCCATCGAGCACGTACTGTCGAATATGTTCGCGCTCTATATGTTCGGCTCAAGCATCGAGTACTTCTGGGGCAGCAAGCGCTATCTGATCTACTATCTCCTCTGTGGGATTAGTGCAGGGCTGGTGCAGGAGCTGAGTTGGTACTATGAGCTACGCGAGGTCGTGCAGTACGCGAGCGTACAGCTCCCATCGGAGATCGTACCACTTGACACCTTCCTCAGTATGCTGAATACCGTGGGGGCATCGGGCGCTGTCTTCGGCATTCTCCTTGCCTCTGGCGTACTCTTCCCCAACTCATACGTCCTCATTGGCTTCGCCATCCCGCTGAAGATGAAGTATTTCGTCTTCCTCTATGGCGCCTTCGAGCTCTTCGCTGGCATCCACAACACCTGGGGTCAGGTAGCGCACTTCGCTCACCTCGGTGGGATGATCGGCGGGGCTATCCTCATCTATCTTTGGCGTAAGAAGGGGGTTATCCGATAGCTCTTCGATGAACTGGCAGAAGCTATATAAAGAGTATTGGCAAGAGGGGAGCATCGTCATGCGTCTCCTCATCCTGCATACCGTTGCCTACCTGCTCATTGGGCTGGTCTCCTGGGTCTGCACGCTTATCACGCCCTTACGCTGGTGGGATCTCGGGCTCTCACTCTCATTCTACCCTGAGTGGGACAAGGTACTCCACCACCCTTGGTCGCTCGTCACGTATGCCCTCCCCCACCTAAACTTCTTCCACTTCTTTGGCAACATGTGTCTGGTCTATACGCTACTCCCCGTGATGGCGTATCGACTCGGGACGCGCAGATTCCTCTGGACTATATCGGAGGCATCTTCGCAGGGGCATTGACCTACCTCTTAGGCTACCAGCTCCTCGGAGCACAGATCATACCGCCCCTGTCGCTACAAGGTGCCTCAGCAGCTATCCTCAGCGTATGCGCTGCAGCTATCATGGTAGATCGCAAGATTCTCTCCTCGTTCACCCTGCGCTTTACGGGGAATCGCATCCCCCCCATTGCACTCTGGGTCTTCCTCTTCCTCGTCTTCCTCGGTGCTGGACGAGGGAACTTAGGCGGCCACTTGGCGCACCTCGGCGGGCTCCTCTTCGGTATCGCCTGCGGTCTCTACTATCGCAAGCAAGCCAAGCGCCCCGCGAGCGTCTTCACCAGCGACCGAGAGGAACTGCTACGCAAGACTCGCCACTCGAGCTTCTCCAGCCTAAGCCCCGAGGAGCGCCGTAGACTCTTGCAGCACCTACCCAAAGACAAAAACTAACCTTCCCCACGGCAATCCCAATAATGAAGCTCCGCGCTCTCTTCACCTTCAGCTCACGTATCGCACGAGTCCTCCTCCTCGTGGGGACACTCCTCATCTCTGGGGTCTATCTCCTCGGGGCCTACTCGGGGTACATAGCACCGAAGACCTGGATCCTTCCGAGCTTCTTAGGCCTACTGTTCCCTGGGCTGATCTTAGCGCAGATCCTTGTGAGCCTCTTTGGCTCATTGCGCTCGACAAGAAGCGCCTCATCCTCGTCGGAGTCGTGTGGCTCATCTCCCTGCCACAGCTCCTCATCTATTTCCCCATCAGCCGCTCCGCTAAGATCCTCGGTGATGAAGACGATGCGATACGCGTGCTCTCCTACAACGTCTGCGCCTTCGGCTTCAAGCCTCACAGCAAGACCAGCCCCAACGCAATCCTGCAGTATATCAAGAGTAGTGGTGCCGACTTGGTCTGCCTGCAGGAGGCGATGCTCAATCAGAATCCTTGGGCAGGTGTCGTCTCAAAGACCCTGCGTAGCTACCTCGACAAGGACTACCCCTACATCAGTGTCAATCGTGTGAATCGAGGTGGAAGTACCCTCGCGCTTCTCTCGAAATACCCAATCACCGAAGCAAAGGAAATCCCGCTCCCCTCGTGGGTCAATGGGGCTGTCGCCTACAAGGTGCTCATCCGTGGCGAGGAGACACTCATCATCAACGTACACCTCGAGTCCTTCCACCTGCGTCGCACGGATGGGGAGGACTACCTGCGCTTAGCCTCCCAAGGGCAGGCACTCCGCTTGAAGGACGCGCTCAGCAGCAAGCTCGCGCCTACCTTCCGTGCCCATGGCGTACAGGCCAACATCATCCACCAGCTCATACAGAGCTACGGCACCGAGCGCGTCATCGTCTGTGGCGACTTCAACGACACTCCCCTCTCCTATACCCGCCGCAAGATCGCCGATGGGCTGAAGGACGCCTTCGTCGAGCGAGGCAATGGCTTCGGCTTCACCTTCAAGACGCGCCCCTTCATCGTGCGCATCGACCACATCCTCTACGGCTCAGCCTTCCGTGCTATCAGCTGTGAGGTCGACAAGACCGCCAGCGAGTCGGACCACCACCCTATCGAGGCCGTGCTCACCATGAGCCCAGCACAAGAGTAATCCTGCACCCATGCTCTGCAAGAAGATACGCCAGTACCTCATTGACTTCCTCGTCGGCTCGCTCTGGGTACAGAGTGAAGGTGCCGACCGCTACCAGCGCCGCTTCGAAGCCATCGGATATACCGACGATCCTGAGCAAATGAAGCTCTATCCCATCGTCATCATCCCCTCGGGCTTCTTCAAGATGGATGTCTACGGCACCGAGGAGTCTATGCCCACCCTCCCGCTGAAGACATGGCGAGGGATCCCGCTACTCTTCGGCGAGCCCCGAGAGGAGTGGAGCGCTGACGGGAGTCAGCTCATCATCCATGCCGACCTACTCGCCTCGACCTACTTCCTCATCTCCCGCTATGAGGAGATATGCCGACGTAGTGAGCGCGACTCCTATGGGCGCTTCCCTGGGAAGAGTTCGCTCCCCTATCGAGCAGGCTTCCTGCACCGCCCCATCATCGACGAGTACGGCGAGGCTCTCAGACAGATCCTCCTCGAGACGGGGATCGCTGAGCGCCACAACCTGCGCCTCGAGGAGCGTCCCCAGACCTTCAGTAGAGTCAACCTCACCCACGACCTCTCCCGCCCATACAACTATCGTGGCTGGAGAAGCTTCCTGCGTGCGTGGCTCAAGCAGAAGAAGAGTCCCTTAGAGGCAGCACGCCTTAGCTTCTCGGCAGATGTCGAGGACGACTACTTCACCTTCCCCAAGTTCCTCCAGTGGGATCGTAATACCTGCGATAGCTTGGGTAGGGATAGATCGGATATCTTCCTCTTCATCCGAATGCCCTCGCACCACCCGCTGGATAAGCCTTACTACAGCCTCCACTCCCTCTACCTCCGTCGTGTCCTCTCGATAGCCGCCAAGCACAAGGTACTCTTGGCGCTCCAGTGCAGCTATGCCGCGGGGCACCAGTCGGAGCTCATTAGCAAGGAGCGCCATCAGTTCGAGAAGGCTTTCCGTCAGCGTCCCCGTGGCCTGCGACACAATAAGCTCACCTCGTGCGAGCCCGAGGACCTCCTTCAGGCCTACGTCTCGGGCTTCCGTAATGATTACTCGATGGGCTACGCCGATGTCGTCGGCTTCCGCCTCGGCACCTGCCGTCCGGTGAAGTTCATCAATCCCAATACCCGCCTTCTGACAGAGCTCATCCTCCACCCTCTCGCGCTGCGCGACCTGACGCTGAGTGATCAGCGCTACATGGCGCTGGAGCAAGATGAAGCCGAGCGCATCGCACACGACCTCATCCGGACGACAGCTCGATACAATGGTGAGCTCACGCTCCTCTGGCACAACGACCTGCTCTCGCAGAAGACCCACCCCTGGCACTCCGTCCTCTATCGCTCTATGCTCCGTCTCATCGAAGAGCTCGGCGCAGAGCCCCAAGCGTAGTCCCAGCCCCTCACTCGCTCGCCCATGCAAGCCTCCCCCTTCCGCCCACTCGCCCTCCGTCATCCCTCTCCCTTCCCTTATATAGTCTTTGCTGGCCCTTGTAGTGCCGAGACCGAAGCACAGACCCTCGCGACAGCCGAGGCGCTGCGTGCCCGAGGTATCCGCCTCTTCCGTGCCAGCCTGTGGAAGCCCCGCACACGCCCGGGCTCCTTCGAGGGAGTAGGTAGCGAAGGCCTGCCTTGGCTCCAGCGCGTCGAGCGCGAGCTGGGTATGCAGGTCGCCACCGAAGTGGCCTCCGCCAGCCATGTGGAGGAAGCACTCGCTGCTGGGCTGGATACCTTCTGGATTGGAGCACGCACGACGACAAGCCCCTTTGCCATGGCAGAGCTTGCCGAAGCCCTCAGCGGAGAGCGCGTCACCGTACTGGTGAAGAACCCACTCAACCCCGATATCGAGCTGTGGGAAGGCGCCCTCCTGCGCCTCTACCAAGCAGGCATCCCTCAGATAGGGGCTATACACCGCGGCTTCAGCACCTACGCCAAGGGGCTCTATCGCAATGCGCCCCTCTGGCAAATCCCCATCGAGCTACGCCGTCGTCACCCCGAGCTTACGATCCTCGTTGACCCCAGCCACATCGCTGGGCGCCGAGACCTCGTACCGCTGGTCAGCCGTATGGGGCTGGAGATGAACTTCTCCGGCCTGATGGTCGAGACGCACCCCGAGCCCGAGAGTGCTTGGAGCGATGCCGCGCAGCAGCTCACTCCAGCCGACCTCATCACCCTCCTCTCCCAGCTGGATCTCCGCCCTGCCCACCCGACCGATGACCGCATGCTCAGCGGGCTACGGGAGAAGATCGACCACATCGATGCCGAACTCCTGCTCCTGCTTCGGGAGCGTATGATCGTCTCCGAAGAGATCGGGCACATCAAGGCCAGCGCCCACCTGCCCATCGTACAGCCCGACCGCTACCGCAGTCTGCTGGAGGACCGCTTATCGCAGGGCCGTACCTTGGGACTGGACGAAGGCTTCCTCAGGGAGCTCTTCAGCTCGATCCACGAGGCCTCTGTACACACCCAGCATACCGACAGCAAGTGACCATGAAGCTCCATCGCTTTGTCTTGACCTTGGGCTCTAATAGTGAGCCACAGAAACACCTCTCTCTGGCCCAAGCGGGGCTCCGCAGTCTCGGGCTGGAGCGCCTCACCTTCTCCCCAGCTCGCGAATCTGCCCCCATCAGCTTTGGACTCTCCGATGCGCTCTTCACGGACCAAGTAGCCGTAGGGGAGACAAGCATGGAGCTGGAGACCTTTGCCGCACAGCTCAAGGCACTGGAGCGTCGCACGGGTCGTACCCCCGAGCAGCGCAAGAAGCACCCCGAAGCCATCCCCGTGGACATCGACCTCATCACTTGGGATCGGGGGATCCTCAAGCCACGGGACATCACACGCCCCTACCTCATCGAAGGTCTACACGACCTCGGTGAACCGCTCCTCCCCGAGGAATAACCCCACCTTCTCTTTTAGCCAAGACTTCGCAGAGTGCTCACAGCCCTCTGCCAGCTCATCGTATCTTGAGGTAAAAGCAACCAGTACTGGTCACCGAGCGAAGTAGTACTGGTCACCATTAGTTACCAGTACTGGTCCGAAGCACGACCAGTACTGATCACATCAGTGACCAGTACTGGTTCATTTCCCCTCCCCGCAATGCTCTTTCCCCCTACGACTTACGCCACGACAAAATACCTGCAGACAAATTCCATGAAATCCACTAATTTAGCGGTACAATACGACACGATCTATACCTCTATCCATCATGATCAAGAGACTTACTCCCCTGCTCTTTGCTCTCGGCACACTACCCGTGCTGGCACAAGAAGCCCCCAAGCCTGACCCCACACAGGTCTATTCGCTCCTCGATGGGAAGACCATCATCAAGACCAATCCCTTCAGCGACATCTTCGGGAACCTCAACCTCAAGGTCGAGCGCATCATTACCGATGGGCTTAGCGCACAGTTCTCCGTCTTCGCCTCTCCTAAGGCCAATCAAGGGCGACAGTTCGGAGCTTTCCACGACATCACTTCGGTGACGAGTAGTATAGCCCTCTACTCCTTCCAGCCCAAGTATGTCGCTGTCGTGCCGCAAGTACGATGGTATCTCAATGATGGCTTGGGATATGGCTTCTATATGCAGGCGTATTATCACTACCAGCACACTCAGTTTACCAACCAAGAGATCAGCTCGCACCGCACTCTAATTGGCAGTAATACACCTGAATTTACTCTCGTATATGATGGCCAAGCTACGATGCATGGCTTCGGCTTTGGCGTCGGGGCACAGTGGCTCTTTGGCCGGAGAAAGAATGTCGTCTTAGACTGGTACATCGCTGGGATCGGCCGTGGCTTCGTCCGAGGCAAGCTCACAGGGAGCTATACCCCTGGCATCGACCAGCAGAGCTTCACAGAGCGTATCCGCGAAGAGCTCCCTAACGAAGGAGAGGGCACTGAGTTCTCCTTTGATGCCACACAGCCGAAGGTCACGGTATCAAAGATTAAGTACCAGTCCTATATCCTTGACATGGGGCTCTCCATCGGCTTCCGCTTCTAACGAATTCATTATTCAGCTGGGGTACAAAGCCCCTACCGTCTCTACATATTTATGCGAAAGATACTTACTACCCTTATGCTTAGCCTCGGCACACTACCCATGCTGGCACAAGAAGCACCCAAGCCCGACCCTACCCAGCTCTACTCGCTCCTTGATGGGAGGACCATCGTCAAGACCAATCCCTTGAGCGTGGCCGTAGGGAAGCTCAACCTCCAGGTCGAGCGCCTCTTTGCCCGTGGGGTCAGTGGCCAGTTGGGGCTCTACTTCACCCCTGAGGGTGCTACAGGGACGCAGTCAGGAGCCTTCCACTTCCAGAGCTATGCACTCAGCAACTCTGCCATCCTCTCGCCCGAGCAACCGAGATATATAGCCATCTCGCCCCAGGTGAGATGGTATCTCAATGGAGGCTTTGGACATGGCTTCTACATACAGGCGCACTACAGACTCCAGCATAGTGAGTTTACGCACCAGCATCTACATTCTCTTTATAAGCAAGTAGGCAACGAACGCCAATACGTCAGTGTTGACTACGACGGTCAGGCCACGACACACAGCTACGGCCTCAGCATCGGGGCACAGTGGCTCTTCGGACGACGGAAGAACATCGTCTTAGACTGGCACATCCTCGGCGCCGGACGTGGCTATACACGTGGGAGCTTCTCTGGGACCTACACCCCTGCAGTTAGCCATGCAGAGGTCAAAGAAGCCGTTCAAGAGAGCCTCCATAGCAGGGGCAATAACGCTGTGTTTAGATTCGATGAGGCGCAGCCCAAGGTGAAGGTCTCGAACATCAAATACGTAGCTGACCTCTTCGATATGGGCGTGTCCATTGGCTTCCGCTTCTAAAGCGGAGGGCATAGCGGGTAAAAAGCGTATCTTTGCAGGGTAACTTGGGTGGAGTACTTATCAGCTCGTCCCTACCCCTGCAAGGCAAGGGGCGTGTGGCCATAGCTGGAGTACGCTTCATCCGATATATAATAGCGCATAGTGGAAACAAAGTACATCTTCGTCACGGGGGGCGTCGTCTCTTCCTTAGGCAAGGGGATCGTAGCTGCCTCTCTCGGCAAGCTCCTACAGGCACGTGGCTACAGTGTCACGATACAGAAGTTCGACCCCTACATCAACATTGACCCAGGCACCCTCAATCCCTACGAGCACGGCGAATGCTATGTCACCGATGACGGGCACGAAGCCGACCTGGACCTCGGACACTATGAGCGCTTCCTCGACATAGCGACCTCACGAGCCAACAACATCACCACTGGGCGTATCTACCAAAACGTCATCCGCAAGGAGCGTAAGGGTGACTACCTCGGCAAGACCGTACAGGTCATCCCCCATATCACCGACGAGATCAAGCGCAACGTCAAGCTCCTTGGCCTCAAGAAGCAGTACGACTTCGTCATCACCGAGATCGGTGGTACCGTCGGCGATATCGAGTCTCTCCCCTTCCTCGAAAGTGTACGACAGCTCAAGTGGGAGCTCGGGCAGAACTGCCTGTGCGTCCACCTGACCTACGTCCCCTATATCGCTGCGGCGGGCGAAGTGAAGACCAAGCCCACCCAGCACTCCGTCAAGCAGCTCCAGGAGGTCGGTATCCAGCCCGATATCCTCGTCCTGCGCACCGAGCACACGCTCAGCAGCGACATCCTCCGCAAGGTCGCACTCTTCTGTAATGTCTCAGCAGAGTCCGTCGTGCAGAGCGTCGACGTCCCCACCATCTATCAGGTCCCCTTGGCACTCGGCGATCAGCATCTCGATGAGATCGTGCTCAAGAAGAGCGGTATCACGCCCGAGGCTAAGCCCGAGCTGAAGGAGTGGAAGAAGTTCCTCGCCCTGCGCGAAGAAGCCAAGGATGTCGTCACCATCGCCCTCGTCGGTAAGTACGTCGAGCTACAGGATGCCTACAAGTCCATCGACGAAGCGCTCCTGCAGTCTGCTACCTACAGCGGCCGCAAGCTCCGCCTCATCTCGGTACACAGCGAGAAGGTCTCTGAGGAGAATGTAGCCGAACTGCTGGGTGGTGTCGATGGCGTCGTCGTAGCTCCGGGCTTCGGCTCCCGCGGTGTCGATGGGAAGTTCGTCGCCCTGCGCTATACCCGCGAGCACGGCATCCCCACGCTGGGTATCTGTCTCGGTATGCAGTGCATGGTCATCGAGTTTGCCCGCAACGTCTTGGGCTGGAGTGATGCCCACACCACGGAGATTGACCCCTCGACCACACACAAGGTCGTCGACCTCATGGAAGAGCAGAAGAGCATCTCCGACCTCGGAGGCTCGATGCGTCTTGGGGGCTACGACTGCGTACTGCGCCCAGGGTCGAAGATTGCTGCCGCCTACGGCTCGGACTTCATCCGTGAGCGTCACCGCCACCGCTTCGAGTTCAACAGCCAGTATCGCGAGGCTTACGAAGCAGCTGGCATGATTTGTGCAGGGGAGAACCCTGACACGGGGCTCGTCGAGACGGTAGAGCTCAGCGGACATCCTTGGTATGTCGGCGTGCAGTATCACCCCGAGTACCGCAGCACGGTACTCCACCCCAGCCCGCTCTTCCTCGCCTTCGTGAAGGAAGCGATCAAGCATGGTGCCGAGCGCCATCAGGGCTAAGAACAGCCCCCCGCGACTGTATCACATCGTCTCCAGCACCACCGGTGCGTGTGGAGGCATAGTATAGATTAATGGATAAGAATACACTCATCGGAGCCCTACTCATTGGGGCCGTACTCATCGGGTTCACCTGGTTCAGCAAGCCCGACCCGACTCAGCAGACACCGCCACCAGCGGATACCACCCACGTCGTAGCTCAGCAGCCCGCTACCCCACAGGCCACGGCTGACACCGCCGCCCTCGACAGCACGGGTGCTCCCATCCTCGCCCCTTACCAGCAGGCTAAGGAAGAGAAGATCATCGTACTGAAGAACGAGAAGCTCACACTCTCTATCTCTACCCGTGGTGGTGCCCCTGTCGAAGCCGTACTCGCAGACTACCTCGACCAGTCGAAGAAGCCCGTACATCTCTTCCGTAAGGGCGACACGCGTCTGGACCTCCCCCTGCGCACGCTCGACAACCGTATGGTGAGCACGGCTGATGCCAACTTCGACATCATCGAAGCTACCGACTCCACTGCTACCCTGCGTATGCAGCTCGACGAGTCAGCTTACCTTGACTACGTATATAAGCTCCGCAGCTCCGACTACCGCGTAGACTTCACCATCCGCGGTCACGAGCTTCGTCGCTTCCTCCCCGTCAATATTGCGCTACAGGATATCGAGTGGCGCCAGCGCATCCCCCAGCAGGAGCAGTCCTGGAAGTTCGAGGGGCAGTATAGCGGTATCTACTACCACTACCCTCAGGGCGATGTAGACCGCCTCGAGACGACCAGCGAAGCCAGCGAAGACATCCAAGAGACGCTGCGCTGGGTTGCCTTCAAGGACAAGTACTTCAGCTCCGTACTGATCGCTTCGGCTACGGGCTTCAAGGATAATAAGCTTACCCTCAAGACCGAGGGCGAAGGTAGCGGCTACGTCCGCTCCGGCGACTTCAAGGGGACCTTCCCTATCTCTGTCAAGGAGACGGAGACCGTCGTGCCCTTTATGTTCTTCTTCGGTCCTAATGACTACGACCTCTTGAAGGGCTATGACGAAGGTGTCGACAAGGCAAACGCCCTGCACCTCGACCACCTCGTCTACCTCGGTATGAGCGTCTTCCGCTGGATCAACCAGTATCTGATCATCCCCGTGGTGACCTTCCTCTCTGGCTTCCTGTCGAACTGGGGTATCATCATCCTCTTGATGACGCTCTTCATCAAGATGCTTCTCTGGCCCTTCACCTACAAGAGCTACATGTCGCAGGCGAAGATGCGTGTGCTGCGTCCTCAGATCGAGGCCATCAACGCTAAGTACCCCGGCAAGGAGCAAGATCAGATGATGAAGCGTCAGACCGAGACGATGAATCTCTATCGCTCTGCTGGTGCCAGCCCGATGAGCGGCTGTCTGCCTATGCTGCTGCAGATGCCCTTCCTCATCGCGCTGTACATGTACTTCCCTACCTCCATCCTACTGCGCGGACAGGGCTTCCTCTGGGCTGATGACCTCTCTACCTATGATGCCGTCATCTCGTGGAATGCAAACATCCCCCTCATCTCGTCCCTCCTGGGCAACCACCTGAGCCTCTTCTGCGTGCTGATGACGGTGACGAACATCCTCTACACGCGCTACACGATGAATCAGAGCCCCTCGGGCGAAGGTATGGCCGGCATGAAGACCATGCCCTATATCATGGCGATCATGTTCTTCTTCATGTTCAACCAGAACGCCTCGGGTCTTAGCTACTACTACTTCGTCTCCACGCTCATCACCATCCTGCAGTACTTCGCCTTCCGCTGGACGCTCAACGAGGACAAGCTCCTCCGCCAGCTCGAAGAGAACAAGAAGAAGCCCCGCAAGAAGTCTAAGTGGATGCAGCGCCTCGAGGAAGCTCAGCGCCTCCAGCAGGAGCAGCAGCGCAAAGCCCAGAAGCAAGGCAAGCGCTAATCCTCCGCACCCTCCTATGCACAAATAGATAAGTCAAAGATGCGCATACTCCCCGCTGAGGGAGGCATGCGCATCTTTACTTCTTTCCTCTATACCGACTCCATAGATTTATCCCTTCACTCAATGGAACCCCTCAAGCACGAATGTGGCGTGGCGATGATCCGCCTGCGTAAGCCCCTCGCCTACTACCAAGAGAAGTATGGCACCTGGATGTATGGCCTCAATAAGCTCTATCTCCTCATGGAGAAGCAGCACAACCGTGGTCAGGAAGGTGCTGGGCTCGCTGTCGTCAAGCTCCACGCGGCTCCTGGTGACGAATATCTCTTCCGCGAGCGCGCCGAAGGTGCCTCCGCCATCCAAGAGATCTTCAACTCCGTCTACGCCTCCTTCGCTGACGTCCCCACAGAGAAGCTCGCCGATGCAGCCTATGCCGAGCGCTACCTACCCTTCGCAGGCTCCTGCCTCATGGGACACCTGCGCTATAGCACGACGGGCAAGAGTGGCCTGACCTACGTGCACCCCATGATCCGCCGCAGCAACTGGCGCGCTAAGTGCCTCTCCATCTGCGGTAACTTCAACCTCACGAACGTCACCAACGTCTTCGACGCCATTACCTCTGTCGGCCAGCATCCCCGCCACGTCTCCGATATGCATATCCTCCTGGAGCAGCTCGGGCATCGCCTTGACCGCGAAGTCGAGCGCCTCTTCAACGAGAGTCGTACCCACGGCCTCACGGGCATGGATATCACGCACTACATCGAGGAGCGCATCGATCTGGCGAACGTCCTGCGCCAGTGTGCCCCCCTCTGGGACGGGGGCTTCGTCATGTGTGGTGAGACGGGTAGCGGCGAGACCTACGCCATGCGCGACCCCCACGGCATCCGTCCAGCCTTCTACTATATCGATGATGAAGTCGTCGTCTTGGCCTCTGAGCGCCCCGTCATCCAGACGGTGATGAACGTCCCTGCCGAGCAGATCACCGAGCTTTGCCCAGGGCAAGCTATCCTCGTCAATCGCGCTGCCGAGGTCCGCACCGAGCAGATCATCCAGCCTAAGCGGGATCAGGCTTGTAGCTTCGAGCGCATCTACTTCTCCCGAGGTAGTGACGTCGACATCTACCGCGAGCGTAAGGCTCTCGGTGAGCAGCTCACGCCCGCCATCCTCCGTGCCATCGGTGGCGACCTACGCCACTCGGTCTTCTCCTTCATCCCCAACACGGCCGAAGTCGCTTACTATGGTATGATCGAGGGTATGGACAAGCACCTCACCGAAGAGAAGCTCCGACAGATCAAGAGCACGCCTTCGCTCTCCGACGAAGCGCTGCGTGAGATCCTCTCCGCACGCGTCCGCACGGAGAAGGTCGCTATCAAGGACATCAAGCTCCGCACCTTCATCTCCGAGGGGAAGAGCCGCAATGAGCTCGCAGCACACGTCTACGACATCACCTACGGCACCGTAGAGCGTGGCGTGGACAACCTCGTCGTCATCGACGACAGCATCGTGCGTGGGACGACCCTTCGCCAGAGTATCATCGGGATCCTCGACCGCCTCGGCCCGAAGAAGATCGTCATCGTCTCGAGCTGCCCACAGGTCCGCTACCCCGACTACTACGGCATCGACATGAGCAAGATGAAGGAGTTCATCGCCTTCCGTGCCGCTATCGCCCTCATCGAAGAGCGAGATATGCAGTACCTCCTCGAGGAGCAGTATCAGAAGGCGCGTGAGCTGGAGAGCGTCTCGCACAACGAGCACGTGGAGAATGTCGTCAAGGCCATCTACGCTCCCTTCTCGCCCGAAGAGATCTCCCGCAAGATGGTCGAGCTCCTTCGTCCCATAGACACCAAGGCCGAGGTTGAGCTGGTCTTCCAGAGCCTGGAGGGTCTGCACACGGCGATCCCTGGGCACCCTGGTGACTGGTACTTCAGCGGCAACTACCCCACCGCTGGCGGTTCGCACCTGGTGAACAAGGCCTTCATCGACTACATCGAGCAGGACTACCGCAAGTAAGCGCGCCCCACTCCGCCCCATAATCCATACAAAGCACCCCGCCCCACACCACGAGCCATCAGGCTTACGGTGTGGGGCGGGGTGCTTTATCTCTATTGAGAAGAGGAGCTATGCTCCTGCGGACTGAGTGACGGTCTCCAAGAGTGAGATCAGATGATCGAGCTGCTCACGGAGTGCCGATAGTTCGCTCTCGGCACAGCCTGCATCTCGCAGCTTGCAGGAGAAGAGCGAGGGGATATCCTCAGCCTCCTCACGCAAGGCCTTCGCCTGAGGTGTGAGACAGAGGATCACCTGCCGACTATCGACCGTACCACGCGTACGCGTGACGAAGCCCGCCGCCTCGAGGCGCTTCAGCAGAGGCGTGAGCGTATTCGTATTCAGCCCCAGACGATCTACGATGTGACTGAGGGGCACCCCGTCCTGCTCCCACAGGACGAGCAAGACCAGATACTGCGGATAGGTCAGCCCCAGACGATCGAGATAAGGCTGGTAGAGGCGTGTGATCAGTCGGACGACCGTGTAGAAGCGGAAGCAAAGCTGATCCTCCAGAAGGAGTGAAGATGAGGACATGCGATGTATATATCTTCGAAGAGCGCGCACCCCATAGACACCGAGGGAGGCTACTCCGTCGGCACCTATGGGCTACGCCGTAGATTAGAGTTGAGAGATAGGGCTTAGCACTTAGAGCGCTGGCATAGTGACTTGAGAGCGCCTGTGGACCACAGAGCCCAGAGGACCAGCAGTGGCTGGAAGAAGAGGCGCACCAAGCGCTTCGCATCCGTATCGAGCCCGAAGGCGCTGATCCCCTCCGTGTACTGATGGATGTTGCCAGGGAAGATCGCCACGAAGAAGATCGCTACAACCAGCCCGACCCACACACGCTGACGATAGAGCACCACGAGCGAGAGCCCTAAGAGCATCTCGACGACACCCGAGGCCAGCACGACGAAGTCCTTGCTCATCGTGAGCCAGTCGGGCACCTGCGCCACAAAGTCCGCACGGCGGAAGGTCATGTGGCTGATCCCCGCATAGAGGAGGAAGAGCCCAAGGAGGATACGAAAGGCGTGCTGCGTCTTGCTCGTCGGGAGCGTAGCGGGCATCAAATGAGCTCGAGAGTTACATCGATGTTACCGCGCGTCGCGTTGGAGTAGGGGCATACCTGATGGGCACGCTCCATAGCCTGCTGTGCAGCCTCACGATCGATACCATCGACCTCGACACGGAGCTTGACAGCGAGGCCGAAGCCACCTTCACCATTCTCGCCGAGGCTGACCTCTGCGGTGACGGCCGTCTTCGCACGGAGCTTGCTCTGGCGCAGGACGAGTCCAAGGGCGCTATCAAAGCAGGCGGCATAGCCAGCTGCAAAGAGTTGCTCGGGGTTGGTACCACCGCCCTGACCACCGAGTTCCTTGGGTGAGCGAAGCTGTACATCGAGTACACCATCATTACTTACTGCGTGGCCTTCGCGGCGGCCACCTTCGACACGAGCCGAGGTCGTGTATAAAACCTTGATTGACATAGCTGAATCTATTTAATGTGAAGTGCTACAGGGAGTAAGAGTATCGGGGTGCTCCTTAGAGCTACTTAGCGAGAAAGCAAGAGGTATCGAGCAGTTCGATAAGACTGCCCCCTTCATTAGAGTCTATTCCTTCCTTATAGCTGATGATCTGTTTACACTACAAAGTGTAATACAAGTTTTCGAATACATCGCACACGACACAACTAAATTAGAAGGTAAAGCTCTTGAGAACACACTACCCTACCTACATTCATTCAGGCACTTACACCTCTTTTTCAAGCCATTAAAAAGCCGAAATTTAATCACCTTTATCAGCTAATTCACGTCGGTCTCCCCTCAGCCAAGCGGTATCTTCCACTACAATTACCCGCTATGCATGCCTATAGAAATAGTGGGATAGCAATAGAGATATGATGAGATCGTAATAGGGATATCATCTCTCACACGTAGTGTATTTCCTTTATCTACGCGGGTAGATTTATCATCCACGTGCGTAAACTCTAAGATCCACGTGCGTAGATTTTAGATCCAGGCACGTAGATAGAAGTAATGCTATACTCGTTCGCGGCTCTACCACTACGCCGTGGGAGCTTTTTCCCTCAGCAAAGACAAGCTCATCTTCCTTGATGAATAAGATTATATGTGGGGGAAAAGCAATGAATATTTGGCTGATAACATTTTATTACCTAACTTTGCATTACAAACTACCTATGTAAGGTGATTTTATTCACCACACATAGGTCACCCATAAAAACGATAAGAAATATGATGACTCTTGAGATAAAGAGTAAGGTATCTAAGCAGGGCCTTCGCGCCGGCAAGACGCTTTACTACGCCTACCCCACGAAGCGCGAGAAGCTAAGCATCGACCAAGTGATGGAGCAGATCAGCAATATCTGTTCGCTCTCCCGCATCGATGTAGAGTCTGCTCTGCATGCCTTCGCCGAGGTCGTATGCACGAGCTTCGAGCAAGGCGTCGGCGTCGACCTTGGAGAGATAGGCACACTCATGCCTTTCGTCCAAGGCAAGCTGATGAACACCCCCGAGGAGGTCACCGAAGCGACCCTCCAGCCTGCGAAGATCATCATGCACCCAAAGAAAAATATCCGCCAAGCGCTCGGCCGCATCACCTGCCAGATCAAGCGCGAGCCCTCCCAAGACTAAGTAAGAATAAGAAATAGCTATAATGGATCTACGTTTATCAGTACGCACCAAGCGTATAGCCCTCCTCCTCACAGGGCTCGTGGCCAGCACGTCGCTACTCTCTGCCCAAGAGAAGCTCACCCTCGACGAGTGCCGCGAAATGGCCAAGACCCACAGCCGGGTGCTCCAGCAGAAGGACGCTGAGCGCGAAGCTGCCCACGCCCGTAAGCAAGAGGTCTTCACAAAGTTCTTCCCTCAGGTGACGGCTCGCGGAGCCTACCTGCACATGCAGAAGGAATTCCACCTCATCGACTGGGACAAGCCTCTTGGCTCCTTCAACTTCCTCATCCCCGATCGTCTGCGCCACCTCGGCACCGTCGACCTGCGCAACGTATGGGTAGCCAACGTCACCGCCATCCAGCCCATCTACCTCGGTGGTAAGATCACCACGGGCTACCAGATGGCCTCTCTCGCCGAGCAGCTCCAGGGCAACCTCCGTGAGACCGCTGCCACGGAGATCGAGATGAAGGTCGATGAGACCTATTGGCAGATCATCTCCCTCGACAGCAAGTCCCGCTTACTTGACCAGCTCGTGACCCTACTGACGCAGACCGTGCATGACGTAGATGCCTCCATCGCAGCTGGTGTAGCGACGAAGGCCGACGGCCTCTCCGTCCGTACGAAGCTCAGTGAAGCCGAGGTCAAGCGCAGTCAGGTACAGAATGGTCTCGAGCTCTCGAAGATGCTCCTGGCTGACCTCTGCGGGCTGGAGTCCTCTGCTGACATCCATCTGGCAGACGAAGGACAGATCGAGCTTGCCCTCCCCGCTCCTACTGAGCGCCTGCAGGCAGAGGACCTTCCCGCCGCCGTCGAGCGCCGTAGCGAAGTGCGCTCCCTGCGTATGGTCGACACCATCTATAGCAAGCGCGTGCGTATGGAGACGGCAGAGCTCCTGCCTAAGGTCTACGGCTTCGCCAGCTATTCGGCTACGAATCCCAATAGCTTCAATGGCTCGAAGAAGGAATTTGGCGGACAGTATTACCTCGGTGCCATGCTGCAGGTACCCATCTCCGACCTCTTCTCAGGCTCCTTCCGCCGTCGTCAGGCTAAGGCCGAGCACCGCGTCAAGCAGCTCGAGCTCGCCGAAGCCCGTAGTAAGATCACCCTACAGATGAAGCAGGCAATCCGCACAGCTGACGATGCTCGCCGTGCCTATGAGACGGCTCTCAAGGCTGTCGAGATGGCACGTGAGAACCTGCGCTACGCCGAAGTCGGCTACAAGGAAGGCGTCATCCCCCTACTCAACTACACCATGGCACAAACCGCCTGGATGAGCGCACAAGACAGCCTCATCGACGCGCAGATCCGCGTCCTCCTCTCCGAAAGCAAACTGAAGAATATCCTTGCCCTATAAAACAATGAGTACTCAACCCACCCAGCAGCCCACGCAGAACGAGGCTGCCAATGCATCATCCAAGAAAAGTATCATCTTCGGCGTCGGTATCGTCGTCGTAGCTATGGTCCTCTTAGCCCTCTCTGGCTTCATCTTCTTCGGTGAGAAGGAGGATATCATCACCGGCCAAGTAGAGGTCGATGAAGTACGCATCGCGGGCAAGGTCCCAGGTCGTATCACTGAGTTCCTCGTCAGCGAAGGCCAGAGCGTGCATCGTGGCGACACCCTTGTACGCATCTATTCGCCCGAAGTCCTCGCTAAGCTCGAGCAGGCTCAGGCCGCTAAGTCCGCTGCCGAAGCCCAAAGCCAGAAGGCACAGGCTGGTGCTCGTAAGGAACAGAAGGAAGGCGCCTACGAGATGTGGCAGAAGGCTAAGGCTGGCCTCGAGGTCGCAGAGAAGAGCTTCGAGCGCGTCGAGCGCCTCTACAAAGAAGGCGTCCTCCCCGCACAGAAGTACGACGAAGCCACCGCCCAGCTCAACGCTATGCGCGCTACCGAGCGTGCTGCTCGCAGCCAGTACGACATGGCGATGAATGGTGCTCAGCGTGAAGACAAGTGGGCTGCACAGGCCCTCGTCGAGCGCGCTGCAGGTGCTATCACCGAGGTCGATGCTTACCTCAAGGAGGGTGCGCTCATCGCTCCCATCGACGGTATCATCTCCGAGATCTACCCTCATCAGGGCGAGCTCGTAGGTACGGGCGCTCCTATCATGAGCATCTCCGACTACCGCGCCGTGCGTGTCCTCTTCGCCGTACGCGAAGACAAGCTCGCGGGCCTGCGTCAGGGTAGCAAGCTCCACGGCACCATCCCCGCCCTCGGCGGTAAGAAGGTCGAGCTAACTGTCTCGAAGATGAAGGACATGGGGAGCTACGCTACGTGGAAGGCTACGAAGCCTCGCGACCAGCACGACCTGCGCACCTTCGAAGTAACAGCTCAGCCCACCCAGCCTGTCGAAGGCCTGCTGGCGGGTATGACGATCGTACTGGACAAGGGTCAGCTCTAAGATGGCAACCCCCAAGACAGGTCTGGGTGCCGTACTGAGGCGCGAACTCCGCTACCTCTCGACGCGCCCTATATACCTCTTCGCCATCTTCGGGGCACCGCTCTTGGTCACCCTCTTGCTCCTCTATATGATGGGCGGAGGACTCCCGACCAATATGCCCGTAGCGGTCGTGGACGAAGACCACACCTCTACCTCGCGTGCCCTCACACGTAGCCTCGACGCCTTCCAGAGCTCTGAGGTAGTCCTCGAGGCTGCCTCGATGCCTGAGGCGCTCGAAGCGATGCGCCGTGGGGAGGTCTATGCGATCTTCCACATCCCCTCCGGCCTGCAGGCGGGTGCGGGATCGGCACGTCAGCCCAAGCTCCACTATTATACCAATAGTGCCTACCTGATGGCAGGGAGCTTCACCTTCCGCGATATGAAGATGCTCTCCGAGCTTGCTTCGGCCAAAGTCGGCCTTCAGACCGGCCAAGCCAAGGGCAAGACGATGGAGGAGATCATGGCTACCGTGCAGCCCATCGTCGTGCGCAATGAGGTGATGAGTAATCCTTGGCTGAACTATTCGGCCTACCTCACCACGACGATCCTCCCTGGTATCCTGCAGCTGATGATCCTGCTCCTCACCTCGTACAGCATTGGTCTGGAGATCAAGCGTGGTACGGCAAGCGAATGGCTTCGTCTGGCTAAGGGCTCGATGAGCCGTGCACTCATCGGCAAGCTCCTTCCGCAGACCATCCTCTTCGTCCTCTCGGGCTGGATCATCCAGGGCATCCTCTATGGCTGGATGGGCTATCCCCTGCAGTCGGGCTGGGCACCGATGGCGCTTGCCATGCTCTTCCTCGTGCTGGCAGCTCAGGCCCTCGGTATCTTCTTCATCTCGCTGATCCCCGTGCTCCGCATGGGTATGAGCCTCGGTAGCCTCCTCGGTATGCTATCCTTCTCGATCTCGGGGATGAGTATTCCCGTGAGCTCGATGATCGCACCGATGCAGGCGCTGGCCTATATCTTCCCCCTGCGCTACTACTTCCGCATAGGGATCAATCAGGCGCTCATCGGGGCACCCTTCGCCGACTCGCTCCCCCAATATATCGGGCTACTCGCCTTCATATTCCTGCCGCTCATCATGCTGCCTCGTCTGAGGAAGTACCTCCTGAATGTCGACTATATCGCTTGATGCTTCTATGAATATCATCCGATCTCTCAGACTCCGCATAAGTGACCTCTGGCAGGTCTGTCTCAGGGAGTTCCGCCATATCTTCGCCGACAGCGGGGCCATCCTCTTCTTCCTCGTCGTCCCCTTCGCCTATCCCTTCCTCTACTCCGCCCTCTATGGGAGCGAAGTCGTGCGGGAGGCACCACTGGTCGTCATCGACAAGAGCCACACGGCACACTCACGCGAATTCATTCGCCGTGTCGATGCTTCGCCCGATGTACGTGTGGTAGCTCATGTCGCTGGGGAGTCAGAGGCCTATCGCCTCATCGGGGAGGAGCGTGCCTACGGCATCTTGATTATCCCCGAGGACTTCGACCGTATGCTGATGAGCGGGCGCCAAGCGCACGTCGACCTGCATGCGACCTTCGTCTCCGCACTCTACTACAAGGCCTTCTCTCTGGCGACGACCGAGGTAGCGCTGACGATGGGGCGCGAAATCGAAGCGGAACGCCACTACGGCCCCTCAAGCGAAGCCACACGCATCTCCGTGCGCCCCATCGAGAGCGAATGGGTCGTACCCTACAACCCGCAAGGGGGCTTCCAAGGCTTCCTCCTGCCTGGGGTACTGGTGCTCATCATCCAGCAGACGCTCCTCATCGGCATCGCGATGATGTCGGGTACGCAGCGTGAGCGTGGCGGGCTGAGCACGCCTATACAGTACGTCGGTGGGCACTACGTCAGCGTGATGCGCCTCCTCGTAGGCCGTGCGATCTGCTACTTCACCCTCTACTCGATGACGTCGCTCTTCACGCTGGTCGTCGCACCCTGGCTCTTCGGCCTGCCACAGCTGACGGACTTCACGACCTATGTGCTGCTCTTCCTGCCGATGATCCTGGCGATGATCTTCTTCTCTCTCGGCTGCAGTCTTCTGACGCGCCACCGTGAGAAGGCGATGATCCTCTGGGTCTTCACCTCGGTGCCCTTCCTCTTCCTCACGGGGCTGTCGTGGCCTCTGTCGGCTATCCCTGGGCCACTGCGTGCGCTGGGCTATCTCATCCCCTCGACGCCAGGCGTCCAAGCCTTCGTCGCCGTGAGTAGTATGGGCGCACAGCTCTCCGACATTCTACCGCAGTACATCACGCTGTGGGTACAGGCTCTGGCCTACTTCCTGATCACGTCCTTCGCCTACGCTCGCGTGCTGCGCCGCTCTTAAAGCCGAGCTTACAAGCATAAATGTGCACGAGGCCCGAAGCAGAAATGCTTCGGGCCTCGCACGTTTTACCCCACCAAGATAAGACTATTTGCGCTCAAGCATCATACGGTAGCGCCACTTCGAGGCCCATCCCTTCGGAGAGAAAAGCAGAAAGCAGTAGGCGAATAATTTCCTACGAGTACGAATAAAAGTTGCTGACGAATAGCTGATGAGTTTGATCTACGTGCGTGGCTCTAAATCTACGTGCGTGGTCTTTCGGATTTACGTACATAATCTTTAAGACTACGTGCATAGACAGAGGAAATGCTCTACGTGCATCGACCTTTTTCCTCACGGGAATACCGATTTTTGCTCCGCTGGTCAAGAAAAATCCCCGTGATGGGGTCGCAGCACCCTCCCCACAGCATTATTCTTGCATCATAAGCCGATAATCCATATCTTGCACGTTGATAATCACGGGGGTGCAGTCGCACAGACCCGCATTTTCCCTCCCCCAAGAATACAAGCGACTAAGTATAGTCCATCTCTCCATGCAGCAAATCACCCTCTCCCAAGTCCTACCCGAGGTCTTCCGTGAGCGTACCGATCTCGTCTCCGAGGTCTGGCGACAGGAGCTCAGCCTCGAGCGGGGCAAGCACTATCTCATAGAAGCCTCTTCCGGCGCTGGTAAGTCGTCCTTCTGTAGCTTCGTCTACGGCTGGCGTGGCGACTACTCGGGGCGCATTGCCTTCGACGGACAAGATATCCGCACACTCTCCGCCTCGGCCTGGGGACGCATCCGACGTGAGTCTCTGAGCTTCCTCTTCCAGGATATGCGCCTCTTCGGCGAGCTAACAGCTTGGGACAACGTGTGGATCAAGAACCAACTCACAGGGCACAAGGACCGCCAGACTATCGAGGGCTACTTCGAGGCGCTCGGTATCGCCGACAAGCTCAAGAGTCCTGCACGCCTGCTATCCCTCGGGCAGCAGCAGCGCCTTGCCGCTATCCGCTCGCTCTGTCAGCCCTTCGACTTCCTCCTCCTCGACGAGCCCATCAGCCACCTCGATGAGGCGAACGGCTGTACGCTCGCAGGGCTCATCACCGCCGAAGCCACCGCCCAAGGCGCCTCCGTCATCGTCACCTCCGTAGGCAAGCACCTACCGCTGGAGTATCACCACACCTACCAGCTATAGCCCTATGAATAGACTTGTCATACGCCTGCTGAGCCGTCATATCAGCCCACTGCAGCTCTTCGGCTTCTTCGTCGCCAACCTCATCGGCATGGCGATCATCCTACTCGGGTGCCAGTTCTACCAAGATGCGACGAGTGTCCTCGGTGCGAAGGATCGCTTCATGAAGGGTGACTACATCATCATCAGCAAGCAGGTACGCGGCGGGCTCTTCGGCGGGAAGAAGAGCAACAGTTTCTCCGCCAGCGAAATCGAAGAGCTATCGAAGCAAGACTTTGCCCTGCGTGTCGGGCGCTTCCTCCCCTCGAAGTTCCGCGTGTCGGCTGGCCTGACGCTCGGCATCGGGATGTCGACGTATATGTTCTTCGAAGCCGTACCCGAAGAGTTCCTCGACGTGAAGGCTGAGGACTGGAGTACGACCCGAATAGCGATGAAGTGCCGATCATCATCCCACGCAACTACCTCGGGCTGTACAACTCTGCCTTCGCGCAGAGCCAGGGCCTTCCCCTTCTCTCCGAGGCGACGATGAGTAGCCTTCCCCCTCCAGCTCGACCTCTCGGGTGCTGGCGAAGAGGTCCAGCTACGTGGCCGTATCGTAGGCTTCTCCAACCGCCTCAATACGCTACTCGTCCCCCTACCCTTCCTCGAGGCGATGAACGAACGCTTGGCACCAGGTGCCGAAGCCCCCTCGACACGCCTCATCGTCGAGGTCAAGAGCCCTTCCGATCCAGCCATCACGCTCTACCTGCGTGACCACCACTATGAGAGCGAAGGCGAGCGCCTCGCATCGGGCGAATCAATGTACCTCCTGCGACTCCTCGCGGGGCTTGTCTTAGCTATCGGGGTACTTATCTCCGCCCTCTCGGTCTATCTGCTTCTACTCTCGATATACCTGCTCCTGCAGAAGAATACACGACAGATCGAGGATCTCCTGCTGCTCGGCTACACGCGTAGTGCCGTCATCCGCCCCTACATCGCGCTGACGCTCCTCGTGCAGTGCGCTGTCCTCGGCCTTAGCCTCGTCGCTGTGGCCTATGCGCGTGGCTACTATATCGAGGCAGCCCAGCGTCTGCTCTCTGACGAAGTAAGCGGAGGGCTTGGCACGACCGCCCTCATCGGTGTCGGTATCTTCCTCATCACAGCGCTCATCAATACGCTATCCATCCGCCACAAGGTGCACAGCCTACGCCTCTTCGCTAAGGCATAGCCTCCACTAAGCACCACAAAGCATAAGCCCGTGCCCCCAGATGTGGGAGCACGGGCTTATACTTTTATCGGCTATTCAGCAGACTACGGTGAGGGGCGATTAGCCGAGTGCCTTACGTAGCTCATCGAGCTGCTGACGGATCTGCCGCAGGCGGAGCAGCGTGTCGGCGCGCGACTCGAGGGAGGACTGACGGACGCGAAGCTGGGCATTTGCCCCCTCGATCGTCATCCCCTTCTCTCGCAGGAGGAGCTGTATGGTGCGTAGCGTCTCGATATCCCGCTCGGTGTACTGCCGCACACCCTTAGGCGAGATGTGAGGCGATACCTGCGGGAAGACACTCTCCCAGTAGCGGACCGTCGAGACGGGCTCACCGAGCTGGTGCGCCACCTCCTTGATGCGGTAGAAGAGTCGCTTAGCCATAGCTGTGAGAGCTTACTTAGCTGCGGGGATGTAGGTCTCGAGGAGCTTGACCTTGCCCACAGGCGTGAGGGTGAGCGAAGGATTGGAAGCAGGGACGAGTACGCTCTGGCCCTGATGCAGCTCGACGACCGTGCCGTCAGCATCCGTCAGACGTACGCCACCCTCCATACAGATGTAGATGACGAAGCTATCCAGCTTAGACCAGTCGCGAGTGAGTGGCGCATCGAGGTCGAGGAGGTTCGTCTCGAAGTAGCGGCAAGATACCAGCTCTACGGGAGCATCTACCTGAGGCGTGTAAGCCGTGCGGTAGTCCTCCTCGAGGTGATAGTCGATGGCATCCTTCGCCAGCTCGGTGTGAAGCTCACGCTTGTTGCCTGCAGCATCCGTACGATCATAGTCGTAGATACGGTAGGTGATATTAGAGGTCTGCTGGATCTCTGCGATGAAGCAGCCTGCGCCGATAGCGTGTACACGGCCTGCAGGAAGGAAGAAGACATCACCAGCATTCACTTCGTACTCGGCGAGAGCCTCGACGATGGTGCCTTCTTCGATACGGCGCACGTAGTCCTCGGGCGAAGACTGCACGGCGAAGCCACTATAGAGCTTAGCCCCTGGAGTCGCGTTGATGACGTACCACATCTCGGTCTTCCCGAAGGAATTGTGACGCTTGAGGCCGAGGGCATCATCGGGATGCACCTGGATAGAGAGGTAGTCGCGGGCATCGATGAACTTGATGAGCAGGGGGAATCGACGGCCGAAGCGCTCGAGGACGCTCTTACCAACGAGCTCTTCGCCGTAGGTATGGATCAGTTCGTCGAGGTTCTTCCCAGCGAGCGGGCCAGCTGCGACGACGGAGTAATTGTCGTCGACGTGAGAGATTTCCCAGCTCTCACCGACCTTCTTATCGTCGGGAGTAAGGCCTTTGAATGGGCGGATAGCACTGCCGCCCCAGATGACTTCCTTCAAGAGAGGCTCGAAGGTCAGGGGATATAGCTTATTGATAGACATAATGGGATGTATGATATCGTGGAGATATATATGGATTGTCGGATGACGGTGCAAAGGTAGTCATTATAGCCTCTACACCCTATTTATATGCGCTACAAAGAGAAGAAGCGAGTGCTTAGACCGCAGGGAGGTTCATCCCCGTGATGCGGCGATAGAGGTCGAGGGCATAGATATCCGTCATCCCCGAGATATAGTCCAGCGTGCTCTGGATGCGTCCGTACATCGTGGGCTGCCCCATCTCATACTGGCTACTTACGCGACTGAGAAGCGTGCGACTGTACTGGTAGTCGGGGTGAAGCTGTGCCTCGAGGAGCTGATCCAGCAGGGCGGTGAAGATACGATGCCCTGCGAGCTCGACGTCGACGACCTCACGTGCGCGATAGATGCGGGCATAGGCTGTCTGGCTACACGCCTCGTAGGCAGCCTTCGTGCGGGGCTCGAGGTGATGGATGAGGCTACCGGAGAAGGTCCCCGCGAGGATCGCCTGCTCGGCATCGAGGAAGATACCTGCAGCCTCCTCGACCAGGAGGTTGATGACCTTGGAGCGCAGGTAAGCCGTCTGCTCGTTGGGATCGGAGATATGCCGAAGGCCCTGCTGGACCTCCCGCAGCTCCTCCTCGGAGAAGAAGGCCGAGAGCAGCTCCTGCGCCTCCTCACGACTCAGGATGTGGAGCTTCGCTGCATCCTCGATATCCATAATCTGATAGCATATATCGTCTGCAGCCTCCACGAGGTAGACCAGCGGATGGCGCGCATAGCTCAGTGCCGAGGCGGTACGTCGCTCGAGGCCCAGCTCTGTGGCGACCTCCTTCATCGTCTCCTCCTCGGTGGCGAAGAAGCCGAACTTACTCTTCCCTCCTGCCAAGAGACTACTATAGGGATACTTCACGATGCTCGCTACCGTGCTATACGTCAGGGCGAAGCCCCCAGGACGGCGACCACGGAACTGATGCGTCAGGAGACGGAAGGCATTCGCATTCCCCTCAAAGTAGAGGAAGTCCTCCCAGCGTCCGCCCTCGGCACGTACCAAGGACTCCCAGCGCTTCCCTGGGCCTTCGCCGAAGTAAGCGCTGATCGCACGCTCTCCGCTGTGTCCGAAGGGCGGATTCCCCATATCGTGTGCCAGACACGCAGCGCTGACGATGGCACTGATCCCCGAGCGGAAGGGCGTCTCACGATCGGTGGGATAGCGCTCGGAGAGCACCTCCCCGACGATATTGCCCAGCGAGCGCCCGAGGCAGCTCACCTCGAGGCTATGCGTCAGGCGGTTGTGCACGAAGATATTCCCAGGCAGGGGGAAGACCTGCGTCTTATTCTGTAGGCGACGGAAGGCAGGCGAGAAGACTAAGCGGTCATAGTCCCGCTCGAAGTCGCTTCGTGCCCAGCCCCGCGACTGGGGGCGCTCTGCGCGGTCTGCACCCAGACGGCGATCAGAGAGGAGTTGGGTCCAATGCATTGGCTTAGGATCGAGAGCGAGCAGGGAGACTCCCTGCTCGTAGTAAGGAGATGAATGATACCACAAAGGTAGTGCATCTAAGCGCTTTAACCCTCATCTCGAGGGCAAGCGCATCCAAGAGCAAGCTGCCAGCACTCGGCACAGCTTCCGCCCCTCACTCTCGAGGGGATACGAACCAGTACTGGTCGGCCGATTGACCAGTACTGGTCAAGAAGCGAAGTAGTACTGGTCAATATATGCGACCAGTACTGGTCCGATCGGTGAGCAGTACTGGTCACTATCCCCCTCCTCTACAGCATCAGAGCAGTGAAGCGATATACTCCTGAATGTCAATCTCTAACGGAGCGCCTTCACTCTCCCATTTTCCCGCTCTACTCTTCGGTAGAGCTACATCCTTTGCTCCCATAATAATAGGAGGAGGGAAATGCCCGTTTGAGCTAACAGCAGAGTGATCACACGTAGCGGCCTCTTTTGTGGATATATCCCTATATTTGCAGTATGTAGATGCCCCCAATTAAATACACATCATAGCGACTTATGAAACGAATCAAACATTACCTTCTCCTCTTAGCAGTCCTTGCCCTCGGGCTCTCCAGCTGTAGCAAGGACCAAGCTTACCAGTATGCCCTGCCAGCTGATGCCTACTCGGTATGCTCCTTCGACCTCAAGTCTATGGCCAAGAAAGCCGGCGTCACCAACAGTAAGGATGGCGAGCTGCAGAAGCGTCTCACCGAGATGCTCAACGATAGCGAGGAGGCCGAAGCCTACTACAAGGAACTCATCCAACACCCCAGCAAGAGCGGTATCGACCTCAAGAGCCCCCTCTTCCTCTTCTCCAACGAAAAGGTCAGCCTCGGCTACCTCCTGCGTGTCGATGACAAGGGTAAGCTCGAGGCCTGTGTGAATAAGCTCCGTAAGTTCCGCAACGAGGATGCTACAGCTCTCAAGGCTGAGGACGGCATCTTCTTCGATATCGACGAAGACTCCTCCGAGCCCGAAGATGTCGAATACGATGAGAGTGAGTACGACGTCATCGAAGAGACCAGCGACACGACAGCCCACCAGCCTCGATCTCTACCTACCACGTCTCAGGGAATGTCACGCTCTACGCCTTCAATGACAAGGCCTTCATCTCCCTCAATACCAGTGAGTCGACTATCGAAGAGACGAAGCAGCTCGCTAAGCAGTATCTCAGCCAGACTAAGGACAAGAGCTATGTAGCTACCCCTGCCTTCCGTGACCTCGAGGATCAGAAGGGCGATATCCGCGGTGTACTCTCGATGGCAAAGTTCCTGGACTCCAGCTATGGCAAATCAATGACTGAGAACATTGTAGGCCTTTCGGATGCCACCAACTTCGATGGCATTGATATGAAGAAGTGCTACATGCTCTACTCAGTCTCCTTCGAGACGGGCGAAGTCGTGGGTACCATGACCTATGGTAGCGAAGACAAGGAGATCCTCAAGAAGCTCAAGAAGCTCGCCGAAGAAGTCTCTCCCAAGTCCGTACAGGATGACCTCGTGAAGTACCTCCCCAAGGATAGCTACATGACCGCTGCAGCCTCGCTCAGCGCACAGAAGCTCCTCGAGCACTACAGCAAGCTCCCTGGTCTCAAGGAAGCGCTCTCGAACCTCAAGGAGGAAGGCGTCGATATCGAAGCTATCGCTCCCACCCTCGGAGAGGAGATCGCCTTCACCTTCCCCCACATCAATGCGGAGCAGTCGGACTTCGGCCTCGTAGGCTACCTTAAGACGAAGGATGCTACGCTCGTGGACATGCTCTATCAGCAGGCTGAGAAGGAGCACTCTGGCAGATACGTCAAGGACGGTGGTGAGCACCGCTATCGTAATGCGGATGATCCCTTCTTCTTCGGCTACCAAGATGGTGTGACCTATATGGCCTACGGCGGTATGGGTAGAGAACTGCTCTTCAAGACGTCGGGTGAGAACTTCACGAAGCACAGCGACTACAGCTCGCTCAAGAAGGGCAACAGCTTCTCCTACATTGACCTGAAGAAGCTCCTGACGACGGCTCCTACCTCTGATCTGCTCCAGATGTTCATCGGCAAGAAGGCCAAGGCCTTCCGTGTCCTCCAGTCCCTGAGCTTCACGGCCACCAATCTCGATGGTAAGATGAGCCTGAAGATCGACTCGAAGGAAAACTCGCTGAAGACACTCACTGAGCTCTTTGCAGCCCTGCAATAATCTCTCACGATTAGCGCTCCGCACGGAGCGCACCACTTACGCAGTGCCCCACCCCTCGATCTGAGGAGCGGGGCACTGCGCATTTAGCAGGCACTCACCCGCCAGATAGTCGGAATAGAATGTGTACCTTTGTACCACTGTGCAAGGGATTTGCACGACGTACATTCCATCATTTACTCCCTCCCGCATGCAGCAAGATACCCCTACATTTTCGCCGAAGCGATGGGGCTGGTTCGGTCTGAGCCCTCTCATCGTATTCCTCGCCGTCTATCTACTGACCTCGATTTGTGCAGGGGACTTCTATAAGATGCCCATCACGGTGGCCTTCACCGCAGCCTCGATCTATGCCGTCGCTATCACCCGCGGCATCAAGCTCGAGGAGCGTATCCGCCAGTACTCACGTGGCGCCTCCGACCCGAATATCCTCCTGATGATCTGGATCTTCGTCTTGGCTGGTGCCTTCGCTACAGGTGCTAAGAGCATGGGTGCCATTGATGCGACCGTGAACCTCATCCTCTCGCTCCTCCCCCTCCTCGCTCCTCCTCCCAGGACTCTTCATCGCGGCGTGCTTCATCTCCCTCTCCATCGGCACGAGTGTCGGCACGGTCATCGCCCTCGTACCCATCGCCCTCGGGCTCGGTGAGAGCCTCGGGCTATCGAATGCCTATGTAGCTGCCGTCGTCACGGGGGGCGCCTTCTTCGGCGACAACCTCTCGTTCATCTCCGACACGACGATCGCAGCGACCCGCACGCAGGGCTGTAGCATGAAGGATAAGTTCCGTGCGAACATCGCCATCGTCCTACCAGCCGCCATCATCGCTCTCGTCCTCTACTTCGTCGTCGGGCTGGAGCTGCCTGCCGTACATCCCTCGGGCGAAGGCTCCTTCCTCCTCACCCTCCCCTACCTCCTTGTCCTCGTAGCAGCCGTCGCTGGGATGAACGTGCTGGGTGTCCTCACCCTCGGCATCATCGCCTGCGGTGCTGTCGGGCTGAGTACAGGTGCGCTACCCGCCTGGGACTGGATAGGCGCTCTCGGCAGTGGTATCACGGGCATGGGCGAGCTGATCATCGTGACACTGATGGCGGGCGGTGTACTCGAGCTCATCCGCTACAACGGCGGTATCGATTACCTCCTCAGGCACCTCACGCGTGGCATCAGTGGCAAGCGTGGGGCTGAGCTGACTATCGCCGTCCTCGTCTCTGTGGCCAACCTCTGCACGGCGAACAATACGATCGCTATCCTCACCACAGGCAAGGTATCCCGTGAGATCACGAAGCAGTACGGCCTCGATCCTCGTAAGACAGCGAGTATCCTCGACACCTTCTCCTGCTTCGTGCAGGGGCTCATCCCCTATGGTGCACAGCTCCTCCTTGCTTCGAAGCTCGCAGGTGTGTCGCCTATGGACATCGTCCCCAACCTCTACTATCCCTTCATCATGGGTGGCTGCGCACTGCTCTCGATCCTCCTGCGCTTCCCACGCCGCTACTCCCGCTGACCCGTCATGCCTACCATCGAGCTATACCCTATACCTTGGGGACAAGAGCCCCCAGCACATCTGCGACAGCTCTATGAGGATGCCTTCCCTCCCGAAGAGCGTCGTCCGTGGACGCAGCTCTTCGGCCCAGAGCGCTGCGAACATATAGCTCAGCTCATCCTCTCCGATGACGAGGTCGTGGGCTTCGTCGTAGGCTGGGAGTTACCTTCATCCCATTACTTTGAGTACCTTGTCATTGATCCCAATCGAAGAGGACAAGGCCTTGGCAGTAAGGTACTCCAGCTGCTGGGACAGCTCTACGATGACGAATATCCCATTGTCCTCGAAGCCGAACCAGCGGGCTATTCGCCGATGGCGGAGCGACGCTTAGCCTTCTATGCACGCTTTGGACTCACCGTACAGCCCTTCGACTACCGCCAGCCACCCTATGGAGCAGACCTCCCCTGGGTCGATCTACACTTACTCTCTAATCGTTCTCTGCAGGAAGCAGATTTCCTCCGCATCCAGCAGGAGATCCACCGCCAGGTCTACCGTATCTCTTCAGACAAGTAATGTCTATCAAACAAGTAAAGCCCTATGAACAACTTCACCTTCCGCAATCCCACCAAGCTCGTCTTCGGCAAAGACAGCATCCTGGAGCTACCTAAGCTCCTTCCCTCCGATGCCAAGATCCTCCTCACTTTCGGCGGAGGTAGTGTCAAGCGTAATGGTGTCTACGAAGCCGTCATCAGTCAGCTCAGTGGCTTCCAGACCGTAGAGTTCTGGGGCATCGAACTAACCCCAAGGTAGAGACCCTGCGTAAGGCTATCGCCCTTGGGAAGCAGGAGGGAGTCACCTTCGTCCTCGCAGTGGGCGGAGGGAGTGTCCTCGATGCCAGCAAGCTTATCGTCAATGCTATCCCCTCGGAGCGTGATGCTTGGGATCTCGTACTACATGGGGCTGACCGAAGCGTCCAGACCCTTCCTCTTGGTACAGTGCTGACGATCCCCGCTACGGGCTCAGAGATGAACCGTGGAGCGGTGATCTCCAGCGAAGCGACACATGAGAAGTTCGGCTTCTACAACGAATATCCCCTATTCTCGATCCTCGATCCGAGCTATACCTATTCCCTACCCGACTACCAGATAGCGTGTGGTATCGCCGATAGCTTCATCCACGTCGTAGAGCAGTACCTCACCCGCGTCGGGGAGAGCCCTCTTATGGATCGCTGGGCAGAAGGCATCCTACTCACCCTCATCGAAGAGGCAGACAAGATCAAGGCTCAGCCTGCAGACTACGATGCACGTGCCACCTTCATGCTCTCGGCGACGATGGCACTCAATGGATTCATCTCTATGGGCGTGACACAAGACTGGGCGACCCATCGCATAGGGCATGAGATCACGGCTCTCACGGGGCTAACGCATGGTCACACACTGGTCATCGTCCTACCCGCCCTCCTCAGAGAGCAGGCCAACAAGGGGGAAGCATGCCAAGCTCCTGCAGTATGCCTCCCGTATCTGGGGGCTTACCGAGGGCAGTGAGGACGAACGCATCACTCAGGCTATCGACAAGACGGAAGCATTCTTCCGTTCGCTTGGTCTCGAGACGCGTCTCGCTGAGCGAGGCTTCGGAGATAACCTACGCGAAGAGGTCGTCCGTCGCTTCCGTGAGCGTGGCACCCTCCTCGGTGAAGATCAAGACATCGACCACGAAGCAGTAGCACGCATCCTTGCTCGCTGCTAATCCCCCCTTATCATCCACAAAACCTCCTCTATGACTCTTGCCATCCTTGCCGTCTCACCCCAAGGGATCCAGACGGCTAAGCCGATCCTATCCAACTATCCCGATGCTCGTCTCTTCTCCACTCATCCTGGAGAAGGGGTCGAGCACATCGATCATATCCAGTCGTTCGTAGCCGAGCAGTTCACCGCATTCGAAGGGTGGATCTTCATCGGCGCTATGGGCATCTGTGTGCGTAGCATCGCTCCACTGATCGGGCACAAGTACACCGATCCAGCGGTGATCAACATCGACAGCACAGGGCGCCACGTCGTCTCCGTCCTCTCTGGACACATCGGCGGTGCCAACGAGCTGACGCGTGACCTCGCCGCCCTCCTCGGTGCCGAGCCCGTCATCAGCACGCAGACCGACAATACAGGCCTGTGGGCTCTGGATCTCTTCTCTCGCCGCTATGGCTGGGTGACGAAGGCCAGCTCCGAGGGGCTGAACCGTCCCATCGCTCTCTATACCAATAGGGAGAAGACCGCTCTCCTCCTCGAGGTGCAGGACAAGGGAACGAGCGAGCTGGAGCGTACCAAGGCCGACCATGTCGACGTCTATTACTCGCGTGAAGAGCTTATCCCTCGTCTCTCCGAGTACGCGCTGCTCCTCGTCGTCTCCTACCGAGCGCTGGAGACTGACCTACTCCCCGTCGTACACTTCATCCCGCCCGTACTGGGCCTCGGCCTCGGCTGCCGATATCAGTGCGACCCCAAGGATATCGTCAGCTATATCCTCGGTGAGGTACGACGTCACGGCTTCTTCCCCGAGGCCATCCACCATCTGGCGACCATAGCCCTCAAGAAGGACGAGCCGCTCCTGCATGAGCTTGCCGCTACCCTCCAGCTCACTCCCGAGATCTACACCGCAGCTGACCTGGCCGATGTAGAGGTCGCCAACCCCTCGAAGAAGGTCCACGAGGTGACGGGCGTATGGGGTGTCGCTGAGAGTACGGCACGCTATGCCGCCTCCCTCGGTAGCCTCGTTCTCGAGAAGCAGAAGGGTATGCTCCACAACGGCAATGACTTCACCTTCGCTCTGGCTGTAGAGCGCAGTGCAGAGCGCCGCGGACATATCGAGATCGTCGGTGCAGGCCCTGGTGACCCCGACCTCATCTCCATCCGTGGTCGTCAGTGGCTGGAGATCGCCGACCTCATCCTCTATGCGGGAAGCCTCGTCCCCCGTGCCCTCACGCTATGCGCTAAGCCAGGTGCTACGGTGCGTAGCTCCGCTGACATGAACCTCGAGGAGCAGTTCGCTCTGATGAAGGAGTTCTACGACAAGGGCCTCATCGTCGCACGCCTTCACACCGGTGACCCCTGTATCTACGGGGCGATCCAGGAGCAGATGGCCTTCTTCGATGCCTATGGGATGAGCTACCATATCACCCCAGGGATCTCGTCCTTCCAGGCGGCAGCTGCGGAGCTCCGCTCACAGTTCACCATCCCCGAGAAGACGCAGACCATCATCTTGACGCGTGGCGAAGGCCGCACGAAGATGCCCGAGACGGAGCAGCTTCACCTCTTAGCTCGCTCACAGAGCACGATGTGTATCTTCCTCAGCGCAGGTATCGTCGACGACGTACAGCGACAGCTCCTCGAGCACTATCCCGAGGATACCCCCGTCGCAGCCTGCTACCACCTGACGTGGCCTGACCAGCGCATCTACCGTGGCGTACTGCGTGACCTCGCACAGATCGTCCACGAGAACAAGCTCACCCTGACGACGATGATCGTCGTCGGCGAAGCCATCGACAATCGCAAGGGGCTCTCTCGCCTCTATGCCGATGAATTCAAGCACCTCTTCCGCAAGTAGTCTCTCGCGCTACCCAAGAGAGTAGCCACCAAGAGCAAAAGGTCACGGCCTCCATCCCTACCGAGTAGAGATGGAGGCCGTGACCTTTCATTTGGGGAGCGTATATCTGCTTAGATGAGGCTGTAGCCGAGAGTCCTGCCCTCTATTTAGAGTGCTAAGGCATCGTGCGCCCAGCTCCCCGATATACCTCTCCGAAGTGATACGCAAGCCCTTCGCCTTATCGCGAGTATTCCTCTTATCCAGCGAAGGGAAAAGCATTGTTCTCGTGAAGAAAAAAGCACCTTCACGTAGTGGTTTTCCTGCATCTATGTACGTAGTCTTAAAGACCAGGCACGTAAATCCAAATATCCACGTACGTAGATATTAGAGCCACGTACGTAGCCCAAACTTTTCTGCCACTCGCCCACCACTTTTATCCCTACGCGGAGCAACAAACTAATATAGATCATTTCACAAAGCTATATGGGAATCAGTGCAAAGCTATATAGGAACTTAGTAAAAGCTATATAGGAAGCAGTCCAAAGCTATATAGCTTTGGACTGCTTCCTATATAGTTCTACCTACGCACCCATATACCTATATATGGGACCATTGCGCAAGGCCATCTCTTAGATATCGAAGGTCGCTGAGAGGTAGAGGCGACGAGGGCGGTTCGGCCCGTAGATATAGTCCGAAGCGCGACCAGGACCCATATCGGTATCCTTCTGATAGGCATTGAGGAAGTTCTGCACACCTGCATCCAGCGTGAGCTTCACCAGCGAGGTGAGGCTAAAGGCATAGCTTACACGGAAGTCCAGATCGACAAAGGGCTTTGCCTTATACAGGTAAGCAGAGCCAGCATTCTGCCCACGATAACGGACGCCATCGCGAACCACATCGAAGTGACCCTGAGCATTCAGCTCACTTGCCTGGAGCTGGAGTGCCTCGACACCATCATAGGCCGTATGAGGCACCTTCATCGAGCCGGTATAGGTACCCGAGAGGACAAGGCTAAGCGCTGAGGTAGGATGAAGCGTAGCGGTGAGGTAGCCGTAGAGATTCGGCGTGCGCTCATAGTCACGCGTCGTGACCTTGGCCTGCGTAGGGTTCTCATCATCAGCATCGAAGAGCACCTTCTCTTGCCCGTAGAGGCTACGCTGTAGGGTCACACCGCCCTGCAGGTCAAAGAGGCGCTGGTAGGCCAGGCGAGCCTCCATATTCAGCCCATAGACCTTACTCATGCCGTCATGGGCATTGATGATCGTGATGACCTTACGTCCCGTAGTGGCATCCAGCACACCATCCTCATTGTCGGGGGTGAACTTATCACGGATCCACGTCGCGAAGCCTTCGCCCATGAGGTTGAGCTGCCAGCCCTTACCCAGCGTAGTGTACCAGTCGAAGGAAGCGCTGATGCTACGTGAGCGCTCTTCCTTGAGGTCTGCTGAGAGTACACGCTCCTTAGCTTCACCACCTGCCAGCGTCACGTGCATCTCCTCATCGAAGAATTGCGGAGCGCGGAAGCCTTCGCTGTAAGAGAGGCGCAGGCTGAGGTTCTTACTCGGATTGAAGCGCACGTTGGCTCGGGGGCTGAAGATGAGGAGCGGATCGATGCTCTTCTTCCCACCCTGCGTCAGGCGTACATAGTCGAGGCGACCACCGAGGAGGAAGTTCCAGCGATCTGTCGAATACTCCAGCTGATCATACTGCGACCACGTCGTCGTCACCTGATCGATACCCTGAGCACGGTAGCCACTCTTATCATTGAGTGTAGAGTAAGCGCCTTCCGCCCCTACTGTAAGGGTCAGTGCCTTAGGGAACTTATGGATATAAGTACCACCACCCTGGAAGTCGAAGCCCTTGGTCTCACCATAGGCGGTCAGGGACTTCAGCGCATCGTCATAGGCCTTCTGATACTCCTCGGCCTGCTGCTTCTCCGCCGGCGTGCCGTTGGCATCGCCTCGAGGAAGATTGATGAGTGGCTTCAGCAGCTCATCGGCATAATTGCCACCACCATAGTAGCTCTTACGTAGGACCTTCTGCCCCGAAGCATAGAGGCTGAAGCTATCATTGCCCTCTGCTGTCGTCTGGTCGAAACGCAGACTACCTCCGTCGACAAAGTGCTGGAGGTACTCAGCTATACGGGCTTGGAAGGGGGCTTCACTGAGGCGATCCCCACCACGGCGATACTCATGCATGGAGCGGTATTCAGCCGTCAGCTTGCCGTAGATACCCGTCTTATAGTACGCACGAAAACCCAGAGCACGATTCTTCAGTTCAGGGATATCGGTGAAGTCATCACCATCGATATCAACCATTCCACGGGAGGAGTGCTGTCCGAAGATCATCGCAGCGGCACGACGGTCTTCCGTGACCAGCGATCCATTGAAGGAGGTCGTCGGCATCATTGAGGTATAGCCCCCTTGCTTCTGGAAGGAGGTATAGCTCTGTCTGAGGCTTGCGGTATTGCGCAGAGGCTCTCTCGTGATCACGTTGATCACCCCACCGACGGCATTCGCGCCGAAGAGAGCCGAGCCACCACCACGCACCACCTCGACACGCTCGATCATCGAGGCAGGGATCTGCTCCAGCCCGTAGACACCAGCCAGCGAGCTGAAGACAGGACGGCTATCAATAAGGATCTGCGAATAGGCTCCCTCCAGACCATTGATACGGACCTGGTTAAAGCCACAGTTCTGACAGTTGTCCTCGATACGAAGTCCTGGCTGGAAGCGCAGGCCTTGGCTGAGGTTATCCGAATTGGTCTTCTTGAAGATCTCCTGCGAGAGGACGGTGACAAGGCTCGGTGCATGACGGCGAAGCGTCTCCTGACGATTGGCCGAGACGACGACCCCATCGAGGTCAATACTCTGCTGCTGCAGGTAGAGATCGAGGTGGCGACTATGCCCAGCTTCGATACCGACACGGCTCTCCTCGACACCATAGCCCACGAGACGTGCTACGATGGTATAGGAGCCGGGAGCAAGACCTTGGATGGAGAATGCTCCATGAACATCGGTCGTCGTGCCAATAGTCGTCCCCTTGATGAGGACCTGGACATTAGGAAGGGCTTCGTGAGTCGAAGCATCGACGACGGTACCCACGATACTCCCCGTAGTCGCTGAGTGCTGTGCCTGAGCTTGCCCAAGGGCCACAAGGACAAGGCTCAGCAGTAGTGCCATACGGCAAATAATACTCTTCATGTATACTATAAGTTGATTATACGAATCAGGCCGATGACAGGGCAAGACGTAGTCCTCCCAGCGCAACTCACCCGTCAAAGGATCCAGGGAAAGGGGCTGTATGTCGAGCGGAGAGAGAGGCTATCTCGAGAGCAATTCCTCGGTAGAGCGAGGGATCTTGTTCTGTTTCGGTCTACACAAAGTTAAACACAGAGAGCACAACTATGGATCACCTACCCACAAAATACCTATTGCTGGGGATAGACTGACACCTGCTAATAAAGCTAATAGGTCACGGCCTCCATCCCTACCCTGTAGAGATGGAGGCCGTGACCTTTTATTATTAAGGAGTAGTCCTTAGTCCTTCTTGCGCTGAGCGATAGAGCCTGAAGACTTATCGTAGCGGTTGGAGCGACCGCCGAAGAAGAAGGGCAGGATGACCGTGAAGACCAAGAGAGCCCCCAGCACGACGAGGCCCGTGATCCAGGCCTTGGTCAAGTCGGCAGAGGTCACGGGGATCTCGACACCCCACAGCCCAAGGAGATAGAAGGCCAGCGTGGCCAGGAGAAGCAGCGTGATGATGCCGCCAAAGATGTACTTCATAAGTCGGATCTGTCTGAGGGGTTAGAGTTGATCGAGAAGCTCTTGCTTCTTCTTGTCGTAGTCTTCCTGCGTGATGACGCCTTCGCTGAGGAGGAGCTTGAGCTGCGTGAGGCGACGAAGCAGTGGGTCATCGGAGCCGAGATCTTCGGTCTTTACCTGAGGAGCCTCGGGAGCAGGCGTTGCGGGAGCAGGCTCTTCGCCATTCACGGTCTGAGTGAGCTTCTTTACCCAGCTCCAGACCGAGCCCCATCTGCAGGCCTGCGGCACCGATACCACCTTCGTTACGGGCAGCATCCCGCAGAGCCTCGAGGCGCTGCATCTCTTCGTAGCTGATACCCGCTTCACTGGCAGCAAGGCTCTCTGCCGTGATGTCTGCCACGCGAGCGATACGCTGGCTCGTAGCCTTATCATAGTGGGTACCTGTGATACGCACATCCGTCAGCTCAATACCCAGCTCATTGAGGATGGGGGACATCGTAGATTGGAGTTCGCGAGAGATTTCGGGCAGGCGGCCGTCGATCTCAGTGATGGGGTACTGATGCGCATGGAGAATGGAAGCAATCTGCTGGTAGGCACGCTCGACGATGACACTCTGGAGTGCACTTACCTCATAGTTAGCTACACCAGCACCGATGAACTGCGTGAAGAAGTGGCTGGGATCAGCGACACGGAAGGCATAGACCCCATGCACACCGAGCTCTACGGGCACCTTGTAGATCGGGTCAACGATGAGGATAGGCGTAGCCGTTCCCCAGGGGGATATTGACGATCTGCGTGGTACGGAAGAAGTAGATCTGGAGTTTATGCTCGCTCTCAAAGCCCTGACGCAGACGTACCAGCGTAGTGAAGAAGGGATGGTTATCGGTCTTGAGCTGGAAGGAGCCGGCTTCGGTCAAGACCTCAGCTACCTTGCCTTCGTAGACGAGGAGGGCGCCCTGACCAGGAGCGACGATGAGCTTGCTACCGTCCTTGATTTCATCAAGAGAGGAGGGGGAAGCGATACCAGAGATCGCCTGGGCGTGGATCAGCCCACTGGATGACCTGCGCCAGCTGCCCCTTGAAAACATTGAATAGACCCATGAGAAATAGTATGTAGGGTTAGAGTTGTTACGTTATTCGCCCTCGACGAGCTTATGGATATTGGTGTTACCGATGAGCTTACCTTCATTGGAGAGCAACCACACCTCAGAGGAGTATGCCAATACATAGCCTCCCGTATAGCGAGTAGCCTTGACCGAGTAAGAGAGCTTATCTTCTTCATCCGTAAAGTTCCACAGCACCTTACCCGTCTTAGCATCCAGACAGCGGAAGATCTTAGCAGCCTCTGAGTCGGCGGTGGGTCTGAAGGAGATCAGGACACGATCGTCAGCCTCATGAAGGACAGCGGGAGAGAAGTAGTAAGCTCCAGGGGTCAGGTCTTCGTAGCCCTGCAGATGCGAGCGCTCTATGTCAAAGGGGCTGACAAAGACCTTACGATAGGGAGAGGCATCCGTGAATATGCCCGAGCCTCCATAATCCTTTTCCCAGCCAAAACGAGGTTCATAATGGGGATACCCCACCAGCTCGAGGGTACGATAGCGCACAAGCTGGATCTGCTGATCCTCATAGTCGTGGGTCTGTCTTGAGAAGGTAAAGTGGGTATAGACCTGAGCGCCAGGGCGCTTCTCGATGAGAGCCTGGTGAATAGACTTTTCGGTGTAGAGCTTATTCGCAATGGGATAGTATATATAGCTCTTCCCGAGGTTCGTCATGACCTTCAGCCCATCACCATAATCATCATAGAAGAACTCTACCGTCGCAAAGCCCTCGCTGAACTCCGCTTGATCGAAGTCCGAGCCCTGGACCTCCTTCACATCAAGCGTCGAGCGGTCGATGCGATAGAGGCGCTTCTTATTGAGGTTAAGGTAGACCGTACCATCTCCAAACTGACGTAGCCCAGTCACGTCGACGTCTCCCTTCACATCGGGGAGCTCCACATTCTTAAGGAGCTTCTTGGTCTCCGCATCAATGAGCGAGATAAAGGCCTTGGCCTGCTTCGAGCTCGTGTTTGATGGATAAGAAGAGCCACAGACCACCACGACGGGACGTCCCGCTGCACTAGTGAAGAGCTCAAGAGACTCTAAGTCATAGGACATACGCTCCTTCAGAGTACCGGTATAGCCATAGCCTCCCTGTGAGGCCGCGATACGCTCGGCCACACGGTCCATCGAGCGGCTGGAGGTGAGATTACCGATGATGACCAAGAGGAAGAATGCAAACGATGCCCCTCCTGCGATGAGGAAGCTGCGCTTGGGATGCACTGAGAACTGCGACTGGATGAAGGAGAAGGGATTCGAGTTATCGGGTACCGTCTCATGCTTGTGATGGATGGTGATATCATCCGAGTCGAGGAAGAACTCCGTCGAGCAGCTGTCACAGCGGTAGTGATCCTCGCGGATCAGCGTGGCGCGCGTGCTACCACACTGGGGGCATTTCAGAGCTTTGATGTGCTTGGGCATACTGGGGATGAGCTATGCGAAGAGCTATAAATATGTGTAAGTTACGAACGTGATAAAGTCCCGTATTCGTATGAGGCTAAGCCTCTACAAGGACAAATTTAAGTAAGAAGTATGAGTAATTAGGATCGGTCCTCGATGAGCTTACGATAATCCGTGCTGCTCACGAGCTTCCCCTCGTTGGAGATGACGTAAGACGAGCGATAGTTCACTACGACATAGCCACCAGCGAAGCGTGATGCGACAGATCCACCATTGAGATTATTCTCATCATCGGAGTAGCTCCACAGCACCTTCCCGGTCTGGGCATCCAAGCATCGGAGCATTTGCTTAGCATCAGCGGCTGCTGTGGGCTTGAAGGTGATGAGGATCTGGTCTTCCGACGCATCAAGGACCCCAGGCGAGAAGTAATAAGCCCCAGGAGTCAGATCTTCATACCCCTGCAGACGCGCTCGCTTCTCACTGGTGGAGCTGATCAAAAAGTCCTCACCATCCCAGCTCCGCCATTGGAACCTTGGGTATTCGCAAGGATAGCCGTCCTGCTCGAGTCTACGATAGCGTATGAGCTGGAGCTGCTTATTGGGATAGTCTGAGGACTTAAGCGAGAAGGTGAAGTGTGTCGCCACCTTAGGAGCTGGGAGTGGCTCCAGAGGAGCAGCATAAGCCTCCCTCTCCGTATAGATCTTATCAGCAATGGGATAGTAGACGAAGCTCTCTCCCAGATTTGTCTTGACCTTCAAGGCATCCCCAAACTGAGAGTAATAAAATACCACCTTTGCAAATCCCTGACTAAGCTCAGGGCGCTTATAGTCCTCGCCATGAACCTCCGTCATATCGAGCGTCGAGGGATCGAGCCTATAGAGGTGAGCCTCATTGAAGACAATGTAAAAAGCCCCATCCCCAAATCGGCGCATATCCATATTCTGGATTCGCCCCTTCACCTCAAGGAGCTCAATCTTCTTAACCAGCTTTTGAGTCTCTCCATCAAAGAAGGACACGAAGCCCTTAGCATCATCGACATTGCTTGAGCTTGTCGGACGAGCAGAGCCAAAGATCACGACGATCGGCCGTCCCGCTGTAGTGGTAAAGGTAGCGAGCTCCTTAATACTGTAGGAGATCTTCTCCTCATCGCTACCTATCCCCGAGCTTCCTGCACGGGATCTTCCGAAGGTAATAAGCCCTATGATAATGAGTGAGAAGAAGACCGTCACCGCAAGGAGGACGAGGAAGAAGCGCTTGAACCTCGCTGCGAAGGTATTTCCGAGGGGAGATCCATTGCGCTCCGTCTCAAACTTGTGATGGATAGTGATATCATCCGAGTCGAGATAGAACTCCGTCGAGCAGCTGTCACAGCGGTAGTGATCCTCACGAAGCTGCGTGGCACGCGTGCTACCACACTGCGGACATTTGATAGTTTTGATATGCTTGGGCATCCTGTATATGAGCTATGCAAAGAGGCGTATTTAGTTGAGAGGGCAAATGCTATGCAAAGGGGAGGCTGGAGTTCGTGTTACCTAAAGCGGCTATGGATATCCACACAAGTCATCACCTTACCCTCGTTGGAGATCAGCCAAGAGTGAGAGTAGTCTACCAATACATAGCCGCCAGAGAAGCGCGCTACGCCTAAGCAGAAGTCGAGGCCGTCCAGCCCCTCAGAGCAGCTCCACAGCACCTTACCCGTCTGAGCATCCAGACATCGGAGCATCTTCTTGGCATCAGCGGCTGCCGTAGGCTTGAAGGAAATGAGGATCTGGTCAGCCGACTCATAAAGGACGGTAGGCGAGAAGTAGTAGGCCCCTGGAGTAAAGTCCTCGTAGCTCTGTAAGCGTGACTGCTCTACGACGTACTGGCTGACAAAGATCTTTTTCGGATAGTATGAATGCCTGTCATTCTCCCAGCCAAAAGATGGGATATAACGAGGATACCCGAGCTGCTCCAGCACCTGATAGCGTACAAGCTGGATCTGCTCATCCATGTAGTCAGATCCCGTCATCTGCTCTGAGAAGGTAAAGTGAGTCCTGAGCTGAGGCGCGGGAAGCTTATCCTCATAAGCCTTGAAAATTGACCGATCAGTGTAGAGCTTATTAGCTATGGGATAGTAGACAAACTTCTTTCCCAGATTCGTCTCGACCTCCAGGGCATCCCCATATTTGTAAAAGTAAAGCCCGACTTTACCAAAGCCCTCAGTGAACTCTGGTAGCTTATAGTCCTCACCATGGATCTCCTTCACATCAAGCGTCGAGCGATCAATCACAAAGAGACGCTTCTTATTGAGGATGACATAGAAAGTCCCGTCCTCGAACTGACGTGCATCCGTCACACTGACACTCCCCGTCACATCAGGGAGCTCGAGCTTCTTGATGATCTCATAAGTCTCTCCATCTAAGAAGTACATGAAGCCCTTAGCATGATCCCAGTCCCCCGTCGAGTCGTCACGGCGCGCAGCCCCACAGAGCACGACGATGGGGCGCCCTGCCGTACTGGAGAAGGTCATGAGTCGCTCACAGGCATAGGACATACGCTCCTCACCGGCCCTCTCCCTCGAGGTCTCTTCTCGGGAGCTTCTCCAGACGATAAGCCCTATGGTAATGAGCGAGAAGAAGGCCGCCGGCGCAAGGATGATAAGGAGTAGACGCTTAAGGAAGGTATTGGGAGCAGGCTTCGTCTCGACCTTGTGATGGATAGTGATGTCATCCGAGTCAAGGAAGAACTCCGTCGAGCAGCTGTCGCAGCGGTAGTGGTCCTCGCTAATCTTTGTGGCGCGCGTGCTACCACACTGGGGACATTTCAGAGCTTTGATATGCGTGGGCATCCGAACGATTAAGCTAAGTGGTGAGCTGTGTAAGAGAGTGCTACAGCCCTTCCATAACAACAGGATACACCAAGAGAGCCCGCCTCTATATGGGCAGACTCACTTGGTGCATACTATAGCGGGTGCGAAAATGCAGAGCTACTTGATGAAGGTGGCGAACTCTTCCATCGAGTTACGCACCTTCTTCATCTTGCCCAGCCAGTCGCGCTCGGGGTCAGCGTAGCCGAGGTAAAGGAGCGAGACGCTACGCAGGCCCTTCTCACGCAGACCGAGGAGCTCGTCGACGAGCTTGGGGTCGAAGCCACCGATAGGCGTGCTATCAATCTTCAGCTCAGCTGCCTGTGCCAGCGCCAGCCCGAGGGCGATGAAGCTCTGGTTAGCAGCGTGCTGGAACTGCTCTTCCTTAGGCATCTTACCGAACGTCTCCTTCAGCATATCGGTGTAGCGCTTGAAGCGACCACGTACCAGACCACGCTCATCGGTCGTCAGGTCGTAGATCTTATCGATACGCTCGGGCGTGTACTCATCCCAAGCAGCGAAGACGATGACGTGTGAGCACTCGCGCATGCAGTCAGGGTTCAGAGCCCCTTCGACCATCTTCTCCTTCAGCTCCTGGTTGCCGACGACGATCAGACGGAACTGCTGCAGGCCCGATGACGTGGGAGCCAGACGTGCTGCCTCGACGATCTTCATCAGGTCTTCTTCACGGAGCTTCTTGGTGGGGTCGTAGGCCTTCGTGGCGTGGCGCCACACGAGGTCATCTAATAGTGCCATATTATTTGTCTTTATATTTAATTAATAGTGTCCTATACGTATGTAAAGATACTCACTCTCGGCGACCTAAACTACACGGCCGGACGAATTCATCGTGACCGCAGAGAGAAGCCTTCACCCCGCCCTCGACACCAAGCCCATCAAGGCGCATGCCCCCTGCTACCCGATGTACCTCTCCGAAGTGATACGCAAGTCCTTCGCCTTATCGCGAGTATTCCTCTTATCCAGCGGGGGGAAAAGTGCCATTCTCGTGAAGAAAAAAGCCCCTTCCCGTAGTGGTATTCTGCTATCTATGCACGTAGTCTTAAAGACCAGGCACGTAAATCCAAATATCCACGTACGTAGATATTAGACCCACGTACGTAGCCCAAACTTATCTGCCACTCGTCCACAACTTTTATCCCTACGCGGAGCAACAACCTAATATAGGTCACTTCACAAAGCTATATAGGAATCAGTCCAAAGCTATATAGCTTTCTTCGCCATCCTATATAACCCTACCCACGCACCCATATAGGTTCGCACCACCCTCCCCTATTCGTACACCGAGCGCCCTCCCGTGAGCAGGGTATAAACGTAAGCAGAGGCTACCACCGCCCCCATGGGAGCCGTGATAGCCTCTGCTATCGAAATAGAGTGAAGGGACTAACGCGTACCCTTACGCGACCAGCCGAACTGCAGGCCGAAGATGAAGACCACCAGCAGCAGCTCCCCGAGACCGAGGAGGAGGTCACCTGGCATACGCATCCAGCGGATCAGCTGCATGTGATCCTGCTGCATGAACTCTGCCGAGCGAGCCGACCAGTAGGCATTCGTGATCGATTCGTGCGCCTGCAGGATACCGATGGGCAGGACGCTCACCGTCACCATCAGGAAGAGCCCGATATTGATCATCCAGAAGGCCGTACCGATGAGCTTGTCATTCCACTTGTAGTCAGGATAGAGACCACGCAGGCAGAAGAGCATCAGCCCGATCCCCAGGATACCATAGACCCCGAAGAGCGCAGCGTGACCATGCACAGCTGTCGTATTCAGCCCCTGCAGGTAGTACAGTGCGATAGGAGGATTGATAGCGAAGCCGAAGATACCTGCCCCGAGGAAGTTCCAGAAGCACATCGCGATGAAGCAGTAGATAGGCCACTTATAGGCTTCGATCCAGTCGGTAGACTTCGAGAGCTTATAGTTGTGGTAAGCCTCCATACCGATGAGTACCAGCGGCACGATCTCCAGTGCGCTGAAGGTAGCACCAAGTGCCAGTACCGCCGTCGGCGTAGCGCTGAAGTAGAGGTGGTGGAAGGTACCGAGGATCCCCCCAGAGAGGAAGATAATCGTCGAGAAGAGTACTGAGACCGTAGCCGACTGGATACGCAGCAGCCCAAGGCGGCAGAAGAGGAAGGCAGCCACGACCGTAGCAAAGACTTCGAAGAAGCCTTCTACCCAGAGGTGCACGACCCACCAGCGCCAGTACTCGGCGATAGCCATGTGCGTCTGACGACCATACATCAGCCCAGCAGCATAGAAGAAGGCGATAGCCAGCGAGGCGATGATGAAGAGCGTCAGGAGGTGGCGATTCTCATCCTTGCGCTTGAGAGCAGGGATCAGTGCGCGGATCATGAGGAAGAGCCACAGCACGAGGCCCACCAGCAGCAGGATCTGCCACAGACGGCCAAGCTCTACGTATTCGTAGCCCTGATGCCCGAGCCAGAAGTTCTCGATGAGGCCGAGCTTCTGCATGACCCCGAACCACTGACCGACGAGTGAGCCAACGACGACAAAGAGGAGCGCACCGAAGAGCACATTCACCCCGAGACGCTGGAACTTAGGCTCGACACCCGACACGGCTGGTGCGATGTAAAGCCCCGTAGCCAGCCAAGAGGTAGCGATCCAGAGGATAGCCAGCTGGACGTGCCAGCTACGTGATACCGCCTGAGGGAGGAAGTCCTGAATAGGTAGCCCAAAGAGAGCGTCACCCTCGACCCCATAGTGTGCCGTGATCGCCCCGAGGACCATCTGCACGAGGATGAGGAGCGACACGATCCAGATGTACTTCGTCGTGGCGCGCATCGAGGGCGTAGGCTTCATACCACGCAGCGGATCAGAGGTGGGCAGGACGCCTACCTCGTCTTCCTTCGACTGAGCATAGTAGTAGACGAGGATACCGACGCAGGTCAGCAGCATCAGCACACTGAAGCCCGACCAGAGGTGGAGCGACGTGGGAGCGATATTGCCGATCGTGGGGTCGTGAGGCCAGTTGTTGGTATAGCTGACATCCGTACCTGGGCGGTTGGTAACGCAGACCCACGAAGCCCAAGCGAAGAAGGCGCTCATCTGCTCCATCTTACGGGGGTCTTCGAGGCTCTTATCACGCAGGGCGTAGGCCGAGCGGAGCTTCACGAACTCAGGCGAAGCGTCGCCGAGGAAGAGCTTCGCGTAGTAGGCACCCAGCTCGCGAGCAACCTCAGCACGCAGCGGCGAGTACGTGATGACGCCCGTCGCTTCGTCGAAGGTGTTCTTACGCACCTCCTCACGCAGGAGGACCTGATACTTAGCCTGCTCAGCGGCAGGGAGTGAGGCATAGTCCAGACCATCACGCTCGGCGAGCTTCTTCAGCAGGAGCTCAGCCTCACGATGCAGGTAGTCGGCGGACCAGTCGGGAGCGATATACGCCCCGTGGCCCCATACGCTACCTACGGTCTGACCACCGATGGACTGCCATACATTTGGCCGTCCTTAATGTCTTGACCTTCGAAGAGCGTCGTGCCATCCGTCGTCACCACCTTCGTTGGGAAGGGTGGCATCGTGCGGAAGATCTCCAGCCCAAAGAAGCCAAGTACACCGAACGACAGCAGGATGACTGCCGCCAGTGCATACCATAGTTTCTTAGGAGTCATGGTTAGTTGTGAGAATAATTACGCTTATACTTAACTTTGTTTTACAACTACTTGCGCATTGCAAATAGAAACCATTCAAATATAAGTGTTATTTAGTTATTCCCACTCATCAACTCGATGAAATTGGCGAAAACCATGCATACACCCCTACCACACAGGGGGTAGCGATTTACATATTTGCCCCACGGAAATAGGAGGAGGAGGCTACGACTTGATACAAAAAAAGCCCCGAAGACCTGAGGCCTTCGGGGCTTGTGATAGCGAGTTGGGGACGTACGCTTAGCCGAACCAGCGAGCAAAGAGCGGCAAGAGGATGGAGGTCATCAGCCCCATGATCCCGATCGCCAGCCCACTCAGAGCGCCTTCGATAGCGCCCATCTGGATAGCAGCAGCCGTACCGATACCATGCGACGAAGCACCCATCGCCAGCCCCTTCGCCACGGGGCTCTTGATCTTCATCAGCTTCATGATCGGAGGGCCGATGATACTACCGATGATACCCGCACAGACGACGATGACCGCCGTCAGCCCGGGGATACCACCGTTGTGACCTGCCAGCTCCATTGCGATAGGCGTCGTCACGGACTTCGGTGCAAGCGAAGCGATGAGCGAGCTCTTTACGCCGAGGAGATGACCGACACCGACGATAGAGCCGATACCCACCATAGCACCGATGGTGATAGCGACGATAATGGAGATCGCGTTCTTCTTCAGATGCGCCACCTGCTCATAGAGGATATAGCCGAGAGCGACGACCGAAGGGCCGAGCATGAAGTGAATCATACGGCTCCCCTCGCGGAAGGTCTCGTAGGGCACCTTCAGTGCGGTGAGGATGAAGATCAGCTCGATGATCGTCACCAGCACGGGGTGCAGCAGCGAGTGCAGTACAGGGACTTGCACCCAGCGATGGATCTTGATATTGATGAGGTAGAGGCCTATGACGAACATGATCGTGAAGACCTCGCTGTGGAAGAAGTGCTCGAGCATGATTACTTACGCCTCCTTTCCATTTGATCCTGTACGTAGGCCACCGAAGCGATGACGAGGATAGAGCTGACGATGACCGCTACCAAGATGACCCACCAATTGGCCACCACGGTATCCAGCTGCGCCATCAGCCCCACACCAGCAGGGATGAAGAAGAGCCCCATGTTGTCCGTCAGGGCACGGGCAGGGGAGTCGATCTGATGCACCTTGACGAGCTTCAGCTGCAGCGCAAGGAAGAGAAGGAGCATCCCGAGGACGCTACCAGGTACAAATCCCCCCATCAGATAGGAGAGGAATTCGCCTATCCAGTAGAAGAGGAAGATGAAGAATATCTTGATAAGTGTCTGCATAAGCAATCGTAGTGTGCTACACCTCGCGGAGGGTACGAAGCGGAGTGCAGCGAAGGAGTGGCCTATACGAGGTCACGCAGGAGGACGTCCGCATGCTCACGGACGGCAGCGTAGGCACGGGAGCGAGCCTGCCAAGCTGCAGCATGTACGCCCTGGGGCTTGAGCGAGAGAAGTTCGCCACCGAAGCGATCGATATGATCAAGGAGCACACTGAGCGTGAGGCGGTCGGGCGCGATATTGGGGCAGTAGTAGCCGCCCATGACTTCGTCCTTGCCGTAGTTCACCTCGATGAGTACGCCCATACGAGTCAGCTGGCTCAGCGCCTCCTGCGTCTGTCTCAGCGGAAGGTCGCAGGCTGCAGCTAAGGTCTCCGCGCGGTAAGGCTCGGGATCCTCCGAGGTATAGCGCGCTGTGATACGTGCCGTAAGGGCGATGAAGACGGTATCAGCATAGCGGCGCGAGAGCGGACGGCTATTGGGTGGCGTAGTGAAGTGCCAGACGTGCTGTATGGAGTAGGAGATCTGCGCACCAAGCAGGATGATGATCCAAGAGAGCTGGATCCAGAGGAGCGCCAGTGGCACGGCAGCGAAGCTCCCGTAGATCGCGTTGTAGCGTGAGATCCACAGCACCCCATTGATGTAGAGAGCCTGGAAGATCTGGAAGGCAATCCCCGCGATAAGCCCTGCGATGAGGGCGGGGATGAAGTGCACCCGCACATTCGGGACGAAGAAGTACAGACAGACGAAGCCGAGCGTCACGAGGACATAAGGCACCAACCCAAGGATCTGCGTCGTCACGGTGGAGATGATCCCCAGCTCACCGAGGTAGGTATTACTCAGGGTGGAGAGGAAGAGCGTCGTACCACTTGAGATGGTGAGCAGTAGCGGGAAGAGGATGAAGGCGCCGAGGTAGTTGATCGCACGGCGTGACCAAGAGCGGGCATAGGGTGCTTGCCAGAGGCGATTGAAGGCATCTTCGATCGTCGAGATCAGCATCAGTACCGTATAGAAGAGTACCGCCAGACCGACCCCGATGAAGAGGCCACCCTGTACCTGCGATAGGTAGTTCTCGACGTAGGTAAAGGCCTTATTGAACTCCACCTCATGTCCCGGGAGGGCGTGCATCAAGGCATCACGCACCGTCTCCTGCAGGCCGAAGCCCTTAGCGATACCGATGATGACCGCCAGGATAGGCACCAGTGAGAGCACCGTGCTGTAGGTGAGCGCACCCGCCAGCGAACCGATACCCTCCTCTATATAGGCCTGTACCGTCATGTAGAGCACACGCAGCGTCGCTACCCCGAGACGGGCAGGAGCTGCGAGCGAAGCGCGCGTCAGGCGCCACATATCGAGCGTCACAAAGCGCCAAGCAGCGAGGGCTTGCGCCTCTAGATGCCGCAGTACGTTAGGCATGGAGTGAAGGTAATGAGGATAGGATAAGTGACTCGTCGAGAGGAAAGGAGGATGAGAGCGGGACACACCCGCTACCATGAGAGGGATATGAAGAAGAAGCGCGCAATAGAAGCAGTGGAGCTATAAGCCGAGTTCTGTACCCGTGAGCGGTCACCCACCCGACGGGTGTCTGTCATTTATCTAGGATGGTAGTCACCTACCACCTCGTGCGGTCTACCCTCCGACTGGGGCGAGCAACCCTCGTAGCGTCGGTTTACATGACCTTGCAACCCATAGGATGTACGGCAGTATGTATTGCTACACACTCCGGTGAGCTCTTACCTCACCTTTTCACCATCACCACGGGGGAGCGAGTCCTCCGTGGCTGTCATTCTCTGTTACACCTACCTACCCTCACGGATAGCTTCCCGTTAGGAAGTATGGCGCTCTGCGTTGCCCGGACGTTCCTCACACGCCCTTCAGCCCAAGGGCCAAAGGGGTGCGCGACAGACCGCCCCACTGCTCTATAGCGTCTTCTTTTATTTCTGTAGCTCTACGCGCTGGGTCGGAGCTTGCTCAGCGTTGCGACGCTCGATCTGCTCGACGACATTGCGTGCCAGCGTGCGGAAGTAGATACCCATCAGGCTATCGCGCTGCGTGGCGATGGGCTCACCGCCATCACCGCATTCGCAGATGCTCTGGATGAGGGGGATCTGCCCGAGCAGAGGAATGTCCAGCTCTTCAGCCAGCTCCTTACCGCCATCACGCCCGAAGATATAGTATTTGTTCTGTGGGAGCTCAGCAGGAGTGAACCATGCCATGTTCTCCACCAGCCCAAGGATGGGGACTTGTACGTGTTCGTCGAGGAACATCCCCACGCCCTTGATGGCATCTGCCAGGGCTACCTGCTGAGGTGTCGTGACGATGAGTGCACCCGTCAGACCAAGCGTCTGCACCAGCGTCAGATGAATATCGCTCGTCCCTGGAGGCAGGTCGATGAGCAGATAGTCCAGCTCACCCCAGTTCGTCTCCGTGAGGAGCTGCTTGAGGGCGTTGCTCGCCATGCTACCGCGCCAGAGCACGGGACTCTCCTTGTTGACGAAGAAGCCGATAGAGAGCATGCGTACGCCGAAGCGCTCGACGGGTGCGATGAGCTCCTGCCCGTCGACATCCTCGAGGACGGGGCGCTCATCTTCGCAGCCGAACATCTTAGGCTGCGAAGGACCGAAGATATCGGCATCCAGCAGCCCGACCTTATACCCTGCTTGGGCTAAGGCTACGGCGAGGTTGGCCGAGACAGTACTCTTCCCGACGCCTCCCTTACCGGAGAAGATCGCCAGCGTATTCTTCACCTTCGGTAGCAGTGGTAGGCTATCCTGAGGCACGACCTCGGGGACCTTCACGCTGATATTCCCCTCGATCTGGACCTCGGGGCTGACATAGGTGAGGATGGCTTTCTCAGCGGCCTTGACGACCGACTTGATGAAGGGGGAGTTGGGCTTGTCGAAGATAAGCGAGAAGCTCACCTTCATACCCTCGATACGGATATCGTCCTCGACCATACCGGCCGTGACTAAGTCCTGACCCGTACCTGGGTAGCGGACACGGCGCAGGGCATCGAGGATGAGATTGGGATATAGTGTGATGGGCATAGGAGTAGTGCTATTGGACTCTGCGTGAGCGACTGAAGCTGCGGTAGCTATCGGGCTCGATCTCAATGTCGGGCTCGACGAAGCCACCAGCTGGCTCCTTGGGGACGAAGTGCAGGTACTTGATCGTCAGACCACGGCTCAGCCACTGACGCTCGTAGTACGTCTTGATCCCGAGGATCTTATCCTCAAAAGCCCCGTCATAGAGATCGGCCGTATCGGTCAAGATCTCCTGATGGTTCAGCTCAACGAAAGCCTTGGTATAGGTGTAGAGGAAGGGGCTATCGGTCTTGAGGTGAATCGAGCCACCAGGGCGCAGCACCTCGAGATAGCGACGGATGAAGCGTGAGGAGGTCAGGCGCTTCGTCACCTTCTTCATCTGAGGGTCGGGGAAGGTGATCCAGATCTCATCGACTTCTCCAGGAGCGAAGAAGCTCGTCAGGGACTCGATCTCCCCACGCAGGAAGGCGACATTCGTCATACCCGCCTCGTGCGAAGCCTTCGCACCCGTCCAGATGCGGGCGCCCTTGACGTCCACACCGATGAAGTTCTTCTCTGGATACAGCTCACCGAGACCTACGGTGTACTCGCCCTTACCACAGCCGAGCTCCAGCACGATGGGGCGGTCGTTGTGGAAGAAGTCCTCACGCCAGCGCCCACGCAAGGGGAAAGCCTCCTGCTGCAGACGTGCGAAGGGATACTGGAGCACATGGGGGAAGGTCTCCATCTCGGCGAACTTCGCCAGCTTGTTCTTTCCCACAGGCGATTAGTCGAAGAGGTTAATGCTCTCGCAGTACTCGAGCTCACCCTGCACGACGAAGCGGATCTGGTCGGGATCGAACTTCCCTACCCCATCCTTCTGGGCGTTGCGTACGACATAGTCGACCAGCTCGTCCTCATCGATCTCGATGGGCTCTTCGTCGTCGGCATCATCATCACTCAGATAGCCACGGCTCTCGTAGTAGTCATAGATGAGGTCTACAAAGTAAACGATATCATCATCGGAGAGGAGCTCCTTGAGCTCCTGGGGGATATAGTTACGGATGAAGGCCACCGAAGCGGTATCATCATATCCAAGCAGTTCGTCTTCTACCATAATATTTATAGGGAGGGGCTTGCCCAGTGAGGCAAGGCTATAGTTACCCGTGCAAAGGTAATAAAAAGCCCCCACGGCAGGGGTGGAAGGGAGATATTCACACCCACTCCATAAGCCATCTATGCAGGCGCGAAGGAGCCTACCCGATCAGCCACACCCTGCGATCCCCCCACGCAGCTGTACGCTACGGGATTTACTTCCCTGGAGGGAAATCAAGGAATAGCACGTGGTATGACTTCTCATGAAGACGAATAAAAGTGGCGAACCTATAGCTGATAAGCTGGATCTATGTACGTAGTCCTAAAATCCACGTACATAGCCTTTCGGATTTACGCACCGAGTCTTTAAGACTACGTGCATAGATAGAAGAATACCACTACGGGAAGGCGCTTTTTCCTTCACGGGAATAGCGTTTTCCCCTCTGCTGAATCAAGACGTATGCTATATCGTGAATGAGCAGTATCTTTGATAGATAGGGGAGGCTCATTCACTTAGCCCCTCCCCCACTCCATTCGATGACTCGCTCCAGACAGATAATTTCCTTTGCCCTCATAGCCCTCTGCGTAGGCCTCTTCTTAGCACCTCTCCGTGCCTCTGCCCAAGAGCAGACGACTACGGCCATTGATAGCACCCGCTATACCCGTCTCATCGACTCCTGCTTCACAGCAGGAAACCGCGGGGACTACGCTGCAGCCGAAGCCTTCCTCGCAGAGGCTCTGCGACTCAATCCCCCCGCAGCCCTGCAGCCTATGCTCCTCAACAACCTCGGGGGGCTTCAGCTCCTACAGGGCAAGGACGATGCCGCCCTCCTATCCTTCTCCTCCGCCCTCAGCAAGGATCCCCACGAAGAGACGACTCGCTTCAACCGTGCCAAGCTCTTCGTCCAGCGCAAGGAGTACAAGGCAGCCCTCACGGACTTCGCCCTCCTTCTCAGCGACCATCCGAAGAACGAGCTCTACCGCTACCAGCGCGCGATGGTCTACCTGCTGACGAAGGAATATGACCTGGCCGAGGCCGACCTCAAGACCATCATCGAGGAGAATGACGGCTCGCTCAAGGCTCGCATAGGCTATGCCCTGCTGGAGACGATGCGCGGACGCTATGACGAGGCCGAGCGCCTCTATGCGTTCCTCACGGACAAGCTCCCGAAGAATGCCGAGGTCCTCGAGGGACGAGCACGTATGTATATGGCTAAGGGGATGCGTGGCTTCGCCCAGCGCGATATCCGTCAGGCCTTCGAGCTCCTCGGAGGTCGTGCACCAGCTACCCTCTACCGCCTGCGCGCCGAGCTGAATACCACCCTTGGCAACACCAAGGAGGCAGCCGAAGACCTGCGCCGTGCCGAAGAGCTGGAGAATCCCAAGAACACCACCAAGCGCTAATGAGCCATACCGCCCCCTTCCTCAAGCAAGTCGCGGCCCACTATTATCAGCGAGGGGCCGAAGAGCTCTCCAAGCTGCGCTTCATCTTCCCCTCGAAGCGTGCCCTCTCCTTCTTCCGCCATCACCTGAGCCAGCTGGCTACGGCACGCCCCCTCTTCGCCCCACGGATGGAGACGGTGAGCGAATTCATGCATAGCCTCCAGCCTCAAGTGCAGATTCTCGACAAGACAGCACTGCTCTTCAAGCTCTACCAGACCTACTGTGAGGTACGTGCCGAGCGAGGTGAGATAACCGAGAGCTTCGATGAGTTCCTCTACTGGGGCAACATTATCCTCAAGGACTTCGAGACCTGCGACCGCTATCTGGTGCGCACCGACCACCTCTATCGCAACCTCAGAGATATCAAGGAGATCTCCGACGACTTCAGCTACCTCACCGAAGAAGCCCGCGAGATGATCCAAGGCTTCTGGGGCGATTTACCCAGCCTTCAGGGCATCAGCGAGGACGACGACAAGGGCTACAAGAAGCGCTTCCTCTCCTTCTGGGAGTGCCTCGCTCCGCTATATGAGCGGTTCACTACCAGCCTACAGGCAGAGGGCTACGTCTATGACGGGCTACTCTATCGCCGTGCAGCCGAGGCGAAGGAAGAGGTACTCAATCAGCTGGCCGAGGGTGAAAAGCTCGTCTTCGTCGGGCTCTTCTACCTCACTCCCTCCGAAGAGAAGCTCTTCAAGACCCTCACGAAGGCAGGGCGTGCTGAGTTCTGCTGGGATGCGGCCGTCGAGGTCGTGCACGACACCAACCACCCTGCGAGCAAGTACTTCCACAAGCTCTGTAAGGAGTTCGGTCAAGTCGATGGCCCATGGACACAAGGAGGTAGCGCACAGCATCTCCCTCACGAGGTACAGGTCATCGAGTGCTCCAGCCTCCTCTCACAAGCCAAGGGACTCCCGACGCTCCTCCAAGAGCTGAACATCGCCGAGGCGACGGAGAACCTCGAGGCAGCTATCATCCTGCCCGACGAAGGGCTCCTTCTGCCCACCGTCAGCTCGATACCCGACGACATCGGCAGTATCAACATCACCCTCGGCTATCCGCTGGACCGCACACCCATCGCCCTCATGCTGAAGCGATGGATCACGCTCATCTCCTTCAACCTCAAGCGCTCGGAGAGCTCGGCACGCTACCCCGCTGACCAGCTCCTCGGACTACTGGGCCAAGGACTGATCACGGCACACGCCCCCGAGGCCACACGCCTCATGGAGCATATCCGCCAGAGCAAGCGCTTCTTCGTCCCCGCTAAGGATCTATGGACGGACAAGACGGAAGCAGAGTTCCTGCACCTCCTCCTTGATCCGCTCACCGAGACGAGTGACCCACTACAGCGCATCGAGGCCGTACTGCTCCACCTCATCCAATCGGCCCAGCAGGAGATACGTACCAGTGAGCATCACGAAGAGGAAGGCGAAGAGCAAGACACAGTGCTCGTATATGAAGGGCTTTCGTCCTTCGACCTTGAGTTCATCCACCACTACCTGCGCCTCATCAACCGCCTGCAGGGCCTCATCCAGCAGCATCAGATGGTGCTGGGCTTCGAGGCGATGATACATCTTTTAGAGGGCTTAGTGGGGACTGTGACTATTCCCTTCGAGGGCGACCCACTACAAGGTCTGCAGGTCATGGGGCTTCTCGAGACGCGACTGCTCCACTTCCCCACGATGATCTACCTCTCCGCTCAGGAGGGTGCCCTTCCCACGAAGCGCTACAGCGATACGCTCGTCCCTTACACGCTCCGCCGAGGCTTCGGCCTTCCTACAGGGCGTGCCGAGGAAGATCCAGGGCAGGACTATACCTTCTTCCAGAGTATCGCACGTGCCGAACGGCTGACCTTCGTCGTAGCGCCCGCCAGCGACGGCTACAACCTCGGCGAAGAGAGCCGCTACATCAGCCTACTCCAGTACATCTATGGCTGTGACATCAAGCGCCGCTCCCTCCGCCTTGAAGCCAAGGCCAAGGAGAGTGCGGGTATCTCGAAGCGTAAAGAGGGGGAGCTATGGGAGCAGTTCGTCTACCGCACGACGACCGACCCCAAGGAGGATCCCGACCGTAAGACCATCCGTCCGCTCTCTCCCAGCAGCCTCTCGAAGTACGTTGCCTGTCCGCTACGCTTCTACTACGAGGCGATCTGCCGCTACCGCGAAGAGGATTCCCCCAGCCTACTCTTGGCTTCGAATGAGTTCGGCACCGTACTGCACCGCGTCATGGAGGAGTTCTACTCAGATCTAACCAAGACCCCAAGCACAGGAGAGCAACTTACCTTCACCACCATCACCAAGGAGATGATCGATAAGGAGCTCAAAGCTAAGGGCAACATCAGGCAGCGTGTAGAGAAAGCCTATCGTGACGAGCTGAAGCTCAAGCCGGGTGCACCGCTCAGCGGACTCTCACGTATCTATTGTCAGACCATCGAGCGCTACGCTCGCGAGCTCCTCGAGTGGGATAGTGCGCATGCCACCTCCTTCAGCTACGCTGCGAGCGAGAGCGAGGTCTATGCTGCCTTCACGCTCCCCAGTGGTGAGACCGCCTATCTCGGTGGTATCATTGACCGCATCGACCAAGTCGATGGTAAGTACCGCGTCGTAGACTACAAGACAGGGAATGCCTCACTCACGATCAGCAAGCCCAAGGATAAGAGCGTAAGATGGGAAGAGCGACTGAAAGATCCAGACAACAAGGCTATCCTTCAGACGCTCATCTACTGTGCTGGCTTGGCTCAAACCTACAAGCTTGATGAGTCAAAGATCCACCCTGCTATCTTCCGCTTCAAGGGAAATGATGGCTTGGTGACGAAGCAAGAGAAGTACGATCCCCCTCCTCACCTTCCCCATTGGTGGCGAGAAGCAGAGCAAGGTAGCAGCCCCTTATGCGGAAGTCAAGGAGTCCTTCGAAGCGCTCCTCGTAGATGAGCTCCTAGCTGAGCTCTACGACACCAACAAGCCCTTCACACAGACCGAGGACGCCAAGCAGTGTACCTACTGTCCCTTCGCCCTCAGCTGCGGCCGCTAAGGCGAATATTCACAGACAAATATCCTTCCATTATGAGTAAGAATACAATTGACTACGAGGCACTACTGCCTAACATCCCCTACGAAGATGCGCCTATCCCTAAGCGCATCCATCAGATCTTCCTCGGTAAGCCCGCCGACCAACTCCCTGATGCAATGAAGGAGAATGTCCAATACATGTGTCGCATCAACCCCGATTGGGAGTACCACCTCTGGAGTGAAGAGGATATCGATAGCTTCATTCTTGGACATTACAACAAAGAGATTCTGCGCTATTTCCGCATGATCTCCCCCGACTACCGAGCTGCTCAAGCAGACTTCCTCCGTTACCTCATCGTCTATAGCCTTGGTGGTGTGTACCTTGACATCAAGTCCTCCATGGAGCGTCCCCTTGATGAGATCCTCCTCCCATCAGACCGCAACATCATCTACCACTGGAATAATGATGTCGAGGGCTGCTACAAAGGCTTCGGATACTACCCTGATCTACCTAGAGATCGCTTCCCTTATGGCGAATTCCATCAGGGCTTCGTGATCTCCAGCCCAGGGCATCCTATCCTCCGAGCCGTAATTCTCGATGTCTTGAAGTGCCTTGACAATTACAATCCCTTTACAACAGGGGTAGGCCTCTGGGGAGTACTCCGCACCACTGGACCTATAGCCTACAGCCTTGCTATCGAACGCGTGACGAAGGATATGCCTAAGGAGCTATACCGCCACATACGCTGTGCAGAAGAAATTGGTCTGCGCATCTCGATTTATGACAGTGATGGAGCCTTCGCTCATCGCAAAAAGATCGCGAATTACCACAATCAGCTTAGTGCTGTATCACGCAACGGATCAGAGTTCTATACGAAGTACTTCCACTTCTTCTTTTGGTCACGTTGGGTGCTACGTATCCTGTGTGACAAGTTCCGCCAACGCTTTCAGTAGGCGTTCCACCAAGAAGAGCAAAACGCAGCCCGTGCCCGATGTAATTACCATCAGGCGCGGGCTGCATATTTATCTATGTAGAGGAGAGGCTATCCTCCCTTGAAAATAGTGCTCTATCCATAGGGGGGGACCTATCCTATCATTATCCGCTCCACGGTATCCTTAAGAGCAGTGAAAACAAACCTATATTGGTCGCTACTCCGAGCAATATAGATCACGGCTCAGAGCAATATAGCTTACTTTCCCTACCTCACTGAGAGACGTCTGTAGTGAACTGTGGGATGCAGTCGCTCTTTCGCAAGCTGGTGGATGCGAGTTGGTGGTGTGCTGATGTGAGTGCGGTGCGGAGGCTAGTGCGCTGCCCTCACTGCAGTACCCGTATAAACGACGATAGGGTGACGAAGCTTTCGCTCCATCACCCTATCTCTTAAAATGGCGGCTACCTACTCTCCCACGAAACGCAGTACCATCGGCACGATTGGGCTTAACTTCTCTGTTCGGAATGGGAAGAGGTGGAACCCCAACGTTATAACCACCTAAATATCGCTGTATTTAGACAATCATTGACTTGATAAAAACGCACAATACTCACCACCGTATCGCTAAGTCGGTATACAACCTCAGGCAAAAACTTTCGGGCAATTAGTACTACTCGGCTATGACGTCACCGCCTTTACACCTGTAGCCTATCAAGGTCATCGTCTATAACCACCCTTATAATGAGATCTAATCTTGAGGCAAGCTTCGTACTTAGATGCTTTCAGCACTTATCTCAACCGAACGTAGCTACTCGGCAATACGCCTGGCGGCATAACCGATAAACCAGCGGTTCGTCCAACACGGTCCTCTCGTACTAGTGTCAGGCCCCCCTCAAATCTCAAACGCCCACAACAGATAGAGACCGAACTGTCTCACGACGTTCTGAACCCAGCTCGCGTGCCACTTTAATGGGCGAACAGCCCAACCCTTGGGACCTTCTCCAGCCCCAGGATGTGACGAGCCGACATCGAGGTGCCAAACCGCTCCGTCGATATGAGCTCTTGGGAGCGATCAGCCTGTTATCCCCGGAGTACCTTTTATCCTTTGAGCGATGGCCCTTCCATACGGAACCACCGGATCACTATGCTCTAGTTTCCTACCTGTGCGACTTGTTAGTCTCCCAGTCAAGCACCCTTGTGCCATTACACTCTACGACCGGTTACCAATCGGTCTGAGGGTACCTTTAGAAGCCTCCGTTACACTTTTGGAGGCGACCACCCCAGTCAAACTACCCACCATGCAATGTCCTCGCATCCGCGAGTTAGAACCCAAATAACAAAAGGGCCGTATTTCAACGGCGACTCCACGAATACTGGCGTACCCGCTTCATAGTCTCCGGCCTATCCTACACATTTGTTACCCAAATCCAATGCAAAGCTATAGTAAAGGTTCACGGGGTCTTTTCGTCCCGTTGCGGGTAATCGGCATCTTCACCGATACTACAATTTCACCGAGCTCGCGGTTGAGACAGTACCCAGATCGTTACACCATTCGTGCAGGTCGGAACTTACCCGACAAGGAATTTCGCTACCTTAGGACCGTTATAGTTACGGCCGCCGTTTACTGGGGCTTCAATTCAATGCTTCTCTTGCGATGACATCTCCTCTTAACCTTCCAGCACCGGGCAGGTGTCAGGCTATATACAGTATCTTTCGATTTAGCATAGCCATGTGTTTTTGTTAAACAGTCGCCTGGGCCTATTCTCTGCGGCTCACAGCCTTCACTGTGAGCGTCCTTTATTCCGAAGTTACAGGACTATTTTGCCTAGTTCCTTAACCGCGAATCACTCGAGCGCCTTAGTATACTCAACCCAACCACCTGTGTCGGTTTATGGTACGGGTAATCATGCAATATGCTTAGCGGATTTTCTTGGGAGCACCGTTACAGTTGTCCATATCTCCTTGTGCAAGCACTCAGAGTACTGTCAGGTTCGGATCTCCGAGCGGATTTGCCTACTCAGATCAACTCCTACACCCTTCAACCACCTATTCCGTCAGGTGGCAGGACCGTCACATCTCCGTCTCCACATCGCTCACATAATTAGTACCGGAATATTAACCGGTTCTTCCATCGGGTACGCCGTTCGGCTTCCCCTTAGGCCCCGACTAACCCTGATCCGATTAGCGTTGATCAGGAACCCTTAGTCTTTCGGCGAGGAGGTTTCTCACCTCCTTTATCGTTACTTATACCTACATTTGCTTTTCTAGAAACTCCAGCAAGAGTTGTCCTCTCACCTTCAGCGTCGCTAGAATGCTCCCCTACCGATGTTTACACATCCCACAGCTTCGGTAAATAGCTTATGCCCGATTATTATCCACGCCAAAGCACTCGACTAGTGAGCTGTTACGCACTCTTTAAATGAATGGCTGCTTCCAAGCCAACATCCTAGCTGTCTTCGCACTCTGACTTCGTTTGGTCAACTTAGCTATTATTTCGGGACCTTAGCCGATGGTCTGGATTCTTCTCCTCTCGGACATGGACCTTAGCACCCATGCCCTCACTCCGTGGATCTTACTTAACGTGCATTCGGAGTTTGTCTGGACTTGATAGCCGGTGAAAGCCTCGCATCCAATCAGTCGCTCTACCTCACGTAAGAAACTCCACAGGCTGCACCTAAATGCATTTCGGGGAGTACGAGCTATCTCCAAGTTTGATTAGCCTTTCACCCCTACCCTCAGTTCATCCGAAAGCTTTTCAACGCTTACCGGTGCGGTCCTCCAGTTGGTTTTACCCAACCTTCAACCTGACCAAGGGTAGATCACTTGGTTTCGCGTCTACTCCCTCTGACTAAACCGCCCTATTCAGACTCGCTTTCGCTTCGGCTCACGTGACTCTTCATCACTTAACCTTGCCAGAGAAAGTAACTCGTAGGTTCATTATGCAAAAGGCACGCAGTCACAGCTCGAAGCTGCTCCTACCGCTTGTAGGCAGACGGGTTCAGGATCTATTGCACTCCTCTGTTCGAGGTTCTTTTCACCTTTCCCTCACGGTACTGGTTCACTATCGGTCTCTCGGGAGTATTTAGCCTTACGGGATGGGCCCCGCAGATTCACACAGGATTTCACGTGTCCCGCGCTACTCAGGATACCTCTAAGTCCAACGAAGATTTTCGGATACACAGCTGTCATGTTCTATGGCCGGCCTTTCCAGACCGTTCTCCTAATCTTGTCTTCCCTATATCGAGGTCCTACAACCCCAGTTTTGCCGAAACAAAGCTGGTTTGGGCTAGTCCCCGTTCGCTCGCCACTACTAAGGGAATCACTTTTGTTTTCTTCTCCTATGGGTACTTAGATGTTTCAGTTCCCCACGTTCGCTCACTGCTCTGCAGTGTGACATATCTTCAATATGCCGGGTTGCCCCATTCGGAAATCTACGGATCAATTTGTATGTGCCAATCCCCGTAGCTTATCGCAGCTTATCACGTCCTTCTTCGCCTCCGAGAGCCAAGGCATCCACCGTCTGCCCTTATCTGTTTTTGCGCCTAACGTACTTCTAACATTGCTATCAGAAAGCACGCAGGTTGTATACTAACTTATTATATATGCTCTACGTTGTTTTCTCGTTTGTTTTTATCAAGTATGTCAATGATCGCTAAGAGGGCCGCTGGTGTTAACCTTGTGACACCTCTTTTAAGTCAATCATAAGTAAGTCACCTTACTTATATCGTCTTCGCTAACGTCTTACTTCCCTTCCTCAGCTACCCTCGCTCGGGTCAGCTCTTCTTCGAGGCGGTTCGTTTCTCGTTTGCGGTTGCAAAGATAGAGCAAAAACTAAATACAAACCAAATCTTACCAAGAAATATTTTCAAGAACACCACGTCGAGTTGTATTCATTTCCCCATAAACAAGAGAGTTACAAGGAGAGAAAAAATTTCAGATTCAGGGGTGCAGTGGGAGATACATCGGGGAAAGAGCATAGGGAGTTGCGGGGATGAAGGGGCTGATTAAGCGGGATGGACACGCAGACTACCCTACTCCATCTGAATACAGATAGAAGAAGGAGCTATCAACCTATATTGGTCCACGGGACAACCTATATTGGTCGGCGCTTCGACCTATATAGATTGCTCTCGTGACCTATATAGAATCACCCGCCGACCAATATAGAATCACACCACCCTACTAAAGGTAGCCTTCCTCCTATCTCTCTAAAGAGGGAAAGCAACCAGTACTGGTCACCATCCCAACCACTACTGGTTGCTATTAGTGACCAGTACTACTTCGTCGTGTGACCAGTACTGGTCCGACAGCCGACCAGCACTGCTCGTTTTCACTACCCTATATATTAGTGGGCGCCCCGCTGCTGGCTATACACAGCCAGGCAGCGGGGCGCTATACATTATATATAAGGAGTGGATCAGACCAAGCGGAAGGTCATTCGATGGATGGGCGACGGGCCTAAGTCAGCGATGGCACGACGGTGCGCTGGCGTCGGGTAGCCTTTGTGCCCTGCGAAGCCATAGCCTGGGTAGCGGGCATCCTCGGCGAGCATCAGCTCATCACGGTGCGTCTTCGCGAGGATCGAGGCGGCAGCGATGCTTGCAAACGTGGCATCGCCCTTGACGATACACTCGTGGGGGATGTCGTGGTAGGGCTTGAAGCGGTTGCCGTCAATGAGGAGTAGCTCGGGGCGAAGCAGTAGGTCATCTATTGCACGGTGCATCGCGAGGAAGGAGGCCTGCAGGATATTGATCTCATCAATCTCCTCGGGGGAAACGATTCCGACACCCCACGCCAAAGCCGCTTCCTCGATGATAGGGCGGAGCGTGTCACGCTGATGCTCGGAGAGCTGCTTGGAGTCGAAGAGTAGTGGATGGTAGAAGGTAGGGGGCAAGATCACAGCCGCAGCGACGACGGGACCGGCTAAGCATCCACGTCCCGCCTCATCACAGCCACACTCCAGACGACCGTCTTCACCGAAGCTCACGCGCAGGGGCGCGTGTTCCTTCACTGACTTCATAGACCTCCTCATCGTAAGCGGGGGCTTAGCTCAGCATAGGGACGACGCGGTGCAGGGCATCGAAGAAGCGATCCACCTCCTCACGGGTGTTATACAGCCCGAAGGAAGCGCGTGCCACCGCCTGATGTCCGTAGGATGCCAAGAGCGGTTCGGCGCAGTGATGCCCCGTACGGATCGCGATACCCATGCGGTCGAGTAGCGTACCGAGGTCAAAGGGATGGATCTCCCCGATACCGAAGGAGAGGATACCGCCCTTATTGGGTGCTTCGCCGAGGACGAAGCTATCGGGGAACTCACTCTTGAGGCGAGCCGTAGCATAGTGCAGGAGGTCTTCCTCATGCGCTGCGATGGCTTCGATGCCCAGCTCCGTCACGAAGTCGAGCGCACGAGCGAAGGCGGTAGAGCCTACGTAGTCGGGCGTGCCAGCCTCGAACTTGAAGGGTAGACTATTATATGTAGTCTTCTCGAAGGTCACTCGCTCGATCATCTCTCCCCCACCCATGTACGGCGGCATGCGATCCAGCACCTCGGGGCGTCCATAGAGCGCTCCGATACCCGTCGGCCCGTAGATCTTGTGAGCGCTGAAGGCATAGAAGTCCGCCCCGATCGCCTCGACGTCGGCGCACGTATGTGCGATGGCCTGCGCTCCATCGATGAGGACGAGGGCACCTGCTTCGTGCGCCAAGCGCGTGATTTCGGCTACGGGATTGACCGTGCCGAGGACGTTGCTGACGTGGGCAACGGCGACAAGGCGCGTACGCTCACTAAGCAGGGAGCGGTAGGCATCCATATCGATCTCACCTGCGGGCGTCAAGGGGATGACACGTAGATGCGCCCCGCGACGCTCGCACATCATCTGCCAAGGCACGATATTCGAGTGGTGCTCCATCGTGCTGATGATGACCTCGTCGCCAGCGGAGACGAAGGCTTCGCCAGCAGAAGATGCGACGAGATTGATGGCCTCCGTAGTGCCACGGGTGAAGATAAGCCCTTCGGCTGAGGGCGCTCCGATGAAGTCAGCGACACGACGGCGTGCGGCTTCGTGGTGCTCGGTCGCGATCTGGCTGAGGTAGTGCACGCCACGATGAACGTTGGCATTGGCCGAATAATAGGCCTCCTCGATGGCCTGAATGACGCAGCGAGGCTTCTGAGTGGTCGCAGCGTTGTCGAGGTAAACGAGGGGCTTACCATAGGCCTCCGCTGCGAGTATAGGGAATTGGGCTCTTATATCTTCTACAGAATACATAATCTGATTCGTTTAAGAATTCACCTGCAAAAGTACGTAATAATTAGGGCGATGGCATAGAAAAGGCCTCGCCCCCACGGCTTCAAAGAGCACGAGGGGACGAGGGCATAAAGAATGTAGATGAGGAAGCCGGTGCTTCGGAGGAAGGATTACTTCTCCGATGTCGTGGGCTTCTTCAAGCCAAGAGAGGCGGGCTGGACGGTGAAGTCACTGGTCGAATTGTTGTCGTCGACGAACTTCTTCCCGTCCCACTTACGGATAAGTGCGAGGCCCGAGTACTTCTGCCAGTCACTCTTCGGGAGGTTCTTCGCGCTGACCTCCGTGACGGCATTGTAGCCCTTATCGAAGGTATTCTTATAGGGGTTGATCTTGTAGCGTCGCTTGGGACAAACGGTGATGCAGTCCAGCGCCTTGGAGAAGGGGATCTCGATAGCGTAAAAGTCGGCGAAGAGGCTGTTGGTGACATTGATATAGTGACGGTAGCCGAGGCGCTCCTTGGTATCCTGATAGTTCTCGCGGAAGTCCTCAGGCGTCCAGGGGAGCTGTATAAGGGCGATACCGTTCTGTCCAGAGATCTGCTTGATACCGAAGTCCGAGTACTTCGCACCCTTCTTATCTACGCCCGTGAGGATGGGCACGAGGTCGGGGACATTGGGGTTGTTCATATGCTGGCGGTCGTAGTCACTGTGCGTCCACTCCCAGTCGGCTTTCGTCAGGTCGATGAGGGAATCTACGCCCTTGTAGCGCTTGGGGTCTTCACGCTCTTCGCCATACTCATCAGCCTGCTTATTGAGGCGAGCGAAGTATTCCTTAGCGTGGTCGATGGCATACTTAGCGATGACGACCGTCTGCCCTGGCTGGATCGGATGCTCCTTCCCACTGCCAGGGAAGTAAGAGATCGTCTCGACACCGATATACTTACGGCGGAAGTCCTCCTTCCCGGCGAAGGTACGCTCGTCCGAAGGGTCAAGGGCGGTGGTGCAGAGTGCGAGGCCGTCGAGGTACTTGACCTCCGAGGTGGGGTTGAAGATCGTGATGTACTGGTCGTCTTCATACCATGACTTCACGGGAGCGTATCCCCACTCTTCGGGGAAGCTCTTCGTGATGACGTGCCCGATGTAGAAGACCTCCTTGATGATGAGGTGGTCGACGGAGGAGCGGGAGTTGGAGCGACGCTGGGGCGCTTCGTTGCGAGCACAGGCCATCAGCCCCGAGAGGAGCACCAAGGCCAAGGCGAAGCGATATATATAAGTGCGCATAGCTGGATATAAATCAATTCAGAGAAGGGTCAGACGAAGCCTTAGCCCTCACGCTTTCGGTAGGCATGGGGGTACTGATCGTCAATGATTATCAACAAGGCAAAGATGCCTTAAAGGCTACTTACTTCTCAGAGGAAATAGTCTTCTTCAAGCCAAGAGAAGCAGGTTGCACAGTAAAGTCGCTGGTCGAATTGTTGTCGTCGACGAGCTTCTTACCGTCCCACTTGCGGATCAGAGCCATACCGGAATACTTCTTCCAGTCACTTGCTGGCGTCCTCTTATACGCCCCATCTGTGACTGCATTATAGCCCTTATCAAAGGTCGCTTTGGGCTCCTTGCTATAGGGGTTGAACTTGTATTCTTGCTTAGGGCAGATGGTGATGCAGTCTATAGCCTTGTCAAAGGGAATTTCTATGACGTGAATACGATTGCGGTGGTGGGTAATACGAGCATTGATCGTATGTCTATAACCACGGTGCCCGTCGGTATCCTTATAGTTTTGGCGGAAGTCTTCAGCAGTCCAAGGGAGCTGAATCAGAGCAATACCACTCGTCTCGGTAACCTCCTTAAATCCGAAATCTACGTCATCATCCTCTTCGGCATCATACCCCGTGAAGATGGGGACGAGGTCAGGCACATTCGGATTGTTTTTATGCTCGTCATCGGCTTGGGCATTGGTCCATTCCCAATCCACCTTCGAGAGATTCAAGAGCGCCTCGATGCCCTTGTATAGGTTGTGGTCAACAGGGGGCTCTCCATTATCTGCTAACTCCTTATCGAGACGAGTAAAGAAGTCCTTGGCGTGGTCAATTGCATACTTAGCGATAACTACCGTTTGCCCTGGCTGGATAGGATGCTCCTTCCCACTGCCAGGGAAGTATGAGATCGTTCCCACTCCGAGGTACTCCCGTCGGAAATCCTTATTCCCTTCGAATTCAAGTAAAGTAGACGGGTCAAGTGCCGTGGAGCAGAGGGCAAGACCATCGAGATACTTGACCTCTGAGGTAGGATTATAAATCGTGATGTACGCATCATCAGCATACCAATTCTGCGTCGATGGCTGGGAATACTCTTTGGGGAAATCCTGAGTATAGGCATGCCCAATATAGAAGACCTCCTTGATAACCAAGTGGTCAAGAGTAGAGCGTGAATCGGAGCGACGCTGGGGAGCTTCGTTGCGAGCGCAGGACATCAATACCGAGAGGAACAGCATCGCAAAGGCGAAGCGATATATGTGTGTACGCATAATAGCTGAAGATTATTTAGTGAAGATATGATTAGAGGAACCAGTTGCCGAAGCCCGAGCCACCACCGATGCCATGCGTCTGGACATTCTGCGAAGCCTCGAGAGCTTCCTCTGCTGTGAGGCCGATCTCACGGCCGAGGTAATAGTAGTAGGGGTCATTGGGATCAATGGCCGTAGGGTCGGTGTCGAAGCTACTGCAGAAGACCTTGATAGGGATATTGAAGCGCAGGACATCCTTCCACTGCGAGTCAGCGCCGTAGTCCTTCGGCTCGTCGGGGTTGTACCAGTCTGAGCAGATGAACTTGCTGAGGAAGACGTAGGTGGAGTGGCGTGCGAGATAGGGGTCCTTCGGGATCAGCGCCTTCTTACCCTTCGGGCACTTCATGACACGCACCGAGAGGTAGAACTTCGGCAGGACGAACGAGGGACGCGTATAGCGCCCACCCTTACCCGTCGTGGGGTCGGTACGGCGTGTGATCTCAAGCGGCCAGTCCTTGTGCTTGTCATCATTCTCATCGGCATCGATATCGAAGTTGAAGTGTCCCTTCAGCCCGACGCGGTCTTGGTCGTAGGGAGCGACAGCCCAATCTGCTTCCTTACGCGTGAGAGGAGGGAGGAGGCGCTGATTGAAGAGCTCGCGCGCACCATCGCCCATCGCATCGTGGATCCACGTATCACGGTAGGTATACTCGAAGATCTTCGGCGTGGCATCAGCACGCTCCTTCCACGTAGTCTTATTTGCGAAGAAGGGCGAAGGCACAGGCGTGTGGTCGATCGTACCGCCAGGCTGCCAGGTATCGTACTCGTCGTACTTGGCCTGCCAAGTGCCACGCGTATCGGTCACCTCGTAGGGCTGGCCCTTGTCATCGACATCGCTTACCGTGAAGAAGATCTGATACTCGTCGGAGTGATCCAGGATATCATCATTCATCAGACGGCCATTCTTATCGAAGAAATAGAGGCAGAGGCCCCAGCGCTTGAGGCGCCCACCGATGATGCGGATGTAGTCGGGGCCCTGCTTCTTATCGTACTGCTCGAGATAGGTCACCGTGCTCTGACGCTGCACCTCGACGGTGGGCCAAGAGCCAGTGTTGTTGTGGATGATGACGAACTCCTCCTGCTTCCAGGGGGCATTCGGGTAGACGAAGTTCCCGTGCATCATGCCGTCGCCATGGGAGTGGCCTTCCTTGAACATCACCAGACACGTCGCCCAGTCCTTGAACGCTCCCTCAGGATCGGGGTTGGCAAGGGCTTCGGTGACCTTGATCTTCGAGATGCTATCGACATAGTGATCGGCGCCACTGTGGGGGATAGTCTTCGTATTGAGAGGGTTGTCGTCGTAGTTAGGATGGATATCCCCGAAGACGAACTTATCGCACGCACTGAGTGAGAAGGCGATGAGGCCGAGGACAGTGACGCGCTTGAGGTGCTTACTGATAGAGGTATTCATAGCGAGGGGTGGGCATTACATGAGGACGACATTGCGACGATAGCGATAGAAGAAGGCTTCGGGGTCGGAGAGCATACGCCAGAGCTCTGAGCGCTGTACCGAGGGGTAGAAGCGGCGGACGTCCTCGTAGCACTTCGCCTCGCCATCCTTCGTATCGGCGATGATACGCACGGGCAGCGGGTAGTCGATATCGTAGCTATCCCAGCCGGGCTGGATCTGGTTGAAGTCCCAGAGGTAGCCCCCATCGGGGTTCGCGGCATTGGTGTACTTCGCGGGCTTGGCGACATCTCCCGTGCGCTGCTGACCCTTGGTGAGGATATTACACAGACGCACCTGCAGGAGGAAGGAGATCCCCGCCTGACGGAACTTTAAAATCCCCTTGAAGCCCAGTCGGTCGAGTGGTGCCCCAGCATCGAGACTACGCTCCTGCTTCAGCAGACTACCGTCTCGCCATAGCGCTGACGGGGAGCCTCCGTCTCGGGGTCGATGAAGTCATCGTTGTACGACTCGTCGAAGAGCTTACCCAGCTCCTCCTCGATGGGGTCGGTATCGCGGTAGGTATAGGTGAAGATCTCGGGGACGAGCTGATTGAGGCGCTGGTTGTCGATGCTACGCACTAGGTGGTACATCGTACCATTGGAGGCGCGGAAGGGCTGGAGGGCATCGGGGCGACCCGTCACCTCGATAGAGCGCCACGAGAGCTCGTTGTCAAAAGGCACGGCATTGCGCCCCAGCTCGAAGCCGTCGGGCACGTAGATATTCGATGCGGAGAACTTCGTCGCAGGCTCTGCCTTGCCCCCACGCTCCATGAAGGTATAGCGGTCGATGTAGTGCGGCACGTCGGCCAGCGTGCGAGGGTAAGCGAGCTGGAGCGTCTTAGCCTCATCCTTCGAGCCCTTGCTGAGAGTGAAGTGCCCGACACCGAAGAAGTGCTGGTGCATCATCAGCGTGGAGTTGTCCTCGTCGGGCTCGCTGTAGCCGTCCTTCCCCTTGACATAGGGGAAGTTCGTAAACTGGTGGTTGATGAGCATGCCGTTCTGATCGTAGTACTTCAGCTCGAGGCCGTAGACGATCTTATCCGAGGCGACGACATCGAAGTGATCACGCTCCGTCGTCACGGTCATCTGCCCGTTGTCGTCCTTGGCGATATCGATCTCCTGGACGATGGGGATGACAGTCTCTTCGCCTGCGATATGATAGGTGTTGTAGACATCGACCATCTCATCGGCATTCGCGCCGACACCGATCTGGCCCGCCTTATAGCCCATGCGCAGGATCGCATGCACGGCATAGATCTGGTCGTGACCCTTGACGTCGCGCTCGATCTCGGAGGGCGGGGCCTGGATGATCTTCTTGAAGAAGTTGTCTACACGCTCATTGGAGCAGCTCCCGAGGAGGCAAGCTACACCGAGAGCGGGGAGGAGGTAGTGAGATATGATGGATTTCATAGTCGCAGTCATTAGAACTTATAGAGCACACGCAGCGAGAAGTTCGCGCCACGGGCGTGAGCGTAGTAGCGGAAGCGGTCGGTGTACTCCTTGTAGAGGGCGTTGAGGATATTATCCCCGACGAGCATCAGGCGCAGGGAGCGGTCGTGGGGAAGGCGCACGCCTACCTCAGCCGTACCGTTGAGCAGGAAGTAAGGATCGGGCGAGTCGCTGACGAGGTCCTTGTCGGGGTCGAAGCGACGCTGCTTCGTCACATAGATGCTGGAGAGCGAGACGGAGGCGTGGTACTTCTTGTCCCGTGTGAGGTCAAAGTCATACGTACCCGAGAGGCCATAGCGGTCGGAGGGCATGAAGGGTAGCCAGTCCTGACGCGTGATATTGCGAGCAAACATCCATTCGCCCTTCCCTACGACAGCGAGCCCAGGCAGTGGGTGTACCGTAGCCTCGATATCGCCCCCATAGAGATTGACGTCGTCTTGGTCGTAGATGAACTTCGGGTACTTCCCGCTGGGGTGGTTGTGGAAGCGGTCCTTCCCTGCGCCGATATGATCGTAGATATAGCTACTGATGCGCTGGTAGAAGGCGCTGGGCTCGATGGAGATCCAGCTATTGCGGTAGCGTGCCCCGATGACGGACTTATAGCCACGCTCGCTGGCGAGGTTACGATTCCCCTCGACCCAATAGGAGCCGTCTTGCAGCCCGATAGCGTAAAGCTCGTTAATATCGGGTGGGCGCCACGACCAGCCGATATTCGCACGCACATCCCAGTTCTGATTGATATCATAGTGAGCGGCGAGGCTCGTGGTGAAGTTGCTATACAGCTTGAAGTCGTCGTAGTAGGTATAGTTACTCAGACTGGTGTAGCCGCTGACCGACATCACGCGGAAGTCATAGCGCATACCGAGTGCGGCCTGCAGCTTACCCAGCTCAGCCTTATGGAGGAAGTAGCCCCCCATCGAGAGTGCAGCGAAGTTCGGCACGAAAGCAGGCTGCTTCGTCCCAGGGTAGTTGTAGTTCGTCTGGTAGGTATTCGACGTCCCGACGTCGGTAGTCATCCCCCAGCGATTCCACTTGGCGTGCCAGAGCACATCCGCCTTGAAGGTCTTGAGGATGAGGTCCTGCATCGGTATCCAGCTCCAGTCGGCCTTCTTACGATTCTCGAACTCCTGTCGGAGGTTCTCTTGGAACGAGGCCGTGAAGTCAATGCGGTGGTTATCATTCAGGTGCCACTTCACCTCACCCTTGAGCGTGAAGTGCTGCGACTGCTGGAAGGGTGGCTTGATATCGTAGGAGAAGGGGCGGAAGGTCGACGAGTCGGGGCGCCCATATTCGAAGCGCTTGACGAGCTGATCAAGGTCGGAGATCTTGCTGGCGTAGTAGATACCGCTACGCTGGTAGTAGAGGCTGGAGTAGACGGTCGCTGTCACGCGTGAGGCGTGATAGCCGAGCGCTCCCGAGAGGCTGATGGTATTGTATCCCGTGTTATTGAGGATATAATCGGCGGTGCTGTAGTCGCCCCCCCTTGGTGTACATCCCGTGCAGGCGAAGCCCCCACTTGCGGTAGCCCGCTTCGAGGCTTGCCGAACCGCTGACACCTCGTGCATTGGTGTCATAGCCGACGTTTGCCTTGCCATGGACCTCGATCTTCTCCTTGCCAAAGGGCAGCGGCGCATCATTCAGGAGGACGACGCCCCCCATAGCACCGAAGCCGTAGCGGATACACTCGGCACCCTTGACGACCTCTACCATACTCGAGCCCGTATAGTCCAGCTCGGGAGCGTGGTCGGCGCCCCAGCTCTGGCTCTCAAGGCGAACGCCATTATTCATCAGCAGGATACGGCTACTGTGCATCCCCTGGATCACGGGCTTAGCGATGGTGCTACCCGAGCTAATTGAGCTCACACCAGGGACGGTCTCCAGAAGCTTGGCCAGTGAAGTAGCGCCACCTCGCTCGATGGTCTTACGGTCGATGGTCGCCGTCTGCTGGAGGTTAGAGGTATGACGCTTCTGCGCGGTGACCTCGACCTTCGTGATAACCTGCGCATCCTCCTGCATCTGCAGAGTGATACTGCGCGAGGTGGGGACAGCGACTGTGCGCGAGAGATGCTGATAGCCCACACAAGAGATCTCGACATGGATACTCGTGGGGGCGGAGCGGAAGCGCAGGGTGGCATGCCCCGCCTTGTCCGTCATCGTAGGGCTCACCGCCGTAGCACAGCGGATGACCGCCCCGATGATGGGCTGGCGTGTGGCTTGGTCAAGGATGGTGATCGTGAGTTGCTCCCGCGCACTTTGCTCTGCGGGGGCGAGCTCCTCGGTAGTAGTAGCCCCGAGGGGATGGGGCGCGAGGGCAAGGGCTGAGGTGAGTACGAGACCAAAGAGGCCAAGACGCACCGAGCCCATAGAGTAGGGTTTACAATTTGCTTTCCACATAGTCGTGGGGAGGGCGGAGTGGTGTGTAATCACTCCTATCTTAGGAGGGTTGGATAATAGGAAGGAGGTCGGTGAGGGCGAGCTCGTCAAGGTCGTGAGGCCGCTTCATGGCGCGGGCATATGGCTCGCTCACCAATGAGATGGTAGTCAGAGATATGGCTGTGGCTTACAGCGCTTATCAGGAGGTAGAGGTTTGATTCATTCGCTATCGGCTAAGTTAGAGATCGAATGTGTACTGTGTACTATCGGCACTGCAAAATTAGAGCAAACAGTGACCCATTATCCTACCATCTTGTAGGTATTTATTGCCCGCCTCTACCTACCTATATGTACCCTTCTCAGGCAAAGTGCCGTATTTAACGACCCTTATACGGCCCTTATACCCCGCAAAATCGGGCATTATGACGCATGAAAGGGAGATGTGTAGCTCCCACAGAGTGACCGCTTCAATAGGGACTCTTGGCTTGATAGTATGTGGGAGCGTGACGCGAGCAATATAATAGGAGACTATTGCCGAGAGTCCTGTCCTCTATTTCGAGTGCTAAGGCATCGCACGCCCAGCTACCCGATGTACCTCTCCGAAGTGATACGCAAGCCCTGCGCCTTATCGCGAGTATTCCTCTTATTCCGCGGAGGGAAAGTGTCCTTCTCGTGAAGAAAAAGCGCCTTCCCATAGTGGTATTCTTCTATCTATGCACGTAGCCTTAAAGACCAGGCGCGTAAATCGAAATATCCACGTACGTAGATATTAGAGCCACGTACGTAGCCCAAACTTATCTGCCACTCGTCCATAACTTTTATCCCTACGCAGAGCGACAACCGAATATAGGTCACTTCACAAAGCTATATAGGAGTCAGTGCAGAGCAGTAGTCATTTGAAGGCCCGACTTCTCGAGCTTCATCCCTGCCCTTCCTAATGATATGCTCCCGATATGCCCCTGGCTCTTGAGGAGGGCGCACGAGCTCCCCCGCCCAAGAGCACGGGGAATTGCCGTACCTTTGTAGTATGCAGAAGCAAGATCTCATAGCGCCCCTACAGGAGCGCATCCGCCGAAGTGGGCTCACCGAGCCCCGCATCGCCGCCCTCGTCTCGGGGGGGGGGTCGATAGCTCCGTCGTCGTCCACCTCCTCACCGAGGCGGGCTACCGCCCTACCCTTTTCTACATCCAGATCGGGATGGAGGAGAAGGGCTTCACGGACTGCTCGTGGGAGGATGATCTGGAGATCGTGCGCCATCTGGCACACCGCTATGACTGCCCTCTTGAGGTCGTCTCGCTACATGACGAGTATTGGGCGAACGTCGTCCAGTACACCATCGACACCGTGCGCCGTGGTCTCACTCCCAACCCCGACATGATGTGCAATAAGCTCATCAAGTTCGGCTGCTTCGAGGAGAAGTGGGGCAAGGACTTCGACTTCATCGCTACGGGGCACTACGCCACGACGACCTTCGTCGGCGATCAGCTCTATCTGGCTACGGCTCCCGACCCCGTGAAGGACCAGACGGACTTCCTCGCGCAGATCAACTTCCGCCAAGTCTCCAAGCTCCTCTTCCCCACCGGTCACCTCCTCAAGAGCGAGGTACGCCGTATCGCCGAAGAGGCACACCTGCTGAGCGCTAACCGCAAGGATAGTCAGGGCATCTGCTTCCTCGGGAAGGTGAACTACAACGAGTTCATCGAGCGCGCCCTCGGACAGAAGGAAGGGCTCATCATCGAGCGTGAGACGGGGAAGATCCTCGGTAAGCACAAGGGATACTGGTTCCACACCATCGGTCAGCGCAAGGGCCTCGGGCTGAGTGGCGGACCCTGGTTCGTCGTGAAGAAGAACATCCGTCGCAATATCATCTTAGTCAGTCAGGGCTATGACCCCGCCGACCAATACGGCGAGCACATCGGTATGGAGACCTGCGACTTCATCAGCCACGATCCTTGGCAGTACGCCGCCGAGATACGTGGGCTGGATGCTCCCCTCTCCCGTGAGGAGTCGGTGGAGATTACCTTCAAGGTGCGCCATACCCCCGACTTCACACGCGGGCGACTCAGCTACGACCCTGCCTCGGGCTACCTCATCGAGAGCGAAGAGCCTATTCAGGGCATTGCCCCAGGCCAATATGCCGTGCTCTACGACACCGAGCACCGTATCTGCTTCGGTAGCGGTATGATCACTCGCGGCTTCTAAGCGCCTTTTACGGCGAAGCCCACACGAAAGAAAAGCGGTACGGCCGCCTCGAGCATGATGCTTGAGGCGGCCGTACCGCTTTTAGCTTGGGCAAGACGCGGGGGGTCTCCCCCGCATCTGCTTAGAAGGTGAACTGCAGACCGCCCTGCAGGAGCATAGGCTGCGACGTATAGCCGTACCAGCGCGTAGCCCCAGCGAGGATAGGTGCACGAAGCTCTGCCGTCAGGCTCAGGCGCTTCGTCAGCGAGTAGACTGCATCGGCATGGAGCAGATGGAGCTGACGCAGACGTGTGATCGAGCCGTCGAGATCGTAGCTCTTCAGCGCTGTGGCGAACTCATAGCCACCACGGACGCTGAGGTTGGGCACCATGTTCAGCTCCACAAGAGCCGAAGCCGCGAAGGTAGGACGTGAGAGGATCGTAGCCGTCGTCGTGTAGTGGGCATAGACCCCACGCAGAGCAGCCGAGAAGAGACCGCGGTGGTTGTAGGCCAGCTGTACCCCGACGTTCTGCTCCTTATAGTCCACGTAAGAGGGACGGAAGCGCACGGGCATGAAGTAGGCCGTCGAAGCCGCAGCACCCGAAGGCAGCGAGAGCGATGCGGGGAAGTAATCCACGGCACCCTTATGATCGGCATAGCGGACGAAGGCTTCGATCGAGAAGGCACTCGCGATCGTCGTAGAGGCCGTCAGCTTAGCATCGTAGACACGCTCATAGCGTCCAGCGAATGCCTCGGCATCGATGAAGGGCGACTCGAGGTGCTGAGCACGCAGGCTGTGACGCACCAGATCAGCATCCGTCTCCAGTCGCAGACCGAAGGCAGAGCCCAGACGCAGGCGAGCATCGATCTTCGGGAAGAGGACGAAGTGGGCATTGTAGTGGTCATTCCCCGTGAGGATACGCAGACCACCGAGAGCACGCCAAGAGAGCTGGTCATTAGCATCCTCAGCCAGGATATAGGGCGCACCCGTGAGGATCATACGCGAGCTGGCCGTACGGCTCTGTGGGAAGCCATAGAGGATAGGCTCCGTGCTGGTCAGACGACCCAGCGACCACGATCCCAGCGCACCGACGCGCGCCATGCTACTGATGCGGTAGGAAAGGTTCGCACGAAGCTCGGGGAGGAACTCCTTGAACTTATTGAGCACCACGCCTGGAGCTTCCTCGGCGACATTAGCTGCCGTGTAGTTGAATCCAGCAGAGAAGTCATAAAGCCAGTCTTCGGTGAAGTCCTCTTCGGTAGCGTAGCGAGCCGAGAGTGAGACCTCCGTGGCACGACGACGCAGGTCGGGCACCGTAGCAGACTGCGCCACCCCACCACCAGCTGGAGGAGCGACCAGCGAGAGGCCGTAGTAGTTGTAGCCGTGCTGACCGAAGTCCAGACCGAGTGACAGCGCAGCGTCCTCGAACTGATGGCCGTAGTTCGCACCGAGGCACCAAGCCTTCTCCCAGCCCTTGACTCTCTGACCAAGCTCGGTCTGGATGCTGGGATTAGCAAAGTTGTAGCGCCCGTAGACATCGAGGCGGTCGGTCTTCGTCGACAGGATGCTCAGACCCGCACCTGCCTTGAAGCTGATGGGGATACCAGCAGAGGCGAAGGCATAGCCACGCTGCTTCGAGCGCTCAAAGCCCCCACGGGGAGCCGTCAGAGCACCTAAGGGGGAGACGCTGGGGCGCAGCGTGAAGGGGATGGGCGTATCCAGATAGGAGTGACGCACAGGGCTGAGGTTGGGAGCCGGCACCGTATAGGAGAGGTCACGGGGCTGACGCACGGAGAGAGAGACCTCCTCCTCGGTCATCACGGTGAGCTCACGACGCAGGGTGTCGGCACGCTTCGTCTTAGCCTCCTGAGCAGAGAGTACAGAGCTCGAGAGGAGCGCGATAGCAACTATAGGGATGATTGCAAGCTTCTTCATTTCTTATTCTGGTAGGAGGTGAGACGTTCGTTGATCATCTGAGCGATATCATCGTCAGTGCCCTTGTAGTTGTCACGCAGGCTCTCGAGATACTGCTGGGCGACATAGGTCTCACCCTGCTTGTGGTAGCAGTCGGCGAGGAGCAGGAAGGCACGTGCCAGCCAGTACTGCTGTGGCGTACCCTTAGCGATGAAGGCATCGAGCTGCTTCTTCGTCTCCTTCACCTTGCCGGCGCGGAAGAGAAGCGTGGAGTGGCGGATGTAGCCTTCAGCACCGTAGGCAGTATCGAAGTTCTTGAGCAGGGGCTCATAGTCTTCATAGCCTCGCCGGTAGCACCCGTAGCCTCTTCGCTCTTACCCTGGATGAGGAGGAGCTCACCCTGAGTAGCTGCGGGGAGGTCGCTACGCTTCAGGAGGCTCTCGGTCGTAGAGATCGAGCGCTTGTAGTCCTTCGCTTCGTAGGCTGCACGCGAGAGAGCAAGCCCGTAGCGCAGATGCTGGGGAGCTTCCAGACCTTCGATAGCGTAGAGGCTGGACCAAGCATCGAGAGCTTCACGCTTCTTACCACCATCGTTGTAGATCTTCGTCAGAGCTTCGAGGGCGGGGATACGCAGGTCGAGGGAGCGTGCGGGAGCAGAGAGCTTCTTGTAGAGTGCCTCGGCTTCGTCGCTGCGTCCCTGCTGGGCGTAGTGACCAGCCAAGAGAAGCTCAGCACGACCGGCCTCACGGCTGGCTGGATAGGAGCGGACGAAGGACTCGAGATCTGCGATAGAAGCATTCTTATCCTTCTTGTAGCGGCTCTCGAGAGAGAGAGGTACTGCAGGTGCGCCTTCTCGCTCTCTGAGGGCGTCAGCTGCTTGCCAAGAGTAGAGGCATAGGCCGTGTACTCATCGACGCGGTCCAGACTGACGTAGATATTCTTGAGGTCAGAGAGGGCGGAGCGAGCTTCTTCACTCTCAGGGTAGCGGGCGATGAGGTCCTTGTAGGCCTTGATAGCCTCTTCGGTACGCCCATTATTGTAGGCCAGCATAGCACGCTCCATAGCACCGAGTCGCGCATACTGGGTATCGGGATAATTCTTGACGAGCTGGTTGAAGACAGCGGTCGCCTCTTCGGGACGCGCCTTGCTCAGCACCAGCGCACGGCCCTTGTCATAGAGGACCTCAGGCAGGTGCGTGGACTCGGGGTGCATCTTGATGATGCGGTCGAGCGTCTCGATCTGCTTCTGATACTGCCCCCAGCGGCCATAGATCGTAGCGATACGATAGAGGGCTTCATCATTACCCGCTGGCATACCTTCGTCAGCACGGCGGTAGAGAGCCAGAGCCTCTGCGCTCTTCTTCTGGATGAGCTGGCAGTCCCCCATGCGGGAGAGGGCATCGGCACGACGAAGAGCATCATCGCCAGAGCTTGACTGCATGAAGGCTTCGAAGGAGCGGTAAGCCGTGGCGTACTGCTTCTGATTGTAGCGAGCGTAGCCCTGGATATAATGTGCCAGCGCAGGAGCTGCACCCGTAGCGATACTCTTCGATGCAGCGGACTCAGCAGCAGCATACTCGCCACGCTCCAGAGCACTCGAGGCAGCGAGGAGATGCGCCTGTGCCGTGTACTCGTTCTTCGTGCCGAGTGTGACAGCACGATTCAGGTAGTCATTAGCACGGGAATAGTCACGAGAAGCCAAAGCACCCTCACCGAGGCGAAGCAGGACGTACTGCTTGGCTTCGCTCAGCTCAGCGCTCTTGACCTGCAGACGATCCAGCGTAGCGAGCGACTCAGCATAGTCCTTATTCGTCAGGAAGATACTCTTCATGAGCTGGAGGATCTGAGGACGGTAGCTGGAGTTGGGGAACTCGGTGACGAAGGTCTCAGCCATGCGGACGGTCTGACCAAAGTTCGAGCGCTGCGTCTCGTCCTGCAGGAGAATCCCATTGTACAGCGCATACTCACGTACTCGCTCGGTAGCCCCAGGGTGCTGGCCTGCACGGCTGAACGCCAGAGCAGCTTCGCTCGTACGCTGGAGCTTGAGGCGGGCATTACCAAGGAGGAAGAGCCCCTGTGCACCGATAGCAGAGCTACTCTCAGAGGCAGCACTCAGCGGACGAAGCGCTTCTTCGTAGCGTCCCTTAGCATAGAGTGAAGTACCGAGGGCGTAGCTTTCCTCTGCCGTGGGCTTATAGTCCTCGAGCTCCTGTAGGGGCTGGAGGGTGCGGATAGCCTGATCATAATTGCCATCAGCATAGTAGGACTGCCCGATAACCGACTGGAAGGAAGCACGCGAAGCCATCTCGGGATAGCGACGCTGGAGGTCACTCGCACGACGCTGAGCCGTCTTAGCATCCTCCGTAGCGAAGGAGAGCAGAGCCAGCTGATAGGCGGCCTCGGGAGCGAGGTCGCTGGAGTAATCATTGCGCGAGAAGATCGCACGAGCCTCCTGAATATCCCCGTGCGCCCAAGCCACAGAGCCAAGATAGATGAGAGCCTGCTCCCCGATGATAGAGGAGTCCTCGCTCGCAGAGAGGAGGAGACGCTGAGCTTCATCCAGGTCAGCTGCACCTCTCTGGTCGGCTAAGATCGTATAGGCAAGAGCTAAGTCGTACTGAGCAGCCTCGCGAGGAGAAAGTGCCGAGCGCTTGACCTGCTCGAGCTGTGTACGTGCAAGAGGGAGGAGCCCCTGATCAACATACACCAGAGCGAGTAAGAGCTCTGCTGAGGGGCGATCAAGGGAGCCTGGATGCTCCTTGAGGAAGCGTGTGAGGACAGCGTCGGGAGATGTCTCCTCGGTCATCAGACGAGCCACCGCCTCACGATAGGGCTGGTGCTCGGTAAGTAATGGTAAAGCACGCAGGCGGGGCAAGTCGTGCCGGAAGCCTACATAATTGCGGCTCACAAAGTCCTGCTGCAGCTGAGTCAGGATAGTCCGATCAGGACGCACCTCCAGGACCTGGCTAGCAAGCGGGCTTAGAGCAAGAGAAGCACACCCCAGAGAGAGGATGAGTCGCTTGATCGTCTTCTTCGTAGTCATATAATTTGTATTAATTGGGGCTCCCAGAGATAATAAGGCTGGGAGAGATGTATATCAAAGTTCGAGGATCATCCCTTCGTCCGCTGCTACGGTCTCGGGGAAGATGGCCTGAGCCTCCTCTAAGAGAGGCTGAGTATCTATATAGCGGGCCGAATAGTGGCCGATGACAAGGCGCTCGACACCCGCAGCCTGTGCGATACGCGCAGCCTGCTCAGCCGTACTATGCGCCGTCTCCTTAGCTCGCGCCAAGCGGTCGCTGAGGAACGTCGCCTCGTGATAAAGAAGACTCACATCCCGAAGGAGTGGCACCAGCGAGGGCAGGTAAGCCGTATCCGAGCAGTAGGCATAGCTCCGTGGAGTCTTACCCTGACGCGTCAGTCGCTCACAGGGGATGACCTTCCCCTCCTCGGTGGTGAAGTCCGCTCCCTCACGTAGCGCTGTATAATAAGAACGAGGAACGCCGTAGAAATCACACGAAGCGCGATCAATATGACGCTCAGTGACCTTCTCGCGGAAGAGGTAGCCCGTGCAGGGCGTGCGGTGCTCCAGCGGGAGCGTCGTCACCGTCACCGACCGATCCTCGTAGCAAACACTACTCGTACGGTCATCCACGACATGCACCTCGATGTCATAGCCTAGATAGGAGCGACTCTCCTCGATGAAGGGGGCTAAGAACTTATCGATCCCACGAGGACCATATACGGGAAGTGCCCTGCGGCGGCCGAGCATTCCCATCGTAGAGAGGAGCCCGTAGAGCCCGTAGCAGTGGTCACCATGCAGATGAGAGATGAAGACGCCGACGATACGCCCGAAGTCCAGACGCTGTCGGCGTAGCTGACGCTGCGCCCCCTCCCCGCAGTCCACGACGAAGAGTTTATCACGAAGCTCCACGACCTGGGCCGTCGGATAGTGCTGCATCGTCGGAAGAGCCGAGCCACAGCCTAAGATATGGACGCGGAAGTCCCCCATACGCTCTACTTACTTGCCGAAGAAGGCTCGGTAGATATCATTGCCATTCGCATAAACCATCAGCAGGACGAGCAGCACGAGACCAATAGTCTGGATCGTGGTCATCGCCTTATCGCTAAGAGGCTTGCGACGGATCATCTCGATGATGATGAAGAGGATGTGCCCCCCGTCAAGTGCGGGGATAGGCAGGATATTCATCACCGCAAGGATAATAGAGAGGAAGGCCGTGATGGACCAGAAGCTCTGCCAGTCGAAGGTCGTGGGGAAGAGCTTACCCATCGTGCCGAGGCCACCCATCTGCTTAGCACCCTCCTTAGTGAACATATATTTCAGCCCACGGACATAGCCCGAGATCGTCTGACCTGCGCGGTCGATGCCTGCGGGGATAGCCGTGAAGACATTGTAGTGGACGTGCTCGATAGGATAGAGCTCTTCGATACCCTTGAGGACGACACCGATATGCCCTGCCGTGTCCACAGGGAGCATAGTCTGCAGAGCTGTACCTGAGCGCTCAACGGTAAGCACGACATCCTTACCCTTCTTCTTATCCAGCGCCGTGATAACCTCCGTGACATCGGTGCAGGTGATGGAATCGACTGCTACGACACGGTCTCCAGAGACCAGATGCCCCTGCGCACGGCTACCTTCGGAGACAGCATCCACGACGAAGGGCATACGCAGAGAGCCAAAGCCCTCTTCAGCACGGAGGAGGCGCTGCATCATATCTTCGGGCAGGCGAATCGTCTCCACGGCACCGCCACGACGCACCACGACTTCGTGAGCATTGATGAGCGATGACATGAAGCGGGAGTCAAGTACATTGGGAGACTGCTTGCCGTCAACGCTGAGGATCACATCCCCGTCGACGAAGCCAACCTCCTCAGCGGGCGTGGAGAAATTCATCCCCGCAGAGACCTGATCGCTATGAAGGACCTTCGTCCCCCAAGCGAGGGTGATGCCAGTATATATGATGAAGGCGAGGATGACATTGAAGATCACCCCACCGGCCATGATCATCAGACGTGCGAAAGGCTTCTTGCTACGGAACTCATCGGGCTTAGGCTCACTGGCCATCGCCTCGGTATCCAGCGATTCATCGATCATACCAGCGATCTGGCAGTAGCCACCGAGAGGGAGCCAGCCAAGACCGTAGACCGTACCGCTACGCTTGCTCTTCCACTTGAAGATAGAGAACCAGGGGTTGAAGAAGAGATAGAACTTCTCTACGCGCGCTCCGAAGAAACGGGCCATCGAGTAGTGCCCCAGCTCGTGGATGAAGACGAGGATGGAAAGCGAGAGGAGGAGTTGAAGTACACGAATTGCTATATCCATTGGATTACTATTATCTGATATGATTGAGGTGCTCACGAGACTTAGTACGCACTGCGGCATCGAGCTCTGAGAGCAGTTGGAGGTCGTAGCTCCGCTCGGGGCGGTGCGCCTCCAGGGCCTGGGCGATGAGCGTGCTCATGGCACGGAAGCCCAGCTTGCCAGCGAGGAAGGCTTCTACAGCGATCTCATTGGCGGCATTGAGCACGCATGGAGCGGTACCACCAAGCTCCAGCGCTCGATAGGCCAGCGCAAGGTTGGGGAAGAGCTCCATATTGGGACGCTCAAAGGTAAAGGTGTGCTCAAGGAAGTTGAGGCGAGGATAGTCATTGCTGACACGCTCCGTAAGCCCAAGCGCATAGCTAATGGGCAGGCGCATATCGGGCTGACCCAGCTGAGCCTTGATCGAGCCGTCGGCGAACTCCACCATCGAGTGAATGATGCTTTGCGGATGCACAAGTACCTCGATCGATTCGGCAGGCGTATCGAAGAGCCATCGGGCCTCGATCATCTCCAGCCCCTTATTCATCAGCGAAGCGGAGTCAATAGTGACCTTAGCCCCCATACTCCAGTTGGGGTGACGCAGAGCAGCCTCGACCGTCACGGCCTCAAGCTCCTCTACTCGCTTATAGCTACGGAAGGGACCTCCCGATGCCGTAAGCAGGATACGCTCCAGCGGATTGCCTTCCTCCCCGACAAGACACTGATAGATAGCCGAGTGCTCGGAGTCGACGGGTAGGATACGCGCTCCATGATGCGTAGCGAGCGACATGATGAGCTCGCCGGCGACGACGAGCGTCTCCTTATTTGATAGAGCGATGGTCTTCCCTGCTGTGATAGCTGCGAGTGTAGGCACCAAGCCAGAGAAGCCAACCATCGCCGTGAGGACGATATCTACATCGGGGCGGACGACGGCCTCAGCGATAGCTTCACTCCCCGCCATGATCTCGATGGAGGTATGCGATAGGGCTTGTCGGACTTCGGGATAATAGGCTTCGTCGGAGATCACGACCACAGCGGGATTGAACTCCAAAGCCTGAGCGATCAAGAGCTCCGTCGAGCGGCGTGCCACCAGCACCGTCACCTCGAAGGCCTCACGATGGCTGCGGACGACCTCCAGGGCCTGCGTCCCGATAGAGCCCGTAGAGCCGAGGACGGCGATCCTTTTCTTCTGTATCATTACTTACTCCTCAGTCTCAGTAAGGAGGTAGACAAGCGTCTCTACCGAGCGGCACATCGTGTCAAGCGAAGCATACTCATACTTCCCATGGAAGTTCGCTCCACCCGTGAAGAGGTTGGGACAGGGCAGTCCCATATAAGAGAGGCGGGCGCCATCCGTCCCGCCACGGATAGGCGAGATGCGGGGCGTGACTCCAGCACGGAGCATAGCGGCCTTAGCGCGCTCGATATACTCCTCGTGGGGTACCACCTGCTCGTACATATTATAATAGGAGTCGCGGATCTCGACCTTGATGACCTCGCGCTTGTAAGCAGCATTGATCTCACCTGCGACACGCTCCATCAGCGCCTTCTTCTCCTCGAAGAGCGCACGATCATGATCGCGGATGATGTACTCCGCTTCAGCATGCTCTACTCCACCTGTGAAGTGCATCAGGTGATAGAAGCCCTCATACCCCTCGGTGAACTCAGGACGCGCGTAGTGAGGGAGCGATGCATGCAGGAGGTAGATCACCTCGATAGCATTGATCATCTTCCCCTTAGCCGAGCCCGGGTGGATGCTACGCCCCGTAGCGACGACGCGAGCGGAGGCAGCATTGAAGTTCTCATACTCCAGCTCACCCTCACGACTACCATCAACGGTGAAGGCAAAGTCCGCACCGAAGGCCTCTACATCGAAGTAGTCCACGCCCTTGCCGATCTCTTCGTCAGGGGTGAAGCCGATGCAGATACGCCCATGGGGGAGCTCGGGATGCTCGAGGATATAGCGTACCGCCTCCATGATCTCGGCGACGCCCGCCTTGTCATCCGCTCCGAGGAGCGTCGTCCCATCAGTCGTGATAAGCGTATGCTCAAGGACCTCCAGCAGCTCGGGGAACTCCTGTACCGTGAGCACGGCATCATCACCGAGGGGGATAGGCGTACCATCATAGTACTCGATGATCTGCGGACGGACACCACGACCCGTGAAGTCAGGGCTCGTATCGACATGTGAGATAAGGCCCAGCGCAGGACGATCCTCATAGCCTGGAGTAGCTGGGATCTGCGCCATTACATAGCCCTTCTCTTCGAGGCGTACGTAGGGTACACCGAGGGCTATCAGCTCGTCACGCAGAAGACGGAGCAGGTCAAACTGCTTCTCTGTCGAGGGGTAAGTCGTGCTATTGGGATCACTCTCCGTATCGATCTGTACATAGCGGAGGAAGCGATCGAGGAGGGCCTCACGCACGGAGGAGGCTATGGTTGGGTTCATTTGCTTGAAGGTTTGTCAGTGTAGAGCTCAGCATACTTCTCCTCCAGCCCCAGACGATAGTAGACATTGCCAAGGAGGTCACGCACCTGATCGGGAGCGACCTTATAGGCAGCCTCGAGCTGGGGAAGGGATTGGCGGAAGTATTCCTTCGCCTTCTTCTCCTCAAGACGCGAGCTCAGCGGATTAGCCAGGATGGAGACAGCTTGGTTATAGTAGACTTGACCGAGGTTGAAGAGCGCATCGTAGTTGTCGGGACTCAGGCGAAGGACCTGACGATAGACCTCGGCAGCACGATCCCACTCTTGAGCAAGGAAGTAGACATTCCCGCGAAGCACCAAGAGATTGGGGTTATCGGGGGTCACCTTCAGCGCCTTGTCAATGAGGGCGACGGCTTCCTTGTAGCGGCCTTGCGCCTGATAGATCGAGATCATCGAGCCGAAGTAGAAGGTCGTCTCAGGGTAAAGCCGGATACCTTCCTCAAGGAAGGGCATCGCACCGACCGTATCCTGCATAGCCATGTGGGACTTAGCAAGGAACTGATAGACCTCATTCTTATTGGCTGCCACATCGCGATAGAGCTCGCCGAGGCGGATCACCTCGGGATAGAGCTCGCCGGTGAAGGCTGACACCAGCGCATAGTAAGCGAGGTTAGCAACCGTCGTGTCGGTGGGGAGCTCCTTGCGCCCTACAGGGAGAAGCAGGCGCTGGGCCTCAAGAGCCGCAGTGAAAGCAGCCGTAGACTCGACATACTTCTTGCGGTCGAGCCAGAAGAGCCCCGCCTCATACATCTTCGGGGCATCCTCACGCACATAGTCCTGGATCTTCTTCTGATACTTCAGCACGATACGTCCCGTCGAGGGGTCGGGCTGACGCTCGATAGAGTCCGCACGACGCCAGCCGATAAGTTCGTCGACGACATGGCGGAACATCTTCGCCGTATCGCCCACGCTCCCTGGGGTCGTGACCTTGCGGAACTCAGTCTTATAAAGAGTATGCTCTACAAGGCCCTTCACATAGTATGTATAGGCATCGTCCTTAGTATCCTCATGCTCTTCGGCGAGCTTGATGAGGCGGCGGATCTCTGTGTAGTTAGGTTTATCGCTCTGTAGTAGGCGATCAGCAGCACGCACATTGGAGCGCTGTGCTACCCCACTAAATGGCGTGAGGAGGCAGAGCGCCGCGATGTACCCTAAGTAACTTTTCATCTTGATCGTCATGTACGGGTTCGTGTAATAGGTCAGACTCCCCCACTCTCGTGGGGTGACCACTTGCTCTAATAACGCCTTTGGGCGGGCAAATGATCGGCTAACCACTATATTAGACAAAGATACGACATTGCGACGGATTGCGATAGCCCCCTCTCGCCCCCTCATGCGCCCTGCACTGAAACTACCAGGAAAGCTCTACTACACAAAGCCTTGACGGGACAGTAACAGCCACGTCCCTCTGAACAAAAAGCGATCCGCTACGGAGCACCAAGTGAGGGTGCATCCGTAGCGGATTGCGTATCGTTGAGCTCCCCCGAGGTGGGGAGCAGTGGAGCGAAGGGATTAGGCTTCCTCTTCTTCCTCCTCCTGCATGTTCGTGAAGACGTTCTGTACGTCCTCATCTTCCTCGAGCTTGTCGATGAGCTTAGCGAGGGTCTCACGCTGCTCAGGCGTCACAGGCTTCGTGTCGTTAGGCAGGCGGACGAACTCAGCAGAGGTGATCTCGTAGCCAGCTTCTTCGAGGTACGACTGGATCTGGGCATTAGCAGAGAAGGCGCCGTAGAGGATGATTTCGTTTTCGTCTTCCTCCAGCTCATCTACGCCGTAGTCGATCAGCTCCAGCTCCAGCTCTTCGAGGTCCATGCCTTCCTTCTTCACGATGTGGAAGATACACTTGTGATCGAAGAGGAACTCCAGCGAGCGGAGGTACCGAGGCTACCGCCAAACTTATTGAAGTAGCTACGGACGTTGGCCACTGTACGGGTGGTGTTGTCGGTAGCAGTCTCGACGAAGATAGCGATACCGAAGGGGCCGTAGCCCTCGTAGTTCATCTCCTTATAGTCGGAGAAGTCCTTCGAGCTGGCCTTCTTGATAGCACGCTCCACGTTCTCCTTAGGCATGTTCTCCTTCTTGGCCGTCTGCATCAGAACGCGCAGACGTGGGTTGGTCTCGGGATCGGGGCCCCCAGCCTTGACCGCAATGGTGATTTCCTTACCGAGCTTCGTGAAGACGCGGGCCATGTTGCCCCAGCGCTTCATCTTACGAGCTTTACGATATTCAAATGCTCTTCCCATAAATATTCTTTAGTGATAGTTGATTCGTCTTAGGTGGTTAGCGGAGGGTAGCTCCATAGGTATCCTCGATACTCTTGCGGATCTTCGCCATGATAGCGTCGATCTGCTTGTCGCTCATCGTGCGCTCCGTGTCCTGCAGGTAGAAGGAGAGGGCATAGCTCTTCTTCCCTGCGGGGAGGTTCTTCCCCCTCGTACACGTCGAAGAGGGTGACATCACGCAGGAGTTTCTTCTCTGCACGGCGAGCCGTATCAGCCAGCTCTGCAAAGGTAATCTTCTCGTCAAGGAGGAGCGAGAGGTCGCGACGTACAACGGGGAACTTAGGCAGGTCAGCGATCTCGATCTTCACGCGCTCAGCGAGGCGATTGAGGTTGTCCCAGTTGATCTCGGCGTAGTAGACGGGGATATCAATATCCCACTTAGCCAGCAGGGCAGACTTGACCTGACCCATCAGCACGACAGGCTTGCCGTCATAGGTCGCATAGCTGTAGCCACGACCCGTGAAGAGGTCACATTCGACAAACTCAGCACGCAGGCTACGCTCACTGACGCCCAGACGCTCGAGGATGTGCAGGACATGTGCCTTCAGCTCGAAGGGCGAAGCAGGCTCATCGGCATGTGCCCAGCTGCTCTGGATACGCGCACCAGCGACCCAGAGGCCGAGGGTCTGTGTCTCGCGGTAGCCTGCCAGCGTCGTGGCGGTAGAGCGCTCGAATTCGGGAGCAGCGGCGTAGCAATTCCCCCACTCATAGTAGTAGAAGCTCTTCTGCTGACGGCGGAGGTTACGACTGATAGTGGAGAGTCCCCCGAAGAGGAGCGTCTGGCGCATCACGTTCAGCTCGCCACTGAGGGGGTTGACCAGCTGCACGAGCTTATCAGCGGGGTAGGAGGTAAGCCCTTCGTAGTAGGCTTCGGAGGAGAGGGAGTTATTGAGAAGCTCATTGAAGCCTGCGCCCGTCAGCTGCTCCGAGAGGAGGATGCGACGGCTGTAAGAGCGGTCGCTCGCTCCCTTGGGGCTGAGGTTAGCGTGGACATAGCCACTGAGCTCGATGTTGTTGTATCCGTAAATGCGCATGACCTCCTCAATGACGTCGGCCTCACGGGTCACATCGACACGATAGCGGGGCACACGCAGCTGCCAAGCGTCTTCCTCACGGGAGACGATCTCGATCTCGAGGCTCTCAAGGATACGTGCAGCCTCGTCACGGGGGATGAACTTACCGATGAGTGCATCCATGTGGCTGGGGCGCAGCGTCACTTCGTAGGGCTGAGCAGGCACGGGATAGTAGTCGAAGCGGCCGCCATCGATATAGCTACCGGGGCAAAGCTCGAGGATGAGTGAAGCGGCACGCATCAGCGCCCAGGTCGTGCGGTTGGGGTCCAGCCCACGCTCGAAGCGGAAGGAGGAGTCCGTATTCACAGCCAGACGGCGTGCGGTCTTACGCACGGAGGTAGCGTTGAAGTTCGCTGACTCGAGGAAGATATCCGTCGTCGTCTCCGTCGTACCCGAGTCAAGACCACCCATGACGCCAGCGACGCAGAGAGGCTCACCCGTAGCCGAAGCGATGACGAGGTCACGCTCAGTAAGCTGGCCTTCGCTCTTATCGAGGAGTAGCATCTTCTCCTCTCGTGCCAGCTGCACCGAGAGGGCGCCACCCGTCTTCGCCAAGTCATAGGCGTGGAGGGGCTGACCGAATTCGTGCAGGACGTAGTTCGTCACGTCGACGACTACATTGATGGGACGTAGACCCAGCGTCTCGAGCTGACGACGCAGCCAGTCGGGGCTCTCAGTGACCTTGAGGCCACGGATCACAAGCCCCTCGAAGCGAGGGCAAAGGGTCTCATCGACAGCGACCGTGACAGGCACGGGACAAGCCGTACCAGCGGCTGGTGCGGGGAGCACCTCGGGGAGCTTAGCCTTCGTGGCCTTCCCCTGCTGCGTGAGATAAGCAGCGAGATCGCGGGCGACCCCATAGTGTGAAGTAGCATCGACACGGTTCGGCGTGATATCGACCTCGAGGACGTAGTCGGAGCTGACACCGAAGTGCTCAGCGGCAGGCGTCCCAGGCTTCGTCGTAGCAGCATCAAGGAGGATGATACCGCTATTGTCGTGCCCGACGCCGATCTCTACCTCACTACAGAGCATACCGAAGCTCTCGACGCCACGGATCTTGCTCTTCTTGATGGTGAAGGATTCGTCGCCCGAGGTGAGGACGGTACCGATGGTAGCGACGACGACCGCCTTGCCAGCGGCTACATTGGGCGCACCACAGACGATCTGCAGGGGCGCCTCTGCACCTACATCTACTGTCGTGACGTGGAGGCGATCGGAGTTCTCATGCACGTCGCAGGTCAGCACGTGACCGATGACAAGGCCCTTGAGCCCACCGGGGATTGATTCGACTTCTTCTACACCGCCTACCTCAAGACCGATAGAGGTCAGGGCAGCAGCGACTTCATCGGGGGTCAGATCCGTCTCCACGTAGGAGCGTAGTAGATCGTAGGATATATTCATGTTTGTTCCTCTTAGGGGATAGCTACTATCTTACTTGATGATTTCTTTTTAGAGTACAAATGTACGAAAAGCCCTCTACACACGCGCCTATGCCCGTAGCACCACGAGGCGTCATATTCTTTTGTAGCGTATTCGTTGACCAACGATCCGCCTATCTCTTTGATGAAGCCAAGATAAAATGATTCCGAAATATGAGCAAGCTCAATAGGTCGATTCTCCCAACGACTATCACAGCATACTCGCCCCCCCGATAGTGGAGCGGTATGAACCTATATAGGTCGTCGGGCTGACCTATATTAGGGTTGTTGTTCCGCGTAGGGATAAAAGTTGTGGACGAGTGGCAGATAAGTTTGGGCTACGTACGTGGCTCTAATATCTACGTACGTGGACATTTGGATTTACGTGCCTGGTCTTTAAGACTACGTGCATAGATACAGAAAAACCACTACGTGAAGGCGCTTTTTTCTTCGCAAGAACAGCACTTTTCCCTCCGCTGAATCAAAGGAATACTCGCGATAAGGCGCAGGGCGTACGTATCGCTTCGGAGAGGTATATCGGGGAGCTAGGCGTGCGATGCCTTAGCACGCTAAATAGAGGGTAGGACTCTGCCGCAGCAGTCTCATATTGGTCCACAGTGCGACCTATATAGGTTCGCCCCACCCCTTCCTGTGAAGGGGATGCCTTCGCCCGCGTTAGCGATAGATAAGTTCGTGGAACATAGAGCGATCGAAGAGCTCCGTAGCGACCTCATGCAGTAGCTCTGGGGTAAGGGCGGAGAGGCGCTCCTGAAGCACTTCGTCCGGCTCAAACGTCCCCGTATGCAGGAAGCTCTTCCCCATCGAGAGGAAATGCTGCTCCCTTTGCTCTGAGGCCACGATCATCTGACCACGCGTCTGACGTAGGGCCTGCTCCAGGGCTCGCTGCGTCAAGGGCTCGGTGACTAAGCGTGCCAGCTCGGCATAGACCAGCTCGATAGCCTCCGCTTCGGCACGATGCGATGAGCCGAAGTAGACGGAGAAGAGCCCCGTATCGGTGTAGGGCGTGTAGTTGCACTCGACATGATAGACCAGCCCACGCTGCTCACGCAGCTGCATATTCAGCCGAGCATTCATCCCGCTCCCACCGAGGATACTTGAGAGGAGACTAAGCGCCAGACGCCGCGGATCATAGAGCGAATAAGCGGCACGCCCCAGCAGCACGTGGCTCTGCGCCGTATCCCGACGACGCACCACGCGACGCGCCTCCTTATTATATATAGGTATAGGGAGTGGCTCGGGAAGTGCGCTACCTGAGATGAGGGGCTGACCTTCGCCAGGGAAGGCCTGCTCCGCTACGGCGATCAAGTCGTCCATATCAAGCACACCACGGGCAAAGAGCACCATGCGCTCAGGGCGGTAGTAAGTGCGATGGAAGTGGCGCTGCACCTCCACCGTGATGCGTCCCACCGAAGCCTCTGTACCGAGGATGGCATGCCCAAGACGGTGCGGGCGGAAGACCTGATCCTCGAACTCATCGAAGATCAGCTCCGAGGGGCTATCCTCATACGAATGGATCTCATCGAGGATGACCTCCTGCTCCTTCGCCCACTCCCGCTCGGGGAACGTGCTATGGGCAGCGATGTCGAGGATCATGTGCAGCGAGCGCCGAGCATAGCGCGAGGGGGCGATGGCGTAGAGCATCGTCTCCTCCTTCGTCGTATAGGCATTCAGCTCAGCCCCCACGGACTCCATACGCTCGATGATCTGGCTCGAGGAGCGCAGGCGCGTGCCCTTGAAGAGCATGTGCTCAATGCTATGCGCCAGCCCATGCCAGCGCAGGCCTTCGTCACGAGCCCCTACGCGCACCCCAAGGCCCACGTAGCTGACTGCCGCCTCGGGCTCTACCGAAGCGATGATCCTAAGCCCCGAAGGGAGCGTGTGCATCACACAATGAGTCATCTTCTTAAAGTTCTTTCGTTAGCATAGACAAAGGTATAGCGTCTCCTACACATCTCCATAGGCACCCTACCAAGCGAATAATCAGAGCCTTATAAAGGTACGCCTCGTGGAATACTGATTTTTCCAACGAGATTAACTACATTTGGCGCATAGTAAAGGGCATTTGTACGCATTTATTAGGTCCGCCTCGCACCTGCAGCGTCGCCATGAAGTACCCTGCTAGCGAGCATCTCGCAAGAAAATACGTATCACAAAGAGGTATGAAAAACATCCTTATCATCGGCTCTACAGGCCAGATCGGGACCGAGCTCGCTATGACGCTCCGCCGACTCTATCCCGTAGTCGTGGCAGGGTACATCCCTGCAGCTCCTCCCAAGGGCGAGCTCCTCGAGACTGGTCCTTGTGAAGTGGTAGACATTACCAATCCCCAGCAGATCACCGAAGTCGTACGTCGCTACAAGATCGACACGATCTTCAATCTGGCAGCACTGCTGAGTGCTGTCGCCGAAGCCAAGCCGCAGCTGGCATGGCAGATCGGCCTCGGCGGTCTCTTCAACGTCCTCGAGGTAGCACGCGAGAATGGCTGTGCGGTCTTCACCCCCAGCTCTATCGGCTCCTTCGGCCTGAGACACCGCGCGACATGACGCCACAGGACACCATCCAGCGCCCCAAGACCATGTACGGGGTGACGAAGGTCTCTGGCGAGCTCCTCAGTGATTACTATCAGAAGCGCTTCGGCGTCGACACACGCTCCGTCCGCTTCCCTGGCCTTATCTCTAATGTTGCACCTCCGGGTGGTGGTACTACTGACTATGCTGTAGACATCTACTATGCCGCTGTACGCGAAGGTCGCTTCGCATGCCCCCTGCGCCCAGGTACCTATATGGACATGATGTATATGCCCGATGCCCTGCGCGCCTGCGTCGAACTTATGGAAGCAGACCCCACACGACTCATTCACCGCAATTCCTTCAACATCACCTCGATGAGCTTCGACCCCGAGGGTATCGCAGCCTCTATCCGTGAGGTGATCCCCACCTTCGAGATGACCTACGAGCTCGACGAACTCCGTCAGGGTATCGCTGACTCTTGGCCTAACTCCCTCGACGATAGCTGCGCTCGCAACGAGTGGGACTGGAAGCCCCAGTACGATCTGCCCGCCATGACGCGCGATATGATCGAGACCATCCGCCGCAAGGGATAGAGCCCTTCGCTCACCCACACGGCAGCCCAGCAAGCAAAGCACACTACTTAGCAAGCTATACACGAAGAAACAAGGACTATGTTTAAGAACATGAAGAAGTACCTCGCTGAGGAACTTCAATCCATCGACGAAGCCGGCCTCTACAAGCGGGAGCGTATCATCACGACCCCTCAGACTGCCGACATCAAGATCAGCACGGGGCAGGAGGTCATCAACTTCTGCGCCAATAACTACCTCGGTCTCTCCGACCATCCTCGTCTGGTAGCAGCCGCTAAGGCCGCCATGGACAGCCACGGCTTCGGGATGAGCTCCGTCCGCTTCATCTGCGGCACGCAGGACATCCACAAGCAGCTCGAGCAGGCCATCGCCCGCTACTTCCACACCGAAGACACCATCCTCTATGCCGCCTGCTTCGACGCTAACGGCGGGGTCTTCGAGCCCCTCTTCGGCCCAGAAGACGCTATCATCAGCGACGCGCTGAACCACGCCTCCATCATCGACGGCGTACGACTCTGTAAGGCCCAGCGCTACCGCTACGAAAATGCGAACATGGAAGACCTGGAGCGCGTACTCCAAGAAGCCCAGTCCGCTCGCTTCCGCATCATCGTCACCGATGGCGTCTTCTCCATGGACGGCAATGTCGCTCCGATGGATAAGATCTGCGACCTGGCGGACAAGTACGATGCACTCGTCATGGTCGACGAATGCCACTCGGCTGGTGTCGTCGGCCCCACGGGTCGCGGTGTCGCCGAGCAGTTCAACTGCTACGGCCGTATCGACCTGCACACCGGTACGCTCGGTAAGGCCTTCGGTGGCGCTATCGGCGGCTTCACCACGGGTCCCAAGGAAGTCATCGACATGCTTCGTCAGCGCTCACGCCCCTACCTCTTCAGTAACTCCATCCCTCCCGCAGTCGTCGGCGCTGGCCTCGAAGTCTTCAAGATGCTCGAGGAAAGCGATGCCCTGCACACCAAGCTGATGGAGAACGTCGAGTACTTCCGCGACAAGATGCTCGCTGCTGGCTTCGACATCAAGCCCACCCAGTCAGCTATCTGTGCCGTGATGCTCTACGACGCTAAGCTCTCGCAGGAATATGCTGCACGCCTCCTCGAAGAAGGGATCTACGTCACGGGCTTCTACTACCCCGTCGTCCCCAAGGGCCAGGCACGTATCCGCGTACAGCTCTCCGCTGCACACGAACGCCATCACCTCGACAAGGCCATCGCTGCCTTCATCAAGGTCGGCCGTGAGCTCGGCACGCTGAAGTAGCCGTAGGCGCTACCGCCTCCACGCAAGACAAATCGTCCACGGACTGCCCCACCCTCAGTGGGTGACGGTCCGTGGACGATCGCTTTTATCTAAGTGGTAGTACTCCTTCGTCCCGCACTTCCCGCGCCAAACGACGGGCGAAATCAGGACGCTGAGCCCCCGTATATGCGCCGATAAACTTGCGTATATACGGCGATTTATTTTCGTATATGCGGAAATATTTTTTCGCATATACAGAAATATATTTGTGCATATACGGAAATTCTACCCCGCCTACACGCCGAGAAATACGCGCCTTAGCAAGCGCTCCCGATCCCCTATATGACTTCGCCCCCGCGCTACGAGAGCACGGGGGCGAAGCTACTATTGGGAGGAAGTACGATTACTTATCCTTCTTGGGGACCTCGAGGTGCTTGGCTTCTTCGCTCTTAGCGACCTGGTCGTAGTATTCCTGGCTGTAGCCGGGGAAGTTGGGCGAGACGATCTGCCCGTAGCCGTTCTCTTCAAACTTGCCGTCCTTCTCCTTCTTGACGTTACCGTCCATGTACTTGACGAGGAGATATTCACCGAGCTTCTTCCAGCGAGCAGTCGCCTCGTTGGCTACCTTGTCGCAGACCTCCGTGAGGTAAGCGGTGGCCTGTGCGGGGCTACTCTTCAGTAGCTCGAGAGCCTTAGCATCAGTGTTCTTCACCAGGTCGACGTAGCTATCTTCCAGCTCCTTCTGCACGGGGCGGATGTCGCGGATCATAGGCTCATAGCGGTTGTACGCCATGTTAGCTACCCAGTTGTGGATCCAGAAGGCAGACGTCCAGCTGAACTCCGTCATACTCCCGTTGCCACGGCGGTAGCATTCGGGGATCTCGGTGATGGAGGCGTACATAGGCGTGAGGACGGCCGTATTGGCATCGTCGACACCGAACCACAGGATACCACCGACAGCATCGGGCAGCCAGCTACGCATCTGCGCGATGAGCACGAAGCCCGTCTGCTGCGTAGCGATAGCACGCTCGTTGAAGTACTCACGGCCTTCGCTCTTGAAGGTCATAGGACGCCAGCGGTAGGGGACCTTGTAGGCACCAGCCCCGGGGTCGTTCGTCATCGAGAGCTCGGTGCCTTCGTAGTGGTTGCGCATCCCTTCGCGGACGTCAGCGAGGCTTACCTTGCGGTCGGGGATGATGTAGAGAGGCATGGGCTCTTCGGAAGCATCACCCATGATGTGCTTCTTGTACTTGTCCATGCTCTTATCGAAGGTGCGGAAGAAGCTCCATACACGGGCTTCGCAAGCACGCAGACCGCTGAAGTCATAGGGGTTGTAAGCCTTCTGGAAGTCGAAGTCCTTATCCTTACCCTTAAACCATCCGTTCTCACGAGCTACGTTGACTACGTCCTTCTCGTACATGCAGTTCTCCTTGTCGCCGAAGGGGATCTTGTGGATACGTGCCTGATTGGCGTGAGCTGCGATAGCGTCATCGGGGATGCGGATAGCTACCCACGTAGCGCCCTTCTTCTTGGGGCCCTTGCCGATAAGCTCCATGATCCAGACTTCGTTCTTGTCAGCGATGGTGAAGGACTCACCCGAGCTGTAGTAGCCGTAGTCGCGGACGAGGTCGGTCATGACGCGGATCGCTTCGCGAGCTGAGCGGGAGCGCTGCAGAGCTACGTAGATGAGGCTACCGTAGTCCATGACGCCCGAGGGGTCGTGGAGCTCCTTGCGGCCACCCCAAGTACTCTCGGTGATGGCTACCTGATGCTCGTTCATGTTCCCCACGACATTGTAGGTGACAGCGGCCTGAGGGATATAGCCAAGGGGCTTGCCCGTATCCCACTCGTGGATCTGGAGCATGAGGCCCTTGCCCCAAGCCTTAGCTGGATAATGTACGAGGTCGCCGTAGAGGGTGTGCGAGTCGGCCGAGTAGCTGATCATGACGGAGCCGTCGACCGAAGCCTTCTTGCCCACGATCAGGTCGGAGCAAGCCTCAGCAGACGGAGTAGCCCAGGCAGTGACAGCCAGGGCAAAGGCTGCGAGGAGTGTCGTTTGCTTCATAGTGTATTTGATGATGATAGTGATGAATAGCGAGCTAACTAACTATACCCTAAAGATACAAAAAGTTGCCCTTCGGCTGTACCCCCGTATGGGAGACAGCCGAAGGGCAACTCATATTGGTCGTGCTAAGCGCTCGCTCTTAGATCTGCGACTGCAGCAGAGCGACCCACTTTTCAATACGTTCGTCAGTGAGGTCAGACTGGTTAGCTTCGTCGATGCAGAGACCGATGAGCTTGCCATCCTGTTCCGTTTCAGTAGCATCGTAGCTGTAGCCTTCGGGCTCGTAAGCGCCGATGAAAGAGCAACCCGTACCAGCGAGGCCTTCGTGGATCTTAGCCAGAGCTTCGCAGAAGCTATCGGGATAGCTGTCAGCGTCACCACAGCCGAAGAGAGCTACCTTCTTGCCAGCGAGGTTCTGCTCAGCGAGCTTGGGGAGGAAGTCTTCCCAGTCGTCCTGGAGGTCACCGATACCCCACGTAGAGGAACCGAGGAGGAGGACATCGAAGGCGGCTGCATCAGCAGCGTCTGCGCCAGCGACATCATAGACATTAGCTTCTGCGCCGAGGGCCTTAGCCAGACGCTGTGCTACTTCGGAGGTAGAGCCCGTAGAAGAGCCGTAGAAAATACCGATCTTGCTCATTGTGCGATAGGATATTTTGTGTTAGTAGTAATTGTGTTTACTCTACAAAGATAAGAGAACTATTGGACTAAGCCACTACCTCCGTGATTAGCTATTCACTTCGGCGAAGAACTCCTCATTATCCTTGGTACGGAGCATGAGATTCTTGACGTTCTCCATCGCTTCGATGGGGTTCATCTCCGAGAGGACCTTACGCACAGACCACATACGGCTCTGGGTCGTCTGATCCTGCAGGAGGTCATCGCGGCGCGTGCTGCTGGCCACGAGGTCGACGGCAGGATAGATACGCTTATTCGCCAGACGACGGTCGAGCTGGAGCTCCATGTTACCCGTGCCCTTGAACTCTTCGAAGATCACATCGTCCATCTTCGAGCCCGTCTCCTGCAGAGCCGTAGCGAGGATCGTCAGGCTACCGCCACCGCGGATGTTACGCGCAGCACCGAAGAAGCGCTTGGGCTTCTGCAGGGCGTTGGCATCGACACCACCAGAGAGCACCTTACCCGAGGCAGGCTGCACCGTATTGTAGGCACGTGCCAGACGCGTGATGGAGTCGAGGAGGATGACGACATCCTGACCGCTCTCGACCATACGCTTAGCCTTGTTCAGCACGATCTCGGCGATCTTGACGTGGCGGTCAGCAGGCTCGTCGAAGGTCGAAGCGATGACCTCGGCATTGACGCTGGTCGCCATATCGGTGACTTCCTCAGGACGCTCGTCGATGAGGAGGATGATCATATAGACCTCGGGGTGGTTGGCCGCGATAGCGTTAGCGATATTCTTCAGCAGGACGGTCTTACCCGTCTTGGGCTGTGCGACGATGAGACCACGCTGGCCCTTACCGATAGGAGCGAAGAGGTCGACGATACGCATCGCGATCTTGTCCTGTACAGCAGGGATATTGGTAGACTCGAGGCGGAACTTCTCATCGGGGAAGATCGGCGTGAGGTGGTCGAAGGGTACACGGTCGCGCATCTCCGAGGGGGTACGCCCATTGACACGCGTGATCGTATCGAAGGGGAAGTACTTATCGCCATCCTGTGGAGGACGGATGAAGCCCTCGACGAGGTCTCCAGGGCGCAGGCTCCACTGCTTGATCTGGTTTGCCGAGAGGTAGATATCGTCAGGCGAAGGGAGGTAGTTGTAGTCCGCAGAGCGGAGGAAGCCGTAGCCGTCGGGCAGATCTCCAGTACGCCGGAGCACTCGAGGATACCCGAGAAGTCGAACTCCTGCTGGGGGCGAGCGACGGCCTTCACAGCGGGCTGAGCCTTAGGCTCGGCAGGCTGATGTACCTGATGTACCTGGGGCTGAGCAGGAGCCTGGGGCTGCTGCTGACGCACCTTGGGCTGGGGCTGGGGCGTATTGAGGGTAGGCAGGATCTCGTCCAGGACAGACTTGCTATCCTTGTGACGGAAGACCATGCGTGCGGGGCTCTGCGCAGGGGCTGCTGCGGGAGCTTCGCCTTCCTTAGCAGCTTCCGCTGCAGGTGTAGCATCAGCGACACGAGGCTCTACAGCGACAGCGGGGCTCTGAGCAGGCTTCGCGGCGGAGGCCGACGTACGGGCGCCACGGATGGGCTTGGGAGCAGGAGCTACCGTCTCCTCGACAGCGATCGCCTCAGGGTCCTTAGCATGCTCTTCGGAGGCCTTGGCTACAGCAGAGAGGGCTTGCTCACGTGCCAGCGCTTCAGCCTTAGAGGGGCGACCACGCTTACGCTTAGGCTGCTCTACTTCGGGAGCGTCCTCCGAGGCTTCGGGGGCGTCATCAGCGGGAGCAGAAGAAGTAGCGGGAGTGGACTTGGGCGTTGCATGGGTCGACTCTTCGGTGGAAGAGGACTTGCGAGGGCGACCAGGCTTGCGCTTGACACTCGTCGTCTCAGCGACGGTGACAGCTTGCTGGTCCAAGATCTCGTAGATCAGTTCGCGCTTCTCAGGGAAGGCATCGGGAGAGAAGCCAATTTCATGGGCGATCTCCTGGAGCTCCTCCAGCGTCTTGCTGGACAGCTCAGTGATATTGTATCGTTGCATATGGATTATTAATACCTACTATCCCCCAGGGGCGGGGGCTCCTTTTAGGACGGATGTCATAAGGAGACTGATCGACACAAGGACTTTGGGTAGTGGGCTACGAGAGCGATGAGGATGCACCATATAGGCGCCCCTGACGACCCGAAGTACTTGGGAGGGATCAGCCACCCAAGGGATAATATATCAGACTATAAATGGTAGCCAGACGTGGCTACAGAGACGATGGCGAAGAGCCAAAAGCCAACCCCATCAAAGAGTATCGAAATGTTGATAGAAGGGAGTTGAGTGGGGGGAGCTTGTGTGATTGGGCTGGGATTCGAACCCAGGACCGATAGCTTAGAAGGCTATTGCTCTATCCAGCTGAGCTACCCAACCAATCCATTGGAGGGGTGCGGACTCTTATGCCCTACGGCATGACTATAACGGCGCACACGTCCTCTTAATTGTGGTGCAAAGATAGTCAAATATTTCGTTTGGCCCGTACCGCTCCCATGGAATAAGCGTCCTCTAAGCCTTGCGAAGGATCTCGTAGAACTCCTCTGGAGTGCCTAAATGCTCGAGTAGTACCTGCACGGCAGAGGGTGGCAGATAGTGCACCCGCGGGCGATAGCCTTGGGCACGTAGCTGGGAGAGTAGCTCGGGGTCGTGGCGAATGAGCGCACGCAGAGAGCGGGAGGCTCCCGTAGCCGTCTTCTGCGGGAAGTAGAGACAGGCAAGCTCCTTGACCGTATAGGCGCGGAAGATGAGGGAGGGCACGCTGGGCTGGGCAGCGGCAGACGAAGAGATGATAGGTGTTTTCATCGTCGTGTGGTATGAATAAAATGAATAAATGTAGGCTGGAGCGCTCCGCTTCTTCCTGCCCCCTACCCTACCAGCATACGTATATATAAGGAGGAGCTGGGCGAGGTGAAGGGTACCAAAAGAGAGCTTCGAGCAGGACTCCACGACAAAGTAAAGGCAAATACTCCGCCCCTCCAAGGAGCCGACTAAATAAATATTTTGACGAACGTAAGCACCTCGTCACCTATCACTTACACGCCCCGCACTCACCTCCTCGAAGCCCGCTCTTTGGGAGCCAATCGCCAAGCCCTATCTATACAGACGCTGACACAGTGCCCTGCGATACGCACCGCATAGTAGTAGTATACAGGTGCATTTCTGCGGAGGAAAAATCTGGAAGTAGTAATGGAGTGAATGCCTACGCGTACGGGGAAAAGCTACAGACCTGCGGTGGATTCATTCGGTCTACGTACGTAGATCTAAGGACTACGTGCGTGGACATTTAGATTTAGATACCTGGCCGATAAGACTACGTACGTGGATAGAGGGATACCACTACGGGAAGCTACATACTTCCTCACGGGACTACTACTTTTTCCGCTACTGAATAAGAAAAACCGCTGTGATGGATGAAGGCCTCCCCCATAACATGAGGAGGAAGAAATACCTAAAAATGAGGATTGCAGGAGGTGGGGAAAGCACGTACCTTTGTCCCTATATGCTGGGGCTACTGAGTATCATCCCCAGTCCATCTCTCACCTGCAAAGGAACGACACAACAGAAAGACGATGACACGACACGCCTGCTTCCGCTCCCTCTCCCTCGGAGCGCTCGCCCTCACACTCCTATTAGGCTCATGCCAGGGAGCCCAGAAAGCCACCACAGCTGAAGACAAACACCACCTCCAAGGCACCGAATGGTGCGACAGCACGGGTATCTTCACCCTCCACTTCAATAGTCCCGAGGACGTCGAGCTAAGCCTAAACTACGAGGGCTCTCCTATGGGTACCCTGACGTATGACATCCCCTGCCACTTCGCTGGCGACACGATCTACATCGATGACTATGCGAAGACGACGCCCTTCGGCAAGATAACCATCCTCCGCTCCTTCCGCGGTATCGTCCGTGGTACATCTATCTCTGCAGGCTTCGTCACCTCGGATGCCGAGGTCGCTCCCGGCTCGACCTTCCCCACCTTCACCGAGCTGCCCCTGCAGGAGGTCATCTTCAATAAGAAGTCTTAGCGCACACACCTCCCCCGCACGATCATCCATCGTATAGCACCTAACCCCCGACAGCCCAGGACAGGCTATCGGGGGTTCTTACTTTCCCGCCCGAGAGCAGGAAATACGTAGAAGTGTACTATACATTTGTACACTTCAAAAGAAAGTGCTTATATTTGCTGTGTAATAATCACCCACTACACCGCAAACTTCTTATGAAACGCCTACATCTACTCCTCACCGCCCTCACACTGGGCACGGGAAGCACCTTCGCTCAGAGCACAGGCGACGCACGACTCCAGGGTATCCTGCTGCGCGCCAGTGACCGCCAAGCCATCGACATGGGCAACGCGCTACTGCGCAGGCTCCCCGACAGCACCCTCGTCACGGGTGCCGTGACCGACTCCCTCGGTACCTTCTCCCTCACGGCCTCCGCTGGCACCTACCTCCTTGAGCTTCGTGCTCTGGGCTACCAAGGTCAGTACAAGACCATCACCCTCCCCGCCACAGGCCTTGATCTCGGCGAGCTCCTCCTCAGCGAAGAGACCCAGCAGCTCCGCGGCGTCGAGGTGCGTGGCCGCCGCCCCATCATCACCCGTCAGGCAGACCGCCTCGTCTTCGACGCCCAGCAGATCAGTGCTGGTGCGCAGAATGCCCTCGACGTCCTCAAGCGCACCCCTGGGCTCAACGTCACCGACGACGGCATCTCCATCATCGGTCGTGGTAAGGCCATCATCCTCATCAACGACAAGCGCGTACGTCTCTCGGGCGAAGCACTCACCGGCCTACTCCGCTCCTACAGCCAGTCCGACATCGCCGAAGTACAAGTCCTCACCACCCCACCAGCCAAGTACGAAGCGGAGGGCAATGCTGGTGTGCTGAACATCGTGATGAAGAAGGCTCAGAACGACTACTTCGGTGGGAGCATCTCGGCTAATGCCTCGCTCTACAAGGGCCGTATCAGCCCCAGCGTCTCGACAGGGCTCAACTATAAGCAGGGCCGTGTATCCGCTTCACTCAACCTCGACGGCAGCCTCTCGAGTATCGTAGGGAACTTCGACACCTACCGTACCGCCCCCTCGACACGACTCTATTCAGAAAGCACCTCCCTCTTCGACTACAAGGGGCGTGGCGTCAATGTCAGAGGCGGCCTCGACTACACGATTAACCCCGAGCTCACCGTAGGCTTCACCGCCACCTATGCGCCAAGCAGGAAGCAGATAGACCGCACGAACGAGACACGCAACTACACCATCCGCCCCAATGGTAGCCAGGATCTCCAGCTCCGCCTGCCAGGAGCTGCCTCAGAGAAGGATCATGGTGCCTACACCGCACTCAACCTCCACCTCGAGAAGACCTTCGCCAAAGCCCCAGGGCGCAAGATCTCATGGGATGCCGACTACGTAGGCTCACGCGTCTCTACAGATGGCTCCTTTGCCTCCACGGGCTACCTCGCCACGGGAGCTCCAGCACCAGGCTCGGACTTCGCCTACCAGAGCAATAAGGGGGCAGCACGTACACTCCTACCTGACGAACGTCGACTTCACTCTGCCCTTAGGGAAGACGATCCTTGCCTTCGGGGCAAAGGGCACCTGGAGCCGCACAGATAACCACAACGAATACTTCGCCCACACGACCCTCGGCGCACGCACCGATGCCATCCTCTTCGATGAGCACGTCTACGCCCTCTACACTGACGTCACCCAGCCACTCTCTGCCAAGTGGAACCTCCGCGGGGGGCTGCGTATGGAGTACACCCACACCGATGGGAAGGTACAGGGCCACACCGCACTCAAGACGCGCGACTATCTGAATATCTTCCCCACCATCTATCTCGGCTTCACGCCCAGTGAGCGCCATGCCCTGAACCTCGAGGGGACGATCCGCCTCGACCGCCCTCACTTCAGCCAGCTATCTCCCTATCCCCAGTATGAGAACCAGTACAGCACCATCGCGGGGAAGGAAGACCTGCGCCCCGAGAAGCAGGGCTCACTCACCCTCGGCTACACCCTCGACGGCTCGCTGAACTTCCAGGCCTTCGCTAACTACAACTGGGATGGCATCACCATGGTAGCGATGATGAATCCCGTGACGAGTGAAGTACGCTATCAGAGCGACAATGCTGAGACTCAGTATAATGTCGGGCTGCTGAATAGCTACTTCTTCCACTCGCTCCCCTTCCTGCAGTGCTACATCAGCCATCAGGTCGGCTACACCATCTCTCACATTGACCACGACGGCCGACGACTCAGCTCAGACAAGGGACTCTCCTATAGCGCAAGCCTCAACGGTACGCTCTTCCTCAACCGCACGAAGACCCTCACGGGGAACTTCTACCTGAACTATATGAGCCCCGAGGTCTCTGGTGGCGCACGCACACATAGCCGCATCTACACTGGCCTGATCCTCAACTATAGCCTCCTCAAGGGACACCTCCGTCTGAGCACTGGCGTCATGAACCTCGCTTCGCCCGACTACCGCACGACCCTCACCACCGAGGGCAATAAGATCGAGATCATCAACATGACCATGCGCAACATGCTCATGGCCAGCGTGACCTATACCTTCGGTGCTCACCTCCAAGGCAAGCAAGCCAGCAAGAACGCCGAGGCTATACGCTCCCGCTTCTAAGCGCACAGCGCTCGCGCTCTCCATACGACCAAATGCAGCAGCCCCCGCCACTCCGATGGAGTAGCGGGGGCTGCCCTTTATATGCGACGCTTAGACGGAGGAAGCGCCTTAGCAGTAGAAGTAGCGGTCGACGAGCTCCTTGAGGAACTTAGGATCAGCCTGTGCCTTAGCACGGAGGTCAGCATCCTGATAAGCCTCGAGGTTGCGGATCAGCATATCGATCGTCGTAGGATCGAAGACGCCGCGAGCTTCGTAGATAGCGCGGTGCTGGCGCAGACGTTCGGCCGATGCGACGCAGGAAGCAGGCAGGCTATCCAGATGAGCTACAGCGCCAGCGAACTCATCCTTGTGGATGTTCACAGCGACATAGGTATCCTTAGCGAGCTGCTCAGCATTCTCGATCTCGAAGCCGTGGCGTACTGCTGTACAGATACCAGCCAGCAGGAGGTAGATGTTAGCCGAGCCGTCGGAGGCACGGAACTCGATCGTCTGCTTATTGGTGTAGCGCTTCTTGCTGGGCGTTTCGAGGGGGTTGATGATGCTGGACATATCGACGTCAGCACTCCAGCCGAGGGGTACACGCACGAGAGCCGAGCGGTTGCGGTCGCCCCAGCATACCGTCGTAGGAGCCTCCTGATGAGGTACGAGACGCAGGTAAGAGGTGGGGTTCGTATTACCGAAGGCCGTAAGCGAAGCCGCGAGGCTCATCATACCAGCGACAGCCTTGTGAGCAGTAGCCGTGAGTTCGCCAGCCTGGTCGACGTACTGGTTGATGCCGTTCTTGTCGACGATCTTCGTGTGGACGTGCATACCGCTACCAGCCTTACCGACGATGATCTTAGGAGCGAAGGTTACCTTGAGACCCATTCTCCAGCCGAGCTCGAAGAGGATCCACTTACCGAGCTGCAGGTGCTGTGCAGCTTCTTCGACGGGTACGGGGAGGAACTCGATTTCGTTCTGCTCGTAGTTGAGACCGTCAGCCGTGAAGTTCCCTACCTCACCGTGGCCGTACTTGATCTGGCCACCGCATTGACAGATCATACGCATAGCCTGCGTACGGAAGTCGATCTGCTTGCTGAAGGGGCCCATCTCATGGTAGCCACGCTGGTCGGCAGCTTCGTAGGCGTCTTCCTTATCGCCGATGACGTAGTACTCAAGCTCACCCATAGCGTAGAACTCCAGACCGCCCGTCACTTCGCGGAAGGCCTGAGCAGCACGGCGCAGGATCTCATCGGGGGCAGCCGAGAGAGGCTGGCCATTCTTATCCATATAGGCGCAGAAGAAGGAGATCGTAGGCTCAATAGTGAAGGGATCCATGAAGGCCGAGGAGAACTTAGGCACTACATAGAGGTCAGAGGAGCCGGCTTCCATCAGGCCGGGGAAGAGGCTGGAGCCGTCTACGCGCTCACCAGAGGAGAGGACTTCATCAAGATACTCGGCATCTTGGATAACGAAGTTCAGCACCTTGAGGCGCCCATCAGCTGCCGTATAGCGGAAGTTGAGCTCATGGATGCCCTCGTCGAGGATGTACTTGGTGATGTCTTCCTTGGTGAAGTCCTTGGGAGCCTTCCCGATAGCGCGTGCTATGGGATTGAGGGTGTACTGCTGCATAGTTTTCTTAATGTAGTTGTTTGTGTACTATATAGTCGGGGGTAGTGCGCCGCTCCAAGGGCTGGGGAGGTGCTGCTGCCCTAACTTTTCTCTAAGGTATCTTTCCGAGGCGCTGCTCTATGTCTTTCACGATCCCGCACAAGCCATACAGCTGGGTGAGGAGGTCGAAGACGGCATCTTCGCTGAGGACGCCCTGGGGAAGATCTGGTGGGAGGAGCCCCTCATTGCTGGCATCGTGGTCACACATCCAGTCGGGGGAGCTGTAGTAGGCGACGAGACGCTCAAGGCTGGGGAGATGAGTAGTCATCTCCTCAAGGAGTTCTTCCCCCCTTGTTGCCGAGGTCGACCCACTCGTTGAGTGCGGTCTCCATCTCACGGACACGTGCGATGCGTCTTTCGTCCATGTGCTTCATTATCGTTTGTAGTAGCAAATATACACATTAAAGTATTACGTGATACTGCTTCGTGCACTGCAGTCCTAACACTTTGACAGCATTTACACTCAAGCACCTATACACGAACGACTTGCCCCATCACAAGGGGGTGCGAAACTCACTCTATTCCTGCACCGCCTGCCCTACCCACTCCACAGGACAGCAAATGGCGCTTCTCGAGGGAGGCCGTTGGGGGCGATCGCTACCTTATATATATATGAGTTGCCCCCAGCTGAGGGGGGGCTCAGTGGGGGCAGGAGTTAATCGTTTGCGCCCTCAAAGCGAGGGCTGGGGGCTTAGGCCTCCTTGTGCTTCTCGAGCTTACGCTTCAGGACGTCGATACAGAGATCGACAGATTCCTCGAAGCTGTTGCCTGTCTTGTCGACAAAGAAGTCTGCACCATTGACCTTGAGCTTGATGGAGGCTTCCTTGTTATTGGATACTTCGGGCTTGACAACCTTTAGGACGACTTCGGCGGCCTGTATATCGTCGGCGAAGCGGGTCAGCTTCTCGAGTTTCTTCTGGATAAAGGCCTTGAGCTGCTCTGTGGCATCGAAGTGGATGGCTTGAATTCGGATGTCCATAGTTGAATAGCTTTTAGTTCCCCGAGGGGGAGTGTGACATGAGTTATGGTAAGAGCACTAAGGGAGTCCTTCGTAACCCTCACCTCAAAGTTAGCGAAAAAGACTTCGAATAACAATACCCTTCTGCGCTTCACTCATACACCTCGGGGTATTCGTCCCCATAGCTCCCTCCTTCGCGACTCCGTACTACCCAGTTATCCCTCCAGCACAAGTCCCTATGAATACGCCATCTACGGAGAGCGAAGTGGTAATCACTATGAAGGAGGTGAGTGAACCTATATTGGTCGGCGGGCTGACCTATATAGCTTCGCACTCCGACCTATATTGGTCGCATCGGTGACCTCTATAGGTCAGCCCGCCGACCAATATAGGTTTGTATCCCTCCCCTTCCCAAGGGTATAGATACAACACGCCCCCAGCGGCCGAGGCTACTGGGGGCATGTCACCTTTTTCACTAACAAGTAGAGCGTATAAGCCTACTGTGCGGCACGGACTACGAGGTCCGGATTGATATTCTTCTCACGCTCGGGGAGCTCGACGATGGTACGCCAGTCGAGGTAGTTGACCGTACCACCCGAGACATACTGGCTGGTGAGGTTGATCTTATTGCGCAGGAGGTCAAAGGCGCGGTGTCCTTCGCAGAAGAACTCGATACGGCGCTCATCGAGGATATCCTGCAGCGTCACCGAGGTAGCAGGCGTATAGCTGGAGAAGCGGTTGCGTCGCAGCGTGTTGTAGTAGTCTACTGCCGTCTTCCCGTCGCTCGCCGTAGCACCACGAAGGAGAGCTTCCGAAGCGATGAGATAGAGCTCAGAGAGGCGGATCACCTTGAAGTTATTCATCGCCGTAGCATTTGAGGCACCGTCCTGCCCCACGTACTTCGTGGTATAGTAGGCCTTCGCTACGCCCCCTGCCTTAGAGCGCTCGGTGATGAGCTGTGCACGGACGTCATTGGAGCGAGTCGTCTGCACCCACGTGACGAAGTCATCAGCAGCACCGAACTCAGGGTACACCCCAGGGTTGGTATAGCCCCCGAGGCTATTGAGCCCTGCGTTGGACTTCTCCGTGGTGAGGATCTCGAAGAGGGACTCCGACGTCCCCTGCTTGCCCCAGACCGAGGGATAGTCTGCTACGCTATAGAGCGTGTAGGGGCTGGAGGAGATGACTTCGCTGGCGTACTTGTAGGCGTTCTGCCAATCCCCGAGATAGAGGTAGGTACGAGCCAAGAGACCTGCAGCAGCCCAGTAGTTGATGTAGCCCGAGTTGAGCGCCTTATTCTTGCTCAGCCCTTCGAGGGACTTCGTCAGGTCGGCGATGACCTGCGCATAGGTCTCACGGAGCGTAGAACGCTGGAAGCGGTAGCCAACGGGATGTACGGCGGTGTTCAAGGGAATACCCGAATAGGCCGCATCCAGGTTCACGCCCGTGGTGGGGATATGGCTAAAGAGACGTGCCAGCTCCAGGTGTGCCAGGCCTCTCAGCGCGTAGAGCTGTGCTACCTGGTCATTGAACTGCGTCTTCTCGGATGAGCTGAGCGTCTTCTCCACCGAGCCTACATACTGCAGGATGTCATTGACACGGCTGGAGGTCGTGGCGAAGGCCTGGTAAGCCCCTGCCGAGAAGCCCGAAGACTTGTCGGTGAGGAACTGGTGGATAGCCGTCGAGTGGTTGTAGCTCCCTACGACGATCTTCACGTCGCCACCGCGACCATCGGCGAAGATGGCGGTCTCGCCGCTGTAGCCGTAGCGGGTATTGAGGCGCGAATAGACGCCACGCACGGCACTGGTCAGGCCACTCAGTGAGGAGACAGACTCCTCAGAAGGTAGAGCACCCGAAGGGAGCTGATTCAGTTCCTTCTCGCAGGAGGTGAAGAGGACAGAGGAGGCCAGCAGGATATATAATGGGAATCTTTTCATCTGGATACTGGGATAAGAGTTAGAAACCAACATTCACACCGAAGCTCACCGTGCGCAGAGCAGGGATATCGGCCGTACGGAAACCATTGAGAGGCGTCTCGAGCTCCTTATTCTTGGTAGCTGCGTAGAGATAGAAGAGGTTATTCGCCGTCAGAGACACGCTTGCCGAATTGACGTGGAGGACCTTGGTGAGCGAGCTGGGGAGGCGGTAGCTCAGCGCTACTTCCTTGAGGCGGACGAAGTCCGAGGAGTGGAGGAAGCGCGTCGAGGCGAGACGCGCACTCGAGAGCGGATTGTTCAGGATAGGCAGGGGGTTGGAGGCCGTCGTATTGGTAGGCGTCCAGTAGTTACCGACCAGATCCTTGCTTGAGTTCACCGAGATCGTACGTGCGCCGTCCGAGATAGCGAAGCCCTCGAAGTGGTCGAGGAAGTGCCCACCGAACTGGTAGGTCAGGAGTGTGCTCAGCGTGAAGCCACCATAGCTGAAGGTATTTGTCAGGCCACCAAAGAGCTTAGGATAAGCAGACTTGGTGGGAGTGAATGCTGCCTGAGAAGAGTAGTAGGTGAGGTTATCATCCGTAGCATCCTTCGTGGGGTCAACGACGAAGCGAGCCAGACCCGTTTCCTTCTCTACGTCGTGGAACTTGCGGATGTAGAACGTATAGATGTCTACACCTGGGCGGTAGAGGTAGTTACCTGCACCCGTGATGATGTCACCATTGGGGAGTGCCTCTACACGCGAGCGGATCTTCGTCAGCGAGAGGTCAGCATCCCAGCGGAAGGCGTTGGAGTTAAGGATATTCGAGGCGTGAAGCTCGACTTCGATACCGCGGTTAGAGAGCTCACCTCGGTTGGCCTGATAGTTGGCTACCCCGTGGTTGTACGAGACAGGTACAGACATCAAGAGGTCAGTCGTGTACTTATTGAAGTACTCCACGCTCAGAGCGAAGCGGCGAGCGAAGGTCAGGTCAAGCCCGACATTGAGGCTACGGCTCTTCTCCCAGCCGAGGTCGAGGTTAGCGAGCTGATTGAGGTAGATAGCGGACTCAGAGCCGTAGTTCCCACCGAAGTTGTAGAGTCCTCTCCAGCTGTACTCGGCGTCGGGGAGGTTACCATTGGTACCATAGGAGGCGCGGAGCTTAGCATCAGTCAGGAAGTTATTGTCCTTGAGGAAGGCTTCACGGCCAAATCTCCAAGCACCCGATACGCTGTAGAAGACACCTGAGCGCTTATTCTTACCGAGCTTCGAGGAGATATCATCACGCAGGCTCAGACCGAGATAGTAGCGATTGTCGTAGCTGTAGTTGACACGACCGAGGTAAGAGAGGAGGAAGCTCCCGTAGCGATTGCTCTCGCTATCGACGACCTGCCCGTTGCCGAGCTCACGGAGCTTATCCGTAGAGTACTTATTCACCTCGAAGCCATAGCGGAGCTGGTCAAAGCTCTGAGCCTCGATACCAGCAAGTGCATCGACGTGGTGCTTGGTGAAGTCACGGTTGAAGTTCAGGACATTAGAGGTCGTCTTGACGACAAGCTCATTGGAGAAGCGGGCACCCTGACCACCGATACGACGGCCGTCCTGCGTATTGGAGCTTACGTACTCGAAGCTCTTGAGGAGCGTGTACTCGATCGAGTTCGTCGTCTTGAAGTTGAGGTAATCCGTGAAGGTCACCTGAGCATTGACACCACCGATACCGCGGAGCGTACCCAGCTGATTCGTGATGTAGGTGGGGTCGAGGATCTGCAGCGGATTGTCCGTACCCTTCATAGGTGCGACATTCTGATTGTAGCTGCCATCCGCATTATATACAGGCTGGTCGGGAGCAGAGAGAAGGCTTAGGATCGTAGGCTGCGAGAGCGAGACACTACCACTCTGACCAGAGTTGTCACCACTACCCTCCTGTGAGGTGTAGGATACCTGTCCCTTGAAGGAGAGATCAAGCCACTTAGTAGCCTTGTTATCGAGGTTCAGAAGACCTGAGTAGCGCTTGAAGCTACCGAAGGGCGTGACACCCGTCACATTATTATAGCCCAGCGAAGCGAAGTAGCGGAGGGCATCATTACCACCCGAAGCGGAGAGGCTGACATCGCTCAGACGGCCCGTACCACCAAAGAGCACCTTGCGCCAGTCGGTAGCCGTCGTGCGGCTCTTCACCAGAAGATCTTCATCCGTGACAGCTGCATCGGTGTACTTCGCCTCGAGCTGCTGACGGAGCGTGGCGCGCTGAGCGTACTGCGACCCAGTGGGCAGGAGGGCATCAGCTCGGTACAGCTCGTAGTTGATGAGGGCTTCGCGCTGGTAGTCGAAGGCTTCGTTAGCATTCATCAGCTCGAAGGAATTGGTAGCGATACGCGAGAAGCCGGTATTTGCCTTGAAGTTGAAGCTCGTCTTACCCTGCTTACCGCGCTTGGTCGTGATGAGCACAACCCCATTAGCAGCACGTGAGCCGTAGAGCGAAGCGGAAGCAGCATCCTTGAGCACCGAGACCGACTCGATATCCTCAGGATTGATGGAAGCCAGGATATTGGACGAATAGCCGCCGATACCATAGTTCCCCGTCGTGACAGGCACCCCATCGACGACATAGAGAGGCTCAGTAGTCCCATTGATACTCCCGACACCACGGATCTGCACCGTACCAGCTGACCCAGGGTTACCCGTCTGTGAAGCGACGCGGATACCCGAGACCTTACCCGAGAGCGCCTTATCGATAGACTCTACCTTGGCATTTGCCAGGTCCGCGGCCTTGATGCTGGAGGTAGCGCCCGTGAGGGAGGACTTGCGCTGGACCCCGTAGGCCGATACGACCAGTGGATCAAGCGTCTTCTCCGTGCTCTTGAGCTGGACGCGAAGCTCCTTACCTGCTACGACGGCGACCGTCTCGGCGCCATAACCAATATAGGAGATACGCAGGGTCTTCGCTCCCTCAGGCAGACGAAGGGTGAACTTCCCCTTCGCGTCGGTGAGGGCCCCACTGCGGGGGAATTCAACGCAGATGACCGAAGCACCTTCGATCGGTTCATTGTTCTCAGCCGCAACGACTATCCCAGTCACGGCTACCTGCTTCTGCGCCCAGGTAAGTCCTACGGAGAGAACCAGGAGCAACAGGCTTAGTAAACTCTTTCTCATTAGCGAATTGGTGAATTTGGAGGTGAATATATACAACGAAGAAGCGCTTCTCGAGGAAATCCAGGAGAAGCGCTTCTTACAAACTCTTTGTATGGGTATGCTATATACTAACAGGTATACAACAAGCTACTTCGCCTATGGATATGCGTCATCATGCTGAGCCACATCATCGTGTCAGCATACATTCGCATAATCATCATAGACTGGACTTGTTGCATATAGCTATTAGTCTTCTTTTCTTTTGAGTGAAGGGAGGAAGGTGAATTATCCACGACGGACGTCCCTTCCGATTGGTGCAAAGGTAAAGCTGTTTTTGAAAACTCCAAATCACGCCCCTCAAAAATCCCCGCACGCTCCCCCTCAATGAAGGGCTACCCACCCGACGACATAGCGTCCACTACCCCATCATACACAGCGACTTACCCCCACCGCACAGAAATATCCTACCACGCTCAAAAAAAATTTCTCGCTGAGGATGAAAAACGAACCAGTACTGGTCGCCGAAGTGACCAGTACTGGTCACGACGCGAAGTAGTACTGGTCAATAATAGCAACCAGTACTGGTCACTTCGTCGACCAGTACTGGTTCGTATCCCCCCTCCCGTGAGGTCGCAGACGAGCGCACATAAAAAAGGCTGACCTACCGCGGTAGATCAGCCGAAGAGCTTAGGGAGGAAGTGATCACCTCGCCCCTTAGTAAATCTGAATGAAGCGCACGAGTTCGGCACCGAGGTGGCCGTTGATCTTGCGCTGGAGTTCGGCTTGCTGGAAGCCCAGTTCCTGCCGTACCGCAGGCGAGGAGACCTGCAGGCGGAGCACCCCTTCGTCGAAGCGGACCTCCTGAAGCCAGCGGCACATCGGCCCTAAGAGCTCAGGCAGGTAGTCTCGCAGACGATGCACCAAGAGCTGCTCATACATATCGGGGTCGTCGTCCCACAGCGAGGCAATGGCTTCGCCGAGGAGTACGGTCTTACTCTGCTTCATAGGTGGAGTCGATAGAGCGCACTTCGCCCGAGGACACTTCGAAGAGGCGATAGTCTTCGCCCCAGCTTGTGACGATCTCGTCAAGGTGCTTGCGGTTCGTATCCGTGATGAAGATCTGCCCGAAGTCACTCCCTCCGACCAGACGGATGATGCGCTCCACACGCTCGGCATCGAGCTTGTCAAAGATATCATCCAAGAGGAGAAGCGGGCGCTCGGGGTTGGTCGCCGAGAGCAGGGCGTACTGGGCGAACTTCAGTGCGATGAGGAAGGTCTTATTCTGCCCCTCACTCCCGACCTTACGGATGAGCTCTTCGCCGAGGAGCATCTGCAGGTCATCCTTGTGCAGACCCATAGTCGTGTAGCCCATGAGGCGGTCACGCTGACGGGCCTCACGCAGGAGCTCGAGGCAATGCCCCTCGTGCTCAGCGAGCGACGACGTATAGACGAGGCTCACACGATCCTGCCCGCCACTGATAGCGGTATAGTACTGCTGGAAGAGGGGAATGAAGTCACGCACGAAGGCCGCACGGCGCTCGTAGAGGAGCGGGCTGACCTGCTCGAGCTGTAGATCAAGGACTTCGAGGACGGCATCATCGGCACGCTGGCTCTTCAGGAGCACATTGCGCTGCTCGAGGATGCGGTGGTACTGTGCGAGTGCCGCCATATAGACACTATCCTGCTGGGAGAGCTGCTTGTCGACGAAGCGGCGACGCTCGTCGCTCCCCCCGAGGATGAGCTGGTAGTCCTGTGGCGAGACGATGACCAGCGGGAAGGCACCGATATGATCGCTGAGCTTAGGGTACTCCTTCTTGTTGCGCTTGAGCACCTTGCGATGCCCAGGACGGATCTGCAAGAGCAGCTGACGCTCGTCGCCGAAGTCGCTTCGGTAGACGGCATCGAGCACGGCAGCCTCCTGCCCGTATTGCACGGCGAGGCTGTCGGTGATCGAGAGGTGACTCTTGGTGAAGGAGAGGTAGTGCAGCGCATCCAGCAGGTTGGTCTTCCCCATCCCATTGAGACCAATGAAGCAATTGACCTTGGGGGAGAAGGTGCAGGAGGCCGAGGCGATGCTCTTGAAGTGCAGGAGGTGCAGACGCTGGAGGATCACAGGCGGGAGGGATTAGCGTGGTGCAGAGCCGCCACGAGCCATCTGCTCCTTGGTCGAGAGCATACCGCAGGCAGCGGAGATATCTTCACCGCGGGAGGTGCGGATCGTCGTGGTGTAGCCGCGTGACTCGAGCTGGCGCTTGAAGTGCTCCATCTTATCTCGCGAGAGCGGACGCAGGGGCACATCAGGGATTTGGTGGAAGGGGATGAGGTTGATACGGCAAGGGATACCACGCAGGAGACGGGCAAGCTCCGCAGCATGCTCGTCGCTATCATTCACCCCATCGAAGACGATGTACTCGAAGGAGACGCGGCGCTGCCCCGTGAAGTCGGCTTCGCGGATCATCTGCAGCGTGTCCTCCAGTGGCAGACCTCCCTCGGCAGGCATCAGCTCCAGACGCCCCTCGTGGAAGGGATTGTGCAGGCTGACTGCCAGATGACAGGTCGTCTCGCTGAGGAAGCGCTCGAGGCCACGGCGTACACCGACCGTAGAGAGGGTGACGCGCTTAGGCGACCAGCCCAAGCCCCACGCGGAGGTCAGGACGGAGATACTCTTCAGTACGTTCGTCGCATTGTCGAGCGGCTCGCCCATACCCATATAGACGACGTTGGTCAGCGAGGCGGATTCCTCGACGGAGAGTACTTGGTTGATGATCTCACCCGAGGACAAGTTCCCCTTGAAGCCCTGCTTACCCGTCATACAGAAGAGACAGTCCATCTTACAGCCCACCTGCGAAGAGATGCAGAGCGTAGCGCGATCCTTATCGGGGATAAAGACGGCTTCGACGAGGCCACCCGTGGAGACGGCGAAGAGGTACTTGCGCGTGCCGTCCTTCGACAGCTGACTCATCACGGGAGCCGTACGCCCGACGGTATAGCGCTCAGCGAGGAGCGTGCGATTGGCTTTGGAGAGATTCGTCATCTCATCGATGGAGGTGACGCGCTTGTCATAGAGCCACTGGGCTATTTGCTTGCCCGTGAAGCGGGGCATGCCCAGGGAGGTGACCAGCTCGGTAAGCTCATCGAGGGTGCGACCAAGGAGTATTTCTTTGCCTTCTGGCATCGTATGCTGATAAATCGAGGGGTGAATGAATAAGGCTGCCCGCAGAGTGTCTTCATGCGGGCAGCCTATTTAATAACTGATATCAGTGGCAAAGGGTTGTCCCGATGCCCCGATAGATGGGGAGCCGGCTACTAATAGAAGCGAGCGCGGTTGTCCTGAATCTTCATCTTCTGGATGAAGTCCGTGAAGACACGGTAGCTGTACTGACGAGCCAGACCGAGCTCCTGCTGCTTGACCTGTGCAGCGACAGCAGCGGGATCGTTAGGCGTAGCAGCGACGGGCTGGAGGACCATGACTTCGGCGTTGCTTGCAGCGAAGGGCTTAGAGATCTTACCTATGGGGGTCGTCATAGCTACGCCGTTGAAGGTAGCAGGCTCGCTACCACGGACGAGGTAGTTGACGTCGACGAGGGTATCGACCTTCGTCTGGAGCTCCGTAGCGTAAGCATCGAGAGAAGCGAGGTTCTTGCCTTCGAGGTTCTTAGCGAGAGTCTCGGCCTTCTTCTTGCTGGTGAGGTAAGCTACGATCTCTTCCTTGACAGCGGAGAGAGGAGCTACGCCAGCAGGCGTGTGCTTGACGACTGCGGGGATGACGAGGTAGTCCGTACCGCAGGTGTAGAGCTTCTGGCTGACTTCGCCGTCCTTAGCACCGATAGCCCAGCTGATGACCTGACGCGAGCTGGGGATCTGCCCGAGAGCAGCCGTCTGCGTCGTCACAGGGATGTTGCGAGCTACGCTGAAGCCTTCCTTTTCAGCCTTCTTAGCCATAGCATCGAAGCCACCGCCACCACCGAGGATGCGGTTCATAGCAGCGTACTTAGCGTTGTAGGTCTCAGGAGAGAACGTAGCGGGTACGGAGAGGAATGCTACCTGATAAGCATCTACTGCTGGCTGGGGATTCTCAGCACGTACGAGGACGGAGAGAGGAGCCTGGCCGAGGCGAACGACCGTACCGAAGGGTACCTTGTAGAGCGTATCGAGGTTGAGAGCTGAGCCCTGAGAGAGCTGTACCAGCTGTGATTCGGTGAAGGTGCTATCGACCGAGCCGTAGCGGTTAGGCAGCTGGATGAGGCCACCCGTAGCCGACGTAGAGGGGTCGATGCTGTGCTTCTTAGCGAGCTCAGCGAAGCTGGCACCCGCATGAAGCTGTGCGAGCAGGCTATCTGCCTGACCCTTGACGCTGTCGTTGAGGACGATCATACGGACAGAGACACCTGCAGGGACCATCTTCTTACCGACGAGCTTGATGATATCGTAGCGGTCGCTGACGAGCTGAGGATCGCTGACAGCACCAGTCTCAGCACCCTTGATGAAGGCGACCTGCTCAGCACCGAGGCCCAGCGCATCGAGCTCAGCACCGGTGAGGTAGCTCTTGGAGAAGAACTTGCTGGAGGTAGCGAAGCCACGGAGTACAGACTCGACGTTAGCGGCATTTGCATTGCGAAGCTCAGCGACGGCCTTCTCCTTCTCAGCAGCAGCCTTCTTGTAGTCTTCCTGCGAAGGAGTGACCTGCAGGCTGATGTAGCTTACCTCGGTGAGAGGGTACTGCATCTTGTAGAAGTCCTTGTGCTCATCGTAGTACTTCTTCACCTCGCTATCGCTGGGCTTAGCAGCCTCGTCTGCGATCTGAGCAGCAGAGGTGCGCACGAGAGCGATGCTACGGCTTTCCTTACCGACAGAGAGCTCACGGTCTACATCGTTGATCTTATAGGTACGAGCGAGCAGCGTAGAGAGCTTCTGCTGGAGACGCTGAGACTTGATCTGCTTCTGGAGCTGCTCGAACTGGCTCTTAGCCTGCAGGAGCTGGCCACGCTGCTCAGCAGGAGCTGCCTGGATCTGCTTATCAGAAAGCTGCTTGATGATCTCGTTGATCTGCTTCTCATCTGCCGAGCCGAAGAACTGTGCAGCCAATGGCGAGGGAGCGATCCCCTTACCCACGAGGAGGGCATAGAGTTCGTCGTCAGATACGCCGAGGCCGACCTTTGAGGTCACCTCATTGAGGGCATACTCCGAGATGTACTCTTGGGCCAGTTGGTTATTCAGCTGCATGCGTTGCTCATCGGAGAGCTGCTGGCCCTGGGCTTGAGCCTGGTCTTCGAGCTCCTTGAGGCGCATGCTATACTCTTCGATCGAGACATCTTTGCCATCGATGGAGAGAGCCGTACGCTCATTCTTGCTCCAGAAGGTGCGCCCACTGGTGAAGAGGTCACCGATGACAAAGCCCGCCAGGGCGATCCCGATGACCACGACCAGCAGTACCGAATGACTTCGGATCTTCTCTAATACTGCCATTGTTTGTTTTTACCTATGGATGAATAGTGTTTATATTTCAGTCTTTGAGGAACAAAGATACAAACACTCCGACGAATACTCAAATACAAAGGGCCTTCTCAGAAGGAAGTGGGATAAGGGAAGCTCACTTCCCCTATCCCACTGCTTCGGATAGCGTACATAAATACGGTGTATGGAGTACCCGCAGAGCGCTGCTTAGTCTCGTGGGAGCTCCTCAAAGTCAACGTACTCGTCGCTTGAGGGGACGGGTGAACTTGCGAGCCTCGATATCATCGAGCTCCTGCTTCTGGCGGCTGTCCGAGCTCTCAGCCGTGCCTTCACGACGCTCAGAGGATGCCCCAGGGGCACCATAGCCACGATTGCGGTAGGCCTCACCACCGGCCGCCTCGGTCATACGACGCTGCAGGCGCTGGAGGAGCTTCACGGCCAGCCAAGCTTGGATCGTAGGCCAGTAGAGGTAGAGGAGGACACCGATGAGGATTATTATCAGGAGGCTCATATCGAAATTCGGATTTATCTAATACATACTATGTGACAAAGCTCCTCTGTTCAAAGAGCGTGCCAAAGTACTCTGCTTAGGCCTTCTCGCCCTTCTGCTGAGGCAGAAGTGACAGCAGGAGGTAGGCGATGATCGTCACACTGCAGCCGAACCAGCCCAGCCACACTACCGACCCGATAGCCACCACGATGAGCACCAGCTGAGGCCACTTGTGGCTCAGGGGCTCCTTCGAGAGCTTGAAGGAGAACATCGGCAGCTCACTGACCATCAGCAGGGACAGCACGAGCGTCAGCACCAGATAAGTGATGAGCGTAGCCGAAGCACCGATGGACAGTCCGAAGGAAGGAATTGCTGCTGCAGCACCGATCCAGAAGAGTGCGTTCGAGGGGACGGGGAGTCCGAGGAACGAGGTCGACTGGCGCGTGTCGTTGTTGAACTTCGCCAGGCGCAGTGCAGCAAAGGCCACGACGACGAAGACGCCATAGTTCAGATAATTCCCTGCATCCAAGCCCTCCAGTCCACGGAAGACAAGGGTAGCGGGAGCCAAGCCAAAGCTCACGACGTCGGCCAGCGAGTCGAGGTCCTTCCCGATCGGAGAGGACACACCCAGCAGGCGCGCTACCATCCCATCGAAGAAGTCAAAGACTGCCGAGAGGACGATGAGCCACATGGCGATATCAGGGCGACCTGCATAGAGCGTGAAGACGATAGCCATCACGCCCGAGAGGAGGTTCCCCGCGGTCAGCATATTAGGTATATGCTTCTTGATATTCATTCTATTATATATTATATATATGTATAGGGAGGGGAGCTATACTGCCTAGCGAGGCAGCGTAGCGATGTCGGTGATATTCCCCTGGACCTTCTGTCCGACCTTGACGTGCACCTTCGTGCCAAGAGGGAGGTAGAGGTCGACGCGAGAGCCGAACTTAATGAAGCCGAGGTTCTGGTTGATATCTACGCGCTGACCGACCTCTGGATAGGTGACGATACGGCGTGCGATAGCCCCAGCGACCTGACGGACGAGGATACGATCCCCACCCTCACTGCGGATGATGACAGCTGAGCGCTCGTTGTCCGTGCTACTCTTAGGCAGGTGAGCCGAGAGGAAGCGACCATCGGTGTGCGAGACATGCTCGACGACGCCATTACAAGGGATCCAGTTGACGTGCATATCAAAGACGCTCATGAAGACCGACACCTGCAGGCAACGGCAGCCAAGCAGCTCCGTCTCCTCCGTCTCCTCGACGACGACGACACGGCCGTCAGCAGGACACACGATCTCCAGCGGGCCATCGCTATGCTTGCGAGGCTCGTAGCGGAAGAAGTTGATGACAGCCAGATAGAAGAGGATCGAGATAGCCAGGAAGATGTAGCTAAACGTCCCTCCCGCAAAGAGAGCAATGAAGGCATTCAGCCCAATAAGAGTGATAGCAAAGCCAATGAGTGGGCCGCGCCCTTCTTTGTGAAGTAACATAGGGGTCTATTGAGTGGACACTTTATGACATGGGTAATATATTGCGCAAATATACTCAAAAAAGCCTATACCTCAGCTGATAGAGGGATAGTCTTACTGCAAATACCTGACATTATGCCATACAGACGACACCTCCCTCTCCCCCTTCTTTCTGCCACTTTTCAGCCCACCTGTACCGTCCTCTAACCATGGATATTGCAAGCGCCCTCCGAAGAAAGAAAAATCAACCACTACTGGTCACCGAGTGGACCAGTAGTGGTAAGCAATAGTGACCAGTACTACTTCGCATCGTGACCAGTACTGGTCCGATCACCGACCAGTACTGGTTCGTTTTATCCCCTCACGAGAGCAGTGGGAGTAAGGATATCGGGTTCCCCGTAGTCGTACGCCCCTTATACAATAAACAAGTAACGTGCGCGAGGGGTATCTCATGTAGTAGATACACACCGAAGAATTATCGTACATTTGCGGTACAGTGAACTACAAATATCTTTTCACCTCTTAAACCACAAACAAGCGATGAGGCTCAAGAAAATCATCTTATCCCTCCTCTCGGCGCTCTTCGTAGGCACCACACTGGGTCTACCTTCGGCTGCTCAAGCCCAAGCTCCCAGCGAAATGCCGCCACTCCCCATAGACACCGCCGTCCGTATCGGAAAGCTCCCCAATGGTCTGACCTACTTCATTCGTCACAATGAAGAGCCCAAGGGTAGAGCAGAATTCTATATCGCCCAGAAGGTAGGCTCGATGCAGGAAGAAGACTCGCAGCAGGGTCTGGCTCACTTCCTCGAGCATATCGCCTTCAACGGCACAAAGAACTTCCCTGGCAAGGGAATCATCAACTTCCTCGAGAGCATCGGTGCCAGCTTCGGTGGCAACATCAATGCTTACACGAGCTTCGACAAGACGGTCTACACGCTGATGAAGATCCCCGTCCCACGCAAGAGCATCATCGATAGCTGTATCCTCGTGCTCCACGACTGGAGTAGCTTCATCAGCCTCGAGGATAAGGAGATCGACGCTGAGCGTGGTGTCATCGAAGAAGAATGGCGCCGCAGCAATAGCGGGGATATGCGCAATATGGAGAAGCTCCTCGACTTCGCCTTCCCTGGCAACAAGTACGGTAAGCGTCTGCCCATCGGTAAGATGGAGATCGTACGCAGCTTCCCCTATCAGGTCCTACGCGACTACTACAAGAAGTGGTACCGCCCCGACCTGCAGGCAGTCATCATCGTCGGTGACGTCGATGTCGACTATACGGAGGCTCAGATCAAGAAGATCTTCGCCGACATCCCTGCTCCAGTGAATGCAGCTGAGCGTGTCTACACCCCTGTCGAAGACAACGACAAGCCCATCGTAGGTATCGCTGCTGACAAGGAAGCTACGCAGAACTCGATCAATATCTCTTATAAGAGCGATGTCACACCTGCTGATGTCCGCGCTACCCTCATGGGCCCCCTCGAAGACTACATCAAAAGTGTCGTCACTTCGATGATCGCCCAGCGCTTCAGCGACATCGTCAAGAAGCCTAACGCTCCCTTCACCAATGCCTCCATTCAGTTCGGCAACTACATCGTCGCTAAGACGAAGGATGCTGCCAACTTCGACGCTACCTTCAAGGAAGGTCAGTGGGAGCCTGCTCTCAAGGCCCTCGTAGCTGAGATCGTCCGTCTCAAGAAGTACGGCTTCACTCCTGGTGAATACAACCGTGCTAAGAAGGACTACCTCGTCAGCATGAAGAACTTCTACAACGAACGTGACAAGCGCACCAGCGACGCTTGGGCAAACGTCTACGTAGACTACTTCGAAGATGGTGGTTACCTCCTCGATATCCCCACGCACTACCAGCTCATCCAGGGCATCGCTGAGCAGTTCCCCCTTGAGCAGATCAATGCTATGGTCCAGCAGCTCGACCTTGAGAAGAATGTCCTCATCGCCCTGACCAGCGTAGAGAAGCCCAGCGTCAAGCTCCCCAGCATCGAGGAGCTCACGCAGAAGTACTTCGACTACTTGAAGCAGCAGGTCGAAGCTCCTAAGGACGAGGTCAGCAACGAGAAGCTCATCGACAAGCTCCCCATGAAGGGTAAGATCGTCAAGACCGAGAAGAATGGCCAGTACGGCTCTACCATCTGGACGCTCTCCAACGGCGCGAAGGTCTACATCAAGAAGACCGACTATAAGGAAGATGAGATCCTCTTCAAGGGTCGCCGCGATGGTGGGTACTACAACTTCACCAAGCCCAGCGCTACGGAGCTGAAGGTCCTCAACAGCCTCCCCTCCATCGGTGGTCTCGGCAAGTTCGATGAGTCAGCTCTCGAAAAGGCCCTCAGCGGCCGCATCGCTTCTGTCTCTGCGACTGTCTCCAACATCAGCGATGATGTAGCAGGTAGCACGACGAAGGAAGACCTCGAGACGATGCTCCAGCTCCTCTATCTCAACTTCACGGCTGTACGCGCTGACAAGGACGCCTTCCAGGCATGGCAGGAGCGTACCATCAGCCAGATCGAGGCAAACAAGGCTAACCCGCTCTCCTTCCTCGGCGACTCCGTCACGCGCTACATCTTCCCCAACAACCCTGAGCGCTATCCCCTCAGCGTCGAAGAAGTCAAGAGCGTGAACTATGAGCGCGTACTGCAGCTCTTCCGTAGCCGCTTCGCTAACGCTCGTGGCTTCGAATTCTACTTCGTAGGTAATGTCGACGAAGCTGCCCTCCGTCCACTCGTAGAGCAGTACATCGCTTCACTCCCCGCTCAGAAGACCTACACCGACAAGGCTCACACGAACCGCGTCCCCCAGGAACGCCTCGGCACGAACAAGAAGGAGTACAGCGCTGCTATGGAGACGCCTATGGGTATCGTCATCGACGGCATCTCAGCTCCCACGATCTACAACCAACAGGAAGGTCTGACGAGTGCTGTGCTTGAGTCTATCCTCGACCAGCTCTACACGAAGACCATTCGTGAGGATGCAGGTGGTGCTTACAGCGTCGGTGTCCTCGCTGACGTGTCACGCTTCCCCAGCCCACGCACGAACGTCACCGTCCAGTTCCAGACTGACCCTGCCAAGGCCGTAGCCATGAACGAGCTCGTCTTCAAGGGTCTCGAAGGTATCGCTAAGAACGGTCCTTCTACTGAGTACTTCGACAAGGCTGTCAAGAACCTCAAGAAGGCTCACGGCGAAAGCCTCCGCAAGAACAGCTACTGGCTCGGTCAGCTCGCTCGCTTCTACGGTCAGGGCTTCGACTTCGTCACGAACTACGACAAGCTCCTCGACGCTGTCACGCCTCAGTCTGTACAGGCTCTTGCTAAGAAGCTCTACGAGTCTAAGGACCGTACGGAGATCCTCTTCCGCTCTACGGAAGCTAAGAAGTAAGCACTTCACAGCCATCTCCCACTTCATATAGCAAGCCGGGCACCCTCCCCATCTGAGGATGCCCGGCTTGTCGCTTAATGAACAATTCGCCCCATCTCACGCTTATCATACCAACGAGCAGTATTCTATCACCTCGTAGCAACTAACTGAATAATGAAGAAAGTCATCCTCAGCCTCGCCCTCATCTCCGCAGGTCTCTTCTCGAGCTATGCCTGCACGGCCAAGGCTTCGAGCAACGCTGCTTCTGCCTCCACCGAGACGACCGCAGCTGCCCCCAGCGAAGAAGCTGCAGCCGACGATAAGGCCGCAGAAGGCGCTATCAAGCACATCGACGCAGACTTCCTGCGCAAGAACATCTGGGACTATAAGGAAGAGCCCTCGAAGTTTGTCTTCAAGGGCAGCCGTCCCGCTATCCTCGACTTCTACGCCGACTGGTGCGGTCCCTGCCGTAAGCTCAGCCCCAAGCTCGAAGCTATCGCTAAGAAGTATGCGGGTAAGATCGACGTCTACAAGATCGATGTCGACAAGGAAGCTGGTCTGGCCAATATCTTCGGTGTGAAGAGCATCCCTATGTGCCTCTTCATCCCTATGCAGGGTACGCCCATCCAGACGGTAGGCGATCTCACTCCCGATCAGATCGAGGAGACCATCAAGCAGATCTACTCCGACGCTAAGTAAGCCCAGCGAGTCATTCGCATCTACAATAAAAGCTCATCCCCACACCGCCTGATGGCAGTGTGGGGATGAGCTTTTATTGTAGCGTCCGAGTGAGGAAGTCGCTTACTTCTTCGCAGGACGGGGGATGAAGTCAAAGCCCGTGTAAGGACGAAGAGCCTCGGGGATGCGGATGCCTTCGGGCGTCTGGTTGTTCTCCAGCAGCGCTGCGACGATACGGGGCAGAGCCAGAGCACTACCATTGAGCGTGTGCACGAGCTGGACACCCTGCTCAGCGTCACGATAGCGGCAGCGCAGGCGGTTGGCCTGGTAGCTCTCGAAGTTGGACACAGAGCTGACCTCGAGCCAACGCTTCTGTGCAGCAGAGAAGACCTCGAAGTCATAGGTCAGCGCACTGGTGAAGCTCATATCGCCACCACTCAGACGCAGGATGCGCCAGGGAAGCTCGAGCTTCGTGACGAGCGTCTCTACGTAGGCGACCATCTCGTCGAGGCGCTGATAGCTGCGCTCAGGCTTGTCGATGCAGACGATCTCGACCTTGTCGAACTGGTGGAGGCGGTTCAGACCACGCACATCCTTACCATACGACCCAGCTTCGCGGCGGAAGCAGGCGGAGTAAGCGGTGTTGCGTACGGGCAGATCCTTCTCCTCGAGGATGACATCACGATAGATATTCGTCACAGGCACCTCTGCCGTAGGGATGAGATAGAGGTTGTCCGCCGTAGCGTGGTACATCTGCCCTTCCTTGTCGGGGAGCTGACCCGTGCCGTAGCCTGAGTCTTCGTTGACGACGTAGGGAGGCTGTACCTCGAGGTAACCAGCTTCACGAGCATTGTCGAGGAAGAAGTTGATGAGCGCGCGCTGCAGGCGAGCTCCATAACCCTTATAGACGGGGAAGCCAGCACCCGAGATCTTCACACCCAGCTCGAAGTCAATGAGGTCATAGTCCTTCGCCAGCTCCCAGTGGGGCTCAGCGGTAGCATCGAGTGCGGGCATCTCGCCACCGGTCTTGACGCAGACGTTATCCTCAGCCGTAGCACCTTCGGGCACGATGTCGGCGGGGAGGTTAGGTACAGTGAGCAGGATCTCACGGATCTTCGCTTCGGCCTCCGTCTTCTTCTCCTCAAGGCTCTTGCTAGCTCCTTGAGCAGTGCCACCTGAGAGCGGATGCTCTCGGCCTGCTCCTTGGCGCCCTGCTTCATCAGATCACCGATCTCCTTAGCGAGGGCCTTCTGACGAGAGAGGCTGGCATCGAGCTCCTGCTGAGAGCGACGGCGGATCTCATCGAAGTTCAGGACTTCGGTGATCGCTTCGCGTGCCTCGAACTGCTTCTTATGGAGGCGCTCAATGACCGCCTCGGTATTCTCCTTGATTTGCTTGAGTGTAAGCATAATGTCTCGTGTGGGGTATAATGAGAGGAGGTCGCTCCCTCCGGGCTGTGTAGACCCTTCTGGAGCAACCTCCGGTTGACTTGTCTGACGTGTGCTCCGTCTTAGGCCTCAGCCGCGATGGAGACGTACGAGCGGTCGTTCTTCTTGCGAGTGAAGACCACCTTACCGTCGATCAGTGCATAGAGCGTGTGGTCCTTACCGATACCTACGCCTGCACCTGGGTGATGCTGCGTGCCACGCTGGCGGACGATGATGTTACCAGCCTTAGCGTGCTGACCACCGAAGAGCTTTACTCCGAGTCGCTTACTTTCTGATTCGCGTCCGTTCTTGGAGCTACCTACACCTTTTTTATGTGCCATTGTCTTATGTCTAAACTAATGCGGTGATACAATTACTTACGCTACGATTTCCTTGACGAGGACTTCGCTGAACTGCTGGCGGTGGCCATTGAGCTTGCGATAGCCCTTACGGCGCTTCTTGTGGAAGACAAGTACCTTGTCGCCCTTTACAAGAGGCGTGATGATTTCGCACACGACCTTAGCACCAGCCACTACAGGCGTACCTACAGTGACAGCACCATCCTTGTCTACGAGGAGGACCTTGTCGAATTCTACTACTGCGCCACTCTCTGCACCCTTGACGTGGTGAATGAAGAGGCGACGGCCCTGTTCTACATTGAACTGCTGGCCCTGAATGTCTACGATGACGTACATTATCGTTGATAACTAAAAAGTTAGCCCCGTAGGGTGCCACCCGCTCCACGGCGGAGGGATAGACTTCTTCTCCTACCCTACATAGGAAATTCGGTCACAAAGATACAAATATCTGATACAATACCTTGCATCTCCCGGACTTTCGCCGGAGGAACTCCCTCAGTCCGAGCTCATCCCCCACCCCACACAAGGTAACATCTCCCCCACCAAAGAAGCCCCCACTGCGGCCTGCCGTATCACGAAGTCTCACAGCGAGGGCTATGAACCTATATTGGTCGCTGCTCCGACCTATATTGGTCAGCGCACGAACCTATATAGGTCGTCACAGCGACCTATATAGATCCACCCGACGACCAATATAGGTTCAGGCCCCCAAAGGGGAGGCTCTTCAACAGTCTCAAAGAAAAGGAAAGCGCCCAGGTTAATACCTTGCAATCAACACCTTACCACGCCTCACAGTCGTACGATATGAGCTTCTCTGCAAAGTGGCTCATCTGACCAGTACTGGTCACCATGCCAAGCAGTACTGCTCACTATAATCAACCAGTACTGGTCACGACGCGAAGCAGTACTGGTCAACCCAGCGACCAGTAGTGGTCACAAAGACCTCCGCGTAGATAGCGCAGAAATGCATTACGCCCCAGGCTGCCGAAGCGGCCTGGGGCGTAGCGTTTATAGAGGGATGTATCGAAGTCGACCGCGACTTAGTCGAGGGTCTTCTTGATCTCGATTTCTTCGTAGGCTTCGATGATGTCACCGACCATGATGTCGTTGTAGCCATCGATGTTCAGACCGCAGTCCTGACCCATGACGACTTCCTTAGCATCATCCTTGTAGCGCTTGAGAGAGCCGAGTTCGCCCTGGTACTTGACGATACCATCGCGGATGAGGCGGATCTTGTTGTTGCGCTTGATCTTCCCTTCGACGACCATACAGCCGGCGATAGTACCGACCTTGGTGATCTTGAAGGTCTGCTGGACCTCGAGGTTCGCCACGACATTCTCCTTGATTTCGGGCGAAAGCATCCCTTCCATAGCGGACTTGATGTCTTCGATGGTGTCGTAGATGATCGAGTAAGTACGGATCTCTACGCCCTCACGGTCTGCCAGACGACGAGCGGCCTGGCTGGGACGCACCTGGAAGCCCAGGATGATAGCCGAAGAAGCAGAGGCGAGCACGACGTCGCTCTCGGAGATCTGACCGACGCCCTTGTGGATGACGTTGACCTGAATTTCCTCCGTAGAGAGGCGGATGAGCGAGTCGGAGAGCGCTTCGATAGAGCCGTCCACGTCACCCTTGATGATGACATTGAGCTCCTGGAAGTTGCCCAGAGCACGACGACGAGCAAGTTCGTCGAGGGTAAGCCCCTTCTTCGTGCGGTTATCCTGCTCACGCTTGAGCTGCTCACGCTTGCTGGCGATGCTACGCGCTTCCTGCTCGGTCTCCATGACGTTGAAGGTCTCACCTGCGGTAGGTGCACCGTCCAAGCCAAGGATCAGAACGGGTTCGCTGGGGCCTGCGTGCTCGACCTTCTGATTACGCTCGTTGAACATAGCCTTCACACGGCCATAGTGCGTACCCGAGAGGACGACGTCACCCTGCGAGAGCGTACCGTTCTGCACGAGGACGGTAGCCACATAACCACGACCCTTGTCGAGTGAAGACTCGATGACGGAGCCGACAGCACGGCGCTTGGGGTTGGCCTTGAGCTCAAGAAGCTCAGCTTCGAGGAGAACCTTCTCCAGTAGCTCATCGATGTTGATGCCCTGCTTAGCGGAGATCTCCTGACACTGGTACTTACCCCCCCATTCCTCGACGAGGTAGTTCATGGCAGCGAGCTGCTCACGGATACGGTCGGGGTTAGCGGCGGGCTTATCGATCTTATTGATCGCGAAGACCATGGGCACACCAGCGGCGGCGGCATGGTTGATAGCTTCCTTCGTCTGAGGCATCACGTCGTCGTCAGCGGCGACGATGATGATAGCGATGTCCGTGACCTTCGCACCACGAGCACGCATAGCGGTGAAGGCTTCGTGACCTGGCGTATCGAGGAAGGTAATGCGCTTACCACCCTTGAAGCGGATGCTGTAGGCACCGATATGCTGGGTAATCCCCCCTGCTTCGCCAGCGATGACGTTGGTATTGCGCAGGCGGTCAAGGAGCGACGTCTTACCGTGGTCGACGTGACCCATGACGGTGACGATAGGAGGACGGCTGATGAGGTCAGCTTCGTCATCGACCTCTTCTTCCTGCGTGATGGCTTCGACGACCTCAGCGCTGACGAAGTCGGTCTTGTAGCCGAATTCTTCTGCAACCATCTCGATGGTCTCAGCGTCGAGGCGCATGTTGATAGACACCATCAGACCGATGCTCATACAGGTAGCGATGACCTGCGTCACGGGGACGTCCATAAGGCTCGCGAGGTCACTAACGGTGACGAACTCGGTAAGCTTCAGCGTACGGCTTTCGGCTTCGCTGCGCTCCTGAGCGTCGAGAGCTGCAGAGCGAGCAGCGTCGCGCTTGTCCTTACGGTACTTAGCGGACTTCGCCCCCTGCTGGTTCTTACCCGTCAGACGAGCAAGCGTCTCCTTGACCTGGCGCTGTACATCTTCGTCAGTGACGACAGCCTTCTGAGGCTGCTGGCTCTGACGCTTGGCCTTACGGCCCGTCTTCTGCTCGGCAGCACCCTGCTGAGCATTGCCACGACCACCGCGGTTGTTGGGGTCTGCGGAGCGACCTGCGCCGGCATTACCATTGCGCTGTCCGGGCTTCTTCGTGCCATTGTCCGTCACCTTAGCGGCTTCGGCCTTGACATCGACGGGGCCCTTACCGATACGGGTGCGCTTACGCCCCTTGTCGGCAGCGGACTTCTTGGCGGGGCGGGTATTATCGTTGATCGAAGAGAGGTCGATCTTACCTACTACATTGAAGCTAATGCCTGCGGCGGGAGTCGAAGGACGATAGATCTCGGGCTCACGTACCGTGGGCTCCTCGGCTGCGGGAGCAGCCTTGGGCTCGGGCTTTACCTCGGGCGCTGCAGGGGCAGGCTCAGGAGCTGGAGCGGGCTTGGGCTCAGCCTTGGGGGCGGGAGCTTCGACCTTAGGAGCAGGCGCGGGTGCTGGCTCGGGCTTGGGTTCAGGCTTGACCTCTACCTTGGGTTCGGGCTTAGCTGCAGGTGCAGGAGCCTCGGCCTTAGGAGCAGGAGCGGGCTTGGGCTTAAGCTCGGCCTTCGCCTTGGCGGCGGGCTTAGCTTCAGCCTTCTTCTCCGTAGCGATGGAGCCCTTGATATTGAGGCTGGGGCGGCGATCCTCGGGGACGACCGTCTCGATGTGCTTCACCTTCGCGGGAGCGGGCTCAGCAGCTGGGGCCTCGGGCTTCGCTGCGGGCTTGGCAGGCGCAGGCTTAGCAGCGGCACCACTGAGGGTGTCGAGGAGCGCGGCGATCTCAGCCTTGCCCATGCCCTTGCCGTGCTCAGCGATGAGCTGCTCGGCCACCTCACGGGGTACGCGAGTGTTGGGGGTGATAGTATTGACGTCTAAGACGTTCTTTTTCTCTAACGAATCCTTGAATGAGCCAATCCCTACGTTGAGTTCTTTGGCCAAGGTAAAGAGCTTGATGTCCTTTGGCATGTATCTTCTCTTTTGAATGGTTTATGTCCGCCTCTTCACGGGCTCGCTGCTGGCTTGCTCGGGCTTCTCGCTATGGGTATCTACACTACAGGGAGCGACAGCTGGGCAGCGGGCGGGCGGGACGGATTAATCTTCTTCTCCCTCTTCAGTGGCGAGCTCAGCTGCGGGCTCGTCATCTTCATAGGGCTCTTCTTCGGAGAACTCGGCGCTGAGGACCTCGAGGATACGGTCGAGGACGTCTTCGTCCAGCTCAGTCTTCGCAAGGAGCGTAGCACGATCCTCACGCAGTACGGACTTAGCCGTAGTGTAGCCTTCCTCCTTGAGGGCCTGGATCATCTGCTCGTCGATCTCATCAGAGAACTCGTCGAGGTAGATATCCTCCTCACCCGTAGCACCCTCTTCGTCACGGAAGATCTCGATGCGGTAGCCGGTCAGGAGCGAAGCCAGCTTGAGGTTGGCAGCGTTCTTACCGATAGCCAAGGGCACCTGATCGGGGCGCATGTAGACCTCGGCCTGCTTGATTTCTTCGTCCTCGTCGCTGAGGGCGATAGCCACGGCCTTCCCAGGGCTGAGTGCGCGCTGGATGAAGAGCATGGGGTTCGTGGTGTAGGTCGTCACGTCGATATTCTCACCCTTCAGCTCGCGGACGATGCTGCGGATACGCGAACCGTTGACCCCGACGCAAGCCCCTACAGGGTCGATGCGGTCGTCATACGACTCTACGGCGATCTTAGCGCGCTCACCGGGGATACGGGCTGCGGCACGGATCGTGATAAGGCCATCGGCGATCTCAGGCACGTTGAGCTCCAAGAGACGCTTGAGGAACTCAGGGCTGACGCGCGAAAGGATGACCTTAGGATTGCTGTTCTCGTTCTCTACACGCTCGATGACAGCGCGTACCGTCTCACCCTTGCGGAAGAAGTCGCCAGGGATCTGCTCGGTCTTGGGCATGAGGAGCTCGTTGCCCTCATCGTCGATGAGCAGGGCTTCGCGCTTCCATACCTGATAGACTTCGGCGGAGATCAGCTCGCCCACACGGCCTGCGAAGCTGTGGTAGAAGTGCTCCTTCTGCAGCTCGAGGATCTTACTTGCCAGGGCCTGACGTAGGTTGATGACTGCGCGGCGACCGAAGGAGTTGAAGTCGACTGCATCGACGAAGTCCTCGCCGACGGAGATCTCTGGGTCGAAGCGCTGGGCTTCGCTCAGGGGTACCTCACGCACCTCATCGACGAAGTCCTCATCGGCGACGACGTGACGCGTACGCCAGATCTCGAAGTCACCCTTCTTCTCGACGTTGATGATGACGTCAAAGGTATCGTCCGAGCCAAACATCTTCGACAGGACATTGCGGAGGGAATCCTCCATGACCGCGATCAGCGTATTGCGGTCGATACTCTTGAGCTCCTGATACTCGAGGAGCGCTTCGATCAAGCTGGTAGTCTCTTTCTTCTTTGCCATGGGGCTATTATATAAGTTTTATTCTTCTACTTGGACAGGGTCGAGGTTTAGAACTTCAAGACGCGCTTGGTCTGTAGCACCTCATCCATCGGGATGGGGAGAGCTTCCTCGACCTCGATCTTGCGCTTCTGACCCTCGGGGCGTACCTTGCGCACGACGGTAAGGGTGATCGCTTCGGCAGTAGCATCAGAGAGGACACCCTTCTCCTTGATGCCCCCCTTACGGAGCACCTCGACCTCCTCACCGATAGCGTCGGTGTACTGACGGAGGACCTTGAAGGGTGCGGTGAGGCCTGCAGAGCCTACCTCGAGCTCGAAGTCCTCTGCCTCACGATCCAGCTGCCCCTCGATATGCTTCGACAGGGCGACGCACGCATCGATGCTGATGCCCCCACGGGCACCCAGCTCGACGATAATACGATTGCCAGGGTGGACAGCGACTTCTACAATATAGTAATCGGGGTGCTCGGTGGCACAGTACTGGGAAGCAATTCCCTCGATGTAGCTTTTATCGATCATGACGCGTCTCGTAGGATAATAGGGGATGAATGCAAAGAGAGGAAGCCTTGTCGCCTCCTCTCTTGATCATCTCTTTGCTACAAAGGTAATAAAAATCACCGACATAAGCTCCCCCACCCGACACTTCTTCATGCAAACGCTCCCGCCCAGCACCTTCTGAAGGCACTGATCGGGAGCGTATATGATAGGCGCGAGACTACTTTGTGGGAAGCTCCACCTTCACAGGATCTCCTTCATCACGGACAAATGTGAGGACGAGCTTACCCGCCGTCAAGTCGACAGCATCCTTCTTCAGATAGAGGTAGGCAGAGGCATCACGAGGGGTGAATTCGGAATATAAGTAGTACCCCCAGAAGGTCCACCAAAGATCCTTTGGAGTAAGACTTGCCAAGCTCGCTTCTTCTCGAATAGTCTTAGGCCCAACTTCATGAGCTAAAAACCTATAATACCAAGTCTCAGCACCTGGTGCGAGTGGCTCACGCTCATAGTACGTCTTATACAAGTGCTCGTAGCTGAGTAGTGCCTGCGAGGAGAGATCCGTCACCACATGATCTGCGTCACGAGTAAAGCTCAGCGTCATGGCCTGCAGCCCATAGACACCCAATGTATTGAACGGCCCAATCACACTGTAGAAGGTGACATCCTCACGCATCTTACGCTCCTTATATATTTGCGAGACCTTCTCCTCATCACGTATCATCGAATGGCGAACCTCTGAGCCTGGGACAATCTCCCAGCAGAGGTAATCTGATCGATCTTTCTGTGGGGTTTTCTCCACAGGGGTAAGGGTTGCCTCAGCCTTAATTATTCGGAAGAAGCCCGAGATGGGGTGCTTCGAGGGGAAAGAGCCAGATATCGGTTCTGGTCTCTCCTTCTCCTTATCACACGAGGAAAGGAAAGCTGCACTCAGAGTGACGAAGCCAAGAAAGAGGCTACTCATCGCCACACGCAGTATCGTCTTTTTCATACGCTTGGGGTATTAATGATTGCAATTAGGATCACGCGATCCGTTCATCCCAAATATATTATTTCTCTCATAAGCAAGGCTCCACGACCCGAGAGTAGGCCGAGAGCCCTTATCACAAGTACATTCTCCATTCAGAAGGCACAGACACGCTGTTCTTTAATTCCTTTACAAACGCATTTATAGAGCTCCCAATGCCACCTCTTTCCTTGCTGAGAAATAGGGAGGAATATAAGGGAGAGCTATCAACCTATATTGGTCGGCGGGCTGACCTATATTGGTCCGACGACGAAGCTATATAGGTCGCGATGGCGACCTATATAGGATGGCGAAGAAAGCTATATAGCTTTGTGAAGTGACCTATATTAGGTTGTTGCTCCACGTAGGGATAAAAGTTATGGACAAGTGGAAGATAAGTTTGGGCTACGTACGTGGACGATAAATCTACGTACGTGGATATTTGGATTTGCGTGCCTGGTCTTTAAGACTACGTGCGTAGATAGAAGAATACCTCTACGGGAAAGCGCTTTTTCTTCACGAGAAGGACACTTTTCCCTCCGCTGGATAAGAGGAATACGCGCGATAAGGCGAAGCCCCGCCCCATAGACCAAGGGTCTACGAGACGGGGCCAACAACACCTATCAACTTATGAATAAGGGGAAGCTAACGAGCGGGCGCCAGCTCCAGGACGAGCATCGTCCAGTAGTGGAGCGCAGGGAGCGTGACCGATACCACACCGCTACGCTGGGTGAATGGCAGGAGCTCGGGTGCCCCACCACGCAGGTCAGGCGAAGCTGCCCAGACACGGACGACACGCGCCGCACTCTCCAGCTGGAGCGGTAGCTGTCGCACTAAGCGAGGCTCAGAGCGAGTGCCATCGACATCCCGCCAGGAGAGGTCATTCGTCCCCAGGAAGTTCAGCAGATGCACGACCTGCTGTCTCGGACCGACCTGCTTAGCGAAGGCGGTGATAGTATCTGCCTTTGGAGGCCAAGTCGTGAGCTGGACATCGGCACTCGTCGTCGAGATACGAGGTGTGAAGGCATGGCGGGAGGTCGTCCCACGGAGCCAGTTCTGATAAGCCGTAAGGAAGTCATAGTAGTGGACGATAGCCTCCCGTAGCTCGGGACTCATCGCCAGGGGGTGCTGCGGGGAAATACTCACGAGAGAGCATGTGGTCTCCCAGCTCGAGGTGTGACCCACCGAGAGCAAACATCACGGCATCGGTCAGTAGTACCCCTGGGGTATTCATCAGCTTATCCCCTCGCCCACCGTGATCAGCCTTATCATAGTTCAGATACGCAGCGAAGACCGTAGGGAGGCGGTGACGGCTCAGGCTATCATTGCGCTTGATGATCTCATAGAGGTTGGCAAAGGCCGCTTCGGAAGTACCTCCATAGCCGTTGCCATTGCCCCAGACCTCATTGTAGCAGAAGTCCAGCTTCCCTGTGCCGATGATCTCGGCATCACCATAGCCCGAGACGGCATTCATGATGAGACGCTTCTCGGGACGACGCTTCTTGACGGCCTTGATGAAGGAGGCATAGGCGCGTGGGAGATGGACCTCGCGCCCCGTCGCATCATAGCGTGGGCCACGGTTGCCCAGCTGATCGATCTGATAGCCATCGAAGTCAAAGAGCCGATACACCTCGTCATTGCGGTCGCAGAGATAGCGCTGCCAAGCCGCGTTCCCTGGATCCAGGAGGTAGATATTACTCTGCCAGCTCGAGGGCAGGCCGTGGAAGTCCTGATACCTCTTACCATCCTTGGGCTGAGCATAGAGCGCCCAAGCCTCCTGCACACCATCCTCCGTAGCTCCCTTCCACGACCCGAAGCAGAGGTTGTAGAAGATCGATTTCATCCCGTAGCTGTGCTGCAGCTCGATGTAGTGACTGACGTGCTCGGCCTTGACCCAGCGGTTGCTGACGTCGCGGTAGGCGGGCATCAGCTGCCCCTTAGCATCAAGAGGAGCGGGATAGTGATGCTTCCACTGCCAGTCCTGGAACTGCACCCCATTGATATGACAACGATTGAGGAAGGCCATCTCCTCGGCGATGCGGGTGCGCTTGGCAGCAGGGTCTCCCCCATCATCAAAGTCCGCCACAAAGCCGTAGCGGGGGGAAGCGTCGCCAGTCACTGGACACATCGACGGCGATGGTAGCGACGACCAGCTCACATTCGGCAGAGCGGGTATAGACCTCTACGAGGTAGCCCTGAAAGTCCCGCCGTGGAGGGCGCCATGACCAGCGACCAGCCTTCACCACCTCGGCATAGGGGACCTCAGCGAGGATCTGCGCACCGTGGCGGTAGCGGATGAAGAGGGCGGAGGGAGGTGTACCCGAGGCAGTGAGGTGTACCATCTCGCCTGGGAGATAACAGGCCTTATCGGTAGAGAGCTCCATACGGGGTAGTGTGGGCTCTTGAGCTTCCGCAGAGAAGAGGAGAGCTGCAGAGAGGGAGAGGCTCGAGATCATCTTCGGCATACGCATACATATATTAATATAGAGTGTGTGGGGTATTATGAGGGCGAGCAAGGGCATAAAGAGAGGAGGCTGAGCACAGGCACAGTGCCGTAGCTCAGCCTCCTTATCTATATAGGATAGGCGGATTACTTCAGGGGCTTGAGACCCTTCGTATCCTTAGCCTCTACGATGCTGATAGCATAGCCACCGCCAGCTACCGAATGGAGCTTGAGGACGGACTTAGCCGTGACCAGTCCCTTGGTGATGGTATAGGCCTGTGGGTTGGTCTTGTAGTCGGCATCGGGAGCATCGGCATAGACCGTAGCCACATACGTCTTACCCTTATCGAGGAAGTCCAGACGCAGGGTCGAGTTGTGTGGCTTTAGCCCCGTGACGCTACCTACGAACCAGCTGCTGGAGCCCTTTGCCTTACGAGCTGCGGTGATATACTCCATAGGCTCAGCCTCGAGGTAGATGGACTTATCCCAGTCGAGGGCGACATCCTTGATGAACTGGAAGGCATCGAGGTGCTTCTCATAGTTCTCGGGGAAGTCAGCAGCCATCTGCAGCGGGCTGTACATCGTCACATAGAGAGCGAGCTGCCCGCCGATGGTGGAGTTGGCACGTGAGCCATTGGAGCACTGCATCTCGAAGATACCAGGCGTGTAGTCCATGGGGCCGCCCTGCAGACGCGTGAAGGGAAGGATAGCCGTATGCCCAGGGGTGATCCCGCCGAAGGCCTGATACTCCGTACCACGTGCGCTCTCGTTGCCGATGAGGTTAGGATAGGTACGGCAGAGCCCCGTAGGACGGACGGCCTCGTGGGCATTGACCATGATCTTGTAGTCTGCAGCGCGCTCGATGGCATGCTGGTAGTGATTGATAGCTATCTGGCTGTAGTGGTGCTCACCACGAGGGATGAGGTTGCCGACATAGCCGCTCTTCACCGCATCATAGCCATAGTCCTTCATCAGCTGATAGGCTCGGTCCATGTGCTTCTCGTAGTTCATGATGGACGAGGAGGTCTCGTGGTGCATGATGAGCTTCACGCCCTTGGAGTGCGCATACTCATTGAGCGCCTTGATATCGAAGTCAGGGTAAGGCGTCAGGAAGTCGAAGACATATTCCTTAGAGTTGCCGAACCAGTCTTCCCAACCGATATTCCAGCCCTCGACGAGGACGCCATCAAAGCCATGCTGAGCGGCGAAGTCGATGTAGCGGCGGACGTTCTCATTATTCGCTGAGTGACGGCCCGAGGGCTTAGCCTTCGCATAGTCGGTGAGGCCGAGCTTGACGGAGGGGAACTGAGAGGTATAGGCCCAGTCACCCTTACCCGAGATCATCTCCCACCATACGCCGACGTACTTCGTGGGGTGAATCCAAGAGGTATCCTTGATCTTACAGGGCTCGTTGAGATTGAGGATGAGGTGCGAGGAGAGGACCTTGCGTGCGTCGTCGGTGATCATGATCGTACGCCAAGGGCTCTGGCAGGGCGTCTGGAGGTAGCCCTTGATGCCCTGTGCATCGGGAGTCAGCCAAGAGCGGAAGACCATGTTCTTATCATCGAGATTGAGGTGCATCGCAGGGTAGTTCACCAGCGCAGCCTCGTGGAGATTGATGTAGAGGCCATCGTCCGTCTTGAGCTGCAGAGAGGTCTGTACCCCCGTCTCAGAGAAGGAGGTCTGCGAAGCATTGTCCGTCACCTTCTTCTTGAAGAGCGGGCGGATCTCGCTGAGGCGTGAGCGCGAATACTCGTACTCCTGCGTGTCGTAGTCACCAGGGATCCACCAAGCGATATGGTCACCCGTGAGGGCGAACTCGGTGCACTCCTCCTTGACGACGAAGTAATTCAGCTTACTGCCCTCCTGTGGGAACTCATAGCGCAGGCCGACGCCCTCGTCATATACACGGAAGCGGAGGTTCATCACACGCCCCGTCTTCTCCTGGATGAGATTCACCAGCAGCTCCTTGTAGTGATTGCGGATGGTCTTATTCTCACCCCAGACAGGCGTCCAGGTCTCGTCAAAGGTCGAGGTCTTCTCCCCCGTCTGCGTGAATCCCTCGAGGAGGTTCTCCGCATTGTGAAGCTCGTAGCCGAGGCGGCTGGGCTTGATGACGGGCTTGCCACGGAAGGAGACCGAATAGTAGGGCTTGGAGTCACGGAGGGTGAAGGTCAGCTTCATCTCACCGTTGGGGGATGTCACCTCGGAGGCATGGACTCGACCAGCGAGCCCCAGACACACGAGGCACATAAGCATAAAGAATCTTCTCATATCTGCTTAGCTATATGAATTGTATGGGTATAAACTCTTAGAGATAGATATGCCCCAGCCCACACTTGGACTGGGGCATACTACGAGCCTGCCCGCATGAGGCAACAGGCTCTACTCAACATTACAGAGGCGTCTCGGAGCGGAGGATCTTACAGCTTCGTGAGCTTGAGGATCTTACAGCCATGTGCAGGGATCTCTGCGGAGATCGTCCCTGAGACCGTACCTTCATCCTCATGTGTCCAGAGGTTGCGAGCCTTCCACGAGCCGTGGATGCCGATCTGTGAGAGCATGACGGAGCGCGTGGCGGCAGACTGATCGCGGTTGAAGAGACCCACGACCCAAGAGCCGTCCTTCAGCTGGCCGTACCAGATCTCGCCATCGATCCCCCAGAGGTCACGCTTGTAGGGCTGACCGACGAAGCCGTCCTTCTGCAGGGCGAGCAGCTCTTCATTCTGGAAGAAGGTGAGGTCATGAGCATTGGGGTAGTCCGTGACAGCGATAGGCCCACCTGCCATCAGAGGCAGGGAGATAGCCGAGCGCTTCTCATCATCGCTGGCGAAGGAGCCGAGGCGGATGAAGTCCCCATCAAGACGAACCTTGCCACGACCCGAGATCTTCGACCAGTTGATGAAGCCGTCAAAGGCATTCTCTGAGTTAGGCCAGCCACCACGCAGCGAGCCACGGTTGTTCTCCGAGAAGCGATACCAAGAGCCTTCGAGAGCGTCGGCATTGATACGGATCATATTGCCGGCGTACTTCTCGATGATTGCATTATTCTTGAGGTGGGGCATGACGAGGGAGACATAGACGCCGTACTTACGGGCGTACTTATTGATCCACTGCATCCCACGCACATAGCGCTCACGGCCATAGCCACGGTCGATCTGGTCGCTGTAGTTCATACCGTCTTCATACCAAGAGAGGAAGTCCATACGGATGAAGTGCACGCCCATATCAGCGTAGTGCTTGAAGAAGGCCTCGAAGTGCTGCTCAGCTCCAGGGTGATCGGTGAGCACCCAGCCGAACTGATCGTTCTTCGTGGGGTGGAGGACATCCTTATCCTTCTCAGGATTGTAGCGCAGGCTACCGACGGTGATGCCGTCAGTACCTGGGATGATCGCATTGGGATTGCTATAGTGCAGCCAGAAGGGATTGTCGTAGACCCCGAGCTTGAGGCCCTTAGCCTTGAGCTTAGCGATGATCGTCGAGAGCTCGATCTCGGGAGAGCTCTCATCCTTCTGAGAGCGGCTGTAGCGCGTCATATATCCGTCGTCCCCGCCCATAGCAGCGAAGCCATCGGTGACGAGCATATCGTAGCCGTAGGGCTTGAGCTTGGTAGCGACGAAGTCAATAGCTTCGTCCCAGTCCTTCTCGGTGAAGATATTGGGGAATGAGCCATCCTTCTCCTGCTGACGCAGTGCGCCATAGACGCTCCAGTAGAGCGGAGCATAGTCCATGCCGGGGTCTTGAGCCAGTGGTGTCAGGCCCTGCGTAGGATCGACCTTATCGACGCTGAGGTCACTCGTCACGTCCCACGTGTTGCTATTGCAGCTGGTCATGAGAGCTGCCAGCGCCAGTGCGGCGATGAGATATTTCTTCATATTCCTATTGTCTTGTTAGAGTCGTCGGCTATGCACCGATATACGTGACGTTGATCTTCTTCGTGGAGAAGTTGATGGTGATCTTGTAGGTACCTGCCTGCGTCACCTTCCACTTGTGGTCAGCACCACCCTTGACGACGTCGCCAGCACTGATGCCCGAGGCATTCACCTCCGTATCAGCCTGAGGGGCCTGAAGCCAGTCACCAGAGAAGTCATCGTTGGTCGAGGTGAGAGCCACCTTGAACTCCCCGGTACCGAGAGCACCCTGCCATGAGAACTCGAGGGGCGAGGAGCTACTCTTCGTCATCGCCGTACCCTTGATATCCCAGCCCTTAGGCGTAGCATCACCGACGAGGCGTGCCTCAGCGGTAGCGATACTCGTGCTGGCACCACCGACGTATTCGGCGGTGAGCTTGTGCGTCTTCATATCGATGGTGAGGACGTAGTTGCCAGCCTTCGTGACCTTCCACTTATTGTCAGCACTCTTATTGGTACCAGCGACGACGTCCAGTGCGCTGGTCGTAGCGTCCGAGATCTCGACATCGGCAGCCGAAGCATAGAACCAGTCCTTAGCCACGTCATCGAAGCTGCCGGTATTCGTAGCCATGAGCTTCAGTGCACCAGCCTTGAGCTCGCCAGCATAGACGAACTTATGCTCACCGACCTTCTTGAAGGCAAGTGCCTCGCCGATATTCCAGCCACTGGCAGCATCGCCGAGAGCATAGAGCGTCTCGGTCTTCCAAGGATCGCTCTTGGGGGCAGCTGTGAAGGACTCTACCTTGATCGTGCGGTTCGTGACGTCGAAGACGAGCTTATACGTCCCAGCCTCGGTGACCGTCCACTTATTGTCTGCGCCACCAGCGACCATACCCTGCTTGGACACCCCTTCGTGGCTGAGCGTCACGCCTGCCTCGGGAGCCTGGATGTAGGGGCCAGCGTAGTCCTTGAGGACGGTAGCGTCAGAGACGAGCTTGAATTCGCCCGTCTTCAGTGCACCCTCATAGGTGAACTGCAGGGGGCTATCGGAGGTCTTCGTGAAGGCCGTAGCCTCCGTCGTTGACCAGCCCGCGGGAGTAGCATCACCGATGAAGCCAAGCGTAGAGGTCGTGATAGGTGTCACGGGCTCTACGCCCTCATAGACAGCCTGGATCGTGCGCTCACGCAGGTTGATCGTCAGCAGATAGGTACCCGACTCGGTGACCTTCCACTTCGTGTCATCACCACCTCGGCGGACGCTGATGCCACTCTCGGCGACACCCTTGCTATTGATCTCGGTGTTTGCCTTCGGAGCATAGATGAAGGTCGCCCCCCAGTCGCCCTTAGCGAGAGGGAACTTCAGCTCCCCTGCGGCGAGACGGCCATGGTAGGTGAAGACGAACTTATTGCTGGCATCGCGCACCAGCTCGGCAGGATTGTCGATACTCCAGCCCGCAGGCGTAGCGTCACCTACCATATAGAGATGGTCGACCTTGAGAGGGAGCTCTTCGTCGATGACTACGATGTCCTTGTCATCATGGCATGACTGGAGGACCGCTGGGACGGCGAGCACAGCGAGAGCCCATATCCCATACTTGAATATTCTGTTCATGTCTAATCTGTGTGCTTTAGAGATTACACTTTAGTATGTAGCGGAGTTAGTAGCCGGGGTTCTGCTTGAGGCTGCGGTTAGCCCCAAGGATATCTCGGTGAAGCGGGAAGATGAGCGTGTGGTTATCTGCATCGGCCTTCTTATCCCACCAAGCATCGAGGAACTTCCCGAAGCGGATGAGGTCGATACGGCGACGCCCTTCGGCGAAGAACTCACGGCCCCATTCGGCGAGCATTTCCTTGAGATCAAGCTGTGCCGTACCCTCGGGGGCATAGAGTGTCGTCGACCAGTCGGCGGATGGGTAGTTACGCTTACGGACGCTATTCAGCAGCTGGGCAGCCGTGGTCGCATCGCCACTGCGGAGCTTGCATTCAGCGAGGCTGTAGATGATCTCAGGCAGGCGGATCTCACAGTAGTCCGCCTCGAGCTGCCCTGACTCATCGTCTGAGTAGAGAGGATACTTGGCGAACATCCAGCCAGAGTTATCGTCGCCATCCTCCAGACGGCTCTCAGACGTAGCGAGCCACTTATTCCCGTCGGTACCGCCGAACTTCCCTACGGCATCACGCAGGTCAAGCGTGTAGCGGCCGTTGTGATCCTTGAGGTAAGCCGTCTGCCCCTTGTCATCCGTGTAGGAGATCTTGCCGAAGATGAAGAGGCCTTCGCGGCGGTTGTTGCCGAGGTTCGTGTACATCTTCAGGCGGACATCGGAGGGATATTGCTTGAAGCGCTCGATAGGCATACCCAGCTCATAGGTGTACTTCTCACCCTTGGGGTTGTAGCTGGGAGAAGCCGAGTACTTGATGTTGTGCGTACCGACCTTATTCTTCGTATCCTTGAGCCAGTCACTGGCCTTAGAGGGGACAGACCACCAGTACATATCACCATTGTAATGCCAGTGTGTGCGACCTGCTGAGCCTGGGAAGGCAAAGATGACTTCGTCAGAAGTCTGGTTGTCCCAGTCGAAGGCAGCATCCCAGCGGTCAGCGACCTTATATGCGCCGTACTTGCCGTCGAGGATATCCTGAGCGTACTGCGCACACTCGGTGTAGTGGTCCTCACCGATGTAGACCTTTGCATTGAGGTAGAGGCGCACCAAGAGTGCTGCGGCACTGGCCTGCGTCCACTGACCTTGTGCGGCCTGATTGCCACCGAGAGACGTCTTGCGAGTCAGCTCGGGCAGGGCGGCCTTCAGCTCAGACTCGATGAAGTCATAGACCTTACGAGGCTCTACCTGCCCCGTGGAGTTCTTGCTCGTGTCGTAGTAGCTCACCGCCAGAGGGATGTTGCGGAAGGCATCCAGCAGACGGAGGTAGAACCACGCACGCAGCACTCTATTCTGCGCCTTGAGATTCTTGAATTCCGCATCGGAGAACCCGAACTTCGCGGCTGAGCGCTGTTCGAGGTCCTCGATCACGAGGTTAGCCTGCATGATCCCTTGGAAGCAACCATTGTACTCCGTCTGGGCTTCGCCATTGGTCGTGAGCCACTCATGGCGGTGCATACGTGCCCAGCGTCCACCATCATCCCACCAGTCTTCGCGGGTGGGGGTGATGAGCTGGTCAGCAGACTCTTCATTGAGCACGTGGCGGCTCTGCACGCTCCAGAAGGCGTGCTCGAAGGGGCGGAAGACGGCACGGATGACGTCCGACTTCGTATTATAGTAGTTCTGTGAGGCGACCTGATCGTAGAGCTTCTCGTCCAGGTTAGTACATCCCACGAGGCTGGCAGCGACGAGCGCGCCTGCCATATATTTCATTGTCCTTCTCATTGCTTACTCTGTATGATGTCACAGACAGTGATGTCCATCAATAGATTAGAAGTTCACCTGCGTACCGATCATAAACTGACGGGTCGAGGGGTAGTACGAGCGGGAGCCCGTAGCCCCTGGGTTCAGTCCATTGACCTGATAGTTCGAGGGATCGATACCTGAGAACTTGGTGATGGTAAAGAGGTTGCTCGCCGTAGCGTAGATGCGCACAGCATCGATGTACTTCTTCTTCAGATTCAGCGTATAGCCGAGGCTGACTGAGGAGAGCTTGAGGTAGTCCCCTGGCTCGAGGAAGTAGTCGGAGACGATGGGGTTCTGCGAGACGATCTTATTCTTGCTATAAGCCTTGTCCATCACATTGCCCTGGAAGTTCCGCGTCCCGTAGTAGAAGTCGTGGATATTGAAGAGGTCGAAGCCGAGTGCCGTCTGGAAGAAGAGCGAGGCATCGATATTCTTGTAGCGCAGGGTGTGGGTCATCGATCCGGTGAACTGAGGCAAGCCATTGCCCACATACTGGCGGTCATCGTCGGTAGCATTATCAGCAAGGACCTTGTCGCCGTCCTTGTCATAGACGATCCCAGCGCCCCTGAGGATCTACCCCAGCATACTTCAGCATGTAGAAGTTCCCGATACGCTTGCCCTTCTCGATACGCTGCAGGTTGTGGAAGGGATAGGGGTCCTCCGTGCCGACGACGTCGTAGTAGTCCTGCCCGACGAACTTATCATTGCTGAAGTCCACGAACTTATTGCTCATCGTAGCCCCGATGACATTGATCGTGTAGGTGAAGTCCTTCGTCTTGACGGCATTCCACGTGAGGTCGAATTCGAAGCCACTATTGCGCATCGTACCTACGTTGACGAAAGGTCGAGGTGAAGAGATAGGGAGGCACCGAGACATTGTAGTCACCGAGGAGGTCCTGCTGCTTACGGCTGTAGTAGTTGAAGGAGCCGTAGAGGTCACCACCGAAGAGCGTCCAGTCGAGACCGACGTTCCAGTTCTGGCCCTTCTCCCAGCGCAGGTCAGGGTTGACGTTCTTGCCAGGTCCCCATACCTGATAGTACTTACCATTATATAGGTAGTAGCCGAAGCCCGACATCGTGTTGAGCGAGCGGTAGCTGTCGAAGGACTGGTTCCCCGTGATACCGAAGTCACCACGGAGCTTGAGGTCCGTGAGCCAGCTCTTCGTCCCAGCCATGAAGGCTTCGTCGGAGATACGCCAGCCAGCAGAGATAGCGGGGAAGTTCCCCCACTTGTGGTGCTCACCGAACTTCGACGAGCCTTCGTGACGGAGTGAAGCCGTCAGCATATAGCGGCCCTTCCAGTCGTAGCTCACACGACCGAAGAAGGAGATGAGCTTGGAGTCATTCTTATAGGACCCCATACCGAGCTCCCCTTCATCCTTAGCGTAAGTACCGCTACCGAGGTTGTTGTCCTCGAGCGCATCGTTGGGGAAGTCCTTATTCGCAGCGTTCAGCCCTGAGTACTGCTCATACTGATAGGAGTACCCTGCCATTGCCTTGATGTTGTGGTTGCCGAAGGAGTTGGCGTAGTTCGTGATCCACTCGAGGGTACGTATAGCACTCTTCGAGTAGTCCTGCGAAGCCTCACCTTCACGACCGGCATTGATCGCCAGCGTGCTCGTCGATGGGCGGAACCACTGATTGTAGTTGTCATACTGGTGGTCTGCGAAGGTCAGCTGCGTGGTCAGCGTCTGACGATCTTCCTTATTCAGGAGCAGAGGCAGGAGGTTGAGCTTGACGGTACCGTCCCAGTCGAGGAGCTTCGTCGTACCCGTGCTCTTATCCTTTTTGAGGAGCTCGAGCGGGTTGTAGCCAGCAGCCTGCCCCTTGAAGTTGTAGTAGAGCGAAGGATCCTTGGGGTCCATAATAGGCGTCGTGGGGTTAGCCTCGACGGCATTGCGGAAGACATCCCAAGAGGCATTCTTGCGGTAGGCGACACGGGGAGCGACATTCAGCGAGAAGGTGATGAGCCCACCCTTCGTCGTGTGGTTCAGCGCGACACGCGCACCATATTCCTCACGCCCCGAATAGAGATCGATACCATTGGCGCTGCGGTAGTCAGCCGACACACGATAGTTCGAGCGGGCACTACCACCGCTGAGGCTGAGCGAGTGCTGGGTGCGTGCCCCGACACGGCTCACAGCATCGAGCCAGTCGACACTGCCCCCGAGGTCGTAGCCGACGCCCGAGGCCAGACGGTTCGCACGATACTCATCAGCACTGAGCATATCGAGCTCGCGCTTGATGACGTCGAAGGAGACCGTACCCGTGTAGGTCGTGTGGAGGTTGCCGTCACGGGCGCCCTTCTTCGTCGTCACGAGGATGACCCCATTGGATCCGCGCGTACCATAGATAGCACTGGCAGCCCCGTCCTTGAGGATGTCGAAGCTCTCGATATCGTTGGGGTTGAGGTTCGTCAGGTTACCACCAGGCACCCCATCGATGACGATGAGTGGGCCGAGGCCTGCAGCACGGGAGGAGACCCCACGCACCTGGATGCTTGCCTGATTGTTGGGGTCACCTGCTCCGGTATTCGTGATGCTTACACCAGCGACCTTCCCTGGATCATCATCGAGGGGTCGACGGTAGCCATCTGAGAGAAGTTCTTGGATGAGACGTGAGTGATAGCGGAGGTCAGCTCCTTCTTGCCCATCGTACCATAGCCGACGACGACGACCTCATTGAGCGTAGCGGCGTCTTCGGTGAGGACGACCTTGATCTCGTGGCGGCCGTCGAGGGCTATCTCAAGGGGCTTGTAGCCGAGGTAGCTCACACGGATCATAGACTTAGGATTCTTAGCCTTGAGGACGAAGTGCCCCTTGGCATCGGTCATGGTACCATTGGTCGTACCCTTCTCGAGGACGGTCGCCCCGATGATGGGCTCACCGGCTGGATCAGTCACGGTGCCCTTGACGCTCACGCTCTGGGCAAAGAGACTGACCGAGGTGAGGACCAAGGTCGATGAGAGGAGTAATCGCCGCAGCGAGGTATCCACGCTTTGTACAGTTTCCATCATTGATATGTAGGTTAGAATTTTTATCCCAACAAGTAGGTCGCTTAACGACCTGGATGAGTGGCTGAGCCTTGGCCCACCCAAATCGCTACCAACGAAGATAGACGAAATGCATACGCGAAGAGGGTGAGGTACTAAGTATATAGTTGATGTAGAAATATCCACTCTGATACTTAGCAACTTACCCTCTTTTTATAGACAAAAAAAGTAGTGATTATTGGGGCGGATTGGCGCCTTTCAGAGCCTTTTTACCGATCTCCATGACCTGCTTCTCGAGCTCGTCACGGTCGCCTCGAGCACGATTGCGCATGCGGGTGCGGTAGTTGTAAATCGTCGTCACCGAGTAGCGCAGGAAGTGTGCGATCTTGGTGCTGTCGGTGATGCCGAGACGGATGAGCGCGAAGACACGCAGCTCGGTATTGAGCTTCTGCCCTGGCTTGAGCTGTACCTGCTCGTCCTCACGGAGGAGCGCATTGAAGTCCTCGACGAAGGTCGGGAAGAGGTTGATGAAGGTCGTGTCGAAGCTGTCGTAGAACTCTGCCAGCTCCGTCTCTACCTCCTGATTGTACGAGGTGAGAGCCTGCTGGATCTCCTTCGTCTTGCCAGCACTGAGGAGCTGACGCAGGCGCTTACGGAAGCTCTCCATCTTCTCCAGATAGGTCGAGCACTGATCCATGTACTGAGTGATGTAGGCCTCCTTGAGGTACGAGGTCTCGGTGATGAGCTGATTCTGCCGCTTCATCTCCTCGTTGTACTCCACGAGCGTGCGGTTGACCTCATTGAGCTGACTATTGGCATGCGCCAGATCCGTCTGCGCCTGCTGCAGGGCTTTCTTCTGCTTCAGCACGCTGAAGATGGCGAAGATGAGGCTCACGACAAGGAGGCTGATGGCGATAAGGACCCCTGTGATGACACGCTGTTGCTGCTGCTTCTTCTCCAGATAAGCCTCATTGACGACAGGGAAGGTATCGAGGATCTCGAGGATACGGAGGCGGGCATTACACGCCTTCGCATCAGCCATACACAGCGTGAGGTAGTGGTAGGCGCGGTCGATGTCGCCCGACTGGAAGAGGATCACAGCGAGCTTGCGCAGGGCGATGTACTCTCGTGTGTCGCTCTGCATATCGCTGATAGCAGCCAGCGTGTAGTAGTGGCGGGCCTCAGCGATACGCCCCATGTGGTAGTAGGCCTCAGCGATGGTGTAGTGGTAGCCCGCATCGAAGCGTCCATCGCCCGTCGGCACGAAGGGCAGGAGCTCACGTAGGGCCTCGGCATACTTGCCATGGGCGGTCAGCTTATCGGCATAGATCATCCGATACATATTCGACCCCGCCTCATAGATCGTCAGCAGCGAGTCGCGGAAGTCATCGGTGAGACTGGCGTAGGCGGCTTTCTCTTGCGCCGTCACAGCATAGTCCGCCATGAGGCCGAAGAGGCTTCGACCGAGATGGAAGAACTGGCTACGCTGCCCTGGGAGGACGCCCCCCTCACACAGGGGCTTGATGATCTCATAGGCTTCCTTGAACATCCCGATCGTCATCAGTGCCGTAGCCCGATGGAGCAGGGCATTCTGCTTCTGCTCCTCATTGCCCGACTGCTGAGCCAGCTGGGAGAGTGCTGTAGCATAGAAGAGTGAGGAGTCGGTATTGTATGAGCGGTTCTCCTGCCACAATGCCTCGTAGAGGTTCATACGCCCCTCCACGTTCCCTGCACTCAGCTTACTCAAGCTCTGTCGCAGGGTCTCTAAGGCCTTCTCCTTGCGCTGCATATAGGATGGGCGCTGCTCGATCGTCTGATTGAGCTTCACCAAAAGGCTATCCGAAGAGCCTGCCCACAGCGAGGGAAAGAAGGAGAAGAAGGCAGCAATAACGGCTACCCATTTTAGAGAAATCCGCTTGATCATAACCCCAAATTTAGGAAGTATCCTTGATTTATCAGCAAAAGCACGTGAATTCGGCAGGGTTTTCGTCATCGGACCTTCCTCCTATGACTGCCCTCTCCCTCCCTCTTTTCTTCTTATCCAGCGGAGGGAAAAGTGTCCTACTCGTGAAGAAAAAAGCGCCTTCCTGTAGTGGTATTCTTCTATCTATGCACGTAGTCTTAAAGACCAGGTACGTAAATCCAAATATCCACGTACGTAGATATTAGAGCCACGTACGTAGTCCAAACTTATCTGCCACTCGTCTACAACTTTTATCCCTACGCAGAGCAACGACCTAATATAGGTCACTTCACAAAGCTATATAGGAATCAATGCAAAGCTATATAGCTTTCTTCACCATCCTATATAGCTCTACCTACGTACTCATATAGGTCATCGCAGCGATCTATATAGGTCAGCCTGCCGACCAATATAGGTTCGTACTACCCTTACTACGAGCCCGCCGTAGGAAGGCACTTCCGAGAGGTAACTTCTGCCCCACCAAAAGGAATAGCACGGCAGGCTTCATACGTGGGGGAGAAGCCGTATCTTCGCAGTGTGAAACAGGTCGATACAAATCCATCCCGCCCGCCCTTCCAGCCGCCCCTCATGACGGGGCTTTCTGAGCAAGGAGTCTCCCTCTCCCAGCCCCTTCCGCCTCACACCCGTCGCTCCCTCTCGGGGCTCATGGGTTCTGCCCGTGCCTTCGTCGCTCCGCGCATCCGCGAGGCGGCACCCGCTCGTGGCACTCCTACGTGACGAAGAGGAGGCCGGCTACTTCTATTCAGACTTAGCCCAGCTCTTGAGCGAGGATGGTGTACTCTTCTTCCCCTCAGCCTATCGCCGTGCGATCCGCTATGGGCACCGCGATGAGTCGAGCGCCCTCCTGCGCTCCATGGTGCTCAGCGCCCTGATAAGTGCGGCAGCACCAGGCGGCACTCCCCTACCCATCCTCGTCACCTATCCCCGAAGCCCTCATGGAGGGTATCCCCCAAGAGAGTAGCACGAAGGAAGAGCCCCTCATCATCCATCGGGGGACGTCATCGAGCGTGACCACCTGCGTGACCAGCTCCTCGCCTGGGGCTTCGAGCGTGTGGACTACGTCTATGAGCCGGGGACAGTTCGCCCTGCGTGGGAGCATTGTAGACATCTATTCCTTTGCCTCCGAGCTCCCCTACCGTCTGGACTTCTTCGATGACGAAGTGGAGAGCGTGCGCTGCTTCGAGGTTGACAGCCAGCTCTCCGTACGTCAGCTCACGGAGATCACGCTGAGTCCCGACCTCTCTCAGGGCTCAGGCAACCTCACGTCGCTCATCAGCCTGCTTCCCGCAGGCACCCAGCTCCTCCTCTCGGGTGGCGGCTCGCTGAGCACCCGCCTCGAGATGACTTGGACCGAAGCCCCACTACTGCAAGACGGCGAAGGCTTCGAAGACCTGGAGGCGCTGCGTCGCATGCTCATCGAGCCCAACCAGCTCTTCGCCGAGATCCAGGCACTCTCGGGCTACGAGCTGACGGACGAGGCGACACCGAATGGCCTGCACTTCCACACCACACGCCAGCCCCTCTTCCACAAGGACTATGATGGTCTGGCCGCCCAGATCCGCTCTTGGCGCGCCGACGGCTATACCATATATATATGTGCTGCGAGCCGTGAGGGTCACGAGCGCGCCCGCGACATCCTCACCCCACGCCTCAGCGAAGCCGAGCTACCCACAGAGGTGACCCTCGGCCTGCACGAGGGCTTCGTCGACGAAGACCATCGCTGGGTGCTTCTCACCGAACACGAGCTCTTCGACCGCTACCACAAGTACACCCTACGTAGCGACAAGGCCAGCTCGGGGAAGGTCACACTCTCGCTGAAGGAGATCCAGAGCTTCAGCCGTGGCGACCTCATCGTCCACGCCGACCATGGTATCGGGCGCTTCGACGGCCTGGTGAGTATGCCTCAGGGTGACCACATGCAGGAGTTCGTCAAGCTCGTCTACCGCAACAATGACACCATCTATGTCAACCTGCATAGCCTGCACAAGCTCTCCCACTACCGCTCAGGCGAAGGGGGGAAAGAAGTCACGCTCAGTGCTGTCGGCTCGGGTGCATGGCAGCGTATCAAGGAGCGCACGAAGAAGCGCATCAAGGACATCGCCCGTGATCTGATACGTCTCTACGCTAAGCGTCGTGAGACAGAGGGCTTTGCCTTCAGTCCCGACACCTACCTCCAGCACGAGCTCGAGGCATCATTCGCCTTCGAGGACACCCCCGACCAAGCCGCCGCCGTCACCGCTGTGAAGGCCGATATGGAGCGCCCCTATCCGATGGACCGCCTCCTCTGCGGGGATGTCGGATTCGGGAAGACGGAGGTAGCCGTGCGTGCCGCTTTCAAGGCTGCCACCGACGGCAAGCAGGTCGCCGTCCTCGTCCCCACGACGGTCTTGGCATACCAGCACTACCGCACCTTCTCCAAGCGACTGAAGGACTTCCCCGTACGTGTCGACTACATCTCCCGTGCCCGCACGCCAAAGGAGCTTCGTGCCATCCTCGCAGATCTCCGTGAGGGGAAGATCGACATCATCATCGGCACGCACCGTCTGACGAGCAAGGACGTGGCGTTCCACGACCTTGGCCTACTCATCATCGACGAAGAGCAGAAGTTCGGCGTCGCCACGAAAGGAGAAGCTCCGTCAGCTGCAGGTCAATGTCGACACGCTCACGATGAGTGCCACGCCTATCCCCCGTACCCTGCAGTTCTCACTGATGGGTGCGCGTGACCTCTCAAACCTCAACACCCCGCCTGCCAACCGCCGTCCCGTAGAGACCCTCCTCACGCAGACCACCCCGCAGATCATCCGCGAGGCCGTGGGCTTCGAGATGAGTCGCAACGGGCAGGTGTACTTCGTCAATAGCCGCATCAGCAACATTGAGAACCTCGCCGCCCTCATCCAGCGCGAGGTCCCCGACGCACGTATCGCCGTCGCCCACGGGCAGCTGGCACCGAAGGAGATGGAGCAGATCCTCATCGACTTCGGCAACCACGAATACGACGTCCTCGTGGCGACGAAGATCATCGAGAATGGTATCGACGTGCCGAACGCCAATACCATCATGATCCACGACGCGCACCACTACGGCCTGAGCGAGCTGCATCAGCTCCGTGGCCGTGTAGGTCGTAGTGACCGCAAGGCCTTCTGCTACCTCCTCACTCCTCCGCTCGAGGGGCTCAGCGAAGACTCCAAGCGCCGTCTACGCGCTATCGAGAGCTTCAGCGATCTGGGCAGTGGCATACGCATCGCCCTGCAAGACCTCGACCAGCGTGGTGCGGGCAACGTCCTCGGTGCTGAGCAGAGTGGCTTCATCACCGACATGGGCTACGAGACCTATCAGAAGGTCTTCTCCGAAGCTATCCGAGAGCTCAAGGCCGATGAGTTCGCACACGTCTATGCCGACGACGATAAGCAGAGTGACGGCAGCGAGCTTGCTGACCGCTTCGTCGTCGAGACGCAGGTAGAGAGTGACCTCGAGCTTGCCCTTCCCGACGAGTACGTACCCTCGGACAGCGAGCGTATCCTCCTCTACCGTGAGCTGGACAGCCTCAGCGAAGACAAGGAGCTTGAGGACTTCGCCTCCGACTGCGCGACCGCTTCGGTGCCCTTCCCCCAGAGACCGAAGAGCTTATCCTCATCCCTCGCCTACGCCGTCTCGGCCATCACCTCGGCATCGAGAAGGTCGTACTCAAGGGCGGCTCTATGAGCCTCCACCTCATCGGCGATACCTCCAGCCCGTACTACGCCTCGGAGACCTTCGGCCGACTCCTTGAGTACGTGGCACGCAACAGCCGTCAGTGCGAGTTCGTCCAGCGCTCGGGTCGCCACATCATCCGCGTGCATCATATCCCCTCCGTCGCCGCAGCCATCACTGTGATGCAGCACATCCTCCAGCGCCGCATCGAGGGGACACGAGCCTAACCACACGACCCACTACCATCACCTGACTATCTATGAGCTACATTCATCTCATCACCGGCGGCGAGCGCTCTGGCAAGAGCACCTATGCCGAGAGCGAAGCTCTGCGCCTCAGCGAGAGCCCCGTCTATCTGGCCACGGCCCGCATCTGGGACGAAGAGTTCCGCCAGCGCATCCTGCGTCATCAGGAGCGTCGCGGACCCGAGTGGACGAACATCGAGGAGGACATCCGTCCCTCCAAGCACGACTTCACGGGGCGCGTCGTCCTCATCGACTGCATCACGCTGTGGGCGACGAACTACTTCTTCGACATGCAGCAGGACATTGATCGTGCGCTCGAAGCTCTCAAGAAGGAGTTCGACACGCTCGTCCAGCAGGATGCCACCTTCATCTTCGTCACCAATGAGCTGGGTATGGGCGGTATGTCCGAGTCCCGCACGCAGCGCCTCTTCACCCAGCTACAGGGCTGGATGAACCAGCATGTAGCCGCCCGCGCAGACCGCGTCACCCTGATGGTCAGCGGCCTTCCCCTCACCGTCAAGGGCTGACCTCAGCCCGATTACCCCCTATCACAATGCAAGACTTCGATATCCGCCCCATCCCCGAGGAAGAGATCTACCGCGCCCAATGCTACATCGACCAGATCGCCAAGCCTCTGGGCGCCATGGGCAAGCTCGAGACACTCGCCGCACGCCTCGCCGCACTCCAAGACACCCTACAGCCCAGCCTTTCGCCACGTGAGCACTTCGTCTTCGCTGCCGACCACGGCATCGAGACCGAAGGCGTAAGCAAGAGTCCGCGCGAGGTCACCCATCAGGTCGTCTATAGCATGCTACGTGGTGGAGCAGGGATATGCTTCCTCTGCCGACAGCATGACTTCGCTCTGCACATCGTCGACGTCGGGGTAGACCATGAGTTTCCCCTCGAAGGAACGGCACTTATCCACCGCAAGATCCGCCGAGGCACCCGCTCCTTCCTCCACGAGTCCGCTATGACTGAGGAGGAGGTCGACCGCGCTATCTCTATCGGCGTCGTTTCGGTAGACGAGGCCGTTGAGCGCGGATGCAAGCTCCTCTCCTTCGGTGAGATGGGCATCGCTAACACCTCCACCTCAGCGCTCTGGATGTACTATCTCACCGACCTTCCTCTCGAGGAATGTGTAGGCCGTGGGAGTGGCCTTGACTACGACGGCGTACAGCACAAGCTCGCTATCCTTCGCCAGGCTGTGGACAACTATCGCGGTCCTGTGGATGCCGAAGCTATACTCCGCTACTTCGGTGGCTACGAGATGGTGGTCACCGTCGGGGCGATGCTCCGTGCAGCAGAGCGCCGCGTAGCCTTCCTCGTCGACGGCTTCATCATGACGGCCTGCCTACTTATGGCACGGGCATTATACCCAGCAGTCACTGATTATGCGTTCTATGGACATGCAGGGGATGAGGCGGGGCACGCTCGTCTCCTACGCTACCTCGGAGCCGATCCCATCCTGCGCTTAGGCATGCGTCTTGGCGAGGGAACAGGGGCTATCTGTGCCTTCCCTATCCTCGATTCGGCTGCGCGGATGCTCCGTGAGATGGCCTCCTTCACCACCTCTGGAGTCACCGACTACGTCAGCTCTCCCGAGTAGCTCCGAGCTCATTTGCACTCGATTAAGTACCTTTGCCCCATATTCATCACAAGACTAAGTATAGACAGATGACCCTCTCCGACACTTGCCGCCGCGCACTCCTCTTGCTATCGACCGCACTCCTTATATATATAGGTGCCAGCGCTCAGAATGGGCGACGCATCCGTGAGCACGAGGTCCAGCGCGAAGAGACGGTGTACAGCATCGCACGCCGCTATGGTGTCGCCATCGATAAGATCTACGAGCTCAACCCTTGGGCTCGCCAGCAGATCAAGGTCGGCGACAAGCTCCTCATCCCTGCCACTCTACTGCATCTCCCACGACCTCTACGCCCGCAGCTTCGTCCTCCTCACAGGGCCCGAAGAAGCATCGCGTCGAGACAGGCGAGACACTCTATGGTATCAGCCGTAGCTACGGCATTGATCTGGCGGACCTCCTGCGCGCTAACCCCGGGGTAACCTCCTCCACCGTCAAGGTCGGCATGGAGCTCGTCATCCCTGGTGCTAAGGGCGACAGCGCCACGACCACCACGCCTAAGCACGATGACAATGAGAGCAGCCTGCCCTCACAGGTAGCCGCTTCGCAGACGCGCATCCTTATGCTCCTGCCGCTGAAGAAGGACAAGCACTTCGTCGAGTTCTACGAAGGCTTCCTCCTCGGCATGTATCAGCTCAAGAAAGCTGGGATCTCAATGCAGCTCACCACGCTGGATGTGCCCAACGATGAAGCGCTGAATGCCTACATCGATGCTGGCAAGCTCCGTGGTAAGGACCTCGTCATCGGTGGTGTCACCGAGGGGCAGATCCGTGCTATCTCCGCAGCTGCAGGATACAACTACTATATCATCCCCTTCAGCAAGGCCAGTCACCTCGAGACGGGTGAAGGCCGTGTCATCCTGACCAACGCCCACACCTCCACCATCATCGATCGCGTCATCCCCGCCTTCCTGCAGAAGTACAAGGGCCGCGAAGTCATCTTCGCCTCACGCCCTGGCGACACGGAAGACGGCTTCGTCAGCCAGCTTCGCTCGGCACTCAGCCACGCAGGTCTGCCCTTCCGCTCCATACAGGTAGGTAGCGGTGCCGTCGGTGGCCTCAGCTCTGACGCTGTCGTCGTGCCCATCTCTCCCGACCGCAACCTTGCGATGGCTACCATGGCGGCTATCGGCACGCGCACGAGTGGCGTCACGCTCTTCGGTCACCCTCAGTGGCAGGCCTACGGCTCGCAGTTCCAGCAGAGCCTGCATCGCTACAACACGACTATCTACTCGACGTTCTTCTTCGATCCTACGCTTGCCGAGTCGAAGGAGTTCCTGAGTCAGTTCACCGGATGGTTCAGCCACAAGGTCAGCAACTCCTATCCGAAGTATAGCGTCCTCGGCTATGACCTAGCACGCTACTTCATCCGTGCCTACTCGATGTACGGCCGCAACTTCATCAACAGCATGTCGTCCATCCCTTCGGACGGCCTCCAGCTCGACTTCTACCTCCAGCGTAGCGACGAGGCGAACGTGTATACGAATACCCGCTTCTTCTTCGTCCACTACCCCAGCTCAGGTGCTATCACGCGTGAAGCTCATTAGTTCCCTCCGCCAGAGCCTCGTCTTAATGTGCCTCCTGCTCGCAGTAGCAGGAGCGCATCTTAGTGCACAGACGACGAAGGAGCCCTTCGCCCAGTCGGTATCCGTCGGGGTGCATGGTGGGATGACTGCCAGTCGCTTCACCTTCGTCCCCTCGGTACGTCAGCGTCTGCACACGGGGCCCGTCGCGGGTATCGCCGTACGCTACGACGTCGAGCGTGGGGCATCGCTGCAGGCAGAGCTAAACTACCGCCGTGGTGGCTGGCAGGAGCGCTATGATGCCCTCGCCACGAGCTACAGCCGCACGCTCGACTATCTCGAGCTCCCCCTACTCACGCACCTCTACTTCCGCTCGGGAGATATCCGCATCTTCATCAATGCAGGGCCGTTCTTCGGCTACCAGCTCGGAGAATCAGCTACCAGCTCGGGCGAGGCGAATATGTCCACACTGGACTCCACCCGCCACAGCATGGCCGTGCGCGACCGCTTCTTCTGGGGCCTCGGTGGCGGGCCTGGGATAAGCATCCCCATCGGCAAGCGCCAGCGTATCGAGCTCGAAGACGCTTTGTCTACGGACTGGGCAACCTCTGGAGCAGCAAGCGCGGCTCGACCTACGTACAATCGTCGGAGATGTACTTCGGGGCTACGCTGAACTATTTCTTCCGCCTCTGACCTCGCGTCTGCTCACCAAGGGTGCAAGTATAAAATGACTATCTTTGCCCCGCATCTCAGCGCTACAAGAGCTCAGCGCAAGAGGAGATGAGCCCTCGTAGTTCAACGGATAGAACAAGAATTTCCTAAATTTTAGATAGCAGTTCGATTCTGCTCGGGGGTACACCCACTATCGCCACGCCCCACTATCCTACTGCGGATGGTGGGGCGTGGTGCTTATATACCTACCGCTAAGCTGTGAAGGGAGGCAATTCACTCCACTATTCCTCCGAAAAGCAACCAGTACTGGTCAGTGATCAGACCACTACTGGTCACGACGCGAAGTAGTACTGGTCACTATTGCTTACCAGTACTGGTCCGCTCAGCGACCAGTACTGGTTCATTTTACCCCCTCTACAGCTCCCACCAATTCACTCAAAATGAGCCCATTTTATTCTGCTCTGTAACCAGCATCTATCTCTAAAAAAGAGACAGATCATCTCACCTGGGACAAGAGGTGAGATGAGAAATTGCAAGAAATTTCGCCGAACATTTGGTCAATTCAAAACTTCGTCATACCTTTGCAGTGCAAAAGGGAAAGGCAAACCTCCCCCAAGCAAATTTGAAATGCGGAAGTAGCTCAGTTGGTAGAGCATAACCTTGCCAAGGTTAGGGTCGCGGGTTCGAGTCCCGTCTTCCGCTCCAATAGGTTTCCATAGTTTTGATGTGTATTTGTTTGATGAGGCATTCTAAGATTCACTTAAGTGATCTTGGGATGTTTCTCTATTTTATGCCTATTGCATTCGGAGACCAGCCCACTGAAAGGGCACTCCTCTGCGGCACATCATCTGCGCTGCACCTACTCACATCGACCATCGCCCCAGCCCGTCTCACCCCTCACTCCATACTATCTTGATCGTCTGCATCGCCGAGAAGCCCAGCGTGGCACGTGACATAGCGAACATCCTCGGAGCCACTATCCGTAGGACCGACAAAGGTATCGGCCACTACGAAGGCAACGGGTATGCTGTGACCTGGACCTTCGGACACCTCTGCACGCTGAAAGAACCCCACGACTATACGCCGGGGTGGAAGGCGTGGAGCCTGGCGTCCCTGCCTATGATCCCCGAGCGCTTCGGCATCAAGGCCATACCCATCGAGCACTATGAGCGGCAGCTCGCCGTCATCGAGAAGCTCGTGGCGGGCGCCGAGATGGTCATCAACTGCGGTGATGCGGGGCAAGAGGGGGAGCTCATCCAGCGCTGGGTACTCCAGAAGGTCGGCTGCAAGGTGCCCGTGCGCCGTCTATGGATCTCCTCCCTCACTGACGAAGCGATCCACGAGGGCTTCGATAAGCTCCGCGACAACTCCGACTACCAGTCCCTCTACGAGGCGGGCTTAGCGCGCGCCATCGGCGACTGGCTCCTCGGGATGAATGCCACCCGACTCTATACCCTTCGCTATGGCGGCAGCGACCGCAAGCAACCCCTCTCCATCGGACGCGTACAGACCCCCACCCTCGCCCTCATCGTCGAGCGCCAAGAGGCTATCGAGAACTTCAAGAGCGAGACCTACTGGGAGCTGAAGACCCGCTACCGTGAGGTCATCTTCAGCGCCGACAAGGGCAAGTACAGCGACAAGGCAAAGGCCGATGCTGCCCTTGCAAAAGCATCACGGGCGAGCCCTTCACCATCACCAGTGTCAAGAAGAAGGACGGCAAGGAGTCCGCTCCGAAGCTCTTTTGACCTGACGAGCCTACAGGTAGCGTGCAACCGTAAGTTCGGCATGAGCGCCGAAGAGACACTCGCCACCGTGCAGTCGCTCTATGAGAAGAAGGTGACGACCTATCCACGTGTCGACACCACTTACCTCAGCGAAGACCTATATCCTAAGGTCGCAGGTATCCTGCGAGGCCTCGTCATCCCACCCTATCTCAATCTGGTGAGCCCACTCCTCAGTGGCGCCCCCATCCGCAAGAGCAAGAAGGTCTTCGACAATAAGAAGGTCACCGACCACCACGCTATCATCCCCACAGGGCAGTCGCCCTCGGGGCTCTCCGAGACGGAGACGAAGGTCTTTGACCTCATCGCCCGCCACTTCATCGCCGCCTTCTACCCCCGACTGCCTCGTCAGTACGACGAGTGTCGAGGGCACAGCAGGCAAGGTGAAGTTCAAGACCTCGGGGAAGGAAATCCTCGAGCCAGGGTGGCGTGTGGTCTTCGAGACCGAGACGCCCACCGAGGCGAGCGAAGCCAAGGAAGGCGAAGAGGGCGGAGAAGCATCCGAAGCACTCCTCCCGACCTTCACCGAAGGCGAGACGGGCGAGCACGTCCCCGAGCTCCGCGAGAAGCAGACCCAGCCCCCGAAGTACTACACCGAAGCGACGCTCCTACGTGCTATGGAGACCGCAGGTAAGTTCGTCGAGCAGGAAGAGCTCCGTGAGGCGATGAAGGAGAATGGTATCGGGCGCCCCTCGACACGTGCCAATATCATCGAGACGCTCTTCAAGCGCGGCTACATCGTCAAGGAGAAGCGTAGCCAGATCCACGCCACCGAGACGGGCCGACAGCTCATCAAGCTCATCAACTACGACCTCTTGAAGAGCGCTGCACTCACGGGCGAATGGGAGTACAAGCTCCGTCAGATCGAGCGCCGTGAGCTGGAGACGCAGGTCTTCATCGACGATCTCAAGGCGATGCTCTACCAGCTCGTGCAGTCCGTCCTCGCTCCCACAGCCAGCACCTGCACCCGCCCCAGCTCAGACAGCCCCCCACGCTTCCCATTGATACAGGCGTCCCCTGCCCCCAGTGTCAGCAGGGTACCCTTCTGAGAGGTCGTGCGGCCTTCGGCTGCTCCGCCTTCCGGGAGGGCTGCACCTTCCGCCTCTCCCTATGAGGAGTGCCCCAGCACAGCTTCGCCCGAAGAGCTGAGCGCCCGGCTGGGCGATGCGCCTCTCCTCTTCTGATCCCGATGCTATCTTCTGCAGATGCACGATATAAATATGGAGCCGTAGACCAAGGTCTGCGGCTCCATTCTCGTACCACGGCGGGGCGTAGAGGTACCAAGAAATAGGGATATTTGGCAGATTAACAACCAGAGGGCGTACCTACGGCGTTGTATGTATTAGCGAAAAGTAGCATCTGATGGCAATAGACAGATACGTATACACACCGACCAGCCGTGTGGAGAGGAAGGGATTCCACTCCATAGGGTTCACCCTCCTCTTTACCCTGTTCTTCCTCTCCTTCGCCTGCCCCTCTCTCGCCCAAGAGCGACGAGGAAAGCTCCCCAATGGGGCAAGCTACATCCTCCGACACAATGCTCAGCCACGCAAGAAGATGGAGGCACGCCTCGTCATGCGTGTGGGCTCCTGCGCTCAGCGTCCCGATGAAGCAGGCTATGCACACTTCATCGAGCATCTGGCGTTCGGCCGAACGAAGCACTTTGCCTCGGGCGGTATCAAGCGCTATGCAGAGCGTCTCGGCACACGATACGGCGTCGGGCTGAATGCTATGACGGGGCATGACCGCACCGTCTATATGATCTCCCTCCCCACCGATGAGCCCCATGTCCTCGATAGCACGGCGCTCATCCTCAGCGATTGGCTCACGGGACTACAGCTCGACAGCCTCGAGGTGGAGCAGGAGCGCAGTATCATCAAGGAGGAGATACGTGCCTACGTACAGACCGATCCCTTCTACACGCTGAAGGTCGGCACAGGCATCCACAGCCGTAGCCTCCCCTGTAGGCACGGCACAAGACATCGACCGTGCGACGGCGAGCAGCCTCCGTGCCTTCTACCGCCACTGGTATCATCCATCCCTTGCGACCATCGTCCTCGTCGGGGACTTCGACCTCGATGCAGCGGAGAAGAGCCTACGCGCGACCTTCACCACCGTCCCCACCACCCCAGCCCGCACCTATATCGAGCCAGAGCTGCACTACGCGCGTGGCCTACATCTCAAGAGCCATAGCAACACCCTCATTCGCACAGCGGCCCTCGACCTCATCTTCCCCCACAAGACCCTCCCCACACGGACGCTCTCCGAGCTCTTTACGGAGAAGGTCCACCGCATGGCACTCGCAGCATGGAGCCGCCGACTCGACAAGCTCCGTGGTGCTAAGCTCGCTGACAGCTGGTATCTAGGGCCGTACAAGCCACCTCTCCCTCACCCTCGAAGGCAGTCGCACGGCCGAGATCCTCCGCGATCTCCGCGAGGCTATCTCGGCACTGAGCGTACTACGACGAGGCACGATATCGGAGCGCGAACTCGCTCTCCTCAAGGAGCGCGCAAAGTCCGCCCCTATACGTCGTCACAGGCGATACGCCCTCGGCTGGCTGGTGCGACTACTACACCGATGAGATCCTCCACGGCGACCACTTCCTCACCGATGAGGCAGAGAAGAAGGAGCTTGAGCGCCGCATCGACGGCCTACGTGCCAGCGATCTCCGCCCCGCCTTCGACCGTCTCTACCGCTACCTTATGGGGCCAAGCAAGCTGGCGAGCTTCACACACAATGCGCAGCTCCCCGAGACAGCACGCCCACAGCGTGGCGCCATCGAGCGAGCTATCCAGCGCGGACTCTCCGCCCAGCGCACCCTGTCTCAGCTTCACTCCGCCTTCGGATGAGGCTACCGAAGAGAAGAAGAGCGCCATCCCGCAGCTCCTCACTCCCCCACAGAAGCTCCCCACGGCACAGCTCCGTTCGTCGAAACGACACCCCGACCTCGGCGTGCAGGAGGCCCTATCTCCCCAATGGCATCCGCATCATCCTGCGCCCCTCTCGGAGGCAGACTCTGTCGTGAAGATCGCCATCAACCACCCCTCGGGCCTGCGAGACATCCCGCTTGACGAGCAGCCCTCGCTTGGCTTCGCTCGCTGCCCTATATGGAGCTGGGTGGTATCGCTTCCCCTACCCCGTGAGCAGCTCGATAGCTTCCTCTTCGACCACGGCGTAGCACTCACCCTCACCGAAGCCATGGACTGGGGTGCACTCCTCGGTACCGCTCCCACGGGCAAGACCCTACAGCCTCCCTACGCCTGATGAAGGAGAAGATGCTACACCCCGAGGCTGCGACGGCTGACTTCGAGGAAGCACGCGAATCACTTATCACCGCCCTCGGACGTCCCCAGCCGTCTGGAGCAAATGCTTGCTCGTGACCCCGAGCGCAAGCTACAGCGTCGCCTGGATAGCATCCTCGGCACCTACATCCCTCAGCGCGAACCCGAGACTGAAGCCGAAGCACGTGCCCTCAGCCTTCCCTACATGATCGACTTCCACACCGACCTGTGGACGCGCACCGAGGGGATGACGATCGTAGTCGTCGGACGCTTCGACAGCGAAGCTATCCTCAAGGAAATCTCGGGCGTCTTCGCTGACCTTCCCCAGCGCCCCGCTAAGCCCACCCTCCCATCTACGGGCCAACCCACGGCAGAGAACTATACCCTCGAGGATACCGATGCTGGCGACGAGACGGCACTGCACAACGTCTACTACGGCACCTACGAGCCTACCCCTACGCGGTAGCCTACGCCTCAAGCTCATGCGTGAGCTCCTGCGCAGTCGTCTCATCGATCGCCTGCGCTCCGAGGCGGGCATCATCTATTCGCCCCTATCTCTATATGGAGTACCGCCCGAAGCCCGAGCCTTTCGTATGGTTCCGCCTCGAGACGCTTGTGAAGAGTAGCAATGCTCCCCTGGCCTGCAAGCTCATCGAGGAGCTGGTCGAAGACCTCCAGACGAAGCTCGCCAGCCCCAGCGAAATAGCCGACATCGCCCGCACCTTCCTCATCAATAAGCGCGAAGCCCCTCACCGAGAGCGATCTGGCTCCTTGGCAAGATATGCTCCTTGGCCTCGTGCGTAGCGGTGAGCGCCTCGAAGACTTCTGCTCAGTACGAGCAGATCCTTCGCTCCATCACACCCGAAGAGCTCCGCACCGCCTTCCGCACGATCCTCAGCCCTCAGCGCCACCTCATCTATTCGATTGTACCCAAGCAATGAAACTCCTCCGTACCCTCACCCTGCTCCTCACGGGGCTTCTCTTCTCCCTCTCCGCATCAGCGCAGAAGGCCACCGAGCCCGTCGCCTACCGCCTCGTAGACTCCGTCGGGCGTCCCGTCACCTTCGACAAGCTCATCACACGCGCCGCTGGTGCCGATGTCGTCTTCTTCGGGGAGCTGCACAACAATCCCATCAGCCACTGGATGCAGCTCCGTGTCCTCGAGGCCCTGCAGCAGCGTAAGGGGAAGAACCTCACCCTCGGGCTCGAGATGCTCGAGGCGGATATCCAGCTGATCCTCGACGAGTACCTCGCCAAGACCATCAGCCCCAAGAGCTACGGCGACGAGGCACGCCTGTGGCCGAACTATGAGACAGACTACGACCCCGTCGTCTACTTTGCCAAGGATCATGGTCTTAGAGTCATCGCGACGAACGTACCCCGTCGCTATGCTGACCTGGTAAATCGCAAGGGCCTTCCAGCTCTTGACTCGCTTAGTGCCGAAGCCAAGCGCTATCTACCCCCTCTACCCATTGCCTTCCAGTCCACAGAGCAGAGCGCGGGGATGTTCGCCGCTATGGGTGCTCTCGTCCACGGGGATAAGAAGAAGGAGAAGCGCTACCTCGAGGAGGCTCAAGCCATCAAGGATGCCACCATGGGCTACCGCATCAGCCAGCACCTCCGTCCCTCAGCATACCTTCCTCCACCTCAACGGCTCCCTATCACTCCCCTGCAGAATGGCGGTATCATCCCCTACCTCAGTCGCTATGCTCCCCAAGACACACATCGTGACGATCACGACCGTCCCTACAGGAGGATGTACAGGCCCTCGAAGAAGCCTACCGTGGTATGGCTGACTTCATCCTCATCGTCCCCGAGGACATGACCCGCACGCACTAAGCTCCCCCATCACCCCTGCGGAATGAGCAAGCTCAACTTCATCGCCATTGACTTCGAGACGGCTACGCAGAAGCGCAGCTCCATCTGCGAGGTGGGTATCTGCGTCGTTCGTGATAGCAAGATCGTCGAGACGCGCTCGTGGCTCGTACAGCCCGAGGACAATGCCTATGCCTATTGGAATATCCAAGTGCACGGCATCCGCCCCGAGGATACCGCCACGGCGCCCTCCTTCCCCGACGTGTGGGAAGAGATTGTCCCGCGAGTATCTGGAGGAGTTCGACACGTTCGTCGCCCACAACGCTCCCTTCGACCGCAGCTGTCTGGAGCGCACGGCCGAGCTCTATGAGATCGAGCTTGGGGAGCTGAAGTGGGACTGCTCGCTGAAGCGTGCACGGCAGATCTATGACTTCGAGAGCAATTCGCTCGCATCCCTCTGCGACCAGCTCCAGATCACTCGCGGCAGGCACCACCGTGCTGGCGATGACGCCGAGATGTGCGCACGCCTCTACCTGAGGGAGTGGGCTGATGCCCCAGCGAAGGGTAGACGGAGGTAAGCATATCAGTACCGCCAGCCATATAAGGCAAGAAATCATAGGCAGGGGGACGAACTTATATTAGTTCGTCCCCCTGCCTATATCCATATCCACCCAAAGCATTAGAGAGAGGTGAGCAAACCTATATGGAGACTGTTGCGGCAGAGTCCTACCCCCTACTTATTGTGCTAAGGCACCGCGCACCCAGCTCCCCGATATGCCTCTCCGAAGTGATACAAAAGCCCTTCGCCTTATCGCGAGTATCCCTCTTATCCAGCGGAGGGAAAAGTGCCATCCTCGTGAAGAAAAAAGCGCCTTCCCGTCGTGCTATTCTTCTATCTATGCACGTAGTCTTAAAGACCAGGCACATAAATCCAAATATCCACGTACGTAGATATTAGAGCCATGTGCATAGTCCAAACTTACCTGCCACTCGTCCACAACTTTTATCCCTACGCGGAGCAACAGTCTCATATTGGTCAGCGGGCGAACCTATATAGGTCAGCGTCGTGACCTATATAGATCCGTGAGTGAAGCTATATAGGTTCGCCCAGCAACCAATATAGGTTCATACGCCCCACCTGTATAAGGCAGCGAGGATTTACGTATCTTTACAGGACAAAAGAACTATTACTCACGACAGCAATTCAATGAAAGCCCTCCCTCGAGGCACCGTCCACGGTCTCCTCTTCCTCATCGTCCTGACACTCCTTGTCCATGCCTTTCGCTCGTACCCTTCCTCCACGACCTGCGCCTCAGCCCGATGGTGCTCGGCGTCATCGTGGGGATGATCTTGGCCAACACTGTTCGCTCCCGGTTCCCCGAGAGCTGGGATGGCGGGCTAAAGATCGCCAGCAAGCAAATCCTGCGTGCTGGGATCGTACTCTATGGCTTCCGCTTGAGCTTCGACACGCTCCTCGCCGTAGGTGGTGGCGCCATCCTCATCGATGTGATCATCGTCGCTGGGACACTTATCCTCGGGAACTACCTCGGGCGAGCGCTGGGCTTGGACAAAGACGAACGCCTACTCATCTCCTCGGGCTCGGCTATCTGTGGAGCAGCGGCTGTACTCGCCATAGAGCCCGTCGTAGGGGCGAAGCCACACAAGACGGTCGTCGCCGTAGCGACGGTAGTCCTCTTCGGTACGCTGTTGATGTTTGGCTACCCGCTCCTTTACCGTGCAGGGCTCTTAGATGCCCTTTCCCCGCAAGCTGTCGGGGTCTACACGGGATCTACGATACATGAGGTCGCACACGTCGTCGGGGCGGGAGCTGCGATGACACCTGACACCCACAGCTCCAGCGTAGACATCGCAGGCATCGCGACGATGACGAAGATGCTCCGTGTCATCATGCTCGCACCCGTCCTGATGATCCTCGGCTACATCATACGCCGAGGAAGTGCCGACAACGCTACCGCGGGGAAGATACAAGTACCTTGGTTTGCCTTCTACTTCCTCATCGCTATCGGGATCAATACGCTGCTGGGTATGGGTGCTGAGCACATCGGCCAAGTCCCAGCATATCACCAGCTGACGCATATCATCGAGGTCATTGACAGCTTCATGCTGGCGATGGCGATGACAGCGATCGGCTTGGACGCGACCTTTGCCAAGTTCCGCCAGTCGGGTGCTAAGGCCTTCCTCCTCGCCCTCGGGCTCTGTGTCTGGCTCGTAGGCGGTGGCTATATCCTCACTCGCCTGCTGGCATAGCCACGGGAGCGATAGGGACAAACATAAAACACGCAGCGCCCCGTGCCGTAGTGGCACGGGGCGCTGCGTATTTATATCTATTGGAGTCGGAAGGCTTAGCCCCAGAACTCGGCGCCACGGACCGTGCGACCACGGTGCATGACGAAGCGCAGCTGGAGGTCTTCGTCGAGGAAGAGGATATCTGCGTCGTGGTCTGCCTCGAGAGCACCCTTCGTATCCTGAATACCCATGATGCGGGCAGGCGTGTAGGAGCACATGTAGATAGCATCGATGAGGGGGATATTAGCCTTCTGCACAGCGGTGCGGATGAGGAGGTCCATCGTAGCGATACTACCAGCGAGAGCCGAGCGGTCGGAGAGCTTGCAGACGCCGTCCTCGACGATAGCATGCCCCGTGGGGTCCTTGAAGTTCACCGTACCCGTGTAGAGGAGTGCATCGGTGGTGAGTGCCATACGCTCGCGGCCCTTCACGGCATAAGCCAGGTGGACCATCACGGGAGGCACGTGGATACCATCGCAGATGACCTCAATATCGAAGTCAGGGCATATCGAGGATGGTCTCTACGGCACCGGGCTCCCTTGTAGACACCGACCTTGTGAGCGACCTTCATCGCATTGTAGAAGTGCGTACCGAGCGTGTAGCCATGTTCCCAAGCTGCGCGGACGTGCTTGTCGTTGGCCCTCAGTATGTGCCAGTGCGACGACGACACCGCGCTCACGGATGTAGCTACCGAAGTCCAGTGCACCCTCGATCTCGGGAGCAGCATCCCAGCGCTTGATGACACCGTCACCGCGCTCCATGATCTTCGTGTATTCCTCGGGACGAGCGGGGCGGATCAGCTCGGGGAGCTGAGCACCAGCCATCTTCACAGAGAAGTAAGGACCCTCGAGGTGGAGACCTTCGACGGTGGACTCATCGTCCTTCATCAGGACCTCCGTGCACTCGATACCCCTTCATGATCGTCTCATAGCTCGAGGTGGAGAGTGTGGGAAGATCGTCGTCGTACCCCTGCTGGAGGTGGTAGTCCGATGCCGTGCGGAAGGCCTCTACCGTCCCGTCCATGTAGTCTGCTCCGGCAGCGCCGTGCACGTGCATCTCGATCCCACCAGGGATGATGTACGAGCCTCGAGCATCCAGCTGACGTGCGCCCTCGATAGGGAGGTCGGTATTAAGAATCGCTTTGATCTTCTTGCCTTCGACGAGGACACTGCCACCATCAATCCAGCCTGTGGGCGTGTAAATACGCCCGCCTACGATCTGTATATACATTATCTATTGGATGTATTTGTATGAAATATGCTCATCAATTGTTCGCCCACCAGATGCACTGGCAAGCCCATTACCGTGTAGAAAGAGCCCTCGATACGGCGGATGGCACGGTAGCCGATCCACTCCTGTATACCGTAGGCGCCAGCCTTGTCCAGTGGCTGGTAGCGAGTGACGTAGTAGTCGATCTCCTCATCCGTCAGGGGGAGGAACTCCACCGTCGCCGTGTCGGAGAATGCCACCGAACGCTCGGCCGTCATCAGTACGACACCCGTAGTGACGGTATGCTTCTGCCCACTTAGCTCGCGAAGCATCGCCTTCGCCTCCACAGCATCACGGGGCTTACCGAGGACTTTATCCCCGATGAAGACCAGCGTATCAGCCGTGATGAGGAGCGTGCGCTCACCGAGAAGTGGGCGATAAGCCTCCGCCTTCACGCGAGCGATATAGAGGGGGATCTCCTCGAGAGGCAGGTCAGTAGGGTAAGACTCATCGACACCCTCCAGACGGATCTGCTCAAAGGGAAGATCCAGCCCACGCAGGAGCTCCACACGGCGTGGAGACTGTGAGCCTAAGATGATCTGGTAGTCGTCGAGGTGCTTCCACATAGTATTATACGGTCTCCTTACCAGCCAAAGCCTGCTGAGAGCGACCACTGGCCATTGGCGCGCAGGGTCTGCTCGATGACGTCACGCACCACACCATAGCCCCCATCACAGAGGGAGATGTAGGTAGCGATGGACTTGACTTCGGGAGCGGCATCCGCAGGAGCGCAGGGCAGAGCCACGAGCTTCATGATGGGGATGTCGGGGATATCATCGCCGATATAGGCGATCTGGTCGGGTGTAATACCCGCTTCTTGGCAGAGGATATCGAGCTGAGCAGCCTTGTCCGAGACCCGCATATAGACGTGCTTAGCACCGAGCTGGTGGAAGCGCTGCGTCATCGCTTCGCTCGCACCACCGGAGATGACTGCCAGCGTATAGCCCTGCTTGACAGCGTACTGCATCGCATAGCCGTCCTTGACATTGACCGTACGCATGGGCATACCATCGGGGCCAATGGGGCTCACCGTAGCACTCACTACCCCGTCCATATCCAGGACGAAGGCGCGGATCTTCGACAGATCAAAGGGGATACTACTCATTTCCTAAAAGAATTTATAATACAAAGGTACAACCATTTACCCATATCTGTGCCTATTTCCTCCATAAAATTCGGCACATCTGCCCATAGAGCAGGTCTATAAAAGAGCGAAGCCGCCACAGCTGAGATGCTGTAGCGGCTTCGTCTTAGTCGTGATAGAGTCCGGTGAGATTACTCGACCTTACCCTTGATACGCAGGGTGAAGGCCCCATCGCGGCCGTTGCTATAGACGGCGACATTCTTGAAGAAAGGACCGGGACGGCCTGCGGGGTCGAAGGAGACAGTGATCTTGCCTTCGCGGCCTGGAGCGATAGGCTCCTGGCTGTACTCAGGCGTCGTGCAAGCGCAAGGCGTAGCGACACGCGTGATCACCAGAGGAGCATCCCCCGTATTCTTGATAACAAAGGTATGTGAGACCTTACCATTAGCTTCCTTGATGATGCCGAAGTCAAACTCTGGCGCAGCGGAAGAGATGACGGCACCCTTTCCATTCTGTGCGACGACGAAGCCCATGCAGAGAAGGAGTGCTGAGAATATAAGAGCAAATCTTTTCATAATCTTCTGTTCGTTTAATATGATCCCTCTGAGAAGAGGCTATTTGTTGCAAAAGATAGGTAAAACTTTTTAAAAACGTCATTTCTACTCGAAGGGACAGAGTGCAGAGAATCGCACGTGTCGACACCCACGAACAGCCTCTATGAAGCGGGTATCCGTGGATCGCCCTGCAGATCGGGGCGGTGCGTTTGGAGAAGGTTCGCCAAGCCATAGTGGAAGGTCAGCTGAGGCGAGAGCTTGAAGAAGGAGAAGTAGAGGTCGCACCCAGCACCGATACTCAGCCCGTAGTCTATAGGGCGGAGGTGCAGGAGTTCGCTCGAGCGCGTCCCGAGCTGCAGAGCAGCATAGCCACCAGCAGCGACGAAGGGGCGGTAATTGCCCCAGCGCACGGCTGCCCACTTCAGCTCCAGTGGTAGCTGCAGGCTACTCGTGCGCAGAGAGAGGCGCTCTACCTCTTGGCTCCCATCAGTGTAGGCCACGGGCACATCCCCGAGATGAAGCGTCGGGAGCAGGCGTAGCTCCAGCTGAGGCACGAGGGTCACGCCCCCGATGACGCCGATACTGAAGCCTGGGTGCCACACAGGGCTATCGGCCCAGAGTTGTCCCATCCCAGACTATTGACCGCCCGCTATTGGCGATCCGCACATCGGGCAGGTGAAGCCCGAGGCGGAGGCCAATGTAATAGCGGCGTAGGTCAAGATAGGGCGCTGACGCTCGACGGCTCCCTCTTGCGCCCACAGCGTGATGGGGGCAAAGGACGGAAAGAGAATCGGAGCGCAAAGGCAAGTGAGAGGGCGCGAAGGGAGATACATATTATATGGTATCGTCCCTGCGCATGGAAGGGAGCGGGGGCCTACTGACGCACGTAGCGGCGCAGATGCTGCAGAGCGTAGCGCATACGTCCCGAGGGCCGTATTGATGCTGACGCCGGTCTCTTCAGCGATCTCCTTGAAGCTCTTCTCTTCCCAGTAGCGAAGGCGCACGACCTCCTGCTGCTCGGCAGAGAGCTGGCTCAGGCCATAGCCCAGCTCATCGACATATTCGCCGTGGATCAGGCGCTCCTCAGCGATAGCATCGGGGGCGGGGATCTGGATCGTCATCAGGAGGTCTTCGGTCGAAGTCCCCTCGATCGTCTGCTCTTGACCACGCGTACGCTGACGGCGGAAGTGGTCCATGATCAGGTTGTGCGCGATGCGCCCGATCCAGCTACGGAACTTCCCCTCAGCCGTGTAGCGGCCTTGGCGAATGGTCATCATGACCTTGATGAAGGTATCCTGGAAGATATCTTCCACGAGATCTTCGTCATTGACCCAGTAGCGGATCGTCGTATGGACATAGGCATCGTAGCGAAGGAGAAGCGTGTCAAAGGCTTCGTTAGTCCCAGCGGAATAGAGGTGCACCAGCTGATCATCGCTCATGCTTTCATATCGTCTCATTTGTCGTCTCAGTTTAGGGGCTGGATCCACAGGGCGCACCCTCTCAATCGTCAGGGGCAGACTCTGGCTACGGTCCAGCGATAGACTTAATTACTTTCAGATATGTAAAGCTTGCTCGATAGGCGACTATTTATTGCTACGTAATGAATGAAATTTGTGCGTGGAGATGAGCGTTCTATGCTTCATCTCTCGACTACAAATTAAGAGATATGTTTTGAATTCACCAAATCTCCCGCCTTAGACAATACGAATAGACCATAAAGTCGGTTACATCGAAGCCCCCTATTTCACCTCTTCTTCGCACCTCTTCAGCTGGGGCAAATTACCCTCCTCGGAAGAGGGAAAAAATCAACCAGTACTGGTCGTCGATCGGAGGAGTACTGGTCACGATGCGAAGGAGTACTGGTCACTATTGGCAACCAGTACTGGTCCACTCAGCGACCAGTACTGGTTCATTTTCCCTGCTCCCACGCAAACGACAAAGGGCCCTCCCTAGGAGAGCCCTTCATCACAAGGAACACCTTGGTAATAGGAGAGATAAAGCAGGAAGAAGTCCCTTCGCCCGATCTACCTCCGCCCAATGGGTCGCTGGGCAAAACGGCGCAGGCGCTCGGCAATATTCTTATCAAGGAGGGGCGAAAGTACGATGATCGTCACCGCCGCGATGATGAGGAGAATCCCCAGAGCCATCGTACCCGAAATCGTTTCGCCGAAGACCACCACCCCGATGACAATAGCCGTCAGCGGCTCCATAGCCCCTGAGGACCGAGGTCAGTGTCGAGCCAATACTCTTGATCGCCCGCACGAGCGCAAGATTTGACACCAGCGTAGGGAGGAAGGCCAGCAGCAGGAGGTTGACCAGTGCCGCCCCGCTGGGGATCGCTTGTACCCCGCCATTGAAGGACGCATTGATGAGGAAGAAGCCCGCACTGGATAGGAGGACGTAGAGCGTCAGCTTCAGATTGTCCATCTCGCGGATGCGGCGGACATTATTCACCGTCACAAGATAGATCGCATAGCTGAGCCCCGAGAGCAGGACCAGCAGGATGCCCACCAGCGAAGCATTCCCATCCGCTCCACCACTACCCTCGCAGCGAGAGCAGTGCCACGCCCGAGAGCGCAAGGACAATAGCGATGATCGTGAAGGGCGAAGGACGCTGCTTGAAGAGCACCGCCATGATGAGCGTCACGCCCACCGGATAGAGGAAGTGCAGCGTCGTGGCCATCCCTGCTCGACATACTCCCATAGGCCTGGAAGAGCAGAGTAGCCGACCCATAGTAGAAGAAGCCCAAGAGGACGAGCCAACTCAGCTCGCGCAAGCCCACGGAGAAGTTCACCCGACGCACCATCATCAGCACAGCTACCAGCAGAGAAGCGAAGAGCATACGATAGCAGAGGATGCTATCCGTCGTCATGCCCTCAGCCATCGTCGGCAGCGTGAAGAGGGGCAGCAGCCCGAAGGTCGCAGATGCCGTCATCCCGTAGAGGAAGCCCTTGAACTTATTCATATACATAATGTATTAGGGCGATGTGCTGTGACCGCAGTCCCGCGGCCTTCTTACAAAGGTACAACTTCCCCAGCGAGCAGGCGTGGCGGCAGGTCCCACGACTCGCCCCTGCTCTCCTCCTCCTCACGAAAGGAGACATTCCCCTCTCCGATAAGTCCGCTCTTGCAAATTCGCCGAAATAGACTATCTTTGCATCGGTTAAGCCCCCTACCCTCCCTCGCGGATGGGCTTTAGACGGGGTGAAATTGACCATGGAGAGATGGCAGAGTGGTCGATTGCGGCGGTCTTGAAAACCGTTGAACTGAGAGGTTCCGGGGGTTCGAATCCCTCTCTCTCCGCTGAAAAGTGGCATTAGCACAGCCTTATACTGATTGAAACGCCACTCTAATAAAGGAAACCGCTGTAGGATATATTCCTACAGCGGTTTCCTTTATTAGAGGTAGAACCTCAGACCAAGGAGACAGATAGTCATCAAGCTTCCCCTAGGGCGCTTGACTTAGAAACGATTGTTCTTAATGATACGGACTACCACTAAGACATAACACATGTCGTCGCAGCAACTATAACAGCCAGCAACGTCTCAGCCCACGAGAAATCTTGGATAGAGTTTCGAGGCTTTGCAGAATACTATATACTCCCTTAAATGCAGTAGTCTTGGGCAAGAAGAAAAAGTGCACCAAATAGATTCCCAAAGAGTGCTTCCCAAGCTCAGACAGAATAGAGGTAATGCGCAGACTCACTGCCGAGGTCGCAAAACACGTAAACCGATAAATACTAGAATAGGTGAATATCAAGATGAACAAGCTCCAAGGAAACATTACCAAGCTCATCACATTGCTCTTATTCACAACAAGGTTAAAACCGATGATATACACCAATATCAAGATTCCCGATAGCTTCTCATTGATAAACCATCGCTCTACGCGCTGATACCGTCCTACGATAAAGCCTAATACTAAATAGGGGTATAACCAGAAATGTGATAAAAAGAAAGCAACTCAATAAGACTCTCTGGGATAACATATCTCAACCCCAATAAGATTGGTATTGGCAGCGCCATCAGAGAAAGCTCCATGTATCTCCACTGGATACGATGTCGATCCATCATATATGCTACTATACGTGTGAGATACTGTATTAATAGCATTATAAACAAGGCAAAAGTAAACCAATAACCAGCCTTATATTCCCCTGTTATGGCAGAGGAGCATTGAGTAAAAAATGATGCCCCACTAGCTCCATTTAGGTATACACTTAGAGGGATAATGCTAAAGAGAGGAAGCAGTAACTGTAGGAATTTCCTTCTCCAGTATTGCGTTGCCTTTTCCCACGAAAATGTGAGTTTCCGTGCAGACAATATACCAGACACAAATACAAAGAGAGCGTAGTAGCTATCAATAACTTCTGGTATGATAGGCGTATTTAGCCCATGGTGAATGATAACAAAAGAGAATTGCCAAAACTGATGACATCTAGATGTACTAAACGGTTATTTTGCAGCATAAGCGATATTCATAAAGTAAGACCTTCGCAAAAGGTAAAACAAATTGATTATGTGAACTCATAAAATTCCATACGACCATTCTCTGAAGACACACAAGCTGTGAAATAAGCGACAGATACGATATGTTATCCCCAGCCCGAACTCCCTTCCCTTTTCACTACCTTTGCAGAGGCGCCGATGAGTTGCGATTTGGCTGGCGGCGATAAAGTTAAACAGGAGCGATGAGCATCAATTATCAGGAATTAGTGCCGTAGAAGGCGTTGGGCAAGGAGATCAGCCGACACATCTTCCAGACCTATCGGGCGAAGACCGGGCTGCCTCACGAGATCGAGCAGAACATCGAGCACATCAAGCGCTTGAACCCCGAATACGAATATCACCTCTTCGACGACGAAGACATCAAGGTCTTCATCCTCGAGCATTACGGCGAAGTCATCTGGGGCTATTACCAGCGCATCGCACCGATCTATGGGGCCGCCCGTGCCGACTTCTTCCGCTACCTCCTCGTCTACCAGCTGGGTGGCGTGTACATTGACATCAAGTCCTCCTTAGATAAGCCCCTCAAGGATGTCCTTCGCGCTGAAGATCAATTCATCCTGACGCATTGGGACAACCGCCCTGGTGAGCAGTACGAAGGCATCGGCATCTACCCTGAGCTGGGTACCCTTCCTCGTGGCGAATACATCCAGTGGTGCATTGCCTCCGTAGCGGGTCACCCTTTCCTGCGTGCCGTCATCCTGCAGATGCTGCGCAACATCGACGAATACACGCCCTTCCGCCACGGAGCGGGTCTGTGGGGCGTCCTGCGCACGACCGGCCCCGTCATGTACACCAAGGTCATCGAAGCCATGCGCCCCACACTCGTCGAGGGGAAAGACTACCGCATGCTCGACAAGCCCCAAGAGATCGGCCTGCGCTACTCCATCTTTGATACGGCGGGCGTCTACGGCACAAGAAGGCGCTCAAGGCCAACTACAACAAGGCCTACACTCCCGATCATCGTGACGCCCGATCGCCCACTCTACGCCAAGTGCGCCAAGTACTATCTCTTCGCACGCTTAGCCATCTGCGTCCTCGGCGACAAGATCGCCGCCCGCCTCAAGTAGCCACGACGCCCCACCCCACAAAAAAGCGAATCGCTGTAGGATATGCTCCTGCAGCGATTCGCTTTTTCATTAGGTCGGGAGGCCCGAAGGCCTTATTACAGCTGGACTATTTGAGCAGCGCCTTCAAGGCTCTCGTGATGGCGTACTCAACCCTATCGACCTCCGTAACGCCCAACCCCTCAGAGGTCACAGTCGCTACCAATTCGCCCGTCTCAGCCGACACCAACTGGATGGTCACCTCTCTCAACGTGACGCTGCGCCCTCGACCTTGACCATAGCCCACCATCAGGGTCTTGGCTCTAAAGCGCTCATCCACGCTGGGCAGGATAATGAAGCCTTTCTTGGCAAAGGCGCCAGCGATCAGATCGCGGGGATTGACCGACTCGATCTTTTGCTCCAAAGTCTCCTGTACTGGTTGGGTCGCTGGGATGTAGACGTAGCTGTATGCCCGAAGGTCCTTATTCACCTGGACAGTCGGGACACGTGGCATTGCACAGCCCGTGAGGAAGCCAACGACAACGAGGACGATTGCCCCGATAAAGAATCTATTGTATCTGCTCTTCATAAACGATAAGTTTTGTTCCCCATAAAAGTACGATAATATATGGTATTCCGAGAGGTACAGCACTTCTGCATGAAGGGGAAACATGAACCTATATAGAGACTGTTGCCGAGAGTCCTGTCCTCTATTTAGAGTGCTAAGGCATCACACACCCAGCTCCCCGATGTAGCTCTCCGAAGCGATACACAACCCCTTCGCCTTATCACAAGTATTCCTCTTATTCCGCGGAGGGAAAAGCATCGTTCTCGTGAAGAAAAAAGCGCCTTCACGTAGTGGTTTTCTCTATCTACATACGTAGTCTTAAAGACCTGGCACGTAAATCCAAATATCCACGCACGTAGATATTAGATCCACGTACGTAGTCCAAACTTTTCTGCCACTCGTCCACAACTTTTATCCCTACGCGGAACAACAACCTAATATAGGTCACTTCACAAAGCTATATAGCTTTCTTCTCCATCCTATATAGCTCCACCCACGCACCCATATAGGTCAGCCCACCTACCAATATAGGTTCGCACCACCCTCCCCGTAGAGATGGATTTCAACCTAAGGGAAGTTTTCCACAAAGAAAGCCCCGAAGTAGTTTGACTACTCCGGGGGTTCTATGCTGTCACAGCAAGCATACTTACTCACTTTCCCCAATAGGGGCGACCATACGTGTATCCTCCTCTATTGACCATTGAACTTGGTAAGTACTACCGCTAACCTTATCCAGCAAGATGAAGTTAAACATGTTATGAGTGGGATACAGAGTGAAGCGCCCTGGCTTCCCTTCCCCTTTGATTAGAGATTTCGTATTCAACTCCACTTCTCCCTGATAAGACTCGGAGTCCAAAGCATAATGTACCTGGGTCATCTTCCCATTTCGAGTATCAAGCTTAATAAAGGTCCACACATTACGCGTCTCAAACAGCTCATAGATCGAAGCCTCTTGCGCAACTTTTTCTTCGGCAGCCCTGAGCTTCTCTTGCTCTTGCGAGCAACTGGAGCTAATAGCCAGCATTAATATCAGAAGGGAGTAGAGTACGTTTCTCATAATCATGATTCTATTTAGGGGTTGGACTTATAGGTGCTTTTACTTTGTCTCTTTCTCTCCGTATAACCTCTTATCCTTAACAGAGAAATAAGCATAATGGATCGGGAGTTTGTAATTCCGTCTCAGACGCCCAAGATATTTGAGATCCAGGTCCGTTGGGGCTTCAGGCCCTACAATGAACAACTTGGAGGGCTTAGAATCTTGGGGGATTAAGGTATAGTGGGCATATTCAAGGAGCTGCCCTAAGGCCTCTCGAATACTCAGCCTAGCGTCATACACTTTGATCTCAAAGTAGTGCCATGACTTAGAAGCTATATGATAGTACCGCAGATCTATTCGTCCTCCCAGAGGAGTCACTACTTCTAGATCTGTGTCGCTATAGCCGTTTTGACGTAGATATTCCTCGAGACTAAAGAAATCGGCTGTAGGAGGAAAGAAAAGTTGATTATATTTATGGCGTATTCATCACTTAGACCTCATGATAATGAACCGATTCCTCCAACGACTACCGCGCTTGAGCTACCGCGCCAAGGTGGCCATGCTGCTCGTGTGTGGCGTTGTGGTGGGTTTAGGTGGGCTCTTCCTCTATCTGCTTAGGTTCCACACCTACTTAGGAGATGACCCCTCGGCCTGTGTCAACTGCCACATCATGACTCCTTACTACGCCACGTGGATGCACGGCGCCCACGCCCGCAACACCACCTGCAACGACTGCCACGTACCGCACGACAACGTCTTCCGCAAATACTTCTTCAAGGGGAAGGACGGTATGAACCACGTCTACAAGTTCGTCACGCGCCAAGAGCGTCAGGCCATCCAAGCCATCGACGAGAGCGCTGAGGGTAATCATGGAAAAACTGCGTGCGCTGCCACGCCACCCTCAATACCGAGCTTGTCAACACGGGGGCGCATCACCTATATGGACGCCAAGTGCGACGAAGGGAAAGCCTGCTGGGACTGCCACCGCGATGTGGCCCACGGCAGGATGAACTCCCTCTCCTCGACCCCAGGGGCCGAAGTACCCCTGCCCGACTCGCCAGTGCCCGACTGGCTGCAGAAGATGCTGAACTAAGCATCCTCACCACGCAAGCATAATATCAGAATAACAAATAAAAGAGACTCAAAAATCATGGCACAACAATTGAAACGTTGGCAGGGATGGCTCCTATTCGGAGGCTCTATGGTCGTAGTCTTCGTCCTCGGACTCGTCGTCTCCTCACTCCTGGAGCGCCGCGCCGAGGTGGTGAGCATCTACAACAACCGCAAGCATGTCTTCAAGGACGCTATCGTGGCACAGAACGAGCTGTTCGCCGAAGACTTCCCCCGTGAATATCAGACGTGGCTCAAGACCGCCGACACCACCTACCAGGGTGAGTTCAATAGCTCGCAGCGTGTCGACGTGCTCGCTGCCCGCCCCGAGATGGTCGTGCTATGGGCCGGCTACTCCTTCTCTATGGAGTACAACACGCCTCGTGGACACAAGCACGCTATCGAAGATATGAACGAGATCCTTCGTACCGGCTCCCCTGGCGTGAACGGCAACAAGGATATCCAGCCTGGTACCTGCTGGACGTGTAAGAGCCCCGACGTACCCCGCATCATGAAGGAGAAGGGTATCGCCGAGTTCTACAAGGCTCCCTGGAGCCAGTGGGGACCCGAGATCGTGAACACCATCGGCTGCTCCGACTGTCACGATGCCCGCACCATGAAGCTCAAGCCCGCACGCCCCGCCCTCTACGAAGCCTTTGAGCGTCGTGGCGAAGATGTCTCCAAGCAGTCCCACCAGCACATGCGCTCCCTCGTCTGTGCCCAGTGCCACACCGAGTACTACTTCAAGGGCGATGGCAAGTACCTCACCTTCCCCCACGACAAGGGCTTCACGGTCGAGGACATAGAGGCTTACTACGACGAGATGAACTACTCCGACTATACGCACAAGATCTCTCGCGCTCCTATCCTCAAGGCCCAGCACCCCGACTACGAGCTGTGGCGTATGGGTATCCATGGTCAGCGCGGCGTATCGTGCGCAGACTGCCACATGCCCTACGTGAGCGAAGGTGGCGTAAAGTACTCTGACCACCAGATCACCAGCCCTCTGGCGAAGATCGATAAGACCTGTCAGACCTGCCACCGTGAGGATGCCGAGACGCTCCGTCAGAACGTCTACGAACGTCAGCGCATGGCCAACGACGTGCGCAACCGCGTAGAGAAGGAGCTTGCTAAGGCCCACATCGAAGCTAAGTACGCTTGGGACAACGGCGCTACCGAAGCCGAGATGAAGGACGCTCTGCAGGCTATCCGCAAGAGCCAGTGGCGCTGGGACTTCGCTGTCGCCAGCCACGGTGCTTCCTTCCACGCTCCACAGGAAGTGACGCGTATCCTCGGTCAGAGCCTCGGCTATGCTCAGGAAGCTCGCCTTGCCATCGCCAAGGTACTGGCACGCCACGGCTTCTCTGGTGACGTCCCCATGCCTGACATCTCCACGAAGGAAAAGGCTTGGGCTTACATCGGCCTCGACGGCAAGAAGCTCCAGGCTGATAAGGCAGAGTTCATGAAGACCGTCGTACCTAAGTGGGTGCAGTCGGCTAAGGCACAAGGCAAGCTCATCGAGCTCTAAGCCGAGCCTGTTGCCCTGACACACATCTAAGTATCCCTACTTCAGCGCGGCGACAGACCTCATCGTCTGCCGCCGCGCTTTCGATATAACCCCAATCGCTTCCCCGTCTATGTTCAACGCACTCTGGAAAATGAGAGAAGGCTTCGTCACTGGTGCAGGCCTGATCCTCGTTGGGCTACTGCTGCAGTACACGGCAGGCCCGATCGACTGGTCAGCCTTCGCCTTCCCGGTGAATGCCATCGTCCTTGCTCTCTACCTCCTCCTGCTCGTCATCATCTACGCGCTACGTCATCGGGTCCGCCTCTTCTCCTTCCTCTTCACTGTCGAGGCGGCTGTCCCCACACTCATCTACGCAGCTATACTCACCGTAGCCATGGGGCTCACCCGTCAGGTAGCCCCTCACGAGCGAGCCATCGATCCCATTGGGCTCACACGAATGCTGTCCTTCTGGCCCTTCGTGCTCATCTATGCCCGCCTCGCCGGCATCGTGGGGCTCATCGCGATACGACAGATCTTACACTTCCGCCTGAGAGAGGTGCCTTCGCTGCTCTCCCACATCGGGCTCTTCATCGCCATCGTCGCTGCGACGCTCGGCAGTGCCGACATGGAGCGTGTGAAGCTCAAGGCCACCACCGACATGCCCGAGTGGCGTGCCACCCACGATCTGGGCTTCATGGAGCTACCGCTGGCCATCCAGCTGGAGAAGTTCACCATCGACGAATATCCCCCCAAGCTCCTCCTCATCAATAGTAAGACAGGGAAGTCCATACCAGAGAAGAACCCACAGATCGTCCTTATCGATAAGCACTTCCATGAAGGCATGCTGTCGCAGTGGCGCATCCGTGTACACAAGAACTATCCCCTCGCTGCCCCCGTCATCACGGCCGACACGACGAAGTACGTGGAGTGGGGCTCATCAGGCGCTGTGACGGCACTCCTCGTCGAGGCCCAGCCGATGAAGAATGGCAAGGAAGTGGGCAAGCCCATGATCGGATGGGTCACCTGCGGTAGCTACCTCTTCCCCTTCCAAGAGCTGAAGCTCACAAAGGATCTAAGCCTCGTGATGGCACGCCGCGAACCTGAGCGCTACGCCTCACGCATCCATATCTATACGCAGACGCAGAAGAACATCGTCGCCACCGTCGAGGTCAACAAGCCCGTGACGGTCGACGGATGGAAGATCTACCAGCTCAGCTATGATGAAGCGATGGGTCGCTGGAGCGAGACCAGCACCTTCGAGCTCGTCAAGGACCCTTGGCTCCCCCGCCGTCTATGTGGGCATCTACTCTACTCTTGGCTGGCGCTATCCTCACCTTCATCACAGCACAGAAGCGCCGCCGCTAAGTAAAGGCGACCTGAGTGTAGGGAAAGTCCCTTACCCCGAGCGCGCACCGCTCCAATGGCTCACGGACAAGCTACCCCTACCCCTTCTGCATCTTCACCCCAACCCTATCAACTCTATCCTCATGACTTGGGATTCCTTCATATTCTTCGCTATCCCTGCCCTCCTTCTGTGGGCGGGTGGCGCTGGACGGCTTGGAAAAAAAGCGTCCACTACCGACCTATCTCCTCACCGCTGCAGGGCTGCTCGTTTACTTCGCCTTCATCCTCGGACTGTGGATGTCGCTGGAGCGCCCACCCCTTCGCACGATGGGTGAGACCCGCCTGTGGTACGCCTTCTTCCTCCCCACGGCGGGGCTGATCGTCTATTCGCGCTGGCGCTACCCCTTGGATCCTCGCTTTCAGCACCATCCTGGCAGGCGTCTTCACCACGATCAATATCGTCAACCCCGACATCCACAACAAGACGCTCATGCCAGCGCTGCAGAGCCCATGGTTCGCTCCGCACGTCATCGTCTATATGTTCGCCTACGCCGTGCTGGGTGCCGCTGCACTGATGTCGGCGTACCCTACTGTGGTTCAAGAAGTCACCCATCAACGAGCATGAGATGGATATCTGCGACAACCTCGTGCAGGTCGGCTGGGCGTTCATGACTGTCGGTATTCTCTTCGGGGCGCTCTGGGCAAAGGAAGCCTGGGGGGCACTACTGGGCGTGGGACCCCAAGGAGACTTGGGCTGCTGCCACATGGTTCGCCTATCTGGCTTATATCCACGTGCGCATCCGTTCGGACCGCTACCGCCGTGCAGCGCTCTGGGGGCTCTTCATCTCCTTCATCCTCCTGCAGATGTGCTGGTGGGGCATCAACTACCTGCCCTCTGCCCAAGGCGCCAGCGTCCACACCTACAGCTTGGGCTAAGGCTCTCCGCCCATAAGCCTCTATAAAGTATCGTCCCCACCCCAGCCAGGCTGCGGGTGGGGACGATGCTTTAGAGCTTATTCGTACTTCAGGCGCTCCTGCTCCAGGTCGATCCTTTGAATAAAGCGATTCACGATATCCTCATTGATATTAGCATGCTCCTTATTCAAGTGATAGAGGTACAGGCGCTGCTGATCCAAGATATTCGAATAAAGCTCATTCGACGCGTCATAGAGCGGGGTCTGCCCTCCTCCTCCAGCTGCGTCATCCAGTGGGAGACCATCGACTGCAAGTGCTGGCTATCACTGATAAGCTCACACATCTCGTTCTCTCGGAGATAGCGCAAGCTGACATCGGCGAGGCCTTTGCGTATGATTGACTCGGTCTCTTGCTCGGGGAGGTAATCATTGAAGGCAGGGAGCTTCATCCGCTCGATCAAGATAGGCAGGGTGAGCCCCTTGTAGAAGCAGGGTCACCAGGATCACTACGAAGGTGATATAGATGATCATCGAGCGCTCTGGGAAAGGCACCCCCGCCTCAGTCATCATCGGGATGGAGAGAGCGGCGGCCAAGGACACGACACCGCGCATGCCCGACCAGCCCAAGACGAAGGGAACGTGCAGGCCATAGTAGTTCGGGTCAGCCACCTTGATGAATCTCCGCATAAAAGAGCGTGGTCATGACTGCCCCCATAGCTGCATACCATACGGATGAAGATCAGCACCGCCGAGATCAAGAGACCATACCACGTCGCCGTGGACAAGCTCATCCCCCCTTCACGCATACCAGCGACCACCTCGGGTAGGTCCAGGCCGATAAGTAGGAAGACAAGACCATTCAGCAGGAAGACAAAGTTATGCCAGAAGTTCCATCCACTCAAGCGAGAACTACTATCCATGAAGAGGATATTCCGGCTGCTCAAGTACAAGCCTCCAGATACAACGGCTATTACTCCTGATGCCCCGACCTCTTCGGCAGCGATATACATGATATAAGGAGTGATGAGCGTGAAGACCACATCGATCTTCTCATCGGTAGGCAGGTAGTGATGTAGCTTGATCATCACCCAGGCTACCAGGAGCCCGACCAATAGTCCCCCTACGAGCATCCACACAAAGCTACCAGCTGCTTGATACCAGACAAACTGCCCCGTACCAACGGCAACGAGGGCCACGCGCATGATGATCAAGGAGCTGGCATCATTGAAGAGGCTCTCCCCTCCAATATGGAGGAAAAGCGCTTCGGCACCTTCACAAAGCGCATGATCGCCTGAGCGCTTACAGCATCAGGAGGCGAGACGATCCCCCCGAGCAAGAAGCCTAAAGCAATAGAAAAGCCGGGCAAGATAGCGTTCGCCACAAGGGCCACCACACAAGCCGTGATGAAGACGACAAGGAATGCAAAGCTCAAGATAATGCGTCGCCACTTCCATAGCTCCTTCCACGAAGCGCCATAGGCCGCTTCGAAGAGTAAGGGTGGAAGGAAGATAATAAAGATCCATTCGGGCTCCACCTTTATTTGTGGCATTCCAGGCACCAAGCTCAACGCCAAGCCGGCCAAAACGAGCAAGATAGGGTAAGCGATCTTGATCTTATTCGCCAGCATGGTCAGCAGGCAGATGATGACCACCAGCGTGATGAAAAAGTAGCGTTTCAAATATCATCTGTTCGAATTTCTTTATGAGGGTTAATCCAGTCGCGTGCATATACCACGGACCATCAGCGAAATAAACTCTATGGAAGTCCCCTGTGAGCACGTCATTCTCATGCCCCTTTCAGGGCGTGCAAAGATACGGAAGAATAGGCCTCACCGATAGAAGCGATACGTCCCCACCCGCAGCCTCAGCTACGGGTGGGGACGCTGTCTATACTAATAGAACTTCTCAGACTTCAGATGAATAAGCTATTCAATATATAGAGAAACCAAGGAGAGCTTTATATTAAACTCATCAACATGTCCTCACTAAACAGGGTTGGCTCAACCGAAAGGCCTCCTTCTTTCTTCATGCTGTACGATGAGGCATTTGCTGAGAGTACCATTGACCGACTATATCAAAAACCTCCAGAACATTATAGCTAGTTGATTTAACATCTCCATCAGCATCTACCTCTTGAGACACTTCAAGATGACAGCGAGTACGCTCCCATTTGAGAACATAAACTTTCTCTCCCACACGCTTTGAGAAAAGTATTATCCGGATACTGCAAAAGAGATATCCTTCTCCTATATAGATCCCCCTTCCATTTTCGCCGGCCCTGCTTCAGGACAGGGCAACAATTTCAACTCTCGGCATTGGGATCTTCGGAAAGGTTCAATTTCATTGACTCATTGAGATAATCACTAAACTTTGCTCGAGGCACCTCTTCTTTCCAGATATAAGACTTAGATAGGGGACTATCTTTCACTTCAAACCCTATCTTTTCAACAGTTGCTACTGATTTTGCTTGACGATAGAACTGACTTTCTTTTCAGTTTCAATCATTAAAATGGTCTCTCTAAGTCCGCTTTTTCTTCCTCTGCTTCTTCACTGCTCAAGCTGTTCCTCCTTTCTCTTTCAGTCTTTAGTTCATTGACCCAGTGATTAACAATAGTCTTGAACCCTCAGCTAATCCAGGTGTCATTATCTTCCCGACAATGTAGGTAGTACAGAAGATTAATATTTTAGTATAGGGTACTAGTGCAATAGCCTTAGATCCAATCATCAGATAATCAATGACACCACCCTCTCTTTTCGTTGCTATAGTCTTAATGTCAACCTGAACATCTAGTTGCTTTGCAACGAATTCAATCAACCCAACCAACTCCTGCTGACAGGCATAGAAAGCCTTGGCATCTATGGCGTGGCCCCATCACTAAGATAATAGTGAATTTCTAGGTTTCGTATCAAGTAACCCGATACCTCATCCACAATAGAACCTTTGATTACATCAGCAGAAGCCAATGCTCCTGCACTATGCCCTTAGTAGCTCCATCTCTAATATTTATTTTCCCGCCTTAGCTGGCGTTTTGATTATGGCGCATGGTTTAGAATTACCGACCCACAAACATACGAAGAAAAGCCTCTAGTTCAAAGCTATAAATTAACATGGCACCACCCCTCCTACTTACATCATTCATCCAGCTGTTACTAGGCCGACCGTCACATAAAATTCCGTTGGATTGCAGGCTGTCGTAAAGATGACGATGCTCAGGAGTACGCACACCAGGCATCGTCTCCTCCGATGAGCATACCAGCATCGTACAGTATACATCTATCCAGCTAGACGGCATCTGCTCGGCCATCGAAGTGAATTCGCTTTTCGCTCTCCCTCTCGACCTATCGAAGGAGTACCAGTCGCTACAGAAACCATACCATGCAGGGTCATGGCTGAGATAAGCACGCTGCTCTGCCTGTAGCCTCTTCACGAGCCGACGATTGCCCTTAGCTTTCGCGGCCTTCAGATCCTTCTCTCGCTGGAGTGCCGTCACAAAGAGATCAGCCCGCACCCACCAGAGAAGCTATTGCGTACTCCGAGGCATAGCTCTCTCCCCAAAGCCACATGGGCAGCGATGGGGTCATCGTCGCGATCTTGCTAAGTCTGCCACTGCTTCGTCTGAGGTGTATAAGTCGCAGCGTGGCACATCGGCCTGGACCTCGCTGATCGGGCTCATCTACCCCTGTGAATGATCCCATAAGCTCTAAGTACGGGACGCCGGAAGAAGTATCGCTTTCATCCAGATTCCTTATAGCTACGAGCTTGAGGAAAGGGCTATGCGGATAAGGCGTCTCCTCACGCCACTCCTTTTGCGGACGGCTGAGGTCAAGAGACAGGATGGTATTGGAGAGCTTACCATTCACACGACCCCAATGAGGAGCACATTTCCGATAAGCGCCGAAGCCATCCCACTACGAGGCTCTGGCAAGCTGGGTAGCGGAATGATCTTCATACCATGGCGATTGCCCAGCTTAATGATGTAGGCGTCACTTAGGTCTCCCGCAGCAGACTGCCCGCCTGCTACGATGAGCTGATCATCATACCGCTGGAAGGCCGCATAGGCCGTCGGTTGGGGCAAATGCCCTATGAGCCACCACCATATATCTACTTCCGAAGCCTTTGTCTCACAAGCACGAAGCACTTCGCCAGCATATTCGCCGACATAGATCTCTGAATAGTAGCGCTTTGCTCCACCCTCTCGTGCTGGGCGGTCGGGGAAGTTACACCCACCAGCCATCACAGTCCCGGACGTGGCTCTCCGCTATATGCCCGACACGCCCTTGGCATAGGCGGGGTCTAACTGAGGCGTCTTGGCCTCGAACATGCGATAATCCTCTTGTGCCTGCGACGTGCCGTAGCTCCCACCCACTGCAAGCAGGAGGAGCCCCACAAGTCGCACTCTATATAGTATGCTATTCATCATTGTCTATTCACTCTTTATTAGCCTGCAGGGACGGATGTCCTCGGCGTGATTTGGTAGCTAAAGATAAGAGTAATCGCCTGCACAACCATAGGCTCCGAGAGCAAGCTCCGCAGGGGGAGTTTTTCGACCAGTACTGGTCAGCGCTCGGACCAGTACTGGTCACGTCACGAACCACTACTGGTCGAGAGTAACCACTGGTCCGAGCGCTGACCAGTAGTGGTTCGCATCACCTCCGCAGGACCTCAGCGCCCCCTATATATATGTATAGGCGAGGGAGGCGAAAG